>Ga0210040_10000005_pt1 | contig 1274627 bp, 1038 predicted proteins | sample CryGeyCG12114_NA_FD_185462 | JGI IMG/M metagenome (GOLD analysis project Ga0210040, IMG submission 185462) | Groundwater microbial communities from aquifer - Crystal Geyser CG19_WC_8/21/14_NA (SPAdes) (version 2) | ecosystem: Environmental > Aquatic > Deep subsurface > Groundwater | place... | reverse complement strand
TGTGGCCACTGGAGTAGTAGACGCGGCAACCGGGGTGGATGACGACCAGGCAGCCCACTCAGACGAAGAAGCGGCGACTGGGGTGGATGACGACCAGGCAGCCCACTCGTGAGTAGAAGAAGCGGCAACCGGGGTGGACGATGACCAGGCAGCCCACTCATGAGAAGAAGAAGCAGCGACCGGGGTGGAAGACGACCAAGCAGCCCACTCAGACGAAGAGGCGGCAACTGGGGTGGACGCAGACGATGCCCATGCTGACCAAGAGTGACCGGCGGAGCTGGTTGCCTTGGGAGCGGGAGCCGAAGACGACCACTCGTTCCAGCTATCAGCAGCAGAGCTGGTGGCCTTGGGTGCAGCCTGGGTAGACTCAGTCCATTGAACCCAGCTCGATTGGCTCGCAGTTGGCTTCATCTCCTTGTCGGTAGTCGAGGAGGTCCACTTTTCCCAAGAAGAAGAAGATTCTGCGACTGGCTTTGACATCTCGCTGCTGGAAGTCCAAGCTGACCAAGAGGAGCCTTGACCGTTGCCGTTGCTCTTGGTTGGCTTGGCCGACGAGCTGGAGGTCCAGGCTGACCATGAAGACGAGTCAGCAGCTGGTGCGTTTCTCTTGGTGGTAGTTGAGACTGGCTGTGGTGCTCGGGAGCTGGAAGTCCAGGCAGACCATGCCGATGACGAGCCGTTGTCGTTGTCGTTGTCGTTGTCGTTGTTGTTGTTGTTGTTGCCACTGCTGAACGCAGTGGAAGAAGTTGCTGCTACCGAAGAGCTGGTCCATGCGTTCCAGGCAGACGTAGCAGTAATGGTGGTAGTTGAGACAGCGGCCTGGGTCGAGTTGGACACAGCTCGTGCTTCCAGGTTGCCATTTCTTCTGACTACACCAGCGGTGGCTGATGTGGCCAACAGGGCCAGACTAGCTGTGGTGTACTTCATGTTGGTTTGTGGTAGAATGTGCAAAGAGTAATACGATGCCTCAAGATTGTATGGTAACGAAAGTAACAAGGGCCTTAACGAAGGAGCTCTTGTGTAGCAGAATTAACGAGGGCTGCTTGAGGGATGAAGAAAAGAATGCTCATACTGGATTGCGACAGCTCATTATGTAGGCATGTAGAGGAGTACCATGTTTGTTGGTGTCCTTGCTAGAATCAGGCGGGCGTGGAGCCCTTGCATCGCAGCGCGCTCGGAAGCATCGAAAAAGGCAAGAGATCGCATCCATGGCAAAAGTGTATTCCATGGAGAGGTTGTACCGTACCTGACCGTGGTGGAGGGGTTATCGTCATGGTGGGTTGGGTTGACGCTCAGTGGCTCCGCCGCGGAGCGCTGGGTCTGTCTATGTGACTAGATGGCTATCTAGCGAGGTGGTTGGTTAGCTGAGCGAAGGCTCTGCCAAGGCATCCTGAGTAGTGCTGCAACATGGCAGAGACCGATAAACACGCACATGACAAACCCAAAATGCTGCTGCAGGGGCAACGCGGCCGTTGTTGTCCACCCCTTAGACGCGACGCCCTGCAGTCGTTTGCCAGCATGGAGGTTTGCGCTGTCCTTACTTTGCCATGAGTACATCCCAATACCTAGCATGCGTTGTTTGCCAGAGCTCTTCGGCCGGGCTATTGATAGACGTCCTTTACCATTTGTCTTTGGCTTGTCAACCACTACTGTGGCCTAAAGATAGCATTCCTAATATAAGCAACGCTTGGTTCCGGTCTAAACCCGACAGGACCAGCAAACCTGCTCGAAGACTGAGCCATGAAAACTTGAGGCTCCTCTGTATGGTGGGATGGAAGCTTTGGGCATGTGGGCACGCTTCGAGACACCACCTGAGCGGCGTGGCATATGCCACCAGGGTATGAACCGCTTCCGAGCTGCGACTGCCAGGAGACCACCAGAAGTTGGCAAGGTTGAGAAGACGTTGTGGGAAAGCTACGCGGAGGCTAGCTCGTAGATGCCTAGCGCATGAACGATGGACACAACGACAAGTTACGTAAGGTCGCGTTGCGGCGTTACCAGCTGGAGCTTGATCTACTAGTGACCAACAGGATGTCTGTACCTGACAGAAGCGGCCCTGCTTAGCGTAAGACATGGTGTGGTAGCTTCGAATATTCTTATCCTCTGAGTCGCGCGGCCTCGTCCTTCGAACAGCACTGCCTGATAGTAGGCAGAGCAGGACTATGATGCTTCTGTATCTGATCTGCCTGTTCGTCAGTTAAGCATAGCCTGGTAACAACGACGTAGGTCTTGGTATCCTATCAATTACGGTCAATACTGACGTCCCCGTATGGCTCGCTATCTTCTCGACCATACTTTGTATCACGTGTACGTGGAGTCAAGCTCATAGTGGTCGAAGATCAACTCAGATCTCCACCCATGAAACTCGAAAATGCATTCTGGTCTTGCGACGTGCAGCCGCTTCTCGCCGTCCGGAAAAGCCTCCTCCTTTCTTTTGCTTGAGCGTTACCTTTCGTAGCCAGGAAAGATGGATTTCTTGAACCCAAGATCGTGATGCTGGGACGCTGGACTACGGAGAAATCGTTGCGTACCGCTTTATCGATACTCGTACGAGTAGCGTGTCGATAACGGCAATTTCTGAAAGAAGTCGTAAGTGGCTTGCTTGCAGGAGGTATGTCATGTCAACAAATCATCTACAGTACGTACCTGTACTATACTAAAAACAGCCAAATCGATTCGAGGACATCTCAAGCACAACCCTGAGGCTCCAGAGCTACCTATCAGACTTTGCAAGTCTCAATAGCACTATTGCTTCCCTGCAATGTACCTAAAGTAGTAGTGGACATGGTGCCTGTGCACACGTATCGGCTAGTGCGATAAACCTTCGCAGAATTTATCTCTCGGACTACGAGTACCCTCGGAAGATCTGTTAACACGCTTGACCCGGGCCTGCCTGTCGAGAAATCGGAGACTGGCCTGTCTTTCCCGGCAGCTTCCTTCAAGCTTCCTAGAAGAGACTTCAACTGCAATGTCAATACGGCAAAAACCGCGGACGTTGATTGTGTTCAGAACTATCACTTATCAAATAATTGTCTGGCAACTCACGTGTGAAGGGGCACAGCCGTCGAGCTCGGTTATCCTCGTACTCTACCACACAAAGATCTGTTCGTGTCGCACGCCAATCTGCCGGTTGCGCTGAGCCAACACAACACAACACAATACAATGCCGGTACTCGTATATGCCTTTCGGACACAAGGGTCTTGATAAGCCGACGCGTAGGTCAAGCGCTTGCGCAAGATCCCAGCCACCTCGACAGCTTTTATGCTCCACCTAGCGTCGCATTGTTTGTACTCAACCACGATTCGTCAATGAGCAATTGCCTTGATAAGCATGCCGAGTGAGATTAGGTGACACGCTAAAACTCAGTACGATCGTGGCGGCCATGCAGATCGAAGGGCGGAAATGAAGCTTGGAGAGGAAATGAGACAAATGTGCTATTTCTGGACACAAGCAACCACCATATCACATGAGACCGTCTGTGGCCCACAATGCGTTGTCAGACTACGAGAAAAACTTGCGCTGAAGGTGAATATACCAAACATTATCTTTATCGAGACGATGTTTTCGAAAGAACAATGCGAATTCTTTGAAGGCTCATGGTCGACCTGACAAAAACCCCTGCATACGAGTCTATCACATTAGCATTGTTTCGCGTGCTGCAGACGAGCGCACCTGCATATTTTTTGAGTTAGCTTTTGCTCGGGGCATTCTTGCCCTCAATGCAAGGAACGAAAGCATGTGAAGAGGGGTCCCCGGCACGCTGCCGACAAGAAAGATCTTCAGGTACAATCATGCGCCTACTCGAGAGTTACCCCTCCACAGAAACTTTGTTCGTGCGCGAGAAAAAAAACAGGGCCCGTGTGTGCTCGTATGCATGCCACGAAACCCTCGTAGAACCATTCTTGAAGCCTTTTTGCGGATTCAGAGAGCAACAGACCACAATGGGTCTACTACCAGGTGAACGATAACCACGTAGATGTCATGCTAATTAGTAAAGGAAGTGGTCGTCTACTACATCGAGGAATGGCTAAGACTCTAGTGCGCACCAACGGTGTCGATAACGTATCTAGGTACGAGTAAGCCTGTGAATATACACCTCGCCTTATCACAAATTCCCTCAAGAGCTGCAACAGCAATACAAGAATTCCAAACCATAAGGTCTAATGGACTTACACGTGAGCTCTTCCGTAACGAGCTATTCTCGCTCACAGTGCCGGACCCACGTCGGACCTCCGAGCACTCTGTGAAAAAAACCAAAGCAGGCCATGCCGGGCACCACACTCGAGTCTTCGTAATGCCCCCCACTGCAGCAACGCCGATCGCCTGGCCGAAAGACCACGCAGCTGTCGGACCTTCAACAGTAGTTAGCTGCTGCCGGCCTCAAAAACAGTATCACATGCGTATGCGTTTGAGCAAGTAATCAAGACCTGGTTCCCTCAACAGGACGCGCAACACGCGGGCAGTGATGTTCCATCTCAGAACAACACATGCCATCTCACAGCGGCCATCGCATCGCCATAATGCCCACCCAACATTTCTTCCTAGCTTCTCACTACAACTTCTGCCTCTGAAACGATCTTCCCGCAGCCCTCAAGCAGTTCTCCCCATCGACCAGAACACACCACCCCTCGCCCCCAACCGTGCCCCCTTCAAACCCGCCCACCGCATTCTCAAAATTCGCCTTCGCCCACTGCAGGTCCCTGTCCTCGTAGCTGCCCGGCTGCAGCCACACTGACCTGATCCCAGCAGACTTAGCCTCTTCCAGCGCCTTGCGCGTGACAGGCGGCGGCGTGAGGAACGAAAGCGCTGTAGACGGAGGATCTGGCATAGAAGATGACGAGGGTACTGTGCTGTAGGTCTTCGACGGGAGCGAGATGGAGGGTCGAGACGGGTTGATTGGTATTACAGGCAGGGCGTGCGCGTGATACCATGCAAAAACTGCGCCGGGTTAGTACCCCAGACAGACACCGAAGTCGGACTGCGTAGTGATTGTAGTCAGTCTTACCCTTGTAGCCGAACTTGGATTTGTCTTGTGATGCGCCGACCACCGCAAAATTGGGTGAAGCGAAGAATCGCTTCGCTGCAGCTTCCATCATCAAGGTTGCCCGATCGGTGGGGCAATGTCGAAGTGCCAGATCGTAGTCTCTGTCGCCTGCGACGAGTTGCTTAGGTCGCCAATGTCAAGATTGCGATCGTTTGTTGCCAGAAGACTCTACACAACATCGCCTACCTAAGTGTGGCTTGTGTTGCGCCAGATAGTGTGACGTCACAGTTCTACTTTACATTGGTCGAAGTCGGAGTGCATCCTCGGTACTTCGCGAAGCAGGCTGACTACTTTGACTACAGGTAAGCAGCAAACCAGCTGCGTAGGCACAATGGACGAATACTCGACACGCCGAAGAGACTAACCTCCCGCAGTAGTATGACCGTAACACGTCTGATTAGTAGACGCTCCGCTGGCTGCTAGCAGTGGCAGCCGTGGGATCACTGGTCTGATTGTTTGTTTATGTCTTGTCTCGTTTGAATAAATTTCTACATCTGTCTCTTGGATGTGCCTCATAGCTTTACGAACAATTGGGTATCAAAATTGGGCCAAATCAACAAGCAGACCTACCTTCGTTATTTTCGTCTTTTATTCATTCATACGTCCATTAAAGAATCATCGTCTTGACCAGCGCACAAGGAGCCGCTAGTTCACGCCTCGAAATATCCATGCATATCCCGATTAAAGTACGCCTGCACGTCGACGCTCAGCCCACCAAGGTTCGCATCTGCAGAGTTGACAAAGAGCTTAGATGGGTCCACGCATGTCAACTGCTCCTGTGGTACGTGCACATACGGTTGCGGTTGAAAAAGAGAAGCCTGCGAGGCCTGAGCGGGGCTCAAAGTACCGTACGCAGAATCAGCGCGCGGATAGGGCTGCCTGCCCAACAACGACTGCTTTCCATATATCCCAGCCGCAAAGTTCTGAGCAGACCAATCGATATTTACAAGATCGAAGAGGTCTGGGCCCGCGTCCCTTTCAAACTCAGCAAAGGTAGCAGTGCCAGACATGTTCTTTGGAACCTGACAGTTCGCCATTTGCTCCGGCAGCGTAACAAACGAAACACTCTTTGTAGAACGTGTCGATGTTGCGCTAGAAGGCTCGGCATTGGTGTTAACCGTAGCACCCATGATGTACACATCGTCGCCGGACGCCCAGCTCGAACCGTTGTCATAGCCGGAGTCTTCCCAAACGTGCCTAGGGACTCTAGGGAAAGAGTGTGACCACTGTGAATTTGCCGAGTTGAGAACACTTTCACCCGAATTTGAGCTGGTACCACGCGGCATCGTTGTAGCAACCTTCAGAGCCGGCCGAAGTCCTGGTTGAGCACTTACAGGCGATAAGTACTGTGGTTGCCGTGGGTGCTGGTGTAGCGAAGAAGAAGCCCGGGAGGAAGACGAAGTGTGTCTGCTTTGGTCATGATACCTCGTGGGCGCTGATGTAGGTGATGCATTACCATGTGAAGCTTGGCTTCGCATTACATCCTGCATCGTCTGAAGCATCTGTGTATTGAGAAACTCTCGAGCTGAAGGCGAATCAAGCCAGCTTTGAGAAGAATGTGAAGCACAAGTGAGTCGCCTGTTGAACCCGTCGATAAATTGCTCCAGCAAGTTCGGGAGAACGCTACTGTTACTAGACTGTGCCTGTTCGATATAAGGACTTTCTGGTACTGGGGTGTCAGGGAATATGATAGAGAAGATCTCGTTCCATAGTTCTTTAGGGTCTTTTCCAGGCTTCTTGACATGGATCCTTGCTTGCTGGGTTTCCTCAAGCCTCTCAGGGTAAGGACAATCTTGCACGGCGCAGCCTCGAGGCGAAGAAGAGTGCTTTTGCAAAAGCTCACTAGTGCTGAATGTAGCAAAGCAGCGCCTGCAGTAAAAATCTGGACGGTGGTGTATTCGCTTCAAATGTTGCTTGACGCGAGAGATATCTCTGAATAGACCGGTAGCACAACTGCGGTAACTCAGCTCCTCCGTATTGCGCTCTCCATAGCGGATAGGATTATGCTTGTAATAGGGACAAGCAAACAACCTTTTGGGTTCGCATTGGTCATATGCCTCCTGTTTCTGCCGCTTAGGGGACCCGCTATCATCATCATCATCATCCTCGTCCTTTTCATCGGTGTTTTCTCGTGTGGATGTTGCTCGTCGAGAAGCACCACTCGTCTTCCTCGACGATGAGCTGCTTGAGTGGTGCTTGTTTTCAGGCAACGCCTTTCGTTTGGTTGAATTGGCATGAGTACGAATGCCGCGCTCTGTAATCTCTACGCCGGCGATCGAAGCTTCTATGGCAGAAATTGACGAGATTAGCTCAGCATTTGGGCGCTTGCCCTTTGTTGAAGGGTGCAAGGTAACATCTTCCGTAGACTCTTCAGTCGATCGGTTGAAGAGGATATCTGGACCGCTCTGAGAATGAGAATGAGAACGACTGAACTCGGAGCGTGACGATGAATGACGGGAAACACTGCCGCCGTACGGCGATCGACGGGCTAGTGACGAGTGTGGTGAGAACTGAGCGCCGACTTCTGCTCGTTGCTGAAGTATAGCAGCAGCGTGTAGTTGCTGGACTAGCGCAGCGTCACGTTCGCGAGACGCTGTCCAGGCTTCTCGCTCACGGAGCATAGCTTCACGTTCCCGAAGCGTTACTTCCTTCTCGCGAAACGCTACCTCTTGTTCTCTTCTCTTCGCTTCGAAGTCTTTTAAGAGATCAACGGGTGAGATTGGCGACTCCGGAGACGCAGGGTGAGATTTTCTTTGAGCTCTTGAGGAGGATGCTTGCTCCTCCAAGGGGGTCTGCGGGGCTTGCATGTGGATTGATGAGAGGATGCTGTGAGGATGAGTAGCACTGAGCTCAATGTGAGCATCAGAAGAGACTACAGAGTCTCTGTCGGGTACGAACATTTTGCGTTCGACCCTGGAAAGGGGCCGAGGATTTGTCGCGTGTCGTTTGATGTTACGTGTTCGCTCAATAAGTTCATGTCGACAAGTCCGACCTCCATTAGCACACTTTGCGCAATAAAGACAATCGCCTTCATTGCAAAGAGTGCACACGTAGTGAAAGCCTGTCATCTTGATAGCATCATGGCAGGAGTCGCACTGCATTTGCTTGGCGGGCAGCTGCGCCGGGGTCTCGTTGACGGTCATACCTCGCTGTGGCAGAGCGGAAAGACACGGCGAAGGCGATCTGATAGGTGGGGATAGGGTCTCGAGGTCGAGGCTGGGGTTGAAATGACGTTTGCTCACAGCTCCAGTAAAGCTGGGATATGGCGATGGAATGCCGGTAGCGTCGAGTTCGGCTGGAGGAGGCTCTTCGATGGTAACTGCTGGCGCAAAGACTGCTTCAACATCGGACGGCCCGTGAAACCATTGCCGAAGATCGTCCTTATGCAGGAAGTCATCAACGTGAGGAGGAGGCCGAGTTGGCAATGCAGACTGCGACCCCATTGTCGATAGCTGTATACCATTCTGCTTGCGTCCACCCTTCCGAGATTTCCGCAAAGTGTCTTTGACCCTTTGCGTTACAGATCGTCGTGGATGAATTTGTGGCTGCGACTCCCGTTCGCTTTGATTGACATCCAACTGGCGGGAGATCTGGTCATGAAACTGTTTCCGCTGGTATGCCTGTAGCGCTTCCAGCTTCCGCTGCTCTCTTTTCTCTGTCTTGCGTTGCTCACGCTTGGACAGTAACGGGACAGTATTCGAGTCATACCGTGCTTCGTGCCTGTTGGTAAGGTGACGGATGATGCGGGCAGGCATCGAACTCTTTGTCCTGCGCAGGCTGGCATCTGTATATGCGGGAGCCGGGATAGAATGATCATTGTTGTCAACAGATTCACCAGCATAAGGAAGCCGCACTCTCCTGTGTGGCCCAGTCTGGGAACAAGAAGCCGCTCGAGAGGTGTTCATGGTGGGCGTAGTCGACTTGCTGTGCGCCGGTAATCAGTGTGCCATGAACGGTATAAGGAGCAGGACGAGACTGTGAAGAGTAGTGGACGGCATGAGTATTCAAAGCAGTAGGTACTGCTACAGTACCTGAAGGACGCCATTGCTCCCAGGCTGCAACTCACGAATGCACGAGCGTGTTGACGGACTTATCGAGGATCATCGCTCATTGGAGGAGAGGGTCAAAAACGCCTGACGGACCACACTTTCATGCGGGCGTTCAGCTGGGGCGCCGCACGCTATGAATTGGGCCAAAGCCAAATTCTCAGTAGGCGAACCTCGACTTTCGTATGGGAGTCCCTCGTTCGCATTTTCTCGAGTTTGTGTCTGATGACCGCTCGGGAGCGACGACAAAAGTGTTAAAGACTTTCCGTGGCGACTCTACCAGAATGCACAGATCGACTTGTATTCTCGGCTATTGCTCTCAGGCACCAGTCGAGCTCCCAGACTCGTGCTTTCCGACAGTCAGGTTGTGGCGCAGGCAGAACTGCTATTGGTGCCTGCTTGCCCCACTTCAGAGCCCCACTGCTGTCTTTTTGTTGGTGTGCAAGGTCAATACACGTTCTTTCTATCATCACCGCCATGGAGATCATGGTGTCACGCGTGCATACTTGGCTTGTCATAACACGCACATGGCTCACTGTAGGCGCGATGCTCTCGCGCGATATGCGGATACAATTAAACACGACTAAACTAAAGCCCATGTGCCACCTGTCGGTCTGTTGTCCATCCCAAACAGGAACACCGCCAACTTGTGCCGGATGAACAACCCTACTATACCACACGCTGCCTGTAGCAGAAGTAGTTCCCTGCACAACTGGTCTTCTCTGAGGGGACCTCTATGTACCAGGTAAAGATTGATAATGGTAAGGTTTGAAGTTGAGACGACCCTCCCTTTGCCACCAGGACGCGTCGTTGTAGTAGGGTGTGGTGACACTGAACGTGGAGGTGTAGATGATATACCTGCGGAGAGCGGCATGCCCGAAGACGACTTCAGCAGATAACCGTTAGCATGGCCATTGCTATCGGAAGCATGCTCAGGCAACGCTATCCGTGTAACCTGCAGTAGTCGGAAGCGCTCGAGAACACCAAAGATTCTGATGAGATATGGCTTGGGCTGTCTGTCCTCATCCCACGGCGTCACGCTTGGCTCCAACAGACCAGTACGGGCATTGAACTTTGGTAATCTGTGCCTTGGACAAGGAACAATCTTGAACAGTTGTGGTGTGCTATACACAAAGTTGAAGATTTGAGGAATCAGCAACAGTAGCAGCGTCTTCGAGAAGTGGGACAGAATCGCGACAACGGCGAAAGTCATACCTGCCACGTAGCAGTATGTGTCACCCACGAACACTCGCGCGGGGTATCTATTGTGGACGTAGAGAGCGAGCGAGACCGCAATGAATGGCAGTAGGATGTACAGTGCCAGTAGATGTGAGTCGGTCGCAGGGTGTGCGCTGTACGTCGTGTCATTGGCGTCGGAGGTGAGCACTGGATTTCCCGGAAAAGGGACAAGGTAGAGCGACGAATTGAAGACAAGAAGCCCGGCGATAACCAGCGACTGCCCAACTTCGATACCGTTGATGCCAGCAAAGATGTTGATACTGTTAGGCGCAAATATGGACAGGGCGGACATGTAGGCGTAGTAGAAGGCGCCAAGGTTGATGATTCGTACCTCGGAGGGCATGTAGCGGATCAGCATATTCGGTACCACAACTGAAGTGACACCGAAATCGACATAGTAGACAATGAGGAGAGGTAGAGAGGCCAATGCAGGAATGAAAAACTTGTGCCGCCAACGTAGGTCCAGTATGTCATCCGCCAGGCCGAGTATGGTGGTCGCTTCCAGTGTATTCAAAGCAGACTGATACGATGACAGCTTAGAGTGTGGAAAGCGGTGGAGAAAGCGTCCAGTCTCGAGCTGTGCGATTGGACTAGAGAGAGTCGATTCGCGGTTACCGCCACCAGATGTTGCGGCGACAATATCTTTGTAAAAGGCAAAGGGGATGAAGGCGATCAGAACGAGGATGAACACTGCTGCTGCTACCGAGCCCATGCTTTCTGGTCTGTTGAAGCGTCAGTATCCTTCAATCATCTCGTCACGAACATTTCACCCACATCTCCTTCGGGTCTCGCTTGCTCAAATCTTTGCCCTTCAGGCCAGCCTTGACAAAGGAGGAGCCCGACCACCTGACGAAGGCATATGTGAGGCAGAAGGCTAATGTTGAGAAGGCAATAGACGCCACTACCGGGGCACCATCTCCCTGAAATGTATTCGCTAGCACCGCAACTGAGCTTCCAAGTAACGTGAAGAGGCTCAGTGTCTCTGTCTTGCTCAGCGTAGAAGCCATTCTCAGCTCGAGCAGAAAGCGAGATAGGTGGCTGATGGAAAGACCCTAGGTACCAAGTTATTGCTAGGGTTGGTAGCTCATCGGACAGTCCTGAGCGAGTGTTCCGTGAAAGGCCTGATCTTGACGTTGTCTAGCATCTTTGCGCGTCGCAGAGCTTCTGACGGGGCCTTTGTGGATCACCGATCATACTCATTCGACAAGCGCTATTCATGCAACCTGTCCTTTGAAAGAGGCTGAAGTAAGTTCGGACCTCGGATCAATATTTATCCGTTGTTTTCTTTACCCTGGCCTTCAAACCATGTCCCTTGTTGATCCAGATCTCATTCCATCGAAGGGAACTACAAGTGTGTTCGCACTATTCGATTCTTGCTTAGGCCTCAGCACGTTATACGAGCTTTGAATCTGGATCCAGCTACATTCACACTTCGAAGACACGAGCTTGTCTCTCGCTGAGCTTAACGCACGCGTGCTCTGCCAAACTCCTCCACATTCGCTGCTTCAGACAGTTCCTGAGTACGCAGCAAGAGCTGCGCTAGTCATCAGCTGTGCGCCCGAATGGTACAAACACTGTCATCTTAGCTATCCAAGGACTCCACAATTACCGAAGCAATCTACGCGCGCCTTGGCTTACATCGTGGGCTAGACAGTGTCGTGGCTAAGACTTAAGGTAGAGATGTCAACAACATAAGAATCGGCCCAAGGTTGCTGTGATAACGTTCTAAACTTCATCGATGGTCGATACATATGGCCATGGAGACAGAATTCAACCCAGACCACTCGGATCGTTTGACAGTTCTGCAACTGAACAACGACAGCTCAAAACTACTAACTGCGTCGGTTGACCATCGAATATCAGTGTACGACATTGACAAGGCCAGTGGGAATCGCAAACAGTCAGACGTCTTCACAGCTCATGATGCTGAGATTCGTGATGCGAAATGGTTCCATCCCAGCACTGGCACCCATTTCGTGACTGTGGCAAATGACATGCAGATGCGGGTATGGACAGAAGACACATACCAAGCTCCAATGTCAAGCCGTCGCTTCAGGCGGATGGCCGTCGTGAAGAGTGAACAGCTTGTGCCTTTCGCAAGTGTTGACGTCAAGACCGTCGGCAATAACACATACATTGTGGTCGTTGACAGGCAAGGGTTGCTTTCACTATACGAGCCTACCAACCCAGATGAGTACAATGAGTGGTCGCTGGTCGACCAGTTGCACGTCTGCTCGCCCACGCCGGGTAGGGGTGATCACACATCCTTTCGAGTACGGTTCGATCCGAATACATTCCCTCTACCATTCTCAAGCTCGATGTCAGATGATCAAGGACAGCTTACGATCGCAGTGACGGCGCTAAACGAGGTCAAACTTTACAGGACGACTTCGGATTCGGAGCTGATTCGGCCGCACGTTTCATCACAACAGCATACAACAAATCTGGGCGGGGGAGCATCACGTTCTTCCTATCTCTTTGAGGTGCTCCGAATTCCGTCGCCTCCTACACAATACCAGACGTCAGCTGGTTCGCTGCTTCGAGATGTCGCCTTCAACCCGGCCAACATCTGTGGTAGCGACATCCTCGCGGTCGCATCGACCAATGGCACTGTGGCCGTGTATGAAATCTCGTTGCGGTCACAATCCACTTCAAACCCCGGCAATCCATCTACCGTGACATCGAAGCAGAATGCCCGCCCAGCGCTGCAATCGCAGCAATCGAATCTTACTTCTGCTTTGCATTCCACCGCGGCATCTTCCCAAGGAAACCAGCCAGTCATGTCCCGAGCAAATCATCCGTTCCCCTACAGCCACCACGCCACTGCAATATCGATACTGGAGGATGCTCACGCAGATGCTTGGTCAGTGCAGTGGGACCCCAATGGAGGGCTGATGCTCAGCAGCGGCAGTGATGGCACCGTAAAGATATGGAAGCGCACGTTTGGCGCGGGTGGGCTTGGAGGATTCGAGTTGATCGCTGAGCAGGCAGGGGAGGATGAGAGCGAAAGTGAGCAGAGCAGCTTGGACGACGATGGAGTAGACACATGATGTACCTACTACTGACCTTTCACACGAGCTCGCACATGCAGACAAAGTGCCAGATCACTCGTGCTTGCTGTAGAGGCCGGTTTCTGGAACCATGGATATAACACAGAGATGCACTATGCTGAAACAAGCTCAGAATCCACCGCCACCTATCCATGCTGGATCTGCCTCGGTGCGACCCACAAAGCCATGTTGGACCGATCTATACATAATGGAGGAATACGAGCTTGGCAGCGCAGGTGTCTTTCTTGACAAACGAGCCTCGACAAAACCTGGTCGCGGAACGGCAAAGGAAAGACCTAGACTGGACAAGCTATACGGCCCACGATGCATCAGGAATCCGATATCACCCTACAGGTTCTACGACGTGTTCGCAGAGCAAACATACGAGTCTCACTCTCAGTGTCAGGCCACGAATCGATACTACGAAAGCTGAACTGCATCATCGAGAAACAATCTTGGCGTACCAAGAACAGATTACAGCTCTGCCGTGGCTGAACCGGCAACTGTTGCTCTATTTGTCGGACCGTGCTTGCGGTGGTCGCCGGCAAGGCGGACTCAGACCAAATGACCAGTAACCAACTTGCAAGCACTTTCAACACGGCGCTAGGGTCACAATTACCTAGAGAAATGGGCGAGGCACGGCAAGGCCTGGCGCATGAATCATCATTTTCCTGATCGATAACCAAGACCACTTTCTCATAGATAAGGTATGGCGAGAACGCTTATCGAGCGGAGTGAGGAGAGTAGATTGAGCGAACCTGCGGAACAGGGTGTTGATGCTCAAAGCACGCATGGGGACAAAGAGGGAATGGTTTTGGAGCTGCGGGCTTGTTTCCCTGGTTGTAACCACGGCCTCGGAAGGCGTTACATAGCTTTCGAAGCGTATAGCAGCTCCTCTCAACATCTCTAATCCTTCTCGCCTCTACTGTAAGAGTCTGCTACCTATAGCTCATCTTTCGAAGTTCCCGTATTCGACTGCTCTGCGCCATCCGCCTGGTGGTCCGCCGGCTTATCGACCCACCCACACACAGCAGGCGTACCCACCTCCATCCTATACACACACTTCTCCGACTCGGAAATCTTGTAGATCTCGTCAAGTTCGCTGCATCCCAGCACCACCCTCGTAGACCTCGCAGGACCGTTCCAGCAGTGCTGACCATTGTCATACCACATGACGATCCTGTCGCCTCGTCCCAGCCCCTTACCATCGGCAGGTAAATCGTCGTCAACGTACTCGACTTCATAACCCTTGAACTTGCCCATGTTCGTCTGCGCGCCCCCTTTCTTAGGCTGTTGGGTTGTCTTGCTCATGAAGCAGTGGCTGTACTTGTATTCGCCGCTCTCCTTCTCGACGCACGTATCCTTGAGAGCGCGGAAGATGCCACCCGGTCCGTAGTCCATGTCGAGATCTTCGCGGTCACGTTTCAGGTCGTTCTGGGCGTTGGTTAGGTCGCGCTGGGTATCGTCTTTTGTCTTTCTTGCGTCTTTAACTGCCGGGCTATCGTCTACATTTGTGGCTTTTGTGATGTCTGGGAGGACGCCATTGTCAATCAGCATTTGGCGGAGGCTGGAGACCATGCCGCCTAGCCAAGACTGGAGAGGTGCTGGGAGATAGGAAGTGAGCGAGTAGATGGCTGCTGCATCGCTTGGTTGCTCATCTTCAGTTTCGAACTCGGACCAATTGACACCGCCCTCGGAACCATCCTCCTTTGCTATTTCGACCAGGTCGCGGTCTTCAGCGTCAGTCCAGGTATCGGTCGACTCTCGAGCAGCGTAGTCCTCCCAGCCTTGTACAGCCTTCTTGACACCGGCGTCGTTGAAGTTGGGGTTGTGCTCGTCCTTCAGGGCGGTCAAGAGACCCTCGAGCTCCGTGACGCGAGCGACCATGTCATCTCTCATCTTCCTTGTTTTGGTCAATGCATCTCGCAGCTCTTGCACCCGCCCGCGACTCAGGCCAAGTAGGACGCCCAGTCGACCGCTGCCCCTGCCAGAAGCATCACTCTTCACAGTCCTCAACTTCTCTTTCCGCTCCACCTCCTTCAGACTCTCCTCGGACTCGGCAAGCTTCCGCTCAAGACCCTGTACGCGTATCTCAGTAGCATCAATCTTCTCCTGCACCTCCTTCTTCCTCTTGTCGGCCTCGAACTGCAGCTCCTTCTTCTTCTTCACGGCCCTCCCCATGCTCTTCGCTCGAACCTCTTCCTGCTTCTTCCATTCCTTCCCTATCGCAGCACAACGATCCTCACACTTGACGCCACCAACGCCAGCATATTCGTCTGAGCCGTCACAACAAACGTCATAATCACACACACCGTCGTTCACACTCTCAAAGCGAACGTAGGCTGGTAGGTGGCCTTTGTTCTTGCAATAAAAGCCTGGCAAGGCCATAGATTCATTCTTGGGGGTTAGTGCATTAGCACCAGGTCTCGGCTGCTCAGGCGAGAAGTGGTGAAGATAAGAACATGCTGGTGTTCCGGGCTCGTCACTGCCATCGGGACAGTCGCAGTAGTCGTCGTTGACTTGGGAGAAGGGGATCTGGATGGAGGGATTTGATATGCATGCGAAGGGCTTATCGGTGGCCTTGTAGAATTTGGCGACTAGATGCTAGTCAGAGACTAGAGACACGATTGAAGACTGTTCACGCCAGGTGAACATCTTTTCTGTGAACGTACTCACATTCTGGACCGACTCCTCGAGGCCGGCTCGAGTCTGTACTTCGGATATCAGCTGCTTGAACAAGCGGTGAGCTCGAGAACAGTGCAGCTAGCACTAGTGCTTGTTGTCTGAGTATCATGATTCTGGTCTGTCGGCTTGCCAGAAGCCAGAGCACTCTGTCAGCTTACGAGCGAGTTTGGTGAAACTTGTCAACTATCACCGGCGCACTTTCCACTCGCACATGCTCACGTGTGACGTAGCCAGAAGTTCAGGGGGTTGCAGTCTCAGGCATGAAAGAGGAATGAGACCAGGAAAGAACGATGTCTGAGCGGAAGGAACAAGGAAAAGGAGGCTGTGATACGGTATCAAAGTCTGGGCCTATAAGGGCTCAAATGTAGTCATTACAGAGCTCTGTGAGTGAGCTGACCACCGATTGAACTCCCTTCGCTACCGTAGGCCCTATGGAACCACACTCCCTCATAATCGCTCGGTATCCAAAAAAAAAAGAAGTCATCATCTCATCGTACAACGGTCGAAGCTTCGCATCTCGTCAGCAGAACCCCTTGGTGCTATCTTCCTGCAGCACCCATTCTCGTTATCCCGTCCATCAGCGACCCTCTCTGGTACAAGCCACCCGGGCGTGTCCCGGCTGCTGGAGCTTTGAGACCAGATCCTCCAGGTCCAGGTATGCCACTTCCGAACTTGGTGGCGGCCGGCTTCGCAAGCATGCTCATCGGTCTTGCCCGTCCATTCATCCCCGTACCACTATTTGCCGCCCTTGGCTTGTTCGGACTCTGCACTCGTGATGGGGTGTAACTTCCACCATTGCCATAGCTATTGCCGAACGTACTGTCACCAGATGCATCGCTCCTGGGCGGACTAACAGGCTGACGTTCGCGTTCTCGGGCCTCCCTAACTTCTCGTTCTGCTTCACGTTCTCGTTCCTGTTCCGCACTGACAGACAGGAAAACTTCGACCTGGGCAACTAGATCGCCCTTCTCCACGCGCTCTTGTTCAAGGTCGACGCGTAGGCTATCGTTCTCCCGTCTTGTAGTGTCGAGTTCGGACCTGACACCGGTAAGTTTAGCCTCGATGACTTTCTTCTGCGCGGACAGGTCCTCGTTCCATCGTCGGAGCTCTTCTATTTGACCATCCATGCGTGACATGGCCTCGGCCTGACCCGGCACGGTGCCGCCGCTGAGTGTGGCGTCACGCTCGGTGAGCAGTTTCGAGATCTCTTCTTGCGATTCCCGCAACTCGGTCTTCAACGCATCGATCTGTTTCATCCATCTCTTCTCGTAGCTGAGCTTGAGGTCGGCAACCTTACGCTCATGCTTGGACTTGTATAAAGCGTGCAGTTCGCGGGCCACGGTCTCGGTGGCATTCTTCACTGCAGCGTCGACGTCGACAGGTGAGCCCGATCCGGGTGTGGAGGGTTCCATGGACATCTTCGGACTCGGTGAGCCTTTGACTCGTTCCGACCGCAATGTGTCGAGCGAAGCATTGAGTTCCAGTATCTTCACTTCACACTCTTCCGTGAGCCGTTCAGCTTCCTCGGCCTGTCTCCTGAGCTTCTCCCTCTCCCGCTCTTCGACAAAGGCATTCTGCTTGACTTCACGCAGCACGTCTTCCATTTCGCGCGCGCGTCGATCAAGCTCTTGCTTTTCGATTTGTAGCTGCTCCTTCTCCGCTCTTTCTGTGCGCAGTTCTTCCCCTGACTTGCCTGCCCTTATTTCAGCATCCGTGATGGACCTCTTCAGCGCCGTCACTTCGGCTTCTTTGCCAGCCAGGGTGGCCTCCAGCCCGGAAATTCGTGATTGTAGTTCGGATCGGAGATTCTCGAGTTCGCGAGGGGTGACGGTAGGAATGGATCGTGGCGTAGCCATGGGTCCAAGGTCAATGTCTAACAGGTCGGTACCAAAAGCATTGACGGAGTGCATGCTGTTTCGAGCACTGGCCGGAGTGGCAGGCAGTTGGGGGTAATCTGGCGATAGCTTCTGGGGTGATCTCCCGCTAGCTCTTTCTCTGTCGACCGAAGCTTGTGACCTGTGGGATGGTGTAGGGTTGACTCGAATGGGGAAGGCGCCGCGACCAGAAGGACTGCGTCTAGAAGTCCTGGGTGTTGGAGCAGGAGGAGGAATGACAATGTTGGTCTGGCCGGTGAAGTTCAGCAGGTCTGGGGACGAATCCGTAGAATGGCGAGGTCTTCTAGGCGTGGCTTCGTCGTCCTCGTTGGAGGAGGTGTTTGAGGAGGTGCTGCTTCTCGAAAGCAGGTGTAGTGGTCTTTGCCCTGTTGCTGGGGTCGACATGGCTATCGAGTTCCTGCTTGGTCTTGGTGTCCAGTCATCCATGGGTGCTGCTTTGGTAGGAGAATTGCGTAGATTGGCGAATCTGGTCATGTCGGTGGGAATTTGCGAGATAGTGCTTAGGTCGCCGACAGTTTCGTTGTGCATGGTTGTGTCAAGGCCGAAGGTAAGGTCAATGTCGATGGTATCCTCACTTGGATTGTTCTCTTTGTCGCTGTTGTTGTCATGGATGGTGCTCATGTCTTCATTGAGAGCAGTGTTGTTGATCGTGGTGTAGTTGGCTGAGTCCTTTCGTGAGGTTGCTTCTTCCTCCATGTAGCTGATGGCTCTAGTCATGCCTTCATTGAAGCGCAACGTTGACTGCGCAGGAGATTCAGGAGGAGAGTCCATGGCTACTGTGTCATCCTGCAGTCGATACTTCAACGGCGACCGCTTTACGGGCGAAGGGCGCTGCTTGGTAGGACTCAGTTCTTGCAATGGCGTTCTCACCAGTGTTGGTGTAGTATGATGTTCAGGCGAGGGCGTAAGGGACTGTCGAACATGGCTGTTATCCCCGTTGTCCAAGTCGCAATCTTCGGCTGGTTGCGCTTTGCCAGGAGAGGCCATAGCGCCGCTGATGTGGCTGCCCTCCATACCTGGGCTGTTCTCGAAAGAGCCTAATGGTTCGTCTTCAGGTACATGCACCGCTATGTTGTGTGTTGCATAAGACAAGACGCAGTGCCAGATGTTGAGTATCAAGCACAGGAACACGATGCATCCAGAATGTAAACAACAAGCGCCTTTGGCCCTGCTAAGAGTAAGGATCCAGTCGAATCAAAGGCTCCCGTTGCTCCAGCAAGTCGGCGCATCGGAGAGTAACCTGCCAATATGTTTACACTTGTTCCTGCCTAAACCTTAGCTGCCAGCCGCTAATGCAGGCACATGCGTGCTGTCATTCGTGTTGCTCCTGCCTGAATTCGTCGCCTTTTGTCGTTTGTTGATCTTTTTGTGGACACCACATCGTGCTAGCATCCAAGTGTGAAAAGAAACATCTCTACAACTGTTACAGGTGCACTTGCAGACACAACAAGGACGCGGGAGAGACAGCTTCACACAGATACGCTGTGTTGAGGAGCTTTGGAGACCTATGACTGTACTGTCTATGAAACTAGCGGCCTTCTGGACGTATTTCACGAAAGATATCGTTCAATGCTCATGAGCTAATGATTAAATTTTGAGAATTACATGTTAATGCTAAGTTGAAGTGCTTCCTTGTACTGGTTCGAGCGATTTACAGCTTACCGGCTGAAGTACTTGCTGATATCGTTGTCGCGACCGCAGTGCTCGCATGGGTGTATTACCCTTGAACCCATGCCAGATTGACCCATTGCAGGTTGACCCATACCGCGTTCACCCATACCAGATTGACCTGTACCAGATTGGCCCATTGCAGGTTGGCCCATACCGCGCTCACCCATACCGCGCTCACCCATACCGCGCTCACCCATACCGCGCTCACCCATACCACGCTCACCCATACCACGCTCACCCATGCCAGATTGGCCTATACCACGTTCACCCATGCCAGATTGACCCATGCCAGATTGACCCATGCCAGATTGACCCATGCCAGATTGACCCATTGTAGGTTGACCCATACCACGCTCACCCATACCACGCTCACCCATGCCAGATTGGCCTATACCACGTTCACCCATGCCAGATTGACCCATTGTAGGTTGACCCATACCACGCTCACCCATACCACGCTCACCCTGTCCAGAGTAGCCGTGGCCAACAGGCACGCCTCGTTCATGTTGAGCAGAGCGAATGGAGTCGATAGCCCGGTCCTGAAGCCCTCCATGACGCTCTCCACCCATCTCACCTGCCCGGTTGTAGCCCTGACCGTAGCCACTGTTACTACCTAAACCGGTCATGCCCCTCTGGTCACCGACTTCTTGTCTTTCTCTGTGACTCTGATCGTAGCCCGTTGGACCGCCAGAGCCAGGCATGCCCCTCTGATTCCCCATCTCTTGTCTTTCCCTGTAACCTTGGTCATAGCCGGTGGTACCGCCAGAGCCAATCATGCCTCTTGGGTCTTCGTGACGACCATACCCCTCGGTATGGTGCCTTCCTGCCTCATGACCAGCGAGCCCAGCAGCACCCACACCCGCGCCGGCTCCTGCGAGACCGGACCCGCCATGGGAACTACCCAATCCACGGCTTTCACCAGACGGCACGACGTGCTCGCGCTCGCGTGAGTCATGACCAATGCCGCTGGTTTCGTGGGGACGGTAAGGCACGCCTACGGGTCCAATGTTCGTGCCTCCCACCATGGTGCTGCTGAGGACCTCCTCACCATGGTTTCCTGTTAACGTGGGGTCGAACACGCCTCCACCTTGTTGTCTGCCTTCATGGTGTCTGCCTTCGTGATGTCTGTCTTCGTGTCGTTCGTGCTGGGGGTTTCTGCGAGGCTCTTCGCGGCTGCCTGCTCCCATGACGGTAGTGGGGACGCCCTGACCTCGATCGGTTGCATAATGGTCGTTCCCAGGGGTGCCAGAAATATCTTTTACAACAACGTCTCTGCCCAAGCCCTCGCGGCCCAGACCTTCTCCGGCCAAGCCTTCTCGGCCCATACCTTCCCGACCTAGATCCTCACGGCCCAGACCTTCTCTGCCTAGGCCTTCTCTGCCTAGACCCTCGCGGCCCACACCTTCTCGACCCAGACCTTCGCGGCCCAAGCCTTCTCTGCGCAAGCCTTCACCACCCATTTCCTCTCGACCTAGGCCCTCGCGGCCCATACTTTCTCTGCTGACAGGTTCTCTACCCAAGCCAGTGGTGTCACTACCTGAAATAGGACGCCGCTCGGAAGCGCCACTTGAAGCAAGAGCATTACTTCTCATAGCACTGTTTTCGTATCGTCTAGGATCCTCTCGCTTGTGGAGCTTGTTGCGATGGTCACCCGATGATCTGTTCTCCCAGTTCGCATCTGATCCAGGATCCATGACACTGTCAAAGCCGCCTGCTTCGCGCTCAGTGGTGGGTGCCCTATATTCCTCGTGGCCATGATGTCTTCTATCCTCTGACACCTCTGAAGTGTTTCCGCGATGCTTGTCCTCTGAATGATGGCCCGAGAAGGTTTCTTTGAGCTTGTCGGCGAGAGTCATGTTGAATGTAATTATGTTATCTAAAGCTTACTTGGTGCTATATTTTCGAATCCACGATTCCGAGGAAAAGAATATTTTACCTTTATTATATATGCACGCTCTGTCTACAGTCGCTCCATCACTCTCAGGTATATACCCCTCATCAAGCTTTCAGAGTCCTAGCTTAAGCCACAGACTTGGAAGCTGGCGTGAGCTCTGACATCAGGCGGCAGAGTAACCGTGAACTCAGATCCCAGATTGAGTTGGTGACTGGCAATCGACGGGGAACTAAACTTGGTTCAGCTGCAGCTTCCTTGTTGCGCCCCAGAAAGATCTGCGTTGTCGTAATGATTCCAATTGCAAATCCGGGCTTGCGCCACATCTGTAGCTTATGTGTTCATGCGAGATGACCTCGTAACCAGGTTGCTGGCAGTGCGATGCAGCTATTGCACAGAACCATAGATTGTGTTAGTTCCGGGATGTATTCGTCATAATAATCTCAAGCCCAATAGTTATGGCAGTCGAACAGCCCGAACATTTCAGGGCGGAAAAACGCTGGCAGCGAGACGGTAACTTTCGGAGATCAAGAATGCTAATGCTTCCCAAGCCACACTGTAATGCCTCAGGCTGGGGAGATGCAATCAAGCCTTTTTAGCACCGCGGTCCTTGTGCCCGTGGCAGATCAACTTGGTCCTCCAACACCAATCAATCCATGGGTCGGTCCATGTCGCTGTATGTATTTGCTCATGCGAATGAACAAGCGCATACGATGTGGTCGCCCTCGAGAAAGAGAGATCTCCGGAATTGCCCTGAGCAGCCCCCACCCGAGAAGTCGCCAGCATCCTGAACCTCAATCTGAGTATTGCGTTCTACAGTGCCAGTAAGGTATTTCATACACGAACTTGGCTGCTCCATGACGTGGCAATCGTGACACCAACGTGCTTGTATCCTCCGGGGATACATTCTTCGCTCATTCTCTACTGTATATGAAGGAAAGAAAGGCAGGGTGCTTTCATTTCTCGAGCCGTCTAGAGCCAGAGCCTGCCTGTTGTACCTGCCCGGTTTGGACCTTGCTGTCGACAGCAAGAAATGGGTCTGTCGTCGCCCGCAAAAATGGCAAAAACAATCGAAATTCTGGATACGCTGGTGATCACCCACCCAACTACTAACAGAACGACGCCTTTTTGGAGGAGGCCAGGGCTGGGCTAGGGATGTTCGAAGAGAGCTCATGTCAAATTAGTTTCAGGCATACCAGGGGACGAATTCAACCAATCCGACATGCTGGACGAAGCATATTTAATCATAATACCGATAGCAATGTAAGTCGGTCCAAGATCGTATAACATCGAAGCTTCCGACACCTGTTAGCGGTGATTGAGGTATAGCATCGACATGAAATCATCTCTGCTACGCGTCAGTGTTCAACGCATCGCGTTCAAGCACCACCAACCATCTATCCTAAGCGTCACGTCCATCATATCTAGCTTTATGCATATATAAACATCTACGCATGCGAATACCACGGAATCTTGTTCGCATTTCAGAGCGAAAAGGATGTTTTGCTCCACTGCTTTTTCTAGCTCTCGACTAGCTACCGTTCATCTACATGAACAGTGTACAGGCACCCATGATGGCCACAATCGCCACCACATAGGAAAAGCCTGCGAGCGTAGACTCCGCTCCGCTAACGTACGTAGCGATAGGTCCAGAAGCACTCGAACTTGTTGCGCCTGTTGAAGAGTTGCCCAGGGCCGCAGCAGCAGCTTGTTGCAAGAAGCTACAAGCTGAGTAATCGACCATACCAGGTGTCACCGACGATGATCCATTGATTATGTTGATACCAGTTGTGCCGTCCGTCTGGAATTGCGGCCACACACTTCCTGGGTACCCGTTCGCAGCCATCGATGTCCAGAAGCCAACCATTTGTCTACTGAGAGATTTCTCAGCGGCAGTGAAGCTACAATTTCCATCAGGTGGTGGGTTGTTGTCAACGTTTGCAAAAACGAATGGAATTTCGGCTGTGTGTGCTGCGCCGAATATCGGCAAGACCCCAGGCGGGAACACGTTGTACCAGGGGCAAGAAGGAGCTTGGCCCCATCGGTAAGTCCACACTGGTACACCTTTCTGCGCTGCGCGTTCGAGACCAGCAAGAGCCGGGCACCAGAAACTCGTCGCTGTGTAGACTTGGACAAGAGCATAGAATGCAGGAAAGGGAGTGCTGCTGAATGCGGAAACGGGGTATTGCTCTGCGACGGTGGAAGCGGCGGAGCCATAGGTGCTGTTGAGGTAGGCGAGGTAAACAGCCTCGGTGATATCTTGAGGACCGGTGACCCCGGGACGACTGAGAATCAGTAATGTGCCTTCCATGGTATCTGGACAATGTCAGCGAAATCCTCTCTGCGCCGTGCTATGGGGCAGGACAAGACGCACTTGACCCGAAAATAAACGGTACTTGCACGCCGACTTCAGCAGGGTCCGCCGCAACGATTTCGCCGTCAACAAATGGTCCGAATCCACTGACACTGGCTGGGTTGATAGTAGGACCAGTTGGTGTGGGTAGGGTGACGTTCAACTGCTCGACGGACAACGATCGGAGACACGCGGCCTAAAAGTGTTAGCCATAGGAGATCAACAACTTCAACTCGTTCACTGACATCACTGCAGTTCAGACTGCTTGCCCACCTGGCACCAAAATCGTTCGCGGGGCCGCTGGAAGGCAATCCTCTACCGCCGCCAGATTCTGAAATACCGGCTTGCAAGAGAGAGGGTGCTTGTGGCAATGTCCCAATAACATAGGTATCGACAGCACCAGCTGATTCTCCAAAGAGAACTACTTTGGACTGGATCGCGTTAGAGTGATCATCGAAACAGGTATCATACTGACTGGATCGCCTCCGAATGCTTGGATATTGTCCTGTACCCAGCTCAAGCCAAGCAATTGATCTTGAATGCCCATGTTGCCTTGAATGCCGAAATCCTGGAGGCCGAGGAACCCCAATGGCCCGAGACGGTAATTGACTGAGACAACAATAGAGTCGGTAGCAAGGTTGCAACCGTTGTACGTCGGATTGCTGATACTGCCTGCACTGTTACCGCCCCCGTATATCCATACTTTGACGGGCAGGTTGTTGGCGTTGGGTGGAACCCACACATCGAGGTAGAGACTATACAGTCAGTATGGCATCATCGAGACAACCAGTGGCCATACCAGTCTTCAGAGTAAGGATATTCAATGAACGCCTGACCAAATTGAACGCATCTCGGAGATGGCGTGGTCGCTTGTCCAAGAGTGCCGTTGTATGGCTGTGGAGCAGCAAAGCGTAGATCACCAGTGGGCGGTTGTGCGTAGGGCACAGAATAAAAGTACGATGCGTTCGAGGTTGCACATTGTCCGCCCTGAAGTGTTCCGCCAGATAGGGTCACAGATTGTGCTGCACACGAAGCAGCTAGTAGTAGAACGAATGACAGCATGGTGCCGGCAAAGAGAGCTGCTAAGCGAATGGAGGTTACTAGGACAGACAACGATTCACGAAACTGGCGAGGCAGATGAATGTATATTGTATTCCCAGAGCTCAGTGCCGGCAGCTTTCCACCGATTGTCGGTGTTCACTTCATAAGCTTCGCGGGGTAGGACGCCAGCATAGCTACCTGCCTCTTTCACACAGCCTATGTGTAAGACATTGATCAGGAGCGGAGCAGTCTACAAGCTCAATACCTGCAGTACATGGTTTGTATACATAACGACTGGATGATGCCAAGGTCCAGTGGTCGGAAAGCTACCGTCTGCTCCGCATAAGTGTGAGCTAAGGACTTCCTTAAAAGCGGGAGGACAAGCTGACAAAACAGGGATTATTCCACGAATCAGGAAGGAGCTCTGACCACTCAGCCGAGGCATACGTGAATGGCAGTGCGGTGCATCATTGCTCTGTTCATGATTTGTGCTACAAAGTACACTCGATAGTTGTCGAAGATCTGGCATCGTCAGTTGCCTCTTCTGCTGGCTCTTTCCAACAGCCGCTCAAGTACTACCCTTTGCGTAGCAAAGGTCAAGCCTACGTCTTTAAGGAAACCGAAAACCAAAGCATAAAGCTAGAGTCAAGGTAATCGCAAAACCTGCCTGAAGAATACTCGACGTGGATACCGAGCTTGGCTCCATGGATTCACCATGCAGCACAACTGGACTACATCAGTTCGCATTAGCTACAGAACTTATCACATAAACCGACACGAAGCATGCCCTTGTTCAAGGCATGTCTATTCGAGATATGGATGATGTCTACCATTGGCAGCAAGTCTACATAATGTCTTGGACGGATGTCTTCACTATGCAGACCATTTTCTGAAGGTACGATGCGGAATAGAACTTGCTGGTCTTCTTACGAAGCTCTGTCCGCATCATCACTCGCTCATGCGTGTTGACTCTTGCTGGCTAACCTCAGTTTCCTCTGGGTTTGTGCAGCGTCTTCCTGTGATGAGTAGTGAGCATGACGCTCTCCAGGGTGAGCTTCGCTCGGGTTCCATCGCCCAAAGCCTAGAACAATCTGCATCATCATAGACAAGAACGGACACTGTGAGTTCGCTGAGATCTGGATGCTACAAGAGATGATGTTCGAACAGAGGTTGGGTTGTCTTAGGGCTCTATTCCGCAAGTATTGGACAGCCACAGACTGAATCTGTATTCTGTCTGGCTCAGTGAGCTGTTGCGGCCGCTTACCCTTTGTTCATATCTCGGATCTACCAGACAAGCTCTGGACTTGACGAGCCGGCTTGACCTTCAACTCTGCTATCGAGTCGAACGTGTACTGGCGTATCGGTGCAATGAAAGGCTGGAGATGCGGCTCAAGTCGCGAAAGCTTCCACGTATTCCCATCCTTTACCAACTCATGTCCGTTCGCGTACAGAGGTGCATTTGACATCACCGGACTTCTGAATATTCGTCCTGTCTCAGGATTCTGGTTTGGACAGGGAGAAAATTCTCTTGCGTCAGGTTAGCCTCCTGACTATCTCTCGACCTAGGAGCGCATGCAAGCTCTCAGCCTAGTTCGGGCGTATACCAAACCTGTGCTGCACGTGTGTCGCACGACAATGTCATGGTTGTGACCCGGCGCCCGGACAAAGGACTCTTCCCTATATAACACCAAGCTAATTGTGCGGTTAACAAGACGAGAACCATTGTGCTTTGATGTCCACAATGAAGTTTGCTGTCCCCCTTTGTCGCTTCAACAAACGATTCGCACAATCACTCTGTCCCGCCTTCACTTGTCGAAGTACAGGCCGACTAGGAACCGCTCACTTATATTCTGTGCTACTTGTAGATGGCATTCGAGCCCTGCATGCATCTACACTGGAAGACAGACGAGGTATTGACTACAAATAACCCATGCGGTTGACAGAGACTGAAGCACGCACGAATTGCTCCGAGACCAGATCTACCACATCCTCGACATTTTCCAATAGCAATGCTGAGAACTCTGCCGTCACCTTCTTCCCTTCTTTTGAAGAGCAGAAAGGCCAAGTCCGACGTCAACATGAAACTCGATCCGCACTCGTTGAGCGAGCTGCAGAGAAGCAGCGGCAGCTGGCTGTCGTTGAGCAAGAGCTTCGAGAAGCAGCCGTCCAGCAATTACGAGAAGATGATGCTGACATCCAAGAACGTCTCCGGAATAAGGTCCAAGACCTACGAAGACGTCGAGACGTTGCTGCTGGGCAGGCGATCAGGAATCACGAGGCCAGGGAGTCTCCGCAACTGCCCTTCTACTGGGCCACTCGTGGTCAACCTCTTAGACGAGCAGAGAGCGCCGTCACACATGGGAGAGGCCAATTTGAAAGCCAATTTTGTGCCAATGCGACCCGTGGGAGGGAGAGCTAGGAGCGAACCAATACTCACGACGACAGTCGGTGAACAGATCATTGGTGTCGATATATTGCAAAGCCTACCTCCTAGGCTACTCAACGTCGTGACCAAGCAGGTGAGTACCAGAAATGCAAGCACGGCAGCATCCGCTGACGTTCTTTCAGTATCAGAGTCTTTCTTTTCAACCACATCCAACAGTGGATCTGACATATGGTGCGACCTGTCTTCAAGTTCTTCGATTAGCCTCGAGCCGTCACGAGTGACGTGGGCACAGGCAACAGAGATACAGAGCTCTCTCAAGCACTCGTACGTTAGAAGTCGCCCTGTGCCGTGCAGGAAGTTTTGTTCGCCTTCACCGAAAAACATCTTATGGAGCGCCCAGACCTACCAGTCTGTCTTTGAGGACAGTTCTGATGAAGACGAGGATCTGGATCGTTTCGACTCCTTCGACTCATTCTTTCACGCAGATCAGACTCGATCACTTTGGCCACTCCCGCCTGCAAGCACAGGACCGGAACCCGATACTGTCAGGATCAACGGTATAACCATCCCAGCACAGTCGTCAGAAGAGCGCAAGCTTCAGGTGATCAGAGAGAGAAAGGGCAAAGACGATTGGAAGGATCTACCACTCTTCATCGAAAGCCAAGACGCCACACCAAACTACTTCGCAAACTTCTGGCGTCGCCCGGTCCAGTTCTGGGTTGAACCACACGACTCTCCAGGAATCACAACAGAGCAAATCTACCCCCTCTCCCACACAAATCCGAACCTCCCCTCCCACGACTCACTCCAAGCCCACCCACAGGACAATACCTACCACAGCACCCTAATCGCCACACCCTGGCACACCACTTGCCCCCTCGACAACACTCACCACACCCACACAGACCCCACGACACTCTACAGCGGCGAAACATGTAAGTGCTTCCTCGCCTCCCACGGCCTCAAGCTCCTCAGCCGCGAACTAACACACGGTGAAGGCGCAGGTCCACACAGCAACGGGAGATGCTGGATCTGCTGGGCAGAACTCGGGTACACAGGACCTCAGACACTGACGCATGCGATCCCGTACTTCGATCTCGATAAGGACGGCGGTGGCCGGCAGAGGACCTATGTTTCGTGTGGACAGAATTTTCATTTGCGGTGTGCAGAGAAGTATGTGAAGGCTACTGGGGTGTTCGCGCCGTGTCCTGCTTGTAACGAGCGGTGGCATGTCGCTGTTGAGTTTGGGGCTGGGGAGAGGGTTGGCAGGGCAATGGGCGCTTTGTTCGGGAAAGTGAGGAAGGCCTTTGGCTTTGCAGTGCGTGATGAGGATTGCGTATGGGTAGGTTGATATACTTGAAATGAAATACTAGTAGGTCAGCAGCATGGGACTGATGTCCTCTCAGGTCTGGGTACTACTCATAAAGCGACGTCCATCGTTTTGAATGGTCGCGTCTCGTGGAATTTCAATTGCATTGCTGGGACACATTCATAGGTACTGGAAGGATGATTGCGGCTCATGAAAAGTCCATGAACAGTAGCTGCGTGGCATGGAAAAGAACAGTGCAATCACGCTTCGGAATTGTCTTTTGGAATTTGAGACTACTCGAAGCGTCTGCAGCACTGCTGAGGCTGTAGTAGTACGCTTGAACCGTTTGAATATCGCTTCTGGCACGTTCCCCCTAGCTTCGAGTCTTTTATGACTCGTTTCGTGCCAGGTGGCATGCGTGCTTCTGGCATCACGTTCTACCACTGACTCAATCACATGCATGAAAATGCCATGACAACCTCCAGATGCCACGACATGCCCAGCAGAATAATGATGTGAGATGTCCTCTCGCTTATCTGTTCGACTTGGCGACACGCTCCAACTCGTCCTTCTTCTTGATCGCATACGAGTTCGATGAACCCTTAGCGGCGTTGATCAGCTCCTCAGCCAAGCACTCGGCGATGGACTTGACGTTTCGGAAAGCGGCCTCTCGTGCGCCGATAGTGATCAGAGCGATGGCCTGGTTGACACGTCGGAGAGGAGAGACATCGACGGCCTGTCTTCGGACGGTACCGGCTGAACCAATTCGGGTGCTGTCTTCTCGGGGACCGCAGTTGACGATGGCGTCAACGGCGATCTGGATTGGGTTCTGGTCGGTGAGGATGTGGATCTAGACAAACAACGTTAGTTCGTGCATTTTGGGTTAATGGTTGTAGCCGTCGACTCACGATCTCAAAAGCGTGCGCGACGATTCGAATAGCCATCAGCTTCTTGCCGTTGTTTCGACCATTCATCATGAGCGAGTTGGTGAGTCTCTCAATGATGGGGCACTGGGCCTTTCTGAATCGCTTCGAGGCATATCGGCCTGCTGAGTGGGAGATGTAGACTGGTTGTCGGATCTGAATGTAATCCCTATAAAACTCTTGTCAGACGTGCCATCCCTTTTTCTACATTCATTGTAGTGGTGCTGCATACGTCAAGGAGATATCTCTGATCTCAACATCCTCATAACTCCATTTGTTGAAGAGCTTGATTGAACCAGCCTCGGCGGCGACGTCCTTGGGGAGCATGCCATTGTTGGTCTGGGGGGTCTCGACCTCGACTTCGCCGTTGTCTGACATGTTGGCGGTATGTGGTTGACTAGGAAAGATTGACAGCGGTTGCGATTGTGGTTGCGAAAAAGCTGATGTCTTTCGGTGTATCGATCGCAGCGCACACAACTATGTCTTGGCATGTAATCTTGGCATGGTCCGAGGCTGAAACTTGCTAGCCTTGCATATGATACGTCATGTGACTTCATAGAGCCGTATCTAGAAGAGGCGTGGAGATGGTATCGATTACTTCACATCGTAGCGATGCGTATAGTTTCCCAGAATTCATGTCATCTGCCTTTGTTCAGCCGTCGATTGTTCGCTTCACAACTATATGGGATATCGTAAGGCATCTGCATCGTGTTCTAGCAACGTGTGTCCACCGGTTATTATCTCATCTTTTGCCGATGCTGCTCCTCAAGCAGACTTTGCTTCTTAACATACTCTAATACGATCTCCTCTTCAGTCTTCTGCTTCTCAGACGCGGCCTCACGATCTTTGCTCTCGCGCTCAGAGGCTGCCATTGCTTTTCGCAACTCTTCGTCATCATCGTTGTCATCATGCGTCGTTCGACCCGACGATAGATTCATTGATGCCGCAAGTGCTTCTCTCAACTCGCGGTCATCGTCTTCATCACCAGCCATCGCAGAATTGGATGCGGTGCCAGTTTCTTGCCTCGGAAGGTAACTGGGCGGTGCATCCATGCGCTGAGTGTGTGATTTGCCGCCTGGCTGCCGACTTGCTTCGATAGCTCGTCGATAGTCTTCGTCGTCTTCAGTGTCAACGTCATTATCATTTTCGATCATCGAGATTTTATGGTCACCATGATGGCGCTCGTCCTGAGTCTGTGTTAATGCTTGTTGCAGTACAGACCTCTCCAGATGTACCTCAGCGGGCGCTCCTGGTGTACCGCTTGTCTCACTCTCATCGCGCATTTCTCGTCGTGCTCTCTCTGCCTCCTTAACACTAGCCTGCACAGCGCGTTGATATGCTTCTTCTTCGTTCCCATCAGTGACCGGCGCCGGATTGTTCCTCAGTGCGTTTATACTCGCACGGAGAGCCCGCTCGATCACCTGGTCCTGTTGAGGGTTGCCGCGACTTGTCTGAGAAACAGATCTTTTGATTGCTTCCTCGAAATCAGCCTCGTCAGCAGCAAGCAGGTCCGCTGATGAGCGGATATCTGGTTGGGAGCCATGAGCGGCCGAAGTGTCGCCTGACATGTACTGATCATCTGAGACACCGCCTTTCTTCTGGAGCTTCTTTCTGTCCTTTTCTTCTTGCTTTGCAGCTTCTTTGCTCCTGGCGAGCTCTTTGCGTTCATCGAAACTGAGGTTCTTTGTGTGTTTGAAGCCACTCAAGAGTCCGCTGGATTCACGACCTGGAGTGGAGGCTGGAACACCAGCCGCTTGCTCAGTTGCTCTCTGCTTGCCCTGCTTCTGCTTGCCACGTCTTTTGTCGAGTTTCTGGCTTTTCCATGTAGCCACGATTCTTTCTCGTTCACCTGTACCGCTTCGTTTCCATTCTTCATACCCTTGTGCTGTCCTTGCAGCTATGATATAATTTTGTGTCGAGCTACCCAAGCGTTTCGTAAGCTCCATATAAATGCCCTTGAAAGTGTAGCCTGGAAGCCCCCAGATCGAGGCACCTGGTTTAAGAACTAGTCCAAAGGCACCTTTGGCAAGTCCTTTGACAAGTCCAGCGGCCCCCTCCTTCTGAGCACCTTTGATGGGTTGAGTCACCAGGCCAGTAATACCATCGTAAAAGCCGTACCCAAATTCCTTGCCAGCTGCTGACAGCCCTGATTGTAAATCTGTGACTCTGGTTGGTTTTCGGACCGTAGTATCGCCGTACAGCTTAGGCGCATTGTGGAAGCCCTGTGCCAGTGACATAGTGAAGTCCATAGGCGACTTTAGACCTACCTTGCCGATCTTTCCACCCGCTTTGGCAGCACCAATGATCGACTCGAGGGTCATTTGGCCGCCTTCTGAGCCTCGGCTTGGTTCTTGTCCCCCAGCGGGACGACTTGGCGACGCAGAGCGTGAGTTGTTTCTTGACGAACCGTTCTGGCTGAGCACACTGGACATTGCATGCTGCTGAGAAGTTTCCGAGCGCGGAGACATAGTGCCCGACACTGAAGCATAGGTAGAGTCGTCAGTGTGTTTGTCTTTAGTCTCAGTTTCAGTCGTTACAGTATTCATTGACCTGGCTGAATCAGAAGGACTTGGAGAGCGATTGGCCGACTGCGCCGGTGGTGCAAGAGAGTCAGCACGTTCCGGCTTTAGGCTGTTTCCAGCGGCGTCAGCCTTTTTGTGTTCACCAAACTTCAGTGATTTGAGAAGTTCTGCTGGCATATCTACCACACCAGCACCCATTTCAGACAGCATTCCTATCAAAGATGCTGCTCCACCACTAATCGGCTCGGGTGGACCTTCATCTGCAAAGTATTCGCAGGGTCGATAGAGTTTCAAGTCCTCGAAGTTCAGAAGCCCTTCGTTACCAAGAACTGTCGCAGCCAGGGCGGACAAACGAATGTCCGTTCTTCGTACCCGCCAAACCGCAACTCTCCCTGGACATATTGTGCACCGTAGCTCGTGCGGTCGAAGGTGTTTGTGGAACGATTCTGCACCGGTGTCTGCACCAGTCTCCTGTTTGATCTTGTTGCTGAGGTCTATTGCCCGATCCTTAGACTGTGGCCGCAGAGCTTCTGTTATGGCTCCAGCCAGCTTGTCAGCTGTCAGCTCTTTGTAAGGTATCGGCATTGGTCCAGCGCCTGCTTTTGCGGTCATAGCCCCCCAGAAGGGCTGATCGCCAAAGAACGGAACAACAACGGTAGGACAACCCGCAGCAATACCCGCAGCCGTTGTGCCTGCACCGCCATGATGTACAACACAAGATACTTGTTTAAAGAGCCAGTCATGAGGGCAATTGCCGAGCATAAAGACACCTTCAGGTATACCTAGTTCGTCTGCTCCAAGACCACCCCAACCTTTGGACACAAGAGCTCGCTGGCCGGTCTGCTTGACAGCCTCGAAGATCATCGCGGTCATTGCGTTCGGGTCGTCTACCACAATCGATCCGAAGCCAATGTAGACGGGTGGCGGTCCAGCTCTCAAAAATTCCGCTAGGTCAGGAGCAGGCGTATAGTTAGTGGCCAGATTAAGGAAGAAGAAGCCAGATATATCGATTTTATTACCCCAGTCTCGTGGCTTGGGTATTAGAGCTGGTGACCAGCAATAGGTCCAGGGGATTTTGAGCCTTGCCAGCATACCAGGTGCCCAGATGATGCTCACAGGCTCAAGGTGGAGGACTCGCTCTCGAAATTTATTGATCAGATCACCCAGTCCCTGCCATGTGAGCATATCGACAAGTACGTAGGAGATATAGTTTGCCAAGCTTTGATCCGTGTTCGAAGAGATGATATTAGCAAGCGGATGTGGAAAGGCTTGCGTTGGTGACCAAGGCATGGTGAACATCATATGTAGGGGGATGCCAAGCTTCTCCGCTATGTGGATGTGAGCAAAGGAGGGCGGGTTTGCAATGATAGCATCTGCCACGAACGGCTTGTCGTCGCTCATAGAAACGCCGCTATCAGTGCTCAGGCTGTCTAGAAGATCGTCCGAAGCTGAAGCACCAGTGCCATCACCAGTTTCGATACACGACCTCCAGCAGCCGTTGATGAGTTCGTAGATACTTTTTCGACGTTTCCCAATGTCGCCTGCTTTCAAAGAATCGATTCCTGGCATGAGACCGGGATTCTTGACCATGAAAGCCATGAGCTCAGCTGGATCACCACCTATGCTGAAGAACTCGAGGTCGTTGTCGGTAACAAATTGCCTGAAGGTAGGATGCGTGGCTATTCTCACTCTGTGGTTGAACTTTTTCTTGAGGACTTGACCTAGAGCGACAAACGGCTGAACATCTCCTCTGCTTCCAACGATCTGGATTACAATATTCATCGGCGGTGGTGGCAGCCCGCCCGCCATGCCCAATCCTTCTGGGATTTCCGGCTCTGGCTCTGGCTCACTAGGTGCTCTGAACTGATGCTTGGCCAGGATGGGAGCAAGTATGTTTGTGACCGTCCTCCCCTTCTCCTTGATCTTGATGTTGACTCTGCCATCTCTGCCCACAGTTGCGCCTGTATCCAGACCGTTCTGGCTAATGTCAATTTCACCATAGTGGCCAGCATCGTACGGGGGAGGAGGGACTTGTTCGACAGGCTCTTCATCGTAAAAGGCTCGAGGTCGATGGGAGCCTTGGTTCGGGTCAGTGGGCTCGGGCTCCTCAGCGGCCGCAGCAGCTGCTGCACCCAGCGCGAGTTGACCCTGCTGCACCACGATTGCAGGCGGTGCAGCCTGACCGGGCGGGCCCTGCTTCTCAGACATTGTTGCTGCACGAATATGAGAGCAGCGAAGCTCAAGATACCTTATGCTTGCACAACCATCTCCTGCTTTGCTCTCAGTCCTGCTTTCACCAGTGTTCGTATCTATATGAGATCCTAGATATAGTGAGCGTGCATGCGGGTCTTGCTTCTTCTACCGCTATGAACACGCGTACTGCGTATCTTGCGTTAGGGAGGGGTCAATAGAGCCTCTAAATTCCGAGTATTCTGGTCGCTTGAGACGTAGGTAGTACTGATATCTGAACTTACGTTGGGATACCGCGGGTACAGTTTCGAGCAATGTCTACGTTGGCAACGTGGCTCATTTCAGACTACGAACAAGCAACACGAGCTTAGTGAACATTCTCGGGGTTGTCACTAAGCCATGACGACGTACGTGGGCAAGCATATTCGTGAAACAGGTTGTGATTTGTCCTGGATCACGATGGGTGAAGGCGCACATGCAACACGCGTTTGGAGATGGCAGATGAACTCGATGCAATAGAGCCAACAACGGTGGCGGCTCGGGAGTGGGGGCCTGTGGTCCTGGGGTCGTGTGGCTCCTAAGGCGCCTAGTCGAGCCTCTAACCTGCCTGCTTAACCCTGCAGCCTGCGGGCACATTCAGGCACCTTCGTTACTAATGCCTGAGACCGCTGAAGCCGACGTGAACAACCAATAATGAAGTCATCTGCTCTCCAACCACAACATCGCCGCCAGCCGCGAACCGCCAGGCTTCACATGACCGTATGGATTGTCGACACGCGTGATACAGTTGAGGTGATGACCACCACCATGTTGGCGGACTGTTCGTTCGTGAAAGCCCAATAATCCTACGCTCCTTCAACTATCTTAACTGATCGAACCTCACTATGCCAGACCGAAACGGAAGAGCACAATGCTCATCGAGCCGGCGCATCACTGCACGGTCATTGCTCTCGTTCTTCTTGCTATTGCCTGCCTCGAATGCGATACAGCTTGGGCCTGTTCTCCCTTCCCAGCCTCGACCACAAAGGGGAGAGCATAGTTTCACTCTTAGACATATTTTCCACCGAGGAACATATGAACATCCAGATCTGCACCTGCGCCTGGATGTCCCCCCAACGTCTCAGAATGCCTTTGCTTTCGACGATGAATCTGTACACAGTCCAGCACCTCAGACGTTGAAGGTGCGATCAGAAGACTATGAGATAGAAAGACTGGCCGACCGCAGCTGGGGTTCAGTAGAAAAGCATCTCGATTATGCCAGCCTTACAGGCGTCCCCGCACCTCTACATGCATCGCAGTGGACAATGGATGAGATACTTGGGCCGGACACATCTGATAAAGAGACCGTGTTGAACCTAGCTTACATTGCCGCCAACTCATATGTTCCAGGGGAAGACGATGTGCAGTGGTCGAACGTGTCGCAGGGCTACAATACCTCGAGTCCCTTTGGCTGGGAGGGTGACGGTCTTCGTGGCCACATCTTCGGCGACGAAGGCAACAAAACCATCATCATTGGTCTCAAGGGCACATCCCCCGCAGTCTTTGATGGTGACGGCACAACAACTCGAGACAAGTTGAACGACAACCTCTTCTTCAGCTGTTGCTGCGCTCAAGGTGGTCAATACTTCTGGCGGCAGGTCTGCGATTGCCAGACAAGCACGTACTCCTGCAATTCGACCTGTCTAGTCAAAGCTCTCAAGAGTAAGACCCGCTACTACAGCGCCAGTATAGATCTTTACAACAATGTGACGGAACTTTACCCGGACTCCAATGTTTGGATTGTAGGTCACTCGCTTGGTGGTGCGGTCTCGAGTCTCCTCGGTCTGACCTTTGGACTGCCAGTCGTCACATTCGAGGCACCGGGTGATGACCTAGCCGCACGAAGACTTGGACTCCCTTTGCCTCCAAGCAGTTTCAACAGCCACCCACCAAACCGTGGTAAATATACAGGAGCCCGTCACTTCGGCCACACGGCGGATCCGGTCTTCATGGGCTCCTGCAACGGAGCAACCGCGACATGCACACTCGGTGGCTATGCCATGGAGTCACAGTGTCACACTGGCCTACAATGTGTCTATGACACGGTAGCCGACTCTGGTTGGCGTGTCGGCATTGGCTACCACAAGATCCACGAAGTCATTGACGATGTGATCAAGAAGTACAAATCGGTGCCGAAATGTGTACCCGACAACGAATGTCGAGACTGCTTCAACTGGAAGTTCTTCGAAAGCAATGGTTCTGATACCACTACAACGACTAAGACTACAACAAGCAGAATGACGTACACAAGAACGAGTACCTGCAAAACGCCAGGGTGGTGGGGTTGTCTCGATGGAACTACGAGTACACATCCGGTCGCGACGACGACGTACACAACGACTACTTGCCTGACGCCAGGCTGGTTCGGGTGCAAAGAGTCGGCGAACCTTACAGTGACAACTACAACCGATGCGCCAACATCTTCGAGTACATCATCTGTGCCTGCCTCGACGACAGCTTCCGTTTCGACATCATGCAGACCAGGCTGGCTCGGGGGAGGATGCGATACCACCACAGTCCAGAGCACACCTACCAGGACTACCTCTGACTCTGAAACCTGTGAGACACCAGGTATCTTCTTCGGATGTTGGGATGATCCAGACCGGAAGCACGGCCACAAGCACTCCAGCACGATGTCTTCCGCAAGCGACTCGAAAATACGGACGATAACACCACCGCCGGCATCGACCGCGACCGTTACAGCGACAGAGACGGAAAGTGCGACTAGCACGCATACGAAAGCGCCAAAGGGAAGGAAATGCAAACATCCTGCGTTCTTCGGGTTGATATGTCTGGATTCCACGACGGACAGTGTGGAGGTAGCACCACCTGGTGATGTGGGAGGCAGTGGACATAGTAGCGAGCTGTAGTACCAGGGTTGCGCATTTCTCTATAGTCAATGAATGGCGTTAGGTGTTGTGGCTGGCTGTACAATCCAACAGCATTAGCGATCTACATTATTATTCCATCCACCCGTCCCTGCTGCAACTTTCGCCCGTGACGTGTAATCTCCTTCAGTGACACAGATTGTCGGGGATGGAGATTTGCACTATATGAAGACACTTTGGACGGTCCATTCGCTGACAAGCAGTACAGCACTGCCTGGTGAATGTAATTGTTCGGGAAGAGATATATTGCTCTCTATCCTTTGGGTTGTTTGTTGTTACATCATTACCCATGCCCATACGGGTCTCCTGCTCTACGATCAAATCATGGCCCGCAGAGTAACGCTTGAGTGTGTTGTACATGTAGAACTTGCTGCTTCTTCACAGCCGTTCTCAAGCACCACCCTCCCTCTTCGCGTATTCGTCCTCCATTCTCTCTTCGTACTGTCGATCCCTCTCTGCCTGATCGGCGTCCGTCACATCCTCGATGCGTCTGCTTGTGTCTGCGCCAGTGGCTGCTCCGACTCGTCCCTGAGCTGGAATGTCTCTTGTTTCTGTGAGCGTGGGCTGGCCTGTCTCTCGTGACTCGCGCGTGATGTTGCCGCCAGTGCGGGAGTCGTAGTTTGCGGTCTCTGTGTAGGATTGTGTGCGTGGTGGACCGCCGTCGGATGATGAGGATGTGGTGAAGGACGAGGAGGAGAAGGAGGTGTAGGACGACTGTTGGTTTGACATGATTGCTGCTCTTGATATAGATGAGGTGCTGTTTTATTGGGTGTAGTTGCTCGTTGTTCAAGTGTGAGAGCGAGTAACTACCGGCGCAAAGAGACCTGCTTTCTTGTACCTTGTACGGCACCGAGAATGATGTTGCTGGCCGGAAAAAGCAGTGTCCTAGAATACTCTCGAATTCCCAAGGCCAAGCCAATGAGCTGCTTTGTCTAATGTACCTACTCGTAGCACGATCGTTTCACGCCTGCAAGGGTTTCGCTCAGCGGATGGATTTGGAGAAGGCACAGATCGACATATGACGCCATTGGGCACTTTTGCCCCGCCACAAAGCGACCTCCGCACCGAGGGCAGTCGCGTCCTTTCTTGTGGCTGAATGACAGCATGCTTCTCATGCAGTGGTGCTCATGACCTGGTGATCTTGCGAGTCTCACGAGTATCCTGTCATTGCGTGCAAGGGTGAGACAAGCTCTGGCTGGTCTTGTCCGTACTATTGCGGGACTCCTGCTGGCTCCGTGGCTAGACCTTGCAGATCCCTCTTAGTTGGGCAGGGAACTGCCAACATTGTGTGCAAGCAATTGGTAATACTGGATCGCGCCTGCCTGCTTGCAAGGACAGGGCATTCACCTGTACACCACCAGACACGATGAGAAACATCTTACCTGACGTCAATCACTTGTTTGAGACCTTGCCAAACACAACAAAGTCATTCGATAATACATACCATAAGTAGACCTCGATAGTCTCTCGATATTTGAAGGTTTCATAGATCAAACCATATCCGAAACTCTTTTCTCGTGTTGATCTGTCCCGAGTCATCCATTCTTCTCGTAATTAGAGCTACCTGTACAATGTCCAATCAAGAGCAGAAGCAAGGTAAGCCTACCACCGCCCTTTCGATGATAATATTACTAACTCCAGGTCAGGCGGTGGCATCATGTCCGGTGTCGGTGACACAGTCGGAGGTGCTCTAGGCGGCGTAACCAACACAGTTGGTGGCACTGTTGGTAAGTTTCTTCCTTCACAGCACTACTTGCACGAGTTTACTGACTTCCACCAGGCGCTGTCGGTAAGGGAGTAGGAGATGGTGTCGGTACTCTCGGAAAGGGGGTTGGAGATACCGTATCAAGTAAGACTTCCTCTCTATCGCGCGTCTGCGCAGACGCTAATGATCATCGCAGAAACAAGTGAGGGCGTAGGCAATACCACCAAGGCTGCAGGAGAGAGCGGCCAAGGATACATCAACTCGGCCACTGGCAAACAGACCAGTGGTGATAATCCTCTAGGGTTGTAAGCATACCTATGCATACACGCTGCTGTACTGTACTCATCATGGCGCCAATCTCCGAATACGACTGTCAACTGTCAACGAGCATGCTGATGCTGCAGCCCATTGAGACTTGAGCTTGGAAGACTAAACGCTGAAGTAGGGAGTTAGCTAGCACGTAACGATGAAAGATGACTGAGCCATAGGTTCACAGCAACATCTTTCTCATTTGCAAGTGCTTCATTATGACCAGAAGGAAAGTACGTTGATGATCTGCCCGTGTGATTTGGACAAATAAAATGGTCCGTAGGGGATTGTGGAAACAACATCATATCACGTGACATTAGACACCATTTGGAATACAACTCTAATGCCATCATCCTCAATTTCTAACCATGAGATGCACTATCAGCAAGCCTCCATCATGATAACAGATGCAGGACAGCAAAGCCTACCGTCACTTCGACTTCGACTGTCCTGCTGACACTATCCACTCGGCGACTGTCGTTAGGTTTCGCACCTATGGTGTTTCATGGCGAATGGTGCCTGGGGACTCTTGTTGAATCACGTACATAGGCCTTGACGACACACTTTGACTTGCCGTGGACTGAGGTATCGAACACGACGGCCTTATCTATCATCTTTCGCAATGTGGCGATGGTGTCGACATAGCTGCGAGAGAATGCAGCTTCAGAAACAGGGTACGATGCGCCCGTAGAGCAACTTAGGTATGCAATCGAATTGTTGCCTCGCAAAGCTCTGATACCCCTCTCCTGATTCGATGTCACTGACCTCAGCACTGCCAAAATTACCTCGAAGCCTTCACTCATCGTGGGCAGCCTTGCCTTCACCTGCGTCTCACTCCTGACCCCACCGTCATTCACTTGCACTAGCGTCGATGATTGCCTTCGACACTTACAACATGCACTCCCGTTTCCATACCTCAGTGGATATCTTCTCTTGAACTTATGCAAAGATGGCAACCGATCTACTACCCCCTGATCCAAAGAACAGATCGATATCCACTGCCAGCGGCCCAGATATGTTAAACGGTAACCGACAGTCTTCGCGCGAGCTCAGCTGCGCAGCGATCGAAAGCGAGCGCCTCGCCCAAGAAGAACGACTACGCGTAGACTCGATCGAAGAGCAGATCAGAGCACTCGTTGCCCAGCAACAAGATGCCGAGGCCAGGAGCAGAAAGTACCGTGAGGAAGCTGAAGCTCGGCAGCAAGATGCACGTGAGCAGTCCTTCTTCGAGATTCAAACTGCCAAGCAGGCCGACTTCAGACACACGATATCCGATGAAGTCTTCACAAGAGTCGCACGTGAGATAGACAACAACGATGACCGAGACTACATCAAAGCTCTTGCTGAGCGAAGACCGGGCTTCGAGGACCCCGTCTTCATCAGGTGTCTGCTGTGGAATGCAATTGCAGGAGACGAAAGCGAGTTCTTGATCGCTGCAGCGCAGAAAGTTTCAGGCTGCTTCGGCAGGAAAGTCAGCGACGCTGATGTCGCTGCTGTCAAGTCCTCGGTCGTTTGCTTGGCTTCAGATGTGGTGGCAATGAAGGATGATCACCCGCAGTCTTCCCAAATCCAACAGGCCACGTCAGAACTTGACTCAGCTCGCGTCATTGGTGGTGATGGTCCACCGCCTAGAACGGCCGGCAAGACGCCCTTTGCAGCAGTCAACGTCGTCGACCAAAACCAACTGCAAACTCCGACAGACACGCGTATCGAGGAAGATCCAACGCGAGGTGAAGAAATTCAGGCAGTATCGAGCTTTAGCTGTGAAGCGAGCCAGAAGGGGCACAATGAGCGGCACGATGAATTCATCTTCAAACAAGAGCCTGCCATCCCAGAACCTGCCAGTGGTGGCTATCGCTCAATGGAAGACATCGACAAGGAGGGCGAAAACGAACCAGCTCAATCATCCAACGCAACGAGCGCAAATCCGCTTAACAATTTTCTTCATGATGAACTTGATGCGAATATGCTGTCCATCCGAGGACGATCAACAACTCCAGCGACGCCCAGTAAGCGGCCTCGAGAGGACATCAGTGTAGCTTCCAAGCGTACTTCTCAACCAAAAACTCCGAAGCGACCTCGAACCGCGAAGGACGCCAACCCAAGTAAGTCTTCCGGCCGGAAGCAAGCTTTGTCATACTGACCATGACAGCCTCACCGCGCATCAAATCATTCATCATGCACATCGAAGACATGGCCGGGAACGATACTTTGCGAGTGGCAGACTTCTCATGCGCTTCATGTGGTGTTGGCACTCCAAAACTGAAGGACCCCCGGGTAACACAGTGTCTGCATCTGTACGAAAACAAATGTCTGATGAAGATGCGCAAAGGCCACAAGAAAGGCGGGAAAGTTTCCTGTGTGTACTCTGGGTGTGGGAAGGAGGTTGGTACCAGCGCTATGAAACTCGCCGTGGACGAGCTGAAAGGGCTGAAGGAGAAACATCTGGACCAGTTGGCAGAGGGTGCGGGTGCAGGGATCAACATCAAGGATGTTGATGTGATCGAGAGCGAGACTGATGATGAATAAATAGGTCACAGAGTCGCATGCTGGCTGGCATCGTCGCTTCTGAAGATATCGGTGCCTGATCTCCATCGTTTTGGTTGAGCCTCGAGAGATAAGCATCTTGAGAAAGCTGAAACTGCGATTTGCTCAAGGAGTGATTACTGAATAACAACTGTTCCTGCCACTGGTGACCTTGGTCTTCGCGCAGAGGCCTTCACCGCGTCTTCATCCCGTTTCTGCCTTGCTGACATTTGACGCGGCCTTCAAGTTGATCATGCATCAGCTCCAAAGTTGAAGCACGTATGAACGCACTGAGGGCATCATGAGCTGGTTTTGCGAAGTTTGAGTATAACAAGCTGTCAGCTGACTGAGCGGCAAGCTGGAGTCGAAGGTGTACCCTGTTCGAGCGCAATATCCACGCTGTGGAATAGCGTTCGTGCGTTCCATAGTATTCAATATAGAAGTACTAGCCGCCACTTGATGCTACAGGGTCATCTCTGCCCTCAGCGCGGGCACTCGATCTCCGGGTCACCGCTATGCATTTGGTCTGGGGCGGTCCAGAAGAGTCCAGAAGCTCGCAACGGGGTTAGAATTGGTTCAATTCGACACCTGCAAGCCTGAACGCTCATGGCAAACTGGTGTGCTTGGTGGTGTTACTCAATATCGAAACTAGTCCCACAACCACAACTACTCGTCGCCCTCGGGTTCCCGACAATCTTGAACTGGCTCCCAATCAACTCTGTCGTGAAATCCACCGTACTCCCCTTCAGCAGCTCCAGGCTCGGCTGATCCAGCACAACCTCTGCTTTCCTGTCCTGTTCTCCATCCTCGAACTCGAATATCGTGTCTTCCTCGTGATCTATCTTGTCCGCGGACTCGAGGCTCATGAGGTACTGAAAGCCGTGGCATCCGCCTGCTGTTACTGTCACGCGCAGATGGGAGTCGGGCGCTGTGGCCGGGGTTGACGTGAGGGAGTTTTTCTTGGGAGGCGCGCTGACGATTTGGCGCAAGCGTCTTGCTGCACGCTCGGAGATGTTGATGGACATCTCGTTGCCGTCATCGTCTGTTCGCGGGTTGTGCTTGGCTACGGTGGCGCATGAGATTCTGGACGTGGAGAAGCAGCGGCTCTGGGTGGTCTCGTAATGGGTCCTTGACACCCTCGTTACTCTTAGGTGAGCTGGCCGTGGGATTGTGCTTGCGGCCGACCTCGTGCGGCAAGCTTGGAAGAAGGCGGCAGGGTCATGGCTGCGGAGGGGTCGCGCGACTTCAAAGAGTCGGGAGATGGGCTTCGACGACATGTTGCTACCTTCTTATGATGCTAGTAGTCGATGTCAGTAATGGAGACAAGCTGAGGTTGAGTAGAGAGCGTTCAATCATCCGTCCATAATTTGCAAGTGACGCAGTCGCTCAACCTCGGTCGACGTTCTTCCGGCTGCCGCGCGCCACCTTCACTTCCACGCTTTGCCACTTCGAGCCTCCCTCCTTTTCCCCACTAGTACTCCTCGTCTTGGCCCAAATGTCTGCAACCATGTCCAACGATGCGAAAGCTGATGAGCCAGGGACCACACAACCTGGGGGCACGCTGGACGTCAGCCATGCGCTGCACCTTGATGCCGCAGACCCGCTGGCCCCCTTCAGGTCCAAGTTCTACATACCAACGAAAGCAGACCTGAAACGGCCAACTATAGCAAAGGCTGATGATGAACCTATCTCGGACGAGAGTATCTACCTATGCGGCAACTCGCTGGGCTTACAGCCGATCAGTGCTGCAGATCTGATACAGGTCTTCCTGACGCAATGGAGGACCAAAGCAGTAACAGGTCACTTCACAGAGCACTCGGATTCGCCACTGGCACCTTTCTTGAACGTTGACGATGAAGCTGCCAGGCTCATGGCACCCGTAGTCGGTGCTCATCAGAGCGAGGTAGCTGTGATGGGCACTCTGACCGCTAACCTCCATCTACTCATGTGCAGTTTCTACAGACCAACCAGGAAAGGCGAGGGACGCTACAAGATCCTGCTTGAAGGCAAGGCGTTTCCCAGTGATCACTACACCATCGAGTCTCAGATAGAGCTGCATGGCCTTGACCCGAAGGATGCCATGGTGATGCTGGAGCCTGAGAACGCTGCTGTCCCGATTTTGAGCACGGAGCAAATCCTCAAGACAATCGACGACCATGCAGATGAGCTGGCTCTCGTTCTCCTCCCCGGCATCCAATTCTATACAGGCCAGTACTTCGACGTCAAGCGCATCACAGAACACGCACACTCCCACGGAATAACTATAGGCTGGGACTGTGCTCACGCCGTCGGCAACGTCGATCTAAAACTGCATGAGTGGGATGTCGACTTCGCTGTATGGTGCAGCTACAAGTATCTGAATTCTGGCCCTGGTGCTATTGGCGGTCTCTTTGTCCATGAAAAGCACGGCCAGGTCGATATGAAAAAGTCGAGCGAGAAGTATCGGCCGCGCTTAACCGGCTGGTGGGGAGATGACAAGAGCAGCCGGTTTCAGATGACCAACAGTAAGTAAAGGAAAATTACCTGCAGAAGCAGCCACCTGACTTCTTTCATAGATTTTGTCCCTCGGCCTGGCGCTGCTGGCTTTCAGTTGTCGAACCCGAGTGCACTGGATCTCTCGGCAGTCGTTGCTTCTCTGAAAATCTTCGAAGAAGCAGGCATGGACGCCCTGCGGAAGAAGTCCCTACAGCTGACAGAGTACCTCGAGACATTGCTCACCACCGAAGAGCTTGTAGGACCCTCACCGCCGTATACGATCATTAGTCCACGAGATCCTGCTGCAAGAGGTGCACAGCTAAGCATCCGGCTCGAGCCCGGCATGTTGAATACTGTCCTTGAATGCTTGGAGGAAGACGGTGTAGTCATTGATGAGCGGAAACCTGATGTGATAAGAGTTGCTCCTGCGCCTCTGTACAATTCTTTCATGGACGTCTACCAGTTCTGTAGGGTTTTCAGGAAGGCATGCGAGCTTGCATTGGATAAGAAGGAGTTTCTGGAATGAGCTGTGGCAGGTTGATCGCCGTTGAGTTAGTGCCAGCTTTAAACGGTGCTGGCGTTTGAGATGACTGGGCTCTGCGAGCTAGTGGCATGATTCTATCTCTGGATATAAGCTGAATGTATCGTCAATGACAGTTGTCTGCTGGATACAAGTAATCATCGCTATCGATTCATACTGCTTGCCACGTCGAGCCGTGAATATTCTCGTCGTTTACCCAAGACAGTCCTGAAAAGTGACCCGAATCTTGACACCCAAGCACACGTCACCACATGGGCTCAACAACCAGCATAGCTTTCGCAGCGTTCGTCGTGTCCATCAATCGATCTCTTTCATCCACCTCCCATGCCCTCTCTCTCTCGCATAAACGAATCCTGACGCACCACACCTATGAGCCATCCAGCCGGCTGCATCGCCAGACAGCAGCCATGCTCACCATGCTCAGAGCGTCATGGCTACCTTCCGGCGTTGGTATCGGGTTGTACAAGAAAGCTCGTTCTTCGCCAGCTGTTGAACTTGAACCATCGAGCAATTCGGTCTTTCAGTGGGTACTTAAAAATCGGCAGGCAACCAGACTTCAAACCGTGAGGTACAACCCAGTGGTTAGGACCATCACATCACGCTCGAGTGTACGACGACTCGCACGTTCAAGTCCAACTGCCTTCGGGGTGCAAGGGGCCGCCACAGTACCTCACAGCACATTTGGAATGCCCAAGAACACGCCGGTATCTGGGAAACCACTCAGATCTCAAGAAGTAGGCCAACGCCCGGCACGTTCGTGCTGACCCGCCTTTCGAGGTGCACAGCATTACTGCAGTACCACAAACCACACATACGGCGAAGTACCAGGAAGCACCCCAGCATTTCTGACATACTGTCTCCCGAAGCACGGAACGAGTATACCAGTGACTGTGATATACCCACATTCCAGCGACATCTGAGGACAACATAGTATCCCCAGGAACGACCACAATTCGGCAGACTTCGAAGTGGCCAGTGTGTCGAGAGCAGCTCGGTTGATTCATTCAGAGGGACGACTCCAGCGGCCTCAACACAGTCATGCAGCGCAACAGGCAGGACAATAAATGTCTTTACTGTGAGGTTCGCCCAGCTGAACACAAAGGGTACTGTTACGGGTGTCTCTGCGAAAGTTGTAGAGAACGCGTGGCCGAGATCAAGAAGTGGTGTCGCGGATGTGTCTGCAGAGCCTGCGGCGAAGCCATAAAGTATGAGCAAGCTGAATACTGCGACCGTTGCGTCTGCGAAGATTGTTGTTGGGAGAAACGGGGGAAACCATCGAAGTTCTGCGGCCCTTGCCGCCACCGGCCAGGTGGTCCTAGAAGCCAGATGCACAGAGGCCCAGACATGAATGACTTTCGAAGGGGCGGTGTCTACGCTGGCAGAAGCACCTACAATACGCCGCGCTATCCCGGAACATTGAACTCAGGAGTTGACGAAGAGGAGATTTTTGAGACGATGGATGCGGACCCTCCTAGGCCAGTTGCTGGTGGTATAAGCTGGCAGGAGGCACTAGAACCTGAAACGCCAATACAGGATGACGCCCGAGGGGAGCGGCTGCCGTCAGCGACGTACCATCCCCAGACTTACGAGCCCCCAGCGTACCGGCACCCGACATACCAACCCCCACAGTCCCAGGGGCAGCTGATAGCAGATTTTACTCGATTCACTCTCCAACCTCACGCTCGGAGCAGCGGCGGTTCTGGTCGCGGTTCCGGGTATTCTGGTGGCTGCAATAATCCTGTAAATTGGCATCGAACTTCGGTCGGAGAGTCCGAACAAGGAGAAATCGATTCTGAGTATGACGATTCTGATGACGACCATGGCAGACGAAAAAGCGAAGTCTCAGGACATAGCCATGATGCCTATGAGGAAGACCGACGCTACCATTATTGAGGCGTGGCGTCGAAGCAGAATGTGAAATGCGTTCTGTTGTGCTGCACGATAGGGATCAGCAACAATGGTTAGGAAGGGCGTTGAATGATACTTGGGACGATATCCAAGGCTTCATATCCAGTCATTGTGCTGAACTGTTGTGATGGGGGTGAAGCACTACTGGATTGATCCCCACAAAGTGGATATTGAGGATCTGGGATCAAGCGAGCTACAGCTGCTCTGCAGCATGTGCTACCAGCTTTAACTCGTGTTTCGGTGGAGGCGAGCCTTGCTGTATAGCTCGTAGGTGGTTGTCAATGAATATCAACTTGAGCTGCAAATTTTGGTGCTTGCAACGTAATCATATCGGGCTCGTACGATCCAATGTGATACAAACTCAGATCGTCGTGTTCTCAGCTGAGGACACCTGCCCGCCACGGAAGCACATCACCTTGTCGGTCATCGATTTTCCAATTGACACCGGTTCTAGGAGGAGAGATTGCTGGAAACAGGTATTCGGTCTCCCATATGCGGCTCTGCATATCTCAAGTTGCACAACGCATATTGCTGTGACACAACAATAGCTGATACGAGACAATGCACCGTGCATTGTTGCACATCAGTCCAGACGGTGAGAACGGAATTGTGTTACATTGTTAGTCAAATATGCCCTTAATCTGGCTCAACCTCTGAGTAGGCGCGATTTCGAAGGGTCCGGACCTTCTATCTTCGAGACCACTGCCGCCGAACGAAGTGCCACCGTCCTCAACAGCTCGTGAGCGTCTAGCCGATATTGCAGAAGGATCGAAAGACCTTGCACCTGTATTGTCCCATGTCACCATGTCTGGCTCGTCGTCGAAGTTTTGCGGATCCCATTGCTGATCGTCGTCTTCAGCTGCTGGGAAGAACAGGCTATCTGGGTTTACGCTTGCCGGCGGCACTGAGGTGTTGGCCGATGGCCCATCGCGGGATTGGGGCTCGGAACGCTGTTCTAAATTGTGAGGTGGTGCTGGCACCAGAACATCGTGGTTTGTTTCTGTGTCAAGTGGAACGTCACCTTGGGTTGTTCTCGATACGGATGGCGCTCGTGAACTGGGTGTTGGACGAGACGTAGGTCGGACAGACAGACCCCTTGCTGGAGTTGCCGACTTTGAGCTGTCCGCGACAGTACTGCTCGTGCCTTTTGTCATCAAGGTGAACTCTGCAGTCAGACCACCAGATCCATAAGTGATTTGTGCAGGCCTATGGCCTCGCGAATATGCCGTTCTAACGTTCGCTTTCATCGTGTCGGCGTGAGCAACGATTGAGCGAAAGTCCTTCACTGGTATGCTGAGGTGTAAGTCTTGCTCAATCTTGCACTCATCGAAATCCTGATCGTTCAATGTGACCGAAGTGTGGGTGGGCTGTCGTATTATTTCCCTGCCCACCTGTATCTTGTCCGTATAACTCGTGAACGTGACCTTGTCGTCGTGTAGGGACCAATCTACATGCTCAGTCTTTGGGCCGAAATACTCAACCACATCTCGCAATGTTCTCGCCGAGACTGTCCATGTGTTAGGCGAACCTTGCTTGTCGAATGTTGCATGGAGAACGTCAGCGGACTCATACGTCAACCGATACGTCTTAACGACGCTAAAGCGGCAGTACAGTCTGATAACCAGCCGACATTCCGTCTCATCGGCTCGAGCCTGGAGCTCAAAATCACACCGCTCAACAGAGGTATCTTTCTCCTTATTGTCGACTTGTCTTTTCTTGAAGATTGACAATAATGCTCTGTTTTGCAATTTACAAGCCCATGTTTTTGGAGGCTCTCTATCGGGAGAATGGCTAGAAGTTGAAAATTGGTACTTATCAAAGAAGTTCGTGGCATTGAAGATGAAGGAAGCATAAGCAGTCCTCGATGAATTCAAGCTAGAGATTCGAAGCTAATGGGGTCAGAGAAAGCCACGCAGCTCACCTTCGGCTTACCTCTCGAGCGCTTGCTTCTAAGGAGATGTTCTCGTCGAACCTCGCCAAGCACGATAGTGCATCGTGTATCTGTGCAATTGCGCCTGGAGCGATCGTGAAACTAAACACGGGCATGTTGGCTGAGTGCTGTTACATTCAGTGCGTTTGGCATCTCCACAAACCCACGATCAAAAGTTGTTCTTGACTAGTCAGTGGGAGGAAGCTTGAGGCTCATGAAAGGCAGCCACGACGACGCGTCGACGCGATTGGTCGCAAGGTCACGTGATCACAGTTCACACTTCCCTAACTTGTGACAGTGTCGACTCCGATATCAAAGTGGTATTACTCGTTCGGAGTGTTGAAGATCGTTGAGCAACAAGAAAACTCTATTATTGACCATATCGACATTTCGAACAGCTAATTCAGGCACGATGGAGGCCGCAGTACTCCCAGAAGAGATCTTATCCCTCATCTGCGCTGAGCTAGGCCGAGAACGGGAGTTCAAATGCTTGTACAATTGTGCTCGAAGCTCGAGGTCTCTCGCGGACGCAGCTCTACGTACAATGTACCAGTATCACGAGCTTTCGCCGGCTTTTAACTTCACCGAGGACAATGTACAGCAGAAGGACGACACATTCGAGAGGAAGCAGCAGCTCAGTCAGCAATATTTCCGAAAGTGGACAGTGCTTTGGCGGTCTATCATCAGCTCAAGTCTGGAGGCTTCAGCTACCACTTATAAGCCCTATTGCCGGTATCTACGCATCATCGACTTCAGAAATCTATCAGAAATGCTGGAAAGCACACATTTCCGTGCAGCCAAGAGGTCGTTCTACGCCAAACCCCTGTCGCGATTTAACCATGTCAGACAACAAGGCAAATGGGAATTAGTAGATGTTGTGGCAACGATCAATGATGTTGGCGAGACTGTAATTCCGAAAGCCATACTGCTTGAAGAAATGTCGGGTCATTTGCGACCAGGATTTCTGACCAGATGGATCTCACAAACCCCAAGATTAAAACAGATGGTGTTGTGGAAGGGCGATGCGCTGGGCAATGAAGCAGGCAAAGCTGTTGCAAACAATTGCGAGTACTTCGACGCACTTACCGTTCATGGGTGGATCAATCCGGATGCAGACGAGGTGTTCGCCGCCTTCTTGAATGACTTGAACCCAGACACCCTTCGGTACTTGCATTTTATCAGTTTCAACAGCATCTGCCAACGCTCCTTCGAAGCTCTTGGCAGACATTCCACTGTCAAAGAGCTAATTCTCAACGACTTAAGTCGAGAAGCTATGGAGAATCTCAATGCTCTCAAACACTGTACTCAGATTCAATCGTTGTCGTTGGAGGATAGCAGTAGAAACGTTCGACTCGAAGAATCCCACAACGATGTTTATTTGGGAGTCATTGCTTGGTTGAGCTCATGCACAGAACTCCGAGACATCACAATCAAGAATTTCTTCGACGGACCGTCAATCTTGGCTGCTGTGGCTGTCGCGCCGGAGGTGAAATGGTCCAAGCTTTGCCTTGAGGGCTACACGGTTAGGAATGCCAGCTCTGCATCTTTCCACACAGCTTTGACCGACCAAAAGCAGCTCGAATCTTTATTTCTCAGTGGCTCTGGAGACGACACTCATTCGCACGATCTCGAGATCATGGTGTCGTCCATTTGCCAGTTGCCCAACCTCAAAGAGCTCTTTCTGAAGCAAGTGTCTGATGAATTTGACATGACACACATCACCAATTTGGTGTTGAACCTGTCCCTGCTCGAGGAACTATGGACCAGTGGAGGAGAACTGTCATCCGACATCCTGCCACTGTTGGCCAATTTGCGACACCTAAAAAGCTTGACGCTCAACGCACTGACGCAGTTCGACCTGTCTTCGATTCTAGATTTCATCCAACGTCTAGACCCGCAAAAGCAGAAGGGATTCAGCCTTTCACTGCTGGCTGTGGATCTGGACTTTGCACTAAGTGAACAGGAGTTGCAGCTTGTCACGGAATTCATCAAAACTCAAGTTGGAGGTCATTTTGGTACGTCCATATTTCCTTGTCCCGTAGCGCTTTGTTTGGGAACTTGGTCGTAGCGATAAGATTCTGAAACTTGAGTAACAAGTTCCCACCCCAAGGCACCTGGAAGGGAGACTTCGGTCGTCGTTTGACAATCGACTGCGAAATGTGACAGACCAGGGTAGCAGAACCAAAGCTGACTTAAACCCAGACTATGCACCGTGGAGAGAAGCCGAGTCTGAAGATAGTGACGATGATTGATCGAAGTGCTGATGATACGCCACGAAGTTCTGGCACTGGTTAAGCTCGGAATCACGGCTGCCCGTCTCAAGACGAGGACTAAGTCGTCATGGCAGTGTTCGCACAGCCAGGCATACAGCCCGTTGGCTTTCTTGGATCATAGTAGTCCTCTTGATCAGTAATGTCACTGTCTTCGTCCTCGGGGACATTATCGTCCTTGGCGACTGCTTGGTTCCTCACAAACACATTATCGACATCGTCCTCTTCCTTCTTGACCTCCTCAGTACCACCGACGGGCGCAAACGCATTCTTGAAACCTCCCTTCTTGAACCCACCACCTCCTCCACCCGATTTTGTGCTCGACCCTCCCAGTTTGATGCTCATCAAGGGACCTTTCTCTTCTTTCCTGCCAGATGTCTGGACCTGCCTCTGCATCTCTTTCATGTCTTTGAGTCTCTTTCTATGTTGGTGGTCGTAAGACGATTCATGCGCGTCGAACTCGTTCATGCGACTGTAGCCCTTCTGACATAGGTCGCAGTAGAAGGCGCTCCTGGCAGCTTTTGCTGAATCTGTTTTGGCCGAGGGCAAGGTGAAGCCTCGCTGGAAAGTTTAGTAGCTACATCCTTACAACGTCGAGTGCACAGCGTGGTCGAGAAGAGAAGAAATCAAAGCATTGCGCGACTTACTGGACCCATGATGGCAGGCTCGTAATATTGCACCGGATAGAATAGCAGACTTCCAAGACAATGGCTGAACTATCGAACGCGATAATACAAGTCTGAGTGTATAGTAGTGTTGCGTGCAAGTGGACCCCAGAGCAGATGGTCTCGACAACGGGGTTATGCGAGGGAAGAACAAATGAGGTCGCGAGGAAAGAAGTCGTGGTCAGCTTTGTTGACGTTTGTCGTGTTTGCCCGTCCTTCGTCGACACCGATGTCCATTATCAGCGTATCGGAATGCAAAGCAACAACCACTTCAACAATCCTCATGATGAGCTGACACCGTGACAGTCATCGATATCTTTAGCTGAACAGCGCAGATGCCGCAACTCGAGCACGTCTCCTCTGTGTCCTCTTACCCCATGGAGCAGCTTGAACCCTCCCCAGTCGATGAGCAGGCACCGACGCTCTACGACACCGACGTCAAAGAGGAGCACGTTGTGAACCCAGAAGACCTGTCTGCCGACCAACACCCTACCTACTTCCCACCCAACCGCAGCACAACCAACAATGTCGGCATTTCGCCCTCGCGCATACCATCCATCCTCCTCGCCCTCCAGAAGTACTCCACCATCCCTCCCTCCCTCTACCTGATCGGCCACTACACCAACACAGCCCTGATACCGCTGTTCACCTTCTCGACCCAAAAAGCCGAGAACTCTCTCCTCCTCACACGGCCCTACTACCAGTCCTTCCCCCTCGAAGCCCTCCTCATCTTCGCCCCAGTCGTCACCCACGTCGTGTCCGGTCTCAGCTTGCGCATCTACCGCCGCTTCCAAGCCGCCAAACGCTATGGCGCCGAAACACACGCCCAGCGCAGACAGATGTCGAAGAACTTGTGGCCGAAACTCAGTCTGACCAGTGCGCTCGGCTACGCCCTGTACCCCATGATGATCGCCCATGTGCTGGTGAACAGGATAACGCCGCTCAAGGTGCACGGCGACTCGAGCAGCGTGGGGTTGAGGTTCTTCAGCTACGGCGTTAAGAGGCATCCCTGGCTTGCGAATCTGGGATACACAGTCCTCGTTAGCGTTGCGAGCTTCCACTTTGTCGGGGGTGCGGCCAAGTATTTGAGGTTGACGAGGGAGTATGTGACCGAGGGTGGAGACTACGGGATGAGGCAGAGAAGGCTGAGGTCTCGTGCCGTGAATGCGGTCAGTGCTGTTGTTGCAGCGGTGTGGGCTTTGGGAGGACTGGGCGTGATAGGCAGGGGCATCGGTGCGCCAGCGGGAAGTGCCTGGGAGGTGAAGCAGTGGGACCAGGTGTACAAGGCCGTGCCTGTTGTGGGCGGCATGATGTGAGGCGAAACCAAGTGCATATTACAGGACGAGACCTAAATGTAAGAATACCTTTACGACGCGCAGCAATGGTTTCAGCAATGGCACGCCCTTGGCTCTCCTCTTCAATTCGACACCCCCTCGGGGACTCTATCCCCCTTCAGACTCCCAGCTCCATCCGATCAGCCCGTCTTCAGCACCTTCCCAACATATCTCACCGGCAACCCATTCGTGTAATTCGGAAGATCCTGATGGACCTCCTTGATACCGAGCGCATAGCACTTCTCAAACGCTTCCTTGCTCTCCCAAAGCATGATTGCTTGCACGTGCAGGCCCGACGGGTCACCTTCCTCGAACTGGATCACCTGCCAGGACTTCATGCCGTGGGGCCCCCTTGACGAGATTAGCGAGGACAAACATCTGAAGTGGTGTCCCGTCCAAGAAGAGTGAGTATGGAGATATGGGGAAGTGGAACGCAAGCCAGCACGCGCGCACGCACCAGTGCTCCTGGACGAGTCTCATGTGCGTGTTGAGGTAGTAGTCCACATCGAACTTGTATGGCTCGCCGGTCTTGGGGTCTTTCTGCAGGTACGAGACGTAGATTGCTGTTGACATTGTGTGGGCAATGGTGGTAGTGGGTAGATGGGGTTGGGAAGATTAGGGTCTACGAGGCAAGTAGCAATGTGACGTTGAAGAGAACCTGCATTCTCCTTGCGGCGTGCGTGATCTTGTCAATCGTGGACGTGGTTGTGGTGAGGGGGTGAGGAGATGGCATGTATCAGTCCTAGTAAGGCAACTCCTTCAAGTTCTCCACATTGCCTCGGCTGTTAGCAGTGGGTCATCTGGCATGCAGTGAGTTCGGGCCGGCGCGACCAACCGACTGCAAACGCGAGGAAAATGCTTGTGATAGCGTGTGAGTGTTGGACGTTGTTGGGCAAGTGCAACTCGGTCATTACATATATCCACCAACTTGGTCCACCACTCTTACCGACCGACATACCACTTACAATACAACCTTACCAACTACGAGCCAACGTTGACTCAAGTACCACGATCGAGCAGACTTTCAGGTCGAGATATGGCCTCTGTGACCACGATCACGCAACCTCTTACGAATCGAGAGGAGTCACTGCCAAATGTTCTGCAACACGACCTTCCGCAGCATGGTTGAGTCGAACAGCTCTAAGGCTAAGCCGAAGGTTACTGCTCTTTTGCTCTTCTTGTGGTTGGATGGCTTGGCATTACCCACTAGTTTCAGGAGTGGTGAACTATGGTCAGATACAGATTCTGGTACCACTCGTCAACTGGCTGATGCACAGATGAATTCTGGATGCACGGTTTTGGTACCACTAAATCTCACAAAATGCCCTCAGCCAGGATGCAGTTCCTTCAGTGGTGTTGGCTATAAGAGCTGACGCAGGTATGTTTCTCATCCCATCTTGCTTTTCCAATTTAGTAGCAGGACTCTTGACTCGTGGTTCGTTCACCCTCATTTCTCTTTTGGTCCCAGCTTCTCGATCAAGATCACAATAACATCGCCCAAAATGTCTTCACCCTCATCATGTTCCTTCCAGAAAGCAAGTCTCCTCGGGCTTCCAACAGAGATCCGTGACATCATATTTTCCTCCCTCGTTGTCGACAAAGAGCTCGATCTAACGCCACTGAAGTGGATCGAGCATGGTGCCGAAGACGCATCCGTGGCGGATGCTCTGCCCACCACATTCAACAACTGCACCAGCCTTGTCCAGGCCTCCGGGACGCTCCAGGACGAAGTGCTCGATTACATTCGGAGGCATTGCGGGTTCGTGGATGCGCCTTCAACGGTCGTCAGCAAGTTGCCAGGCCTCATTGGTGCGGGTGGCTGTTTGATGATCCAGAAACTCGAACTTCGTATGGACGGAGGCATGTTGCACTACCCGAGAAGGAATTGGCCACGGTATTTCGAGCTACTTGTGAAGGACATGCCGCACTTGTCTGAGTTCAAGCTATCCTCTTCATGGCCGATCGAGGAGGATGAGACAGAAGTGCCAGTGGAGGGTGAAGCAGATGTGACAATGACCAGACAAGGATATCATAGAATGAGGCTGCTTCGATTTCTGTCATTCCTGCTTGTTCGCCATCCAGGTCTCGACTTGTTGGTCTGGCCTGCAAAGTCTCAGGCTCGACGTCAGGTCGATTGTGGGATGGTCACGGAATGTTTCGTTGCGCAGCGCAGGTCATTCGGTTGTCGCAGGTGGGGCCTTGCAGCGCAACCGATGCTATGGTCGATACCTCAGGATCTGGGCATTGAAAGTGACGAGTTGGCAGAATCGGTCGTTTTCAGGTTTGTGGAAGACGAGATCCTGGCCAGCAAAGCTATGCGACGAATGCTTGAGCATGAGCTTGCCGAAGCCCATCTCGGTGATATGATTATCAGCCCCGCCGAAGGTATGTTTAAAGATGTCATAGAGTCGAGTGAGACGCCTGAGACAGATGCCTCGTTAGAGGCCGTTGATCGCGATGCGTATCGCGATAGATACTCACCTGACCTGGACGACTGGATTAGAAGATGGCGGAAAAGGCAATCCGACGACTTCCCTGGGTCTGGCTCGGCTCCAAGAGCAAGCCGGAGGAGACGACAAACGGGCGGCAGGCATCGGCGCTGACGTCTTGCTATCTAGCAGAGCCAAGCATATGTTAGACCAAAGTGTCTATATCATCAAGTCGGCCAGACAGGCTCGACCTTCGCCATTGTTCATAGGACAAATAAGAGCGATAATGAACTGACGACATTTCAAACAAGGATTCAAAATGTTACATCTTACCTTTGTTCTCACTCGTGCCACGTGGAGCGGTAGATGCCTTCGGCTCTACGATCAACATGGTTGCAAAGGCTTTTGGACGAGCGACTCGATGCTGGCTGTGCTGACTCAAGACTTTTTTTCCGAAGTGATCGGAGAGGAGTCACAGCTCCAGACAAACCTGCAATCACGCATCTAGGTACGACATGTTCCTTAACCCCTGTTGGTCATGTCATTTTGCCTTCGCAATACCAGAATGCACCAGAGCATTGGGAGTTCCTGCTGCCACGCGTCACACCACACTTGCAAAGTGGTCTGGTCTTCTGATCTGGGCCCTCAGCGTCTGCGTATGAGGCTCGACCAACTATTCAAGAACAACAGTATGGAGGGGTAGGATGAACCTCGTAGTGCAGAATGTTTTCTTTCGTTTCTGAGGAAGTTTCGCAATCAAGGTCACACAATCTCACGTGTTTACGTGTTCAACCGCTCGCGTAATATTGCCGATAGATACATGGGGGCTTTCACCAGCCAGCGGACGGTCACAGAAGACTGCTGGATCTGTCGTGAAAGGCAGTGGTTTGTGATCAACAAAAACTGAGTCCGCCTGCAAGCGCAGTATCTGAACAGATGTAGCTGCGCTGTGAGGGACGTCGCTGGTTTGGCGAGATATTAGGTATGGCTTCATGGATAAGGTGGGTCGCTTCCTCTTGATCCGATTGGTACACGCACGCCCGACAGTCCCTTCTGGGTCCCTATGAAATAGACATTCTCATGCATCGTCATCCTAACTATCCGTCGATGTGCTTCACCACTGTGGGAGTTACCTTTTCGTAGAATGTTTTCGTCGCTGCAATACCCATGCAGCACAACTCAAGCACTACGCGCCATTACGTCCCAGTCGAGGCGCCCGAATCCTTCATTCCGTGTTTGGGCTAGTCCTAGTAAACTTCGATAGCCAACAGTCGTCTTCTGATATCGCTTCTACGTAGCACCAACGCAATGGGTAAATCACGGTCAGAGAGTGGCTTTTCGTCAGAAGGGTCGCCGAAGAAGAGAGGCTCGCTCTCTCGCTTTATGATGCCTTTCAGATCTTCTAAGAACAGCAGCCCAACATCTTCCCTTCAAAGCAGTCCAAAATCAAGTCTAGATCTTGAGAATCCTGAGGGCTCAAAACCGCAACGGCTTAGTAAACCCTTTACCTCCAGCAAGAACTCCTCAGGCCAAGCGAGCAGGTCAATGAGTCCAGCTGGCACCACCACCAACAAACTCCGCAAGCAGTCGACCACGTCGCCCCTGGTCACCAAGGGCGCCGATTGGGACGTCGATCGAGTCACGGGCGAGAGAAAGGACCCCACGAACATGCTGCACAGCCTCGCTCATGACTTCGATGGACCGCAACACGGAAAGCAACCCGTTCTCGAAACAGGCGAACCCCCACGACCAGCAAGGGAGGTTGTTGGCATTTTCCCAGCCAAGATCTGGAAGCAGGTCATTTCGTCGCTCGATCTAGTAGATGAGGCGTCTTTGTCCGTCTCGGCGAGGGCCTTCCATGGCTTGTGCGACCCGCGGGCTCTGCGCTACCTAAACGACCCAGCACTATTCCGTGCGAGGTGTGAATTTCTCGCCCGCCTTAACTATGCCCTCCCTAACCACCTCTTGTGCTACATTTGTGGTCGTTATCACGTACGAATACAAGCCGGAAAGGAGACTCTACGGCCTACGAATGTCGCCAATCCGCTATTCACTTGTCCCTACGCGAACACGCTCGAGCCCAGATTGAAGCTTTCACGACACAGGATCACGTTCGGCCGCTCGCTTCCCTTTACATTTGTTCAACTCGTCACCCGTCACCATCACTTCGGTCCTCAGTATGGTATACCCCACGATAGTCTCAGCAAACGTTACAAAGACAAAGAAGAAATAGGCACCTGGTCTCACCAAACTCGCTACGCAATGATCGATGACCATCTATACATGCGCGTTGTGTCCACTGCTTTCGCACAGCCGAACCTGCCAGCCTCAGGCATGCGTCACCTCCTCTACAGCCGCGAGGACTTCACGCCCTTCTTCAGTGTCTGCGCACACTGGAGGGACGGCGAGTTGATGCCCAGCTGCAAATGCGCGCTCGGCCATATTCCAGTGCCTCTCGAAGGAGGTGGCGTTGACCGGATGGCTAAAGAGCTGCAGGCGCGAGTGCAAAAGCCAAAGAGTGCAATTGTTAGTCAGTGTGAGCGTTGCAAAGCGCTGCGGCGCTGTCCAGAATGTCCGACTGAATATTTGATCGAAGTCAGGCTGCAGGAGGACAAGGCGGAGAAAGACCTCACCAAGTTCTTCAAGCAGGCTCTGATCGTGACGCGGTGGAGTGATTTGGGTGACGGATCAGCACCGTGGTGTCCGGAGTGGGCAGCGATACAGGGGGACCTGGACCATCTAGGGAAGCAAGACAGGTATGATTCGTTCAAGCAGTTGGGGAGGCGGGCAATCAGCGGGACTTTCGAGAGCTGGTTCAACCCGGAGCAGGTGCCTCCGCAGCACCTCCTCAGCCTAAATCCAGAAGGGCAAAGGCTGGGCGAGAAGGGACATAATTGGTATTGAGCAGTCACGAAATGTGTACACGAGCCATGATCTGGGTTTTACGGCGTTACGTGCTTCACAGAGGCAACCATTTGGTCTCTGGAGCCTGACGAGAGCGCGTTCCTTTATGTCTAGACGCTGTTCGCCAGGCCCCCCCTTGCGAGACTGCTCATGTACGACAGCTCTTCGGAATACACTTCTAATGAGAACTATACTCTGCAATAGGCCGGAACACATACCAGAGCCTGTTCCATTGGTGCAGTCGCTCATCTAATTAGTCATACCTCGCCCACCACAACTTCCCTCGTCATAGTGCTTCTTCATCCAGACAAGACAAACAGTGCGATCGAAGATTCATGTAGTACGTTTTCATTCCATACCAACCAACTAGGCCCTTGTCAAACTACAAGTTAGCCTTCTCCTGCTTCGCCATCTGTCTAAACCCCGTCCTGGTACTTCCTCCATCAATCTCCTGCACAGTCCCAACCATGTGCGCTCCACCTCGCCCACTCAAGAACAGGATCAGCCCAGCAAAATCCTGAGGCGTCCCGATCCTCCCAGACGGCTGTCCTCGCACAAGCGTATTCATCGCCTCCCGTAAGCCAAACGCGGTCATGCGGGAGGGGAACACGCCCGGACATACGACGTTGACGTTGATGTGTTTCGGGGCGAGTTTCGCGGCCTGGATGCGCGACAGGTGGACGCACGCGGCCTTCGATGGGCCGTAGGAGTATGTGCCGTTGCCGGGGGCGCTGAGGCCGCCGGATTCGGTGGTTGTGACGTCGACAGTGCTGATTGCGGCCATGGAGGCGATGTTGATGACGCGGCTGGGGCGTTCGGTTGATGCGCGCTTGAGGAGGAGGGGTTCGAGACCGACGGTGGTGTAGAAAATGGATTTGACGTTCAGAGCCATGAGTTTGTCCCAGCCGCTTTCGGGGAAGTCATCGTAGGCGGCGCCCCTGGTGTACTGAGTTAAGGTCTGGCCTTGAATATAGAAGTGGGCACTCCTGGTGTTTGGGAGGCTCGTGGCATGAAGCGTGAGGGGTGTCGGGATAAAATGAACTTACCATGTTGCACCAGAGTTATTGATGAGCACGTCAAGTCTATCAGTCTTCTTCTTGACCTCCGCTACGAGTCCCTCACAGCCTTTCTTGCTGCCAAGATCGGCGACAACGTACTCGCACTTGCCGGGACCGAGCTTGTTGAGGCGCTCGGAGGTCTTCTTCAGCTCTGATTCTTTGCGAGATGCGATGATCACATGGGCGCCGTTTTGGACGAAGGCTTGAGCAGCCATTTCACCTGACGAAGTTTAGAGACCGCGTGCAACAGCAACGTCGAGAGCGTGCCTACCCAGACCTGTGGCACCGCCGGTGACCAGGCAGACATAATCATTGAAAGAAAAGAGGGAAGATATCGAGAGATCTGCTGTGTCCGGACCGAGACCCATGATGGCGTATTTTGGATGATAGCGTGTATTAGTGAGGTCGTTGAAAGCGGTCGATTCCTGGTTAAGTGGTGCCTTCTTAAGGGTTGTAGTTCGAAAGCTGTAGAGACAATCCTATATTCTACGTCTGGTCGAAGGATCACTGGCTTACAGTACTCGGTCGACAGTGCTCAGTGGCATTAGTGTGCGATCTTTTCAGCTTCTGATGGTTTTTGACAAGCACTCAAGGAAACAGCTTGGGTATCGAGGTGAAAGATGGGGGAGAGCTCGGATATGGACCATTTGGACAGGGTCGAGGCACCCCAGACAGCCATGAGCCTCGGTAACAGCACGTATCACGTGATTAGTCAGTCATGCCACTGTAGCGTCGGCCTGAGACAAACCTTGTGAGTAAGTCGCTAATGTTATCAAGTCAAGGCTGTTGAGTGACATTAGTATTGACGCTGCGATCTTCCCTCAAGCCGTTCGATGACCGGTGGCAACAGCTAGCGACAACCGGTTCTTGGATTGTAGTATTTGTCTAGACTGGTGATAGCGACGCAGCAATTGTGACGTTACTATTCAATTCATTCTCTCGAGAACTCGTTTTATATCTGTCCACTCAGTGGTACATGTTCCAGTTAGCATCGTGGAATGTGGTGCCATTCGTGCAGAGACCCCTCCAAGAGCTGGAGCGTGTCGCACAGTTGAAGGTGGTTCTCTCTTCCAAAATTCCACGTTCATAAAGTCTGTGGACTACCGAACACCTCTAGCCCTCTCGAGCTGCACCAACGAGACGCCTCAACCCGATCCACTGTAGTAACTTGTTCGTTGCGTTCTTCAACCGCTGGGTCAGATATTGCCAGATCCCTGACCTCAGATCTAGGAGCTGCGTCGAATGTTGCGTAGTAGCTTCAGCGAACTTCACAACGACTACATCCCAGCCATCGACAGCACCCTTCAGCTTAGGCAGCATACCTGGTGTCTCTTCGTGGCTTTCGCACTCCCCGTCTCCGGCATTCTCTTCTTGCTCAGCAATGTCGCCGATCAGCTCAGAAATGTGGATCGGTTCCCTCTCAAACCGAACCTTAGCAAAACTCCGTCTCTCCCCAGCCTCCAGTCCGTCTATCCATTCTCTCACCAGTTCTGCCTCCCAGATATTCTCGGCTAGCATACAGACATTGTAGAAGTCTCTCAAGGCTTCTGATTCACGGTACATCTCTACCCATTCAGGACAGATCTTCCGCATCTCCTCGAGATATATGCTACGCAGTTGCGTTCGCTGCCACTCGAATTCGTATTGCCAAAACTTTGGCTCCTTGCCTTCGTTGTCAAATCCGTCTTGCTTGGTCTTCCGAGCGTACGTCTCCAGATCCACATCTTCATAAGCCACGGTTCGGTCTTTCATGACAGGGCTTAGTGTATGGAACCAGCAGTGCGGGAAGTTCGCAGCCCGCCCAGAGTGGAACGGCCGAGACGTTCTCCCAGTCAATGATACCTGTGATCTGTGCAGTTCTGGGGTCGACAAGAATATTGTGGGTTGAAAGATCTGGGTGATAGAGAATAGAGCCAGTTGTGCAAACGTCGCCAGAGTCTGTCAATCCCAGCTTTGTCAATATCCTTGAGAGGTGCTGCAACAGGTATTCGACGTTATGGACGACCGGCTCGAAATCACTAGTCTCTTCTTCCTGGTCAACAGACAGGACTGACCGGGCTTCCGGTCTGACTCTGACCCTGCCATATCTTCTTCGTAGAGGCGTCGGCTCTCATTAAGCTTCAACAGCAGTAGCGTGTTTATCCAACCGTGGGTCGAATGGAATGGACCCTTGTGGACCTTGTCCTGGATGCGTTCGTACCAGAAAAACTGGATGTCTGCCATATTGCCCAGGGTGAAATCTTCGTTGGCAGCTTTCCGTAGTCCGCCAACAGCGGGAAAACGGTGTTGAAATAGCTGTGCCTGAAATGTTGCCAACTCTCTGATGACTCCTGATAGCTGTGCGAACGACAGTTTGTTCCAGCATGTACTGAGCTGTACCCCAGGCATGAAATCTTCTAGAATATACTCAAACCCGATTCGATTGCTCCTAGATGTGCTGAATGCATGAACTTGTGGCACTGGCAGAGTTGTCTTTGCCGCCAGGTACCCAAGAGTGGTGACTTCGCAGTCTGTCTTGTTGCGGGGATCGACAGGAAGCGAAACACGTAGTACGTATTGCGTCTTATGGTCAACATCTAAGGCTCGAAAGACACGGTTGAAGAGGCCCTCGGCAAGACACGTAACTTCGACATTCCGTGTGCCTTGTGCTGTCAGTTCTCGCAGCGCGACTGCTTCTAGGTTTTCAAGCTGTGACCCTCATGTCCAAGTCGGGGTGACCATTGCTGGTGAAGAAAGATGTGGTTTCCACTGCAGCCCAAGCTGTAACTTCATGCCTGATTCGTGAACTATCTGCACAGAGTTAATGTTTCTCGGACTCGTCAAAGTCACCACAAAGACCTTCTTCGTGCTATAAGAAAGGCAAGAAGTCTTGCGGTTGATCAAACTTGTGCTGTGAAGAATATGGTTCCTGTGAATGGTCGTTTGCTTGGCTCCAGCGAGTACGAGACGAACGAACGTGCGGGTGAAAGCAGCAAAAGGCTGATTGGCTGGTCTTTGTCAAGGACACTAAGAGCTTTCGCGTGGTAAGCAATATGTGCGGTGCGAGGTCAATGCATTGCATGTCACTCGCTGTATCACGTGACAGCAGTCGAGCACTCCTGAATCAGGTCCTAAGCGGAGCTCACAGCATAGCAGGCTTGCACACAACTGTTTGCTTTCTGTACCGAAAGAAGACTTGCCGCTGTGTAAAAGTGCTTTCCTTTGGAAGCGTCTCAATCGTCCCGCATAGCAATAGACGTCATGCCTAAAAGTGACAAGACACTCCAGATGAATGCGGTTGTGTCACCGTGCTAGGTGAACGCCCTGTCGCTTCTTCTTGTAGTCACGATCCGCTCGTCAAAGATGGCTTGTATCTCTGCAGTCGGTGGTCGCATATCAGTAGAGGAACATTCATCCAGCACCCCGGGCGGACCAAGACTCAAGCCAGTATCACTCGAGGCTCCAAGATTCAATGCAGCGCACCAATACTCGAGTGGAGGCGATACATGTAGCCATCCAAATACGCCATGCCTAGAAAGAAATCGTTAAAGAACCTCGTCGTCGAGATCATCGACGATGTTCCTGATCAGAGACTCATCGGTCTTCCTACTAAGCCCAATACCACAATCCACAACGATGTCATTGTCCGTCTCGACATGCAATCTATGGCAGGCTCCAGCCCAAAATGCCACAATCTTCAAGTCCAAGTGAACAACGAATCACGGATCCCTTCGTCGGCAGGTATTTTGGGTGGGAGCGCAACACGGGCAGTACTTGTTCCAGAAGACACACCATGGACCCCAGCAGTCATCAAGGAAGCTTTGAAAGACTCCCTCAGGTTGAAGTCGACAACGAATGTTGGATCTCAGCCTGATCGGTACAAAGAGAAGTAGATGCTTCGAGTGCTAGAAACCTTGATCTGAATAGAGCCTCGTTAACGGCAGGTTGGAGTTTAGAATGAGACTATAAAGAGGTCAGCGCAAAGAAAGTTCTTGCTTTGTAATTTCAGGGTTGTTTATTGAGACGTTAGAGGGATGTTAATTTAGTATCTTCCCACATTGTGAGCATGTCCATTGAAGGGGAGAATGACAACCAACATCTCCTGAAACATTATTATTAAGATGCGTGCCACACGGAAGCAGATCAGAAATAGCCCGTCAGACTCCCGCATGTAGCTGGCATGCAACTGGTAGGTCGTTGCTGGCAACTTTCATTGCACTAAACAACTGGAACTTCTCCGTGGCATAGCGAATCACAGAGAACAGGATCAGAAATTGTTGTGAGTACAGCTTAGACAGCAGAACTTTACAGCCGGTGACACTGCCTTGTGATAGTAGTGGACAAATAGAAAGAGAGAATCCAAGCAACGAGATGAGACGTGAACGAAGTCCCGTGATAGGATATGCTAAGCCTGATTTGGAAGACCTGGTTCTGCCTCCTCGACCTCCGACTTCTAGCACCTAGGCTAGTACTACAACCATCACCTCTGCTCTGCTCGAGGAACCAAGTCGGATTATACTTGCTGTCTCCTATTCAGAGTCGGCTTTTGGCCTAGTCAATTAGTTTTGTCTTCTCCAAGTGGACAACAAGAAGTCAAGTTTCACTGATCGCCATGGCATTGTGAGTCGACCTAGGAACACAGGCCACAGCGCTTCTCTGTAAGACAGATTGTTGAAAACAGTCGTGAGGAATGCGTGGAACTTGTGAGCTGCATTGAAATGGCCAACCACATCCGTCCGTTTAAAGTCGACATACCCGAAGTAGACGTCGTTCGTCTTCTTCGGAAGCTCAAAGACACACGAATACCGACCGAAGACATCGTGCCAGGGGCGGGAAGTGACTATGGAATTACCACGGACTGGATCAAGACCATGTACAACTACTGGGTGAACGACTTCGACTGGTACAAGCAACAAAATTTGATCAACGAGCGGCCAATGGCATTGACAGAGATCAACGGTCAGGATGTGCACTTTGTACATGCTCGCTCAGCAAATCCCAATGCGATGCCATTACTGCTGATTCATGGCTGGCCAGGCTCATTTTATGAGTTCAGCCAGGTTATCGACCTGCTAACGAACCCCGAAGATGCGTCGAAGCAGGCGTTTCATTGTATCGTTCCTTCATTGCCAGGTTTCTGCTTCTCTTCCCGACCGCCTAAGGGCCAGACACTCAAAGACGTCGCCGGCATGTTTCACATCCTGATGACACGACTGGGCTACGAAGCCTATTGTGTTCAAGCAGGTGATTGGGGTCAATGGGTCGGACGAGAACTGTAGGTTACCCACAGATACCGTGCTACCACTAACACCTGAAAGTGGCGCTAATCCGTTGTACGCCAAACACGTTACAGCGATTCACTTCAACTGGCTGCCAGCTCCTCTGCCGCAAGACCTCTCTTCCTCTTCCAATCCACGCGATCAACAGATTTACTCCCGCGTCCAGGCCTGGCTCAACTCTCACCTCGCCTACGCAATCCACATGCGCACACGGCCCTCTTCCCTTGCCCTGATGCTCACTGATAACCCAACTGCCCTTGTGTCCTTCGTCGGCGAGAAGTACGACGAAGCCGTCAACCCCGACAATCCTCTCATCAAATCCAATCTGTGGAAAGACCACATTCTGACGACCATTTGTTTATACCATTTCTCCAATTGTGTGGGGACTTCAAGTCTGGTATATTATGAGAACATTCGCCACGAGAAATTCCCAGAAGAGATCGTGAAGAAGGAGAACCGAGTGAGGGTGCCGATGGGATACACTAGTTTTTTGTGGGATACGAGACCGAGTGTAAAGTGGGGTGCGGAACAGACTGGGAATCTGGTGTGGTATAAGGAGCGGGACGAGGCTGGACATTTCGCGGCCTTAGAGTGTCCTGAGGGACTGGTGGAAGACATCAGGGCTGTTGTAGGCATGGTGACGAGGGAAGAAGTCAAGGCTGAGCCACTGGACTGACACCAACGATTTTACAAGACCAGACGATGTTGAATCTGAATGCACGATCGGGTGGTTTTCCTTCCTTCGTGTATCCATTTCGTCTAGAGACCCCAGATCGGAGATACTGATAGCATCTGCAGGAGCCGCACTGACCTTCACGGCACTTCTAGGCACATGCTTTACCTTCAAAGCCACTGTACCGGTGTTATGCCATGGATCTTCTCATTGAAGACAGCTCGTACCATCTCTTGTTATCGGCGTGGTACACTTCGGTGCTTTCGAAGGCCATGTTGACGGGATCATACATGTTGCCTAACGAGGATAGCGGAAGCTTGGCTAAGTCTGGATGAATCCACGAGTTGACCCCCTAAGCACTATTATGGCACATACACCGATGTTGGCACTTTCCGTCCATCGTCGTGTGGCCTCACTGGTTAACTGCGAGGCATTGTGAGAATCTGTAGGCACGAACGTTGGTGGCAAAGACGTCGACTCAAGCCAATGCGGCTTGCAGTGCGCCCGTGTGGAGATTCTTGCCTTCCGCAGAACCTTCAAGTCTCTGTTGGTTCTTACTGTGGTCAATGGAGGCAATCAGAGTGCGAGTCTAGCTTGCGCCTGTCCGTCCCCGGTTGTACACTTTCGGTCGCGTGTTGAGTGACGAACTTTGATCTCAACCAGATCCATGACTCAATCCAGGCTGTACGAAGTTCATGACTTGCTGCCCTTGGAGTCGTACTGCCCAGCCTTTTGCTTGGTCTCCATAATATCTAGCATGGCTTCGATGTCAGCAAGTTCATCCTCAAGACCTTCACCAATGTCATCCAAATCATCAAACTCTGCAAGTCTTTTCTTGCTCCGGTCTAGCCATTTCTCCGTCTCGTCATTCTCCTTTGATAGCTGCCTGGTCTGCTCTTGGAGCTCTTTGTCTTGCTTCTTGAGTGCCGGCCAATTTTCATGTAGGGTTTCTGCCCGAACCTTGATATCAGCATCAAGTTCTTTGGCAGCTACCTTAAGCGAGCTGTCAAATGCTTTGGCTGCATCTGCTGTGCGTTCAGCCTTCGTAGACTGCTGTCTGCTTGTAGACGGGATATTGGTAGCTAAGTGGCTGGCAGCTGCCGAGGAGTGATGTGACGGGCTCGACATAGCTCTTACCAATCAATCAAAGGCCCGTCTGACAGCCAGGTGATGTTCAGCAGTCGAACACTCGAAAGCTGTCGAGCTTATCGTTCGTTGTGTGGTCAGAACGATCACGCGTCGCATACGCTCCTAGTGGCTAGCGCCAGCAACCCTACAGGGCGGATGGTTTTAGGGGTCTTCCAAGCGCATTTAAGCTTGCCTTACCTAATCGATCGGCAACGTCATTGCATTCCGATCCCTAAGACTCGCCAAACGCGTTCCCATAAGCTCGGTCGCACCCTATAGAAAGTCATTGACAAGCCACTCCCAGAACTTCATGAGGGCCCTTCCAGATGCTGTCGGCCTTCACTGCTGAGCCGATTGTCGAGCTCAAGCAGAGGGACAAGTCAAAAATCGAGTCAATTCTGGCACATGGCGACAACCTCCTCACCGGTCTAAGCAATGGCGCCCTGCGCATCTACCGAGTCAACAATCGCGCAGAAGAGGTCAACAACGATGGTGACGACGGCGAGGAAACTGGCAATGGGAAGTCGAAGTTCAAGCCTACAGAGCTGCTTCGAGAGCATGAGAAGTTCTCGAAATACAAGGTCGAACAGCTAGCAATATTCAAAGAGGCTAACATTCTGATATCCTTGAGTGGAGGGTTGGTCTCTATCCATGACCTGGGAACATACGAGCTGCAAGAGCAGTTGACCAAGACGAAGGGCACAAATTTGTTCGCAGCGACAAGCAACATAGTGCAAGATGCTACCACGAACGTGCCCACGTTGGTCAGTCGGCTGGCCGTCGCAGTACGAAGGAGATTACTTCTTTGGTCCTGGCAGGACGGAGAACTTGGAGGAGACGCTGAAGAGTTCACGCTGAGCAACAGTATCAAATCTCTCACTTGGGCTACCGGCACCAAGATAATTGTGGGCCTGAACCCAAATTATGTATTGCTGGACATTGAGACAAAGGAACAAAAGACTATTGTTGGTCCTGGCAGCATTGGCGGTCATCCTGGCTCAGAGAGAGGCTCGGGGACCCTAAGCTATATCGGTATGGGAAGCATGGTGCCGACCCCTCTAGCGACCGGTTTGGGGCCCAATGAGATGCTGCTGGCAAAGGACGTCAACACACATTTCATTGACCGAAACGGAGAGCCTCTAGGCCGTAGGCAGATCCCGTGGCGAGGCACTCCAAAAGCTGTTGGCTACTCATACCCGTTCCTTCTTGCACTACAAGAGCATTCCTCGAAGGGCGTGCTGGAGGTCAGGAATCCGCAGACGCTTACCATGCTGCAGAGTATTGAGTTGCCAAGCGCGAGCCTGTTGCAGGTTCCCAACCCCAGTATTAGCCTTGCTCATCAGGGTAAAGGCTTTCTTGTTGCCAGTGATAGAGCCATATGGCGCATGAAGGGTCTACATTACGCTGCTCAGATTGACGTTCTGGTGGAACAAGGCCAGCTAAATGAAGCCATCAGCTTGCTAGACATGATAGAAGAGACTCTCATTGAGGATAAGGTGGGCCGCCTAAGAGAGATCAAGATGCAGAAGGCCCAAAAGCTATTCGACGAGTCCAAGTATCGAGAGGCCCTGGACATCTTCGGTGAAGTATTAGCACCACCAGAACGGGTGATTGGGTTGTACCCGGAGTTAATCTCAGGACCTGCCGCCCAGGAAAGGCCAGAGTCGCCACTGGAAAAGCAGATGAGCCCAGGGAAGAACAGACGTGCGTCTATTGCAAGCAAATCAAGTATCACCAAGATTAAGAAACAGCCCAGTAACGCAAGTATAGTGAGTGGAGTCTTCAAGGACAACGGCAACGAGAAAGAGCTCAAAGCTGCTGTGAGAGAACTGCAGGCTTTCTTAGCAGATATCCGAAGGCGACTACAACGCTTCTTTGACGCCGATCAGAACGTCAAGCCACTGGAACAGCTGGAGGAGGGACCTCAGGCAGGGGACAACAAGCGTGTCATACAGTGCCTTCTGGATGTCAAGGACTTCAACGACGAACACACCAAGGAGAAATTGCTTGAGACAGCGAGGCTGGTAGATACGACACTTTTTCGAGCACATATGTTCGCTACACCGTCCTTGGCAGGTTCTTTGTTTCGAATAGCAAATCACTGCGATCCTGAAGTTGTTATGAACAAGCTGGAAGAAACAGAAAGATACAGTGAGCTCATCGATTTCCTGTACGGCAAGGGCATGCACAGAGAAGCTCTGGAGCGTCTGCGAAAATTTGGCCAGTCTGAACACACCGAAGATGTTGACCCACAACTACGAGGCCCAGATCGGACCATTAGCTATTTACAAAATCTGGTCCCGGATATGATCGATTTGATCCTCGAATTCGCGAGGTGGCCGATGGAAACAAAGCCTGAACTTGGGATGGAGATTTTCACAACGGACACGGAGAATGCTGAGTCTCTCCCGCGACAGAAGGTACTCAACTTTCTCGAGTCCATAGACCGAGCATATGCCATCCAATACATTGAGCACGTTATCGACGAGTTGAATGACACTACACCAGAGCTGCACCAGCGACTGTTAGCATTGTACATGGAGGAATTGAAGACCAAGAGCAGTGAAGAACAAAGTGACGGGTTGCTTGAGAGATTCCTGACACATCTCCGTCAATCGTCACAGTACTCGCCAGCGAAAACCTTGAGTCTTCTACCGAAGGACGACCCAAACTTCTACGAAGCGACAGCAATCATCTACAGTAAGATGGGCCAACACAGGCAAGCTTTACAAATATACGTGTTCAAGCTCAATGACTCAACCAAAGCGGAAGAATACTGCAACCAGATCTACTTCCAAGGAAGCACTGCGGGTACAAGCGCCGCTGAAGCATCGTCGAGAAAGAAATCAGCATCGCAAGCACAAACAGAAGACCCAACATCAGAGTCTTCAACCATTTACGCGCTTTTACTGTCGCTTTACCTGTCGCCGCCACCAGTGACACCGCCAGACGAGCAAGAGAAACCACGTATCTCCGACGCCCTTTCTTTGCTCACACGGCACGGCCCACGTCTGCCAGCTGCGAACACCCTTGCCGTGATACCGACCGAGCTCCTCATCAAGGAACTCGAGTCGTACCTCAGAGGAAGAATCCGGACCGCCAACACAGCCATGAATGATGCGCGAGTGGTTACCAACCTTCGCAAAGTCGACGCGGTCCAAGTCCAGGCACGGCTCTTGCTCGGCACAGGCGAGGATGGCGACCCCGGGTCTGCGGTCGCGTCCAGCGATGATGTCAACGAAGCAGCAAGCAAGGGCAGGAGGCGGAAGATCGTGATTGACGAGGAGAGGGTGTGTCGAGTGTGTCACAAACGACTCGGTGGCAGTGTGATCAGTGCTTTCCCTGATGGGAGCGTTGTGCACCTCGGCTGTCAAAGCCGACGTGAGCAGGAGCTGCGGAAGATATCAGGGTCCAGTGTTGTTGTGCAGTGACGATCCTATTTACCTGTTTCTTTCTTGACTTGGAGCAGCTCGTTAAGAGACTTCCTGCGTGGTCAAGGTCGAATCAAACAGGACATCTGTCATCACAACACAGCCAGCCGTGGCTATTTCTCTGCAATCATAAAGCCCCGAAGAGGCATAAGTCCACGAAAAGATAGTTCCCAAGCACGCCCGAACGCTGCACTGGCAATACAAAAGACAATCCACCCCATCAGTCATTCGTACAATCCATCGTATCAGTAGCTGACCAGCCCTACCTCCTCGCCCTCGCGTTCCTCATCAACATCCCACCTAATACGCCCGCAGCAACGGCCACACCGCCCGCAATGGCAAGCCCATACATGCCCTCCTTGCTCACCTTATCCTCGATCAAGCCCTGCAGACTCTGGCTCTGCAGGTTGCCGGGCTCCTTGTCGAGCAGCAGCTCGTTGTAGCGGCGAGCCTCGGCGTAGTTGCCGAGCTTGTAGTTGCCGAGGGCGAGGTAGTAGAGACATTCTCGACGGCGCTCGGGGGTGGTCTTGAAGATGTCGGAGAGGAGTTGGACGCCGAGTTGTTGGTCGGGGCGGGAGGAGGATTTGATGAGACCCTAGGAGGTGACTGTTAGTCTGACGATGCCGAGTGGTGGGAGGAGTGCCGGCGCATACCCATGCATAGTTGAATTTTGTCTGAACGCCGACGTAGTCGCCTTCCTTCTCGTACTGTGATCGGAGGACTTGCAGTTCTGCTGGCCTCAGTGGTGATTCTGCATCCGCGGCGTCTGGGTGCTGTCAGCTGCGTTGTCGGCGTCGCATGCGGTCACTGTCTCTCTTACATGGTAGGTTCGAAGCCATTTTGGTCGCGACGTTGGGTGGTCTGTGAGTGCAGAACGAAGATGTTTGTCGCAAGTTGAGTTGGAGATAGGATGCAGCAGGCAATTGTTGAAGCCAAATGCTTTAGGCACATGCCATCGCAAGCTTTCGAAAGTGCCATGTGCCTGCCGCTGGTGCTGCGCCACATCTTGACTTGTGGCACCAGGGTCCGTCATACGTCATGCATTCCCGATCGGGATGAGTAAACATTGACATGCGGCTTTTGCAGAAACTCTGTTGTTCTGCTCGAGGGAGGAATTGCTTAAGGACACGACGGAAGAACTCCATCATCAAGGCCAGAGACATCTGAACGTAACGTGAGAGCTATCGCAACCATGCTCCTCGAAGAATCGCCCTCTTCTCTCCTCCGCGCCACCGTGAGCAACTTCTCAACACAGCCAGACCGGGCCGCAGTATCCAGAATCAACGACAGTCTCTCCACGCTCCAGCAGTCGCGCTCCCTACGAATTGACGATGCAGAGACAGCGCTCCGCCGTCTGAGCCGCCAGCTGGCAACCGTGTCAAGCCAACATCGCGACGCAGTCGGAGGACATGATAGCCAGGACCACGCTCGGGAGATAGTAGAACTCGACACGAAGAAGTTCCGTGTTGCCAAGCAAGCACAGGAGTTGGAGGTGGAGAGCGAGAGGCTCGAGAGTGAGCTTGATCGCCTGCGGAGGAGGCTCGACGACCTGGAGGAGCAAGGTGTAGAGGGAGATGCGAGGACGAGAAGAGAGCGCGAACAGGATGATCCGACGGTGTAAGTACTCTACTCAGCATGAACGTGCGATGCTGACAATATCCGACAGACTGCGCTTGTGGCTCTACCGCTCGCTCGGCATCACTCTCGAACAAGATCATGCAGGCAACTACAACAAAGCAACAGTGAGCAACACGAAAAAGGGAGATGTCCATGTCGTGAACATTGAGCCGGGCAAGTTCAGTAAACACTTCTACGCCGACTACCTCTGGAGCACGATGCAGGGATAGAACGACGAGGATGAGAGTGACGGGACGGTATGGGCAGATAGGATAGCCCAGTGGCGTTGAGGCTGCGATTTGAGCCGGACCTGCTTTATGTTTTGATACCCACGAGTTAGATCAGGCGTCCTAAGAATCACTGACTTTTGTCCTTAAACACCCTCAACTCTTGACCTCCCGCTCAACGATGCCCGCAAATTCCCTCAAATCCTTGCACCGCCACCCATACCCGACCAGGCCATTCTCAACCGCCATCCTCGACTCTCCCTCCTTGCCCCAAACCGGCCCGTCTCCCACCAGAAACACCGACGCAACCCCCACATCCTTCGCCGGCTTATGGTCATGCCCCAAACTCTGCGCAACATGCAAGATCTCGCCCTTCTCCACGCCCGTCTCGCCCGCAAACCGCAGCAGCGCCTCGAACTTGCGCTGGTCCGCCAACCGCAGATCCTCGGCCGCCGTCCCAAAGTCCTCGGCCGTAAACACTTTGGCCCACGCGACGCCGTCGAGCCCCGTCGCGGCAAACGTCATGTCCGTCGCGAAGCGGTCGACGTTGCTCAGCGCCACGAGGCGGTAGCCCGGCGCGTCGTCGCTCTGCAGCGCGCGCAGCGCGTCGAGCGTGCCGTCGAACGCGGGCCACGACGCGATGTTGGCTTCGGACCCGAACGCGGCTGCTTCATCCTCGGTCGTGAATACGTCGAGCGTGTGCGCGATGCGCCGCCAGAGTTCGCCGAGGACGGCGTCGAAGCGCATGGGCTTCGCGGCCAGTTCGAGCTTGATCTTGTCTTCTTGGCGCTGGAAGAGTTGTAGGAACGAGATGTCGCCTTGCGTTGCGCAGTTGGCGAGCGATGGGTTGAGCGGCGTCGTGTTGCGGTGCGGCGAGATGGGCGGGAGCCGGGTCAGCAGCGGCTGGAACGAGGTTAGGATGTGTTGCTTGTATTGGATGAGAGTGCCGTAGACATCGAAGGAGAGCAGTTTGTAGCGGTTGAGGGGAAGGCGTGGGGTCGTTGGCGTGGGCATGGGGATGTCGGTGTTCGTGTTGTTTGCCATGGTGTACTAGGCTTCTGATTCTGGTGGGATTCCAGCTGGTTCTTGGTGGACTTGGTGTGTTTGAGAGTTGCGCTTGGATTGGCTTTATGCATGCGATTTACGACAACAGCCTTGGATGGACAAGCGAGGTTGACCTGAGAGTTGTGGACTGGAGGTAACTCTGGAGCTGACCGTGTCTGTTTCCTCGATGCTTGAGAATCTGGGAACCAATTGTGTTGCGTCTCGGCTTGTTGTAGCACAGCCGTCTATACTTGGATTCTGCACGTTGTAACTCATTATACGACAGTATGCGACAAGTTGTGATGTACAGTACTTATGCGCGGGTCATTCCATCCGACGGATTTCAGCGTTGAACATGTGCTTGCTGTGGAGTGCCAGAGATGAGAGGTTGATCGAACAAACCTGAGACTCTGAAGCGCACCACCTTGCCTACACGCCATCGGGGCGCATTGTGGTCGCAGCACGTCGTCGACTCATATTAGACGACCAAGTAAGTGTATTTGCACGATGCAACACTCAAGTCTACTAGTATTGACTGAATGGTCCATGATCGTTACTGATAGACGCCATATGCTATACGGATTGATCCACCCGTCAGTCAGCCCTCAGCATTATATAGCATACTCACTTCGAGTTCTCACTACTTAATTATACCTTTCCACCCCCTGCTTATCCGTCGACCGTCTGATTGACGTTGGTCCCGTCGAAGAATCCATCTCAACGGGCGCCACACTATGTGTGGCTACAGTATACCTGCAATGGTTGTTAACATAGTGCTAATACTTCAGGTTAACTCCAACTTACATGCTGGCAATCGGCGCACAAGTCGGGGCAGCGTACTGCATGTTGGGGCTCGGGGTACCGGAATGCATCATGTGCACCTGCTGGCCCATCATTGGATCGATAGGCGTGGGCATCGAGGTCATGCTTGGTGACTGCATGCCTTGGCGATCGTAACCAGGGGGCAGACTGTAGCCCGACATGGTAGACATGTGCCCTGGTTTGCCGTACATTGATGCATGAGGCGCCATGTAGCCGCCGTTGATGTCTTGCGCTGGTGCACCTGGCGTGGGTGTTTGAATTCGTCGTGACTGCCTTCCACAGAACCAGATAGCCACGCCTGCTGCGAGGAGAACGGCTGCCCCTCCTATAGCAATACCTGCAATTGCTCCTGCGCTTAGCACACTCGACGATGGCACTGTTGCCCCGGTCGCGGGAGATGTGTCCAACGTCGCCGCAGGTGTAGCAGATGTAGTAGCTACTTCACTTGGAATCGAGCCTTCACTGGGCCAGTCTTCGCCTGGTACCAGTGAAAACGTGCTTGACTCTGCAACTTGTCTTTGGTGTTCCAGGCTCGTGCTTGAGTTCGGGTTGATGACTCCTACCATCCCATATCCGATACAGCTGTTCGGCGCACCGCAATAGAAGAAGATCGCTTCGGTGTCGTTGACAGTGACCTGGTAAATCGGCGGATCATCGGACACCGCACCGACCGGTTCGAAGCCTGACCAAAACCCATCGTGTCCCGGACCCAACACCATTTCATATGGAACGCAGGGATAGCCATAGGCGGCTCGGATGACGGAATGATTCGTTGGATAGAATTGGTACTCTGAACATATCAGGCTGGGCTCAGTACTGGTGACGACAGTGGTCCTTACCTATCACATCTCCTACCTCAGCAAGTGTGACGTCCGGGGAGAAAGAGTGGCCACCCTTTCCCACTGCTACCGTGTGTGTGACTGATTCGCTAGTCGAAGAAGTGGCAGTTGCAGAGGCGAAGGTAGTGGGAAGGGGTCCGTAAGCGATAAATGATGCTGATGTTAGGCTGGACAGATCGTCTTGTTGGGCTAAAGCTGCGACTGCCAGAAGGATAAGGGTCGCGAGGATGCGCATAACTGCTGTTCAAACGAGTGTTGCTGATATAGGTACTGGAGTATCAGTGGTCTCAAAGAAGCTCCCGAGGACTGACAAGTGGGAAGTCAGTGGGAAGAAGCAAGCAGGACGCGGTCACACAGCAGGACGCAGCTTGTACAAGCACCGCCGGCTAGGCTGCAGGCTGCTCGTATTCTCACGCTGTAGCTTCTTTACGCTCTCTCGTTTGGCCATGACCGGAAAGAGTACTGTTGACGTCTTCATGACCAGATGGCTTAGTCCAGAATAATATCCATGGCTCCATAACAGCATTGTGGCTTGCTTGTGACAGTACTCGTTATGGTCAAAGGGTTGAATAAGCCAGAAAGAGCGTGGCACGTTCCCTCCGTGCTGGCTTGGGACAAGGTCCAAAAGCCTTGATCGCCAAAGGTGGACCTAGTTGAGAGACAGCAGTGAGATCAATGAGGCTGGAAGACTCCTGACTTAGTCGATTTGGCCAAGGTGGAAGGGAGCGGCAGATGTGGAAATGGAACACGTACAAAAAGGGTTAAGCTCATGGCTAGCTCCATGTGATATCGACATCCTCCCTGGTCGTCGGATTCACGGCTCCTCCGTCGCGTCGTGGTTTGCTAAAGAAATGAACTTCACAGTCTATGCGAACTCTGTCTTGGAAGGATGTGCCTTGAATGAAGTTCGAATATAAGGTGCTACTGTCGCCAAGAAGTTGATCGAAGCAGAGCAGGATTAGGAAGCGGAAGCGAGTGCTTAGTACCTTCCGTCGTTAGCTTTGCGAGGAGCGACCATCGACTGGTGCCAGCCGAAGACATATCCCGGGCCAAACAACAAGCAGGATCATGATAGCATGGGCGAGGAGAGCAGGGTTCTGGTACCAGGAGTAGCGACAGTGGCATTATTCAATTTCCTGGACGTTCCTGTCGACACCCAGCATAGTCGCACCTCTACTGCTCCGCATCGCATTACTTCTGTTAATGACTTGACTGTTCAGCGCCCACCACCAGTTTGAGAACAGCTTCTCTCCGATCTCCCAATTTTCGTCAGCGCACGGGTCGTCACCCCATATCCTGATACCCTCAGCAGAATCTTCCATGTCATAGACCAAATCAAGCAATGCTGTCGGCGACCTTGCCTTCGGCGGTCTCATATCGTGCGGTTGTGAGAAGACGAGAATGAGCTTATCGCGAACACTGGGCCAGGGCAGGATGTCAAAGACTGGATGATGCGCATTCCGAATCTGAATTGTGGTTGGTCTGAGGTTTGATGGCAAGTGCGAGTATGTCAGTGCCGTTGAGTTGTAAAAGGGTGACATGGCATCGAGCGACCAGATGATTGAGTCAACCCCTACCCTCCCTGCTACTGTCATAGCACCACGAATAAGATTGAGCTCAAGCATAGGCAAGTGGACTTCGTCCGTTCCGAGACTGTCGTCGAAGATCGGTGTGGATTGAAGATCACGATCGAATATGCTGCTAGGTGTCGTGCTGGCGTTGCTTATCGAGGGCGTTGAAGGCAGGGATGGTAGAGCAAAGGAGAATGAAGCATCGAATGCTTCAAGTGTGGCTGGTTTTAGGCACGTCGAATCCACAAATCCCTGCGTGATAACTTCAGGCTGCAAAAGGAAAGGTTCAGAGCTCATGGTCGGATTGTTCGGCATATTGCTGCAGTGGTCGAACGTGGAGTCTTCCACGGATGGTACGACATCGAAAGGAGCCAGGGTTTGTGCATGTCGCACTGAAGTCGTATTCATTGAATAGCCTTTGCCTGCTGCATGTTCAAGGTCGCGGAGCTGTTCCTTCTTGTTCCGTCGATACCGTCTCTGAGCAAGTACATTTAGTATTCTTTTCCGCTCAGCTGGATCTTCATCTAATGCTGGGATATTGGGCTGCGTTGCTTTCCGTCGGTAGCCGGTGATAGACATTGTTGATCTACGACAATAGTAATGTCTGCTGAGGTATTATGGCGGGCGCCGAAGTGAGGGCAAGGTATTATGGTGATTTTGTAGGCGTCACCAAGCGTAAGATGTGTATATAGTACTAGATGAGTTGAGGGACGGCTTGAAGTACGCGATGAATCCTGATTCAGTAGCATAACGCAAAGTGCCAAGCATTGACTCAGAGAGTAATGGTCAGATCTGATTGGTCAGATCGATAATCCCTGCACCGTAAACGTTATGCTTGCATGACTAGCGCTGAGGGCAGACTCTCAGGACATTTCAGTTGAGCTGCCGGAGAATGTCCCTCATGACCTCGTCCACTGGTGTAGTAGAGCCCATGCGGTCCAGTATCATGTGTTTGGTATTGTGGATGAGATACCTAATCGGCTCAGAGCTGGCTTGACAGCGATGTCATTGATATGACTTCTTGCAGCTTGCCGCTCGAAGCTTACTACTGTGATCCTTTGCATCATGCAGTACCGTCAGCTCATATTGTCCAGCCTGGTGCTGTCGAATAATCTCCATTCGTCGGTGAAGTTATGATTGCTCCGCAGTTGACGGTGCCCCTCAACTCGATGACATCCGCTCGCTTGATTAGATCCATATAGAACTCTGAAGCATTCCGCTCATTTGAATGCTGTGTGAGTGCCGAGAACATTCCAAATGGCTTATGGAAGCATGGTAAACGGTGTACGGATTCAGAAGATATCGTTCGTGCCATAGAAGTAGTCTTCTATCTTCGAAAATGATGGTTGTATTGCAGTTTCTGCCTCAGTAGATCGGTTTCGCAGATACCCAAGGTCACGTCTTGTACTCAAGCTCAAATCATGCTTCCTGCGAAGATAATGTTAAGCTGCAAGTATCACAGGCCTGTTGCATGCATGTTCGGACAATACCTACATGCAGCAATCCAGCCAACCTTGTTCTCCAAATCGTCATCCGGGAGCCACTGTCATCGGTCGGGCTGAATAGAAGGATACTACTTTTTCAGCCAAGGTAGGCCAAGTTTGTGCATTTCCACCGCAAGCTGAAATAGGTAGTCAAGGCTCTCGCATTGAGTCTTTGCTTTGGCAACAGTATCACCCCAAACATAACTAGCGTTGTTAGTGGGTTGAAATCGTAGACAAATACGTTACTCACATCCCGTGCCTTCTGACAAGCACTGCGCATGCGTCAGGGTACTTCTCCATTGCCTCTTCAAGAGCACCAGTAAGATCTTCTTCGAACGGCGTGTTCTCAATGATTGGCACGCTGAGTGTATCATGAAAGCCAAGCATCCCTTTTCCTGGGCCCTTTGGGATGCCTTTGATCTGTTCGATGTTGTTGATCTCAAAGCAGGCCTCCTTGCCATGCATCTTTTCGACCAGCAGCGTGACCAGAACACACCATTGGGAATGGCTGTGTATACAGCAGCCCGCACCACGTTCGAAAGCGGCCAAGAATAGAGGGGTGCATGCTGAAGGCTTCAGGTCAAGGGGCTTACGGATGTACTTCCTGTCAGAAGGAGGATACTTGGGAGTGGGAAATTCCATGACAAAGATGTTCTCGCTCTTCATCATCTCCTTCTGCACACCGGAAGGAGCGATGAAGATGTGATTGTCCTGCTTGATGCTAGTGCCACCCCCGGTCCCGGTGCACCATCCATTATTGAAGAAGCGCTTGCACAAGTCAGGTATCAGATTTGCTGGGTGGTTTGGATCATCCGATTGCACGAGATGGTCGTTGTTGTTGGCCATAGTTAGAACAGCTGCTTCTGTTACTGTCAAAAGGACGTCAACGACGGATCTGCAGAAATGTAAAAGACCGATTGCTCTTTTTCTGATTCGTACCGGGTCGGTGGAAGTTGATCCGAATACCGGCAAGGACACAAACTGTATCATGCAATTGCACGTGCCAAGCTAACACCCAGCTGCTACTGCTGCCTCGAACAGCGAGCGGTTCAGCGCAAGTACAAACGCGTCATTCGAAGCCATCGCGACCAAACGTAGATACAGTAGTGCGTTGTGAAGCTTGTGCGTATTATCCACGACAGTCTGAGCACGTCGATAGGTGAGTACGAGTGACCATCAGTTACGGATGAATGAGGAAGATTGCAGGCTCGGGAGAAGACAAGACACGATAGCAGTGCAGGGGTGTTGGTTGTTCTCCTGTCTTTCTCGAGTCTCTCGAGTCTCTGGGGTTCTTTCTGCTTCAGTCAACTCCGCACCAGGTGGCACCTTAATTTTAGTGTCACCGCGTTGATCGTAAAGGACAAGTGTACCATTTCCACAAACGTGAAACCACCTCCCGTCTCAGATCGTTAATTAAGCCGCACATCGGCATTGCACTTCTTCTTCTTCGCTATCATAGGTTTCTTTTTCCACCCCTTCGACATCGATCAAAGAGGACATTCAAGATGAAATACCTCGCTCCCGCGCTGTGTGCGCTATTCGCCTCGAGGGCATGTGCTGAAGAGCATGTCTCTGATGCTGAAACGGGCATTGACAAGCCAGTCTTCACTGTAAGACACCACGATTAGAGCATCTTTCCGAAGCTAACATTTGCACAGCCCACCAACCTGAAAGCTCCCTTCCTCGAACAGTTCACCGACGACTGGGAGACACGGTGGAAGCCTTCGCATGCAAAGAAGGAGGACTCGAAGTCTGATGAGGACTGGGCCTACGTCGGCGAGTGGTCGGTAGAGGAGCCCACCGTACACCCTGGCATTGCTGGCGACAAGGGTCTTGTGGTGAAGAACCCAGCTGCTCACCACGCCATCTCGGCCAAGTTCGCTGAACCCATCGACAACAAGGGCAAGGATCTTGTCGTCCAGTATGAGGTCAAGCTCCAGAAAGGTCTCGAGTGCGGTGGTGCCTACATGAAGTTGCTCAGAAACGACAAGGCCCTGGCCTCGGACGAGTTCTCCAATGCCTCGCCATATGTCATCATGTTTGGTCCCGACAAATGCGGTTCCACCAACAAGGTACGTCGAGCACAATGCGCCCATGCCAGAGCTGCTGCTAATCCGCGCAGGTTCACTTCATCTTCAAGCACAAGAACCCCAAGACCGGCGAGTACGAGGAGAAGCACATGAAGAGCCCCCCAGCTATCAAGAATGACAAGCTCACTCATCTCTACACCCTCATCGTCAAGCAGGACAACACCTTCGACCTGTTGATCGACAACAAGTCCATGAAGACTGGTTCTCTCCTCGAGGACTTTGCTCCTGCCGTCAACCCGCCGGCTGAGATCGACGATCCGAATGACACAAAGCCAGAAGACTGGGTTGACGAGGCAAGAATTGCGGATCCTGAAGCCACGAAGCCTGAAGATTGGGATGAGGATGCTCCGCTCGAGATTGTCGATGCTGATGCCGAGAAGCCAGATGACTGGCTCGAGGATGAGCCCCTGACCATCCCAGACCCAGAGGCCGAGAAGCCAGAAGACTGGGACGATGAAGAAGACGGTGACTGGGTTCCACCCCAAGTGCCAAACCCCAAGTGTGAAGAGGCCTCGGGCTGCGGCAAGTGGGAGCCACCCATGATCAGGAACCCAGCATACCAAGGGAAGTGGACCGCACCATTCATCGACAACCCAGCCTACAAGGGTGTATGGAAGCCACGCACCATCAACAACCCAGACTACTACGAAGACAAGACTCCCTCCAACTTCGAACCCATGGGCGCTATCGGCTTCGAGATCTGGACCATGCAAGCCGACATCACCTTTGACAACATCTACATTGGTCACTCCATCGATGACGCCGCTGCTCTCCGAAAAGAGACCTACGATGTCAAGAAGCCAGTCGAGGAGGCCGAAGACGCCAAGTCCAAGCCCGAGCCAAAAGACAAGCCCAAGTCTCCCTCCGACCTTATCTTCATGGATGACCCAGTCCTCTACATCAGGGAGAAGCTCGAGCTCTTTATCACGCTCGCTAAGAAAGACCCAGTCGAGGCCATCAAGTTCATGCCTGAGGTCGCTGGTGGTATCGGTGGTGCCGTTGCCCTTGTCATTGCTCTTGTCGCTCTCCTTGCTGGCTCAGGCTCTGGTGCCGCTCCGAGCAAGGAAGACATCAAGAAGACCGCTCAGCAAGCCAAGAACAAGACGATCGAGGTCAAGGACAAGGCAACTGATGGCGCCTCATCTGGTGCGCAGGCTGTCAACGACGAAGTCAACAAGAGAACTACTCGATCCACTGGCAAGGCCGAATAGAAGAAGCCACAGGTGCACGAAGGGGATGAGCTGGACAACGTGGCTGCGAAAATCAACTACGCCGTTTAAAAGGTTGAGAATGTCGGCAGTGCCCTCGATTCCGAGAATGGAACCCTGTAGACATCTACGCAGGAACGGGAATTGCTGGTGAGGCGGTGACGTGTTGAATGATCAAGTTACGTGACACACGAGCTATATATGTTATTTTGAGCGTAGCTGTTCCAAATCAAACAAAGGACGATTCACAGTTACCCGATGCATTTCCTTTCAGATATGTCCGCTTAGCCCATCTGCAACTATTGCCAGAACACAACACATCTTTCCTGTGAAGTGGTTATACTAAGCCGGGCCGAGTAAGTCAATGCGGGTATCTATGGGTAAGGTGTGCTTTCGTACACAATGATGACTGGGATCGAACGTGCCGAGTGTTGCTAAACATACACTCCTATTTCAGGTAACTGCAGGGAAGGAGAGACAGAAGCAGTATGATCTGCAGTTTACGCTCGCAGGATAGGAAAATATGTGTGGTGTGGTATTGCCAGATATGATCGAAAGAAAGTCTCCTTCAATACACCGTGCCATCAATACATAGAGCGTCGTACATCATCTATTCATCGCCCTCGGTCCTGTGCCTAAGACCCCCGTGGATTCAACACTTTAGTGTCCGTTGGCGTGGCCATTTGCGCCATTCTGCTTCGACACCTCTCGCCTCGTTCTCACAGCATCGGCCAGCTGCTCCAACACGGTGACGGTGGTGTTCCAGTCTATGCAGGCGTCTGTGATACTCATGCCCTTCTTCAGGCCGGCGAGGCCGCCTTGGCCCTTGCCGGGTGCTTTCTGGTTGCCAGCCTCGATGTTACTCTCGATCATGACTGCAACGATCGCATCCTCGCCCTTTCTGAGTTGATCACCAATGACTTGTGCGACCTTTGGCTGGTTTTCATGGTTCTTCTGGCTGTTTCCGTGGGAGCAGTCGATCATCATGACTTCTCTCTGTTTCTTTTTTTGGAGGGCTTGTCTGGCATCTTTGACAGATTCGGGGTCGAAGTTTGTGCCTTTCGTGCCGCCTCTTAGGATGACGAAACCATCGTCGTTACCGCTCGTCTTGGTGATGGCCGCGAGACCTTGTTTCGTAACACCCATGAAATGATGTGTGGCAGCAGCAGCACCGACTGCATCGATGGCTACGCCGAGACTACCGTCTGTGCCGTTCTTGAAGCCGATGGGGAAGGAGAGACCGGAAGCGAGCTCTCGGTGTAGCTGAGACTCCGTGGTTCTGGCACCAATGGCACCTAGCGAGATCAGGTCGGCCAGGAACTGGGGAGAGACGGTGTCAAGCATTTCTGAGGCAATCGGCATGCCCATGTTGGTCAGATCAGCGTAGAGTTTGCGAGATACCCGTAGACCTTTGTTAATCTTGTAAGACTCGTCGATGTCTGGGTCATTGATCAGACCCTTCCAGCCGACTGTGGTCCGTGGCTTCTCAAGGTAAGCTCGCATGATTATACAGAGGTCCTGCTCGAGCTTCTTGGACAGCTCTAGCAGCTTCTCAGCATATTCGAGGGCCGCGACTGGGTCATGGATTGAGCAGGGGCCGACCATGACCAGCAGTCGGTCATCGCGCTGGTGGATAATCTCTTTACATGCTTTGCGACCTGCGGCCACCGTGCGAATGGAGGACTCGCTCGCGGGGACCTCAGTCTGAAGGAGGGCGGGAGGGATCAGAGGGTCGTAACCCAAGACGCGCTCGTCTTCGTTCATGAGGTGCTCAAGTTCGGCGGATGGCATGGTGTCGACCTTCCTGTTCAGATTGGTAAGTGGCAAGTAGGCTCTCGAAGACAGTGGGGTTATGGTCAAGATGCAGAGACAGATGCAAGCAACGAGTGAAGTGGTTAGATGAAGACTATGTAATATTCTTGTGAGTCAAGAAATCAGCTGAGGCCTCACGAGTCATCCAGTGTGGTGACCCCACAGGCATACGGTGGCAGAGGCAGCAAAAAATTCTGGTCTCGAACAAATGCCTGTTGGAGCGGTGAAAGCTTGCAGCACACGACGAATCGGGCCTTCTTGAAAGAGGCGGAAGAAATGTAATGAGAGGGTCTGGAGCTCCGAAGCAGGAACGAGCCTTGCACATGCCGATCTCTCGGGTTTGCAGCGTTTGCTTCCATTCCGAAGCTCAATGACGAAGGCCAGGCCACTGAGGCCGGTGTTGTAGAGGTTGGTTTGATCCAAGTACGTGAAGAGACAAGCAGCACCACTCTTTTCGCTTCTCGTCTTTCTCTGATTGAAAGATTCGGCAGGCAAGATGGCGGCACCGCCTTCAGCCTACAGGGTAGGTACCTTGTGAAGCAGGAGCGTAGAGCAGTATCTAACTAGTGTTTGTAGGACAGACAATTCCTGGCGGTAATTGGTGATGAGGAGTAAGTCCGGACTGAGAGACACTTCTGAAAAAGGTGTGGCTGACTGGAAGCGCGACAGTTCTGTCACCGGTCTACTCCTAGCAGGTGTTGGCCACGTCACCGATCCTCCAGACTCTCAGCGAAACTTCCTTGTCTGCGATAGCAAGACCGAGAAGTCGACCATCGAGAGCGCATTCAACAGATTCACGAAGGAAAGGAAAGATATAGGCATTGTGCTCATCAACCAGCATGTGAGTCAAGTCACAATCGCCTGCTGAAAAACAGGTTCAAGCTAATGTTCTTGAAGATCGCCGAGAAGATACGAGACACGGTGGACAAATTCCAAGAAGCATTTCCAGCTGTGCTAGAAATCCCAGCGAAGGACCACCCCTACGACCCAGAGAAGGACAGCGTGTTGCGTAGGGTCAGAAGGCTCTTTGGTGAATAGATGTGGTAATAACCGCTAGAGGCTGTTCCTTTTGACTATGAACATTACCGCCCAAACCACTGGTGAGATTACAAGATGGTCAAACCTGCAGTCTCAGTACAGCTGGGACACTTGACAGACGGAAATGCGGCGTCTCAGTGATCAGACACATGGTTCAGTCAGCGCCGAGGCTCAGCACGTATTGCGAGGTACCTGCAGACTCCCTCGCATCCGACACGAAGGCCTGTTATGAAAGTATGCACACTGGCGGGAACAAGATGGTGAGAGGACGGATGGGAGGAAACTGCAGATCTTCACCTTGAGACTCCGCTCGAAGCCAATATCGATAAAGAGAGGTCCTGTAAAGCAGACAAACCACAAATACGTAGTAGACCGCGAGACACCGGCCGCTGTAGGTTGAACGCGGTATCATTACTGCCTGGGGCATTAAATCCAAATAGCTTGCAGAGTCAGCAGGTCTCTAGTGGGGAAGTCTAGGCTGTCAGTTGACCCGCAGAATGGGTGTGACAGGTGCATCGACATCATCAGACAGGCGCTTAGTTACCTAGTTCATGCCGCCACAACACGGCTTACTTACTACTTACCTAGGTAGTCTCGTATCTGCCTACAGCTTCCTTCTCTGCAACCACACCCACTGATAGTCTTTTATAGACCATAATTGCTCGTTACAAGTCTCGCTGCAGTGGCATAGCGCTCGCAGACTCACGTCTCTTCATCTTCTGAATCGAGCAAGCACCGTTGCGACTCCTACATAGCAGACTCGAAGTTCCGCCGTTATCTACCTCGACTCACCTCGACACATCCTCCACCATGAAGCTTCTCTCTACCCTGCTTCTAGCTCCTCTCGTCGCCTCGGCCATCTCTATTAGCGTTCCATCCAGCTCAGATGTCTCAGCCCTCGATGCGGACTTCCCTGTTCCAGGATCCCAGCCACTGAACTTCTGCAAAGATCCTAAAGACTACCTCCTTGAGGTACATAACGTCGATCTGATCCCAAACCCGCCCGTGCCAGGCCAGAAGCTCACCATCAAGGCGAATGGTACCTTCAGCGAGGAGGTTGAGGATGGAGCTACAGTCTTCCTCCAGGTGCGTTATGGATTGATCACTTTGATCAAGCAAAACGCGGACATGTGTGAGCAGCTGCCTAAGTAAGTCATTAATCATAGTCGATCGAGCACGAGCTTCCGGTCTTAAGCTAGGTCATGCATCTACGACATACTGACATTTTTTTAAGGATTGACATTGAATGTCCCATCAAGAAAGGATACATGGAGGTTCACAAGGAGGTCAACATCCCACGTCAAGTGCCGCCAGGGAAGTACACCGTGCTTGCCGATGCGAAAACAAAAGACGACCGAGCCATCACGTGCATGGAGGCTACTGTTGTGTTTCCGAGGTAGAAGTTGGGGTTACCTGAAGAAGAATCTGTGGGGAAAGGAGGAGCTGTGATTAGCTCCGACTCTAAGAGTGCCGAAGAGGGCGTCACGCAGGATATGGATGATAGGGATCGAAACACAAGGTGGTAGTAGGGGCATACAATTACACTAGCGATCGGAGTAAGAAAATCGATACTGGTCTTGATGTTCTTGTTGCACCGGTAGTGTTTAATGTTCGCCAGTACGCCGTCGAGCAGGGCGAATATTAGGGGGGCCTGTCCGTATCTCTGAACACCTGGGTTTCTGGAACCAGTGCAAAGCAGCAAATGACGTCCTCGCGACGTGTGCAACAACAGCTACGGCATGAGACGTTGATACTTGGTACTTCTTCCGCAAGTGTGAGGACACGAGGCTGGCAGCAAACACAAAGGACAGAGCATGGAGATGGCACATTACCTTGCCAACAAGCCAGCGGCTACGGCTTGTAGCACTGAGCCTGCTTGATCCGATGGCAAGGTTGTTGGAAGAACGACAGCATGATAAGACCCTCGAGAGTCTGTTGTGACACCGAAGCGAAAGCACCTTGAGTAGGAACCTCCTGCATCGCGTACTCCCTCAAACAAGGAATTAGGTGAGAACAATCATCTTTCATCCAAATAATACCTGAACTTGTCCGCCTCTAAGATCGCGTGGGCTGCTGGCTAGCTAAGCGACGCGTCGCGGGGACGTGCATGCAGCATGACGTTTTTTGTTGAAGGTATGATGCACCGAGTGCGTGCTCTTTCCAAGGTTTCCTTCCGTACTTTTCAGTGGCATAGCATGTGTTACGATAATAGGAGTCCTCCACACAAATCACAATACTTGAATACTTGGTGGTAGCAACTTTGACTTGGCCAACCAAGTATTTACCAGCAGCCTCTTTGCTGCCTCTTCTTTGTCTATGTTCAAGGAGTCTGAACTCCTTCATTGACTCTACCACTTCTTGTACTGGCCAAGCAATATGCCTCCGAAAGTGCTTCAGGACAACCTGGACGTTGACCTCGTCGTCAAATACAAGGTTCCAGGTCAGAGTATGATGCAAACCTGCCTGGTCCTGACAACAGAACTGACGAGTACACAGACAAAAATGCAGCCATCCAGCAGTTCCAACGACTGGTCCGAACATTGGCCCAGCTCAACCTCGAGACCGAAGTTCGTGCCGGTGACGACACATCCTTATTCATATTTCTCAAGGCAAAGAACGACGAGGCCTTCGCAGATGTGATCTACCGGTCCAGAATAAGAGACTGGCTGCACGGAGTCCGGCAAATCCAGCCCATCAAGGAGGCCGTAGGCACACTCACAGAGGCTCCGTTGTCAGAGGCTGAGCGATTGAGGATAATCTACGAAATGATCACAGCGCAGCACATGGACGGAGGTGCTAGTATCACTCCCAAATACGGTGAATGGGAGAACGTTGAGGCGATTTTCCCGCTTCACAACCACGAAAGAAACAAGAAATGGCTGGCTGAATGGTCCAAGAAGTCTTTCTTGACTCCAGACGACCTGGACGAGTTGCGAAATGCTGTGGGCGAGAAGGTGAGAAGAGTAAACCCTTGTCAGTGACGTGAACATCTAACATCTGGGCAGATCGCATACTACTACGCCTTTCTTCAATCCTACTTCCAATTTCTCATCTTCCCAGCCGCATTCGGTTTCTCAATCAAGGTGCTACTGGGCAACTTCTCTCCCGTCTACATGGTCGGTATCGCCATGTGGTCAGTCATATTCGTCGAGTACTGGAAACGCCAAGAGAAGGAGCTATCAGTCCGCTGGGGTGTCAAGAACGTCGGCACGCTCGAGTCTAAGAGACGAGAATTCCGACCTGAGCACGTGCATAAAGATCCCGTTACTGGTGAAGACATGGCTATCTTCCCCGCCAAGAAGCGACTGCAAAGACAACTCCTGCAGATTCCTCTAGCTATCGTTTGCGCAATAGCCCTTGGGCTCGTTATTTGCACATGCTACGCCATTGAGGTCTTCATCTCAGAAGTCTATTCTGGTCCTCTGAAGTCGGTATTGGTCTTCTCTCCAACCATCCTTTTGACGGTCTCTGTCCCCACGGTCAGCAGCTTCCTCAACAAGTATGCAGAACAGCTCACTCAATTCGAGAACTACGAAACTCAAAGCGCTCATGACCAAGCTATGATCAGCAAAGTCTTCGTCATCAACTTCATCACTTCCTATCTCGCCATGTTTCTGACGTCTTTTGTATACGTCCCGTTCGCCTCAATCCTGATACCATACCTGGACATTTTCAGCCTCACAGTCAAGCCATTTGCCGAAGACGAGAAACAGACCAGGGCCCCAACATCAACTCAATTCAACATCAATCCTCAGCGCCTGCCAAACCAGATGTTCTACTTTGCCGTCACAGCACAGCTCATCTCATTTGCGACCGAGATTATTGTGCCCGTCTTGCAAAGGAAAGGGGAAGACCAGATCGCTTCGATGAAAAGCTCAGCATCGAAGCGCAACGGTGGGGCTCATCCCTCTGTTCCAGAATCTGACCATCCAGAGGAGAACGGTTTCCTCGCACGTGTTCGCGAAGAAGCTTCACTCCCAGCCTACGATGTTACCTCTGATTTGCGGGAGATGTGCATTCAATTTGGATACCTGGTCTTGTTCTCTGTTGTGTGGCCACTGACACCAGTGTCCTATCTGGCAAACAACTGGTTCGAGCTCCGCAGTGATACTTTTAAGCTGACCACCCAATCACGACGACCAATCCCTGATCGAGCGGATAGCATTGGCCCTTGGCTGAACTGTATCGAATTTCTAGCTTGGCTTGGAAGCATCACTTCTGCAGCACTCGTCTATATGTTCAGCCAAGGCGGGCTAGGCCCCGATGGTCGACCTTCAAAGATCAAGCTTGGATTCCTGCTGTTAACGGTTTTCTTCTCGGAACACATTTTCGTCGTCTTCCGAAATGTTGTACGGCATGCCATCTCGAAGCTTGACTCGGAAAACATGCGCAAGGAGCGTTCAGAGCGGTTCATGGTCAGACGCAAGTTTCTACAGGACGCCGGCCTTGGTGACGCTGTGAAGCCCTTGGCTTCTCCCACTGACACTGCGTTGAAGACAATGCATCAAGCTTCTAGTGGCTTGGACAGGCGGTCGCTCGAGGAGGAGGCCAGAAAAGATAGTCTGCAGGGCAGTAACCCTACTAGCAGGTTCTGGAATAGGCAACGAGGTTGGCAAGTGAGTGAGTCTGTAGGACTGAGACTGATCGACATGATGGAGGCCGAGGGCGAAAAGAAGACCAAATGAAACAAGTGGAAGATACCGGGGTAGGTCAACGTTCATCATCTAAGCGCATCATCCGCTTCTCGACCTGGAAACCATTCTTACGAATACTATGAATCTTCGAATCTGGTGACCTTGTAGATGAATGTCCACCGAAGCTTTCTAAATCTGCCTAGAAATTGGTGCATTCTCCCGTAACTCCACATCACCCTTAACAGCCTAAGAACTCAACTACACCTTCGCGAGCTCTACCTGGTCATGCGACGTGACTAGATAGCTATCCGGCCACGAATCGGTGGTGAAGCTTGCACTGCGAATCATGCTCATCAGACAGTACAAGGAGAACTAGACAGGCTCGGTTATTGAATGAAACGACCATCACTTGCCTTGCCCACCTACATACTAGCAGATCGATCTCCGAGTGACTGAGACTCTAGGCTCAGAGAGGGCCAAGGATGGTCCGATGAAACAGCGATGCACAGATGCGGATGAACTTTTGGTTGCAGAACAGAACAGAACAGAACAGAACGACTTTGGACACAAACAAGCAGACGATAAGTGACTGGCATCTCGTGGCTTAAATTCTATGGACGGTCTTCTAGGCATTACGTTGCCGCCTTTGCCGCGCGGTGCGCCGGCGGTGTAGAACTCGTCACTGCGAGGCCTATCTGCGACCTCCTCTCTACTGGTGTCGGTGGGATCTCGAGCTGTAGGCGAGGCAGAGGGCTGTTTTTGTTCTTGGTTCTCGGGTCGCCGGTGTGTGTGATGACTGCGGCCTGTCTTGGTTGGGGTTGGGGTTGGAGTTGTGGCGCTGCGGCGCTGACGTTCTCATACGAGAACGATCGTGCGCTAGGAGAGCTGTTTACGACGGCAACGGGTAGAGGCGCGGGCAGCGGCTTGTGCCTTGCGTCTTGTTGATGCTGGCTTTGCCGCAGTTGGAGCGGGATCAGCTTCGGTTCCTGTGCTTGTCCGACGCCTGCAGTTTGAGCCTGAGTCTGTGTGACATTTGGCCCATGTTTAAGTGGAGCAGTATATCCCGCCTTCCGTAGTAGGGAGTGGTTGCGCAGGAGAGATACCCTGCCTAGTCCCAGGCCATCACCCTGCGGTGTATTGGCGCTGTTGGGGCTCAGGTACTGCTGGTGGACGGGCCCAGATGCGCTCTCGACTCTCCACGAGTACCCGCTCTTCTGCTCGATGTCTGGATTAGTGCCGATACCAAAGAATGAGAAAGGTCGTTTGGCGACGCCGATTTTCTCTGCTGCCTGGGCTGACACGCCTTTCCTCTGTTGTGACTCGAGGCTCGAGAAGCTGTTGGCATCGTCCTTTTCGGGTGGTGGTGGACCATCGATGGCTTCACGGTAGCTTCTCTTCTCGCGGCCTTTTGTGGACCAGGCGTCGATTCTGCGCCGGACAGGTGGGCAGAAGCGGAAGATGAGCCAAGTGATGGAGACGAGGAGGGCTACGGCGAAAACTATGGCGATTACGATGCCTGCTGTTGAGATGCCTGGTTCAGAGTGAGCTGTGCTGCCATGGGAGCTGGACTGAGCTGGTGATAAGGGGGGAATTGCTGACGGCGCGGCTGGGGTTGAGGACGTAGTCGAGATGGCGGACGAGGAGATGGACAAGAATGATTTGCTTGTTGTGGAAGTGGAAATGGTCGTCTGCGTGAAGCTCGATGTCGTTGAGGCAGTTGTGCTGTCTTCAGATATGCTGGAAGAGATACGTGTGGGTCCGCTCGTTGTGCTCTCTGCTCCGGAAGTTGACGAGTCCTGAGCAGTTGATGTCGTGGATGAAGCAACAGTTGTCGCAGGCGTGTTGACAGATACGGCCGTCTCTGTAGGCGTATCCTGACCAGCAGTGGTGCTCTGGGAATTGCTCATTATCTCAGCTGACTGTGCTGTTTCGGCACTGGATGCCTTCGGTGGGGCGAGCACAGCGGTTAAGGGGTCGAGAAGGTCGTTGATTCCGCTTTCGATAGGATCAAGAAGGAAGGACATGCTTTGCTAGAACCATACAAGTTCAGCGGGCAGAAAGCCGAGTCTGGCTCCAGCGTGCGAAGATTAATTGTTGAAAAGAGTGATGTTGCTGAATGTGAAGAATGTCGCCCGCGATAGGAATAGAAGGATCAAGCAAAAGACAACAAGGAATGAGAGGGATGCCTTCAAGGCAGGGCCGGCGCATTCAATGCGACAGGCTCTTGAGCAGGGAGTGTATGAAAGACTGTTATTCGGTCGATGGGTGCGGGGTGTCCATTACATATCAGCTGGCGGTGTTTATGCAGTACATTGCGACACACCCAGCCTACCTACCTCATTGTTAGCACTCTTCCAGGCACCCTTCTATGTCACAGGATAAGAAGCCGCCAAAAATGGAATTTCAGATTGACGAATTGGAATTCGTGTCTCATAGCGTTGTGAGGCAAGGTAACTTCTGGTCGCTGAGCTTCAGAAACCATCCACGATGAGATTAGCAGTGCTCGCGCCTATGAGGCTCGAGACGAAGCATCGAAAAGACGATATCGTCGCTTGTCATTTCTGCGACGGGCCAAGCGCTTAGACACGATGAAACACGAAATCGAGTTTCAAAGGTTGAGGTCTAAGGAAAACAAGGTCGATTGGGCAAGAAGTTCGCAGAGAAGACGCCAAGCGAAAGGGATCTGCAGCGGAGAGATGGCAAGCCAGTACCAAAAAAGACCCTGACTGCAAGTAAGAAATCAGATATAGGGAGACCCCCAGACACGCCACTTAGGGCAGATAAGGTGCCCTTAGCTGTGAGACCCGCTAGCCGCTGTCGAGACTAAACTTATCGCAACAACTTTTGTGGTCGGGGTTTGTTGGTAGTGGCTTGATGGCACTCGAGCAGCTTGGAAGGTGCTGATACCACGATGCCGCCAAGGTTGCGCAAGGATATGCTGCCGGTAGATGCTCTTAAAAGCCAAAACTTGCATCGGCATCTTCTGGACGTCTGTGAACAGTCTCGCATTCGACTTGCTGCACGATAATGATTTGGGCGACCGCCATGAACATCTACCAGACGTTGACTCCAAGTCACTGAATAAGGCAGAACATGGTTATGGACAAGATATGTCATTCTCAACAAGTTCGCTACTAAACGCCTAGGATGCATCGCTAAACCACAAATTGGAATGTCGGGTTGACCCAGAAGAGATGTATATAACGAGGGGAAGCCACACGGCTTTCGATTTCTCCTTCAGCCTCGATTACTGCGCCTTCGCCTTCGCCTTCGCCATGGCTGCCTTCTTGTCCTTGGCTGCCTTGTCACTAGCCGACCCGACCTCGGTCCCGAGAACCGAGTCCCACCACCTGAAAGAGCTGGAATAGTTGCCGAGGAACTTCTCGTGGTGGACATCGTGGTGATCGGCGCCGGCCCAGAATGGCAGAACGTGGTGCAAGCTCCAGGGAAACTCATAGCCAGAGTGGGCATCGATGGCTTGGAAGAGTCTGAGAATGATCCAGGTGTACATGGTCAGGATGTGGAGGTTCTTGGTCACGGCAGCCCAGACGATGGGAATACCGACGGCGCCGAAGGCCAGAATCATCGTCTCGATCGGGGAGGCGTATTCCGCAGCTAGACCAAAAGGCGCACTGTACTGGTGGTGCAGCTTGTGGATCTTCTTGTACAGCATCGGTGTGTGCAGAGCTCGGTGGAACCAGTAATGCCATGTGTCTTCTAGGACGAAGAAGATGGCGATCTGGTATGCCATGGTCTGCCAGGACGGAAAAGGAACGCTCGTGGACATGCCGAAGTACTGGGCGGTTGGGTGGAACAGCCAGATCTGAGGGAGCTCGACGGTGAAGTGGGAGAGGAGGACCAGTTTGGCGCACTGCCACTGTTCGGCCAAGGTAGGCATTTTATGCTGCAACGAGTCAGTCGCTGCACGGGCGCAAGATGCCAGTCAGGGCAGTGCTTACTGCTTGGATCTTGTACTTCTGGAAGTATGGGATCTTGTCCATGATCATGAAGGGCAGAGCGCGGCCGAAGTAGACCAACTCGTGCATAACGAAGGACATGATGCCCGTGGCAAGCACATCATTCTGCATGTAGGCGTACCACGCGGCCCATGCCTTCTCGAACACATTGAGGTGGACGTTGTACTGAGCGATCTCGTGGAAATGGTCGGTGTAGCTGACCGGCATTCCAGTCGTAGCAAAGGTTGAGTTCCTAGGCTTTGTTAGCACACCAGCCGCGAGTCCTGCTGCGAAATGCCTACATCTCGGTCCGCGAGTCTGCGCAGATGGTTCACAGAACTTGAGCGTGAGCTGCTTTGGGTGATCGAGAAGAAAGTGCAGTCTGTAAATTGTAGGTGTGGTGCAGATGTTTAAAAGAGTCGAGTGGATGCGAGCGGCCAATGGGTATGGTGGCGTGAAAGCACTCGTGCCAGGGGGTCCATCCAGGGACTTTTTTGTCCAGAGTGCACCGAGTGATACCACCGCATGCTCAGATCGGGGCCTCGCTCATCCGATCTGCTCATCGCTTCGTCTTTAGCGGCCATACCCAACCGAAGTATCTGTTGATTGGTCGGCAAGCTCTGCACCAGTCTAGACCTGGTCCCTGACTGCATTGACTTTAGGGCTAACCTCAGCATCCCGAGTGTTCTGATTCTTGCAGATCACCCAACCGCTGGGCCGCCACAAGTACCGGTTGACGTACGATCGTGCCTTGTGGCCTGAGGGCCGAATACTTGCAGCTAGCAGTACGTAAGCGTTGGGCTAACCACTTACAGGCTGGCTCTTTCCATCACCGCGAATGAACAACATGACGTAAAGCAGGAGTGTCGCGTCGCAGTTTCCTCAGCTGCAGGTAAACACGGCTGTTTCCTTACCCTGTCGCCTGGCGTATTCTTGACATCAGCAGAGCAAAACTCAAGCACCAGTCGACATGTCCATCGTGGACGACCGGGTTCGTCGTCTCGATGCGACCCTCGATCGAATCCAGCTGCAACCTCCGCCCGCCGAAGAGACAGCAGAGGATGAAGAGAATGTGCCGACTGCGGCGTCGGCCTCGGATTCGACTCATGCTGCCACCCTCAAATCCGTCATCCGTAGCTTGTCGACAACAGCAGGTCCCCGCCCGCTGATCAGCTTGAAGAGACTTCGGTCCACAATAGCACAAATCAAGAGCAATGATGCTACAGCGCAGTCCGGCGACGAGAAAGACCTCGAATGGCTGGCTGTTGGAAAAGGAACCATCCAGCTCTATGGCACTCTGCTCAATACTTTACTAGACCAGACCATACCGCTGAGCGAGTCGATATGGTACTGGGACGATGTGCTGGGCTCATACGCATACACTGGCCTCTACACCATCCAAACCTCCCCCTTTCGCTTCTGGCATTCGTCCAAGGAGATCTACACTGATGCCAAGGCACGGTATCAGGCCAATATGGGCGTGCGACAGGCAGCTCAGCAGTCTACCCACACTCTGTCGCAGGGTTGGAATGAGTTCTACGACCTGGTGCAAAAGAGCATCGACGACCGTTCACTGGCCCATGCCCGAACTCGAATTCTGTCTCCCTTCGCACTATGTCGCACCGAAGCTCGCCGCAAGCAAGAGAATGTAAAGAGGATGAGGGAGCAGAGTGCTACTGCTATTGGCTTGCTGGTTGAAGAGGCTTTCCCCTACCCTGACGACGCTGCAGATCCCATCGCTGCATGGAGAGCTGCCGTCGTGAAAAGCGTCACTCTGCTCGAGGCAATCATGAAACACACTCAATCTATCCGACCATCTTGGACCATGTTGGAGCAAGACGTCTTTGATCTGGTCGACCAGAATACGGTGGAAGAAAGCCCGGCGCAACTCGTACAGAAGCTTCTGCACATCATTGACGTGCACTTGCCGGATCAAGAGCGAGAATCACGATCCATGGCGGAGGAACATGGCAAGCCATCCAGGTGGGTCCGCTATTGGATCCCTGGCCTCGCCTTGTTCTTGTCAGGTAGCACATTGCTGCGTATATTCGCCAACAGGAGAGAGGAGATTCTGACGTGGGTCAAGGAGCTTGGCACAACTACCATCGATTTCTGGTACAACTGGGTAGTCGACCCCGTTAAGCGCCTCATCGGCACCATCCGACATGACGAGAACAGCGAATTGGCCATTATGAGCAAGGACAGTCTGAAGTCAGACCGAGATAGCCTGGAAAGGATGGTCATTGACTTTGCCGTTCAGCACCCCGAGAATGGCACCCCATATACCGACACTCAGATCGCCGCTCTCAGAAGCAAAGTCAGGGAGGGTGACCTCAGCACCGTCCTCAAAGCCTACGAGAAAGAGATGCAGAGTCCGGTCAAGAATGCCATTGCAGGCAACCTGATTCGAGCACTCTTGATCCAGATTCAAAAGACAAAGGTCGACGTTGAGGTCGCCATGAACGGCATCGATTCTATCCTGAAAAGCCAGGAACTGCTGTTCGGTATGGTTGGCATCGCCCCTGGCATGGTAGTATCATATCTGGCCTTCCGCTGGCTGAGCTCGTCCTTGGGAGGCAGGAAAAGCCTCAGGTCAGCACAAGAGCAGGGGGATACTGTACGATTGTTGAGAAACATTAATCGAACTCTCACCAATGCAACACTGAGTCCGGAGGGGATGCTGACTTACAAGGACAATGGCCTCTTGCTCTGCGACATCCACGTACTGCGCCAAACAGCCGCAAGACTCCTCCCTGGAAACGTTTTGAGAGATTTCTTAGAGGATGTAAGCGACCTCATGAACACCGGCCAAGGCGTTGATCGACAGTTGAAGGCTGTCGAGAGGCTCCACTGGGCCTACGGAAAGTGGCTGAAGTAGGCACCACGGCCAACACTGGAACGCTCTTTCCCAATCGAGACAGCGTGTTGAGCAGTGGTGTTGTGAGGTTTCAGAGCCACGCCAGCACCCTTTCATCACGCTCTCGTGGCAAAATGACTACTGCATGGCCACTCTCTCTGGCTCGATGCTTGTGGCACAAGAGGACACTGACAAATGGCCTGTAATCCTGTTCTGGACTGTCTCTTGCTTGATCCTGGCAAACCAGAAACACCGCACATGGGTTGGCATAAAGGCTCCGAAAACGGCACATATTGATACACTAATCGCGCACTCGCGGCTGTTTCCCATGGCGGCGTGCACTCAACGACGATGTCCAGATTAGATGGCTACCGAAGCTCACATGCCGGCGCAGGTCGGCGGTCGTCAACAGAGCGCATACTACTACCCGGCGCACTTCGGGAGAGCAACCACTTCAATATTGTATCAGGCTAGTGACCTTGATCAGACTCGTATTGTGCATCAGGCCTGTTATCATGTAAGTCGGCGGGATGTTGGCGACTCTGGTGGACAAAATGCCTAGTACTGAAACGAAGTGTACATCGAAACATGCATCCGACAGAATCCTTCCTCGAAATCTCTTACTATACCCTTTTCCCATGACTCCACAGAAGGCTTTTTTGTCAGCTCACAGAATCATGTCGAACGTTGAGCCTTCTCGAGTTGCGAACTGTTCAAACTGCTTACCGATCGAGGCGTGGCCAGCCTGCTGCCGGCCTGCCTTTTCGCGACGCAGAGAGTTCAATGGCGTACGTCAAGTAGTTTGACCGCTTTTTATCAATGCAATTGCAGCAGTATGTTGCCGCTACAAGCCATGAGCCCTCTCCGTGGAGCACGCGATGCTGTTTCACGGTGGAGTAGGACTGGTGGCCTCGAATGGTGTTAATGGACGTACGGAGATATCAAAATCAGATCCTCTCAGACTCATAAGATGAACACAATATTGAGGCGCACGCGAAGACGTGAAGATACGAGCATGTGTCGTCCTTTTGTGTTACAAGGGTTGACATACAGGCAAGAGCTAAGACGCGAGCGCTGCAGAAGCAGCTTTGTCATCCGTAGCGTCGACGCATCGAGCAAGCGATTCTAGCCAATCTAAAACATTGGCCATGTTCCGGGTGAAGGTCCGGTGTACTCTGCATTATTCCTGCCCCTCACTACAGCGCTCCCGGCATGCCACTAACGTCCAGAGCATAATATCCGCAGGCCAAGTACAAGTGCCGTTACTAGCTCATGTCATCAGTGCTGATTAATTTTCTGTGTAACAAGTTCACTAGATACGATTGTGTTCAATCCAAGCTACCGTCTCCGTTTCCAAACATACTTTTTTGGCACAATTCAAAATCTTTAGCTGATGTTAGGTACCGAGCTACACGCAGGAGTACAACACTTGTCAAGTGGCTGTCCCGCACCGCCGCGTGGTGTCACTTGTTCAGGCCGCCCATGCAGTCATCCCTGCTCGTGCATAGCGGTCCAAGGGTTAGCACGAACAGCTCACCACGAATCAAGGAGAGGGCAGACGTTCCATACCTTTGCAGCATCAGGCCAACAACGCAATGCTTTGAGCCAATGAAGGATATGTTCTCAAGCTTGCGTCTGCAGGGTCGCAGCTATTCCTCAGCTCCGCTATTCGACCTCCACCACTTGATGACCGTCACCTTCGGCTTCTCGTTTTTAAGGCGTCCAGGATGACAACAGTCGGAACAGGAGAGTGATATTCCAAGCAGCTGACAAGACTTACGAAGGCCGCGCAAGATGGTCCTAAGATATAATTGAAGGAGGCTTTCCACTCCAAGACTTAGCTTCATAGTCTTCACTACGATACGGCACGACCAGTGCATCAAAAAGTTACCGTCATTCCACTAAGATCCAAATAGCACATTCCTGTCAAAGTACTATTACACGCAAGATGGCATCAGTCGCAGCTTCTGGAGATAGGTTCGACAAGTTCGAGAAAAAGCCCATCGAGGGCCGTCTCTTTATCAACGGTGAGTTCGTCGAGTCGAAAGCAGGCAAAACGTTTGACGTCGTTAACCCCGCTACCGAGAAGAAGTCCGCCTCAGTCTTCGAAGCAGGAGTAGAGGATGTCGATGCCGCGGTGGCAGCTGCGAAGGCCGCGTTCCCAGCATGGTCCGAGCTCTCAGCTGATGACAGAGGCGGCTTTCTCATGAAGCTTGCCGATGCCCTTGAGAAACGCATGGACGAAATGGCTTATCTCGATGCCATCTCTATGGGCGCGCCAGCTCACACTAGTAGTAAGCGACTATGCCCCCCTCGGGTCACCGTAACTAACAACTCGAAGTGTTTAACCAAGTAGCCTTGACAGCGCTCCGCTACTTCGCAGGCCGAGCATGGGACACCCACGGTGATTCTTCCCTCAATACTCCTGGCTTCGTCAATGTCACCTTTCGTCAACCCTTTGGAGTCACAGCCGGGATCACGCCCTGGAACGTCCCAGTCGCTATGGTCCTCTTCAAGCTGGCGCCCGCCCTGGTGACAGGTAACACCATCGTTATCAAGACCTCCGAGAAAGCACCACTCGCCCCAATTATCGTCGCCAAATGCTGCCAAGAAATCGGCCTACCCAAGGGTGTCTTCAATCTGATCAGTGGCTTCGGACGCCCCACAGGCGAAGCGCTCGCAAAACACATGGACGTCCGCAAAATCTCCTTCACAGGCTCTGGCCTCACCGGCCGCGCCATAAAAAAGGCCGCCGCCGAATCGAATCTCAAGAAAGTCAGCCTCGAACTCGGCGGAAAGTCACCCCTCATCATCTTCCCGGACGCCGATCTAGCCAAAGCTGTCCCCGCCGCCGCCATGTCCATCCTCTTGAACAGCGGCCAAGTCTGCGTCGCTTCAAGCAGAGTCTACGTCCACGCGGACATCGCGTCCCAATTCACCGAGGCCATGAAGAACGCAGTGGAAGACATGGGCCAATCCGGCGACCCACTAACCTCCACAACCGCGATGCGCGGGCCCCAAGTCGACAGACTGCAGTTTAACCGCGTCATGGACTTCCTCGCCTACGCCAAGGCGAACAACCTCGAGATGCTCACGGGCGGCGACCGCGAGCGCGACACGGGCTTCTACATCGCGCCGACGATCATCTCCAACGCACCCGAGGACTCGCGCGTCATGCGCGAGGAGATCTTCGGGCCCGTCGTGTGCATCAACACGTTCACGGACGAAGAAGAGGTCCTGCGCCGCGCCAACGACACCGAGTACGGCTTGTACGCGTCGGTGTTCACGCGGGATATCTCGAGGGCGCTGCGCATTGCGAAGAAGCTGGAGGCGGGCAGTGTTGGTGTTAACACGACGAGCCCAACGATGGCCTTTGATATGGTGAGTTAGTTGACTTTTGCTTTTACACTCTCTGCCCCCTGGTTGATCTCTGGTGCTGTGGTGCTGGATACATTGCTGACGAGTGATGGAATAGCCGTTTGGCGGTTGGAAGGGTTCGGGAGATGGGCGGGAGTTGTCGATGCATGCTACCGATCACTGGACTGAGTTGAAGAGCGTTTACATTGCTCTGTGACCGGACACATGTGTCGGACACTGACTGCGTTATGGCCGGCGAGAGTTCATACAGGTCCATGTCCATTGCCTGCCTGTACTACACACTGCACGATCTTGCATCAGGAAGGAGAGCACACTCAGGTGACAGGCCAAAATTGGTACATTTGTTATGTTACTCCGTACACTTGTTTGTCTAGACAGACCTTGATGTATCCGCCACCCCAACCTGATATGTCCCATCCCCCATTTCCCCAGAGCTCAGCCGCATCGCAAGCCAGCAGAACATGACCGACAACCTTCCCCGCTGCGTGTACATGGTATCAAATCGGAATTGGCCGTAGCAAACAACAAACACATAAACAAAAAAAAACAGTAGTTTTGATAACAGTAGTAGTAACGTGACATGTCCGTTCGACACGACACATTGTAATATAGCAAAAGGGTGAACGAGCCATCGACTCGCGACGGGAGTTTACTTTTCTTTGAAGTAGACTATAACGTGAAAGAAAGCGTGGATCTTGGCACTGAAGAATCAGAACATCGGCCCATTGTGCGTGGACAGCGACGTGGTGCTTTTGTTCGGGAAGACCGCGGCGGTTGGGCTGTGGACTTTCTCCCTTGCAACCTCGACTATCTGCGCCTGCTGTCTGGCGTGAGCGGCCATGTTGCCGCCTTCGCTGCTCGATTTCCGCAGCTTGTTCCGTGGGCGGTAGTGTGATGGCTGTGCTTGGGGCTGGTTTGAGCTGTTGTGGTCTCGGTCCGGTGACTCGGGCATTAGCGGCAATGGCGACGCTGCTACTCGGACGGCTGGATGCGGGTTGAAGCCCGGGTTTGTGTTTGCTTGGTCTGCTGTGTCGCCGCGCCTTCGCGGGTTCATAACTGGGACTGGAGGTGCCATGGCGGGATCGACACCTGGGCCGCCATTCCGCGGGAGATGGACTAATGGCACCGTCGACGTGCTAGACACGAATGTTGGTTCTGAGATCATGTCTTTGGTTACGGAACGCTTGCGAGGACCAGACGACGTCGAGCGGCCTTTCGCGAATGTGGGAGTCGTACGACCGTTCTGCATGGCAGGGTTTGGGGACGGCATGCCTGGTGGAGGAGGGGACATAGGAGTTCCTGTTGGTCTCTCGTAAGAACCGGCATTTGGATTTGGCGAGGGTCGAGGAGATGGTCGAGGCGTAAAGCCGTCATCCATGTCAGGTGGTGCAAGTGGTTTGGTCGCGAAGTAGCCTGTCCTGTCTGCATAGTGTCCGGCTGCGCTCGATCCGGATCTTTCGTAGGTCCGGTTAGCTGGACTATCCGGTCTCGAGTGAAAGTTTTCTTGAGGCGAAGCACTCGGAAAGGGAGAATTTGGGAAAGCACCTGGCATCACGGGTCGATCAAAGTCAGGAACATGTTTGTTCCTACTGACAGACCGATCAACTGCTATGGAGTTGCTTCGGTTACGTATCCCGGGTCGGCTTGAGGGTGTCGTAGACCTAGGCGGAGGCGGTCTTTCGTGACCATGTGCGGTACCTGGCCTCCCGGACCGACCGGAGTTAGGGTTGTGCCTGACAGATGGTCGAGTCTGACCCTGAGCAGTCGATGGCCGGTAGGCCTGACGAGAAGACATGTCCCATGCTCGAGCGCCATCGAAATGCTCTGGAGGAGGTCGTGGGGACATCTGGTCTCTCGAAGCTGGCGCTATACCAAGCATCTTCATTGCCTTACTTTGCACTTGTGGCTCGGCACGGTCCCCTGTATTGTGTCTGCCTGGGAAGCGAGGTAGAGAGAAGCCGTGACCTGCATAGCCTCCTGACCGCTCGGCTACAGGGCTTTGAGAACGTTCTTGAACGGTATTCAAGCTTTCTTCAATCTTCTTGCGACGCGAAGCAAGTTCCTCGTCAAATCGCTGCATTTCCTTCTGCGTCTCCGTGCTTTCGTTGCGCTGGTGACCGGGCGTATCAGGTTGCGTCTCATGGTGATCATTGTGATGCTCAACCTCATCAGAAGTGCCAACTTTCGGTGTGGCATCAGCTTTAGCTTGTGCATCCCGCAGAGCCATGGCGGTTCCTAGCATTTGTTGTGCTCTCATAGACATCAACGTCGTCGGCGTCAATGGCGCTTCAGGTGATGGTGCGAGCTGTTGAACACTCAATCTGTCACTGTCGTACTCGAAAGGGTCGCTCTTAACGCTCTCTGTCGCAGTTCGAGTCGTGGAGCATGCTGAATCTCGTAAACCACCTGAACCCAAAAGCGCAGGAGAAGACTCAGGAAACATGCACGATCTGTCACTGTCGTGTCGCAGATGTGTGCGGATCAGGCCGCTTAGACCAAGTCCTGTGGTAGGGACAGTTGGGGAGTCAAGGTCCTCTACATCTACAACAGGTTCCGGCTCAGACTGTTCGCGTTCGTTTGTCGATGAACGCGTCTTTGACTGTGTCGAGCCATTAGAGGTCTGGATACGTGGCAGTTGCTGAGTTTCGGTGCCGAAATCAAAGTCCTGCATGGCATCACGAAGAGCAGGATGTATGTCTGAGGATGGAGGCGACGGTGGCCGTATGCTTGGCATGCTAGGTGCGGGTTGCTGCTGCTCTCGCTCTTGCTCCTCGCTATCACTATCATCGCCGACGTCGAAGAAAGTACCATGATTGTGTGTCTGAGCTGGTGAAACAATATTCTCACTCTCAGCTTCGGCTTGCGAGGATTCTAGTTGCGTTGCCTCCAGGGCCGCCAGTTGGGCATTCTGTTCTTTGATTAGAGACTGTACTCTCGCCTGGACGATGGCTTCTTTGGTGGACGCTGACGACTTTGTCCGAGGCCGCGAATTTTGTCTGCGACCGCCAGAGTTGGTTGAGGATCTGCCGTTTGATGCAGGTGATGGCGGATAGTCAGGTATACGAGGAACTTGAGGCGTAGAACTATCCTCCGAGGGCCGTGGGCTGCTTGTCGATGCATAGCTTGGGCGTGCAGATCGAAATGGCTCAGGTGATGCTCGGCTTGCAGCTCGGGAGCTAGTCGACGCGGGAGATTTGCGGCCTTCGTGCATCTGCACCTGTCTCTGTTGGAATTGCGCGTCGTCATAATGTCGCGCGGGCTTGTTGAATAGACCGAGAGCTGTAGCCTTGCCGCGGTCATTTGGCAGCAAGCTGCCTGCTAAGGCATCGTCTTGTTCAAAGTCGAACTGGGACATGGGTGAGGTGGCCTGAAATCTGGACGGGGGAGGTGATTTGGTGTTTTCTCTAAGGCCAAAGTCAAGCGGCGGAGAAGCAGCATTTGGAAGTGGGCTCATGCTACGGAAAGCTTGTGGCGGAGGGACTGGGGACTCCTTCGAATGATTATCGCGCATGTTCACAGCATTCCGAGGCGGGTTGCTTGGTTGGGGAGCATTGTTACTCTCCTCTCGAACCTTTCGTAGACTAGGTGATGTAGCAAAGCCGATGCTTTCAGCAGAAGAGTTGGCTTCCTGCTCTCTGAGCTTAGTGACGGCATGATTGTTCTGCTGAGAACGAGGCGAGTCTGACACGAGAGAGGTAGCGGCGGTTGAAATCCGACGATTGGAAGGTCCAGAGTTGGTTGATGATTGCGTACCCCGATTCCTGCTGAAAGCATTGACAGGCGACGGTGTGGAATCCTGATCCTCTGCTTCTGTGGGCAGACTACTCCGGTCCGTCGCCTCGTCGAGGTCGCTTTGCTGTTCTCTTTGCTCGTTTTCTCTCAAGCGCAGTTGCTGAAAGGCTGAGAGTGAGACGTCGTGTTCATACGAGTGCTTCGTGCCTGTCAGGGCGCCCTCACTAGGTAAGTTCTTGGAAGAGGCGGTTGGTATCTTATAGAGCTTTTGCCTGCCACCAAACAAGTTGTTGCCTTCGACGGGCCGCGAGCGATTCATCATGCTTCCACCGTCATCGCTGGCGTAACCGTCCGATATCGATCCATATCGGTCCTCGGCGAAAGGTGGTCGGAAACTGGAGTATACTGATTCGACCTCCGCGATATCCTTCAAAGCGTTGTTATTGAACAGCATAAGCCTCGACGCTCTCTTTGGGAACAGGACACTATCGTCGCTCGCCTTTCCGACCTTGGTGTTTGGATCGTCCTGTTCTCTCAGCATGCTAAACCGCGCCGATAAGTTTGGCATTATCAAGCTTGTGCGGAAGTCGTTGCTAGCGGGCAGTGCCGACGAGAGATCTAAGTCTAACTCAGGCTTTTCCTCGACCCCCTGCTTCTTTTTCTTGCGGGTCAATGCTCGTGCAGCCTTAGACATAGGCGCGGCATCAGAGCCCGTCAAGGCGCCTGACACATCATCCTGCTCCTTAGCCTTACGGCTCTTCTTAAACATGTTCATCTTCGGCGATTACCGCTGCTGCGTGCAAAGGGGCCGAATGAGGATGTGTGAGTCTCAGCCGAAGGTCACTGGTCGGGTTTCTCTCCTGTTTTCCAGGCGGCCATGCAATGGTATGTCGGTCAGCGCTCGAGGTGCCCGCGCAATACGGTGGTCGTCGATGACCTAAGCCTGTAGAATCCGATATATTCGGACACCGCGTATTGTCGTGGGGACGCGGCGTATATAAGCACAACTTATCGTCCTTTGCGTATCGCAAGGCCAGATTCTTGAAGATATGTTCCAAATCGCGCTGCGAGTGTCGAAATGTGCAATTGCAACTCGTTGATATTAAATGAAAGAGTGACAAGATCGGCTAATAATGAGTGACGTGGGTGAGAGCCGCGATGAATTGCTAAATGACAGTCGTCGACGAGTATGTTGTCTCAAAAAGACTCAAGCTGCGTGAGAGAGGGAGAGTTAGAAGACGGACGGCTGGGCCGGTACCGTTATCTCATAGCAGCAGAAGACGGAGAAGCAGACCACTGGGACACCATGTAGTAGCCGCTAATTGGATAGAGGCAAGCTTTCGAGGAGAACAGGAGTATAATGGCTTTGGACTAGGGTAAAGCCTGTAAGTCTGATGCAGAAATAGCGCGACGAGGCGTAGGGTGAGCAGAAGGCATGACTTGTTAGCTGAAAGTTCTCAAGGATAGGGCCAGCGAGAGCGAATGTGGGCAACTTCTCGGGAACGAGTCAACACGGCAAAGGCAGGGATCCGCTTCTGGATAGAACAGGAACACCGTTCATAGTGGATACATCGTGGACGACGGCATGGACGACCGAGCAGTGAACCTCCTTAAGCTGGCTTCGTCTGACAAGGCGGAGGAGCGATGGACGTTGAGGAGCAATCCAGGGGGTCCATCACGTTTGAAGCTTAAGACGGGAAGAATCAAGCTAAGCTCGATTTGGGCGGCTTTAATCAAACGGGCTCCTCCTCGAGTCGGTTTGACCAGATGATACGCCAGAGTCTCCGTGTGATGGCGGCGGTGCTTGTGAGACCACTGTAGCTCAGTGAAGCAGGTCCTGAATGCTGTGAAGCCGTCTCAAGGTGATACAATCAACAACTGTCGATGCTGCAAGAAACAGGAATGTCGAACGCCGACCAGGAAGCGGCCGCGCTTTGCATATCCCGACGAGATCGATGCACAGCGGACGCAAGATCTCGATGCATGCAGGCCAAAAGGCAAAAACGGCGATTGTTATTTGTGGTTGAGGGAGCCTCAGGGAAATCAAGGACTGAGTACGAAAAGATTGTGGAGTGAGGTGCCCGCCGCAGTGCTTGTATAACTCTTGGCATGAGCCTCGCGCAAATCGTCTTTGTTAGCTCACGCTGTCTAGCCCCTATCTATTTTATCAACCAGAATTGCTCGCATACCTACCCGTAGGCCGTTGCAGTGCTGGTGACGAGTGATTCCTCTTTAGTGATCTGTCGCTGCGCGGTCGCATCGCTTATCTGGCTCGTTTCTGAGCAGATGGCTAAGAGTTAGTACTACACGCGGCAGACGGCTCGACGCCCGCAAGTATCTCGCGACCACTCTTCAACAAATCAGGTTTGAATCTCGGTTCAAAGCTCGCTAGAAGCACACGGCTGAGTCGGACATACTACTCGAGACGCTGGTGTTGAAGTGGACTTAAAGAGCCGACTACCTGTGCACACCCTTGCATGGGCCATTGGACCCATGATACACGTACTCGTCGGGGGATAACGCAACCTGGTCTCGCTATTTGTGACCGTTATGTCAAGTCTTGAGGAAGGAAGCCCATACTACTGGGCAGGGTCTAGTGTTACTCTGCCTCTAGCCGCACAAGAAGTGTGTCTCAACTGCAGGTTTGACCTGCAAGTGCTGCGGCGTACCGTACTCCTAACGCAATTCAAAGGAGATTGATGCATGCTAGAGCCCCCGAGGTTAGTTTGAGACTCATTCGACGACCCAAGAGGATGGAGATACTCATCCACCCGGCGCTAAATGCAATTATCCTTTCAACGGCCTCCCCTGCGTAGTGCGAGGGCGAATCACTTCCGAAGAATAGCGGCTACTTCGCGCTTCCTCAACGGTCGATGTCGATGAAATGTCGGTAGGCGGGCAGCGTTCAATACGTAGGAGAAATGGCAGAATTGTTCTTGTTGTAGAGACATGGTGGTAGCTCGACTGTTGCTCGTTTTATCGTGTCTTGAGAATCCTGTGATGCATCTCTGCACGATTGGGTTCATCGATCGCAAGTGACGACAAGGCATATGGATTGCTCCGAATCAGGGCAGGGATGATGCTTGCGACCACGTCGGGCAAGAGGTCAGCCTGGCTTCATTTCGCTTGTGTTTCACACATTATGTATGACGGAGAATGTCTTCGAAGTACCCTATGTTTGTTCGGTGCTTGTACGAGGCTTGTGCATGCCTGTAAATTGTCCGATACCGCGACACAGAGGCTGTTTGGAAACGTCCTCGACATGTCGCACAAAGGTGAAAGCAGAAAGCGTTGTCGCCGTCGACGTCGCCATCGCCGTCGCGTTGCCGTCGCCATTGCAGCTGTAGGACGCCGGATCCAAATTCCGTAATAGCAATCTCAGTCAGACCCATGGCGCAATCCCCTCGGAACCTAAGGTAACGCTTTTCACTTTTCTGAATGGTAGCTCGCCTAATTTTCGCTTTTTCACAAGTGGCCCGACTGAAGAGTTCTTGCAATCTCTCGTAGTTTGGTACTTGTACATTTGAACGCGTCGCAACGCGTTCCTCGTGTTTGTTAATTTGCCATTGTATCATTCATCCTAGCAGTTAATAAAGTCAATATCTACCCTACGTTCCGATAGTGGCTACAACTACTGGCGGCTGCAGCCCATGCATGCCTATTGCCCGAAACCCACTTGTAGAGAACACATAGGAGAAACGACGTTATTGTTCCTCGCTACCGAGATTATGGTCTTCCAACCGGCGTGCAGTCGCAGGACTCCATCATCAGCGTGAATAGGTGCAACCTTCGATGAATGACTGGGGAAGCACAAGGTCAGTGCCTACGCTTCACACCGCAGTGTCGGACAAGTAGAGAGCCCGATAGACGCCGTTGGAGAGTCTCAAAGAGGTCGACCGCACCTATTGCGAAACACCCATCTCTGAGGACGCTATACATACACAATATTGACATCTAAGTCGGTCTCAGAAGTTGCCCAGCGCTACTGTTCCTACCGCAGCGCACTTCTCATGCTCATGGCTGCACTCGTGTATTCTACCTCGGGTCGGTGTGCAACAGACCGAAGTGACTCCCCCTCATGACATATGTCCCGAGCAAGCAGATCCCCTCACGGTCAGGCAAGACAGATCCCAAGAATGCTTCAAAAGTCCAAGATACAAGCCACACATTTGTAAGATAGCTGACAAAACCCTAACACCAAACCTTCGAGTGCGTGGCCCATCATCAGTAAGTTAGTTACCATCAAAATGTCACAACAAGGACCACCCGTACCATTCTCGTCCCTCCCCTTATCCAAGACGCATAAAGCCACGAAGCTCAACGCCTGGGGCGCATACGGCGACAAAGACGAACGAGGTTTCCTCAATCGACAAACAGATGCCATAGTCGCTGCAGCCGCGGCATCAGAGATCAAGACTGGCACTCGCGTCAGTTTGAACGCTGCTCTGGACTTTCAAGGTAAGCAAGTCTATAGCCACTACAGCCCGCTAGACCAAGGCGACTTAGCTAGCTGGTCACAAGCATGATTCTTTGAAGGTTGTTTCGGCCAGGCCACTCCAGTCCATCGGAGGTGTCGAGCATATCGCCCCTCTAGTAGCCAATACCACCCCTTCACACCAATCCTACCTTCCACTATGTCCCCCTAATATTAACCTAATCTAAAACCCCCAGGCGACCGCCCCCTCTTCGGCCGCCAAGTCTTCAAAAAAGACGTCTACCAAAAGAAGCCCCGCGTAGTCCACGACGACACCTGGCACTTCAACACGCAGTCCTCCTCGCAGTGGGACGGCCTCCGCCACTTCGGCTACCAGACAGCCGAGCGCTTCTACAACGACACGACGGTCGAGGACATCGCCGGCACGACCGAGCGCTCTCGCGCGCAACCGAACATCCTGGGCGTGCAGAACCTGGAGAAACACGGGATCGTGGGGCGCGGCGTGCTGCTCGACTTCGCGCGGTGGCGCGAACACGGGCCCGGCCGGGACGTGCAGGGCGCGCAGGCCTTCCGCACGTTCGAGCGCACGCCGATCAAGCTGGAGTGGCTGAAGCAGATCCTCGAGTGGCAGGGCACGGAGCTCAAGTTCGGCGACATATTGATTGTGCGCTCGGGCTACATGAAGGCGTACTACGCGCTCGACGACGCGCAGACCGCCGAGCTGCAGGCCATGCACCCGCCTAGCCTCGGCGGCGTCGAACAGAGCGACGAGCTGCTCGAGTGGATCTGGGACAACTTCAGCTGTGTGGCGGCTGATCACCCGAGCTTCGAGCAGTGGCCCACGCCGCTCGACTGGAGTTGTCATGAGGTGTTCTTGGCCGGGTGGGGGTGTCCGATTGGCGAGCTGTTTGAGCTGGAGGAGTTAAGTCGGACTTGTGAGAAGCTGGGGAGGTGGTCTTTCTTCGTGACCAGTGAGGCCACGCATGTGCCTGGTGGTGTAGCCAGTCCGCCCAATGCGTTGGCTATCTTCTAGCTGTTTGGTGTGGTGTGCTGTGGGTTGTTCTATGTCGGCTGTAACATTGTTGTCAACGCGATATGCTATGTGCCAAGAAGGCGTGCTTGTGCCGTAAGAGCTGCAGGCTTTACGGTATACAATTCTTGAGGCTTCGCCGCTTCGATGAAGAGGTTGGAATGGATCGAATAAAATATTGCCGGCGCCTGCTATCAGATGGCTGAGCCAGGGTCATCGTTCACATCTTGAACGATGGAAGTCAAACTTGATAATCATGAATAAATTCGGCGATCTTCAACGAGAACTTTTGCCTTACAGGGAACACAATAACAACCACGGGTTAGACATCAGAGGATGGCAGCCAAAATGAACGGAAGCATTTAGCAGATAACATGCAGTACGTTTTTATTATCCAAGCGAACGCCTCGCCTTCAAGATTCGAGACTTAAAAATTCCGCAAGTGTTAGAAGCACATCTAGTACGCAGCAGCAGTGCTGTTCGCATCAATATCAATTCACCGCTTTCTTTGCTGCTCGCTTACTCATCTCGTATCGTCAGCCAACCCGTACTACCACTCACGCATGTCCATTGATACCATTAACCTGCGTCTCTTTCCCAGCCAAACCCGCGATGACAGAGAACTGCCCACCAGCACCCGCCCAAACCAGCTGCTTCCCTCTCACAGCCGTGTTGTCGATATGAGTTGCAACCTCCACGTCATCGTCTGCTATGCCCAAACCCGTCTGGTAGTTTGTCGAGAAACCCCAAGAATACGCTTTGCCACCTTTATCAATGGCAATACTGTGGTCAGAGCCTGCTGCTACAAACACCGCTTCGATGCCAGGCAATTGAGTTGGAACCTTGAGGATGCGCGGCTTGTCGTGCGAATCCATGACCACCTTGTCGGCTGGGATGTCGCTGACCTTCAGCCCAAGTTGGTAACCGTCTAGTCGCCCCCACACGAGGACTTCGCCTTTATCAGTGCAGGCTATGGTGTGATGTTGGCCACCCTCGACATGCGTCACAGCACCGAACTTCTCGAGGTTGGGTACGACGGTCGGGTGATGGACATCTGATTCGCCTTCGACGTCAAAGTTCTTGGTGACACCTGTCTCACCGAAGCTGTTCAAGCCCCACGAGTAGAGTTTGCCATTCTTGTGCATGGCGAAGGAGTGGTATGCGCCGGCACCGATGGATACCATCTGCTTCGGCAGACCAAATTGTGTAGGCACAAGCGAGTTCTTCAAGAAGCGCTCCAGAATACGACGACCGAGCTGGTTCTGCTGTCCAGAGCCCCATGCGTAGACGCAGCCTTTGTTGTCTAGAGCCAAGACATGGTTGGCACCTGCGGCCAATTTCGTGATCTTCTTTAGCTCGGGGATGAGGGTGAGAGTACGTTGGACGAAAGTGGTGGATGAGAAACCGAAGATGCCCTCGTTAGAACGGAAGGTGCCGCAGCCGTAGACGTGGCCGTCGTTGGTCAAGGCGAAAGTGGCACTGTCAGTACAGGCGAGCTGAGTCCAGACGGTGTCATCTGGTAGGCCAGAGAGGTCGACTTGGCCCGGGGTAGACTCTTTCGGGTTGAGGCCGCTGCCGGTGTCACTGTCTGAATCACTATCAGAATTGTCGTCGTCCATGTCTCGTAGACCGCCTTCCCAGTCTGTATTACGGCCGAGAGCTCCCTGGTCGTTGACACCCCACGTCAGGACCTTGTTGTCTTTGGTCAGCACTGCGGTGTGCATTCCGCCGACGCTCACCGCAACAACGCCGACTGAGTCAGGGTCGAGGTGGGGATTGAGACGAGGACGTTTGACCTCTGCGCAGTTCTTGCCGTTCCCCAGGCCCAGCTCGCCGTTGGTGCCGTCGCCAAAGACATAGACATTCAGAGGCTCAGTAGGCGCGCTGTTGATGACGGCGGTAGCTCTGGGTTTCTTCACAGCTGGTGCTTTGACCGCAGCGGACTTGCGCTTTGGAGTGGCTGCCTTTTTGGGGGTCTCTTCTTCCTCTTCCTCCTCCAGTTCTGAGTCTTCCTCGACTACCGGCGTAGCGGCCTTCGTCCTAGCCCTTTTAGAGGCGCCGTTGGTTGGAAGCTCCTCATCATCCTCAGCTTTCCTCTTATTGGACCTCTTGGCTGGTTCCTGTGTAGCAGCTTTCGTCGCAGGAGCTTTCTTTGTGTCTTTGGCCGTGGCTTTTGTCGCTTTGGCAGCAGACTTAGCCGCAGTAGGCGTCGCAGCAGTCTTGGGAGCAGTCTTGCTGCCTCCATTGACTACGGGCTCTTCTTTTGCAGCATTGCGAGAGCTCTTCCGCGCAGCGCCAGTCGCGGCTTTCTTTGGAGGCATATTCAAGGAGGGATTGGGGGATGCAAACCAGGGAGTCTTGAAGATCGAGTCGAGGTTGGCGATCCGTGAATCGCGTCTCTGGGGGTAATCAGGTGGACGAGTTGGTATGCGATGGGAAGGACGCGTCTACCAATCTGTTACGGGAAATTTGTCTGGATCTAAGGGTCCAAATGGAGCAGCTTGGGCAAAGAGAAGAAAAAGGCGAAAGCAGTCGAGTCGATTGCAGTACAAAAACTCGACCGGCGCAGCAAGTGACGGCCGTGAGTGCAGCTTGATGCACAGCGACTCCAAGTGACGATGGCCGACGGTAGAAATGTTTGGGTTGGGTTGGAGATCTGCTGGCATTCACGCTAATTTTCCACCACTCGCAGACCAGTGACGCTGCAGCCACGCCAGCCTCACCCATTAATTCTGCCTGACTAATCAATGCCCCTTTCACTCTTCAACTCACCAAGTACCGCTTTTGTGATGGAGATGATTCCTTCTAACATGCGCTGGTATGAATCCTTTCAGAAAACTGTATGTGGTCAAAATAGAATAGACTGTCCTAAGACATCCGTGTCAAACGTTGTCTTCACGCCGAGGCTATCTTTCTTGAATGGCATCTGCTGCTAATTCTTTTCAGTCAAATCAATCACTACCCGACCCGCAACATGTTCAACGTCACTCTCGTGGTCATCGTCGGAAGTCAGATCGATGATTTGCTGTGTTGACTGAGCATCGTACCCTGTCATTGTTTGTCGTCGAGGATTACCTCGCGATAGGGATCTTCGAAGTGGAGGTCTAGTAGGTAGCCCGTCGGCCACACCTGTCGGCCCTGTTTCGTCAAACTAGACCATATCAGCTTGCTGGCGCGTTTGGGTAGTGCGAATCGCACTGACCGGGACAAGATGACGCTCAAGGTCTCTAACAGGGCCAAGGCCACCCGGGAAAAAACCACGGTCCGTTGGAGGCGGCTCGCGACGAACATCGACTACGTTGGGTACTGGTTGTGGAAGGACCGGAAGGTCTGGCGCGCGTGCGTTGGGGAACATCCTCTGTGTGAATGCTTCCCAAACTCCTGTGATGCGGTCTTGTAGCGCCAGCAGTGGGAGAGCAAGCGGTATGTCGAGTGGCAGGGTCCTTCTTGGATGGTCGATTTGATCATTCTCGAAACGGATCACCTGCTCAACCGCCTGACGTGCTTCACCACCAAGAGGAACTGCGCCAGAAGGGCCACCGAGGATCTCTGCACTATCGCCATTCTGCTCGCCATCGAAAGGCACGTCGTTCCCTGCCAATCCACAGTCAGTCGAGCAATTTCAAGTACGGCCACCTAGTGAGCTTACAGAACCAGTGTTTTCGACACGAAGCACACACCATGTGGTTACAGCCACCCTCTTTCTTGACCCGCATTTTGCAGTAGGGGCATGGCTTGGTCGTCCTTCTGATCTCTTCCATATCTTTCTTCGCTGCTTCGTCTTGATTGCTCATCTGCTCGAACTCATGACAAGTCATACCTTCATGCCACTTGCGCTGGTGGTTGAAGCATATCTTGGTTTTGCATTGAGTGCAGTACACAAATGGGTTCTTGGTCAGTTCGTGGAGTTGCCCATGACCACAACCCTCTGCTGGACACCACAGCCAGTTGATAGCTGAGGTTCTTTGTGCCTAATGTAGTTAGTCCTCGGCTCGAAGAGAACATCGAGCTCGGGTCTCCCTACCTGTCGAATCATCTGATCAAGCTCCTTGCTCAGACTTCGGGGCAAAACGCTTTGTGCATCTTCCTGGCCGACGGGCTCGGCGCAAAGCGGACAGTTGCACGCCAACCACCCTAGGGCTCGATCTTCGTCGATCTTGGTGACAAAATGGGTTTTGTAACAGTCTAAGCAGACGGTGGGTTTATGGTCACACGACGGTATTCGAGGGAAGTTTCGATATACAGCTAATGTCTCAGCACAGATGTCGCAGTCTTGCAGCTCCTGCTTGACCACTTTCGCAGGTCTTCGTGGTGTCGTGGAGACCGTCTCGTCTCTTTTGCGCTTCGTGCCAACTGCTCGCTTCGACGTGTTCGACGGCCCGCCAGCCTTGGTCTTCGCCATGGTGGTGTTCTGCAACTGTTATCAAAAGGGTCAACTTGGGAGTGGCGCAGTTGTGGTTAAGGGTGAGCAAAAATTTGGTTGGTGTGTATCGAGGTTGAAGCACTATGTAAGTGCTGAACGTGGAAAGAATTGATAAGGTCGAGAAGGGTTTGGAGGTACTGCGCAAGGAAAGAAGGAGCGACGCATGTGCCTGGAAAGTTATGGCTTGGAGTGACATGAAGAAGTCGCTAGTCGACGCGATGGCAAACGCGATGTATCAAGTATTGTATTCTCAACGGAATGCCGCCACTTACACCTCACTTAACAATATCCTTCTGAACTCAACTGAATGCTTTTGCTTAATCTCGGTCTGACCCAGACTACAACACTTTCACTGCCGAACAGCCCGTCCCCTACACTATCACGTTGAGCTCTCGGTTGCCCTTTGCTCGTGGATTAGGTGCATTGCCATTTTCTTGGATGTAGAATCGCCTCAACAACATGATAGCCTCCTTCCTATACAATCCTCCATAGCTTGGATAGGGTGGGTCAAGACTTTCATCCGAATGGATTGACAGCACGCTTCCGTTCCCTCCGAATCTCTCGTTACCACATCCGAAATAGACAGTTCTGATGCCGTACTGTCGAAGAGCAGAAGCACACATGATGCATGGCTCGACTGTGACGTAAAGATCTGTCTCTGCTAGTTTGGTGATTGGAAACTTGCCAAGAAACTCGTTGATGGCTAGGAACTCGGCGTGTCTGGTACCGTTGAGAGATCTGTTGGTGTCGTTCATCCCTCGAGCAACCACCCGACCATCCATGACCAACACACATGCTACCGGCGTTTCTCCTTCAACGAGAGCTTGTTCGGCCACGTCAATAGCCTGCTGCATGAAGCTCTGGTGGTACATCAAGTTCTCCAGGATGTGAGGGTGAAGACTAGTAACGGTCGGAGATGCTTTGTCCCCCGTGGGCGTCGATACAGGCGTAGAGCCAGTGGAAGAAGGGGCAATTGAAGTCTTGATCTCCGCAAGGACCGGCTTCTTGTTCTCAGGCTGCTTTGCAGGGGCAGCAGCCGCCAGGGCCGCCATTTTGAGGTTTGGAAGTGCAGGCTCCATCTTGAGTTGTGTGACTGTTTGAGTGGGTATGTGCCAGCGCAGGCTGGAACGAAGGCAGAGATCTACATGTTGTTTGTGGCAGCTAGGAAAAGCAAACAGAAGAAGGGAAGGCGCGAGTGAAGTCGTCGAGTGACTCGTGTGATTTCATTTTCGTCGGCAAAGTTTCCGGGGTAGGATGCTGCATTCTTGCTTCTCAGGCTGGTCCCGTCATGCAGCCCACCAAGTACGCCTGAGAGCTGACGGAGTGGTGTGCCTTGTCAAAAGATGGTCAACATGCTGGGATTGGGCTCAGCTCTTACGAGCATCTTTGCACTCACAGCAGTTGTCCTCGCGCAAGATGCCGGACAGAGTACGACCAAATCATATCCGAAAACCATCACTCTAGCCTACGAATTGCTTGGTTCGGCTGTTGCTGATCCTGCTTCTGCGGCCGGACGTTTCGCGACGGTCCAATACGACCCAAGGAGTCTCGACTACGTCCTGAGCTCCTGGACACCGCCTTCGCTCGACTCTCTGCAGTCAACCTCCAAGGAGCCAACTTCAGCCCCACTGCTCCGTGTACTGCTTCCTAACGGCAGCGCATCGGTCGCCAGTCTGGCTACGTTCGACCCCAAACTATCTCAGAACATCGACTTATGGATATCACAAGAGAGTGGCGGAGTTGTCTCGGCTTCTGTGGGTAGCATAACACCACCACCCTTATCCGAGGAGGAGGAGAGGCTGCGACAGAAGGAAGAACGACTGAAGAAACGAGGCAAGGCTGTGCCAAGTTCTAAGCCGAAACCCAAGCCTAAATCCAAGCAAGAAAAAGCAAAAGATGTCGTAGTAGGAGAAGTACAGGCAGGCCCAGTGGTGAGAGTCAACCTGTTTGTTCTTGGCCAGGGTCCTGCTCCCAAGCTGAGCACGAGGATGGCTCCCCAAGTAGATGCTGAGGGTCGAGAGGTGGCACAGGAAGAGCAACAACCCAAGACCTTCTTGCAGAAATACTGGTACATTCTGCTGGCCTTGGCCTTTGTCGCCATCAGCGGAGGAGGGGGCAAGTGAGCACGAAGAATGATCGAAGATCACAAGAACATGAGTGGTCAACTGAGAAGCTCCACTAGTATACCCTACCTAGCCAAGGGCTGTAGTCTGTCCGTGACTGACCAGCTCGGATACGAGATGAAGCCGAATTACCTGCTCGCAGTACCGCATTAGGGTTGATGACGGTGAGAAGCAAAGTGCCAGGTGGACGAGCCGTGAGCTTCCGAAGGTGATCGCCTGGCTGGAAAGAGGTTGAGGCTGTCTGCCACTTCACCCACGCTCATGCCGTCTTCTTGGTCGAGGACTGCGTATGCTCAATATACGTTCGGCAGCTGCATCCACGTACCGACTCCGGTCGATGCGCTTGGCCGTCTGGAGGACTACACCGTCGTCTTGCCTACGAATTTCTTCAAAGGATTCACGGTACCACCACTGGGGCCGCTCGTGCTCTATGGTTCATCATAAGCTGTTGATCGTTTTGAGGTTGAGCAGTGCACAAGCACGATCCGGCGAGGCCCCTGTAACAAGCGGTCTACATTACTTGACAGTGGCACAGGTAGAAACAGCCAAAGCATCTGTTCGGCGCAGCGAGCATGAAGCTATTGATCGGACAGTCAGTGGGTAGAGACAAATACTATGATTTGTCATCGTAGTGGAAATTGTCCCGTCTCGTTCTTCGAGTGGTCGTAATGTCATATCAGAGCGTCCCGACGGTCCAAAACGGCCACGCGTTGTTCACCCCTATGATCGAGTCTCACTCCTGGGTTAACTGCATCACGTGCGTCGTACAGGCAGGCCAAGCTCATTGGCGCCCGATAATACGACATACCAAGCTGAACCCGCAGGTTGGCTCTCTCTCTCTCTCTCTCTCTCTTCTGCTCCACGATACAATGCTTATTCACCGGTTTCGCCAAATGGATGTTTGATATCAAACCATGCCGATGCTGGCATTGATGGCACTTCTGTCTAACGAGCTTCGCTTGCTCCGCAGCGCTGCGGGACACTTCGCTCACTCCACGTCATCGGAGCGAATGAGCGCTTCGTACCGCGCACTTTCAAGACTGACCTATGTCCACGCAGCCATGTGCATACCACCTTGCTTGTCTTCCTTAACCACATTCGCAGCCTGAATAAGTCTCCCGATGTCTTACTCGAACAGCAGCAAACATCGTGCGAACATCGCCATTCAAACTGACCAGCTAACATGGCACCGCAGCTAGGATGGATTGGTCTCGGAAACATGGGACGGGTGAGCACCACGCTGAACTACTTCGATGGTTGTGGCTAACGCCGTTGCAGGGCATGTGCAAGAACCTTGTCGAGAAGGGCCAGTTGGGTGAGCCACTCCTCATCTTCAACCGGACCACATCGAAAGCCGAGTCCCTGTCAAAAGAACTCGGCCACAGCACGGTCGCTTCCTCCATCCAAGATCTTGTCCGCAAGTCAGATATCGTCTTCTACTGCCTCGGTGATGATGCATCGGTGCTCGAGAACGTGGACAAAATACTGCAGGCAGATGTGAAGGGCAAGGTCATAGTAGACTGCAGCACTATCCACCCAGACACCACAACCCAAGAGAACGACAAATTTACAGAAGCAGGCGCCCAGTTTGTCGCAATGCCCGTCTTCGGTGCACCGGCGATGGCGGCATCAGGCAGTTTGATATGTGTTACCGCCGGGCCAGCAGCTGCTGTTGACAAGGTCAAGCCCTATACCACTGGGGTCATGGGTCGAGCCATAATCGACTACTCGGACCAGGCGCCCTCCAAAGCGACACAGATGAAGATTATTGGCAACACTTTCATCCTATCCATGGTCACAACTCTGGCTGAAGGCCATGTTGTTGCGGAGAAGTCGGGCCTGGGCACGGATGAGCTGCACAAGTTCATTGAGGTCATGTTTCCAGGACCGTTCACCGCATATTCGAACAGAATGTTAAGTGGGGATTACTGTAATAGAGATGAGCCTCTGTTCCAGGTTGACCTAGCTAGGAAGGATGCACGTCACGCGAAGAGAATTGCCACCGACAGCGGTTGTCGCATGCGAATAGCTGAGCTTGGAGATGAGTATCTTGCAGGTGTCAAAGCTGAAAAGGGGGAGAAAGGCGATCTTGCCGGCATCTATGGAGCGAAGCGGCAAGAAGCTGGACTGAAATACGATAACCAGTAGTGCAGCACACTTCTGGACGTCGTGTCAATCTACTCGTCTTCCGTCGTTACCCCGTACAAAGATGTCTCGCACCAGGCTCTGACGGTGCCAATTGACACCAAGTGAGCCGTCAGTCAGGAAAGAGTAGCAAGTACTGGCGAGCGCCGATATCAGTGTGTCATTGAGCCGGCTCAACATCAGTGAACCTGCGTCGAACGGCCTTTTCTTCGCCAGACACACCCTGGCAGAGTAACGTGGTTGCCCTCTCCTGTCGTCTAGATACTTGCTACGAGCGGTATAACACTCGCTATAATTTAGAAGACAATAATGAAGCCGTGCACTACGATTGGACCCAAGAACAACCGAGCATTACCGGATACGTTGCTCTCGTGGGGGCGTGCCACGGAACCGTGAACGGTACCCTCAACGTCGTAGTAAATGTCGTAGTAAACGTCGGATACTGGGCAGTAGTGCATCATCCACTTCGCAATGTTGTGCCAAGACGCGGCCCCGTGTCGTAACCGCCAAGCAAAGATCTGTCTCCAAGGTAACACCATATGCGATTCCCCTCCCGCCATGCCCTGTACCTCAGCTGCAGTCCCCGCAAGCTACGGGGTGTAGTCATGAGCAGTCACTTTCCATTGGTCAATATTCTGGCTCCAAGTCGTGGGGTACCTGGTGATCTCCAGCTATACACGCAGCTTAGAAGCATCAAGCCCGTCTTCGAAGCTTAACAACAAGCTACGCGAGAAGATGTTGATATTGCCAGGATGCAAAAGGTTGGGGTACGGTGCCAATATGTGGCGTGCTTCAGCTTCGACTACGTCCTCAAGCCAGCATAAAAAGGACATCAGCTATCCGGAAATCTGTTCCCAATACTTCATTTAACAACCTTGACTTCGGAATGGCCGCGAAAAGCCTGCTGGCCTTGAGCTTTGGAGCTGCTTTTGTACTCGGACAAGAAAGCTGTCCGGGCTACTCTGCTTCCAACGTACAACAGACTGGTAGTGGTCTTACCGCCGACTTAGCATTGGCTGGAGAGGCGTGCAATGTTTTCGGTACAGATCTGCCGAACTTGACCCTGACCGTCGAATACCAGTCGGGTAAGTGCTCTGTTGAGCAGTGAAGTTGCCGTGTTGACGTGGACCAGACCAGAGACTTCACGTCCTCATTGCCGACCAGGACCAGGCTGTTTACCAGGTTCCAAACGATGTGTTCCCCAGGCCCGAGTCTCCAGGAGACGCATCTGCCGACAGCTCTGATCTTCTTTTCACCTACACCGAGTCCCCATTCACCTTTGCTGTAGCAAGGACTGATGGAGAGACACTCTTCAACACGTCAGGCAACCCCCTTGTTTTCGAGTCACAATATCTGAATCTCAGGACCTCCCTGCCAGAGAACCCCAATCTCTACGGTCTAGGCGAGCACTCGGATCCATTCAGACTGAACACAACGAACTACACGAGGACAATCTGGAACAGAGATGCGTACGGCATCCCACCTGGGACCAACTTGTACGGCGCCCATCCCACGTACATTGACCACCGAGGAGCAAGCGGCACTCATGGTGTGATCTTGCTCAATTCTAATGGCATCGAGGTCAAGATCAATGATACGGCTGGCCAGTACCTCGAATACAATACTCTTGGAGGAGTCTTCGATTTATACTTTTTGGCTGGACCTAGCCCAGTGGAAACTGCTCAGCAGATCGCAGAAGTGGTGGGAATGCCTGCGAACATCCCTTATGGAGGTCTTGGCTTCCATAATTGCAGATATGGGTACCGAGACGTGTACGAGGTAGCTGCAGTTGTCCATAACTACAGTGCAGCCGGGATCCCTCTGGAGACCATGTGGACCGACATCGACTACATGGACAGCCGCTGGATCATGACTGTGGATCCTGAACGATATCCATTGCCGCTCGTTCGAGAGCTTGTGGACTATCTCCATCAGCATCAGCAGAAGTATACTCTCATGGTTGATCCTGCAACGGCCTACCAGCCTGGTGAGAACTATGGCGCGTTCAATGACGGTGTTCAGCAGGATGTATTCCTGAAGAATTCGAGCGGCGATCTCTACATCGGAGTCGTCTGGCCCGGACCCACAGTCTTTCCAGGTAAGCAGTATCGGTGCGCACTTTCGGCCTGGTCGTTAACCTCTTCATAGACTGGTTCGCCCCTCAGACACAAGCATACTGGAACGGCCAGTTTGACTCGTTCTTCAGTGCAGAAACTGGCATCGACATTGACTACTTATGGATCGACATGAACGAGGCTGCAAACTTTTGCAATTATCCTGTAAGCCCGATAGTCCCTTCGCTAGTCTGACTGGTTGTTGCTAACTCCTACAAGTGCTCGGACCCGTTCGCGTACGCTGAAGAGAACGGCTTTCCGCCAGAGCCACCACCAGTGCGGAACTCATCGCCGATAGCTTTGCCAGGCTTCCCACCTGCATTCCAACCTCCTTCGTCTGCGGCGAAACTCAGACTTAGGCGACAGGATGCTGCTGGTACTATGATGGGCTTGCCCGGCCGTAACCTGATTGATCCGCCATATAACATTCAGAACGCAGCTGGTGGCCTTTCCAACAAAACCCTCGACACTGACCTCATTCACTACAACGGTCTAGCTGAATATGACACGCATAACTTGTACGGCACGATGATGTCAAATCACTCGAGAAATGCCATGCTTTCTCGAAGACCCCAGGACAGGCCTCTGGTCATTACTCGAAGCACGTTCTTAGGCGCTGGTACATATGTTGGTCACTGGCTGGGAGACAACATCAGTGACTGGCCGCACTACCGCATCTCGATAGCTCAAATGCTGGCATTCTCTTCTATCTTCCAAATCCCGATGGTTGGATCGGACGTATGTGGTTTTGGTGGTAACACAACTGAGAATCTTTGCGCCAGATGGATGATGCTCGGTGCTTTCTACCCATTCTACAGAAACCACAACGAGCTTGGGTCCATCAGCCAAGAAGCATACCGATGGGAGTCGGTTGCAGATTCCGCACGTCGTGCTATTGATATCAGGTATCGCATGCTTGATTATTTCTACACCGCATTCTACGAGCAGACTGTCAATGGCACGCCGAGTCTCAACCCTATGATGTTCTTGTATCCCGAGGACTCGAACACTTTCCCTATCGACCTGCAATTCTTCTTCGGCAGCTCGGTCCTCATTAGCCCAGTCACGGAGGAGAACGGCACCTCTGTGGATATCTATCTGCCGAATGACGTCTTCTATGATTGGAACAATGGGTTCTCGCCTGTTCAAGGGAATGGGGACACAGTCTCGCTGGAAGACATCGACTACCAAACCATCCCCATCCATATCAGAGGAGGTGCAATCCTACCACTTCGCAGCCAAGGCGCTAACACGACCACTGAACTACGCAAGCAGAGTTTCCAAATTGTCGTGGCTCCTGGCCAGGATGGCACTGCGAGCGGGACACTCTACCTTGACGACGGGTTGTCTTTAGAGCAGGCAGCCACAAGTTACATCTCGTTCGAATGGGACGGGAGCATGTTCTCCATGTCTGGAACATACGACTATGATGCTGGCGTTAACATCTCTACAATTACCGTGCTTGGTGCAGGCAGCCAACCACAGAGCATAACTTCGAACGGCGCCGACCTTTCAGCAAGCTACAACAGCACAACCAAAGTCATCGATGTTGAGGTCAACATCCCGTTGACAGGAGATGCTAGTGTCAATTTTGGACAGGTGGCTGCCTTTCAAGGGGCTGCATCTAATGCTGCGAGCATGAACGTGTTGCTGCTAGCTCTGTCTGCAGTGACAGCAAGCGTGATGTGCATACTGGGTTCCTACTAGGTTGTATGACATATCAGAATTGTCTGCGAGTGTAGTTGACGTAGCAACGCTAAGGAAATATAATATCCACGAGAATATTGTACATGTACAGCGGTCGTACATGCTGATAATTAGTACTCAAGGTGGATCTGATAGTTCAACAAGCGGTGTGTGCTCGCGCCCAGGCAAGAGCCTCGGGCCGTAGCAAGCTCCTTCCTTAACCAGAACGTGCACGAACTCTATATGAAAGAGGTGTTTTTGATACGAATAACATCGCTTATTTAACCCCCACCATGCTTTCCATGTGCCTGGAAATCAATTACCTTTTGGAGATCGAGAATCCCACCGCAGTGCCTAAGGTATGACATGGATCGTACCTCTGTGCAACTCGCAATCGGACAATAGGGAGTCTAGCAAGGAAGACCGCCATTATGACAACATCTCAGCCTGGATCGCAATACTGGACCGTGGATGTGCTCTCAAACACCTCCGCATATTGTACCGGAGCTTGAGTCGAGAATTCGAACAGGTCCAGAACACGGTGCTCCAGAATGGCTACAACAGCGAAAGAGAGGCATGGTGCTCGTCCCTAGCTGCAGATCCGGGCTGTGACACGCAAACGTTGCCGATTCGCTTCAGATGGTAACTGCTACGTGAAGTGGGGGGTAAATTAGTGTCTCTCGAATCAGTTTACCGTTCTCTGAGCTGTGGTGTTCAGCCTATTCGGCTGCTTCAGCGATGCATGTGAGTTTGTTATCGGCCTCTCAATTTACCTTGACATCCTGCATCCTACGCTGCAAACATGCAGAACAGCTAACCTTGCCGTGCACATGAATTACTAGGTCAGGACCGTTTGCTGTGGTGCTGTGCCATCTCGGTTCTTTGTTTGAACTAGAGTTTGCAAAAGACTTGCAGGATGCCAATCTGCAGAGCTCAAACGGAAACACAACGCACACTGTGCTGGCATAGTATTTGAGCAATTGCCGACAACCTCGCCATCACAATTCATCAAGTCATACTTGTTACAGCACGCAACAACATTCGCTTGGCCCAGGAGATCGAACGGTTAGCAAGATGTCCGGATATTCGAGGAACAAGCGCAGCAAACGAGACGTAGAGCCTGAGGACGAGGACGAGGATGACGAGCGCATGCCTTACTTTGTCCCGGAAGAAGGGATCGACATTGAACCGCTTGCATTGTACACGAGGAGCATATTAGATGATGCGGCGAAGGTCAAACTGGGAAACCATCCTCAGGTATGATGCTTGTATACAAACAAGTGCTCGCGCTGATGCGTTCGATAGAGAACAAACGAGAAAGGATTTTGGATAATATCAAGCGTCGCCGTTAGTCGTGTAAGGCGGAACGTCCCATGCCGCGACTTTCCACTAACTGAGTTGCAGGAAGACATTGCAGCCATGATCGAGGACACAAGGTTGTGGAATAGAGAGAACAAAAAGGGTGGGCTATTCTTTGTGACAACGTTGTACTTTGCTGATGGCAATACCCATAGGTCACTATGTCAATTCCGACACTGCCAAACGTCGGTTGCGCGTAGGCAGAGCACAACAAGGTAGAGAAAGAGCACAGAAGGCACAACCGAGAGCGCCAGTAGATCGGGATGATCCTCCATATTCTGGGAGACAAGCTTCGTCCAGAGCCTCAGTCGAGCCAGTAAACCGATACATGCCTCCACCACCCCTCAACCGAGCATCTGCTGATAACGTTACCCTGGAAGGTCAGCGTCAGTTGGCAGGAGCATCGCCGAGCCCAAGGCCCGCGTCTGCACAACCTATGCAAGCGGACCCCCGCAGGCCATCTACTGCCTCAGGATATGCCGGCAACGTCACTCCGGGATATGTTCAAGCCACTCCGCAGTATACTGTGCAAGCCAATGTTCCACAAGCTCAATATGCATTATATGGAGCCGATACAGCTCCTCCACCATATCCAGGCGACATCAAACGAGGAGGAGGAGGAGGAGGAGGAGGAGGAGGAGGAGGAGGAGGAGGTAATCAGCCCAGCACAACTGGTACCCAGGGATTCGGCTCGGTGTACGCAACATCAGGAGGACCTCCACCACCTCGAGCCCCTAATCAAGGCCAACGTCGCCATGGATCGTGAGGGCAGCTTGCTTGTCGCTAGCAACAGAGTACATGAATCGAACACTCACAGACCTTCGAGAGGACGAAGGCGACGGCTAATATTATGACAGCACGTCACCCGCTCGTCGCAAGCTTCTGGACGCCGCTGACGACACTGCCGCATCGTGTTCAATGATCTAGCCACGAGCGGCCAGATTTTATCTTGTTCCTGGGATCCTGAAACCCGGCGTTCACTGACCTTCTGCATTGATGATCGATTGACACCTCGACCCTGGTGACAATCTAACCCATGAGTGCACCACAGCATAGACATCACCACTCTGGAACGGCATCGAACCAAGACCTCCTGGCTGTTGGCATCAAACGATCAAAGATCAACTCTACCGAAAACTGTGTCTCAGCGAGTGCCGCTCATGGCGACCATACAGGACAGGTAATGTCTCGTTTAGTGTTATTTGTATTGAGAAGATTGCCTGTCAATGCGGCTAGCCACATGACCTGCGTGGAGCGAGCAGTACCAAGTACAAGGAGGCAATCTTACGGAGAAGATGGTAGAGCATTAAGTTCGTTGAGTCGGAAGGACCAACATGAGAAACTTACGTGTCTAATATCTGGGTAACCCTTGCAACGAAGATAGAACCCCAACCACCCTGACCGCTTCCTGCAAGATCTCACTTCGTCTGACTTAAGGTCTGACGGGATCTAAACAAGGACGTCGCTTCTGTTACACATCGCAGAGAAAGCGATCTGACCTGAGTACATTCCATGCAGATGAGATGCATTCAACCGTTGGGCTTCTTGAGACAGCCTCATTATGCGAATGCAAGCGCCAATCCATCTAATAGAAGCAGTGTCGCACTTGCCCCGCTGTCATTTGCTCTGGGCACTAGTAAGGCGCTAATGCAAAGGCCTTTCTCTCCCGCGTGGAGCTGGTTTAACGCCTTCACCACCACGAACCTGCTCGAAGTGCAAATTCACAATCGTATTGTCTCATGAACGACTCGAGCTGGTCCGACTTTGTGATGCAATCACATTCACAAAATCGGGGGCTGTCTCAAGTCTAGCATTAGCCTTGCTTAGTACTTTCAGATCTGTTTGCGTACCGGAGTTGTCTTTCAATCCTTTCGGAATGGGCGAGATTAGCAGACAGCCATCACTTTTCTCTTGACTCTTACACAGTCCGCTTCAAGCTAGCATTCATGCTGGAGAAAAACCATGTCGCGCTATAGCTTTCCACCAACCCCCGAGAATTGGAACCATATCAAGGACGCCGTCAAGTCCTACTATGTCAACCAGAAACTGCCATTGAAGGAAGTACGCACTGTCCTACGTGACCGCCATGGATTTCGCGCAACGTAAGCCGCTTCTTGCTCTTGCACAGTTGCTCTGCTAAGAGGTCTTCAGCGACCGTATGATCAAGGCCCGGCTGAAACAGTGGGGTTTCCTGAAGAACGCGAAGGTAGATACATGATCATATTCTAGATCCTCAAGTCCATTGCTGACCAGAGCAAAGAGAGACGACTGGCTCTTTCTGGCTCTTCTGTATGAGAATCGGAGAGAACGTGGAATGAGACCAACAGTGTTTGACGTCCGTGGTCACAGAAAGACTCCGAAGGATCTTCAACGTTTCATACGCAACCAAAATATGACAGCTGAGCAGTTTCTTGCTGAAGCACGAAACGCCGCTGGAGCCAAGGAAGTACCGGAATATATCCAAGCACTCACTCCGGATAGCAAACACTACCAGGATTCACCAGATGATATTGAGCAGGACTATTTCACTCCATCGCCTCCTTTGAGGTCTGCCCGTTTACCGTATCACTCAGACGGCGTCATGACACAGAGTGACATACACACTGGCAGACCAACGAACCATCGCAGACCGAGGACCACAAGTACTGCTTCGTACACTCATGACACTGGCATGTTCTCTGATATAAATGGGCAATTTCAGCAACAGACAGGCATGCAGGACTCTGCGTACATGTCAGCCATGACTGCCTCTAACACTTCGGCCTGCACGCAAATGCAAGTGGAATTTGAGATGCTCGGATCACAACTCGTTCGTCCAGCACCGCTGGTTTCGAGAATAGGAGACGAGGACATCAGCTCCTGGGCTTTGGTGTCTAGCAGTCCTAGTAGCAGCGAGGAAAGCTCGCGGAGTATACAGTTCATATGCTCAAGATGCAACCAACCAAGCGACCAGCATTTCATTAGTCTGGACAGTTTTGAACCGCACCAAGCTGTACGGCGCGATATCCTTAATGGTGACGACCATACGCTACACCTACCTGTTTCAACCAGAGAGGAGGGCTCTTGGCTGTGGGTGTCTCGGTGCTTTCTCGCCTGCATATGCCTCAGAAAAGGCGATACCAGTGCGGCAGACCGGTGTTTGAATGAAGCAGCCAAAGAATTTGAGCATCTACTCGAGCGTAAGGACCGTCAACTTCTTACAGCTGCTGGCCTTGTGATGACTGTTCTGCACATGCACGATCAAGGGGATATAGCAAAAAGAGTTATAGATTCTGCTCAGGCAGTAACGGCGCGAGTGTTGGCACAAGACCACCCAATTGCCATCACGATACGGTATTTGACGGCTAGTGCTACGATCTCTTTTACGGAGTGTGGAATTACCGGTGACCTGCTTGAGACAGTATGCCAGAAGTTCCTAGACTACTACCCGCCTGACCACGAATATGTGATTGCTGCCCGATACAACTATAGCTGGATGCTCAAGTTTGAGGGGAAACTTGAAGAAGCCGAACTGGAAGCTCGGGAGGTCCACGTTCTCTCATGCAGGACGCTCGGCAAGATACATATGCAGTCAGTGACCTGCCTTGCAGTAATCGCAGGATGCATATTCCCTAGTCAGCAGCGCACTGATGAATGCATTGCTATTTTTGACCAGGTCATACAGCAAGCCAGCATCTCGCTGGGTCGTCACCATCCATACACCTTAGAAGCAAAAAGACGCATGGCGGAGAAGACCGTTGAGGTATCGGGCTCCAGTTTCGAGACATTGGGTCTTTTCAAAGATGTGCTTTGGGGTCGTGTACATATGCTCGGCCCCGCGCATCCCTTCACGCAAGGCGCAAAGGACAGATATGCGGAAGAACTACAGACGATGAACTTATGGGTCAACCAAGGTGGGCAGCCTTCATATGCACGAAGCGAACTCGAAGAGTTATTCTCACCGAAAAGTCCAGGGTCTTGGACCAAAATCAGTCGACGTCGAACCTCAAGCCAGCAGACTTTGCAGAGACCTCTGAAACGGGACCTCGAAGAGGACGATGTGATCGATGACGACTGTGAAGAGGTACTCATCGAGGTGAAGGCCGGCTCACAAAGTCCGAGGAGCAACCATGAATTCGAAGCGTACTGAGAACACAGCGGGCTAGTCGTGGACGAGCAGGGTTTCGGAGAGCTATCACAGCCGCTCGTCCCTGATCAAGCATTGCTACCTACACATCTCGCAAAGCATGAATCGCTCTCGTGCAGTTACTGGACACGCTAATAGGGTGACAACGCAAGCATCTGAGTTTGTACTTGCCACATACATCCAGCTGCAGGAGAGGGTAGGCTGATCTCGAACATGCAGCTCTGCCTTCCAAGAAGCTCGGACTTTGGTTCAGGCACGCCACATCCTGATTGGTCAGCGCCGTATCTTGATTGGCTCAAAATACATGCCTCACCAAGGTGTGAACAGCTGCACACCTGACCTTCGCAGAGCCGCACGGACAAAGATCTACCACCTGCATTATGCAGCTCATACTTTGGGCTTTCTATAACGGCATTTCTGGCACGGAGCTGTACACGCACACAGAGCACGAAGCAATACTAGCAGCACAATGGAGCCCACAGCAATCGGGGCAGACCCCACCGTCGTGTTTGGGATCAGTCAGTTTATCATCAGGCAATCTATCCTGCCTCACAAAGTACAGTGCTTCCACTTGCCGTCACACATGGTTTCCGTCCACGTCTACACCGCTTACGTTTCGGAACCGGTGCAGACACTACTGACCCAGCTCCACATAGCAACCTTACCTTCGCTGACCACCGGCATGCACGACATTTCGGTACTGATTTTCTGTTGGATGCGGAGCTTTTGATCTGGCTTGCCGCACACTCACGTTCGAGTGACCCGGTATCATCTCGCACCTTAGCTACCAAGCATTATTGGATGTACATATATGTCTGCAGAACCAACTAAGCAGCTTTTCTAGCATCTTCTACTCTCGTCGTCATATCACTTCACCTTTCCTGCTAGCTCACGCTCTTTGCTCGTCGCTGATAGAACAACGCAGTACAACAGCGAACACAGCGACGGTCAAAATCCGTACTCAGCTTCATACGTAGTTACCACCCAGCTCCGCCACCCATAGCGCCAGACTTACAGCACCAGTCCCATGACCATCGCCGTGCCCAGCAGAAGTCTCAAAACCACGCTTTATGATTCATAGATAGTCGTCCCATCCACCCCAGTTAGTAGCGATTTGCTCCGACCTGCCATCGATTCTTTCTTCATGTCACTGTGGCCCGTAACACCTTCCTTCCAAGACTCTGGGCCGCTGTTGTCTAAGGTTCACACACACAGTCGTGCTTGTCGTTAGCTCCACGGCTCCTGACCGAGCGACATGCTATGTCGTCGCGGAAGCGCATTCTGGCTGATACTGGACGACATGTCCACGTCTGAACATCGTTCGAGGGAGCAAAGAGACAGTAAAGAAAGGGCAAGAAGATAGCGCGCAGCGTAGAAACGGTCAATCGTCTATTTCCAAATATCCACCCATCTGACTTAGCTTCCAGAAAGACTGGGTATCGCGCCGCCTAAGTCCAGTTGTTCCCAATCCAAGTCTTATCCACCTTGGTGATCAATTACAGAATGTGATCATACACAAACCCGAACATACCCCAAGCCTTGATCGTAACACCAGGTCGTTAATCTACTGCATGATTGAAACGCCGTAACCTCGTAAAAGCCCGATCCTAGCCCGACCCACCCGCCCACCGGGGCAACTTCTCCCTGGCCGAACTCGCCGCATCGCTAAGTTTGCTGCCCATGCTGCTGAGAGAGCTCCCGCTGACACCGGAGCCGTACGTCCAGCTACTCTTGGTGGCAGTCCCGCTGCTCCCCTGTCCCATGCTTCTCGTCTGGCTATCCTTGGCGCTCCCTTCTTTACTGCCTTCGTCGCCGCCACCGAAGAGGTTCTCGAATTTCGCTTGGATTCGGCCTTCGACCAGGCTCTCGAGGATATTGAGGAACCTAAATGTGCACGACCCCATCGCTCTGAATAGTGCTAGTGCAGCCACGGACCAAAGGATGAATTTCAGGTAGAAGTTGTTGGCGACCTTACCGGTCGGGTAGGCCTCGCTTATGGCCATTGCGAAGACGACGTTGCAGATCAGCCAGACGCCGACCATGTAGGTTCGGACCGACTTGTAGTAGTCTTCTTGCTGCTGGTTCTCGTTCACGCCGGGCTTCGCTACCTCGAGTCTATCGCGTAGGTTGCGCAGCGCGACGTCGTAGCCAGAGTCGATGTCGAGTTGTTCGCTGGGCATTTCGACCTCGACGGTGCCGTCGCCTCGGGTCTTTGCCGCTCCGAGATCGGTGTGGAGGACGTTGTCACCTTTCGTGCCCCATGTTACATCGTGGGTGTTGCAGAAGGCGTAGACTTGGAGCGTACAGATGTAGGACGGTAGCAGGGCGAAGTACTGCGCCGAGGAGGTGAACATGTGCCATGGATCGAGATAGAGGAAGGACATCAGAAAGTACAAGCCTATCGTGGAGATGGTTGATACGATGAGATTGGTGAAGATGTTGTCGCCTAGCTGGTATGGATTGTTCTTGTCTGCAGCTTCCAGAGCGTGCGATTTGAGTTGAATGACGACAATGTAGATACTTGCGAAGGTGGTGTACATCATGATCACGCTGTAGGTGATCATACTGCCCATGTACAATCTCTTTGCGCCTTGTGGTCTGTTGCCGAGACTGAGGATGAATTGTAGACTGATGAGGAGGATGCAGATGTATCGTAGCACCGTGAAGATGACTTTTCCGACGCCGTGGCCGAACGGATCAATCTTGGGATCCGAGAGTGCACCGGCAATGAAGTAGAATGTGAGGTAGAAGTTGGCGAGCGAGAAAAATGTGAAAAATAGCTGCACGAACTGGTAGATGAACTCGATGTGCAGGAGGACTTTGCGCACAATGGTGTGATCTGTATGCCAGATTTGTTTGAAGTGGACGAGGGAGTAGACTGCAGCGAAAAAGGCGCCGTTGAGCCATCTTCGACGCTGCGAAATGAACTCAGGTACTGTGTCGGGGACGTCGGTCTCGCCGTAGGCTGATTTGACAAACTTGAGAACCCATTTCTCCCCTCGTTTGGCGACAAGCTCCCAACATAATATTCTGTCTTCGGCGAGGTACATGTTTGCCGTGAACACGTCAGCGTCGGCGCCGTGTAGGGTTTCACCCTTAAAGTATTGACTGAGAGGGCCGTGGCCAGTAGGATCGTTTTGGAGGGCGTAATATCTGTAAGCCGACAGGGCACCGGGTAGCACAGTGATATAGCCAAAGACAGACTCGATAGGTTTGTCGAGGATGTTGGACATCTTGTACTCAAAGTTCTGTGAAGCGACAATAGGGTTGAGCAGACCAAGCCAGCCCTTTCCTTTGTCAGCCTTGATCTCACCTGCTGCACCGGCAACGTTTGAATCTTGATCGAAAGCCTTCCACAGATAGTAAAGTGCTTTCGAGTCCGGTTTGGTGCCAACGTCGAGCAAGATGCAAACATTGGGTTCAAGCGATCTGCCAAAGGCGTTAAAAAACCACCGATGCGAGTTCAGCTTCTTCTTGTTCTTTTCTTTGAGGCAGAAGATCATCTGGCACGGCACGATACCCTTCTCTGCTCCCTTGAATTTTAGACTTTCGTCAAGCGAGACTTGTGTCGTGTATTCGTAGACGTGGGCTGTGACCTCTTTGTTGTTCACCACGTTCTTTGCGATACCATCCTGGTAGACACCAAGAGCAGCCAGTGCGTTCAGCGTTCGAGGATGTACTTTATGTCTTCCATCAGCGATTATGCATACCACAATCTTCTGCCAGCCATCTTTGCCCCAGGTCCTTGATTTTGTTCTGGAGCAGAAGTGGGAGATATTTCGCATCACACCGTGCATTGTCCTCGTAAAGTCGATTTCGTTCTCGTTGTACATGGTTACACAGATCAGAAGCTCGGTTTCTCTGGCAGTAACACCGATATTCTGCCTCAGCTTGTAGCCACTGACCACGAAGTCGTCGGGATCGCAGGTCACAGCCGTGTATCTCATATGCGTAAACTCTCGTTCATCTCTACGAGGCAAGAAGCTGTGTAATATGGTGGGGATCTTGCACTCAAGGATAAGTTCACCGTTGATTAGCCTGACTTCTTTGGTTGTCAGCTGCTGTTCTCGCAATCCTCTTCGACCTTGTGGACCACCTGGCGCAGGGCCAAAATGTGCATCGTACTTTTCATCGGTTATGTCGTCCTCCTCGGTAAAAGTCGAATCCGAGGTATAGGAATTGGAAGACTTGAGACTCGCTCTTGGATCGTTGTCTGGTACCAGCGGCTTTCCGTTGATGAAGACATCGTCACCCGATCCTGCATCTGATATTGGTATGGTCGTTTCCATTGCGCCTGGTTTTGAGAAGAGAGGAGCAGGAGGTAGCGGTCGACGAGGACTTCCACCATATTGAGAAGAGGGAGTGCCCGGTCTCGGACTGCCGTTGATATCAGCGCGCTCATATTGAGGCGCAGTAGGCGGCGGCCTGGACCAGTCTATCGAGGCTCTGGAGGGAGTGCTCGGTCGCACTGGAGAGGATGTCAGGCTTCGCGGGGGTATCGAGTATGGTGGTATTGAGGGCGCTCTTCCCAGGGTCGAGGTTGGTCTGTTGGCGGACATGTCTACGGGTGGTACATGTGGACGATGGTAGCGTTCAGCCAGCGGTCGAAGAGGTACGGGCTGTGGTAGTCTGTGAGAGTTGTCTCTGTTAGCACCTGGGCTAGATTTGAGACTGACGCGCGCTCTAAGCGCTGGAGAATGGCCAGTCACTGTGTAGGTAGGGGCCTTGCGACCGAGTTCAGTTTCAGTCTCAGCAAGAAGGGAAGACACAGGAGTAAGGACGCGCTCGCCTCGGACGGCATTGTCAGCTGGCCAATGCACCCGAAGTGCTGTGGCCTCTGGCAACACCGACTTGCGCTTGGGCGATCGCTTTCCGTTGATTCTTGGGACAGTGGTAGAAGAGCTCACATACGTTCTGACATCCTCGTCGGTGCTGGGTAGCAGTCTCATCGATGAGGTATTGTATCGTGACCTCGGGGCTTCTTCCTCTTGCGTTACTTGGGGATAGAACGGCGTGCGGCCATAGGCTGGCGGGTCCCTTGGAGGGATGGTAGGCAAGTCCATGTCTGTGGAGGAATGTGCTGGAGCACGGACGTTGTCGTGTTTATGGCAGTATCATCGAGGTAGTCTGCTTCAACCCAATACTGACAGGTCTGGACGTGTTTAATTAGACATGCACAGCGCTCGTTCTTCGTCCAAGACCGAACACTTGTTTGCGACAAATGTCACGCATAGTGCTAAGCCTTTGCTTCTTCGCGAGCTAACTGTTTACCTGCCCCGAGGCGGCTGATGTTGGCATGACAACCGGCTCCAGCAGCTGACCTGTCCGCAAACCGATGAAGCCCCATTTTTCTGAATGGAGTGCGCGAAGATCGTCATGGCTACTGTCGTCTGCTAGACTGCAGTTAATTATTGTATGTCCCAAGGTTCGATATTCGCTGTTGGTGATGGGAGTGTATTGCGACGGCGATGATGACTCGTTGAGAATTGCGTGCTGCTTGGGGACTTTGCACTTCAAGCCCGCAAAATAAGAGTGGATCGGCCAAGATTAGAGACATCCTTTCAAAAGCTATCTCAAGGAGTTGAACGACTCAAATGTTACTCATATTGGAAATTGACGTCGTAGGTTGTAGCTATACTGACAGACCAGACTTCTGTTCCTCTCCAAGACCAAAGGGACATGGGACAACGCCACTAGGGGCTGAGCCGCATGATGACTGCCTTATCAGGTTACTTCATGCAGGGCACTCAGCAGCGCCTACAACTCGATCAAGCTGCGCTACTCGATGACCTCGACAATGTTGTGTGCTCTTGAACTTCATCCAAGCATGTCCATAGTCCTGAACTCATCTCGATTTCGTCGTCTCCGACTAGCTTTACTATAAGTCTGTTCAATGACAACACAGGTGGCCGTGGACATACACCCGCGACTATAAAATGGGTGAGAGGCAGGCGAAGAGAGCCAAACAGGAGAAGACGGACGATGAAGCTTCCCTCTCACCAAGATACGGTCACCAGTTCGGCTCTATCTTTATCAACACTCCAGCTCCAGTACAGCTTGGTGACCGATATGACTCCTGCAAGCAGGACTCTCCAGGTAACGTCGTAGACAACGGTACAGATCATTACGAGGTACTCCTCAAATCGCTACTATTTCCTCGAATCGATGCTCGTGAGCGCAATGTGAAAAAGGCCTTATCGAGGACCTGCGAATGGCTTTTTCGGCATAAGGAGTTTCAAACATGGCGCACGGCTGAAGATGTGAGTGAACACAATGGTTTCCTCTGGATCAAGGGCAAGCCTGGTTGCGGCAAATCGACCATCATGAAGACAGCTCTAGAATGGACACGGAAAGAGAATCGAAAGCACACGACAAATCAGACGGTGCTTCACTATTTCTTCAATGCCCGAGCTCCCAGCTCTCTCGAGAAGTCGACCTTAGGCCTATACCGCTCGCTCGCTTATCATCTTCTAACTGCGTGTCCTTCGATGCACGCTTTATTTGAAACCAAATTCGCATTGAAAGAGCCAGGAGAATTGGATAACGCCTGGACCAAAGAAGAATTGCAGGACTTTCTGTGCGACGTCGTCAAGTCGGGCCTCCCATCTAATTTGTGCATATTCATAGACGCACTCGATGAGGGTGAGCATGAAGGCGACGTGCGCGAGATGATCAGCTTTCTAGTCGATCTTTCCGAACGAGCACAAGGATTGGAATCATTGTGCAAGCTACGGATCTGTCTTTCGAGTCGTCATTACCCTCACATCAGCATTAACAAGGGTCTATCTTTGGTGGTCGAGAAACAGCCCGAACACGGTCAGGATATCGACGAGTACATCCATCACGAGCTTACTGGTTCTGACGGCGAGGACAGAGAGGTGCTGAGTGCTGAGATACGCCGGAAGTCCTCCAGAATCTTTCTGTGGGTCGTTCTTGTCGTGAAAATGCTGAACAAAGTCTACGACAAAGGCGGTTCTCTGGAAGACATGAAGGCGCATCTTGACACCATTCCAGGAGATCTTGATGAGCTATTCAGAGAAGTACTAGCCAAGAATGTTGATGGTATTGAAGCAAGTGTCGCTCTGTTCCAATGGGTTCTTTTCTCTATGCGCGCCCTTCAAGCAGAGGAACTCTATCTCGCCATCGAACACTGCCGCTCGCCATGGAACGCCAAGTGGTCCCTTTCGCACAAGATTAAGATGCCCTCTGCTGACCGGCTTGCTAAATACATCCTCGATTGTTCGCGTGGACTAGTAGAGTTGACATCAGCACAGCCACCCGTCGTACAGTTCATACACGAGACAGTGCGTGAGTTTTTGCTCAACGAGAAAGGGCTGGCTTCGTTGCTACCAGCGCTATCAACAAATCTACAGGGAGTCAGCCACGAGGTACTGAAAACTGGCTGTCTTCGTTACCTTTCGGCACGTGCGATTCCCGAAGACGTCGAGCGGTACTTTACAGAGGGCCACAAGGACAATACCTCCTATCTAGGCCTGAAGGACGAACTACGCAAGCAAATGCCCTTCATCGACTATGCAGCTTTTCATGTGTACAGCCACGCCGAAAATGCACAGAGTCGTGAAATCACACAAGAGACGTTTTTGAGAGCGAGAATTGGCGCAGATGGGAAATGGCAAGGTCGCGACCGACTTTGGTGGAACGTCCTCGAGCAATTCAAAACAGAGAAACACGCAGAGGATGTGACACTGCTTTACTTTCTTGCTGAGCAAGGATATCCATCCCTGGTTTCTGCCTTACTGAAAGTGTCAAACAGTGTCAACGTTGTGTGTGGAAGGCATGGGAGCGCATTACAGGCCGCATCGTATAAAGGTCACGAGAAGGTGGTACAGGTACTGCTCGATGTCGGTGCCGACGTGAATGCTCAAGGAGGAGAGTACGGTAATGCACTACAGGCCGCATTAGTATTTGGTTCCGAGAACGTGGTAAAGGTGCTGCTCGATGCTGGTGCTAACGTTAATGCTCAAGGAGGACCGTACGGTAATGCACTACAGGCCGCATTAGTATTTGGTTCCGAGAACGTGGTAAAGGTGCTGCTCGATGCTGGTGCTAACGTTAATGCTCAAGGAGGACCGTACGGTAATGCACTACAGGCCGCATCAGTATTTGGTCACGAGAAGGTGGTAAAGCTACTACTCGATGCCGGTGCCGACGTGAATGCCCAAGGAGGACCGTACGGTAATGCACTACAGGCCGCATCGTACGAAGGTCACGAGAAGGTGGTAAAGATACTACTCAAGCATGGTGCTCAGCCCCTTAGCACGGATGGTTCAGTGCTTAGTTAAAAGTGCTAATCTATTTCACGGTGAGCTTCATCGCCTGATACCAACCGTTTTGATCTTTATGAAACGCGCAGAAGAATGTACATCTGTCAGGAAGACCTGAACACTTCGAACAGTCGAAGACGTGGACCCAACGATCGAGGAAAACCAGAAGGTTCTCACTCTGCTTAGTGTTCAGGTCTTCTACATGTCCAGCTGTTTGGCTTCTAGAACATGCGAGACGTCCCCTCGGCAACTCCAGCACTGTCCCACAGAACGTCGAATTACTCTTTGAGCCATGTCAGAGTCCATGCCGGCTATGGTTCTCAATTGAGGCGACGCACCTCACAAACGACAAACCACGGTCAGACGAGCTCTAGCCAGAACACTCCAAAGCTAAAGGTCCGGGACCAGAACTGCTGAAGCACCAGCACAACCCCAGCAGCATGTGAAGCATCCTCAGAGCACGTTTAGCAGGACAAGTACAAGCCAGATTGGACAGCCAACTACGGAGACCCGAATGCTTGGAGTTACGACCAAATCTACAGACATCTCACCACTCACCATTCAACATCTGCCACCCCTCCGCACCCCAGCAACATCACTCCTCCAACTCTCCGCACTCTCCCTACTCCCAAACATGGCAGCATCATACTCGGCCTGCGCATCATAAAAATGCGGTCTTCCCACTCCCAGTCCCCTCTTCCTCCGATTCCACTTCCTCTGCCTCACATACTCCCACACCTGACTCGCCCAGCCAGCACTCTTCTTCTTCCCAGCATCTTTCTTCGTCCTCCTCGCACTCGACCCCGAACTCGTCGTCACCACACTCGGCGCCATCCCCACCGTCTGCCCCCCCTCACCACCACCACCATACCTCTTAACCCACCACGCAATCAACTCCGCCCTCTCCTCCGCCCCCAAACAATCCAACGTGCCCCGTCTTTCCAACAACCTCAACCCGTTCCCCCACCCCACAACGCGGGGCTCATAAAACCCTTTCCCCACCAACTCGGCGGCAGCCGCATAGCTGCGCGTCGGCAGCTCGGCGTCCTCACCGAACCCGGACCACGCGGCCGTCGGCGAGTCCGGGTCGTCGATGCGGCGCTGGCGCGCCAGGAACTTGGACCGGTCGGGCGAGCGGATGCTGCTGAGCACGGGGTGGGCCGGGCTGTGGTAGAGTGTTTGCAGATGTGTGCGGCTGTTGGTGTGTAGGATCGGGCGGGACTGCGGGTCGGTGGTGTAGATTGCGCGGGCGCGGGAGAGGGGAGATGTGGGTGAGGGGGAGGGGGAGGCGGAGGGGGAGGAGTGACGTGGATGTTCAGTCTGAGACTGATACTGAGACTGGGCCTGAGATCGGGACTGTGCTCGTTCGAGCTGATGCTGACGCTGGCTCGCGCGCCGACGCTCAGCCTCAGCATGTGCCGCGACCTGCGCCTCCTGAGCTCTACGGTGGCCGTGGTCGAGCGCAGTACCGCAGCGCTGCGCCCGCGCAGTCTTGTCCTCCAAGACAAATTCCTGCCGCGGCGGCGTGGCAGGCGAATATCTTCGGCCCGACCGAGTTGTGCCTGCACGCGGCGCAACGCGCGGAGATTGAGGGGCCGCGATGGGCTTTTGGATCCTGCTGTTGATGGTCCGAGGAGATTTTGGCGCGGTTGGCTGGTGGTAGGCTTGGGACCGGTATTGCGCGGCTTCGTTCTTGTTCTGGACTATGACGGGGGCTGCTTTGCGAGGGCGGCCGACGCTTCGTCGCCTTGCTATAGCGGGTGTTCGCTCGCTTGGAGGCATGCTTGTTGGTGTGTTCTGGGGTTTAGCGGGGGAGTTGGTGTACGGCGCCGCATGGTGATGGGTTTACTGCGTATGGTAGTTATGCTGTCGGGTGGTGATCGGGGAACAAAGAAGACTCGGCCGTCTGCGAGCAGCGCTCGCGGACGATGTCAGAGATGGTGTGCACAGACGTAGATGCTATTCTTGGCCGGCTCGGTCTGTGAGCAGCTATTGCTAGTCTGTGCTCACGAGCCATGTCCGTGCTCTATAATTTGCAAGTGGTCAAACCGCCAGCTGCATCTCGTCATTATCAGTCACCATGCACGAGAAACAAGCTGGAAGTCGTAGGAACTGGCGATGCGTTTCAGATGACAACACAGTCATCAAATTGTAGAAAACCGAGAGTTGAAGAGGTCGTTCTCACCACCGCCTACCCCACAGCTTTTCTCGGACTCTCTGTTCCTCCTCTGCCCTTCGCAAGGCAGCTCGCCACTCCCGTTCCATCCTCTCCGTTATGCTCTCCTGCGGTTCTTCAACAGGACTTTCACACCCCTTGAGCCCAATGAATCGTCCCCACCTCCGCCTTTTCGTGTCCAAATCTACAAGTTGTCTCCTTGATGCATTCTCGGTGTTGGCCGTACTTGAGCTGGATGAACCGCACCAGACCTTGCCCCAAGCTATAGGACAAGGATACATCCACCTCTCCTCACCTGCATCGATCGTCTGGTGATACCATCGCACAAGATCATCAAGCTGCTCGTGTGTAAGCAGGTGGTACTGCAGCAAACTCTTGGGAAAACCAGGGTGAGCTTGGCCTGTCCTGACTGAGATCAGCGGCACTAGCTGACTGGCTAGGTGCGCGACGGAGGCTTGCAGGTGCTTCTGCTGCGGTGTTTGTGGTCTATGTACGATCACCCTTGTAGGTAGAGATGTTGATAAATGTCTGCGATGTGAACGGCGCTTGTGGATAGGAGAACGTGGCCTGACGCGTGCGGTCGCGAGAGATGTATTCGATGGGAGTACCGCGCTAGGCTTTGGCAGGATGTGACGGTGGGTCGTCGACTGGAACTCTGTGCTCAACTGCTCGACAGCATGAGCCTGTATTTCCGTAGATGTCCGCAGTGCCGATGCTGATGGTCGTGCGTTGAGCCGAAGTGGCAAACAGACTACCTGCTCGATTATTGGACTTTGCATGCCCTCGAGTCCTTCATTGGCGTTTCGCCGTTGTAAGGAGGGAACACGTCTGCGCAGTGCTGGACTGAGCAGTGGCAGCCCAGGGTCTTGTGGAGTCCTGGGATTCGTAGAGGTGAGACCAGACATGGGAGATGTTGGTGAAACTAGCTGGGAACTTGTGTGTTCCTTGCTAATGGCATCAGCGCGCTTGTGCCATGGTACGGAACATTGTCGCTGAACAGCAGTAAGAGGAGTCTCTCGTAGAGACAATGGCGATGGGGTGGGCAGTTGGAACTGCATAGACATCCTTTTTAAGGTATCAGCGGTAGTGGAATTCTGAAACGATGTCACGAGCTTGGGCAGGTGCACAGATGGGGATATGACTGGTGTGGCAGGGGTGTGAAAATCCCTATTCATCATCACTGCAATGGGAGTGATTGGAGAGATGTCCATTGGTGAGGTAGGCGAGATTGGGTCGACCGGCGACATGTTGCTTTGTTGTCAGATTTGCTGTTTCTGAGTGAGAGTATGCAGATGATGATGAAGCAATTGCAAAGACAAACGACTAGTGAGAAATGGTTGTGTAGAAACAAGTGATCGGAGGATGAAACATATCATCAGTCTGGTTGGGGCTCAGCCGTGGTCAGAGCAGATGTCGCTTTGTTTCAGCAGCACCTTTTCCTGGTGATTTCACTTTTGTTTCGATTCTTTCTCTTGTGTTGCGGCTGTTCGAGAACGTACATGCACGTGGAATAGAGCCACTAATATGGGCTTTTAACACCACACAATTGCTTCCACAGGCGTCTGAGAACATCTAACGCTCTATCCTGCATGCGCGCCTGACAACAATAGCTGGCTTCACTTGATTGCAGCCACTGGATTGCCGGGGGATTTGTTGGTTGGTAGAGGCCAGGCGCTAAAGCATCGAGCTCTTTGTGTCGCGCTCATGAATAGAAAGCAGCTGCAATTTCTGATGACAAAGAGACTTGGGGGCCATCGGGGTGTGTCTAGCCTGTCGAACCACGTTTTCCCTAATAGAAACTGACTGGTGCCTGCACAAAGCTCGCCAATTGTGCCATAGATATGCAGGTAAGTGCTCCTTAGTGCCTGATCAGTCTTTGGGGTCCCTCCTGCTTCGATCATAATCGAGATTTGATCGGCCGACGTCAGGTCTGCTTATGTGAAAGCGAAGCCCCAACGAGCGGGGGAGGATGTGACGGTCTGTTTCGACGTGAAGACAACGCAGCTCTTTTTGCTTGTAGAACAATGTTGCGGATCCCAACAGAATTATGTTAAATCTTCTTTTCCGTCAGTCGTACCTAGGTAATCAAGGTCTTCCAGATGTAATATACACAACGCACCTCTGCCGCGCCAGCACAATCAATGTGCCTAAATTCAACAGAGGTGCAAGATCCCGCTCTGATCGCGCGCGGAAAAAGGGCATGAGTCCAGACTGTATCTCCTCTCTTCCCCATGTATATCCCTCAGCGTGCTTATCTCCAGCGTTTCATCCTCGTAAAGACCACCCTCAAATCAAAAGCGTAACAAGAAACAGCTCGTCTAGATGACTGCGACCACAACTTACTCGGTGTCCTTGACGACCTCAGTAGCTTCAGCTGCACCTGCTACCGACTCTGGTGCCCTGTCTTCCACGGCTGGAGCAGCGGGAGCGGGAGCTGATTCAGTCTTTGCCTCTTCAGCCGGCTGTTCCTGCTTCTCCATCTCGTCAATTGCTGCGACTTTTTCGCCGGCGTCAGCATCGACTTCGGCGGGAATTTTCTCTACGGCTTCTTCAGCAGGCACGGTGTTCTCTTCAGGCTCCTCTACCTTTTCTTCAATCTTCTCTTCGGCCTTCTCTTCAGCCTCTTTGTGTACGCCGTTCGTGGCGGTAGGAGTGTCCTTGTCGTCCTTGGCAGTATCCTGCTTCTCCGCCTCGGCAGGCTCAGCTCCTAGCAAGACATTCCACTCTCCCAGCATCTTGACTGCTCTCTCGCGGAAATGGTACTCCTCGTCTTTGGGAATGGTGTTCAGCTTGACAATGCCCTTCAAGACCTTGTTGATCTTGGTGTTGCGGATGATGCCAACCTCAAGAGTGCCGTAAGCTTCCAGCTTCTTGATATAGCTCGCCATCTGGGGCATCTCCGCCTCGGCAGGCTCTTGATCCCGTGAAAGAAAACCTTTCTGCAGTTTGTGTCGTAGGAAGAGCACCTCTTTCTCGCGTGTTTTACGGGCTTCAACAGGATCCAGTACGACCTCTTCCTTCTCCTGCTCAACCTCTTCTTCAGATTCTGGGGCCGCTTTCTTCTTCTTCTCAGACTTGGCCTTGGGGGTCTTTTTCTCGGTTTTCTTGTCGGTCGAAGGAGTCTTTCCGGTGGTGAGCTTGATCGTCGTTTTGGTCTTGGGGGTCTTCGCAGGCTGTTAGCTTTGATTAGTTGCGGCCCATCGCACATCTAGCAACAACATACCTTGTCTGGCTCTTCATCGTCGCTCTCGGGCTCCTTCTTTCGCTTCTTGGAGGACTTCTTGGGTGCAGCTTCAGCGTCTTCCATGTCAACATCATCGTCGACCTTGACTTCTGACTTGCGCTTCTTCTTGTCGGCTTTGGCGGCTTTCTCAGCATCACGCTCTGCTTTGATGCGTTCATCTTCCTGCATGGCCGCCTCGTGCGCATCCAATACGCTCTTGAAGTGGTCAAGATCGTGATTTTCGGCTGCAACCTTGTAGGCCTCGATCAGTGCTTTCGTCTTGCCCTTTTCCGAGACTTCCTTGCACTGCTCTGGGTCGAGAGGAGTGATGTCGGTGTTCGGTATCCAGGCACTGCCAAGTGTTAGCTCTGTCCAGTTCTTCGATGGAGAAGTTACTCACAACTCGTTGGTATGCAAAAACATGATCGGGTAGGTCCTGTCGCTGACCTTCTTTCCACCGTCGGCGTATGGCTCTTTAAACGTACCATCAGATTGGATAGCAGTGACGGGTCGCGTGGTCAGCAGCACGGGTGGGAGCATCTCCTCGTCACAGATGACTGATGGCCATGGTGGATAGCTTCGTAGACGAGCCAGATAGAAATTTCCTGGCTGTGCGTCCAGATTCGTGAGTTTGGCCTTGGACTGTTTCTTCTTCAGAGTTTTGCTTCTGTGCTCGGGGACGCCTGCCGACGACTTGCGCTTCGATTTCGCTGTAGGAGTGCCGTTGGTGTCTGGTGCCGCAGCAGGTGCAGATGAGGCCGGGTCGGTCGCCGGCTCTGCGTCCTTCATCTCGGTATCTGCATCAGCGGCAGGCGCCGCGTCTTGCGAAGGCTCTTCTGTCTTTTCTGGTTCGGGCACTGCTGCAGCTTCCTCGACGGATTGCGCGGGCTCGACATCAGCGGGTTCAGGCGCTCCGTTGATAGCTTCGGTGGCTGCGAATGTTAGCATGAGTGTGCCATGATGGAGTGAGAGCAGCGCGACTCACGTTCGGCAGGTTTGCTACCAGCTTCAGATGCTGGCGCGTCCCCTTCTGCAAGAGCTCCAGTCATTTCTGCCGCTGGTCCCGATGCAGGCTCTGCCAGACTCGGAGGGGCCTTCTCTTCAGTTTGGGTAATCTTGACAGGGACAACCGTCTCTCCAGCTGGTGTGGAATCTGACATGACGGCAACTTTGAAATGAAAATATGCCGACGTGGCAAGCGCGATGTAGATTGCAGGTCAGACGGCTAAGACCTAGTTAGCACGAGATTCTTCAGACCGAGTGAGGAAAATAGATGCGAGGGGAGGTGCGGCACGTTGTCGCTGCCGCCACTGTCCACTAGTGACGCGACGCATCGCCGACAGTGCTTACAGACCAAAGTCACGACTGGTGGAGCGTGACCTACCTCTGTTGCTTTTGACGCGCGTGTAATCAAATGCCAAACGGGTGATGCTTGAAGATGGAATTCGTGGGTAGGTTGTGGTGGTGGTGGTGGTGGTGGTGGTGGTGGTTGGGAGGGCGCTGGCGCAGCAAAGAATCTGTTGGAGAGAGTCACTGAGCTGCGCAGCACCGACAAGCCGGCAACTTTCTATGCGACAAGGTCAGGATCGGCACCGCAGCAGTAAAGCCGCCAAGACTGACGTCTGAGCTGTCGCTTCTTCATGCAAAATCACGCTAGCAGAAGGTGGAGGAGGGACGAACGTGTAGGGCGCTCACATAGAGCGCGTTCTTCATGCCCACTGCAGTCCGTGAAAGCTTCTCTATTCTTTCACACCAACCTGACCAGGGTACCTTCTGTCAAACTTTTCGATGCATGTCATTCATTGAGCTGTCTTTGCTACGCATATAGAAAGTCGTGTCCACTTCATTCCGGATACAGCACCCCAGCTCTTGTCTTCGCCTCATCGTAATCTGGTACATCAAAATCCGGCACCTCTACCGCTTCCATCTCCGGCTTGTGCATTCTCAGGCACCAAAGGAACCAGTCTTCGATCGGGAGCAGGTTCAGCAACACCCCGTTCGCCCGCCAACCGATCGCACAAATAGCTGCACCTGCCACCGCGTCGAGGATGAAGTGGTTAGCTGTCGACACAATGGCGATTAGAATCGCAAGCGGGTACATCAAACCGATCGACAGGCAAAGCAGTCGACGCCTCGACGGCAGCTTGAATTGCGGTGCAAGCTCAGGGTGAGTTTGGTTGAAGAATGGTAGCTGCACTGATCTCGACCGTCGATGTTGTGGCGCCAGAGGTATCGTCATGACTGTCACACCGACCAGGAGCGAGTAGCCAAAGTGTAACGAGGGCATCGCAGCCCACTGGTTGCAGAACTTGTTTGCTGTCCACACTGAGGCTGCGCCATCTTCCCCATGCACCGTATCCACAAATCCGAAGCTTCTTGCAAGGTCGCCAATTTCCCCCGATACCTCTTGGTCGCTGAGCAGTCTTGGCGGCATGCAAGGCCATAGTGTGAAGATAACGAAAGCCATCAGGTTGCACACTGCCATGGTTCGTCTCCGAGCTTCGTAGAGCCAAGCGCCAGAGGGCGACCCTCGCAGAGATCCATCGACTTCACCCGAGCGATGTTGAACGAGCCGGTTGCTCGTGATCGTGTAGTAGAACAGCCACACCAAGAATGCAATCGTTCCTGGAATGTGGATGAAGGAGTAAAGCCAGTTGATGTACCGCATAAGCGTTGGGTAGCCCATGAAGAACTGCTGAATCGGCACTTCCCAGAATATGTGTAACTCTTGCTCGACTGCGATGACTTGCAGAGCGTGCTTGCGCGCAACGTTAACCGTACCTTCTACTATCGTGAGGGCAGTGAACGCTCGACCTAGCTGGTAGACCTATACGCTTGTTGTCAGCAGGCTAAAACAAAAACGAGTTCACTTGCACATACCCAGTATATCAGAGCCCAGTACCATGCCTCTACAAGGAAAGGGAACTTGTGCAATACTCTGCTCAGGAACCGGTTTTTGAAGACAGCCGTGTTTGGTGTTTCGACCGTCTTGCTCCATCCCAGAAATCGCAATTGTCTCTGTCGCCATTTCTGCTCTTGTGACGGTAACAGAGATGGCGACAACGATCTGTTCTTTGAGGAGAGAGACCTGCCGTTGTCTTCATCGTACTCGTCCGCGCCAGCCTCATCTCCCGCCGCCGTTGACGACGTGGTTCCCCGTCTTGCGCCTCGGTTCGAGAACGTGTAGTCCGTGGCCCTGTTTATCCATGCTCCACCAAATAGCAGGGTCACGACGACCAGAGGCTCAAGCACCGCGCCAACTCCCATCTTTGCTCGTGTTGACAGTGTGCGTGTGTAAATCAGCCCAGTGGCTTCCAAGTCCTTCCTGTCCAGTAGAATAAGCTGTGTGTCAGACACTTGATCAAGTTGCCACGGCAAGGAAATCACAAGCAGCGGCACTTTCTAGGACGGCAAAGGTGAGTAAACAAATAAACAGTGGCAAGCGTTTGTCAGCTTGAACCAGCCATCATTCCGGCGCCGACGGAAACCCATACCTGTGCGCTCATCTTTATTGCCATACGATGCCCAGGCTAGCACAACAGATAATCAGATATCCTAGTCTGATAAGCATTGGTGGAAACTCAAGGCAAAGATTTGATAGCTTCAGGAACCGCGTGAGTTTCGCCCCATCATGAGTTTGATACCCACGTCGTCGGCTACGGCACGGTTGAAGGAGCAGCGTGCTGACAACGTGCCAAAAACTATGTTACCAAGCCCTAGCAGGAACACAAGGTTTTCGTACAACGATGGTTCTGGTTCGACGGGCCCATCGTCGTTGTCGCACAGCCAACAGTATTCAATTTCAAATTCACCTGCTTGCGGAAATAGGTCACGCTGACTGAGCTCGCGTGACAAGAGTGGCGCCTCAACCGGAAGCTCATGAAGTACCGAACCGTATTCGTATTGATCCAGTAGCAGGTGTGGTAGACGAATAGCGTAGGCGTCGGCTTCAAAGTCCTGTACGTACAACAAGCAGAAACGGATCGACGGAAGCAATGGCATAAAAAAGAAGTGGCTTCTCTAAATCTTGATGATCATGATGATGCAAGACCGTAGGATGAGGCTCAAAATTCCATCATGACCTCCAAACAGAGTTTGCTTAGTGAGGCATATACTCCCGCTTCCGTAGCACCGCATTGATGGTCCCGTGGAGTCGGCTCTGTTTACAGGAAGAAGCCATCTCGAAGTTGTCGAGTAAGTCAGGAAACCTGAGAAGAAGAAGTACTTGTCCGCGGGTTACTCGAACGCAAGCTCTCAGTCGAACAAGCTGAACGCGCAACAGCGACCGGCGTATTCTAGTGGTTAGAAACCAGCACGCGCTAACGTCGATCATTTCCGCCGGGACCCGAGAAGCTTTTTGTCTGGTGCTTGGCCTTGGCCTGTTTAAGCTTTTTGCTATCCACTTGTCATTTCATAGTCTGAACTCCCCTTGTGCATCTCGTCACAAGTACCATTTAGTTACTCTAGTACCAACACAATACTGTACATTTGGCCCTTGTGTACTATAGCCCCATCAGGCGATATTTCGTAGTTCGCATTCCTTCTCCTGCGCATGGGCTCCGCCAACTCTGGTACCGACTCCAGATTTTCATCTGCGGCATCAGCTGATTCGTTCACTTTTCTCCCGACCTCTAGGTAAGCAAGAGATAGGACCGGTTAGTCGGAGATAGCAAGGCACTCATGCTTATCTCTGCACGAGTCCCTAGGCGCTTACGGCTGACCAATGCTGTGCATGGTGCTTTTCTTGCAGCCTGAATCTGAGTCTCTGCCGCTCGAGGCTGAATTGTATCGAGCCAGCTCTGGTCTTGGGTGAAACCAAGCTGCATTCCGGAGGACGTGTTGGCCCAAGGACGAAACATGAGAGTCCTGGCGATTGAGGATTGCTGTTGTGCCATAGAAAACAGGTTCACGCTCCGTAGGTTGCTTCAGCCAATCTTTCTGCCGACGTTGCCAATGCCACTTCCGACCACACTCACAGTGAATTGTCCTTCGTTCTTCTCGTCGACGGTTGCAGCGTCTCTGATACCCCAGCCAGCAGCTCCAAATGAGTTCAGATCCCGGGCAAGCTGGATGACGTTCTCGTTGGCGAGCACATCCTTCCCAAGCTGTATTCTGCCAACATCCTCGGAGCCCATAGACATCAGGGTCAGAACAGTATTGGCAGCCTCGGCGCTGACGGTTCCACCTCTTTCGACACTCTCCAGCAGCATGAAAGCTGCTCTTCTTCCTACGTCCTCGGGTGTCTCACCACCTTCTGCTCCACTCGCAGCATCACTCGAGTAGAACACCCCAGGACCCGAGCTCTCGGCCACAAGCGACAGCCCAAAGCCCAAGCCGACTTTCTTCTTCTCGGTGACACCACCCTTCTCGTAGTTGACCAGCTGTGCAGAGCCCATATCTGAGAAGATGTAGATGTCCGGCGCCAATTGATTCAAGACACCTCTTGCGGCCTCGATCATCCTAGCGTTGTTCCCACCACTTACACCTGTCGCATACGCCACGCCTCTGACTCTCTTCACCCGTCCTGCTTTGAGCATATGTACGGTCTTCGGCAAGCGAACTTGGTGTCCAAACACGACTTGCACCTCTCCTGCGCCACTTCGTCCTCTGACCGCATTGCTCGGGTTGCTCCTCTTATGAACACGTATCTCAAGGTCCCGCTCGATGCCAAACTGCGCATAGATAGGTAGTACCGCTGTTCGTACGGTGTCAACCGAAATATCTCCCCACTGCTCTACCGCACTAGTGATCACGCCTGGCCCAGTGAAGAGCACATTGACTTTTCCCTTGCTGAAAGGCGCAAGTAAACATACGGCAAGAACCAAGTAGCTCACGCCTCTGCCTACCCGTCCATCAACTTCATGTCTCAGCACGCCATTTGCGTCCGCTCCTCGCCCTGGCACCGACCCTGTGATCAGTCCAGGCTTGTAAAGTAGTGTAGTACCTGTGTAGGAGATCTCGATGTGACTGCCGTTCGTAAGAGACTCGAGGAGACGAAGAAGAGATATCTCGTGAGGCGCAAGGCCTGGGTTCGTCGGGTTCTTCGAACGAATACCGGAGATGTGGATTGGTCGGCCGTGCAGAGTTGCGAGAATGAGGCGCGAGGCGAGTGACTTGTGGGAGGTAAACTTGATCGGCGCTTGTGCGGTGGCCATGTCGAGTTATCAAAGCGGCAGTCACGTCTGGGTGCTTAGCAGAGAGAAGTCATCATCCATAAGACCAGCTCATGGGAGCAGCATCTGCAGCGCTTCACTGCGCAACTTTTTTCTCCAAATGATTCAAGACGATCGACAAACCACGACCGCCCTTTCCTCATTCAGTATAGTCTATCGATAAGCACAGCTCCACTATATCGTTCTATCAGCCCTTCCCCAAACTTTCAGCTGCTTGTAGAGATAAACACTCTGCACCATCAAATGTGACACTCGGTATAAGGTGTGCGTACGAATGCAGTACGATCGTCTTCATACAAAACCAGCAGGACATAGAGCGTCTGAAGCATGATGTGTCGACATCTAGACCCGAAGAGCAGCAGGTCAACCCTTGGTGTCTTGATGATATTAATCCATACAGCCAACTCCTTCTCGTTCATGACCTGAACATCTCAATTCGTGACACTACCAACATGACTCCCTCCACTGGTTCCACATCCTCCACTGTGTCCCTGTACACCTGAACCTGGTCCTTCCTGACATGGTTGCGACTTCGAACTACCGAAAATCATCTTTTCCACCTGACCCGCCACCCCTCGCACAGCGTTCTGTGTCGGTCGCCGACCCTGAGGGATGAGGCACGTGCTGCAGAAGACATTCGTCAGCTCTCCCTGTCGTTCGAGAGTCATTATGCATTGCCGGTGACCAGGCCTAAGGCAATTGCAGCACCATTGTATGTCGTATTCAGGTTCTTCCTTGCCACAAATGACACACTTGGTGTCTAAGACGAGATCACGACAAGTCCGAGGAGCCATCGCTGCGATGCAAGTATGTGTGCTGCAGTTATTGGGTGTGTGAGTACCTTGTAGTGTACGAGTGTCAAACAACGTGAGTGCCTTGTGCAGCTCTAAGTTTCTTCGGTTCGGTTGATCCAGACAGTCGTCGAGTAGGTGAGTGTTTGACTGGTTAGGGGAGCCGCTGGTTATGTATCGCTCGGAGGTCGTAGCGTGCAAGCTTGTAGCCTTGGACAAAGCAACAAACGCATTGTGATATTTGTTGTTTGGCCACAGCTCCGCAAATTCGATGAAGTCGGACTTAAACATTAACTATTATGATGATTGTGAAGAGGAGCTCTTATTCACCCTCCAAATACAGCATCCCAGTACTCCGTCGCCTTCTTGCAAACATGCTTCTTTCCCTTCCAGCTGCGTATCTGGCCTTCATACTCGCAGGCAATCTCCTTGACGACCCTCCATACGGTTTTCTCAACGTCGAATCCGAAGAAATCAACAGCATCTGTCACATTGTCATGCCAGATTCTCCTCATCGTGCCATCGGAATCCTTTGTTGGTCCAGCGGCACCAAAGCTTTTGCCGTCAAAGATCTGGCCGGGGTCCAGTTTGGGGAAGTTCATGTGGACAAAGTACGGTCGAGGATATGTGACATTGCTGTCGGTATCTCCAATTGTCGGTCCGTGGTGATCTTGCATAGGATTGAATTGTGCCATCGCAGAGCCGCGAAAGCTGCCATCCTTCATGTGGTAGCCCAGGGCATGGACTCTTTGCTTGACTGTGTACGGCTCGGTATCGAGCCTGATAGCTGACCAGAGAAATGTCTCTTTGTCTCCTTCTCCTGGAGCACCTTGTGATGTCAACGGGTAATAGAACTTCGGGCCGTAATAATTGTAATATGCAGCCAGCAGCAGGCTGAGCTCATGCTTGCGCTTGGAATACAGCATCTCTCCGGCTTCAGTACTGGCTCGTTCGGATATGTTTGGAGCTTGGATCCCAGCGATCTCGAAGAAAAGTGGTGACTCGCTTGGAAACCAGAAGTCTGGCCAAAGGACCAGGCCACTAGATCTGAAAGGTTCAGACTCGAATAGGTCGTTCGCTCGGTAGATGGGAAAGCAGTCGCTATCGAGGAAGAGTACTTCTTCGAAGGATGAGAAGAGGATAGACATTATCTTATACTGGTACTTCTCTAGGCCAGCTCTACGACTTTTGTCATCGTAGCTGAATACGTCTTGCAGTACAAGGCATTTAGCATTCAGTGCTGGTAGGATCTTTCCACAGATAACAGAATCCCACTCTGACCACTCCGAAAGAAACACTTCCACAGGCAGCATCGAGCCTGTCTCTCGGAGCATGCGGACCGAGACGAGGGCAACTGGGAGATATGGGCCGCCGGCCGTCGTTACAATTCCGCGCGTGCTGGCATTATATGGAAGGGCATATTGCTTGCTCCGGATTTTTTCGACGAAGTCTGTATGAGATTTACCCAGCTCTCTCCATTGGTCCATGGTCATTTTGAGGTAGTCCGGTCTCCGTCTCTGGTCATGGTGATTGAAGCTGACTTCGAGGTTCTTCCCTTCTGGGTGAGTGAGGGGTGGCACTTTAGGTCCATAAAGGTCAAGGTCGGCGTGAAAGCGCTGCCAAAATTGACCTTGATCACGTAGTAGCTGGCTTCGAGGTCTAGTGTAGTATGTGAAAGTTGGGCTAGTCAAGAGTGTCTCTTGCTCATAAACGATGAGCAGGACAAGCAAAGCACACAAGCTAGCGGCTGTGAGCAACTGTTTTGATCTGAACCAGGCAAACGCTTGAACCATGACCGGTTAAGATAAGTGTTTGTTTTGAGTCGGTAGTTATGGTAGCTTGCTTGCCAAATCCAAGGTGTCGGCGCAGAGCTTTTGTTCTCGTCTCTGTGCTTCGTTTGCGTGTGAGCAACTCCTTTCACGTCCCATTGTCAAAGTTATGTGCGACAAGCAACGCTCGGAGATGGATGGTAGGCAACAAGGTATTACTTGGTAGAGGGCCAAAGTATTCGTACGCATTAGGGTGTTCCATGGATAAGCATGATATATCGGCCAATTGCAGAGTGTGCCTTGTCAGATTTCGAGTCCGTTAAAACGAGGCTGACTCCAGTATGGCTGTGTCTATGCTATCCTATTGGTTGACCGATAGATACCTATTGTGGCACGCTTATGCGTACGAATACTTTGGCCTTTTACTGGTACCAAGAGGAGAATTCGGGCACAAATACCAAGAAAAAACAGAGCAGGAATCGAGTCCACATGCGTGCAACGTTGGTACTAATCCACCTAGAAATAGCTACGTAACATGGTGCTGACGACCGTCACGCCGCTGATTGGGGAGAGGGCCTCAAGAAGCGTGTTACTTCGGAAGACAGAAAGGCGCGGCTGACGGTTCTAAATTAAGCCCTCCGCCACTGCCGAGCTAGTTACGGCTAGTCTTGGCGCCGGGAACATGTTGCGACGAGATGGATGTGAACTTTGAGCGGATGTTTCTAGACCAAGCAGTGTGAGAGCCTACAAGTAGATAGTCAACCATGAGACTCCGCGATGCGAACGCGACGATAACGCAAACTAAGTCTCTGAGCCTCGAAAGGCTGCAATGAGCCGGACAGCTCTCAGCACGAGCATGACCGAGCCTCAGCTGGATGTCCAAGGTAAGACCCTTGCTTTATCCAAGAATTCTGTCAAGACAAGTCCGAGCTTTAGTGCATTTATGATATATCCTCTCGCAGGTTATGCCTACAGCAATCGTGCTATGTTCAGATGACAGGTCTATATTCGCACATGTGCGAGACGTGGACCTTCGGGAGGTGATGCTGCCAGTTTCTGGCGAGCTTTTCAACTATTCAGCATCTCTTGCACTCACACTCTTCCTCAGTTCATCGTCTTTGACGTCTTCTTGTCTGCCTCATCCTCAAGGATATGTTTGGGGTTGGACTCTAGGCCTTCGAGCTGGTTCTCTTTGCCCTCATTCTTTCCTTCACTCTTGTCGAGCTGCAAAAAACGTCAGTAACTATGCCAAACAGGCCGAGTGCTCTTGTATTTTAGCAACAACGGCGGTCGAATCCCAGCGACGATTTGGGCTGGTACGTGATACACTAGGATAGATGAGGCCACGCGGGGTTCTGACTGACCTTGCCGTCGGCCGTCTTTCCTGTCTGAGCATTTGATTGCTCCTCTGGAGGTGGTGACTGTCGACCTTCGTTTGGTGCAGACATGGTGGGATGTGGTATTGACTGTTTCTGCTTGTCAGTCATCTTGCGTTCATTCTGCTTCGGCTGACTAGACAAACATATACTCGGGCTTTGTTTCAGATTAATTCAATGCGGTAGATTGAGAGGTAGAATCAATCGATGGTATAGTATAAACACAATGTTTCGAAGCAAGCAGTTTCGGACGACATGATTTCTGTTGGTATTGTCCAGCGGAAAGAGCACCCCACCAAAACGAGATACGTCATAAATTCCTAGCCAGACTTCTGCCCACTGCTGATGAAACGAGCCGTCAGACACTCATTACGGTAGAATATCCGTGCATGTTGACCAATGGCATGTGTGATCATCTGGGAACCACAAGGAGCATGTTGCAGGGTAGACTCCAGAACTCTTAGCACTTCTGGAAACGAGACTCTTGAATGCGCTGTCGAGAAATACATTTGATCTGAGAGCCGCTACAATTGAGAAAAGCAGACAGTAGAAACAGAAATCCTGCGCTCAGTCCAGATGAGTATTGCTTCGCTAATCCCTGGCCACTTCCAACGATCATTTCAAAGGACTTTTATTCTCTTGCTTTACCTTGAATGTTTTCCGTCTTTTAGCTTGGTACAAATGGTTAAACATTTATGATTATGTTGAAGGTGAAACTGGCTCTTCATGTTTTGCAGGTGCCTTTGCTTTGCTCTACCATGCAGTCATTTCATGGTCATCAAGCTCGGACTGGCGAATCCGAGATGAATGTTCCTGATGGCGTTGCAGCGCATGCAGCTGCGTTTCTTGTCTTCTCTGATCACGAGTTGGATGAAATCAGGGCACTTCTTGTGCAACCGGTACTTGCACTTGTCTTTATCCACTTTGTAGATCTCGAAGTGGCCGCACTTAAGCTTGGTGAGACGCTCGAGGCACATCGTGGCGGTGATGCTGAGCTTGATGCTGGGACAAGCTGAAGATAGCCAGTGTTGAGGACTGCGAAAGGCCTGTTAGCTTCTGCTGCCTGCTGGTGCTTGCGCAGTCTTCACACTCACATTTTCCAATCTGTTATGTGTTTCCAGTAGCAGCGACCTTAGATCATCGGGTTGGTAGCGTATATCGTTGTTGTGGCCACAAGAGCCTCAAGGTCGAGTCGGCCCAGTTAGCCAGGCTCGTCGCACGCCTCGGTGAAGAGAACGATGGTGGATGCTGAAGGCTTGTTCATACTCTGGCGGCAAGTGACCTAAATTGAGATACTCTTCAGGGAGATACACGAACAAACGTGTAGAGAGCGCTATGTATTTGTATATCAAGTAGCGACTTCAAACGAAGTGCGGTGAGGTGGAAAGGGAAGAAACGACGTGCCGATCGCGAGTGAAAACTATGAAGGAGGTGTGGGCGGGCGCCACTGGCAGTGGGCATGCGACGGCGAACCGATCCTAGGCGCAAAGCGAATCTCCGCCAGAGGGCGGCAAAGCAGAGCCATTTCCTGGGTATGACTAGGAGTGCCCGTCCTGCCGCTAATGTCATCCTCGCTTGTCTTTATTCGACAGCACAGCTGGACCGGTGACATTCTCATGCTTTCATGTTCGGCTGGCAGGAGCAATCGACAGGAGGCGTAATCAATTGTGGTAAGCAAGAGCAGGAGAAGCCGACCGGGCTCACAACAGGCCAGCAGATCGCCTACCAAGTTAAACAAACCCCGCTCGACCTTCCAACGTTGCAACAGCCGAGTTGTGTTTGCTTTTGCTTGTAACAGCCATTAGGCAACCAGATATGAAACTCAGTTCTCTGCTGCTCAAGCTTTTTCATAGGTCCTGCGATTGGGCTGTCCCTGGGAAGTGGTGAATTCTTTGCTGCATGTCTTCTGAGCGCCAGCACTGGCTATGGCAATTATCTAAGAACGACGAATAAAAACGCCATGAATCATGATTCGTCGATTGTGGTCAGTCGCTAATCATATACATAATCACGTCCGCACGATGGTCAACTGTCATACATATCGTGTAGATGCATTCTCGACACAGTCAACAACAATATGTAATGGGGTAAAAACTGTGTAGTTACATCCATTGCCATCTGCTACCGTATAGCGAGCACTGGTACGAAAGTGGTATCTCCTTAAAGCTCAAATACATAAAACCGTGAATGCTGCAACCGATACAGCTCGTGCTCTCGCAACGCCCCAGCACCTAAGCTTATGCTGAAGCACCGAATGTCTCCTTTGGCAGTGTCTGACCCGACGCCTGAGCAGCCTCCTTGACCTCGCTGACTGACTCGTTGCTGGCTTTGCCACAGCTAGCGCAAGCACATTTGCCAGGTTCACACCCGCAAATACCGTCCTTACCACCACATGTGCAGACTGTCTTCTGCGTTCCCTTGACTTCCTGTGGCGGGTTCACAGACTTGCTCGGGTTGTCACTCTTGCCGCAGTTGGCACAAGCACACTGTCCTGGAGCACATCCACAGACACCCTCGGCGCCACCACAGCTGCAAGCAGTCTTTCCTGACTCACCGGCAACGGGGTGTGGTTCTTGGGTGCCTTTCTTGAGATCTGCAAGTCTTCGTGCCTCGTTGTGTACATCTGTCACCTGTCTTGCGCCTTGGACGTAGTAATCTCTGATTTTCTGGCCAGTAGGTGTGCCCATGGCCTTCTCGAAGTAGCTGTTGAGGCCGCCCCATGCGTTCATGGCTTTGTTCGAGACTTGGTACTTGTCATCCGTCTCCTTGGCCTTGTCCGTTACCTTGTATTTGGTGTCGAATTGTTGCAGCGTCGATGTGAAGCGGTGGCTAATGCCCTGCTTTTGGTCGACTGCGATAGCCTTTTGAATGACATTGTCGGAGATGGTGTAGCCGTGAGCAAGATATTCAGCAACGATTCTCGATCGAGGTTTGTCTTCTTGGGCGATGTGGTCTTCCGCAGCTTGACCCGCACTAGTTGTAGCAGAACCTGCCTGAACCGCGACCTCGTCTAGCGTGGAGGCAGTGGAAACATGGACTTGTGATTTGCCGAGCTGAGTGTTGTCGAGGAGCAACGCAGTTCTTGCAGCTGTCTCTTTCTCGAATGTCACAGTAGCTGACTTCTGTGAATCGGCCTCACCGGAAGCTGGAGTTATGGAGAGGTTGGTGATCTTTCCGCAGAACGAGAAGAAGTCCTATCGAATAATCAGTGATCGATTCTAAGAATATCGTACCAACATGCTCACCTTGACTTCCTTCTCGCTTGTCTCATGTGAGATACCTTGAACGTGGACGGTGGTCGACATAATGATGGTTTGTGTGCTTTGTTGATTTGAAGTTCTTTGTGTAGACTTTTGCCGGGTTAATAGTGATGGCGATGATTGATAACAGGAAGTCTTCACGGTCAGGGTTGGACGATGCGAGGGTTTTGTATGTACTTGGCTTGCGTGGTTTCTGCGTGAAAGAAGACTTCGTTCGAACTACGCAGAAACCGCTCTACGTCATAAAGTGGTATGGAGGGGGAGTGACCGCCAACTAGGACGGAAGTTGCCTAGTGGCTGCCTTGGTCAGCAGATACGATGTGTGGGAACATGTGAAAAAGATGGCTTCTCAGTCGTGTCCAAGTGATATAGCATTATCCTGGCCTGTGCAGGATATCATGACCAGCTTGTGAAGGGTGCTTCGATTGTCGACGCACGACCGTACCTGAGAGCGATGCTATAACAGGACTTGTTGCCCCAGGAATATGTCAAGGTATCCGCCTCCAGCGCCTTCGCTCGAAACCAAAAATTCGTTCATCATGCCTTGGTAATCCAGCCACTATGTATCATAAAATCAAATATGCGGTTGGCTTTGTTCACGTCGATCTACAAAAACGTTAGTGGTGAGAATTCTGCAGTGGTGAACAGCAGGAAGCACTTACCCGGCATACTCCTCTAGCTTCCTTCTTCTTCATCGTCCCACCCTGCTTCATAGTTTCTCGCAGAAGTCCTTCTTTGAGCGCTAGATATGGCTTTGGTCGGATGTGAAGAACATTACATAGTTGGATTTCCTCCTCGCTCAGTAGCTGCAGATCGGGCGCCAGACTCTTGTCTTCTTCGAGTCTCCAAGGTGTAACTCCATTCAGGGGCTGAACCACATATCGCGTCTTTGGCTTTGACGCCAGATTGGTGTCGTTGCCGTTGGCTTCTGCAAACATTTTGTCGAACTCGTTCTCTACCGCCGGTTGGGTGTCGGCGAAGACTGGTGCCGTTTTAGGCTTTCGCTGGAATCGCAGCGGCAGCTCCGGAGTTACAAGCTTAGAGGCTTCGCTTGGCACGTTCTCTTCGGCTTTCTCTTTCCGTTTCGGATTGTACTGAGCCAGTCTATCAAATTGTCCTTGTGGCTGCATGCGCGCCACTCGGGCAGCCTTCTCTGACTCGTACTTGTCGCCTTGTTTCAAGTCAGTGACACCATGCATACGCCAATCTTGCAACTGCGTGATTGCTTGTCGTAGGTTGTGTTCTTGCAACAGGTCCTTGCTGAATGCCTCAAAGTCATCGTGGTTCATCATTTTGGCAAAAGGTTTGGCTTTTAGCAGCAGGTCGTTCTCCTCCTTGGTTCGTCGTTTTGACAGCGCCTGGTTCTTCTTGTACTCTAGCAGTTGATGTTCAAAGATGATCTTCTTGCGTTCTGCTCGGGCGACAAGCTTCGAGTTGTAGATGTCGAACACGGTCATCTTCAGGACTGTTTCTTCGTCCATCTCGCCCGAGATGGGATCAATGCCGTCACCGGGCTCGAAGGTCATGTGCTGCACGGCTTCTTCGGCATCGTTTAGGTGCTCAGTCTCGAATTCGAGTCGGCCTGGCATGAAGCCTTGAACTTCGTGACATGCTGGCACAGAGGCGGTGGGTTTCTGTTTGGGTGTGGCTGGAGGAGCAGACTTGGCAGCCTCCTGTCTTTCCTCGATCCTGCGTTTCTTTCGTGCCTGGAACTCCTCCTTGGGTAGTCGCTCAGTGAGCTCAGTGTTCTCCGGGTCGGCCAGCTCGGGTAAGGGAAATAACGACGAATGGATGTAGGTGTCGATATAGTGGTCTCTCACTTCGTCCTTCTCCCTGTAACCACCGATATGTTCAGCGACATCAGCCCATGATCCCAGACCATATCGCTCTGAGCCTTCGAGCATGAGCAACTCTTCATCCGCGCCCCAGTCGTCTGTATAAATTGGGATGGAATTCTGTTCGACCACTCGATAGGCATGTGTTTGGGGGTTGTGGTTCTTGCTCTTCTCACCCCGGGAGAAGCATGGTACGCATAGGTCGTAGTCGCGACACTCTGAGTCGGCACAGTTGATGCGTACAGTCGAGGTAATGTCTATGGAACAGACATCGCAATGGTATTTTGTGCCTCCATCACTGCCTCGCGAGGCCGTGGCTTTTCTTATCACACCCATCACCGATTCTACTCCTTCATGATTTCCGGCAACTTGAGCGCTTAGCGGAACTTGTGCGGTGGTAATCAGGCGCCTGGACGTGGAGGTGCTTGGGGTATGGACACCACTGATCGTTCTGTCGTCTTCACTTTCACCAAGACCCGGCTTGTGTTCAGTTTCTCCGTCCGGGCGTGTAGAGTGTCTGGCGGTGAGTCTAGCTGAGCGACGTGGCTGTACGTGTCTTTGAGGTGTGTGTATTGCAATGTTGGGGTCAGAAGTACTGCCGCCGTGGGCGACATCTGCGGCGACGTGAGTTGCGCCTAGAGCACGTGATTAGGAACAGACCCACCGAGAGTTCCCCGCGCTGGCAGTTGCTCGCTCGACCTGCCACAGCCAGCACAGCACGACTTACCTCGAGTGCCAGGCTCAGTGCCAGGGCGAATGCTCCGCCGCATCAGTGGTGGCTCGGTGTGCCCGTCTAGAGTTTAACTTATGCGTCGCTTATTGCCCGCTGAAGTTACTTGTACAGTACGTGACTGTCTGCGCCCCTACTCGGTACCCGCTCACGTCAAGCAAGATCCATTCCTTTACCATACCGTCGGTATAACCTGTTATTGTCCGATCGTCGGGTGATAGTGTGTTTCTGTTTGATGTTGGACCCTTGCACTGTCAACCTTGGCTCACTGTCACTCGCATCCCACCACCGTGCTTGACCGTCACTCCTGGATTGAAAGTCTGCTGGTTCAGACGTTCTCGACGCACACTACGCGACAACAATTGTCTCGGTCCGATTGATACATCATGTCGTGGAAATTGACGAAGAGTGAGTATGGGTCGCTAGCACCTGTTGCACTTGCTGATTGATGGCTAGAGCTGAAGGAGACGCACTTGGCACCACTGACCAGTGGCTTCAGCAGCAGGTCGACCTCGACATCTACCATTAAGCATGAGGATGATACTCCTGCCTCCTCCGTCTCCTCGATCCCTTCGAATCCCTCGGATGGTGCCACAGCACCAAGTTCGGCCTCTGGCAACGGCATAGGTATGCCCCCACGCAGCCTCGCCCGTCAACCTGTGCTGACAATGACCCTGCAGCTGCCTCTGAACATCTCATCAACCCTCCCGTGGCCCCTGTCAAACCTGGTATCCTCATAGTCACCCTCCACGAAGGACGCAGTTTCTCCTTACCCCAGCAATACAACTCAGTCTTCAATTCCTATTACGGCCAGGGCGGCCAACCTGGTTCAGTACGCCCGACTTCGTCCTACGCCCCGAGCTCCGCAGTAGGGTCATATTCTCAGTCGAACAGACCAGTGTCGACTCATGCTGGCATAAATGCCGCTCCGACGAATCATGGCAGATACATTAGCAAGTATCTGCCTTACGCACTGCTCGACTTCGACAAGAACCAGGTCTTCGTCGACGCTGTGTCAGGTACGCCCGAGAATCCCCTCTGGGCTGGAGACAACACTGCCTTCAAATTCGATGTTTCAAGAGTGACGGAATTGAGCGTGCAACTATACCTTCGCAACCCAGCGGCCCGGCCGGGTGTCGGCAGAAGCGAAGACATCTTCTTGGGTGGTGCGAGGATTACGCCTAGGCTGGAAGAGAGCAAGACATTTGTACCTGACCCGAAGAAGAGCAAGAAAGACAACGAGAAAGCTGAAGCTGCGTTCAACTCGTCCGAGAAGCAAGCCGGTCAGCTGGGCGCCGAATGGACCGACATACAGTTCGGCACTGGCTCAATCAAACTCGGCGTAAACTATGTCGAGACCAAGCAGTCCACCCTGAAGATTGAGGACTTCGATCTGCTCAAGGTCGTTGGTCGTGGTAGCTTTGGTAAGGTCATGCAAGTCTTGAAGAAAGACACTGGCCGGATATACGCTCTAAAGGTCATTCGAAAAGCCCACATCATCTCGAGGTCAGAAGTCGCCCACACCCTGGCAGAGCGGTCTGTGCTGGCGCAAATCAACAACCCCTTTATCACGCCCCTGAAATTCTCATTCCAGTCACCCGACAAACTGTACTTCGTGCTGGCCTTTGTCAACGGCGGCGAGCTGTTCCACCACCTTCAAAAAGAGCAGAGATTTGATATCAACAGATCCAGGTTCTATACGGCGGAACTGCTATGCGCGTTGGAATGCTTGCACGGTTTCAAGGTCATATATCGTGACCTGAAACCCGAGAACATCCTTCTGGATTACACCGGTCACATCGCTCTCTGTGACTTCGGCCTTTGCAAACTGGATATGAAGGACGAAGATCGCACAAACACCTTCTGCGGAACTCCGGAATATCTTGCACCAGAATTGCTGCTTGGTCAGGGCTACACAAAATCCGTGGATTGGTGGACTCTTGGCGTCTTGCTTTACGAGATGTTGACCGGTCTGCCACCATTCTATGACGAGAACACAAATGAGATGTACCGGAAGATCCTTCAGGACCCTCTACAGTTCCCAGGCCCTGAAATCGTACCTGCGGCTGCTAAGGATCTACTGCAGAGATTGCTCGACAGAAACCCGGAACGAAGATTAGGTGCTAATGGCGCCGCCGAGATCAAAGCGCATCACTTTTTCGCTAACATCGATTGGAGGAAATTGCTGCAGCGGAAGTATGAGCCAAGCTTCAAACCCAATGTGGTAAGTACCAGCAGCATGACCGTTGTCGTAGCAATGCTAACACGAGAAACAGGCCGATGCTCGGGACACTGCCAACTTCGATCGGGAGTTCACCTCTGAAGTGCCCAAAGATTCATATGTGGAGGGACCTATGTTATCCGAGACAATGCAACAACAATTCGCTGGGTGGTCATACAATCGACCTGTGGCAGGGTTCGGCGATGCTGGTGGGAGTGTCAAAGACCCCTCTTTTGGCAGCATTCGGTAAAGAGCAAGCACTTTGACCTTCTGTATGTTGAGCGTTGATGGAAATATGGCATGTCACGAATAGAGACTTTTCACGCAGCGGCAGTATCTCACCTTTTCGTGCCTACATTATGGCGGCTCACTTACCAACGTTCGCCCCCATTAAATACGATCAGTGTGTTCGGGATCTCAACGGCTTCTCAAATTGCTAGCACGCAAGTTGAAGTTTGGAACTACATTGACTACACTCGTATACACCCCGAGATCGGGTCTGCAAACAGTCCTTATTTCTACGTATGGTTAGATACTTAGGGATTAGGTAGGGGTTTAAATCACTGTTAGGCCTATAACGGCAAGTGCGACCAGGTAGCCACTTATTTGCGTTTTCGGTTATACTAGAACTTAGCTAGCTACGTACCACCTAAATACTAATTATTACCTATTACGATATATATAGTGCCTCTATTTAGAAAGAGTTCGTCTCGCTAAGCGAATAGAACACTCTACGAACTATTAAATCTTTATTTACGTATCCCGACGATCGAAGCTATAGTATATATCTAGTCCCCGGCTTATAAGCGGCGATAGAACGGCCTAATCGAGTCTTTACGAAGCGAAATAAGTTAGCTATAAAAAGTATATTTAAGGGCAACGATTAATATAGGAAAGATACTACTATATAAGTAAACCTAGCCTCGACGACTTTAAGAGCTCTAAACTCTAACCGAGTCGTAGCTAATCTAATCTCGGAACCTAAGGAAAGACTAACCTCGTCGAGCTTACGAATAGTGCTTACTACTTACTAAAATTAATATTATAAGTTTACGCTATTCTAAGACTAATCCCCTCTATTTAATAGATCCCTACCGAAGACTATCCGTAGCATTAAATATAATGCTATTATATCGCTAAAACTAAAAGCCGATATTAAGAGTTAATACCGAAAATAGAACACTTATATAAGTAAAAACGCCGGCGTACGTTAGCACCGTTAAATCGTCGTCGGCTAATTAATTTACCTAGAATTACCGAAAACTTTCGTACTAGATATTATCGTTAGCGACTATAGGTTATATTATTTAGTACCGAATTATCGCTTTTATATAAGCCCCTTAGGCTATATGAGGCTATAGAGAAGTTAACTTAAATCTTAACGAATTCCGAAGCAGCTCGTTTATAAGCTATCGGTTACTCGTTTAAGACGATTAGGAAGATTATAATCTTTTTACTATAGCTACTTAGATTCCTAGTCCCTAGAGTATCGATATAGCCGACTTAGAAGACTTCGAACGCCTTAAGCGATATATCTTAACTATACTAGTCTATACTACTATTAGGTAATATAATACGGTTAACGATAGCTATATCTAAGACCTATTTATAAATAATCTAGAGCTAATTACCGTTGCTTAAGAATACGCTTAAGAAAACGGTAATACTACGCTACTATAGAATCGATCGATATAGCCTATATTAACTACTACTTATCCTAACCGGCTACCGTTGCTATCGATAAACGTAGTATAAGATAGCTCTTATTATATATCCTCGTAGAAAGCGTAGAGTAGTAAAAAGCTAAGACGTGCTAATTACCGATCTAACTTAACGATATAAATACCGCGAGTTAATAGTACTACGGTACCGTATACGACTCTCGGCTATATATTATTATAGTTAGTAAACTAGGTATATTAAATTTATAAAATAGAGTTATCTGCTATAATAAATCTTACGATAGCTACCTAGTAGATCTCGATATTTAAGGGCACCGACTCGAATACGATTAATGCTAAAATATTCTATTAGGTTATTAGGAATAGATAGATCGGTAATTAATAGGCGTTTCTCGCCGGCTCTACGGGAGAAGCAGAATACTTAATAGCTATAGCTACCGAGATCATCTACAACCTGCGAAGTTATGCTAAAGTATAGGCGAATAAATAAGATAATAGGGTCCGAGATAACTTCTAGCTGCTAGCTAAGCGCTTAAAGCTGTAGTTTTCTCGCCGCTAGGTCGTGCGAAAAAACGTAAGCATCGTTATAGAGTTATATAACCTTAAATAAAAGAATATATTACACCGAGAGTACTAAAATAGGGTATACTCGATATATAATAAGCTTAATACCTATCGAGAGATATTCGAGAAGGAGCTTATAACTTTTATAATTTATAAACTAAACGATCTATATATTCGAATAACCTTAGGGTTATTTTAAGGATACGACCTATCGATAAACTTTCTACGGCTAGTCGATATTTATAAGAGTACTATATTTAGCGAGGAAATATTATAAGCTAAGAAGAAACTACAGATAAAAGATAAACTTGCCGATCTCGAGCCGCGAGAGCGAGCCTTAGTTAAAGCTATTATAAAGGCTAGCGAGATAGTAAGCCGAAATAATATGCAGTTTTAGGCACTACTACTATCGCGAAATAAAGGGCTAAGACGCCCTCTACGCAATAATAATAATGCCGTAGCGGATTTAGCAAATAATATATCTAACCTTAATATTAGCGATATAAACTCCGAGGGTGCTTCTATAGCCCGGTAGGCGCCTCGTAACGGGAACCTAGCTGTAGTAGAAGACCTAATCTAAAGAAGTATAGTCTAATGCTTTAACTGTAGATACTAGGGATATATATCGTTAATATATATAGCAGCCTTATTATTAAAGAATAAGCGAGACGAGATTTATCGAGAGTTAAAGGAAAGACGTGCTACCCGCTAGTAAGGTATAATATAAAATAATAATAAGGGATACGCGGCTTTCGGAGCGTTAAATACCTCGTAGGTATCGAGATCGACTACCGCTGCGAGAGGCGAGGCTAGTTAACTTAGACCTCGAGAGGCTTAATAGAACTTTATTTAGGCGGATATAGATAGGTATAAGCAGTATGCTATATATAGCAGTAACGAAGATCTATAAATAAATAAACGTAATAGCTAGGTTTAGGCTATATCTATATATTAGGCTGCTAACGTAAATAATATTAAGGTAGTATTAAGGTCGGTTTTAGACCCGAATAACGAGGATATCTAGATAGCGGCGGCTAAGCGTAATACTAGCGATACCGATTTAGACGAAGAAGTTATCTATAATAAACTGCTATAGTTTAAAGATTAAGACCGATTATCTGCTATAAGTAATAATTCGACTAAAAAGAAAGAGCTAAAGCCGCTAAGATACGTATAAGGCCTAAGGGGCTAGATATACACCTAAGCAGTCGACGACTTTAATAAAGCAAATATTGCTATTTCTTAAGTATAACTAGCATTAATAAATCCTCGCTATCGAGAATAGATAGTATAAAATCTAAAATTAGCATCGCTACCTAACGCTAAAGGCCGCGATAAGACTAGAAAAGCAATTATATACGGTAACGGCAAGCGAGCGAAAATTAATACCGTTAATATAGTTAATAATTTAAACGATAGCATTAATACTCTAGACGCCTATACCGTCCTAGTAGAGAGCAGCCTATACTTCGGCGACCCTATTCGATTAGGGTATATTAAGGTTTAGGCCGCAGCCTAAACTATATTACTAAATAATCTAGATAGAGAGACGAAAAGAAAACTATACGATATCGTCGTAAACTACTATACCGTAGCTACTATATCCGATTAAAATATACGCAGCAAAGGCTATAAGTTAAACCTAAATAAAGTTCTTGTAGATGCTAGCGCGATAGTTAATTTACTGCTAGAATATATAGTTCGCAAAGCGAACCTAAAAATAGTTTAGAATACTAGTATATACCTATAAGGCTATAATAATAACCGTAGGTAAATGCTTAGTTATTATAACTTAATAGTAGAGGTTATAGAGGTAACTAAGAAACTAACGATATATATAGTACTAGGCTCGAATATAGGCTACTTATTGCTACTTAGTCGATCGTAGCTAAAAGACGTTAATACTATCGGCTTATACTTAATAGACTCTTATTTTATTTAGAGCAATAGTAATAAATAATAGCGATAAGTCGAACGCAAAGGCACTCTAAATCTTTATTTAAAGCGAAGTCTCGAGGTGATATTTAGCGATGCTAAGCGACTAAGCAAGAAGGTAATTAAGATATTAATTACGACCGGCGAATTAGAGAGGTATCTCTAGTATCTTTATAATATCGAGGACGGTATACTATATTTAAAGGACGAGGTTATCGCCGACGATATCGATACTATGCTAGATATAGTTATTACGGAGGCTCGTAAATGTTAACTAGAGAAGTTTAAAGAGGAGGAAGATACTAACGACGAATAGAGAAAAGTATAGAGCCGGTAGTTGCCCTAGTTACTGCCGGTAGGAAGCTAGAGAGAGAAAAGCACTAGGAAAAATAGTTAGTAAGAGAAAGTATAAGTTATAGAAACGAGCAGCGTTATAATTAGTATATGCTATATACGTCTCTTTAAGAGTTAGAGAGATATACTATACGCACCGTTCTACCTATAGATACTAAGTTATTAAGAAGATTAAGAAGAGCAGTTATAAGCCTAGTAATACATATAGATTCATCGTACGCGTTAACTTCTAAGATACCTAAGTCTATAAGTAATACTTAGAACGCGACGTAAGATTATATAATAGCTAGGCTTAAATAAGGGCATAACGAGCTAAAGATAATAGCTATAGCTTAGACGTCGTCTGCTATAGTAGGTCGCTCGTATATAAGAACTAGAGCTAAGCTTAAGGGAGTTATAATGCTATTATAGGTAAATCGAGAATAGATATAATTATTACGCAAAGAAGCATAGGCTTAACTTATTCTACGATAATAAGGTCTATTGCTTTTACTACCTTTATAATCTTTACCGTCGGCGACTAAGTTAGCGGATTTAATATACGGCTTATTTAATAAGGTTAAAGCTTACGCAGTAATAATAAAGACTAGCAAAACTTTAAAAGCAACTAAGACGCTTAATACGAAGAAATTATTAAGGCTATTAACGAAAGAAGGCTACGCGTAGGAGGAATATGCCTTTAGGTTAATTAAAAGCGGCTTTTCTATAATACGACGCCTTGCGGCATATCGCCGAAACGTAATATCGATTACGGCAGCGAATAAGGCGAAGGCGTAGTATAAATCGAAGGGGATTATAATCGAGATTAATAACTTAACTAAGAAGCAATAAGACCGAGTTTATATACTACTATAGACCTAGAGAGATTAGTTTATAATAGATATCGCCTATATGCTATAAACCGATTTAATAGAATATAGAATACCTATAAACCCGCTAATAGCCCCGAAGTTAGCGAGACTACTATTATATACCGAAGAGGAAGTAGAATAGTAGAATAAGAATTTACCTCTACTAGAGAAGTACGGCATTATCGAGAGGTATATATTACTCTAAATATCTATAACGATACATCCTAGAAAGGCAAATAGAAATATTAGAATAGTATACGACTATCGAGTGCTAAACGATACTACGCTAAAATCGAATTATCTACTACGTCGATCGAAGTCGGTCGTTAATCGAATTATAAGAGCGAGGAGCCGATATATATATTAGATAGACGATACGAATAGATATTAGAGCATACTAATATACGAGCCTTATAGATATAAATTAGCTTTCTTATTATAGCTAGGTTAATACGTATACGTAAGGATAAGATAAGGGCTTTTCGAAGCGATTAGCACGTACGTATAGTTTAAAGACTTGCTTATAGGTTATATTCTAGAGCTATAACCTAAAAACAGTCTAATATATATAATAGCATCGGTTAAGTTTAGTTATTTCTAGGACGACGACTTCTTAGCAGCGGTAAGCTTTAAAGAATAATTTAACTTTCTATAAGAGCACTACTTCTCGAGAGTTGCTTAGGCTTAAGTATCGTTAAACCCGAAGAAGTGCAAGTTCTTTATATCTAATATCGAGATTCTAGGCTATATAGTTACTAGAGAAGGGCTGCGACCGAAACTAAATAGATTAAATGCGTTTAGATTATAGCCTGCGCCTATAGACGAGAAAGAGTTATATATATTCTTATATTAACTGCCGTTCGTCCGTAACTTTATTATAAGATAAGCTAAGTTAGATCGTATATTAAGATCGGCTGTAATTATAGAAGTCCTCGAATATAAAGAGAAGGGGAAGAAACGGTAAGATATGCGAGTAATAGGCTTCTAATAGATAGAGAAATATTAGCAAGCTTTTAAATATTATAAGCGGGCTGTTATAGAATAAATATTATATAGTAGAGATTCCGATTTGCAATTCTACCTAGCTATAGATGCTTCGAAGACTAGAGGCGGTAGCGTATTGTTTTAATACCCGTTATTAAAGTCGAGAGAATTTATAATAGAGCGAGACTAGCCGAAAGCTAAGTTTATTATATTTATATCTTTTACCTAGTTGCCTATCGAAAGCAGATACTCGATTACGAAGCGCGAGGCTCTAGCGTTATTAAGGTTATTAATTAAATACCGCTAGTTAGTAGTAGAACGAGAGTTGCTACTCTAAGTTTATACTAATTATATAGCCTTAGTATATATCCTAAAGTCGAACGATATATATAGCCGTTTTATATAATAGTAGATAAAGTTCGGAGAGTACTAGATAAATATTAAGTACGTTTCTAGAAAGCAGCTCGCGATTATTAATAAGCTATTTTAAATTCGTTCTAGTATAGAAACTAAACTACTAATATAACTAAACGAAGAATTTACGTTACTAGACTTAATATAAGATAACTCGGTAGTTACTTTAAGGGCGATAAAGGCGAAGGCGTTAATTACTTCACCGGCCGTAATATATATAACCGCTTAGCCTAGAAGAGCACTCGCGCGAATAACTATAGCAGAAGACGTCGAAATAGAAGACGTAGGTATAATATCCGAGGAAGCTAAGCTTATCGATATAATCGGCCCTAAATAGGAACGATTTATAAACGATAAATAGTACGAACCTATAATTAAGTTTAAGAAGATTAAGAAGGTATCCTACTTAATAGAACTAGAATAATATATATTAGCTATCGTTAAGAAGGCAGCATATAGGATTATACTTATCGATATATCTTACGCTGTCTCGCTGTAGGATTGCTAACTAGGATATATTAAGCGAAACGGCAAAGTCTTAAAGTATATTATAAAACAGCAGGTGCTATATTAGCTTATATACCTATATAATTTCTATAGATATTAGGCTTACCGTATAATAGAGTCGTTTACTATAGGAAAAGTCTAGTAGCTCGGACGATTAGCGAATATATATAAATTCTATAGGTTATACCCTTAGTGCTAGTTTCTAGGACCTCTAAGAAGTATAACGAGAATATTACCGATACTATATCTATAATCGATAGACTACGTAGGCCTTGATTATCTAGGGCCGTTTATACTCGTAGCGAAGTCTAGAGCATGATATATCCTAATCCTAGTAGACTATTTCTTAAGATATATAGTAGCGCTACCGATAAAGGCGGCGACGATAGCAAACTCCTAGTGGTTCCTAAAATATTTAGTTATCGCTATTTTTAGCTACTTACGTATACTATATTCGGATAACGGCAGCTACTTTATAAAAGGGGTTTTACTAAACTATTTAAAGGAGCGAAATATCCGGTATATAACTACGCCTATAACGTCCCTATTAAGCGTCGATATAGCGAAGGCATCTATTCGCCTGCTATTAGGATAGATACGCAAGATGCTCTAGGATTCTAGGGACCTTATTTTTAACTAGGATAAAGTAGTATCGACTACGGTTAGCTAATATAATATAAGATTTATATAGGTATATAATTATACTCCTATATAGCTAATATTTAGCTAGTCGCTACGCTTCTTAAACGCCTATAAAGAATTTAAGAACGTTTTACGAGACGAAGCCTTAAATAAGGCCTTAGTAGTAGATAAAGGCGACTTAGCTTAAATTTATAAAGAGGATTAATACGCGGTATATTTAGGCTAAGTTAATAATATAAGAGATCGAGCTGTGCGACGATTACTACTCGAATAGAAGAGAGTCGTAAACCGATTTAAAGACGCGGTCGCTAGCGAACGTTCGCCTATAGCAAGAGATATAGTGCTGCTACGGCGACTATAGTAGGATAAATAAAAGTCGCATAAATAGAAAGCTAAGTAGGAAGGCCTATATAAGCTAGCGAAAGTTTCTTAAAATAGAAAGTTAGAATAGCTAAGAACAATCTATAGCGACGAGCTTATTAGCAGATATTATATTAACTATATAAAGAAGTTTATCCTACGTAAGGATAGACTTCGAATACCTAGTATAGATGAATATACTCGGATCGCTAAGAATAATAAGGTTATTCGTTAGACTATGCTAGATCGAGCGAGAGAAATTCGTAAGACTAGAAAGATAGCGAATAAAACCGAGGGTAGTCTATTAATTAGCAAGCTATTAAATATAGACGTTAACTTTATAGACGAGTTAGAATTTAAGGATACCTTAAAAGTACGCTACCTCGATATCTACGAAGACGAAGACTAGATATTTTAGCGATACCGAGAGATTAACTAGCAATAATTGCTAAAATAGGAAGATAAGGAAATAAATATAGAGTTAATACTAAACCTACTCGAGAAGTAGGATTACGAGAAGGAGCTATAAAGAGAGTATTATAGAGAATTAGCGTTTAGGGATATTAATTAACGGGAATAGCGTCTAGTATAGCGGTATAGTATAGAAAGTTACGGGACGAAAGGTAGGAATAAGATATATAAGAATATAAATAACGAATAGATTTAATAATAGTGATAGTATTAGTAAGAGTATAAGAGCTAAGGAAAAGTTAAAGGGAGTTATTACGATTTAATCGACGATCGTCTACTATAATAAATTATCGCTAGTTTTTTAACTCGATACTTAAGAAAGCCTAAGGATTATATAACGATACAGGTAAGATATTAAGGGAAAATAAGAGCGCAAGCAGCAGGATTTAGTAAGCGAGATAGGCGAGCGATCTACTACTTTATCTCTTATAACTTCGATCTACGACTATATTCTATACTTAATACCTTAACTACTCTATTACCGCTTACTTAGATCGATATAGCGATACTAATCGATAAACTACGATCGATAGAAGACTTTATAAAGTATAAGTCTCCTAGCGACGGCTACGATAGAGATTCTAGTAACTTAAGAGACGACGAAGTTAACTAGTAAAGAATTCGTTCCTATAACGACGCTGCTAATCGGTAGACGGCTATTTAACTTGCTATTAAGTCGTTTAAGTCGAGTATATAATACTTTGAAAACCTCTTAAATATATATTCGATCGCGATTACGAAGGTATTAAGACTTATAAAGAGTTTAGGGAAGCTATAGAATCTTAGTATACTCGAATCTATCTCCCCCTAAAGAGATAGCGGCAAATAACTATAAGTAAATAATAAAGTTAGCTTATGAGGTACTACTTAAGTAGTAAATAATACCGAAAGGAAGTAGAAATCCGAAGCTAGTTTAAAGAAACGACTAGTATATACGTATCGATAGCGAGACGAATAGTAGTAAAGCAAGGCGAAAACTAATATAGTAGACGATTTCGCGAGGAGTATACCGAAGCTATTAGTACCTAAAATACTACCGTTAAGAAACTAAACTCGAACGGTCTTAAAGTAACTCGCTATAATAGAAGATTCTAAGGAAGATATATTTAGCGACGGCTTTAGACCCTAGACGAAACCACGAGTAAAACTAGCTAGTAGGAGAACTAAAAGATATAAAATAGTTAATATAAAGAAGATAGCTAAATCTAAAGAAGCTAAGAAACGGAAGCCAGCGATAAAGGCTATCGGCGAGAAAGGCAGCTGTAGTAAGTCTAAGGTAGATAGTAAGGACGTAACTTTAATTAAGATTTTAAAAGAACGCGATATCTTCTTAATCTTCTTAATTAAAGGTTATTAATATAAATTAAAGGTAGCAAGTATCGATTAGGATTACCTAGTAAATAATAATAGAAGAGAATTATTTCTATAGGCTATAGCCGTAGTAGTCTAGAATACTAGGCGTAAATAGGGGACGATAGGCTTCTAGGAAGAATACTATAAGAAGGCGAACGAACTGCTAGAGATAGAAGCTTATTAAAGGCTATTAATCGAATAACTACGAGAATAATAGTAGAAGTTAATCTATAGTAGGAGACTAGTCTCTCTAAAGGACGAAAGAGAGCTTAACGAGAATAAAGGCTAAATAGAGGATACGTCTAAATCGGAGTAAAGAGAAGAAGAAGAAAACGAGCGATCGGCTAGAGAAGCCGTAAAATTAATAAATAAAAGAGTTATAATATCTACTACGAGTATAACTAGGGACGATACTACTTCGGTACTAGTTTAAGGGTAGAAGAGAGTAGCTATAGATAAGGTAGTCTCGAGCTTTAAACGGAGTTAGCCTATAAGCAAGAAGCCTTGTATATCCGATATAGAACGATATCTAATATTGCTAAAAGATTACCTAGCTTAGTCGAAGACTTTCCTAGATATAAAATTATTATTTACTTATATTAATAAACACTTCGAATAATATAAGGGCGTAGAGCGTAAGATATTACGATACTAAGAATACCTATAATATTTTAATAATAAAGGCTTCTTAAGCACGATAGGGAGCTTAGAAAAAGTAGTCTTAGAAGAATAGATTCGACGAACTATAGGCTACGATACTAAAGACTAGCCCGAGGGAATATAGAGCTATAGATAAATAGTAAGCCTATGCTATAAAGGTTAGTATACGATCGATAACTATATACTAGGTAGCGGGGTTAATAAATATAGTAAGCCTCGGCAACGAAGATAGAAGAAGACGAAGAATATCTACGATCTAGATATAGGCAAGTTCTTAGCCGTTAACTAAAGGCCTCTTACCTAGGCTACTCTCGATAAAATTATATATAACTAGCTGTCCGACCCTAGTGTATAGAAGATTGAGAAGACGGCTAAAGATAAACTAATAAGGATCAGTTAAGAAAAGAGATTGCTAAGTTAATAGGTATATAATAACTTATAGGAGCGTATGCTTAACCGAAGAATCTTAGAAAATAAGAATAAGGAGCATGCTCGAATAATAAGAAATATATAGGAATAGAATATAGCACTATAATATTAGGTTATAGAACTAAGTTAGGAGTTAGAATATACTAAGACTTAGGCGGCTATATATAAATCTAAGGCTTACTACTAGCGAGGTATAGCTTAGAAGTTCGATAATTTAGCGAGTCTCGTAGTAAGACGATATTAAGAGATAGTATTAAACTAAGACTCGGCCGAGCTACGAAGTTAATTAGAAGCGGTTATATAGATATATATCGAGATTAAGGAAGAGCAGTCTTCGGCCTTTAAGGATTATATTAATATCGATTTTAATAACTTTAACGATCTCGAGGGAAATGCCGACGATATATCTCTAAAATAGATCGTATATCTTATCGGCGAAGCTGCGGAGTACTATATTAGCTAAATACCTATTAATAGCTTTAGGGAGCTACCTCGTTACTAGATTAGGTCGAGAAAGAGTTAAGAGCGTTAAATTAGTATTTTCTGCTATATTATAAAGACTATTAAGATTAAGCCTAGAGAAGACGAATCTACGCTACTAAGTTAGGCTTAAGGAGCTAGAGAACCCGACTCGACTTAAAATATAGAGAAGCTATAATCGTTATAGTAAGAGACGGTTATTAGTCGTTTACTATATAACCTTTCTCTTACGGTATATACGAGAGCAACCTCTACTTATAAATAGTCTCCTCGATAAGTTTATTAGCACTATCTAGCGCTCCGGATAATAAGCTTCTCCTTATAGTAGAAGATAGTAAGTTGCTTTATATACGCACTATATTAGCTTATATATATACCTATATGATTTAACGATATATTTAATAATAGCTTTCTACGAAAATATAAAAAAGTATAAGGCTCGGGCGTTAATAAGTACTATCTCTATTTATAGCTTTAAAATTTATAGCTTAACATTCTAGAGTTAGCATTACAGAGCTTTAGTATAACTAGACTAGCTTAGTCTACGACAAGAGACCCGGGGATAGTGTTAGGCCTATAACGGCAAGTGCGACTAGGTAGCCACTTATTTGCGTTTTCGGTCATACCAGAACTTAGCTAGCTACGTACCACCTGAATACCAATTGTTACCTGTCACGACATACATCACCCACTCAACCGTATCTATCTAAGAATACCAAGCTTTTAGGCACTCTACAAGCCTCAGCTTCTCCGCAATTCTGGCGCACGTATGACCGCGAAGGCTTACGGCAACGCTAAAGCCTTAAGCGCACTGCCTCAACACCACATTTTCCTTCCTGTGTCTATTTCCGGCGTCCATACTGGAACATTGCCCCTGACATATCCTGAGCTTGACGATGCAGGCTTCACGCGCGACGTTCCATGTTTGCGCTAGACTGCTTGATCTTTCCAGGTAACGGGGAGTTCCGTTGAAATGTTTCCTGCTGAGTGCCTCCCGAGCTTTGATACTTCCACTCTTACTATATCGACGAGATGGACGGCCACTGCCACCATCTCTCGGGAGTCTTCAGGCATCCACCACCGTGCTGCGCCAGCCCACAAGTGCCTTCACAGGGCTTACCAGGCTGATGTACGAGAAGCCTCACACTACAAGCTCATAAGAGGTGAGTCTAAATGGTAAATCGCCGCTACCTAGCTATGCATCACCGTGACTATTCCGACAAACCTCGCTTCTGCGACCGTGACCAGGAACGAGTAGGAGTGTGTGTATGAACCTGACAGAGGCATCCATTAAATCCGCCTCAAGACATCCAGAGATCAAGGTCATCTACTTGCTGGCCCAGGCTCGGGGACACGGACTTGACAAACGCCATGGTCAACTGCGGGAATACAATGGAAAACATGGTTCAGAATCACACGCGGAGGAAGAGAGCAAGTACCATCTCCACGACAACCACAATTACCATCATCTCTGCCTCATGCGCAGCAGTCGCTGTCTTCTCCCTACTCCTCAGCATATGGCTTTACCGCCGCTACAGACGTCTGCAGCAGATACGCACCTCTAGCAAAGGTGATTATAAGCAGCTTCAACAGTGCAACAATATATCACGATCGCCGCAACCATGCATCAAGCACATATTCTTGAGCACGACACCCGAAAGCTCAAGACGGCACAGCTCGATCCCGACAACAGAGTCTTGGAAACAAGACCTGTCGGACTTGGAAGCACAACAAAGCGAGCAATGTCGCCATAGCCAGCACCCAACGCAGCCGCAACAGAACGCCGGCCCCTCCAGCGTATACCCTGTCAGACCAGAAGCCCTCTCCAACGCGGTCTCAGCTAGCTCTAACGCACGAGTATACAGCCAACTTGGTACGTCCAACAGTAACGCATCAACACCATCACCAGCACCAGCATTAAACGATGACCCGGCCGCGCCAACCCGCAACATATCTCCAAGGGTGAAACCCCACTACACCGACGCCGAGTACTCGACCCGCACCATTGGCGACGACGGCCGAACACTCGTGGCGAACGGTCCATTTCCACCTCCGCCCATCCCGCGCAAGTCCAGCAGACGCGGCCCGGAGCCGACGAGTATAGACGGAAGGCTCGCCGCGAGCATGAGGCGCGAGGCCGGGGCGAGCGTGTCGAGATAGAACGGGTGGGGGGGGGGCGGGAGTGTAGTTATGGGCTCGTCTGAAGTTCGATTGCGTTGCGTTGATGACGCGAGTGTATCACACATACATGCATACATATTGCTTTGGAGCGCACTACGGGTTCTGCTTTTACTGTGGTTGAGGATATTGTTCTATTTCCTGTTGGGATCTACTCAATGGCCCGCCGTAGACTTTGAACTGTTCAAGTGCGGTTGTGCTTCGCCCGACATCCTCGATGATCATGATGAGAGAGTAGGGCTCGTTGATGGGCAGCCCCGGGTATTCGTTCACGTGGGCGTGGATCTAGAGTGGTTTGAGGCATGTTCGCACACGACTGCGACTCGCGCTCGATCCTGCTGTCAATGTCAACCTCTCATAAGACACATGGATAGGCCTGATTCTGATCAATCTGTGACCGTGGTTTGTTACAACATTGATTTGATTTGTCTACGTTGCCCGGGCTCCATTGTATGCATGCAGGCAGGTAGGCAAGTATATCTGTACATGCTCTGTGTCTGTGGCGCTGTAGCCGGACACTACGTTCGCCGCTCTTTGCTCTTTCGTTTCCCAACTACAAATATTGATCGCTTTCAACCTAAGCCACAATACCCATACAGCTGTGTTGATTTGTTCGTAACATGATCGAGTTTTGTCACCACGTGTCCAGGTGCCGTACAACAGAGTAGGGACCTATTCAACGCTGCCTCTAGGAGTGCTGTGCGAGCTGCGCCACGTACTTCGTCGCCTACTGAGAGCAGGACATGCGAGTCTGTCGCATTGCCTACCACCCCTGGCGGATCATCTTCCGCACCCTGTTACATTCCCCTAGAAAGCCTTCCTTGAACAGCACCCTCCACCTTTCCCTCCTCTTGATCTTTATAGCCTGACCCCGTCTTGTATGGAACTTCTGATTCCTCTCATCCTTCCTCACGCTGTTTCCCCTACCATTGATCTTCGCCTCGAGGTTGACAAATGCCCTGGTCAAATCAAAGCCCCGACCATCGTCAACCTCGACCGTCCTGCCCAGCGTGGGCTTAAGTCTCAGTGTCAACTCGGGCGCCTTCAAATCCGCCGTCATGGCGCTCACATCTTTCGGAGAACGGAATGAATCAACCAAGTCGTGGGCTCTGAACCGGTCGCGTGATACGGGCATGCGACTCGGCGTGGTTCTGTCGAATATACTCCCTTTCCCCCCACCGTAGATGGCGTAGTTATTCGACAAGCGTTTTCTGGAGTCCTCGTTCTCACGGCCGACTCTCGTGCGTTCGCTGGCTAAGAGACTATCAAGGCCTTCCAGTGTTTTGCTGCGAACTGATGAGGAGGGCGGTGATGGCTTTTTGTAATTGGGGTTTGTGGTTATGGAGGAGAGGTCTATTGAGTTGCGGCGCGGCTGGGGTTGAGCGTCTGCTTGGGAAGCTGGAGGTTGACCCGACGCTGAGGGAACATCTGCGGGGTCAGGTGCGTCGCGTTGGAGGTTGCGAGTGGTGGTGAATGCTCGAGATGAGGATGGGAGGTGGTTTCTGCGCCATGTTCTTGATGCTAATCTTCTGGTCGTGGCAGCTCTAGACGTGCCTAGGCGGCTGGTATGAGTGATTTGGAGCTGCTCGAGGCATTTCCCAAGGGCACGGACTCGATGGCTCTCCATGTTGATGGATGTTGATGGAAAGCAGTCCCCTGGCCAGCATCTGATCATCGACCAGACTGACGGTAGATGTAACTGCGATTTCGAGTTTCGGGAAGTCGCGAGCTAATTTGACCAATCATGGTCGAGCATATCCGGGGCTTTGCACTACCCCCTACTGATGCCTAAGGCTCGCTTCTGTATCAAGCAGCATTATTGACATCGACCGTTCTGGTTGACCTCGGAGTATACAGCGTCGATGTGAATTACTCGATACCGTATACTTCAAACGCTAAACTTTCAAGCTCAGAACTCGACACCAAGTTCACTACTACTTCACGATGTCAACCACCCAACCACCTCTGGTAACCATCTCAGATCTCAAGTTCGTCAAGCCAGCAGATCTCGCCAAGTCTTTGCGTCAAGAACCTACCGCCTCACAGGTTGCTGTTATAGACGTTCGCGACAATGACCATGTAGGTGGGCACATTAAGGGCAGCCAATGGGTGCCAATAAATCAGCTCGACGCTCGCATGCCAGAGTTGCTGAGGGCGAACAAGGACAAGGAGCGTGTGGTGTTTCACTGCATGCTGAGTCAACAGCGTGGCCCGAAGGCGGCCTTGGCGTATGCGAGAGCGAAGGCGTACGACGCGGAGAAGCGGAGGAAGGAATCGGCGGACGAAGGAGAGCAGGAAGGCGAGTCGGATAGTGCTGACCTGAGAGTGAAGACGGGTGGGCAGGAGATTTGCGTGCTCGAGGGCGGCTTTGGCAATTGGCAGACTTTCTACGGTGAGGACAAGACTTTGACTGATGGCTATGTACCCGACATATGGGACTACTAGGTCTCGTAAGCTTGGGGAGCGAACCTCACGCGCTGCTCGAGGAGTCCTTGAATAAATCGTGTTTAGCGGTCTTGCAGATTCCGGACAGCAGGATCTGTTGCTTCTGGCAAATGGCAACACGCGTGCCTGTGACGTGCTAGGGAAAGGGAGAGACGGAGTTGAATGTTGATATGTCGACTGAATGCCTAATGCCACTCTAGGTTATCACAAGCACGAATGACTGATGACCCAACGCTTTGGACCAAATGTCGAGAAGCGTCAAGTCCCACACGACATATGCAATGCATTGAACAGAGTATTCATTCAACCTACCCAGAAATCGTAATTGATCATGACCGCTATGACTACTAACCATCCCATATCGACACACAAGGAGCTTGCTTTCTCGTGAACGTGTAGGGGTATCTTGGGAATGACGCAACTGCAACCGCAACCGAGAGATTTCCGCCCACATAATGCTCCTATAATTACATAACAGTCTTCGTAAAATCGTCAATGTTGTGGTGGGTCCTTGTGGCACAAGCCGTCTCAAGATGCAGCTGTGGTAAGAGCAAGCTAGCCTCTAGCACAGCATTACTGCAGCATCATGAGGTGCTGTGATTTGTCGTCCTTAACCTGCTTGGGTGAGATTACTCAAAGAGGCCGCCGCACGTGGTGGGTGGTAAAGCGGTCAATGGTTGTTTATTTCATGCCACATGCAACGTCGTGTTCTTGTAATCGTGCCCAGGTCCAGAATTTGCAGAGCCTGCCTAGGGGGGACTTGTCAAATTGATGCGGCGATGTTCTTCCTCACGCTGAGCATAGAACTCCGCCTTGCGGCGTCGTGCTTCACGTCCATGACCTTGGCGCTCAAGGATCCCGAAGATGGAATGTGCCGCGAACCACGTCCGATTGTTGCATGCACCCAAAGTGCTTATGCGAAAGTTGAAGACCTCTTCGAAACTCCACAATGCGGCTGCAACGACATCTTGTTCCAATAGAAGCTCTGCAAGCTTGGCTAGGAGATGATACTGATATGCCCGCAATGGCTTGGCACAGCCTTGGAGCCGCAGGAGTGCAAACCTGAGATAGGTTTGGGCGAGGTTGATATTGCCCTGCTTTTCGTAAGCCTGAGCAAGCAAGTAGTGAGCGTTTACCGAGACCAGGTGGCGCGTACCCATAATGCTCTCTGCTCTTGGGAGCTGTCTCAGCAGGATACGTAAGCTCTCCTCAAGGTCGCCGGGGTTTTCGCTTTTTTGAAGGTACCACGCGTAATAGCAATACAGCAGGTGCGCGGTGGGAGAGTCTCCATAGCCACGGGCAGATAGATAGTTGATGCTCTGCACAAAGTCTCGGTTCTGGTCGAATGTGCTCCGCAGTTCCTGTTGCCTATGTTCTCGGCTAACCATGACCCATTCGTCCTCGTCCAGTTCTCTCTGCATTGCCCGAATCCTCAAAATCATGGAGAGTATCACAGGCCTGATGACATGAGCTGCCGGGCTGGGAGTTCTCTCAATGCAGTCCCAACAGTCATCGTAGAATGCTGCCATTTGATCTAACTTGTCGTGTGCACCAAGCACCGTAGATACCCAAAAGATTGTGGGTAGTAGATAGGCGTTGTTGTTTTGAAGCATATACATCAACTTCTGGCGAGCTTCTTGACGGTCCGGGCGAGTGACAGAGTCCAACGTTTCAAAGCCCGCTAGGCACTGTTGGACATAATATGCGGCAAACTCGATGATGACTTGCTGGCTGCTATCGGGATCATGTTGGCGGTAGTGTGTAGCTAGTTGCACCCCAAGGAATTCTTCCCAGCTTCGCCGGCGCACATCGGCAGGGTCGAGAGTGCAAGTCAATTCCGCAAAAAGTTCGGGCAGATCACTCAGGAAATCGGCGCTGTGAGTTGACTGTCGGGAAGAAACGACGCGGACTGCATCTGGTGCCAAATTCCGCCGTAGACCTTCTACCAGACCGTTACCAGAGGTTTGTGGCAGAATTGTGGTGGTCAAGGACGCCGAGAAAGCATTAGGGTTTGACAGACGGTCTTCTTGGCGAGGACGGGTAGGCAAGCTGGCCTGTTCTGGGGCCAAGCGAAGTCGAGGGATCTGCTGAGGGAAATTCCTCTCGTTCAGTTCTCTGGTACTGTCGTCTTGATACGCCATTTCCGTGACTGAGCTGACCGAGACGGTACTCCCGTCTTCAGCCGGTTCCTGGACCATTGGTGCTGGTGGCTGAGCAAGGATATCTGAAAGAGCGATCCCAATCGGTGGAGCTACCGAGCCAAGCCTGACACATACTCCGCGTTCCTCAAGACGTTCAACAGCTTCTCGAAGGGTTGGTTCAGGAGGCGGAGAACGACCCTTGTGTTGAGCATTGTTCCTTTTCCGATTCACCTCCTTCTTCACATAGCTTGGATTCATTTGCTTGAGTTCCCTGCCAACTTTCTTGGGGACTAGAAAGATTGTCCTTGGGTCGTGCTGCTCAAGAACCACATTCATGGACATGTAATCTTCAGGTTCTACCTTTTTGTACCACCCCCAGGCTCCGAAACGCCCTTTCAATTGCCGGTCTGTACAAATGAAGTTCCTCTCTCGAGACAACCTGTGTATGACTTGATAGCTTGTTAAGTCATCGTCTAGATACCACTGTTCAAGAAGGGGCTTGAGTGGCATCCATTGTCTCGGAGAAATAGGGTGATTGCGAGGCATTCTCACAGCGTGTTATGATAGATGACAAGAGCTTGCGTGACAATGAGGTGAATCAATGCAAGTGTCACACACCGAGTCTGCCGAGACAGGACCATTAGAGGGAGAAGGGGAGGGCAGACAGATGTGCCTGCTTGTAGGACAATGGGACAGCTGATCCTTACAGGTCAAGAACGATTTGGGCCAGGTACACAGCCATGTGAAAGGCAGGTGTGCACGCGTGATGTGAATAGTGATCCGTGGTTCGAACACGTACTTTGTGTACAGTTGTGAACACAGCTCTGAACCGTGTAGCACGAAATTGTGCAGACAGGGATAGGCGATAAGTGAACAGGCTTCGCCATTAGCAAATGTTCTCGATTGAGAACAAGTTGGGGAAGAAATGACGGGCGCCCCTTCCATGTCCGATCCTGCAACAAATATGCAGTATTGGACGGTGATAGCTTGCGGTGCTGAGAAGGATCGATGTGACCAAAGGTATCCGAAAGTTCGATAATTGTCCTTTGTGCATAGCTTTGGAACCACTTCTCCAACGCATAACCAATCACATCACGAGTTGGTCGGTAGATGACCCGCTTGCTAACTTGATTCAGAGATTGGGAAGCGTGAACTGCTCTCATTGCTCGGGGAATTGGGAGCGGCCGAAGCAGGGCCTCTGCTAGCTGGATTTTGTGCCTGTCGCCCGTGGATACACATGCGGCACATGAGAAAGACGTATGTGAAGCTACAATGTCGGTGTGTCTGCCACATCACTCTGCCCATGCTGTGTTCATCGCGCACGGTCGTCCGTTCATCGTCACATCGCAGCAGATTCATGGTCTTTCAGGTGTTGCATATAAGCTTCCTTGTAGTGACAAACATGATCTCGCTGCCCGAAGAATGATGCTTGTCCATGTCTACACAAAGTCAATCGCGGCGTTTCAGCCTGACGCGAGTAATGCTTAAAGTTCTTTTAGCGAAGGGCAAAGGCCCTCGCTTCGAGCAAAGTCTCTGAGCTACGTACAGGTCTACCGACTGCGCAACTCTGACGAGTCAGTAGCAGCATCTATTTCAATAGGAACCATGTGACTGTGTTTCCGAAATTGCCGTATCTCATGGACCGGCGCAAATGAAGGCCTTACAGGGCTAGAGCTGCTTCTCAAATCATGCAGCCATTTGGGAACGATGTCACCATACAAGCAGTTGTGTTAGCCGGGATTGTAATCGCTTTTTCAACCGTGGCTCACGGTATGCCAACAGTTTGAAAAGCTGGCCAAGAACAGGATTGACAACACGACGCTCAAGCTGCAGGCCGCTTTGGGTTTGGCCATTGACATCAAAGAACAAGCTCGTGATGTCCCACGGCCTAGCGGTAGTTGTGGTCTTGCCTAGGAGGTCTGGTACGGTTTGGTCATCGGTTGCGCAATTGCTGCGTTGGCCAGTGCGCGGAATAAATTATCCATCCTCCTGTATCGAAGTCATGCGGCTCCGATCAGAGATAGAATTTGCTCGTCACGGACCGGCCCCCGGACGCCTGTAGTTTTGTGTCATCAAGTCGCGTTTGTTTGGCCTAATCGAAGTACTGGTATCGCTAAGTGTCAGTAAGCGTCCAGAGACAGTATTCCGTAGAGAGCTTGTCGGAAATTCATGCGTCTGCGGATAACATGGTATTATCTTAATACAGCCACAATTGTCCTATTAATTCACTCTGTACCATGCCGGAACCGTCCTGATCGTCTTTTGGTCCACTATCCTCTTTCAATTACACATCTTGCCTCCCCTGCAAAACCTTACGTCCAATCTTGACTCAATCAACCCCAGGAATCGATGGCACACGTGGCCCTTTAGGCGGCGGTAATGGCTTGTCATTACCGTCCTTGGGTTTTGGTGGGGGAGGCCGCTCTTCAGGAGGTTTGATCTTAGGAGGAGCTCCGTACCGACTGTAGCGTCCTCCAGTGTCGTGTGTAGATGCCTGACCTTAACGAAGCTGGTCAGCTTCTCAATCCGTCGGACTCTGACGATACAATGGGCAATTTTGTTTGCTGTGCTGCAGCAGAAACGCACCTTCGAAATTGGAAGCTAACGACCGAGCAAGTACGCCTTCTTACCAATTAGCCAACGTTACACAAGAAGGGGAGGATGATCACGTAGCCAACCAGCTGCAGAATGGTGACACAAACTTACCTACGCCAAGGTCATCAACATTGCTGATGTACGACAGATGTTGGCGATCTTTCCTTTCAGTAGCAAACATGGTGAAGCAACTTGCGACTGGTTGTGCAAAAGGGAGAAATTCTAATCTCAGCTGAAAGCTGGCCTGGTTTTGTCAGACTTTAAGGGTGCACATCGTTGATACTGACCCCACCTCAGGTCTTTCGGCTAGCCTCGAGGGCTAGCGATGCTCAAGGCATCGCCTTCTCAAGGGCTGATCGCGACACAGTAGACAAGACCAAGCAAACAGCCACCATGCCCTTCTCAGCAGATTCGATAAGCGGTGTGTTCTGAAATTCAGAAATCCAACCGCCTTATACGTCGGTTGACATTCGTGAGATTTGGACGACTGATTGTGCGGATCTGGCTTGCATGTCTTGACATCCCGGGGTGACGTTCCTAACATCCGCCAGCCACTTACACCTGCGGACCCAACCGCAACAGGCTACCAATATGTGCGGTCCTTCTAATCCCCAGCAAGCACATCCTGCTCACTAACCTGGGCTCTCTGTCCCGACGTCTGCTAGATGGCCTGTTGGAAGCAGCAATGCATTGCGCTATGCACATGCCTTTCGTCGTGTAACGAGAAAGCTCTTCGCCCAATGGAATCCTGTCCCCGGTGCTTGAGCCTCCGCCGGACGACTCAAACCGAACGAACTATGGTCGTACAACGTCCACCGAAACCTTGTCTGGTCTTGGAACAAGTCCGCTGTGACTGCACAGTCCCATGTAAGTCATGCCGCTGAGATGTGCGTGAGATCAAACCTGACCGTCAGCAGTGTCAGCAGCCCTGGAGTCGGCGACGCGAGCATCGTCGACGATGCACTGTTGAATATGCACTGCTCTCTGGCAGGGACTGGCGCACATGGTCTCAGCAATGTCGGCATCCAAAGGCGCACGGCCACAACGCCGTGTATGTGGGCTGCAGAAGTACGGTAGTGTGTCGAACTGTGTCGTCGTCACTGGCAAGGCAGCTCACCCAAGCGCAATGACGCTAGAGATGGACAATGCGATGAGAACTATCACCATGGAAACGGTGAAGATATCAACAATCCTCACAGCCGTCGGGTTGTCATCGCATGTATGACTGATCAGTAACAAAGCTTTACTGTTGAAGAATTTCGAAGTGTTTGACCTTGATAAAAGTCGCAGTAAACATATCAGCTATTGCTGGAACGGCACTGTCGACTGAAGGAACGATGGCGTGTTCTTGACGCATGTCGCCACCAACCGCCGTAAGTGCTTGCTAGTGCGAGTGGAAGGAGCAAGCAGTTGGTGATGAGTGTGAACGAATGGAAGATTGCTTACGGAATTAAGTCGAAGAGACGTTGTGCACTCTTTCACGTGAGATTGCAATGTGTTGTGAATCTGGCTCAAGAGCAAGCTACGGGCCGGCACGAGGGCGGAAGCTACTCCCCCTTAACCTTCTGCATCCAGAGCTCTGCACCAGGAACGAATTATCGCCTGCGCTCAGTTTCAGTGCTCAACCTTGTCTACGATCTTGCCTATACGAAGGTACAGAAGACTACAGCCAGCCTCCGCAATTTCTGCCTGTCGCTTCCACCACAGTCAGCTCTTGCTGCTTACAGTACGGCTCCAACTCTATCAGCCAGGCGGCCTCCTCGAGCAAGCACGTCAAGCGAGCTTCATGTTACCCCATGACAGATCTCGTTCGAAACACTTCGAAGGACGACATTGCAAAGAGCTTGACAAGACATGATTCACTGGTGCTGTCGATCAAGCAGAGGCGGCAACCCAACGGGGTACTTCTAGGCACGATGCAGCGTGCTCAGCGCTCGAGTGATGTGATCTGTCCGACGCCAGGCGCCGCACGTTTGCCGCATCCAGCTAACTGCATGCTTGTGACCCGCTGTTCACGTTTAGCACTTCAGGCCAGAGGGCTTGGCTGCATCAACATCCATACACGTGTCCAGGTCCGACGGCTTTTCCAGCCATACCATGCCGCTGTACACTGACTCGCGGCCCTAGCTGTCCCGGACAGTGACTCGTCACATCTTTGTTACGCATGACCTGAGGCCATAGGACGCTCCTATTTAGTGCACTACCCATACTAGCTCAAGTACTGGCTTTCCCCGCCACGACTATTTGGAATTTGTTGACAACGAGGAGTGCAGATTCTAGACCCGCCGTTGATCTACAACACCACACCTGAGCTCAATTAGCTCCTTCCACTAGCCGCGCGGCTTGACCACAATGCTAGCCGTTGCAAGCAGCACCACACGCATTCTTCGTACGCCCAACTCTGCAATTTCAGTCAAGAAAACCCTCCCGAGACCCTGTGGCCTTACTTATGCGTCAGCAACGGCCACACCAGGAAGTGAACTCCACGCGAGGACAGTGATCATCCCGCAAGTACGGGGATCATGAGCTAGCCACTCGCACCAGGAAGACAGCACATGCATTGTGTTCAACTGCCAGGTAGGGAATGCATGTCTCATAGCTTGTCCGCAAGGACTCTGATGTAACTTGCATCATGCTGCACTGCACACCAAATCCCCTAGCCATCTGACGCCTTTTGCTTGCTCACTATCGCCTTTGTCTCACTTCACGAAGGCCGACTGTGGCCGACCTTGGAGAGTCGAGCATACTGCCCCGGGGATCTGCACGCACGGTGATAGTTGCATTTTATCATCGTGCTTGCGCGTGTGACTCCATCAATAACACAGTCTTTGTTGTTTCTTGAGTCACTAGGTTCAGGGTTTGCCTTCCACCCCGGAGCTCAAACCTCTCTCGGCCCGCGCAATGATTTCTCTGCACGCGAGATCCAAACAGGCTTCCACGAGCAGGGCCAACAACGCGAATCAAGAAGAAGGAAAGCAGCGCCCAAAGATCAATTTTTTCAGAGTGGCATCAAAGCCAGTTGGGCGGCACATCAATATGTAGCAGTGCGTAGATCCCATGCATGGGCGTGTCGCCCTTAGAACAGCAGAACTAGTTAGTGGAAGATAACTGCACTGCATTCTTTACTCTGCTTGAGCTCTCATCGCGTTTCGCGGTTCCGTGCGGCTCTCTCCAACAGCTGGAAAAGAAACAAGATGCCACACAGAACTTCCTGTCGACAATCACCCTCCCATGCTCTGCACCAAGACGTAGAACAAAAGTCTGACATTGGCATCGCAACCAAACGCTGCACTCTCTATATACAAAACAGCTGCTCACTCTGGCTACAGCATCACTGATCGTTCCTAGGTATTCGCATTCACCAAAAGTCACACATCTATCACACCTCGCGACACCACCTCAACAGAACCTCGCCAGCACCACCCACCTTCTCACTGCCATCAATACCAAACTTCAACCTCACACCCCACTCCACATCCTCCAACCCAACCTCACACCTCCACATTCTCGTTTCGTCCTCCTGCCCCCCACTATCATCATCTCGTCCACCAGCAACCGGCACAATCAAACCCCACTCCCCTATCTCTTCCCACGCAGCGCGACAGAGCTCGCGAGGCCACTGCCGTAAGCTTGCGGACGAGGCGATACTGCCGTGGGCGGACTGGCGGAGCTTGGAAGAGGCGATGAGCTCGGTATAATGCGCGTGGACGAGGTTGAAGTTGCTTGTTGTGAGGTGGTGGATTGTTTCGAGGCGACACATGGCGGTTAGGAGGGAGAGGTGGAGGACCGGGAGGTCGGGAAGGGTTGTTGGGATGGAGGGGGGTGTGGTGAGTTGGGCCACGATGGGATCGTGCGTGGAGGGTAGTTGAAGCGTTGCGATGGATGGGAAGAGAGCCATGAAGAGGTCGGGCAGGGATTTAGTGGTGTAGAAGTGTGTTTGGATCAGGCTTTGGATATCTTTGGATGCTAGAAAGGTATTCTAGTGATAGTGTCAGTATGTCTTTCGTGGTAGAGATGGCTTGGTTGACTTACCTTCATCTCCGCATTCCACTTTTGCACCCATTTCTCCTGATCCTTTGACCTTTTGGCCTGGGATTCGTCGGATGTGTCTAGGAACAAAGCATCTTCGACGGACTGATTCCATTCTGCTATGCCCTTGACGCCAGGTACCAGAAGCCATCTGTGGCTGAATCTCGACTTGACTCTCTTTTCCAGGCACTCGATGACGTCCATGCGCGTGCTGCACCCGATGACCGCGATGGGTGCTTTCCTCGACTGCGCAATATCGAACAGATTGTACAAGAGTGTTTGTCTGGGATGTGTCGTGAACAGGTCGAACTCGTCAAGGAGGAAGACAATCGACTTTGAGGTCTTCTGAGCCCCATCAGCAACGACGCTCGCGTCCTGAGCGAACGCCTCGATGTCGCCGTTGGCCACAGAATCGACTGCCATCTCGTCGGGATGTGACAGAAGTGAAAGGAGCGAAGCCATAGTATCGGCGTAGCTCGCGCCAATATCTTCAGTCTCGGCCTCATCTAGGTCCCGTGAGTGGCCGAGCTGGCGCCATATCTCTCTCAGAGCTAATCTGTCATCTGTCTGTAGGAAGCCATTGAGATGTACAACATGGAAGTCATTTGAATGAGTACCCCCGAGATCTTTGAGTGCAAGCTCGAGCAGCATGGATTTCCCGGCTCCTCGGGGTCCAAGCAGGAGGAGTGAATTAGATTCTGATGCAGTAATAGTGGACCGTAATAGCGAATGCAGTTGCGTGTATTGCTTTTCCAAGTAGCTGGGTGGTTTCTGGGGTAAAGAGGTGGTCGTGAGCCTTGCGAGAACCATCGACCTTATTTCTTGCAATAGAGGGTCATCTTTCAAGAGACTTGTTGATGAGGTGAAAGCATGATCCTTATCAGAGGTGTTCGGAATTGGAATGTCCATAGTCGGCTCATCCACAGGTATGTCGTCGACATCCGCTTCAAGCTCCTTTTGGAGAACCAGCGGTTCAGGTTCTTCGAGAACTTCATCTATCGGTTTGACTCTTTTCGGATATGGTGTCGCTTTTCTAGTCGTGCTTTTCGATAAGGGCTTCGCAGGAGTGTCAATGTCCCTGAAACCCAGCTGTTCTTCGATCTCCTTTTCATCATGATTGAACATGACTGACTTTCGTGGTCCCGTCCTTTGCTTTCTCGAGGGGGTCAAGATACCCTTTAGTGCTGGCGATGCAGGAGCACTTTCGTCTGGACCTGGCTGCACAGCAGACGCCTTCGCCCGCTTGGTAGAAGCAGGCTTAGCAGACTCTGCGAGTGCGTCTTCGAGCCGTCGTGGTGGCCTCCTTTGTCGGCCACTCGACCTTGGCTGCGGTGTTGCATGTTGATCGTTGTCCTCCTTGTCCTCAACAGCTTGTACGTCCTTGTCACTCACATCGTTTCCGTTGACTCTGGTATCGGCAGCTTCAGTATCTTTTTGACCTTTGCGACTGTTCGTCGTCTTCGGTTTTCGCGCTGTTCTAGATGGTGTTGCTGGAGTATCAGATTCCTCTGCATCTCCTGTACCTTCAGCATTCCATACACTCCCTGCATGCTTCGAGCTCGATTCGTTCTCGGCAACAGCCTTAGCTTGAGGTTTTGTCCCAGGCGTTCTTGAGAGCTTTTGCGTGGTCTCCGGGGGATCGTGCTGAGGGGCTTGCGCATCTTCCGCCGTTGGTAGTGCGGCATGTCTGCTGACTATACTGGTCCCACTGTGGTGAGACACAGGTTGCTCATCCAGGGCCTCTTCGTTGGTCGCATCATCGACCACAATGGTCCTTTGGCTGCCATATCGTGTCCTCCTTCGTTTTGATGCCCGTGGGGAGGGGTCGAAGTCTGCCGACATAGCGGCACATGGGTGATGAAAACGATTCGGCTAACGATTAAGGGTCTTCAGCAACCTAGCCATGTGTCATGAAACCTGTTACTGTATGTTGCCCGTGTAGGGGTGCCGCCGACACTACAACCACTATTCGGCAAACTTAACGCGAACTTCACGCGAACTCCAGACGCGTAAATTGGTCAACGCGTTGTTCCACAATCTGCGCATGCAGGATAATAGGGGATGACTCAAGTATAGTTCTCGCAGCTTACTCTATCTACATCACCTTCTAACTGTATTGACTCTATCGCTTCAGTTCGGGCTTGGATTGTGTTTCTTCGCAACCCACTTCACTGTTGCTGTCTTCCCACCAACGAACATCCAAGAGAGGACTGCTGTGACGCTTGCAATAGCAGCAAATACAGCATTCATGTTTCCGTAACCAATGCTGTCTCTCAAACCGCCGCTTAGCAAAGGTCCCAAAGTCAACCCTGCAGAGAATGTAAGAGACTGAAACCCATAGAGCTGAGCATAAGGACCATTCTCTCCAAAGAAGCCCGGGTTTGCCTTGTCGTATTTCTGAACAACATCGCTAGCCTCGACAATACTAGGTGACCCTATCACCGCCATGCCGATTCCATTAAGTGCCAACATTGCGCACCAGAGTATTACAGTGCCTTTCTGACCGTGAACCACACCTGCCGTTGGCAATCTCAGCAATACCAAAGTGGGCACAAGATATCCAAAGCCTAGCACAGCTGCAGGCTTCGTTCCATACTTGTCAACCGCCCATCCTGCGACCGGACCAAGCAGCAGGTATGGTATGTCTAAAGCGATGAATAGTAGTCCCGCTTGTAGCGAGCTAAAACCAAGGAGAGATTCTGCTTCTGTCGGTATCGTGGCATCGAACATAGCTAGCGTGGCTGCTTGGACGAACGACAATAGCAGGGCTACCGCGACTCGAGGATTCGACAAGCAGTACAGCACTGGCAATGCTCGCACCGCTTTGTTCTGGTTTTCGGGAATCCTGAAAGAATCCTCTTCTTGCTTGCCAAGCAATGCTGTTTCTTCGTCTGCCTCCTCTCCATCACCCTCTTCTGTCCTCGAGCCATGATCCCTGGGATTAGTAGTTGTGCCGTCAGCGCTATACCTCGCAGCGACTTTCTTCTCCACGACCAGAAGTCGCATAACAAAGTCGAGACCCAGAATACCACCACCCACCCCAAAGACACCTGCATACCCGGTCTTATTGTACAGCACTCCTCCGAGGACAGGGGCCGCCAATTCACCGACCGAAATGAACGAGAATATCGACCCAATGACCTTTCCTAAATTCTTTGGCCCGACAGTGTCGAGAACCATCGCAAGCCCCACAGTCCAGACCACCGCAGCACTAATACCTTGCAGTATCCTCGCCACGACGAGTACTGCAAAACTTTGACCAAAGGCAAGCATGATTGTCGCTGCAAGAAGTGCGGCCAACCCAGCTAGGAAAGGTGTTTGACGTGCATTCGTCCGATCTGCAATCCATCCTGCAGGCAGGGAGAAGACCACACTAGCACCGGCATACGCCGCTAGAAGTGATGAGACGGAGCTCTGTACCTTGTCTTGCGGGACATCGAGTCGGTCCTGCAGCATAAATGGTAAAATTGGGACAACGAGACCGTACAGGAAAAGGTCGGTGAAGAGACCTATGGCCACTGTCGCGATGATAAAGAGGGTATTCGAGCGCCATTGCAAGCCAATTGGTGGCTTGCTTTTGTCGAGCAACGCCATCGCGCAGGCTTCCTGTGCGCTCTTCGACTCCGAGATAGATGTCGAGGTTAGGGAAGTAATGTGTAAATGCTTTTTATGAGGCTGTCCATAATTTGTTTTCCGGTGAGAATTGCCCAGTGAGAATTGCAACTCACCCTCCTGTTTGATCATCATCATCCTGGCTCGGCGGTCATGACCTCACGAACGCCTAGCATTCGCCAGGTGGGTACCATGCTTCCCGATCGAGAACTTAGCTGTTGCCGCGCATCGCGATTCAACGTGCAGGCGCGGTCAGCAAAGCTAGAAGTCACTTACTGCAGCCACAATCGCAGCTCTCCTTCCGGAAGTAGATCTCGTACCCTACATACGAAGCCCGTTTCCAAAAGCGGGATTGTCCACTGATCACAGAGGAGTAAAGCTACTGCGCCGCCAGACATGCAAGAGCTTCAAGATGTGATTCGGCCTATTTCAGTGTGGTTGATGCATATCTATATCGTTCCGAGAACACAAACTCTGTCCGGCTACCGGCCCCCGGTGCACTAATCACCTAAGAGGATACAAGCAGAAGTCAAAGAGCCACTGCACTGCATGAATCCTGGCCGAAGACGAAGGCAATCAAAACACGCCTTACTAAAGATTCGGGCTCCGAGAAGGACCATCTGCGAAGTCTTCATGCCAGAAGGCTGCAAGCTCTATTGCGTAGCCAAACTCTAGGATGCTTCAAGCAACATAGCGAGCACAACCTGAAGACAGCAGTTCAAGGTCGATTTACTATAACATGTTGTTGATTTTAGGTATGTCGTGTTGGTCTGATCACAAAAGCGTGTAAAACAGTCCTTTTCAAACTGCAATACTACCAAGTCAGCCTTTCGCCGTGGCCAAAGCGTAGCGTTGAGGTATCTTCGACCAAACACGTAGCTTTCAGAGAGGTAGAGCAAATCGTGGGAACGATGCACCGACGTCGAAGTGGCCAACAAGCTTGGAGACCTTCGATCACAAATACGGATGTGCAGCTGATACGCACAGCCAAACAGAACTGGTCAAATGGCCTCGTCCATCACTAACGAGATTGCTGCGCCACTACTACAGACTAAAGGCACCGGCTGCTGAAGGAGCACTAAGATGACAAGTGATGATAATGCGCGTAGCCCAAATGAGTTTACCAGATTCTGACGTTCATATTATGAAGCAAACAGTAGTGAACTCACACTTGGTCGACCGTGACTGCAGCATATGGTCGTATCTTCATCCCCTCCTGCACACGCACCGAAAAGTGCATATTGGTCAACTTGCGCCGTGGCAGAAGGCTCCTGAGCCAAAAGTCATAGTACAAGAGATTGCAGCATATCAGGTTCCTCACGTAGAAGCGCGGATCACACAAGGCCTGTCCCTAGCCCCAACCTCTTCGACCTCAGATACTCGTAATCAGGCATTGCATCGCGCACCCAGCGCTCGACCATCGCACCTGCCTCTTCTCCAAACTTGTGTCGCCAAGCCTTTGCTTCGGTGTCGATGTTGATTTCAGTCGGAGCTTTGTCCTTCACTAGGCCTTTTGAGCCGGCCACAGTGATCAACATCTGTTTGATGGCTGTCGATACAAAGAAATCTTTGCCGTCTGGAATTTCATACGCCTCCCATTCAGATACCATTCTCGATGTCTCCAGTCCGATGGTCTTACAGTACTCCTTCAGCACTTCTGGGTTCTGGATTATGTCGCTGGCATCTATGACAATCGGCCAGATACTTTCTCCTCTAGCTTCGAAGTGTCGCTTGTAGAAATCGTACAGATTTCGGACAGGCCGCATAGAAGCAATTGTCCCCAATATGTTGTTCTGAACTTCGGGTTCTCCACCTACCGTTGTTTGCAATTCTGTCCAATTCCGATATTGTGATTCGAACATAAGCGCGGGGTGCCGCAACAAGAACGTAGGGGACAAAGTCAGCAAGAAATCGTCTGGGAACAAAGTCTCGTTGAGTGGTGATTGCAGCGTTGGAGGATTTCCGCAGATACTCACCGTCCACGGAGAGTACTTAATGGTATTGTTCTTTGCGTCGACCATTTTCGACCGAGCAACGGGGTTCATGATGATGCTGACGTGCTCTTTGATGAAAACCCTTTTGTTTGATGCCTCGGCCTTCTGGATGAAGCTTGTCATGTTGTCCGCAGAAGATTGGTACACTTCCATGCAAGATGCCTTGTCTTCGTCAGTGATGGTGTGGCCATGCTTGTGCCACTGCCCGAGGCGTTCGTAGATACCAAGGGCGGACATGAAGAAATATTCGGCTGTCTCGGGCGGCCAATACTCGAGGTCAGGCTGTTTGTCAAGAGACAGCATCTTCATCATCAAGTGAGAAGCGGTTCGTGGTGATGTGAATAGGAAAAGCCGTTTCGGTCCCCCACTGGCGTTCTCGTTCGATGCGTGAGGCATAGTTGAAGGAGTTAAATAGAAATCGGATTGAGTATTGCCGACCACTCGTTATCAGAAATCACGTACAGCAGAAACGTTGCTGGAGCTAGCAACCAAGGCCATATGGTATATAACTTATTTGCAATGCTTCTTGTCATATGGGTAAGGCCATCACCGCCATAGCTGGATCCAGTAAGGATTACCAATGTTGTCACACAGCGTTGCAATTGATGCGTCTCGTGGGAAGCCTTATATCAACTAATGACATGGATGCTTCCAACCCGCATCAACAGAGTGCGGTTTATATGTGAAGGGTACCGTTTGCAAAAGAGCCTTCCGTCAATTGATCGTTTACACAGCAGTTGGTCAGCTGCTAGCGTGACATACTACCATGCTAGTACTACCTTGACTGCTTGCCTGATCGTTTCACTGACCCTGTGTCCCAACGAAGCCATCGCTCAGCATACTGCGAGTGACCGCGACAGTCTACATGAAATGACTGCTGAGAAAAGGCACAGAACAAGCTGCAGCTTCGACGAATTTGAATAGGAGTCTGAGCTCAAAACGCCCTGGCTCCTCAGTCAGAACTGTGGCTGGCGACACTACGGTGCGCCACGACACGGCCAAAGGATGGAATGCCAGATACATTACGGCCTCGAAACCTTTCCTAGCCTAGTTCGCTTAAGCATCTCTCTGCCTTTCTAGGAGGTTTGCAGCTTGCTAGAGCTACAAGGGTATTGCTTTACGATGGAATCTCGGAGACGACAAGTACCTATGTACTTGTGTTCTGCCGCGTAGACTAGTGTGCCGTATGATTTAAGGGGTATCGACGAATGCTCATGGAGGGGCGAACAATTCAGGCAGCCAGGCATGAATCCGTCTCCTGACTCAGGGCAAGTCTGGGGCATGCAGGGGTCGGCCTCCAGATTCTGGGCTGCGCCTTCTCGTCGAAAATGAGATGAGATGAAAATGGGACGGTGGAAGGTGGCAGCAACGTCCTCGAACTCTTCCCCGTCCACGCTCACAATGCTGCCATCACTGGGCTCCGTGCTGCAAGCACTGCTTGTCGTCTACACGTCGCTATCACCAACAGTCAAAGCAGCAGCATCTGAGTCGCAAGAGTCTGTGGCTACCGCGAAGAAGGCGTATTCCAGAGGTGACACCTTACCCGTAACATGTCTGAACCGCACCATCGAGACGGGTGAGCATATCACAGATGCTCATGGCAATCTACAATACATACCCTTTCTTCACTGTAACGAGACTGACAATGCGCCATTATCCTTTGCGTACGGGGTGCCCCAGACCTACACCTGCACCATCGAGACTCTGTCCGACGAGTTCTACCACTTGATCGAGTATTTCGTCCACTCCGACGTACCTCTGTCATGTCGAGTCCCTTCATATCTATTGTCCTTCGAAGATGCCCTCACAGCAGCCACGCATTCCAGTGAGCCGGGTGCAAACGCTGCAGCAGAATCCGAAAAATGGACGCCGTTGACAATTGCCTTGCAAGGAACGCTACAGCTTAGCCACATTCACCTGCACACAAATATCAATGTGCTCTTTCATACGTCCACGGGCGTCGAAGAACAAGATCCCAGCACTCTGTCCAAGAAACAGAGGCAAGCTGTTCTTGATTACGCGACATCATCACACCTCATAGCTTCTACCGCATATTCGCTCCCAGACCCCAACATTGTACCAGAAGGCACCAAGCTTACCCGCAATGAGCCTCTGAAGTTCACCTTCAACGTTGGCTGGATCCCTGGTGCCATCCTCCCAGGCATGGTCAGCGCAGATACTGGCAAGCCCTTCATGGGAGTGACAGATCACACCACGGGCTTCTCGTTGCTGTCCTTCTTCGCAATAGCTGGCAGTGGTGGTACTGGTGCTTTGTTGATGTTGCTGTACGAAAGGCGAAAGAGAGGACGAGCAGACAAGTATGGTAATGGCATTCTCCCAACCAATGGTTTATCCAATGCGCCCAGTACTAGAAGTTCTGGCTACGGAGGTTACGGCGGCTATGGAGGCTACTCTGGTCCTGGGAAGAGAGATTGATACTTTCAAACGTACCGATTTGTCGCGACACCAGGTCAAAGGGACGGAGCTGTCTCATGCTAGATCCTGTGCGACATCGGACCACGTTCAAGACTGTCTCAAGCCATCAAGCAGTCTGACGCGTACTACGAGACCTGACCGAAACACACACAAAGACTGATCATGGTGCGCCTCAAGTTTTCGTGCTTGTCGATATCTGGGGTCGGCCTTAAACTCAGATGCAACCGCCACGACGGTATCTAAGTCGTACGATAGCTACCGAAACGCCATCTCGCCGTCAGCTGTCCGTCTCCGAGCGTACGGTTTGTCAATATCGCCCGGGACTATTGCTTCCTTCGTCTTTCAAAGCACTTTTCGCCACACACTACCGACAATCGATTGCTTACATACGATACTGTTCTTGCGATTTCTATACAACGACAATCTGCATTTGCTGGCCAACGGAAGCTACGGTCTCTGTCGTCATAGACACTACATCAACCTTCTCAGCAGCCTCTTCTGCTTAACAGTCGTATCGGGTAGTGGATGCAGGTTGAAGCACAACCAATACTTCACAATCTCGTCCAGTTTCTATCAGAGGTCGCAGCACAAAACAATCTACGAACAACATCGACCACATGACTCGTATCGGGATAATCAACGCTAGTGACGCTCACTCCAACCACAGCAGCAACAGTCCTACCGCAAATGCAACTGCTTCCGGTGGTATTTCCGACACATCAGCGGTACTGGACACAATAGCGACGATTATGTCTTCTTAACGTCGTCTCTTTCGGGAGCTTGATCTACTACATCTCCGTCAACGAACAGTCACTCGCCATGAGGCGTGTCGACACCACCGGCATCGCGAACAGCAGCACCAATCTCGGCAGTGTCCAACCGACCACAGCACCAAGCACCTACAACAACTGGACAGGTGTGATGTACCACAACGGCCGGCCAGTCGTCAGACACGATTCGACTGATGTGTGCGGCTTGTTGTACAGAGGAGGACACAGAGATAGTTAGGCATAGCCTTTGCGAGAACGATGAGTAGGATAAGATATCGAACTAGATAGCAGAACTATGAGCATAATGCGAAAGGACTAGCGTGAACACAGCGATGATTGCTTGTCAGCACTTTATGTTGCTTGCTGGATGAGCATCAGAACGCGCTAGATTAGAAAATAGGTCACATACAGCCTCAACGAGCCACGTACCATCTAGGCACAAAGGTAGAATTGCAGAGATGTCCGTCTCTACTATCAGACTGATTCGCCAGACGTATAAACCCACCACCAGGGCTTCAAGCACGACGGCAGCCGCAACTAGGTAGCCACCCGCGACCAAAGAAGGTGCAATTGGCTTCTCCACGAACCGCACGAAGAAGAAACAAGCCACCTTGGGGTCGTAAGTCTGCAATAGGGACATAAATGAGTGCATGGCGAATAAGTTGCGGTGACAGGGCGTTCACTTGAAGGCCTGGCTTGAGGCAACGTGGTATACTGATTGGTATCATCGTAAACGAGTATCATGAGTCGTGTTAGCTGCGTCTAGTCCTAAGCCATGCAATACATAAATAAACGCCGATATATCGGCAGCCAAGCAGTACTTTACTGTAGAGTCAGATCCTCCACATCCCTCCAAATCGTTTGTTGTAGCAGCAGCAGCAGCAGCCGCCGCACCCGCAACCGCCAGCCTCAGGAATCTTCAGACCTCACCAAGCTTGAGTCTACCAATCGTTCGGATCAGTCAACTCTTGCCCTCTGTTCGTCTTGGGAACGGGAACAGGCTCGACCTTTACTGGCTGGCCCGGTGCGTTCTTCTTGCCCTGTTTCCTCCACTTGGCCAAGTAGCCGGAGCCGTCGAGCCACGGCGTATCTTGTGTCCTTCTGTCCTCGAACTTGGTGATCTTCTCGTCCATCTGCATGGTCAAGCCGATGTCATCCAGACCGTTGACGAGGCAGTGTTTCCTGAACTCTTCGACGTCAAAGTCGGCGAGCTTGTTACCTTGCGCGTCGTTGATGACTTGGTTGGGGAGATCGACCTCGATTTCTTCGCCGGCCTTCGCTTTCTCGGCTATGGCGTTGAGTTTCGACTCGTCGGGCATGATGATGGGCAGCATGCCGTTCTTGAAGGTGTTGTTGAAGAAGATGTCTGCGTACGACGGGGCGATGACGCACTTGATGCCAAAGTCGAGAAGAGCCCACGGTGCGTGCTCTCTCGACGATCCGCAACCGAAGTTCGGCCCGGTCACGACTAAGATCTTAGCCTTGCGGTAAGGGTCCTGGTTGAGAACGAAGTCTGGGTTCTCTGAGCCGTCCTCCTTGAAGCGCAGAGGGTTGAAAAGAGCTTTGCCGAGACCAGTGCGCTTGATGGTCTTGAGGAACTGCTTCGGGATAATGGCATCTGTGTCGACATTGGCCCGATCGAGTGGTGCTGCAATTCCTTTCCAGGTTTCGAATTTGGGAAAGCCGGGTGAGCCCTTAGCAGGCAGACTGTGGCTGCTTGCACCACTGGTGCCATCTTGAGGAAGATCCATGATCCGCTCCATATCTTCAGAGTCGGACATCTCGTCTACGTGCTCCGAGATCTCAAGTTTTGGGGAGGACTTCTGCGGCGTGGCGTCGTCCGTCAGCTTTCGGACATCCGCCAGCTTGCCGACTATCGCTGCAGCCGCAGCCATGACAGGAGACATCAAGTGGGTGCGACCGTAAGCACCTTGACGACCCTCGAAGTTTCGGTTTGAGGTGGACGCGCATCGTTCTCGAGGCGAGAGGATGTCGGGGTTCATGCCAAGGCACATACTGCAACCTGCTTCTCTCCATTCGAAGCCTGCATCGATGAATATCTTGTCGAGCCCTTCTTTCTCAGCTTGGTTCTTGACGTTTCCGGAGCCCGGCACAACCATGGCTCGTGTGATATTGCTGGCGATCTTCTTGCCTTCGATAATTTTGGCCGCAGCCCGGAGATCTTCTATTCTAGCATTGGTGCATGAACCAATGAACACTTTGTCAAGTTCAATGTCCTCCATCTTTTGGCCTGCGGTTAGGCCCATGTACTCGAGAGCCCGCACACAAGATTCCTTCTTAGCCTTGTCGGTGAAGTCATCAGGGCCTGGAACGACGCCAGTAATGGGTACGACGTCTTGAGGCGATGTACCCCAAGAAACCGTTGGTGCAATGTCCTTTGCGTCGAGGAAGACATCGATGTCGTACTTGGCCTCGGGATCCGAAGCCAAGCTTGACCAGTATGAGACGGCTTTCTTCCACTCCGCACTGTCTGGCGTTGGAGCGAGCGGTCTGCCCCTCAAGTAGTCAAAGGTAATCTGATCTGGTGCAATCATTCCTGCTCTTGCTCCTGCCTCGACCGACATGTTGCATATCGACATTCTTGCTTCCATGCTCAATGCTCGAATGGCAGAGCCACAGTATTCCACGACTGCGCCAGTACCGCCAGCAGTACCGATGTGGCCAATGATGTGCAGGATGATATCCTTACTCGACACTCCCGGAGCCAGTTGACCATCGACTTGTATCCTCATGTTCTTGCTCTTCTTGGTGAGCAAGCATTGCGTGGCCAACACGTGCTCGACCTCACTGGTACCGATGCCGAAAGCCAGAGAGCCGAAAGCACCGTGTGTTGAGGTGTGAGAGTCACCGCACACCACTGTCGTGCCAGGTAACGTGAAGCCCTGCTCGGGTCCAATGATGTGTACAATGCCCTGGTTGGCGCTACCGAGGCCAAAGTATGTGAGACCAAACTTCTTCACGTTTTCCTCCAAGGTCATACATTGTAACCTCGAGTCGTCCTCCTTGACGAAGTCTGCAACGTTCTTGAAGTTCTTTCGAGGCGTGGTCGGTACATTGTGGTCGGTCGTGGCAAGTGTGCAATCTGGCCGTCTCACCTTTCGCCCCGCATTTTCCAGTCCTTCAAAGGCCTGTGGCGATGTCACTTCGTGGACAAGATGTCTGTCTGTACCCTAGTCAGCAGAGAGTTCGTGTAGGCCGATTCGAGGCCAGACATACCGATATATAAGAGGACTGTGCCATCGTCCTGCTGGTTCACAATGTGGTCGTTGAAGACCTTGTCATACAGCGTCTGTGGTTGTTTAGTGGCGGAAGGCATTATGTGTGTGTCTCGAGATTAAAAGAGTATTACTAGAGTGCTCCAGCAGCGGTATCAGATTGCTCAAGACGGCGGACGAGCCTCTCTATTTATGGTAGAGGCGCGATGTTCTACGACCAGACCACTGAAGCCGATATCGCTCGTGGCGCTGCGCCAGGACAGAGCCTTGTATTATGCTTAGCCTGGACTGGATCTGCCATAGAATTTGCGGCGGGGACCGTCTTAGATGGCAACGACTAAATTGGGGTTCCTCTTGATCGTCTAATACACTTTCTTTGATTGGCAGAAACTTTTTGGCGATGATGTCGATCGCTCCCCGCTCGCATGCCCTGGCCTCGAATAGCCGAGATGCCGATCGCGCTCGTTGCTCTGGAGGGCAGATGCGCCAGAAACCAGTCCCCTAGTAGCCCGAAGTCGCAAAGCCACTGCCGTGGCTGCAATTATAACAGTATTGAAATTGGCCTTTGATTTCTTCACTACACTGTTGTCGCCTGCGAACAGTATGGCATAAAGCTAGCTAGTAGCGATATCAAGCGGCGCTCGAAACGAGACATGCGCAATGGCACGTCTCTTCGTACTTTCTGTCCAAGGCACCACCATGCCTTACCCTGCCGCACGTTCTACCTTTGCGGCAGCGGTGCAAGATCTGACACTTGGGAAGAGTCGTTCTCTTTGGGACAAGCCTGCTGATCATGAGTCGTTCCTCCTTCGCCATCTCCAATCTTTTTATCTTGGTTATTTATCGCCTGACTGGGTGTTGTTCCGTCCTCGAGACGAGGTAGTGTAGTCGCCTGTTCCGGCTGCACAAGTGTCTGCGCTTCTGTGCCTTCGTCTTCTAATTGTGGAGATGCGTGTTCTCCATTCTTACGGCGGGACGGGCTGGGTTGGGGAGTTCCGCTTCTGGGAGCTTTCGAGCCTCCTCCCGCCCCCTGGTCATGCGCCTGTACCGGCAGGTCCATCGAGGAGGCTTCAGAATCATCATGGGACGTTTCTTCCTCCGATTCGTCGGACCGAGCGTCTAGATGCTTCTTCAAACGTGCGTATCTTGCTTTCACACGCCTCATACGCCTTTTTTGTCTCTGAAGTCTCCTCTTCAAATCTGCAGAAGACTTGTCCTCCGATGGCCGATCGAGCTGTCCGGCTGCTTTGGAAGTGACCATCTCGTTCTCCTCGTCAACAACTTTCTCAGCCATTTCTCTCTTACCGTCTTCAGTCTCATCCGTCTTGGTTCTATACAATGCATCTGCCATTTTCGCAACTTTGCTCATCTCCTCCACGTCATGAACACGTACAATCCGTGCGCCACCAGCAACAGCAGCAGTAACACAAGCGGCTGTGCCCCAAACTCGTTCGCCTGCGTTCGCGGTTCCGGTGATTTTCCCAATAAACCCTTTGCGGCTAGTACCAATAAGCCAGGGGAAACTAGGTAGTAATGCGGGATAGTATCTATAGAATCCTTCTATGCCAGCCCTTAGCAATGCAAGGTTTTGTTGCTCGTTCTTCGCAAAGCCGACGCCCGGGTCGAGTATGATGCGCCACGGGGGTATCCCAGCTTTGAGAGCTTGGTGAAGACGATTGACCAATTCACCAGCAACTGTGTAGACGACACCTCTTGGACTATAATCTGTCATCGTGGTCATAGTTTGCGGTGTACCTCGCATGTGCATCAACACTATGGTTTTTCCGAGTTCTGCGACGGTTGCGAGCATCTTTGGGTCGAGCTGGCCAGCAGATACGTCATTGACTATATCAACGAGGCCTTCTCTAATGCATGGTCTTGCGACGTCTGCATAGAAGGTATCGAGACTGATAGCGACGCTGCCACTTGCCACTTCCGGAATAGTGCGAATCGCGCGAAGGGCGGGGAGGACGCGACGCAGCTCTTCTTCCGCAGGCAGCATCGTAGCGTTTGGACGAGTGGATTGACCTCCTACGTCGAGGATGGCCGCGCCCGATGCAATGTGTGATTTGGCAGTAGCCACGATGTTGTCGACATCAGTAGGAGAAAGCTTTCCGCCATCGGAGAAGGAATCAGGGGTAACGTTCAAGATCGACATGATAAGTGTTGGTTGACCTGGATCGTCGGATGAGGCGACGGATTGGTCCAGAGAGAGGACGGTGATTTTCCGCATCGTATCGTCAAGATGCCGTATCGTTGCTAGCGCATGATCCAATGAAATGGTGGGACAAGTGGAATAGTTGGGGGATGACTCAGGCACAGGCAGTCTATGCTGTGTGACGAGTACGCTGGAGATTGTCAGCATGTAGTCTTGACCCGGGAGCTGCAGTTCTCACTCAGACATGGGCCGTAGCACGAATTCGCGCTCCATCATGAGCGGATGCGGCACTTGAAGCCTTTCGTGATCAACCCGTTCCTCGCCATACAGGATGATGTCCAAGTCCAGTGTCCTTGGACCTTTGTCAATGTTGCGAACTCGGCCTTGTTCGTTTTCGATTCTCTGAAGGACGTCGAGTAATTCGAGTGGCGGAAGCACCGTGTCGACCACAGCGACGCCATTCAAGAAAGAGTCTTGTTTGTCGTAGTACATCGCCTTGGTCTCATAAAGGTGACTAAGCTTGATTATCTGGAGACCAACAGCCCTCATAGAAGCTATTGCGTTTTCGATGTACGCAACTCGATTGCCAAGGTTGCTGCCAAAAGCCACGACAGCTCGGTAAGTCCCAGGTAGACCTGACATGTTCACCTTCTTGTTAAGAAAAGCCCCTTCCGAGGATCCACTAGCAAAGTACCTGATCACAGGAAGTTCAGGCGGTGAAGGACCAGCGGAAAGCATACGTTCACTCGTGTAGCCCCCTGGTGGTCTCGGACTCGTGCTCGCAGTGGATGGCTTGACATGTGAGAAATCCGGTCGGGTTGGGCAAGACAAACTTCGAGTCAGGTGTTTAACGGAGTGGTAGCCATAGAGGCCTGTGCTGATGGTGCCATTCAGCCTCCTGGCAGCTCTGCCATTATGCCCCTGATATTGGGGCAATAAAGATGGATGAAAAGTCGTGGAACCCAGCCTTGGCCGTTTGAGGCACGTGCAAAGCTGGCGCCCGACCCCAATGGACTGACTCATTGACTGACTACAGGCTTGCAAGCTCAGTCGTCAAGTTTTCTCGAGGAAAGGACCTGCTTTAGAGTCGACGATCGATGAATAGAGCGACTGATCCTCCGAACCAATGAGGGCGAGCACTGCGACAGAGCCTTGTTGCCCTACTAAACTGTCACAGCCTTGTCTTGGTAAATAGCACATGGTTGATCGAAATGGAGGGCGCCGGGTCTGCCGCCTAAAGTGGGCGCCGATGCTAGGCTTGAATAGGAGAAGCTCAGCGATGAGTCTGGAGAGTTGCCGAGGCACATGCACCCCCATGCGCTGCTTCACTTGTCACTCCACAAGTAAGCGGCCCTTCCCCAGATCTTCGAGCAAGATACTCGGCTTCTCCTGTCGCTACTTCTTCTCTTCTACTGTCCATCATCTGTTAGCTATTGCTCCCTACAGTCCACAAATCTCTCCACGTACAGCATAGTCACCCTCGTCCTCGAACAGACACACAGTCACAATGGCCTCCCCACAGCAGATCAAGACCACGATCACCGACCTTCTGAAGATCAAGCACCCGGTCATGCTTGCTGGCATGAACGTGGCAGCAGGCCCCAAGCTAGCAGCAGCAGTCACCAATGCCGGCGGTCTGGGTGTCATCGGTGGTGTAAGTGCGCCCTTCGTCCTCACTCACTCTCCCTTCATGCGCATCTAGTCTTGTCAGCCCTTGCTAACTCAGTCTGAATGTAGGTCGGCTACACGCCTGACATGCTCCGAGAACAGATCTCTGAACTCAAGTCCTTCCTGAACGACAAGAATGCCCCATTCGGTGTCGACCTGCTCCTCCCTCAAGTCGGTGGCTCAGCACGAAAGACAAACTATGACTACACCAAGGGCAAGCTCGGCGAGCTCGTCGACATCATCATCGACAGTGGCGCCAGGCTCTTTGTATCAGCTGTCGGTGTGCCACCAAAACAAGTCGTTGACAAGCTACACAAGGTAAGCCCCCGCTCAACGGCACCCTCTACTTTACCTTATCAACGCACCAACCATGACCCCAATCATATCAGGAGATAAAAACAGGCTAACATCTCATGCAGAACGGCGTCCTCTACATGAACATGATCGGCCACCCCAAACACGTCCAAAAATGCCTCGACCTCGAAGTCGACATCATCTGCGCCCAAGGCGGTGAAGGTGGCGGCCACACCGGTGACGTCCCAACCTCAGTCCTCATCCCAGAAGTAAAGCGCCTCTGCGACGGCAAGACCTCCTCTTTCACCGGCCTCCCCGTCCAAGTCGTCGCAGCTGGCGGCATCTTCAACGGCCAATCCCTCTCTGCAGCCCTCATGCTCGGCGCTTCAGCCGTCTGGGTCGGAACCCGCTTCGTGCTCTCGGAGGAGGCTGGCGCGCCCAAAGCCCACCAGGAGGCCGTACGGTCATCGGGCTTCGACGACAACGTGCGGACTATCATCTTCACTGGTCGTCCGCTGCGGGTCAGAAAGAACGAGTATATCGCTAACTGGGAAGAGAACAGACAGGCTGAGATCAAGGAATTGACGAGCAAGGGCACCATCCCCGTCGAGCATGACCTCGAGGCTCAAGGTGACGATATCAGTGATGAGATGATGGACCAGGCGAGGCCGTTCTTGATGGGTAAGGTCGCCGCTGTCGTCAACGAGAAGAAGACTGCGAGGGAGATTGTCGACGAGATGGTCAGCGGTGCGGTCGATTGCATGACGAAGGGAAGTGCGATGATTGTGAGCAAGAGCAAGCTGTAGATGGGTTATGAGGCGACATGTAGCAAGCCATATATCATTTGTTTAGGTGAATCATTGAAACACTTCAGCCACACAAGATGCTATTGTTCCCTACTCCAGACACTCAAGCTCTTGCTGCAAAGAAGCAAAGATGGCGTGCTTCCCCCCGGCTGTATTCAGTGATTCAACAATGGTGATTTACCAAGGCTTTGCAGCTATGTGTAGCAGAGAATGCCTTGTCCAAACAATAGTTGACAAGTCTCGAACAACTTTCCATCATAGGTAGTCTGGTAGCTCGTATTTGAAGTCGTTTTCAGCTCCACTAGACCTTGTGTCAGTATAGTTGAGGTGTGATATACATTCCAAGCCCCGGTTGTGCTGCTCGGCTGCTCACGCTCTCAGTCGTCGAAACCTGCCTCGACGCTGCCATAGTCTCTGCCGTGGTAGAACAGTGTGTACTGCACGGTAGCGAAGGAATAAGTGATGCGGAGCCAGGGGTCACACCAAAGACGGACCTCACCGTCTCGTTGGAAACCCCTCAAGAGCTCTTTGGGCACCACACTCAAGTCGACATTCAAGTCTGCGATTTTCTCGACGCCTGGTTTCGTTAGTGTCGGCATACCACGCTAGTGCCTCGGGACTTCACCTTCACTGCTCGGATATCTCGGTGGTACGGCATCGTCGCCATCCCAGGCATACACCTTCAAGCTGATTGTAGAGTCTGCTGTATCCACCGAAGTTTGGGCCCAGTCGTGAACGTATCCTCGTTGATTTACATAATCTCGCTTGACGGTGGTGCCCTTTAAGACTGTCAGCAGTCAGTTTTGGCGAATGTTGCGCATCACCCTACCTTTTTGAGGAACCAATGGATTGCTTCGACGTAAAACTGCTGCTCAATTGGTACCCAATATCTGTTCTCGTTAGCTGGTCTGTCCACGCTGATCAAGAGGTAAATACTTCTTGTCTTCGGGATCGTATTCGGAGCGAAATGGCCTACTGCAAGTGATGCCGTAGGTCATTCTCGACTGGCGTGAGATGACCACGGCAGTTGCAAGCTGAGGGGCCCAGATAGGCAGTGCCCGACTGATTGCGCCCCGGACGATGGCCGTCCAACCGTCGTCAGGTCGATACAGCTTCATGCGCTCGTCGTGCCAGGAGATCGCAATCTCGAGTTCCTGTTTGACGAAGTCGCTTGCGCCAAAGCCGCCGACGAGGATGACAGCAGCAATCGCTCCCCGTTCCTTTTGAACGGCTCGACGGTCTTGTTCATTGACGAGTTTTCGCAGAATGTCCACCACGACTTTAAACATCGTTCGAATATATGCAGCCTGGATGACTAACTTACTCTTTTGGATGAGGATGCCGTCCTTGTTGTAATTGGGAGCACCATGAACCTTGACGATTACTGATTCATCACTGCCGTCGTACTTGCGCTTCGTTATGCGCTCGAAATAGTCGACCGCGTCTGTTGTATGCTGTTCGGTCCATCCTGGAACATGCTTTGCATGAGTGTATTCGACGAAACCCTTGAACTGTCTGTCTAAGTAGACACTGCCGCATCGATCCCCATCCCCTTGCACGACCTCTTCTACTTCAAGAGGTTCAACACTTTTGATCTTATATGTGATTAGATCAACCGTGCCTCCGCCAGCGTCGCACAAGATGAAGCAGTCACCATCTTTGTATCCGCCTCTGGGCAGCTTCTGAAGAGCATGAACCATAGCAGCCTCTGGTTCCGTAATGACCTTCAAATTACTGCCCATTCCAGCCTTTTCAGCACACCATCTTGTCAAGCTCTTGGCCGATTCAGACCAGATGGCAGGTACTGTGATGATATATTGAATTGGCATAGATTCCAGCATGCCAGTACCCAGGTTTTTCTCGATGTCGAGTTCCAGCCACTTCCGTAACTCTTTCATGAAATCCACTGACAGCTTTGTGGCCGAAAAGCGCGTAGTGAGCGGTAGACTGGCTGGATCTTGGAACTTCTGACCCATGCCGGCGTGGTGAATCTTCCTGCTGTGGTCGAGATAGAGCTTGAACTCCTGGTATCTTGACTCCGACCCTTGTATCATATAGCCCCACCCTTTGACTCTGTCCTGCGCATCGTATGTAATTCGGGTAGGGACTTTATCGGAAGTTATCTCTGTGCCGTCAGCTAAGGGCCAAGTTCTGACAACATGAGGCATCTCAAGCTAAGACCGTATCAGCAGGTTCATTTACACCTTCGGCAACCTCACGTTGTCGGAAAATACCCAGCACACGCCTGAGAAAGTTGTACCATAGTCGACCGCGACAATGAGAGTAGGAGTTTCGTCTCCATTTGCTGGTGGCGCCGTCATACTGATGGCTGAGTGCCTGAACCCAATGTGAAGCCGGATCTGCCAATGTCGTCACAAATGAATTCGTGTTGGTGGTCGGAAGAGAACCAAACGTTGTGAGTGAGTGGGACGATTGGTAAGTGGTAGCGGTGAAGTAATCAGCGGTTTGAAGCTGGTAGTTCTGGAGTGAAGATAGTACCCAACGTGCTCAACGCGTTCCGCATCCCAACAGGTCGCAATCAGGAAACGAGCAGTCAATCTGCCGAAGCCTTCACCATTTGTAAATCTTGTTGTCCCCTGCCATACAACAACAGCAGTCTTCTCTGACTAGCGCTGATCTCATCCTCTCATACACCTGTAATCCTTCTTGTACAACACCACTGGAGCATGGATGCTAGCCCATCTATTCGGCCATCCCAGCCTCCTCTTGGCCCTTGGAAGGCTGTGGTGACAAGCAATCTTCCCTCAGTAAGACCACAGGAACGAGATTGCTGTAAATACTGACACAGTTGTCAAGACTCAACCCGATACGAAGAGCCTTTCAGATCAGCCACCGAAAGTCAATCCCTCCCCTGAACTTCTTTCTCATCAAGGTTCGCAACTTCAACACCGGCTGGAGTTGGCTAGAAAACATATTCAAAGACTCCAATCTGAGCATGCACAGGAGCTGGAGAAACTGGGGGCCAAGGTGAAGACACTCGAGAGATCTCTAACTGAAACACGTGGCAAGCTTGTTCGGCTCTTACCAGAGGAAGGTCCATCAGAAGACCACATTAAGGAGGCATTTCAGGATCTGTGCCAGAACATCGAAACCTTGGTGGACCTCGAATGCGGCGATCTTAATGATCTCAAGTCCAGGATTGAAACAGGTGGATGGTCTGAGCAAGAGTTCCATGTCCTTGATCGACATGTTACTGATGATGACCTTGGACTTGCACAAGAGTATCCAGAGATCAGCACTCAGATCGTTATGTGTGCTATCTTCAGCATTGTCTTCGAAGCTTCTCTGGCAGATGGACGATGGATGTTAGGCATGAGCAAAGAGGAAGAATTGGTCCTAGAGAATATTGCTAGTCACATCAGCGCTGCCAACGGTTCGCTAGTTGACTCCGAAATTGTTGTCTAAGATTTGCTGACGCTAGCAGGTAACATGGCACAGATGAGATGGCGCAGAGAGACGTATATAGCCTTGTGCGGACAGCAAAGTCGATTTAAGGAGCAGAACTTTGAGGCGCAGAAAATCGCACAAGTCCTATCTAGCTTTGTCAACCACTTCAAGAACCATGGTAACGGCAACACGAACGATAAGAAGGTGCAGGAGAAAGTCGTGGGTCGAGCTCTGAAGCTTGCTGAGATGTGCAAGACCTCGATGTCCAGGTATACATTGCAATTTCTGACCAATTCATCGAGCAAAAATCGAGTTCTAGGTGGAGAGGAAGCAAGGAGCTACAGTTTTGTCGATGCAAGAACGGGTACTGAGATTAAAGCAGAGAGGGTTCGGCCAGGAGGCAAGCTGAGACTATGCGTGTTTCCTGCTCTGCTGAAAGTGCTCGAGAGCGGTGAGACGAGACGCGTGGCACCTGCTATGGTGGTCCTTGAACAGTGAGGGACTGTGGGAGCTGAGTTGCTGGTGAGCGCTCGATGACATGGACCGAACGATGAAAAAGTGCAAAGGCACCTGTTGAAGGAACACCTCGAGCAGTCGCGCCGCCAGTCAAGATTGCACGTGACAAGCGAAATCGTGGCTAAAAAGTACTAGCGTAGCAAGATTAATCATCATGGCCAAGATTTGAAGTTCGTCACGTGGGCCAGTTGACCTGCGGCGATATCACAATGTTGAAGGATGAATTACTCACGACCCTGCTGACTTGCCCATTTTCCTCGTCCAACAGCCTAGCCATTTCTTTCACATTGACCACGCGAGATACAGCGCTTTACACCAGAACTCAAACAAGATGTCAAAAGTAGCAGGGTGAGTCGCCGTCTGCGATGGGCGATTCCAAAAGAATCTTTATATTCTAACAGTCATGATTAGCCGCGAATGGGCCGAAGATGTCTCAGACAACGAAGCCAGTGACCCAACAGCCATCCCCGCCCCAGTAACGACACTCAACAAGGATGGCACGAAAACCACAGTCTCTTACAAGATCGACGACAGCGGTCGCCGGGTTAAGGTCACCCGTAAAACCCGCACCACAGTCCACCGAGAAAAGGTCAACCCAGAAGTCGCAGAGCGAAGAACATGGGCCAAGTTCGGTCTAGAGAAGGGCAAGGGCAAGGGACCACAACCCGACACCACCTCGGTCGGTGAGAATATCGTCTTCAGACCAAGCAGAGATTGGAAATCGGTTCAGGCTGCTGAGGCGAAGGAAGGTGGCGGAAAGGCAGAAGAGAAGAGTCTGAAGGAGCAACTTAGAGACAAGAAGGTGAAGTGCCGAATCTGTCAAGGCGAGCACTTTACTGCAAGATGTCCATACAAGGATACTATGGCGCCAGTGGGTGGTGATAATGAGCCCGCAGCAGACCCAATGGCCGAGGATGGTGAGCAAGCTCCAAAGCAGGGCGGTCTGGGTACTGGGCAAGGTGGATATGTGCCTCCACATATGAGGAAGGGTGCCGCCGCTTCTGCTGGCGAGAGGATGGGTGGAAAGTTCGAGAGAGACGATCTGGCTACTTTGCGAGTCACCAACGTAAGCCCACTGCCGTACGCGACCCTTATTGAGTTCATACTAACGAGTTGTCTAGGTCTCGGAGATGGCAGAAGAACAAGAACTTCGCGACATGTTCGAGCGCTTTGGTCGCGTTACCAGAGTGTTCCTTGCAAAGGACCGAGAGACCGGTCGTGCTAAAGGTTTTGCTTTCATCAGTTTTGTTGACAGGGCGGAGGCTGCACGGGCATGCGAGAAGATGGACGGTCAAGGTTACAGACATTTGATCTTGCGCGTCGAGTTCGCCAAGAGGACCACCTAGGCAAACCATGACCGTGGGTTTTGTATCAATCAAGAAGGCGTTCCATAGGACTGGTCGCGGCATGCGAAAATGTGCATCAGAGCAGCAACGATTGACGATAGACACGAAACGTGGTTGTCGGTTAAAATCGCAAGATCTGTGTCATTCGCATAATGCCATTGTGAATTGAATGCGAAAATCTATAAGCCCACGTTGAAAGTCCAGGACGAGCAAAGAAGTATTATCGCGCAAGATTCAAGGTCCAAGCTTTGCATGAATGGCTTTAGGTTTCTGTCAGTCACGGCATGGCCGATGAGCTACGCTTGAATAGCCCTTGGGCAACACGACGAAGCTAAGGCGATCATTCTAGATACATTAGAAGAAACGCACCAGCTCTATGGAGAGGCACACAGACTCTTCACTATTCTTCTCTTTCTGGGAGCTGTAAGGAATAAAGCTGCCAAGGGGAGAGGTTACAGTTAGCAGTCAAAAAATGGCGATCACAGTTCATGCCATATCTGATGGCATGCCAAACTCCAGACATGTCTGCAGAAGAGTTCAGCCGATGTGCTTGACGTGCGTCAGGCGCTTATGGCACGGTGCTCATTATCAGCTGAACGGGCTCAGGAGATAGTCTGGCAAGCAGACGCTGGTAGGGTCGGAACCAGGGACCGCTATCGTCGCTGCGCCCTTCGTCGCTCGGTAGTCTCGAAGCCTGCCCACCCACGCTCGTATAAATTCAGCGCAGCTGAAAAACGGTTGTCGGGGTTTCAGCTCCGGGACGCTGAATCCATATGCCAGTCGCCTTCGGGCCCGTCAGCCTATACAGCATCCCGGCACGGCTACACTTCTGGCAGGACTCCAGGTCTGCCAGGGTCCTATCAAGACGTTTCGATCGCTGTATTCTGACAGTCCCAACTGTCAAGTTAGCCCCGGAGGAATTGAGCTGCAAGAAAGTACCACAGAGAGCAAGGTTGAAGCTGTGCTCAGTCTCGATCTCTCTCGTCTTTCGAGAACAGACGATCGTGGAACACATGCAGGCGATGAGGCCTTGATCGCCGCGCACGAAGAGCACAGCATTACAATATCCCGATGAAGCAAACTCTTCCAGACCATGCAAGCAGCCGGCTCCGGGAATGAGGAGCTCCCGCATGACATCCGTCGTACCGCCAAGAAGACTTTTGTAAGCTCGCGCCTTACCTGGACCTGCATTGTGGCAGCACATCCGTCAGCATTCAGGCGCAGAGGATGGCATTCTGTAGCACAATCAGACAACTCTCTGTCCGATTAGCCTCTCCTGTCCATGCTAAAGGTTCGATGCAGACGTCGATCATGTTGCCAAACAGATGCTCTTCGGGATTTGTAATTGTCCTCGATTGGCTCCCTGGTGCCCTAGGGCGAGCGGAAAAGGCTGGGGTTGAGACGTTTCATGTTGAGTTGCCACTGTAACCATTGTTCGTAGTTGTGCAACGTAGTCCTGACAGCACGAACTGTTGGCCTGTGCTTATCTCCTCTAGGCCTCACGTTCTGTCCCATTGGTGTACTCATGCCCCGTTAGCAAGCATTCACTTGTCTTCTGGGGCTTTCTTTCGTTGCTCGCGTGAGAGCAAAATGTTCTGGAGAGGATGACTATGCGTGTCGCCTAGACATGTGATGAGCAATGAGGGAAGTTACCTGGTCTGTGTAATGATAGTTCGTAGGCGGCTGTAGCTCACAGATGTTCCATGTCGATACCAGTATCCTTAAGCGTGTTCATGCCAGATACTACGCCTCATTGCCTGGTTCCCTCGTAAACAACAGTCACATGGGGTCACATAGTGCAAGGACGCAGGTGATCATGATGCGACGCGGTCAGCGTGCCGTAGCAATTTCAGTGCTGAGAGCAATCGTAGCGATAGGAACATATGCTCAGCTGTCGGAGCTTCAGCTTTCGATTGAGCAAAACATGCTAGAACCGCGAGTGTGCAAATCTCGGTCCATCGTGGTGTTCAAGTTGTGTCCGTGACGTCGAGCCGTGATCCACTTGGCCGAATTCGTCCTCTCCACTGCGCTGTCCTGCAGCGACCCGTGCCTTCCTCACTGACAATTTCCATCTGACTAGGTCCATACACTACCTTTGTCATGAATCCCTGGCCTTCTACGCAGCCTCCCAGAGGCTCCCACCTCGCCCTCAGCGCCAACATGATCAGGCCCCTGCTTCAGCCCATCAAGTTCTTTACGAGCTCCGCCTCAATTGGCGCGCCTCCCTACGCTGGCCGGCCCGAGGGAGGCTCGTCAAGCACGACATACCTGCAGCTGACAAGGGACTAGGTTGAGATTCTGGAGGATGCCCAATCGGAGAAAGACGTCGGTTTCGTCTATCTTTGTTACGATTTGCGAGTCACGTAGTGATGGCGACTGAAGCAGCCGCCGTTACCGGAAAAATATTGTGAACTTCCTTGCCTTGAAGGAAGACCTGCATAAAGCAATGTCTGGACACACCTAGCGCGCCTCAGCAGGAAGATAATGGCTCTACACGTGTCCGGTCAGCAAACAAATGTCTTGAAGATGCATCGTCTGAGGGTCTCTTCTCGTCATCGACTTCGTTTCTAGTCTGGCGAAAACCTTGACGTGGCTTGTTGCACCGGCTCCACCTGCTGGCATTGCTGTGGTTCAACAGTATATGATTCGCTGATTATGAACCCAACTGGTCTGCTGTTTCGTTCCCCTGCCTCCGCTGGCCTCAAAATATGCCTGCCCTAGGTCTTGCAACTGTTCAGAAGGCCACATGGCCCCGAAGAAGGGCAGGAACAATCAGGTATGGGCCTACCGATCGAAAAGGAGTGGCCATTGGGAAGCCTGTTCAGACGGTCAAAAGCTATTCCCAGACGAGGCTAACTATCCCCTTGAGGCAAGATCGATGGTCGCTCGTTTGTTCCGTGCTATTACCCCGACCCTAACCCTGTGCTGAGGGTTAACACATGGACATCGGACCAGTTTCACTGATGGATCGTCTAGAACCCTCAGCGCATTGCGCCAGAAGCTCAATCACTGTAGGTCTCAACTCGACGCCTAATAATGGGCAACACGAGTCAGCCTTCAGCAGCTTCATGCTGCCTGTTCCGTATCAAGGAACACCAACAACACGCCGGCCCCATGGTAAGTTTTGGCGCTTTCTGGATGGCTTCTTGTCTTGAAGGCTACCCGCATATAGCTCGAGGCGGGTTCAAGGTTGAGCATGACTCCGTCGATAGTCATTGGATTCTACGGTCTGCGGGCGCCCCGTAGATATCGAATTGTGCAAATTCTTTGGCTCTTGCTGACCCTTTTCGAGACGACTCCAGCCCAAAGGTCATTCTCTCTTTGGCAATGCAGTGGCTGAGCGCGTCATTACCATTTCCGAGCATAGTCTGCTCGGCCACGGAGTTTGGATCCAAGTATTCGATTTCTTGCGGCAGATTAGGTGTGGGTCAGCTAGTTCATGCATATGCATATTCGTTAAGGCGATCATCAGCAGCGACTATATACACGATTCAGACCCAGGGAGCTGATTCAAAACACCTGTTGAAAACATCCATCGTTCGCAACCTTGACGGCACCAGCAGCTCTAGCATCTTGTTGCTAGGTTATTTCTGAGGGTTCCAAGCACAACTGTTATCGTGTTCTTCTCACCTGTCCCACGCTATCTTCTCACACCGGGCTGCAGTTTGGTGATTGCGCCAGGACGACATATCTCTGAGCCGAGTGGTAGGCAGCACTGCCTACTGTCAAGAAGTGCCGAGCATTCCCATTGGTACGCTCACCGAAGCGGCTTCGAGGACTAGCTCTCTTTTTGCCAGACTCTTTGTCTGAAAGCCAACGGTACGTTCCGAATTCTTATTCTCACCAGCAAGACCGCGACGGGCCAAAAAAAAGCTCATGAGGAATGTTGCCAGACGGAGACTGACTTCTCCAGGGACACAGTTGTGGCGTTGGCCGAAGGCGTGCTTGGAACATCAAACAACAGTGGCGATCATCTCACCAGTCGCAATCTTCACTGTAGTCAGACGACGAATCAACCACAAAGTATCGAAGCAAAGCTGGCTGCAATCACAGAGCGTGTCAGCATCGCGCGCGAAGCATTTATCGTAGGCTCGCGAGACAGTATCATCCCAAGCTATTTTGTAACGAGCCATACACAATCAGGATGGATCCGAGTAAGTCTACACGCTAGTTCATTTATCATGATTTGCAAGTCAGCGAACGTCGACTCTGTTGCAGAGACGTAGGATCGGTGTCTAACAAGCATAAACGACGAGCCATAGCGTTGATCGGTCCTGCAACAGTGCAAATTCATGGCCTTAACCCTGTGATTGGAAGATGTGGCGTGCTTGCCGCAACGCGCAGGGATAACGCCATTCCTTGTGTTACACGCATTCTACACTTGCCCAAAGTTCAAGTTTCGAGCAATCCCTCCCAGCAAACCCCACCTCCTAACTACAGAGCAGCAGTTTCGGTCCGAATGGTGTCATTTTACTCTGAGCTTACTCGCTAACACATCTGAACAGCTCTGATACACAACTCATACCCATTGAACTTTCCTTTACCCAGCGACTTCAAATTTCAACCTGCAGATCGGCACTACTCTACATCTTTGTCCAACAACGAGTTCTTGGAAAGAAGAAATGTCCTCACCAACATATCTATGAACCAGCCAATAACCTTAGGTCGGCATAGCAATGGAAACGAATACAATGCAGGACAGATGCAGCACGAAGCACCGTGAGTACCCGTCCTTTCCGCTCCTTCACAGCCTTAGTTCCAAACCAGTGATGTCGGCAAAGCCACCGACTTGATAAGCTGGTATCGTGTGCCTCGGGTTTTGGGCACTGTGAAACCTCATCTGCATAAGAGCCAGACCTCTCATAAGGCAGCGGCAGATCTGCACCGAACCAAGCATCACACGCAGTTTCTGTCTCTGCGCTGTTTGATGGTATAGATCGGGCGCCAAAATGAACATTCCACACGTTGAGAGTTTTGACTCACGATTCATCGCAGCACAAGGCTGACATTTTGCTGTTTAGCTGCAATACCGCGAGCTCTCTCATCTTGACGCCACCACAATCTGGCGACGAAGCTTCATCATCAGCTACTAATCCATCTTCGTCCTCGTATACTTTTTCAACCCTGCCAAAAGTCTCTGGGAACAATGTGTCAGGGCCTGACTACTATCCAAGTACAGCTTCCGGCTACATACAACCAACCCTTAATGGCGGCACGAACATGACGCAGTTTGACAGACGTGGTGCGCTCCAGGTGTGAGTAGCCCCTAAGATTCGAAATAATCATGACCGCAGCTGACGCCAGCATCTGTACTGCAGATCTGCTCCGCTCTCTCCGCCGTACAGCTATGGTCCGATGAATAGTAGCAGCTTTCCACCCTTTTCAATGGCCCACAGTCGTGGGTACCATTTCCCATCACTTAGGGACACCACTTACGAGATCTTCAACCCAGCTCGGCGACCATATCCACCAAGTTCGATGCCACTGTCAGGAAGTCTACCATATTCTTCTGTACATCAACAACCTTCGTCCCGGCCAGAAGGTCCACCATTTGACGATACAGCCAAAGTCGTCTCGCTCGTCGGCAGTCGGGGACAGACTATTGGCGTGGACATTATCGCCAGCGTGACGAAAGGATTCTTCAGGGTAGACGACAAATGGACTTGTTACAGAAGGAACTATTTCAACGTGTCGTGTGGCTTCACATTGAAGACGCATACTTTGGATGGCCAGGTGTTCCTGCAAAGATATCAGCATCCTGAGCAGGTTCATTCCTATGCCATTTCTATCTCAGCCAAGACAGCCGCAGCAAATAACTCCGAAAGCGAACCCAGGGGCCTAGTACAGCATACTCCAAAGCGAGATAAAGCGACAGAGAGCGTTCCGACCCGACATGTTGTTGTGCCAACACCGGCTCAAAGCCTGTCGAATGGCCATGCACTCCTACAGAACGGGCTGTACTCAAGCAATTCTCATCTTGCCACTTGTTTGTCAAATCCTCTTGATGGCTTCAATCACTCGGCCGCACAGTCTCCACAGACTAGTTACACTTTCGAAAGGATCCAATTCCAGAAAGCTACAGCCAACAATGGCAAGAGAAGGGCACAACAGCAATACTTCCATATCGTGGTGAAGCTCGAAGTCAATGTTGGTCGCCCAGGAAGACCTGACGAATGGATTGTAGTTGCCACTCGGCAATCGCATCCGATGGTCGTTAGAGGCAGGTCACCAGGTCACTACAAGGATAACCGCCGCGACAGTCAGACAAGCATGGACCCGGACAGTGGTTGTGGTCACAATGGCGACAATGGTTCTGCCAGCTACCCGATGCATGCGCTTGGCTCCGGCCACGGGACCGGCATAAGTAGCGCGCCTTCCCACTACCGGCAAAGCCACCATTACGGCAATGGTTACTCGCATGCAGCCCATCGTGTGGACGACATTGACAGCTCTCCCACTAGTCCAGAATCGTCGAGCACGCAAGAAGCTTCACCAACAAAAGGCGAGAATTACCATTTACCATGCAACATGGCGCGCACAGGCCTACCGGACACTAGCTTCGATCGGATAGTTCTCAGTCCGATTCTAAGCAAGATCGGCTCAGACAATGTGGGATACGGTCATTCCAAGAAACGGCCGTATGATGATGATACAGCGGACTGTACAAGCTCGTTCTTCAACACTTCACTGGAAGCGAACTACCACACTCCTTCCTTCGACTTTTCTGCAACCTCTGCGTCGCAAACTCTTTGCGCATCCTCTTGAGCATTGCTAGGCAGCATGCCGAAGGATCATTGCAGACATGTCAGACAGGATACAGTTTTACGAATGATCTATGATGTTTCGACTTCTCATGTGGAGATCACTATCTTTGCATCGTGCATCGGCGTTAAACAGAGTCAGGTCGAGATGAACAGGAATGGCGACCGTTGCATATTTGATTTTGAGATACCCCTTATGCAATTGGTTTGGGTGCGTTCACAACCAAGGGTGACGGCCGGGGCAAGTGTGTATATGCATGGCCCAGCCGCTGGTGGCGTTGTGGTAATACACTCGTATTGAGTGTGCTGGCTTTCGAGTCGCTCTTTCCATCTAGCATGGATCAGGGCCATTTCTAGTCTCTACGACATTTCCAACATGAGTTTGCGACGCCTTTGAATTTCGATGCTCCCCTTTCATCCATGTTCACTTGTTGTTTGTGACGATGCGCGACCTACAATGCTCTATGGTCCACATCCTCCGCAGCCAGCTTCGATTGGCAGGTCCTGTCAAAGGTCCTCAGCGGTCCCGCGACGTGTGCAGAGGTAACAAAATAGGTCAGCCATGTGCCGTGTATATGCCGGCATATGCCGCTTCGCAGGGCATCTGAAGGTTACTCCCGCGAAGTGGTTGCTTTAATGCGGCTACCATCCACCGCCACTGGTCTCATTCGTGCCTGCAGATAGTACATGTGCTTCTACCTCCGCCGGAATTGGCCAGTCAATCATTCTTCGATAACGAGGCTTCTTGGCTGATGATACTTGCATTTCAGGAACCACGTTTTTCATCCTTCATCAAGGCGCTTGCCGGCCTGCATTGACTCATCTCGGATGAGAATATCCGCACAACCAACTCCAACGTCCAGCGAACTCCCCAGCCTAATGCTATCTGCACTCAAATTCCACTGTCCAGGGGTTCATACTCCTCAACGATGGGCAAAGGTCCACATTCATGCATTCAATGTTATCGCCGGATTCGGTACGCTCCCTTGGCTTCAGCTTTCGCGCAGTGGCTCTTATACTTGCACAGACTAGCAAAGTATCCCAGGAAAACAGCTTGGATCTTTCAAAACACGCCGGAAGAGAGATATGACTACTCTGTCGAGGCGTTGTTTAGAGTCCTTGAGGCGGGAGCTGGTAGAATGGTCAACCGGCATTCGGTCGACAAGCGCAAAAGTCGTGAGATTAGGTACGATGAGGAGCTCGTTAACAGCGCTCTAGCAAGCATCCCAAAACATCCGAAGCCTGGAGATTGTGACGAGCCTCGAAGCTGGCTGAACCACGTTGCACCACCAGGAACAGCCGTGAATACTGTAGTTCGAGTCAGCGTCTGCAAGTGAGTGGATACTTCTAGTCACTTGTTAGCCTTGCTTGCTCTGTGGCATACCCTCAAGGATCTACAAGGCCAAGTTAAGGTTCGGAGAGGTTGCACAAAGTCCATCCGAAAAAGCCCAACATGGGACGTCTCGTGAGTTCTTTCGAGCTGCTTGACGCCTCTCAATCCTTTCAGGTAACCGACTATCACCACCATCACTACGCATGCGAACATCTCTTTAGCGCTTGCGATTCCTCCTCTGATTGGATAAAAAGCCAGTGCCAAGCGGTCATCGTGCGCTTATGCAGTCCCCGCCTGATGCGAGGGCACCAACACTGGATTGACTGCCTAAAGAGCCTTGAGCCAAGCTCAGAGGTAGACAGCTGAGCCTGCTCAACCTGGTAACTCCCAGCAGGGAATTTCGGCATCAGTCTGCAGCCGAACCTTAGCACCAACACGAACATGACTCTTGCAGACGTCTCCACATCCACCGAAGAGACGAACATAACACAATCATGTGTTATGGTAAAGGTATGCTGCGATCGTCCTTTTGTCGACTAGTGCTTTAGTTTGAAATGTGACAGCGGCTCCTCCTCCTCACATCCGTGGTTAACCCAGACAAGCCACTAGACACATGCAGTCTGAGTTCCGGACAAATTAACGAGCACGCTGTGAGGGTAGTGCTGATGTAGGTGGTGAGATGTGTTTTGTATGTGGTATGTAAGTTGGGTAAGATTGGCGGACCAAGTTTGGTCGTTGATGCAATGGCTGAGTCGTACTCGCCCAACACCGCATCTTGTGCAGGTTCGGGAGTTATGTTCCTAAACTTGAGGATATCCTTGACACACCAGAGGTCAGCCGTCTTGCCAGCCACAGATCTCCGCAGTTGCTGTGCCCAATAACTGTAGGTTTGGAAATGCTCACCTAGGCGCATCGTTACGGTCTGCCGGACGATACCCGGCTCTGCCCACCGCCCATCTCACTATCACAGTTCGCCTTTCTTTCGTTGCATGAGTCTCGGGCGATTCGACGGCCGATGGGCTGCTGATCATTTCGAGTGCTGCTGAGCGCGAAATTACACCCAGGACTTGCATGTGGTCACTGCTTGAAGAGGCTACTATAATTCATGCGCTGTACGGGTGATCGGATTTCGTCTGAAAGACAGCACGGTTTTCTAGGTAAGCGATACGCATATGCTGTGAACCCATGGATGATCTTTGTGCGAAGTCATCGACTCTGGGTGGGCGAGTACCTGAGCCCCCATTCCATGACAACATCACCAACGGTAGAGGGAGAACCATGTCGTCGGAAGCATACGCGGCTAAACCTCGAGGCCAGCTCACTATGAACTGGACTTATCGCCCATATGACTCGTTGACTCTCGAATCATGCCTGTCGGAACACGCACACTGAATGTGTTCGAGTGAAAGAGGCAAACGTTAGGACTCTGGACCAGATCACTGCTCGGACGTTGGCGTTACTGAGCTCGAGCTCACCTTCCCGCTGGGGCGGGGCTAGAACACCACCGGACTATGAATATGTGCGAAGGCCCCACGGCGCACCGTCCAGAATGATCGTGCTTCAAGACCTTTCAGAATCGGTAAACGCGCAGTCGTGATAGCTGACCTGGCCTGCAGCTGGAGCGACAGAACGGCACAAGATTCTGGAACGACGAGTTTGACGCGAGGCCACTGTATCTACGATGCTTGTACTAGAGATACAAGCTCTGCCCTTGCAGAGATGTTATTGTTAGTGATGTGGTGAAACAGGTACATCTACTTGGGTGTCGTTGTGTCCTCGATTGCAGCGAGAAAGGACTAGACTTCGACGAGAAGTAGCTCAGGCTGGCGATACCTCGAGCGCTGCACGAAGCATATCCAACCAGTATACTGCTACGCCCTAGACCGTGATACGGGGCGAAACGGTTCATGATGTTCTCTTCAGCATACTTCTCCATAGCTCACCGCCCGTGTCGCTGGCTAGGTGTTACCACCAAAGTTTGTCCGTCATGTCCGCAGTTCTGGTCCTGCTACGGCACTAGTAGCTTCTGATGAGACGAAAGCTTTCAGGCACCCAACAACCCTAGCCGGAGTCGCTGCTCAGGTTCCACAGATTGCTCGTCTAAATTTGGATACGCATCTGGATGTCCTACAGTATGCTGTGCCACAGGACTACCATGTACAATCGCCACCGTTTTACGTGCAGATGGTGGCCACGGGCGACTGAGGAAAGTTTGCACACGATCAACGCGCAGGTTCGCGCACTCACTGTAGATCTACCTCTAGCTTTCAATCATGCATCAGCCACGTGCCGAGCTTGCGATGGAACACGTGCTCACTGGAGAAAAGCCGCGAAAGGACGGAGTTAAGGCTTGCAGGGAGGTAAACAGCAGTACTGACATCAGAAAAGCTAACCGTCTTTGCAGCATTCAGCGCCGAGCAGCATTTTAGCAGCTCTTTGGACGGGTTGCGCGGCGTAACTTTGCACCTTCACTGCTCACAAAGTGATACATGCTGGGAACTTCGCTGCATTGGTAGGACTGACCATATAATGTTCTAGTCTACATCCCCAATACATAATACCGCTGCACCTCGGCGTTCACTCATTGTTCCTTTCCCTGATGCGCTCATTTCTACGGCTTCTCTTTCGCAAGAAAGCCTTCCACACATGTTCACCTTCACAACAAGCCTATCGCACCATGAGTACTTCTTCAGCTTCTGCTCTGCTCTATGGGGCTACCATATCTCTCCCCTCGACGACGGGCGCACGTCCTGACGATGAGTTGACCAAGACCAAAGCATGGCATATCAAGAACGGTCGCTTCGAGAACCCCTGGCCTTCATGGTCTTCGGCAAGCCCATTCAAGATCGTGGGCGGCCTGATCAAGAGAAGGGTCACGGGGAAGTCAAACAACCCGGACACTACGCCGCCCACGGTGCCTGTACGGAAGCCTAGCTTTCTACCTTCACGAGAACAGAACGACAAGATCCGCGCAACGTGGCTAGGTCATGCCTGCTACTACGTCGAGTTTCCTTCTGGTCTGCGCGTCCTATTCGACCCTGTCTTCACGGACCGATGCTCCCCCTTCTCGTGGCTGGGTCCCAAGCGGTATACAGAACAGCCATGCAAGGTCTCCGAGATACCGATCATCGATGCCGTTGTCATCAGCCACAACCATTACGACCACCTTTCCCACCCAACAATCACCGAGATTGCGAAGCGGCACCCCAACTGCCATTTCCTTGTGCCACTCGGCAACAAGAAATGGTTCGAAGGATGCGGCATACAGCAATGCACCGAGCTGGACTGGTGGGATGAAATCGACTTTGCGCTCACACCACAGCAGTCAAGTTCTGCCTCGGACGCGAAGGCCAGCATATCTAGCGCTGGCTCGTCATCTGCCCTTTCGGAAAGGACCATCAAGAGCCAGATTTCCTGTCTGCCTTCACAACACATTTCTAATCGTGGTTTGACTGACCGTGCCGCGACTCTGTGGTCTTCTTGGGCGATCACTTCTGGCGGTAAGTCACTGTACTTTGGCGGCGACACTGGATACCGAGCGGTGCCGGAGTCTAGTGAGGGAGAGGACGATTGGTCGGAGAAATACTCGGATTTGCCTACGTGTCCGGCGTTCAAGGACATCGGCAGGCTGAAAGGCCCCTTTGACCTTGGTCTTATTCCAATCGGTGCCTACATGCCTAGATGGATCATGAGTCCGATGCACGCCAATCCGAGAGACGCAGTGGAGATCTTCCGAGACACGAACTGCAAACGGGCGTTGGGCATCCACTGGGGCACGTGGGTTTTGACCGAGGAGGACGTGCTCGAGCCCCCGAGAATGCTCAGAAAGGCGTTGGCACATCACTCGATCCCTGAGACGGGTGTGTTCGACGTTTGCGACATTGGAGAAAGCAGGGAGGTGTAGAGCATTGGTGTTGAAAGTCTAGGCCTTCACGATGTGTATGAGCAGCTTTCAGACTTTTGGGTTGCGTTTTAGCGTGGACATGACACTCATAGACGGGGGGCATTGTGAGCCTTTTTTCAATTGGGTGTTCTATACGCCTTGTATACAGTAATTGTGCATGGTGGCTTCATCTTCATCGAAGGAGATGTAGGGGGAGGAAGATAGATGGCGGTGATAGACAATGAGATCCTGTAACAACAGTTCTTGATATTCACATGTTGAACATAGTACTTCACACGCGATTCTATTACTGCACAGGGCCGGTAGCCTGAACGAGCTTGTATCGAGAGAAGACAATTCGCGTTGCCCTTTCACGTGATGTTCACGTGATCTCGTGATCTTTCCGACAAGTTTCTGTGGAAGAGCACAAGGCTTCAACTTTTTGGACACAGGTCAGCTCGTCAACCACGTCTACTACCGTCCACGTGCGTACTGTCGCAGACACTACCAGCAAGCTAAAACGTCTGCCACGGAGTCTGGATAGTCCAAGCCTCTGCGAATATGTCGGATCCTCAGAGCCATGCGGCGCAACTGCGAGCAACCAGGGCAACCCATTTATGGCGGATATGGAGGACGGTGAACGAAATGCTTGCTGACAGAGTAAGACTACACCATGTGTTTGTGATCGATGCTGACAAGCTCTGTCAGGGTTACGAGATAAGCCGAGAAGAGAAAGAAATCCCGCGCGACGACTTCATAGCACGCTTCCAAGACGAGACGGGAGAAGTAGAGTCAGTTGCTGAAAGAGTGGAGGAGTGGCCATTGCTGACCATGTGTTGTGTAGTCGACGCAAGATGACGCTCAAAGCGAGTCCGACGACAGAAATGATCAAGCGTGACACGCCGAGACCCACGAAGGCGAACCCAGACCCGTCGACCACGGCAGGCACGATATGGGTGGAGTTCTGCGCGGACCGAAGTGTGGGCATCAAACAGACGCGGGCATTCGCGCACACCCTGCAGGAATCCCACTACACCACCGGGATCTTCATCACGCAGGAACAGCCCAACGCTGCTGCGTTACGCGCATTCGACCCTCTCCTCGAGCTGGGCATCGAAGCGAAGAACTTCAAGGAGGAGGACTTGTTGGTCAACATCACCAAGCATGAGCTTGTGCCCCGGCACATTCTGCTTAGCGACGAAGAGAAGAAGGTGCTGCTGGACCGATACAGGTTACGAGAGACGCAGCTGCCGCGGATTCAGAGTGACGACCCAGTCGCGAGGTATCTCGGATTGCGCAAAGGGCAGGTGGTCAAGATCATCCGGAAGAGTGAAACGGCAGGGCGATATGCCAGTTACCGATGGGTATACTCATAGGAATGGGGTCTTAGTGTCTTGGTTTAGCGCAGGCGTTGGGGTGGATTCGACATCCTATACGAGAGGTCAATACAAGGCCAACAAGGGCTGATGAGGCGATGGCAATCCTACAGGCAGCAATGCGACACGGTGAACACCTGGCCCAGCCAATCTCCAACGGCTGGCAACGAGCTGCAATTTCACGCGAATCTATCAAGCTTCCAGCGCCGGTGATCCAGTCGGTGCCCAGTCTTCCACTCCACCATGTCACACTATCCCTTGCTATATCACTTACAGTCATGGCATCCGTTTTCTCGCTCTTGCCGTGTTCTGGTACGTAGGTACATGTTGACTAATCGCACAAACCCAGCAAACGGACCCTCGAAACTCTCCGCATCTTAAGCGTGCCCCACACTGATGCATGTGAATTCGTCAAGTGGTGAACTTTTTGGTGCAAGCTCCGAGCTCTCAGTGCTCCCTCTCCAACTCGCAGCTTGAATTAACAACGTGAAGATGGGTCGCGGAGGCAAACGAGTAGGTACGTCTGTCTGCTGAAATGTTCTTGTCTTGCTAATGCGACCAGGGCGGCGGCAGAGGTCGAGGTCGAGGCGGCTTTGGCGGTGGGAACCGTCGAGATCGACCAGATACTCGAACCGATAAAGCGACACTGCCTCGAACCAACGAGAGGTTCGAGAAGTACTACAATGAGCTGGGCATCGTGCCAGAGGACGAGCGCGAAGACTTCTGGACGGCCATGAAGACCGATCTTCCCAACAGCTTCCGCTTCACAGGCTCAAAAGCGTCAGTTGCACCTGCCGAGTCAAGTCTTGCGCCTGCCCTTGCTAACTCAGGCTAGACACGCACTCGCTGTGCAGGAACGACTGCGCAACCACTACATCCCTGAGATCAAGTCCATCGAGTACGAAGGCAGCTACGTCGAGGCACCGCAGCCTGTCGAGTGGTACCCAGACAAGCTCGCTTGGTACATGACCACCCCCAAAAATGTCATTCGCCGCTTCGCTCCCTTTGCCAACTTCCAGAAGTTCCTCGTCGCCGAAACAGACGTCGGCAACATCACGAGGCAAGAGGTGGTGAGCATGATACCGCCGCTGGTCATGGATCTGAAGCCTGGCATGACTGTGCTCGATCTCTGCGCTGCTCCGGGAAGCAAGTCTGCCCAGCTCCTAGAGTTGATTAACGCTGGCGAGGAAGATCGAGCTCGACAAGTCGCTCACAACCTGGCCAATGGTCTCGACAGGCCCGACGGGGAAGAATATGTCGATGATGGCCGTTCTACCGGCCTGCTCATCGCCAACGACATCGACTACAAGAGAGCCCACATGCTGGTCCACCAGATGAAACGCCTCAGCTCTCCCAACATTGTCGTCACAAACCACGATGCCACCATGTACCCCTCCATCAAGATCGCCTCCAAGACCTCCGACGACGGCAAAGTGGTCCAGAACCGCTACCTCAAATTCGACCGTATCCTTGCTGATGTTCCCTGCTCCGGCGATGGCACCCTGAGAAAGAATCTCGAGATATGGAAGCAATGGAACCCTAGCAACGGTCTTGGTCTCCATGCTACCCAAGTACGCATCCTGGTTCGAGCTCTTCAAATGCTCAAGGTCGGAGGTAGGGTCGTCTATTCTACCTGCAGTATGAACCCCGTCGAGGATGAGGCTGTGCTCCAGAGCGCTATCACCCAATGTGGTGGCAGGACTGTCGTGGACCTCATGGAGACTAAGGATCTGCTGCCGGGTCTAAAGCGTTCTCCTGGCTTGAAGAATTGGAAGATCATGGACAAGTCAGGTCGTATATGGGACGACTGGGCTGCCGTCGAAAAGCACCAATCTGAGCATGGTTCCGAGGGTCTCAGCAGACTGTCAGAGACCATGTTCCCGCTCGACAACGACATTCCGCTGGACCGCGCCATGCGTGTCTATCCTCATTCCCAGAACACGGGAGCTTTCTTCATTTCCATATTAGAAAAGAAGTCGGAGGTCCGTTTCAACAACGCAGCCAAGCCATCCAGCTCCGCTGAAGCCCACTCCAAAGTCGCCGCCGAAGCACCAAAAGTCCAGGTAGAAGTGGCTGATTCAAACGGCACAACCAATGTCATGGACACGAAGACAGATGGCGAAGTGGTAAAAGAGGACCTGCCTCAGCAAGACAGTGTGGCCCAGCAACATGACCAAGACCAAACAACCGAGGCAAAAGTCGAGGCCGACCCTGTTGCAAAGCCCGAGGACAGCGCGCAGTCGCAGCTCGATGAAGCATCGGCAAAACGGAAGAGAGAAGACGAAGAAGCTCAGTCGCAGCAGGAGCACAAACGCGTGAAGAGCGAAGACGCTCAATCGAGGCAGGAGAACAAGAAGAAGAACAACCGTCAGCCTTTCGAAGAGCCGTTCAAATACGTCGACCAGAGCATTTCTGAGCTACAAGGCATCAGGACCTTCTACGATCTGTCACCGCAGTTTCCGATGGATAGATTTATGGTCAGGAACGTTGAAGGCACAGCAACGAAGAACATGTATTACACTACTGCCCTTGCCAAGGAGGTTCTGCAGGAAAATGAAGGCAAAGGCATGAAATTCGTCCATTCAGGTGTGAAGATGTTCGTCAAGCAGGATGCACCTTCACCAGACACCTGTCCTTGGCGCATTCAGACAGACGGTCTGCGTATACTGGAAACATGGGTGGGTGCGAAGCGCATCGTGAAGCTCAGGAGGAAAGAGACGCTCAGAAAGTTGTTGGTCGAGATGTTCCCTCGATTCCACGACGATGACTGGGCGAATCTTGGAGAGCTCGGCGACCAGATGCGAGATCTGGGTATGGGCTGTTGCGTCCTTGTTGTCGAACCGTCTGAAGATGAGGGCGGTTTCAGCGAAAGGATGGTCTTCCCCCTATGGAAGAGTATCCACAGTCTGAATCTCATGATGCCAAAAGAGGATCGAAAGGCGATGTTGCTGAGACTCTTCAACGATGACTCACCTTTGCAGAACATGAATCAAAACAAGAAGTCAGAACCAGCTTCCCGGCCAGAAGCACCCGCGGCAGTACCAGAAGCGCCAGCAACTGCAGGAGATGAAGACGGCGACATCAAGATGAATACGAGGAATACTAGCTCGCCGGAACCTGTGCCAGCTGCCGAGAAGACAGCGGCGTCGGAAGACGAAGATGATGGAGGTGTCACCCTGGAGCAGGGTTGACAACCAAGCGACCAGTGGTAGCACATCCATAGTGAATCAAGCTAATATACTTGGTTTCCTATCGACTAGGTCCGTAGCTCGGCATCCCAGCCAAAAGACAGCCTTGCTCTGCTACACTCTCTCACTCACGCAGATACTAAAGAGTGTGCATCAGGCTGACCCTCGCTGCTGGTACGCAACAAGTTTGTGCCGTTGTGCAGAGTTACCTCCTGGTTGAGCTTCTCCTTCGACCATCATGCAAGCGTTTCTCAATGTACGGAGCAGCTGACTCTTTGTCTCGGGACTAAGAGCTAAGTGTTCGCATCGAGCCCAAGACGTTGGAAGCAAGGATGGTAATGGAGTTTCGACTCTAGAGTCGAGAATGGCATAACTGGTCTCTCGGACTGTCCGTATAAATCCACTGCCAAATGAGGCAGGATTTGGCGCAGCTAGAACGGATTGCACAAATATCAGTCTCCACACAATTCCAAACAGACTCGATCTAAGAAGTTATTAGTGCTCCCTGATCTGAACAGATACAACACTCCGTGTGACATTAATTACACGCCCAGCACTGTGACTTTGATAGACATCGCAAGCCTCACGTAGGGTACACGATGTCCCAGTAGATTTTATCTTTCTTCCACAACATCCATCTGTTTCTCAAGTCTGCGACCGGTTACCTCTATCACCATGGCCGACACCGCAACTGCGCCCGCCGCCGAGACTGGCTCCAAGAGACCAGAGAAGCCCGATGAGGCCAAGTTCAAGTCTGATCTGGCCGAAGCTGAGAAGGCCCACAAGGCTGCTCAGGCGGAATTCGTAAGGAGTCGTTCTCGCCAATGCGCTCCTGGCTAACAATCGCTCTACAGAATGCCGCCCGTTCCAAGATCGACAGCGCCCGCCCAGGCAAAGGTGGCCCCCAGAACGACCGATGGCAGGAACTCATCGAGGAGAACAAGGAGATCCGTGCCAAGCAGGGCGCCAACAAGACCACCACTCTAGCTCAGCGCAACAAGTTCGACGAGAACGACCGCCAGATCAAGAGTCTGATCAACCAGCAGAAGGATGCTCGTTCGCGAGCTGGCTTCAGCAGCTCCAAGGAGGTCGAGCAGAAGATCGACTCCCTGATGAAGCAGGTTGACTCGGGCCAGATGAAGCTTGTCGACGAGAAGAAGGCCCTCACCGAAGTCAGCAACCTGCGACGTCTCTTGAAGAGCTTTGATGGCATCGAGGGGCTGCAAAAGACCATCGACACCAAGAAGGCTGAGAACGCCGACCTCAGAAAGACCTTCGAGAACCCTGAGAACAAGGCGCTGTCCGAGAAGTACAATGCCAACCAGAAGGAGCTCGACGAGATCAAGGCAAGCCGAGACGACGTCAACAAGAACTTCGACAAGCTGAAGGCCGACAGAGAGAGACTGCACGACAAGCAGAACCAGACATGGAAGGCTATTCAAGAGCTCAAGGACAGATACTATGCCCAGCGAAAGGAATACAAGGCTTTCGAGGACCAGCTTTACCAGCAACGGCGGGAGAAGCAAAAGGCCGAGCGAGACCAGTACGAGAAGGAGAGGCGCAAGAAGGCTGCCGAGGCCCGTCTCGAGGAGGCATCGGCCCCTGCTTACGGTGATGAGATCATCACGGCCGAGAACATCATCAGACACTTTGAGCCCAGCTACGGCACTGCTGAGGCTGACAAGGGCCCGGGCAAGTTTGCCGCTTCCAACCAAAGGTCCATCGATCAGTCTGGCCCCAAGGGTATGACCGTCTTGAAGAAGGAGGAGGAAGACTTCTTCACCGGTGCTGGCGGAAAGAAGAAGGGCAAGAAGGGTGCCAAGGCGGCGGGTGACAACAAGTTCAACCTCTCCATTGATCTCATTGAGGGCCTCGGAAAGTTGGGCGTGGATCCACCAGCCAACCAGAGTGAGGTTGGCCCAACAGTCGAGAAGCTCAAGGAGAAGGTTGCCAACTGGAAGAAGGACCAGAAAGAGCAGACGGACAAGGTAAGGGTTAACTTCGTCCTGCAAGAGCATCAATACTAACATCGCGCAGAACATCGAGAAAGCCAAGAAGGAGATCGAGAAGCTCGACCAAGAAGCTGACGCTGCCGCCGCCGCCCCACCATCAAGGACTCGAGGTCCTCGACAGGATCGATCCAAGAAGATCAACCAGAAAGACGCTGGTGTTGACGACGCGGCTCGAGAAGTCAACGTCGATGCTACCGAGGTTCAAGATTCCGAGAAGAACGGCGTTGCTGATGCCACCAAAGACCTGGAAGCTGCAAAGATTGAGGATGCTCAGACCGAGGACGTTGCCACCGCATAAACGTCTGAGACGATGGCCGCCAGTCGCAAGGCCCGGACACCGGGTCACAAGAACTACGAACAGGTAAAGAGATCTACTTGGCTTTTCCTCGTAGCAAGCATTTGACATGCTGGACGCTGCACGTGGGCGGTTGCTGTCAGTGTTGTAGGTGAATTCGTTGGCCATGAAAGGAGATATCTGCTCCAGTCTGACCATAGCACTCGTGCACAAAAAGCGATGTTCGTTCGTAATATCATCTACTATTATATCAAAAATACACAGAACCATAAGAACATGCTTGATCCCTATGTTCTCACCCAGCTCGAAGCATGATGCCTGCAACTGGTGTCGTGTGCTACTATAAGTGGCTTGCGAGAGCGCGCCTGCTTAAGACTCCCGACGGAGTGGGGGTGAAGGATGCAGCCAGATCAGCCGCCTCACAGTTGACAAAAGTATTACTGACGACAGATGGACCGCTTCTCAGCGATCTGCGAGCTTACTGTTTGACCTTGACCTTCCCGACGACTTTTCTCTGATTTAGTTCAGGCGGGTCCCACACCATGTCCGCCACGCTCAGTCTTTTCCTGGCCGCTATCCCGGTGTCCTTTCCGTTAACGATGATAGTCTTCTCATTAGATACAACCATGAACAGAGCATCTGCACCTTCTTCTAGAGACCTCACCACAATATCCTGCAATCCGATCGCATCCTGGGCCAAGGCAGAAACACACTCGAATAAGAGCTCGGCATCCTGCGGTGTACCTGCTTGATACACGCCGACACCAAGGCTGGCGAGTTTCAGTGGGTCTAAGCTGCCCCACGGCGTGAAAGCGTTACCGACATTGTTGATGCCTATGCAGGCGTTCAGTCTGAAGCGCCTGATCAACTCGAGGACCTGCATGGTGCCTCTAGGCCTGCTGCCGCCCCAGTCGTCATCACCCGGTCTACCCATCATAAAGAGATCGCTGGTGGGTAGGCCAACGAAGGAAATTGGTAGTTGGGCATCATGGATTTCCTTAGCCAGCTTCTCCATTTCGTCAGTACTGAACAGCGTCATCCGTGAGCAATGGCCAGTAACCACGGTCTTGCCCTTAGCCTGCGAAGTCCATTGTGACCTCTTCAACACCTCAACAACATGCCATACCATAGGCTTTGAGTCTGGTAGGAGATTATAGTCCAGATGGAAATCAAGATGCAAACCATGTTCCATGGCCAAACTCACCGCCCACTCGATGTTCCTCCGTTGCTTCTCCTCGTCCCCTTCCACGTACGGGGTGGACCCTACCACATTGACATGACCTTTGAATCGCGTCAACGCCTCTTCGACGAGCTCGCGGTTCTCAGTCCCATGCTTCTCGTCATCGATGACTGGATCCTGTGCAAAGACGCACAGCTGGACATAGCATTGCTCGCTGAATCTACGCTTCAGCTCAACACCCACTTCGACGCAGAGGAACTTTGTGACATGATCGACTTCAACGAATACCCGCATGGAAGTCACGCCTGCCTGGATGCTTTCAGCTATCAGCTGCGAGCCCCGGTGGATCAGATCGGCCGTTGTATAACGAGCCTTGGCGGCGCCAGTCTTCGCGAGAGCTTCGCCGAACGAGCCATCTTCGGGCGCGAGGTCGAGGTAATCTGGGAGGTCTTCCCCTTCGTTGTGAGCTGTGAGAAGAAACGGCTTGTCGAGATGGATGTGTGGATGACAGAGAGTGGGGATGACTCGGGATGGGGGCGTGTGAGATTGGGTGGATGTTGGCCTGACGGATGTGATCTTGCCGTCTGGCTCAGATACTTCGACGTCGAACGTCTCTTTGGTGCCACGACCAGGGAGGATGAGGTTCGTAAGAAGCATCTTGGGGGGCCTGGAGAGCAGATAAGGGGTCCTTGCCGAGTTAGTCTACTTTCGGACTAGTGTGATCGTGCTCGTTGTAGTTCCCTGCTGGCTCTCCTTCTCTGCCACGACTTCTGAGCTCTTCTGACGGGTGGTGTGGGCCATACAGTCTGCGAAGCAATTGCTTATGTGCTAGTGATCTTCAAAGCCAGCATGCACTAAGATCTGCCATGCATGTCATTACGACCACGTCATCGACCTCGATGCGGAGTTCATGAAACAGAACTCAATCTCCAAGTACGATGGATAGAAAACCAGGAGTGGTCCTGTGCAGTGAGACGCGAATGACCATAACCTTTTCACTACTTATGCAATTGAAGCCCTCTGCATAGCTTCTTTTCGAAAGACCAATTTACAACAATTGCCAGCCTGTGCCCTGCCGTTCGTTTAAATTGCTTACAGTCTCACATCCCGGCTTACTCCCAAGCAACTAGCAAGTGTGAGATCTCCTCTCACAAGCACGATGTCCACCTTCTTCCGCCAAGGCGCAACAGCGCTCATCTCAGGCGGAGCGAGCGGCGTCGGCTTCGCCATGGCCCAACTCTGCCGCAAACACGGCATGCACGTCGCCCTGATCGACTACAACAGCTCAAACCTCCAAGCAGCCCACAAAGCTCTCAGCAGCTCCAACAGCAGCAATACCAGCGACCTCAAGACAGAGGCCTACCAACTCGACGTCGGCGACCTCTCCGCCTGGAAATCCATCCTCCCGAAATTCCAATCCACCTTCCCCAGCCTCGACCTCCTAATGCTCAACGCAGGGACAAGCGTCAAACCCTCCACGTCGCAAGTCTACGAGGACGTCGACTACTTCCACCAAACGCTCAACACGAACATGTACGGCGTGGTCAACGGGCTCTCCGTGTTCCTGCCGCTCCTCCAGCAATCCGCCAAATCGGCCTCCTCCTCGTCATCCCCGGCAGCAGGCCACGGCATCATCATAACCGGCAGCAAACAAGGAATCACCAACCCGCCGGGCGCCGGCAACCCCGCCTACAACATGTCGAAGGCCGCCATCAAGACGCTCGCCGAACACCTGGCGCACGATCTGCGCACCGAGACCTCGCCCGCCCACACCCCCAACGTGTCCGTGCACCTGCTGATCCCCGGCTGGACGTTCACGGGTCTCAGCGGGAACCCCGGCCCGGCGCCAACAGACGACCAGCTCGCGAAGAAGAACGCCGGCGCCTGGCTGCCGAGCCAGGTGGCCGAGTACGCGGAGCGGAAGATCGCCGAGGGCAAGTTCTACATTGTGTGTCCGGACAACGACGTGGATGAGGCGTTGGATATGGCGAGGATGGAGTGGGCCATTGGGGACGTGGTGCAGGGACGGAGTGCGTTGAGCCGTTGGGATGGGGAGTATGCCGAGGCCGCGGCGGCGGGGATCAAGAAGAGGGCGGAGGAGTTGAGGGGGTAAGATTAGAGGAGAGGGGTTCTGTGGGTGTGGTGGGTATCTATCAGTGTGAGAGACGGTGTGTATAGACAAGGTGTTGATGTGACATGGTGTCAGTGCCTTGTGTGCTGCGCGATGCGTGGCCGTGGCGGCGTTTGGGCGCTGGACCGACCCTTCTCACGTGTAGTTTGCAGGAAGGAGCTAGTGCTGAAATACAGGCTGAGTGTCTCGACATGACATGTCGCCTTGCTGCGTCCAGCTGGCTGGCTGGTGCTCATACACGACGGGCGAAGGTCATGCTGCGACAATGCCTGTACACATGATGCTACTGCAAGGAAAGCTCGGTCGAGATGCGACACAACACGTCCTCCAGAGATTGACGACCTGCATGCCTGCACGTGACGTTTCTATACTACCTCACGGCCATCCACCGCAAGCCCGAGTCTTCAGGGCGAAAACCTAAGCAACAACGCCTTCCTTCTTCAACTCCCCAACCTTACCCTCGCTCATCCCCAACACCTCCTTGAGCACCCAATCCGTGTGCTGGCCAAGCGTGGGCGGCGCGCTCCTCACCCCCACCACACTCGCGCTATACTTGACGGGCGGGCTGACGAGCTTCAAAGACCCACAGCTCTCATGCTCGATCTCCGTGACCATGCCCCTCGCCTTGGTATGCTCATGCTCCAATGTATCCTTGACGTCGTTGACAGCCGCATACGGCATGCCACTGCCCTCGAGGATATCCAACCACTCCTGCGTCGTCTTCGACCTCGTCACCTCGGCGATCATCTCCTCGAGCACCTCCCTGTTCTCCACGCGCACATTGTTCGTGCGGAACCTCTCGTCCTGCGCCCACTCGGGCCTCTTGATCCGCTGACACAAGACCCCAAACAGCCTGTCGTTCCCGCCCCCCAGCATGATCCCGCCGTTCTTGGTCTGAAACTCCTTGTACGGCACAATGCTCGGATGCGCGGTGCCCCAACGGCCCGTGTCCCGCTTCCCGCTGACCAGCACCGAGCTCGCGATGTTCGCCAGCGTGGCCGTCTGGCAATCGCTCAGCGCGACGTCGAGCCACTGGCCCTTGCGCTCGGGGTCGTTGCCGCGCTGCAGCAGCGCAGCCATGACGGCGTTGGCCGTGTACAGCCCCGTGGTGAGATCCGTCACGGCCACGCCGACCTTGACCGGCGGCCCGTCGCGCTCGCCCGTGATGTGCATCAGGCCGAACTCGGCCTCGACCATGACGTCGTAGCCGGCGCGCTTCGAGAACGGGCCCGTCTGGCCGTAGCCCGTGATCGAGGCGTAGATGAGCGACGGGTTGATTTTCGTGAGCGACGCAAAGTCCATCTTGTACTTGGCCAGCGCGCCGGGGATGTAGTTCTCGACGACGACGTCCGAGGACGCGGCGAGCTCGTGCAGGATCTGTTGGCCTGCCGGGTGCTGGAAGGAGAGGCCGAGTGAGTGCTTGTTGCGGTTCACGCCGAGGAAGTAGGCGCTTTCGCCGGGGCCGTCGAGGGCGCTGTCTGCGGTGTATTTGGCGTATGGGGGCCCCCAGGCGCGGGTGTCGTCGCCTCGCGTTGGGTGTTCGATTTTGATGATTTCTGCTCTGTTGAGAGGGGGTTTGTGTTAGTATTGTGGCAACGTGATGGGTGGGGGGCCGCGCAAAGAGCAACATGGTCATGTGTGTTCTATGAGGGCAGACAAGGCTGTTGTCTTCTGCACCCTGCTCGTCCAGCTTTGGGCGTGGGTTAGAGGCAGGGTCAAGAGAGGCACTTACTCACCCGAGGTCGCCTAATATTTGAGTGCAATATGGCTAAGGTGCAAGTCAGCAGGATGCTCACGAAGTGGCAGGTGTCAATGGAAGCAGTGGCACTTGGTATGTGGAAGTCGAGTACAGGTAGATACGTACTCCAGCCAAGACTCTGGTCATATCCAGCACCCTTATACCACTCAGAGGTCCCTTTTTGTCGTTATCGCTCTTGCGCGGTGGATTGCGTTGCTCGGCGGCAGCATTGAGCCAGCGTCTCTGCTGCGGTAGCAGTCGAAATGTCCCAGTGGAAGTGTTCGTGCGACAGCTGGCCAGCAGGTGGGTTGAGGCTCTTGAGGGCGCCATATTGTGACTGGGTTAAGGAGGGACTTCTTGTCAAGCTCGACACGCACCACTGGTCACTACTACAACGAGCCTCCAAGCTAATTATCTCCAGGCGATGTGCTTAGCTTTTCACTGTAAAGTACTGAAGGTGCTCTCGAGCTAGAAGGTCAAGATCGCCGCTTCTGTGCGCTCAACCTACCTCGACAAGCGTGCTGCAGTCACCTCGAGTTTCTGGCCGTGAGGTACTGCTCGGAGCTGTAGACACCGAATAAATTGCGGGTTGAAACTTTGCCGAGGCTCGTCGATTTGGTGGAACTGACAACTTCTCACACGCAATAGCTCCTTCCATTTCTAGCTTCGTTTGTTTCAGTATTGCCACGTGTCCGGCAACGGAAGCAAATGCAGGTCACCAAGGCAATGTGCTTAATTGAAGCCTCATGCAATGGAGATCGCGACTAAGGCAGAATGCATATAAGGTTGCTGCAGAACATCACATAGTTTCAGCCATATGGGCTATACTGGTGCTCTGCTCACACTGCGGATCGACTCGATCCGTCCAAGACCATGCTTCTTTCGGGGTCATCTCATAGCTTTCCTAGCTTTCTATAACATACGGTAGTGTACATCGTACCCGTGATCTCGGGTACACGCTGCAAATGGCCGGGTCTAAGCCCGCAGGTATCTCGATAAAATAGCCTCCCAAACAAACAATCAAAAGTCTATAGTAAATCAGAATGATCAGATGCTCCTTCACTGGCGTGCTCTTTGTTGCACCCCTCAGGCAGCATTACGGCTCGCGCCGGATGGTGTTCGCATCGCTAGACGCTGGAAAGTTCAAAGGTCGTTAAAGAGTCGTTTTGTGCATCGGCTAAGGCACAAGATCGATAGACTTCGGTGGTTCAGCGGTGGTCTGTTTTGACGTCGTTGTTCAGATCAAGTTCGTCGATTTTGACCAACTGATCAGTCTTCATTTCTGCGTCTTCGACGGTGGCGGTCATAAGGGGCTCGCACACGGCTTGCTCCTCTTCGATTTTGATTGAAGCAGGGGATGCTTCGGTGTCCTTGATGCAGTAGGCTTCCAGCGCCCCGATCACGCACACAAGTCCAGCTGCCCACCATGCAAAACCATTGTAGCCCAGTTTCAGCCCAGCCGAATGGATCGAACCAGAGACTGTTGGGCCAAATGCTCGACACAGACAAGCGGTCGAGGCAGCCACGCCATTGATGGTCCCGAGTACCGCCTTCGATGGGGCCGCATTGGCAAGCAGAATGGCGTTGGAAGGGAATGCGATCACATGGAAGGTGATCTTGATGAGCATGGCGGCGTAGACTCCGGTGTTCTGAAGCCGTTGTGGCAGAAGGACAATGTACGGTACAGCCAAGTAGAGCAATAGCCAGACCAGCATGACCATGCGAAAGGCTGTAAGCGTGCCGAGTTTCTTGACAATAGCCGGGAAGAACCAGAGTTGTGCGATCATCGAGTAGACGCCCTGAACGGCCAGCATGAAGCCGATGCTTTTGGTTGACATTCCAAAGCCACCGACAAACTTGAAGGGCAGGGAGGGTGGGGTGTCTGAGGGTGCCTCGCTGAGCATAGTGGGCATCAAGGAATCGAACGACACTGAATGGAATGCCAGGATACCGTAGCCCAAAATCACGTAAATGACCTGCTTGGAGAATGTGGTGGAAAGACCACAGTCCTGCTTGATACTAGCAGATTCTGGATCAACCACAATTGCAGGAGGCGGACTCGAAGATAGCAGAGGCGAGTTTTCTGTGCTTCGGTAGCCCGGAGGTGGGTCAGACTCGGACTTGTCGCTGAACGTGGAAGACGACCTGGTACCCGAAAATGTCTCCACGAGATATTCACCGAGCCGGCGACCCATATCGCGCTTGTTCTTGAGCGTGGGGTGCGTCTCATCGATGAACAGTATGCCGTTGAGTATGCCAAGAAGTAGTATGACGACGCAGACCAAGTTCGGCAGCAGAAACGGGTATTTGTCGAACAGTCCACCTCGTGGAAAGAGCGAGGGGTATGAATCGCAAGGCATGGCCAAGGCTCCACCCATAGCTGGGCCGATAATCGACCCCAAGCACCATACAAAGGGCATGATCGAATATGCCCTGGGCTGGTGTTCCTTCTTCTTCACAAGTTCGGCTACCGTCGTTTGGAGGACGCCAACGTTGCCATTGAGTAGACCACCCAGTGCTCGCGAGAGGATGGCCGTCCACAAGTTGGTCGAGAATCCAAAACAGAGCATACTGATGCTCGTGCCAGCAAGCCCGGAGATAAGCACTGGCCGTCTGCCGATGCGGTCCGAGATGCGGCCCCAGATCATGCCGGTCGAGAACTCGGCAAAGGCAAATGCTGTGATGAGCATGCCAGAATATATCGATAGCCTGGTTTCATCGTTTGTGAGGACGAAGGACTGAACCATTCGGTAGGAGTAAGGGAAGACGCTCATGAAAGCAATAGGCTCGCAGATTCGGCATAATGCTGCACCGTAGCGTTAGCGTGATTTGCCCTGGGTTACATATGGGCCACAGGCAATATTGTCCTCGACGAGGCCAATCATTCTGGTTGGCCGAGGCAGCAAAGGATGGGTGGCTTACCTAACACGAATAATTGTCTGGTTGGAAACATGTCTTGCTCTTGAGTGGATTGGAGATAGCGTTGTCGAACGCGCTGCCATTGTGGCATATTTGCGCTGTGGGAAAAACGAAGGTTGAGGAAGGAAACGTAAAGGTCGAAGTTCAAGACATACGAAGGAAACAAGAGGCAAGCGCATATATGAGGAATTGTGGAAGTGAGCGGTGTGGAAAGATCATATTTGAGCTGCGCTCCCGGTAATGTTGCAAGGGGATGCCGGAAAGAATATACAACTCTGCCGGCACTGGTAGCTCGGGTCTCGTCTTCCGCGCGTGGTGTAGGATCAATCAGCAACGCAGCGTTCTCACCGATACACTGCGGCGTGGGCAGGTGGGTCATTGGGCGGACACATCGCACCATCAACCGGCATGGTGGACAAGCTGTTTCGAAGACAGAAGCTGGCCGGGAAGGATCCAGCGGGCATCTGATTCATGGTGGAGACACGACAGAATGGATGCGAGTGGCTGATCAGAGCAGTATGAACAAGCGGTGGCAGCAGGCAATGGGTCAGCAGGCAAACGCACAAAGCATGTGGTAGGCCTCGGATCGTCCGCGCAACGTTCTTGGTGACACGGCAGCAGTAGTGCGGAAAAGGCGCACAGTGGCCCTGCTTGGGTGACCATAAAGCTGCTCAAAATGAATGACGAAGTTCGGGCTGAAATAGGAGTACCAGAAGCAAGCAGGGATATTTCAAATCTAACTGGGACTGTAAGTTGAAGTCAAATTGAACGCCCAGTAGTGGAGCAGAAGAACAATGGAAGCTTCGCAAGTTTGGCGCCGGTCGCGGGTGGAAAGCATGGAAGTACGGCTTTCGGTAAAGAAGTACAACGTGCGTCGTCGCGGATGCTGAAAAGCAAACAAGGACAGATGGAGTCTGGACCAACCAATCAGCAAGTGCGCAATACGCTCCCCACCGACAGTGATTGCTTGGAACGAGACGAAACGCCTGCATCCAGAGCCAGATCAAGGTGATCAGCCGCATTACGTTCGCATAACAGGGTGCAGTATGCATAGGGAATGCAGCTTCCCATAGCTGCTGTACCGAATTCGATCGTATTGTCCAAGCCGTGTGACGCGGCCATATGCCTTTGCTAGCTCGTTTAGCTGCAATGCAATATCAAAGTGATGCGACTTCGGAAGACTGTCACTGGGATGGCCTTTACCGCCCGTACCAGCTGTGTGGGCGTTAGCAGACAAGCCGTCACGTCCTAGCCGAGCTTCGCAGCTCAACCCAACGGCTTTCCGTTAGCGGCAGAAACAATGGCTTCCAGGAAATTTTTCTGCCGGATCCCCTGCAAGGAACCAAACCCAATACGAATTGTGGCTTTGCTTAGCAGTTTAGTGCTTCCGAGGCGGCTCTGGCTTTGTTTCAAGCTGTCCCAGAAACGCGGCCCATGATCTCACTGCCTGTGGATCCTTGTAAGCGACGCTTCGCGGAAGCTTCGGGTTCTCATTCGCTCAGGCTTGTGGCTTTAGTGTGACTAGACCTGTTGCTTTGCCTCTCGGCTCCGACACATTCGCTGGCGCTCTGTGCTTCGATGACTAGTGGCGTGCAGTGTGCAGTGATTCTGCAGCCTGAAATTGTTGACGCCGGTCAATTGCAATGCTCGGCATGTCTCAGCGCCTAATGATTTTCGGAATGTTCGCTTACTACTCTAGCATGAGGGGGGCACGCTGTGCGGACCAAGTTGTGGTACCGATATTGCTAATCCCTGCTCACCACGAGGCACATGACTCTTTGAGCTGCAGCTTCATTACTCACCATAATTGGGCACTATTCCTGTCAGCCCTGCTTCACTCCCCTCATAATCGAGGAGCTGCCCTACAATGAATGCCACGATGTCGAGCCTAATGTTGTGAAACGCACACATACATGCACAATAAGTTGCTTCACAGTCGCGTTGGAGACCGATACGGCGGGCGACTGGCTCGGTCGTGGTGCGCAAAAGGCGGTCACGCCTAAACCTCGAATGCAAGGCATCATCGCCGGCCAATGAAACTACAACTGGGCTGCTCATGACGACGAGAGAATGTTGCTGCAACGTCGATGTCGGCCATGCACAAGATGCTTTACTGCATCGCGCCATCTAGCTGTGCTGTCACTTAACATCTAGAAGGTCTCGCTTGGGCAGCAGGACGCCCGTTGTCTTCGATCTGCATTGCCGGCCTTGCAAAAAGCAACATTGACTTCATTGTGCAGCAAAGACAAACCTCTCAATGTGCGATTAGCACCTCACACTGGATGAGCTTACCGGCGCTTCCGTGTGTACACATGGTTGACGGTATTGCCCAACAGTCAGACAACGCATAAGTTCGAGCGCCAATGAGCTTGAGTGTAGCATACTTTCTCCTGTGGTCTGTAAGGTCATCTGGCCACGTCTTGGTTCGGAGCGGTCAGGACGGTTGCCTGAAGTCATGGGGCAAAGGTGGTCCTTCGATGTTGTGGGACATGATGGAAGAATCTAATGCACAATGGCTCGTGCCTCATGCCGATAGGCATATCCCGCGCGGTGTATCAGATGCGTCCACTAGCACAACACAGAGCATGTTCATGAACAAGTTTCATCTGCGGCCGAACAAGCGGTCTGAGCAGGTAGGTCAACACCGTCCTTCCAGTCACAGGCTCTTCCAACAATTTTGTACTGTATGAGGATGAGGTCTCAAACATGTCGTTTGTGACAAGCCATCGATCACTCAATCACACTCACACACAGTGGTGCTCAATCAAGACGACAATCGACCTAGAGGCAGTTTAAGTAAGTGCTGTGGGCACTCAGGCGTCTCTATCCAGACAAGGCAAAACTTACACGTTTCGAGTTAGTCCGCGGCGTCCATGTCAGTATCCCGAAAATCCTCAATGTTCTACATTGTTTCTAACGCCAACTGGGCCCGGTCCCAAGATTTAGTTCCCGGTCAGATACTCGGTGCCTCGCATACCTCGGATTGGCATAGCGAGTTCCCGTGCTGACTGACGAGCGGGCTTTCACCGCTTTTCGAGAAGCATATTCGAGAAAGGCTCGGCCCCGCGTTGATCGGTTGTCTTGCCGCGAGCGCACCGAGAAGACAATGGTGAGTGACAGCCCTTGCATTCCTCCCGCGACATCACCTGCCTGTGACATGATCTTTCTGAGGAGAGAGTGATTGCGACAGAGCTAGTAGCTATTACTTGGCGGTCGCTGCTCGGCGTCCATGATCTGCTAGTAGCCATGTGGCTAGGCACGAAAGTCATGTGAGTATTGCTTCATGCGTGATGAAGGAAGGAGGGTTGAGGGTAGGCAAGTGACTTGCACCCCGTCGCACTGGCAATCTCGAAGCGAAGTGGGTCCACTTCCACATGTGACCAGGGGTAAGCTACACGCCACAAGTGCGTCATCCCACGTATCGAAACATTTCTACTGGATCTTGAACCGCGTGCAGACCGCTCTTACGACGACTGGTAGCTGCTCTGCTTGCTAATCACCCAGTATAAATGAAATATCGTTCGTGGTGTTGTTTGTTGCCGTGTCGCAGTCTATCAAGAATGTGACAGCAATGTAGAGTTGGCATGAGCGGCGTGGTTATCACGCGATCTTAGGCCAGTCAAAAGCCAAGTCAATTGTGGTGGGTTGAGTTTCGTTCGCAACCAGCAAGGTTTCGGCTTTCCGTATTCCGCTGGAACTAAGCCGGGGATCGTGGTGGACCTGCACAGCTAGCTTTCGCGGAGGACCGTTAACCTGCTTGTTCCCCTGGTCCCTGGTGACCCGCCTCAGCGCATGGTAGCAAATGCCGGGGGTTTGCTCCTGCTTCTAGTGCAGGGCTGGCGTAGTGGAGGATCATCGGGTTACTTGCTTCGGTAGTGTTTCGGAGGCTGGCAGATTATCTTCGATCACTACTGCTGGTCGCCTCCGTGGTCTTCTTCCTCCGCATAAAAGGTCGTCGACAACCTCACACAGCTCGAGGACATTGTTAGCGCTAACGTTTTGCACTTGCACGAGGCGGGGAGCTTGATAAATTTTGCTATTCGCTGAAGAAAGTTTTTGTTACCGTTTACAGACGATCTCCACTCTGTGTGCCTTCGTCATTCTTGGGTTACGTCTCGTGCCAGATCATGGCCGTATATAGGTCACTCCAGTGTTGTTCTCGTGATGAGCAGCCGGAAGTCGCCGTCGTGGTAGCTGAGGAAAGTGTTCAGGCGATTTGGCACGCTTATGTCAGAAGTGAAGCTCTTGGCGCGCTAATGCGGTGAATACGCGAACGTTGTTGCATGTACCGTACATCCAGTCATGCCGCATTCGCTAAAGCATATATTCCGTTTGTGAGATCGTCCTTGCTTTTCAGAAAGTGGCTCGGGGGCATCGAGTCGTCTGCACTTGACGCAAAGCCTATAGCATCGGATAAACGTTGAGACAAGTGGGGCGTACCTGCAGATTTCAGCTCGCGTGCGGAAACACAGGTTCTTCTGTTTCGCATGGCTCAGCACCACAGCCACACACCAAACGGCGATCGCATTACAACAGGCGGACTTCCGTAAGCGGATGACGATCTGGTGCCGTCGATGTCAATCCCGCGAAGAACTTCATTGAAGCCGTCATCTTGCTCAGCTCAACGGCGAGGCCGACTTATGCAATGATGATCGATGTTGACGCGTCTGCTGCGCTATAGAAGTTTATCGCCTAAGGTTTCGAAGAAAGAAGCCGAACACGCTGCACTCTGGTTGCGTCTCGCAACTTTTGTCCAAGATCAGATAACGGCCACTACATGCATCTGTGGCGGGGTTCGGTTGGTAAGTTCCGCGTTCGGACTAAGAAGACGCACGTAAGCTATGAAGTTCGGGTTGTCAAATCTCAAGCTCGCGGTGACATGCTTGAAGTCGAGGTGTCTGTGTTCCAGCAGCATCCCCGGCATTCCATTGGCGAAAGGATGGACCATCCGGTATAGGGCTACACAACCGTACCAACCATCACTTCCGCAGCTCACAATGGTGTTTCTTTTGAGGCTTATTGATCCTACGGATACACTGTGCGAGCATTACTGTCAGCAGATACGCCTTCCTTGTTGCAGCAGTTCGTGGGGCTTGCGTACAGAACGCAGACGGTAGGAAGGGGACATTTGTAAGCAGAGGCATCGGGAATTGAGCACGGAACTGCTGCCGTTGTCCAGGACTGCAACAAGCTTGTGTCTTCCTCTAATCCGTGAGTACAGTTTGCAGGTGCCCGAGTATTATCCCCCAAATCGTCAATCTCATAGCATGTTGAGCAAATGTTTGAACACTATGCCGCCCCCAAACATACCCGCAACAGTGACGAAGCTGCTCACAGACAGCGTCGACATACCCGAGATACCGTGACCGCTAGTACAACCACCAGCCAATCTCGCTCCAAAGATGCTACAAAACCCGCCAAGCAGCGCAGAGGCAACACCAACAGCCGGACCAGTCTCAGCCACGAGAGATATCCTCTGACTCGTCAACTTCGCACCGAGCATGACGCCGCCCGCGAATACGACATTCCCAAACCCACCACTCAATCCCTGCCCCTTGAGCAAGCTCGAGAGATGGCCCGCAAGGTCGGAGTAAGCAGAAGAGACACCCAGCGTCTTCTTGGACAACAACACCGAGCTAGCTTGCGCAACACCAATCATTAGCCCTCCAACAATAGGTCCAACCCAAAAGCTCCGTGCATCACTCGCCAGACCAAGTCTATCAACAACCGCAATCATGCCGACAAGCATAGCCTCGTAGCCAAGCACAGCCGTCGCATTGTGGACCTTCAGCCTCTGCATAACAGTGTGCTCCTTCACCCCACCAGCATCCCCCGCAGCGCCTTGCACCGTGCTCGCCCTTCGAATCCGTGGACTCAACACCACAAATCCCATGCCACCCAACAGCCCGCCAAGCAGCACCACCGGCGCAGCCCGCACCCCCAGGGCAACCTGCACAAGCACGGTGCCCGGACACGCGCCCGTCAGCGCCATGCCCAGACCCTGCAGCAGCCCACCGACGAGATTTGCATCGTAGGCCCCGAACCAGCCGTACGAGGTGTTGGTCCGGTGCGGCAGCTTGGCGTACCCGAGTTTATTGCACAAGTAGATTATGATGGCGCTGCATGCTGAGGCGGTCAGGAAGGTCTTGAGCATGACGGTGCTGGTCAGGGCGAGCTGGCCGAGGATGACGGAGGGGAGGTAGACGGAAGAGGCGGTCAAGGCGGCACCGAAGAGGGTGCCGGAGAGCAGGGGCGGGAGCAGCGTTGCCATATTGTGTTGTGTTGTGTCGTGCGGTGTTGAAATCGTAGAGGTTCTCGAATGAGTAGTGTGCTGTAATGTCGACACCGGCCAGACGCTGGTATGGAGGATGCTCAATCAAACAGAGAAGTAATTCGTGCTGATGTGGGATGGACTGCTCAATCATTAATCTGCCAAATGCATTTCGTGCAAGGACGCCGATGAATCGCCACGCTCGGGGCACCGAATGACCACACTCGGGGATCAATCTAGGTTTTCGGGGACCATTAATCTGACTCCAGTGATAGAATTGTTCTAGGCGGGGATTTTCACGATTGTGGCGACTTGAATTTCGACGGTGTCGTCCAAAACACCGTGCTCCATACCTCGTGCATGAGCCCAAAAACACGAGGAAAAGCAATTTATGTGCTTGCGCGACCTCCAACGAATTATGATCAAGACAGGAGGCAGAACGAATAAGAAGAAGAAATTGATTGGATCAATGTTTTGATAGGATTCATTGCCTGAATGAATGTGACAAATGCAAGAAGTGTCACACTAGGTAAGAAGTAGGTGGGGCATCCTGCTTGGCCGAGGGTCAAAGACCGTGGTAAAGAGCATGTAGTAATAGCCGTTGGTACTTTGCATGCCAGAGCCGAGCTTCACTTGTGTACGGAGACGTTGAGTCGTCCTTGAACCATGCACCAAGTCTTGCCTATAGAGACGTGGAAAACCAGTTGGTGAAGGGAGGGTTTTTACTCACTGTTGATAGTCGAGCCAGGTGGATGGGTCGTTGCCTGCTCATGTCAGCCAAAGACGTTGGTCAATGATGATAGATCTGATACGACAGAATCTGCCCTCCAAGCGCTTAGGTCATTGACGATGTCATCCTCCTATGCCGGCGTCAGCAGCAGCGGCCTTTTTGACTTTCTTCGCCTTCTTCCGGGCTTTCTTGTCCGCTCTTGACCCTGTAGGTTGTTGAGCTGACTGGCTATCATTGTGCTTGCGTTTCTTGCCCGAAGGCTGGTTTGGATTTGTATCGAGGGGCAGACTGGGGACGGGTTGCTGTGACTCGGCGTCTTCCTCGATCTCTCCCTCCTCGGAACCCTCTCCATCAAGCATCTCAATCTCTTTGGCGATGGAGTCGAGCACCTCGGAGGTGTCGGCTGCTGCTGCTGCTGTGGGCGTGACGACGGCTGCCAGTGAGGCTGGACTGGCGATGTTCTTCTGTTTGCGCTTGGCCAGGAGACGTTCTTTGAGCTCCTTCTCTCGTTGAGTCATATCTGACGTGCCATTGCCTGCCTGCCCAGCGTCAGAAGGTGCCGAGATCTTACCTCTCTCTCCTACCAGTGAATGTTGTATTATCCTTGCAGCGGCCTGCTTGTTCAGTGTTGTGCTTGGTCGGGCGCCCGAGACCTTCTCTTCTGCCTCCTTGACCTTGCCGAAGTACTGTTTGACACGTTGCAACTCCTTGAAGACGGGATGCTCTATCGCGTTAACGCCATTGATTCTGAGGTATGCTGGCACGAATCAGCAAAGTCCATACGCTACAGGGAGTGGACGCACAGAAAAGCAAAGACTCGACGGCATAGACGACTGTAACATTCAGCTTTGCTCTGTCGAGTATGGGCAGTTTCTTGGTGGTTGCGCTCAGCGAGTCTTGTAGGAGAGGGTCGAGTGCTTCTTCTAAACCATCGAGATTGCCGTCGAGCTGATCTACCAGATCTAGCAGCGCTTCGCTTTCCATTGCGTTCGGTGACGATGAGCGGTAGGTGGGTGCCAAATGCGACAAGACAAGGATTCAGTAGTCGAGTCGACGGCAAGAACGATTCGCGTGTTGGGAAAAATGCAAGAGCAACGGGCGTAGATGCCTAAGGCAGCAAGCATTGCATTACTTTGCAGTTACGGTGACGTACGGGTCCAATTGGGGGCGCTCCTGCACGCTGGTCTGCACCTTGCCTGCTCTGCTAGTAACCATTACCTGCTCGAGGCTCGAAGATGCTCACCTGTCTGCGCTCCGGATGAGGTCTTTTACCAAGGTCCAGGCCGGAGTCAGACCTTGCCAACCCATATGGCGGCCTCATAACATTCGTCTCCGCACAAGGTCAAGCTCGAGGAGATGCATATCGTCCTTGGCCAAGCTAGCCTACCCCCAGGCGCATAGAGCCCCGACGTCTCGGCTAGTCCAACGACAGCAACACAACCAGCTTGCTAGCTACCCTCATCGGTTCTCGACAATGTCCAGTTCGCAGTCATGGTGGGAAGCACCAGCCACCCCTCCACCCGAGGAAGGAAAGGCCCCGAACCTCGACTATGCAAGGCTGGACCCTGAGACCGTGTCAGAGGATGCGGAAGAGCTGCTGACGAGACGGGTACACCTGCTCGGCGTCGGTGCCATCGGTACCCTCGTCGCCCATTCGCTGATGGTTCTCCCCAACCCTCCGCCAATAACCCTCCTCCTCCATCAGGCCGTCAAATACGACGATTTCAAGGCTGGCAGTCGCATAGTGCGCCTCGTCAACAAGAACACCGACATCAACGATGAGCAGACTGGGTACGACGTGGACCTCATGCAAGGAGACACTGGCCGCCCCTTTTGGCGCCATTACCCTCATCGCCTACCTAAATCCGAAGGAGGTGGCCGCAAGAATCCCTTGAACGAAGCAGAGAAGATGGAGAGTGGCGAGGTCTTCATCTACACCCTCATCGTTACCGTCAAGGGCCCGAGCACCGTTGCCGCCTTACGCGCCGTCCGGCACAGAATCGACCAAAGGACTACAATTCTGTTGATGCAGAACGGCATGGGTCAGATTGATGAACTGAACACAGAAGTCTTCACCGACCCCAACACCCGCCCAACCTACATGCTTGGCGTCATCTCTCACGGCTGCTACATGCAAGGCCCATTTGCTGTCGTTCACGCTGGCTTCGGCACCGTCGCTCTCGGCATCTACCGCGACAAAGACAAGTATCCTCTGCCACCGAAAGGGAATGAAATGAATACATCCACCCTGTCCGATGCCGATCGCAAGGTCATGTTTCCCACAGACAAAGACCTCTACTCCAATCTGTCCTCACGCTATCTCCTTCGAACTCTGACTCGATCGCCAGTCCTAGCCTGCGCCGCATACCCATACCTCGATCTGTTCCAGCTACAACTCGAAAAGCTGGTCTCGAACTGCCTATTGAATCCTCTCACTGCTCTCCTCGATATGCAGAACGGCGCCATGCTCGACAACCCTCATCTCAGACGAGTCCAGAGACTGCTAATTGCCGAAATCTCACTCGTGATCCGTGGCCTGCCAGAGCTACAAGGTATCCCCAATGCTCGCATGCGCTTCTCGCCGGCCCGACTAGAGACTCTTTTCCAAGGCATAGCCAACAAAACAGCCAAGAATTCAAGCAGCATGAGGGAGGACGTTCGTAAGTTGGTCAAAACAGAAATTGACTACATTAATGGCTACATAGTGGATCGTGGGGAGGAACAGGGCATCAAATGTGTCTTGAACTACATGGTTAAGCATCTCGTCAAGGCCAGGACATTCCACGACACACTGTCATTACGCCCTTCTCTTCCCAACGATGACGATTCGGAACCGGCCAGAGCCTTCCGCCCCTACGGAGCTGTCAGCCTGAACACCGAGCGGCAGGGTGATGCCGTCGTTCTTGAGGATAGAGGAAAGCCCGCTGCTTGAGGCACAGACATCGACTACTACACGGAAGCTCTTCCAGGGGCAAAGATGGTGCAGCTATGTCAGACTTGACATTGCCGGTCTCAGTGGTAGAAGCCCGCCACTGGTCTGGGACATGCGCCTAGTGGAGCTGCAAGCATATGCTTGTACCAAGCTTTGAGGCTGCCGCAGCACAGGGGACATGACGCATAGCTCAGCCTTGGTTTGCGATGTGTCGAGATCATACAAGGTTGCGTTGCGATTGCGATTCGAATCGAGCAAAAATGCAGCAGGCGAGCGACGAATTCTCCTGTCATCCACCCATTCAGCAGGTCAAGTTTGACTCGACCGGTGCACTATGTGGCACGAAACCAACGCTTCCAGCACCCAACGATGCAGGAAGGATGACTTTTGAATTCATGTCTTGTCGAGGTTCATAGAAGCGAAGATAGCATTTCGACGTGTGTTCAATCCAGTCATCACGACTGTGTAGGTATATATCTATGTATACATATGTCGATGATGACTTTCGCAATATAGCACTGCAGAGACCTCCAAAAGTACATGCATATACCTCGGAAATGAATCCTTCCATTGTTTGTATAGATAGAGTACGCGTCGAGTCATTTGCAAATCTAGCATACCTATCTATCTACATTCATACGAAGTCATTCGCCTGCCCCGCACGCACCCGGTACTGAAGCAGGATGCGCATGCAGCGAGGTATCGCAGGAAGAATTTTGACAGCGAGATGGTCAGCCATGTAGACGTGAATGCTCAGGAGCCGTGTTTGTAGTTTGTCTCAATACATAATTCATCATTGCTATTTCCAAGCTAAGCTACACTCTATGCGCAGAGCAAATGGGGTATCATAACGCATTATGCACATGTAATGATGATACATATGCACAAGTCTAGAGTGTTGCCACGATCCAATCAATGTAAAGCGCCGTCCAATCTGATTCCAAACCATATACTTGTGATTCCACGCTGTTGAGTCGTGTCGTAAATTCGTCACCGTGGGGGCTGCCCGTCCGTATCCATGAGTCTATAGTGTAATCCAACTCCGTGTGGTGTTTTCCAATGAGCAATATTCGTGTTTCTTGTTGCGTGGGGACATCAGTGGTACAATTATCGTGTATCGTAAAGGTTACCGAGGCCCCGTATCAGTAGGTGTGTAGTGTCCTATCGACTCTGTCGACTCGTTAGAACGAGCATTTCTCCGCTTCCGGGTCGTTGCATGCGGTCGATCCCAAGATGTTCCTTTCCATCGACACCAGTAAAGATGCCGAAGCCGTATCTCGATTCCTGGTCCGCATGTTTCTCTGTGTGACGTCCTGCTCTTCGTCCGTCGCCAGTCAAGGTGGTTCCAACACGGCCGTCCAATCGTGCTATGAAGTCGGCTTTCGTCCTGATGTTGCGGATGGAGGAGTCTTTCAGCAGCCTCGAGGCGTAGAGGAAACTCAAGTTGCCGCCAACACTGTTGATAGAGTGAGGAAGGTACCTGAAGCGGGTTGGCCAGATGATGAGGTAGGACAGGGCGTATATGGACAGCAGAACACACAAAGCAATGTAACCTGGCATCGAAGCTGTCATCCGCACCTCGCCATTGGCGAAAAGTAGGGCAGTAAACACTCCGCCAGCAAGGACAGGTAGTGCAGCTGCCATGAGTGAAACAAAAGAGAAATATGCCACTTTCCAGTCATGGTTGATAAGTGCTTTCGCCGATACAACGCCTGGCAATTGAGCATTGTAGGACAGTAGGAGCGATCGCCGAGCAGTCGCACCGTCGCGTTCGGAAAGGTTTACGTATGCCTGGGCTGCTCGAAAATATACATCGATTGGCTGCCACGCAAGAAAGAGGAACATGCCCAACAAGCTGGACAAGAAGCTGTACAGGAAGTTTGCCGGAGAGAAGCCGCTTGATTGGGTCGTCGCAGGTAACATGGCATCGAAGCCTCGTCGAACGGCCTGATTGACAAAGCTGACAACCAAGAAGGCGACAAGCAGAAGGGATGCCGCTATAGCCCAAGCCAGAATCGTACTGTCTTTCAGGTACCATGGACACCAACGATGTCTGACCCACGGAGAGTGAAGCATTCTGGCGAACGAGCTGGCTTGAGAGTTCCGCAGACCTTCTTGCGATTCTGCTGATGTCCTTGAGCCATCCATCTTCTCATTGGCATACCTGTCCGAGGAACTCGATAACTCGAGATATGGTTGGTTTGCCTCACCAACGGCATAGAAGAAGTCAGGGCTTTGGTTTGTAGTCCAATAGCCCAGTCTGCAGTAACGAGATGGCATCCCACTGGTCAGGTCTTCTTTCGTCTCTGACCGAAAATAATCTGGTAGCAGATTTGAGCGTTGAAACAAGATGATCAAGTCCGCCAGACAAGTAGGATCCCACATCAGAGCAGAATTGCGCTTTCTGAAACGGATCATGCAATAGACCAAGGCAGCGATCAAGACAAGATATAGGACCACAAGAAACCATGCCAACCCCTGGACAGGAGTCCACCGAAAGCGCGGTGTTCCAACATCGGTGAACCACTGGGTGCCATATAGACAGCTGAGGAGTGGTATAGTCCAGTTGGTCAGCCAAAAGACGGTCAAGACTGCTCCAATTACAGGCTCTCCTAGCTGGAAAAACCTCCAATCTGGGAGCACAAAATTGGCGGGAATGATTGGCATCGTCTGCAAAGTTCCGGCTCTTCTCGTGGTCGGCGTTTCCTTTGAGATTGAGAAATACGGCGCTACCCTGTATATGGCGGCCTGCACCACAAACAGCCAGAATATTATTATGAAACCCAGTATGGGAGGGAGGTACTCAAAGACGAAGTAGCGTGGCGTGAAGTTGCCATCGTAGTCGTACAATCCGTGGTTCGTAAGGGCGAAGATGTCGGAGAAGATAAGGCCGACTATCATCAGCAGGCATAGTAATACAAGAGGACCGAGAGACACTAGTCGTAAAGGTGTTGGTACAAAACCGAGTTGATGACGTTCTCGAGGAGGATCGGAAGGCAGCAGCATAATGTCGCCTGTCTTGGCTCTTGATCGCTCAGAGCTTGCTCGGGGGAAGTGAACAGGCCTGCGGGGAGGTTGCCTCTGCTTCTGCTGCTGAGGAGGTGTGGCTTGCGCAGGCTGTCCGTGTTCGATGATGGTCTGTGGTGGCTGTGGATAATCAGGTACTTCTGAGCTGTGTCTTCCTCTTCCTGTGAGCTCCTCGTCGAAGGTCAGCTGCTCGAGGGCAAAACGAATGTAGGGAGTGTCGTCGACACCCGGCGTTGGTGGGCTTAGTCTGTTGTGCGCGAGCATATCATATGGTGGAGCATCTCGACTTGCGCCTTGCCCTACAACCAACGGGGCAGGCACGACCGCCGGGTGACTTGCAGGGAGTGTCATCTCTGACTCCTGCCTCGGCATCTGTCTGCGCACCGGGGTCGATACCCTTGATGGGGGGGTCTCGTAGCCTCTGCCACTAGGTGTACTTGATGAGTCTGAAGCATACTCGGATAGATGGCCTGCTGAGGACGACAGAATAGAACTTGCGTATTGGAGCTGTGGACGAGATTGCTAGATGACTCTGTTAGTGGTGACCTCTCGTGCCTTCCGATGTCGCTTTCGCACTTACCTTCACTTGTTGAACAGACGATATAGCTTCGACGCTCATTACTTTCGTAAGTCTTGGTAGGGATGTTGCGTTAGTCGTAGTGTCAAGCAAGGCATGACGACGAGCAAGGAAAAAGCAATCACTGTCATTATCAGAAGCTCGAGTAGGCGAATCGTGGTCGACGTGGTCGGGAGGCTGGGCTGGTGGTGTGGTGGTTGGGTTTCACTAACAACGACCAACGACCAGCCACCTCACATCCGGCAGAACACGAACAGCATCTCGACACATCATCATCTTCGGCTGGCTGTGTTGCCGAGACGGGCTACTAGCTACCAGCTACCAGTTACCATGTTGTCTCAAAACCGGTGATTACCAAAAACCTGCTTCATGTAGTACTGTAGCATTGGTAGCGTATGTTCGCGCGTCTCGGGCGGCGGCAATTATCTGTCGCCAAACTTTCCCCAGATGATCTCTGAAGCCCACCGACCTCGACAAAGCCACGCTAAGATCAACGACCTTCACGTAGAGCATCCTCCATGACAACGTACACACCCACTACGACGCTAAGTCACCGTGTAGCCAGCTTCGTGAAACAAGCTGGTCAAGATCCAGTAAACGTCCATTCGCATTCTTCCAAGTTGAACTCCTCCTATTCACCCATCCGTCACGCCTCCGATACCTGACTGCTTCACTTCGCTGATTGCTTGACATTATCGTCTGTGTTGGAATTATGAGTGGCCTTTCAAGTCTTCAAGGAGAGCCGGCACCTTGCGATAGCCGAATTGGTGAAGCAGTCGTCTAGACATTGTTTCTGACAAGGTGAGATGACGATCGGTTGAACGTTGAAGGCGGAGAGGATTGTTGAATGCTTGAGACATGATGTGGTGGTGCATAGCCGCACGCAGAGATCAGCATAAACAAGAAGCTCTTGTGTGCCCATTTGATCGAGAATTGGGGACTTGTCTCTTTTGCAAAAAGCCGACCACAAGATGAAGAACGTTATTAGTGCACAGGTTCTGGCATAACCGTTCGTCCAGTGTTTCTTGAGCCAATGCTTGTTGCTCTGATTCTTCACGAACAAGGGACACTCATTGAGCGCAGGACGCTGGCTGAGGTAAGAATGCTGCCCGAGTATAGGGTGCTTGCTGAATACAAGACGCTTGTTGAACATGGTGTCAAGGTTGCTAACTTGTCACCCTTTCACAAGGCTCATTTGGATAGGCTTGTCGACAAGTAGCATCGACGAAAACAGATACACTGCTTTCTGATAGCATGACTGTGTTTGAGATTGTCGTGAACGGTGAATGGTCGTGCGAAGGCTGATGACACATCTCGTTCGAATGCTTCGCATTGCCTTTCACTCTTTCGTTGAAAAGCTTCAAGTTGACAAAGAGGTGTTACTGGCTTGATGAACACAGGACCTGGCACTAGTAACCATGAATCAATGATGATGCCAGACCTAGGACGACCACAGGCAGCTCTGACAGACCCTCCCGTCTACTTCACAGTCGTTTGAAGCAGAATTCTTCCAGTCACATCTTGGACCGTTCTTCACATGTCAGGTTGGTGATTGTCCCTTCAGAAGTCACGACCTTCACTTCACAAACTGTTACTGCCAGACAATGTCCAATCTCCACGCCGCGTGGCAAGCACATGGAAACTCTCACAATAGGACTTTCCAGAATGAAAATGACAGTGCTTGTCACTTGCTTCAGACTTCGGCCTGGGTCGTTTGTTAACCTTCTTCCTTGGCTACGATCTACAACATCTGATCATCTTTGCATCCCTATCCTGCATCCTATATACCTATCATTCAAGCAGCACAAAGCAGCACTCTCCTTGAAATCGCACTCCGGTCTTGATCACCAGCAATGTCTCCCTTAGCAATTCACACGATGCTCTCGCTTCTCTTGGCCATGGTGCTCAACGTGTCGAGTTCTCCAGTTCTCAGCAAGGACGAAAGCTCGAGCCCTTACAATACTGGAGTGAGCTTCCTGCGAGCACTGAAAGAGTGGAATCGTGATCGGACTGACTCCACGACTACTCTAAAAGCGAAAGGCGAGATGGACAGGTTCTTGGTCCACAGGAATCTCTTTGGTGACTTGACGCCTGAGGTACGAGGAAGATTATGGCTATTGACAGTAGCTAATGTGCTTGCAGTACTTCGTTCCCCTAGAGAATTGTATCGTTGGACAGTGTCCCCTCCGCTATCGTTCCTTCGAAGTGTCCGTCGGCGGTAGCACCCAGCGTGCTTGCGCTTGTGTTCGAGAAGAGGACTACATATATGTATTAAGCATGAAGGAGGTTGGCGTCACGAGAAAGGTACCTTACGAAGAGATTTTAGGAGCCAAGAGGAACAATTTCCGCCGTTCTGAAGCTATTGAGCCTTTGTCCAAAGACACCAACTTCACCTACGTGCCACCACCCAAGACAGACATCACACCCGCGCTACTCGAACAGTCGTTGGCATCGCAACCGCAGCACACAGCTACTATCGGGTCTATCATGGCTCACTTTCAACAGGGCGTTCTCTCTTTCGGCGCACAACTCAACGGTCTTGTGGCAGCTACCATGACACTTAATGCCTCGACAGAGTTGCCGTGCGATGGCATTGGTGGCCAACATCAGCCAGACCTTGAGATAAGACCAAAGAATGTGTACAATGGTACGGCTCAGACATATGTTCCTGATTGTCAGGTTGTGGCTGTTAATATGTATAACCCTGAGGTGATCAACTTCTGGGTCCTGGACAACAATGGCTCTATCCATTCCCTTGTCAGCAGCAACAAAATCGTCAATCTTGACCAGTTGAATACCACCGCCAGTACGTCTCTTGTGCTCCGGACGAAACAGCCTGACGTAGCAAAACGAGAGCTGAGCATGCATGACTGCGCCACGGTGGGACATGGCGTTGCACGCCGCGCTGTGGAAAGGAGAGGCTTGTCTGAAACAGATTCACATACTGCCATAATGACTGCCGAGGCTTGCGCTGCTATGAAGTGCATCAACAATGGAGGTGATCCAGCCATTTTCAATCCTTTCACCAATACCTGCTGGTGCAAGGACCCCGTCTACGTCGAAACCGACTACTCGGCATGAACGCAAAACAACGACAATGGAAGCTTTAGATCACGCAACAACTCAAAAGACCAGCTTGTTGGAGTCAGTGGACCAGGAATACATCGGTTGGCGAAAGGACGTTTGGAGACAAGTAATTGGTGACGAGCTGGCATGAAGAATTCTTGTTTAGTAACTCTTGTCGGAGTCTTGAGTACGATCACTGTCGGTGAAGCATCAAAACCGAAAAATTAAACCACAATCAGACTTGATACATTAATGTCTTCTCGCTCGGTGCTATGAAAAGCCCTTTCTTGCCATGCCCAACTCCATGCTGTCGTTAATCGTCTCTATGAAGTACATTTTCAGATTCGGCACCTCCCTTGTATGTAGCGGATTGCTCCTCGCTTGCTTGCTGAAATCAAACTTTGTCCAAAACAACGTCAAGTCCAGAACCTTCGCTTCCTGCCCGTCCTTCGTATTTATAGACGTGCTCCTGTCTGTTCATGTGTCCGTGACCTTTTTTCAGAATACTTTCTTCAGGAGAAGATATGGGTCATCGCGATGTACTTGCTCAAGCTCCAGGAATGTACGCCTGCAACCCTGCCATCGACCTCAACCTGGCGCGTGCAGTTCCCTCGCTGCTTACTCCCTTTCAGAAGCCAGGCATCGAGCTTCTCCGTCCTGTGAGCACGGCTGTACCGCAACGGACTCTATCGTCTGGTACCAAGGACGCCGCCGTGCGGATCCGACCACGTGGTTGGCGCATTGCTTATGGCTGAGGAGCGCGAGGGCTCGGTGCGTTCCTCGAGGATGTCGCTGAGGCGGGTTGGGACGTGGTGGCCGCTGCGGGAGAAAGGGGAGCCTTCACTTGGTTGGTCGTTGCCTTGGGATTGTTGCGGAGGTCGGTACGTTTCTTCCTGGTCGTCGTCGTCGTGGGCGGCGCCTTCATAGTCTGCAGTGTCTTGTTGGTGTTGTGGGATTATGGTGTGGCGGCTGTCGGCCGGGGAGTCCTCGTGGTGAGATCGTATTTGCTGGGGTTGAGGTTGAGGTTGTGGTGAAACTGTTACTGCTGAGTAGACCGAGGAGCCGAGGTGTTGAGGTTGCGGAGAGGATGAGGATACTGGGACTCTGGCTCCCTCTGGTAATGGGCGTCGGTTTACCTGTTGTCGTTGCGCGTATTGCTCTGATAGAAGTCTCTCGCGGGCTATGTCTGCTGTGTGGTCTTCATCGTCGCTAGCAACTTCTTCGTAACCGCCCGCTGGCTGCCGGTATGGTATTGGTCGACCGTGAGGGTCCCTTGCGTACTGGCCGTCTGGATCAAGGTGATACTCTTCGTCGCTTTGAACGCTACCTGCACCAGACCTGCTGCTAGGTACGTATGAAGGGGCATCTGAGCGGTTGTTCGCTGATCTTTGACTGTGGGCAGTCGAGGACCGCTCGCGACTTTGTTGCGGGGCAGGTTGTCTCGCAGGACTGCTTGCTTGTACGAACCTTGTATCCGGCTCATGACGAAGTGGCAGAGGCGGTTCCGAATGTCGAGCGGTCTCTGTAAAAGGGTCGGTGTCAGTTGGTGAAGCGGCGTCAGGCTGATAGTAAAATTGGGGTTGTTCTTGTGCTGGTGACTCAAGACTGGCCTGACTCCTTGTTGGTGGCTGCTGACCGCCCATATGAGTCGCGGTGGGGCCGCCTTGATACGGCCCGTCCCGCGCGACGGGACGCTGTGAGGTCGTGGTGTTATGGCGACTTGACAGGCCTTGCATAGGCAGGACCTGGACTCCTCCAATCAGAGTTGGCTCGCCACTTCTGAGGGCGATGGTACGTTCACGCTCTTCTTGCTCGCGTCGGCCAAGCTCCTCCCATGCTCGCCGTGCTTCTTCTTTGCTGATCTGCAGCTCCCTTCGCATTTCGCGCACCAGTTCATCGGCTTTGTTTTTTTCGGCTCGGATCGCATCGACAGATGCACTGTTTGCCTGGGGACGATTTTGTCGTTCTTGTTGCATTTGTGCTTGTAGCTCGGCGATCTTCTCTTGTGCTTGCTCCTGCTCATTTCGAGTTTCGAAGAACCACCTCTGGAATTTTCTTTCCGAGGATGCTCTCAGTCGTTGAAGCTCAACAACGGCATGGAACAGATTGGCACCGGCGGCCGACAAATCAGTGATCTGTCTGGCCATCTGTTTGTCGATCGGCTTTCCATCTAGCTCATTCGTGTTTTCCTGCAGTCTGCGAATCCAGTATGAGGTCAGGCCTTCCCAGTGAGACGAGAGCGTCTCCCATCTTTCAAAGGCGTGAGGAAAACCAGTTCTGGCAGGTTGTAATGAGGTTGATTGTTGGGCGAAGCTCGCCTCTTGCGGCGGTGGAGGCTTCTGGCCAGCTAGAGCCGGCATTTCGAGCTTCTCGTATGCTTCTGTTCTGTTTCTTTGTATCCTTGAAGTGTCAGGTGGGGGATATCCAGATTGCAATTGTGGTTGCGATGTTTGCTGTCCTGCGACAGGCCGTGGCTGTCCCTGATTCAGCGTAGTGTTGCCGGCTCTGGACGCGACACCGTTGCTTGTCGGTACATTGTCAAACCTGCCACCAATGGTGACGCTCTGGCCTGCAGGTATCCGGGCAGCGGCTTCAGCTTCGGTATAGTAAGGTCTTGATGATTGTGCCTGTTGGCGTCTAGGATCAGCGCCAACGCCAACAACATCATCCTGTTGTCTTCTTCTTGATGGGTCCGACTCTTGTGTTTGGCGTTGCCTTGCCTCTTGTTCTGCTCTTCGAGCTTCACGAGCAGTTCTAGCGGCCATGATCTGACGAGGGGTGGTTATTCGTGCTTGAGCAGCGGCATCGTCTGGGGCTCTCGTATCGTGTGGTTGCCGAGTTCGGGCAGACCCCTGCGGGTTGGACATGTAAATATCCGACATGCGGGCCTGCTCCTCCAACTGGTCCGTCGTCAGCTGGTGCGCATCCACGCCACGACCAGTGCGAACAGCTTCGAGCGCAAACAAGATAGCTTCGTGGGTTCGGCGGGAGATTCGTGTGGTCCTTCGAGGCCAGTAGAACTCGTCTTGGACAAGCTTCTGGGAGCTCTGAGGAGTTGTAGAACCAGACTTGGTGAATGCGACCTGTTCCCCCGGCGGAGGAAATGCTTGTGCCGGTGCTTGCTCAGGTCGAGCTGAGAGACTATCTGGCTCAGCTTGGACAGGGACTTGCAGAGAAGACGCTGGCCCTTCTTGGAGTCGTGATGTGCGTCGGAGTGATCGTGGGCTGTTTGAAGCGGCGGAGACAGGGGAGCGGTGAGGAAGATGAGAAGGATTCTGTTGTTGGCGTTGAGGTAGTAGGTAGTCGTGAGGGTCGTAGTACTGGCGGCGGTCGTCACTGGCGGTCTGAAGCTGTGTGTTCAGTGTACCAGCTCGATATGGGTTGGTGTGGAGGTTCGTAGACAATGCGACTGCTGTGCACCCTCAAGCGCAAGGTGCAGCTCTGTCGATTTAGTGATGTCCAAGCTTGACTATCCCGGTTCAAATCATGGGTGGGCTGTGGGCTGTGCACTAGGCAGTTCTGAATGTGTAGAGCAAAGGTTACGGCGAAGTTGGTGTGAAGCAGAGTTCGGTAATGTGGTGGTTGGTCGACTGCCCAAAAAGTCGGGCTAGTGAGGCCTTAGAAGCCTGAGGCCTGAGGCTTGCGAAAGTGACGAGGTTGGTCTGCGACTGCCGAGCTTCCACTACACCGTATCCTCCGACCAACTCTCCCAGTCTCAGCCACACCACTTGTGGCGTCACCACCAAGAACAAGGCGAATGACTCTCTGCACACGCGAGCTGATGATGCGGTGATAGAGTCTCCTGGCGCATGCCTGTAGACAGCTCCGGAATTTCGGTAGCTGCGTAGCGCTGTTTGGTCGAGTCGTGAGCTGTTGATGAATCAGAAGTTAATCGCAGAGCCGCCCAGATGATCCAACACAGCAGATCCCGCCAAGTAATGAAGTAATCAACCACCTGGCTGGTGTAGAGACCGCTGGTAGGATTCTGGCGTTGGGAAAGAGAAGCGCTCTGCCGCTATCGCTTGGCTGAAGGACACACGATACCTGAAACACCAGCGGCAGAAATCAAGGCGCACAGCCTCACCCACTCTCTCTATGAAGCTCGCTAGATGATCACCCTATCGACAGTGATGCATCAGCCAGGCAAGACGCGGCCACTCGGCACTATGATGAGACACATATCACCTTCATACCTGCGCACCACTCTTTGGGCTCATCATCTCCATGTGTCGAAGTTGCGATTCTGGGAGAAAGTGGGCACATGAACTTGCCGAGTTCGCTTTCTCGGGAGGCTGGGGATGAGCTGGCAGTTCGGCCACGTCAGGCTTAGTCCTTAGGCTCATCGCGCTCACCGCCGGCCGTACGTCACCCTTGCATGCGAAGTACCACGTAGAACAGGAGACAACTCCTGACTTCAAGGAAAACTCGTGAGGCATCGACCAGGTGGTATATAGATACTGCTCAGGATGGTTATTGATGGCAAAAGCAAACACAAAAGCTTCAGGAATGCTCCCCACATCCAATTTCTTGGATGTTTGGTTTTGCAAACGGTAAAGTATACGTCTGTTCCATCCAGCCAGAAAGCAAGGGGGTTTCTTCCAACCACGATTGGCTGTACCAGGAACCGCGGAAGCCAGCTTCCTTCTGCGAACCAGTCTTTCCCTGCAAGCCAATCCCTGTACGCCGTTGTGTTCTGACCAATCACTATGAGCTTAATTTGTCGAGCTGTCACTGTCAGTCGCTGGGGTCGCTTCTCCAACCGCTTTTCACGCACACTCGCTGGCTCCAACCTCAGCTGTGTGCTTGTACCTACCATCACGACCTAGAATTTCAGATTGGATGAGACTTTGTTTCTTGACGCGGTGAGGTTCAGATCTCCGACTTCCACCAGCTTATAATATGAGGTTGTGATAGTAGGAGTAACTTTCGAACGAAGCAGCACACACACGCCTACCCGTCCTTCGTTGAAACCACTGGGTGGTAACAGATACAATGCAGATGACAAAAATTGAGCAGCCCATGACGCAGAACAGTTTTTAATGACTACAGAAGCAGCAGCTTCCACTGGCACGATGTTGACGTGCGCCGAAGGTGACAACCTCGTTTCAGGCCCGAGCTCCGATTTTGACGTACGCCATATGCAATATAGAAAGCACTGACAGCATCCATCGTTTTGCATGTGTTCGCAGTACTGTCTAGATGTTCGTTTGCAATGCACGCAACATGCACTTCGAGCGCAGCGACAAAGGCTACTTCCACAGGTAGGAGCGCCATTGCGACAACGGAAAGAAGTACCTCTGCCCTATAAATCTTTCTGGCTTTCGGTTGTCATTGGCCGAAACACATGTTCCACTCGACGTCAAAAGGCTTCAAGACGCAAGGCAGGGCGTCGAAGTTGAACAATTCATTGGCTATCTTGAGTGTGAGAACGTTTTGATCAACTGACACATAGCTGTTGCCATCCCAGGACCCTTATGACAAGCAGCACCGGGTCCGATGCACAGCTTTTAGCCCAAGCCGTCATCGGACGAGTCTCTGACCACAACAATGCAGATCGTTAGTCTGGTGTCGTCTCTACCCAGAGTATCGGGACCAATGCTCTGCCTCGAGTTTCCTCGAGACCACGCTTCGACTATGCGCACGCGATGAGTGCAATCAATTGTGTTTCAGGTATGTCGACTGCAGAACATCACCCCTTCTCGACGGGGTAAGAGTCCGACTTATTGGCCGAGATATTATGCATCTACGACTTTTCTGACCCGTCTTTATCAACTTCGACTCCGCTATGCCTTCGACGTTCAGATATGGCTCGCCACTCTCAGCAACAAAAGCCAGACGTGTCTGCAGATAGTCTACGGACGCTCTATCTTCAGTCTCCTTCCACTTTGTCTCTACCGAAAACATTCGGCAACGAGTCTTGTTTTGCGTATTTCTAAAGAACCTTCTCCTTGCAATCTCATACCATCAAGTCTCAATTCAACGCATGGCAGAATTAACGCGTCACGTGCTCAGACCAACTGTGATCCAGCCGTCCTGCTCCTGAAAGTCGATTCCCTCTCATGGACTCACCTCGGCTTTGCTCGCACCTACCAGCCCTGCCCTTGTACGCTAAGAATGGGCGCTCGCAACCCAGGGATCACCGGTCGGATTGGAGAGAAGCAGTACTTGGCTCTGCCACAGCTGAAACCGTGGTTCAAACAGTTGAACACACAGAGGGACCGAACGGCCACATTATGACCCAGCCGCAGCGGCCTCATCCATCATCACGAGGCCGACACAAGTATGCTAGGACAAAGTCGGACAGTCGAAGACTCTGCACCCCTGCACCACTTTTGACCACGTGCGGAATTGAGTCTCCACGTTCAGTGACCAGGGTCTCTTCATTATCTCCCATAAGCCAAGCTTCATGCCATCGAGCCTGTAGCGCTACTGGTCAAGCATTGAACAAACGCCCAGCAGGCTTGAAAGATTATAAGTTTCCAGGTAGAATTGACATCAGTCTACCAGTGCCCACTCCGGCGTCCGGAGCACTTGGTGAGAATGCGTTCTACCAGCCTCGAAGACCTGCTCCTACCACACCACCACTGCGGACCTCTGCCCAGGCTACACCCTCAATAGACGCTGAAACGTCTTTCATGGAGTGGGATGACGAAATATCGGCGTTGACAAAGATGAAGGAAACGCTGAAGCTACGTCAGAACAAGAAGACAGGTCGTGCCATCTCCGGGTCAGAGTTTCAGACCAAGAGTCCTGACAAGCAAGAGGATGCCACCCCTCGAGCCTTACCAGTCAGAGCTAAACAGCACAGCCCACCGCCTCAATCCCTTGACACGCGTCAACCATTGACAGCTTCCAATTCTATCAGACCAAAGAAGACGTGCATACATACTTCTACATCAAGCAGTCCATCCACGTCAGCGCCAGGAGAACATGCTTCATACCAAGATCCTGACCCGATAGGTATGGTAATACGCTCACGGTCCAACATTTCACATGGACAACCGAACAAACCCTCAGCAAAGTGGCACGAACCCCTCCAGGACCGCACAAACACTCCGCGCGGACCTCACGCCAAGTTACCTCAACATGTGCACCGTCACCGCCCACAACACCAACGCCAGCGTCGAAACCAGCACAATCGATACTATTCGATTTTCCCGAGCACAACCAATGCGCAGAGTTCCACGCGAAAGGCCCACCCTCGCCCTGAACATCCCATGGCCTCCGACTACGATCAGCAAACCATCCATACGAACTCTAGTCCCTTTTTAGCCAACGAAGCAGTCCCCGTTGAGCCGCCAACTCCGACATCAACGAGAATTGACGCCACCACGTCAATGGGGAAGTCGATAAAGCTAAAAGCTTTGATGCAAGGACTCGTCAAGCGCGCCTCGGGGAGGGACTTGAACTAGAAGGATGGACATACGAGCGAGACGTCGTGGTGGTATATTTGGACTTGATATATCGCAAAGCGGGCCTGAATCATGACATGACGACCGTAACTCTGGTAGGAGTGTCGCTTGCTAGAACAAACTTCATTAAACCAAGCTGATAGTGGTCCATCACAAGATCATGTCTTCAGCATGAGCTCGCTTATGAGGCTGCAATACGCTGGTCTGCACCCCTAAATAAACACATCAGCCATGGAGTCGAGTATGAAACGTCCCCTGATCTGCCTTTCATGCACGCTTAGCGAGTCTCCGCCTCAACCTTACGAATGCCCTGCTCAACCATACCCCCGATCTGCGCCCACCTCGTCAAACACATCCCCTTCCTCTTCTTCGCCGTCCCCAACTCCTCCTCTCTCTCCTTTCGCTGCACACCGGCAACTGCAGACATAGTGCCGAACTGCTCCAAGAGCAAATCATCCCCCGTCTGCTCTAAGAGCTCCGCATTCTGCCCTGCGAGATCCCTCGCTCTCTCCAGCCACGCAACGACCGTCTTCGTGTACTTCGCTTTGCCCGTTGGCGCCGTGCACGCTTCCTCTGGGTCCAGGCCCTGCTCGACGACTTTCGCCCACTTCGCGCGGCCGAGCACGAGGAGCCAGGCGACCATCTCTGTCCTGTAGCAGATTGAGCCGTCGTGGTGGAGGGTGTAGCTGCCTAGATAGCCGTGGTCTTCGAGGGTGGATTCGTCGAGGGGGTTGAGGGTCTCGAGGATGAGGGCGTCGAGGGGGATGCAATCGGATGTGTTTGTGGCGTTGGGGAGGAGGAAGCCGTATTCGAGCCAGAGGGCGTCATTGGTGTGGGCGCCGTAGGAGAACAGGATTTCGTGGTCGGGGAGGATTGGAGAGTCGGTAGTTACGGTGAAGCCCGTGGTGGTGTAGCGCACCTTGCAGGGACGTTGGGTGCTTTCGTCCCGGGCTGGGGATCCGAATGTTTCTGGAGATGGCGGCGGTGCCATGTGGTTGAAGAGATCCATGAAGGGGCAGAGTGCCATTGCTTCGTTTGGGTCTGTGGGGGCCTTGGCTCTTGCTCTGTGTTTCGCGGAGGCTGGTGCTGGGACGTAGTAGAAGCATCGTGTGTTGACTAGGCACCATGCATGCAGAAATTTGGCAAGCTGTTGGTTGCTTTCGATGAGGTGTAGATCTGGCAGCGCCGTCGCGATGCTCTTCACGTGTCCTGCCAATTTCTCGATCATGAGGCCCAGCATACTCGAGTCTAGAGTGTCCGTGGTAGTCCATCTGCCGGTTAAGGCTGGTGACAGGCAAAACAGCGGCTGCTTCAAGGATGTCGAGTCCGTGCCGTTAACCTTGATACGTCTCTGGTTGGTGCCACGCCCATTACTAGATCTTTCACTCAATCTGCGCCGTTTTGGCAGATGATCGTCGGTCATTCCTTCTATACCAGCAGGCCTCTCGAGCTTTCCTAGCACCTGTTCGGCCCAATAACCCCAGAAAATCGGCATATTCTCCACGAATTCGTCCACTCCCGGCCATGTTGCCATCCATATTTTGTACTGCTGTAGGTCCTGCTCGCTGCCAAATGCGAAGAAGGCTGCTAATTGAGCGTGTACGGCAATTTCTTTCCTGGCAGACTTGCTCAAGAAGTGCTCTGGAATATTTGCGGTCGTGAATATGTGCCGTGTTGGAACGTGGACGAGCTGCTCCCCAGATTTGATCTTCTTGGTGGCATAAACGCCGAGTCCTGCTCCAGGCACAGTCTTGGGTTGGACAACAGCTTGAATAGTGATGCCACTTGCAGAGCAATATTCGATCAGATTTTGAATTGGTTCGGGGGCCATTTTGCAACTTCTTAGGGCTAAGAGGCCGTGAATGCGTTCGAATTGGCCTAACGATGAATGATATAGTACCTCGACTGATCCATCTTATAAGTTGCCTATGTTTTCGCTACTTCTCCTCATCTCGCGATGTTGACAAGATTATTTTAGACATTGTTTGTGGTTGGAAAGATGCCCAGGCACCGTCAGCTACGTAGAAGAATGTGCTCACACGTCCACCACATACGAACGGTTGACCTTAGAGGACAGACCCAGTAGTCATGCAGGCACGAGAAGATCGTAGAGTACACTATCGTTGTCATCAGCTGATTTGTCCCATACTACTTTGCAAGAGCCCCAATGTCCTTGCCAAGCCGAATTTGCACGTGGGCGATTTTCCTCTCGGCACGGCAAAAAGCAATGTCTGCGGTGATCAATGCTGCATTGTTCTATCGACTCCACCACCCGAGCGACAACAAAGGCATGCTTGACGGGCGTACAATATGCGCCGGAGCACTAGTCGTTTCCTCGATGCTCTTGTCCTTCAATTAATTGCTTCAGACCGTTTGTGGGTGGCACGCGCATTCTGATCCCCGAGACCCGACCGACGTCGAGGTACAGTGGGCCTCGGCATTAACTCACAGCATTCGCCGCTCACTCAGGGCCCATAGAGTCTTCAGCTTCCATTCCCAAAGATCGACGGAAGCGCCGTTGCCAGTTTCTCAAGTACTGGATTGGGATCATCGAACTGTGCGGTCGATGGAGAGTAATGCTCTCTTGGCCTCGTACGGGATCAACCCTGACGAACGTCCGCGCACTGCCGTTGCCAGAAGGCTTCTCCATCCTAAAGTTCAAAGGTGAAGATTGCATAACCCTCTCGAACGCAGTCCATTCAACTTCCACCCGTTTATCCTTTGATCCGCTCTTTGGGAAGATATGTCGCCAGACCGTGAGATTCTCGCGACTGTGGAACATCATTTTCCTTGAAGACGCTTCGGGTGCAGAATCTGATAGAGAGAACACTCCTCTACGATTCTTCCGGAGTCGAACTGGTTGCTGTTGAAGTGTTCTAAGCTGGATCGTGCTCTCTGTCGCTATGGCGGCCCGAACGTGGACACTCTGCAAAAGGGCAGCTTGAGCCGCAGCACTTGCAGAAGATGGCACATGCAGCTGGGACTTCGTGCGCTTCTGAGCTTCTGAGCTCGTAACCTGACCCAAGGTGAGCTGTCCGTCCTCGGTACCAACATCTGGTGCGCGAGCACTTTCGCCATCTGCAGCTGGGCTCTGGTTCTCTTTGTCATTACTCTCCCTGCCCGTCTTGGCTGCAGCGCCATGTTTCCTGCCGAACTGCCTTGGGTCCCTTGCTGTGATCGTGCTGACAGCAAAATCAATAGCCGAGCTCTCAGCAGAGTTTTCGAGTGTGTTAAGCACACGTTCCTCCGCGCCTGGGAACACCATCACTGCGCGCTATCGAATGATCAGCTACCATGTCGCCACTTTTCACGGTGTCGGTATGTTTGGCGTTTGACAAATCTTTCAGCAATTTGATCGTCTCCTGAGCTACCCTGCCTTGAATTCCAGCGTCCCTGAACAGCCTTTTCAGTCCTTCCATAGCTTCATGGGCAATTTCGTTTCGACTGCGCTGTCCAGGGCCAGTCGACATTGAAGCCACATCCTCTAAGAGTGTACTTGCAATGATATGCTGGATCTTCGGAATTGCACCGCAAGCCTCGGCGCCACCTGAGCTGCCTCGAGCAACCATCCATGACCGTTGAAATCCATGCAAACCGCAATCGGACTGAGTACATGGAGTCAACGTTTGTCCAGTCAATCGAAAGGGTTGCAGCAGCAGAGTAGCGACCTTTAGCGACGAGTCGGCGATTACGAGCAGTTCCAGAACGTCCAGGACTTCAGGACTATAGAATCTTTCTCGTTCGTCGGGATCAAATTGCAGGTGTCCTACGAACTGACCGACAACTTGGTTGATCTCATCGCCAATTGGTGCCCATGGCCTCATTTGTACCATAGCCCATGCTGTCAGATCGGCACTCTGGAGTTCAGCCTGATCCATGGCCTCGAGATCTATCCAGAAAGGCTCGCCGGTATATTGTCCACCACGGAACGCAGCAGATTCGACTGCCTCGGATATTGGGTCGAATCCCTGAACGAGCAGACACCAGCAATGTGCCACCAAAGCTTGTGCCTCTCTTTTGTGGTGATCAATCCTTGCCATGTCCAGCTCTTGAAGGTCTTTTTCTAATTCCTTCAAGGTAAGCTCGAGATCGCTTCGAAAGAGCCGCAGGCAGGTCCATCGCAACACTGGCAGAAAGATCGCTTTGAAGACGCAGCAAGCCGCTAGCTGCTTTTGGTCTTCTGCTGGTGCAGGTGGTTCATTGTACCAGTCGAAGAGTTGTTCCGAAGTTGCCTTTAGTAACAACAGGTCGCAAATCACTTTGGTGATTTCTTCTTCGAGTTCTTCAATCCGGTCATCGACGATGGTCTTGGACCTTTCCAATCTTATGACAATCGCTATTCGAAGCCTCTCCTGCGATTCTGCTGCCGCCTGGTCTCCTTTGTCCATCTTGAGCACAAATCAAGTGGACGTCGTTAGTGCAAGGTATGGGTTGCTAATCAATATATATAGATCTCCCTTGTGGTAGGTCTGTTTCAGTGCTTGTTCACGAGGTTATGATCACTGTTCTCGGAAGATAACTAATAGTCAGTCTCTGGTCGAGGGTGTTGCAGCGATCGAAGACTGTGGTTGTCGGAAGTTGCTGTGAGGGATGTCTGCGTGACGAAGTCCTGGTACGTTTCAGGAGTGCAGCTCTCGCACTCATCACAAACACCCCGACCCCTCCCGTGAAAATACCCAGGTGAAAGGGAGTGAGTCTATTGGAGAGACGATGCAACTACATCGATATCTGTATACAGTCGCAGCACCATCTGATATCTGAAAGATCCTGAGACTGGCACTTCCAAGCATGGTGTGATTGAAAGTATCAGCATGACTATAGCTCTGGGTTTGGGCAACTTTTCAGATGGTTCAAAGGATATACGCTGAGATACCACTCAGATCGCTGGACGCACAACTACCTGGTAAGAAGATGCAGCGAAGATTGATGGGGAAACCACTTCATATACACTTATGTGTTTGTCTAGCTAATTGGCAAGGGCTGGTCAAACAATAGCAGAAGTTGACCTTCGTCAAACGACTCAGATGCATGCACTGGTCACTCGAGCAATACAAGCAAATGGTTAGCATCGAGGCAAACTCTGATAGCAACAGCATGCTTGCGCGCTCCCAAACCGCAATCCATAGGCAGAATGCCACATCAAAGAGGGCATTGCCAGGTTCGCCACAACGGCGAGGGTCAATGTATGACCTCTGCCTTTACAGAGCCAACGAGGCGTTACTTATGCATAGCAGCGGCATTGCTGAGCGCAAAAGAGCTAAACGTCTTACGCCAACAGCCACTTACCTCGAAGAGAACAGAATGTCTCCTCCCAATCCCCGGGCGTTTCCTCCTTTAGACTGAGATTGATGAGACAACTGCTACTCTATGGCTTTTATGCCTGATCTCATTTCCTCAATAGATCCGCTCATCCACGGACCCAAAGGCAGTCGGTGTCGCCGTGTTAACGTCCTGCCTAAGTACCCGTAACGGGGAACACTGGAAACTACGTTAATCGAAGCACAAAACACTACGCAGCCAATGCTCGAAGCACCACGTGACCATGACTTCTCAAGCCGCATAGGTCTTGTCTACATCCATACACGCTTACCTTCAAACGTTCATTTCTGTCCCACCGTCAAAATTGACTATGTGGAGCTGGCGGCAATGTGCATTGTGGTCCCGATCAAGAGAAGCAGTCATCACAACTGGACCTGTTGGACGAGGTGAGATTGATGGTGAACAGCACGGATGTCAAGAGTGAAGCACCATGCATTGAGACGGCCACCGCAAGCGCAGCAACCATGTGATAATACTCAGCTTGCGTGATTTGTGGACGAAGAGCTATACCGATGTCACAAATCGAAAAGGAAGTCGATTCATGGAAGATGAGAACACGGAAGGCTCTTCTCGGCTTTTCTGAACAGGTACAAGTTAGCACCTGTGATACGGAAGACTGCTGCGGCTCTTGTCCAACCGACCGGTAGGCGTTCGCCATCATGCCCCGTCTTGAACTACTATTCTTTGCCGTTCAATACACGCTAAAAGGAGAGATCGGCGGAGGCAAAGTGTTCTCACTGCCCTGTTCACCTTTTTCTCGACACAAACTTGCCTGTTGGGCAATCCTCCTTGAGAGCACTGATGAGAATGTGATCTATTCAGTGCTACTGAGCTTCAACGTAGCCTGAGCACAATAGCAACACCTGCCACACCTGCTACAGTTATCCTCACCGTGCTACGAATCAGGGCGTTCTTGACATGGCCACCAATAGCGCACTCCATGTTCGCGTCGCATTGTTGACCCGCGGCATTGTCATGCGGAAAAGTTTCCTCTGGCACAGGCCTATCCAAGAAGCTACACAACGGCTCCCATCCATCTTCGACTGACCAGTCCAAAAACTCTCTGTCGTTGCGATGGCACGATCCTTCCTGTCTTTCATAGTGAGCAAGGTATGCATCTTTACCACAACGGCTGAAGTCACCCTGAGCCCAGTCTTTCAACTCAAAGTGGTAGGTCCTCCACAACCAGAACAACGCACTGTCAAACCAGCCGCACCCACCACAGAAGTGGACTGAAAGCTGCAATCGCTGTCCCTTGCATGCTGCGGTACCATGCATCTATCTGCCGCCGGTTTAAGACGACTTTGGTGTCTGGGTACGCAAGCATCAGCTCTTCCCGAACATGTTGGCAGGCGTGTCCGTGATAGCCTTATGATCGCCAGGAACTTTGTCGAAGTCGGTGGTGGTTAAGTCAGGTAGAAGGCTCATGCTATCTATCCTCCTTTCGCAAACTTTCTTTTCAGCCATGGGATCCAGAAAGCAACGTCTTCTTGCGAACCACAGAGATACCAGTAATCTCCCAGCCATGGTATACACCGCGGTACCCAAGCATTACGAGTGCTCGACGCAGCAAGTCGGTGCCGGAGCGTGAGAGGCCGAGGGCAAGCACTTGCATCTTGTGATCCGTACGCTGCTTGTTAGGACGCTTCACAGGGTAGATTGCTGACCACAGCCGATCTTGTGGGCGAGAGATGTCGGCACCCATTGCACACGCATGGTGGACGTTGGTACTGGGTAAGAAAGGTGCGGTTTACAAACTTGAATTATGGTACCCTGCAACAAGTGCTTGTATCGATAGAGTCAGCTAGTAGATGTTTCGCGCCTCCAGAGAATGGGCTACAAATCAGATATACAGCACGCAGCGAGTACGGGCAGAGACACGCAATTACAAGCCAGAGAATAATGCTTGCTTCAAGTCTATAATATCAGGCCATCCTCAACTTACAGACATGCTCATCGGCTAACGATGCAGGGGAATAGATGGAGAATAGCTACATGCCATGTTACAACTCCCGCATGTGCCGCTGCTTCATGCTTCGCTTGTCTGGTCAACCCTAGTTCTTTGTTCGATGTGCCAGAATGCTCAAGGCTACTAGTATCTATTGTCCTCACAAGAGGCCTCGACGCCCGCAGCGTGAAACACGCCTAACCAAAAACCAGGCTCCTGGGATGCACTGTGCAGCTTGCTACTCGAGAAAGCCGCTGCTGTCTTGACGTGTGAGCTCGTACTGCACGCGTGTAGGCTGCTGCCTCTATTTAGATAGCGTGAGTGTGGCTGTGGGAGCAGCAACGACCTCGGTACGGACGCGCGCGTAATAACGGCACTCAAGCGAGACGCGTCGGGGACGCGTCTCGGCAAGGGACGTCCGAAGCGTAACAATTTTCAAGTACAATGCAAGGAGCATAACGCCGCAACGTTCAAGCTATCTCCCTCCATTCGCTCCAGCTCCTGTCTTGGATCCCTCTACACAGCAATGCCATCAGAGCTCGCCAGCACAGACTACTTCCACTCCCGCACCCAAGCTCATCCACAACCGACGATAGAAGGACTCAGGCAGCTCGACTACCAGAGAATATTCAGATTAACCCGAAGTCAGCCCAGGCAGCAGCAATCACCGTTTTGCGACCCAGCGCAATTCGAGACTGGACTGCCCACCCCCATCGGCACGCCCGAGGAAGACACCGAGATGAGCGGGACAGAGAACGTGGACCCGTGGTTCCAATTCCAGCTTGAGCTCCAGTGCCAAGCACGCTCACTATGTCCGCCCTTCTTTGACTCGGACAAACCGGGCCCATCCACCACCGCACAGCAGCGCTCCAATAAGCGCAAGCACCTCGCGGACAGAGACGACAACATCCCCACCCAGTCCGCGCAGCCATCGAAACGCCCCAGACGCGACCAACACCAGCACAAGCACCAGCACCAGTCTCGGCTCCGGCTGCCCTTTCCCCCGGACCTTCCAGTCCCAGGCAATCAAACGTGCTGCGTAAACTGCGGCCGCTCCTTCGCGCCCGCGGGCAACCTCCACAACTGCATCTACCACCCAGGAGACTGGATCCGTGCGGCTGACAGCCCGGATAGCCGAGTCGGCCATGGGTATTGGTCATGCTGTAGCTCGTCGTCTCCGGCAGATTGCGGGTGTCTGATCGCGCGGCATCGCGCCGGGGGTTTGGACGATCTACCAGGCCGCCGAACTGACGTTGCCGTGGGGCAGCACTCGCAGTCTGGATTGATGTGTCGTAATGGAACTCTGGGCTCAAGACGGAATCTGGACGTGCTCGTGCTCTGAGGTGTGGTGGGCTGGCAATCAGCAACGGTTTGTAACTTAAGGGCGGAAGTTCTGAGAGTATGGCAAAGCGAGGCGTTGGGACACTTTGATATTGAGCTTGTACATAGCGTAATTCTGATTCGTTATGTAAGGCAGACACCACGTGATTGGATTCGAGATTACTGAGCCTCAAGCGCTGGCTCGACACAGTTTTCGTCAACTCCATGCTACCAGTACATCCATCGCAAAGCAGTCGCACGATTGTCGCTGTCGAGTATGTTTCCAGCCATCGTGATCAAGATTATGCACAACCACCACAAATACCGACCCCAAAAGGCACCACATGGCGCCCCGGCGCAGATCCAAATTCTGACAAGTCATCTCGTGCCCGATCCTTCTTCACCAGATTGACATCCCACCATTCCATCCACGTCTGCGCTGGCGTAACGTAGAGCCGCTTGCACCAAGCACACCGCCGGTCGCCGTCACCTTGCGCAGCATTCAGGTCCTCCAGCATATTAGTGATGTTCACAGGGGCATCATCTGGCATCAGTGGAGACAGATCCCGCTTTGAGTTGTTGAGCTTCGATAGCTGGCGAAGAACAATTTCCGAGAGCGACGGCACCTGGCGTGGTGAAGTCCCGTCAAAGCCGTTGCGTGGCTCGCTCGTAGCGACTTGTTGAAGAATCAGGTGGTAGTCTTCATCCGACCGCTTCGGGTCCCTGACCATGGTATGCAACGACGGTCTGCTAGACAGTCGTGATCTTTGTTCTCTCATATCCTTCTGGGCCTCCGAATATGTGACCCATGGGTTGGGCTCGCTCAACAGCTCGGTTAGTCGGCAATTGATCATCAAATCAAGCACCTCCACTGGCAGGGACTGCAGTTTATTACCAGAAATGTTCAGCGTCTCCAATTTGACCAGATTTCTTATTCCAGGTGGTAGTCGCGTCAGCTTGTTCTGCCGGAGACTGAGCAACCGCAGGTTCCCGAGCTCAAGTAGTGGTTGAGGGAACTGTCTCAATATGTTGTTGGAAAGATACAGTCGTGGGCGAGCCACCAAGGAGTCGAATTGCATTTGTGCAGCTGGATCGTCCTTGATCATGGTCGATAGCTCCCGGATCTCGAGCGGAAGCGATTCCAGGCCCATACCCGACAGATCCACGTCCTCTTTGCTCTCATCGAGACAATCGCGCACAATCGACAGGACAATCTCATGCTTCGGGTCACTACGAATGGACTTCCGTGCGGAGCGTGGTGTCAACGGTGACAGATTCTTAAAGGTGATGGCGAGCTTGGAGGGAACCATAACAGGCGTTCGTGGCGCTGCTGTTGTCCGCGAAGCAACCTCCTCTTGCCTCTGCGCCTCCATCAGTTCATTCCCGAAGCTCGAGTCGGAGCTGAACTCAGCATTGCTGCTCCCATCGTCACTGTTCATAAAGATGCCTGAGTCGAAGTTACGCGTGAATTGCCGTTTCTTCATCTTGTGACTTCCATTGCTGCTTGACGCTTGGCTGCCTGCTATTGTCCTTGAAACCTTCTCGCCCCACCAGGTGCCTGCATACGTCTTCTTACGCCTCCGCTTACCACCCGAGTAGTTCTCTGCATCCGGTGTCTCGTCACTCGAGAACAAAGCTGGGTCTGAGGATGTGTGAAGAGAACTAGAAAGCGCGTCGTCGAATTCATCACTGCGCGTCGAACGCTTCCGCGAACTAAGCCGACTGAAAAGTGTTTTGGGAAGCCGTGGCTCGGGTCGGATCTGTGGGAGCGCCGGAAGCTGTAGCTCTTCTTCGTCCATCGTGTCGAGATCTATGTCGCGGTGCTAAATATGGCTAGCAAGACAAGGTGGCGCGCAGTCCGATCCAGAGGTGGACTGGTAGTCCGAAACGATTGACTGTCTATACGGTACGTGGTACAGATAGAAGGAGTGGTAGGCGCAAGCAAATCTTTAGCCGTGCACCATGACTAAAAAGCACAGAGGAAGCCTTATCGGTCGCGTGCAGAAGGGAAAGTTGCAGATAGAGAAGGCACGATGATGTCAAAATTTGGACGCGTCGGAAGGCGGACAAGCTAAAGAGCGTGTTGTTTACCGAGGCGTAGCCCTGACTCAGCAGGTGGGCACCAGCAACGGCACGATCCTACTATAACACGGATATACTTTGCTATCATGCGTCTTTGGACGACGACGGAAAGCCACTCGACCCACAGCGAAGCTTCGCTTGTTCCTGAAAATCTGAGGTAATGTCCATTCCGTGAAGACTACCTGGCTATAATGTGAATCTCACCAAACCATCCAGCCAACACCACCGCCAAATGCGTGGATTGCATAACGCTATTATGCTGGATTCTATGCTTGTGACATCAGCTCCGTCGAAGCTGGATCGCGTCATCTGTATGCAAGAAGAAAGTGCTATGCTGGCGAAAACTACAGCATGTGAACAGAAATAAGGTAGGGGTATCTCGAAGGGAGTTACGCATGTATCCTGACTGGCAGCATTCGGAACCCACGCCAGAATCAATCGGATCTCTTGTGGCTAGGCGGAAGCCCTGCTTCCAACCTCTGTGCGCTCCAGGCGAGGCTCTCTAGGAGAGTATTGCGATGTGTTGTAATGTCGCTGAGGTCGTGGAAAGTGTATGTGTGCAATGAAGTAGAGTTCAACAGCATCTGCTGGAGGATGTGGCCCATATCGCAAGCTGCCGAATCAATCGACAGACCAAAGCAATTGATCTAGTGATGCAGTCTTAACCTAGAACAGACCATACGCCACGACACCGATACCAGCCAGAGCGGCAATGGCAACATCTAGTTCTTGTGCTGTAGCTGCGCCAGATGAGAAGGTCGCGATAGCTGCCGTAGTGCTGCTGGCAAGTGGAGTAAGCGTTGCGCTGGCGGGTTTTGCGTAGGCGCTTGTCGTGGCGTTCGTCGTGACATTGGCGATCATGCTTGACGACGCCGTAGTAGAAGAGTACGCAGTGGTTGTCATCGTCTCGTTGGCGTGCAGGAGGACCTTTGTTATGGTCATGGTCACTGGCTCGGGATTCCGAATATCCCATGAACTCGTTTGAGCGAGCCCGAGGCTAGACTGTGCAATCACAGTTGCGACGACGGTAGAAAGGCGCATCTTGTGTGAGTCGAGTCGGATTTGGTGTATATCGTGTCGGACGAAATAGGCTGGCGCTGCCGCTTCAACTTCTGCGAGTCTGCAAGAGTCTTTCGAGGTTGCGATTTGTGGTCAAGGAGTGACTTTAGTTAGGTCTGGAGGCAGCCAGGTCTGAGACGACTCACAAACAGAGTCTGAAACGTTATGCGAAGCAACAACAGTCCACGAGCTTCACATTAAGAAAGAGGAAACCCTAGCAAGCAGGCTGGGGTGAGGGTGCATTTTAGCGGAGCTTGGTGTTTGCTCGACGTCGGACCCACGCTGCAAGACTGCATTTTGCACTATCAGACCTATACGCTGGTGTGCTACACGGACTGTCTGGGCTACGCGTTCTCTTGCAAGATTGCCCTTTGTGGACGCGGCAAGAACGTCGCGTTAGCGAGCTGTTGGCAGCGAGCATTGGATGATGAGTGAGCGAACATGCAAGCAATTTCGCAAGGCGCGTCACTAGCATCACTGGTGTGGTTTGGAGTCGAGGCCAGAGACGAATGCCGTTGTGCAATTGGCCAGTTCCCCCCGCCCGTGAGCATCCACATTTTGATCTTTGCTGGGCCGCCAGAAAATCTCCGAATGGTCAGCACCCTTCCTTGCGTCCGATGTTGACAGGGGGATTGGCCCTTACACAAACCCGAATTTCGTCCACGCAAAGACTTCCCACCTCCTATCAGGAATCAATCTAGCTTATCACCCGCAAGCGGCAACATGGACCTTTACAGCCTTTGCATTGAACCGCAGGTGGCATGTTACCGAGAGTGGTGAAGATCGTATCAGATGCAGGTGACAAGGCCTTCACTGCTCACTACGAGTGAGGATGTCACCAATGACCTGATGCCAACGGTCGCGGCACAAGTCCACGGCGTGTGCAAACACGAGATCTAGATCCTCTTTTATTGACACATAGCTCTTTGATCGTTAATTAACCTCGTATTATTATCTGTGACGGCGCTGATATTAATTTATGTATTATACCATCTCTTCTCTGGTGACACCGAAACTTTCGTCTCTTTACTCCCCGTTGTGAAATTCGTGAAGTTCGTAATGTGACCAAGCTTGAGCACATTGAATAGTTTCCATCATCTGCCGAACTGTTGTGTAATGTTCAAGCGGAGATGAAGTTGATCCGCGACGTTTAGACGTTCTCCGAGGCGGTTGAGTCGTCGTTAGCTGTCTCGCGATCACCGTTGTTCTGCTGAGCGTTGAGTGCACGCTTCTCGGTGCTTGGCGCCTCTGCAGTTGGGTTCCGGATGTTCAATCCAAGTCGAGAAAGGTCAATGTTGCGGTGACCCCAGAGCAGGAGAGCACCAAAACCTGGTTTTGCGAACACATCGAGGATCTGGTTGTAAGGGTTAGTGACGTGATACGAGTGAGAGGACAAGAGATTGATGTGTATAGAGGGAGTAGATGTGGCGAAATGGTGAAAATAGCACGATGTAGTCATCGTGGGGCTGCAGCTCGCGAAGATCGACTTACCCCGTAGAAAATAGCCTCCGAATCAGGTGAGATGACATTACCACCCTCGCATAGACCCCAAGAGATTGGGTACAAGAACCACAAGAAGATCGTCCAGGCACCGCAAAGTGTGAAAGTCTTCTGGACATCCCTGCCAAGTGCACGAGCATATGCGCGACCCTCAAAGACCACAGTGTAGGCAACGAAAAAGAATGCGGCGCAACCAAATACGTAGTAACCCCACTTGTAGCGGGACTTGACAAGTGCACCGACAAGGCCTGTAATAACCATGATCTCGTTGATGAGGATGGTGTAGGCGATAGTTGGCGTGGGCATTCCGCAGGTCAAGAGCAGGTCGAGTAGCAGGAGTGGTGTGGTAACGAACCAGTCGATGTATCGAACGTAGAAGATTTGTCGAAGAGGAACGCCCGAAACGTCGCGATCTTTTCGAACCCACTCAACCAGAATGCCGGTCCAGCCCAAGTTCGAGCCCATAGAGAAATATGCAATGCAAGCAACCATTGTGATAGAAGCTGTAATGTAGTGGAAGATTCGCTCATGTCGAGGCTTCTTGAAAGCCAGGCCTAGGAAGGCAATCGTGGCAACACCCATGATACAACATACTGTGAAGTACTACTCTTGGGTTAGCACCTGAGAACGGCTTTCTCCAGGTCGAAGAACATACCCAGTCGCTTCCGTGGGAGGTGATGTGGATGCTGGTGTGCAGATTAATCGTGTTGGTAAAGTCGTTCACGTCCAACGCGTTGTTTCTCTGCTGTAAGGTATTCATGATTGCGATGAGTTTGGCACGTAGACCTGCGGATGCTGAAGTCTCCTGAGAAGGATGATGTGGTCTATCGTACTCCTGTGAGAAAGAATGTCAGTCCTGAGGTGATTGTCTTGTGGTTCATATATCAGGAACGTACAGAGCTCTATCCGTGAAAGTAGACAATGACGTCGCTGAATCACTGTACAACTTCCGATTGCACCTTATCCAAGGTTCCAGGAAGGCTGGACGAAACCGATCTGATAGAGCTTGGAGGTGGTTGATGCCGCGCGTCCGGTTCATCGCTCGATGACTTGCTTGACCCAGATAAGCTCGTCCGCACGTGCTGGCCCCGATCCACGGGGCTCTGACGAGAGAGTAGGCCGCATGACAAAGACACCTCCTGCCAGTAACAGCAATAACGCCATCGTAAACTAAGCATGCAGTTGTAAGTCCGTCAGTGAATTAATCGTGATAAGCTTCCAGCCATATGCACAAATGACGCCCCTTCAACTCTGTTCGTCGCAACGTTGGCGTAGAAATTAGCATATTCGCGGCGCTGGCTCGAAGGCTCTGAACTATCACTGAAACCCTAGCGAGGCCGAGGGGGTGGTTCGCGTAGTCGCGCACGGTTGCGAGGGCACGAAGGCACCATTCACTGTTTGCGAGGTTGCGTACCTGGTCCCCGTAGTGACATAGTACCACAGGTGATTGTTTTGTAGTACTGTACTCTGTTTAGTTTAGCCTCAAACGCTTAACAGTCATAAACTTCTTCCTTAATTAGCATTTTCCTCGATCTTAGAGGTAGCGCAGATAAGCTCGGAGGCCATTACAATGGGCTAAACTCGTAGCAAGTTCGGACATCACGCGACTTCCTTCTCTGCGAGAATGAGACTCTTTCAGGGTTAGAATAGAGACTGCGAAATATCCGCGATGAGCTGATCGCATAGGCTAGGCATCGTTCCGCCTGTAGTGACAAAAAGACAGTACATTCGTACCACAGTATGGTAAGGCAGCACTTGGATCTACCCCATGATCAGTCAGCGGTTTGTTCAAAGTGGTTGTCGATCGATGCACAATCGTCGACTAGCGTGATTATCACTTTTAGTGTGATCTCTAGATTCTCGCTCGGGGCAAAAAGCTTTCCAGCAGGTGTTAGTGGGTAGCTGGCAAGGCGCCTTCCGCTGACCATGTCATCTAAGGGGGTGGTTGCTGTTCAACGAGGCCACAGACTCGCTCACACCACTTCGTTTTGGAATTGCTGACGTGCCCGAAAACCTTCTAAAGGCAGCCGTAACGAGCTCCAAGCCTGAGGGATTAATACCACTAACAATAGTAGCGTTGGAAGATTGCATACATTTTATCCACGGAAGCTGCGGACGATGGAAACGACCCGAAAAGCCGCAAGAGCCGTCGACGACACCCTCGGATTTCGGCCACCTTCCCAGCAAACTGAGAAAACTGGGCGCGTCAGAACCGTGACGTAAACGTCCAGGACGTGTTATCCCATGTTCGCATGCATGATGAGCTAACGGAGCGGGGAATTTCCTTCCACCACATCCGCCTCAAGCAACAAGATTGTGCTAGCTGAATCGGACCGTCCGAAATGCTGCTTTTGGGGATACCAACCGCTGGTTCTTATTGGATGTCAGAGAATGAGGACCTGCCGTCTATTGATCAACGCTATCTAGTTTGTCTTGAAAAAAGCAGCAGACACAAGGCTATCACCAGCGTCGCCAAGCCAAAGAGCACAGTTCTCGTCAGGTCGTACGGTATCGACCCTTCCTTGTCGAGAGAACTCACTACTTTCCTCTTATGCGCGCCTGGTGCCCAAGGCTTTATCATACCGTAATCATCGAGGATCTGGTCAGCCGTGATCTTGCTTCCAGCCAGCACGATTGGCACACCGGTACCCGGGTGAGTGCTAGCGCCCACGAAGTAGAGCGCCGATATGTTGTCGTGCTTGGTGTTTGGTCTGAATGCCAACACGTTGAAGAATGAATGGCTCAAGCCAAGAATAGCGCCCTTGTCCAGATTGAATTTGTCCTTCCAAGTCGCTGGAGTGTTGAGTAATTCGCTCGATATATGTGCTTTCATATCAGCGCCTGTGCGAGTTTTTATAGTATCGAAGACAGCGTTTCGCGCCTTGGACACCATGGCGTCCCAATCCTGCTGTGAATTTGGGTTGAGCCCAGCTTTTGCTTCTCCTTCCAGAAGATGTCCACAAGGGACCAAGACCACCACTGTGTCCTTGCCCTCGGGCGCTGCACTGGCATCTACCCGGGTCGGAACGTGTACGTAGAACGATGGTTCCTTTGGTATCAGCTGTCGCTTGAAGATGTCATCAAAGCTGTCCTGGTAGTCGTCTGCCAGGAAGACGTTGTGAGCATGTAGCTGTGGCATGACTGTGTCCATGGCCCAGTAGAACGAGATACTCGCACATGAACTGGGCTTCTTATCGAGAGCTGTTGCAGTAGGCGAAGGCGGAAGCAGGTTCTTGTATGCATATACCAGATCCGCGTTCATCAAGACAATGTCAGCCTTTAGAGTTTCGCCACTTTCTAATCTGACGCCCGTCGCCTTTTTGTTACGCTCGTCTAAAATCACTTCTGTGACGGAAGTGTTGAATCGATATTCGACACCGAACCGTTCGCCAACCTTGACCAGGGCATCGAGAATTTTATGGAAGCCGCCACGAGGATACCTGATGATGTTAGCAGTCTGTATATCGCCAAGTAGATATCGACCTACCAGATGCCTTCCGCAAGCTCGGTATATTGCAGAAGACTGTATGTGCCAGGAGCTTCGAATGGACTCATGCCCATGTACATGCTCCCAAACGTGAACGCCCGTCTTAGCCGTTCGCTATAGAAATAACGCGCAGCTCGATTCCATATGCTCTCGAAGGGGTGTAGAGCGCCCAGGTATCTCAGGAAGTCAGGCCGCACCATACTCAGCAGGCTTGTGAAATTCCGGCGCAGGACGTAAGTGATGCTCGCTTCGTAGTGAACATGTGCCTCTTGTAGCCACGCAAGATATCTTTCGAAGCCATCCTTGCCCTCCCACTTCTCGATCTCTTTCTTCATGCGCGCCGTGTCCGTGGACAGCTCCACCGACTCGCCGTCCCCAAACCAGAGATTGTAATTAGGCTCGCATTTGAGCAGCTCGACTCCCTCTGCTTCTATTGAAGTGTCCAGGTCGTTAAAGACTTCCTGGAAAAGATCTGGCAGCAGCAGTAGCGAGGGCCCTTGGTCAAAGCGATGGCCATTGTGGTGTATCAGACTGCAACGACCACCTGAGTGATCATTCTTCTCGACAACAGTGACTCGAAATCCGGCTTTGGCAAGACGTGCTGCGCTTGCGATTCCACCAGCTCCGGCACCTACTGATTGTCAGCACGGTGTTACGCTCTGAAATTAGCCGGTCTCCAGCAGGGCAGGTTGCTTACCAACGACTATGACACTCTTAGGCTTCTCCATCTCTGCGTTGTATTGTCTGTACGTATCTACGAGATTGTTGAAAACAAGTCCACGATCTGCGTATACAAATCGTGGCGACGCGCGATCACATGCAAGAGAAAATAAACAACCTGACAAAACGCTGTATCAAAGCATCATACATCATGACTTCCCGTTGGGGCCATTGGCAGCCCCGCTAGGATCATCTTCCAGCCGTTTCACACGTGGGATGTGGCTAATAGGCTACAACGTCAGGCCCTGTGGCTCTTTGTCGCCCAGCGAGCGTTGAGGCGTCGCTTGCCAAAGTTTTGACATTTCTTTCAAGGCCAAGGTTGACCATTTACGAGTTGCTAGATCGTGGGACTATCGAAAACGCGATCGCCCTTGCGGTTGACGCCATTGACTAGGGAAGTCTCCGAGATCTATCCGATCGGGCTAAGAGAATTATCCTTGTCGCCTGCAAGGTACCAGACGGCATCACGAACACAATGACAAGCCGTGCCAGCGCGGCAACTGCATTACTATTCTTACGTTGAAGCTCGCTACACAAGCAGAAGTCGAGAGCCGTTAGACGCAGGTTCACACGCTGCCTCTGCGCCCAGCCATCGTGGCCCATCCAATCCACACTCGACGCAGCTTGGGTACACTAGCTCGGCCTGCTTTACCACCACCAACGAAGTCAAGAGGCTGGTTGTTCTGTATACGCTTGCGCAGCACTCTTCCAATTTCAATATAGCTTTCGACTGCGACGCGAATCCCACCACGGGCATAGCTAGGCAACCCTTCGATGGCGTCTCGGTTGTCGTGGTATCCTTGGAAAGCCGTATCCAGAATGCGTTTGCGACACGCTAGAATATCTGCATCCTTCGCTGCCGTCTTCGGAGGTGTATCAGCGGCTGTAAGCCATTGGTTAGGAATGTAGCAGCGACCGGTTTCGGCATCAGTCGTGACATCTCGAACGATGTTGATGTACTGCAGTACCCGTCCCATGCGAATGCCCGCTTGAGTGCACTCGTCTCGGTTATCGTGGGCGCCCTTCACGTGCTTGTCTGGGTCATGCGCGTACACGAGGCTTAGGCAAAGCTCTCCAATTGTCGCAGCAACGCAAGTTGCGTATCTTTCCAAGTCCTTTTCTGTCTGGATGGGTGCAGTCTTTGTAGCATCTTCGTTGGAGAAGGCGAGATCCATACGGAAGCCCTCAAGCAGCTCATAGAGTGGTTCAGCCGGTAGCTTATCAACCGGAAGGTATTTCAGGATAGTTTGCGCTTGAGGCGGGAAGGGTGCCAGGGCTTTCTCGAGCTTACTTGGGTCTTTGCTGTCTGAGTAGGCTGTGTCCAAGAATTTTGTGAAATGACCAATCCACGTTTCGGCCTCAGCTGCACTAGCAGCATCATCGATTAGGTCGTCTGCTACTCGACAGAATCCATAGAGGAGAATTAAGTCAATCCTCAGCCGGCCGTTGAAGACGCCAGACGCCAAGTAGAACGATCTGCTTTTCTTCGCTAGCACGGTCAGTGCATTCTCTATCCCAGTCAGGCGCTCCTGATCGTATCTGGAAGTTGAGGTGAATAAACTTTTCAACATGAGTAGTGGCGGCGGCATCCCTGGGACATCTGGGAATATGTTCGGGAAGGCATCCAGTATTGCAAGGGCGTTGTCGAATGCGCAGGAACCCATGACAATCATAGAGTTGGTGACCAGAAAGAAGACCGCCTCCTCTATCTCTAGGTGAGGCCAGACCTGTATACCCAGCTTCGTGCCTGATTCTATAGCCCAAGTGCCTCTTTGAAGAGCCAACGTATCAACGACCCACAGGAAGAGAGTAGGCGCAGCAATAGGAAGCAGCGTCTTTGAACGGGGCAAGCTCAACAGAAGCTGATAGTTGAACGTCCATAGCATGAAGAAGATTGGCGCAACCCATGCGACGATCAGTTTCATGTAGGTACCCTCGAGATGATCCGCTGGTAGGAGGATGGGTACAATAAAGCATGCTGCGAAGAACAGCTGCCCGAGTCGCTTGTGAGGTGTGAACTTGCCCTTGACCTCTTCATTGCGCAGATATACTGCAGCCAGGACTGGCTTGTTGAGTAATATGTGTAGACAAGTGGTCTGTTAGCATAGTCAGCACGCCAGGCATCACGGTCGTAGGGCACAGACAACCTACAATATATGTCTGTACCACGAAGAAGAACAACTCCTCGGCAGGTACATCGAACCAGGCAGGGCCGATGACAGCCTCAGGCGGATAAGCTGCACAGTGTTAGCGTTTGTATACGTAGGGTCAATGAAGGCCTACTCCATATACGGTTCCTGACTAGATAGGAATCCCTGGAAACTGTAAGTCGGATATCGCTCTGCGTCATGAGCAGGAAGACCACTCACCATGGCACCGTATAAGAGAATGCCACTGTTACCAAGAAGCATATCTTGTACACGTCGATACGTGTCAGCAACGGCGCCAACAGCACGCTGAGGGTAAGAGCAATGGGTATTGTGTAGATCACATGGCTTAGAGTTGAGAATCAGTACATGCTTTCTGATGAAGAAGAAGAAGAACTATACTCACACCCAGGCATAGTCGTACATGATCGCAATGCGCAAGTTGATGTGCAGACGTCTACGCGAAATCAAGAATCACGGCTTTGGTGATGAGTAACGTGATCCAGGCATTATAGGCATGCAAAATACAGCACCTCTAGAAGTGTGTTTCCATAGTCTGGCATTGCTCGGGTGATGGAAGAATCATGACCGATTCTCGCTCCGTGGGAAATGAGGCCAGCCAACCGGCGGGACAAGGAACGAGCACGTCTTGCACAAGCAACGGATAGCGCCTTCTGAACCCGCTATGCACTTCAACAGATTTTGCTACCACACAAAAACACGGCCGTCGCGGCGGCTTACTGCAAAATTGTCGAAGCTTAACCATGCGAGGCTGGCAAAGCTTAGCACCGATTTGGGCACGTCGCAGCAAGATGACTTCATGACTTCCTCGTTAGAGTCGCACCAGAAACAGCAACGTACTACTACCAAAAGGTCATAGTACCAGATCGTGTCTGGCGCTAGCTGCTGGACTGTGTACGAACAGGTTGACGTCGTGCGGCAGGCACAATCCGGAGGTAGCTGGGTAGTACGTCAGAGGAGTCGGAAAAGGCTTCTCCACCTGCGCTTCTGCTTCTGCTTCCGCTCCTGCTCTCATGCTTCAATCATCAGGGTGGCAGGCATCGAAGTTTGCTCATATCTCATTCTCCCCCCTGCCAGTCGACGTTAGAAGTGTTGCGGAAGATTAGTCCACGAAGCTCGATCAAGCTTTGAGCTTACTACGCGTTGAAGCCGGTCTATCCATGCACATTGTTCGTGTATATTATCTATCGTATTCACTTTCCACATGCTTGAAACCTTCAAGTTGCGAGGCTTGTTTCGTCCTTTCCATCACGGCTCGGTTGCAGCCAGAGTAGAACGTCGTTTGCATATGGCCATTGCTTAGCTAAAGAGATTGATCCCATACCGTCGTGGTTCCCCTCTGCATTAGCCCGTTCGCTACCAACAACCCAGCATTACGCAGCACGAGTGCTTTGCGACAAACGACCATGTTCGAAGCAGCTGCACTACCAGAACCTCGCAAGGGGAGAAGGAATGGCGTCCACCCCTACCTCAGTGGCAACTTCGCGCCCGTACAACAAACGTTACCGCTCACACCGTGTACCTGGTCCGGCGATATCCCTGAAGAGCTCTATGGCGGAGAGTACGTGCGCAATGGGGGCAATCCGGTGTCGAACGAAGACTTAGGACGAGACGCACATTTCTTTGACGGAGACGGCATGCTCAGTGGTGTCAGCTTTCGCAGGACCGAAAAGGGTGTCCAGCCTGAATTTGTCAACCAATACATCCTCACCGATGTTTATCTTTCAACACGTACCTCCAAGAACCTCACGAAACCCATACTCCCAAGCATTGCGACGCTTGTCAACCCGCTGACCACATTGTTGAATGTGATGTTCGTCATATTCCGCACCATTTTCCTCGTCATACTCTCTCGACTTCCGGGCTCAGTACAGGTCATCAAGAAGATTAGCGTGGCAAATACAGCAATCATATTCCACGACGGAAGAGCATTAGCTACTTGTGAATCTGGTCCTCCTATGCGCATGGCCTTGCCTGGGCTCGAGACTGTCGGATGGTATAATGGTAAACGGGCCGATGGCGAGAAAGGTGGTGAAGAGGGGACGGGCTTTGGAGGTGAAGGCATCATCGGATTCATGCGAGAATGGACAACAGCGCACCCACGAGTCGACCCTAAAACACAAGAGCTTATTCTCTTTCACTCGACGTTTGCCCCGCCGTTCGTCCACTATTCAATGATACCTTCAACACATCCACCAGTCAGCCCTGAGGCGCCTCTGGAGCAGCCTACCCGCCTTCTCAACGCACCTGTGCCCGGTGTCTCTTCCGCCAAGATGATGCACGACTTCGGCGTCTCTTTTGGCCACACGGTCATCATGGACTTGCCATTGTCCTTGGATCCGCTGAACATCGCCAAGGGCAAGCCACCGTTGAACTACGATGCCAAGGGCAAATCGAGATTTGGTGTGTTCCCTCGACATAACCCGGAGCTCACGCGATGGTTCGAGACCCAGGCTTGCTGCATTTTCCATACTGCAAACACATGGGACGACAGTTATACTGATAAAGAGAGCGGTGCGGCCAAGACATCAGCCGTGAATATGCTTGCGTGCAGGTTGAATACAGCCTCGGTCGTCTATGCAGCAGGTAACATTGCTATTCCTCCGTCCGCACTGGTCCTTGCCGACAGGGAAGAAGAGCAATGCCGCCTGTACTATTACCAGTTCGATCTGCAGGAACCGGGCAACAAGATCAACCACCAATTCGGTCTATCAGCGGTATCATTCGAGTTCCCAAGCACAAGCGAACAGGCAGCAATGGGTGCCGCACGCTACGTTTATGGCTGCTCGGCGTCCGAGGACACGTTCAATGCCTCCCTCGGCAAGGCAAGCAAAATTGACTGCCTTGTCAAGATGGATGTAGAGACGCTGATCAAGCGAGGCAAAAAGGACCCTTCGGTTGTTCCAGTGACTGGTTGTGTTGACGAGCGGAAGATCACCGAAGTCATCGCCTCCACCGACCGTGATGATCCCATCAAGATCTTCCAACTTCCGCCACGTCACTTTGCACAAGAGCCACGGTTTGTGTCTCGCCAAGGCGGTACACGAGAGGACGATGGATGGCTACTGTCGTACGTTTTCGACGAGTCACAGCTTGACGAAAACGGTGAATGCATGCCGGATGCTAAATCTGAGCTCTGGATCATCGACGCCACTGACATGAAAACTATCGTTGGAAAGATTCATCTACCTATGCGAGTCACTTATGGCCTGCACGGCATCTTTATCGACGAGCATAAGATTGTACATCAAAGACCCGTTGAGACCATCCGAAGCCTGCAGGCCAGGCCAGAAACACAAGAGACGGGACTCTGGTTGAACGTTAGAGATTACATAGAACGGTGTTTAGGTTGATCTGCGGCATCAACATCTGTTGTGTCAGCATGGCGATGGCGTTAAAGATACCCCTTGGAAGCGTAGAAACCACCGGTATCTGGATTTGGCCTGCGGATCACGCTGTATATAGTGGCCACTAATTAATAGATAATTACTCTACTACTGTTCTCACTCACCATGTTCCTCTCGATTCGTCCGACGCGTCAGCAGAGTCCTTCTGTATAAGGACTAGGGTGCGTGGGTGAGAAGCATGAACACGATGTCACGCTCCACGAGGTTTGCACATTATCACGTGACTATCACTGCTCACGCTTCCCATACATGGTCGTACTCTGCAGGCTGGTTGAAAGCAATAGAGCTGCCTATATCAATGGCGCAGCAGGGGCGCAGTGAGGTACACGCTACCAATGCCGACACAGTCGATTCTGCACCCAAGGCTGCGACGAACGTGCAAGCAGCAACTCCTCTAGACTCAGATCTTCGCGTCCAGCCGTTGCATCCATCGATCCCAGAGGTCAGGCTACCTCGAAAAGTCGAGAACGAGCTCCCCTCAGCAGAGGCAGTCGACAGGAAACAAGAAGAGCAGAACGGCCTGGGTACTCCCTCGTCCACGACCCTGAATCCAGTCACTCTTCAGCCTTTTACTTTGGAGGAATTGCGCTCGCACAATATTGATGCTCTCCTGCGTCAGTACTTGGCACCTGATTCTGCAAGGAAAGCACGAGACGAGGCGGCGAAAGAGTTGCGCAAACTGCTCGATGAAAACGATGTGAAGACCAAAGAGATTGACCGCGAAATGGAGGAGAAGGAGAAGACGAGGGAGATCGAGCGCAAGGTCTATGCCCGGAAGTTGGGGAAAGATGGCTAGAAGGCATCATGACTCAAATTGGATCATGATCCGTTGTTTGATATTACTGTTAGGCCAAGTAGGCAGAAAGAGGTTCACGACGCAACATACATATCTGTGAGGGGATGCCTTTGTGTGAATGTTGAGGGCGTGAAAGTCTTTCGTCAGGCTACGGTTGCGACGTCAGATTGCACAGAATGTGGTATTGTCACCCAACATTCCGGGCCGATGCGACCTTGTATGGTCCAAGCTCTCTATTTACGGCCGCCCTTGTCTGGTCGGTCTTGCCGAAGCGCCAGCTGCATCGACATGGACGCAACGAGTGATTGTGCCTAGCAGCCTGTTCTCACCGAGTGTTCGTCGAAGTGGTTGGCGGAACAGTCGTTTGGGTAAGGAACATGGCATTCTAGACATTGCAGAGGAAAGAGAGCCAACAAAGCACCACGTTCCTGGAGAGGGAGCTCTGAAACATGTCCTACGACGAAGGCGATCAAGGAGTCTATCTTGATCCCTCTGAGCCCGTAGAAGAGACTCAAGAAGCATACATCCTCGCCGAACCCGCAACACCTCAAGAACCCAATACGAGATACTCCATACAAGCCACGCCCGACATAGCAGAAGTGCTAACTGATGACTATGACTATTTGTTCGAAGGTGAACTCGAACCTCCAGCACGGTTCTCGCCTCCACATCTGCAAGATGCACACGCAGATACGCCACCGTTGAACGACTCAAGGGCCGTGGAGGATGATAGGCCGCTGGACGCCAGCGATCTTGGTCGTGCATGGCAAGAAGCGCCAATGATGAGTGGCGCACTGCCGTCGAGTATCGACTTCGGCACTCACGGACGACCACGGATTTGCATACATGATCCTCGAGGCTCCTTCGCGCGCAGCCCGGAGCAACCTAGAGAACAAATACTCACAGAATCCAACCTAGAACCGGAGGAGTTCCAATTCCACAAGGTCATCGAAAAGATCAAATCCAAACACACAAGACAAGTCTTGCAAAGTGTGGACCCAAGCCTGTCCCGGCAAGAACTCTTCCAAATATACCGTCGCGCTGCTGAGACTGAGGGCAACGATGTCGAATTGTACAGACCAGACACGCCGTTGCAGGAATATGATAGTGATGGAATCGATGATTCGCCTGTCGGCGGTTGCGACGAGGACGTTTCACCATGTGACGATGATGAACAACCACGGCAAATGCGACGAAAGAGTAGCTGCAGAAGTCCTAGCCGATCATTCAAACGTGACAGTGTTTGGCGACCACATACAGCAGAGATGCGAAACTCTTCAACGGAGACCTTGCATCAGTCACTAATGTATTCAAAGCCACATTTGTCCGAGATAACACCTACCGAAGCTCAAGGCCATCATCCTTCTGTCATCCCTCGTTCGCCTCAAAGACCCGCATCTAGGGCTAGCTCCCTTTCAAGTGAGACGCGCCTGAACCATCCTTCTCGGACACCTGAGCCCCTACCGTTGACAGAAGAATCTCTCGCAAGGAAGGACGAGGAGCTAGCAACCAGCAGCTTACCTGATTCGTTATTTCCTGTACTGCCTGTCGAAAGACAGCCGAGTCCTTTTCGGCGACCTACCGAACCAGCAAGCTCGATCATGTTGAGCAGTCCATTGAGGAAACCATTCGACTCGATTGACGCCTCAAGTACAAAGGCAACTATCGGCTCCCCTGCGCCAACTCCTCCACAGCCAATATCACGACCTGACACTCCCAGGCCATCTTTCGCAACGCAACGCAGGCAAGAAAGGCCAGAAATAGATGGTTGTCACAGTCCGGCACAGAGCCATTCGCAGCCAGCACAAATTGCCAATTTAGGCACGCCATCTTCTTTTGCCGGCAAAGACGTGCATATGCTTGACACGTTGAGTGTCGAGTCACCTACCCCGACCAAGGCAAGAACTCACGAAGTAAGCGTCGCAGGGGCCTCGCTAGTGCTCTCACTGCCGCCAGGTTATACATCTACCGGCCCAGCTGCTACGTCCTCAGATGTGTCGTCTGTATTCGCTGCCAACGTTTTGCCTGTGAAGTCTCCGCTTCAACCCCTACCTGGTTTGACTTTGCAGGAAACGCTTGCCAGTGTATTAGCGAACGTGACTCGTAACTGTGGTCCACTCAGCCAACAAGCCGATACGTTCCCTCCGAGAAGCGTTAGTCCGAGCAAGCCAGCAGTGCCATATCTCGACGAGCCATGGCACGAGCCTGTACGCGCAGCTGACAAGTTGAGCCACTATCCTCCTCTCAAACCTGTCAGCCCTTCGAAGCGACCGTCGCAGCAACATCAGCGAAAGTCGAATGTCACCAGGCAGCTGTCCTCAAAAAAGCCATCAGATCCCTTTGCAGCAAACGATGATATGATCACTTTTCCTCAGCCGTCCGATTCGCCCCCGCTTTCGCCCCTCATAGGCATTGCAGGCCAGATCTACCAGGTGAAAAGGGATCAGAGAAAATCAACCGCGCCTGGACGAGTCGCCAGAAGGGCTGCACCAGGGACCCGGGCCGTGAGCACTAAGTCTCCAAGGAAAGCCAAGGCGGCTGATGGAGATCATGGTGAGCACTTCGGAAAGGATGTCGGAAAGAGGAGCAAGTCCACCAATCTAGGTGTCAAGGGCGATGGTATCAAAGTGACGAAGACGAGAGCAACGGGCCGCAGGGTCAGCAACAAGATACCCAAAAAGAAAATTGCCGAGTCGGAAGATATCCCGGCTGTGCCAGCGTTGCCCAATGAGATGGAAGTCGATTCGCCAACGGTAAGGAGTACACCAAATCGGCGAAAGAAAGTTGCAGATCGCGACTTGAGAGAGCCAAATCTGGCACCAAGCACACCATCACGGCTTATCCTAAAGTTGACGAGGAAGGACACACCACAAGCTATGGACATAGACAAGCTCGAATCGCAAGCTACACCTGACATTCTCGAGCAACTCGAACGGGACCAGTGGCACTTAATCGAAGATGCCGTCGATCAGCCAGAGACGCCCACGACAAGTGGAGCGGCAATCAGCAAGAGGAGCAGGGCGGCTAAAACCGATGATCCATCCAAGACACCTTCTCGCAGAGCATCACGGAAGAAGCACGCAGACCTACCACATGATATGGACATCGATTCGCCACAAGGTCTGTCCGACCCCCACCCTGTGTCGCCCTCTCACAGAGACGTGTCACCAGTGCAAGCATGCGAACCAGACCCGGGACAGCAGATACCCGCTTCGCCAAGCAAACGCACACCCAGCAAGCGTAAACCGACACCCAGCCGGAAGAAGCTCGCAATAGAAGAAGCACAGCAACACAAGACACCGTCACGAACACCGAGAAGGAAGAATGAGGTAGCAATGGGTGGGAGACTCACGCCACGGTCTGCAGAGAGGACCAAGGAGCGTCGAACGCCTATGAGGCGATCACCGCGACTGGTTGAGAAGCGCAAAAAAGAGCTTGGTGAAGAAGTAGACTTCGAAAAGGGACACAGTGTGATGTGATGCGATGGGATGGTGAAGACCACAGCACGCATAGTGGTGCGTAGGTGACTCTTTTGAGGTTTGCAGGTGTTGTCCACTTCATAATCAGGTTCCGCAATACGTTCGAATATTCTGTATAAAGCTCTTGCTACGGAATGTTCCTGCTTCTTTCACGGTCCTTCGTCTTGCACATGCGGCAGTCACTGTCAACCGGCAGCACAACTATCCAGGAACCCTTTAAGGGCAATCGGAGCCAGTACTTAGCTAAGGCCGTGACCAGATGCCTCTCCGTCGATCGACACGCGCAAAACAGTCAGCAGCGTTGTCACGACATTCGAAGACAAATCTGGTCCGCTTGGGTGTCCAGGCAGTAATTTTGATTCCAGTCATGACAGTTCTGGATCACTGGCACGACTGGAATCTACAAACTCAGAGGACCGAGGTTCGCGCCGTCTTGGCGACCACGGAGCCGTCGTGCAATTACCAGTACCCTGTGCCTTCAGAGCTCATCATTCACATGAGCCCGAAGAAGACTGGCTCCCGTGTGTCGCAGACCACTGTTCATTGCAGTATCACCAAAGCCAAGATAAACACCAGGATCAACTTGTTCACTGGGTCCTGGACGTGTATTGTATGCACGAGATCCGCAAGAACACGCTTGCCTCAGACGTCACGTCAAACCCGTCAATTCCAGATCCAGAACATTTGCCATTGGGCTCTTCCACCTTCGCAGGGCTTTTCCTGCTTCGACAACGTTGTGCAAGTGCGACTAAGTCCTTACATATACCTACCAGTTTGATCTACCATTCTTACCGACCTACAGACCACTTACAGTACACATCTTACCACCCACATCAGTACTAGTCCCACAACGAAGCTGCCTTGTCAGGTGAACTTTTCTGTTCACCTGCTGTCTGTCATGTCGATCAGCGGAATCCTTGGCGTTCACTTGATCTAAGTGGGGTACATGTTTGGGAAAGCTTAATCTGCCAGATTGAGTTACCGTTGACCCACACAAGGGCCCCGGCCGTGGTTCGGAAGTGCGCCAAGATGCGTATGAGCAGGACCATATTCTGTTAGGAGGACTTCAGTGTCGCAGAAACCGAGTAATAAGAGGAATGGTGTGCGAAGGAAACCGGCTGGAGAGGCGTGTGTCAATGGGACAAATTCACTCGCTCGAGGTGCGAGGAGAGTGCTTCTGGGACTGAGCTATGCTACGTACAGCGGTAAAGAGGGTGGCTGGTAACTCTGACACCATATCCTCGACGGTGTTCTCCTTGATCATAGCTTGGCAATCACACGGTGAATCCACCCCTATACGAGACCGTCGCAACCAGACTTCGCGACCAGCAGCACAGCCTACACGTGCTCAGCAGATATGCCACTGATCCCGAGTTGATCCCGAGTCGTATGATCATGCGAAGGTTGATCTGACGAACATACGAGGGTTGATCTTCAGCTTCTCTTGGCAATCTGCCAGTACTTAGCCTCTTCTTTTGCTCTTCCACTTTCTTCCTTCTTTTCTTTTCTTTCTTCACCAAAAACTCGTTGTATACACAGCATCTGCCTGGAGCTGCTTCTTGCATTTGACTGTGGCTCTGCAACCTCTCATCAACACATTCTCGCACACAAGCTCTTTTACACACAAACAACACGATGGGTCGCTTCACTCGATTCCTTCGTTCTTTATTTTGTTTCCGGGACCACGGTGTCGACGAGGAGTAGAAATCCTCGCCAGCATCACCAGTGGCGGTTCAAGTCCGTCGATTAGGTTCAGAATGGAACTCATTCGATGTGAGAGCGGCTGAGGCACTCTCTCGTCATGGGATTCCAGGAGGTGTTGCCATCCGACGAAAGGATGAGGTACGAGCTGGCGTGAAGGGTGTACATTTTGGGTGAGTTTATCGGCCTGATAATGATTCCGCCCGACATGCTTCCACCCGACATGCTTTCGCTCGATAATGCTGTCGCCCCTGAAGCCACACAGTTCGCTATGCGGCAGCAGGTGGCATGACGGCACCCCGGAAGGCACACAGTTTATCTGTATGAATGCTGGCAGGGGCGCTCTGCGAATGACAGCCACCTTCTCGTGGTGCAGAGTGTCAGTACCTTCTCTGCGATGCTGCATCGTTGCAGTGTCTGGATGAGTGGGAAGCTAAGAGCTGTCTACAACGTCCTTCGGGAACCACCATTGCGCCTGTTTTGTGCATGTTTTCTGGTGTCCCACCGGATGATGAAGTTCCAGGTGACTGCTTGACAGTAGTGGTGCTAGCAGTGGTTCCCGAGCTACCTAGAAGTGCTCGGTGAGAATAATCAGTTTAGGCACCTTGATCCCTGAAACGTCGTTGCTTAGGCCCTCAACTTAAATGACCCTCAACAGTCGCAGCCACGGCCTCAACACCGTGAATAGATCTCGAACGCGCGAAATGACACTGTTCCATCAAATTTTGCTCAGTTTGAGCTACAGTTGTGGCAAGCCAACGTTTCTACTTTGTTTGCCTGCTACCTTGCGCATCGAAAGCGATACACCCAGATTTGTTCTGCATGCACGGGCCTTGAACGCGATCCATACGCCATTGAAGCTCATATTCAGTCGTCGATGTCAAGTGACGCTCTGGAGGTGCGCATTACGAAGATACCTGGGTTACAACGCATCCTCAGAGGTCTTACAACTGTCACATACTATCTGACGAGGGGTAATTGACCCACGCAGTTGTCGAGAAACTTGTAAAACAGAACGCGTTTTCAGCGAATCGAGCGGACAACCGTTGGCTTCCTTTGAGAGCAACATCGACTACAAGCGAAAAAGGAAGAGGACATTTTCAATGCTGCTATTTGCACGGGCTCGTCTCCATCGATCGGACCAGCCTCTCCTCCGCGCCGGCCAGGCCGTGGAACAGTCGATCTCTAAGATTGCCCAAGAAGTCATGAATGACCCTGATCCAAGTTGATCTTCTCAAGTCCTTCAGGTCGGAACAAAACCATACAGATAGAGATTGTCAATAAAGGGGTTCAATGCAGATCTAGCAAGCACCCTAAAAAACTGGCCAATCGAACGGGTCGATGCCAAAATCCCCATGCAAATAGAAGAGGACGCATTCTACACAATCATGCCTCTAGAACATCAGCTTCCTGATGTGCTTTAGACGAAGAATACACCACAAATCACAGAGTCGATCAAATTGGCAACAGTGCAGTATAGCAAGGCGTCTGCTTCATGTAGCTGGAACCTCAAGCACGGCCAGAGGAGGATTGAGATCAACATTGAGACGCCGATCAGGCCCGAAATGAGCCAAGTCATTCGGGGCCGAAACATCGCTCATCGAAAACGGCGTCGCTCCCTCCTCCGTGCTGGCGAAGGCATCAGTGTTTCTACTTTGAATGCCGGTAGGCTGCTCTTACGTGGCTAGTAGCATATCCTCGATTGCTCGGTGAAACTTCGAACCTTTCTCTGCTGCGTCAGCTTAGCTCTTTCTTGCGACGACATCCAGCTCGATTCTCCATCTACCGTACAACTAATTCACGGCACGAGTGTGAAGCCTCGTTCTGGCAATATCACTGCATTGGAGCTGTCGCTACCAGTCTGGCTGATACGGAAGTTTTATCCTACTATGGATGCATCACGTCGGAACAACAGGCAGACTACTTCAGGTTCCCAGGCGAATGACCCCTCGATAAGAAGTAATGCTGCTGCCTGTGCAGATACCGAAAAATCGAAACACATGGATGCGGCAGCACTTGCTCTTAATCTGGCGTCTGGCAGCCGATGGTCCGATGCATTATCTACGCCACCTCCTTCGATTCGAGAGAACATGAACGGAGACTCAACCAGTGCTCAGGGATTCGAGTACACTCGCAATCATGCTGTAGTTGAAGACACTGCCCTCGAACCGCCTCCACCATATTCTTCCACTCACGAGCAAGACTCGGATAGAGATGAGACCACCCTAGAGCCAGAGAATATACATCAGCCCTTGACTCAACAAGAATCGACTGCTTCCGACAATCCAGATCATGCTGTTGGAGAATCAGTCTACGAAGACAGTCTTCGTGCTCTCCTTATGAACGAGCCTAGCGAAAAGTCAGCTGGCGGCTGGTATCCTTGGATGCAAGTCAACAATTCCGCGTGTTCTGAAAAGCGCCGTTCCTGGCGGCTGTGCGTAGCCATTGGATTGGTGATAGTATTGGTCCTGGGTGGCATTTTAGGCTTTCTCAATGTGTGCTTTACGGTCGACGACTGAAGCCAAGCTAATATTCACCAGGTCAATCGGCAGAATCCTTCATCGCGACGGAGCCTTCCAATAATTCCAACCCACAGCAAGGTTTACGTTCAACACGAAACACACAAACACATCAGAGGGCACTTTGAATTGCATGACAGGCTCGAACTCTCGACCACGACTGGCAACATTGACATAGAGATTGATCCAACGCCAGGCAACGGCACATCCGAACTCATACTGACCAGTAGCACCGGCGCCATAAAGGTTGGTATCAGTGAATCATGGTGGAGGCGAAAGGACAGAGCTCTAAGGTCAATTCGCACCGAGATCAAGACCGTCCAAGGCAATGTCTATGCTCGCGTTCTGCTTGGGGATGGCGGATCCGCCTCGGTCTATAGCGTGTCTGGTGCACAAGATCTGAGGATATATGTGTATAACACTGATGTGAGTGACAACGTTGCGGAGCTGATCACAACTTCGCACATCGGGGATCAGCTCGTGGCAGTGACCAGCTTTGGATCGTTGGATTCTACCATCAGCAGCCTGAAGGCCCAGCATAGTAGCCTGGGAACTGCAAACGTAGATCTTCAGTACTCTCATGCATGGAGAGGTGAACTTCACGCCTTAGTGTCTGACGTTGGACATCTTGATGTTCAAGGTGCTGCCCGTCTGGTCTTTGATAAGAAGGATGTAAAGGAAGTGCTGGTAAGTTCTCATCTCCCGATGGATCGTCACGATCCAATCATATGACGATCGCCAGACAAAGCACTGGCACCGCTCTGTGTGTCTCGGTCTAGGCCACCAGGACACTTGCTACGCTTGACTCATTCCGACAGCATCTTAGCATTTCACATTCGCTAAATTTGATTAGGCACATAATGGCGACGCTCCACACCGATGTACAGTCAACGTGACGGGTGTCGGAACAGGCTCCGTTAGCTTCAAGTCATGGTATACTTGGTAAAGGGCCGAGCGCATAGTGATCAAGCAAGTTTTTGTATGAGGTGCACGGGGACGAGATAGGTAGGGTTAGCTCCCAGCCGTATGGCCGCCCTAAGCGTATACCTTTGCTGACCTTAGATACTAATTACTGCAATACATTGGCTGCTATCTTGCACTCACCTGCATGTCTGTTGATCTCGATGACCTCGAGCTATGCCTTCATCTTCACTTGTTGCTCTTTCGTCTACTGTGTACACGTCCCCGGCTCCGTTCATGGGAGGGTGTAAGCAGATTCCTTAGAGCGACTAGCAGTCTTTTACACTAGTAGTGGCTTGATAAGTTCCAGTACGTACGGGCACGCTAATGAAAAGCAGATTGGGTGCTATAAGTGGTACTAGTCTGTAGGCCTGAGAACGATCGCGTAAGTGGTCTTCGCGTTAGTACCAGTAGCTGCTAAGTCCGAAGACTCCACATAGCGATATACTACGTACTATTAGATTTTGTAAAGCACATAAGTACATGTACGTAAGCTAGTATTTACTACTACATGGAATAATGCTTATACTAACCTCTCGCAATAGAAGATATGATCCGAATGATTCACTGCTGTTCGTTGCGTGACATGATGTCGCGCTGAGAAAGATTGTCTACTATTGTGGACTTACACGTACTATTTCCCCTATAACATAAGTCGGCCACCGCATGTATCTCAAAAGGCTGCAGAAGCTCGGCAAGCGCTCTTGAAGGTTCGTGAGAGGCCAAAGGCTTGCAGCTCCAGCATGACTGGTCCTGTGATTCGACATCTGACGGTCACTGTAAGTGGGATGTAGGACTGCCTTGTGCCAGGTGTGCGTCTCCTTCAGATTGAAGGTCACTTCCTTAGGGTCGGCCCATGCGACAGGAGCGTAAAGTCTCCTCCAAAAACAGACTTGGAGCTTAGCACTACTCTCAGCCGTACTATTGTTACTGCAGTGCCACATTTCTGGATTTGTGCATGGCTTCATACTAGTATAGTATCCTCGTCAACAGCCAGTGTGTGGGTGTTCTGGCAAGTATAGATGCGAGCGACAATGAAGAAGTAATCATAGGTATAGAATGCCAAGTTATAACTTCTTTCGAGAACGGCAGAAGTTATGCCGACTCTAGCAGAGACAAAAGGGAATTGATTCGGGTGGTGATCTATCTGGACCTACGGCTGGCGGGCGGAGAGTTCAGGTGCTTCTTTAACCTACAACACAGCGAGAAATATAGTACCCTCCAGCCTTGAGCGAGCTACTAGTATTGAACCAAACTCATCACCTTCAATAGCCAGCCACCACATGTGCCTTTCACAGCCAGCGTCTGACCTCCAATGGCAGACACTTGACTACTCGAGCGTTGGAAAATCGAGTGTGTGTTGAGACACGCAAGCATATGAGTAGTAAGCTATCTTCCAACACGATTCAGATGATCCGGTTGCTTAATGTTTTCGAACGGCCCACAGTACTAGTTCTATCCGGATCCGTTCGATGGACGACTTTGAGCTACTGTTAGGGTGGGCCTCAAAAACACTCATTGCTGAGGAGCAGACTCCAACAGTGCCAACAGCCTGGGGCTTTGACTGATGATATACTCTCTTCCGTAATGAAGACGGTAGACAAAGCTACATTCTTGTCCGATGGACTGTATTTACCGTTATGCTACGGCCAGAATCATCAATATAGCAACACCTGATACACCAACGCAGCTGGTGGACTACTAAGGTATTCGACCCTAATCTAGTTGTCGAGTACAAGAGGCTTTCCAGCTCAATGGCACATGGGTCTCCAAAACACTCGATCCCAATCGCGGATCTTACAAGAGCGTCCACCTGCCCAGCCGCAGCTCTGTCTTATATGGGCGCGAGACCAAGGAAAAGCGAGCTCGACTCAGAGTGCGAACGATACACTCCGGGTGAGAGTCGTGCTCATGACATTAGTATGGACTAGCAAAAGAACAGCCGGAATACTGGGCAGCTCAATGCCTCTCTCTACTCATTCTATGCAAATCATCAAGTTGCGGTTATTGTAGCTTCACTGCCTCGCGTAGAACAAGTAGCTAACTACGCATGTGGACATGACCGCTCGACGATAGTTTGCGCCCATACTCTGGGTTCCACAGGCCTCGAGGCTAGAGCTTTCCGGTAGTCCGCACGCTTATCATGACGCCGAGGTACGTACCAAACGCACGAAAGAGCTCTTCTCTACTAGTGCTAGCAGTGATACGGTGAGCTCGGGACAATTTTTGAACGTTGCGTGATAATTGCAACCGATCAAGTCGGCCGGAAGATTCTTGCAGCAGACTAGAACTAGTAAGCGAAGAAGGAAAAGAGAGGCTGCAGCAAATCAATCAGACAAGATGCCAAAATTCATCGGTAAGTGCGTCTCTGCTTCTTATGGTCCGCCGGACCCGGGTGCTCGAATCCGAGTGAGGAAGGAGCTCCGGCAACCGTCCGGGCAATACAGTATCGGTCGGCCTGCTAACACTTCACACCAGACGCGATCCTTACGTCGAAGTACAACAAGCCGTTTCCGGTGACGCTGATACCCTCGGCTATCGGTTACTATCTAGGGGTCAAGCAAGGAGAGCGGCAGGCCCAGGTACTGAGCGAGATCAGAGCGTTGGGGGAAGGCAAGATAGAGGAAGTGAAGGACATTGCGAGTCATCCGAAATAGTAGGCAGTTTTGGGGAACCTCTCGAGGCCAGTCGGCTGCCTGAATGCGTCGTGCGCCTACTGTGAAGCAAAGGATCGGGTCATCGAGGTCCTCACTGTTCTCTCCGCAATGAAGTGATGCGTGTGCCTGGCTGAGAATACCGGGGCCGCACAGGTAGTATGGCATGCTTGGACGTCTGACATTCGAAGAAGAGTGGCCCACTGCGAAAAGCCATAGGACGAGGTGATAGTAGATGGGTTGAGTCTTTGTCAACATTGGTCTACAACATTCTAGCTAGACATTACTTATATATTACAATCCGCTTATGCAGCAGTGCCAGCATATGGCTGTGTCTTTACGCTTTCAATATCCACGTATCCATACATGTTCATGTTCGCGGCGTCTTCTTGCATCTTCTGGCCCCAACTGCCCATATCCTTCATGAAAGCGTCTACATTGTCTTGACTCGACAGATCGATAGGCTGCTGGTCTTTCCCGACTTGCCTTATTTGCGTTCCAGCCGCAACATTCGTCAGGCCGAAGTTCTGCTGGTCCAACTTCTGCTCGATTGCGCCGTTGACCTTGCCCTCAAGGATGTTCTTGGGCAGGTCAAACTCCTGGCAGACCGGTCTTGCAAGACCTACGCCATCGACTGCGTCTAGAGCTTTGACCATCGCGCCTACGGTCTTCAGTCCACCGGTGACGTAAGACTTGGTGTTCTTCAGCGCTGGTGTGATCTGCTCGGCGAACTCGATGAAGAATGACTCTCGCTTTACGGATGACTCCCGCTTGTGCTTAAAGGCCAAGGATTCATAGGTGCCGCCGCTCAGCTCCACGAAGTCGAACTTGTGGTCCTCGAGCAGTGACACGAGCTCCTTTGCCTCGTCGGGGCTGAAGCCGGACTCTTGGAACTCGACGCTGTTGATCTTGATGCCGAGTGTGAAGCCGGTGGAAGTGGGTACCGCTCTGCGGATGTCGTCTGCGATCTCGGTAATGATGCGTGCTCGGCCCTTCAGGTCACCACCGTACTCGTCTGTTCGCTTGTTCGTGGTTTGCGACAGGAACTGTGCGAGAAGATATCCGTGGGCGCCGTGCAACTGAATGCCGTCGTAGCCAGCTTTCTGGAGGTACTCTGCTGCGTGCACGAACTGCTTTTTAATAGCGGTAATCTCGTCTTTTGATGCGGCATGGGGCTTGGCAAATTTCATTCCCATGACTTCACCCTCAAGCTGAACATCAGACGCAGATACTGGGTCTGGCTGGAGACGTTGCTCAGTCTGTCGGCCTGGGTGTGAGACTTGGCCAACGATTAGAGCACCGTGTGCTTTTGACACGTCCGCCATCTTTTTGAACATGTCAAAGCGCTTGTCACCAGCCTCGGGTTTTGCCTCCGGGGGGATGATGGGGTTGCCGGGGGCTTCGAGCTGGTCATAGGCGATCATGATGTTGCCTGTCAGAATCACACCGAAGCCGCCTTCGCCCCATCTTCTGTAAACGTTGACCAGGTTGTCGGATGGTACACCACGCTTGGAGAACTCTTTTGGATCCCAACTCGATAGACGTTCTGTCATAGCACCTTTGAGGAAGCGGTTGGGGGCGGTGCGGTTGGCGAACTCAAAGTGGAGGGGCTTGCCCAAAGGGGCCGCGTCGCCTTTGTCAGACTCATATCTTGGGGCCATGATGTATTATGAATCCGCTGTGTTGTAAGTAGTACGATATCAAGTGCAATACGTATAGAGATTGATACACAACGTCAACTGCAGGATCGAGTCTATATAGTTCTGGCTACTGGTCTCGATTCTCGAACTCACCATTTAGACCATGGTATCCGCCTCCCGTGTCCATATCACATCATGTCATTATATGACCCACCACAACGTCTTCGCTGTGGTAAAGTGTTTTGCCTCTAAATTTTCGGGTTTCGAGGCTCTCTGTGGCATCACGACAACAGCCGAAAGACACTGAATGTTGAATACGTCATGGGTGTAAGATCCGCGCCTGCGTCATACAAGTACTATGATTGGTGCTTGAGTAGTGATCAGACCAGTATATCGATTGTGATAGGCTGTAAGAAAAGTCTATGTTAGGGGTTGCTTTCTCGAAATCTCAGCTTAGAAATCGGCCTTGGAATAATAATGTGAAGGCTCTTCGGGAGATCTGCCGGAGCAAGGGAATATTATGCACAAAATTGTCCAATCTGTTCCTACGCATCAACGAAATAATTTGAGCCGCGGCTCCTTCTCGCAATCTTCGTTTCTGCGGCTGGGGGCTTGCATGCTGACAAAGGAATTGACATACTGCTCGTTACAAATCCAATCCGCACACTTGACGAGCTAGCCTATTTTTGATGAATAACTTCGTCTTACAATCGGTCTCAAACAAGCGGCTATGTGCCCTTTGCTCTGGTTGAGATTAGTAATAACCCATTCGCGGTGATCTGCTAAGTGGTTCTATCTGAATCGTGGTTAGATGTGTATGTAGCGAGTTATGTTCGTCAAAAGGTGATATCCTATGAGGTGGGAGATGTGGAGGTGTGCAATCGAATTTATAACGAGGAGTAGACACATCCAGAGCCGCGAGTACGCGTTGAAAGCTCAACCTGAGAGCTGTCGCCTGGCATTCGCGTGGCAGGCTCGCCACAACAAACAGATCGTCTCAACAATGCCATACTCAACACACTTTGACCGCGGCGGACTTCCCTTCGGCCCAGCTGATCTTTTACCTCGTCTTACATCCTCCTAATATCCTCAGCAAGCACTTCTCTAACCTGAATTTCGAGATCAAAATGCATTGACCCCCAATGACAATCGAACTGTGGATTTTCGGGCCTGGAGAAACCCTTTCGCCTGTTTTTGGATCGACATTCGGTAGCAACTCGGAGATTTGTACCAAACTTCTGCAAGCCATCAGAAGCTCAATCTTCGTCAGCTCAATGCCGAGAAATATCCATCGCCCAGAACTAAAGCCGCTGAAACTCATGAGCCTCGGATGAAATGTCAGCGGCTCATGTAACGAAGGGTACTCTAGCTCAGGCCACGGGCGGGGATGTATCTTGTTGGCTCAGGGTAGGCCTCTGGGTCGCGAGACTGTGCTTGCTTGGCGATGAGTAGGACGCTTTCCTCCGGGAGGCAATAGCCCTTGTACTCGAGGTACAGGGTCATGAGTCAAAGCAAACTAAGAGGGACCGGTAGCTTTTATCTTTCTAGTCCAAGAGTCCGAGTGTCTAGGGGCGTGGCAATCTGCAAGGGAAACTCTCACGTGCATTCACACCACATATATCCCTATCCTACTAGTGGTCGACAGTGTGAAGTCAGGTCGACTGCGAATCGTGTCGGGCATTAATCACAACGTTCGCACGGAAACGTGCGAAAGTCAAGGTTTGAAGGCATCTTATACAAGTACAGGAGGGACTTGTTGCTGGGCCGCGACATCTATTGTTCATTTCCATACAGATACTACTCCACCCAATACTAGCAAGAGCGCTTCCCAATCATTCCTGCGAGTCGCAGGGTGCTCTTGACCTTCCATATACCTTCTCTGCTCATCTGCCTCAGCCTGCCACGCCATGGTATCGTTCATGATGTCGTCCACGCTAAGTCGCAGCGCAGCGAACATCTGAACCTCATCGTAGGCTGTTTGATACTGACGAGTATGTGTATAGAATTGGTCACCAACGGAACCCGGATTGAACTCGTCCTGATACTGATGGTAGTCGTCAGGACCGACGTACCCACTATGTGGGGCCGTGGCATGACTTTGTGGGGCGTGATACGCTGGTGCTGGACCATATTCGTTCTGTGCTCTCAGTTCCCACACAGGCTCAACAGGGGCTCGTGAGTGGAAGGGGTCTGGCTGCTGATCTCTCAATGCTTGAAGAGAAGGAAATCTAATTGGTCCTCGGGCTGCTGGGAGGTGGTAGCTGGGGTCTGGCTGTCGAGACTCAGGTGGTACGTGCGACCCATATCTGGCATAAACTCTTGCTCGGTGATCTGTTGCGTACCGGGTGTGGTGAGAGGCTGTGGATCGGGGGTGAGATGGGCTGGGGGCGAAAGAGTCTCGGCCTTGGTTGGCATGCACTGCGGTCATATTTTGCAAATCTGTGGGGTGGTAGAAGTCTCTGTTACGATCACTGGCTTCATGAGATCGAGGTTCGAACTCGTTGACCATAACGGGAGTTTGACCGCGGATACCATAGTACTGGTGACTCTGTGAAGGAAGGTTGCAATCGGCTGAAGCCGTTGGTCTCTGGTCTGTCGTGGAAGGAATTTGTTCAGGGATTGAGGCATATCTGTTGCTATCTGGGCGGTGCGCCGCGGACATCCGTGTTCTACCCTGGTTTGCATAAGGTGCAGTTTGACTAGTCGGGGCTAGTAGGCGAATGGCATTGCTCGGGCCGTATGACGAGCGAGACGGGGACGAAGGTTGGGTTGGCGGGGTGGGGACTCTAGACCGAGATTGCGGTCGTGGTCGAGCAAGTGGCATGATAAATGTGACACCATCGGGCACAAAGCGAACATTGCGTTGTACTTGACCCTGAGCATCGTGTTGACCCGATCTTCTTTGAATGTCTTCACCAACACGGCGACCTTGTTCCTGGGCATTGAGCTCTCGTTCCTCTTCAGAGTCCACCAGAGTCTCATCATCACTGGTGTCAATCAATGCATTCACCAGCAGCTGCTGGTAGTCGTCAACCTCTTCATCAACCAAATGCGCAATGTGCTGAGTCATCTCCATGATTCTTCTGCTAGTTGCAGCACGTTGTGAGCTACTACGCCTTCTGAGCTCCGTACGCAGCATGTTTTTTACAGTGGTGATATTTTTCTGAATCTTGCTGCAAAGTTTTCTTGTATCAATCTGGCGACGTTCCAGATTCGATGTAGTTCTAGGTCGAGCGAGGAGTTCGGTGATCTTAGGTACATATGACTGTTTCCACTTCGATTGCAATTGTGTATAGCCTTGATAGATAGCACTCATCGTTGACACGTCGATGGTGATAGCCATGGTGAGGTCTATTGTTTCTGTTTGATGCGACAAGCTTTGGCAAGCGTCACAGTGAGGATGGAGCAAGCGATGAATAGCGGGGGCCACACTGAGTAGTAATCAGGTTGATTGGTATGGTGCGTAGAAACAAAGCCGTGACAAGCTTGGCTGTCTGTCAGTAATTCAAGGTATTGTGCTCCGGTCAATGGGTGTCAAAGGTACTGTCTTGAGCGTTGGAGACGGCATATGATAAGATCGAGAGGGCTGGGCATTCGAAAACAACATCATATTGAGATCTATTGTTGTTGTAATTGTTGCCGCGCTTTGCGACGTCCTTGGCGCGTCAGATCTCGGGTAAGCCAGGTATACAACACAACGCGTGGCGCTCAGCTGCGGTAGAACGGCGCAATGGACGGATTGATAATGATCATGAGACCATGGACATCTGCACACGTTACTAGGGTGACCCAGGACAGGATCGGCACGAAGCGGTAAGACATAGGTTAAGTTGTCCTAGTATGTTAGCAACATCGTAAGCACCCCGCTACAAATGACAGCACAAGACTCAAACGACAAGGGGGACGTTGGCATCGTAGCCTGTGGAACGTCAGCAGCAAGACGCAGAGTGGTCCACACTCACTTCGTAACTATTGAACAAGAATTGGCTTTATTATATCATACTGTCTGCTTGAGTGGACAGCTCATTTGTTATCTCCTACATGATACAACACCCATCATCAATCTTCTGTCTTTTCCTTGGAGGACTTCCCGCTGTCACAAGGTCAGATTTAGTCGAATGCACCAGGTAGGGGAAACTCACTCGTATCGACAAAAGCATCACCGGCAACATCCTCATCAAACCTCCCTCCCACTTGTAGTCCACCAGCTAGGGATTCGCAGGAGTCCTCTTCTGTCGTCAGGTCCACCGTGTTGTCATCGGTCATGTATTGACGTTGGCGCTTGAATTTGCTGAAGCGCTGCAGGTTCTCGAATCCAGAAATCTTGATGGTATTCGTGATCTCCACCTCGAACTTGCGCGAGCCGATGCCTGCTTCAGGGTTACCCCAAGCCTGACCGTTATCTGCTGCCTCGGCATAATCGAGCTGTCGGATGGGAGACAGGCGTCGAGCTCGAGGTGATGGTGTGCGCTTGTGCGTCTCTCGCTTGCTGTCATCTGTCAAGCTCCAAACCAAGGAGCTGTTCAAAGTCCGAGCTTCAGAGAAGACTTCTGACGGATTTTGACATTCCAGCTTTGCTCGCCTGGTTGACCTCTGCTGGGGGTCAAAGTCGAATTTCTCGTGGCTCTGCAGGACTTCCTCGCATGACTGGTAAAGATCAGCGAGATACTGCATAGCCCGGTTCTGCAGAGCATCTCGAAGAGTAGCGGCATGCTTGGCCCTGCTGCAGTCGACTCGGTCACTGACAAGCATGATATGGTCCTCGAGGCCGTTTGCAAATCGCTTGTAGGCTTCCCGCTCCACCTCTGCATCATCATATGCATTGTCTGCTAGAAACATTTCCAACTCAGGCATCCAAAATATGATAAATTCTCTTGCAACAGTATCGATGATGCCTAGAGGTGTGTTTCGATCGGCGGCTTCAGCTTGTCTCATGAGCTCTTTTTCAGCAAATATGTCCTGTTTTCGTTTTGGATATTGTCGCTTCATATACTGCTCGAATCTCTCATAGTGGTCTCGTACAGGCAGTCTTGTATCGGCCTCATTCTTGTCCTCAGTGCTTCGCGCTCGTCTTCTTTGCACTCCATTGCGCAGGACACCGATGTTCATTTTGGCGTTTGGCATAGTGGTCAATACACTTGACAGTAGCCTACGGTTCTTGTCTTGGAATAACCCTTCAGATGCGGTATTGTTCGAGGCCGACGCACGGAATGGGAGTTGTTGCTCTGGCCGGGCATCGTCTGAAGCACTCTATGCGGCAGACTGAGTGAAGTTGTTCAGTGAAAGCATTCGTGACGCTACTTTCACTCTCTTTTCATGCTGACAATTGATTGAAGGCTCGGCCTTTCTCTTTTTTGCTGACATGGTCGCGAGAAGCTCTAAAGCTGGAGAGCAGAGTAGTGCATTTTATGTTACCGGGCACCAAGATCTGCTAGACTACGTGTCAATCTCAGATGCCATCAAGTCGTACCTGCTCTGCAAGGAAGTTCGTCACAAATGATCCAGAAACTGTCCCAGTTACTAGACATGAAGCGAGTAAATTCCAAACTAGGAAGCGCGTCACGCGTGTCTTGAGGTCTTAAAGGCAAACAAAGCAAACAACTGGCTAAGCAAAGTTCCTTGCTGACTTAACTCCAACGCTTTCATTCTGTCTATCAAGAGACGTCTTCATTAGGCAGTCGAAAATTACCTGAATAGTACATATAGGAAAGGAACATAGAAAATCCAATCACATCCTCGTTCTATCCATATATCCTCTAGTTACCAAATCTGAATCTTCCACCACGCGCACTAGCCTGATCGCTCTTACCATCCGTGCCTGCTTCACGTCTTACCCTCCGGTGACTGGTCGCGCCCTGTCTTCCCCACACCTTGTTGCCCCTGAACTGATAGCATTCCCTGTTATCTGTAGCGGCAGTAGGGACCGGTGTAGCGCTCGCTGTGATACACTGGAAGGCAGATGTCATGCGGCTTCGGTCGTTGCCACATCCTGTCAACCATGTTGGTACTGCCCTCGTCCTATCACTGCAGAAAGCCTTAGCCTCGTTGTGAGCTGCGTCGATGTTGTCTGAGTTAAACATGCAGTTGAAGCAGTTATCTGGTGTGCAAGTTGGTGGCACAGTCGAAGTGGCGGTTGTTGAGGTCACTGGTGGTGTGGTAGAAGGTGTGGTGACTGGTGGTGTAGTAGATGGTGTGGTGGCTGGTGTTGTGCTTGACGTGGTGGTCGATGATGTGGTCGACGAAGTGGTTGAGGAAGTAGTTGTCGATGTACTAGAACTGGTGCTGCTGCTTGTGGTGGTGGAGGAAGTCACAGGTGCTGTAGTTGGCGGGGGTGTATAGCAGATAGTAGAAGCGCAGGTCGTAGTTGTCACTGGAGGGACGGTGGAACAGCTGGTGGATTGGCCACTGCTGCACAACGTAGACTCAGACAACGTGGTTGGTGAGCATGTTGTACCGGGCGATGTGCAGCTCGATGTGGATGTAGTAACTGGAGGCGTCACACAGATATCAGGCGCACAGGTGCTGGTAGTCATTGTGCCGCTTGTTGTGTATGAGCAAGTCGTGCCTGGAGGAGCGCACGTCGGGGTGTAGCAAATTGTCGATGCACAGACTGTGGAAGTCATGGGAATGATATAGCAGCCACGGACAGCATCGCAAGACGACGACGTGCCAGTCGTAGTAGTAGAGCAAGTAGTGCCCGGCGACGTGCAGCTCGGTGGAGGAGTAGTGGTTGACGCAGTAGTAGTTATTGGCGCTGTTGGCGACACGCATATGTCTGCACCGCAGCTTGAAACTGTCTGGCTACTAACCGAACACGAAGATGTCTGGTTGCTGGCGCATACCGGGATGAGGCTCACCCTAGTTGTGCATGTCGTCATTGGCGATGTGCAAGAAGTTGTGCTTGTCGACGGCGTGATCGCGTCGGCCGTGGTGTTGTAGCTTGTGACTGGAGGTGTCGTCAATGGGATGGTGCTAGTCGACGTGATTGTGGTCGAGCCATCCGTGCATGAAGGGCAAGGTACTGTCACAGTGGTCAAGTGCGTGTAGGTACTGCAAGTGGAGGTCACAGTTGTGAGCCCGCCGCCGCAAGAAGTACATGGCACGATGACTGTTGTCTCGAATGGTGTGGATGGAATGGTGCTAGTCACCGACGATGTTGACTCTGGGGCGACAGGTGTGCTGCTGGAAGAGCTTGAGATCGGAGCCACAGTGGAAGTCACAGGGACAGTGGTTGTGATAGGAGTAGTAGAGATTGTTGTGTTCATACTAGTAGTGACTACACCATTGGTAGTAATAGTGCACGGCGAGGTCATCGTGATAGTAGACATGGTCTCGAAAGTGCTCATCACAGTGACAGTACTGGGCGCTGGTGTGCTACTGGTGGAAATTGGGGCAACGGTCGAGGTTGGGGCAACGGTCGAGGTTGGGGCAGCGGTCGAGGTTGGGGCAACGGTGGAAGTCACCGGAACAGTGGTCGTGATAGGAGTAGTAGAGATGGTCGTGTTCATACTAGTAGTGACTACACCGTTGGTGGTAACGGTGCATGGAGAGGTCATGGTGATGGTAGACATGGTCGTGATGGTGCTCATGGTGGTGACTGTTGTGGGAGCGACACTTGACGACGTCTGACCAGCTGCCACCGGAGTAGAGCCCTGGGGCATTGCAGAGCCTTCGGAATTGGTGAGAGCGAGTACTGCAGCGCTTGATGATGGAGCAACGGAGGATGGAGAAGAGCTGCATGGAGCCGTCACAGTAACAGTTGTGGCGCCTTCAGATCCAGCAGCGGCAGCGGCAGCCGTGACCGTGACCGTGGCTGTAGGCGAGCAGACAGAGGTCGAACCGGAAGCAACCTGAGCAGTAACTGTGATCGTGTTCGTCACAGTAGTGGTAGCCTGAGAAGCATCACTCGAGGCTGAAGCACTTGAAGAAGTGTTTCCGGCAGGTGCAGCCGATAAGGAACTGCTGCTCGAACCTCCCTGCTGAGGAATGTTGAGGGTCTGACCAATCATAAGCATGTTGCAGTTAATGCTTGGGTTGGCAGTCTTCAATTCATCCAAAGAGCAGCCGTGAGCCTCCGAGATCTTGGTGCAGTCGTCGCCAGACATGATGGTGTACGACGTAGACTCCGAAGCGTTGTTGGTAGGAGTAGTTGTGTTAGCGCCGGTGGTCTCGTTGACTCCAGAGTATGTATCGCCACTAGAAATTGTCGCGTTGTTGACTGTCTGATTTGTGCAGGAGACATCGGACCACTTCCCGCTGAAGTTGGCAGGAAACTGATAGCTGGAACATGGCTTGTATGGAGTGATCTTGACAGACCTGATATACGCCGAATATGTCTGATTCATATCAAGGTAGCCACCCGCCCAGTTTCTGACGCCTTCTGGAGTGTCGGGGTCGCCAGCATTCCAAATGCCAAGATGCAGTCTCGAGGGAGTCTGAGGATACTGGTGATCGCCACTAGTCTCGCCATTGTTGGTGAGCGTTCGAATAACTTTGCCGTCGATCAGCCAGTCGACTTTGTCTTCGGTCCAGTCGTACGAATAGGTATGGAAAGAGCCCGTTGGGTTGTCGACTTCCTCTTGAGTGCCGCGGTCGTAAACACCTTCTACTCCTTTGCCAAAGTAGTTAGTTTGAACGAGACCTTTGGTGTTTTGGACGTTGAAGTTGTTGCCAGACCACTCCCAGTCGAGCTCGTCTTTGTTGTCGCTCATGAGAACACAACCCGTGATCAGACCGGTTCCAGGGGCCGCTTGAACTTCGACGTCTACACGACCGAACATAAGATAGTCCTTCGTCCAGATGTATGGTGCGTCATATCTCTTGGTGAAGGAGAAGTTGGCGCCCATGTTGCTGTCGTATACTACGGTGGCGTAATCTGCGAGAATAAGGTCACCAGGCAGCGAACTCTGCTGTCTGAAATCGACCTCGTAGGCCTGGTCGAGGCCGGGGATTGGATCGGTGCATGTTTCTATGAGCTGTTAGTCGCTACATCTCATCGGACACGGAGTACTCACGCTCAGATGGGTTGCAGGGCTGAGCTGTGGTCAAGGCCAAGGACCCAGCCAGGACGGCCAGGGATAGTGCTAACATCGTTAATGATTGTAGAAGGAGATGAGGCGTGCAACCGAAAGAATGGTGGGCAGGTGATCAATTTGAAAGCTTCAGAAATGGTTTCTATGGACAAAGGAATATTCGCATCTGGAAGTGGATGTGCTGGAACAAAGCATGGAGGTCAACCACAGGCACATGATCAAAGAACCACGAGTTTCCGGGAGCATCTGATAGTTGCCACACAGTAGTTCGTACGGGTTCAGTAGATGCAAGCGAACGATGTTGAAGTAGGTGGCGGCTGAGTTAAGGGGCCACGCTTGCATGAGCTAAATCTGTGAAGAGGGGGGTCGCCGGCGAGGAAAAGCACATCTGGCCATGACTTGTCAATCTGGTGTACTCTGACTAGAGATATCAACATTGTCTCAACAACAGAAGCGCTTTTGCACCACACCGTCGATGTGACTGCCTGTTGTAGAGCGCTGGGGTACTGGCGTCGACTTGAGAAGGACAAAGAAAGCACTTCATTGTTGTTATTTTTGACCGTACCGTCCGAACGCGCCAGGCCAAAACTCTTGGCAACGAGGACGACCGCTCGCGGCAGATTTGCCGAGCCGCCGAGCAGCCAGTCCGTTGGAGCCACGCGTGTCCGGGTAACGCTCGGGCGCCCATGTGATAATCTCATCTGGCTCTCAAGGTTCGAGAGATGCGGTAGATTTGCTGCCATACTAACCGAGACGCAAAGCTGAACTGTCTGAGTTTGGAGGAGTGGATGTTCCGCGTCTTCTGACAGCATCTTGGAAGCCCCCAAGACTATTCCGTACTTGCTCATCATATGAACCATATCCCAAGTTTTGGCTTTACGAACATGCCCAGCTTTCCACCCTAGGAAACTCAATTCCCATGACCGACCATCAACCCTATACATTATTGTTTATTTCTATGCCACTACTTCGAAACCTGCGTAACGTCGGCTGTGATGACTATGGTCGACAGCACATTTTGCGCCATGTTCGAGAAATGAGTGCAGTCAGTGGTCGAGCGGAAGCCTCTCTGTCGTTATATTGTCAGGGGGTCGCAAGCTTGTATCGTCGACGGCGGCACGGCGGAGAATCGTGACCGACGTTGAACGGTGCGTGATACACTCTTAGTGCAGAATAGCCTTGGGCAAAATTTGGCTGACATCCATGATCTGCTCGACGCTCATTCTCCCAGAGGTTATGCTCTTGATGAGGTCAATGACCTCGTTTGATTCGGACATGTTCTGCCATGCAACCTGATGCCTTCCGAGCAAAGCAACAGTCTCAAGCTTCCTTTGGGTCTGTTCTTACGGGTCCTAATCGTTCTGCGACTGCCATGCTCGCTTCAAAAGGCTATTACTCTGTACTCCTGACTATTTGTCGGCTCTTCATTTCGCCCACATCAGTGTCTCTGACCATCAGACAAGTGAATCTTCGGTACTCGTAGGGCCGATTCCCCCTCGGGCATTCCCACCAACTGTGGACTGGGCATAACCGTGTAAGGTCCATCACCTTGCCTTCGACCATTCATTTTGTCTATGAAGACGGTATTGGTGGCAACATGTCCGGGTGGTTGGCAATGGACACGGTGCAGAAAACGTCAGCCAGCGCACAATCGCGGTAGGCCAGGAGCGAGGGCTGGAGAGCTGAGTCAAGAAGTTACTAGTATCAGCTGTGAAGCAATACCACATCGGCTAGATGTTTAATTCGTCTGAGCTCAGGACATCGCTGTTCTGCTCCTGCTCGATCAGGTGCAGCCGCGATCTGTTTCTAGGCCGCTTGCTTGGAGTGGCGTCCGAATCCGGTTTGCGTGCCGTTTGACAGTGGCAATGCAGAAGTCTGAGCAGGAAACAATGATTAGATAGAGCAATCACAACGGCTGATGTCGCCAGCCAATGTCTACGAATGGATGTGTCGCAAAACGAGGAACTGCACGAGATTGGCATTCTATAGGAGCCCTTGTGTCAATCCTTAGGCCTGCAAGCGTCATGGAAGCACCGGGGCATCGCGGCCCATGCCGCAGGAAAGTAGCCGACTTAGTCTTTCTCGGTCTATCGATCCCTTTTCGCCACCCTGCAGAAGACACAGTGCAGCTTGAGAGTGCAGCATCCATCCCGCTAGGCACACATATGAGCTTCGTATTTTCTGTATCGTTGCAACGAACGTTAGCGCTTTAGGCCAAAGAAGCCAATATCAAAATACTGCCTTCATTCGAGACAGCGGCTTCGTTCGGCGTGCTATTTATGCACGAACAGATCGTGATCATGGCAGCATGGCGGTAGCCGTACACCTTAGCCCGTCTCTATGGATGTCAACATGCTTGCTGCCCAACAGCTACGCAGTCATTGGAAAACTCTAGTGTCTGAATTAATGCCCTCAAGTGATAATAACCAGTGCTCCGAGTTCGCCCGCTACCATATTTCCTCCCAGCGCCCCCCTTTATGTGAGAAGACCTCGTGCTTCTGACGTGTTACGTTGTACACATTGACTAGGATACCGTTTCCTGTTCGCAGTCTAAGCCTCCGCCACTTTTTGGATTCGGACTTGATTGACTGAATCACTATAGTATCACAACTGCCGAGCTGAGCCAAGATGTGAGTTACGAGGACCAAACACAGACTTCTTAACTTACAGTGTTCGGCCCAGTCTATCAATGACTATTGATCGCGCTTCTGCTGTTCCAGTACCGTTCGACAGCGCTCCGGGCGGTCTCGTTCTGGAATCGAGACTGAGCTCGATATCTGTTGAAAACACCAAACTCGGTTTGGTTCATGGTATAAGAGGTAGGCTGAGCTTGAATTCTGGCCCATATCCGATCAAGCTCCTCCGTGAGTGTAGCTTCAGTCGCCGCATCCAATGTATCAGATTCGCTTTCCTGCGCTCTCTGGAGAGCGTTTCGTACTTCCGATTTGCTGTTGCGTGACATGCTAGGTGACAGAGGTCTCGGACGGGCCTGAAGGATGGACATCCTGTCACTTGATATCAAAGGTTTATGTGCTTCCTATTGCGAGGGGGTCTCGCGAGAGAGTAGCGGCTCGGTAGTTACAGCGTAGCGTGGACGTAGCTCGGTAGCGTATCAGCCGAAGAGTAAACCAGGAAACCTGGTCACGAGAAAATGCGTTACATTATATTCAGGATTCACGGATCCTTTTGATGATAGTCGGCCATGTCTGCATTAGGTTGAGGACCACGAGTCTGGTTCAGCCGACGCTGAATTGACTCAGACTTGCCTGTGGCTTTGCTTTCTCGCAGAGTGCCCGGTCAATGCGAACCTTGTTCCCAACATGGCCTGTCGCCAAACTTAGGAAGTTAAGTTGTGCTCAAGGAAGTCAGTGGATTTTTGACTTCGGCTAAGAGTGGAGCACAATGAAATGTCTCCAGCTTCTGGTGGATATAAAGATGACCGGTACAAAGCCCCAGGCATTTGTGAGATAAGCAGCAAAACGTACATGTGCAGCAGTGAAAGAAGAACTCACAGCCTTGTGCGTGCCGCCTGCGTGTGGCCGGTTTCGGCTACGCGTCGAGACGGGGTCTGCTGTCTTCCTGACTTGAGCCGCACTCCCGATAGATAATGCAGCAGGTCGCTCACAGACAAATAGCGGACCTTTGCTGGGGCACAAGAGCATTTGCGACTCCACAGGCTTTCCCTTGCGGTTTCATGTTGATATGTCTGAACAAAAGGCCAAAAATATGGATATCAGAAAAAGGTTTGAACCATTGTTGTGATTGAAGGCTGACAGAGGGAGTTGCAGAAGCGAGCTTGATGCAACGGCCGGAAAGGATAGCCGAGGACTATATTGCAGGCTAATCAACACTTGAATTTGCAGTAAGAGGAAGCTGGTGGACACGTTTCGGTCAAAATGTGCATGGCCGTACCGTAGACCGTCCCCGAGATATGCATGTACTTACAGGACCGTGTCATCTGCATAATTGCGTCAATTCAGGACAAGCGAGGTTTGATGTTACCTCTTCGAGGCACACAGTGGGGCTGAGATTACCACCTAGTTTCGTGACTACAGCACCTGGGTAGTACTGCTACTCAAGGTTATGCATCACCCGTTGTACGACTGCCCGAGTCGTCACTCATTGGAGTTGCGGACACCCCGGTAGCTGTGGGTAACCAAAGCTACCCAGAAAACTCCAGCTAGCTGCGCTCGGTTCGGGATATACGCCTGGCACACGATTGGTGCACATAGGGTGCTTCGCTTCAAGTTTCGGACGATCAGCGATTGCAAAGTCCAAAATGATGTCGCACCATGAAGTGGCTGCGGTGGTGCGTACGAAATCATGGCAGAAGAGGTTAGCGCCGCGGACCCTTCCTGTCCCAATCTAAGGCGGTAATGCAGTTCTTGCCGGTTGCTGGTTCAAGACAGATGCAGTCTTGCTCGAGAAGACCAACCCAGTCGGCACACGCATTGCGATGCTACTCGAGTCTTTCGGATCGAAACTCCGAACGAATGACAGACAGGAAATAGGCTTTATTGAGAGTTGCAAAAAGATCTTCCAAGGAAGATCAAGAAGAGTTGCGACGGTAGAAAGAGTTTGGCGAGAAGTGTCGATCCCGCTCTTCTGGAGAGACCGACTGACTTTAAGGTCCAGCGTTGTGTTGGTTGAGGCGAAGTTAATGTAGACACGTGCACCCTAATCACCCAGATCAGGAGACAAAAATTGTGTGTTGTCTCGGTGCTGAAGTCATATCTGTTACTTACCGTGGCAAAGAGTTTCGGCCACTCCTAGCTGATGCCCATCACGGCCTGAGATCCTGAACTGACGGAAGTCTAAAACTCGGATGAGTTTGCGCCGGGAAAGAGACTTCCACCGACCTATAGGTCCCGGTCGTCGTGATAGAGGAGGCTACGCAACAACACTTCTAGATAGCTCCGCATCTACGTAGAATAGCTGCGGAGAGGTGGTGCCATCTGGAGCCGCCGACTTCGCATCTCCCGACCATCCCAGTCGCACCAATCACTGGCGAGTCTGAGTAGTAGCATTGTACGCCAGAGGCGCCGCATCTATCTGGCCGGGAGTATGTTAAGCGCGTGCAAGCATGCGCGATATGGAACAATGGATACGGCGTCGCACGTCCATGAAAGTCTGCACCTCGACAACAAAGATACGATCCACTTCCATCAGAGTCGCTTCAGTCGTAATAACCGGCTTCTGACGTTGCTAGTCTTCCTTACGTATGTACAGAATGGATTCATCGATGGGACATCAATGAAACAGGCCTCCACCTGTATTGAACGTCGCAGTAAGCATGTCAATGACAGTCGACTACGGCTTAAACTGGCAGAATATTGAGGGGTGAGCATGCAAAGTCGATCATGTTGACCACCTTGTTGCGCGCCGTGGAATGCATGCCCCAGATCTCCGCGAATGGATGAACAACGTGGCCCTTCGTCTGAAGGGTTAGCTCCGATCCGGCAGTCCGAGCTTGGACACGGGTAGATCGCCAAGTAGCGAACTTCGGTCCTCGGCTCATACCACACCGTAACATGAATTGGGTTTCGTGTTGAAGGTGCCGCCACCACGCATCTCCTCGTTGACCCTCAACCAGACCAGACGACCGACTGGTCTTTTCTTAGCTGACCATAAGCTTTGACCTTCAATCGTTCCAGAGACTCTTCTGCAAGTAATGAACCGGCCGACCAGCCTGTGGAACCGAGTGATGGTGCTTCTGCCATCAATCACAGTAGAGTACATGACGCCTAACAGCTTAAGCGAGCAAGGCTACTGTCATACATGGGTAGCCCCTGAAGGCCAAGACAGTCCACGTTTCTCAGGTTTCATGAGCCACTAAGCCGAGCGAAATCGTGGTTCTACCCCTCAAAAGTCCCTCTGACTTTGTTCTAGTTGATGCCTGGAAAGTTGGTGCTCCACAGCCGTGATTCTAAACTTCCGTGTGACAGTTGTTTCCCAAGCTCCAAATCTCAAGAGCAACATTGAGTGGATACTGATATGACGTCTGGATTGTGTTGCAGGCGGTGTGCACCTAAGTACTTCAGTCTCCGCAGTTGAAACTCCAGGTCAATAAAATTATCGCCACCATCGAAGATATCATCATTGTCTGTCCGAGTCTCAGCCAAGTCCGCTGACGTCGCCCTGCCGGAGTAACGTAGATCCGGGCGTGCTTGACACCAATCGAGGATAGTGGTTCAATGGTTGTCGGCACGATGGACTCGACTACTATGACCACGATGTTCTAATTTTGCACTTTTACCAGGGAGTCCGGTCTTGTGTTTACCAACAGTCAGAATGGGTGTATTCGGGTGACGTGCCTTACTGGTCTGCATGTCTTTCCTGCAGTACGTAAGGCGTAACCCATCAGCCCGTGTATGCAGTGTATATGGGGTTCCTAGAGGCGTCACGATGTGGCCTGATTTTCGTCCAAGACCTCCCTTTCGATTTTTCTCGGACGCGAAAGTCCGCAAGTCTAACTGCAGGTTGTGGCATGTCATTGTCGAAAGCATTTCAAGCAGCATGAAGTTAGCATTTCCTTGCTCCTTGCAAACTTTCATATGAACTCTACTGAGGCGCAAAGCTAGCTTGTCTTCTCGTGTCTGAATCCTTTGGTAGCGATAGCGTGGGCCGGACTATCGTTATACCTTGGGCTGGTTAATGTGTGGACTAGGAGAAGCTGGATTGAGTTCAGCCAGCCAATACTCTACAATCTGTAGGTAACCTGATCGACGTGGAGACCGTGTCTGCCAAGGGGCTAAGGAACGGGCTCTAGCGACTCCCACGGCTGGTGCTTGCGTCTTGGTCCCCATTATTCGTATTCGAGTCGTGCCGAACGATTGTCACCCGACTCGATTACAAATTTTCCCACGTTTAGTGCCCAAGATCGACGCACTGCAATTCGCCCACCTTGGGCAGATCTTCGAGGGCTGAGGCTTCCGCAACGCATTCTTGGATCAAAAGTTGGTCTAAGTCGCAGGCTATGGTGTACTACTTCAAGTCCACCGTGGTGGACCCGCCAGCGTTCATCTACGTGGGCAAAGACAAGGTTGAAAGTAAGTCATGAGTACCGGGGCAAAGGTCAAAGCTAAGTCGGAAAGATGAGGACCTGATCAAGTTTGGATGGGATGAAGATGTGTGGTAGGTGGTCATTGGATCCTAGCCGAATGTTCTTCTGACATGATGCTCGAAGGGTACGAACGTCAAGTATTAATGCTTCTCGAGGAGACCTGATCAAGCACAGTTCCATGTTGACAACTTGTCGAGTGCTCATGTCTACCTACGGATGACATCAGGAGAGACATGGACGTCGATATCGAAGGAGCTTCTCGAGGACTGTGCGCAGCTTACGAAAGCAAACTCGATAGAAGGTAAGCAACGAAGACACGCGATGGCCAATATCCAACGAGGATTTCAGGTAATAAGAAAGACAATGTAACCATCATCTATACACCATGGTCAAATTTGCGAAAAGACGCCTCGATGGCTACGGGCCAAGTCTCGTTTCATGACCAGAAAATGGTCAAGAAGGTCCACGTTCCAGTCAGACAAAACGCCGTCGTGAACAGACTGAACAAGACCAGAGAAGAAAAGTACCCCGACCTACGGGCTGAACGTGAGGAAGACCAGAAGCAGAAGAACAAGGCTGAGAGACTGAAGAGGGAGGAGCAAAAGGCCAAGGATAGGCGAGAAAAGCAGGAGAGGGAGCAGAAGAAATGGCAAAAGGATCATGCTTACGATGATATGTTCCAGGAGGAAAACATGATCAGCAATCAGGAGCGAGATGCTGGCTTTTACGAGGACGATTTTATGTGAGTGCAGTCGGCAGTGCAGCATGGTGCGCCCTCGATCATCATCAGATACGGCTGTCCGTTGTCCATCCTCGTCGGGTATCTGTGCATTTGCGTACGGTGTCGAGTACCTAGGTAGGTAGATAAGATGATCGTGCAGTACTATCGATAAGATTGGATTTCCAGGGGCTACTTTGTCTGCGGCAAAGGCGAGGCGGGCGAGGCTGGGGGCGCCACTTTTCAATAACGCGAAGAGCTGAGTGAACCCCTGGTGACACGTGCTCCAGATGTTCAGCGTGTTGACGAGCCGCGATCATGCACGAGATGCGAGACCTGCTACTACTCCTTCCCATCTTCTATCGCTTACCGTTCCTACCTCCATACCAATAGCACAATACTATGTCTTGATGTGATTTTGTACCGTTCATCTGCATTGTTGCCTTTGTCTTCAATACCCACACCCTTCATCTTGGACTGCGGACTGTTGCGTGACCGACATCTAGCGGCCTGCCTATTTTCTTTGTCTCAGATCCAGTTCAACTCTGACAGGCCAGGCCGACATCTGAGACGTGAGACGACTGCCACTTGCAGACCCGAGTGATCGGGCGCCTGAACTTCAACAGCCAAACATGGCTTCTACAGAGGTGCAGACGCGGCCGCAGGGTGAGCTAGACCTCCCTCCAGCGTCTACAGATGCTAATAGAGGCCACAGACAGACAGGCTCGACGACGGCCTTTCGCGAATTGGATGAAACGACTGGCGAACCTGAAGAATCTCCACACCGAACCTGCAAACTCGAGGCAAGCTGGCGGGAAGAAGCACAGCATGGGAAGCGTTAAGAACAGTCCATCAAAGAACCCGTCACCAGTACGATCCGAACAGTTGGACCTCCAAACAAAGGGTGCCCCACCTTCCTCGGCTCCAATATCTTTCTCGGCGTCCAGGAACAGCTTGGACTCACGGGGCAAGGTCTCCATGACTCTGTCCCAAGATGGTCAGAATCCACCCAAATCAAGGGCGCCAACACTGGGCACTACTGCAGAGACTACCGTCTCTGGAGCTGGCACAAGCGCAACAGCCGCTCGAACAGAAGGCGACAGAGACAGCACCTTTTCCTCACGCGAGCCCTCATTGAGGTCCATGACCACGACCCTCACCACAATGCAGTCCACCACCCCCATCATAGGGCCCCCCACTACAGCAGGCTCAAACCATGTCTACAGCTCTACACAGCCCGCCAGCGCTGTTCCAGCCCACTTGGTATCTCATAGTCATCATCCGGCGACCTACCATACTGCGACGGCAAACGGCATGCTCAGCGATGATGCCTCAGTACTCACCCTAGCCTCGTCCAGTAAGCGCAGAAGAAGGAACAGCGTCGACACGAACGCTTCAATGCGAGCCTTAGCACCACAGTCCATGTTCGGCGGCTCACGCGAGTCCTTGCCTCTCTCCGTACTCTCTGCCTCGGCTTATCAGAACAGGACTGCTGTCGAAGGCGACAATGCTTCAATCCGCGACAACGCCTCAGCGCACTACCCACGCTCCATCTCAGCTATGAATGTGGAGCGCGCAAGTCTCATCAGCGCTAGTGGCATCACTGCGCCAGCCTTGACCTCGGAAAGAAACAGCTACATCTCGAGCAAGCCAACTGGTGACGGCGCCAGCGTCAGGAGTGGATTACTGGGTCATGGTGACAAAGAAAGAGATAGGGGTCTATACCATGCGAGAAACGATAGCATAGGAGGACTAAGTATCACGAGGGAACGTTTCAGAGAGACGCCCAGGGATAATAATGGTGGGCAGGAACATGCCAGGGAAGCGCAGATGGTCACGGCACCGACTAGCCCCATGCCTGCGTGAAAGTTTTCGTCGGACTGGGAAGGCGTTTGTGACAAAGGACTGGCAGAACTGAAATGTGCTCGAGCGTTATTTTGATTGATACCCAATATCGCAATTTAGGTTGACGAGGTTATTGAGCCGAGCTGTGGGATAGCGCGTTGAGAACTACTGTGGAGCACTTTGCAACCATGTTGATTATGAGGTCGATCTATGAAGAAAACGTCCGCTGTCTTGCATAAATTGCAAACCTCATGGTGCAACACTCTACCCGACTGTCACTCTTCCGTGGCTCGTCTCCATAGTAACTCAATTTGTACTATATAACGAAGCATACAGGTGGTCAGCTAGATCAGCATGAAACAACTGTCTTGGAAGGGGTTGCGCTGTGGTCCTGCACTGAGGCAGCGACGTCATTGCTAATCATCGCATGTTTGGGAAAGAATGGCAAGCAGCGTTCTACGCGTAGGGGCATCTGATAATGGCTGCTGGGTAGGCGTACACACAGAGTAGAGCTTACCATCACAACCCCGAACTTTAGCCTGTTCAAGGTGTGCTATCTGCACGTAGCCTCGTTGGAAAATGAACTTCAACCACACCAAATCTCAGGGCATGATGGTACCGCGGAACATTGAGCGCAGTAGGACATACATACATCGACCCCCAAGACAACCGCGAGCAGAGAATCAGATGTAGCCGTGGCCAATGTGAGCGATACCGGGACACGTTCCTTCCTGACACACGGGCCGCCGCTGTTTTTCTGTTCACGGTCGTCGCTTCCTTCTGATCATCTGAAGAGAATCGGACAAGCGCAACGCATGGCGCGGTACTTGGGGAAGAGGTAGCCCGGCAGGATTACGGGTGATCAGTCAGAGTACAGTTGAGGTACCTTTTACCTTGCAGGGCCCGGGAACCTGAGTGTCTCACGGTGCGATAGTAGCAGCCAGTGCGACGACTGCTTCCTATGCTTGTGGAGGACAGACACAGTGTATGGTGATCAGAGAAGGCGCGTTACGGATCGGATCAACACACAGCGACGCGCAGCCTGGGTTGATGTTCGGTGCAAAACTTGTTATACCATGAACGACGCTTTTGTTAGATCTCGTAGCAATGTTCGTGCTCGCAAATGTCTGCGGCTCCTAGTCTCGAATTACTTTGACAGCCTTGGAAAACGTAATCACATGGCGACTCTTCGAACTTTTGTTGGTTACTGGGCACTCAAGCTATCTACCTCGTCCTTGCGCATGCTGGGGTGCCATCGGTGACCCACCAAACTTGATACCCATTGCTGGATCCCATACCGCGCCCCTGGGTGGCGCATTGCCGCTGGTGTTGCCGTTAGCCATGGGCATGCTGCCAGGCATCGGCATAGTAGTAGGGTTCTGCGCCGCAGCTGCAATAACAGGAGGTGTCGGCGGTCCCGCGCTTCCTCGTCTCCCTTGTATAGGGGTTGGCGCCGGCAATGCGTCTGGTATATTCTTCATGCTCCGTGAGGGCGGGTTGGTCGCCTCTTGCTGCTCTTTCTCCTTCTTTTTCTGGCTCCGCAATTCCCGCCGTTCCTGTAACTGCATCCCACCAACGCCAATCTCTGCCTCAACCTCCGATGCCTCCTGCCGTCTTTGTGCGACTGCAGCACGCACGCCATCTCGGAAACGTGTAACGTGGCCAGCCAAGTCATTGTAGAACTTGCGACCGTTCTCCAGATTCTGTACGATCTCTTTGTATTTCACGTAGCCGTTCTCCAGCTCCTGCAGAGCACGTTCTCGGTCTTTCGTTACGGACTCTGTTTCTCCGCGCCGTGCTTGCAAAAAGTTTTTGTTAGCTTCACGGATCCGAGCACATAGCTGGTCCTGCTCCTCCTGCTCTTCAGCCAATGCTTCGCGGTCTGCTTCGTAGATCTCGAGTCTCTCGTCAAACAGATGCTCAAATTGGGAGGCAGAAATCGGTTGCATGGGATATTCGCGCTCTAGCCGGGCTGCTTCAACATGCAGCGCGGGACTTATGTCATCAGCCTTCGCCTTGCTGCGTATGGCTTCAATTTTCCTTCGCCGCCTGGTCTCGAGCCTGCTGACGTCGTTGAGGGCTCCACGAAGCTTCGACGACGCCTTCTCAATTGCTGGCGTTATCGACAGATTCCTCGAGCTAGGCACGTATCGTTCAATTTCACGGTCTGGGCCAGTGAGTAGGCGCAGGATGTGTTCGTTCTCGCGAATTTTGGACTGTACCAGGTTGTCCGAGGATCCTGCACTGTTGAGGTATCCTTGCAGATCAGTGCTTTGCTTCCACCACTTCGACAATGCGAGTTCACTAGGCGGCCTCGTCCATCTTTCGGTGCCATATTTTGCGCGACATCTATCGTCTTCGGCTTTTTCGGAGTCAAGTAAAGATACCGCGTCTTGGTAGGTTGCGAAATCACTTGTTTTGATCTTCGTCGTGTCTTCACTCGAGCGCTTCAGCCTATAAAGCGCATCCTGCTGGCGCAGGTCTTCAGCCTTAGACAGCAGGGAAGGAGGCAAGCCGAGTGGCTTTTCGAGTGCTTGTAGAGAACCTGGCAGACTCAGTTCGGCGAGGAGTTCGCGCAATCTGGTAGTCATTGCTTCCAGATCAGCTACGATGCTCTGAGTGACTAGCCTGTCACGTTTCTCGGTGTAGACTTGGGCTGCTTGGTGGACAGCATATGGAACGAGTCTTTCGAACAGTGGTCGACCCAACGGACCGTTTGCAGCGAGCATGTGCATACCTTGACTGACTTCCTTGGGGGGTTTGGGTGCGACCATGTTGGCCCTATCGAGTATCTTGAGCTCGGACTTGGGAGGAACAGGCAAAAGATATATGACATCGTTGTCCTTTTCTGCTCTTCTCAGCTCTTCTTTCACGCGGCTGCGTAGGCCGTTCAGGTCGCCCTCAACAACCCGATTGATCCACTTCTTCTCCTTCAGACCTTCGTCCACGCAGATCAGAGCATCTCGTAGCCTGGCCACCTCCTCGCCGTACTTCCTCTTTTCTAGGCTGTCGACGGACTGCCTGTACTGAGCAGCGGCAGCGAAATGGTGATGCTTTGCACCGAGGTGGTGTATCCACTCGGTACTGACTGCATCTGATTTGATGGCCCAGTCGCCGGCCGCAGCATAGTAGTCTGAGACACAAGCTGCCAGGCGGGCGATTGTTCCATCTTTCATCGAATCCTTAACAGCTTTGCCCCAGAAACACTCCTGGGCCTGCGCCAGACACATGTTCTCCAAGCTCAGCAGGGTCGATTCATCCATATCTTCTGGCGGGGTTGAGCGCATGTCAGGAATGATCTCTGAACGGAGGAAATTGAGGGTGCCTGCTGCTGCCACTTCATATTGCGCTGCTTGTTTTAGCCCTTCTGGCGTGGTGCGGTTGTTCGTGAATGCTAGCTGAGAGTAAAGGGCTGCGAGATTAAAGAGAACATTGGCGAGTTCGAAGCGGATGTTGTTCTGGGTGACTGGTGAGTCGGTGTGGTAGCCTATTGAGGGCCACCATGAGAAGTCGACGCCGAGCTCGAGCGGAAACTTGCTGCTCTACAGGTGGTTCAGTCAGTATTTCCTCTACACTCTGCCACCCAGGTATATCGTTCGGCTTACCATGTATCTCAGCTGAGCCGCGTACACCGTGAGCTTCTGAATGCCAGTCGTGTGCGGCTCAACCACGTGTATGGCATCTTCGCGCAACCGCTCGATCGCTCTACAGTCATCGTCGAACACTGCTGGCTGCTGGTCAAACTTGGATTCGATGTAGCTTCTGATAGCGGCTGACAAGTTCACAGACTGTGTGCGTCTGAAAGAGATCTCTAGTATGTTCGAGGACATAGCTGCCGCTGTGGTGGGCTGGTGCCCAGAAGGCCGAGTTGACTCGCCTATTTGACCGTTCCAGGCACTAGTTTACAGACGATGTAGTCTTCATTGACAGAGCCACTTGACCTTCATGTCTCGTCTGTTGTTATCACGGTCGGTTTGTATGTAGTATCTAGCCTCGGATATGGCCGGCAATAGCTGCAAAACTGTAGAAATCACCGGGACAGTGTGTGTGGTTGTATTGCGGTTCACAAGGTACTGTGTTTGTTGGTGCTGGAAACTGACGTGGGCTGCCCTTTCAGTGGCCGATCGCTGCGAATGCCTGAAAACTGCTTATGACGTCGACTGATCTGAGCCTAACCCCAGAAACTATCGGGTTTTTGTCACGTGAAGTCGTGGGCAGCAGGCGCGCCACGTGTCTATCCCGATTCCATCTTATATAAAACAGCCTCGCCTTCTGTCTTTCCCACAGCACTGCATTCCACGAGAATTGAGCATTATCGTGCGCGACTTCCCATGTGCTGGAGGGACATACCTGTGGATGTTGGCCATGTCAGAGTACGGCTGATGATTACGTTTCGCTCGCCCACATTACGAACATCTTAACAGGGTACTTCGCGGCATATTGCAATTGTTGCCAGTGTGAAGTCGACAGCGATTTCACACCATCGGTGTCGGCGTTCAAACAGAAAGTCCTTCGGAGTCCAACGATGCACTTCAGTATCTCGGCTCAGCTCGTTCAAGGTGCTTGGCATTGGTTGCTGTAATCGTTGGATTTCGCTTATCGGACACCCGCATGTTCGTGATTGGCGACCAGCCTTTTCCTGAACCGATCGTCTGGTGAGCTTTCAGCGGTGCTGTTCGCTCGTAACCCCTACCCCTCTGCATATGTTCTACGACTTCGACACTGATCTTAATTGCATACTCCTTGGGTCGGTGGTCTTTAGTGTGGCTGTACAGTGTCTGCTCTGGCGCTATCGTGTCGCTGCAGACACTCTCAGTACTCAAATTGATTACGAATTTCGTAAAATCGGCACAACGGGAGTCCTTCGGCTGGAGCTACCGGGGAAATGTCGTGGCCAGGTTGCAGGCCTTTGCAGCGGTCGCATTGATATCGTCGTCTGCTCTTACCTTGTTTACGCGGTTGGTGTACGCTCGCAAGGAACGAAACACGGTCACAAGACCACTGACACTGTATATGCAAGACAAGTCAACTCCGTAGATAGACACTGTGGCTTCAACATTGGTCGACTCCGCGTCCGATAGGGGCGCAACTACCCTCATCAGCGCAATGATGACGTATTCTACCACCATTCTTGCTATGCACGTAGTTACACGTAAAATCGACATTCCGCTTTGTAGTTTCGGATACTGCAAGCTACAATCACGAAAACGTGGAGGACCCTTGTCACGAAGATCACGATCGACAGAGTGAGGAGGTCCGTGGTTTGCCATGCATGTCAAGACGAGACCAAGCGTAGTAAACGTCATGGGGCGCGAATCAACAGAAACGTCAGTCTTCCTGCAGCGAAGTTGATAAAGGTTGCGAGAGCTGAGCATCTTGAAGCTTGATATTTGAGCATCTACGGCTTCTGCTCGATCCTTTTACTGCTCGTTACTCACATTACGTGTCTTACTGCCATGGCCAATCTAACCGCCCTCCTAGCAAGCCTTATCTCAGCTAACCATATCCTCCACTACCACTCTGTTGTCGATGCCTACGGGCATGTCTCAGTTCGACACCCAGATAACGCTTCCCAATTCATCATGTCTGCCAATCGCGCTCCTGCCCTCGTGTCCTCACCTTCAGATTTGGTCACATACAACGTCGAGGACGCTTCCGCTACTGACCCTGACGCTCCTCGTGGCTACATCGAGCGGTATATCCACAGTGAGATGTACAAGCGCTTCGAAAATGTCTCCTGCGTTATCCATGCTCACGCGCCTGACGTTCTGCCTTATGCTGTCAGTGGAGTGCCACTAAGACCGGTCTATCATATGCCAGGGTTTCTGGGTACTGAAGTACCGCTGTGGGACATCGAGGATGTGTACAATCAGACCGACAAGCATGATATGCTTGTGCGGAATGAACGGGAAGGGGCGAGCTTAGCGGGTACTTTCGTGGCGCCCGAAAATCAGACGGCTGGACAGGCGAGGGATACACCAGAACGAACTTTGGTCTTGATGCGGAAGCATGGCTTCACGACTTGGGGATCTGACATTAAGCAAGCGGTATATCGGGCTGTCTTTGCGACTATCAATGCGAGGGTCCAGACGGATGCTACGCTGCTGCGGAATGCATTTGGTAGTCTCGCTGGGCAAGGTATGAACATGGACGCATGGGAGAGTGGAGGTGGTCAACCTGCTTTGTTCTCCAATGATTTCGTGCCCCTGACTGCGGAGCAGGCGGACGCGACTGAAGACTCAAACGCTGGAACCGTCGATCGACCTTGGGAATTGTGGGTTGCAGAAGTTGAAGCCAATCCTCTTTACAACAATAACGCCTAGTATGCTGGGCATTGCCGCCTGTCTTGAAATCATCGACTAAACATACTGTCAACGTATAGAGGGGCTGGTAACATGCAAAGACAAAGAGTTTGCTGTTGGGTGAAGAGAACAAGTTATGAATTATAGGATGGATGATCATCTACTCATAGGCACAGAAAGTGCTCATTATCACGCGATTGCGGCGCTAGCACAGTGAAGGCTATGCAGGCAAACTGTGGGCGGCTGAACCATGTAAGTGACAGACAGACAACGGCCTATGTCTCAAGAGTGAAAGTGCTTGCACCTGAGCGGCCTTACCAAGAATGGATATATCCGATTGTGGCTGCCCAGTCCGCTCACGGACCCTTTCGTGTGTCACTAGCACTATACAAGTGAACGAACCGCTCAGAAAAGAGATAACATACAAATTCGCCGTCTTCCTCGCATTCTAGGCAGGCGCGTCTATAGTCCCAGGTCTTGCTCCATCTCGATTGGCAAGCCACCAGAATCTAAGCTGTTCCGCCCCTCAAGGATGACACCTATCGGTCAGCATGACGACTCAATCTCTACAATGGATAGGAGACATACCTGCAGAGATCAGACTTATGGTATATGAGGCTTATTTCATGCCACTCACTGTCAGTATGCACGACCCAACTTGTCAGAACACGGCGGGACGATGCTGGTCTCATTTCGATGGATATGCGCCTTTTGAGTACAAGGTTCAAGGACATTCGCCATCGACGAAATTAGCATTGAACCTATTTCTCACCTGCAGATTGGTTCACCAAGAAGCTGAACTACTACTGTTCGAGAAGGCTCACTTCGTATCAGCCACCTGCTTCAAGCCCAGGCTCAGGTCGACGAAGAATACGCCAGTCCCATTCAGCAATATCGCCCAAAGACATTTACAGAAGGTAGTGGATCTTCGATCACTCCTCGTGAAGAGTTATGGCCCACCAAGCTATCTCCTAGCATCATGCATTTGGTCGCGATCTTTCACCAGACTCAGCTTCCGTAGCTTTCCATTCTGCGTTGGGGATATGTCGTTCGACGACAAGCTCTTCATTGATCGGTTGATGGAATTGAGTCTCGATCATGTCCACGAAACAGAAGTCTTCGCTTACGATACTTACTCGCATACTACCTGTGGAGATGGAGGCATCGTGAAGATCAAGATCTCATTCGATAACACGATTGCAATCACGATATCCTGAGGATATCACATCACCGAACGAGGTTCGAAGCTAACTGCGCTTATGAACAACATCCAAGATGGCATAAAGAAGCGACCGAAGTTCACTAACAGGAGAGCTTTCGATATTAAGCTTGTGGAGGCGGAGGAGCGATTTTGCAGGATGAGCTAAAGGTTGAACAATTTGACTTTGAACCTACAGAATGCGATGTACAAGAGCACGACCTCGACGGTCCTGGTCGTTAGTGAAGAAACCTCAACTTCTGGAAGCTATGAGTAGCTAGTGGTTCGATCAGGTCTAGAACAGAAGGCTTGATCCTCGAGAAAACACTAGTGGCGATAAAGCGGCCGCAGTAACAATTGTACTTCCATTAGCGGTTATGGCACTGGTACATGACAAAGAACGGCTGTTACTGGGATACCTGCGAGACACGAAAAGAGCTCCATATTACCACGAAAGCACGTATAAGAGCAGCAACGAGAGGAAGAGCAAACAGTCTAATAGAAACATTAAGGCACCCGAAAATTCTGTGTGGCTCGTATGATCTCTCATGTAGATAACCCAAAACGTTCCCTTGCGCAGCTTGGCACTACCTAGTCCTCTTGTCCTGCTCGTCCATACATGCACGGTGCATTTGAACCAGCCCCAGCACTGCTCTGCCGATCACGCGCAGCACAGACTGCACGCATGCTCTTCAACTCTTAACGTGGACCGTCCCGAAGGCTTCTCGTCCCATAAACGCTTCGTAGCACAGTTGCCCGATATTATACCCACCCAGGCCAACAATGAGTAGTATACCAGAACGCCGACCCACAAAGAGACCCAAGCATTCCACTCCCCCAAGCCCCGTCTGCTAAGACGTTTAGACCTCTGCACCTCATCCCGGATCACGCTGACGCTGTATGCAACCATCCAACCATCCAACCACCCAACCACTCATCAGCTCCACTTTAAACTTCGACCTCGCGCGCTCGAAACTTCAGGCAACCGGCCACGCTAAACCGAGCTAAACCGAGCTAAGCCAAGCTAAATTAGATCGGTGCCGAGAGCCACAGTACCTTCGCTCGCGCATACACACTCAGGCGAAACAAAAAGAGAACACAACGATCTGCCTGCTACGAGGGCTCTCGTGGTACTGTACTATATTGTAATTGGACTGACACTTAGATCCGTCAAGCAGCCGTATAAGCCGACACAGATCCCACGAGTCTACAGTGTTGCATACCGCGCCAGACCGGCGAAGCTGGTAGCTTATCGTCTAGTTATTCATCATCATCGCATTTCACTTCACTCCACAACATCTCCTCTGATCGCACCCATTTGAGCTTGTGGCCAGCCTGTATACTCTCCTCTCCTCTCCTCTTTTCCAGGCTAAACCAGGCAATCAATCCACAGCGTTCGTCGTTCACGTCAAGGCACTGCCGGCGCGAACAGCATACATGGCATAGCGCCGCACTGCCAGGCAGACAGGCAGACAGGCATGTTATCTTCTGTACGCCCAAAACACGATGTGATCATGAAATGTCATGACATGATACGCTATGGACAGACAGGATTCAAGAACACACGCACACCGTGACCCGCTTTGTCTTAATCAATATTCCCATTCTCCATAGGCACTCCCATCATACCGTCTCCTCACACTCCCGAACTGGCTCTGCACGTCCGCATCGGCGTTGCCCTTCGCGGCATCCGGCTGTAACCTCTCCTGCTGTTGTTGCTGTTGTTGCTGCTGCTGCTGAATCAACATCTGCCGATCTGGATTTGGTGAGGGCTTCCTTCGAATCTCATGCCTCGACGGATTATACCCGGGGTTCGCATACGCCGGGCTTAATGGCGGTGATATCGCGCCAGCATTCGTATTCGTGATGCGTATCTGACTCGGCAGCAGCGCTCTCGCCTTCGTGGCTGGATTGTCGGTCTGCGTCTGCTGCTGCGGCGACGCGTATGGCTGTTGCGGTCTCAGGGGCGACCGCTGCGGAATTTCGAAGGCCGGCATGCCGGCGCCGTGGGGGATGTGGTCTGCGAAGGGATTGCCGATGTCGCTGTAGGGTGATGCTTCGGCGAAGGAATCACGTTGTCCTTGGGTGTTGCCGTTGGCATTTCCAGACTCAGGGAATGCACTGGTTGGTGTTGCAGTGTTGGCTACCGTGGTAGGCGTGTTTGAATTCGAATCTTCGCCGCCATATGTGTCTGGGTTTGCAAGGGACAGCCTTGGCCGTCCGTTCTCGGCGACGTGTAAGTCTTCGGAGGAGCCGATGGGTGTGTAGTCTCCGTACGGCCGTACGGGGTCGGCATTCGGGTCGAAGAACTTTTCGTCCCCGCCTTGGTAGGTGTTGTTCTCGTGGTATTCGGTGGGCAGTTCGTAGGAGTTGTTCGACTCAGTGCGGTCCGGGTAGGGGCGGTCGTTCAATGCGACAACGGGTGTGTCTGCGGTTTGTGGGTCTGCGGTAGGAGGAATACGGTTCGTATTGGATGAGGAGCGGCGGTCGAACATGCCTGTGGTATCAATGTGGTAATCGTTTTGCTGCAAGCTCAACGGCAAATAATCGGCTTGTGCTTGCTGCTGTGATTGTGATTGTGATCGTGATCGTTCGTGTGTCGGTGGTTGAGACGGTGGTATGTTGAGAGGTGATTCCGGCATGATACTGCTCCTGTGGCTCATCGCATCGTTTCTCACGGGCGCGGGTGACGGTTGATCAGACGGTGCCATGCTGCTTCTTGGCTCCTGGCTGCTTGCTCGGGCCATCATTATCGACCGGCGGTGCGCCATATGGTCCATGAAAGTTGCATCGCCATCTGGATCACGGATACCGAACTGCGCAATCGTCCTTAATTTTCTCGTTACCCACGAGGCCAGTATCTTGCCTCGTTGTTTCTCGGCAAGTCTCGACCGTGGGAAGTCGCCTGGCCCCACAAATGCGACGATGTCGACAATAATCTGGTGCTCGCTGAGGACGACATTTACGATCACAGGCACCATAGATGCTAGCCATGACTTTTGCCGGACTTCGATGACAACGACCGACATCCCACCCGCTTGGAATACGGCGCAACCACCGGGAGTGATGTTGCCATGGCAGCGTTCGATGCTGTTCTCAATATCGACAGGGAAATGGTTCAGGCCATTGACCTCGAAAGTCTCGCCAATATTACCAAGGACGAAGAGAATTTGCATCTCAACGGGCTGATTGTTTGCGCCAATGGGTCTTGTAACGTTGTGTAAGAAACCAAGGTCACCCGTTCGGACGTACATTTCATGGGGTGTATCGCCAACAAGCCGCCCGTTGAACCTCTCTTCATCAAAAACCTGCTTAGACATGTAAAACGATTTTGCGCACGCTTCAGATTGGACCCAGATCTCACCAAACTCGCCCACGTGGCAGAGCGCACATGTCTCAGGATTCACAATGGCAACACGTGTAGATATAGGCACCATTCCACTGTCCTGAACGCACAAAGCACTGGGGTCGGTATCTGGATCAACGGGGTACACCAGCCCTCGCCTCAGCGCACGTGTGTCAAGAAAGAGCTCGATCGGCTCGATCGACATATATGATCGGCTGCTGATCATCGGATTCAGAACATGTGAGTAGACAGTATTGATGGCGGTTCTGTCCAATCCGGTCTGCGCAAAGTGATGCCGTACCTTCGCGAAGATGTCCTGTCGAGGTCGTGCTTCAGTGCTAATCATCAAGTTCCTCAGTTCATGAAGACTGAAGCCTTTGCCGGCCATATTCCCCATCGCGAAGTCGAGCATTTGTGTCGTTGCGTAAGTATCCTTAACCTTGTAGCGTGATAAGCCCGTGAACAGCTGTGTCGGATTCTGCGCAAAATCAAGTGGGGACATGAGGTATGTACCGCAGCCATTGTAGACACCCATCAAACATGTGTGCAAGAAGCCGATACCAATCGTACTTCTGACGCAGCCGAGGACCGGTTTGGAAGATGTCATTTGGAAGGTCTGTTTCTGAACTTTGCACATACCCAAGAGGGTGTCGTGGGCTAATTGCACAGAAATGCGCCGTTGATCAGGCGTCCAATAAGTCCATATTAATACCGGGTTCGTGGAGCTTATCCAGGAACGGTTGATGGTAAGTCCGAGGTCACGGCAGCCGTGAGATTGTTTCGGTGGTTTGTTGGTATTGTAGACTGGTGGGATGGATGTCTTGAGGTATTGTGCTGATTGTTTGAGATGTTGAGAGACTGGTTTCTGTTTGAACAAATCATTAACTTCGGCGTTGCAGACTACGGCTTTGACGCTCATGTCTGCCACGATGTGGAGGAAGGCGGGTGCATCCTCTGCAAGTCGGTTCTGATCCAATGGCGCAACAGGAATGCTGACTAACCCGAGCACCATACAAGCATAGACGGCGAAAACGTATTCTTCGCTGTGGGTGTACATTAGCACAACGTGGTCGCCGGCTTTTAGCCGCACTTTGTTCTTGAGGTACATGGCCACGCTGGCGACTCGGAGATCGAACTTCTTCCAAGTTACTGGCTTGCCTTCTTTGCCACGACCATCGATCGTGCAGTAGGCCTGTTCGTCCGCTTGACGGGCAACACGCCATTGCATTAGGTCGAAGATATTCGTGAAATTGCTGAGAGATGTCGAAGTGCGATCATCGATGACGACTTCGCGATAGTCTGCGCCGGACCATTGTTTCTCTTGCTCGAAGAGGAGTTCGTCACGCATTGCGCTGGAGGCAGGCGACCAGATGCCACCTTCGATGTCTTCTCCTACAGCGAGGTTTTGGACCGCTCGCGAGACACCGAATTTGACGTGCACGCAAGGCAGCGATCCGCGGTCAAATTCTTTCCTGCATAGCATGTTGCCGATCTCGCGCCTGCCGTTCTTGACGACTCGCGGCAGGACACCGGGTGCCGTGATCATTACGCAATAGACTCGCAGCTGATGTTCTTGCAGTAATATGTCCATTGCTCGCTCAGCCAACGAATCCAGTACGGGTATATCTGGTTGTTGAGGTGGACCACCAGATGTAAGTGGTGCGGTCGATGCCGCCGCTGTCTCCAGCAGCACGACAGGCAAATGCTCATCGTTGACGAAGCAATCAAACGCCGAACAATCGTGTATTTTCGGCACATTCCGCATGATGCTCAGAATCAGGTGCTGCACGAAATAGTACCGATGCTCCTGTACAGCGACACCGTGCTCGACCCATTCGACCCTTTGCCGCAACCTGTCTTCGTACAGACCCAGGACATAAACCTTGCCCTCAATCACGCACCCCAACAAGCCCGTCCTCAGAAACTCCATGTCGAGCGCGGAAGGTGTCGGGTTGCCCTCTTTGAAGCAAAATGGCCGCGCGTGGAAAATGATCTCGGTATGCCTAGGCAGTGCCCAGAAGCCGCCCGACAAAGACGGCGAGTCCACCCATATCTCACCAACGCTGTTCGGCGAGCATAGCAGCCCAGATTCTGGATCGACCACGCACAGTGTGGCGTCTGGTATGGGGTAGCCAAAGGCACCGCATCGGACGGCATTAGGGTACGAAGCCGCTTTTTCCCGTGCTTCGGAACCCATGGCCAATACGACGACATCGTTTGTCTTGAGTGCTTCTTTGTCGAGAAGTACTTCACCAAGGTCATCAACAATCTTCTTCTCTTTTTTGCTCGATTTACTGCCACCACCAATCAGACTACTGCCAAAGCCAGTCCTGCTGGAATCGGCGCCGTCTTCTCGTTTCTCTTCCTCCTCTATTTTGTCGCGATCCATGTCGTGGATGAGGGAGCAGCCCATTCGTTCCTCACCACCAAGCCAGTCGCGCATCGATATGACCATGCCGCCGTGTTCTGGGAGACACAACATTGGCGCCACCACTTCGCGAGCTCTTGGGTTTCTAAGCGGTCTAAGCCATCTGTCCGCTAGCACTTCATGAAATTCAGGGTCCACGGTCAGCGTGTCGATCAAACATAACTTGACTGAGCTAAAATTGGGTTCTGTGCCCTTCTTGTAGTTGCGCGTGGTCATAGGATCAGCTTGGTAGTTGATAGCTGCTCGTTTCAGACCCGGGTAGTCGGCCACCAGGAGAGTCGCCCTGTACTTTGTGATCAGGTGGGCGTACAAGCCGGGTGTCTCGACACTTCTGTTGTCCATGTTGTACACGGTATGCCCGCCATACACGTTCAAGAGGACACTCAGGATCATTCCGATGCTATGGCGAGGATCAATATACGACAATATGGTCTCGCCGTGCCGTGTTCCTGTAACGACATGGCCATACTTGTCCCTGAGATTCGGGTTGAAGGTGTCCTTTCTGCTGTTACTCGTCGCGGTGGTGATCATAGCCGTCAGTGTAGCCATTTGGTGCATTATCGTCTTATGGCTCATGACCACACCCCTCAAGTCGCCTGTGGGAGCAGTGCTGAACTCGATATAAGCAAGATCGGGCACAACAAGTGGTGGTTCCTCGCCCTTCTTCTTAGGATGATAGCTGCCAAACTCATTGGTTTTCCACCACTCTACTCCCCTGGGCCAGTTCTGTTTCGCGGTGGTGATGTCGCGCTGGAAGTTCTTGAGGTTGGCTTCCGTCGTCAATGCCAGATGTGCTTGAGTGGACGTTAGCACGACATTGAGGCGGTTGTAGTTTTTGAGATCATTGATGGGTACAGCCACCACACCGGCGATAAAGCAGCCCAGCAGTGCGACAGCAAACTCGATGACTTCTGACTCAGTGTAGATCAAGGCTACCCGATCGCCACGGTATAAACTGCTCTTGTCTCTAATGACCTGGGCGACTTTCTCGGCGCGCAGTTGGAGTTTCTCCCAAGTTATACTGACTAACTCCTTGCCCTTCTGGTCTAAGACCCAATAGGCGGCCTGCCTAGGTGTTGTGCGGGCTCGGTGACGTAAGATGAGGGCTATGTTCTCGAAACGGGTCATTTCGGTGTTGCTGTCGTGGGGATCGCAGATGGTGAAGGGGACATCGCGCGGCTCGAGGGGCATCAGGTGTACGGCTGCGCCGCCGGCTAGTTCACCTGAGCTGAGGAAAGGTGGGGGGACCTGAGTGGTGGGAGAGGTGATCTCTGACTGGGAGTAGCGGTGCATGTGACCGACGCCATAGTCTTGTTCTTCGACTTCGCGCTGTTGGCCGGCGAAGTCAGAGAAGTAGCCTTCTGTACCGACCATGGTGGAGGTGCGTGTTTCTGGGCCGGGGGAGTAGACCTGCTGCTGGTCTGGGTTGAAGGCATAGTCTTGGTGCAGGAGGGTCTGCGTTCTTGAATTATCAAGTGAACCGCGGGTCATGGTACTCCTGCGGTCGTCCATTGAGGCGATAGACATATGCCGTGCGCCAGCTAACCCTAGACCGGCACCTGCACCTCCGCCTGCACCACCGACGGCACCTCCAACCTGCTGCTGTATGAAGCGCGAAGCATGACTCGGAGGCTGCATAGGCGGCTCGTCGTAGGCTGAGATTGAGCTTTGGCGACTGAAATGCGAGGGCACCGCAGTCATGGTAGCACTTCTCAGGGAGTCATTGGTGCTGCTCCTCCTGCCGGCGCCCTCAAGGCGCGAAAGTGAATCAGCGCGAAGGTCATCGCGAGAGGCAGCAGGATGGGTACTATCGTCCGGGCGGTGAATCTGCAGGCCGGTGCGCCTCTCCGGGGCGGGTGCTGGAGCGAGGTACTTGGAGAGGATGGCAGTTCTCCTCTTGTCGTAGCCCTTCTTTGTGATGTCTCCCTCTTCTAGCTCGTGGTCGAGTGCGCGCAGCTCGTCCTCGAGTTCAGGGCTTATAGACGCCATCTCGTCGTATGCGCCTCATGAGGTCGCCGTCGCCGGCACTGGCGCTTCGGGGTCGAGTTTGTGCGCCCGCTCTCTGCCGCTCACCTCATCGGCACTTGCGTGTCCCTGATCGCTTGCAGTTCAGAAGCCAAACGAGTGACCTAGCAGGCGCTGTGAAGGCTATCAGGCTCGGAAAGCAACAAGACACGCTCGAGCCGATCTAGTCTACTCCATGAATTGTGCAGCGCAGCCGCCGGTGTAAGTTCGCGCCCAGATCGATGAGCAAGTGGGGATCTCCTCTGTGACCATGTCACCAATAAGAAGGAAGGAAGATTTCACCCTGGGGCAGATCAGACGTCAGAAAGTATAATAAAGTAATGAAGAATACCTACACGTGTCTGCCTACGCCTCCATTGCACTCGACCCATAGTCATTACGAGTCAAGCTACGATGACATTTCAGCAGGAGCTTTCCTCGTGGAACCCATTCTCCAAGCCCCAGCATGCCGTGCAGAAAGTGCCCGAGGTCGGCGTCCAGGCACCTTCCACACCACAACTGAAGCTGCCACGAAGCGATGGGAAACCTGTCATCATGGCATTCCTGAGGCATTGCGGTTGCCCATGTAATTGCTACTATCTACATACGCCTGCAGTCTGGTGCTAACTTTGGCAGTCGCCGAGAAAGTCTTGGCAAACCTGCGAGATATGGCCGAACACAATCCTGAGGTCCAATGTGTTGCCATATCTCATAGTGACCAGCCCGCGACCGACAAATGGCTAATGGAAGTCGGTGGTGCTGGCAGAGTCCAAGTGGTCGTGGATGATAGTCAAGAGTCCTTCGCCATCTATGGACTAGGCCTGTCCAGCATCTGGGCCGTACTGAACCCGTCCAGCTTGTCTGCTGCCATCAACCTGGGCAAGACCGAAGGCTACAATGTCCGACCAACTGAATCTGGCTCTCGATGGCAACAGGCTGGCGTGTTTGCAGCGGACGCCAATGGCAAGATCGTATACTCTCACAAGGCTCAAACGTCGGATGACCTTGGCGATTTGCAAGCGGCGCTGAAGTCTGTCCAAGCAACCCCACGAGCACAACTCTAGCGTCGACTATCCACCGACTGAGTGTTGTCCTGTTCAACTGCAGAGCCCTTCAAATAAGAAGCGCAAAGGCTGCTAGCAAGGTCTGAAGAACGCCCCCTCAGATGCGGTCACAGCCTGGACAGCAGCATGTATGAGTTGGCTGGACCAGCCCGATTGTAGAGCGGGAGCTCCGTGTGTGTGCGTGATCAGGTCGAGTGGGTGGCTTCTTCCTTTCAACCGTGCTGTTCCACAGGATTCTCGTGAGAACGAATCGAGTGCCACGCGCCTCACGCCTGACTCTCGATCAACGTATGGACAGGAGCATCTAGCTTGTCTCTGCCCTTAAGGCCGGTCAGCTCAATGATGAAGATGTACCCTAGCAGCTGACCACCGCATTTCTTGACGAGTTCCCCTGCAGCCGCAGCAGAGCCACCAGTAGCAATGAGATCGTCCACAACAAGGACCTTGTCGCCAGGCTTGATCGAGGCGGTCTGGATAGCGAACGAATCAGCACCGTACTCTTTGTCGTAGGTTACTGTCTCGAGCTTTCCTGGCAGTTTGCCAGCTTTTCTGACCGGCACAAATTTGCAGCCTGCTCGTAGGGCCAGTGTGGGTCCGATCAGGAAACCACGAGCGTCGAGGCCGACAATGACATCTGGTGTGCCGACTCCTAGCTCCTGGATTTGTAGCTCGTAGGCTCGGATCAAGGCTTCGTGGTGAGGAGGGGAAGTGAAGACGGGGAAGATGTCTTCGAAGAGGATGCCAGGTTTGGGGAAATCGGGCGTTTGTGTGATTGCTTGTCGGAAGAAGCTGGTCTTCTCTTTGCGTTCTCGCTGGATGGCCTCTACTTCATTACTGGAGAGTTTGGAGGCTGCAGAAACAGAGATTAGTGTCCTCCTCGACGTGGGGGTAGATTCTAGCTTACTGGGGGTGGTGGCATGGGACTCTGGTCGCGAGGAGCCATGATGGTCAGTGGAGGGGTCAGTAGCAGAGGTAGAGTTGCTCATGATGAAGAAGAGGGCTGGCCAGGTAACACGTAGGAGTAAATACAGTACAGACAGGCGTGGCAGGCGTGGCAGGATAAGGGAGGGCACCAAAAATTTCAGAATCAGGCCGAGCTGATTGTTGTCATGCACGAATCAGTGTCCACTGTGCACGTCTCGACGACTTGCATTGGACATTGCACGCGGACAGCAGCTGTGGCCGTCGGATCTGGTGGGAATGGTGCGCTGCGGCTAAAAGCAGTCTCATCCTGGATCGAGGCTTCCGTCGTAGTCGCTTGTGGTCGTTGAGCACTCTTGCATGTGTTAGCCAAAATTGGTGGAACAAGAATCATGTGGCTTGCCCATCCCTGCTGTAGCACACCACGCCGGGGGGCTAGTAGGATAGGACTTCCACATCAGCACACTCTTGCCCTTTACTGCATCGCTCCGTCACTCCACTGCTACCCATACGAGAGGTGCTGTTTCACGTCCTTGTAACTGTAGCTACTGAAACGTCAACACGCTCTGACAGATAAGCTCGCTCTAGCAATAGCCCTACCGAGATGTCCCGCTGGCAGACCGGCATAGGCGAGCTTCGCCTGCATTGGCCATGGTCCTCACTCTGGAGGTCGGCAAAGAAGAAATATGCTCCTATCTAGGTAGATGTACACCACAAGAGTCGTCGGTGACATGTTCAACCGCCACACCGTTCTCCTCCATCCCGGCAATTCCTATTTTTAAGTTACTTGTAGGTGCTGCCAGGCTGTCTACGGATCTGCTCTCCACAAGTCTCCAAGCTGGATATGATGGAGATGGAAGTTGAGTCATTTCTGACGCGTCTGAAACGAGTGAGTCAACGCGCGAGGCTGCTTGACGAGTTGCATGTGCACGAGCTAGTGGTGTGCATACCCTGACTCTAAAAAGGACTAGAAGACATCTCATGAGTGCGTCCGCCACTGCGACGGTCGGAAGGGACAGGACCTTTCCTCCCGCGGTAACAGCAGCGATCGCTGATAGAGAAGGTTGCTTCTTGCGAATCAACGTAGTCCAGAAATAACGTGCTGTACACCGCTACTTGATATCTGGTTCTGATTGGAACGTCTTGGCCATTGTTGGCAGTCCTGCATGTGTATGGCGAAGCATGCTGTTCTAGACACGCAGATCTTGCGAGATTTAACACAATGGACGAATGCTCTCACTAGTCGCAAGCACATAGATGCGGCATGGTGGGAGGCGTCAGTACCGTGCTATACAAGTAGAGACCATAAGACCTGTGGGACATTCCACATTCCATCGTATGCTACGGCAGTGCGCAGAAGAGCCTTAGAGGTCATATTTATGGGCACCTGCTTGTCGATGTGTTCTACGGATAGCCGTGTAAAGGACCGTTACGTGCAGGCGAGTCTGATTCCCTTGCACACCATAGCAATGGTCCTTGACTACCAGCAATGATGATTGAGGTTGGTGCGCCTTGAGATGAGGAGGGAGTTCTAGAAATCGTTCTCGAAGGACTGCAGTGGGGCACTCGCCTGTGGCCTGCCTGGCGCACTTGGACGAGAGCCCAGGCATGAATCAAACAGCGCTAAGAAGTTTATCGATAGCAAAAGTTATGCCTTCCAAAGTTCAGTCAGCACGAGTATTGCGACTCGCGCAACAGTCCTCTCCCTCGTCACACCGCATCTTCTCCTGCCCTCACCATGGCCCCTAGTCGAATTGACGAAGAATTCGTCGGCACTCTATCAGACAATGATGACCTGAGCGTCAGTGAAGTCGAAAGCGAGCCAGAAGTGAAGAATTTGAAACGAAAGCGAGCTGCTCCTACTGCCAGCGTTCCCAAGAGCTCCAAAAAGCAGAAGCGCAACAAGAAACATGAGCCAGAGCCAGAGCCAGTCTCTGAAGACGAGTCTGTGCAGGATGCAGGAGTGAAAGACGATGCCTTGGATAGCGACTTTGAGTTCGACATTGGTGGCGCACCAGCCGACGACAACGTCGAGGACTTTGACGGATGGGGCAATGCTGATTCCTCCTTGACTACCCAGCGATCCAAACCAGCTAAAGAGGCCGTGGATCTTGACCAAATCATCGCCAGGCGGGCCGCCCGAAAAGACAAGAACAAAGCACAGCAGGAGCTGGACAACGGCGTATCTGTCGATGGACATGTCGACGGACCCGTCGACGAAGCTGCCGACGAGATCGACTTTGACGATGAGAACCTGGCAGAAGATGCTTTTGGAGCAGGTGCAGAGTCAGACGAGGATGCTCCATCCGAAGGGTCAGACAAGGAGGAAGACGATGCTGAGTCAGACGAGGAAGAGGAAGACGACGAAGCTGCCTCCGACAACGACTCGATTGCCTCGCCCCTTGCACATCCCGATGACATGGCCAGCGATGCTGCTTCTGACGATGACTCTCACACTTCACAAGAAGATGCTGAGGAAGCAGCAAAACGGAAAGCATTCTTCGCCGACGAGGAGACCTCCCAGCCGCCCAAGTCGCTATCAGGCGCCGACACTTTCCAGCAATTCTCTCTGTCGCGACCGCTCCTTCGAGCTCTAGCCGCGCTCAATTTCAGCATACCAACACCAATTCAAACCCGTACCATCCCAGTCGCCCTGCGAGGTCTGGATGTCGTCGGCTCCGCGCAAACCGGTTCGGGCAAGACGGCTGCCTTCCTCCTGCCAATTCTAGAACGTCTGCTCTACAGACCACGAAAGATACCCACTACCCGAGTTGCCATTCTCATGCCCACGCGAGAGCTGGCAGTTCAGTGCCACGCCGTTGCAGTCGCACTCGCCCGCTTCACCGACATCACCTTCGCCCAAGTCATAGGTGGTATGAACCTGCGCGAGCAAGAAGCAATCCTCAAAAAGCGCCCAGACGTCGTTATTGCCACCCCCGGTCGTTTCATTGATCACATGCGCAATTCGGCCTCATTCGCCGTGGAAAATCTCGAGATCCTCGTCCTCGACGAAGCTGATCGAATGCTCGAACAAGGTTTCACCGACGAGCTCGACGAAATCTTGAAAACCATCCCACGATCCCGCCAAACAATGCTCTTTTCCGCCACAATGACGTCCAGCGTCGACAAACTCGTGCGCGTAGGCATGAACAAACCTATCCGCCTCTCAGTCGACAGCAACCACGGTACAGTGTCTGGCCTTACCCAAGAGTTCTTGAGACTTCGCCCGGGCAGAGACACCAACGCATACCGCCTCGCCGCCCTATGCCTCCTCGTCACCACAATCCCTGACTACCAGCAACGCACCATCATCTTCCTCCGCACCAAGGCCACTGCACACCGCGTTCGCATCATCCTCGGCCTCCTTGGCCTCAAAGCATCCGAGCTCCACGGCAGCATGACCCAGGACCAGCGTATCGCCTCCGTCAACTCCTTCCGCGACGGCACAACGACCCATCTCCTCGCCACTGACGTCGCCTCGCGTGGTCTCGACATCAAAAACGTTCTCAGCGTCATCAACTACGAAGCACCCCAGACACACGACATCTACCTCCACAGAGTCGGCCGCACAGCTCGTGCCGGCAAGTCCGGCAAATCATGCACCCTTGCCGCCGAGCCCGACCGCAAAGTTGTCAAGAGTGCCGTCAAAGCCGCGCGCTCACAAGGCGCAAAAGTCTCCAGTCGCAACCTCGACGCCGCTGCCCTCGACACCATGAACGACCGCCTCACTGAGCTCGACGAGGAAGTCACCGAGATCCTCGCCGAGGAAAAGCAAGAGAAACAGCTCGCACAGATGGAGAGCGAGGTCGCGCGTGCGGACAATATCATGAAGCACCGCGACGAGATCATGGGACGCCCGAAGCGCACGTGGTTCGAGAGCGAGAAGGAGAAACAGGCAAACAAGGAGCGTGCGAAGGCCGAGTTGCAGGCGAGCGGACTGTTGAAGGGCGAGAAGAAAAAGTTGAGCAACAAGGATAAAAAGAAGTTGGATCTTTCGCGGGAGCGTAAGGAGGGAAGGCAGTGGAAGAAAGGCAAGACGGATGGCATGGATGCCGGGAAGAAGGGGAAGGGTGGGAAGGGGGGTGCGGGGAAGGCCAAGGCGAAGGGGACAGCGAAAGCGGGTGGTGGTCGGAAGAGGTGAGGTATCGAGTCTATGCGAGTGCGTGCTCTTGACATGAATGAGCACTTAACGTGAATGTTTCGATGCCAATCTCAACCAAGGAACACACTCCCCTTCCCTGCTCCACTCTAGCCACGCAATATCAGCCACGGGCAAGCATTTCTCCCATCAATGCCGCCCCTCTCCGAGCGTGAAGTGAAACGACACAAGCCGAAGAACACCGAGCGCGAGGCCACAAGACGTGCGTGCGTGCGTGCTACCACCGTACCTGCCCGCATAGCGCGGCCACGATCAGCTAGGTGTACAGAAGACAGGCCATATGTCTTGCTCCCTCCAGGCGTAGGTAAGCATCAAACACTACATTCATCCATCCAAACACACGAGGCAAGACCATCACTGTGGGTGCGGCAGCGATCCGGCACGAGGATGTGCATTCCCAACGAACTGTTCTCGAACTGTCCAGCGTGGCCTTTATGGCCATTGAGACTATCGTCAAATACTCTTCTTCTCCTGATCCTCAACTCACTTCTCCCTTCATCGCCGCCTGCTGTAAGAGGCATCCGTTAGAGTCCTACGCACACGCTACTGGGCGCGGCCGGGTGGGCACATCGTCGAGCACGAGAGGATTGGTGACGGCGTTGTGGTTGGTGTGCTAGCAAGGCAGACGCCGGTCGCGGTCAGCTATCCCGCTGTGGTCGACCAGAGGGCTCGACTAGCACTCGATTGTTGGTGCGCAGAGAACACCTGGTATTCGAGATACTTATGTACACTACCGAGACCCGTTCGAGTGCGCTAGCGCAGGTGCAGGCTTCATCGTCGCGGCAAGAGCAGCAGAGAATGGACCGAAGAGGTCTCTGAACAGCTGTTGGTTAGTTGCTCGGGTAGTATTAGGCTGTGGTTTGGTTTGCCCCTGCAGAGCAATGGTGACATTCTCTCGGTCTACAGGTATTCGGTCGGAGACCGGAGACACTGATGGTCGATGAGGCTTGACATTGTGAGGTTTCTCACTAGTTGCTGCAGCTGTACTAGTCACCCGGTCATCCGCAGCATCTCTCACCCTCATCTCAGACAAGAACCGCTCTCGTTCGGTGACTGATCCAAGTTTGAGCAGAGACGCAATTGCAGCCTCGGCCTTTCCTGCATCTTCGTACACAGCCCAGATGCGGTCCATCGTATGTCGTGAGAGGTCTTGCGTACCACCAGCTGCGTTGTTCGGTGAGTCCTGCTTGTCGTCGTCGAGAGCTTGTGCGCGAAAAGCGAAGCTGTTGTTCAGTGTCAGCTTCTCCTCTTGCTTGTTGAGCCAGTCGGCGGCTCTGAGGATCTGGGAGATCTTGGTGTGTTCGACGGATGCTTTTTTCTGTATGAGGTCGATGACAGAAGAATTAGCAGAGATTGTGCTTGTGTGCTTTGGGGTGTGCTGTCGAGATAGAGATGTCTTTGAAGGAGCTGTTGTAGTAGTGTTGATCGCGACTAGTGCCTGGGGCACCTGGACGTGAGGAGCATTCTGTTTGAGTAACTTCTTTAATGCGATGTTTTCCTGGTACAGCTTGCTGGTGTACATGAGAAATGCCCTCTTGACGGTGTCAAACCTCGAAACTTTCTCCTCGAGTCCATTCATCTCCTCCGTCAGGCTCGAAACCAGCTCGGCGTGTGGGTGAATCGCTCTTGCACCCATTCGGACTAAGGTGTTCTGTTTTTTGGCTTGTCGCTGTGAGGTGGTGCGGGTGGAAGGGGGAATCTGAGTGGTCGTAAGATCGCGGTATGCTCTAGGCTTGATACGTTGTGCTGATTTGTCAGGGGCAAGGTCTTTCACGGCTGTCGAAGGTCGAGTGTTGATTGCGCTCCGAGGCAAGGGTGTCTCCTCAATCCCGTTGACGACGTTCTCACTTTGGATGGGTCTGATCGGACCAGCTTCAACAATTCTGGTTTCGATGTTGCGCTGATCCTTTATGGTTGTACTGAGCGGAAGATTGCCATGCTGGTGTATGTACTGCTCAATGGCGGTGGTCCCGAGCTGAGCATGATTGCGAATTTGCGTTTCGGTATCGACTTTCTCTCCAAGTATTTCAGAATCCACAGTACTTTCGAGGGTTCCCCGTACAACTTCGACATCCGCACTTACACTACCCCTAGCCTCTGCTTCGACAGGTGTTGCAGCGATTGTAGCTGTTTTCCACGGGAAGTCTGACATCTCTTTTCCATCCTCGCTGAGACTCAAGTTCTCGTATGATGGAGGGCTAGGTTTGCGCAGGATGAATGCTGGTACTTGCATGGCGTCTGGATCTTCTGGATTGATAGGCACTAAGTCGTGATCCGCAGGTGGCTTGAGAGACAGCTGGGGCAGAGGAGAGGTTGACACTTCCGTAGAGTGTATTAGATGGGCAGTCACTCGTGCCAGCTGTTCTGCCGTCAAAGATTCGAGACTGTTAGAGTCAAAAATACGTGGAGGGCTGTCTTTCTTGAAACGTTTGAAGCCTGTTATCAATCTATTGTTGCCGAGATTTCTGCTAGGCTTCATATCTTCGGGCGTTGGACTGATCGGTGCAATCGCCTTCATTGTATGTCGTTGTGTCGAAGTGGTACGTTGATCAGACCCTCGGTCAGTTAGAGAGGGCACAGGTTTGGAAAAGGAAGGCTTAGCTTGGGACAGGTACCTTGGGAGGCCTTCATCTGCAGCGTCATCAAAATCCTCACCTTCGTATCCCTCTTCATCTTCATCATCATCGATAACGATAGCCGTGTCTATAGTTTCTCCACGACCTCCATGTTCTGTCACATCAGCATCTTCTGGACTATTGAGAGTCACCGGTTCTGAAACACGGTGGAAGACACCAAGTTGCGCATCGACGAATGGTGCGTCGACCTCTTCGGCCAGCCCACTGGTACCGGCCTTGACCTTCGGCTGCTCATCAAGACGCTTCTCTGTTGGAGCTGTGTCCATGGGGGTTGCTGCAGAGTCAGTTTGAGTCTCTCTCAGTTGCTCGCCCTCCTCTCCATATCGCGCACGCTTGCTGTCACTGTCCTCGAAACTGTCGCTTGGCAAGCGCTTGTAGCGAGGTGCCTCTCGAGGGTGACTTGGCATAATGGCAATCGGGTATGTGGCTGTACAGACGACAACAGGGGTAGCAAGAACGGATACATATGCAAGCAGAGGTGGAGGTGAATGCGAAGAAATGGCAATTGTATGTTCTCGGCGTTGTGGGGTGGTCGGACGAAGTGCAAGTGGTACTTCTTGTGTTGTTGGCAGGCTGCGTATGTCTCTTACCTTGGCATCTTTCACTCACCGTGTTGAGATAGTGGTACTCGTCCATACGTGCAAGCAAACCCGCAGGGCGGGATATAATCGCGTCCTGAAGTCCATGGCCAAGCGAGATGAACCGAGCCTTGAACCGCATTCAGAGGCATAGGAAGCACTCGTTGGCCAATCACGGTGAAAAGCCGGTTTACGTACCAATATGCCAACATTCGTTGCTGAGATGTTCGCATCTTGATTAGAACTTTGTCCTCTTGGGGGCCCATGACCGGCGCGGTCTCCTTCTGCGAGTCAATCACCTAAAGGGCTTGCAGGGACCTCCCGTAAGTCCGCTCGAGTAATAGCTAATGCTTACCGTACTTCTGCTGAGAGTTTGATAGTTAACTTGTACTTCCTCGGGCTTTCTCAGGAGTGTTCGCATGTCCGACGGCTTGATTTCGACTTTGGCATGTGTACCAACAGATTTCAATCCCTCCAGATACATGGAATGTGCGTTCGGTCTCCCTGTCAGGACCTGTGATCACCAAGTCACTCACGGTATACACTCCCACCATTCTCGGTATCTTCTGCCAATATTCATCAGTCACAACGTAAAGACTCGCTAAGGCCAAATCACACACGTTGCGTTTACCATATTAGTAGTCCAATTCCACCATATTTCTCCATATATTCTGCCAGCACATCTTGTGTATATCTTGTCTAACAAACCAATCAAATAATCTTCTTGTCCTCTAGCAAACCTCCTTTTAGTATCGTAAGACAGCTTAACCATTGTGGCAATCATGATTGTTAGCAACTACAACACCGCTTCGATGAGGTTGCCCTTCGCTGTAACACTGTCAATGCCAAGCCTACCTGAGAGGTTGAACGGCTCTGTATCTCGAGCAGTAGCATGACACATCTTTGCTTTCTGCACCATGGCTGTTTCAGAAATCGTATAATTCAGTCAAGCCTGCACTGTATTGCGATGAACCTCGCCACATGGTTGAGCGCAAATTACACTGTACGCTTGGTGCTAATTGGAAAAGTGAAGCTATGGAAGTTGGGAAGCAAGAGTAGTCGTACACGAAAGGACATCGGGAGAGACACTAGACTGTTTCCGCTCAAGTGGCTGTCACGTGCACTAATCCGCTACACGCAGCAGCAGCTTCACATCTCGGCCCAGCTCGTGCGTTAGATATTGGCCGAACTCACCACTGTCGACGTGCTTGGACCCACGAAGGCCAGGTGTACTGAGAGGTCCCAGGAAACAAATGTTGATGAAAAGTTTTACGACCTCACACAGTACGTCCTAAACAAGTTGCACAATCTGACAGTTCCCATGACTCATTTCGCTCGGCGCTTGATGTACAGGTGCTACAACAACACAATCCGCTTGTCGATACAATTTTGATCCTCCAATGCACCAATCTGAGCCATGACATGCATCTTCGCAATGTCACGTCGTTCCATCTACTCCAGTCTGGGCATAGCAACGTCACTCTTCGTGCTAATCACATCCTCCGCCTTCCACAAACTCGTCACGGTCTTCCACTGCGTGTAAAACCTCAAGCCATCCTTTCCATAGAAGTTACTTGCCCCAGTTCCAGCAACCGACTTCTTGTTTCCAGTGAAGGAGAACATAGGCAACGGCACCGGAATCGGCACGTTGATACCCAGCTGGCCGGCCTCCATCTCCTTCTGGAAGCGCGTCGCGGTCGCGCCGGACCTCGTAAAGATAGCTGCACCGTTGCCGTAGGGGTTGTCGTTGATCAATTGGATCGCTTCGTCAATGGTCTCGACGTTCACACAAACGATGACGGGGCCGAAGATCTCTTCAGAGTAGCATTTCATATGGGGTTTCACGTCTGTGATGACGGTGGGACCGACCTAGAAGCTGTTAGCATATTGACCGTAGAATGAAAAAGAGGGAGAAAATACCCAGTTGCCGTTGGGGTACTTCTCGGGCTTCTGTCCTCGGCCATCGAGTAGAATCGTAGCACCTTCTTCCTCGGCACTGGCGATGAGGGCTTCAACTCGCTTCTGGCTTTCGGGGCTGATCAAGGGGCCGAGATCAGCGTCGGACTCAAAGCCACCGTTGATCTTAAGTGCCTTGGCTCGCTCAGCAAGTTCTGGAAGCCAGTCCTTGGTCTCGCCGACCATGACAAGGGCACTCAGCGCCATACATCTCTGGCCAGCTGCGCCGAAGGCGGCACCAGCGATACTGTTTAGAGCATGGTTCTTGTTGGCGTCTGGAAGCACAGCGGCATGGTTCTTGGCGCCCAGGTTGGCCTGTACACGCTTGCCTTGTGCTGAGCCACGAGTGAAGATGTACTCTCCAGCCTTGTTGCTGCCGACGAACGAAATAGCCTTGATGGCTGGGTCGTCGATGATGAAGTCGACGGTCTTTGCGCCACCGTGGATGATGTTCACGACACCATCTGGGAAACCGGCCTTCTTGCAGAGTTCGGCGAGGATCATGGCAGCACCGGGATCGCGCTCGGAAGGCTTGAGGATGAGGGTGTTGCCTGTCACCGTTGCGAGGGGAATGGACCAAAGAGGGATCATGGCGGGGAAGTTGAAGGGGCAGATGGCTGCCACGACACCGAGTGGCTCACGGTAGGAACGTGTCTCCATGTCCTTTGCGACTTCAATGACTTCACCGGTGAGCTGTGTTGTGATGCCGCAGGCTGTCTCAACGACTTGAAGACCACGGAGAACATCGCCTTTTGCGTCGGCGAAGGTCTTGCCTTGTTCGAGAGTGATGCTCGCAGCTAGTCTGTCCATGTTCTCGCGCACCAAATGGGCGAGCTTGAACATGACCTGTTGCTTGGCCATGATGCTTGTTGCCTTCCATGCCGGGAAGGCCTTTTCTGCCGATGCAACTGCGGCCTTCAGCTCCTCATCAGTGCTCTGTGGGACACGAGTGACGAGGTTGTTGGTGGCAGGATCGTTCAGGTCGATCCACTGGGAGGTCTTGGAGGGCACGAACTCATTGTTGAGGAAGTTGGCTGTGTCGGGTGGGTTCGAGATTGCTTCGTGGTTCATGGGGTAGTCTGCTGTAGATACGCCGGCTGCTTGTGCTTGTGCTTGCAGGTGGGACGTTGTGGCATACAGCCGTCTCTTCGCTGTCTCGCTCGCCATCCTGGGTATTATGCGTGTGAGTTGTGGTGTAGCTCTTCGTGTAGCCAGGAACGGGATTGTCCGCAGCACTGCCCGTCGAGCTGCCATTACGAGGAAACAACTGTGGTGTGGTGATACAGAAGTCGTTGGCGCCTATGCCCGACAAAGTTTCGACACGAGAATATTCTGGCGCGCCTGAGTTATCAGCAGCAACGTCCGAGGATTTTGAGCATGCGGAGACGTTGTCGATTTCGTCTGAACTAGTGGTGGGCAAAAGGTGCGGAAAGGACTGCCAAATCGCGCCGAGGTACTATCAGAGCTGGCAGGTCGGGGGACCCAGTAGTATGTTCCTGGCCAATAGATAGCGGCGACGGATAAACGTAGCCAACCTAAAAGCTCTTCTTCCCGTCACGTTCGGCGCCAATGCCCGTCATCGTCCGTCTCCCATGCCCGAACGGCTTACAATCTGCTTACAACTTTAATGCATTAAGAGCATCAGTGAGCGTTGAGGTTCATCATTCGTTGCTGTCTAGGTTGAAGAACATCCTATGCGGCTGCAGAACCTACCATGAGCTCGCAAGGCTGGTCATCAGCAGACGCAGTGAGAAGTCCTGCCCCGACTGAGATGCTAGTAGATAATGTGACCCTCTCACTTTCCAGCAATCTACTTGAAGAGTTTCTTCGCCTTGTTGAAATACCCCTGGTATTGCGCGGGTATCCTCTTCTCGATCTCGCCAGCATACTTGTCGAAGTTGTGTTTGCCTCCAGCCTGTTGACTTGGATGGCCCATGGGTACTTGCCCAGGATACATACTCTGACTCTGTCCTGGGTAGGCGTTCTGTCCCTGTCCCGGGTATTGGCTCTGGTTTTGTCCTGGGTACTGAGCATGCCCCTGGCCCTGACCGTAACCTTGGTTCGCTTGCATCGGCTGGCCCGGTAACACTCCGTGCGTATCATTGGCTGGCCCACAAATACTGTAAGCGCAACACATAGTCCTGGCATTATCCTGGAAACAGTCTTGACCCATACAGATCACTCTGCCTTTCCTGTTCTTCCACCCCTCATCTGCCCTCTCCGTACCATGGTACACACAAAACACACGTCCGTCGTTATAGGGGCTCGGCACAAAACTGGCATGTCCAGGCCCGAACGGTCCACCCATGTTCTTGTCACTCACCAACAACGGTGTTCTCCTCTTCTTCCAGACTCTCTCCTGACACAGATTATCCTGCGGGCCCCCAACGAACTCCAACAGCCCAAGTTTGTACTCAGAAGTCCAGCTCCCGTGGCCACTATACACAATGCCCCTCCACCCGCCCCTCCCAAAATCAACCCAACTAGGGCCCTCATTAACACCCCTTCTCCCCCCATCAGGCCGCTCCCACTCCAATTCTGCCCTACCCACGCAGACAAGGCTTGACTCATCCGCCTCCAACGGCCCCTTCATCCTCGCCAAGAACAAATCCTGCTGTGTATCACTGTGATCCCCCAACGGCCACCCAGAGTAGCAAATATACCATCTCCTCTGGTCGTCCGGATACCCACCAGCCCCTTCAGCCATACCCGCACTCGGTCCAGGATCGGGACTGAACACTGTGGCATCAATACTCCACTGGTGACTCGGTAACCCCCTCAGCGGCCCCTCGAAGACCCAAGACTCACGATCCATCGGGTCACGCGTAGGATTCGTGTTTCGCAACACAATCGTCCGGTGCGACGGGTTGCCCTGCCCTGGCTGAGCGCCCGCAGCGTAGATAAACCATGTACCGAAGAGAAAGTGGAGTTCGGGTGCCCAGATGTCCGCCGACCATGGACTGCCGCGCGGAGGCTGCCAGATCGTGCTCTTTTTCAGGTTGGGGTTTTGGTCGGTGAAGTTTTCCATATTTGGACTGGACCATATCTCGATCCTGTTGCCAAGAGTGAATGTTAGATAGAAGAGGTTGGGCTGTAGCGGAGATGCTATGAGCCATGGGTCCGGCGTATCATGGTTCGCGATGGGTCGATTCGACATGGTGACTGCAGGTATGTGGTTGTCAAAAAAAACACTATCAGACGGTTGCTCAATTACCAACGCTGATGCCTTGAGAGACGGCTCTACGATCAGAAGGACGAGCTGTTACAGCGTGTTTATCTTGTGTACCCCGCTTTCGTGGTGATAGTGTACGGTCGTAGCAAGAAGACGAAGAGTTGACTAGGAGGTCAACAGTGGCAATGAAATGATTCGCCCTAGACGTGTCTTTTCGATATTGGTACGTGATGCAAGCAGTGCCAGGTCTCAAGGTCGAGCAGGTCATTCGTGGCTTGTGCTTCCAGCTCAAGTTGGAGAAGCAACTACCAAGATCATATTGTCTCCATGACGCGTCACGCATTAATTGTATGCATCAACAACCATCAAGCGAGACCTTTGCCATGGCCTCAAAGTGTGGTTAGACATAAGACGATGGAAGAGATACTCCGTGGAAGAAAGCATGATGGACGAGCTAGGAGTCTGACTGCGACTGACCAAGCAATTATGCTCAGGTCATGGTCCCAACAACTTATGGTCGATGTTCACCTCATCTTCGGTCACGCAATTCCGCTCAAAGGTGACAGCAGAAGTGTTTGCATCGAGTTTATACTTATACAAATTCCAGATCTATGTTCCCGACTTGCAGTCTCTACTCCTTCACAGAAGCCATATTCTATCTATCGTGAAGGCTCCAAACGTGCTATCCTGGCATCGTGCTTTGCGCCCATCTATGCAAATCGTAATAACGTACGCAGGCCGTTAGGTTTGCTGTACGTTGGCAAGATCAGTGAAGTCAACAGACGCCCCTGACTCGGTGGCCGCTCGAGTCTTGCCGTCGTTACTGCTCTTCTTCAAACATGATTTCTTCGGACGCGGCCAGGTGTAAGTCGTGTCTCGAGGCTCGCTAGTGCTCGTCGAAGCTACTTCCTAGTTGTTCGCCTGCTCTTTCGCCTGCTCTTTCGCCTGCTCTTTCGCCTGCTGGGCCTTCTCTTCGGCAGCTTTGCTGCCCTGTTCCCAGCCTTCCTGCGCCTGAGCTTTCGCCTCAGATGCCTTGCTCTTGGCCTCCTCCTTGCTCCTCTGAAGCAAGCTTGCAATGTATGCAAGCCAGTCACTGGCAACTACGAAGCTGCCGCTGACCAGGGCCTTACTACCGGCCACCAGACCGTCACCGCCACATCTCTTGTACTCGTGGTTGTAAGTGTTTACATAGTAGTCCTTCTGGTTGACAGCGACATTGATGGGCCAATTGACATAGTCGGTGGCTGTCTTCTTGATCTCACTGGTCTCGGACTTGAGGATGGGGACCCGCTCGTCAAACTTGGTGAGGAAGGTGTTGCCCAATTCGTCAACTTTGGCCACGTAGGGCTTTGCGTACGAGGCTGGCTTCTCAAGGTAGGGGAAAGTAGGCTTGACAAAGCGGGCGTAGGCGAAATTGGTGAGGTCAATCGACTTCTGGCCGTATGGGTTGGATTGGAAGGCAGAGATCGAGTCGCTGACGACTGGGTAGTTTGTAACGTGCTGAAAACGTGTGAGTATTGACTTGCTACTAGCCAGACACAATAAGACTTACATCGATGGTGGCCGAGTGAGGCATGTCGCCGTTCACGCTTCGCTGGCCATTAACGGTTCGGTCGCCCATTCCTTCTACTGTGGCTTCGTGGTGGTACATGGACATCTGTTGTTCAGTCGATGTACAGGGAGTGCTTGTAAGTGAAATGCAACAGGATGCGCGTTAGGATGGGAAGAGAGAGTAGGAGTAAGGACGACAACAGCAGCGTTGAAAAGCTGGAAGCAGCTGCATCTTGTTGAGATCCCAATTTTGTTTGAGGAAGGCACCAGGGACTACGGGCACTCTCACCCTCGCTGCACTTGACGTGACTGACATGTGAAAGAATGTTCCTCAACTTTCCTAAGCATGAGGATGCAGCAAGGCCGCCTAGCAGCTGGCTTGTGATAGAGAGAGGCAATACAGAGTCTGCGCTATGACGAAGCTCAACGCCAAGATTAGCATGTGATAGTTGCATAGTCACAATTTTGTGCTTCTCAACCTCCTAGCTGTCGTGGAAGCCCCTGCCGTGGAACGTCTTTCTGTCCTCCGAGCAAAGCTTCTTCTGCCGTGCCCTACAATCCCGGCCACTCATGGCACGCGGTCCTTCGTGCCTTGATTCAACAGAGTTCCTTCGATAGAGGCTCACGTTTACCGGTATCATCAAATCTCCGTGCGACCGTTGATAGTACGGATTGATGGTCTGCATGCGCGACATGCCTTCTTATCTTGCACTTTCACATGTTATGAAAAACGTTATTCTGTGAAGCACACGAGGTTCAGTTCCTGACGCCATGCCATGCCGCCGGGGTAAAGGGCCGCTTATGTGGTAATCGTGAACAACATTGAAGCCAGAACCCTGTATTGTAAGTATCCCAAAAGTCTTCCATTTGGCACCAGCTTCAACGGGCTCCTTGTCGTGTCACATGCTTAAGGTATCTTCCGAACTTGCATGTACGCATATGGTCTAGCGATACGTGCAGACCTGGACTTAGAAAAGGCACCAGGAGGAAAGATCCCGGCGGCTGCACTTCCCCGGAGCAGCACCACTTTGCGCTCCGACAATTCTTTTGAATTGGGCGATCTGTGAAAGATTGTGAACGTTCTTAGAAAACCAACCTTGGATCTCGTCCTCATTCCGTATTACTCGTGCTCAATGATGTATGTCATGACTACTTTTTGTACGTAGTGACAGCTGATGCATCGTCCCTGGCCTAGAGCCATACTGAACGCCTATGTCTTCCTTCAGAGCGATGTCCTTCTTAGTCTGCGCTTGGAATGGTGCCCGAGGCCGAACAAGGTAACCGTCGTTTGTGCCGAAAGTGTGACCCCACAATAACATCTCCGATGTCCTACGAGTAACCCCAAATTGACCCCCGTGCGCCTCGCTCGACGGTGAATAGCACAATACCACGACTTCCCAAGTCAGTATCATCTCGATGCTTCACCGTCACCTCGTTGCAGACTCGCGAATGCAGGAGGCACTATCCAACCATGAGCACGACATGCTCTCTCATAAGCCACAATAGCCTCTCCAACACCGTAAACACCTCCATCGGCCCTTCCACCATATCCATAACCTCGATTGCCCGCCAACCTAGCTGGTCTTTCCCGCTCGCTCATCGCCAGTCTGATTTGCAGAAGGACACTTTCAACCGAGCTGACAGCTGACCAGCCATTGTTCGTGAGCAATTCCATGCAAATTGCACCACCCTCTGTGACATGACCACCGCCTCCTTGGTTGAACGGCAGAAACCGAGGCTTCACAATTCTGACGAAGGGAGGAGCGAACGGATGTTGGTTTGTAAATCTCATTTCGAGGACAATTGACGTGATACCCCCCTTCTTCATGTCGTGTGCCAGAGGAATGTCCCGGTCAAACGAGTGAAGCTCGAAAATCCACTGATACATGTTCTCGACCATATTAGGGTTGATGTACCAACCGAGTTCGTGCGCTGGCGTTGTGCTTTGCGTCTTCATTAATGCATTGAAAGCTTTGAGCAGCTGGCTAGAGGCAGCTCTGGAGGCGTCTTCTGGAGGTGGCAGGATCTTAATGTTCGACACGTCTTGTCTGCCAGGCACGAAATCGGTCTTGGCTCCGTCCAACATGCATCCACCCACGACAGGCAGGTCTTCTAGTGCCTGTTCTTGACGCATTCTCTTCTTGGGCGACGCAATGCCATCGAGCTCGTCGTCTGAGAGCATCATCTCTGTGTCCGAATCCAATGCTATTGGAGAAAGGCCGGTATGAGACTCGTCATCTAACAAGTATTCGCGGTCCTCGTCCAAGGTGGCGACACTTTCATCATCGTCATCTAGCAGTTCCACCGGTGCATCTGGCAAGCCTGAACCTGCCGACTTGCGTTTCCTCGATAGATCTTGTTTCTGGTTGTTGTGCGCCGGTCGTCTGGATTTCGAGATAGCCGTGATAGGTATTCCAACCGCTATATGGCCAGTGCCTACGGCTTTACGTGAAGGGTCCTGACTGATAGTCTCCATACTCCCCCGCTTGCCCTTGCTGTGAGGGGCTGACGTCTTTACTAGCAGGTAGCGAGTTTGGATCCAATCTATCTCTGACACGACATAGTGGGGACTAGAGCTGACAAAAGATGCTGGCTTGTTAACGACCTCGTTCAGAGACAAAGCGCTGCTTATCTTCAGCTCGCTGTTTGGCCAGCCAGAGACACTACCAGCTCTGCCGCCATAAGCACCATACATTCCTGAGTATCCTGTACTGGTGTTCGCCTGAGGACTCATATACACGCCGTGCCCGAACGCTCGACCGTGATGTGTTTCTTTGTGGTGGAGCCCTTCGCGGATGATCGAATGCCAATTGTGAAGAGGACTCCCATGCCATGCGAAGAGAGTTGGGTATGGACTGCCCTCAGTCTCCTTCTTGACACAATCAATGAATCTCTGTTCCTTGTCAGGCGCACCTTGAGCAAAGCGGAATTGCATGTATTCGTCCATCCCAGAGATACGATCTTCGCGTGAAGGGGTATCTGTCAAGCCGTTTGCGTCGACGATAGTATCGACTTGCATAATGCAAGATCTATTTGAGGCGATGATCCACCTCAATATGTTCAGTGCAGGAGAGGATATGCGGTCCCGCCATTGACGTAAGCTTGAGTCCTGACCAACACTATGAGTTTTCAGGTACTGAAGCATATCCTTGACAGGAGGGATTGTATCAAGCATTGCTATGATGGCTTTGGCCTTGTAGTCGTTGCTTAATTCGTCAAAATTGTGAGAAAACAGGTAGCAGTCGACCTCAAAGTATCCCTGCTGCGGCAGAGGCTTAGCCTTCTGGTCATCCTTACTAAACCCATCTACACGTATTGAGGGGCCGAGCTTGACACTTGGCGCCATGACCTCCTCGACTCGATGATAGATGACTCCATCGAAGCGCACCGTATGTGCTAAGGCGATGAAATCTCCCTTCTTCAGCATCTGTGCTTTTGCAACCTGATCAACAGGAAAGAGCAGGTCATTCGTTTCGGCGCTGTAAGGGACAGAGAAGGACTTTTCAGGCGGTGGCGAACCGTCCAGAGACGTGGACGACTGTGGATTCTGATACGCATAGGCAGGATAGGCTGATGGTGCAGTGTGTACAGGATTGAATTGGGGCAGGATAGGCACTTTGATGTCGATGCCCACGGGGAAATCCTTAAGCCTGCCAGCCTGGGCCTGGACGTAGCAGAAGCTGATGAGCAAATCAACCACGTAAGGCTGAGAGACAATCTCCCACTCAATGCTGGGCCCGATGCCCAATGCCATGTACTGATACAGGCAGAGCGGATTTGAACACACATACGGCTTCAGCGCTTCGAAAGTAGAGCCAGACGAACAGTGACAAACTAGACAGAAATCCGTACAGCGCACGAAATGCCGCAGGCCGAATTGCATAGCCACAAGCGGCAGAGAGCAGTTCTTCGTGAAGAGACCACGTTCCGCTATCGCATCAGCCAGAACGAGCGGTGGCAAGGCTCGAAGGACTTCGTTGTCGCACACTGCGTCGTATTTGTGCATCTGGTTCGTGTCTGTGATCGCTCCTTGGGTGTCATGCACAAGCTGCTCAGCACCGGCCCAGCTAAGCGAATAGACCTCTCTGAACTTGACTATCCGTGCGAACCGGTCGCGGAAGAGTTCATTTAGAGGCCGTCCGATGAAGAGAGCTTGCATGTCCGATACTGTTCTCCGACCCGCGGGCTGTGATGCCTGGAACTCGCGAGTCTGGTTCTGCGGCAAGTCATTGAAGGTATCGAAAGCACTTTCAGGATTGGGCTTGTAGCTGTAGCAGAGCCCGACTCGGATCTCTGTCGAGCCAGAAAGTGACGACTCCTCCTTGAGACTCTGCAAGCTTCGATAGCCATTCTGACAACGTATGAGCAGCACAAAGTACTGGTTTGCATCAAGACTCCATGCCTGCAATACCTCTTCGGAAATTCCAAGCTTTGCCACTCGAATTGAGATACAGACAATCCCCGAAGTGTTCAAATCTCCAATGATACCGATCTTGAAACCTGCTTGCTTCGCCTCTCGAAGGTCGTTTTTGACCTTAGTCCTGTCCTCTGGGGCAAGGTGTGCTGTAGAGGCCCGACCGATGGTGACTGGTTCTGAGTTCTTGGACTCCGCAAGACCAAAAGCCTCGTCCTCGTTGTCATCGAACCAGTCCTCTACCTCGTCTTCGTCGTCTTCGTCGTCTCCTGGGTCGTCAGAATCGTCCTCTTCTATGTCGCTGGTTGCCAAAAGGATTGGATTTGAGGGTCCGCCACTAGTCACCGCTTGATACAGACAAGTCGATATCTCTGTCAAAGCATCCGCGATGGTCTTGTTCTTGATGAGTGGGCATAGTAGCTCGAAAGCGTCGGCAATCTGAGCACTGACATCGCCATCCCGCGCGAAGATCATATACTCGTTGTCATGAGGGTAATCGTCGACATTGAGAGCGAGTAGTTGAAGAGCTGCGCTGCGATGTATAGCAGTCTCGACGTAAGTGTAATTGAATGTGATTTCGCCGTCATCGGTGGTTCTCACACTGTCTATATGGGCTGGTGGTTGTTGCGTTGCGACCAACAAATCTTGTCGAAACTGTCGTCTACCCATATCGGCTCTACCCAGGAAACGGGTGAATGAGGTGCCTCATACGGAGCCAAGAAGCGAGCAGCTTGGTGAGATGAACTGTATTTAGGCCGATCGTGAAAGCAGTGCTTGGAAAGATCGTACCTGGGCTTTGTGGCACATGAAAGAACCACAAGAAACTTTCACGAGGAGGTCAACGATCGATGCACATAGCGAGGCAAAGAGTCGTCATGAGTTTGAGAGATCGGGTTCTACCTGTGACCTTTTTGATTAGCGTCAGTGTAAGCGAAGAGAGATTGTCAAGCAGAATCCGTTGGCACAAGTGAAGGAATCAACAAGACACGGATCGGGATGATGTTCACGGGACGAGTTCTTTGAGATCACATCTAGCAGTGACATTAGGTCGTTATGGTGAAGAAGCCGGTTACACGCATGTCGTGCAGGCAGACACCGCGCTAAAGTACAACGAGAGAGCAAGGAGTCAGGAACTGGAAAGGCGTTCTCGTGTCAGGCAGCATCTCTACTGCCGCTATTCTCAACTTAGGCTAGCTCGGTCCTTGTGTGCTTTATAGTGGTGAGAAGTTCAACCTCCATGAAGTGATACGTGAACGAAGATCAAAGCAGCTACTAGCGCCTTGTCGCATCATCCTTTGACTTGTCGTCGCCGGCAGAGACGTTTCAAGCAATCGCCCAACGATGATTGCGTAGTGGCTTCGCGCAGCATTGATTTCAGCGCAATCGTGATCCTGCCTGTCTTCGAGGTTGTATATTTTGCTACCCAAGCGACTGCACCTCTTTTGCTGAAGCAAAAGCCCGTTTCATGCGCGAGATATAAGTGTACCACGTCAGTGAGGCGTTATTCCTGTGCTCCTCTAGCATCTTTGTCCTTGTGATAAAGGTGTCAAAGCAATGACCGCTATTGGGGTCCGGGACGAAGTCTCTGAGCATCTGTTGGAGGAGGATTTCGATGCGATACAATACCTCAACGATACCCTGCCTAGCTTGGCATTGACTTCCCAAGGCACGAAGCAGAATCGTACGTCACAGCTACAGTCTACAGCCACTGAAATAACAAGTCGGGTATCGAAGTTGAATGCGTACAACGCTCGCGTATCCACGGAGCTCACTACACTCACAGACGAGATACTGAGAAGTGGAAACAAGCTCGCTTACGAAGTAGAGGTGTTACGAAGCGATGCGAACAGCCTGTTTGATCTGCTGTCAGAGACTCTCCAAGAGGACATCCAGCAATTCGTGCGGCAGGATGCAGCCAGCAAGGGCTCAGGCAGTGTGAAGGATGTGGCAGCAATGTCATTCGAAGCTAAGAACGATCCGGACTTCATGCAGCAGCTGCGACTTCTGGGCCATGTGAAAGCACGTCTCGAGGAGGTCGTACGAGTATTTGGTGATGCACTCCAATGGCCCATACCACCTTCTGACGTCTTAGTCGCTTCGTCGTTGATATCAGTCTCGGCACCAGAGCTTGGTGTCGCTAGTACGGCAGAGGACGACAAAGCTCGAGCGACCATACGACAATTCCGCGAAGAGCTGTCTGATATGCTGCATACTGAGGGAGGAGGAATTGCCGGGCTAGAGGCTGCAAACAAGAAGTTAGGAGAGTGGCAGGACCTAGCATTAGTATGGAAAGGAACGTCTGAGGAGAAGGCACGAAATCGTGTTGTTGATGGCTTCGCAAAGATTGTGGATGACCGCAGACGGCAGCTAGAGTCACAGGGTCGTACAAAGCGGCCACAACAAGACCCTGCACGCAATGGTGGCCAGCCGCCTAGGAGCGGCACTCCGAGCCTACCGACAGGAGGGCTCTTCGGCGGCCTGCGAAAATTGCGGGATGAAATATATCTTGATTGAAACATTCATATCTCTTCGTGTCTGTGTCTTGGCATGTCTCTGGATATCATGGGATTCCACCTCAGTCGCCAACACCGAGCGCAGAGGTGCAGCAGGATCCGGCTTCTGCCTTCACACCGCTTCGAGACGTTTCTTCGTGCCGCAAAATGGTGGTGTGCCGACTCGTGTCCTCGGCACTCCGACGCCTGAACCCTTCACCTCCGGCAACGAATTGCACACACTTAAAACTTCAGAGGGGTGAAGAACCATCTGTTCTTGCCGCTCTGGTATCTCTCCTCCAACGCCTTCTTCACGTTCTTCTTGGCATCTTCCCTCTGACTGACCTCCTTGAATGTGTCGTTGGAGATGACGTTCTTCAGGCCCTCGAGTTCCAGAGTGTATCGGGTAGGCATGATGTGGTTGTAGTTGACCATCTTGATGAATGGCTTGACCTTGGATCGCTTCTCAACCTTCTTCTTTCCCATTCTTCTGGTGACTTTCGACGGGTATCGTTCAATGCCTGCGACTAGTGCGTAGGAGAATGGGTGTGACTTGGTGCCAGAGTCGACGGGCTGGATGATGACGACCTGCGCGACTGCTGTTAATCGACTGCTCTGTCTTCCTCCTCACATATCCATAGAATATCTGGTGAAATTCGTACCTTCTTGCCGGCATATCGGCCTCGAGTGATGATGGCCACACGGCCGACTTTCAGGACTAGAGTACAGTGTCAGGATTCCACGTTCGGTATGATTTGGGCTGCATAGTCTTACACTTCATGGCGACGGCGGTATAGTGTGCTTGGTCGGTGGTCGAAGTCGTTCAATGTTGCGACAGCAAGGCCCGGTAGTCTGCTAGTACCTACTTTTCATTTTCGTGCGCATGCTTGGCGCAAATATGGTAGATCTTCGGGACTTTGCGAGGCTAGTCTTTGCCTCAGGCAGGAGCTTAGCCGGAGTCTCTTGCACGTTGCTCGGCAACGGGGAAGGAGCGCTTCATTGGGCAGCTTCTCTCGTGTTTACGCGTGACGTAGGCCAATAGGAAGCGCCAGACCAGCTCGCTATTGCCTGACTGGCTGCACGACTAGAAACTTGTGTCGACTTCATACACATCTATGCGCTGTCTCTGATCATTTGCATCCACTCGAAGCATCTGCAGGTTTGGCAACGGCGTTGATTGTGTACTTGATAATGTTTGTCTAAGGTCGGCCTTTCCATCCAGCATTCCTCAAGCATTTCGTATCGAGCTTTGACCAGCACCGACCATGGCGACGACCCCGTCTTACACGAGGGATGAGTCGCGCGAGCGGAGCGAGTCGCGAATGGTAAAGCATTCACACTCCCATTCAGAGAGCACGGCCCGCTTGAATGTGCCTATGTGAGATAGCCCAGAATCCGAACTAACCACACGCTGACTGTTGTTGCAGGTGGGACAGCTCAGATCCTGATAGAGCTCCTCCTCCACTTCCACTCAACCCGACAGTAGGCAACAGCCCCATCACGCGACCCAACGTATCGTCAAACATCGAGAAAGCAGCTGCACTGATAGCATCGAGAGCACTGGACAGCGCCCCGAGCGCCTACACAAGCAACCCACCCCCATCGCCAGAGAAAGGTATAATACGTCCGCATCATCGTCGCATGCAAAGTGTTCAGACAGGAGCTTCACAAGGGAGACTGAGTGATGCCATTGAGAGGCGGTCACCAGATAAGGGCTTTCGCACATCAAGGCTAGCAGAGTGGGAAGATAGAATCTCATCCTCTCGAACGCCAGAACAGAGCCCCACCCGAGCAGGCGCAGAGACTCCCACCCCATCGACAAAGTCCAAATACACGTCAGATGTAACCTCGCCACCGTCGTCAGGCATGTTAGCCCTGCAAGCAGTCCGCAATCGACAAGAGAACGAACCTCTTTCCGATATCAGCAATGGCGCTTCGCGACAGTCACCTGCCGCATATGACCTTCTGTCAACACAGATCTCTACCATCACAAGCATTGCAACAAGCCTCCAGCGGGAAATGGCATCTCTGACTAAGAGGAGCAAAGACAACGCAGGAGATCTTTCGAGATTACAAGAAGCAACAAACCTTCGAGATGAGGACATTCGCAAGTCTCTGCGCGACCTGGTCGCCGGGCTCGACCAAAAATTCGGCAACATCGATTCGCGCTTACTAGGCGCTCCAGACATGGCCAGGTCAACCCCGAATCTCCCCCTTTTCCTCGAAGAGAAAGAGCACGCCACACCCTCACGAAAGAGCTTCACCATACCTAGAATATCGAGCCCTGTCAATTTCCTTGCAAGCGAACTCTCTGCATCTCCGTCGGTCGTGTCGGTAGACGGCGCTGCAAGCATAGCAATGCTTGAGAAAGTGTTGAGAGAAATGGCTACGAAGGATGGCCAGGACAAGTTGATGAACACGCTTGAAATGGTCAAATCAGAAGCTGGTACTCCTGAAGCTGTACCAAGCACCAAATACACCATGGATCCTGGCATGATGCAGAAGCTCGAAGAGATACTGGTCTTTATGAAAGACATGAAGGCTGACTCGGGTAGCAAAGCGCTAGTGCGAGCCCCAAGCGTGAAGAATGATCGCAATATGTCACAGATGGACCTTTATCTCGACTCCGACCACAAAGCCGCAAAGGGCCCATCGTCTGAGTTAATCAACGATGAGATTGTGAAGACATTGAAAAGCGTCAAGCAATCACTTTCGCAGCATGGTGGTCTCACCAACGAGGTCAAGGCCTTGGTGCGAGAGCTGCGTGGAGAAGTGCTTGGGATGGGCAGAGAGATTGCGAAGAAGCTCGACCAGACACCGCCCATGTCTAGAGAACTTCAGGAAAACAGCAGCGGTCCGGGACAAGAAGAGGTGATCCAGGTTGTTGAGCAGGGCTTGATTGAGCTGAAAGAACACATGCACGAGATTGTCAAGAACAACGACATGCAGCTTACCAGAAGTCAGCCAGACGTGGACACTACTGCCGTGGTTGCGGCGGTGACACAAGCCATGGCGCAGCACCAGCCTCAAGAAGCACCTCGAGATGCGGCAGCCGAGCGTGAGTTTCTGTTGACTGCTGTCAAGGAGGCATGGGAAGACTGCAAACCTGAGATTGCTCTTGAGCACTTTGGTCTCGAAAGGGACGAAATCCTCGAGACCTTGAAAGAAGGCTTGCAATCATACCAACCAAAGAATCTGCCGGACCAAACCGCAGGAGCAACGTACCAGCAGATCATGGAAGCTGTCCAAAGTGGTCTTGCAGACTTTCAACCGCCCCAGATCGAGGCGCCATCAGCCATGACGAGAGAAGAGATCTCGGCTGCTCTCCAGGAATGTCTGGAGAACTTCCAGTTTCCAGCGCCAGCGCCAGTGGAAGCCAACTCTTCAAACGACATCCGTGAGCTCGTGCTCGACGCCATCGACGACGGAATGTCAAGGCACGTTCCCGCACCACAAGGGCAGCCAGATTACAGTAAAGACGAAATTCTGAATGCAGTTAGAGAAGGTCTAGCGCACTACCAGCCGAGCGTCAGCAAAGAGGTCGAATTCAACCGTGAAGATCTATTTGACGCAATCAAATCCTGCCTGGAAGGTGAGCAGAATCCTCTCGGTGGCATGGGCGAGCGCGTTGTCGAAGCTATGCATGAGTTTCTGGGAAGCATGAAGACTGAATTCCAGGAGTATACCGCAGCAAACGGCAGAGACACCGAGCAGGTCCTGGATGCTGTGAAGGATGGCCTCGAGGATCTTCGAGCTGAAATCGAGACGTATGTTGACCGTGCTGCCGATGTCACGGGCAAAGACGAGATCATCGATTCGGTCAAAGCAGGCTTTGCAGCCATGCAGGTCGATATGGAGAAAGGTTTCTCAAGAACTCCACAACAGACATTGAACACCCCCGAATTGCTTGATGCCATGGAGAAAGAATTCGAGCATCTCAGAGAGACTATCCGGAAGTCATTGACACAGGCGGACTCATCAGCTGACAAGGACGAGATCCTTGATGCAATTCGTGATGTCTCTGATAATCGTGGTTCCGCAGTCAGTGGCAACGATGAAGACATTGCAAGGCTGGTGAAGGAAGAGCTCGAGCACATGCGGACCACCCTCGCAAGCACTCTCATCAATGGTGCCGCAGGACCTGATCGCGACGAAATTCTCGAAGCAATCAGAGAAGGCATAGAGAGCAGTCGCAGTCTACCAAAGGCCGACGCTAACGAGAGCATATTCTCCAACACGAGCGAGCTGCTTGATGCGTTTCAAGACGGTGTTGACAACATTCGTGCTGACATGCAGAAACTGGTCGAGCGATCAAGTGAACCATCCAACAACCAGGAACTGCTTGACAGCCTGAATGCAGGCATCGAGAATATCCGAAGCGATATCGAGCAGCTCAAGAAGAAGCAGGAGGCAGAAGCAGACGACGAAACCGTTAAGGGTCAGGAGGTGATGCTTCACGACGAGAACGGGATTCAGGCGCAAATCGAAAGTCTCAAGGTGATGATCACACAACTCGGCATCAAGGTCGAGGCAATGGATCTTCCTACACCAGATGTCAACATTCCAGATGAAATGCGAGTCCATCCTGACGACCTAGGGAGTCTGCATGCGGCCATGGAGCAACATGTATGCAAGGACGATCTGGATAGTGTACATGCAGCGATCAGAGAGATCGACCTCGAAGGCGTGCATGCGGCCATACGCGAGATGCAGGACAACATCAACACTATACCGCGAGAAATGCCTGAGATCATTGTTCCTGAAATTCAGATGCCGGAAGTCGTGATGCCACCAAATGCTGCATGCAAAGAGGATGTCGACGCTCTCGAGACACTGTTGCACAACGTCAAAGCCAAGCTAGACGAGATGTTGATGCCGGATCTGGAGCCAGTGGCAAAGACAAGCCAGATAGATGGGTTGGAAGAAATGCTCAAAGATGTCCGGACCACTGTCGAAGACGTAGCTGTGAAGGCAGCCGAGCCAATTCATAAGGAAGACTTTACGATTATGGAGCTGACACTCAAGGACATCGCTTCCAGTATCGAAGGTCTCCAAGAGAAGATAGCAGCAGGTCCAGTCGAGGAAGGTGATGCAGAGGGCAAGCTGACCAAGACTGATCTGGAAGTGCTTGAATCTTTGTGCTTGGACATGAAGAGCAAGCTTGACGAACAATCGATTCCTAGCACTGAAGGTCTGGCAACGAAAGAAGACCTTGTGGAAGTGAAGGACAGCATCAGATCTTTCCGCGAGCAATTCGAGGGTGACAACGACTTGACCGCCCAAGCCTTTGAGGCTCGAAAGATTGAACATGGAGGTCTCGCTACCAAGATCGACGATGTGAAGAGCCTTGTTGCAGAGATCAAAGGTGAAGTGATGAGCAAGCTTAGCGGCAATGAGGAGAACCTTGGCGAGCTCAGTAGAGTGCTCGGCATGCACCATGACAACATGGATTCATATGCGACCGCTGCAAGCATCAGTGAGCTGACAGAGCTTGTGACAAAGGCTTTCGATGCTCACATTGAGGATAAGTCGGCTGCCAAAACAGCAACAGAAGAGCGTGACGCTACGTTGTTCTCAAAGGTCGATGACAACCATGGCGAGCTCAGAAGCAAGCTTGAGGAGAAATTCGATGAGCTGATGACGAAGTACGATGATGCTCAGGTCGTGAGTGACGCAAAACTCGCTGCCATGGAAGAGCGAGACAAGGAGTCCACCGAGAACAATACCACTGTCAAAGGTGTCGTGGAAGAGATCAAAACGCTTATGGGCACCTTGAGTCTCACTGTTGGAGAGACTTGCGAGAAGCTGTCGGATGACTCCAAAACAGTCTTCGACGTAGTGGATCAGTCAAACAACAAGCTCGGTGAAATGAGCGATGCTAACGTTCAGGAGCATCTCTTGACACGGGAAGAGATCGCCAAGACACTTGATGCAACGACCAGGCTTGAAGGATGCTTACAAGAACCACACCCCGCGCTCCTTGCTGCCATCAGAGAAGTGCTAGAAAAGGTCAGCAAGCATTACGAGCACTCTCAGCAGCAAGACGAGAAGTTCAGTAAGGCCACTGAGGAGATCAAATCCGAGGTGAAGGAGATTCCTTCTGCCATCCCAGCACTGCTACCGGCTTTGCCAGCGGTGGACGACGCACCCGCATTCATTCCCGAGTCTTCAGTAGTTGAGAAATATGATGACACTCAGGTTCATGCTAAGTTGGACGAGCTTGTGGCGCACTCGGCTTTGGCTAAGGAAGCCTTCGCGACCATGGACTCTCACCACAGCAACACCCTCGAGCGTCTCACAAGCCTCGACAAGATTGATAGTATCCATGAGAAGGTCAATGCAACAGCTGAAGAGATCAGCGCCATGGTCGCGACTCAAAGCAGACTCATGGCTGAGCACCATGAGTCCAAAGCAGAGGAAGCTCGAGAAGCTGCAATCGCGCTTGAGAAGCGCGTTGCGCAGAAAGAGCATGTGGAAGCTGATATCGTGTCATTGACCGAGCAGAAGAACACCCTGATCGACTCGATGGCGGCCCTGAAGGCAGAGCATGAGGAGCTGTTCGCGCAAACCAGGCGCCTGACACGAGACGTTGCGAAGCTTGAGACTGCTCTGACAATTCGACAAGGAGAAATGCGCGACATGAATCACAAAGCTGAGACACTGGAGAGACGAATCTTGGAAGGTGTCATGAACCACGCTCGAATAGCCACGTTGAAGAGCGTGCCGAAGAAGAAGATTCCGCCTGCCGACCGCGACGCATCTATGAACCTCAAACGTGTACCATCGTCAGCCAGTAACAGCACTGCAAGAGCTTCAGCCGTCAAAGCGCCATCTCATCTGGGCAACGCTGTAGGTATGGCGATCAAGAAGCGGGCGCCGCTCGGAGTCGCAGCAAATGCAAACGCAGCGGGACGCCAGTCTATCGATCGCCGGATCCTCAGCAGCAGCCACGTGCAAAACGGTCAGCTCAAGGCCAATACCCGTGCAGTAGTACTTGCGCCGAGTCACCCCGCCGGGCTTATCAGCTTGAAGAGGAGTCAATCTGTCAAAAGCAACCCGAGCACATATCTGAGTGGTCACAAGCCAAGTTGGAGCGGGATAGAGTCGACGATTGCAGACAAAGAGAACCACTCTGCACTTAATGATGTGACTTTCGATGGGTCGAGTGATGCTGGCACTGAGCGAAGGACCAGTCTGGGCACATCATACATGTACACCGACAGCTCTCTGAGCCAAAACAGCAGACGAAGTACGAGCTATGCAAGTTCCATCGGCGGTACGCTCAATGGGCATGGCCAGGAGAGCATCCTGGAAGAAGACGAAGATGAGGATGACCTAGATGAGTCAGTGTATAGTATGGAAGACTTGACACACCAGGAGGACAACTCGAAAGCTGTTGTCCTGGCCGATGCTGATGTTGCGCAAGCGGAGCAAGAGGAGGACGATGTATCTGGTGAGGAGGACTTTGAAGATGCCGATACCATTGGTGACCTGCCAGCGCAGTCGGCTATCGTTCAGCATGAGACCAAATATGTCGTTCCTAGTGACAGTGGCCTTGGCACGGAACCACCGACACCGGACGAAAGTATGAAGGGCTGGCAGAGTACAGTCTCGACTTGATAGTCGGACACATAACGAGTTTACGAGTGTGGCGTGTGGAGTTTAAATTTGATTATTGGCAGCAATACTGTGATGGGTTCGTAGGGAACTGGAAGGCGTATATACCCTAGTCTGTCACGCGGTTGAGAGCATATTCACATAGCAATCAGACATTATTTGCTATCACATCATGTGCGTTCAATTCACCTCCTGACCACCTGCAGCGCTCGTTTTTTGTATTCAGGGTTGGGGGCTAATGATCGCCCATCCCCAAGTTTGTTTAGGGGTACGTCATGCCCACGAAGCGAAAGTCGGATCACCAAACAGACGTTGGGAGCAACGTCTGGCTCGACGGGGCCGTGCAGTTGCTCACGCGATAGGCGTGGCGGTAGCGCACAAGTATCAAGCCACAATGGATCTCGAAGGCAGCTTCAGCGGTTCGTCGAGTCTATGACTGTAACACTCCGAGGAAGCACCCACAGCACGACCTCGAGAAACGACTGCTGCCCAGATAGCAAGACGCACAACTTCTTCCGCACCTTGCATCCCCAACTTCGTGTTCGACTGCAACCTTTCCCCACCAAGTGCTCGATCTCCCTCCGACTCACCGCCCGACATCTGTCCCCAAGTACAGCTAGCTAGTTGTCCCAGAATATCACCATGCTCGACCCCATACCGCCGCCCCCATCGGCACTATTCGCCTTCACCAAGCCCTGGGCGGACGCGCTCTCCCTCCCCACCCTCCCCCACCACATCCACGAAGTCCTGTTCGCCCTGGCCCTGTACCAAAGCACCCAATCCATCCTCTCGCCGCTGCTCTCCAACGCGCTCTTCCCGCGAATCTATCAGAATCTCAACAGGAGGACGCGCATAAACTGGGACGTGCACGTTGTCTCGATGGTACAGAGCTGTCTGATCAATACGCTTGCGCTGTGGGTCATGTTCACGGACGACGAGCGCGGGCAGATGGGCGGGAGTGTGGTTGAAAGGGTCTATGGGTACACGGGGGCGAGTGGGCTGATACAGGGTCTCGCGTGTGGGTATTTTCTGTGGGATTTGGTGGTGTCGACGCGGTATATTGGCATTTTTGGGCTGGGCATCTGGGCACATGCTGTCACAGCGTTTTTTGTGTTTTCGTTTGGGTTTGTATGTGCTTCGAACACGGGCTTCCTTGGTTTACGAGTCGAGTTTGACCTGGCCGAGTGAGTGGAATGGAATGGATGGCTAACTTGTGGTGCAGCGCCCGTTTGCGAATTACTACGGTCCGACGTTCATCCTCTACGAGCTGTCGAGTCCATTCTTGAACGTGCATTGGTTCTGCGACAAGTTGAATCTGACGGGGAGCAAGTTGCAGTGGTACAATGGGATGGTGTTGCTGGCCACGTTTTTCTGCTGCCGGCTTGTATGGGGCACCTATCAAAGCGCGTGTGTCTACTATGATGTATGGCAGGTGATGGGGATGGACCTTGGGGGTTTGCTACATCAGGGGACGGACGTTCCTGTGACTTCGAAGAATGCGGGTAGCCTCTTCGGCGTCCGGGATGGGGGTCTGTGTCTTGGTGATGCCAGTTGTGTGGCGGCTCAGTCTGAGGTCATGAAGTTTGTGGATGAGAAGAGTCATGTGCCGTGGTGGATTGTGGCAGTGTATCTGGTGAGTAATCTGACGTTGAACGCGCTCAATTGGTATTGGTTTGGGAAGATGATTGCCACGGTGAGGAAGCGGTTTGAGGGAAAGCCGGATGACGTGGATCAGAAGAGAGCCATGAAGAAAGATCATTCGAAGAGTATTGTTGAGGATGCGGCCGACACACTTGATCATGAAGTTCTGTCAGGCCCGGTGTCGCCAGGGGTCGAGTTGACGGAGAAGGTTGCAATGAGCTCGGGCAGAGATAGTGGTGCTGGGGTCAACAAGAAGCGGAGAGATATATAGATATCTACCATGGACGATCCTAGGGGCTGATGCAGTTAGTATTTACTGGACTTGGCTAAATTGTCGTCCATTGCTGGCCGGTTGCCTTGATGTCAATAGCACCTCAGTACCTCGAAAATACAACAGACGCACACCAATATTACAGACGAGCTCATTCTCGTGGCTTATAGTACACCCTCAAGTACATCCTGTTGGACTCCAGCGACCTGCCAGTACCTCAATCAATGTGACGATTCTTGGCCGTTCCGGCACGCCAAAGGCAGCGTGGTCTGAAGAGCCGTATCCTGGAATAAATTCCTTGGTTGGTGAACACTAACATAAACTCGACAAAAGTCAAACACAATCAGCAGCTCCGCTGGTTCATGACGTGGAATCTGACTTGTCGAACCCTACTTGGACATCCACACGAGCTGCTGGGGGGTTTACAATCTACACCCAGGCTTCGAACACTCGCGTTGGACCGGTCCAAGGAGTCTGTGGTCGAAGTGCTGCGAGAGAACGTTTTAGTAAAACCTCGGCATAGGCCGATCAGGCGCGATAAGGCTGAAACCCCTGTAACACTTCTTAGACCCTGCACTTGACTTAGCGTGCCGTCGCCTAACCGACCGGCCCTAATTCTTGAAAGTCAACAGTCACGACGAAGCCGAATCGATTGACATTTACATGTACACCAACAGACCAACGGCAACGTACACTCCTCGCTACGCGTAGCACAACTTGAGGGCACGCGGCAGGCCACTACCATATCAAGGAAATCGTATAACACTGCCGTGCAACGACACACCACACCACCACTATCGCACGAAGAGCCAACGATGGCCTTCCTCTTCGGCCGTGGAGGTCGCCAGAAACAGCCCACCGAACTAGCACGCACACTCAAGGACCTCATCCCAAAGCTCTTAGACAATGGCTCCCCACCTAAAGTCGAAGAAGAAGTCGCCCGCACCATGTCGTCCATGAAAGTCATCGTCCAAGGCACGACCGAAGCCGAAGCCTCACCTGAACAAGTCCACCAGCTGATCCACGCCATCATCCAAGAAGACCTGCTCTACGACATCTCCAAATCCATCCGGTTGCTGCCCTTCGAAGCAAGGAAAGACGCCCAGATCCTCTTCAGCCACATCCTGCGCTTCAAACCTCAAAACGCAGCGCCTGGCGACCCCTCAGCCATAAGTTACCTTGTGCTGCAGAGACCAGAGATTATAATAGAGCTGTGCAGGGGCTACAACCACGCCCAGTCCGCCATGCCCTGTGGTCAGATCCTCCGTCAGGCTCTGGCCTACGACACCATCGCCGCCGTCATCCTCTACGACGAGTCCCAGCCCAACACCAACGAACGCGCCGTGCAACTGAAAGAGGTAGACGTCGGACGCCTGCAGTCCGGCACCGGCACGTTCTGGAAGTTCTTCGACTGGATCGATAAGGGCAGCTTCGAGGTGTCCGCCGACGCATTCACCACCTTCCGCGACATCCTCACCAAACACAAGCAGCTGGTCAGCCAGTATCTCGCCACCAACTACGACATGTTCTTCGGCAACTACTACAATCCCGTCCTGCTCATGTCGCAGTCCTACGTCACCAAGCGCCAGAGCATCAAGCTACTCGGCGAACTCCTGCTCGACCGCTCCAACTACGCCGTCATGACCCAGTACGTCGCCAGCGGCGAGAACCTGAAGCTCACCATGAACCTGCTCAAGGACGACCGCAAGATGGTCCAGTACGAGGCCTTCCACGTGTTCAAGGTGTTTGTCGCGAACCCGAACAAGAGCGATGAGGTCAGGAGGCTGCTTATTAAGAACCGCGGTCGGCTGTTGCGGTTTTTGCCCGGGTTTTTGGAGGGCAGGACGGATGATGATCAGTTTTTGGACGAGAAGAGTTTCTTGGTCCGGCAGATTGAGTTGCTGCCTGAGGAGGGGAGCCCGGGGGCTGGAGACGGCGGCAGACAGGGCTTGGCTGTTGGGGCTGCTGCGTAAGGTGGTTGGTGAGGTTCACTTTTTCAGCATGAGGAGGGGGTTTTGGGTATCTGGCGTTACTGTGATGGCATCCGGGCGGTTCATAGTGATTTCCAAAGGAGCGCGTACGCGTATGCATGCATTGTTGGGTTCAAGGCTACACACTTCATGGATATTGTTTGGTGGGCAGTGTAGAGATAGCTAGGGTAATGTTCTGCGCTGGTAGAATGTGCAATGCTATGCATGGTCTGTCTGACTATCTGTTCTACTCATACTTCTACTCAGACGCGATCCTGGTCTTCGTTGACTGCTGTTGCGGCTGCTCTTGCTGTGTACGCATACACGTGATCCCAGGAAGTCGAGTCCTGGACCCAACAGCAGACAAACGTTGGTCGATGACTGCTGTTTATCAAAGGAGAGCCTGTTGAGGCAGTAGTCGGTAGACTGGAGCGGGGGCCAGGGTATCCGACGACGCCTGTAGCCCGCGAACGGGTCCGCTCTGTCACTAGAGTTGACGAACATAAGAGTGCGCTCTTCGCGTTTATCGGGGATCCTGGGTCCATCGCTAATTGGACTTGACTTGGAAAGCAATTGCTGCGAAAGTCGTAAGGGAGAGACATTGTCGAGGTTGTGGTTGAGGCAGGATCTGGACAGATATGATGGCCCCGACTTCATGTGGAGATACTACAGATGGACATGAGAGACGTGGAGTGCAGGGAGGTGGGCGTTACTCTGCTGCGATAAGGCAAGAAGATAGGAACTACACAGCCCTGACATAAGGGGAGGAGTCAGGCTTGGGTGCTTGATGGCCATGGACCTGGAGGTGGACACGGGTGACTGATGAAAGTTCGGCTGGAGAGCTGACAGACTTGGGTCGGGACAGGGACATGATGATGGTGTTGGAAGGGCGAGCAACGACTACGCGATCTGTGGCAACGTCTACAGGTCAAGCCTGGATTCTGACGAACGCATTTGGCATGTATGTGCTCGTACGGGTGTTCGGAGTACATCACTTGGAGGGTATTGCTTGCACTCCTACAGCATCGTACCTCGACATTGAGCTTTGTGCTTGCGCCTGGCTGAGTACCCAGACGGTAAGGCATGTCTGTGGCAGAAGCAAAGGTAGAGCACGGTGGTATGAGAGAAGCAATGGGATCAGCTGGTCTCATGCCAAGGCTATAGTGAGATGCGAAGTAGTGATATCTTGTATCGAAGACTGCTGCTTACCGTGTCTTCCTCGTTGCGTCTGGAATGCCGACGAGCGGGTCCGAGGAACTCCGAGCTGTGAAGGTTGGAAAAAACAGGACGTTGAATTTTGCTGGTCACACACGACGGCGGATGCAGTATGTGCCGAGTGCTTGGCGGATAGCGAGCGCTTCGAGAAGCACTAGAGATGCCTGTATGCCGTGTGTGGATGAGGGCCTGACCCTCTTCGGGTATTGCAACATGACTCGGTGCTCTTGAGTGACGTTGGGAAACTGTTGTGTACCGGAGTCCTGGGAGATGCATTCATGCGACCAGAGGCGCCGAGACTCGGTTGAGTTGGCAAATCCCAGCTAGAAGTCTAGAACTTTGGAACGAGCGGTTTCCGTCGGGAACATGCTCGTTCTAGGGCCAGCAGGCGCTTATCTAGACGTTGTTCCCAGTCGATACTCGAAACTGGTGTTTCAGAGTAAAGACGATTCCGAGAGTGCGTGCTTGCAGACTTGTGTCCATCCTCGCTCCCACAAGGTCAAAGTACGCGCTCGTACCACTGAATGATGACCTCCTACAATTCGTGTCTCACAGCAGGTTAACCTACGGAGTGCAAAGAATTTGACCCTGAGCGAGTTCCTGCAGCATTCCGTACTCACCAAGGATTGAGGAAGGAACGACGTATTGAAGCAATTCTATGCAGTGAGCTTGATCTTGGTGTATTGTTTCCCCTTGCGAAACCTTTGAAGCAACTGGCATGGGGCAAGAGGGGTTCTCTGCTAGTAGGCTTGACCTTGTCGGTCCCAGACAGTAGCAGCTGATCTCTGATCTCGTCCTCACCAGATGTCGACCTTACCATATGACATCAACCACGAGCTGCCGGTACGATAGACATTGTCACAGTCAAGAACACACACTGATAGCCGTTCGTCGGCTATGACGATCTGAAGAGGCGTTATCAACAGCACGGTCGGGGTTTCATTTAGGTGATTCTCGATTTCTGTTTCGAGCTTAGCTTCAAGATCATCTTGTCCCCACTTTATAAAGCATCTGCTCAGCCACACGTGTCTAAAACAACTCGCGCTTTCCGAGAGACATGCTGTCGCCCCCTGAGAGCGCACGTTTGGCAATGCAAGATCTGCATGTCTACGTTGCGTCTTAGTAGCCATCGACTATGTGCCTTGGATGGACGTACAGAGTGAGTGCACAGTGTCACTGCCTCCACGGTCAAGAATTTCCCGCTATCTTCGCGGTCATCGTAAAGTGTGGTCACATGACGATGTCATTCGCTAAGACGTAGTCTTGTGCTGCCAATCAGCTAGCGTAGCAGGGTTGTCAGCTCAGACTCGTCGAGCTAAGATATTAGGTTGCACCAATCCGATACTCAGGTAGCATAAGACGAGGTTCATGCCAACGGCCTCCCGTCAGCTAGAGCAGTCCACTTCAAAAGTCACAAGGACGACTGGTTGTGCTTCGTTGACGATGGTGGCCAGGGTCGTACGCAGAGCTCCAGGATCTGCCTGCCTGACATCTGGATTGGATGAAGCACTTGCAGACTTCTCGTCTCGCTCGTGTCGGACATCTTCCGCATGGCTGGCAGTCCACTCAAGGTACCAATCGTGTGATGATCGAAGTCAATCTTCGATAGGTTCTGTGGTCGATATAGATGAGACTGACGGCTTGAAACGAGTGTAGGAGGCGTGCATCAGGCATATGTAGCTGGCGGTTCTCAGTTCGCGCCCAGGACATTGACATAGGCTCCCGGCTAATGTTTCAACGACTGCAGCTTAGACCGTCTCTGGTGTAGGGCCCGTGGATTGCATGCACGATGGCGAGCAGGACTCGAGCCAGAACCGCTGTCTCTAGCCCGTGCAGGCTCCTGCACCGATCTGCTCGACATAGCTACAGACTGCATGTCGCCGCGAGAACCCTGAAGGCAGCATGAGTTCGTGTTACTGCAAGCCATTGCGATAACATGCCTCGCAAAAACCTTCGCACGATGCCACCTATTCCAACCCACTGCCTCAAAGCTTCAGAAAGCATCCTCCTCCGTAGCTAGGAGAAGCAATTTCTGGAATAAGACCGCGAAACACTTTCGAGTTTTGAGCCACCTAAAACGATCTGTTCACCATCTGGAAGCAGATCAGCGACACATGGCCTAGGAATTTCAGAATTGCCCAAAGCGTGCTGAGGAGATGTTCGTAAAGTCTGAATCTTGGGGTGACCCAGTGAGCAAAGAGCCTGAGTGCAGTTCGCGTCTGCAGCTAAGCAAGAGATGCAGGCGGTGCAGTGCCCGGGATCAGTCGAGTGGAGCATGGATCGCAACGCTGGGCCGGGCAAAGACCTGGAACACGCCGGCGCCCAGCGTAGGCAATTCACATTTTCTAGTTTTCCAGTTTTGTTCTCACGCATCCTCGCGCACCTTCATGCTTCCACTTTCGTGCATGTGCATGACCACTTCGATCACTCACTTACTTGTATGCCGTCCAAGTCCATCTCTTCACTCCACCACACAGCTTTTCGCCGTGTCCGTTCGCCAGCCACACTGGCCTCACTCGCTCAGTCTCTCTCGGTCCTGCTTCTGGTCACGATTTGCGTCTGCCTTGAAATTGCATTGCGTACACGTTGCAGTAGGTCAGGACAGCCTGAGCTGATGACTGATTGCACCAGGCATGAGACTCGTCATTCTCATGCTCATCGCACTCGGAAGTCCCGCCCCGCGAGCCCTGACTATGGGACCCAGAGTTCTTAGTCTTTTGTCTTACTCGTACTAGCGCACGGCGGCTTCCAACCTATCAATGGTCATATGCCGCCTTTCGTGAAGTCCTGATATAAGGTACCCGTGGTTCCCTCCTTCCCATCTTGCCTTTTTCGTCATCCCCGCTCTACATCTCACCACCTCCCTCAACTCTCATACTCTCTTCACCTTTAACAACAGGCGCGTGCACTGTTTCCCTTGCTGGGACCGTCTCGGGAGCATCTCACCACTCGACGACGGCTTTATCACGACGACGCACACACTCACTAAAAGCCCAGGAACATCCCCGCTGCACTGGTTTTCCTTTTCAGTATTTCTTTCAGTCAAATCGCCTTACGACACACATCTATCATGCCTGCGGTGTTATTACCTGCATCTGCGCAGGCCTTTGCTGCTCGAGGAACCGTCAATGTTGTCCTTTCGAACAAGGTAGAGCCCTGGTTGACTGCTACCTTGAAGAGAATCAACAAGATCAAGCGACCATTGAACAGCGTCCCTCAACATACAAGATGTCTCACCGAGACCCTGTCATCACCGAACGCCATCTGGTCTTTGTGCTCAATCATGGTGTCAAAGGCTCCAGAAACGGAGTTGAAGAGGGACTCAAATCCTCTCGTTGAAGCTCTTTTCAACTATCAACTACTACAGGTAGAGGCGTACGTGGTGCATGTCGACATGGTATCGCAGAACGAAGTCGCATTCAAGTTGACCCAGGATACGATAGACTCCTTGGTCGAATACCACAAAGAGATCTTTTCCATCGACACCGCTGCCAACACATGGAGCTGGCCAGACAAGGATGCTCAACTCAAGAAGTTACAGGAAGAGTTCGTACAGGCTGCGAACAAATTTGTGTATCGAGCAAGTGCACTTTGTCTCGAAGGTCTGGAGGAGGACGGCGCAGGTGAGCTTCTCTGCGGGAGAAGTGACGATGTGAGAAACCAGATCACAGGGCTCTTTGTGCCATTATTGCCGCCACCACCAAAGCCTGTAATCGAGATCATCCGGCCAGCACCCATTCTACCTAGCTCGACCATCTCGGAGACATGGTGGCCGTCGCAACACATCTCAGCTGTACAGCCCGCGCATGTCGACTCATGGAGGATAGTGCCCTCAAGTCCGAGTCCGGTGTCATCCTGTGACTCACATCAAGGATACTACACTGGAGTCGGTATGCCAGATATGAACAATATGCCTTCGCCGACACCTTCATATGAGAACATGGCCTATACGTCAGCGCCATACACTACGTCAACATACTACACGTCGTCGCCAGTATGGTCAGCGCCTACACCGGTCTCGACATTCACGTCCTCGTTACCGCTCCCTAGCATGCTGGCGTCGCAACCTTGCGGCTCATCTGTGGGTACGAACAGCTTCGGCTGGGACCGGTACAACGAGTACTCGATGCCGTATGCGATGGCCATGTGAGACTGGGCTATTGAGCTATCACCTTTTCCACCAACGGAGGATTACTTCCATGTCTTGACGAGACACGAGACATCGAAGTCACTCTGTTCTACGCAGCAGCAAAGCAACACTCTACCGCATCATTACACAAGGCGTTTCATTCTTTGACTGGACTTAGCGAGGATACCACTTTGCATCATGGGGCCGGGTATTCTACGGATCTGGATAACAGCGTTGTCATTTCAGCAAGCGAGTCGAATTTTTGATTATGGACACGGGTTTCATTTGTTTTCGCCTCTCACTACCACGTCGACTGGATCGGCTTATTGTTGTGTGGAACATACCACAGGGTGGGTATAGTCCCTGCATTTTCAGAAGATCGACTGCCGCAAGGCGAAACAGTTGGAATTCATTGGGGAGAGTCGCAAGCATACGCCGAAGGTTCTGCAACAGCTCTATCACCGCGGCTAGCTCGGGTGGAACAGTTGTTGAGTACTGCATCCCTCTGTGACCAGTTGTTGCTGTGCTATGCTTGTTACAGATGGGATATTGGCAAGGGTGGTGAAGGACATATCTGGTATATGTGCTGGAACCGCCTTGCTGTGGCGGAAATTTAGGCGAAGTTCGACTGCAGACGTTCAGTACTGACTCGAGAGGCTCGCCAGTCGACCTTGAAGAGAACGAACCTAAGATCCGTGGTCTTGGGTCCGCCGGTGCGGGCATGAGCAGTCGATCAGAGCCCGAAGCGAAGTCATAGTTATAGGTTCATCTCCTATTTTCCTGAACTGGATTCAGGAAGCCTCAATGCCCACTGCGTGGGTAGGGGGATCAGATGCTGGATTCACAGACACATCAAGTACATAATAAAAATCGGAACATTTTTGAGACTCTCGATTCGCGATGCCTAATGTCTTCACTTTGTCTACATATACGTTCTGCGCCCCCAGATTAGTCACTGCCCTGGTTTGAATCGGATCGCTAATCCGTGCTTCGAGCCTGCCGTGGGCGGAGGTTACTCGTTCCCGGCTCGGAAGCTTTAAGCTTAAATTCGGCCACTTTTCAAGCGAGAACCGACAGGCGCATCCTGGTATCGATTGTTCCTTCCCTGATCATTACCTACTCGTGGTCACTCATAGCACGCTCATCTCTCCATACAAGAGGTAGCGAGATCACTTACCACAATAGTGCCCGTTGTTCCCGCCAGTCCACGTGACTAGGATCTGGAGAGCAAAACACGGATAATGAACCATCTGATGACCCCTCCCCTCAATGACGATGACGTGAGCTCCCCCATGACGGCCCATGTCTCGTACCTCTTGCGGTCCACAGCGCTGTCGCTTCGCTCGGCTTCAGGAAGCCCAGATCTGCCATCGGAAAAGCAAGAACACGCCATCCGCATCATGGAGATCAACAGTGTGCTTTGACGGATCAAGTATTATTGAGTATTTACGGCTGTCCCGGCATGAGTGGCATCAGATATTGGAATTCTCGACGCCTGTTCACACGTATCGTCACCCAACAAACAGGATTGAACTATACTTGTCCATCTTTCTCGTGCAACCGACTCAGTCTACCGGGCCACTAGTATCATATTCGCACGAGCCCATCGACTTCCGAGCACGAATGCCAATCTGTCGCAGCCCGCAACACTATGTACTGTTAACCACGTCATAGCAAAAGCTCCCATCACGGCCGAACTGTACTACCCAGCGAAACGAACGCAATGTCTGAATTGCACGAAGCCCTCAAGGCTATAGCCCCGGCAGACTGGGGCACGATACCCCAGGGAAAACAAGACCTTGAATCATACCTAGACGACCTCTTCTCCAACTGCCAACTCATCATCGACTCAGTGCCTCTACCCGCTCCTGACGATGCCCCACAGAAACCGCAAGCACAAGCTAGTGGTCAAGCAGCTAACGCATCAGATGTCACTCTCTCAGCTGAACGCAGTGCGGCAGGCACGTCCGGCCACGAAAAGGTCCAGAAAGAATGGGGCAAGCCTGTCAAGATAAAGCCGCAGGAGAACCCTCTGGGAATCTCGGTGTACAAGATGTCCGGCAAAGACAGTCGAGGGGCCTGGTTTTCCAGACATAGTGTGCACGAGGGCGTAGGCTTCTCCAAGTTCAAAAAGAGCATGCAAATGGAATTCGAGAAGTCCTTGTCTGAACCCGGTCCACCAGGCACTGGTAGTGTGAGGGGCATTGGAGGTGAAGAGCGGCTTGAGCAGATCAAGACCGATAAAGGCACAGTCGAGGTGTTCAGGCTGACAGCACAATTCCCTGGGCCCACAGCTCCCAGGGATTTTGTGACGTTGCTTATAACGTCCGACAAGGCCATCCACGTCGAGAACGAGTCCAACAATGCACCGAGGCATTATCTCGTCGTATCGAGACCTTGCGACCACCCGAAGACGCAGCCAACATCGGATTTCGTGCGAGGATTCTACGAGTCAATAGAATTCATAAGAGAAGTGCCTAGGAAAGTCAGCAAGCTGGACTCTAAGGACCCAGAAGACAACCCAGTGGAATGGATGATGATAACACGCAGTGATCCAGGTGGTGGCATACCCCGCTTTCTGGTCGAAAGAGGGACACCGGGAAGCATAACAGGTGATGCGGTCAAATTCGTCGATTGGGCAACTCAGAATGAAGACGATCTGGCCGCGCTGGAAAGCAAATTAGACAAAGGCCAGGCAGACGGAGGCCAGGCAGACGATGGTAAGGCAGCTTCATCACATCCGCCTGCACAGAGAAAAGAAAGCTATCAGAGCTGGAAGGGGAGATCTGTTGTGGGTGTGGTTGAGAACCAGCATGAAGATCCCTCACACTCACAACAGTATCCGCAGCCGGCTGTCCAGCAACAACCTGCGACGGCCCAAACCCAGCACAACGGTTCACCCCGCACGCTTGCACCACCCCCCAACGGCCTCTCACGTGCAGAGACACACGACTCGTTCGACACAGCATCAGAAGGTCTATCATCGTCCGAGAACGAAGATGCCGAGAAAGCCTCCATGGACTCGGTCCAGTCACCCGTCAGCATTGCCGGCAGCAGACAACACGGTCATCATGAAGACAAAGTTCGCAAACTAGACGAAAAGAAACAGGCCCTTTACAATAAGTTCGCGGAGACACAAGCTAAGTTCGAACAGTCACGCTCGACACAGCCGGACACAGACGAGGCAAAAACCCAGAAACTCATTGACAAACATGAGAAAGACCTGAAGAAGCACGAAGAGAAGTTCCAAAAGGATCTTGCCAAGGTAGAGCACAAGCAAGAGAAGGAGCGGAGGAAGGCTGCGGAGAAAGCGAAGAAGAGGGCCGAGAAGGCCGACAAGGCACAATTGGTCCAGGAGAGGGACGAAGCGAGACTGGAAGCCGACAAGTTAAGGAAGGTGGTGGAGAATCTACAGAAAGAAAATGCGGCCATGGTCGCGAAGCTCGGTAGTCCTGCCGTGGGTCCTGAGGCTGTAGTGTCGAGGAGCCGAGGCACCAGTCTGTCCAAGATGGAGAAGAAGTAAGTGATTCTAGCAGCAGACATCTGCTGCCATGTGTGTGATCAAGCGTGATGGCGCCAGGGCAGATGTGACAGCTAGCTTGGTTGACGAACCATCTGTCGAGGGTAACGTGAACTGTCTGGGAGTTGATGGTATCAACAGGTTGCTCGCGAGAACAAAGTGTGCTCTTTAGTTTTTGGTATCTACTTGCATAGTTTAATAGCTCTGGTGCGACAAGGCCTGTGTACCATACTGGTACTTCACGCCTGCAGCCAGTGCCCACCATAACAGAACAATAATACTTAGAATCGTGCTAGCCAGCTTGGGCGTGATTCTTCAACATAGCTCTCGCATCTGCGTACCACTTCTGTTCTCTTCCTTGCATGCAGAGATGGGATGCACAAAACCATATCAATCACATTGCATCCTGTCACTCTCACCCACGCCAGCTGCTCCGTCATGCTTGCCAAGCACACTTCGGCAAGCGCGGTCTGACGGATCATCGACAGCGCCTTCACCAAAGCAGTCTAGAGGCTAAGCACACCTGGTCCACGTCCACCCGTGGAAATTCGTCCTCTTCACCTTGTTGGTTTTGGAACTCTCCACAGACAACAAGACTCCTCTCTATCATCTACCAGTCTGCGCACTGTAGTTCTCGCCGCGCGAAATGCGATCAACCACAAGACTTCCTCGACGACTCTTGGACGTTCCAGTGAAGCATGGCTATCTGCTTCTCTTGCTAATGCCAAGCCTGCAGCGGTGTCCTTGGAGCATGAGCTTGGCTCGAGCGACGTTTCAGGGAAATTGCGGTTGACCGGTTGCCCTCGATTGCTTCGTGGTGATTGAAGTTGATAATTGTTGACACTGTCGCATTGCGACCTTGCTCTTGACGAGGTGACTTGCTTGATTAAAGTCCTTTCGCATATCGTACGGCTTACCGTTACCACAGCATTCTAGGAGCACTTCCATCGAATACGTGGAAGTAGACAACAAGAACACCACTCCGCTTTGCGCAGCTACTATTTACAAGCGCTACTCTCGCACGAGACAGGCGACGAGCTTCCGCACGCCAGCTACTATCCCGTGAAAAGACGAGATCCACAAGAGCACAGCGGCGATCATGCGCGCGTCCATACTGTGTGCCTGTGCGCTCGCGGCTACGGCCCTGGCGCAGGACACAACGGCCGGCACCGCGGCGATCGCAGACTCTGTCACCGCGATGACCGCAACGCAGTCCGACACCGCGAGCATTACCTTTGACACGGCCGATGCGACGGGCACCATGACCGCGTTCGAGAGCAGCGCCAGCAGTGCGGACGAGACCGCGACCGGAACAGGAAGTGGAACAAGCGTGCTCCCGACCAGCGTCGGCAGTCTCGTGAGCTCCAACACCGCTGCTGTAAGCGAGGCCGCGAGCAGGCTGAGTGCGGCCGCGACTGGGTCCAGCGGTGCTGGTGTATATAGCGCCAATCTTGGAGCAGCTGGTCTCGCGTTCTTGGGTGCTGTGGCGTTATTGTAGAGACGGTGTGGTGGTTCGACATGTATAAAGCTCAGCTAGACTGAGGTTCTACGATGGAACTTAAAGCAAGAGTAGGATGAAGAGTGCTGAGCACCGTGTCTAGATCTGATTGTACGCGTCGCGAAGACTGAGCACGTTGTTGTGCGTCAGTGAACGTTGAGCACGCATGCGATTATGCTTCCTTCTTGCCGTCACTGGCTGTTGGCTAGATGGAGCAAGTATGTACATCTCGTACCATGGGGTGAAAATCAGGTGGGGTGAGTCTACTTGTCCGAATTGACCTCTATGCCGTACAGTCGCCTGGCCGCGGGTAAACAATGCGCCAGAGGCATTAACCTCTTCCAAATACGCTCGCTGCTCAATTAGTAACCGGGATCCTCACGGTGCTGTCTCAACCCAACGTCAAACTCCCCAGATTCGGCGTCATGAAGTCGAGGTAATGCTTGCTGATCCTCCATCCGCTGCCCGCTTCAACCAGATCATCCCTGTACAGCCCGAATAACACGGTGGTGTCCCCCGTCGTGCTCCTGCAACAGAGACCAAGTTCGCCGCGAAGTAAGTCGTGCTATTGGCGGTCTTCCCGCTGGGGACGATGTCGATGACGCAGGTGCCGAGCTGGTGTTGAGTCGCTAGGCCCGCGACGGACGCGAGCAAAACTGTCGCAGACGGCGCCGAGGCCTTGGAGGTTGGTGAGGGGGCTGGTGTAGTTTGCGAAGGCGTCTTGGGAGAAGACGGAGGCGAAGAGGGGGCTGTTTTCCGCGTCGATTGCTAGTGGGTAGGTGTTGAGGTTTGGTGGATCTGTTCCCAAGTTGTGAGGGGGGAGATTGCGGCGAGTGAGAGGGTGAGGAGAGCGAAGGCTGGTAGGATATGGGGGATGCGCATCGTGGTGACCGTGAGCTCTGGGTTCTGAGCTCTGTTGACGATTCTGTTGGCGCTTGCTTGAGCCTTTGCTGAATGGTGTATGTGAGGTGTGGGAGGAGTGTTTGGCTAAAGTTGTTGTTGTTGTTGTTGTTGTTGTTGTTGGGGTAGTCATGAGAGCAGTGCGCGGTGATTCGTTCAACTTGTAGAGAACAGAGGCGGGACAGCTGAATTTGGGTCGTCATGTGTCGAGCAAGATCTCTTTCACTTGATGGCCGTAGTTGCTTTGCCGACAAGAGGGGTGGTAGCTAGTCGTGCGTACTTTAGCATAGGGCTTGCTTTAGTATATGCAGCTTGCGTCAAGCTGCAGGAATGGCGCATTGGGGGACTAGCATTGGCGATTTTAGTCGCCCAAAATTCTGTAGCTTAAGACGGTGCTCAAGGCTCGGTTTGCTGGCAGCGACGTCTCAAGGTCCGCTCCGGAGCGGGCTGCGAATGGTGTTGAGGAAAAGTCTCCGATGTGCCTCGTGCGCCTTCCTTCGATTTACTGCGATGCAGTGGCGCGAAGCACCTTCGTGGAGTAGGACAAGTACCCGAGGGCTTAACTGTCGGGGTTGGGGTACTGCTCATAGCCGCGATTGATGAGATCTAGGCAACCACCGACAGTCATGACCAGTTGCGCACCGTCTCGTTTACCATGTTGCACGTAGAGAAGGGAGAAGAGCCTTCTCCTTAGTACTATCCGTTACGCGTATCGTGTACTAAGATCGTTAAGCACGCGAAACAATGTTTGATTGTTCACAGCGCATCCAGCACCAGGATAGGCTGGTCGACAGAAACCTGGCGCCAGCTTGGTTTTGACGTCTTCCATCTCCGCAGGTGAAAGGTGATACTGCTCGATCATCTGCTTGGCCACTGAACACAGTATGGCACTGTCGTCAGCGACATGAACAGGACCTGACGAAGAAACGTGGAAGCTGCCACAGCAGAAATCATCACTCGGCTCCCGCGGCTGGGGCGACGGTGCAGCCTGATACAGCCAGCTGAAGTCGCTTGAACTGCCTAAATCTGGCATAGATGGAACAGTGAAAGATGCAGCGTAACTCGAGGTCGGTGTTGCCGGTACTGTCATGGAGGGCAGCGCCATGCTGGTGGTAGAGGCACCGTTTTGACTGGTCTGAGTTGGAGCATTACCGTTGAGCTTTGGCACGGGGTTGGGCTGTACAATACTGTGCAACGACCGTGTTGGATCCATTCCTGTCACCCTTGGCTTCAGTTGTCGCAGCGAGGGATTCATTGCCTGAGGAAACTGCCCTGACTGAGCGACTGCCTGGGAGACATAGTGTTCGACGAATTGATCGTTGACACCAGCTAGGGCAAGCAGCTCTCGAAGCCGACCATTTTCGATCTGTAATTCGAGAAGAGAGGCTCGCTCGATGTCAGCATCTCCTGAAGACAAAGATCATATTAGCGCTCAACAATGCTGGGTAGTACGCCTGAAGAATACTTACGACATGTGAGTTGACACTCAGAAAGGCGACGCTCGAGGTCTGCCAGATACTCCTGCCTTCGAGCACGACTTCGACGTTGGTTGTCCCTAATCCGGTCCTGCTTTGATTTTGGTTGGGTGGATGACGACGATGTCGAACCACTCTCCGCTCCTAGAGGCATGTTGACTTGTTGCTCAGGAAACATCAACGAGTATTGGCTGTGAGTAACTTGGCAGTTCATAGGAACCTTCGATGCTTATATTTAGCACGTTTGATATGGACTTGGCAAGAATGTTCGTTCTCCTGAGACAAGCAAGCTACAGCTTATGCTGCGGAGGACTGCAGACGGCAAATGCCGACAAGGGGATGTGTCGGCTCGAATATGGTTCGTGCCAACCTAACTCTCCTTAGTGTACAGGTATATTGGTGTCGACTTACGCAAGCACAGAGATGTGACTTCCGCAGAACCGGCCATGAGAGATCTTTAGGAGTTACACTCAATATTGACGGCAGGCTTGCTTTGTGGTCCCTGCTTCCAACACATGTGACTGCGCATCAGAACATTTGCACTCTTTGGCACAGAACAGTACCTGGGTATGGTGGGTAGACGATCACGTCAGAAACTAGGAAGATCGACGAAACTTGGCATTCTTGATTGATGTTCTAGAGCTTGCCCACAAAGTGAGTACTTGGTCAGGTGCTGGTATTTAGGGTAGTAAGAACCTTAAGTTTTGGGTGCATTTCCACTGTGGCGCGACATAAGATCAGATCCATACTACCCTAAATACCAGCATCCGACCAAGTAGAGCGAGTCATATAGGCAGCTGCCAAAAAACCGTCGTGACGTCGGTCCAATCGATCGCCGAATCATGGGACCCGTGCCGAGTACCAAGTAGTTGGTAGACGCCAATGAAGTCGCCTTCCTAATCAGTAAGCATGACGTGCTTCCTTGAGGCATAAGCAGATCATTACTTTCTGCGGTACCTTTGCTGTAACTACCTATTCGGGACGCTACATGCATATTTGCGTTTCTACAAGTGTCCGGTCTCGTGACGGCAAAGCTCATACCTTTAGCAGGGGACGATCTTCCCTTTGCACTCCGTCCTTTATTGATACGCGCTGACCGACAACGCGTTCGGATGCTGTGGCTTGTGTTAATGTGCATTTCCCTGATAGCTCGGGCCTATCAAGCGAATATCTTGCCGCTTCTTATGCTGACCATAACGGGCATGCTTTGCCTAGCCTTACAGCGGCGACCAGAATATCCATTCAATAATCTGGAACGGGCCAAAAACATCTGGAGTCGTATGCATTGCGCCGTCTCGAAGCAGGTGAAACGAGCAGCCAATGATCTGAGAGGCAATTGTCAGCATTGAATAAACACTGGTGAGACAGTGGACAAACCTTGCGAAAGCTCTTGCAGACGCTACTGAACTACTGAAGTCGTTGGTGCTATCTACGTATCCACACATGCGTCAGGAACTCAGGACGAACGCCTCTGCAGAATGAATTACGGTAAAAATCGACAGCCCGTAAGTCAAAGTTGTGGCGACGGGTATATGCTGCCGGCATACTTTCCACTACCGTAGACACTCAATTTTCTAAGAACTTTCCACGGACACCGCTTACAAATCCACATACGAGAGTCGACTAGAATAGTACCGACACGGGTGGCTCTTCAACTTAAACACACTGGGGACCGGCCAGTATTGATATCTCATATTAAGGGTGGCAAAGGCAGGACACGAACCAGGCTGCGAGCATCGAAAACTTCTGTTAAAGGTGAAGGCCAGGTCTTGAGGGACTGTGAGCAAGACGACCTAAAGGCATCCTGAGGCGAGACCCGGAGACGTCTACAGCTTGCAAACAGCATTGGCCTGCAGAGTAATGAATATGGACCACAGCTTGTTAGTCATATACGATTGTGCCTAGCAACAGAGAGATACAATACCTGCTCGACTCTAGTGCTCGCCCGTCCCCTCGTTTTTCGCCACTTTCTTCACCTTTTACTCGCCATTGTGCCCGCTCTAATCTCTGCGTGACGCCTAATACAGAGACAGATCGACAACACGACATTCACCATTCAGTATAATTCGCAACCACGCTGACTTACGCAGCTACTGTAACCACTACCAGTCAGACGATATCGCGTGGCGTGCTTTCGCCGAGGCTAGCCAGATTCTGCGAGCCTCGAAGAATTGACTTCAACGAAGTGCGTTGTGTTGCGACCACCGTAGAGGCTCACCAAACGTGCTTTGCATTCTTGCGGTGTCGGATTCCTTGCGGATTGACAGAACTTAGGTTTGTCGGCACAAGAAACAGTCTCCCCACGCGCTCAACGTTCCACCGAACGCGCTAAGAACGCGTCGTGGCGTTAGCTCCTGCTGATGTGCGGCGCTTTGTTGTTTGCTGGCCGTCGTGAGCCAGTAGCTTGCCGCTGCAAATGCTGACGAAAGCTACCTTGCTTTGCGTAGCCTCACATTGGCCATGGTGGCCATCTGATAGTATCTGCGTAGCAATGCCAGTTCGGCTTGGCGCCAACCAACAGACGTTTCAGTTACGTTCTGGATACCATGGGCCGTTGCGTGCCGTATCAACTTCCACGGTAGAATGTCGATTCCAGTGCCTTTGGGACAGAGTTGCCGCACGCTCCGGATCTTCACAAAGACCTGCGCCTAGTCAACACGACCCGATTGGACACTCCGGGAAAGGTTCTAAGATGGCTAAGTTAGAGCATGGTTTGACAGTAGACACAAACTTCACGCCACATTGCGTGCGCTGGCTATGCGGCCAGAGTACTGACTGGTCCAGTAGTGGCTTGAAGGGTGGAACTCGCGGTTGCTCGATATGGGTCGCTTCCAAACGGGAATTGACGCTGCTTCGATTGCTCTAACTTTTCAGTCCCATGTACACTGCACTATATGCAGAGGAGAAATCTGCCAGCCATGTAACGGCCGGCTGGAGCGGCGTTTGAGAGGCTCCTCCGGTATAAAGTCGGCGCTTGCGGCGCGTACGGACCAGATGTGTATCAACCTCCCTGTACTTGCCATGGCAGTGTCATGCCGTCGAGTCTCGCACTGATTCACGAGGGACGCTCAGTACTCAACAGCCCGGCGCTCATGTTTTCTGGACCGAGATCCGGTCATCAAGTTCAACCCCCAGGGCAGCTATGGCTTGTGGGTTGAGACATGAGCTGGAAGGCGCCTCACCCTTCATGCCTAAATGGCACACAAATGGTTCCATGTCCCTACTGATTTCAGAGCTTCACATCTCGGCGGTCACTGTACGTTGTGCTGCTCTAACTACCCACGGTGGTTGTGAGACGCTAGCGTCCTGCGTGTCTGATTCCGACCATCTTTCTACAAATGCAATGACAAACGAGCGGTTATGAAGATAGGAAGCTATGTGTACGTCGAATTGCTACGGCTGAAGCAGAAATCCACCTCATAGCAATCTTTCAGCGATGTTTCCGGCCCATACACAACTTGTCAGCACCGGCTATTACCATGTCTGCAGATACTCTTGACAGTGCTTCAGGCGAATCATCCTTGCAGGGCGAGGAAGGTGCTACTCTATTAGACGTTATCGATCAGCTTCGAGGTTTCGGGACCATAACGCACGAACTGTCTCTTCCTCAGATAGTCGTCGTTGACGACCAGTCATCGGGCAAGAGCTCTGTCCTCGAAAGTATCTCGGGCCTAACATGCCCAACAAATGAAGGCCTGCGCACACAATTCGCCACCGAGGTTGTGTTAAGGCGGAGCAGAATCGCCAAAACAACGATCTCCATCAAGTCTACAAATAATGCCAGGAAATAAGCAATCAAAGCCTTCTCGTAAAAGTGGTAGAACGCCGATCTTGACCAACTTGCCGTTATGGTTGAAGAAGCCAAGTCCATCATGGCCTTTCGGAAGAAAACCGGTTCTTTGAGGAAGTGTTAAGCTAGAAGTATGCGATCCTAATCAGGATCATCTAACGCTCGTGATCTGCCAGGATTGTTTCAAAATACCGAGATCAACCAGTCTCCACGTGATCGAGACGTTGTGCGTAAGCTCGTGGAGGGATATATCGCACAGCCCAGGACGGTCGTCCTCGCCATACTGTCTTGTGATAGTGATTATCAGGTTCAGGGTACCCTTGACTTGCTTAAGGACACCGATCAATCGGGCGAACGTACACTGGGAGTCGCCATCATGCCGGACATGCTGAAGGAGGGCACACCAAGATTTACTGCCTTCAAAGCTCTTATCGACAAGCGCAAGTGGCCTTTGAGGCTTGGCTGGCACGTACTACGCAACCCGGATTTTACAGAAAGGCAAGACTCAAAGTGCGATCGGGTGCAAATCGAGGAAGCGTTCTTCAAGCAACCTTCATGGAACACTGTGCCTGTCGGTAACCGAAGTGCTTCTGCTCTGCGCACAAGACTTTCAGAAATGCTCAAGGCTCACATCTCGAAGGAGCTGCCCGATATCCTCGAACATTAGGAATGCGATCAAAAGATGTGAGGCGGAGAAAGAAAGGTGGGGGACGAAAGAGATACACCAGAAAAGCAGAACTATTTTATGGACATTAAAGAGAGTTTCAAGCACCTCATGACCTGTGCCCTAAATGGGTGAGTACAATGACAGCTATCTCGACGCAGAAAAACATCGTCTTCGGGCACTCATCATGAACGCTAACTAGACCTATGCAAACACGACGATGGAATTTGGTCACCGACGGGAGCTAAAGAGGATAGATGAACATGGCCAGTGGCCTCAACAACACATGGCTATCGCCCCACAACACTTTGCATTCAGAGCTCCAAGGTCTGAGGTCATCGAACACGAAAGGCTTGTCAAACAGATTATCGCGATGCAACAAAGCCATCGAGGGCTGGAGCTCCCTGGTCTACCCCAGCCGCGGCTGGGGGGAAAACTGTTCAAACAACAATCGGAGAAGTGGAAGACAATAACACAGATTCATGTTGACCACCTTGTCGATATTACTAAGCAGTTTGTCGAAGATCTACTAGCACACACTAGGAAAATCGTCAGCAGCCCTCCTCTCGAATGTGGTGGACCCCGATTTCGAAGCCCGCGAAAAGTTCCTGCGACAAACAATCGAGGAGGAACTGAAGCCCTACACCAATGAGAGACCAATGATCCTTAACGTGAACTACGCATCGAACTTGAAACCTGGCTTATGTGCTGATGAGATCTCTAAATTGAGGTCATGGCCGGAGCACACTCTTGGCGTCCTCTCCGCTCATCAAACATCGACTGGTCTAAGGCCCCGCGGCTAGAAACCTCGCCAGATGCCAACCCCTATACAGCAAAACTTGTGGGCGATACATCCGAGCACAAGGTCAACCCATTCGCCTCGCCCGTCACATCAACCAGCATCTTCGTCTCCGGAGCACCCATGTCTGTAGGACCAGATCTAACAGCATTGTCTAACCAAGTCCTTCCACCACGATCTTCCTTCGGACCGAATCTGATACCTGGAGATAGATCGTCATCATCGAGCCCGTTCAGCCGACCGGGCTCTGCGAGCAGCTCTGCAACATCAGTTGGTTCGTCATTCGAAAGCCGTAACGCCGCCAAGAGTCCTTCGCTAGGTCGCAGCCGTCTGTTGTCGAAGGGCGTGATACGGACTCCTGCCGCAAATGAAGTCGAATCGAACGTCTAATTTTCTGAAGCAGTTTCTTCATTGGGGGATCCAATCACTTCTAGACAGTATACGAACGACAGAATCCTTGCTTCTGCATGCATGGCCGACATTGCAGGTCGGTTCGGCTCGTATGTCGTCGTTGGTAGAGTTTATGGTTTCCATGTTGGAACAGCTGGGGGGTCAGGGGACTTGCGTCTCGTAGGCATCTGACGATGTTTTGCTTTGGGAGGACTTGTGAGTGAGCCTGGGCGAACGTCGAAGGAGCTCTCATTCCCTGTTTTGTAAGTTTTCGGATCTTCTAGATAGTGTGGTAGCATTTCTATTTCAATCGCGGTCTTCTGTCATTTACAGTCTCCTTCTTCTTTACTCGTCATCATACCCTCTGCAACTCGCGGCTGCGAGCAACGAGATAGGGACTCAAGATGTCCTTATTAGTTCTTACTCCTTGTGTTTTACCTACTATGCTGGCTCTTGAAGAAGTGAAACGTCCGTGCTCCTTGCTCGCCTCGCAAAGCACGGAATGAATCTTTCAAGCTGAGCATAGTCACTATTACAGCTGTCCAGTATCTGTACACACAAGAGTTTTTCTAAATGCTGCACGTACCGTACAGCTGCCTGGCGAAAGGTGGCACAGAGGGGTATTGCAAGCTGCGGATGATCGGCCTTCCCCATAAAGAGTACCAACGTGCGAGGGATTTCGTGTCAACTGGGGATAGAAGCGATCATTTGCGCACAGAGCTTTGAGCCCCACGGTCAGCTACTAAGAGCTACCCTGCTCAGGCCTCAAGTTCACTCTGTCCGTATTCGTCGCTTCAATCCTCGTCAGCTGCAAGGAAGCTCTGCATGTGCTGGTAAGCGATTCCACACTGTCTGTCGACAACTGCGATCATCCTTGTCCACAATGACAGGATACCTCTGTATGCACTTGACTCGTCCGGTCCTGGAAGCACGATGACAACAAGGAAGCATCTCAGAGATGCCGGCCGTGCAGGCCGACGAAGAGCATCCTAGTACATACTTCTGTCTGGACTTACTGTTACCCCCCCAAGAACGGTATTTGCAGCAGCAAGCGGAATACCGGGAATCATCCAATATTACTCCCACGAATGTCGATCTGGTGGCAAAGTTGAACGGCTGCTTGCCATTGGGGTGTGAGCCGCGGCTTACTACTTCGGGGCATGTAAACACTGTCGTAAAAGCTTCCAGAAAATTTTCAGTAGCTATTTTATTTAGCCATGCTTCGAAGGTGTGGAGAGAGTTGGGCAGTGGTACCAGTCACGCAACTGCCGTTCTTGCACCGACCTTTCTTCTGAATATCGTACAATACATCCTCAAGTAACGGAAGACTCGTCCTGCAGGCCGATGTGACGGCGGGGATGCTCATGCAGAGCATTTGTGGACCGGCTGAACCGCGGCGTATCCCCACTCCACGTTTAAGGCTTGTTCTACTACTAGTGGAGAAATAAGCATGAAAAAGCACTGCATGCCGCAGGCTGGAGTGGTCTGCATTTGTTCGCACGTAATAATACCAAAGCTGCAGCGTCATGAAGATGGTGTTGACAGAGCTTTATTCTAGGGTCGGAAGTAGGGGACACGGTAGAGTCCGTACGGCAAGGTTGAAGCTCATGACAACATGTACCAGCGGCACCTCCTGCCGCACAGTGACAAGCACCTGCATGGCTACTCGTCTCAAGGTGCCTGTTCATCGAGGTACACAGTCAAGCAGCTTTTCTTGCTCACTTACGTTAGCAAGCTTGTTCCTGGTCTATCTAGAGCTTTTGGCGCTAGAACGTGCCTCTTCTTGATCTACAAAATGCTGAATCCTAGCTGGATTTGTTCTTTGATAAGTAGTTTATAGCACGGTGTCACAATTTATCCACGCGAGGACACCTTGTGGGAGGGGAAACTTTTCTGGGCGGTACCACAAGCCATGCACGTTGTGTTCCGTTCATGCATGAACAGGTTTTGTACATGTAAAGGTACCAGCATCGGCCTTTCCACCCGTGCACGAAGACCTCGTGATCTACTGAAGGCAGAAGCTTCGGTGTCCGCAATGCTTTTATGGTACCATATCCCACACTGTTTGGGAAAGGTATGCCGTGGTTTGCGGGGTAAAGGTGCAGGGTGCCCATTCTAGGAAGATCGTCCCATAGGCTACGGAATTAGCTCATCCCGGGTAGTGGAATGTGCCTGAGAGTACTAACACCAGCTAGGGTAGATCGATGCTCGCTGACGCAGATCATCCATCGATCAGGTCAAGTTTCTGAAAATCCTGACAGCTTCAAGCAGATGCTCGCTGATCCGTTTGCTCTGCTACCGGCAGATCTGCCATTCTGACAATGTGGGAGCTCCTCACATTCAAGACCTGATGTAACGCCCTTCGTGCTCTTGCCGTAATAATCTCATTTGACTTTCAGACAAGAATTCAAGGAAGCTGCGTGTTAACTCCTGTGTCTGCTCAGCAGATCTAGGTATTTATCCCGACACAGCACCCTCTTTCATCTTTGGTCCTATCTATTCTTCCCACGAATCGTTGTTCCCTATCTTAGTGAAGTATCTGAAATGTGGCTTGCCAATACCGCTGTGGCGGCCGCCAGTTTGGCTATCCTAGCGTCTGCTACCGTGAGTGCTTCCAGGAGCTTCTAATCCTTGCAACGTAAGCAACAAGCAGTAGAATGCTTGTCTGTTGCCGGCGACTTCAAGTCCAAGACTGACGTCAATAGCCATTCGAACGCCTTGACAACCTGGGAAAACGACAAACCGATGAAGCTTCTACAGATGACTACACCGGCCCACTAGCATATTCTCCTCCAAAATATCCGTCACCATGGGGTACAGGATCAGGAAACTGGTCCTCGGCTTACGACAGAGCAAGAGAATTTGTATCGCAACTTACCTTGGATGAGAAGGTGAACCTAACCACCGGCGTCGGCTGGGAAGGCGAGCAGTGCGTTGGCAATGTTGGTTCTATACCAAGACTGGGACTGCATTCACTATGTATGCAGGACTCGCCTCTTGGTGTGAGATTTGCAGACTACGTCTCTGCCTTTCCTGCAGGCGTTAACGTAGCTGCTACATGGGACCGAAACCTAGCTTACGCACGAGGCTATGCAATGGGCTCAGAACATAGGCAGAAGGGAGTTGATGTGCAGCTTGGTCCCGTTTGTGGTCCTCTCGGTCGAGTCCCAGAAGGTGGCCGTAACTGGGAAGGATTTGCGCCTGACCCATACCTTACTGGACAATTGATCGCGCCGACTATTCAAGGCATCCAATCTGCAGGTGTGATCGCTTGCACGAAACACTACATCTTGAACGAGCAGGAGCACTTCAGGCAAGCAGGTGTAAGACTGAAGCCCCAGACCTTCAAGCGAAACAAAGACTGATCCAAGTAACAGGAAGCTCAAGGCTACGGTTTTAACATTACCGAATCCATCAGCGAGAACGTCGACGATAAGACGATGCACGAACTTTACTTGTGGCCATTTGCCGATGCTGTGCGCGCTGGCACGGGCGCAATAATGTGCTCATACAACCAAATCAACAACTCGTATGGTTGCGGTAACAGTTATACTCAGAACTATCTGCTCAAGCAGGAGCTCGACTTCCAGGGCTTCATCATGTCCGACTGGCAGGCTCAGCACTCCGGCGTTAGCGATGCTCTAGCTGGTCTCGATATGACCATGCCAGGTGACACTGTCTTCCTCTCAGGTGATTCCTTTTGGGGAACGAACTTGACAATTGCCGTCCTCAACGGCACAATCCCACAGTACAGATTGGACGATATGGCTGTGCGCATCATGGCTGCGTACTACTACGTCGGACGCGACACTGTCGATGTGCGTACGAACTTCGATTCCTGGACACGTGACACCTACGCACCGATCCACTATGCAGTTGAGTCACAAATCGGTCTTGTCAACTTGCACATCGACGTTCGCGACGATCACGCTACCCTTATCCGCGAGATCGGTGTTGCTTCCACCGTTCTGCTGAAGAACAACGGTGCTTTGCCTCTAAGCGGACACGAGAAGTGGACTGCCATCATTGGTGAAGATGCTGGAAGCAATGCATACGGTGCCAATGGCTGCTCTGACCATGGCTGTGACAACGGTACTCTGGCAATGGGCTGGGGATCTGGTACTGCAGACTTCCCGTATCTTGTCACGCCCGAGCTGGCCATCACTTACGAAATCCTCAACACCGGGAAAGGTGAAGTTTTTGCTGTTACCGACAACTATGCAGAATCGCAGATCGTTGCTACTGCCGAACAGGCCTCAGTATCTATCGTGTTTATCAATGCTGACTCTGGAGAGGGTTACATTAGCGTCGATGGCAATGAGGGCGACCGCAATAACTTGACTGCGTGGGGAGATGGTGACCGTCTCATTCAGAACGTCACGTCTGTGTGCAACAACACCGTTGTGGTGATTCATTCCGTGGGCGCAATTGACATCTCTGCATGGAACGAGAACGAGAATGTCACTGCTATCTTATGGGCTGGTCTTCCAGGTCAAGAAAGCGGCAACGCAATTGTTGATGTGCTCTACGGCAAGGCTAACCCTGGTGGCAAACTTCCTTTCACGATGGCAAAATCTGGAGATTACCTCACCCATATTCTCAGAGTTCCTAACAATGGGCAAGATGCACCCCAACAGGACTTCAATGAAGGTCTGCTCATCGACTATCGAGGATTCGACGCCAACGACATCACGCCTCTCTACGAATTTGGATTTGGTCTTAGCTACACCACTTTCAGCATTTCGGACCTTGTCATCACACCAGTTTCCGCAAGTGCCTACACGCCAACCACAGGCCAGACTGAGGCCGCTCCAACTTATGGCTCCATTGACACCGATGCGAGTGCTTACCTCTTCCCCAGCAACATTGACCGTGTACCACTGTATATCTACCCATACCTCAACAGCACAGACCTCGAAGCTGCCTCTGCAGAAGAGGACTATGGTATGCCAACAGAGGAATACGTCCCATCCGGTGCTACTGATGCAACGCCGCAGCCGCTTGTACCCGCGGGTGGTGCCCCTGGCGGCAACCCTGGTCTGTACGAGACGGTCGCCACCGTGCAAGCAACGGTTCAAAACACTGGATCTGTCGCTGGTGATGAAGTGGTCCAAGTGTATGTCGGTCTTGGTGACGGTGAGCCTCCAAAGGTCCTTAGGGGCTTCGAGAGAATCACAGTTGCTGCGGGTGCTTCTGCAACGTTCTCGTGCGAGCTGACGAGAAAGGATGTGTCTGTTTGGGACACAGTTAGCCAAGACTGGGTACAGGTCGAAAACCCAATCATCTACGTTGGCTCTTCCAGCCGCAACCTGCCACTTAGTGGAACATTCAGCGGCTCCGGCGGTTCCTCCTCACAGCAATCCAGCCCCTCGGCTGCTCAAAACTCCGCTCCTGCTGCCAGCGGATCTGTTGTACCAGTCTCTCAGATCTCCGATGGTCAGCCACAAGCGCCAGTCTCAACCGTTGCACCAGTGACTGAGATTTCTGATGGCCAAATACAAGCACCCACTACAGCCGCCGATTCTGCTGCTAGCGCTAGTGCCGCCACTGCTCAAGCAATGCAGTCATCTGCAGGAGCTTCAAGCTGGGGCTACCAGAACGGCCAAGCTACGTGGCAAGCTTGGACCTCAACTCAGGCAGCATAGAGTGATGTTGTGTTTGAGGTTGTGACCATCCCACCTAGAGCGATAATAATGCTAGGAGCCGTGTTTTGGATGATCTAAGTGGCAGGAGTATGTACTGTACAGATGCGCAGCCGCATAAATGGCAGATAATGAATAATGGGAGAACTCCTGTTTCTCGCTAGCATGACTCGCTAGATTCGAAACCAGCCATCCACGATCTGGCTCCTTCCCGTGACCTCTGATTGGTTCAGGCAGATCTATCACTAACCTTATTCGAGCTAGGTCAGATCTCGAACAGGAGCCAGTCGAGGGTCATGACTTCATACAGGTACCAAGGACAAAGCAGCTACGCGAACCTCGCAGTGTCTGTTCACGACCCAAGCTCAACATATTCGAGCCCGATTGGAAAGTATCGCTCGCTGGTAGCTTTAAAGTGCGCAGAATTTAGACCTTCACATGAACGCTTAGAGCTAGATCCGACCGAAACAAGCTCTTGACAGCCATAATCACACAGCTCAGGAAACGCGATCTAAGCTATATGCCTCAATATCCTGCTAGCAGGTCCCGTAGCTCCTAACCCTTTCGCGCCATATAGATTTCCTAACCCGAGTACTACGTGCTCTGCAGCCCACCGGTATCTCGTTTCGCCACCTCAACACATCCACCATGCCCCCCAAATTCAAGAGGCCATCAATAGACCAACATCAGTCTTCGCCTCCAGCCTCTCCCAACCAGTCTAAACTTGCATCTGGCCCCAGAACCAAACACACGAAATCATCGCCATCGAAACCTATACCCGTCGGACCACGAGTCCTCTACTGGTTCCGTACCGACCTCCGCGTCCACGACTCCCCGGCCCTCCACCATGCGCTCAGCCTGAATCCGTCCGTCTTCATTCCGATCTGGACGTGGGACCCGCACTACGTGTACCGCGCGCGCGTGGGACCGAACCGGTGGAAGTTCCTGCTCGAGAGCCAGACGTGTCTCAGCGAGAGCCTGACCGAGCTGAATCCACGACAGAAGCTGAATGTAGTAAGGGAGGCGCCGGCGAGCGTAATTCCGAAGCTTGTGCGGAGGTGGAAGGTCGATGTGCTTGTTTTTGAGAAGGATACGGATGCGTATGCGAGGGGCAGGGATGAGGAGGTGAAGAGACTGGTTGACGAACTGGGGCTGGGTGTTGAGGTTGTTGTGTGTGGGCATGGGAGGACGTTGTTTGACCCCGACGAGCTGGTGAGGTGTAATGGGGGCCAGCCGACGATGACGATGAGCCAGACGGTGAAGGCGAGTGCGCAGATTGATCCGGGTGACGGCGGCAAGAAGGGGGACCCGCGGCGGTGTGTGCCTACGCCGGTGAGTTTGCCGGAGCCGCTGAGTGCGGAGGAGATGGATTTGAGCGGAGATCCGGAGTTTCGGCATGAGGTGCCGGAGCGGGCACCGGACTTTAATCAGGAGCATAGGAGTGGGAAACAGGAAGGGCATTATGAGAGTGTTGCCGGACCGAAGAATGATTTTGCGGTCGTTACACTGGGAGAGATGGGCATTGATCCGAAGTTGGCGATGAGTCCGCATAAGGGCGGCGAGAAGGAGGCTTTGAGGTTGTTGAAGACCTACATCGACAACGAGGAGTATACCGGGACATTCGAGAAGCCGAAGAGTAGCCCGGCCGACTTTGGACCGCAGAGCACCACACTGTTGTCACCACATCATCATTTCGGCACGTTGAGCGTGCGGAAGTTCTGGTGGGATGTCCAAGGGGTGTTCGAGAAGCGGAAGAAAGCGGGAAAACAGAATGCGCCGCCACCGGCCAATTTCCCCGGCCAGCTGTTGTTCAGGGACATGTACTTTGGCGCACAAGCTGCGCTGGGCTACGCATTTGCGCAGACGAGAGGCAACAAGATTGCGCGCTTCATCCCGTGGCACCTGCAGAGCAATCATTCTGACACGCCTGTGGGTGAGCACCTGCTAGATGGAACTTACAATGTGGATGATGAGCAGGCAGAGGTATATTTTCGACGTTGGAAAGAAGGACGGACGGGCTTTCCCTGGATTGATGCATTGATGCGCCAGCTCAAGTATGAAGGCTGGATACACCATCTCGGTAGACATTCGGTCGCCTGTTTCTTGACCAGAGGTGGGTGCTATGTGAGCTGGGAGCGAGGCGCTGAGGTGTTTGAAGAGTGGCTGGTTGATCACGAGACAGCGTGCAACGTCGGCAATTGGATGTGGTTGAGCTGTACCGCCTTCTTCAGCCAGTTCAGCAGGATGTACAGCCCAGTTGCTTTCGGAAAGAAATGGGATCCAGAGGGTCATCTTATACGGAAATATGTGCCTGAGCTCAAAAACTTCGATTCTAAATACATCTATGAGCCGCACAAAGCACCCATAGCAGACCAGAAAAGATGGAGCTGCCAGATCGTCGGTGATGGGACCGAGAAGGGTACGGAAGATCTGGCTAAGTACCCAAAGCCGATGTTTGATTTCAACGAGAAGAGGCAATTTTGCCTAGACAAGATGAAGGAGGCATATGATGCTCACATGTATGGTAATGATGAGAGGGTGATAAGCGGAGAGTGGAAGAAGATGTTCAATTATGTGGATGGCAAGACCGCTATGGATGAGACCGGCGGGCTGTTGTCAGGGACCAAGAAACGGATGAGGACTCCCGACGACCACGAGCATGGCGATGGTGAACATGCTGATGTCGGCGATCAGATTGACGAAGAGCCACCGCGCAAAGCTGCGAAGTCGAGCGGGACTGCGAAAGGCTCAAAAGGGGCCCAAACCAAGCTTGATGGTATGGTAACGAGGAGCAAGAAGTCTTGAAGAAAGCATATGGCTGTGTGTTGGACTTGTTCAGGGGCCGTCTAGCAAGCTTGTCACATCGAACTGTCTAAGGTATCGCAAAGTCACTGGTGTGCCGCATGCAGAAGGCAAGGTTACACATGCCGTCCCTCCCGCTGTGCTTCCCGAGGCAACGATAACCCTGAAACAACCTAATGTCTTGGCGCATAACGGTTCTCGAGCAAGCTGTCGACCATCGAGGCCTCGCACTCGATGCTTGTATCTACTTGGGGCTGTGCGTACATGCGCAGCGCCGAAAATTGCAGATCACAGTCGTACGAAGACAATGATTCCCTTACCTCAGACGATGCAATGGACCATCAGGTCCTGATCCGGCAGAGTTGGTCACCGACTAGGTTCGCATATTGTTGACGTTGGTCGGGTCAAGGCAGCTGCTGCCTATGGTGATGACTGCGACATTGGCGTTCCCAGTTGAGGCGGAGCTGGTGCTGGACAGCTTTCCTCAAACATTGTCGTGACGGGCTGGGGTGTCATCTTCAGTACCTACCTACAGGTAAAGAGCACCAGCGATATGCTACAGGAGACACACTTTGGTGTTTTGTGCGAAGAGTGCGTCAGCTCCAAGTCTTGCGGCTGTCGGTGCAGCTGAGTGATATTGCTCTGCGCAAAAAACCAGAGGCAATGTCTTCGCCGTGTTGACTTCTAGGACAAAGTCTCTCGACACCCAAGAGATGAACTGGCATGGAAGTACTGCGGTGGGTGAAGATATCAAAATCACAGCTTAGGAACCCGTGTGTTCTTGACCTTGAAGAGTTCTCGCCACAGCAGGTGTTGATGGTAGGGTCAAATGCACAGAGCTGCCGTGAAGACGACATGGAGATGTGGCGTGTGTCGAGATCAGACACTCAGAGCAGGCACTTTCAAGTGCATTTGCCACCGTGTGTCGGGAAGTCACGACTTTAAATGCACACCCAGGATGTTTCTGCAACGGGGACCAAAACAAAATACAACGAGTTCGGCGCTGAGGTTGTTCCATTTCCAGCATCTTGGTGGCATCGCGTCTGTTAGGGCGAGGCGTGTTTACTTACATCCAGCTATTTGGGCAATTCACACGTGGTGGACGCGTTCAACGATTTCACATCTTGGTGTGTCATCTTTCAGATCACCACATTCGGGTGACATTGTCGATTCACCGGCTTCAGCAGGCGTTCAGGTGGTCAGCCACTGTGGCCAGACTCACTCCTGTGCCATTCTTCATATCGAGCGACACTTACTTCAGCATCTATACTTGAACGCTGTTCATCCACAATCTTGTCCACTTTGGGACAGGTCAAATCGCTCCATCATCTTTCACGGTAATCCGATTAGATTCTGAAATTTGATCGATCTTCTTCTAAACCACGACGACAAGTGCACCCCAGTAGACATGGGTGCGATCCCAAGCATGTCACTTGCGAGGCGACTTAAGCGACAATATGTCCGAAAAGGCACCAACAATGCACCTGGTATACAACCACCCACCTCTCCTCCACAAATCGCCGATCTGGCCTTCAACATTCATGGCTGGGCCCTGCAGGATGGCATGGCATGGCGAAAGACGTTCGAGGTCATCAATGCATACAAAGCAACCATGGTCAAGGGTGGATTTGAAAAAAAGATCCAGGAGCTGCGCGATGAGAACCAAGGCGTGGTCTACCGAGAAGATCTTGGCTATACTGCGCGAGAGCTCGATCCCAATCTTGCAACCACCGACCCGTCTGTAAGCCAGTATCTTGTTGTCGGGTACACGCTCCAAGAGGAGGATCCAGTTTTTCTAAACAACAAGACCTTTGCCAGGTATTCTGAGAACGAGCTTGTTGGTGAGACTCGCCCACAGCCTCAGAACCTGGTTATGTGGGGCCAGGTGCGAACCCCCATCCTGGTTGTCACTCCGATCAAAGAGAACACTGGCACGTCTGTAAGACTATTTGGCCTGATCATGCCACGCAGCGGCCTATGCCAGCCAGTTCTGCTTACCCACGAGCGAATATTCTACCGATGGGAGTTCCGCGCCAGTGCTGGAGCCCGCCCTGTCCAAAGAAACAAGAACTGGAACCAGATTGTCATCGACAAAGCCAGAGAGCTGACCCCATCAGAAAGCCTTGTGCCCCAGCATGATGGCAGCTTCGAACGACCACTCAAACGACGAAGATCTAGCAGCGACGAAGGGCCTATTGTCAAGCTAGAAGAGGACGGGTTGTGGGACGACTTGCCACAAGATGACCTGGAGAACTCGGAAGTGTTCGAGCTGGTGCTTGTTCTGGATCAATTATTCGAGAGACTGTCGGATAGATACAATCCAACGACCATCCCACCTGAGACACCTAACGTGGCGACGAGACTCAAGATCATCCTGACACCAGAAAGTCGAGGCATCATCAATGCCATTCGCGCTAGTAGGAGCTCGAGAATCAACCAGGAGGTCCACGAGAGCTTTGTCCGAGTCAGTAGGGGCCATCATGTTCCATCGGCGGAAACATCTCAAGGTCTCATGCACTTCACATACCCAGGCACCACTTTTGGCAGGGCAGAAGCGGAGACAGTGGTTAGAGATATCAGAGGACTCTGGCCAAAGCTTGCCCACCTGGCGGATGTCAACGCCGTACTTCGCCTCAAGGAGGTCATGGATGAAGCAGGCCTCGCAATCGGCTTTGAGGCAATGAAGGACTTCTTCATGTCAGCTCTAAGTCACATTCGGCTCAACCCAAACATGACCGACGCCGAGCTCCAGACCAAGCTGCACGATGCCATACAGGTAGCGGTGTTCGCTAACCAATCGGCTTCGGGTGGGGCTCAGGTTGACACTAACATCGGGATGGATGCTGTGTTTCTGGTCACTTTGCTGAAAGACATGCTTGTCATCCACGACTGGCAGTCAAATGCGACCAAAGCCATGTACACCGGCAGCTTTCCTAATTCATTTGCTGGGATGGAGATGGAACACTACTTGGAGATCAGAAGTGTGGGAGCTGCGACTGACGACCTTCTGAACACAGTGAAGTATCTTATAGGCAGTGCGAAGGCGAAGCAATGTGGTGTGGACGATGTCTTGCTATGGCTGGAGCGACTTCGTCTGCGAATCCGACAGGTTTGAGGGGTGCAGAGGGGGTTGAAAGATATGCTGACAGACGGTGACGTGGGTGCATGTGGTAATTGAGGAAGGGTTAGACATCTGGATTTCGGTATCCTAGAAGCGACAGCAAGGTGTTGATCGGCGCTGCGGTCAGGGCAATATTACTCATTACTCCACTAATTTCGGGCGCCTAACACCTAAACTTTGGCTGCGTCATAGCGTTTGTTTTAGCTTAGATTAGAACCCCCCGGGCCTCCTAAGTCCGGGTAATTATGGCTCACAATGCGAGCACGCTCATTCTACCATTCATAACACAATATCCATACACGAATCAACCCGTTCTCAACCAGGTCAAACGCTCCTGTCTGCACCCAACGCGACCAACATGAAATTGTGACGACTGCGCGCAGGTAGGCGACTTGGCTCCAGGCCAATCAGGCCTCGCTGGTCCAGGAAGTAGTACCGGCACCCGCACCAGCACCAGCACCAGCACCCACCCCCCGGCCAGAAGGATGAGCACTCTGCTGCATCCTATCCATGGAGCGCGCGACAAATGCCGGCCGAAACATCAGGTGCTCGTGCTGAAATGCTACCCGAAATACCAAAAGACGGTGCAAGAGGTCAAGCCCAACTCGAGCGAATTGAGCTATCTCCTATACTATGCCACCACACGCAGAGGCAAGCTGCCCAAAGTTGGCGCCTTCCTCGAGAAGAAGACGGCTAGCGATGTCTGGCGAAAGAAGCTGGGGTAAGAATGAACATCAGGCCTGAGCACCGGGCTGCGGCTAGAGCTGACGCGAATGGTAGCAACGTCCAAGTCACCCTCCAGATCCTCACGGCTATCATCGAGAAAGACCCTGGCGACCTAGCCCTCTACGCTGGGTCAGTGCTGACCGTCCTGGATACCGTGCTCGGCTCCAAGGATATCAACATGGTGGAAGAGTCAATCCCGACCTTCGAGTCCTACTGCAGGCATACCGACGCTGCTTCGCTTGCCGCAGACCAGGAACGGACGAAGCAGTACATGTCACTGGTCCAGCAATATGTCGCTTTTGCGACCGTTGACAAAAGCACCGCAGCAACGTCTGCGCAGTCCATCCCGACTTCGACCAGGTGGAGGACAATCGCCCTCAAAGCCATCCGCGCCGTGGTTGGATCAGACGCCCTGGGCGTGGAAACAACAGAACAACTCAATCTAGTCACCCCGGTCACACTCGAGAATCTGCATCTCGAAGCTGGTGCCAACTTGGCACCTTTACAAGAGAGAGCCTCCACGAGCGAGAAGCACAGCTTCGACATGGCTCGCAGACGCAGGATGAGTACAGCCACCGTGCCTAGCGTCGACGAGACCTCCACCGACCCAGCCACTGCTGCCGAGACCACTGCGGATGCAGACAAGCTTGCGGAAGAGGAAGTAAAGGTTCTGGCCATCCGTTGTCTGAAGCAGATATTCTCCGTCAGCACAGGTACCAGCAGAACACAAATGCGCATAGCCACAGCTACTGTGCTGCGGTATATCGCCATGAAAGAGAGGCCAAGCACAGCGACCCGAGCTGACTCGAATGCCAACGCCACTCCAGATTGGGCTACTAGACTGTTCGAAACTATTGCGAGATGGACCCCCGTCCAGGACCGTTTCATCATTGTTATCGTGACGATAGAGACATTGGTCAGGTCACCAATAGTCGAGTCGATCCTCGAGAGGCAACTCATTCTGGCCACACTAATTGACTGGCTGCTCCGTTCAGACATTAATCTCATCGGTCTGAGTGTCATGGATGTCTTGCTCCGGCTGGTCCAACACACCCTGTTGTTGCTTCAACTTGGCTCTAGGGACTCGGCAAACCTAAGGCACACCCAGCAGGCAGACACGCTGGGTCTTTACAAGGATATGGCAACTTCCTTCGATCCTTCCCACCTCATTACTGAACCAGGTCGGGGCCGTTTACGCGACACGAAGGAGTCGACGCCGTCTCCAGTTCGCGTCGAGTTGTTGAATGTCCTCCAGCGCTGCATCAGCGACCTTGCTACTCACATTTATTACACCGATCAGATTTCAGATATGCTGACTGCAATCATGGCCCGCCTCAAGCCATCATCTGCGTCAGACGTGCCAACCGCGGCAGCGGCAGTTAATGATCCCGTGGGTGCTACCAAGGCCATCTTAGACTCCGGACACCTGCACGAAGACTCCGCGACAAGCGGCTTCTTCTCCTTCGCAACCGCAAGGGTTGTTGCTCTGAAAGCGGTCAAGGACATACTCCTCACAGCTCACAGCCGCCGAACAAGCGCAGGTGCATCGGCAGAAGTGCGCAGCAGGGTTGGCGCTCAAGTCTGGGACGGCACCCAGTGGCTACTGAAAGACGACGATCCAGAAGTCAGGACTGCATATGTGGATGCAATTGTGACGTGGTTGAGGCTAGAGACCAACCAGACGGATCTGCATCTGCCGCAAGATGGCCCACGTATGCCAAAAACGACCAAAAGGGAGCGCCATGCAAATGGCGAGGTCTCGATCGCTAAACGCGCCGCGTCCAATGCTTCACGCAAAGGGGAACGGCGGACCAAATCCTCGTTCCTGCAGTTGCTACATATTGCTATTTATGACGACGCGGTCGAACGGGCCGAGCATGAGCCCAGTATACTGCTGCTCTTCCTCCTGTTATGGACGCTCGTCGAACGACTCGGCCTGAATGCCATCCGAACCGGTCTACCCATGATGATGAACCTACAGGGTGCAGTTCTCAACGGCAACGATCATTCTCCAGCTGCGAAGGCACGGGTCGCTGCGTTGGTGCATGGCTACCTGTGGGCCATTGCAGAGAAGTTCGACTTCGAAAGCTCGGGTCTGGGCATGGAACTCAATAGCGAAATGTCTCGACGGAAGCGTTTCGGCTGCTGGTGCGATCGAATCAAGTTCCCACCTCTAGCCATCTCACAGATCGTGACCTCGAGTCTAGCGAGCCAGAACCAAACAAACGTCTCTGAACAAGCAGCTGACGCGATCCGCCCTTTCCTCAATATCACTGCATTCGTCGAAGAGGTGGCTACAGCATATGATCAGTCTCTGGCCGCACCTCACGCATCACCACCATCTTCTCCAGGTCGTGTTTTCTCGGTGCCCACGCTAGGATTTGGTTATGGCTACAATGCAGGGCCAGTTCATAAGCCAAGCCCCGAACATCAGATACCTCAAAGGATAAAGGATGAGATGTGTGGTTCCTGGTCGCGAGAAGCATGTTTAGCCTCTGTCGACAAAGAAAGCAATCCTTCAATAGCAGGTTCGCGGACTGCTGCGTCATCCATGGGGCCTGGAAGACAGCATCTTTCAGTACACCAGAAAGTCAACGGTGGTGTGAGCGGGCAGCAATCACCTTCAGAAGCAGATCCAGTGCAGGTGCCACCCATGACTGCTGGTCTCGGCAGCCTAGGTCGAGCTCGGAATCTTAGCGCCGCCAGCTCATTGCGTCATCCAGATACTTCAAGTCGCGACTCGACAATGAGGGTGTCAGATCTCAAGAGAGCATTGGCTGGCGCCAATGGCGATTTGAGAAGTCACAGTCCGCTAAGAACTGCCAACGGTGGACGGCGAATCGGTACGAGCAGACGTAGTGCTCGTTCTCGTAGGAGTAGTAGTGACAGCGAGAGTATGGTGTCATGGAATCCCACCGATGGTGATGACCACTCATCCATTGAAGGCGAGAACAGCCAGAAGTCACGGCCTGAAACAGCTATTCCACAATCACAGCCGCAGCCGCAGATACAGCAACAACCAGAGGCGCCGGTTGCATCCACATATCATGACCAAGTAACGGTCATGTCAAACCCTGCGGTCGACACCGACATACCGCCTGTCCCGAAGATACCAGATACCTTGAACATGCAAACGGCGGGGACCTGGCCACGTGACTCTTCGCCAGACAAATACTCAGCTCCAAATCTCACACAGGAACAGTTAGCAGCTTCGGCTTCGTCACACACAGCCTTACCGACAAGGATGGACAGTGCTTCCTTGAACACTCTGCCAAGAACGAGAGGTGAGAGAACAAAGAGGAGGGTAAACTCAAGACCAGCTAGCCGGGCTGGTGGTGCCAGCGTATGGAGTCACAGTACGAGCGGAAGAAAGACGGATCTGAGCAGTTTGCTGAACAGCATCAAAGTTGGCGACGTGGGCGAAGAAGAGGAAAGCAAAAGGAGTGTGAGTGGTGGGAGTAATAGGATGTTGCGGCCGCCTTACTAAGGTTTGCACATATGGATTGTAGTCGTCGCAATTAGCGAGTCTTATTTAGCTTGAAATCGAGCAGTCCTTCTAGAGCAACTACCTTTCTCTTTCCCCATTTTCACTGTCCAAGTTCTAAGAAGCTTGAAATCGCTGTACCGATGACCTAAGCTATGACAGCGTGTAAAGTGTGTCGCTAAGACGCCATCTGAGGATTTATCTGCTCCTGGCGGACGTACTCTTCAATCCCTCGTTTCGCGTCGCCTACCTACACTGCTGACTGAAGGACCACGCGAGACACTCACTCATACAATGCCAGAGAACAAGGCAATACCAACGGTCCTGCAAAGAACGCTTCCCATAGTCCGGGCACTGACCGACACAGGCTAATACATGTCAATGTCGATGGTAACGTCAACATTGTTCTCAACGGCAACACGACAAGAACTACCCAGGCTGCCTGCCTGTCTGCCTCTACAATCACAACACTTCTCCCCCCACGCCAGCCAGACATGCCACTTGACATCACGCCAGCCTCGTCGCTCCTCGACCTAGAGCTAGATTCCGCGCAAGAGCAAGGCGGTGCGCGGAGCTGGCGCACGGGCAATCCCGCACTCGACGCGGCGCTCCCGCCCGATCTGTGGTGCGGCGGGACCGTTGTCGGGATCGGGGCCAGCGGAAGCGGTCTCGACGCAAGCGCGAACGCAGCGTCGTCGCTGGCGCACGAGATCATCGCCACGCATCTGCTTGACCAGCAGCATCAAGCCGAGACGGGCACGCGTGCAAGTCCAGGGCCAGACACAGCGACGCACGCCCCCGGGCCCGAGCACCATACGTCCGTGTACATCATCGCGCCGCCGGACCAGGGCACGTCGTCGATCCGGCTGATCTCCCGGCTTCTCGGCGAGAGGATATCTAAGACGCAGCCGCAGCCGCAGCCGCAGCCGCAGCCGCATTCATCTGACAAAACTAGACCATCATCATCCGCCGCCGCCACCGCCACCGCCGCCGCCGCCACAGCTAAATCGCTCCTAACCCGCATCTCGCTGCTGCAATACCTCGACATGGCGGGTCTAAGCGAGGCGCTAGCCGAGATCCGTCCTTCTCCGTCCGCGCAGCACACGAACACGAACACGAAAGGCAAAACGGTCCTCCTCGTCCAGGGCCTAACGGCGACCGTGAACGCGACTCTGAGACGTAGCGGGGTCGTGACGAGCGCGGCGCTAGCGGCGGGCGTGGTCGGGGCGATACGGGACGTGGTCCGCGGCGGGACGTGTATCGGGCTGGTGGAGGTCGAGGCGGGCTGGACGGCGGCGCGGGACGCGAGTGCTTCGTCTGCGGTCGCGACGGCGTTTGCGGCGGGGAGTGGGCGCGTGTTGAGCGGGACGGGGCTCGTGAGTGCGGCGCTGTGGCGGGTCGTGCTGGCGGGGATGGATGTTGTGGTCGTGGTGCACGATGCGGATGGGAGGGTCGATGGGCGCGGGGACGGGAAGAGGGTCGGGATTGTCGAGGTGGGCCGCGATGAGCGCGTGGATCATGCGGGCGAGGCGAGTGCGTTGGGGGCTTGGGCGGTGTGGGAGGGAGGGGAGGGCCTGAGACGCGGCGTATAGGGACTGGGACTGGGACTGAGATTGGGACTGGATCTGATGGGAGTGGTTACTTCGCTACTAAACCAGTATTCTGCGATGGGTCTGTTCGGGCCCTGGTAGATTCTATGTATGTGTGCTTTCGGCCGCTCTCGACTCGCTCCATAGACGTTAGGATAACTGATTCTAGATCGTATCATAATCGTCGTGTGTCTGATACCTCAGCATCGAGCAATGCAGCTGCCAGACCAAACAGTCTCTCTCAGCGAAGTCTCCTGACGTGTCCCGAGAAACGCTAAGCAGAGGGTAGCAACGAAACAAGAAACAGGAACAGGAACAGGAATAGGCTGTATTCCAAGCGCTGGGTAATATGTAAGTTAACAATCAGATTTCCAACCAACACCTCGCTCAAGCAGCAAAACCCAGGTAAGATAGCGGCAAGACTAGCGTCTGCCGCTCTTCCTTACACCCCTAGACGGGGCGCCTCCTCCACCAAATTCGGCCGGGTCGACGGTGCGATAACCGCTCTTCTTCCTCCTCGCCGGCGGCTCCGGACTGTGCTCCTCGATGACCTCTACTATATCCTCGTCCTCCTCTTCGACGACCACGGCTTCTGGCTCGTCGACACTCATCTCTTCTTCGACGATGACGTGCTCAGGCTCTTGCCGTGGCTGGGGCCTGCTTGCTCTGCGTGAGGTACGAGTGTCGCGTCTGGTCGACCTTCGACTTTCCCTGACCACCTTTTTCGGAGGTGGTGCAGGGGCCTCACTCATGGAAGAGGCGGTGGGCGAACGCTTGCTTGCTCGGCGATAGCGTCTTTCTTCGATGACCTCCTCTCCTCCACGTCTTCCCGAGGCGGCGCGGAAGATGAACAGCATGATGAAGAAGATGAGGAGGAAGCCGAGAATGGCGCCGAGTGTCACACCCACCACGGCCCCGGGTTGTGGGCTGCTGTTGAGGTTGGCATATGTGGTTGGGATGGCGAGGATTTGTTGCTGTCTCTTGACGGATGGTAGTTTGCCAACCGAGGCGGCTGCTTTCTGGGCACTTCTTGAAGCTATTGATTTGGCCACGGCACTCACGCCTCGCGTGGCCAGGCTTGTGACCCGGTTGATGACGAGTGCGAAGACTGAGACTAGGGCTGGATCGTCTGCATCTTGGGCTCGTGTAAATAAGCCGAGGTGTTGTGGGTGGTGGAAGTCCACCAAGCTGGAGGGCGCCATGACAGGCAACACAGTATTTGCTCTCTTGAACGACTCGATCTATTGCATCGCTCTGAGACTCGGTGCGTGAGAGGAACCTGTTTCTCGGTCGATGAGGCGGTGATGCGGGGGTTCGCTGCTGCCCAAGCTCTTGACTTTGGGCGGTGTATAACGAGCGTGGTCGAGGTCGGCAACAAGGATTGGAACAGTGAGACGAGATGAGGAGGAAGAGAATGGCGACAGCGGTGTTGAGGAGTGAGCAGGCCCAGAAAATGAATGGCAGAATACGATATACCTGATCAGATAGCGAGATGGAAAGCGCTGATGGTGAAGCAGTATGCGTCATCGTGATTGGCAGGCTATCTCGGGATCGTCCTTCCAGCCACGCCTAAATCTCGCGCTATCCGGGCTTGCTCCATGCTCATCCATGCTCAGAGTGGCTGGTGCCGTCGCTAGCCTCGGCCGACTTGCTTTTTTGCCTTTCTGACGTGTGCAAAACCAGATGGCTGGGCATGCTGCTGGACATCCTTCATGCGCGTGAGATTGGCGCGTCGCGCTCCAACTGGGCTCGCGCCTTGGAAAAAGTGTCTCACTTGGCACATGATGACTTCAGTGAGCCATGAGCAAGTAACATGTTACGCGTTCTTCATGCGCAGGCTTCCGATCAAAGCATGGCCGATTGGCGACCGTCAACACTTCCAGTCTATGTGCACTCTACATGTCAGAGGCCCTCAAACGCACTGTATCCCTTCCAGCGTCGCCAAGGCCCGTTGACCCTCTCTCTCAAACGTGGTGACGATTTTCTCCCCTGCAGCACTGAGACTGGACTCGGCCTGCTCTGCAATATGTTCGATCCACTCCTGCACAGTCATGTCCTCCTCCTTTTCACTCAGCGTGCCGTTGATCGCTCCGCCGAAGAGGTCCATGTCGGCCTCGTGCTGGAAAATGGTCTCGACGTCGACGGGCGTCCAACTTGGGGTGGGTGCGCCTGGTGAGGACAGGGGAGGCCGCTTCTCCTGGGGTAAAGAGCTCGGTGGCCTGTTCTCTTCGTCTGATGGTTGCGAGGCTGATTGTTCTTGTAGCTGCTCTTGCTGTTTCTGTTTGGCGCTGGAGCGTCTGGATGACCTTCGCTTGTTTGGATGCTGCTCTACATGGGTCTCTAGTATGCTTGGACGTGGCGGCTTTGTTTGCTCCTTCAGTGGGCTTATTTGTTGGACCGGGATCGGCGTACCCTCACTTTCGGGCGGCCCTATCGTCTGAGGCTCTGGCTGTGGTGTACTTTCCGACTCTGCTTGTTGCTCCTCTTCAGCATCCTCGAAGTCATCTGCCGTGTCTTCTGGAAACTCTGCTGGGAACTCTCCTGGGAGTGTGGGATGTGCTGTGGATTCTTCTTCCTGCGGCTTCGGTCGCTCGACTTGCATGTCGTCGACCTCCTCCTCCACCTCAGCTTCTTGTTCTTGCTCAGGTGTCGGCTCCCGCGTCCTTCGTCTTGAGCTTCGCCGTCTAGGCTGTTCTTCAGCGATTTCTTCCTCGATCTGCTGTTCTATTTCCTGCTCAGGCTCAGGCTCAGGCTGCTCTTCAACCGCTTCCGCCTCGTATTCATCCTCGTCTACAATCTCAGGTTCAGGTACAGGCTCGGGTACAGGCTCGGGTTCTGCCATAGGCTGTGTCTTCTTGCTCCTCGACTTTTTCGGTGGAGGCTGTGGCGGTTGCTCTACCGTGTCCATGTCGTCCTGCATCTCTGGTTCGGGTTCTAGCTGTTTTTTCTTGCTCCTGGACTTCTTCGGCATAGGTTGTTCATCGACGGCCGCAGACTCCTCTTCCAGTTGTGACTCCATTTCCGGCTCCTTCTTAGCCCTCGTTGTCTTTGCTTTCTTGGCAGTCGAGCTCTTAGCACGAGCAGGGGCCTTTCGTTTGCTTTTCGGGGCGGTGGACGTGGTCGATTGGATAGAGATGATACTATTGTCCCCTACATTGTCCAGCGATGAATCCTCACCCAAGATCTCAATGTTGCCCGTGCTTTCATCTGCTTGGGAGATGATGGTGGTGGATTGAGTGGACAGCCTGCTTGCCTTGCTTGTTCTCGAAGCTTTGGAGGCTCTACCTCCCTTCTTCTTAGGTCTCTTGCTCGGTGGCGTGGTGCCTGCAAACACAAAGAAGGGACAACCGGGGGAGCGGCGATAGTGTTCGTCAAAGGGGTTGTCCTTCGGCTCCCATCCGTCGAGCGATAGACTGCAGTAGACACAGCAGGTGTAGTCCTCGCATTCGGTGGTGGGCGCAAGGTGCCAGCCGGCCTCGACCATCTTATCCGTCTTGCATGTCCAGGCTCGTTTGGCTTCGTGCGGCCAGCCGATCGTGTCGAAGGTGTTCCTCCGCGCCTCAGTAAGCTGTTCACCTGTCGGGTCCTCCATGTTGGACGTGTCGTACTCGCGCTCAGCCTCGACCGACATGAGCAGGGCCCAAGCACAATCGTGGCCATGCTTCAGATGCTCCTGCAACGCGTCATCCTCCTCCTCCCACCCGTCCAGATGTCGGCCACACATGAAGCACTCGACGTTGTCCTTGCTTGACGTGGGTTTCCAGAAGAAGCCGGCTTTGGCGAGGTGGTGAGGAGAGGGTGATTTGTGCGGCCATCCTTTGGCGCGCTTGGTCGGAGGGAGGAAGGACGCTTTGCGTGCTTCATACGTCGCGTACTCCATGTCACCCTGTGCCTGTGTGTCGATGAGAACGGGTTTGCTGGGGCTGGCCGACCGAGTGGCACGCTTCAGGTTGCGAGGAAGGTAGTCGTTGAGGCGCTCGCGCAGCCGTCTTGGAGCCATGGTGGACAATGGGCTGTGATTGGCTGCAGGCGCGCGCAGCAAAACAATCACCCAAACACTGAACGCTGACTAAGATGACATAAGTGGGCAGGGGTCCGCCAGGCTTGCGCGGAAGTGCCCCAGACTGCGCTCCAAACAGAGAAAGAAGCTTGTTCACGCTTGCTGCTTGCTGTTGCTGCTTGGTGTGGATGTGTCTCGTCGACCATGGATTGAGCCCACAATGCCTTTTCGAATCGTGACCACCGTGTTGGGGAAGAGGGGGCTGCATGAAATTTATGCCACGGCGACTGCTGGTAAACAAACAGTCGGCAGGGTCGGCAGAGCTACCTCAGCTGCCAGCGTCGCAGCTACTTCACCTGCCCGTCACTTTCACTCGTCGCGCTGTGCCTGCAAAGAGCCCGACGAACCGACCAGAAAGGATGCTCAAAATCTCGCTCGTAATGCCCCGGGCAAGATCCAAGGCGCCGAGCCGACCGTGCAAGAGAAGAACGATCTGCTGTCGGATTGGGAGCACAACCCAGACCTGACCATCCAGAAGTTCTCCGAGCTTCCAAGCAAGGACTTTGGTGTCAACCAGCATCTCAAAATCAACGACGAGTTCAAGGAAGCACTCAGGCAGATCCTGTGGCAGTTTCGAGCTCCCATCCGCTATGCCTTCGCCTATGGCTCGGGCGTGTTCCCTCAGAGTGCCAAGGCACAGGAAGGCGCCTCTCTGCATCCGAGTCCTCCTGAAGCCATCACCAAGGTCCAAGGTGGGAACCAGAAGATGATCGACTTCATCTTCGGCGTGTCCTACAGCCAGCACTGGCACTCACTGAACCTGCAAGAACACCGAAACCACTACTCTGGCTTGGGCTACATGGGCTCTTACGCCGTCTCCAAGATCCAAGACTCGCTAGGAGCTGGCGTCTACTTCAATCCCTACATCACCGTCAACGGCACCCTGATCAAATACGGCGTGGTCAACATCGACACCCTCTGCAAAGACTTGTCGGAATGGAACACTCTCTACCTGGCCGGCCGACTGCAGAAGCCGGTCAAGATCCTGCGAGACAACCCCTCAGTGCGCTTGGCCAATCAAGTCAATCTTATTTCCGCCGTCCGTGTGGCACTGCTGCTGCTGCCCGAGAACTTTACCGAGCAAGAACTCTACTCCACCATAGCTGGCATCTCCTACAAGGGCGACCCACGCATGTCGATCGGAGGGGACGACCCCAAGAAGGTCGCCAACATAGTCAAATACCAGCTTGAGAGCTTTCGCCGCCTCTACGCACCACTCATAGACAACTTGCCCAACATCAGCTTCAACGATAGCTCCACTAAGAATCCAGACTGGCTTGATGATCCAAATGTCAACGCCAAGCTACAGCAGAATATGGATCCCGTCACTAGGGGCCATATGGTACGCCGACTACCCACCGCGTTCAGGAGCAAGCTGTACTTCGAGTACCAGTCCAAATTCCAGATACCAAGACGCGAGTTCCGCGACATGATGGAGCAGACCAAAGATGAGGACCCTGAAAGGATACGCAAGAGAGAAGGAGGCCCCTTCGAACGCAGGATAGCCGAGGACAGTGATGGTGGCGGTCTGGCCACCGAGGTCGGCCAAGTCATTGAGAAGACTATCAGATGGCCCAGCTTCACTCAGAGCCTGAAAAGTATGTTCACCGCGGGCCTCGGGAAGAGCTGGAGGTATGCCACCGAGAAGAGGTCCAAGGCCAAAGCCGGTGCAAAGAAGGACCAGGAACAGACAGATGTCAAGAAGGAAATGCAGCATAAAAAGGACGTTGCTGCGGGTTCGGCCGTGAAGAGCGAGAAGGCACAAGATGAAAAGGAACAGGAAGATATGAAGAGCAAGTTACCATGAAGTAGTGGCGAGGTCGTGGTCAAACTCAGCAGCAGCAATGGAGTGCAGCTACTTTCCTGTCTCCAACACCAAAAATAGCGAGCAAGAGCTCTCTTCCCCAAAAATTATCACGCTGTTGTCATCGGGGGCCCGTGCCACGCTCCCACTTCGTCTCACACTTTCAGAGTCTCACTTCTGCATTCACGCTCAGAGCGAAGGTGTGGCCACTGATAGACAATCGATCTTTAATGCCGCCACGACTACTACTGACAAAGCTTGACTGTAGGCCCACAGCAGCCGGGCTTTCCCATAGCCTTGACAGACACACGATGCAGACACTGGTCAAGATTGTCTGCCGCGGGACTACGAGATCTTCATTCTATCCGTTCAGCAAGCCGCGATATCTCACTAGCGGGCCTCTGGGGGAAGAAAGACTCTGTTCCTACAACCGCAAAGGTCGATGTTCTGTACCTGTAGGAGGCATCTATGAGTCAAGGTATAAAACCACTGGGAGGAAAACTAGAGTGGTCCCAGAATCCTACTGTCATATCGAAGCAGCGACCAGAGCTAATGTGGTAGCTAGGACAGCGATGATGGCGTGGCGCAGAACAGACAACCGGCCAGCCCCGCCTTCTAGGCCGCTGAGTTGGTTGGCAAATGGGTCGGAATACTGGTCCACGTCTTCCTCCGGCACTCTCTCAATCGAGAAAACTCCCTCAAGAATCGCAAGAATCGCACCACTCCCATCCACGGTCTGGATGACCGGAGCGCAAGCTTCAAGTACCACACCGTCTTCAATGCCTCCAGTGCAGTTACTCATGGTCCCAACAAAGCACCTCAAGTAGGGCATAAAGTTGATGTATCCAGACGTGCCTGGCTCTAGCGCTTGAGTCGTGTCGATAGACCCTACGGCAGCTTGGGGCCAGGCCGTGCCGTCGAGCGATGAGTTTACTGCCGGCAAAACGATGCTATGCAGGTAATTTTCCGTGCCATGCGACGTGCTCCAGTAAACATTCGTGATGGAGATGTTGTAGTCGAACGAGACCTGCGCTTGTCCCTCGGCCACAATTGGGCATGCATGTGTTGCATTAGACGCAGACTTACACGTGGCTGCTCCGGAAACACGCTCCTCCGTACCGTTCTGGAGGTATCCGGGTTTCCCGTCCCAGTCAAATACTGTGCAGTTGGGCTGGACTTGGGCGTTGGCAAGAGGAACGATGGCTGTCAGCCCCAAGAGGCTAAGTGAAAGAGCCAAATTCATACTTGGCTGGCGCTAGGATTCGAGACTGACTTGGGGATGAACAAGTGCCGCGTCGGTGGTTAAACAAGGCGATATGACTAGCCTTTAGCGCGATATACATATACCTGGGTACCCAAGGCGGGCAGAAAGGCAGACTACTTATAACGAGAGCCGTAAAGTCCTCACGTGCCCATCGCTGACTTGCAGGCTCACACCTGGTCCATGACATCCAATAGCATGACGGCAGTCGTTCCATCTGGTTACATAGCACACGGCATGAAACAACCCAAGCTTGCACAAGCCTCATCGAGAAGGCTAAGAACAGGTCTATCGACATCATAGTGGATACGACTTCGCGCGCCTTGATGCCGGTATCCTGCAAAGCACAATCTCCCCTTGCTGCTCCAGGCACACTAAGCGCGAACCATCTCGCGCCAAGCTTCGCCTGAACCTCAATGTCCCCCGGATCTTGGGACGCCGGGCCGAGTAGCCTCTTGGCGCGCGAGCGGCAGAACGGGCGGGCTCCGCATGGAGGAGAACAAGCAGAGTGGCCGCTTCGTCTGCAGTGGTGGAAGGGAGCATGGGTGACATATGGTAGCAGGACCATTTACCTCGAAGCTGTACCTCGAAGCTGTACCTCGAAGCTGTACCTCGAAGTTGTACCTCGGCAAATGCTACGGATATTTGTGTTCGATGTCGACTCTGTTAAACCGTCCGCACCATCGGCTGAGACGGCTGTTCGCACGTGGTTTGTCACCGCTGCGCGCTCATCTCGACCGACCCTAAACCACGCACGCGGCTTTGTCGTTGCTCGTGGCCCCGCCGGCGGGGTGGACTACGTGCTCATCTCATCTTCACGGCTTGAATGCGGGACCTGGTCTCGCTATCAGAGAAGAACAACAGAGCTAGGGGCCAGCGACTGCAGCTGCGCAGATCGGGCTGCCTTAATTAGGCTAGGCTCTTCGCGCTGTGTATAAGCATTCTTGTATGCAGCGAAGCATTCGGTAGAGCTTTAAGCAATACAGCTAGGTCTAGGCTCAAAGTCTAACGGGATCTGAAGAGAGGAGGATGCAGTCGGAAGGCTTGCTCGTAGACTATAATGAGACACTCTATCGAATACGCAATGGATTTTCGGACTAAGATAATCTCGATTCGTTCTCTCGTGTTGCCAGACGCAGGATCTTCCATCTTTCTCGCCTCGAGCAATACTAGATCTTCCAGCTATAGCTAGCTAGTCTGTATCCTTACGGACGCCGCGCGACTCGGTACCAACGGCTCTAGGCGATTTACTATAGCCCCGCCAAGTTCATACGTGCGGTGAGAAGGTTCAGGTGTGCTTGAGGTTGCTGATGGGCGCAGGTCGGGATCAGCAGCGTGTTGAGGCTCTTGGGGCTGACTGGCCGAGTCTGTGTCTGTGGCTTGTTCGTTACGGACGAGGCGGAGCTTGATCGGTTTTGGCATTGTGCTGTTCTGGTCTCCGACGGAACGCGCGGATATGTCTGCACCTCCTGGGTTTAGGAATGCTGACTTCTCGTTCGTGTTGGCGGGTACTGGTACTACGGTGGACGTGTTCTCGCTGAGTCGGGCAGTAGATGGTGGTGATGGCTCATTGGTAACCGCCGGCATGGTTACGGTGCTACTGACGGTTATCGTAGTCGTCGTCGAGCCACATGAGCTACTAGTCCGGGTAGCCGGTACTGTGGCTCCTTGCTCGAGGCTGGCTGTGTTGGCCGATCCTGCAATACTAGTTGCAGGAACGCCTGGTGCAGGTACGAGGAGCGTCTGGCCGATCTGCAAATTGTACCAGTTCACGCCGGGGTTGAAAGCATCCAGTTCGGCAAATGTGATGCCATACGCGGCGGCGATTGCGTTACCTGTGTCGCCCGCGACAACAGTATACATTCGGGCTCCTGTGCTGGCGTCGTCGCAAGGGATATTGAGAACCTGGCCTATTTGTAGGTTGTTCCACTGGACACCGGGATTCATGAAAGCTAGCTGTATGAAGTCGATGCTGAGACGTTGCGCGATGCCATTGCCGGTGTCTCCTGCTTGCACCGTCCACGTGCTGGCACGCTTGACGAGAGTATGGGCTCGATCCTGCCTGCTTCGCGCCTCTTGCGGTGCGAATACCTCGGGTCCAACAGTGGCGCTGACAACGCTGGTGATACTGGCGGAAGGGAGTCGTAAGTGTCGAGCATGGTTGACTGGCTTTGCGATAGTGTGCGTGCACAGTGATAGCAGACAGTACTGTGCTCTGTTAGCTCAAGGTAAGAGCATTTGGTGTTTAGGCTTACAAGCGCAATCAATGCTCGGTGACTTTGTCCCTTCATTGTGTCGTGGTCTTTCTACAATTCAATTGAGGCCGCTGGTGCAGTATTCGCTTCCTTCTGCTCAGGGCATGGGGTTTTGTATGTACTCTTCAGACAGATGGGCCCTGCTGTTAGTTCCAGCCACGCAAGGCACTTTGCGCACAAGAGTGTCCAGCATTCTTCACGAACGCAATGACCAGCGTGCTCTTCGCATTTTTCAGGATGGCTGTGCGATCTTCAGCCTCACCCCGAGCTGTGACAACAGCACGCAAAGCCCCTTGGTGCTCCTCGACGCAACACCATTGTCGGCAGTACGCTTTGAAGACGAGAGTAGTTCCTCGCAAAGCTCGGTCGTCAATGATTCTGGAGACGCATTACCTTACAGGTTTTCCAATGCCCATTGTGCCCGAAGATTCTTCTGATGATGGGCTTGGATGAAATATGAAACGATGGTCATGTGGACCTTCACTGTATCATGTCGTATATTGTCTCCGTGGTGGCTCGTGATGACACGATATAACGGCGTTCGTTCTCCGCAATCCTACAATTCTCAAGAACAACCTCTCACCATTCAAGAAACGAATGATAGGTAGAAGAAATGCGCTTGCTATGGTGGCAGTCTTGAAGGTCCATGCACACGAGACCTGCACTGATCAAGTGTGATTACGTGAATGGCGCTGGTTCATGGGTATCGTGGAGCGCTCTACGCGCTGTTCGGACTGCTCGTCCTTCGATGTGTACTCAAGATCCGTAAGGTTGGGCCCGAGCTTTGACACAGGTGCGAGATTGACAGGGGCATGTCATATGCCAAGAAATGTGGCTTTGTCATCCCTGTCGCCAACCCTTACGCGACTCGTGCCCTCACCCCAAGCACTCTTGTCCAAGACTTGTAAGCCCGTTCTTGCTCACAACCAGCAGCTTGGCCTTGTTTCCCATTGCTGCTTAATGTGCTTGACATCCTCTTTACCAAGCCCATGGCGGCCACCACCATTCTGCTGGCCAAGACGCCAATAACCGCAGATGTGCAATTCGGAAGCTTGACAACCAGTCTTCCACTGCTATTGCTTGCGACCACCCCATTCGTACGATTCGTAGAAGCCACTTCTTGTCGCATTTCGATCCCTGCTCTCAAGTCAGCAGCACAATGAAGTCATTGCTAAGTTTCGGAGGACGCCTTGCGGTTGCCGCAGTGAGTAAACAGGAATGTAATATCTCTTGGACGCTCCCACCGTGAATTTGGGTTCTATCAGGTCTTCATCTCATTGCTTGTCAATCTCTTGTCACTAAGCAAAGTCTCGGCGAAACGCCTTGGTTTTTTTGGCGAGCATGTCTCGTTCTTCGTCGCGGTCTTCTACCATTCATGACGATGGACCCACGCGCTCAGACTCACGCATTGAGCCCGGCAACAAGCAGAAGGAATTAGGAATTGATGGCCCAGAACTTGCAGCCGGCGGCGGCGAGATTCAAAGGACGCAGCGTCCCGACGGCAAGATCGAGCTCACCGAAGACGACCTTGAAGAGAAGCTTGGCTACGCATATCCAGGGTGGAAGAAATGGATGATTCTGGTCATCATTCTGTGCATTCAGATTTCAATGAATAGCAACGCTGGCATGTATGGAGCCTCAGTCGACGGTATCATGGAGAAATACAGTATTACGGAAACCAAGGCAAGATTGGGACAGTCTATGTTCCTGATTGCCTATGCGTTCGGCTGCGAACTGTGGGCGCCGTGGTAAGCCACTCAGTCCGTGCAATGCGAGCATCGTGTGCCTGACTACTCTTAGGTCGGAAGAACTAGGCCGATGGCCCACCCAACAGGCGTCGCTTTTTCTGGTGAATATATGGCAGATATCTACCGCGCTATCCCCAACTTTCGGTGGGTTTTTGACAAGCCGAATTCTCAATGGTCTTAGCACTGCCGGAGGTTCGGTTACGCTGGTTTGCACCAAACTCGTTGCGATAGGCATAAGCTGACAATTGAAAGGGCGTCATTGCCGACCTCTACCACTCAGAGGATACTGGCTTCCAATATGCCGTCGCGTTTGTTGGTAAGTCAAAGCCCAAGAGTCTGTCTGCCTTGGAAACACGGACTTACATCTGGTTTAGTACTTTCTAGCGTGGGCGGAGCGCCGATAGGAACCGTGATCGGTGGCTTTGTGGCAACATTGCACCACAACCCCTCATGGATCTTCTGGACCCTGCTCATCATGGGAGGAGTTGTTCAAATTGTCCACTTCTTCTTTGTGCCGGAAACCAGAACCACAATTATCCTCGACCGAGAAGCAAAGAAGCGTCGCAAGAACGGAGAGAACTGCTGGGGTCCGAACGAGCTGAAAGAGAAACGCTTCAGCGCGAAGGAGATAGGGCTCATTTGGTGGAGACCCTTCCAGATGTTCTTGACAGAGCCGATCGTCTTGTGTCTCTCACTCCTCAGCGGCTTTAGCGACTCTCTGGTCTTCATCTTCATGGAGTCGTATACGCCTATCTTCGAACAGTGGGGTTTCAACCAGTGGGAAATTGGGCTTTGCTTTCTTTCGTGAGTATCTCCGTGTTTGGGTTGAAAACCGTCTAACAACCATGTCAGCTCGATCATAGGATACATCATCGCATACTTGACATTCTTGCCCGTCATCTGGCACCACAACAAGATCAGAAAAGTTAACCCGGACAAGTTGGAGCCCGAGACTCGCCTGTGGTGGTTGCTGTGGCGTAAGTACATGCTGGCTCGGATGTTGGACGGTGCTGACAATCTGTAGTTGCCCCTTGTCTTGTCTGGGGTCTGTTTGGATTTGCATTCACCAGCTTCGGTCCACCCAGAAACCACTGGATCGGACCACTGATGTTCACGGGAATCATCGGCATCGCAAACTACGCTGTGTACAAAAGTTCGATCGACTACATGATTGCGGCGTACGGACCATACGCCGCTTCGGCGACGGGCGGGAACGACTTTGCAAGAGACTTTCTGGCCGGTATCGCGGGACTCTATGCGGCTCCTTTCTACGAGAACATTCCGTCCCGAGGGAAATGGCATCTCATCTACCCAACAGCGATCCTTGGTTGTCTCGCTATTCCCATCGTTATCCCAATCTACATCTTCTACTGGAAAGGAAAGACGCTGCGTCTGAGAAGTCCGTTCGCAATGGAACTAGAGAAAGCTCGCCAAGCCAGACTCGCGAGTAAGAAGAGGAGATCAACCATAGGTGGGAAGAAGAGTACTGGTGATGCTAGTGCTTCTCACAACGAGAAGGTCTAAAGTTGGTTCGAAGTTTCACTCAGGAGGCTGGTGATTAACACTGTACTTTTCTGGAAGACAATGCTGCTTGCATGATTACAGCCTTATAAGCGGACGACGGGACGATAGTGAATAAGAACCAAACTGTCTTCCTCAAGGACGCTAGTTCCTTCCGAACCCTAGACGCGTCGGTGGAGGGAACAACAATGTTCCTAGCGTGTTCCAGTCGAGACACGTGACAACGCGAGTCGAGGAGAGTGTAAAGTGAGTCGCCTGCAGATGGACCATGTATGAGTGGGCAGGCTCGACTATACCAGCTTGCACTCAGCTTGATTGCGTCGTGTGTCTGTGTCACCATGATCATGACTATCTTGACATGCTGGCGACTGTCTTGAAGTGGTAGAAATACAATGCGACAACATCCATTTCCATAACCCATAACCCATAACCCATAATCCATAGTCCATGAGCGATCGAGTCAACCATCACCATTATCCATCATGTCCGCATTCTCGGTCTCAGATCTGCTGAATCCAGCGCCACTGTCGCATCCTGCATCGCCTCAGCAGAACGATATGATCATGGAAGACGAGTAGGTCAAGGTTGAGCACACTACGCGAGCGCTGCTGACATTTGTGAAGGCCATCAACGACCATGTTCCCAGCCGAACTGTTTCAGACTGACAGTATCAATGATGCGCCAAGTATATTCGAGCAACAAGGCATGATTCCGCTGGAGCATAGTTCTTCTCCAGAATTCATGAGGAAAGACTCGGTCACGACGGATATGCTGAATGGCATGGACACCATGATGGACGACGAGCCGGGCAGTGTCGAGCCTGCAAGGAAAAAAGAGAAATCCACAAAGCAGCGTGACACGGGCAAGGCCAAAGACACCAAGCACTCATCCAAGAACGAAGGACAGCATACTGACAGAAGATATCTTTGCTACATCTGCCACAAGCTGTTCACCCGTCGCAGATCTGTCCGTGACCATCTCAACAAAATCCACGGCGAGAAGACTTGGGAGCCTCAGAAAAGTCTGGAAGTTGTGGTCGAGCCACACAGTGGAGAGCCTATCGAGCCCATTGAAGACATCATCGCGAGAGGGCCGCCCTTACCTCCTCCAAGGTCCTCAAAGCCCAAATCGGACAAAGACGCGAGTGCAGAGACAGAAGATGCAGAAGACAGGAAAGAGGATGAAACAATGCTAGAACCTGAACGGCGTGATTCTGCTGTTGAGACTGTACCTGAGCCGATAACAGAACAGCCACAACCACAGCCACCCGAGCCCGAACCTGAATCCGAACCACAGCCCGACGAGCCCCGAGAAGACATCAAACCTGAACCAGCGCCTGAGCCTGCACCGCCGAAGTTGAAGAAGGAGATGTCGCGTACCGAGAGCTCGGTGGAACCTTCGATTCCTGCGCCAGTGATCGGCAAGAAGAGGCCGTTGCCCATGTCGAAGAAAGGAACTGCCAAATCCAAGTCCTCTACGCCAAGCAAAAGGCTCAAGCTCAGCGAATCTGAAAGGAGCACTCCGGCACGCTCTCCTAGTGCTACACCGGCGCAGAGGGGAGGCTCGAAGCTGAAAAAGAATGTGAACGTGGAGGCACCAACTTCGCGCGCAAGCTCTCGCCAACCTTCGCCCTCTCCCACCCCGTCCGTTGCGACACCTGCTAGTAGCAACGATGATGGAGAGATCTTCTGCATATGTCGAAAAGGTGATAACCACACCTGGATGATTGCCTGTGATGGGCCTTGCGAAGAATGGTTCCACGGGAAATGCGTCGGCATTAGAGAACGAGATGGCGAGCTCATAGACAAATACATCTGCCCAACGTGTTCGAAGGACGGCTTCATCACCACCTGGAAGAGAATGTGCCGACGGCACGACTGCAGGAAGCCTGCCAGAGTAAAAGACAACCCACCAAGCAAGTATTGCAGCGTGGAGTGCGGTAGGATGTTCTTCGTCGAGCTTATCAGGAGAGGTGATCCTGAGGTGCAAGCCACAAAGGATGGCCAATTTGTCGTGGATGAGTCTCGGGACAAAAAGACGAGGAGGAAAGTGCGCAGAGAGCGACCGGCTCAAGCTCAGAGACCAGGAAACGGCACGCCTGCGGCACGCGGCAGTAGACCACATACACCAGCCTACAGCGAAGATGAGAGGAGCGATTACGAGACCGACTCATCTTTGGATGAAGAACAACTGCCAAACAGGGGAGGGCCCCTGCGTGCAGGCGAGGTCAAGGCGCTTCTACAGCAGTGCAAGAGCATAGAAGCGTGGAGAGACCTGGGGAAGAAGCCAGAGACGCCGCCTCGGGAGTTGGATGAGAAAGAGGCGACCAAGCTCGTATATGACGACTTTGAGATGGCAAGGGTGGAAGAGATCAAGAAGCAACGGGCCGAGCTGGAGGAGAAGATGTCGATCCTAGATGCAAGAGAAAAGATGCTCGAGCTTATCAAAACAAGGTCGGCGAGCATAGCAGACGACATCAAGAAGAGCAATCCAAAACAGAAAGACATCTGCGGGTACGACTCGAGGGTGGCTTGGTGCGACGAGGAATTCCTGCAATGGTATAACGGACCGGGCAAGCAAGTTCTAGGTAGTGGCAAGATCGGACCACCAGGAGAAGATACGAGTATGACGAACGGCGTCGACGAAAGCGAGGATGAGAACGCAGCGACGATGAAAGGAGGTATATGTGTCAGGAACCGTTGTCCGAAGCATGGCAAGGCTGGGCAGTGGCAACGGCAGCAGCTACAGGAGCTGAGGTTCGAGCAGGAATTGGTCAAGAAGAGGCAGGAGGGGCTGGCGGGTCAAGAGCATGATATGAGGAGCCGGGCGCAGATCCGAGCGCTGGAGAGGCAGAAGACGTAAAACCAGGCTCTTGCACGAAGCACAAGAATTTCAATGCCACGAGCTGACGAGGCCGGGGAACGGGATCTAGTTTTAGAGCATATATGAGCCATGATTGTAGGAATATCAAACACGACGCGCCTGTTCAATGACCATACTGGTGCTTGACGTTAAAAGCCACAAGCTTGCCCACAACAAGATACTGTAGACAGACACAACAATTAGCAAAGCGTCACCAGACGGACTCATTGACGGCAGTTCACAGCTTACCTTCTCATCGAACCGCTCCACCCAGCCCTGCAAGTTCTCGTACTCACTAGGCCCCAAATCACTACAATCGTCCAACGGCCCATCCAGGTCCTTGGTCAACATATCCTCGTCGAAACTCTGACACGCCAGACCCCTCGTCGCATCCCTCCCCGCGAAGTTCTCATATGGTCCGCCGGGTCCATAGAAATTGCGCCCGGCCGTGACGTCGTGCACTTTGCCCTTGACGGCGAGGTAGACTTTGCCGTCGGGGTTGAGCGGCGGGTTCGGGTGGCCGTTGAACTTGAGCAGGGTGCGGGGCGTGAATGTCTTGAAGACGATGGGCTGCTCTTTTTCGAGCGTCAGCGTCTGCGATTGGCTGTTGAACGGCTTGAACAGCCGGTAGTAGGTCAGTGTGAGCAAGGCGATGAGCAGGGCCGTGTTGAGCGGCGTGATGGTCTCGCTTATGCTGGCGCGCACATTGGCGCGGTAGTCTTCTAGGGAGGGCGAGAGGCCGAGGTGGTGGGGGTTGATGGGGAGGGTGGTTGCGGTGGGGGCGGAGAGGGTGGAGGCTAGAGAGGAGGTGGCGGAGGAGGCCATGGAGGCTAGAGAGGATATGCTGCTGGCCATGTTGGAGCGGAGGAGTGGTATGTCGATGAGGATGGGGGTGGGCTTAGGGGGTGCAGGGTTGGCGGTGGTAGAGAATGTTGCGCGGTTGACGGTGAAGTCGTCTTTCCCTGCGCTTGAGGGAGCGAACGCTGCTGGCTGGGTCGAAGCCGAGTATCTACTATTCAGACTCTGTGGCTTACCTCGTCATGCTTATTTTCGGCGTTTCTATGGAGGGGCCGTCGGCCGCTCGCCTAGTTGCTGTTTATGTCGTTTGTGCTGTTTGTACTGTTTGCACATCGGCCGTCGAAGCTTTCCTAAGCAATTGACTATTCTGTCGCTGACGATTTAGCGTTCGAGGGTGGAAGTATCGAGGCTGTCAAGTCCTCCAGACAACGAGCCTACCCAGTACTGCAAACAATGAGCCTACGATCTTTCGGCATCGGTCATGCTTAGCAATCTCAACAGCCGCGTACAATCACGTTGTTTCATGAGACGTGTCTGCTCTGCAAAGTGGAGTCGGCAGATCTAACAAATCTCTGCGGAATCAGCCCGAGTGTATCGAGTTTGCTTACCAAAATGCTGGCTGGTGTCTCCGCCCTTGGCAGCTTTGATCTGATAAGAATTTGTTAGCATCTCTGGTGTTGCCCCTTGATTATATCTCTCTACCATGCGACACTAATTAGTCCTCCTTGCTTATCATCAAGCCTTCTCCTCATCGAGGAACTTGAGCCTCGTTCTCCGAAGTGGCGACCTACATCACAGTCGAGCTTCACTAAGTCCTCGAGAAGCCTCATAAAGGGCCTGGTTTTATCGCGGCTCTGCCGTGTTTAACGAAACAATACAAAACTACGACCAGATGGAATCGACGGCGCAGCTTCCTGCCAACGTGAAGGCGACTTCCGCCACCGCAGAACTGATAGCCGGCCCCGAAGACTGTGTACCTGAGAAGTCCCTTGGCATCCCGCTTCATACTGCAGCTAGTACCACCTCAAATCCCTACGGCTCACGTCCGGCTTGCTTCAACAGTCTCCTCTCCGAATGTCTCTTCGTCGTCACCACCGCCTTCGCCATCGGCCAGACCGCAATCATGCAGGGTGCGCTGATGGTCATGTCATCCAGGATACAGGACAGTCTGGACATGAACAACTCTGAAGTAACATGGCTCGTGGCCGGCGTGTCGTTGAGTAGTGGCACTTTTCTGCTCTTCTTCGGTCGAGTGGCTGATCTCTTTGGACGACGGAACCTCCTCATATACAGCATGGCCTCCTTCACAGCACTGATGCTCATCACTGGCTTCTCTCAGAATGCACTCATGGCAGAAGTCTTCCTGGCCATCTCGGGCCTCTCCTGCGCCGCCGTTGTGCCGCCAGCAATCGGGAAACTTGGCGCTATCTACGGTAAACCATCACGACGAAAAAATCGAGCTTTTGCATGCTTTAGCGCGGGAAACCCAGTTGGCTTCGTCTTGGGTGCTTTGATTGGCGGTATCGTCACCGAAATCGCTTCCTGGCGCGCGTGCTTCTGGGTCATCACCGTCCTCTACGCCTTTTTTACCGTCGCTGCCTGGTTCACTACCCCAGATGACGCAGAACAATCTGTCGGTGGGCTGAATGTCGAAACTATGAAGCAGATGGACTGGCTTGGTGCTCTTCTCGCCGTCGCCGGTATCGGTCTCTTCACAGCCTCATTCACGCTTGCGCCCGACGCACGCAATGGCTGGGCGACATCCTACGTGATCGCCATGCTCATTGTTGGCATCGTCCTCATGGCCGTGTTCATTTACTGGCAAACTGTTTTCAAACATCCGCTAATGCCGCTCCGAGTCTGGCGAGATCGCAACTTCAGCTTGCTCGTCGCATCGCTGTGTCTGGCTTACTTTGGTTTCAATGGTAATTTCTTCTGGGCTACACTCGGATGGCAAAGAGCATACCTCTATTCTCCATTGGAAGTGGCGGTAAGAGTTCTGCCAGCTGCTATAGGTGGGATGATAGTCAATCTCGCCGCTGGGTTGTTGATGCATCGTGTCTCGAACAAGCTGTTGTCAATCGTTGCGGCTGCTGCGTCCGTGGTATCGTGCGCGCTGTGGTCCGCAACGTCGAAAGACATCTCGTTCTGGGCTCTTGCGTTCCCGGCTCAACTATTCGCAGTCATCGGCCTCGATATTGCATTTTGTGTTACGAACATGGTACGTGAGCTCCTCGCTTGCACACTCGCATCTCTACCTTCTGTCAGCTAACGATAAACTCACAGTACGTCATGTCCTCCCTCCCTCCAACTCAGCAGTCTGTAGCAGGCGGCATGTTCGCAACTGCGACGAGACTTGCTTCGACTGTCGGTCTGGGTGTATCGACCACTGTGTTCGCTTCAGTAGGAGGCAGTACAGAGCTGTCGACGGATGTTCCTTGGCGGCCATATCAAGCGACCTTCTGGGTGAGCTTGGTTGGCGCCCTCTTTGGGTTGGGGTTGACGCCTTTCTTGACCATTGGTAAGCAGGGACAGAGACAGAAAACGACGGCAGGTGGGGATGGAACGAGGGACGGTGAAACCATTCCAGCAGGAAAGCACGAGGGTGAAGTCGTTTGAGCGTAGCTGCAACAACCTACAAATAGATCCACGCACAAAGGACCACAGTGACAACCTTCACACTGTGCCCTCTGGGTCTGCTCGCCAAGCGGATCGGGCGAAAATTGAATGATGAAGGTCAACGTTGCCCCCAACCTCTTTTTCAAATCACGACAGCCCACGTGCGTTGCAATTTGTTTTGATTAACCAAGCGACGGCAGGCACCTGCACCAGAGTAGCAGTTGCGTTCTCTGCTTACTACTACACGATACTTCGTGGTCATAACTCAACCTTCTGGCTGCAACACCAATATCTCCCTTGTGCAGAGGATTGCAGCAAGATGTCAGATCCAACCTCGAGCCCAGCCTCAACAGTGAGGTGAGTCTTGCACTATAATTGCCCCAGCCATTGGCATTAACATCCATAACAGTACGGAAGACGCAGATGCACTCTTCTCTTCTCCAGCTCTGCCTGGCCCCTTCACTGCCGAAGCACTCGACTCGCCGGTCACAAGCCCGGTCTCGTTTGAAGGCGGTGAAGCTGAGAAGGAAAAGCCATGCATCAACGTCCAGGGTGTACCTTTCACAGACATGTCAGTCGATGGTCTCGTTCGCCAACTCTTTGCAGCTGAAAGCACGAATACCCAACCGGCAGACTACAAATTGTCCGAGCTAGTTTCAAAGCTCGTTTTGATGGTTAAACACTACGATGCGGTACTAAGACTCGAATACGGTACCAAGTTTGCCTGCTGCATCTTCGGGTCCATCCATGGAACCGAACACATTGAAGCCACTCAGCGAATTGGAGTGACACGACAGACAGACTGTATCGTCGTACGTTTACCTGTCAATTCGCGCTCAATCAGGGACATCGTCCGCTAACACCAATGCAGGTTGCTATGGATCCGGAGTGTCCTTTTTTTCGTGGTCCACGAAGACCCGACACCTATCTTGCTCTCAACATATTGGAAACTGGGGAATGGAAGGCGTTTGACTGTGGTGCAGGCTTGACCGTGTTCGAATCAACCGAGCAGCAAGTCATGGACTATGTTGAGGAATTGCTCAAGGTAGAGCTGCTAGCTAAGGTCGATTGTAGAAACAAGCTGGAGGTTTTTGACTACGTTGCCGGTGATGTTGTGGTCAAAGTGGAATTACTGGAGGTGATGTCTTGAAGATTGGATAAGTTAAGGAGCAGAGGTTCTTTGGGACCGTATGAATTGAGTGTAGCCAGGCTAGCTAATGCACGAGAGTGCCATAACCTCGAGAGGAGATTCGAGTTCCGCTGAGGATATCAGACTGACGAGCACCATCCACATTTTTGCTTGATTGTTCCTATTCGCCCGCAACTTTCGCGCACACCGCCTTTATCGTCCTACATATGCTATCAATCTGATTTCAGCTCGCTTACATCAACAACGTCCATTGACGCCACGGCCGTACCCGACCTTATCACAACTCCTTTCACGCCTAATGGTCACTATACACTATCAGATGCTCTCGAGACGATGCCGTTGCTCACCTGTCGGCTGATTCTGGACATGTTACGCATACACGAAGTCGCCCTTGCCCTAATTTAGCACTGCTACCAACTGCCGTCTCTCACTCGAGCTTTGCTTTGTCCTTTTGTAGATAATCTAGCGCGGCCGAAGTGTGGTCATCACGGAATTTGTCAAGCAGGGGAGGATTCCATAATCCCTGCAGATGGTGGGCTCAGGAGGCTGGTTTTGATTGTAGCAGGGGCCAACCTGGCAAGATCCACTGGTATAAGTTATGCGGCAAGGATCTGCGGCTTACTCAAGCAACGGTTATCTGTCATAGTCACTGCTAAACTTAGCATTACTTGGTTCATCGCTGTATCATCCTTGAGCGTGTTCACTCGAATAAGCGCTGGCGTTTCCCATGCTTGCCAACTCCAAGGAACCAATTGCGTATTGCCAGCTGGGGATGGTGCTCGCATAGATGCATAGATGGGATACAACGATGCTCCTTCGACGTACGCGTCTACACTTTGCGTCAAAAAAACTACTAGCAGCTTGCTAAAGTCACAGATGTCGATCGTGTATGTGCTTAACCATGCCACGCTCGTGGCATGTTACAGGGCGAACCCTCAAATCAGCCGTACTATAAGAGTGTGCCTTCGGACCTTCCCATCCCACCCGTTACTACTAAGATTGCTTGTGCACGACTGCCATCTCACAGTTGTTTGTCAATCTGAGAATACTCGGTATTCACATCTAGCAGAATGTCGACAGTGGAAGACGAGCAGCTACAAGTAACACCTATTGAAGCTGATCACAGCTCCGAATATGACTCGACACTGGGAGAAGATGAATCGACTTATACGGCATCGCTGAAATCAAGTCTGCTGGAGAGTGTGAATGAGAACGGCCGAGGCTACCACAAGTATCGTGATGGAGCATACATCTTGCCAGAAGATGAGCGCGAGCAGGAACGACTCGACATGCAGCATCAAATGCTTCGGATGTTGTTCCACGAGAAACTCATGCTCGCTCCTATCAAAGAGCAGCCATTACATGCCCTCGATCTGGGAACAGCCACTGGTATCTGGGCCATCGAGTACGCGGATGAAAACCCTGGATGTCAGGTGCTGGGCATCGACCTATCGCCGATTCAGCCTGCGTTCGTTCCACCAAACTGCAAATTTGAAGTTGACGACTGGGAATCCGAGTGGATGTTCAAGCAGAAGTTCGACGTCGTTCATGCACGTGCGATGGTCACATCGATGGCTGATCCACCTGGGTTATTCAAGAAAGTGTATGACAGCATGGCCCCAGGCGGGTGGTTCGAGCTGCAGGACCTATACATGCCAATTCTTTGTGACGATGGCACTATGTCCAGGGACTGTGCATGGCAGAGATGGAACGACATATTCGTTACAAGCGTCGAGAAGCTTGGACGAGATTGCCGCTGGGCTGCGAAATACAAAGAATGGTTAGAGCAGATTGGTTTCAAGAACGTCGTGGAGCTGAAGCACAAGCTCCCCGTCAACAGTAAGTCTCTCTTCCTGGGGAACCAGCAATGGTTAAAGCATGCACTGTGCGTTAGCTGGAATACGGTTGTCGATGTACCCTTGTACCAGGTATCTGAACCACATAGCCATGGCCTTGTCTCTCCGCAGTGCTTCTCATACTGTTGTCGTGCACTAAGATATACATAGGTTGGCCCAAAGACCCGGCCTTGAAAAGATTGGGAGAATGGAACCTGATCAACAACATTGAAGGCCTGGAAGGGTTCAGCACCCGCTTGTTCACCACTGTCGCAGGCATGTCGGTCGAAGAAGTCGAGGTATTGCTCGCGGAAGTGAGGTAAACATGGAGCAATCTACTGTTCGAATACCACGTTTTGACATTCAGCTTAGGTCAGACTTGCACAATAAGAAGATTCATTCTTACTGGCCAATGTGAGTGATGCAGGGTATGCCATGAAGCAGGAACTAACGAATTTCAGATACGTGGTCTACGGTCAGAAACCAGGATGCTAGGATTCGATCTCTGGAAGGTTCTCCATGTTCACCGGCACATGTACACTGCTCGTCTCTCACTGTTTCTCACCCCTGTTCACTCTGAACGTTGGCAATACCTTGCAACTTGCAGCTTTACTTGGTCGGCCCCTGGTTCTTTGGTGGAATCGAACCTTCAATTTGCCTCTGCTGCCACTGTGGCGCCATAGAAATTGAAGTTTGCACTCGCCAAAGAATCAGGGGACAACCAAGTCCTGTAGACCGCTTGGGCGTGAGGTGGCATGATTTACATATGTAAGCTCCAATAGACCCCAGCAAGCCACTTTTCGACCCCATAAGTGGACTCTGCAGGACAGGAAATCGAGGCTGCGTAACTTTTCATTCCATCGCACCTTACCTAAAGAGGTCGCGTGCATTAGCTTCTTCACGGCACGGCTCTACCCACGCATAAGTTTGCGGCGGAGAAGTCACATATCCGCTTCATCTTTTGCGTGGCATGCAAGCTGCATATACCCTGGAGGATGAGCTGGGCACTGCGACAACAGATAACCCGCCATTAGTCATGTATTTTACACAGCAGGTAAAAGTAATGTTTCTTGCAAGGATGTCCTCTTCTTTGATCTGGTGGCCGCCGTTATATTCACGATGCTTGGTCTAGGATTGTCGACGGGCTCTACCATCTTGGATCTAATCCTCATCTTGACACTCGGTCTGACTCTCTGGACCGTATAGACCTATTGCCGCCCCAACTATATACCCGGTCCGCAGAGATGTGGTATTTCCGTATGTCCGCTGTTCAGACTTCACCAACAAGGAGACATCTACCATGAACCGCACCCAAAGCTCAACTGGGCGCCTTGCAAGTGTAAGTTGAATGGCGGTTCTGTGACTTCGAAGGAGAAGGGAGCAGCTGTTCCCCGACCCGCCATGAAGAGTTTGTACCATCGCGGTGGGATTCATTCGGGATGCGGTATTGCAGTGGTCGTGATCTCCTCGCTGTCCAATGGCGCAATCATGAAGATCCAAGTACTGCAAGCTCCGGATCTCGAAGAAAGAATCTTGTGGTTAACCACGGCCCAGCTGATAAAGTCCTCGCTCAGTACAATTGTGTAAAGACGGCAAACCCGAACGCTGTGATCAATACAGCCGCACATCTGGTCGAATTAATCTTGTTGCAGAGGCTCGAAGTGTCTACAGTCGCTCTGATGCTGAAGTTGTGTTCATCATCTCGAGTGCTGCTGTTGCTAGTGATTGCGTCTGTGGTCTCGAAGCATGAGGTGTACAACGTTGGCACCAATCTTCGGTTCCCGACCAGTCCGATTGCTCGAAACCTGAGACTGAGGACCTGCAGATTGCAAAAGCCTGTAACTTTCTCAGCGCTCGTGGTTTCGGGCGCTTGAATAGGCTCTATCTGAGGACCTGCTCGTACCCAAAAGCGCGTTAACGTGCTCAGCACTCTGCACAAATCTGGCTCCCGATGACTGAGAAGGACCAGCGAACGAGGACCTGCGACGATGCATCAATATAAGAAGCTGTCGTGCTGCACTCTCTGCCACAGTACTCCAGCACAGGACGGCCTCGAAGCAAGACACTCCAGATACACCTTGTGTGCCCCTATAAAAACACTAGCCCAATTAGGCATAGCTCAACACAACACCTTCAACAGCACCATGTCTTCAACAGCTCCTCTCTCACCACCCGAGTGTGTCTTCAAGAAGTCCTCACGGACATCCAAGCCGGCAAAACACGCCGATGGCACCAGGGTCAACGCACTGAGGTCCATCAAGCGAAAGACCCTGCGCAAGTCACGGAAGAATGAGCCTCTTCTGAAGCAAGTTCTAAAGAAATCTCAGCGCAAAGTTTGGGTCACCGTGCTGACCTCGGTGTCACTGGTAGATCCCGACGCCCAAGAAGCTACCGCACCCCGTCTTAGCAAGAAACGAAAGCATCCCAGCACACAGACCCCAGCCGGACCTAGCACAAAGCAAGCTGAACCCCATCCCCAAGCCCCGGCCCAACCTCAACCTCAAGCTTCCACCAGACCCTATCAGGCTCAACCCAACTTCGAGCCTGAGCTAACCCCATACGACCTCGTTCTCGACCTCGCCGCAACGAACTCAACGCGCGGCATCGACGCCCTCCTGCTCGCCGACGAACTGCTCAGACAAGAGGAGACCGCGCAGGAATGCCACGCCGAGACCCTTCTCACACGCAAATTCCTCACCAAGAGGATGAAGGCGCTGCATCGATTGCGAGATCCCGGGCCCAGTGACGCAGAATTGGCGCTTCTGCAGGCCAATCTGAGGATAGTGGAGGACGGGCTAACGAGGTATCCGCGCCATCTGTTGTCTGTTGCGGCATGATAAGGAGGGTCAAAGCTTTGTACCAGAGACCACTTGTGACGAATCGTACAGGTCCTAGAGAAAGTTAATGAAGCCCATCGTCCGTCTGATGAACGAGGTGATGACCAAGCACACAAATCCCGACAGCGGGACCTAAGCTCGCTACCAATATCACCGAGCTCACACATCACTGCCTTCTCAGCCGCAAAAGAACGAATGGAGTGCGAAAGCATCTGGGCGTGACTCTTCCACAAAGGTTGTGCAAGGCTCGGATACTCGTATCGAAGAACGCCTACAGAACCACGTTTGTTCCTCAGCTGATATTCTCAGCCTGACAGTGTTTTCATAGGCAACGAGGATTCGTATATGCAGGCAATGGCTTGCTGAAGTGGCTCGAGGACCCCTCGTGGCCAACCATTTCTATTGACAGGCCGCGGAGCTCACAAGGACACACCGACCTCGCTGTGTAAGGCGCAGTGATATTACTGCAGACAGGGAGAAGGTCGAGTCTTTGGTCTCTTGCCCAAGGACTTTCCACATACAGGAATAGGCTGGTTCGTCTATACATAGGCTAGTATCATTGTCTACATGGAAACGGTTCACGGTTATTGGATGACTTGATCGCTTGGTAAGATCGCCTTGTATTGGTAGACCTGGTATCAGTACGATTCTGTGCAAGGCGGTTGCCAAGACGCAAGGTGAGGCATACAACGTATATGGCATATTGACAATAGCATTCATTGTGTCGGCCTCCGCGTGGAGCGAACGGCCTCTGTGGAAAGATAGAGGGCGGGTGCACGAAGTAAACACACAACAAATGGAGCCTGCAGGACTGCTCAGACATCCATATAACAATGGACGCCCTACCGCCAAGCCAGGTACCATACAGAACAGCTTGGACTTTGCGTGCGCGACGACCGCAAGTCATCGTTTTCACCCAAACCCCTTTCCTGTCATAGATTCCGCTGGGAACATAACTCTCCTGCAAGCCCCTCGCAGCAACATGTCGCTCCTCAGGCTGCTCATATTTGCCCCAGCACGACCAGCACTACCCCCAGGAACACGTGGGATCCCTCACTGCCATTGCCTAGATGATTCGGGCCCATCGTTGCCTATACACCAGCCCAATTCTACCATGACTCGTTCCTTACATACTAGTCCTTCTCCGCTGAACATGATAGTATACTCGCGTTGATGTTCTAATTATTCGCAGTGTTGCGCATGGGCGTGAGTCAACCAACATTGATGTGGTTACGTGGGTGGAGACAAAGATGAGCAGTGATTCAGGTGTCATAATTCGTCATTCATCCATCATCCATCATGAGATCTATCTCATCCTTAGATGCCACGAAGATAATTTGGCTATCCAGCGCAGCTTCCATCCATCCTCTGAAATGTTCTTTTTTGCTCGACAGGTCATCTCCAGCCAACTGTTCATATCTATTTCCAAACATGCGAAGCCAGCCGAAGACTTTCATGTAAACAGGATATAGCCAAGGTCTCATTGCACATGTCGTCAATGTCCAGATCTGACTCCGGTAGATGTTCCAGGCTTGAGTTGTCCCCGTCCAGCATGACTTTTGTCGTAGTCCAATCTGCCGCCTACAAGCATGCCCATGGCGCAGCCAATGGGTGGCTGCCGATCTTGGCCACCGATAATGCCCCTTCCATGTTTCCGCAGCACCTGCACTTCAGGTAACAGTGTACATCAACCCCTTCAAGAGCCCCGGCCCGACGGGCGGCCGAGACTTCGAACGCGCTCGGTCTGGTCTCGCCGTCAGCAACCGGTCTCATTAGACTTAGACGATGAGACTCATCCTACCTCTCTTGTCCTTTCTCACCGCGACCACTTCGTCTCGTCCGTTCTCAATGATCACTTCGCCTCTGGGGCTCGGTTCACGCAGCACACCGACAGGCTCGAGCTCGGCCCGCGAGACTCTCTCGCGGCGAACCGGCTCGAGAGCGACCCGCTCGACCCGCTCCCGGCGGGCAGGCTCGTAGCGTATAACTTCCGTGTCACGCTCACGCCGTATTTCTCGGCGTTCACGCTCTAGACGACGAATTTCATCTTGGATATCGGCGTCGGTGCGTCCTCGGCCCTCAACCTTTGCAATGGCAAGTGGGAAATTCAGATCGACTGTGCCTGATTCGTCGTAATCGTCGGATCTTCTTACGACTTTTCTTTCGACGATGGTCGAGTCCTCGCTGAACGAGCTTGATCTGGACCTGCGTGCGCGAGATCTAGCGCGGGACTTTCGGCGGCGTTGTCTTCGTGGCGGAGACGGAGAGCGAGAGATGTCGCGCACAATGTCCTTGTGGAAGCTTTCGTGAACAGAGCCGCGGTCGCGGCGGACGTCTTCGTGGATACTTTCGTGGAAGGACTCTGGCCGTCTTGAAGATCTTGATGAGACTACAGACTTGGCACGTCTCGTGGATTTGGATTTCTTGGTTGACTGAGATATAGACGATCCTGGGGATGGGGAACGTGCGTTCGGAGGATCCCACTCACGGACTGAACGCGGAGCTTCATACATTGTTTGAGGTGGTGGTACCACAGTACGGGTGGTTATCGCTTTGTTCTTGTCAGTGTCTGAGCATGAGAAGACGAAGGTAAGACTTACTCTCCCGTTCAATAATCTCTTTGCTCCTTGCGAAGACTTCATCGATGTTTTCTGGGCCAAGAGCTTTCTCGATAAGGATGGTTTTTTCATCCTAGAAAGGTCAGCATGTCACGATCAGCAGGTTTCCAGTGTTGCACACCTCTTCATAGAATGGGTAGCCTAGATCATACAGGACGCTGGTGTGTACCAGTCGCTTGGGCATCCTGGTCTTTCCTTTTCGAGGGTACGGCTTCTCGACAATCATCTCCTTTTGCACGATTGTTTCCTGTACTGGTGGAGGCCTCACATCTATGATCTCGGTGGGCGCACGGCGGTCGGGACTTGGGCTATCGTGTCGTGATCGAGTTCTGACCCACTCTCGTTCTCTGTACTCCCTGAAGCCATCGTCGCCATAGTACTCGGGATCTTGCACCTTGACATCGTCGTAGATGTTGATCTCGTAATGCGGGTTTCGGCCCTGGCGAGGGCGTGGGGGCGGAGGCCTGTAATCATCACGCTCATATTGTCTCTCACGGCGGCGGTCGAAATCAATTCTATCCACGCTGGACTGGCGTCTCATCATTGCGGGCCTGGGAGCAGGAGCCGGCCTTGCAGGACGTGCGGGTCTGAAGGGGATCATGGCGCCTTGATTAGCGCGCGGGTCGTAGTACTCGTCTTCCTCGAAGAACTGCCTGTCTCGAGTCCCTCCAGGGCCAGATGTGCGCTGTTCGCTGAAGTAGCGGTCGTCCTCATAGTAGGCGGGCTCCCTTCGACGCGCTGACTCGTACGGTGGCCGCTGCTCGATCACGGGCGCCTGACGATATTGTTGGCTCTCCCGACTGAAGCGACCAGCGTCCCATCGCTCGGTGGGTGGAAGGGCTCCGTAGGCGAGGTCATCGTCGGTTCTCCTGTACCGAGACATGGTAGGCAGTTGAGAGTAAAGCGGGCAGAGGGGTCGTCGGTATGAGGAAATTGAAGCAAACAATCCAACGGATAGAAGTCGCAGTGTATAAACAACAAGACTCGTACAGAAGTTGTAGCACCCGACGAGACCCGTGGCTGCGACAAACCTCAAGAGGTGGATTAGTGAAGACGAATTGGCTTGTGGTTCAAATGCCACACAGACAGACGACGCCGACGTCATCCCCACCTCGAAGTGGGCAGCGGCAGCCCAACTCATCTGACCCAGGACCCAGCCACCCTGGAAGAATAGCCCAATCAGCGCCTGCACTCGCTGCCTAAGGGGCACAATACCAGCATTCGACCTGACACACAAGGGACGGAGAATTTCTCCTACCTTGATCGTGCGACCATCGTGTCAGCGACTGCAAAAGTGTGCTGGATATTGATGAAGCTGGCGATGTGTATCGAGACTACACAGTGCTACAGCTCACCGCGCCATTCATTCGAGGAGCTGGAGTAGCGCCTGTTATATCTGTATTGTACCTGTACCGTAGCGGGCACCAGTACAACCTACACACCATACATGCAAGGCACTGGCTCAATGCAACATGCAAACAGTCTACGACATTACGCCACTATGCCTTCTCTCGACCTTTGCTGACGCCCCTACGCGTCCTTGGACATGACGACTAATGCCGAACAAGTTTGCTGTTGTGCATGTTCTGCCGCCTCGTCTGTTGACGGCCACCTGCACAGTACTATCTACTCGAAGGTCGCTCTAAGCCTTACTGCACCTTGGTCTTCGAAAGCAATGTCCTCCTGAGGCGCGATAGCATGTCAGCACCCATCAATATTGCTGGAGCTTGACGTCAGCTGACCCATTTGCTTGTGCTTTGATGTTCTGCTCTTACCTAGTGCCAGATAGGGTACGTATAGCGCGCACAGTCGAGATTGTTCTTCCACGCTGTACCCTTCCCAGCTCAACATCTCCAGAGTGCACGTCAATGTTGTGACAGCAGTCTCTAACGCAAAGACCAGAAGCTGTAGAGGTACCAGTGCATCATCTTTTCGAGTCAGCCAGGCTTTTCAAGCAAATCCCGCAAGCACTCACCCCGCAAGATCGCTGGGATGGCCCAGAGGCTCAGTGGTAGGTGGTATACCAACTCAAGAACCATGAAACCTCTGAACCATAATGGTGGGTCAATGAAGAAGCGATCTCGGTAGGTGTCGATGTAGTAGTCTCTAATCTGCAAGGTGAATGTTGGTCGTATTGATGCTGGGTAGAAGCCTGCAAGATCAACAGCTGCTGACCGTTAGGCACAAAATCTGTTTCAGGTAATCAAGTGCTGTCAGTGCACATCCACTTACCTAGCATTACAGGTATGTGTATCAGAAAGAACGCGAGGTAGACGTAATCGAGCTTCCTGCTCCATGTCGAGGCCACCATTTCGGCCAAGTACGGTCTTCGTCTGGTGGATTCTCAGTCAACCAAGAGGTCATGAAAGCGTAGATGTCATGCATAAGAACAACCTCCGTCAGAGGTCGATAATAACATGCAAGACCGGAAGGGTGTGAAGAACTTGGGGCCAACAGAGGCGGGTGCCAAGATATTGCTGCCGTCGAACGACCACCACTGACAGCCTGCCTCCATTGTTGCAGATATTGTGAACAGCCTGAGTGCCCTACTGTCGTGAGCCTCCTTCCGTTCAGGCTAGCTGTACGCTCGCAGCTCAGCGACATGCTGCTCACTGACTCGCTGGACTAGACCGACGCTGTTTCTATTCTTAGCATTTTGATCACGTGGGCTGACAAAGCTACCCCAAGAAGCATGAGGCATCCTGTTCCTCGACCCAAATCACCCATCCTCGCCAGCTTGCAAGCTGCTCTGCGACTATTTCCGACCTCAAGGTCTGCTCAGCCACCTGCAAATGGACCGCGTCGAGCGTGATTACTTCTCAAGTGAATCTATTCATGGACGTACAGTGCTACTAGGACAATCTTACAGCCTCACTCAACAGGCATATATGAGAGCCTCAGCTCCCATGGCTAGAGACCCTCTATCATAATAACCACACAACCAGTACCCAAAGCATTCTCAAGCACAGTTCTTTTGTACCTCCCATCTATTCAGCGCACTGTCTCTACCTTTACCGCCCAACATCAAAAACATCGCATCCCCACCCCAGCCCAAGACTATACACCACAAATCCTTCCCCTAACCCCCACAGAATGTTTCCCAAGTCCATCGCAGCATTCACATTCACTCTCGCCATGCTAGCACCAACAGCTCTCACAGCGCCAACATCCCCACCGGCTGCTCAACCACTCGAAGCCCGCCAGCAAGCCGACCCAGCGGTCACAATCACACTGGTCGACGCCACCTCGCACCACTGGCCCATCACCATGCCCTCGACGCAGACCTGGACACCCACGAACGTGGCCGAGTCGATCAGCCACGTGCGAATTGAGAACACGGCGGACGTGCCGTGCGCGTTCTTCGGTGTCGATGGCGCTGTCATCGTTAGCTTCCCGGGGGATGTGAAAGACTTGGATGTTGGTCCGCCGCAGACTATCGTTGGCGGGACTTGCGGGCCGTTCAGGTCGATGTGATGGATATTGTCTCTCTTATGCATGGCGAGGGTAGGGCTGGGGGGGTATGTTTTGTTGCATAGCAGTGGAGTTAGTGGTGTACGTAGCGCACAGCGTATGTACTGAGCATGACTTGTTCTTCTGCTTCCTTAGCTTACCGACTTTGGGCGATTCTCGAATTTTAGTTAGAGATCAGTAGAAGCCTTCCGAGTGATACCCAAGAACAAGCATCTATTCATAAGCATATGGATCCCACTCTCCAACGTTTCCCTTTTGCCCTTCGTCCAACCCGTCAATGACCTCCATATCCTCGTTCTTCAACTCCCAATCGAAGATGCCCTTATTCTCGACGATTCTGCTCTCCTTATCACTCTTGGGGATTATCACTACACCCTTTTGCAGGCACCACCGCAGCACAATCTGAGCAGGCGTCCGTCCGTATTTCTCCGCCATCTGAACGACAACTTTATCACCCAATCGTTTCCCTTGCGTCAGTGGACTGTAAGCCACAACTACAATGCCCTTCTCCTTACAGTACTTCATCAACTCCCTCTGCTGCTGCCAAGGATGAAACTCGATCTGGTTCACAGCAGGCAAGATTTTCACCCCATCCTCTTTCATCAGCTGCTCAATATGCGCTGGTGCCCAGTTCGAGACGCCGATACTCCTGACCCAGCCCTTCTCGACGCAATCCTGTAGGCCTAGCCAAGTCTCGTGGCGTGCTTTTGGACCAGGTCGTGGATTGTGTATGAGGTAAAGGTCGATCTTCTTGAGGCCTAGCTTTTGTAGACTCCCAGATACGCCATCTATGGCGCCCTGTCGCGTGTACATGTCCTCCCATAACTTACTGCAGACGAAGATCTTGTCGTGGGCGAGCTTGGATTGCGCTATAGCTTGTCCAGTCTCGGCCTCATTCTTGTAGATCTGAGCCGTATCTAGGTGGATGTAGTCTTGTTGCAGTGCGCATAGAGCTGACTGGGTGCAGGTCGCGCTGGCACATGTGCCAAAGCCGAATTGTGGAATTGAGGTGTTGTCGTTGAGGGGGAGCGTCGAGGTGATGGAGGCCTGGCTAGCCATGGTTATAGGCGAGGAAGTCAGTATTAACTTCTGTGCTTTGAACGGTATTGTAGGGAGGAAAAAGAACTGTTCTGGTCAGCAGCAACCATATATTGTCCCAAACGATGAGCGGAACAATTCTCGGGGAGTTGTGGGGTTGATCTTGCTACATCAAGGGTGGTATTGGACAGGCGTGGATATCTCTACGTAGATCCTTTTCATCTGCCGATGCCCATCAATGTTCGCGCTGTATCACCAACATTTGCGGTGACGGTGCGCGCCATGGATGGCAGGAGCGATGCTGGAGATCATACAGCAGCCGCAAATAGCTGCACCTGCCTAAGTAACTGGTTGGTCCTCGGTGGTCCTAATCGATAAGCCCCCCAATACAAACCTAGCAAACATTGTCGCTGTCGTCGAAATTGTTCGTCGAGAGGAGATGGTAGTATAGCACCACTCCGTACCGCTTGAGCTTCAGTCGTGGCTGCTCTGACTATTATGACGACAGACTCGCAGCAGGATTGCCTGCTTGTTCTGCGTACGAGTCTCGCGTTGCTCGACCAGTTCCATCAGTCTTTGGCAACGACAAATGTGAGTCGTGATCAGGCCGGTGCTAGTGATAGTCACCCATCGCCCTTGCTATTGTTCAGAGCAGCTGTCGAAGGGTTGAAGGCAAGCACTACAAAACTCTCACTGCTCACAATCACACCACCGTTCACAGGTACCGCTGTCACCTCCTTAGTCAAGCCTCTGAACGATTCCATTCTGCCGTCTCTTGTGACTGCAGCTCTGCTCGTGACACCATCCACTTTTACAGATTCGTTTGCCCAGGAAGCCACCCGGCTTGCAAAAGGCACGCTTTCCGAACTACGTTCACTACTGGAGCTCGTCGAACAGAGAGCGAAAGATGGCAAACCGAAATCTGAACCGCGCAAGGAGGACAAGCAAAATATCACTGAGGCAACAGGCCGAATATGGGAGAGCTGTGACGCTGTAGTTAAGTTCTCGAGCGACGGTGTCCCCGGATTCGTGGTCAAAAAAGCCGAGCAGTGGCTTGCGCTCATGAAAGACGCAGTACAAGAACTGCAAGACTGGGATCCCGAAGAAGATGTAGACGAGGACATCTTTGGTGATATGGGCAGTGACGACGAGGCTGGTGATAAATTCACGGACAAGGCAAGGGATCCAGATCAGGCTACCATTGCTGCTGGGGTCAAGGACCAGGCCTTGAAAGTGCTGAGCAGGATACCGCAGAGTATACATGTCGTTGTCAAGCAAAGACTAGCGAAGATGCCGGTCGCGTTGAGGAGTGGTGAGCAAGAACTTAGTTCGGAACAGAAGACCATCTTGAACAATGTGTTGAGGGATGCTCGGTCAATCTCCGAGTACATCGATGAGAGTGCTGAGGCCATGTATATGGGAGATCCGGAGTTGTGCCTCAAGAAGGCTGGTGAGGCACGAGCTCTGACAATAAGTGTAGTCGAGATGGCTGTACCACCATGGCAGCCGAGAGACGCTACGCAAGAAGAAACCAAAGAGGATGGCTTTATCAAGAGAGCATTGCTTTGGATTCAGCAGGTTGACACGAGCAATAGCAAGAATGGTGCCACAGGCCCAGGGAAAGGATGAGCTTTGCACTACAAATCTCTCTGGTTGCGGTGCATTACCGTATCTCCTGCAAATACTTGAGCCAGCGACATCCAAACATGGCCACTGGCCATGTTATGGTATAGGACAGGTATAAGCGGAGAGTGTGGTGTGATACGCCAAACGACCCCGATGGACGAAACACCACGCGCCATAAACCTGCGTTGCCCACGTTTGCTCGGGGCTCAGCAACGCCAGTCACAGATTCTTCAAACACTACCATTTCGCTGGGCTATAAGGCCACCGACCCTGGATAACTCTCAATCACTCTGATTCCAGCATGCAACGCCAAAAGGCTCCTGGTCATCATGGAAGAACGACTCTCTGAACCACTTCCTCTCTTACCACTCGACAATGATCGGACCAGTCTACGGTCCGTCGCCTCGACCACCGGACCATTCACGACGCCTGGCACACCGAGAGATACCCAGGAGATCATAGCTTGGCAAGCGGCCAGCCTGTTAAGCCGCCTCGACACGGACGTTCTGGTGGACTTTGTACCAAAGCTGGCAGGAGCATTCTGCGAGATCGACAAGGTCCCTATCATAACATCCTATATGAATATATTACTCTTATTGCATGAGAAGAACACCAACATGCAGTGGATCACTCGGCTGCCTTACCAGCAAGAAGACCCAAAGTTCTTGCCCGAGCAGGTTGAGCCAGTGGTTCGAGCGCGAAAGAAGTTCTCGTTCAAGGTTCCATATCTGTATCACTACGGCCTGGCGAAAGATCCGAGCAATCCTCTCGGGATGGATTTCATGCTCTTGGAATTCATCGATGGAAGAATGATGAATATGTGGACTCAGACATTTCCCACCTGGGAGCAGAAGAAGCAAGTCCTTGGACAGATAGCCGATGTTTACATAGAGATGCTCTCGAAACCGGTGACGTACGATGATCGATGCGTTTTGAACAGTAAGTCTTTGGTCGTTGTACTTGTCATGCAACATGTTAGTTGTTGACCTTCTATAGATGAGAATAGCGACCCAGCGAGAACACAAGAGGATTTCGACGCGTTTAATCTTCCTCCCAACAACAGCACAAGTGCCTACTTGCATAATCTTGTCGATGATACCATCTGTGGCAAGATTGAAAGGCTGACTGCGGATGACGCCCAGGAACAAGCCGCAATCCTCAGAACCACGATGGACGGTCGGTATAACGATCTGCTCACGCTTTTGATGATGCGAAGTCTTATCCCTACCCAGGTAGTCGGGATGTACAATGATTCTCCGTTCTACATCACGCATCCTGATCTCCACAACAGGAACATCATTATCGAGGGCAAGCCTCTACAAGAGCCTCCAGCAATACCCACACGGAAACAATCTTCCACACAGACCGGTGGCGTTATTCCTCTCCGAGAAGGCCAGCTGCAACGCCCAAGAGTAGCGTCATTCGCTGAACCAAATGTTTCTAAGCCAGACAATCTCAAGGTGGTTGGCATTATCGATTGGGACAAAGCGCAGCCTGTGCCATTACAGTGCGCAGCTATCTACCCAAAATTCCTGGAAACATTACCCGGAGCGGAGTTTCCTGATCTTCCCGATGATTACATGCCACCGAATCTCCATGACGAAAAACAGACATACTTGGAGGTCTTCAGCAAGAAGGAGCTTCAGCACACCGGAAAGACGGTTGTGACAGATCTCATCAGGGATGGAAGCTGGGAGCGTGACTTCTTCCATGTCGCCCTGGGCCGCGGCGACGTCCGTCAGAAATGGTTGCAATGGTGGAAAAAAGAACAGGTCGAGCATGGGTTGAAGCATACCTGGTTGTGGAATGACTTTTTGCAGGAAGATATCGACAACATCCGTGCCGGTCTGCAGGGCTTTCTCAGAGTCAAGAAGAACAGAGCCACAGTCCACGCAGCCCGTGGCTGGGGACTGATAACGAGGGTCGCCCTCGACTTGGAGCGCTTCGAGACTGTCGCAGCTGATTCGTCCTGGATTCAACTGTTACGGAAGAAGTGGACGCCTGTCAAGTCTGTGCGTTTGAAAGGGTGTACTACCAAAGCCGACCCTCCTACGAGAGTAAGGTCACAGATACGAGACATCGAGGGGAAGTCATCGTCATCGCACCGCGGAGGTCATTCTGAGCCGAGCGCACCCAAATCACGTACAGCGGTTGACAACTATCTGAACTTCATGTTGGGTAACGAGCCAGGGCGCATTGTCAAGGTCGAAGGCGAGGAACGGAGAATTGTGTATCTGTAGTGACGAGATAGACTGTATGGTTGTTCAGCGAGCATGGTTCTACTTCTCAATCTCTAGCTCAGCACTAATCCCAGGGCTTATTTATTGCCCTAAGACGTGCCCCAATACGGCAGCTCATAGTCCCCGCCACCACATCGTCTTCTTCACCTCAAACCCTTCTTTGAGCGGCGTATCCGCACTGCTATCGCCCACCAACACCGTATATTTGCCCTTCTCCGAAACCCACGCGTCGCGTCCTTCATCCCAGAAGCTCGTCGCGTACTTCTTACTCATCTTGACCTCGGCCTTGACGGTCGTCCCTTTCTTCACTTGCACCTTCGTGAAGCCTTTCAGCTCCTTGACAGGCCGACCGATACTGGGGCTCTCCTGACTCACATACACCTGCACGACCTGCGCGCCGTCTCGGCCGCCTGAGTTCCTCACATCGACGGTAACCGTGACCTCGTCCGCGCCGTCATCAACACAGACTCCCAACCCGGACAGTTCGAACGTCGTATAACTCAGCCCATGCCCAAACGGCGCCACGACCTCCCTCTTCGTCTTCTCGTAGAACCGGTAGCCGATGTACACGTCCTCGCCGTAGAGCACCCTGTTCCTCTCACTCCGGTAATTCAGGTACGCCGGATTATCCTCGTTGCGCACGGGGAACGTCAACGGCAACTTGCCACTGGGATTGACGTCGCCGAAGACGACATCGGCGATGGCGTTGCCGGTCTCGTTGCCGCCGTACCAGGCCTGCACGACGCTGCGGGCGTCGCGGAACCACGGCATGGTCACGGGCGTGCCGCTCTGCACGACGATGGCCGTGTTGGGGTTCGCGGCGCACACGGCGGCGATCAGCTCGTCGCTGCCCGGCGGCAGGTCCATGGTGGTGCGGTCGTAGCCTTCGCTCTCCCAGTCGCTGTTCAGGCCGGCGCAGAGCACGACTTGGTCGACGGAGCGCGCGAGCTCGACGGCCCGCGCCAGTTCGTCCGCGTGGGAGATGACGCGCTCGCAGCCGATGCGCACGCCGCCGGCGCCGAAGGCGGTCGCGCCGGGCTTGGAGAAGGTCTGCGTGGGCAGCGTGCCGAAGTCGATGGTCACGGTGTATGTTTTGTCGGCTTCTAGATGCGTTGTGGCGGTTTCGTCGCGGGTGCCCGTGCCGAAGAAGGAGTCGCCGGGGGTTTGGTGCGTTGCGTTGTCCACGACGAGCTTGTCGTCGATGGAGAGCGTCGCGGTGCCGGCGACGGAGAGGCCGAATTCGTATTCGGCGGCGCGCGACGGTGTGATGTAGCCGGTGAAGGTGGCGTACCAGAGGGCCGAGGTGATTTTGGGGTTCTTGTAGTCGGCGAGGAGGGCGTTGCTTTCCGAGACGTGGACCGTGTCGATGAGTTCTCTGTCTTTTTTCGAGGGTGGGTCGAGGTAGACGGACATTGTTAGGCCGGGCTTGCCGTCCTTTGTTTTGGACATGCGCGATAGGAGGGGAAGTTTCTTCCAGCCTGGGGCGCCGAGCGTGTATTTCACGTCCTTGGCTTGGTTTTTGATTCCTTGTAGCGGAGTTATGGCGTAGTATGGCAGGAGGGAAGCTGAGCCACCGCCGGAGAAGGCAGCGATATCCGCGTTGGGGCCGATGACTGCTGTCGTCTTTTCCTTCTTGAATGGTAAGGTTGTTTTGTCGTTCTTCATCAGTACCAGGCCGTTTGACGAGATCTTGCGCAGCAAGGCTGCTGTCTCTGGCGAGTCGACAGTGTGTTCTGGTGCATTCTCGGGTATGCCTAAGGGGAGAACCTTTTTGACCAGTTGCAGAACCTTGCGCACGCAGTTATCGATGTCGTATTCTGTCAACTTACCACAACCGAGAGCCCGGTTGATAAGCTTGCCGCGGGCGTACGATGGGCCGGGCATCTCGAGGTCAAGACCGGCTTTGACTGATTCTGCGGCAGAGTATGTGCCGAACCAATCCGACATTACCAATCCATCGAAACCCCATTCTTTGCGGAGAACGTCGCCTATCAGCCGTGGACACTCGCTGACATGAGTTCCGTTCACTTGATTGTATGCTGTCATGAAGCACATGGGGGTCGAATCCTTCTGGGCTATTTGGAAGGGCTTCAGGTAGATCTCTCTTAGGGCCCGCTCTGTAACAAGGCTGTCGACCGACATCCTTTGGTCCTCCTGGTCGTTGCAAACATAGTGCTTCGGTGTCGCACCGACGCCGGTTGATTGAATGCCATTTATAGTTGCTGCTGTCATGTTGCCGGCAAGAACTGGATCTTCACTGAAAGACTCGAAACCTCGCCCGCCTAGCGGTGATCTCTGCATGTTTGTGGTTGGTCCGAGGATCACTGATGCCCCTTTGGCGAGTGCTTCCTTACCTTGGAGATGACCCCCCTTATGAATGAGATCCGTGTCCCAGGTCGCCGCTAACCCCGTTCCTGGACTTGTCAGTAGTCGTCACCTTGTAGACGAAAGTTGCTTACCACAAGGCAGACACGCCGCCGGCACGCCATTGAAGAATTTAGTTCCTCTCACACCATTCGGACCATCCGAGAGTCGAATTGCTGGTACGTCTAATCTATGCACGGATGCGGTATGCCAGAAGTCTGTACCTGACAGCAAGGCAACCTTCTCATCTATGTTGAGCTTCTCTAACACTTCTTCGACATCGAAGTCATTATGAGTGGTCTTCGGCGCGGTCCCCATAGCTGATGATTTTGATTTTCTCCAGGATCCAAACATGTTTAAAGACAGGGGAGGGCACTACCTAGGTTTGTGTTCGCAGGAGTGTTTAGGCAGGGTCATTCAACCAGTGGCTAGCTTCAGACACTGCATATATAGGTAGACACCTGATACGGTACTCTTTAGTGCTCATCGTGAGTAGATGGATGAATAATGCCGGTAAACATCCGGTCGGGCCACTACCTGACCCCGTCACGGAGAGGCATAGTACTTAACCCGAAACTCCGCACCCGGCAGTGGTGCTCGGCGCGCTGACTTCCGCATCAAGGAAGGTGAAGGTTCAAGATGTGTGCAGAACGGTCCCAGTTCTGAATAGACCGAAACCCTACTGGTAAACGGTGGGAGAAAACTGGAGCCAGAAGCTCACATTTCGCCGAAACTGGGGAAGATTGCCCCCAATACGTGTAGAAACACTGCAACCCTGCCACTGAACGAGAACGGAGACATGAACATCTCGGTTGTAAGCAGGATTCTATGCATTAGTCAGCCTTCGAGCCTTAAATATTGCTGAGGAACGCTGAGAAGACATTGGTCGACTGGCTACATCTTTCACACGAGCTGGATGATGAGCAGAAAGGAAACGAAGCTGAGCGAAAACTCATTGGTATCTCTACGTTTCGGCTGACCACAGTCAACAGTGGTGTTCACGGTTCGAGCGACCAAGGTGTAGCAATGATCTGGTTCTAGCCCACTGACTTGAGGTGTCTGTAGAGGTGCGGCAGAGTGGTCGAGGGTACCGCTACCTGATTCAAGTAGCAGCAGGGTCCTCGATGGCTACAGTTACGTATCTTTGGGCAGCCGCATCAAGACCAGCACAGCTCAGATATGTCTAGAAAGCTATATTTACAAGCACGTCAATAACGGGCCAGGCTTGAATGTGATAGTGCGCGTATGTGGTCGCGATGGGCGTAAGATCAAGCCCCCAATGACCATGCACGTATCACGAAGTAGAAAGAAAGGGTTTATGGCAATCAAGCTTCGTCTTATGATAGACTAAGCGACACCTTGAGATGGAATTGGTGGTTGTATTGTCTCCATGCTCTTGCAAGTCATGCCGTTCGGGCTTCTTTGAGAAACCTGAGATGTTTGCAACGTGGGACTCGAGCGCCCGTACTTCACACCATCCTTATGCCTTTCCTCATAGCTGCTGTGCGAGAAGAGAACTCGCCGTCGTCCTGTGTCGTGCGTCCACGTCTGGAGTTCGGACATCATACGTCCATGCCTCAATGTCATTGACCTTTTATGCACGGCCCCGAGCATCAGTGCCAAACACCCGTCGTCCTCTCTCGGTCTGCTGTGCCTGCTGTGCAACTGGCATGACGTTGACTGGAATACCATCGAAACCCATGCTCTTCAACAGATCCTTGGTATCCTGGTCGACATCAAGTTGACCGCTCTCGCTGTTCTGGGTGAAGTCGAGGGCAGAGACTTCAGGAACATATTGATCCTTTCGCTCTCGCTCTTCTTCCTGAAGCTTGAAAGAGATACCTCGGACTGGGCCACGCTGGATACGCTTCATGAGATGGGTGGTGTATCCGGCGATCTGAAGCAATTGCGTTAGTTTTGAGTCATCTGGCACACTACAGCAGTGTAGCTATGCAGGTAGCGAGGACAAGAGCTTTGCCTACCTTGTTCCTCAATCGCTTGCTAGCGATGATAGCGATTTCGTCGCATATTCTTTTGTTGGTCTCGAAGTCGAGAGTGAGCTTTGGGTAGTATCGCTCAATGACGACCTTGGCGGACTTCTTGACTGTCTTCGTTCGAACGCGACCCATCTTTGCGGTTGACTTTGGTGAATATCTGGCTGGAGAGAGATTGAAGTCGACGAGCAAAGAATCGGTGTTGTGTCTTGCGCAAATCCCACATGCCGCTAAGATCGGAAAGTGTGCCAAGAGTGCGGCACGTGACCATCTCTTTGTGCCTCGCTCTAGATGCCTTAGCTGACTTAGAAGGCTGCTCATACTCGTAGGATGTCTTCAACGTGAGCAGCATGAACGGAACAAGACATATATCACCTGTTCGAGAGTGGTTGACAGTGGTTGAGAAACATGGTATACAGTGTATGTATGTACAATCTACAATCACTTTCGCAGCAGTGCGCCTAGGATATCCCCCTGATCTTGGCCCGAGCTGGAAGCATTCTTTGGAATCTGGTGTCTCGCCAGATATCCCGGATCTTGCAATCGCCTCGAAGGCCTGGGCTGGTAGTCGTCCAAGCTGCTAAGTTGAGGAGCAACAGCCGGTCGCTCACGTGCCTCGTCAGCCTCCTGCTGCATCTGTTGCGCGTTCTCTCGTGCTATCTGTTGCTTAGATACAGCCTCGTCGCCCCTCGTCTCGTACTCGTTTGTTGTCCTTGTTCGCATGATAAGTGCGCCCTCCTCGTTGATGTAAGCCGCACCAAGCTGCACAGGCTTTTTCTGACCGCCCGGCTGAGGAGTGAAGGCGTCTACCGTCGCCCTAGTCGACGACTGATTCTGCGGCGTGGGCACGATGAAGCCGGCCACACCAAAACTGGCCTCAGTCTTGCCAGATCGCGTGGCTGTCTTGACCGCACGGGCTAGGACTGCCGTGTTCTCCTTTTGAGGGCCGTGCGTTGGGTCGTTGTGTGCATGCGCCACGGTGTGGACATAGGACAAGCCAGCGGACGGATGGGTTCTGGGCGGTCCCCGCTCTTGCCAGTCCGCTGCAGCCAGGGTATCACGGCCATACTCAAACTCGTCAGCCCTTGCTCTACCTCCCTGGGGCCGTAGATTGTTCTCTGGTAGATCAAGCATATCTGCGAGGATGGCACCAAACCTTCGAGGTTCGTTGCGGAGGTAACGAAGGTAGTTCTTGACTTCCTTCTCTGTCACATCGTTCTCACGTGGTTGTTCGCCCATTTTTCCTTGGTCTCGTGCTCTGGCCAGCCTTGTTTGTGTGATCTCTTTCTTTATACGCTCGGTGAGCATGTCTTGCTCTTCCTTGCCCAGCTTGTTAAGGTAGTCATCAAACTCCATACCAGATAGCTGGAATAGCGATGGACCTGCATAACGCCACCTTCTCCTTTCCCTGACACTATGTCGCGACGTTGCAGCCATGAGCTGGGCGGCACCTGAATTGGCGGGATCTATTCCTGCAGCCACATATTGTGCTTTCTTCTGCTCGTCAATGGCCCTCTGTTTCTGCTTTATCTGTTCCGGCAGTTGGTTGTATACATCCTCTGACTTGAGTTCCGGCCAGATGCCCAACGGGCCAGAGCTTGCTGGAGATGAAGAAGAATGGTTTGTGGTGTTATCATGAGTAGGTCGAAAAACATTGAAGTCCCTGGCACTATAGTTCGACCTCGTGTCGCCTGCCTTCTCGGGGTGCCGTAATGACAGGTTCAGCTCTTCAAACTTGCGCAAAGTAAGAACATGGTCTGCCGCTGATTCGTAGTCTGCAATGTGCTCGGGCGTATCGATTCCGCGAACGAGTCGTACAACTGGGTTGTTCGTAGACCTTGTTGCTTTCAGTGGCAACGGTCTCTTGAACCCCCAATCTCCTTGACTGCCGGATGTCGACGTCGTCTGAATGGCCGCATATCGGGGATAAACAGTCGTTGCTGTCTCGGACTTTGACACTTGATCGGACGAGGGAGGTGCAGCTGGCAGTGCGATCGTAGGAGGGAGCGCAAAGAGCTTGGAATTCCGCAGAAGGCTGGCTGCCGGAGACAAGCGTGCGCTCATCTCTGCAGAGCCAGTTGTCGAATTGATGAGCTACGCGGATGCTTGTCGATGCACGAAATGCTCGTGGTTGCTGGACTTTCGCGAGAAAGTACCAAAAGGGAAGGCGCGATAGCCTCGTGAACTTCTGCCTAAGGCTGCTACGGTGGTAATTCGGTCCGACGAGGAACGCACTTGTCAAGCTTCCTGAAAGACACGTCCTGGGCATCTCCTAAGCTTTGAGTTGTCGTTGCACAGTACCGTTCCAATATGTCTTGTTACCAGGATCAACGAAATACAGCGAGGCCGAGCCTGTACACTATTCGATACTCAACACTACCGGGTATCAATCCAGTAAATCACGCCGTGGTTTGCAAAGAAGCACAGATACATCCGGCGGCTTTGGGGGGGCCAAACGGCACATCTCAATGTGGTTTTCGGAGAGCTCGTTATGCTAGGGTACGAGAACGAGCAAAGCCCTTTTTGGAATCATCCTATCTCACAAAGTGATGCTGTGTGGTCCGACGAGCCTCCCCCTTTACGTGAAGGACCATTGACACGGCATACTCAACGAGACTACAACCACTGAAACACTGTTGTTGGGACGGAAAGTCCGTATAAATCGTCTCTCGCAGCATGGCTTTCTCCCGCTATCAGTCCCTTGATGCATGCACATACGTAGTCAATGAAAAATGCTTCTCAATTGTGCTTGCAACGTGCAACAACCCTCTCACGAGCTCTGCATCCTCTGGTACGCTATCCCGTCACATGACGATGGCTTTGGCCTCTACAAGGTATCCTTGTACATGGCCCACGAGACGAGTCGATAATTCACAACTCACAATCGTTCGTGGTGGTGAAATTGGATAGTAAAATTACCTGGGTCATTATCTCGGTCACCCGGTGGGTTGTCTTTGATTCGTGCCAGTTGTCAAACATTCTACCGCCGGCCAAGACGTTTACAGTGTGATCTACGGTGCTTTCGCCGAGTCTTTTCCCAAGACGTAGAAGTCGTTGGGAATTTCCCCACGATCGGCAAGCTCGGTTAGACACGCTTCTAGAATTCATAGAACTTATGAGGCTCGACGAAGCTTCCCACTACCTCCAAGCTTGAACCAAGCTGGAGTAACCTTAGAGCGATTGGTGAGGACATGGGACGCGGAGCTCGTTAGACCATAGGCGGTGTACATAGCGGGAAACAATCGGGAGCACCACACAGAAGAGATGTCCGTCGAAGGTTCGATTGCGTTGTCCCCAAAGCTAAAGGGGGACTGCTGGGAGTAAGGAAGATCGACATCAACCGCACGAACCGTGTCTGCGCATTACTGTTTCGTGCCTTCGAGATGCAAGGCACGAGTAGAAGTAAGACCTTTGTGATGTGATATCATGGCCGATCTACATGATATTCAAGCTCGAAGCGCCGTTAAACCTACCTTGGACACCAGTGTAAGCTTACTGTTGTGATCGAAGATGAAGTCAGAGCACAGGATCATTCCGTCGCGGAGGCTCCAAAGTGGCGACCGAGGGCCGACGCCGACGTACATGATGCATGGTAGGCAGGACCGAGTACCGAGTACCGAGTACTGTTGACAGATTTCAAAGAAAACATTCTGCTGTTCGAGAATCCACGACAAGGATCCTCCCAGAGGTCAAGCTTGGCTTGCTTCAATTAGTGACGGTGTAACAAAGGACACAGCTCAATTCGGGGTTGCTAATCCTGGGGCCGAAACAAGGCGTCCGGGTATGTATTCAGGACAACGTCACTTTCTCCGATAGGACCTTTCCCACCAGTTGCTGGCTAGATAGTTTTTAGCCTAGGGAATATTGTACAGATTAGCCGATAGCTGGAGAAGGGCTCGCAGAAGGTTTATTGGAGAAAGCTCGAGGCAGTAGTGCATGACCAGGTAGCCAAGGACAAGTATGCGGAGTGCTGTTAGGCTACCTTTCTTATCTCAAACTATCACCTTACCTTGTGTGATGTTTGCGCACTAGATGATGAACCACCATTGCTAGCCTATGATACACCGGGTAGATGGCCTTACGAGTCCGATAAGGTAACCATGTAGGCTTTGCTCACAAGACTGCTTCTCCGAGAATGCGGCCACACAGCCGATGTTTGCAGCGACAGCTTGTACGTTATGAACAGCCGCAGGTTTGTGTTGAAGATTGATCCATCTTTCTCATGTGCGGGGACATTGGATGTTGAGTGTGGGGAAAGCGCTGGACTACTACACATATCGTGATCGCCATGAAGAGAATTCGTCAAATGATGGTATTCTCGCTGGCAATATTCTAGTCCCTGTAGAGTTACATTAAATGTGCACCCTAGAGAGTTAGTAAGTTCGCAAGCGGATACATAGGCGTAATACTTTCGGATGTCTCTTTGGCCTGAGTGGTGACCGGTCTTTACTTGTTGCGATAAGACAATTGGCAATAATCATATGTGCTAGGAATTTGGTGTGTCCGGTAGGCAATCTCAAGCGAGGATCGTGATTGGGGATGTATTTGGTACGGAGCAAGTTGTCATGAGTCGGTCACTCTTGCTGCGTAAAGGCTCAAAAGTTCGTTCTTTGTGGGGTGCCCCATGGCGCCGCACTTCCATGGAGACATGGAGTGTATCCAGAGTACGTCGCATATCGCAGCAAGATTGTAAGGTTACTCCAGTCCTCGGCATTTCTTGCATATTGTTAGAGTACCATCTGACCGGCAGTGACCATAATCAAGTCAATAGTGTGGGGGACGCCAGACGCATGTCCAAATGATTGGGCGAGCGTCGCGCAGGTGTTGCCTGAAAGATCCATGTAGTCTCATGCATGGCAATATAGGCAGAAAACATGGCGCATACGAGGTTAAGAGAGGTATCAGGTCAAGAAGATAACAATGAAACTAGTTCGGATGAATTGTGTGAACAAGCAGCGCATGCCTTCGACCGCTATTAGAGATACTATCAGGGCATCTTCAAAATGGAAGGTGCATTCTCTCAGTCGCTTATCTGTCTAATTCCGTGCGATGCTGCTCGTGAGCAGAGACTCTCGTGAGAAGGCCTAAATTCAGTGTGTATAGAGAACGGCGACACATGCTCAGACCGCCCTAAAAATAATCCCAATCGTCGCTAAATCGTGGTTCCCCGTCTATTGTGTTTTGCTCCGACGCTTCATGCATGATCGCTCAGCGATTACCATTGTAAATAAAGATCGAATAGAGCTAATACATAACAATGCTGCTGAAAAGATAAAATCTCGAACCATGTGATGCTCCCTGTGTAGCAGCGTCACCTTGAGTTATCACCATTCACTGAAGCGACTGTACTTGATTCGCCGGAGCTCAGTCCAGTAGGCGGGTTGAGCAAGTCAGACATGTTGACCTTGGGCAGTTGGGGGACTGGCAGCTTTCGTTGTGTACCACCAACAATCTCTGAGATAGATGGACCACTATGGTGCGGCGCTGGAGGGTGGGCATATGACCCATCAGCTTGGGGTTCCATTGGAGCAAGTAGCGGCGCATGACCAAGCGATAGATGGCGCAAGCCAGGTAGTTGCAAATCACTGCCGTGGGCCGGTCGTAACCGTGGCGAATGACCAGGGGTGGCCAGTGGTGTGTGATCTGGTGTGGGAGAAATTGACGTATGAGAGAAAGTCGGGGAAGATGGGGCTGTTGAGTGAGGCGAATTGGGTCTCGACCTCTTGACGCGATGCTCGTCGTCGTGCATCTCTTGCGAATGACTTCGAGACATGCTGTGGGAGATAGCATAAGCACTTAGTGAGGGAAGACGACCTGTGCTCGGTCCGTTGCGATGGCTGAACAAGTGATGCTGATGCTGATATGGTATCCTTGAGCCCAATTCGTGCTCTGTTCGTTCTACCTGGGAAGCGGCTGTGGCGAGCATGTTAATATCCATGGAGTTGTGTCTGTCGTCTTGTCGAGCATACGGCGAAAGGTTCGACGGTATTGATGTCGCGTAAGCAAAAGAATGCGGCGGGGAGACGTTTGGTGATCCGATGGCGGATGATGGTGCTGACCGTACATTTCCTTTTGCAGGCTGTGGCATCGCGACCTGTGCTTGTTGTGGGAACTGGTTGGGTCCATCTTGCAAACCAGCCATGGCAGCGGCAGCGGCGACTTGCTGAGCTTTATTGTTACGTCTTGAGTTGGGGTTGTTGTGTATCCGAGAATGCCTTGTCAGCTCGTCTGAACGACTGAACCGTTTGCTGCAGCCTGGAAACTGGCACGCATGTGGCTTCTCTCCTGTGTGCGTCCGGATATGTCGGGTCTGGTGTTCGAGACGGTGGAAGGCCCGGTCACATAAGGGGCACTTGTAGGGACGAGGTAGATCTTGTCGAGGCTCCTCCATTTGAGGTGCCTGTGTAGAAGGCGTGATACTCATCGTGGCAGCCATGTTTGAGGTTGGTGCTTGTTGTGCCGTATCCAGAAGGTCGGTGGCAGACTGGTTTTGTTGCCGAGATAGGGGAGAGGAAGAAGAATCTGGGGTAGAAGGATTGAGGAGAGAATTAAAGTCGACGGCTGACGAAGAGCGTTGCATTCAGGCGAGAACGGAGGTTTCGCTGGAATGTGATAGTGCGTCGCTTATCGTGGGGGACTTAGAATCCGCTGGCGCCGGGGGGAGATGTGAGTCTAAAAAGGGTTGGCGGTGGACGACGGAAGTCGGGTCCGGGGTTGCAGACTTAGATTGACAGGAGATAATGATTGAGTCGAAGTGGTTGATCGCCGCGTCAAGGAAAGAGAGAGTCGATTGGTGAAAAGGAAGTGATGCAGCAGATCCTACGAGGAGTTTGGGAAGTCCTAGGTGCGCGTTGGTACGGAATAATTTCGACGTCGCCTAGCGTACTCCGTAATCCTTATCAAACGAGGATGAAAGGGTGTATAGGCTGACGGCAGCTGGAGTTCAAGGTGCCAAATAGCCGATGAAAGGCGCTGGTCGACTTAGCTGGGCTAAGGGCTAAGCACAGGAGGCGGCAGTATGAGGTCAGGGCTGTTCAGGAGATAGACAAGGAGTACAGGCCTCCGAAAGTGGTTGATGGCAACTCGCAGCGGTCTCCAAAAAGCAAAGATTGTGCCTGACAGTAGCAAGCGGAGCGACCGCCACGCAAGACAGAAATCTGGGGCGAGTCGCCAAGTTCTCGGCTTTCGCAAAGCCAACGGATTTTGGATTCGAGCTGAAACGCAATCCTGGGATGACACCGTGTTCCAAGACCAGATCGTGATGTGATCTGTTCTGTGACTGTCTTTCCACACGATTTTGCCAGACCAGGTCGATTGCTGGAAGCGCTCGGATGGCAAATGACTAATGGAGGCTGGTACCGTGTGGGCAAAGCTGGAGGCAGAAGTGACCCTCGGTGACATCGGCAGTCAGGAAGACGAGAAATTTTCGGGGCCTGAACCCAAATTCCTCTTTGAAATGACTGATGCAAACGATCTCACATACCGCAACATTTTAGATGGAGTCTCTGCCTCTGGCATCACCGCTACTTTACTACTTGACCATCATCTCTGCTACGTTGGGTTTGTTGCCGCCATCATGACCGGATCGCAAAACCTCAACAATAATTGAGCATTTCCATCATCAGGGGGAGTTAGGCTCTGCTGGAGCAGCAAAAGACATCGGACTATTTCTTTTCACTGGCATTTTCTCGGTGGGACCGCGCGAAATTTCTCGAGTCTCAGTATGAGGCGACACAAGATTGAGGCTCGCATACCATCGTGGCTGAAGCTCGGCTCCGATGTTGTCTGGGGCACTCAGAGCTCAGCAGGGCCGGGCACAAAATCCTTCTAGGCTAAGCTGCCCCTTGGCCTGTCACGGCTCCCAAGCTCCTAAGCCACCCACCCAAGGCCTAAAAAAACAGTGGATGCATTGATTTTCAGGCACGATGCGTGCACTGCCAGCATCCCCATATTCTCCACATTCTGACTTCATGTTGACGTGTACTTGGTGCGTTCTAAGAATCTAGACATCTTACATGATCTCGGACGAAAGGGGGCAACAATGCGTGTCCTCTAGTCGTCATACTATATGTGGACCGTTTCTGTTCATCTGAGCACCTGCGCCATCAGGAATGCTTCAGAGTCGCGAAAAGGTGAAAAAATGTTCCTGCTCATTTCGGAGAGGTACCGTGTCTGTACTCCGTGTTGCTGACATGTGCTGATTCTGCAATATGATGACGATGGCTCTGCCGAGCGGTCTCCATCCTGTTACCATATATGGTCACGGCTGGCTTGGAAGGTCTCGGTGAAGCAAGCGTTCCACATGCATTGCGATGCTTTATCCCTGCACACTGGCACTGCCCGTCCTTGCATGAATCAATTTCGTCGATTCAGTAGTCGACAAGGATGCGTAGGGGATTATGTACGGGTTATGTATGCTATTCAGTCTGATAGGTGTATATGTCATTGCATTGAACAACACGTGATTTTGGATGTCGCCGTCGTCGGAAGCGTGTTTCCTTCGTCGGAAACGAAACACGCTACCGACGAAGTCGCGGTCAACGATTTCCAGGGGATATTCACATCCTGTAACACCTCTTTAAGGGCTCGACTCGTTGAAGCTCGGCCAGATGTCGCTTAAGGTGCGGGGTGCCCACTGAGAATCCCTGGATGCAGATACACTGAACTTCTGCCGTCGCTACCTTCCGGAGGGGGTGAGCGCGTGAGCACCAGTCTGCTCGTATCGTGGTGACTACCGGACATGACTTACAGCCTTGTCCTCAACATGGAGCCAGACTAAATTGTAACTGCACAACAGATCAGCACCAGGTTTCTGGTGGGGTTGTCGCACAAGTGGGATGCGACGTATTGGATCGACATGTTGCAAAAACTCTTTGGGGGCGTCGTACTCCAGTCTTCGTAATTCGTGCTTGCGATCACGACATAGCAGATGTTCAAACTCGTTGAGCTTGGTAGCGCGTACCTAACTAGTCTACTCGCAAGAACGGCTGACAAAGCGAGCTGCCGAACGACTGCCGGCTTTGACACAAGTCTTTTTCTACGATTACTCCATTGGCTTCTGACCAGCCATCGCAAACAAGAAGCACAAACTCTCTTCACACAAGCTCGCAATGGTGTCATCCTCAACAATAGGATCTTGGTTTTTTGAGCACTGTCACCTTGTGCGAAGCTTCCCTGACGTCGATACTTGAAGGCATCGAATCACCAGCATCTCGGGATATGTTGCCTATTGCCTGACAGCACCCTTTCGAGTTGTTCGACAACCCTGGCTCAGCGTTTAATCGATGTAAGAAAGTCACTCTCCTTACAAGTACTACACCGAAGGCAGTCGGCAGCAAGAACAATTCACACATGGACCGTACCACCATGGTTCACCGTTGAACCGACAGCCGAAAGATTTCTGTTCTCCAAACGGTACGCTTTCAGTACCCACAGACTTACGCGACATTTTGCTGTCGGGTATATTCGAGGTTGTATCGTTTTTACCAAGCCGCACTAATGGTACCTTCCGCCTCCATCAGAGGCAAGGAGGCTCACAAGGTTTCTCGAATTTTCTCACGCTGGGTTTCTGAGAGCCTCAATACTCAAGCTCCCGCATGAGCCGGACCCGTAGCACGTTTGTCGTTCGTCCTAGTGTCCACGTGGTCAAAATTCTCCCGACTTGTGGTCGGTCGATCTAAAACATTAAAATTGCCACTCTTTCATTTCGCCTACCTCGGCGCCCCTCCTCAGAATTCGAAGGTCCGGCCAGTAGACAGTGGTGCGTGAAGGGGTCTAGAACTGCAAGACCGGATGCATGTGAGGATTGCTCGTGTCGATGTCAATCTCTGTACCATGCACGACAGCCTAATCTCCTCTTGTCCGACCGACGATGGTGTACACCTGTGGCTATCCCGACTGAGGTGTGCATCTAGCAACCTCAGCCAAGACAATTATCGATCATTCCACCATGGTTGCAACCGATCTACCCGCATGTGATGCGTAATATCGCAATACATGCTGAGAGGATTGAGGCGACATCCTGCGAGATCCTGGTGTGGGAGTTACCTACGAGATAAGGAATTGCGGAGTTCCCCAAAGTTCTGAAGTTTGATGATGTATCGGTAGTGTTCAGTCCAGACTCCTGCGACACGCTCACAACGGGAGCATGTGTCTTACTCCAGTCTGGAACGTCAGATGCCTCCTTTGATGTGTACTGTCTCGTGCATGGGTTGTTTTGCTTGGTCTTGCATGAAACCACAGACGTGGTCCAGTCGTCGACAACACTAGGTGGAGGGCACAGCTCCTGCATAGTGACCCCATGATCATGGCATGTTCAACACAACAGTAGCACATGACTGACTCGACAGCTAGGGATGTTCACGGCTCCAAGTCCTCTAACGCATACCCATTACGGCATAGGCCGTTTGAGAAGTTTTGGTTGAGCCAGTGTCGACGTGATTTCTAATCTGCACAGCTAAAACTCCGAAGCTTCGACCACCTACTGATACCACACGTGGTGGTGTCTCTGAACTATCCTGTTTATTTGAATGTTGTCTGGGTGCAGCTTTCCTGACGAATGCAACAATGGTCTGTGGCTTGGGGCGTTTGGATAATTCAGTGGAAGTGGCATATCTCCAGTTTGCACCTGTAGGTGGCATGATTCCATGCTAGATTTGCATTGTAGCAGTCAGCAACAGAAACGCCCCCCTATGAACAGGCAGGGAATGCGGAGCCTTGGATGTGCATTTCATGCCGCGCAGTAACACTGGGCGCTGTGGGTCCTGCAGAGTCATTGGCAAGAACAGTATAGGGCTACCGTATGCACACGCACAATGCCTCTCCTCAGCCCGATCTTGGACATGTATACGAAGATGTCACGATGGCTCCTTGACCCAGAAAAAGCTCGTCGCGCAACCAGCTCCAACACCAGCTACCCTGATGCTGTGGTCAGACTGGAATAGAGTATTATATCTTCCTACCACATTCTTCTTCTCATCCACCTGCGAGCCGCAATTTCCATGCTCACCCCAACCCCACGCAATGACAGCACCACTACTTGTCGCTGCAAGCGAGTGCTCGCTGCCCATGACGAAGCTGGCTAGACGTTGGTCCGGTGTTCTCTTGAGAAGCTGACCACGCGGATTGCGTCCAAACTCCTGGACACTCCCGTTGCCCAAACTCACTACGATATGCGACCAGCCGGCATGAACCACAAAGTCCTGCTGCGGTTCATCTTCTAGCACCATCGGGGCAATGAATCCGGCGCGGGCTGAATCACCCAAGAAACACTGCTCTCCAAACCTCTCGCCCACAACAAAGGTGAATTCTCGTCCTGTCACAACCTGTCTCGGTCTCCATTGCAGACCAACGTCCAGCGCTTTCGGTGACCAGATCACTTTCGCGCTCTTCACATCTTCACCTAGCTGTCCCTTTCTGCAAGCCCCCCAGCCGTACAGCTTCCCAGATGAGGACAGAACGACAACATGATTCATGCAGCCTGAGATCGTCTCGACCTCCGCATGTGGCACGCCAGGCTCGAGCCCACGCAGATCGAGGCACTGCATGGGTGTAGGACCGTCGTTACTGCCCTGTCCAATCCCCAATTCACCCTTCTCACCGTGACCGCATGCATAGACGACGTGACCATCAACCACGAAATATGATGCCGTCCATGTAGCGGCGACGTCCGTGAACCTCGCTACCTCGCTCTGACCCTGCCGACCCCATTCAACTAACATCCATGTACCGGTGACCCTATCATGTGTAGCCTGATCCACTGTGGACGCACTCCGTCCACACTGCCCGACCGCATTCGAACCAGCAGCCCAGACGCGTCCATGCGTAGTCAGCAAAAGTGTATGATTGCCACCAGCTACAACTTTCCTAATCTGTTCACCGTTGCCGCCATCTAGAGGAACATGATCCACGATAACACCCCCATTCCTAGTCGTGAACACGCATCTTTGTGGGGAGGACACATCATCGTCGTGGCCGATTCCAAGCTGGAAACTACCGTTTGAACCAAGGGCGTACAGTGTCGTCTTGGCAGTCATGCTTTCGGTCGCTATTGAGGTTGGCGTTTCTTATTTGAACGTGGTTCACGCCTAGCCGGAGGGGCTATGTGTAGCAGCGTGGTGAGCTTGAGGAGAGTGACTATGACAGGATGTCGAAAAGGTCATCATTAGTATTCGAGCCACAGGTCCGTGGTTGCAGGATGTTTGTGACCTAAGATTCGCATCGCCTCGAGGCTCGTCCTGAGAATGTGCTTCTGGTACAAACGCGTAGCCGTATATTGCAACCCTGCCATCAATAGTATCCTTGGCTCACCTCGAGGCGATGTTACTTGATAGTCACGGGTCAATCATCCTCGCGCGGGGCTACGTAGAAGCGGGCACATAGATATTTGCTCTTTAGTGCTTGATCAACAAGTGAGGTATAGACATCTTTCAGGTAGCTGGGGAAGGGACACTGTTGATAGAGAATAAAAAGGCCGGCCAATGCGTTTGGCGTTAACGTGATGCTTCTCGGAAACGGTTTTGTCTTCAAACACGACACAATCTGTCACGTTTATACGAAATCTACTCACGCAACCGGAACCCATCGATCAATTGCCTAGACTACTGTGCTCACCACCACATATCTACAAGCTTTCAAACTTGGAATTTTGTGTACGCTAACCTCACGCCTCTGATCAGCAATCCTTGCTCCAGAACAGCTTTGCCATTGTCGGCAGGGTGTCGAAGCTCGCGAATGAACCACCAGTACTGTTCGTTACGTTGATCCAATCTGTGGTGTTGCCATCCAAGTACTGAGCAACAGCTGCCGCGAAATATGAAGTAACGTAAACATCAACGAGAGTGTCATCATCAGTAATATTTGAAGTTGACACGTTGGCTGCGACATAATGTGGCGGACTCGCAGATCCCTGGTCAATGTGAATAGTGTTGTCTCCGTCGTCGCCGAAGTCGTCTTCTGTCACGTAGCCTGCGGTCTCGTAAAGACCTGTAGTAGCGTTGTACTGCATGTCATCGGATTCCTGCCTTTTATACACCCGATCTGTTTGCATGTTCATCAAAACGTTCTTGGCGACACCCCAGGGGGCCGTCATGTACTGCCACAAGTTTTGATAGGGATTGGCCTGGTATGCGTTGTCGATCGTGAAACGGCCTTTCAGAAGGTCGTATCTGAAGCCTCCAGTGTTTGTCATGATGATGCGAGGGTATGCAGAGGTGTTACGGCCTTCAGCGTAAACGACAGCTGGAAAGACTGTGTTTGTGAGGTAGTTGAATAGGGATCGAGGATCACTAATGGGGAATCGGGCAAGGTAGTAGGAGCCCGGAGAGCATCCAAGCACGTCATCTAGCTGCGGGAGAGTGTCCCTGGAGTCGGTAATGTTGTTTGTCAGGGCGAGACCGTACGAGGTGTTGAATGTTTGGTCGGTGGACTCGGTATGCTTCTCAAAGGTGGGACGGTTGAAGTCTAGGTACTGTCGGGTATATGTGAGGTTTGACTGAGACGGCTGCGTAAAGTTGTAACCGGACATTGGCTTGGTGATTGAGATGGAGCCCTTACCCATGGGCGACTTAGCTCGAGTCACGTTTGCCGCAAGACCATCAATTGTGGTCCAGCCAACTGTTTCGCAGTAGCGGCCAGCTGCTGTACCCATCGCAGTGGCATCCCATGCGACAGCATCTCGAACGTGCCTGTGACCACCGAAGATCTGGATGGGAGTGGTAGGCTGATGTTGACGGATGGCACTGTAGACCAAGCGCCACTCTTCCGAGTCGCGAACCGGAATATGACCAGCAACCAAGAACAGATCTATGTCCGTCCGTCGAACTTGCTCTTGAAACCAAGGCTGTTGGACAGCATCGCCGACAGGAGTGACCACTGAGGCGTTGCTGTTGCCCGTGAAGTTGTACAGGAAGGCGAACGACATGACTCTAATGCCGAACTTAGTTTCATAGTAGGCATATCTATCCGAAAAGGGCACCTGGACACCATTGTCATAGAAATCGACATTGCTTGTAACATAGCGACCATTCCAGTGTGGCGCAAAGTTGTGGTACGTATCATTTGCAATTTCTGTTGTGTAGAGCTCATGATTGCCAATCGAAAGAAGGTCGTAAGGTAGCTGCTTGAAGATAGGCATAGTAAGTTTGCCGTTGGGGTCGGTTGCATCGCCAAAGCCAGTTCCGTCGTGCAAATCTCCCGAATCAACAAGCAGGAGGTCGACCCCCAGTCTTTCGGCCTTTGCCTTCATCTTGCGGACGAAGGACGCAAGATCACCATAATCTGCACTGTAGTTCTCGTCAAGAAGATGGCCCGAAAGCCAGCCATGTGTATCTGTGGTTGACAGTATGTTGAGCTGACCCCAGTGGATGTCTCTGATCTGCTGTGGTAATGTAGTCAAAGCATTTGGTTGGATACGCTTCTCAATGTCATGTCTCCGCATCAATTCATGGTTGACGTGGCCACCGAGCATTGGAGAGGTCCAGTCATGGTCCTCGCATCCTACGGCAAGACTCGCACACAGAGCTGCAGCTGCAGCACAAAGCTTGACGAGCATCTTCCAATTCAAGGACTGTGAAGTTCGAGCAAGGTCGTTCTGCGTTGCTTCAACTACCGTCAAAGATTAAGTCAGGTGTCCTCGAGTTTTGGGCACTGAGACACTCAGATTGATGAATGAAACAACGAAGCGATTATATATTAAAGCTCGAATCAACTCAACATCGAATGTGATTGTTCTTATCCATGACCAAGTAGATCGCATCTTGCAGATCCTGGCCACATCGCCACCGTATACCTCGAACTCAAGCTTCCGGACCCTGTTCGCTAACAACAAGCAATATGGCAAGGACGGGAATGAGAGAGCCAATCGACCAGCAGCGGTCAGGCACGCTCACGAGAAGAGAACATAAGCTTGTGCATGAGAGGCGTTGGGCGAAAGAGCTTGGAGCGCTTGGATCGCGCACGTGGGGGTGCCAAGACCGGCTTGGCCGCACCTGGAAGGTCCGATGCACCCCGGAAGCAGGGATCCGTCGCAATCCGTGAATAGTAGGTAAGAACTTGATGCTTGCGCACGAAAAGATCTATCGTTCGATTGCACAAGCGAAGTCTTCTATCCACAGGGATCAGTCGTTGAAGATCGCGAAGATTTGAGGCGTCCTCATCATACGATTTGACCCCATTGTACGCTCACTGCTCCTGCACGTGGCAGGCATAGATCTTACTCCTAAGCACGATACCCGCCCACAGCAATTTCTTCCTTGTCGGACCTTACCTGGTGGCTGTCTATGACTGGGTTGGTGCCCACCTCGAGCTGCCTCGTTGCAGACTGTTACCATCACTGTGCGGCCACTCGCTCTTACGTAGCCTGATCGTGGTTCATCAGAGCCTGCCAATTTCGCATCGCTATCATTCTCCGCCTTGCATTGATCCTGGCCTGAGACCATTCCTGCACCAGCTTCAAAGCCTCGCTTGCCGGTGTATCGCTCGTCACTCCCGCCTGCATTGCTTGAACCACTTGCAAAGACGCGTGTCTTCCACCACCACCAGGAACTTGCGTCCTGGCTGCAACATCGGGCGGTACCTGAACTCTTGGAGGGATGCCCTTTTGTCTTCGAGCTTCATAACCTGTGGCATCAGTGATGAAGTTGGCAGGTTTGAACGGGATGGTTGCAACATAGTAGCGCAGGATTCCCGGCTCACGGTCATCTTCGTCTCTGATCCAACGCTTGTGTCCCCAGGTTGAGCTACCAGTCCAGCGGAGCTCTTCAAGCGGGCCTTCACCACCGCAAACAAGGTGAGTATCATCGGTGCGTGTGAAGTGCCATTCTCGGCGAATCTTGTTGGCAACATAGTCGACTTGAGGTTTGCGTCGCTCAATGCTTTCAATCTGGAGCCGGAGAGTGGTTACACTGGCTGGAAATCGGCAGTAGCTTACCCAAGGTGAGTTGATGTGGATCGGCGAATCTTCCTCCCAAAACCATATGTCTGTATGGCGTAATGTTATTGTTACAGTCCGAGGACGGAAGTGTGGGATTTGCAGGATCTGGCTGAGACATTGACCCGGTTCGAGAAGGTACAATTGCGCGAAGATTTGTATGTTGCTGACTTCTTTGCGGCGCGCAGGGACATCAGGATGAAGCTTCTCGATAAGTCTCAACGTGTGCTCCATCTGAGAAGTCTGGGTTGTCTTCATGGGTTTTCTTTCGCCAGCCGTGAGGAAGAACGTGTGTTGAGCTTGAGTCCATGGCCAGTACCACGCGTCGCGATAAATTGCTTGACAGGTTCTCAGAAGCGCCGTCTCAGTCTTGCGTGGGCCCATGTAGCCCGGTCGGCGGTAACAAGTCTCAACATCGTATGGTCGTGTCAGGTCCTCATGGTCCGATAGAGCGTACATGAAGATCAAATCTCGTATCTCAACAGGAAGAATGTTGAACAAGGGTGATGAGTGTTGGTCGTTGCAAGCGATCCTGAACGTCTCAATGCGGTGAATGTCCGACAGTTCGTCCTCTTTCACATCTTGACGAGGAACCCTACGAGGTCTCCGTCTTTGTTCATCTGGCATGGCCTGTAAGTTAGACATGAAGGCGGTTTGAAGAGACCGGGTGTCCTGATTGCAAAGACAGGAAGGAAGATAGGCGTGGATCTCTGGCTGTATGTAGAGTCCTCGCCTGGTAAACTTGCCAGTGTCACAGGTGACGAAGCTGCGAAGAATAGGCGGAAAGAATGGAAACACGACTCAACCGGTGACACAGATGGGACATGAGTAAGGCAATTGTATTTGTGTCCCATTCTCGTGAGTGTACCATGCATTGCGACGGTAGTAAGCTAGGTCCGAGGAGGTGCCAAGGCTGTTGCCTGTCAGCCCTTAACCCGCTAGAGGAATCGCTAGGCTGTCGATCACATGTTCAACGGCTAGAAGATAGTTAGCTTAAAAGCTGCCCTAGGGTTCGACAACCAAACCGAAGACGTAATCTTCTTTGCTGGCGCTCAAATCAAAGACAGCCACCCCATACATGGACGATCGACTAACTCATGGAAGCTAGTAACACTATGATAGATCGAAACAACGTTATTGAGATTGTATGTCACGATGGGTATACCCCGACTTACTCAAGACCTCCGACCGTACCTCGAGCGCTGCATTGTTGCACGTCAAACAACCGGTGGTCCTGAAAGACGCATTGTGAAATGTGTTATTGACGGGCCTTCTATGGTATATCACGTCTATAAACTACTGGTCAGCTCTACCATCGGTAGCACGCTAAGCCCGAGCAACCAGCCCAGCTATGCGTTGCTCAATGCTGCTGTTCAATGCTTCCTATCCGATCTAGAGTCTTGCGGAGCCGCAATGTGAGATCTGACTGGATGCAGCTGTTACAGACATCAGCTGAAGATACCGCAGAAAGCACATTTTCTTTGACGGTGGACTGCCACCGGCCAAGAGACCAACCCGGCTTGAACGCCTAGAAAGATCTAGAGCCCAGCTTCAGTTCCAGAGGCTGACAAACCCAATCTTGAGGTTTCCGCATGCTGAGAACAGTGTAGAGACGCGGGCAGTGGTTGGGGAAGCGCTGTGGCAGACGGGCAGCAGCAGGACAATCGCCAGTACAGCTCTCACTGCGCCCTTTATTGTTTCTGCTGTCATAGAGCACCTCAAAAACTCGAGATGGGCAAGTGCAGTATCGGTCGTGCCTGGAGAGGCTGAGGCCTTTTGCGCGCCTGCTGCAAAAGCCTGCAATGCAGCTGTTCTGACAAATGATTCCGATCTTGTGCTCTTCAAAGATCTCAGTGGCGATGGCATCGTGGTGTTGCTCCATAGCATCAGTCTGAGCATTACAGGTGACGAACGTCTACTGAAAGCACAATGCTGGCGGCCAAGGGAGATCGCGCAGAAACTTGAACTCACGAGCCTGCTTGGCCTAGGCTTTGAGCGCTCCAAGGGCGCCACAGCCTCGTTCGGCACCATCCTCCAACGCGCGAAAAATTCAGAGAGCACTGCAGAATCCGACGCTGAACTTATAGCGTTTTCATCACAGTTCGATGGCGCTCCAGAGTCTTCGGTGAAGCTTTTATCGTCCAAAAGTCTTACTGACTTCGACCCCAGGCTTGCGGAGTTCGTCTGCCAACTTCTTGGACTTGACTTTACAGCAGATCCAGTCAATGTGACCAGCTTACAGCTCACACTTCCAATCCTATACGAAGACCCAGCTCGAGACTCCTCATGGTCATACGGCAGAACATTACGGCACGCCGCTTACTGTCTCCTACACCTGCACAAACTTAAAACAGTGAAAGCACACCTCGCAGCTGAATCATCAACCAGTAACCCTTCAGTCAGCGAGCTAAACCGAAAAGGCCAAAGAATCAGCGACGATAAGCTCCCACTTGCCTCTAGTCATCAACCTATCAGCTCAGCGAGAGCCGATATGAACCTTCTGAACCAGTACCTTACCACCGGCAGCTCTTCCGCATCAAATCGTCCAACCCTGACGGCCATCTCTTACACCCTGTGGGCCTTACATAGCGTCATTGACCAACGTCTTGCAGCAGGAAAGCAATCCTATTCCCGAATCTTGGTCGAGCAGTTCCTCGGCCTGGCACCTCTGCCATTGGAGAGACAACAGAAAGTAAGGCCAGGCCTACCAGTAAGCGACGAGATGAACGGTTGGACACTGTTGCACCTCAATGCGAACGTACAAGCTATGCTCCACTCAGCTCGCATGCTGAAGCAAACCGTTGACTTTCTGAAGAAGAGCCCGAAACAAAATCAAGCAGAGCCAGACAACGAGATCGCGAAGCTTGCGCACGTGTTGGGTTCCATGCCGCCGATAGAGGACTTGTTCTTAGATCCGAATGGGGTGAGATATCTTATGCAGAGGGTGCCGCAAGACAGACTGAAAGAGATGATTGGCCCGATCTTTGAACAAGCTGGTTGGTCCTTGAACGGCACAATCGAGACGACCAAGGAGGGCATGTCAGATCTAGAGCTAGTGGTGAGCCGGAAATCGAAGAAGCGGAAGAAAGCAAAGGTGGACGAAGAGAACAAGGCTAGCGCTTCAGCTGCAAGGCCGAGAAGCACAAATCCCTTCGATCTGCTCCTATAGTGGGCTTGACACGTGGTATGCAATGAATAGAGATTGAGATATTAGTGATCGCATCCTTTGCAAGCGGTCATCAAAAGCATCACAAATATTGCCAGCATTCACGATATGACATATCGTTGAGATTCAGCCTGCACATGCTCATTTTCTCTCCTCAGTCATTGTTCTGTCGTCACTCATTAATTCCCCTACACTGCTAGTGCCGTCGTCTCAGCCCCCACGACCTCGAGTAGTCTGGCCTCATCGACCATGCCGCGATCACCGCCGCGACCACCATAACACTACATTCATCACATTCGCGCCATGCGCGACATTCGTCTCTCCCCTGCTTAGAGATCCACCCGGCCGTTGCTACGGCGTTCACGACTGCAACACGTACATCGAATTTCATCACCTCCAATTCAACAGCATCCATGTTGAAAGTCACTTCTAGCTAGCGGTCAAGTGAAAGGTCTCGATTGCCCAAAGAGATGGTAAGGGCCCGTTTCTGTCGACCTCTCCCGATCTAACACCACGACACATCTCGACAGTTTGCACTTGCCAATGCCGCCAACCAGCCATGGCACACGACAAAGTGCGATACCATGTGCAAGCCATCGTTGTCTCGATTGGGCCGACACATCAGACCAGAATGATATCTTTCCACTCACTGGCCGCTCCAACAGCCTCGCCGTGCATGATGCCGTGCACATAGAGGTCACCGATGTACTTGTAGTACGTTCGCGCTATCTTGGGGGTTCCCTTACCTTTATCTACATTGGGCTCTGCTAGCTCTTCATCGTCTACTCCCTCCTCTTCATTCATCTTTCTTAGCAGAAATGGCACTCTGCTCCCTTTCAGTACCCATACTTCATCACCGGCCTCCATACTCATGGGACCAAGTCCGAGGAACTGATTTTGGCCTGTCACGAATAGTCTACGCCCGCCATGGTACTTACTAAATTGCGACCTGAAACCATCTTCACCAGGTGGCAGTTCGTCCATCGCTTGCACATCTGATGGGGGCTATAAGAACCTTGCATCGGTATTGTAGTGGGCGGCTGCAATAGAGCCTGTCGGGAGCGTACTCTTCCACCAAACACGCCACTTCGGGTCCTCCAAGTAGGTAGCTACCTGATCATGTGAGGGCGTAGCGCATCCCGGGCCTCCGGCTTCGACATCATCTGCTTGGTAAAGTGCTTCAAGTTCAGCCAGCGCTTGCTGCATAGCGGGGCTCGAAAAGTATGGACCCGTCAAGGACGTATCAGTAATGTGTGCAATCTCTTCCTCTGTCGGGGCTGTGACGACAGTTCCTCCGCCCTCTCCAAGCTGAAGACCCACAAGTGCTTGGAGTAGGACACCACCAGGTGACAGCTTGAGTTTGAGTTCGAGATCTGCAGCGCGCTCGGCGTGAGCGAGGAGCATGGCGCACAATTGGTCACGGAACTGATTGGCATATCTGCTCGGCGAGCTGCTGTGCGAGTCTTCTGATTGCTCGTGCATGAGACAATCTCGGCTTTGCTCGGACCGTGGATCTTGAGCGCGCATGACATCTTCTATGGCAGTTGAATCTGCACATAATGTCCGCCAGAGCACTTCAGTCCGTGGCTGGCCAGTATGCGAGTATACTTGCGGTGAACTCAGCATTAAGGTCGACCAGGTCGGATCAAAGTCAAACATCGTAACTCGTTCGCGCCCTGGTCGCCTTGTAGCAGTGATTTTGACTGCATCAATCTTCTTGCCTTCAACTACAAGTTCGTGGGGCCGACCACTCGAACTAAGATCCAAGTCAAAAGTCCCTGACTCACTGCCTGCTGCTGAGAAGTAATACGATTGAAATGGTGAAATACCCAGTTGGCCGAAGTGAAAAACCCAAGATGGCAAGTTTTCGTTCTGCTTGTTAGCTGAGTCCTTGATACACCCAACGACTTCCAGATTCGGCCGGTCTCAACCTTGAATCCCCGTCAGCATCAAACGCATGATGTTGGTGTAGATTTCTTCATATGGCTAGTCGTAGTCGATGGCAAGCTCGGGTGACTCCGGGTGGCTTTTGCACATCCCGATCAGAGCATAGATACGATCACGAGGGTCGTAGCAGTTGAAAGTGATCGTTGACATGACCATCTCAGATAGTGGTATGCGAGATTGTTTACCGTCGCCGCGCCAGAACCGCCTCATACCGCTGAACCACGCCTGCCGTGTTTCTGGCGTTTCGTCGGTCGCCTTTCGCATTCGCAACTCCGAGACCAGATGTGCTTCATTCTCTATCGGAGCACTGTAGAAAGGCCGGAACGTCGTCGAAGGAGGCACAGCGAATTTTCGTTGGAGAACGTTCAGTTGCTCTGTCACCATGAGGGATTCGTGGAATGGAATCTCGGTTTCGCCCATATACATGACAATATCGTCCTGAAGAACCATCTCCTGTAAGCACCACAGTCTAGTAAAATTCTGCCGCAAATAGAGCGCAGCCAGTGACAGCCATTCCCACATTGAGATATAAGGGATGCCTGCACGTGCGTATGATTCGGGGCGTGCGTCTCGGTACGGTACGATAGTCGATTCTCCGAGATGTTTTGAGCCCGCTGCAGCAAACAATGTATCTACCGCTTGTGCTGCCGAAGCTGCATGACCATCGTCCTTGCCTAGCCACAGCACCACGTATGTTGCTTGCGAATAGATTCGATCCATGACAGCCACTTGCAGACTCTTTTCCTTGGTATCACCTTGATTGATGCAGATTGCATCGATCCACAGCTTTGTGCCGCGACCGTGGTGTTTGTGTTTTCGTTGGTATGGCTTGGTGCAGGAATCGTGCCGGGTGAGTAGTATATTCATGATCTCGAGTTGTTCGTGCGCTAGAGCGTGATCGAGGCAGGTGAGATCTTGATGATCGCGTGCTTGAGGATCGGCGCCAGCTCCAAGCAATGTTCGAACCTACTTGTGTTAGAACAGCTCCCAGGCATGCATCCAACATACCACGGGTGTATGTCCTTTGATGACAGCAAGTGTCAGAGCAGTCCTGCCTGCTGTGTCTTTCGTATCAATGTTGGCTCCTCGAAACAAATTCATCCTGGACCGTGTTGGCTGACGGAAGAGAATAGCCTGATGTGGTCATACTTCACTAGAGCGACGTCTCCGTCCGCAGCTGCCACCTGCAGATCGGTCATTCGCTCGCTGTCGCCATTGAAAACATACCACTGCTTCAGCTGCAGGCCTGGCGCATCTGGTAGTTGCTGGAGTGCGTCGTACAAATTTGCTCGGACATACATCAGCCGGCCGTTACATGCAATGGGATATAGGCTCTGGGGGTCATAATCTTCGGCATACTTCTCATAATAATTGAACACAGAGCTGATGGCGTAAGGGTTATTCCAGCAATAAGAGAGGCAGGAATAGCTGTGGCACAATCAGCGTTTCGGATGCCTTAGTCCGGTCAAAACTGACCTAGGTATGTGTTCATCCAGATCATACTCGTCCATTGTAATCTGTATCATCTCATTGTCGTCCTCTGGAAGTAGCGACACAAGCCTGATAGAAGTTGGCTCTGCGAGCGCGGTGTATTCGAAACTGTCGAATCTTAGCATGCAAGCATCGTCCTGCTCGTGTTAGACTCGACGCACGGTTCTGGTACTAGTTCGGGTGCTTGTTCTGGATGTTCATCCATGTTATGAAGTGCATCGTCGATGCTCGCCTGAGATGCCTCCATTAGAGTCTTGCCAAGCTCGACCAGCTCGACTTGGGAGACATGCTGTCTCTGATGTACTGGCATGTTCATTATATCCACTTGTCGTTGTGTAAGGCGTACGACAGGTCCTCCTGGAGATTGTATAGGGTACAGACCCCCAACTTCGTCTTCAGCTGTTCGCTCGAGCAGCCTGAAACCTTGGCCGGCCATCTTGATTCTCAAGATGGGTCAGAGTTGTGAAGAAAACAAGGAACGATGCTGGACGCAAGGACTAGTATTGAGATACACAAGGACACCGTGATAGGGAGAGGGTACGACAAGGTGACGTGAGAGTCCCTGACAGGTTTGTAGCAATAATAATGAAGCAAGTGAAGCTGTGGTCGTTGTAGGCAATGGAGCTCCTACACGGTCTCTAGTCGGGACTATATGGAGGTAGCCTTGTTGGCATACACATAGCCGCGTCAGCTAGTGTAGAATGTCAAACACCCGAGGGCGCCAGTGTGATTCCTGCTGAGGCTCAGGATGCGTCTCCAGAACCTACCTAGGTAGTGGTCAGGCCACCCGCGTTCATAAGTCAATACTCGTTGCGGCAATCGGGGCCAGAACAGTACGGCCAACGCCATAGCCGGTGAAACAAACAGCGCGGCCTTGATACTTGAACTGACTGGGTTAATGTAAGCTCGTTTGATCCATTCGAAGAAACGACGGGAAGAGTCAAGTCAAGCGACGCGTTTCATGTGCACAGAGAGCGTCAAGGCTAATTGATACAGTGATTAATTATGACGCGTGCAGTAGAATGCGGTCTAGGTTACGAAACCCGCCGTACTCCCGCCACGCAAGCATCATGTTACCGTCTTCCAAACTGGCTGCACGTACTGCCAGCTCTGGGCATCCAAAACACCCTTCACCTGGCTGTTGCGCTGACAAAGTCACCAAGGAGACCCTGTGCCGAACTCGAGGTTGACCCTTTTGCACTACACCTGGTAGTTGCACAGATGAAAGCGAGCTTGTTCCTTACACCAGACCCACACAACTCTGTGACTTAGACAGCAGGCAGACAGACCCGATGGTCTCTCTGTCGAACAGATCGATACCATCAGAGGTCCACCTAGAGAACCATATGTCCACATAACGTCTGGCAGCAGCCTGCTGTCTCTCCCCGGGTACATACTAATATATACTAACAATGGGCCTGCCGACCAACTGTTGTTGCTGACTGCGCCCCACAGCGACCAAACCAGCTCGAGGAAACGCCATGTATTGTAGTCGAAGGAGATGTCGGACTTGACCACTTCGCAAAATGGTGATCATGTCATGGTTGTAGTGTGGAGTAGTTACATATATATTGTGAGCAGCAGCAGGGTATGCTGTTGTAGCTGGACCTCAGCACGACACACATATGGCGACAAGTGTCTCCATTCAAGGCGGTAACGGGCTGTAGCTTGGGGGACAATGCTGGTCTGTCTGCTGACCACGCTGCAGCGCGTGAACTGACCCAAGCGGATGGTGTCTTTGTGACCTAGTACAAACGACGAGACATACCATGCCGACCTCACCCCACTCCCGGCACGTCCCTAGAGGTTGTGAAACTCAGTAGTTTTACCGCTGATGGGCTCATATCAGGAGATACTTGCTGCTGAGACAGGTGCAGCTCAAGGATGCCACCGCCGAGGAAACGAACCACTTCAACTGGGAGGAAAATTACTCCACAGCTTGGCCCAGTCTTCAATGCCTGAACTTCCCCATGTGTATGTTTCTTGTGCCAGTCCATCGTTCGGATAACATTTCGCCTCTCTGGAGTCGAACTAGGCAGGACCTTATGTTGAAACCTTCTATGAGGGTCTAGGGCTGAATCCGAGCTTGCAGACATTGGACTCCCAGAGCCTGTATAATGTAGTCCATGACGGAACGAATACTAGCTGTTAGAGCGCCATGACGAGTCGCTCGAAACTGGTTGACAGAGATAGAGGGACGAAGACTGTCAGTGACAATCTCACAGAAGGTTGTCATTGTCTCGATAGTGGATTTCTTAGGGTGTAGACTGTGAGGATGTCTTTTTGGTCCGGTTCGCAGGCTCACTTGACGGCTTACCCACGAGGCTGCCTTTGTAATCTGGTGAAGGACAACAGCTGGCGATGGGACTCTTAAGAACGTGGAATGTTATGCCACTTACCGCCCGCATGTCTATGTCAATGACTCATCTGGTCACTTGTGACAAGGATCAAACAATCTAAGACTTGAAGAATGTCACGGAACTTACTCAGCCTCGGAGAGTGAGACGGACGCGTCGCGCGCCACGATGGTTGTACAAGGAGGAGAGACAGCCCAACGAGCGACACGTCAACGAAATGAAACGCTGACATGTGAAAGGAGTAGATGTCTCGTTGGACGAGATGAATGGTTGACAAGCAATACATAATGCTATTCCTACCATTGCAGGAGTACCGCGGCGTGACAAGCTCAGCATCACGAGAACTGTAGACCTCACCTACAAACTCTACTAGTCCAAAGTAGGTTTGTGGCCACCAAGCTCAGGTCTTTGATCACCACCACTTCTCGTCCTTGCCCTGACAACCTGCTCGGTCACTCCGGCGCCAGTCAGCTCGCCGGTTCGTGCGTTTGCATCGACGTCGGCCGGTGGGCTTGTGATGTCACCAATATTGTTAACATTGCGGCCCAACCCGATCCCAGTCGTGTTGCTTGGCAATGTTCTCACACGTGCGTCTGAGGTTGCGCTTTCTTTCGAATCCTCCCATGCCAACTCCGCAGGTTCAGCAACCAACCTTGATGTACCATCTATCTCGGACAGTACATTCTTGCCGGGCCCTGCAGGTCTGCTACGGTTCCCAGTATTTGAATCCGCATGGTTACCGATGCCTCGATCATACGCTCTTCGAAGCTCTGCATTCAGCTCGTTTTCGTCTTCTTCCTCCTCGTCTTCACTGCTCTCGAAGAATTTATCACTCCATCGAGCACTGTCCTGCCGCGTGAGACGGTTCAAAGCAGCAGTGCCAGAATGCATGGCACTGTATGAGTGACTTGGCTCACCCTGTGCGGAGACCATCGAGACCAGATCAGGCACCCTGTCTCTTGACTCGCGCGCTTCTGACTTGGTGCGTGCATCGCGAGGTCTCAGTTTATCCGGTTGTGCCGGTACGAGATCAGACTGGAGGTTCTTCTGTCGCAGGTGGAGAGTTTCGAGTTCGAGGTCGGATTTCTGTGGTACATTGTCTGTCGTCGCAGATTTGTGATCATCCGTCGTCTCGACCTCATCATCAGGGGCCTGCGTCTGATGATGAACCTCTTCACCCTCTTGACCAATGGGTACGTTCGCGGGCTTCGCTCGTTCACCGGGTGCCTCATCCTCGTCTCTGGTAATGGCTGCGGTTGTGTAGCCGAAGTGAGTGTCGCACATGTGCTTGACCACCGGCCAACCGTATGCATTGGCGAACATTCGTCGGACAATGATATTATTGTGTGCATCAGGCTCGATGCTGACCAGCACTTTGCGCCATGGCATGTCTTTGTGGTATGCCCGGGCTATCTTCTCTTCTATACGTATGTTGGCCTGTTCGGCATTCTGACTGGCTGGGGTTTTCGCAGGGTCTTCCGGTGCTTGGTTTGACGTGTTGTTTGAATCAGCCGTGCCGAGCCTGCTGGTACTACTGCGCATAAAGGTCTTTGGACGTTTGGATGGCGGAGGTGGGATATCTTCAGGATGGTAGACACGATCGTGGAAGATGGTTCTCGGCCGAGCTTCAGGATCCATCAGATACTCCTTGGGTGGTAGTGGCGGGTTAAGAAGGTCGCCGGCCGACTCAAAGACAGTTGTCCTTGGAGGTGCATCAAGGTTGTCGTTGTCCGAGCCGTTCGTGTAGAGCGAAGATCCTCGCACAAGCAATTTTCTGTTGTTACTCGGTGATTGTTCGTCCTCTTTGTGCTCTGGGTCTTCGGCAGTTGAAGGCCTTCTCGAACCTGCCACCTGCTCACTGCTCATAGTCTGGCCACGCTGGTAGATTTTCTGCTGCTTAGCTGAAGGATGTTTCTGATTTCCGGCTTGTGGTCGGAAGAAGTTAGTGAAGCTTGACCAGAGATTTGACGAGGATTCCTGCTCGGACGGCCTTGTTTTCTTCAGCATTTGTCCTTCCTTCGGTTGGCTTTCGTCGCTGGTGTCGTAATTGTCTCTGTCCAAACCAGAGCTAGCCTCAGCTTGTGGCACAGAAGAGCCAGGATCCGGTGCGGCCCTGCCTGCTGGCTTATTCGCTTCGTCGCCACTGTCCGAGAAAAAGTCATCGAGAAAGCCCCTACGAGGCACACTCGCATTCTGACCAGTCAATTCGTTGTAGCCCCAGTTGACCATGGTACCGACCAGACCGTTTTCTCTTCGTGCTTTTTCGACTCTGCCAAGACCTCTCCAATCGAGGAAGAGCAAGCAAGATGTGCGTAAGGGCACAATGCCATCGTTGACGACATTCGAGTAGACAGAGCGATTTCTAAACTTTTTCAGGGCGGTGTGAGCAGGGCCTGTGGGCAGTATCCGAAGAAGAGGTTTCGAGCCAGGATTCTCGTCCTTGTTCTTGTTGGCGTCACTAAAGCCACCAACCATAGCACCCCAGCGGTTCCTCGCTATCGTCGGCGCTCGCCACGTCAGACCTAGGTCTTGTCCCGTCCTGCCGACCAGACCAAAGTCGAGGGCGAACTTCACGTACATGGGATTCTCGTTGCTCAAACCAAGAAACGGAGTCGCCATTGCAACAAAATTGATGGGGTTGATTCTGTCAAAGAATTCCGGAGAGTGCTTCTGAATATATGCGATGGCGTACGTTTGCACAAGGCCTCCTAGGGAATGGGCGATGAAACTGATAGACGTGATCTGGTATGCTAGATTCTGTTTGGCAGCGCTATCATCTCTAGTGATGCTGCTGCCTTTGTGAGCAGGCGTTCTGCCATCCTGCTGGTTCGGTTTGGGGGCGCCGGTGAAAGTTCTGGATATGGACTGGGTGATGCTGCTCTTGACTGGTAAGAAGGGCTGATCTGGGTAGGTAATGGATAAGACATATTTGGCTAGCCGTTTTCCCAGATACTGTATGCCTTTTTCTGTCTTCACAGCGTTGCCACTGAAACCCCGCACTATGATGTGCTCGTCATCGTCATCGTTCTCGCTCTCGCCCTCGTCCTCTCCCTGGTCGTGCGCAGACTTATCGTCGGGATTCGAAGGAGGTTCACGCCTTGGACCCGGCGTAGACTGTGCTCGATTACTCTCTTGAGCTTTCTCTTTTCGCGTCTCGTATCTCGCCCGTCGAGCATCCTTCTTGGCCTGCCTCGCCGTCGCGTCAATACTCTCTTTCATGTACAGCATATCGGCAGCCAGATTGCTGTGAAGGCCATGGGTGATGATCACAAGGTGTATCTTCTTACGCCTCTTCCTCGGCCGTTCCTGGTCGTCTCGCACCTCGCTCTGGACATCCTTGGGGGTCTTGCTCTCTTCTTTCTGCGGATCGTCGTTCTGCGGGAACGCCGGCGTACTCCACAGGCTTGCAGTGTCATCCACCCTCAGCTTTACAGCCTTGGTGAATACACCTTTGATCTGGGTGCCAGGCTTGGACCTGGCTAGCTGATGATCCTCTAGGCGACCAGGCGCACCTGAACTGCTGACAACTCCAGTAAAGCCTAGAGCGACCGACTTCTGATCCCTGCCGACCAGCAACTCATATTGTACGGTGGCAGAGGTGGAAAAGAGGACCTGCGATGCGATCTCAATGATCCATGTGAAGCTTTTTCGGGGCTCGTGTTGCTTGTGCTCGCCGAGACCAGCGTCCTGCCTCACCGACTCAGGGACTGTAAGCTTGGCTGACCATTGTCCACCTGCCTTGAGCAAGGGCTCGTAGTCGGGCTCTCCTTCCTCCTTGGCTGTAGTGTGCTTTTTGTTTGGATCGAATGTGGAAGGATAGCACGCAACGTATAAGGTGTAGGGCCCTGTTTCGAATTGGTCAGCATATGAGTAGATTCGAGGAGAAGCGTGACGACACTACCATGAAGATATGCGGCGCGCAAGGGGATAGCGGACGTGTTCTTGATCTTCACATGCAGATGCGAAGGAGGAGGAAGGATGCGGTCGAGACTGGGGGTGTAGGTTAAAGTGTATCTGTAAGGCACAGTACCGTCAGCCAGGCCCTGCGACACGACTCAGACCATGTACTATGTACTACTGTCTCACCTCACGACTTCCCCAACCTTCACACTTCCAGTCTGGTGAAGCATCAACATCCTTGCAAATGAGCCAGTCGGCACGTAAGATGTTAGTTACGTCCGGCTCGTTGGGAACTCATCGTGCATGCGCTGCAAGACGTAGCACTTTTGCAGCTTGGTGAAATAGTAATCGTGACTACCCGATTACTTGGAGGATGATAGTGATCACGCTGACTGCGTGCCTGCCGTTACTCGCTTTCGTCCTTCACTGGAAATGCATGCGCATCGCCATGGTTACATAATTGTTCACGCGCCAGTGTCATCGGGCTGTTCGTCATGTTCAGCTCCGCATGTCAGGCTGCACAAGAGGTGGAAATCATTGCCAAGCCTGCTTAGCCGACGCTGCTGGGGTGCTTATCGCAGCCACTATCACTTCTAACGAGGTGGTCTGCGAACATGTATCTTGTTGTCTTATTTATTGCTGCTTTTTGAAACTTTCAGAAAACGAGGGACATGTCTAGCTGGTCGGACTGTGCCTTGCTGCATTCCTTTTCGGCCGAGTAGAGGACGTCCCGCCCTCGAGCACGTCATGATCAAGCCACGGGCACTGACTCCCAGTTGACGATGGAATGTGATATAGCACGATGGGCACTGGATTTCTCTCGTCACGGGCACCACGTCAAGACGTCCTTCAACTCAATGTTTTTAACGTGGCTGCTTTGTCCAAGTACGAAGACGTAGAGAGGAGTGAGCAACGTGAAGGGTAGCAGCTAGCTTCGATCTTCAGACGTGATGGCTCTTGTAGAGAAGAGATCCGTCTCTACTCGCCAGGATTTCAAAGTCGACTGTACAGGTCTTCCATCCAAGCTGACCCTGGAATAGTATTTAGCTAACTAAGTGGCATGGTCGACTTGTCGTGATCGAAAGCAACGCCTTCAAAAGAGAACAATGGTCATGAAGAACGGGCATTAGAATGTGGCACCAGCAAGCGCTTGGTCACGAGTGACAGAGTGCCCGAAGTGGTCAAATCGAAGTAGGCTGTCGCTTGAGGAAGGAGCGGCATGGCAATTGCGAGCGCAGAACGGTGTTTTGAACCACCGTGTCCGGTCAACACGAACGCTACTGCTACACTGGCTTCGCATGTGTCAAGCACGCTCATGCGAGCCACTTCGGGGGTAGGCGTTCAAATCAGTCAATCCTGTCACGCAAAGCCATGTCACCATAAGATCTTCGGCTACTATATTTCTTTTCTTTCCTTGCAGCGAATATGGCCAGCTCGGCCCACCTTCCTCTTGTCAATGCCGTCAGCGGATGCTCATACTCGAGTAGTCCTGCGTGTTCAAACGGGGAGGCAGATGAAAAGGATTCGATATTGTTGCAGCAGTGCTATAAATGTTGGGAAGGAATGGGGGACCGATCTCGAGTGCGGTGAACGCGAAGCTCGAGTGATCGTGTTGACATGATGTTACGCATCACTACTGTTATTCTTGATGTCAGGTATACATCAGCCAAGTCGGAAGTCTTGCTTGTCGTGGATACCGCTTCTGAATGCGCGACAGTTGTATATTTGAGCATGCTTGTACATATCACCGAGACTGTCAAGAACATCATCAAAGCGTGATGATGCAAGGTTCACAAAAGTCCAGGTCCTTCATATACCCGAGGCGGTTCGCCATTTCTATTACTCAATCTTTTGGCTGTCCGCGAACAGCTGAGTGGCTAGTGCTTTGTATAGCTGGACAAGTGACGCCGATCGACAGCGGGAACATCGTAGTACAGCTACCCTTGTACATGTTCGAAGTGTGGACCCATTGCTTGCAAGTCCGTGGTCGGGGCCTTGGTTGAACGAGACCGGGCAGAAGACCCACCCCCGCAGTCAGACTCGGACTTGAGGAGCCTGGGTGCCCCTTGACAATTCTAGGATGCCAAGTGTGTACCTAGGCTTGGCCCTAATAACAGCACGTCTCGGATCGTCGGAAAGGTTGTTGACAGTCCGCATTGCTCGTTCCAGATATCTGGCTAAGCTGATAGAATGCACTTACCATATCCACTAACCTGCTCATGTTCGAGAGCTGCCAATGCCTGCGAAATGCGGGTGGACACGTCACAGCCCCGCAACCGACGATGCTTGTACTTTCATTGTCGTCAAATTTAGCTTGGAGCGCGTCGACTGTCTTACCAAGCCCCTTCCTCGATCCTACATGGAGCCGCGCGCCGCGTTCCTGAACCGTTCCTGCAGAATAGTTGAAAACTTGCACAAAACCATGTCACCTATATGCAGTACACTTCTTGTTTTGCAGACGAGGCTCGGCATCGAGAATTGCTCATGTAATACTTTCGTGATCATACCGAATCAGCTCGTTCGGTTTGGCTCCTACGAGAACAGACAAGTTGGTCATCACGGATCCCCAACGGTCGACATCTGCGTCCTTTCGGCATTGCATAACCAGCGGCGGTCGAGGCATGGCAACACCGGTCTGTGCACGGCCATGCCAGCGAGCTCCGTGGTATCTGGCTGAACGTTCTGCAAGCTTACGTCCATTACTGCAGTGCCGACCCAATGATCACTGAGGCTTGAAGAATGTCTTGGGCATTTGTGCCACCATCTCAACAAGGCTTACTCGTCCACGCGAACGAGTGCATGTATTATGGCTCGTTCGAAATCACGGTAACTTAATGGTAGGATCAGAGCCCTATCCTATTATTGGTCTCGTTGCAGGAACGTGCCGCCGCATCATTCCAAGCCATACCTGCTATGCAGAACCTTGGCGGCATAGCGAGACTTCTGCATCTGGACGGACGTGCAGGGCTCAATTGCTGGTTGGTGGTACACTTATGGGATTTCGTGACTACAGAATCCCCTCCGATCCCAGCTAGTCTCCACTACTGTGCCGCATCTCTGGTCTGTGCATCCCTCCTAAGACATGCTGCCCCATGTGAGTCTTAGCGGTACCACGATTTCTGCGCGAGGCAGCCGTTTGACGAGACTTCCACCAAGGTATAATCTGAAACGGGACCACTCATGTCGTTCCTGGATACACATCCCGTGGACGCTCCAGCATCCGCCTTAAAGTGCTTTAGCGGAATGGCCTAGCTCCTATCCAACGACATACAGCCACAAACTTGGTCGGAAGTAAGGTGGCCGATGTTGAGCACTCCTAACCTTATTCGATGATCCATGATGCAGCCTTGGCTGTCAGTTGGTTGCTTTGTTCAGAATGAACGAACGGTTACGACAGGGAGGGCGTACGAGACCACAAATCTCATCACCTTCATCATTATTGAAGCTCAGTCCTACCTGTTTTCGTTTGGGTGTACCCCGGGAGCCTCGTCTATATCCTCCTTTCCTGAGCAGCATAAGCTTTGGTACATGTCGAAAGAGGAACGTTCAAGGCCTTCACCTAAGTACCTTGCCCGGATATGGCCCCATGCAGAACGCATTGTGACAATATGTACTCTTCTCTTCAGTGCCACATCGGCGATCGAGAAGTAATTCCGATGGCTCGGCAAAGTCTGCAAGACGCGGAGAAAGCTGCTCGACGAGACGCAATGATATGTCTATAAAGACCAGCATATCGTTCGGCCAGGCTTTTGGTCTTTTACCATCAACAGTCGCTCACACTCTAACTACACAAGACCACCGACTTTACTACACACCCTTCACTCCTGTCCATAGTCTTTCGCTTCATTTCTCCTTGTTGATTGATCACCCGAAATCATCATCATGTACTTTACCAAGCTCACCACTCTTGCGCTTGTTGGCCTCGCTGTGGCCGTACCTGTCCCAACGGACCCAAAAGATGGCAACAGCAATGGCGCTAGTGTCTCATGCTCCAACGGCCAATCTATGATGTGTTGTGATAAGTCGACATGGAAGAACTGTGAAGCGAAGAGTACGTCCATCCTCGTCATGTTGCTCATTTGTTACGTGGTCATACCACGTCAGAGATGTTTGACCAGCCGTGATCGTAATGCTGACTGATATACAGGCTCCTGCAACAGTGGTCAGGTCCAGGTCTGCGGCAACAACTCTCAAGGCAACAACAAGGGTAACAACCAGGGCAACGACAACGATGATGACGACGACGACGACGACGACAACGACAAGAATGTCAACGGCCAAGGAAACAACAAGGGCAACAACGGCAACAACGGCAACAAGAACAACGGTGGAAACCAAGGCCAGAACCAGGGCAAGAACCAAGACAACGACAACGACGACGACAACGATGACAACGACGACGATGGCAACGACAACGACGACGCCGATGACAAGAATGCCAACGGCAACAAGAATAACGGCGGAAACCAAGGCCAGAACCAGGGCAAGAACCAAGGCAACGACAACGACAACGACGATGATGACAACGACGACAAGAACGTCAACAACGGCCAAGAAAACAACGGCAACAAGAACAACGGCGGAAACCAGGGCCAGAACCAGGGCCAGAACCAGGGCCAGAACCAGGGCAAGAACCAGGGCAAGAACCAAGGCAACGACAACGACAATGACGATGACGACAACGATGATGCCGATGCCGATAACAACAAAGGTGCCAACGACCTGAGCCAGAAACAGAGCAACAACGGCAACAAGGACAACGCCGAAAACCAAGGCCAGAACCAGGGCAAGAACCAAGCCGACGACAACGACGATGAGTCCAACAAGGGCAACGGCAAAGGACAAGGTCAACAAGGTCAACAGGGCAACGACAACAAGGGCAACGCTCAGGGTCAGCAAGGCAACGACAACAAGGGCAACGCTCAGGGCCAGGGTCAGCAAGGCAACGACAACAAGGGCAACGCTCAGGGCCAGGGTCAGCAAGGTAACGACAACAAGGGCAACGCTCAGGGTCAGCAAGGCAACGACAACAAGGGCAACGCTCAGGGTCAGCAAGGTAACGGCAACAAGGGCCAGGGTCAGCAAGGCAATGACAACAAGAACGGTGGCAACGGCAACGGCCAGAACGGTCAGAACGGCCAGGGACAATGGCAAAAGTGGTGATGAGTGTAATCAACAACAAAACCTGGCAGCCCAGCAACAACATCCTACCGCCACGACAGGCAGCCCAACCCACGGTACACGAGATGTACTGTGCTGGATGTATGACAGGTGGTGCCCATCAGCGATGGTTGGGATTCACTCTCTAACCCGTTCCATTGCTTCGGTTCAGTTCGGTTCAGTGATAATAGTAAAGTAAATAAATAGCTTTAAACCAAATCCAATGGTCTTGAGTAAACTTGTTCAAATGGTCTTTATAGAGACCCCTGTCTCGTAAAAGTTGATGGCATGTGGCAGCTTTCACTGCAGCTTCCGCACCCATCGGATGCATGCATACTTACCAGAATACTTCCTGGTCGGAAGAGTGATAGAATAGGTCGTGGGTCGCGACTGCCATGAGACAGAGTAACTTACTGAGGTCGTGAACTACGTACGTAAGGTAGCATGTAGCCATGTGAGCCTCGGAGACCTCTTGTCACTTGTACGTTTGCCGTTGAGTCTCGTGTCTCTCTTTGGCTGAACTCCATAGCGACACTGCGCTTTGTCGTGCTGTGGGTAGTCCTTGTATTCAACATGAGAGCCGACTCGTCACTACGTAGTGAGAGGTTAGGGGTTCGAAAGGATCTGGAGCTTCTGACGACCTGCCGCATGTAGAAGGGTCATCGCGGCGGTAGTAGAAAGGCAGAAGGACGAGATATGTACATGAGAAGCTTAGACGGAGAAGGCGGTCTCAGGGTACAATAACTGCCGTTTACTGCGATGTGTAATTTAGCCAACGCGATGTGAGTGCGCTCGCGTCTCGGATGCTACAGAATGAACACGCTAAAGACACCAACGTACGTGCTGAACTCCTAAGTCAGCTAATGAGAAGCCTCTGGCTTGGCTGTACTAGCTAAGCACCGTCGCGGCTTTCTTGTAGAGATTTGCACGTAGCACTGCATCGTTCGCTTCCCTCGCTGTACAGAAGAATGTGACATGACATCGCAGACACTGCGTTTTCACTGTACTCAGCGTCATTAAACCCGATCGGAAGGAAAGTAGCCTGTTTCGTCACGATCGTGTAGAAGTCGACTGCTGACCGTGATGCCCTAATAAAATTAGTCCACATCCGCCCCGCCGAGTTTGCCTGCACTTGACGTCGCGTACATACACGGAACCTCAACGTCCATGATGTGTTGCTTACACTGTAAGTCGACTATCTCTCGGTCGAGCAAGTCATGTCCAGCTGTAAACCGGCTACCGCCGCAAAGGGCGAACGGCTCAGGCGAAAGAAGAGGATGCCCAAATGATCTTATGTAGCTGGGTTTCGAAGCGTGATAGTACTGGGACTGAAGATCAACCCAGATATCGCTCTTTCCTGCCACTGCTCTCTCCAGAAGACATTATGATATATCTTTTGCCATTGCAAGGTCGACCGCTTCGTCAGCACAATCAGCACGTTCATCCTGCAGGGCCGGCTCGAACGAAAATACCTCACGCTGTTTTCGCGATCCTGACAATCAGGAAGTACTGGTCAGGGCAAGCACTTGGCTGTAATATCAACACCTACTCGAGCCGACTGAAATAGGTAGCTGCTCTCAAGTCTTCGATAAGTTTTGAGGAAGCCATGAGCGTTTGGACGCAGTCACGATGGGCATATAAGGCTGAGGCACTTAGCAGTGAGAAGCTTGCTCTTGTTGTCCACAAATCATTCCATTTTCTCAGACTTCGAAACACCAACCCCAAGTATCTGCACCGTTGTGTTCATCCACATACCCATCCAGCATGTCTGAGCCGTCCAAACAAAGTGGCTCTAAACAGATGAGCTCTTCAGATGCTTCCCGCACTCAATCTACTCAGGTAAGCACTATAACACCGTTCGTACTTCACATACTGACCTACACGCAGGCCAAGAGTGGCAGTGATATGTCGAGCTCAGGTTTCGCTGCTCGTGCACAGAGCGCAGCGGCTACCAACGCAGACGACTCCTCTGGTGGAAACAATCCTTGTGGCACCGGGAGCGGTGCTGCTGGGGATCGCGGGAACAATAAAAACTGATTGAGGTCCGCTCCAAGCAGGCATGAGGGTTCCCTAGAAGGACCGTACATGCCTCGATAACAGCGAGTAGAAAAGCAAAGGCAGGGTAGGAAGACGTGGTGGTTAGATACTTATTATAGTATTAACCTTGAGTACTCCTAACCAGGGTACCGAGGTAGCAAACAGACACTCATTTGATTGATTATTGTGGAGTGACTTATAGAAACCATGTTAGTGGTAGCTCCAACATTACAACACATACTTGCTCATTAGCAGTGCCTACATGCCTGGATGTGACCTGATGAAGATCGCCCTCGCTTGTGAATCGGATGGACAGTTCGATTGCTCGCTTGCGTGCTCAACGCTCAAGATGTTGAAATCATTCTCATGCTGATCAAACCGACCACCGCCACACCTTAACGCCCACCGCCCGCCTCGAACCCTGACATTATGTTGGCATCGGTGCCTGGTGGCCTGTAAACTGCTCCTGCTCGAAGCCTTCCACCGGCGTGCAACTACAGAAAAGGTTAGTATCGCCGTATGCGTCATCAATCCGCGCAACACTCGGCCAGAACTTCTTCTTTCGCAAGTATGGCAATGGGTAAGCGGCCTGCTCTCGAGTATATGGTCTTTCCCAATCGTCTCGAAGCAGGTCTGCTTGTGGGTGCGGTGCGTTCTTAAGCAAATTGTTCTCCTTCGGCACTTTCCCGTCCTCGATATCTTTGATTTCCTTCCTGATGGCAATAAACGCGTCGCAGAATCTATCCAGTTCTTCCTTCGACTCGGATTCAGTCGGCTCGATCATAAGGGTGTTCGCAATAGGCCAGGACATTGTTGGTGAATGGAAGCCGTAGTCCTGAAGTCGTTTGGCGATATCAATCACCTCGATGCCGCATGTTTCCTTGAATTGTCGGGCATCAAGGATGAATTCATGGGCGCAACGGCTATTCTCATTAGTATAAACGATAGGGTAGTGCGGTCTAAGTCTCGACATGATGTAGTTTGCATTCAAGAGCGCGATCTTGGTTTGGTAGGTCAGTCCTGCACTGCCCATCATAGCGATGTACATCCAGGAAATGGGAAGAATGAGGGCGCTACCGTAAGGTGCAGCGCTGACTGGAGATATTGCTGTTGATGAGCGTTCGCCGTTTTCGGCAGATGCGTGGGGGTCCATGTGGGGATGACCAGGAAGGTGCTTGGCAAGGTGTTGTTTGACTGCGATAGGTCCAACCCCCGGACCGCCGCCACCGTGAGGGATGCAAAAGGTTTTGTGTAAGTTGAGGTGGCATACATCGGCGCCAATCTCGCCCGGGCTGCACAAACCTATTTGTGCGTTCATGTTGGCGCCATCCATGTAGACTTGTCCGCCATGTTCGTGTACCAATTCGCAGACACGCTTGACCTCTGGCTCGAAGACACCAAACGTACTGGGGTACGTGACCATGATGGCAGCCAGGTTATCGGCGTGCTTCTTGCATTTTTCCTCGAGATCTTTGAGATCGAGGTTGCCCGTTTTGGTATCACATTTAATTGTGACCACTTTCATGCCTGACATGGCCGCGCTCGCAGGGTTGGTTCCATGTGCTGATACGGGTATGAGACAAATATCTCTTTGCTTACCATCAGCTTGGCTCTCTTGATATTTCTTGATTACTCGCAGCCCAGCAAATTCTCCTTGTGCTCCGGAGTTAGGCTGTAAGCTCACATCATCCATGCCCGTTATCTGTACAAGCAATCTTGAGAGTGAGTCAGTCAACTCTTTGTAGCCCGGTGTGTCGGAAGGCGGAGCGAAAGGGTGAAGAGATGCCCATGTGTCTAACGTGACTGGTAGCATCTCCGTGGTAGCATTCAGTTTCATGGTACAAGATCCCAGCGGGATCATGGAATGAACGAGAGAAAGATCTTTGGATCCCAAGTGGTGGATATATCGTAGAAGCTCGGTTTCTGTGTGGTGTGTGTTGAAAACAGGGTGCGTCAGATACTTTGATGTGCGGCGGAGTTTCTCGGGAATCGCATCGATGTATTGTGGTTTCACCATGTTCTTGATCCCCTTGTGGACGGCATCTTGAGGAATTTCCAGAGCCTTCATCACCTTGAGAAATGTGTGGTAATAGATATCCTCACCGAAAGACATTCCTATACGAGTACTAGTCAGAGGACGGAAAGCCACGCGTTGCTTCGCGGCCTCTTTCAACACTTGCTGGATCTTCTCTTCTGTGGCTTCCACAACAACCGTGTCAAAAAGAACAGCACCGTCAGCGCCAAGGCCATCCGTTACGACTTTGTAACCATTGTCGGATAACAGACGTTGGGCCAGATTGGTCATAGCCCAGACCTTGTTGGCTATGGCTTGGAGTCCCTTTGGTCCATGATAAACAGCGTACATAGCGGCCATGTTCGCTAGCAAAGCTTGAGCAGTGCAGACGTTGGATGTGGCCTTTTCCCGGCGGATATGCTGCTCTCTGGTTTGCAGAGCAAGTCTCATGGCCGGACTACCTAGGCGATCTTTCGATACACCAACAAGTCGACCTGGGATCTTGCGTTTGTGCTGTTCGCTGCAGGCGAAGAAAGCAGCATGGGGACCTCCGTAGCCCATCGGCACACCGAAGCGTTGAGCACTTCCAAAGGCTATATCTGCTCCGAAGTCACCTGGAGGCTTCAGGTGAGTCAAGGCAAGCAGATCTGTGGCAACAGAAAAAGTAGCCTTGACCTCGTGTATTGTGTCAGCAAGTGGTTTGAAGTCGTGAACGCCACCATATGTGTCTGGGTATTGAGCAAGCACGCCTATGAGCTTCTCGCCCTGGTCCTTGACGAGTTTATAGTCGTCGGCAAGGATATCTCCGACGACAATGTTGATGCCAAAGCCGTTCGCTCTCGACTCGAGTACAGCAATGGTCTGGGGATGGCACTTGTCTGACACAACGAAGGCTTTGTCCTTGTTCTTCTGGCGAGCTAGAGGAAGAATATTCATGCTCATAGTCATTGCCTCAGCAGCAGCAGTTGCCTCGTCCAGAAGTGAGGCATTAGAGATGTTCAATCCGGTCAGGTCGGTGACTAAAGTCTGGAAATTGACCAGCGACTCAAGCCGACCTTGACTGATTTCGGCCTGATACGGGGTGTAACTAGTATACCAGGCCGGATTTTCGAGCACATTCCTCTGGATGACAGGCGGCACGATTGTCCCGTAGTAGCCGCAACCGATCAAAGACGTGCTCTGTTTGTTCTTCGCTCCTGCTCTTTGCAGCTTTGCGGTCGCCGCCGTCTCACTCATGCCCCAATGCGCTTGGTCTCCACCTACTGCCAGGTCGCCTTTAGGAAGCTCAAATTTCAGTTCAGACTTGGCACGAATATTGGATGGTAAAGACTGCTTGATGAACTCATCAATGTCAGCGACGGGGGGATCGAGTGCCTTGAGCATCTGGTCGACTTCCGACGGAGAGGATCCCACATGACGTTCGACAAACTTCTCTGTGAGTGGGAAGTGCTGCGATAAGAAATGCGAGGAAATAGCCTCTTGTATGTTCTTTGGGAGGGCATTCTTCTTACTAATGATGCCTGTACTTGCGGACCTCGTCTGCGAGGAGGCCACCTGTAGGGATCTGTAGAGACATCTTGAGCGAGTCAGGTGCTTCAGGCCCGCGCTGGCGGAGCGCCAGCTGCAGATTCTTGTTGCCATCGCTCGACTGGCCAAAACCTGGTCTTCCTAACCTTGTACAACCTCACTGCCACTACTTTGACATGTTTGCTCTTGGGGATTGTCGTAGCTGGTTTGATCTAACGCAGGGGTTTGTAGGAGCGACGAGAGGTTATTGCTAGTACAGTGAGGTAACGAAACTGCGACCACGACTCTCAAAGCAACGTGCAAAGTTGAGGTGGACGAGGTGGTGTGCAACGCAGTCACGAGTTTCGGCGGGAACTGCGTGCACAGGTTACCGCTCGAATAAACTCTTATCGATAGTCGCGTCATTGCTGATTGGCTTACCACGCGTCGCGCGGCGTCATCGTTCTTCTTGCGCAGGAGCTCGACTCGAAGGACGCAGCACCCTCTTGCACATACATGACAGTGTCAACACAACGATTGATCTTGACAGTGTTGCAGTAGCGACCGACAGCGGTGGTGGGTGGAGGCTTTGGCGCTGACCATGTCAACTCGGCTCAGTTGAAGTAAGCTCTTCGTGCCTTGACATTGTACGGACAATACAGGTCTCACGGTGAGATGTAATACGCGATAAGTTTGTGTTTCTTTCCAACTCGCAGTTTGATGGTAAGCTAGCAGGCAATATGAACGATTCAATGTTTGGGGCACCATCAGCCGCTAGTCTGATGATGCCGAATGCAGATGCCGGGGACACTGTTGATCTCCACTGTGTTGGAGTTGCATCCTTCCGTAGTGGCTTCAGCACGAAGAACCTGGCCTTCCTCAAGCTCGAGGATCGTAGAGAGTCTTGAAATGCACTGTAAGGTATCAGTCAGATCCTACTCCTCAACACCATGATCAACGATCCTAGCAAACGGCAAAACACCCCAAAGACCAACGCCGATGTGATCATTGTCGGTGCCGGACCCGTGGGTCTCCTCATCGCCCTCGGTCTGGGCAGAGCTGGTATTGATACTCTCGTGGTTGAAGCTCACCACGAGCTGCTGCCTACGACAAGGGCGATGGTGTATATGCCGGTTGTCTTACCAGTATTAAAAGCACTAGGCGTACTCGATACCGTCCTTGAAGCAGCATTCCTCAACAAAGAAGGTGTGAGATGGCGCGACATTGACGGTAAAGAGTTAGCTCATCTACCCCTAGGTGGTAACAGTTCAGAGGAGCTCGGAGGCGTACTGCTGATAGGACAGTGGAGGATGAACGAGATTATTCTGGAGGAGCTCAATAAGTATCCTTCGGTCGAGGTGCAATTTGGCATGAGATGTGTGGGGATTGATGACAAGCCAGGGAGTGAAAATGTGAGAGTCATGGTTCATGGTAGCTCGATGCTTGACGAGGACACCTTCATACAGGCAAAGTATATGATCGCTACAGATGGAGCCAACAGCAGCATACGGCGTATGTTGTGCGTGCCATTCGAAGGCTTCACCTTCCAAGACTTTAAAATGGTTGGCACAGATGTCATATACGACTTCATCAACCAGGAGGACTTTACGCCTTTGAACTTCATCGTGCATCCAAAAGACTGGGCGGTCATTGCCTACACTGGACAGGAGGAAGACCGACTACCCATTGGATCTGGGAAACCACAGTGGCGCGTCGCCTATGTGGAAGACCCAGACCTTGCGGATTCAAAGCAGGACTATCTGAAGCGAGCTGAGGAGCAGATCAAGAAGTATACCAAAAAAGGAGATGGCAAATTCCGCGTCATTCGAGCCGAGCCATATCTGATGCAACAAAGGTCAGCTGCTGAACCAAGGAAAGGGCGAGTCATGCTAGCAGGCGATGCGCTGCATTCGAATAACCCCATTGGCGGCTTGGGCCTAACAGGCGGGATTCTAGATGCCTACTGCTATGGGAATGCTTTGACAAAAGTCCTTAAACATGGTGAGCATGACAACCTGCTCACCACATGCGCCCTGGCTCGTCGAAATGCTTGGCGGGGTATTACAAACAAGCTCTCTCAAGACAATATGCTGCGCTTGTTCTCAGAAGACCCCAAGATCGTGGCCGAGCGAGAAGAATTTTTCAGGAAGCTCAACCATCCTGACCGCGGCAAGAAATTCGGAGCCGCGGTGGGGAAGAGTTTTGGCAACATGATGCTTGAGGATTTTTCGAGCCTTGCAATATGATGGAGCAACCTACGTTTCGATATCTGCCGCCTGCAGTTCTTGGCCTGCTTCTATCGTGGTGGTGCAATTAGCACGATCTGGGCCAGTAGCGTTGGTCGTTACTGCTCGTCAAGTTGCGCTCACACTCAAGTGTCAACAGGTGTAGTCCGCAGTTGCCACGGCCGTGGTCAGCGCCTGTTTGTCCTCTGGGCGGCCAAGTATGCTAGTCCTGAGTGTTCAAGCTCACACAGCATTGTCCTGGTGTGGTGAGGGGTATGAGTACATGTCGCCGCCATGTCCTCAGATTTTCAACGTTGTCAAATACAGCGACAAACTGTTGAGTCGAGGATATCACCATGTCAGCGATAGTCACCGCAGTGCTGAGTAGACGCCTCTAGACACCAGCTCGATGGAGGGTCACGCACCGGATTCGATCTTCGGCACACTCTCGTGGTGGTGACGTGCTAGCAACATCACAGTCAAGACTCATGCCAGCAATCAGCTCGTTGTGCTGCTGATGAAGGCCTTGTTCACAGATCAAAACCAGACGCACATCAAACGTTGCCTGAGATGGCCGCATGCTCATCTAATGATGAGCATTTTGGTGCCACGCCTTGGACGTCGTTGTTCACCAGCCGGAAAGTCACCGAGCCTGAGTATAGGCCAAACGATGTGGCGGGTACCCACCGTCGAATGATGCTTCAGACTGAGATGTTCCAGAGTCCCGAGAACGTGGGCACCTGCAGTTCGAGACATCGCCGGTCGGCCGAGCACTCTTACGTTGCGTTCATGGGGGACGAATATGTGCTTGCGTCTCCAGCACCTGCCGGCTAATATTTGCCTCTACTCGATGTGCATGCGCCTACACAGTATATTGGTGAGTCTGTATACGGTGCGCGCACCGCATCTGGGAACTCGAGCGCAGGTGGAGGGCTAATGGGCGGCGAACAGATCGGTTGTTCAAAGCATTTCCTACAAACAGGATGCGGTGAGAATGCGGCAAACTTCGTCCTTGAAACTATGACTGTTGTCTGGCGTGACTCTGAAGGGACACATTCGTCAAAGACTCTCGCAATCGACTGCTGACTTCACTCTTCCCATTCTGCTCCTCACACATAATCCACGAAGTGCTCAGCTCTCCCTGCGGCACGAGGCATTTGAGTCGAAGCCTCCATTGCACAAGCACTTGGCGCCAGCCCATCCTCCCTTCTCCTTCTATCGTGCATCATCTACCTACCTCTTTGGTCGCCAGTGCTTGCGTGAGACAATAAATCGTACTGTCCTGCCAACTGAGCTTGTAGTGGCCCAAAGCGTCGCACTGAGAAGCTCAGACGACGTATCGGTCCAGGTGCTGTGCCGACCCCAAAGTCCACGCCGCGCATGGAGACCTCGACATCACGACGCTTGCCACGACCTGACTGTGCCTAATCTGATCGGCCAGGCGTCGCGGGCTCCATTCGTCCACAGGGCTGCCGCATAGTAATAACCAGCAGTGAATGATGAGCCTAAAAGCTTAGCCCGCTACAAGTAACAGGCACAGCCTCCGAGACTCATCGTGTGGGGGGCGCTAGTAGCCACGAACAAGCCGTGCGGCCCAGACGCCACAGTACACCGAAGCTTGATCATTTACCCCATACCGAGTCAATAATGTGTACGGCAGCTTATCAGATGGCAAGGCCGCAGCTTGCCTCTGTGGCGCTCACTTCGAGGTACGAGCACATGCAAGCTGCAATCGAACGTCCGTGCGCTCCAAGCGTCTGAACAATGGCCTAGACCCGCTTTAGAAACCAGCTCTCTTTTTGATCATGGAGATAATAGCAGTCGTGGCTCAACGATCAGCCAAATTCTGCCTTGCCAGTGGAAGCTGCGGAGTTCACAATTGCGTGATCATTGTCAGCACTCGTAGACGCTTAAGTCGTGAATCTGCCTGCGCGGCCATGCTCGCGGCCTAACTATGTCCAGGTAGAGTATCAAACTCCGCGGCTGAGATTGCTTAAAATGGCTTCGCATGATACAATAAGCACATGGGTGATCGTTATCGCTTGCTTTTGAACAGATCTCACATGCATCGCTTGCGACCTGCTGGAAGCAGATATCCGTGCCTTCGGCTACGCAGCATCTCCGCAGTACTCGCAATAAACGAGATATGCAGGCCATGTGGAGATGTTCCAATATGTTTGTCTCCACCGATATTCCGTGACCCCATGGAGAAGCGGGTCCTTTTCCTCCAGTGATGTGCTAAGGCCTAGCTAACTGCCCTGAAAGCCACAGCTAAGACACCAAGTCCATATCCTTAGCCAAAGTCTCTCTTGCATACCCGATCAGTGACTTACATCCTCTTACCGACGCGCATCGATACGATCGTTCACGTCGCCGCTTTCGAGCGCAACACCGTGCTTGAACGTTCAGCCGCGCAGTCTCGCACGAGATCCTGCTCTACGTTCTGCCGGGCTTCGAGGTACGTACCGCGCTCCCAGGTGCACGTGCATCCTGCACCGGTCACCTTGGCAAGCCTCGTTTTCAAGCCTTAGCGAGCCCAGAACAGCTCGGAGGACCTCGTAGCTAGCAGGATCTATCCCGAGATATCTCCTGAAAGGTAGCGGTCGGGCGATGTTGGATAGTTCTGCCTGTCGCTCTTCGTTCCATCGGGTGTAAGGGCGGTGAAAATCGGGCTCCGTAAGTCTCCAGACCACGTCTCATAGGGGGGTGGGTGAAAAATTTGACGGGAAATTGCATCGCATGAGACAGAGTATGAATAGCATGTCACCGCCAGCCATGTAGAAGAGAAAAAGTTCATTGGAAGAAGCATATATCATTGCTATGTCATTATCCATACCTCATCATAAATCATGCTCGAAAGAAAGCTCAATATGTGCCAACACCACGGCGCAGTACCAACTCAGGCTTTCTCTTGATGAGAGTAATTAATTTCCTCGGCAGAGTCATCATCACCCTTGATCTGGATTACTTCAGCCGCAGCGCTGTACTTCCTCGGTGCGGTGACAGCACTGGCGATACTGGGATACACTCCGACGGCGCCGGTATCATCACTGTTACCCGATGGGCCGCCATCACACACCAGGAAGCCGCCTCTCTCCATTCGCTGGCGCACGTAATGTGACACTCCGACAAAGCGAACTTCGACATCGTCGCCCGCATACTTCTTCAGCTCTTTGACGAGATCGTTGAGATGGCGTAGGGCGGTGTAATCGAAGTGGTTGACCTTGACAAAGTCGAGAATGAGCAGTCTGATCGGTGGGAGTCGCGATACATCCTGGAGCTTAGCCTTCTTTCTGAGACGACGCAAGTGTGTCTCTGCAACAACAGACCAATTACGTTCTGCTTCTGCGCCATTCACGGTGCTGTACATGGGTGCATGGTTCGTGCGGATACCGTCCAGAATCGCAGTCCTGACAGCGTATGAGTTGGCAAAGAAGAATGAGTTGTTGAATCGGAAGATTCGGACATCAGCTGGAGTATTGTGAGGTACTCCCCGAGACTGGTCAATCATTCTCTCGAGCTCGGATTGATCCTCTGAAGAGACTGTCTTGACTCGTGAGAACGTTTGGCGCATCATGCAGTAGACGATGTTGAAGCCGACAGCAACCGCAAGCCCGACCTCGTTGGAAATGAAGAGGGAGACCCACAGGGCGAGCATAGCCGAGATGAAGTCCGCCAGGGAGGTCTTCCAGTAGGTGTAGAAGGTGGAGGGTTTCGAAACCAATGGCCACACCGCGCAGATGATGATTGCTGCAAGTGTAGCTTTGGGGATCCAGTAAAGCGCGCCGGCAAGCTCGTAGATGGAAATGAGCACAACAGCCATCGTGACTAACTGTGACAGGGGAGATTTGACATTGCAGGAGGAATTGACGGAAGTTCTTGACATAGCTCCGCCGACGCCCATGGAGTGGAAGAAAGAATTGAAGAAGTTTGCGACACCCATGTAGGCGAGTTCTTGACTCTGGTCGGTCTCGTAGTTGTTGCGAACTCCGAACGCACGGGCAACACCCGTGTGCTCCACTGCTGCACCGACGAAGAGCGCAACGGTACGCGTAGCGATCTTTCCGATAAGAGCTGGCTTTGGGAACATTGGTGCCCGAAGACCGTCGGTCTTGACTGCTGCAACCGCAAACAAGAAATTGTCTTTGTCCGGACCGAGGGGTTTGTTGACAGCGTAGCTGATGCCGGTGAAGAGAACCAGGCAGAGGAAAGCTCTCGAGACTGATAGGATCCATAGAACTTTGTTCTTCGGCCATCTCTTCGCTGACTTTTCCAAGATTGTCAGGAACAGGATACCGGTGAAGCCGATAGCGCAGGTATAAAGACTAGCGGTAGGGAGCTTGCCGAAGATGTCGTGAATGGAATGCGCAGTCCCATCTCTGACGTCCTCTTCACCTAGGAGAGAATCCACTTGTTTGAGCATAATCGTGATTGCCACTGCAGAAATGAAACCGCTTAGGATAGGCAGGGACACGTATTCCAAGAGGAAGCCGAGTCTCAAAAAGCCGACAGCCATGCCGTACACGCCCATCATGCATGCCATTGCCGACGCAACCTCTGAAGGTGTGTACTGGCCTGTCAAGTCATCGACTGCGTATGAAGTCAGAAGGCCAATAAGCGATGTTGGACCAGTAGAGAGATCTAGTGATGTTAGTTGTCAACCCACGTCTCTTGATATCTTTGTGACCCACCCTTAGTTGTTCCCATGAATGTATAGAGCATAGGAGGAAGCCAGCTCGAGTACAGCCCATATTGGACAGGTATCTTCGCAATCTTTGCATAGGAAAGACCTTGAGGAATAAGCATCAGTCCTACTGTAAGTCCGGCAATCACATCGTTGACCAGCCATCGGTAGTTGTATTTGGGGAGCCAGCCAATGATGGGTAGTTTGTCGATAGCATAGTAAGCAGACGCGGTTGGTAAGGCCCGCGCCCCTTGGGCAGTGAGCTGGGCCGCCCTGTTCCAGGTATGGTCATTTCTCTGCTCGTTGATAAACTTGCTGAAGAACTCCATGGTGAAAAGGATCTTCTGAATTACCAGGACCGAAGATAGTCTGCTGTCCAGACTTGAGAAGCGAAATCTCAAAAATGGGAGGATGAAGGCCTTCAAATGCTTTGCCTGTGGCAACACCGGCTACTTTGTCAATAGACTAAGGCAGGACCCTCTCTCCAAAGTCTATGCATCTTACTGCGGGTATTGGGTTCTACCCCAGCAATAGCCTGCGTCTCGACTAGGCATGCCAAGAGACTTCAATGACAAGCTTGAAACCCAGCGACAAGCTCGATGATAGTGTTGCTTGATTAGCTCGGAATTGGCATACTTGAACCAATGAACGGCTGTACCATCGCAGTTCATTCGTTGTTTCCGCATTTAAAGCACCCCAGACCGGAAGGCAGTTCTCCTAAGCTGGGGTTTCCCCGCATTCTTGCTGGATCTTTTAACCCCACGGCAAAACAATCGCCCTGAGTTGGTTACGAGTTCAATAACTTCGGTGATATGTGAACCATCAATGGTACGTACATTTAAGATACGTTGTCTTGTTAGCAGACATTGCTGGGAGGTTTTATTCTCACGTGTGCAACTACACACAAACATTATAATGATGGCTGAAGATTACCGCCGAATCGCCGCGGGCGTAAAGCAGGATCGTCGAGCGGCCCTTGAGCGGCCGAGCATTGCAGGCTCTAAGCTAGGCTAGAAGGCGTCTGTGCAGGGGTTGCATGACCGGTACATGGGCCAGCGGGTGAAAGAATAAGCAGCCAACCGGAATAGGCCCCTGCTGCTTGACTTGTAAGATCAGTGCTGTAGCTTTGATAAGAGAACAAAAGCAAGTAGTCACGAGTCGACTCCCGACGTACTTTTGGCTCTTCGTGATGGTAACGCGTTATAGCTGAGCAGTCGCATTGTCCTTGGCATTGCCAGTAACTTAACAACATCGATTCAAGGTGGTCATTTAGCTGACACTTCCACTAAATACCGAGGTTCCGTTAGCAACGAGAGAGGTACGATAGACGATCCTCTGCAGTTTCTAGACGTTAGCAAAATGGCCGATGGGGATGTCGAAAGGCGTCTGGAGCAACCAAAAGCCTAGCAGTGGCAATTCCAAGACGTTCCAATTGGCGGTAAGAGCTTGTCCGACGCTTTAGTCCTGCAGCTTTTTGGGCGTTCTGCATTCTCTGGGATCGCTAGGAGATGGCGGCAGGCTCTGATTCGGTCGGCTCGAGACTCATCAGATCTGGGGAGTCAGTGGTGTCAGTGAATTTCCAGGAACTGACGCCCAGACGTGCTGATCGGAGGTGCATGCCGACATCTCAGCACATAGTGTCGTAGGCGAGGACTTTGGCGACGTTTGCACCTCCCTAATCAAGCAAGCTTGAACCGCGTTATGTAGGTATCTCCGAAAAAGGCGTGCAAATCCTCTTGCGAGCGCGTTTCGGCATGATCAGTATCTAGACTTGTCGGTAATGCCATACTGAATCACGAACAGTGACTTGGCAGATGTTACCCCTTTCCCTGCCTTGCTCGCCATAGTCGTGGTAGATGTCGAGAATGATTTTGATAGTTGATGTTTTATCTGCTCGCGGTGAATCGACTCTGTATTGTGCCAGGGGATTTGAATGCGTAATCAGTGCCATTGAAGCCCAATCAGAGGGTGGGCATGTCCCTCTGCCATGAGAGTCGCCAGACATAGCAGGTTTGGCGCATCGGCCTGTCGCTGTGAAGCATCCATGTCTTATTCTTTTAGCCGGCCATTATCTTTGCGGTCATCATGGCTGCCACGTGTTGTAAAAGTACTGCTGCACTGCTCACAGCAACATGATAGAATACCGAGATCTCGTTCATGGGTCACGGATTTATGTATCGCGAGTGTCGTCTTAAGGTACATGCCTTAGCTTGCACTGACTGTGGTGACTATTGATAGAGTGGAGTGCGTTTCGTCTGAAGCTTTGGACCACGAAATGGAGGCCTTTGGCGACTGGGCCAAGCTACGTCGAAAGAGTGCTTGTCGCTCCCCGAATCCATCGTGTCTCTGCCGCTGAAGTCCTGACCTATTTGTTCTTCGTTATTGCTGGCTGCTTGTCTGAATGACCGTCATCCAGTGAGGCTTCTCGCAACAGCGGCTGGACGATGGTACGTGAGCATATGGTCAGGTTGCTGGAAGCTATCAAACATCAGTTCGCTCAAGCATATCGATGAGCTTGTGCCTGAGTGATTTCGAAGCGGTCATAGAGATGAGGCGCAGCGCCATAGACCCAGTCCTAGGACGCCGGCAGTTCACTATCGATGAGCGGCGACGCTCTGAGTGCTCAAGGGGCGATGTTCGACGCCGGATATTCAACGACCCTGTGTCCAGACTCAGGTTAATGCAGCGCATGCTTAGTGATACAGCATGATGGAACGCGTCGGCGGTATCCTTGGACATACGACTGACGTGGATCAAGGCGTCGACTCATTGCTGATCAAGCCAATTGAGATGCATAGGTCTTACTACCTGGAAGAGAAAAGCATTCGCTGCATGAGCAGCTGCTGCCGACAGTACGTTCAAGTATTGGATCCGGATGTGCTGTGTAATGGACAACCGTAGCTAAGCGGCCGACTTTCTCTCCTTGATTTTGAAGCGAACACGCCGACCGCCTTCTAAAAGAACGTTCGCCAACACAAGCATCTGGATAACAACGTTCTTGGTTAAATACCACATTTTCGAAGACACGACCGGCTCGTGCCTCGAAGAAAACTAGCGCGGCTAACTTCGGCTGCCCTCTCGTGGGGTCTAATGGTCCTGTTCTCGGGCTATCTGCTGGCCTGCAACGCAAAATTCGGAACCACAAAAGAGCATCCCTTTGCCAGCTAGGTCTTTCCTCTTCTTCCCAATGACAGCAGTGAGACTGATTCGTCGTTCAATGCTATGACAAGCCTCTTCAGGCTGAAACGCATGCATAATTCCTCAGGCGTTGGGCACTATCTACACATGCAATGGTTTTCATGACGTTCCGAGCATTGCAGCCGTGAGCAGCAGGGTCGTGTTGGAATTGAATTCGCTTCCACATAAGTCTCTGCTGGCGGGTAATCAACCTCACTCACTTCACCAGGTAAGTTGGGTTGAACCCCTCTGTGCTTTGTCTCAACGCATATCTGCTCCAAGTCCAGCACTACTGCCAGAGCACAGATCACAATACATCCAGGATATCAGAAGAAGCCACATCAAAACGGCCGTGCAGGATCCAGAACACCTTGTACCATGGAGTTCTATCAGCCCTCGAACGTGCCCTGTCGCTAAGAAACATCATGATATTAGGCGCAACAATGGACATCGGCGGCGCCATCTCGCCGAAAACTTCAGAGGTCACAACGATCAAACTAGCCTTCCTTCAAACACCGTAGTCACAGCCCTGGCCCTTCCTACATCAACACCATCGTCCACCGCCCAACACAACCAACACCCAAATCCTCATCGTCGACTATCACACCGCTAAAACTACCGCTTCCACCCTAGACAAACCCTGCAACACCAAGTCTCGACCGTCAATCTACATCGCCGCCGCACCACACCTACCGCACAATTCTGGAACCCCTCGCCTCGTCTCCTCACACATCCACCTGAAAGTCCCCTCTCACACTCTAACAAACCAGCGCAGCGTACCAAGACGATTTGAGGCCTCTATCTACCTGTACGGCCACAGCGTCAGGTCCACCAAGACGCAGAACGCCATCGATCGATCCCGGTGGTCGATCTCAGCCAACCACCCGGTTAGCAAGAAAGTCCACCGCCCCGTTCGCAAACCGACGCTCACACGCAACCATATCAACCAAGAAAAACGACTCGCAACGTCAGCGCCGCATAAGTAATTACCAGATCACAGGCTTGCAGAGCAGGCGCACAGCTACATCATCTAACCAAACTTCCCTGTCTGACTCAGAGCATGGACATCATCTCCCACGCTCCTTCTCCTCTAGACGACGCGTGTAGGCACCTACGGCTTACCCAGCATTCCATAGGACGTACAAGAAAGGGCCTCAGAAGAACAAAGCAGCCGCGTCCCGGCAGACCCTTCGAGCAGAATAGACCAGACGGATGATGTTGTTCATGTTCGAGTGACTCTGTGTGTGCTCAACTACTGCCTCGTGTTCTGCTGAGTGCGGTGCTGCACTGAAACTGTTCTCTCCACCAACCAGTAGTAATGTGTGGTGGTCCTAGGGACAAGTCGCTGAACTGCTGAGCATGTCGTGGAGGCGTGGAAACGAGCACAAAAGCGTGAGAACAATATACAACCGCCAGATATAGTTTTTCGCAGCACCAAGCTCGTAATGTTGTGCTATCTACGATCCTGACCATGGCCCAACTGCCTGCTCGAGATCGTGCCTTCATCTGCACTTCGCACATGCTCATATACGCACCTAGAAGATCACCGTATCGCCGAACTCAAGCACACTCACAGACATTCAACTCCTTCTCACTCACCCACGTTCTCCAACGCCTCCCTGATCAGAACAGCGGCTCGCTCGTCCATGGCCGTTTCCTCAGCATCCTCCTCCGCCTCTACCTTCACGGTCACCTCCCCATCCACACCACCATCCCACAGCATCAACGCTCGCCTACAATCCTCGACCGCTCCTCTGCCTCCCAGATCCTCCTCCCACCCCCCTTCTGTCCTCACAGCCTGCTCATAATCAACAACCATACTCCCCGCCATGATCCCAACCTCCCTCCAAAATTCGCGCATCACCTCGTCAACTAGCCCACCCATCTTCTCATTCAGTTGCTCCAACACCACGCCCACAACACTTCCGTTCTGGAGACTCTCTCCAATAATGTCAATGAGCTCGCCCCGTGCGCCATTCCCCTTTACAGTAGCCGCACGCAGGAACGTCTCATTCCAAGCCCTCATGATGTCGGTCTGGAGTGAGACATTCGCATCGCCATATGCCTTCCCAATCTTCGCCTTTACACTCTGGATCATACCCTCAAGCCCGCGCTCCCGTCGTACAAGCTGGCGGTCGAGACTCGCAACCGTGTATTCTGGGATATGCGCCTCAATGGCCCGGACCTTGAACTCGGTGTGCAACTCGTGGAGAACGTCTTTCATCCCTTCATGGCACTTATTCACCACGTCCTTAGCACTTCGCTCTGCGGCACTGGCATTGTTCTTTTCCGTTGTGAACAGCCGCTTAAGCAGCGTCTCAGTGCAGGACTTGATCGTGTTAGCTACAGTGCTGTTGAAGTTGACAACCACGCGGCTGCCATTATGGTGTCCCTTCTTGCGCATGGCGGCTTTGTACTCAGAGTAATACAGGCCCTTTGTCTTAGCGGGGATGTTCTTGTCGGGCGTCTCAGCGAACAAAGCCATCCTAGTAAGCGCCTTCCGAGTGGCGTTATCTCGGATCCGTGCCATCAAGTCCGTGAACTGACTCTTATACACTGACTTGATTGAACGTGAGGCCACAGTTGCGTAATACTTGAATGCCGTAGACTTCTCACTAAGGATGATAAGGAACTCGTCGGTTGCTATTTTAGTCTTAACGAGGTTGCCAGCGCGCGTCTCTGTGCTATGCTTGAGAGTTTGGGCAAGGGTGGCAAGGACAGTATCCACCTTCAAGTGAACGTTCGCGAGATGTGCGTTTCGTGCTGTCAGCGTGATGGTTGACAGGTAGGACTGGAGAGCTGGTATTTCGGTGTCGTCTCTAGACTCAATGACTGCCATGGCAGCTTTGCCCTCTGGGAAGCCTAGGTGCCCTTGATATGCTTTAGCCGAGACGACAAAGACAGGAACTTCAGACTGTATAGCGGCATAGTCGGGGTTTACACTTTGCTGGGACGTGAACTCGGCGCTGATGTCTTGAGCTGCCTTGAGAGCTGCAGCATCGTGGGCTTGAACCTCCTTAATATAGGCTGCTCGTTGACGCAGACGTATATGTTCGGCTCGAGTACGGACTGTTCGCCTATTCCATTCAAGGGTCATGCGCTTGATGTCGGCATCGAGATCTGTACCTTCGACTTCGAGTTCGGTGACTGATCTTTGCAGCTTCTTTAGCTCGGCGTTGAGCTCTTTCTTCGCATGTTCGATTTGCCCGAGGACTATTACGATCTCGTCCGCATCGTAGCGCTCATTAGCCTTCTCGTTCATAATGGGAACTGAATATAAAGGCGATCCAGGTGGATCAATCGTCGTCTCGCCTTTCTTGAATTCTCGTGTCCGCTTGCCCTTCCAGCGCTTAGTATCACTGGCACATTGCTTCAAAGCATCACCTTTGCTTTCAAGCTCTTTTCTTGTAACTTGAAGTCGGGCTTGGTTTTCCTCGTAGTACTCTTTCACGTTTCGAATCTGAGCCGTAAGCTCCTCCACACCCTCCGGGTTAAGAGTTAGACTGACTTCTCCAAGGTCGACATCGTCAGCCTTCGTGCAAACCAGCACAGTGCAACTTAATCGGTCGCTGAACTGGACTTGTCGAAGGGCTCGTTTGATCAGGCCGCGAAAAGTAGAATTAGAGATAGCTCGAATGCACGGTGCCATGATACAGATGGCAGAACAGTCCTGGATGTATTTTGTAGCTCTCTCGTTTCGTGTAGCGTTGTCGTCACCAACACCAGGCGCGTCGACCAGCACAAGACCGTTCTCGAGGAGAGGATGTTTGACATACAAGCAGACCATGTCGAGGAGTGCCCAGGTCGATGAGCCATGCACAGCTGAAGCTGTTCGACTGACTTCTGCATAGAAGGTATCCTTGTCATCATACTGTTTCTTTGGCGATGTGCCCAGCATCTCTCTGACTCCATTCGAGGCGAGAACGTCCTCAAAGGTCATGGTCTTGACCTGATGATCAGTGAGCTCAGGGTACAATGTTTTGAACCTGGTGACGGGTCCTGCATTGGCTTCCCTATCAACCTCATCATCGCTGAAGGCCGACTGGACAATGTCGAAATCCTCGCGAAGCTCTGCACAAGTCATGTACTTGTACTCAGCGATATATGGCCACTCTTCATCATTATTGTACCGCACCTCTATGGGAGCTGCTGTGCATGCTTCACCGTTGCCGCCAGTCGGGAGAAGCCGATCCTCGTCAAGCAGAGCGGTGCAGCACCTCGACTTACCAGCACCCGTCTCTCCAATAACGAGCGTACGGCATTCTGTGGTGAGAGTAAGATCACCCACACGTTGCAGGTCAGCAGTGAGAGCAGGATGTAAGTTGAGCTTGCTCAACACTTGTTGGATATAAGATTGGCCATATTTGATTGCACTGATATGTGCTTCGATTTTTTGCGTGATTTGGGTGGTTTTGCTCTCTTCCCGAGATGGTTCTGATCGAGTATCGTCATCGGGATTGGATTCGGTCTTTTGAATACCTGGCTTCTCGGTCTTCCTTCGCTTGGTGCGATAATAGCCATGGCTGGTTCGTGTCATTGTGAGTCTGAGCTTCAAGCTATGGTCGTCTCGCAATGTATTGGCGGCTAACACAAGCAACTATGTGGAGTGTGGTGAACGATGGAATGGAAAGACAAGGGGAGCTCTTAAGGGCCAGGACCAGGCCACTTATATATGTCTGTGCTATGCGTGTTGTGGAGCCTTACAGGTACAGGCAGCGAGTGTCTCATGACAAAGTGAGGTGAACTGAGGAAAGACTGAGCATGTCGGACATCATCAGCCAACACAGTGATAGCGGTAATCGAAGTTGCCAAGCATTTGTCGAAGATCCGGAAGCTGTTGAAGAGTATGACTGCTTGACCATATCCTCAGGACTTTTCAACGAGCATTGCGGGCTCGATTTGACCCGTGACACCGTGTCGAAAAACGTCAGGTCTGTGAGCAGGCAAAAAGCGTGATATCCGAAGTGAGAATCTGATGAACACAGTTGAGTGGGGTCAGCGCGCAGTGGTAAGAGTTGAACTCGACAAGAATGTGAGCAGTGAGGGGTGACCATGTACAGTGAAGGTATTGCAGAACTGTTGACCAAGAGAAAGGGAACGTATGATAGTTATGCTCAACAATAACCGATCTGTTCGTTTTTAAACACCCCAGATCCACATTGTAGACTACATCCTCGATTCGCTTGTTCACACTCTCTCGTCAAGTCATTTCCACTGATTCAACCCAGCCCAGGGGTCTGCCTGTCCTTGACCATTGCTCTGGCCCTGAGCCGAAGATGGTTGATTGGGTGGTCTTGGCTGCTGATACGTAGCATAACCACCGGGCCCACTCGCCCACTGACCCGTATTAGGCGGGTACTGTGTCGTCGATCCACCACCCGGGGGCCCCGGTGGAGGGGGAGGCGGAACATAGTTCTGTGGCACGCCGTAACCTGGCCACTGTTGTTGACTGGGCTGTTGAGGGAAGGAATGTTGGTGTTGCGGATGTGGAGGTTGCTGTGATTGGTGGTAGGACGGGTTCTGGTTCTGAGGTGATTGTATTTGAGGGAAGCCGTAGCTAGGGTACTGTTGCGATGGAGAGGTGAAATTCAGTGGTGGTGGCGATTGCACGGATTGCGGAGGAAGTGGTGAATGGCTCTGCTGATAATAATTTGGTTGATTTGGGGGCGCAACTGTCAGCCGCTGTTGTGACCGTTGTGGAGGCTGCTGCTGATACTGGTACTGAGGTTGCTGTTGTGGTGGCTGCTGACCATAAGGTGGATATTGTTGTGACTGAGGTTGTGAGTGTATAGACGAGTTCCTCTCTGGGTAGGCCATGGGATTGTAGCCCTGGGATACCGGCGCAGCTGCGCCTTGCATGAAAGCGGGGTGCTGATTCTGCTGTGAGCTGGTTGGCGATGCGGCAGGAGGTTGAGGTGTGTGGTTTTGTGCAGGGTGGCTTTGGTACCCATTGGACATGACAGGGGCAGGAGCCTCTCGCGGAGGAATGGTGAATCGCGGATCGGCATTTACGGCAGGATGCGATGGAGACCGCAGTGGCGGTTGTGATGTTGAGTCGTAGCTGAATTGAGGTGCGAGGTTTTGAGGTCGATGTTGGCTCGGACTGCTCGGTGATTTCTGTGGTTCCATCGACATCCGTTCCATCAGCTTCTGTAATCTTTCCTGCTCTGCAGCAGCTTGGCCGCTTGCCGCACTTGATCTGCTTTGCTCAATCTGCTGTAGTAGTTGAGCACCTTCAGCACGTCTGTTGTTCACAAACGCATCGACGTTCTTTTCCAGGCTATCGACGCTATCCTTCATCTCGGCATAGAAGCTTTGTGCTCTCATTAGGCCTTGTATCATATCTTCATGTGCCGTGAATATTTTCTTGTACTTGCCCTTGACTGCGCCCTTGCTCTTCTGTATGCTCTCGTATCTTTGCTGATCCGAACGGACGCGCTTGTCTTGCAGTAGGTCGCCGAACGTCCTCGTCAGCTCTTTGAGCAAAGACGACTGCTTGTGTACAGTGGAGATCAGGCGATTCTGGTGGGACCTAAACTTCTCGAGCTCGGCTTGAAAGAGCTGGTTTTCCTGATTGGCGATTTGCTTCTTGTTCAGAATGAGCACATTCGAGATATCATCGTTGTGCACCTTCTCTTTCAGATCCTTCAGTACTTGGCCTCGTTCTCGCTTGACAAGGTTGAGCTTGCGGAGAAGTTCTTCAACTCTCGCAATCTGCTCAGCTACTGATGGACCGCCCTCCTCATAATCTTCATCCAGTAGGTTTGCCTGGCTGCCTTTTTGGGGCATGTTACTGCCGCCCCTGATCAAATTCTGCTGCCATAGTACATCGGCTTCGTCACGCTCACCAGCATGTCGCATCTCTTCAAAATCAGCTTCATACTGACGCGCGGTAGACATCAGCTGCGCGTCACTGTTCGAAGCTTGATCGACCGTATCTTTGTAACTTCTGATGTCGGTGCGCAAAGTAGAGGTCAGCCTTGAGCTGGGCTGTTGTGTCCATTCACCGCCATACTTTGACCTCATTTTTTCACAAACACTTTCCTCCATGTCCAGCTGCTTGGTACTTTTGGACAGGCTCTCCAGCACGGCCGCTTTGTCTTTCTGTAAGAGCTCGAAAGCCTTATTGAATGGCTCATGGTTGGTCAGTTCGGCACACCACCGCTCAAACTCGGGGTCGGGACCCATGTCATTATCGGAACCGCCCTTCAGCACATTCAGACTTTGAGGTAACTTCAGGTAGTCCAGACTAGCAGCCATCTCTCCGTTGGCCTGCTCGACCTTTTCCGCTTCTGATCTCACAAGCTTAGCTTTCTCTTCGTCGTACATACTAGCCGACTCAGTCACGGACATAGGTACAATCTTCTGGAAAATATCGGGACCGATTATTCTCTGTATGTCTTGACCCTGGTACAACTCTGATACTGGAATAGCCTTGGCAGCGGGCAGCTTCGAGACAGGCTGGACTGATGCTTCGGCGGGCACGGTCTGGTGATAGATCATGTCGTTGTCCTTGTTCATGATTGTCAATTTGTGTTCGACTACTTCCATTTGTCTCTTTGTAATTGCTTGTAATGAGGATGCAGTGTCAGAGCCTAGATTGGATGATGGGCTCGGCTTGGTAGGGAAAGATCTAGCAGAGGTGTGGGCGGCTTTGGCAGCCTTGTCGGCGAGTTGGAGTCGTGCTACAGCTATGCCATGCTGATCTCCCTCGTCGTCGGCCAGTGCCTGATTGTATTCGGCCAAGGACGAAACGTAGTAGGACTTGACCTGAACGTATTTGAGCCAGCTCGAGTCGAAAACACCTTTCAGTGACTCCGACTCAAGGCCTTCTTTGGCCTGGGTATACAAGAAATGAGCTTGCGAGGCCAGCTTGGCTAGCAGGGCTGCCTTCTTGCCGTCTCTTGTCTGTTTCTCGAGGAAGATCTCTTGTGCTTGTGCCAGGGTGACACTTATCATGGTCTTGACGGTGTCTCGGTTGAGGTCGGTTGAGGGAGCGTGCAAGAAGTTCTCGTTGATGTAGGTGAACATGCCGGCCGAGGCCTGGAAGGAGTGGTAAGCTGTCTTGAGGCCATTGTCTTCAGCTCGGTTCTGTGCTGCTGCATGACACGACAAGACGGCTGATATGTTGAAGATGACCGAGGCCTTTTCGTAGGCTAGTGAGTACTGGGAGGTGGGCTTGTGTGTGAAAGCATCGAACCTGCAATGTGTCAGATCTCGTCGTGTTCCTACCTTGACTCCTTCGATCAACGTACCAAGTGAAGGATATCTTGATGTGGTTCTCGTCAACGGGAAAGCGCAAGTCCAACAGCTCCAGTTGGCCATAGTATCTGTAGAGGAGGTCGCGACCAGAGGCACTGTCGGTACCAGCGCCTCGCATGTCCTGGCGCAACCTGTTGAGGGTGTTGCACTCCTCTGAGTACTTGTCGGGATCGTCGCCATAGTGGTGACGGATGTAGGTTCGGAGGGGCTCGATCCAGTCGATTTCACTAGTCTGCTTGAGCGGGCTGCTCAGCATCGGGGCTTGCACCATCGTCGCTGAAAGAGTGAGAGGGGCTCACGGCCCTTGCACAAGCGGGATACGCCCTGGTCCGGGCGGGAGTTGAGGCTCTACTGTCGCCAAGAGGTCTGGTGGTTTGGCAAGTCCCCTGGATGAATGCCTTTGGAGTGCTGTATTTGGAGTGCCTCGTGTGTTTCATAGAATGTCTATGCCTGTCGAGCATGGCTTGAGGCTGCGCGGCTGGCTCAATTGATAGAATATGGAGCCTGCATGCCGCTTCACTGGTGATCAGCATGTGATGACATCGAGCTTGACTTAACCATGCCGCCGGCGGAGTCACCAACTGGGCACCAATTGTTACTGCCTTCGGTTAAGGTTCCTAGCAGGGCAAGCCGCGCCCAAGGTCGATGTATAAACGCCCCATACGTCTACAGAGAAAGCTGAAAATCAACAGTTCACCGCGCAGTGTACGTTGTCAAAAGTCTCATTGGTTTTAACGTCGTGGCTAGCAACAGAGTAGGAGTGCCTGCCATTACTGTACACTACGCTTCAGGTCTATCGTCTCATACTATTCAAACACTTTTGGAAGAAATGGTAGCTATACAATCCGCTGCCCGCAACAACCCACTCTCCCGCCGTCAAAGAGGGGGCAGTGCTAGGAACCAGATCCCGACGCCTTCTTAGGAGGCTCCTCGTCATCTTTCTTCTCTGCTGGCTTGTCGTCGGGCTCCAAGTTATCGTGCTGGTGAGTCAATTTGTGCCAGGCTGATTTCAAGAAGCCTTCGTTCTTGTGGTCCGAGGCTTTGTTGGAAGGCTTGTTACTGGAGTCTGAGGCCGTCGATGTCTTGGTCGACTCTCTGCACGATATTAGCTTGATCAACACCCGGGGAAATGTAGCACTCACTGTTGACGCATCTTGTCCAGACCCATGATCCGCTTGGCCGTCTTGTCGCCCATCTCGTCGGCAAGCATTTCGAGAATGGTCCGTTGGTTGGCGCTGAGGTATTTGGGCATACTGACTCGGAAGTCGACGCGCAGGTCGCCCGAAGATGGACCGCGACCGCCCAGTCTCTTCATGCCCATGCCAGGCAGGGTGATCTTGTCGCCCGTGCCGGTACCTGTAGCAACCTTGACCTTGACCTCGCCATCCAGCGTGGGCACTCGCACCTCTCCACCCAGCAGGGCCGTGGTCAGTGGTAGCGAGGCGGTGTACAGCACGTCCGCGCCGCTACGACTGAACCTGGCATCCGGGGCCACTCTGATGAAGACGTACAGATCACCCCTCGTCGACTTGGCTTTTGGATTGGCCGCTGTGCCGGTTGGAGGAGCGTCACCTTCGCCCGAGACGCGCAAACGCATACCATCTTCGACGCCCCCAGGGATGTCGACCTGGACGGTCTTGCGCTGTCGCACTACACCATTGCCATGGCATGGACCACACTCTGAGCCTCTGGGGATTGTGACACCCTGCCCACCGCAAGCCTCACAAGTGCTTGCCATCTGGAAGCCCTGTTGCATGACGTGAACCCTTGTGCCGGTTCCATTACACCTCTTGCAGGTCTGTCTCTGTGTTCCAGGCTTGGTGCCATCGCCCTTGCAAGTCGCGCACTGCACGAGGGGGGTGATGTTGATGTTCTTGGTCACACCTTTGGCGGCGTCCATGAAAGAGATGTTCGTTTGGACCTCGATGTTCTCGCCCACCAGAATCTCTTCTTGGAAGGGCGAAGCTCTGCCCCTTCCCCGGCGAGCGCCGCCTGTGAACGCGCCAAACAAATCTTCAAAGTTGAAGTCGGCACCGAAACCACCACCTCCAAAGCCAGAGAACGGGTTCCCGCCGCCTGCGCCGGCGAAAGGGTTGCCCCCTCCCGCGGCACCTGGGTCGAAGCCGGCACCCTGGTCGAATGCCGCAGCGCCAAACTGGTCCCATGCAGCCTTCTTCTGGGGGTCGTTCAGCATTTCGTAAGCTGACTGGGCATCGGTGAACTTCTCTTTCGCCGTGGGATCCTTGTTGGTGTCGGGGTGGTATTTCTTGGCCAGGGCGTAGTAGGCCTTTTTAATCTCTGACGTTGATGCATTCTTGCCGACGCCCAAGGTGGCGTAGGGATCTTTTGTCGCTTGCGCCGGGGAGGTGGAGGAGAAGGATCGTATCGACTGTAGCTGCCTGTGGCATTGCTTTGCTATACGTGGAGATCTTGCGCGAGGTCGCTTGTGGGATGAGTCGTAGAAGCAGCGTGTCTGTGCTTTCTGTCTAAAGTGTTCACATGGTCGAGCTGGGTGTATCGATGTTGATGGCCGGATCAATCTGGACGAGATGGACAGGGCGTTGGTGAGCCCTGCGGAAGATGCGACACTCATGTTGGTGGTGTAACACTACATCGATAGGCCCCAGCAAGTGTGAGTGATGGACAGTCGAGCGTTCGTAAGCCTGGCGCTCGTCCAGTGCAGGTGAGATGGTAGTAGCAGCGGATAGCGCTGGGCGTGGAAATGGCGATGGAAAGTCTTTGGAAGTTTCCATGCCAGAGCCTGAGCCTGAGCCGAAGGGAAAACTGGGGCTCCACTCGTGCGCGCTGAGGCTGCTGCTCGGAGCAATGATCATGTTCGTCATTGGAGGTGCCTCCGACTCGCCTCTCACGCCTCGCACGCCTCTCAATTGTCGTGACGGCCTCGAATTATTGGCGACTAGTCACAAGCAGGACCAGAAGGTGGCCACTAAGTCAGGCAAAGGTGTTGGACCTTCTCTCCCTCTTGACTCTGTCTCACTTCACTGCGCGACTCTGCATTCACTAAGCAGTCGCTCCTTCCCTGGCACCATATCATCTTACTCCATCCTATTTCGCTCGATCGACCATGCTCCGCGGGCAGACAGCGGCATGGCGACTGGCCACTCGCTACGCTCAACAATCCATATGTAGAGACTGCCGGAGACAGCTGCAACGGCAGGGCGTCGCTCTGTCCTCCAACACCCTCTCGAATAGACTGCTTGCCACCGCCCCAGCCGTATCCCAATCACAAAGCAGACAATTCTCGTCACACCCTTCACGGCGGAAAGAGAAGCCCAAAGACGATGATCCGGTGATACAAGAGGCCGACGAGGCACACGAAAAAGCCGAGAAGGTAGAGAGTGAGCTTGAACAAGCACCCAGGACCGATGACTCAGTCGAGGCCAAGAAGGACTCTTCGATACCCGATCCCATACCTCAACCCGATGGCAAAGCCGCTGCTGGTGCCGGTGCCGGTGCCGGTGCTGCTGGTTCTAGCGACGCAGGTCAAGGTGCAGGATCTGGCGGTGACGGAGGCAGGGGAAGAGGCCGAAAGCCATCCATCGAGAAGCAACTTTCCAAACCCTCAGTTCCCGAGAACTACCCCCAGGTCATGGCCATCCCCATAGCAAAGCGACCCTTGTTCCCAGGCTTCTACAAGGCCATCACCATCAGAGATAGGAATGTCGTCGAGGCCATACAAGAGATGATAAAAAGAGGCCAGCCATACGTCGGCGCATTCTTGTTCAAGGATGAGAGCGCTGACAAGGACATCATCGAGAAGATCGACGACGTTCACGAGGTCGGTGTCTTTGCTCAGATCACCAGTGCCTTCCCCGTCCACGGCGACGAGCACAGTCTGACCGCCGTCCTCTATCCTCACCGCAGAATCAAAATGACCGCGCTCATGCCCCCCAAAGCTGGCGAGCACAAAGAGGGCGCTCCCCCAACCGCCGAGGTACAGCCTGTCAAAGAGGATGGGGCCAAGCCAGAGGCTGAACTTGCCCCGGGAGATCTGGTTGCAAGCTTCGAAGAGAGAGGCAGTGACCAACCCAAACAGCTGGCCATCTACGAGCCTACAAGTTTCTTACGGAAGTTCCCTGTCTCCCTTGTCAACGTCGAGAACCTGGCCGAGGTTGTGCAAGACAAGAAGAGTCCCACCATCAAGGCTCTGACCTCGGAAATCGTCAACGTCTTCAAGGAAGTCGCCAGCCTCAACCCTCTTTTCCGCGACCAGATCTCCGATTTCAGCATATCGCAATCTGCCGGCAACGTCATTGAAGAGCCGGCTAAACTCGCCGACTTCGCCGCCGCCGTGTCAGCTGGCGAGATTGAAGAGCTACAGGATGTTCTACAGACCATGGATGTGGAGAAGAGGTTGCACAAGGCTCTCGAAGTCCTCAAGAAAGAGTTGATGAACGCAAAACTACAGTCCAAAATCTCCAAGGATGTCGAAAGCAAGATCCAGAAGCGACAAAGGGAATACTGGCTCATGGAACAGATGAAGGGCATCCGTCGCGAACTCGGCATCGAGTCTGATGGCAAGGACAAGCTAGTCGAGAAGTTCCGAGAGAGGGCTCAGAAACTGGCAATGCCTGAAGCCGTCAAGAAGGTCTTCGATGAGGAGCTCAACAAGCTGGCTCACCTCGAGCCCGCTGCTTCGGAGTTCAACGTCACCAGGAACTATTTGGACTGGATCACCCAGATACCTTGGGGTCAACGAAGTGCCGAGAACTTCGGCATCAAGAACGCCATGACCGTGCTCGATGAGGATCACTACGGTCTCAAAGACGTCAAAGACCGCATCCTGGAGTTTATCGCTGTTGGCAAGCTGAGAGGTACCGTCGAAGGCAAAATCCTGTGCTTTGTTGGTCCACCCGGTGTTGGCAAAACATCCATTGGCAAGTCGATAGCGCGCGCACTTAACAGACAATACTACCGCTTCAGTGTTGGCGGTCTCACAGATGTGGCAGAGATAAAGGGCCACCGCAGAACTTACGTTGGCGCCCTACCGGGTCGTATCATACAAGCCCTGAAAAAATGCCAGACCGAGAACCCGCTAATCTTGATCGACGAGGTCGACAAGATTGGTCGAGGCCATCAAGGTGACCCATCTTCAGCTTTGCTTGAGCTGCTCGACCCTGAGCAGAACTCCAGCTTCTTGGACCATTACATGGACGTGCCGGTTGATCTGTCAAAGGTGTTGTTTGTGTGCACAGCGAACATGACAGACACAATCCCTCGACCTCTGTTGGATCGAATGGAGATGATCGAGCTCAGCGGCTATGTCGCGGACGAGAAAAAGGCCATCGCAGATAAGTATCTTGCACCACAAGCGAAAGAACTGTCCGGTCTGAAAGACGTCGACATTAAGCTGGATGCATCTGCTATCGAAGAACTTATCAACAAGTACTGTCGAGAATCAGGTGTGCGAAATCTGAAGAAGCAAATCGAGAAGGTCTACCGAAAATCAGCCCTGAAGATAATACAAGACCTTGGCGAGGAAGCTCTACCAGAGGAACAGGCCCTCACTGACGAGGGAAAGCAAGCCATGGAAGAGTCGAAAAAGGACGAAAGCGATGTCAAGGATACCCCGGAAGACATTGAGAAGGAGACAACCGAAAAGCCAAGGAATGCTCTTCAGGTACCGGAGTCAGTATCGCTCAACATTACGCGAGAGAACCTGAAAGACTTTGTGGGGCCGCCAGTATTCACATCAGATCGGTTGTACGAAGCCACGCCACCTGGTGTCGCCATGGGACTAGCGTGGACCAGCATGGGTGGTGCAGCCCTTTACGTTGAGTCCATCCTCGAATCTGCACTGTCGCACTCATCGCGCGCAGGTATGAACATCACTGGTAACCTCAAACAAGTCATGAAAGAATCGACAACAATTGCTTACTCGTTCGCCAAGTCCGTGGTGGCCCAGAGGTATCCAGATAACAAATTCTTCGATCACGCCAAGATACATCTGCACTGTCCTGAAGGTGCGGTGCAGAAAGATGGTCCTTCAGCTGGTATCACTATGGCAACTAGCTTGCTTAGTCTTGCCATGAACCAGAGAGTCGACCCTCAACTGGCGATGACCGGCGAGTTAACAGTCACTGGAAAGGTGCTTCGAATTGGTGGTTTGAGAGAGAAGACTGTTGCTGCGAAGCGAGCCGGATGTACGAGGATACTCTTCCCTAAGGACAACTCGGGTGACTGGGAGGAGCTACCTGAGGTAAGATGCTTTCGTCTCCCAATTTTATGATAGAAGCTAACATATTGCAGAACATCAAGCAAGGTATCGAAGGTCACGCGATGGACTGGTACAGCGACGTCTTCGAACTTGTGTTCCCCAACCTCAACACGAAAGAGATCAACACGATGTGGAAGCAACAACTGAAAGAGGACAAGAAGAGAAGCAAGAAGGACAAGGAGAAGGACGAAGATTCTGATGACGACTGATGAATGTTGGCTATTTTCTTAAGCATACTACCTTATTCATGTTTACATGGGCATAGTCCCGTGTATTGTGTATACACGAGCAGCGGCTATGTCGGTGTTGGTTTTTGACGCAGAGGTAATGTGCGGACATCGTGTACAAAAGCATTTAGAGGGGCATTATAAGATATCGATGATCTTGGGAATATCAGACATCTCGACTCAGAGGTGTGTCCTAGAGGGCATACGAGGACATAGAGTGGGCTTACATGCCCCTGCCTGACATATTAGTGATAGACAACACCATTGAAAGGTCGTAATCTGAGGCAGTAACCTAAACGTGATCGTGTCGCTATTCACCAACTTATCATTTTGCTTCACGTCTACCTGGGTCTTTGTGAGCTCGAGTGATCGAGCGACATGAGATTTGACGATGCCTACACTAGAGGACCATGAATTTTTATTTCGGTCACGCAAATTGTTTTGACTGATTGCCATTGTTCGATATTTAGTAGTGAGTCCGCGAGAGGCAGTGATTTGCGGACGAACAGAAGTAGCGGTTGAGCAATTGGCGCCCGTCAGCGCTATCCACAATGGTCATCGAGCTGCCGAAGTCCGCCATTTTGCCCCACATCTTCACCATCAATTCGTCTGTCGCGAATCCGTGAGTGCCGCCCAGTGACTACCATCGTCCCTGCAGTCGAAGACGACAGCCGTCAAGCCCGTCAGGATGCTTCCAAGACTTTGTGCATATCGCCGCAGGGCCTGGATGCAGTCACACGCGTCTGCTCTTTCAACCAACATAGACACGAGACATTGATTTCGCACGACGAGCTTATCTTTGTGCTTTTCGTGTCACCATCTCGTTGCAAGTGTCGTGCGTCTTCCTGCGACAACACTTGAAACACCACCAAGGTACGACTAAGCACGGGAAAATAACAGCTCTTCCAGACGTCACTGCGCCTCTTCTATCTTCCAGTTCCTGTCAGACATCTTGATTCGCTCTCTTGATCGCCGCATCTTGAAGCAAATACTTGTTTGCCTATTTTACTGTCTAGAATAGCGCAAACAGGCAGAAGAGAAGTATCTCACGAGTGCTTCAGAAGTACTTCAGGAGTACCACGAACGGGACCGTGCACGAGCCCGCCGCGGCCGCCCGCGTTTCCTTCTGTACAAGCCGCATAATGCCATTGTTCCGATCATGTGCGACTCTGGCAGCAGCCTTGCTGGCTCTGGCAACAACAATCTCGGCGCAGACCGTGGTTCCAAGTAACGATAGTAGTGAAATCCCTTCATACGAGTCTAGTCCACGTTTCTGGGTCAATGGCACCAACTTCCCCTCGTTCCGTGTTGTTCCGTTAGGATGGTACGTCGATATATCACATCAGAATTTCCTGGGCATCAACATAGAAGAGCCCATGGTCCACGTCGACGACACCAATGCGAACGACCTGAGCACCGACACGATCTATTATCTCTCCTGCGATCCAGAGGACTATACTGGTGTCCTCGGTCCTGACGACGTCTTTCGCATAGTCGCGACCGCTCAAAGCTGGCAGAGCAATACTGTTATCTTGTACAGTACCAGGGCAAACCATTGCGAAGCCTACGGTCTCAGACAATTTCCTGTCGCCAACGGTATTTTCACCACGCTCAATCCAGTCATTGCTGGGACCGTAGCAAAGCAAATCAGTAACTCATCTGCCGGTGAGCCTAGTACCATTGTACCAGATATGCAGTCCTATACGACGGCAAACAATAGCGAGAGCAACCAGTCTGGATATCAGAGTGGGCATACGACACATGGGTCCACTACAGCTGTGGCTATGATCATCCTCTATACCATCACTGGCGTCATCACAGCACTCTTCGTTGTCATCATCGTCACAGGCGCCATAAGAGCCCATCGCCACCCGGAGCGCTATGGGCCAACCAACACTGCCGGTCGTCCACGTCGGACTCGTGCGAAGGGCATTGCTCGCGCGATGCTCGACACCATCCCAATCGTCAAGTTTGGTGACAAAGATGAAACGCCGCAAAACAAGGAGGTTGACATCGAGATGGTGCCGTCAGCTTCTTCTACTGCACAAGGTAAGAGCAAGTCAGCGACGGCCGAAGTGACCGAAGCACACCAGGATGATAGCGTTGGTGGTGCAGCATCAGGAGCAGCCACAAACACGACGAATCCCGACGGCACAGACGAGTCAGGACAACTGGGCTGTAGCATTTGCACCGAAGATTTCAACAAAGGTGAAGAGGTGCGCGTCTTACCCTGCAACCACAAGTACCACCCCGAATGTGTCGACCCGTGGCTACTCAACGTGAGCGGTACATGCCCACTCTGCCGAATTGACTTGCGACCAAAGAACGAGCAGCAGGCCGGGAGCTCACGACAAACACCGACAGCAGCAGCTGGCATGACGGGTAGAAGGACAAGTTTGCTCGGTAACCACGACGTGGCACCACCCCTCGGGCATCTTCCTCTCCGGCTTGACCGCGACCGCAGAAACAGCAATACCCTGTCCAGTGGTGACGTTCGTCGCGACACAAACACGAACACGAACGCCTTCGCCGGTTTACGCTCTGTCGCGTCAGGAAGCAGAGAAGATCGCATAGCCGCGCTCCGAAGATTCCGACAGCAGCGACGGAATAGGACTGAGAGTGGCGCCGGCACCGGTACGGCTGAGACTGAGACGCCTACAGAGCAGCAAGAGCACGAAGAGGAAAGGAGGGGTTTATCGAGGCGTCTCAGAGAGAGGTTTAGGATCCGCACGAGGCGCCAAGGCGAGGACGAAAGTGCTGAGGCGCCCACTGAGTCAAGTTCTAGAATAGCGAGACAGCAGCGACACAGCATGGCGGGGATGCCTAGGAGCACGTGGCATACATGAGTAGGCGCATACTAGCAGTTGGCGGTGAAAAGGTGACAACTTGTCATGTTTGATGTATCTGTACATTCATCTGTAGCGGAAACCAACCATAGTATTCATCTACGATGGCCATAAGCGAGCAATTCGACGAGTCACGGTGTGCGATGTTGTGTTCATCGTCTCACAGCCTTCCCCTGGGATTTCTGTTCGCACCTACGACCCAAGCCGCGTGCGCAGGAGCCATGATTCCGCAGCCCCCGGAAGGCGTGCGCCGCGAGAAAGCACGTGAGCAAAAAAAGAGAAGAAGAACCCGGGTGCGCCGACAGTAGCTAGCACATCTACACTATCTCATCTTATCTCGGCGGTTCCTCGTCTGGGTTGGAGGTACCGACGCCCCTCTCTCTACTCGTGGCCATGCCTTCCATCAGTTCTTGTCTCCTTATGCCACGAGGGGGCGTGGAGTGAACGCGAGGGACTCGGCGTACGTGGGACATGCCGTGACTGACATCCTAGAGCGGGTCGTATGGTGTTTCGACGTGTCGTGTTCCTTAGGAAGACAGTGGAGTTGCGCGTTGACCCGTGGCCACGTTTCGAGATCACTCGATGCTGTGCGGCTGGCTGCCTGGCTGCCTGTGTTGTGTTATCGGCGTCTCCTACGGTTCATGAGTAGTTAACTGGGATGTGCTATAGATACTCGATCTGATCTACGTCAATGAAAGATAAGGGATAAGAGTGACACCAAGTTAGCATCTTCGGTTGGCGGGCAAAACACTGGAGTGCTGAGTGTCTTGGTAATGTCAGTCAAGAGTGCAATTTCGTAGGACCTGGCGAGACGGCGGACACAGTGGGGGGGAGAAAAAAGGTTGGAACCGAAATCGATTGTGTTTGTCCATTCGCCCAAAACCCATGCAGTATGAGCTGAAAGTTTTCAACTGATCCGGGTGATACCGAAATTACTTTTCAATTCCGTGCCTCAAGTGCCACGACTATGGATGGGTAGATGCCAACCAAAACTCGTTGCGTGGAGGCTATGTCTGACTGCACACATACAAGGCGAGCCATTGGGACTCCAGCACAGCAGCGCTGTCTGGCCTCGATTGAATGCCTGGTCCCGCCTTGTCTGCTTGTTGCCGTGTCCGGAACCTTGGTGCGTCGTTTTCGCTACCGACCGATTGACCGAGCAGGGCCTAATGCCGTCGTCTACTGCTCGCTCTGGAAGTAGTTCAACAGGACGCTTCGCTCCTGGCTCTCCTCACCCCAGTCGCGGACGACGACGCAAGAGCAGTTGACGACCTTGCGGGCGTTGCCCTCTCGGTCCAAGACACACAGACCGGCCCACTCGCCCAGCATCTTTCCGTCTGGGACCTTGATGAGCGGGATCTTGTGCTCGGAGCACAGGGCAACAACGAGCTTCTTGTAGGCCTCCTCTTCGCAGGACTCGTTGAGCACGCACATGTGGGCTTGGCGACGGTCGAGAGCCTTGCTGGCCTCACGGAGACCACGGGCTAGGCCGTCGTGGATCAGGGCGATCTTCAAGACACCTGGGTGATGCTGTCAGTAACTGCTGAGGGAACGTAGTCGAGGCTGCTGCACTAACCTTTCAAAGCATCCAACACTGACATGCTACCGGAGCCGGCGCCGGTCTCGCCAGAGACTTCGACTTCATCGGCGGCGGCAACGGGGGAGGTGGGCTCTTCTCCGTCCGACTGTAGAATAACCTGTTAGCCGCTGGTATTTTCCCCATCGCTGAGCAGTTGATGTGGTGTTTGTGTAGAATGCGACGCATGGGTGCTGCATGCGCAAGGGACACCAGATATCGTGCTCGAGACTCTTCGACGTACCATCTTTGCAATGTATTATCCTTTCCTATTTCTTGTGTACTAGAAACTTGTAAAGGTGTCGGAAGATCCTCAAAGAGTGGTTACATAGGTTGAGAAAGGGAACGTTCTGATTGGTATCGAGGGAAGACTACGGGCTGATGTTGGTCTGAAATTGTATTGTGGACTTGGGTCTTGGCACTGATTTTCGGCACGTGACTACGAGGAACCGACAAGACAGTATCATTACGCAGCACAGTGGTTAGACTGGAAAGGAGCAAGAGGGCGTAAGATATATTATATTTAATATTGTTCGTTCATCGCTTGCTATATAAGAGCATACTCAGTAGCTCCGCTGTTGGTCTGTTCGCTAACGACAACGATGCCTCGTGAGGTCGTTGTTGTAGTATTGGTGTTGATCGAGGGCACGCTGCTCATGAGACCCCGTTCTCGCCATTAGTGTGGACAAAGTGACTTGATGTACCATTTGGGAGACTGCTTTGTTGTTGTTTAGACGGCGACGCGGCTTTCGCGCTGAAGATCTGGGTGTAGGATCTTAGGGAGATCGGCCACGTCTTCAGCTGAATGCTGCTGTTGGTGAAGTGAGGTATATGGGAAGCTTGGTCTTGAACGTCCGACCACTGATTACTGTTAGTGAGGTTTCGAGCACGCATATTTGCTGAATACATACCTTGACCCAGAAAAGTTCAGACATGGCCATGAACTTCTCCTCGTTAACTCGTTCGAGCTGAACTTGCTCGTCGGTGCTCGTGCTCCATGTGGGGTTGAAGTCGTAAGTCAAGTCGGACCGCGCAACCCGCCAAATACATTGTTTTTCCCAGTCGCTCACGGGTCTCTTTGTAAGTGATGCGTAGTGCTGTAAGCTCAGGTCTTTCGTGTTCAGGAGATTAGCAACTTCGAAGCTCGGTACCCATTTGTCATTGGCAACGTTTGCATCACGACCTGGGTCTAACTGGTCCGTGGTGACAGAATGCAGGACCGAGATTTTTTTAAGCCTTTTAGTCTCCCAGAGCGCGGCATCGTTGGCATCGATCATTTCCGCTGTCCTGGCAAGAACAGTAGGTAGAGCTGCAAGCCGTCTGCGCTCCTTTTCAAGGCTTTCCTGTCGTCTTCTAGACTCCAGTTCCTGCTTTTGTCGCTCCTGTCTCTCTGCTTCTTGTCGGCGTCGAGATTGTTCTTCTTCCTGCCTCTGTCGTTCTTCGGCCTCCTGCCGTCGCCGTTCTTCATTCTCGCGTCTTTGTCGGTCCTCGTCTTCACGTTTCTGTCGTGCTTCGGCTTCTTGCCTTTGTCGAGCCTCTTCCGCCGCTTGCTCTTGAGCAGCTCTTTGTTCTTGTACTTTTCGAGCCTCCTCGAGCCGTGCGGCTTGCTCCGCCATTATTCGACCTGCTTCATCCTTGGCTCTGCGTTCGGCTTCTTCATCGTCCACATTATCGCTAAGGGCAGGTGGCAGGGTTGCAGGCGGCGGTGAATATGAATCTTCGGATTCATTCTCGACTTCGGTAGGCTCCACGTTCGGCTCGACGGCGTCTGGTAGCTGTTCAGTGATGGTCGTCGCTACAGGAGCAGGCGATTCACGCTTGACGACTCCGACTGGTGCCTCCAATGCTAGATCGGAAGGCAGCGCTCGTTCGATCGATAACGCACTGTCGGAGCCACTCATGGCTATCTTTTGGTTCAGATTGGATTCAGCCTCACTGGTGATGTGTGTTGATTCTGAAGGTATGCTCGCGCGTGACCGAGCCTCGTCTGGACTGCTTTCGAGCACAGTCCTTCGCTTTTTTGACACTGCTCGTTCGCCAGTATTGTTTGGTGCATCTGGAGTCGAGCTACCACGACTTCGCTTCAATGCTGAATGCGATCGATCTTCTTCCTTGAGCCCAGCCATTTCTGCGTCTTCGTTGTCAGAGGACGTGCTTATTGTGTGTCGGCTCCTGTGCTCTTTGCCTGTCACCAGCCTACGCCGCCTCTGAGAAGGTTCCTGACCCAGGTCAGATAAGGGAGGAAGATCGCTCTGGCTTCTTCTAGTGCGATGGACTTTCTTCTGCACATTTTCGGTTTGTTCCAGATCGGAGGTGATTGCAATGGACGATTGTGGCGCATCATCGTTCCCGCTGTGCCGGCGCTTTTCTGAGATCGGATCACTGACTTTCCGCCTGTCATAGAGCATACCATCTTTGTGTTTCGAACTTAAGCTGTCACGGGTGGTGGTTGGGCTGGGCATCCGCCGAGTACTGGAGCCGGCAGATGAGGACCTGCGATTAGGGCGCAACTTCAATTTCTCTGCATCTCTTATCTTTCGAGGTGATCCAGCCTTCTTGTCCTTGTATCTTTCGTAAGCTTGTTTCAAAACTTGCATCTCTTCTTCCCATCGGTCGCCTCTTCGTTCCTCGGCGAGCTCGAAGTATGTCTTCTCGCGGTAGCGTCTCGTAGGGTTAAACCCAGCCTGGTTTGCCAACAATTTGACCACGTCCGGGTGGCCTCTACCTATGGCTGCAAGCATGGGCGTATTATAACCAGGAATCATCCTCGGGCCGCGCACTGGATCAGGGTCGACGTCGGGGTTACCCATTGCTATAAGTAGTTGCAGGACTTCTTCGTGGCCAGCCTTTGCAGCGGCAATTAATGCTGGGGTATCGGCTTTCTCGAGGATCTGAAGGATATAGTTGACACCCTGAACATCACCCTTTCCAGCCAATTTGACCAGGTTCTCTTGTGTGTTTGCTTGATAAAGAAGATCGTTTCGAGTCGACTCGCTTCTGCCGGTCCTCCTCCTCGAGCCAACCGCCGGCGGGCTCCTAGCACCAACAGGTGGCGAATCGCGGGGACTCGCGGCAGACGCTGCTCTCGATGATGCGCCATCGCGATTATGAACTTCGGGAACTTCAATGCCAGCTACTCTTTGTGTGTGCTTTTCTTTTGCTTCGTCTAGAAGCTCCTTGATTTCTTCATAGTTGTCGTCATCTTTTTTGGCGAGCTCTGATGGTTCGTAGCCTTTTGTATTTGCCTGTCGCGCGTTCGCGCCATTCTGCAGAAGTAGCTTGATGACCGGTAAATGGCCATTTTCGACTGCGTCAATCAGCGGCGAATCACCGTCGATATTCTTCACGTTGACCTCAGCGCCTTTCGAGAGCAGGAATTCGACGACTTCCTCCCAACCCTCAATAGACGCAATTTGAAGCGGGGTGTTCTTGGCATTGTCCTGTTCATGGAGATCCTCCGGACGCTCAAGGAACTTGGCCTTCACAACATCCAGATCACCATCATTGCAGGCACGAGCTAAAGGAGTTCTGCCGACCTTGTCCTTCCACTTTCTTGGGCCAACTTTTGCTGGAGACATTATGTCATGGTCGTGTGAGGCGAGTTTATGCAATAATGGGCGTGGGCGGCTTGATCTGGGTTCGGAATCATCAGATGCATCGGAAGCGCGGTCAACACTACGATTGCGTCTGGCGTGGATCAGTGGTGGGCGACCTCTCTTCCTCTTCTCAAACTCGCCAGTCGTCAATTGGGTCGATGTTCCTCGTCGGTGCTCTCTGCGTGATACCGGCTCAGGAGAGGCAGATCGTTCATCGTCAGATGGTCTTGGATAAGTGGCAGATCGAGTTTCTCGTCTTTCTGCAGTGGCATCACTGTCACGTTTGCTCCGCTTGTGGGTAGAGACAGGAGGGATGGTCTCCGAGGGGCGTCGCCTGCGCTTCCTGGGAGAATCGAGCTTATCTTCTGCATCCGACCGTTCTCGTCCGCCAGGAGATGATGCCTTATCAGATGCAGCACTATCGTCGGATTCCGGATTGGATTGTATATGCATGATAGGCGATGAAAGAGGTGAGCTGTGATGACTTGAGGCTCGAGATGGTACATGGGCCGCACCTTCCTGGGATCGTTTCCGCTTGCGGGTGGCATTTTCCTTGTCAGAAGTGTTGGTGAGGATCGTCGAACCAGCGTCGGAACCTGCCAGCTTGATCTGATGCACCACAGTCGAACTTTCCGCGACACTATGTCGTTTCTTCTCGGGCGACTGTATCAATGTCTCGGCCTCTGAGTCACCTTCGGCATCCACTTCATCTCCTCTGTCTCCTATCGTAATCGCCGGCACTTGGTCGACATCTGCGACGGCTTTCTCTTCGTTTTCAAGCACTTTAGGCCCATCTTCCTTCGTAACTCGATCCTCAACCTCCTCTTGCTTAGCGATATGATCATCCTCCGCGTCCGGTCTTGTCTCTTTCCTTTCACTGTCGCTCATCGCATTCCTATCATCTGTTCATACTTTGTCGACTATACTCGAGCGAGATCCGGCAATAGAACAGGAGCCTGATCTGCTTACAAAGGTTGGTAGTGAGAGATGTTGTTGAAGAGATGGTCACAACACTTGTCAAAGTCGAGCAATTGAGTCCAGCTCAAATAATGTCTTGTCGCGTGGTAGGCGTCTTTGCAACCGCGAGCTAAGCTGTTCAAGCACAATGAATATTGACAGCGAAGGTGGAAATGGCGCAGCACGGCAGGTAGACTGGACAGGCTTCAGCGAGGGCAGATGAGCAGATGGGCAGATTAGCAAGAGCAGCCAAACAGAGAAAGAGGAGCGAGAAAACGCCGCTAAAAGACTGCTCCAACAACACCGCAAGCCCCCCGACTTAGTGCTATGAGTACAGACGAATCGTTGGAGACGATCAGAGCACACGTGATGTGCCGCGTCACCTTCCTATCTTGTCATCCTTGGCAATTCCTGTACCTTTCTGGTGAAGCTTTCCTCACCTGTTGTGCGTCTTGGATATCTGAACCCAAGTGTCCCTTCACTTATTAGTGAGCCTTGCCAGCAATACCTAGACATCAGCCACGATGCCTAAAGCGGGTTATGACCATGACTTCCTCAAGAGTTATGACCCCGATGTGATCGTCTGGTCCATACGCTCATTTTATATTTTCGCTACCTACGCTATACTGATCGTACGATTTCTACCGGATCTACGCAGTCGCTTCCTCAACTACGGAGCTCGATCAGAGACTCCGACTCAGTACGACATCAAAGACAGCGTGTTGCCGAGGTGGTTCCGAATCCAATTCGATCCAGTCCTCGACTGGCTAGCCGACATCACTGTGCCACACAGCTGGTTCAGGCATTTCTATATTTGCTCGTCATTGTGCTCCGCATACTGGATTTTTGCACATCTAAACCTCGCCCATTATTTCCCTTCGGCTTTCGAGATCAGCCTGACCAATCCTTGGGAGTACAGGACTATGTGGGCTCGCCTGTTGCTGCAGCTCCAAGGTGCCCGTAGGCTTTATGAATGCATCCATGTTGCCAAGCCCAGTCGATCAAGGATGTGGATTGGCCACTACATAATTGGCATGGCCTTCTACGTGGTTACAAACATCGCAATCTGGATCGAGCCAGGTAAGCAGGTAAGTCTGTTTTGCCATCTTTCCACTCACGACTTCCGCAGCTCTCGATGAAAGTCCGTCACGTCCATCTTTGGGTGTTGGCGGCATAACGCCACTTGTCGTCCTCAATGCTGCCCGGGTGACTGCGTGTATCCTGATCTTCTTCTACTCTTCCTACAAACAATATCAGGTCCACGAGTATCTGGCAAGCCTCAAAGAGTATCGTGTTCCTGATCACCCCATCTTCGAGGAAACCAATCTCGTCTGCCCCCATTACGGCCATGAAGTCAACATCTACGTGGCCTTGACGATACTGACAGCTCGAGACACACGCATTCTCAATACCACAATGCTTTGTGCCACGATTTTTGTGGTTGTCAATCTTGGGGTAACTGCCGATATGACCAAGAAGTGGCAGATGCAAAAATTTCCGAGGCAGCGGCCAGAGATAGCGAAGCGCAGGAGGATGCTCGGGTCTATATGGTAGCGCTGACGGCAAGGCAATCGTCCTTCCCAGACATCATGATAGAGATCTACGGAGGCGTGCACGCGAGAAATGTCAACGCCTGCGTGTCCCTCGAAAATTGCACGCCAATGAGCCCAAAACCGTATGCATCCCTGTAACGTGTACTCAGTTGTCGTCGACCTCCTACGCTTTCTGCTGCTGGAATAGAGTTCAGGTGGCATCAACTACCGTTCTTACGATATCGCTTGTGGCCTTTGCCGTTTACTCCTGGCCGTCTCGCACTATCAAGGTTTTGTTGCATTACTTGATACGCTCGTCTTGCGCTAGACGCTCTCCTCCGCACACGGCACACACTCCGTTCAGGCATGCTTTCAAGTTGGGTTCAAGGTGGGGTGCCTGGCGAATTCAAGTTGCTATCCAACCAAAGACACCAAGCCCCGACCACTCGCTCCAATACCGGTACTGTGCCGAGGACGATAAGAAGGTATAATACGGAGAACGAGTACTCCATTGGAAGATAAATGAGCCAAATCAGTCTTCCCACTTACAGCGTCTTTGGATAAAGCTTGCGACATAGCGTAGACCTCGGGAATAATCTCAACGGTCAAGCTAACCAAACGTGTAAAGCATATTAGACCCACGTCCCCCCGTAGGTCGCCTTCCAGTACTCCAACTCGCATATAATCATCTTCACTCGATCTTTCCATCTTCACAATCGCCGCTATGGGCGCCCTTGGCAAGCTCCGAGAGGTAGTATGGGGCGCACCAGCCGCCACAAGAGCGGAGCGTCACCTGATACTGAAGATCGATTTCTTCATCCTCACTTATGTCTGTCTGATGTACTGGTGCAACTACCTCGACCGCGCGAACTTGAACAATGCCTACGTCAGTGGAATGCGAGAAGCTCTGAACTTCAAGGGCAAAGATCTCAACAAAATCAACACGTAAGGAGCTCCGCCGTGAACTCGTGCTCTAGCGTGATGACCCCGTTCTGACCGTCCTCAGTGTGTTCTACGGAGGCTACCTGCTCGGGCAGATCCCAAACAATCTGATCCTCCAAAAAGTCCGACCGCGCATCTGGCTCCCAACAACATGCCTGATATGGGGCATCTTCACGCTCGGCACCGCATTCACCACTAACCCCCAACAAATCATGGTCATCCGCTTCTTCCAAGCATTCTTCGAAGCATCCTGCTTCGTCGGCGTCCAGTGGATCCTCGGCTCATGGTACAAACCCTCGGAGATTGGCAAGCGCACCGCAATCTTCACATCCTCCGGTCTGGCCGGCACCCTCTTCAGCGGCATCATGCAGGGCGCCATCAAAGCCAACCTCGACGGCCGCGCCGGCTTCGAAGGCTTCAGGTGGCTCTTCGTCATCGACTTCCTGATCACCTTCCCCATCGCCATCTACGGCTACCTCTGCTTCCCCGACACCCCGCTCTCGACGTCGGCCCGCTACCTCACGCACGAAGAGCGCACGCTCGCCGTCGAGCGGCTCCCCGAAGTCACCAAGCAGCGCGGCGTGCTCGGCTGGTCGCTCATCCGCCGCGTCGTCGCGTCCTGGCACTTCTGGGCCTTCGTGCTCCTGTGGCTCGCCAACTCAAACACCGAGATGTACTCGTCCAACGCCATCATGCAGCTCTGGCTCAAATCCACCGGCGACTACACCATCGAACGGGTCAACTACATCCCCACATCCGTGTCCGCCACGGGCATCGTCGCCACGCTCCTGTTGGGCTGGTACAGCGACTACAACCCGCGCCGCAACAGGTGGCACGTCGGCATCCTCCTGGCCTTGACCGCAATCACATCCGGCGGCCTCATGCTGCGCCCGCCCACACGCGCCGCCAAGTTCGCGGCACTCATCATGAACGGCATCCAGTTCTCGGGCCAGACGGTTATGTTTGCGTGGGCCAATGATATGATCCGTGGCGATGACGCGAAGAGATCCGTGATCATTGCGAGCATGAACATGTTCAGCATTGCAGTGTACATGTTCTGGAGTATTCTGTTCTACAATGTAACGCAAGCGCCAGACTGGTACGAGGGCAATTGGGCGATGATCGCGATGGGTTTGTTCTTACTTGTTGTAACTATCGTGACGTATCTTCTGCAGCGGAGGCAAGAGCGACAGGAGGGTGAGAGTATGTGGAGAGGCACTGAAATTTATGAGGAACAGATGACCATGGGGAAAGCCTGAAGGCGTGAAGGACTGTGATACCTTTCTCCTATAGGCTGTAGTGCTGGATGTCCTCCAAGCCAGCAAGGTCAGGCTCCTTCTAATTCTGTTCTCAACTATCCTCACGTCTACTACGGCGAGGCCATCGCAACGTCTTAGCACTATACATACGCCATTGCCTTGCTATGCATCTTCTGACCTGCTTCATATCTGGGTCGGCAGTCTCCAACCGAGACAGACCGCGACACTGAAGATTTAGCTAGCCTTTTCTCGGTCGACCCAAAAGACTGCGTGGGTAACCTCGGAACTCTCCTTATCAATCACCTCCATTGCGTCTTTCCATCGCTCCAAAGGATATACTCCCGCAGTCAGGATGCTACCTCTTATCGACCCTCGTGTCAGCAGTTTCGAGATCTTCTGCAGCTGTACGCCATTCGGCTTGACAGAAAAGTGTTTGAAACGGCGCTTTAGCCATAACTTGCTATCTCTTACATTGTCCAGCTCCACAGCAGCCTCTAGGTCTTCCGACCATGTCGCCGCGGTACTGACTATCTTGCCATCTGGTTTGATAAGCGGAGGACCACGACTATTGCGTCTTCGAGGGGCGGCGCGCATTGGCCCGTTGTGCATCGAGAGGATAGCTGGGAGCAGTGGCGGACCTGTCAAGTCGACAAACAGATCAAAAGGTGCTAATCGCTGGATTACCTCCCTGATATTCTTAGTACCGAGCTCGTGACACTCGACAACATCTGCACCGGCATTCCTTACGATCAGAACGTTTCGTGAGCTGCACAAGGCTGTGACGAAGACATCCTGACTCTTTGAGCGCGCGGCGGCGGCGAGCTCTATGGCCAGGAGTCCGACCCCACCATCCGCACCAGTGACCAAGATCTTGACGTAGCTGTGCTCCTTCTCTGGTGGAGAATCGTACAAGTCGCGAATGAGCTGATTTTGCAATTCCAGCTCTGGCTCCTGCAACTTCCCATGCTCAAATAGAGCTTGCCAAGCGGTAAGACCAGCGAGAGGTATCGTAGCAAGTGTTTCGTACCAGTGCCCAATGATAGGGGTGGCACTAGGTGCAGGTGGTACCTTGCACAACTCGTTCTCGAAGGCCACGACCAAAGAAGCTGCAGCGCCATCCCGACTGAGATCGGTAACACCATAGACCACATCCCCGATCTTGAATCCAGGCACGCTCCAGGCCGCACGGTTGATCTTGCCCGCGGCTCCAGAAGGTTGGAATGGCGACTGCGAGCGGATAGCAGTGATCCGTCCAACAACATCGTGACAGGGTATCGGAGCCCGATTGGTTGCGAAGCGTTCAGGAAGCAGTGTCTCGCGCCATGCTAGCTCGCCGCGTACGAAGGATGTCGTGATTACCGAGATGAGGTATTGGTGAGGCGAGTCCGAATCCTCCCATTCTGACGACTAGTTAGTATTGGTGGGGCTGTCCTCGCCAGAGGCCCCGTTGATGTCGTTTCCTGGCTGTATTGGAAAGACTGGACGTGTGTAATGATTAGAGAGGACCAAGTCCGATGGAGTGGCTGGGCTGGACTGAAAAGTGAATGGGCGCGTGGAACGATCCGAAGGCTTATGAGAAAGGTGAAGAGCTTTCATAGTGAACAGGAATCTAGCCATGCTCGTGATAACCTCGGACGGGTTTCGAGTCGGTGCAGCGTCTAGACTAAATGCACTGTACAAGATGTCGACGACAAAAAATGCTTGTTCTTTTGATGCGTGCACTGTTTACGGGAAGGCAACTGTTTTAATAGGCACAGTACTGAAGCTGAGTAGGCTGATAAACACGGCATGGAGCAAGGTAGGAGTCCCAACAAACACATCGTGCCTACCTCATCTGCGTCGTTAAAGCACAACTCCAGGACAAGCACTTGTGAAGTGATAATTGCTGGAAGAGCTCGCACAAACAGGCAAAGGTTTGAGGATATTTGAAGTCTCTTGTCTGCAGATGTTTGCTATTATCATGCTACCTGGACTCTACCGGCTGCGGCAGATAGCTAAGCTCATCTTAAGGTAGTTCCATGACATCGACTTAGTTGCTGATCTAAAGAATAGTGTCAGCCGCATTAACTGCCTGCAATTCCTTCGATGAATCGTCAACATACCTTAGAGTTGACCTTGCTGCCGGTCTGTTTCTCGTACATCTCTCGGCCTTGGTCGGTGATCTTCTCGTTGGCTTGTCTGTTTTGTGGCATGCCAGTTCTCTTCTCTGCTTGGTCGAGACCCTTGTCGACATAGTCTTCCTGGCCAGACCCGCCTTTGTTGCCACCTGATGAGCTGCCCATGGCGCTCTTGGCTTTGTCCATAAGACCAGACATAGTGATTGCGGGTATTGGAAGTTTGGTTTAAGATTTCTAACAAAGTCTGGAGAAGATAGTTGCTAAGAGATAGAGGAAAGTTACAACCTCGTGAAGCAGGAATAGCTCTTCCATAAGTACTTTTGGTTCAAACCAAAGATCCTGTTTTGGACATGCAGGCATGGAGGGGTCTTCTAAATTGACGTAGTCATGTAAACAGAGGGGCGCGTTTGGATCACGGCAAATGACGCACTCGCATCTCCGAAGCTTGGTTTTGCTTGATGCATATGCAATAGGATCTAACTTCCGTAAGCTGGCCATCGGGATCAGCTCAAGCTTGCGTGAACATCTGAGCACAATGAATCGGGCATTGCGTAAGCATCGTGCGATACTCCGACGCGTCGCAAGTGTTTCGTCTTTGCTCGGAGAACGGTACAGTATGCGGCACTATAAGTGGGACTGGCTCAGCCATTTGGAACATACAGGTATTTCGTGTCTCCGAGGCCCGTGTATGACGGAGAGCTAAAACAGAACGGAACCAATTCGTGGGTGCTGTGAACTTGCCAGCGGTTGTACGTTGGTGACCTTAGAGGGTCCAGTGGAGATCATTGACCACGGGCCCGAACGCTATGACTTGACAGCAATGCCAGGTCACCTGGAAAACGACCTGCCATAAAAGCAGGCAAGTCTGCTGGCCAGCCGCCGCTGGTTTTCGAGTCGTCCTGCTGCCCATCGTGTAGCTCAGCTGCGAAGCACCGCGAGAGTCGTGCTGTTATAAGTCTCGAAACAGGCATGTCTGGCCCGCCACTCTAGGCCATACGACAATATCAGCTACCGTCTTATGGGTTTCTTGAAGGTGTTCCGTGCAGACATAGTACGGGAGCCCGTGGTAGCGTTGATTTACGGTGTCGAGGAAACAAATTTGTGAGATCCGGACACTGATCGTGCGCATGAGGACCCCGACACAACTTTAGAGGCATGTTGTAGTATCGGGTGTGGCCCGTCCCTGAATAATGTTGTACTTGTGATAACAGGTGGGGGGAGGAACAGATCGAAGTAAGTTGGAACCTGGGACACATTGATAAAGTGTATGTAGTTCGAGGTACACGTAGTCGCAACAACTTTTGCCCAAGGTTGCGGATCCTGCTGAGAAATCGTGGACACTTGCACTAGTCATCGAGTCGAATCCCGTCGCTAGTAGGCTGCCGTACGGCTTCCACAGCCCCGCGACTTCTCAGCGTCATTGGGAAAGCATCGAAGATCGAGCTACACCACAAGATGATAGCATCAAGGCGTGGTCGCCCAGTCCGTGTATGATACTGACAACCTCAGCGATTTTGCAATGGGTGTGTCTGGATGGCCCTTCTCAATTGGGTTTCCATGTCTTCGCCGTGCTCCACGTCCTCCTCTTCGTCTTCGTCGGGAATAGATTCGGTCCCGCTGTACTCGTGCATTTCTTCATCTTCTGTCTGTGTCTGTGCCTCCGCTTCCGCCTCCGCCTCCGCCTGTGCCACTGCATCAGCTTCGGCCTCAGCATACCCATGCGATTCCTGACCTTCCCTAGCACCATGGACTCGCGCAGCGGCTAGTTGATCTTCGGTGATGATCTGACCACGAGCAGCGGCCTCGGCGCTCGCCTTCTCGGCTGCTTCTCTAGCACATTTGTCCAACCACTGTTTCTTTCCCCTTGCTCTAGCTTCTTCAATCTTTGCCTTACTGTACGGCCTTCGCAGCCATAAACCCTTCTTGTTTAACACTGCCTTGAGGGCATCATCAGTAAGCTTGAGCTGGGCCGGTATGTCACCATTTTCATCCTTGAAAATCTCATCCCTGATTTTAGCATAAGTCAAGGGCTTTATCTTTTTCTTTCCCGTCTTCTTATCGACACCCGCGGCCCTCTCCTTCGCCAAATATTGTTCTACGTAATTGACTAACTTGTCCATTGTTTCCGGCGGCAACTGATTCGCCCGGCGACCAGCATTGTGGTGCTTAGTCTCTGCTGTATTGTGTTTGCACGTATAGCCCACAGCAGCGACGGTAGCACCGAGGAATTTTGCAATCACCTCGTAGGAATAGCCCAATCGTCGCATTAACAGTATGTCTCTTCTTTCGTCGCGGGTGAGGCGGCGATGCGAGACCCTTTTCGACTCGCGGCGTGAACGGTAGCGTACTGAGCCGTCCGCTTCGACTACAGCTTCTCGCATGGGCACAGTACTCGCAGCAACTCCGTAGCCCATGAAGGAGGGCGGTTGCTTGAGTGGTGGTGGGTTCCACGGCGATACCTCATGCGGTTGTGCAGGCTGCACATTGGGCCGTGGCGGATTAAAGGGTGCTGATTTGGGAACGAAGAGGTGCGCATTTGGAAGGCTCGGTGCAAGACCGCTGTTCACCACATAGCCATGGTATGACTGCTCTGGACGGTTCTGCATTGGGAGTGCAGGCACTGGGTGACCAGGTAGTGGTTGCTGCCCTGGAGGTTGCTGCTGCTGCTGCGGTGACTGTGACGGTGGCGCATACCAGGGTTGTCCAGCGACGAAATTACATCGAGGACATCTGTCCATCAACTGCGGCCATGCTGCTGGCTGGCCATGGTGAGGATTTGGAGGTGGTTGAGGCACCTGAGCATGAGAAGGAGGAAGAGGAAGAGGAGGAGGAGGAGGAGGAGGAGGAGCAGGAGCTAGTGGTTGTGCGTATCGAGTTGGTTGGTGAGACTGTTGTTGTTGTTGCTGAGGTTGCTGAGGTTGCTGAGGTTGCTGAGACTGTTGTGGCTGCTGAGATTGCTGAGGTTGCTGATGGTGGTGGAAAGGTGGCAGCGGTTGCTGTCCATCAAGTACTAGCTTGGTAGGCACATGCGTAGAAACTGTGCGAGGTGAATGCGTGGTATCGACGACTAGTTGTCTCCCTCCATCGAGTGCCTGAGCTGGGGCCACCGGAGGTTCAATAGCGGCGTCATGGCTAGGAATTGCTCCTGGTGGTAGGGGACTGTCATGTCTTCCAGATTGGTGCTCCTGTTGCGAGGCAGTCGCAGCTGGTGTGGATTGTTCCGACATTTCGGATGCCAGTTAAAGCCCTCAGCCCTGAATTATTGATAAGCGCTGCTGAAAATACACGGGTGTAGCAGGCATGCACCACAATTCGCTGAGGCGGGTCGTGTCTCCAATTGTGTCACGTGAAGGTATCTGGTCTTGGCGCTGCCTGTCTAGAAGGTGGAGTACGCTTCTAATCTCTGGTCGCAGTAGTACTACCTTGTAATGGGTACTGACGAGCTCTATGCTGCTCATCGCATAAACAGGGTTTACGCGATGCTCGAAAGCCAAGAAATTGTCTTGTGTGATGTATTGTTGCCGCGACAGATGGGTTGCCTACAGCGACAGAACATCTGCCGGCCCTCATATATTTCCATGCAAATACCAGCAACACAGTACCAACCGGCGGAACGCCCGTTCTTCGATTATGACCATGGAAGGCTCTGAAAGCCTATTGTCTTTACGTTAGTCACCGATGTCTAGTCGTCTGGCTCAGAAACGTGGCCAAGGAACTCGTGACCTCCAACCAGGTGCTTATGCGCGACCAATCGAGAACGAGACGACTTGCAGACACAATCACCTGGTTTGGGGAAACCCAGAAATGCGTCTATCCCACGTTATGTAGACTTCGAAGACGTGCAAGAGGACTAAGCTAGTATGAATGCTACAGAGTAAGCCTGGCAGTGTAGCGACGCGAAGAAACACTTTCGCTCCTACAGTGCTTGAGAGCATCACAACTTCCCAACCTCTTGTACATCATGAAGGCAGGCGTCCAGGATATGACTGAATTCTTGTACTTCGAGAGCGCGAATGATGGTCGGCTGAACACGAAACAATGTGCCGACGCATCAATTGAGAAGAGCCTGAGGGCCAGCTGAAGAAGAGTGTATCGAATGCTTATTCATTGCTCGTAATGACTTAGGAATTGGTTACAGCTCTATTCAGGCCTTGCGTGGCGGCCAATCATGCCGCGCTGGCACATTCGGGCACCAGCATCACCACCAAGGTTCTGTTGTCCAGCTCTGACGACACATTCCCCTACTCAATGAGTCTGACCTTTCACAGCCGACCTCGCATGCATTCGGGCAAGCCAGCTCCCAGCAATGAAGATTCTGATTCGCTTGCCAAAAAGCATGAATGGAATAACCATAACGCAGTTCAGGAACAGCGTGATAGTAAAAGCACCACAAATGATCTTAGCATAGCCGGACTCCAGAATCCAGTTGAGCACTTCTAGACCCAAACCAAATGAGACAGCTTGCTTTCCGATGTTTGCAATGATCAGGAACTCGGATAGGTTGGCAGTATATGAGTCGACGGCATATGCCAGGCTGACGGTGAAGTAGAAATATGCAGCCCATTGCACCATTCCAACTCCAAAGAAGTACCCAATCCAGTGAAGGTCCTTCTCTGCTGTCATGCCAAAGAGGATCAAGCCAGTAGGAGCAATGATCAATGCTGGGAACAGCACACCCAGACGCATTTCAGCTTCTCGGATGCCGTTGTTGCGCTTCGTGAGTCGCGCTGCCAGTTTGTCTGAAGCAGGAAGAAATGGAAGGGCGAGAAGGTACCCCAGGATTGTGCCAATCGCAATGAGGCCAGAACTTGTCTCTGACCAGTTGTAAGGAGGGGCGACAATCTTGAGTGGGAAAATGAAGTTGAAAGTAAGGGCGCAAAGACCGATGAACAGACCATATGTCGTTATCACCCAAAAAATGCTGGGGACCAACAAATATGACCAGCATCGTATCATGGTGATGAAGAATGGTGCTTCATGATCTATCCCGTTGAATACCTTCAGTTGTTGAGCCCATGTCTTTCGTGGTGGGATGCTCTCTGGAGGTGGAGACTCCGCTCGGACTTCCTCCTGCATGGCGGATGCTTTCTCGTCCCTCTCTATCACCGTGGTGAATGTTTGTGGATAGGTTCGCTTGTAGCTGGTCTCCTCAACAAAGAAGAACGCGGCAATGAGCAATGCCACGGCAAAGGCAAATTCGACGTAGAAAAACAGCCGCCACGAGTAGCCTCCGCTTAGCATGAAGCCTGCCCACATGGGGCCAGTGGCTCCTAGACAGAGGGCTGCAGTGTACCATCCAAGCTTTTTGCCTCTTTCGTATAGGAAGAAGATGTCGTTCACCAACTGAACCGGAAGTGCTTCGCATATGCCGCTACCGAAGCCATGGATGACCCGTGCACCCATCAAGCCGTTGTATGTGGTTGCTTGGGAGCATCCTATCAGTCCTGCTGCATAGGCAACAAGGGAGAAAAGCATAACAGTTCGCCGTCCAAACTTTTGGTATGCAGGAACCAGAATCAAGGAACCAAAACCGAAAGCTAGGTTGGGATAGTTGATGAGTCCAGCGGCCTTGTTCGGGACGATACCGAACTCTTCAATGTAAATGCCGATATAGACTGATGGTCCGAGCAGAGCAGAATTGCCCAGGAAGGAATAAAAGGCACAGATTGCCAGTATAGTGTTCTTCTTCCATGCCGGCCACTGTTCATCAAGATTAGTATTTTTTCATCAAACTTGAGAAGCAAACGCACCTGAAGAGGATCGTTAGGGTCTGCGGAGGGCACAGGGAACAGTGCCTGGCCATAGTGCGTCTCTTCGCCTTCGACGGGCCGGAGATTCACAGTCCCAGGAACATCTTCCTCGTGTGCATGGCTGTGCGTGTCGTGTCTCGCGGCGACCATGGTTGCGTGGAACGTACGTGTATCTTGTTCCTCGTTGATCTTGCCCAAGCAGGTATGATAGATGAACGAAAACCAAAATAGCAGGTAATTGAACTATCCTAAATGTATCCGCAAGGATATAGCTTTTGCTAGCGGATACGGTGATAAAACAATGGCCTTTCACTCGATCAAGTATAGTAGGTGCTGACGTTTTGTAGACGAAAAGACAGCCTCCTGAACCTAATATCGGTCAGAACACAAGCTTCCGGGTGAGAAAGAGGTCAAGTTAACCAATGGTGGGGAGCGTGGGAGTGGGGGGACCCGGCTAGTCCGGGGTCTAGTCCACTGGGGTGTGTTCTAGGCTGGTTCGTCAAGCTGCAGCTGATTCGAGATCCCAATCGATCAGGTTCGACGGAGATGTTCTGCGCCCATTCGTCGTCTTGAGCCTCGTGTGCATGGTCCCATCATGTTCCAGCACACAAGCTTCGCACATTTAGGCACACGGAGCAGCCAGACATGCATGAGGGTCGTGTCCGCGCCGCTGAATCTGGTAAGACGTTTCGCTGTCACCCAGATTTGTGGAAGTAAGATCTATTCGTGTGTACTGTAATCCTGGCCTAAAACCGCTAAGCCCCAGGCTAGCACTCCCCAGAAAACTGGGTTAACCCCAGGCTAAATAACCCCTCTCACCTGCCGAGTCTGCGATTGGGGGGACTGGAGTCTTGTCGCCTTCGGCAGTTGTGCTTGATTATCATTCCCACATTTCCATCACGTAGAACGTGGGGCCCCCAGTTCGCACGGTCTATTACGGAGGCAGTGGAACGATGTAGAACAGATCCAGAAAGTAACAAACCAGACAAGCACCGATTTTCTCCACACAGGTAAGTGATCTGTAAACGGGCCACCATTAGGAAGCGGCTCTTAGCTTAGGGGGCTGAGGGCAGTCCGGACAAGCCAAGCAAAATCTAAGAGGCAGGCGAGGAATCTGAGTAACTCGCGGAAAGTGCTTGCAAACAGCAGCAGCAGCACTGCAATGTGGGCAACTCTTAAGTTTGCGACAATCTGTTGACCATAATAGATCCAGCACGACATGCGGGTAAGCTCCGAAATGTAGCCTGGCCATTAAGTCGATCGACATTGCTGACTTAGAAAGGTGATTGTGGTAGGAGCTGGGCCGTCAGGCTTGATACTGGCACTGCAGCTGGCCAGAGCCGGAGTACAATGCACTCTGCTAGATGCAGCCCATGCTGTGGACGAGAGGCCGCGTGCAGCACATTACATGCCATGTGCTATCCTTGAAATGAGGCGGGCAGGTGTGCTCAATGATGTTCGCGCACAGGGCATCATCCCTGGTAACATCTGCTGGAGGAAGCTGGATCACAGTGTGGTAGCCGAGATGAAGGACTCTTCCCAGATCAACAACCCCGATGCGTTGACCGTCCTGCCTCTAGGCGATCTCGGCAAGTTGCTCGTGCAGCACGCGGGGAACTATGCGAACCTCGAGATACATTGGGATCATACAGTGGATCAGCTTGAGCAGGATGCTCATGGTGTCACCGTCCGAGGCAAGAGGTCAGATGGCACCACTTTCGAGTATACCGGCGACTATTGCTGCGGCACAGATGGCGGCAACTCGATGATACGAAAACTCCTTTTTGGCAATCGATTTGACGGCAAGACCTGGGATACTCAGATTATCGCGACCAATGTAAGTTTTTGTCAAAACATACGATAATCGTGGCTGACTTCCAGCAGGTCTATTATCCAATGGAGACCATGGGTCTAGGCGAGACGAATTTTATAATGGTTTGATGGCTGCACCTTTTTGCGTTTTCTGGTACTGACAATCGACAGCATCCTGAGCACTACTTCATGGGTGCAAAGATTACAAGAGACGGCCTGTGGCGTGTCTCATATGGTGAACCCGCCGATATGCCCTTCGAAGAAGTACTCAAACGCCAGCCATGGAAATATGAGACAATGCTGCCTGGCAAACCCCAACCGGGCGACTATCGCTTGGTAAACATCAATCCCTACCGAATCCACCAGAGATGTGCAGAGAAATTTCGAGTTGGCCGTGTGTGCTTAGCCGCCGACGCCGCGCATCTGTGCAATCCGTTCGGGGGACTTGGTCTGACTGGTGGTATTGTAGACGTCGGTGGTCTCAGTCAATGCTTGATTGGGATTGCCGAAGGCAAAGCCACAGATGATATACTGGACAAGTACGACGAGGTACGTCGAAGAATTTGGCACGAAATCATCAACCCCGTTTCCAGTGGCAACTTCGTGCGAGTCTCGTCGGATCCAGATGTGATTGCAGACACAGACGAGGTGATCCAGATGTCTCTAAAAGCGTGGCATGATGACGAGGTCTTGAAAGCTCAACACGCATTCGCATACGGGATCTGCCATGACTTTTCTCAGTACTTCAACAGTGAGAGCGAGAAGGAGGCGAATTTACCCAGCAAAGGGCAAATGAAAGCGACGTATACTGAGATGGTTGCTGGCGAGGGATAAGCAACCTGGCAGCCATTTGTGGCCCGTGGCGAGTCAGCCACGTTGTAGTGTTTCCAGTGTGTAAGCTCAACTGATCTCCACTAAGAAGCGGTGCTCTCTCTTTTCTCTTTCATCTTGATATAACAATATCACTCCAGTCCAATTGAGTACTTACACAATGGCCCACAATCCATGTTTGCTCAGGTCTCGACGAGGTATTCGAGATCGTAGATGAATTTGCAAGAAGCAAAGAAAGCACGTAGCCAAGTAGGGTTGAGGTAGTGAGGCTGTGGGGAGCTCATTTACAACTATAGAAGTGCGGCACGTAGTCATTACGTCTTGCACATTCAGGGTCACTGACATCCCGTTTCCTCTCCCAAAGTTCATAATCTTACCTTGCTGATAGGTTGGTCTACCTTCAACATACCCTTTCGTGCTCGTAAACTGATCTACGTTTTTGATGATTGGTCGACCGCGGCTGCGCCAAAGCTTTCCCGACCCCACTCCGCTACCAAGCATGATTTAAGTGTTGATAGTGCTTTCAGTCCTGAAAGTCTTAGCACCTCTCAGGCTCTGACGGGTGCGCTCAATTCTAGCTTCGTTAGCACACCGACGTAGACCTGAGAGGAACAAGACACGACCCAAGAAGCGAAGCAGTCGGCTCATTCGAAGAAAGAGACATTGCTGTTCATGTACCAAGCTTCTCAATGGACGCCTTCGCGGTCGCAGTCGAGCCATTCACCACCTGGGGTCTGTATCGAATATCGCAGGTACATGACTACAATCATTTTGATGTGTATGTAAGCTACGTCGTGTTTGCTGACACCTGACTCTCTCATCTGCTATTGAAGAGATACCCGGCAGCCGTCTCACAGTGCTGACTAGGTGACGCTCTGTGGTCTTGATTACTGACTCCTAGCTACTGAAGCTGTCCTGTTCGTATTGTCTACCTCTTTCTGTACTCACATAGAGCACGACCACGATCAGCTTGCCGAATACACATTGCTCGCCTGCTCGGTTCCAAACTGTGATAGGTGAGCCCCTCCTTTGCCCGGGCCGAGGCTCCAGGCCGCCAAAATCCATCGAACTCCAGAGACTAGCGAAGGTCAATAACAAGACTTCGTGCCTGGTAAGACGTGACAAGAGCACATCCGGCCTCCCAGTTCCAACTTGGAGCATGCGAATGGCACTCATCTCACCGTATTCCTCAAAATACTTTACACGGTAAAGCATTGATAATGGCAGTCATGGACAGCATTGTGCACTATGGTGTGCTAACTTTCTGGCTTGGGGTCTGCTTGGTGGCTGCAGTAAGTCGGTCGAATCCGCGTGCCGGGACGAACTAGTATAACTGATGTCCTCGAAAGTCCATTGGACTAGTAGTCCTCAAAGTCATCTACAACCTCTCCCCTTTCCATCCTCTCTCCAAATACCCGGGACCTCTTCTTTGGAAAGCATCGCGTCTACCAGCATCTTACCACCACGCCTGCGGTGACCTCTATCAATGTATTGCCGCCATCCATTCTCAGTATGGCCCCACAGTCCGAATCGCGCCCGACGAACTCTCATTCACAAGCCCAGAAGCCTGGCCACAAATCTACAACGCTCGTCCCCAACTTCAAAAGTCTATCTACCACTTCGCTCCCGGCGACCACAAGCGGCTCCCTGAGAGCATGATCACAGCCCCTGACGCAGAACACACGCGCCTCCGCCGCCTCGCGGGCCCTGCCTTCCTTAACAGCGGCATCACAGAAGTCGAGCCCGTCCTCCAGCACTACGTCAATCTCCTCTGCACGCAATTGACATCTGCCAGCAAACAAGGCTCCCAAAATATGGTCGAATGGTTCCTCTGGGCCCTCAACGACGTGATCGGCCAACTAGCACTTAATCAAGAGTTCCAATGTCTCGAGAAACGGCGGATGCACCCCTGGCCCAGTTTCCTCCTCGGCGTGCTCAAGCAGACCGCCGCGCTCAACCAGTTCCGCCGCTTCGGCATCTCGCTGAGACTGCTGTCGCCTCTAATGACGAAGGAGATGGTTGCGGAGCGTGAGAATTGGTTCAATCAAGCGACAACAGCCGTTAACCAGCGGCTCAAGCGCGAGCAAGACGAAAGTCAGAAGCTAGAGCATGGAGATCACAAGAAGCAACGCGATATTGTGGGCTTGATGCTCCGCGAGATGAAAGGCGGCGAGAGACTAACAGAGGCTGAGATCACCGCGAACTCAATCCTGATAGTAGGTGGAGGTGCGGAGACAACGAGCACATGTTTGAGCGCGACACTCTATCACCTCTGCAAAACGCCGCGTGTGATGCGGAAGCTGAGGCAGGAGCTAAGGCGGACTTTTGGCAGTAGCGAGGAAATCACGATCAAAGCTTGTTCGAACATGCCGTATCTGAAGGCGACCATCGACGAGTCGTTGAGAATCTTCCCCGTCGCGAGTTACATTACGCCGAGGGTCACGCCTAAAGGTGGGCATACTATTGCTGGAGAAGTCGTGCCGGAAGGCGTAAGTGCATTTCTGTCTGCCTTTTTCCCGAACGAGTATTCTAATTCTTCCTGCTAGACATACGTATCAATGGGCCAGTGGTACATGGGCCGCTCAGAGCGCTTCTTCGATGACCCCCAGGACTTCAGACCCGAACGATGGCTAGATTCGAGCATAGAAGCAGTGTCCGGGCTGTCGCCAGACGAGATCCTCCGCTCATTCAGTCTGGGCCCACGAAATTGCATAGGCAAGCTGTAAGTGCTGCTGAAACATCCGCGTGCTTCCTGTGCAGTTGCTGACCATCATCAAACAGGCTAGCGCTTGCCGAAGCACGTTTGGCGACTGCTAAGCTGCTGTGGCACTTCGACATGGAGCTCGATGGGGACCATGCTACATGGATCAAGGACGCGAGATTCTACGTGAGTGACCCGACGCCCCCGGAACCCATTCCTGACTTCTGGCAGATCCTCTGGCAGCTCCAGCCGCTCAAGGTGAAGCTCACGCCAGTCCAGCATTGATAGGGGCAACCATCGCTGTACCGACCACGTAGGACGAATCTCGGGCCAACAACCGCACCGACCTTGATACCGAATGTTGGAGGGAACACAACCAGAACAGTCGGGATTTTTATGAGGCTCACTCGCTGCACAGAAGACTGATCCACGATCTTGGCTTGCCGGCAAAGGCTCCCTCACATCTAGTACCCACATGTGAAGTGTCACATACGCCTGCAAACGTTCTGTACGTAGCTCTGAGGCATCTGATTCGGCCCCTTCATCTTCTAGCTTCCAGCTCGTTGCACGTCCCGAGCAACAACACGAGCGGTGCGGTACGCTTGATTGGCTGCGATTCAAGGGCTGGCTTGTAGCTTGTCGGAATCTCGCTTGAGGCACGTGAGGCGAGATACCATAGTCAGAGACCCTATCTGACAGCACGCGCCTGGAACGTACTGGAAGTGCTCGTTCTGATCGCTAACAGCATCGGCGTCACTTCCCTGAACGCAACGGGAAGAGAACTAGACAACCGCGATACAGAAACTCATGTCATAGACGTGTTTCTGCCTGCGAGGTGGGCTGTGTGGTCAGTCAGAAGTGCAAACTTTCCTTCAGATATGCATGAGCTTCGCAACATCCAAGACACACTAAAGCAACACCGGCTCTAACACTCGTCTCCGTAGATCTTGCAGCTGGCTACTTAGTATTGCCATTTCCGCCATCATCCTGGCCCTTCTCCACGAACCTGCCGTCCTTCTCCTCCATACCGGCGTTGTCCATGATCATATCGACCTCGTCATCTAGCCCGTCGAATGCATCCTTCAACTTCTTGGCATAGACCTGGCTGAAACTCCGAAAAGCCTGCTGTTTTCCATTCATGACGCTGTTTCCTCTCTGCACCAGCTCCACGAACTCTCTGGAAAAGATATCGGGGTTTCGCGCATCATCGACGTACTCAATGATTTCTGGGGCGACTCGCAGATTGTGTAGAGGGTTGTCGGGATTTTTAACAATTGCATCCAGCGTTGAGAGCGAGTTTGCGACGTTTTCGACTTGTCTGTTTACGCCCTCTTGCTGTTCTGGCTTGAATTGGTGGACGTGCTGTTGTAATGCGAAAAGGTCCTGGATTACGTCTTTGATGGCTTCGGCTGCTCCGCCGCTCTCCGGGTAAACTGGTTTATCAGACATGTCCCTGATGTCCTCAGGATCTTCGCGATTCTCCTCTGGTAACAGATGTAAAGGCTGTTGAGGCGAAGGGAAGTTAGCTGAGTCGGTTGGAGTCAAAGGCTGAGCTGGACCGTGCGGGATTCTCTGTGCGAGAAGTGAAAAGTCTGGTTGGTCCGGAGAAGGATGGTTCAGGTGGACCTCCAACGGCGCTTTCTTGAGATGAATGCCCTGTCCAGTGGTGCTTTGCTCTGTACTAGGTCCGTTTGTTGGTGGTGTAGCTGTTGTATCAGTCACGTATGTTGGTCGTTCAACACCTGCAAGTGCTTGCGGGACACGTGCTCGTTCGATGAGTTGGCCGGCTGCCCAAGACCCACCAACAGCTCTTCTTTCCTCTACAGACTTGCCGTACTTGAGAGATAAAAAGCCTATCGCTTTCTTTCTGGCGCTCTCTGCGAACTTCTCGTCCTTTTCTTGCCGAGCTCGGTCTTCCTTCAGTTGCTGTAAAAGTTCTGCCTGTCTTCGAGCAGCCTCCTCGTTGAGCTTTCTTGCTTCTTCCTTGTTGAAGACTGCTTTTGATGTTGTCAAATGTAGCTCGTGTTGCTGGATATGGCTCTGAAGGTTGCTGGGGATGTTAATAATGATAAATGCCGAAGCGAGAGATGCTTCGGTCGGCTCGTGTTTGCTAAAATTATGCTTCACATCCGCCCCGAACTTGTTACCCACTTCGTGGCAGCCACAGATCCTCGCTTTCACGATCTGTCCAGTCGGAGGCTTTCTCGATACTGCAATAGCGGCACTGCGGCCTCCCCGACCGCCTCTTGCGCCTTTCTTGAGTGGCATCTTTAGCCGTCTTATGTATTCACGGCTCTTGTTGTTTCTGACGGGTTCAGTATGTCTTGCTCACGTTCGACCTTACGAGAGCGCAAATCTGGGAGTGGTGCCAATGTAATCAGTGAGCTGGTCGGACGACTCTTTTCTCTGATGCGAGAGTGTGTGTCTGTTCTAAAAGCAAGCAGGGAATTAATGTTTGTTGGAAGTCGCGATGGTCTGATTCACATCTACTTTCACTGGAAGGGACTACTTCACTACTGGAAAGTGGGAAGAGCACAAATTCACTCTGCGTTCACTCCTCCAAACTTATGGACTACTAAACCTCTTTCATCCTACGCGGTCTAGGATTATCTAATGATGTTTCGACCACTTCCAATTGAGACAGATCCGGAAACTTTTTACTAAAGTCGTCCAGGTCGTCTGCTTCATTCGGCGGCGACATTGTGTTGCCTGTACCGGCAGCTGTCCGTAGACCTTGAGGTTTTTGAGGCTTTGTGGGAGGCATTCTAGCACTTTGTGCCGGTAGATCTACCGCAGACGCAGGCGCAGACATGGTCATCGGGTTGTGTTGATTGACATTTGTCGGGGGCGTGTCTGGTGCAGCCTGGCTAACTCTCGATATAGTTGCGTCTGCATTGAACCGCCCATATCCAGTAGCTGTCTTCGTGGCCGGTCGATCATTCTCAAGCAGGGATTTTACTCTACCTTGTATTGATGCTGCCTTTGCACTAACGGGTGGCGGTCCAGTGCCTCTAGTCGCCAGTCTGTTGCGGTACTCCGTAGCACCTGCCTCAACTCTTCGCTCTTCTGCCTCCAGCTGCTGCCTCTCGAGCTCTCTTCGAAGTTGAGGACTCAACTCTTCCGTCTCGTCCAGACCCCGCCTATCGTCACTCAGATCAGCTGTGTCTGATCCAGCGATTGGCGGGAGTTTACGTTGCTCCTCACCAGTAGGGGAAAGAAGTACATCGTTGTCGTACGTTGGCTCTCCCTGGCCGCCTTCGAACTTGCGGAAAGCGTCGCCAAAACGACCTTGAAACAGGTTCTTTGTGCCAGCGGCAATCGAGGGTAAGCTCGATCTCTTCTGGTTAGACCTGGAGCTTCCACTGAGCCTTTTTCTATGTTTGTGCTTTTCGCGCTCTTCGTCTTCTCGAGCTCGTAGAAAGTCTAGATCGGATTTGATATTGGTGCTGGACGTTTCCGAAACGGCATGTGACAAGGGCGTCGTTCCGACGTCCGATTCCAACCCAAGCGGTTCAGGTGACTTTCTGATCTCCTCGTCGTTGATATGTGTGGGTCCGCGTGCCGTAACGTTGACACTGACTGGACGGTCACGCACAGTGAGCGACTTCGATCGCTGTACACTAGGGTCAAGCTCGTGCGGCAAAGGCCTGCCACCTTCTAGACTCGGTCGAGAGCTGGTAGGCGAACTGGGCTCCTGCCGCTGATGATGCCCATCAGCTGACTGGGACCTGGCTGCATCATTCTGGAGCAGGTGGGCCAGTCGAGATCCGCCCTTGTCCTTTGAAATGATGGGTTTAGTCTTGCTTGATGCCTGTGTAATACTGGCGGGCCGCTCTGCTCTGTCCCTCACATCGGGTACTTTCCAAACTGGTCGATCCGACACTGCTATCTTTGGCGCCGTGGTCGGTGGCGGCGAGGAGCCTACGCCTGTCGATATCATTCTCGATTTCTGAGGCAGCGAGGCGACTCTTCCGCTGAAGGCATCCTTGATCTCTGGTGACTTCGTCTCCTCGAGGATGTTTGCTTGACGAGGCTCGTCAAGCCTGGGACTTGTCAAGGCACTTGGCTTAGGGGGGCTAGCAGGTCGAGCAAAGGCATCGTCCGCCAAGGCTTGTGTTACTCGTTGAGCCAGGTCACCGCTGGCGCTTTCTGCAGGCTTCTGTTTCGTGGGCTGGAAGGGGAATTTGGACGACTTGTCAGACAACAGAGAGAACTCGTCTAGCCTCGGGAACTTCGAGGAAAGTTCATCTGCACGTGCGCCACCGTCGAAACCGGCGAAAGGGTCAGAAGAGTCGAGCATCCGCAATGGTGAAGGCGAGGGCTTGGCTGAGTTGTGCTGCGACATGGGCCTAACTGGTCGGCCTCTGCGCATAGGCTCGACTTGTGGTAGTGGCGGGGCAGATTCTTGCTTAGGAGGGGCCAAGCTCGCTCCGGGTTTTGGTTGAGGGGTATTGTTTTGAGATCGTGACTGAGGACGTGAATCTGCTGAGTGTGAACGAGTGGTGTAGATGTCGCGGAGTGAAAGAGATCGTCCATCCATCTTGGTCGCCTTTATCAAGACATCGTAGATACTTGGTCTCCTTACGGGATTTTCTTGCAACATGGAAGCGATCAGAAGCTTGAGCTCGTCCGAAAATCTCGGGTAGCCAGGATACTTGAATCTGGCATTGAGGATGGCCATCTGACCAACCTCTTCGAAGGGAGTGGTGTAGTAACAAAGCTTGTATAAGAAGCAGCCCAGAGCCCAAATATCGCTCTTCTCATCGATCGGCTGTTTGCGATAGACATCAATCATCTCGGGGCTCCGGTATTGTAAAGTTGTATACCTCTGGATATCATCTTCGATCAACCTTCCCTCAGCCGCGGTGGTGGCCGCTGGCCTTGCAACCGCAGCCGAGCCGAAGTCACAGAGCTTGAACGTCTTTGATTTGCTGTCGGTAGAAATCAGGATGTTCTCGACCTTTAAGTCTCGGTGCATCAAGGGTGGCTTCAGGTAGTGCATGCAGGCGACGCCCTCGGCGACGTCGGTGAAGATCTTGACGATCTCAGGCTCGGTCAGTCTGTTCTGCAACCTTGTGTTCATGAAGTCGATGAGACCACCGCCGTTGCACCACTCCATCAACAGGAAGACCTCGTAGCCGCCATTCTTCAGCGAGGAAGCATGGGAGTCAATGTACTTGACGATCTGCTTGTGGCCCCGCAGCCTCTTCATGGTCTCGACCTCGTTCCGCATGTTGGCCAGGTGGTCCTTGTCCGGCACCGCGACTCTTTTCAAGACTGCCTTGTTGTTGCCCTCGACCGGCTTTGGGAGGGTGACAACATAGACGTGCGCAAAACCACCCTCGGACAAGTACCTGTCTATCACGACCCGGTGGCTTCCGACTTGCACTTTCGTCCCTGGCAAGAAGGTCCCAGGTGGCACTGCTGGGGCAGAAGGCATTGGCATGGCCTGAAACGGCCTTGCGGGCTGCATGTTCGGTTGGAATGCTGCCATGGCAGTGGTCGAGGTGTCGAGGTATCGAGGGTCAGAGGCGGGACGATAGATTGGGGGATGGGGATGTTGAGATACGTTCTAATGTTCAATCATCTCTGTATTCTGGGCTACCTTTGCTTCGAGAGTGTGTACAACGAGCGACGTTACTATGCTTCGAACGAGGTAGCTGTCGCAGAACATAGCAGCCTACAGCGGCCTCTGCGGCATCCAAATGATCAGCCTCTTGTTGTACTCTGGCGTCACGCTGCGACTTGGCGGGCGGCCTGCATGACATTGGTTGAGCTGTCGCGGTAGGTTCGAGGTAGCGGGCTTATGACTCGGTGGCTTCGGCCCTAAACCCCCAGAGCTCGGCGCTAATTTCGCCGAAGCGCAAGCTAAGATCTTTAGAAAAACTGGCTGCCAGGCCGCTCATTTTCAAAATATTGAAAGGTGGAGTAACCTGCCTTACTGGTACAGTTGTCAGCATCAACCTCTATGTGTTAGGAAGTCGTGTCACAAGAACCATGGAAAAGAGAAAACGATCGTCCGAAGCGCAAGAAAGCGGCGCACCAGCGCCGAAGAAGCAAGCGACAGAAAAGGCGCCAGGCATATCGGCCGCCGAACGAAGACAGTTGCGATCAGAGCGCAAGTCGAAGAAAGGTCACCAAGCGAAAGAAAATGGGCTGAAGAAGCGATCGAAGGCTGCGACTGAGCCAGAGGTCTTGCTCCCTGGGCAGAATGCAGCTACAGACAGCGACAACATTGCAGAAGGGCAGGACTTCGTATCCTTGGGCGATTCGACAAAAGCTGCTCCTACCACCCCATCGAATGGCGCTGTAACAGAAGGGGCACCGCCAAATGGAAAGCACAAAGAGAAAAAGTCATCTCCGCAATCTGAGCGCAAGAAGGCCAAAGGGGCCAAGGCCGCGAATGCAGTAGATGGAGAAATCGGCGCCGAAGACGAGGCCACAGAGGAGTCCAAGAAGAGCAAGAGTGCAACGAGGTTCATATGCTTCGTCGGCAATTTGCCCTATTCCTGCACGACCGAGCAGATCCAGCAGCACTTCCGTAAGCTCGAACCCACGTCCATACGGCATTCTACAGACAAAGCTACTCGCAAGTCTAAAGGTTTCGCTTTCCTCGAGTTCGACGACTACTCCAAGATGAAGACATGTTTGAAGGTGTATCATCACAGCGTATTTGATCCAGAAAGAACATCGAGGTTGCCAGACGATGCATTCGACGAGAACGGGTTGGAGAAGGAAGTCCCAGGACAGTATAAGAAACAGACAGGCCGGAAAATCAACGTCGAGCTTACTGCAGGCGGAGGTGGAAAGGGTGCAGGACGGAAGGAGAAGATCCAGACGAAGAACACCAAGCTCTTTGAGGAGCGCGAGAGGAGGAAACAAGCAGAGGTCAAGCAGCAGAAAGGGAAGGATAAGACCATCGCAAAGCATGAGAAGAGCGAGGCAAACTCCACCGATATCCACCCGAGCAGACTGCGCCGAGTGCAGCAATAGCAGCTACCAGCTACGAGTTGACGATCGCATGAAAGCTCGATCACGCATGTTCAGGGACATCAGCATCCGACTGCTGGTTGACATGAGGGCAGGCGCTAAAGTCATCCTCGAAACTTGGCGCCTGGTCTATAGCCATCGCAGAGCAGCAGGCACGACTTGGGGAAGCAACAGGTACCTGCATAACGATGAGGGACGCTGCTCGTTCAAGACGGTGCTCTCGCTAATCTGACACCTCGACGACGACAGCGAACTAATGTGGCACCCCGATGAGCACTGGACCGTTAGGCATGGTCCCCTACCTTCAGCGGTGCAGATGTGGGCTTCCCAGAATCATCCTACAGCTTCTTGAGCATTGAGGAGGTGATTAGCATGAATCTAAAGCATTGATCAAGACAGTAATTGCAGTGTTGAATAGATGATTCAAAGAATGAAGAGACTGCAGACTTTAGCATTGATCTGATACTGTTTGACTGACACAATCAATTGCCTAACATATCTGAACACGTTCTGCATATAATGGTCGCAACGAGCTTAGAGCCTAATCACTGTACGTCCAAATCTTGGCAATTCGAACACCTGTAGCATCTTCTCATCTCCGCGGCCCTGACCTACTTCGCCCTTGTAATGAAACTGTGCTTCAACGCATCAGCCGGCGTAATGCGCTTGTCAGGCCTCAAGTCCAAGCACTTGTCGAGAAGATCAACAAATGACTCCAACTCTTTCCTGTCCTGTTCATTCATCTTCTTGTCCTTGGGTATCAATCTCGACTTTAGATCTCGAACAGGCCTCGCCTTGATATCGATCATCTTTGTCACTATCCGCCCTGTCGCTTTATCCTGCTCTTGAGCTCTAAAGTTTAATAGGTCGTCGAAATATTCATAAGTAAGGCTGCCTTTGCGCAAGAGCTTGTGGGGGAATTTACCACGGCATTCCATGACGCTTTTGAGCATGTTGTTATTGTTCCTTCCTGTGAACAATATCTTGCCAGTGTAGAGCTCGAACAACGTGCAGCCGGTCGACCACATATCGATGCCATAATCATAATCTATGCCAAGGATGACTTCTGGTGCACGATAGAAACGTGAAACGAGGTAGGGCGCGGTAGCGTTCTCGGTGATGGGAGAAGCTGAGCCAAGATCGGCAATCTTGATTTTCATCCTGCTTTCATCGGCGAGAATGTTGTCTGGCTTCAGATCAGCATGCAGATACTGGCACTTTCTCATCAGACTCAATCCAAGGAACAGCTGCTGAGCATAGGCCCGGATGGCTTTCAAGTTCAGGCCAATGTCGCGACCGAACTTCTTGAGCACTTCTCGCAAGTTCATGTCCATGTTCTCAAACACCATACAAAGATGTCCTTTGTGGTCAAAAGATCTGAGCAGTCGAATCACATGCTTACGGTCGTCTGGATCATTCGCAGCAAGGTCTTTCAGAACGTCGACTTCTTTCAAGCCAGCTTTGCGCATGCTTTCATTGTTACGAATGATCTTGATAGCGACGGATCTGCCGTCCTTGGACTTTGTGTCTCTGGCTCGAATGACCGAGGCAAACATGCCACGGCCGAGATTTGCTGTAACCTCGTAACGATCGTCGATCTTCTCACGCAGATTCGTCAAGTAATAGCCTTCTGCATCATCCCAGTTGTCCATCATGCCTACGTCGAGAGTTTTTGCAGCTGTTTCGGCAGGCTTCGACCGGGTGGACGCCTCGGCGGCAAACATGTCATCGTCGTCGTCCTCTGCAAACATGTCGAGTTCTACTTTCTTCTGTGACCGTGGCTGTTCTTCGATCTCTGTCTGCTCAAGCACCTTTTGATCAGCATTGACCTGCGAGATTTCGTCTTCCTTGAAAAGACGTTTGTCATGTCGAGCACGTTCGTCCTGCATATCAGCCGTGGGATCGTAGTCAGCTGCCGACGGTTCATCGGCGTGTTTCGGTGAGCCAAACATATCACCGTCGACTGAATCCATATCTTTGAGAAGGTTAGCAGCAGGAGACTGAGGAGCTGAGCCTTCGTTAGGACCAGGAGTAGTAGGTGTGGAGAGGGGTGCAGGCGAGGGTGACACTGAACAGGTTAGTGATGACACAAGTATCAAGCTGAGTGTGCTTACCAGATCTGGTGGGCGTGGTAGTGATCGAATCGGCTGGCGTTTCAGGAGCAGCATGCAAAGCCTGTACTAACAGAGTTGTCGGTTGGCTTCTATACTGGTTCTTGATCGCTTCACGACGCTTCCTCCTTGCTTCAATCATAGCTGCTTCGTCCAACACCGCACTGGTGGATTCAAGACTAGCGCTGTTGTCATGGTTAGCCGGGTCTGGGGTAGCAGCTGGAGTAGCATACTCTTGCCCGGCAGCGTTGGAGACTGGTTGCTCTTGAGTCTGTTTGACAGTCTTAGCAATGGTCTCTGGTTGTGGCACTCCATCACTCTTCTGATCTCGAGTGCTCACTGACTGAGTTTTGTTCTTGCCCATCGTGTCTGCTTCCGCTTTGTCGTTGTCGCGGTGGTGTCTATACGGCGAGCGGCTGCGGCTCCGGCTGCGACTGGGCGAGTACGTTCTGGATCTCTTCGACGAGCGATCTCCGTGGGAGTGGTAGTTTGATCGTCTGTCGTCTTCGTATCTTACTTTGAAGGTTCGAGAACCATGCTTGGCGGGTCGGTGGTCGTCTTCTCTTCGGCGCTTTTCACCCTTGGGAGCACGGTAGGGGGACCTTGAGCGCGAGCGGGAGTGTCTGGATGGCGCAGAAGTGTGTGTTCTGGAATGGCGGTTAACGCGATGATCAGAGCGATACGATAGAGGCTTAGTTGCCTTCTTCTCTGAGTCTGAGCTAAGGTATTCGCCCTCGGACCGACTGGGTGATGGAGAATGCATGTTTGCTTGAAGGCCACGAACTGCATCGAGTCCTAGCCTTGGGTGGGAAGGAAGTGTTAGCCTCTGATCTTAACAACGGTTCTGTGTGTGTCGAGAGTTCGAACCGGCAATATTCACCATCGCTGTTTTGTCGTCTGTTCCAATTACAAAAGCGTATCTTATGGGTGCGACCAGACGAGACAGAGACGTATATAATGGCGATACTAGCAGTGTCGCCTTAACTATAGTTTTGGTTGTACTCAGGTAGGAAAGAGCGGCGGAAGTGGGAGAAAAGTACCTCCATGTCACCCACTGGCCGCGCACCTGCCTGGTTTGTCGCACAGCCTGCAGCCCTGACCGGATGATCGACGGCGGTCTCCGCTCAGCGTGGGCTTAGGCTTCAACTTTTGAGGCTCGGGGCCCGTTCAGTCTGGACTCTGGACTCATGATTTTATCGATAAGCGCGACTTCACTCGCCCGCTTTGTTCTTTCACCCTCGCCTTGTGCATATCTCTCTCGTACTCTCGTGTTCGCGTCCACTACTCTCAAGCCTCAAGAACCTCGTCAACTCATCAGAAATGGGTGGCGCATCCAGAGAAGGTAAGTGCGCATCGCATTGCACCAGCGCGACCGTCCTCGTGGCTCAGGTCACTAACCATTCTGAACAGGCGGCAAGGCCAAGCCGCTCAAGGCCGCAAAGAAAGAGAAGAAGGAACTCGACGAGGATGAACTAGCCTTCAAGCAGAAGCAGGCAGCTGGTACGTCGAAAATCACAGGCCGGGCATCCTGAAGTGTTGTGCTGATGGTATTACAGACGCAAAGGCACGCAAAGAATTGGCGGCCAAAGCAGGCGGCAAGGGCCCTCTCAGTCTCGGTGGCCAGGGTATCAAGAAGAGCGGAAAGAAATAGACACTCACAATGTATCAGTTGCGCCTGCCGTCCGCTAAACGCCGGCGTACAAGGCCAGCAGACGGGACGATGTTCATGAGCTCACAAGGCAAGGCGCTCGACCGGAGTTGGTAGCATTATATCAACATGGAATTAAATCGAATGTTCGTGTCTCCTATCTCCACATCTTGCATGTATCTGCCTGTGGTGCAGAGAGAATCTATTCAATGAGAACAGGAAGGGTATCTTGCCAAACCGTGTATCAACCATGTGCCAACTCCTGCTGCTGTGCTGTCCAAAGTAACGCATGTGCTAAAGTCGATTGCCTATCCCAGTTTGTTCAGCTTGTGACTCGCTTGACCCACAGGCCAGTGCAGGCCTCGTAGCCCTCTTCTCGATCTCTCTTCCTCTGTGCTCGGTGAAGCTGAAGGCTGATCTCGTGGATCTGTCGCCTAACATCCTCTAGCTCCATGTTATGGTTGGCGATGTTTCTCTCCACCTCTTTCCGCTTGGTCGCATCGTATACCAGGGCGTTCTTCTTCAGCACCGCCTCGAGGGCGCCGACAATCCGACCACCATTATACCTCCGTCGGTTCAAGCACTCAAGCTGAGCAGTCAGCGTTTCCATCTTATCTGCTGCTTCCGCCACTGTCGGCGTGGGCGGTAATGATTTCGACGTTGACATGACCCGAGCAGTAGCCGTCGACAGCGACGAATTGCGAGGTTGTACAGACGGCACTGGCTTTCGAGTCACCGTGCTAATGACACTGCCTGTCGAGTCGGCACATTGCCGATGCATATAGGGCTGTGGATGCATGGACACACCCGACATAAGAGGTCGCTTCTTGATCGCTAAGGGCGGGGCCAGATCGGGTAGTGGTGGGGGAGAAGAGTCCCGAACTATCTGGGCCATAGAATGGGGAGACTCTGCCGCGGTCGTTGTGTAGGTGGCCCAGCTAAAATGGCTTTGTTCTCGATCTAAAACCGGGGGAACAAAGGATGGTGCTGTGTAGGTAGAATTGTGCATTGACAGTTCCATTGTGGCAGGTGGTGTTATCGGCGTCCTAGGCCCTTCTTCGTAGAGAGGGCTCTCCACTCGAGCATGTGCTGGTTCAGATATGGATGACTGCTGGCTGGCTGGCTCTTCAGGACTCTCGGGAGCGGTCTGCTTTGTCGGGCTCTGTAGAGGGGTTTTGCTAGTCAGGGACGGTGACAAATTCCTCGTCTTCAATGGTACTAAGGGTCTGATACTCTCTTGTGATTCCGCTTCTCGAAGACGACTTCTCACAGCAGGGGAATCTTCGAGCACTGGGTCCTTGGTGACCGCGTTGTGAAAAGTATTCGTAGCGCTGTTACTGTGCTCAGGATGCCGTGAAGCCTTTCGCTCAGGAACCTGCAGAGGTCCCAGCCGCGCTGACGGAGTGTTCTTGACTGGCTCTACTAGGGCCTCTCGGCCACTTGCACCTTTCCATGGCGGGCGTTGTGGTGGGTGGTCTAGCGGATCGTCGGCGACAGGCGGTGGCACTTTGGTTGATGGCTTCTTCTTCGCAGCTTCTCTTTCTCGGATGCCAGCTAAGATCTGCTTGGTGCGTTCTTTCAGGTGAGGATATTGCATTTCGACAGGTTGCGTTCCAGGGCGCACAGACGCGTGTGCGCCTCTGGTATCGTCCGTAGGTTCGCCAGAATAGCCGTCCCACTTGGTCTGTGCCGTCCAATTATTACCATCGGGTTTCAACTGGCGCGGTAGCTGAGTCTGGGAGGGGCGCTCGGGCAACGGCCCTCTTGCATAGGCAGGAACAGTGGGCTCGATTGGCGATACCGGCTGCTCATTTTGCCCATGTCGCGATCTTGGCTTTTGCGAACTGAGAGGGGTGAGGGGAGAGATGTCGCCGGCATGCGACTGATCCTGAACATTGACATTGATTCTCAGCCGACCATCTTGATGGGAGTAGATGCTGGTCGACTGTGGTATCTCTTCCATCGGAGGTACTGATCGACTAGACCTGATTAGCGACATGCTGACTGTGCTTGCTGCGCGACTCACAAGGGCAGCTCAGGTAGCCTCTCCATTTGCGCGCTTTGTCTCCGGCTACTGATAGAGTCGACTTCTGGTATTGTTTCGAGGTAGCCGTCGTTGTCGTCGTCGTCGTCGTCTTCGTCGTAGTAATAATAGCTATCATCCCGATCTAAATGCGTAAACGTTGTCGGACAGCTGATTGCAGGCTGCTTATTCCCCCTTCTCTGCCACATTCTGATCCCGGCTCAATGGCTTGGTTGATCAGCCCGAGTAATCTTCTGAACTCAAAAAAGCAACATGCATGGACGGAACCGCAGCAAAGAATCTGGACCAGAACGAGGGTGAATTGCAATGTTGTGTGTAATTGTCACTGAACCAGCAGTGCCACGTTAACTTCTATTTACAAGAGGCGCGTCCACGCGGCCAGAAATATCATACCAGAAGACGGAGAATTGACAGGATGCTTGACTCCAGTTTCCAGGCTGTGAGCACTTATGTGTGTTTGGTATCACCACCCATCTTGAAGAAGGATTCGCGTCGAGTAGTTAGCACCTGCGGCTCATGAGTGCTCCACACCACCCCAAGCAGATGCTGATTGGCCTGAGAGGTCTGCGTTTCATCGAGGATTCTCAATCTGGTTTGGGTTCGCCCCATATCAACCCCGATACGTCCTTGGTCTCTTCCTGAATCTCGCTAAATTCGAGTAAGTCACCGGTCGAGATACATGTGGCGTATCTCCCAAGACTAAACGACCAGTATGTCTTATTCGAAGTTGCTAGTGATCACCATGCCGCCGATTGAATGGCAGGGGCTTAGTCGCAACACCCATCTGTATCGATGAAAGTCTTGTATTTTTCGCGAAGCTAAACCCGCTGCATCTGCTACGTGGCAGCAGCCGAAACTTTAAACGCCCCTTACCGTGGTCAAACGGCTGCATGATTCCACCATATTTATTCGACAGGAATCGGCCGAGCCACCAAATCTGGCACGAAAATTCCCCTTAACGGGGATTTTTCCTCATGTGCGAGATTGCACCATGCGAAGTCACCGCGTGCAGAAGAATGTTCCGGAAGTCTAAGCTACATCCAAGGCAGTCGTGATATTTCTTTATGCAGCTGCGTGGATGCGCGACAAGCAGACCTGAACGGTTGCAGTAGGCATGTCAGCAGTCTGACACATTCAGCAACTTGCTCGTGCTTATCCATAACCTATCTTTCTATTAAAAGGACATGAGCTGGGTTCCCAAAATCAAACGAACCAACGACTATCCTATGAATGTGAACCTCACTGAGGTCCAGGGGCGTGTCCTCTGCACTGAGTACAACCGTGGCCTCGTGGTGAGCTGCCCCTAGTCCTGAGGCTCTTCGTGAGGTACCATCAATACTACACCTGATTCGCCCACCTCAGAAACGCTTCCGCAGCCTGGTCGCAATACACATCATTTTGCACATGGTGACCAGAGTCTTCAACCAGAACCAGCCTTACACCAGCCTCACTATCCGTACTCGCAACTCCATCGATAATTTCGGTTTTAGTGAAGGGTTTGTCAGGACCAGCAAGCTCCTTCTCGCGCTGCAGCTCCCCCAGGCCTTCCCTATACTCCTCACACTGCCTCTCCCACATCCAGGGCCGATACATCATATCATCTCTCCCAATCACAACGCAAACCTTGTCCTTGCCATTCCCAACACCCACAATATTACTAACGATATCCCTCGCACTAAGCCAGATATTGGGCCTTCCAATTACCCACCCCCAAAAGTTATCCCCCACCATCCCCATCGGCCATCCCATGCTCTCAAAGGCAGGCATCCACCGCATAAATGCCCCTGTCCTTCCCACAGGAAACTTCTGCCCAAAGAACGCGCCATGGACCAGTTTCTCCGTACTCAACGGACTACTCGGATGCTGCAGATGGAACATACTCCTCACCGTGAACCACGGATCATGCTTTAGCCAGTTCCAATAGATATCGTAGCTGCCAAAACTAGGTATTGCATCGACAAGACACAACCCGCTCGCCTTGACTCGGAGCTTCAGGTTCGCAGACGTCCCGCTCAGCAGATATTGCGCTAGGCCACCACCGCTCGAATGACCTACCAAGATCGGCAAGCGCGCGACCGAGTTCGCCTGCTGTTCTCGCTTAGTCACATAGTCAAGACACACGACCATGTCCGCCTGGATCTGCTCGAACGGGGTATCAAACACCATGCGCCAGTACGGAAGCGTATAGCTTGCGCCGTGGTTTCGCGCGCTGTAGGCGTAGAGAGTGCCGCTATAATTGTGGCTGTGAAGATATGTCATCCATTCGAGCCAGACGCCGGCTGAGCCGTATCCGCCATGGACGAAGAATATGGATGGTTGTGGCTGGGGTTGAGGGGCGGTGGACTTTGAGGTCGAGGATGTGGTTGAAGAGCTAGGTTCGCAGATAAGGAGCTCGAGGTCACCGCCGGGTGTTTCGACAAAGGTCCGCTTAATATATGGTGGTAGTGGACGGAACTGTGGTTTTTGACGTGTCCACTTCAGGTCGAAGAGGGCTACTATTGGGTCAATGAGGTACATGTTTGCTTGTTCGTAGTTTGGGTTTCAGTAAGTTAGTGATGCCTGTGGAAGAAGTGCTGAAGTCCTTCACGAAATCGAAACTGGAAACCGGCAAGCTAGGCAGGTCGCAGTAGACAATGGCAATGCATACAATTTGATATCCTGTGAATCAATGCTCTTATTTCCAGACCTACCTTGCGTCCAACACCTGCCCGTGTTTATCATTGATCCTGTGTTTGAGGTCAACATTCAAGACCGTACAACTTCGTATTCACGATAATTGATTCAAGGCTCTCATCGTTATAAATAGCAGCAGTCTTGAAGCCACAATCACACCCAAAGCCATTTCTAGTTGCTCTATGCTTTTTTGAGCAAGTCGACACTGAGGTATGGCTTGCATCTGTGCTTGGCTCGCAGATTGTTCAATTGCTCGAAACAAGAAACGAGCGGAAGGAACACAAAATGGTTGGCGGAAAACAGAGCCCGAGGGGTAATGCCAAGTCGAAAGCGGTTCTCGAAGGCTAGTATACACTCGGAAGCTGCAGCGATCCGCACATTCTCGTCCTTGCTGCTTGATGCCTTTCTCATGGCAAAGGACCGTCGATAGTAGGTTTGGGGCTGGAAAGTGCCCATTAATACAATATGGTCCTGCCTGTCGTAGTCATGAACATGGTCAAATTGCGCCATGAGGTCAATGGTTGCGGGGCACTCCGAGGGTTCCTAGATGGCGCCTCACCAGATTGAACCAAATATTAGACATCTCACAGAGTATGGGCTCGAGCCAAGCACAGCAGGCAGTATCCCGTCTACAGAGACTTAAATCCAGAGCGAAAAAGAGAAGAGCAACAAAAGACTGTCAAATTGACTTAGTAAAGGGCGTTGGATGCCTGTTATTCATCATTATAGTAAGACAGCACACTTTCATGCTGTGTAGTGATGTTGTAACACTTTTGCGTAGCTAATGAACAACGCTTTGTCTGCTCAGGAACCTGCTGATCTCTTGTCATATCATTCATAAACGTCGTAGCTACCTTCATGGCACTGTCCTGTGGAATGATTCCAGAGTGTTCATTTTGTCAGGCTAGGATGTGGTAGAAATCCGTACAGGCGAGCGCGGATCAACGAGGTATGCGGTGAAGGCTCTGATGTGGGGTATTCCATTCAGCATCACCATCTACAGCTCGTTCTTGGCGGAGGAAGCACTCGCAGAGGCTTTGCTAGAGGCGGAGGAAGCTGAATTAGACGCCTGGACTGAGGCGGATGAAACTGATCCCGACGCAGATGCCGAAGCATCGCTAGCAGCCGGTTGGAAGTAGTTCAGAACAGCTTGGAGACCGTTCTGGATCTGGGCGAAGATGGTGCCAGATGGAGAAGATGACCCATGCTTGAAGTAGTTGTATTGCTTCTTGGCCTCGGCGCGGAGTTGGTTTGTGTTTGAACCTTGGTAGTTCTCTACACCGTATGAGTCGAGGTAGTCCTTCAGGTCGCTGTCAGACCAGGTGTCGAAGGCGGTGTCCTTGGCGGAGTCAGTCTGCTTGGCTAGGTAGTTGGTAACCGAGGCATATTGAGAACCACCGCTCTTTGAGGCGGATGCATAAGAATCTTGAGCCTGCTTGACAAGTTCGTCGCGGTTGGCCTTGGCACCCTTCTTAGCTTTCTTTCCTTGAGTGTCAAGGTACTTCTGCAGATTCTGGGGGGTCCAGGTGTCGAAAGTCCAGGCAGACCAGCCGGTCGAAGCCTTGTGCTTGTTAAGTCTGACCTGGGCGAGGAGCTCATCGCGCTTGCCATTTTGAGGGACAGCTACACCTCGAGAGTCAAGGTATGCCTTCAGGCGAGACTCGGACCAGGAGTTGATGGCCGAGTTGAAGGCATCATCAGCCTTGCTTGAAGCATCGTCGGTAGCCTTGGCATACTGGTTGGCAGCACTAGAGGTGGCAGCACCATACGCTGACGCACCCGAAGCTGAAACCGATGACTGCTCGTTGCCAGAGAACTTGGCTGCGTTCTTTCGGGCGAGAGCAAGCAGCTCGTTCTTTCGGCTGCCTTGTGGAACAGGGACACCGTTTCTGTCGAGGAACTCCTTGAGCTGGCTGTCGGACCAGGCATCAAACATGGCATTGCTCAAGCTACCAGACGCACTTGCAGCTGATTTGCTCAAGTCGGCGGTGACGCTGGCAGCAGAGTTGGTAGCAGAAGACAAAGCTTCCTTCATGTTCAGGCTGGAGAGTCTAGCATTCCGTCGGACAGAGGCAATAAGCTTGTCACGGTTCGATGGTTGGGGTGCGGGCAATCCTCGCGAGTCCAGGAATTCTTTCAGGTCAGAATCAGACCAGGATTCGTAGAGCCAGTTGCCGGGGTATTGAGAGTATTCGCCAGTCTTTTTCGCAACGGTGTCATAGTTCTGTCGAGCAGCCTGGAGAAGCGTGTCTCGGCTACGCGGATTGGGGTTGGGGATCCCGTGGTGGTCAAGGAAGGCCTTGAGGCTCGATTCAGTCCAGCTAGGGGAGCTGTTAGTTGATATTACAGCTGTGTAGATAATACTCACGAGTCAAAGATCCAGCCCTTAATACCACCGTAGTGGTCGTCGATCTTCTCGCCAGTGGCAGAGATAGGGTCGACCACGTTGGCCTGCCAGTTGTCCTTGACCAAGTTCTCAAGATCTTTGCGGTCAGCCGCTTTGGGATGGGGGATGTCGTGATCAGAGAGCCATCGCTCAAGCTCAGTCTCATGCCATTTGTTGTAAGCTGTTCAGATTAGTGTTTGTTAAAACTATGGTGAATGGCATGTGTCTCTCTTACCTTCTTTGGAGCCGGGAAACCAGCTGTTTGCTACTGCAACCTCAGTAGTTGCTAGCGCCACAATGAACGCTTTGGTGAAAGAGAACCTCATCTTGATCGTACACAAGGTAAATGGTTCAAAGTAAGATTGGGGGTATGTGAAGGTGATGAAGGAAACTTCGAATTATGGCAGTCTTGGAATGTGGCCTGGAGTAGTGCTGGAAAGACGTTGTTTGTTACTACTGGGCGGTATGACGACACATGCCCTAAGAAAGCACACCTGTGAAACTCATGCACGGGAAGCTTGGAAAGTGCTAGATGTGCAGGAAATATCCATTGGACGGTACGACACGATGAATGGCAGCTTTCTGTCACATGCAGCATCACCCCGCTGGTGAAAAGATGTTTCTTTCTGTGCCTGGCTTGCTTGCCAAACAAAGAGAAAGCTACGTCGCTCGTGCGTTCCACCAATGAGCGAAGCTGTGGGGAAGGAGGCATCTGATGTCAACGTGCAGGAAATCGAAGAATGGCCTCTCGCCTTAGTCAGAGATAGCGAGGGATCGTGTGCCCACCAGTGTTACACACGTACCTGTGACTGCGACATTCCTAGTACTTGTAGCGGCAGCGAGATGTGCTTGCTGGTGTTACAGACTGCGAGACAGAGTGCAGAAGTCTGAACCTAACTTGAAGTTGAAAGAATGCGTACCAAATTTGGTAGTCTCCAAACAGCCTGATAAGGCTAGTACTAGTAAGCCTACTCTGGATTTCAAGTCCGCCAGCGCTCTTATTGGCTGTCGACAGTGTGACATCACCATCAGCTTTCCTAGGACCGAACCAGTGTGATCAGCGGGAGAGGTTAGCTGCAAGCTTCTAGTTGCGACGGAGCCAAGTAGGTTAGGTAGGTAGGTAGGTGTGCTTTGCTCTCATGATCACTTGTTGTTGGCATACTGATTATACCAGACTCTGACACAAACTCATTTCAAGATGGCATTCCTCCTACGATCTTCATTCAGAGCGCCTCGCGTGTTTTTGTCCACCCCATCGCTATCGGCCGCTCCACGTCGATTTGCTAGCACCGACTACGGCAGCGTCCAGTCCGGCCAGGAGCAGGGCATCCACCAGGACAATCCAAAGAAGCACCTCGAGCATCCAGGCCCTGAGCCTCCATCCACGAAAGCTGGTGATGGTGCACAAGCAAACTCCGGCGAGAAGGATGGTGCAGAACCCAAGATCAGTCAACCAAAATCTGCTGCAGAAGAGCAAAACCAAGATGTACGAAAGCACAATGAAGAAATGAGAAATCGCCACGAGAGATCTGCTAACCAGCTTGGCGAGCAAGACAACAAAGTCGACAAAAAGTTCTGGACAGGTAAGCAAAACACATCCCCCTTCAGAGTATGGACAACTAATCACATCACAGGCGACGTAGGAGACATGAAGGATAAGAACGATTAGATGGCATACGAGAAAGGGCAAGGACATTACATTGTACAACATGATGAGGTTGCAAGACATGCTGCAGCGTCGACTGAGGCCTGCTATTGAGACAATAGTTTAATGGAAACCATTCTATATGCTCGCACAGTTTTGGGCTGTACCAATTGAACAATTGCTGGCGTTGCAAATGCTATCCTATTATTAAGGAGACTGTTGCTTGAATCAGGCAAGGATGAGAGTGAACCAACATACCTTTGCACCTGCACTGTAACTCTCTACGTCAGATGAGCCCTTCTGCCATTACCGGGGGAGCATCGAGCGTGGTTTGTCTTGCGACGCACCTCCTTTGGTATCACCTGGGCGATTCATGAATTGATTGCATCAAGAAGAAGTCGATTCTCGGCAGGTCCTGCTGTCTCTTTTGACGGTACAGCGAGAGCTACCATGAGAGGTCATGAGGGTACAACGCATCGCCCGATCTCGAGCCAAACTGGAGCATAGACGTGCCACAGACCATGTACCGGCCAAAGTGGCACGCGTAATGCACAAAACAGAGTGCGCAATGTTGCAAACAGGTGCGTGGAAAATGCAGTATTCATGCAGCAAGTCACGTTCAGGCATCCTTGGCTAGATCAACGATATCTCGAAGGGGGACCCTTCCGCGTTGACCCCATCCAGCTTGACCTCCTTGAATCTCAGGTCTTACCTTCACATACCACGAACTTGCTCGTCTGTCTAGCTCATCGAGCGTCAAGGTCGTCGCCCAGGAAGCGCATACGTACTCAATGGACTTGAGTAGCCTGGCAACGGCTTGCTCTCGTCTGGCAGCCTTATCTGCGGCAGACAATTTCTTGCTTTTCGCTGGCGAAGACGGCTCTTCCGTCTTGGCAGCGGTCTCGTGTTCACCATCACCATCGAGGGCCGCAAGATCAATAGACTTGAGCAAATAAGCTCTGGCTGCTTCAGGCCTATGTATTGGCGGTCCTAGGTTACCGCCCTGCTTGCCAGGCATAAGCGGACCGTTCGATTTCTTGAGTGCTTCCAGGTCGATACCCCAGAATGCTTCGTGGCTCGTCAGTGGCGTGTCTGCTGCAACAGTTCTCTCGCTGTCTTGTGTTTCTGCATCTTCTGGCCCTGCAATATGTCTTCTCATGACTGCAATTTGTCGACCCATTATCTTGAGCTTGGGTTGTCCTTCGGCCCAGCCTTCATCTTCAGCGGTGCTGTCAACAAGCCCAATGAACTTGGCCTTGCTCTGAGCGCCAGCACTGGTCACAGCTTGCGCTAAACTCAGTCGACTCGATATTGGTTGTTCTGGCAAGGTGAACTTGCTCAATATGAATGCGAAAGCCAGAAACAAAGGCGCTCGATTAGTCTCGATGGTCCTGGACCGCAACTCATCGATCGACACGTCTGTCGAGGGGAAAAGCAGCTGTGCCTCTACGTCTTGGGCAGTTTTGGGCAGCTTGGCTGCAGACGAAAGGCTGCTTGACGCACTGGCGGCGCGCTTCTTGGGGTTTGACAGTCGTTTGGCTGCATTATGGACTTGCTTAGCCACTTTATCATCACCAAAAATGGACTTCAGAGTGTCGACGTCGGCCTTGGCTATGGCATCTGGAGCAGTCAGGCCACGAGCTCGCAGCTGATTGTACTTGGGCAGAGCAGCAGATAATGGAAGTTTGGCTTCTCGAGTCAGAAATGCTAGCAAGGCTTGGACTTCGGCTTGTGCCTGTGCAGCCATTTCCGTGGAGACCAGAAGAGGGTACTATTTCAGGTTGCAGTGTTGATGCGGCCCTGGATAGAAGCCCCAATCAATCGGGCGAATTGGTGCCGCGAACTCCGCCCATAGGCTCAGTCGAGCGTCGCGCTGCACGTGCACTGGCAGCGAAGGAGTTGACGACTGGGCTAGTCGGCGCTTGATCGGCAATGACGGGTTGACAGCAGCCAAGCATCGAGCCCAGGCTGTTTTTCCACTAGTTAGTACGGTAAACTCAATCCGAGCGACAGACTACCGATGACCTTCCTCACAGCCAACCCAGCGACGATGAATTACGCTTGCCCACCACTACCGTGCTCGAAGACCTCATACACAATGTCCTAGTATTCCCATAATCCTACGCCGCCGATTCATCGCCCAACGTCGACATCAACAGCACCGACTGGCAATAACGCCTCCTTCCGCAGGCTTGCGGTCGATCCGCTGCACCGCCCCCCGACACACAGCACACACCACACCACACAGAGAGCCATGGCCACACGTCCCTCCTCGACGCGAAGTCTACGCTCCCTACGTCTATCTATAGACACGAACCGAGATGTCTTCAGTGACGATTACGAACTTGACTCGCCCGTAACCATCGACGATGCACCTCTCACCAACATCCCTCCACCGCGGCAACAATACTTCGATAACCCATTCAACGACCCCCAAACCTCGAATGCCGATCCCTACGCAGACTTACCTCAGACACAAACAGATCGGAACTCGACTGTGAAACGGAGGTTAATGATTGATGATGAGCCGACGACCGCCGTAGGAGGGATTTCCCGCAACCCGAGTACTTCAAGTCGTATAACTATCCCTCGCTCTCAGAGCCCCTACGATGGTCCCACGGCTCCCAGTCATCCCTATGAGATGTATCCTCAGATGACGAGGGTCTCGAGTATAGCGAGCGAGTCAACACTCAGACCCGGCCCTGAAACCCCCTTCGCTCCTCATCCTGGTCCACAACATCCATATCAGATGTACGCACAAAACACTGTGCCAGAAGAGGACGAAGACATCACTACCAACGGAATACCCCTCGGCTTTCCACGCACCAATTTCCAACCCTCGAACGGGGGCTCGAGTAGCGATTCTGGTGATATTATCGGTTCAGACGGACACATCGAATCTCTGCCTCCTTACACAAGATATGCAGACAACACCGTGGCAAAAGGGAACATGGACGATATCATGAATCGTAGGCGGTCTACGCGATCCATGCGCTCGATGCGCTCTGCGCGATCACTACGCCCAGTCCCGACGCGGTCGTCGCGGCCCGACACCGCTACAGCACCACCCTCAGATGCTGCTTCGACAACACTGTTACGCCCGACAGCGCTGTTCGAAGAAGAGACAGAGGCACAGAGGGCACGGAAAGAAGGCTATAGGACCAGTTGGGGAGAAAAGCTGCGCAAGCCTACTATAGCTGGTATGCCGCTGTGGGGTCTAATCGTGATTACGATCATGGTGGTCTTTTCTGCCACCGTGGGTGGTATCGTGGGTGGGGTGATTGGGAACAAGCAAGGCGCGCAAAGAGCATACGCCAACGGGTAAGCACATTGCCTGCCCTCATTGCGGCTTTATACTAACGAGAGTAGTGTCGTCATCACCAAATGGGTCGATGCCGTGCCGACCACACTTGCTCCAGGCACTTCACCCGTCCCGACTGGGCACTATCAGATACCCTTCAATCAATCGGAAGAGATAAACCAATGCATACCCAACCCGAGCGTCATGGGCGCTGCCTGGGGTTGCATGGATATTGCCTATATCGGAGTTAACATCTTCGAGGATGAAGTCTCTGGTGCCTACCAGGCAGCATTCGAGGACTTTTCCGTGAACACTGCAGACTTCAAATACGGTCCTCAACCGCCGGACTTTAATGGAACCGCGTTCACGTTGCAGCCAATGGTGGACACGGATGCTAGTGACTTAGGAGCTGCCATGTTCTTCTCTGTTTTGTTCGACAAGCTTTCAATCAGTTAGTATCACATCCACCCAGTGGTCCAACGCTAACGTGACGCAGTACCCGAAGATGCACTTCTACTCGGCGAAGACAAACGAGCCGTTGACGGCCGACAGTTCGCCCGCAGGTCGTCTGCTCCGTACGATGGCGAGCCTTTGGCACCCGCCCAGCAACCATGGTTTTGCTTCTGGAACTCAACCATCAACGAGTTCTTCATTTACATGCACCAAGATGCTCCGGACGAACCTTTGTTTACCACTACGACCCAAGAAAAATACGTCGAGATCACCGCTCAGCCCACGTCCTCGCCTACAACCACATCGTATAGCACGGTGAAAGCGGTTGCCCTTCAGGAGATCACCCTGACCACAGGAATGCTCCCCCCTCCACCACCAACAGCGACCACCTTCCAAGCTTATAACCCCACTTGGCCAGGCCCTGCTTTGAATCCCACTACCACAACGAGCCTCACCAAGCGATCCTATGAGTCAAGCCAATCGGACGTATCGAACTACCCCAAGCTTATCAAGATGGTGGAAAAGCGGAAGCCATACGACCCCAACGAAGTCCACGTGGAGCCATACTGCCAGAAGATGCAAGTCCTCGACAACTGGGACATTGTGCCGGTGCCTAGTGTCGAAACACTTTGCATTGAGGAGATTCTATTCCCAACACCTTCTTATGCTTCGAAAGATAAGAGGAACGCTAAGAGGGACGATGCCCGTGATGTGATCCAGGAACTCGAATCTTACTGTATTTGTGAATGGACGAGCCAGTAGTATCGGCGCCACCATCACCTTTACGCAGACCATTCACATTTGTGATTTAGCAGCGGCTCTCTGGGCAGCCGGACGGACCATATTGGAGCAGGTCATTTCGAGGCAGGCATGACGTATTTTGACGATTAATGAGTGGCGTTGAGGCAACCTCTTTTTCAATTTGAGCGCGGTGTATATTGTTGGGAGGAAACAGATTTACAGGAAGAGGAGGGAAATCTCTCAGGATGATATGGCACTGGTTTCAAAAAAGTATGAGTGTTTGGGCGTATAGAGAGCGCCATCAAGGTAGCCACCGCCCATCCATGCTAGAACTTGGGAACGGCCACATTGGTCGAGTGGGTCGTGGCAGGGTCAGAGTGGTATTTTTGTGTTTTTCTAGCAATCACTCGATGCGCATATGGACCATATGCTAGGTAGCAGAAAGATATGGTATGAGCTGTCTAATGACTATAGATATATAACGTCGGGATTTGATGATCATCGTCATGTTATCCAATTCTGTTTCCTTCACGTGAATCTCTCTCCATGTTGGAAATATCATAGCATCAGGTGCGGCAGTGCGTCGAAGTCGAGACATTGCAGCAATTCTCATGTTCTAACAGACTTGACTTACCTCCTATATGGAACAAGTGATCTACATGGACTGTTCCAGTATTGCGTTTCGACTTCCGAAGGAGTCAGTCGAGGTTTCGGTGCTGATGCATTGTTACGGACTGTAGCGGGTTGTCCTGCGGGAATAGCTGCGTTCCATTCTTGACAGGACGTACGAGAGGGCATTGAGGTCTAAGGAATTAGGCGGCCTATGTGTCTGTCACTCTTACTCCGTATTAGCTCAATGGAACTCGAGCTGGACGTTGCTGCAGTTGAAATGTAGACTATGTATGAGCAAGAGCCTCTTTGCATCAGGAACTCGGCGGTGAGTACATCTAGCTGCCGGTACTCGTACCACGTGCTCATATAAGGGAGAACTGCTGCTTAAGTGTCCTTTGGTGTCAGACTTCTTGCAGTTCATGTTGTGGATTCTGAGTGGAGCATTGGTTCCAGTGCACGGCTGATTGATATTCCGTGACTACCAACCTCAGAAACCGATTGGGACTACAGCGACGACTGAGGCTTGGACGCAGATTCGAGAATCATGAACGTATCAGAATCGAAAGGGTGAATTGCTGCCCCCAAGATTTCTTTTACTGCAAGTATGGCAGATACCAGCATTGCGCCCACTGGATGCCATGGATGCATTTGTGTCGCGCAAGCGTCGCAAAATCTCGACGGAGGATGAAGCTGGACACCGGCCAAGTGGCAACAGCAGTAATGATAGTCGAGACGAAGAAGGCACCACAGACGAGAAGCTCGCAATACTGGCATCGATCTTCGAGCAGGCATCACAGGAAGACTTGTTGGAAGCGCTTCTGAACCACGATGGATCCGTGGAAAGGACGACCCATGCCTTGCTAGAAGCGACGTCTTCGTCTCCATCGTTCCCTTCACCGTCACGGAGGGCCGCGGCCACATCAGGAATCCAATCGTCTTTGAAATTCACCACAACGAGAACAGCCTCTGATGGCATCAACGACGCCATTTCCCCAGCTACCACCCGACAACTGACCAGGAAAGGCAAGACTCTCTACCTCTACAGTCCCGCCGCCATAGCCGCCCACACGCCCTGCACCATTATTCACAACTTCCTCCCCTCAAACCTCGCCAATGACCTCCTCCACGAGCTCCTCCCTGAAACAAACTCGTTCACATCCGCCACCTTCCGCCTCTTCGACAACGTCGTCAAATCACCCCACACAGCCAGCTTCTACGTCAACTCTCTGGCCGATGCCGCCGCCCAGAAATCGCACTACCTCTACAACGGCTCCACCCTGTCCGACGTTCGCGAGATCCTGCCCGTCATGCGCCGCGTCTCAACCCTCATCGAGCAGGCCGTCAACGCCGAGATCACGAAACGCATCACGACGTACCCAGGCGGCGTAAAGCTCAAACACCAGCCGCGCGGCCCCTGGCTCCCGAACGCCGCGTTCGTGAACTGCTACGACGGCGCCCAGCAGAGCGTAGGCTACCACACCGACCAGCTCAGCTATCTCGGTCCGCACCCCGTCATCGGCTCGCTGTCACTCGGCGTCCAGCGTGAGTTCCGCATCCGCCGTATCGTCCCGCCTCCTGACCTCGAGGGTCTGGATCCTGACTCCGCCGAGGCCAGAAAGCTGAAGGACGAATACGCCGATGCACAGGGGCAGATTGCCCTTCCGCTACCGCATAATTCTCTACTAGTCATGCATGCTGAGATGCAGGAGACGTGGAAACACAGTATTGCGCCGGCGAGCAGTGCTACAGGCGGGATCACGCCGCATCCGATAGCGGGGAACAAGAGGGTCAACATCACCTACCGGTGGTACCGGGAGGAGTTCTCACCGAAATATACGCCCAAGTGTAGATGTGGGCTACCCTGCGTGTTGAAGAGTGTAATGAGACGGAAGGAGACATTGGGAAAATATGTCTGGATGTGTCAGACGCCCGGGCGAGTGGATGAACCTGGTTCTGTGAGAGCGGCTGAGAGGAGTGAGAGCGGTGGGGTGGGAAAGCAAGAGAAGCAGACAATGGATACGGTTGATGCGAAGGGGTGCGGATATTTTGAATGGGCCGAGTTCCACGATGACGGAGTGCCTATGCATTTGTGTGTCGAAGGGGCGAAGGAGATAACGGCGAAGGAAGCGCAGCAGTCCGTAACAGGCCCTGGGTAGAAAGCGAAAGCTGGTCAATTCATAGGATGAAGGCGAATTCTTATGTTCTTAAGCAAAATGCCTAGTCAGGGCACTGTTTGGGTGCTGAGCTCATATCGAACGCCACGAGACTTGTTCTTGGGATTCCCAGAAGTCACTTCCAAGGACGACGCCTATACCATAGTTCTGTTGTCGTCGCATGAGCTAAACTCTCACCTTCCATCATTATCGGACGTAGTATCAGCTCAGACGGGGTATGTTCACCTTGCGAGTTTCTTTCTCCTCTACTTGTATCTTGTGCCTGTTGCGACGCTTCCGCCTCTCTCTGTTAGTATGTCTCCGGTGTTGTGCTCTGGGTCCGACGTTCGCTGCGCTTGCAATGGCAGGGCCAACGACCGAACAGGCAAGGTCATCACTTTAGGCACCCTTTTCGCTGAAGGAGGTATGCAATGAAGCTCCAACACGATGGCCTCTCTTGGCTTGCTGAAGCCGTTTCCGCCTGGCTTGATACTTGCCCTAACACCGCTCAGGATGCTCACATATTTGCATATTGCTCATGTCTGTTTACCAAGGTCAGTCTGGCGTCGAATATCAAAACGTGGAGGCGGTAAGCATACCCTAATGTGGCTTCGATCCAGTCGCTTCAGGGTCTCGAGCGCGTCTCTCAACATCCGTAATTTTGCTTCAGAGCTCTCCCGTTCGATCTGTGACTCCTTCGTCTCACCGGCAATACCTGCGATCAGCTCGTCTTCTAGCTCGAAGATGCTACTGGGGGTGAACAACTCTTTCACCTTCGCGAGGCGTGCTGCCTTCGAAACCCTGAACGGTGGCGTTTTAGGTTTGGTCTCTGGTGGATCTTGCACAATTTCGTATTTGTGCCCGTGAATTTTTATCTGGTCGGAAAAGCGATCGAGAAGATTGATAACGACAGCTCGAATACGTCTTGCGTATCCGTCATCGATATCTGCGTCCCCAAAGTACTTGCTTTCATAACGGCCATGGATGGCATCTTTGATGATAGACGTGAAACTATCGCTGGCTCTATGAAGGTGGCGTCTTTGCTCGCGGACAGTAGCTCTTGCTGGCCCAAGCCTTCCTAGACGAGTCTCGCAGTCCTGTATACCCTGAGTTACATCTGCAATCAGGCTATGAAGTTCACTCAGAATTTGGTCCTGCAAGACTCGGCTGAGACGAGGTCGTAGTGGACCGATACCTAGCTGATTCGGGTTTAAAGACACCCAGATACCTGAAGGCTTACGGAAGAAGTCGGCCTCCGACTGGTCTCGCTCCTCGTTGGAGCATTTTCTTTGGTTATAGTCCCTGTTCTTCAACACATGCCAGCCCAGTTGGAAGTGGACGTCCCTACCTTCCGCTAGGTTAAAGTACAGCTTCTCTGAATCAGAACCCCTTGGGAGCGTGTCAGGCTTGGTGATGATCCCCAGGGTCCGGGCTCCTTCAGGATCAGCATCGCGAGCATATTTAGTGACGATTTGATTGTTGTAGTCATTTTTTGCAGACACCACTGCTAGAATGACACCTCTAGGCTTTTTCATATAATTGGTCACCAAAGCTTTGACTGCAGCTGCGTCGGCATCAGACTGTGATTTGCTGCCAGAATGGAACAGACCAGGAAGGTCCACAAGCGTAAGATGTGGCTGTTGTGGACCAGAGAGCTCAATTCGGAGCACGTCAGCACTGAAGACCTTGCTTGACCGCTTCAAACCCATGGCCTTGCCAGCTTGGTCGATAATGTGTCCGACATCATCGTATACCGAAGCATCACAGTCAAATCCGGCGAGAAGCTCTCTCTCTTGTACAGGTCGGTTAAGGTCTGGAATAATCGTGACAGTGGATGTGACCTCGGAACTCCTCCGTAAGATCAGCTCTGTAGCGAAACGGGTGCAAAGCGCGTCCTTAGTTGGGAATTTCAGGGTTGATACCGCCTCGAGTACTGATGACTTTCCGCTTGACTGATCGCCACAAACAGTAAGTTGAGGAAGGTCAATGTAGCGGCTTATGCCCTTAGATCGAAGGTGGTCGATGACGTTGAGGAGTTCCTCGTGTGCTTTGGACTGGATGTTGATGGTAGGTGCTTGTCCAGAACCTCTGATACTTCTAGTCTCCATCTTGCTTGGCATATCATGGAGACAAAAATTGAAAGGAGAGAAGGCATGACTAGAGAGGAGGGGGAGAGACGGCTTATGTAAATAGACCACAAGCTCGGCCATCTCAAGTAAGGTCAATGTAAGGTTAGAGACAGACTGTCCCTTTCACCAAATTGGCACAGTGAAATATCACCAAATCCGAGACATCTGTTCCTGAGTGATTTCTCAAGGTCGAATCATTCTGACCTTGGTGACACGTAAATAGTACAGGGCTAGGGCTGCTGCTCCATGGTTTCTTTGTAGTAACTGAGATGTGGCCCAAACGCGTAGAAAAGCCAAGAATGTCAAGAGGCACCAGAGAGGCGAGCGGCGATAGATGTTGGATAGCCGGTTCATCGTGGATAACCATTGAGCGTTGTCCTCCGTCTCTGCGATTGTGTGCTCCAACAACTCGCTTTGATTCTCGAAAAAGGCTCTGTGATGCTCGTTAGTGGTGGCAACATCGGTTGCTCCTGCTTACAGCCCCACCCTGCCCACACCAACAACCATCCAATAAGCTAGCTCTCTGCTGCTATCATCCACTTCACCTTCTTCTCCCTTCTTGTCTCTCAAGGCCTGCTCATCGGTGACCTTCCAACCGAGTCGCACTCTTATAGGTACTTCTATGACATCTTCGTCTTCTTCAACCTCCTCGTTTTTCTCCTTGACAATGCTTGCAGGCACAACCTCTACCACAATACTCGTCCAATTCCTACCCCGATCGTATACTTTGCCCGCTACCTGTTCACCACTTAGACCAAGGCTGACCTGTGTATCGGGCTTGACAAGAGGTTGTGACAACGCAGCATCATCCCAGACATCTCCATTCTTTCCGATGCTGAATTGAGGACAGAGGATAGTTACTTTGTGGCCATGTTTGCCTGGTACTACACTGGGAGAACCCAAGCTCACACTGACATCCTCGAAGAGCGGGTTCTGTAACTTCAAGATCCACTGGCTTGGTTTACCTGCCTGCAGAGTGATAGTTGGGTCACCATCTGGGCCTGCTGGTAGGGGTCCGCCAGTGACCGGCACAGGCTTCAGGCTGACGAAAGGGATGTAGTTGAGCGCCACAAGCTTGATGCGATATCGAGTCGAAGTGACTTTGAGCTCTGGCTTCACGAGGATATGCTTACATGCGGCGCAACGTTTGGAACGTTTCGTGCGCAACTGAGTTGGCATCGGCTTGAGCTGCGAGGCATGTGTCGCTGATGGATTGCCAATTGATGCTGGATATTGAAAGGCTATCTGTTCTGGAGTGACAGTGTCGTCGTACTCGAAGGTCTGCTGCCTGCTTGGCAATTGGCCGGCCGAGGTCAATTGAAGGCCTTCAGACGTGCTGAGCGCTTCTCGCATGACAGAGTTCTTCTGCTTTTGCTTTTTAAGCACGCTTCCACCGCTACTGTAAAGGTTCATCAGGCGAGTGAGAGATGATGGCGATGAAAATGCTGCATCAAGGGCCGATGATGACTGAGTGGATTCTGTATTTAGCAGCTGGTCCTTGTAGAATTGCTTGAGAGCGGTGAATTGGGCTTGGTGGTCCAGTCTCCTCCGAGGATCTGCTTGTTCTTGAGCTTCAGCATCTCTGGCCGTGGCAGTAACATCCTCGGTGTATTCTTTCGACAGTGATGAAACACCTCTGGCCCTCGTCAGGTCATTATAAGCATTGGACCTCGACGTCGAGAAAGAAGTTTTGCCAGCGTCTTTCCCATCTCGGTCCTTCTTCTCCATCTGCTGTCTAATGCCCGAAGGATTTGCGAAGTCGATGCCGGCATCAAGAGAAGACCACATACAATATTGACAATTTAGGATGTACGGTCGATCCAGCGGCTTCGAGGATGCTAGCGACGAGGTGTTGAGCTGAGATCGACATATTGGGCACATGTAGCAGTTCCTCGAGCATCTGTTGCCATCAGCTTTGACAGAAGAGGGCACGGCGTCGAACAGGCACTGAGGACAATACCAGCAGACAATCTCCTCCACGACGCAACGAGGGCATTTAAGATCTCGGCAGTCTTCGCAGTAGAATATATGCTCTGGTGGAAAGAGAGAAAAGGCTGATCGTGGGGCATGCGGATCAAAAGTTGACTCATCTTGTTCCAGTGCCTCGTCGATGTCGACTTCTCGAGACGCTCTCTTTGAAGAGGATAGAGCTCGCCTCGAGGCATCCGAGCACGGGCAGGAAATATACGTGTACGGGAAATTCAGCGCCATGCTGCACGGAGTCCAATGCCTGGTCGACTGGTCGTGATCATGTTACGAGCATAATTTGCAAATGGTGAGATGGCAGAAAAGTGCAGTGCACACGCCTCCCTCGAGGTTTGTTTCTTACATGATTGCTTGGTGGTAATGTAAAAGGAGAGGCAAGCGCGTCTTCGTGGAACACGCGAATCTGGTCGGTGCTTTTGTGGCCGAGGGTCGCCTCGAAATCACTGACGTCTATGACCAGCAGTGCTAAAGCTTCCACTTCCTCGCGGTCTGCTAACATGGTGCACTCCAGACATTTATTTGTCTGGATTCATAAACACCATGAGCCTGTTTGCGTGCAGTATTCGGTCCCAGGTGCAACGATGTAGCCGTCCTTCACAACTGCTCTTGCGCCGGAGCTATGCAGTTCAAGCACCAGGTGCACCAACCCTCGAGGTCTTCAACAGTCGTATGAAGTACCTGCAAAAAGAAAGAGCTGCCTCAAACCCCGAGACGAGCAGACAAGCGGACTACTTGAAGGATGAAATTGCTATGCGCCTAGTCGACCGGCTCCTGGACATCAGTCGCGATTTCCCCAAAGTGCTCGATTTGGGCGCCAACAGCTGCAACATAGCTCGAGCGCTCGCGAGACCTCCGCTACTGGCTCCTGAGATACCTGAAGAGGTACAAAAGCCCAAGAAGCCCTTGTCCGAGAGGATCCACGAGCTAGTGTGTGCAGAGACCTCGCCAACCATGCTGCATCGCGATGATGGTTTGGAGGAGCCTGTGGTGCCCATCACTCAGACAATACTACCGAGCCTCGAGACATTGCCGTATGAGCCTGGCACGTTCGACGCTGTTCTGTCGTCTATGGCACTACACTGGGTCAACGACCTGCCTTCGTTGCTGGCGAGCATCAACTCCGTGCTCAAACCGGACGCCCCGTTCATCGCAGCCATGTTTGGCGGCGATACGCTCTACGAGTTAAGGGCATCGCTACAGCTGGCAGATCTGGAAAGAAGAGGCGGTGTAGCGCCACACATATCACCCCTTGCAGACGTGAGGGACATGGGCGGTTTGCTCGGAAAAGCTGGCTTCAAGCTACTTACAGTTGACGTGGACGACATCATAGTCGAATACCCAGATACGTTTGCCTTGATGCAGGACGTCCAGGCTATGGGCGAGGGCAACGCTATCCTGAAGTCTGGAGGTGGCGCCCTACCCAGAGATGTACTACTGGCCAACGAAGCGATTTACAGGGAGTTGCATTGCAAAGAAGGCGAAAAGGACAGAATACCTGCCACATTCAGGATAATATATATGATCGGATGGAAGGAGGCCCCCACACAACAGAAGCCATTACAAAGAGGCAGTGGGCAGGTCAACATCAAAGATGTTCTGGGTGGTGGTGACTTCGGGCAATAGACTCGTTGGTAGACGACGGCTGACGTTGCTGAACCAGCAGGCATCGGATGGCTCTCATGAAGCAAATATCTTTTTTGGCGAACCACACTCGCACTACCCTCATCACCGTGACATGCTCTAGATGTAATATTTCAACATCACCTCAGGATGGACAAGTCATACCTGCATGTGTAGAGCTTTCTATATCGATGTGGACTACCACATGTGCTTGCCTCTCTCCATGCACGATGTGCCCAACTCAAGCAGCATCCCCCCATTCGCCTGCAGCTGCTGATTCACATGTCCAGTCATCACGTTCTTCTCCAACTTCTAGTACTCAGCACCGCCGCTCACGGGGAACTCGAAGTTGCAGGTTCGGCCAGTCAACTTGCGGTAGACCTCGGAGTAGGTGTCAAGACGGTAGTCAACACCACCTCGCTCCTTCTCGTCCAACACAACCTTCAGGACCTTGCTGCCGTCCTCCTTGGTTCGCAGTCTCTTGCCGACGATCTCGACTGGGTAGACGACATCAGCCAGGATAGCATCGTGGACAGCAGTCAGAGTTCGGGATCTTGGTCGCTTTTGCGTCTGGCTGGTTCGAGATCGGTTCGATCGCTTGGGTCTTGGGAGAATTCGTCGCGAGGCGAGGAAGATGACGTGTCGGTCAGAGAACTTCTTCTCGAGTTCCCGGGTGAGTCTTTGCTGCACCTTGTGGAAGTTGGAGAGGAGAGGTACTGGGACGAAGATCACGATTGCGCGCTTGCCATGGCCAACTTCGAGCTGCAGATGCTGTTAGACTTTTGCGTTCACTTTGGTGGTGTTGCTTATCGTACCTCACGGGCAGACTGGATCTGCAGAGGTCGAAGAGACGCCTTGAGATCTGGGATGTTGGTCTCGAGTTCGTACAGAGCAGTCGCGACGTTGGTCTCGAGCTCAGAGGGGTGAGCTCGAGACGGGCTGTTGATAGCGATCTTGTTAAGAGCTTGAGACATGTTGGCGATGGGTCTCGAGTTGTCAGACGTGCGACTTGTAAACGTTCCTGTCGACTAGATCAAAAGTGAGCGAAATCTGTGTGGCCGCAGCCGCAATCTTGGCAATAATTCGGCCGGAGTCCTCCCGAGACCAGAGCCCAAGATCTACGGTCACCGATTTAGGCAGGTTTGGCGAAGTGAGCGTAGTGCGTTGCAACTTATCGGCAGATGTTCACTGAACTTCCTCCCTTCTGAATTTGCTTGAACGTCATGCATTATTGCGATGGTTGACTTACCATAATCTACGTGTCGTCTACCAATGTTTTATGCTCCGCACCATATCTCCATAAACAGTATGAGGGTGCATCTCCGTGCCTTGCCTGAACCCTGAACAAACTTCGTCATGACATCAACCTGAGCTCACTTATGCAGACGACCAGAGCATAAGTTTTCCTGTAGAGCTCATGTCTTACTAATAATGAAAGTCGTTTCGTTCTCGATCATCTCATAAATAGCCAGGTGAGATCAAACATACCAACATCAACTATTCTTCACAAGTCCCTAAGTAGGAGCACCCCCTGATCACTTACAAAAATTGTTCCATCATGTCAGACCTACCCAAGACCACGAACCAATACGTTCTCAAGACCCAAAAGGGCTTCGAGTCGCTCGAGATCGAGAAGGATGTTCAAATCCCAGAAGTGGGAGATTATGACTGCCTCGTCCAGGTCCAAGCAGTCTCCATTAACTACCGAGACCTCATTATCGCCAAAGGCCAATATCCGTTCCCCGTCCAACTACCAATAGTCCCATGCTCGGACGCCTCCGGCAACATCCTCGCCATCGGCAAGAAGGTCACTGAATTTGAAGTCGGCGACAAAGTCTGCACGCTGTTCAACCAGCTCCACCAAGCTGGTCCCATCGACATGCGCGCTATGGGCTCCGGCCTAGGCGGTGCTGTCGACGGCACGCTCAGACAATACGCGGTCTTCCCAGAGCACGGCCTCGTCGCGGCACCGACCAACCTCACCCCTACAGAGGCAGGAACACTCAGCTGCGCGCCGCTCACGGCCTGGAACGCTCTCTACGGCCTCGAGTCGAAGGGCCTGAAACCCGGCCAAACAGTCCTCACCCAAGGTACAGGCGGCGTGTCCACGGCCGCAGTCCAATTCGCCGCCGCCGCCGGCGCCAACGTCATCGCCACCAGTAGCTCAGACGAGAAATGCGAGATGCTGAAGAAACTTGGTGCCACGCGTACCATCAACTACAAGACCACGCCGAACTGGGGCGAGGTCGCAAAGTCCATCTCACCTAACAAGGCGGGTGTTGACCATGTCGTTGAGATCGGTGGTCCAAATACCATGGAGCAATCTATGAAGGCGATTAAGCCGGAGGGCGTGATCACGGTGATTGGATTTGTGGGCGGTGCAGGTGCTGAGAAGCAGCCGAGCACCCTGGATACGCTGACGAACATGTGCACGGTGCGAGGTATTCTAGTGGGATCAAAGGCGCAGTTCAAGGACATGAACGCGGCGATTGATGCGACGAATATCCATCCTGTCGTGGACAAGACGTTTGACTTTGAGCAGGCACAGGAAGCTTACCAGTATCAATGGGATCAGAAGCATGTTGGCAAGGTAGTCATTCAGCTGGGCCGACTGCAGTAGAAGAAGCAATACCGGGTTAACGGTATCTGGTTGTGACATTATTCTCCAGGTCCTAGAGATCCTGGTATAAGCTCTGTATTTTGTATACCCTGTGAAACCAAACCTCTTCCGTTCATGGAGTTTTTAATATAAAAATGATCAAGACAAGTGTCTGAGCATTGTCTTGAGAAACAACCTCTCCTAATCATTACGACTGTTGCGGGTTCAGTATTCCTTCGCTCCCGACCCGTTTAACCTAGCGAGTCTTCAATGTTTTCAAACAGCAATACGTTGGCCTCGCGATCCGGATACATCGAGAAAGAAGCGTTCTAAGCAGGTACGAGGTGGTTCGGTTTTTATCGCCGCCAGCTTGCTCCCGCTCCAGACGTCGTGGAGAACGGACTTGGACACCGTAGATAGGAGCGGAATCTCACTTGGGGGCAGGCGGTTCTCTTGGCCATGACCCACATCAATCGTGGTTTCCTGAATATAGGTAGTAGGCATTCTGAGGATTATCGCATTTCGTCGAGAGTGTCTGGTTCAGCGCCGCAGCATGTTCTCCTCATAGTGCTTCAATTACAGGCACATGGCCGCAGAACGTTCTCAAAAAGACGAGATCTTCTTCTCTGGATATCAAGGAATCCTCGCTGGAAGACAGGAAGGCTTCCGTTGTTTGCTGTTGCTTAGTAGTTGCCCGTCTATAGTTTCTTACCATGAGACTTGTTAGCTAGCACAGGCTGCAAGCACGATTTCCGTCACGACGGTGTCCTGTAACTGCACTTCACTGCTCACGTGTTGGGCTGATCTTGTCATTTCACCTGGTACGTTCCGAGAAGCAAGCATAGCTTCTACCCCAGGACTCGGCAGGTACTGCTGGTGCTCCAAACATACACAATGCTAATGTTGCTTTTGGACAATATCGAGGTTTTTCATAACATTGGTGCCGAGTCTGTATTTGTGGTCGCGAGTTCAAGGAAACATCTTGCTTCTACCAGTAGACTAAAGTCAACACGATCGTATGGTAAATGCAGGGTTGTATGCAGCGGACGCCAATGCAAAAGCAACGCAAACATGTCGACATCGTAGAGCGCACGACCAGGTTCTGAATAAGTCGGAGCCTGCTGCTTGTGCGTTCCACCGAGCACGGGTAGTGGCTATACCAACCACTATTGATTCAGAAGTCGAGACACTTGAACAACCTTTCACAGAGCATCTGGCTCGGTGGTGTGTGAATTGATTGGCTCAGCTAGGATGATGACACCACACAGACCGGCGTCAGAAAATCCTCTAGCGCGATATGTTCGCGTTGAGGTGGGGTCAGGTTTGTTGTGTTAGTGCTGCAAGCTCAAACGCGTCCACAGCAGCTTAGGGCAATAACGCCGGACTTGTGAGCTTGCGAGCAAGGGAAGCGGTCAGCAAAAGCGAGGACTGAGCTATAAAAGTGCACGTCAACACGGTCAAAAAGTCGGTCAGCGCCTACTGAGACGAGAGATCGCTCGAGACCGTCTGATACCTCTATGCCACATGTTGGTCGATAACATGAGGGATACATCGAGCAGAAAGACGAGGTTGTTTGTTGACACTCCAGATAGCTGGTGTGGGTGTAAAACATGCAAGAAGATGGGGTAGATATAGTTGTCACTCTTCACAACTTGAAGGAAAAACCCACCATACGAACAGGAAGGCAATGGGCCGAAGTAATGCTGATAGGACTAAAATCGTCCTGCATCAGTGACTAGCAGAACGAGAGTTGCCTGTTCCTGCTGCTCCTTGCAGCTGTCTCGAGTGTCTCACTGCTTGGAAGCATATGCACGAAAATTGAACACCCGAGCTCTGCAGTTCGGAGCGAATGAAAAGTGCACGTCGCTGGACGCGTCGCACCGCTGATTGCAGAGCATCATGTAGCTGAGCTGTCATGCTGTAGCAGGAGTGCGTGTGAAGGTTGAAGCATTGACTGGTTGTGGTGGCATTGGTGATGTTGGAGATGCATGCGTATCGTCGATGAGTACCTTGCTTCCACCGGACTGCTTCGGGCACAGTGGACCATCGCGTAGAGTTGGCTGTAGTGGATCCTAGTGGTGATTAGCGTTTGGTGTCGCAACCTTGAGTGGGTAAGGATGCTGTTTTCCCAGGCTTCTTGCGGCCAAGAAACAGAAGTGGATAGCTCCTTCCAGGGCTGACCTGGCACTGGTGGGTGCAGGAGACTTTCTGGACCTGGGACTCGCTGCGCTTGGAACGCTCCCATGCTTCTCCTCCCTCCGACTTGTTCACTTGATTTCTCCATCTCACATTCTTGATCAACCCACTTCCACCACAACAAAGTCCGCTCTCTCTGCTTCCTTTTATGACCTCAGGTGTAAACAAAGTCCCCAACGAACCCGAAACTGCAGAATTTCAGAAGTATTACCTTTCCATCACCGACGCATCTTAACCTTGTCCCAACTTGCCTCGGACGCGTGTCGAGTCAATCTGTCGCACTTCTCCAACCCTCCAGCCACCGATTCCTCCACGTATCGACGACGAGTACGAGCTGAACGCCGGCGAGAACGACTTGGGCAGAACTGCTGTGATAGTGAACACTGACTTCGAGCTTGCGACGCGGTATACTGGCAGTTGAGATACGCGCATCGACTTAAAAAAGCAGGAATATCACCTACCCAACGACAACATCAAGGTACGAACACACGACGATGAGCTGTTGAGCCACGAGCACAAACCAGTCACTGTTCCTTCTCGCTCAACGTGAACAACGCGATGGATTCGCTATGGCACGAGCTAGGCTCGACGCCAGTCACTGCACGGAACCTCGATTCTTCACCAACACTGCACGCATCTTCTGCTGCAAAAAAGTCGGGCATGTCGATAACGTTGCCTCGAAATTTCGCCCCGCTATCATTGGATGCTGCTGAAGCACCAAGGACGCCTGATCAAACCTTTGCTCAGCTAGATCTGCCACCACCTCCTCCTCATTCCACCTACCGAGTGCGGCGTCCTCGCGTCAATTTCAATAGTTTTCAGGCTCGCAACCCTGGTCTGCCAGCCACGCTTTTCGCTTCAGATATACCCATCCCATCTAGTGCAGGGCCCCGGAGTACCGAGGTCTCGAAGTCTTTTGACTTATCTTCGGACGACGCAATGCCCTCGATAGAGTTGACAAGCACGCCTACACGTCCCAACCTTTTCCAACGCTTCTCAGAACCTGTAGAATACGAAAAGCTTCGCTTGCCTCCTGTAACGCAAGCACCCTACACGCCACCACATCAAACCACGAGGACTCCTGTCGACATCAAGCGAGGTGAATGGGATTTGCGGCGGCCCACATCCGTACGCTCCCACAATTCAACTTCTTCTGTGTCGACCACTGAGACGTATGATACTCGCCCCACATCCTATGATGGTTCTGTGGCTGGTGCAGATGACTCCGATCCTTTCTTCCCCGCAGAAAACGTGAAGATCATCCCAGCTACACCACTGCCGTTGCGGAAGTCAAAGAAGCAACGATTGACCAATCTCTTTGGAAAGAACAACGTTGACTGGACCATTGACATGGACAATCACTTGTTCAACGTCTACCAGATCTACCTTGCAGATCCAACGGTCACCCCGTTCAAGACCGTGCCTGGTAGCATCCCTCCAACTGGTGTCTGCCACAGAGTTGCTCGCCGAGCTAAAGAGACCTGGTCACGAGCAAGTCGAGTCGATTTCCCTATCGTGCAACGACACAAGGTCCGGAGCATGCTGGACGTGAGGATGTATTCAAGAAACAAGACTCCAGATCCAGAGGATTTTCTCAGCACCAGCACCAATGATCGCCGACCTGCTTGGCCTTCGGAGAGCGCAACCAGAAAGCGTCTGAAGCAGCTTTGCCGGGAGAAGTTCACCATCTCGGCACACTACAACCGACTGCGAGAGTCCAGAAGCCCCTCGCCTTTTGCGGAACAGTTCCAGCCGAGAAGATCATCGGGACTAAGCGCTTCTCCCATGCTAAAGAACGAGGACGACTCAGCCTACACTACACGTGAGCTACATATCAACCTAGTTGCAAGTGGTGCCACAGCGCCTCTCGCTCAGCTGACTACGGGCGATTCTCCACCCATGGGGTCTGCTCTAGAAAACTTCAACCGAGAAGTTGACTCCGCCGAGCAGAACACGATGAACCCATCACCGCCAGCTGGACTAGGCATCACCGAAGAGCAGCCTGTGATGGACCACAGCAAGCTGCTTCCTGTTACGAATGCACCAAGACTAGCTTCACCCTTCAGCTACAACACCTGGAATGGGCCTATCAGACCTGAGAACCGGCATAGACGTGGTGTCACACAAAACCAGTTCGGCACAATGCATGCCACCGGACCTCGATTGCTGTCGCCATTCAACCCAGAGGCTGATCTTGGACAAAACATCAATAAGCGTCGAGCTCAACACAACCTTGAAGATGAGCTCAGCCCTAGCGGCAGCAGTCTCGCTGGCCACACATCTGGCCTGAACCTGGAAGAACCTCTTGCGAATTTCGTCGACCCGGAGCCGGCACCAGAGCCAGAGCTAGTCTTCACCGGTCTCGGTGACATTAATCAAAGACGTGTTCGACTGCGAAATCGAGGTGCTACACTTGGCACTGCTCACGAGAAGATAGCGAGGTTGTTCACGCCTCAGCCAACAGAGCAGGAAAGCATGCCGCCAATTCCAACAATGCCATCACAGTTTGCTGCTGCCGTCAACGGCGCTCAAGCTTCTACCCTGGCACCGCCACAAGTGGACGAGAAGCAAAAACGTCTGGGGTCACCGTTCGAGCTGGACCCAAACAAGAGGTCTTTGCGAGGCAAACCCCGCCACCTTCCCAGCTTGAGCGATCCATTCATACAGTTCACGCACGGCGAGCCAAGTACTTCCACAGCTGCACAGCAGAACAACAGTATTGGTAATATTGGTGAGAGGTTGGCCTCATTCCAGGAATCACTCGACAGTTATAGAACACCACAAATTTGAAGCATGGTTGCTTCCGCTACCATGAACGAATGGGACACGGAGTGACAGGAGTTTTTAGCATAGATCTAACATCAAGGTATCCATTGTCAATTTTACAGCGAAGGGGTCAGCCTGGTTGGCACAGCGTGGGAGTTGGGACAAAGCTAGTACGATCGAACGACCAATTGGGATTGTGCATATGTTAGCATGGATATGAGAATCCCAGAGCTGACGAAGATGGTTGTGATACATTTCATGTGCATAATGATTTTACGATTCACGATATGGAGGAAGGACACAAAAGGAAGGACCAAACGTTCAGCCTTAGACATTGCAATCAAATTCTCTTTGTTGATTCATTCATTTCCAATATGCACTTTAACGAACTTATGCTTCGGGACAGTATGAAGAAGGGGTCAGCTGTGCTGTAAGCTGTTCAAGCCGGGCCCACATTCAGCACTGCCACTGTCCATTCACATAGCTACCAAGCTGTTCTGAAGCGGTCCCTTGCACGACGCACATATCTTGCCCGCTTCCCAACTTCCGCGTCTCTACCATCTTCGTACACGATGGATACGTATAGTATAGTGCTTCTTCACCCACTCATACTCACTCACTCACTGACAAAAGAAAAAAAATGGTTACAGGCATGAAAACTTAGTTCAACACCCACAGCTGTCTATCTACCCACGCCCGTCATGAGCGCGGCAGCATCGCATCCCCCGTTCCCCTCTCCTCGAACCCAGCAGCGCCCTCGGTGGAGACACCGACAGCTCCAGGCTTAACGCGCAGAGTCTCGTCGCCAACTCCAGCAGCAGCAGCAGCAGCAGCAGCAGCGCTGTACACGATCGGATTCCGGTATCCGCCCTCCCAACTCGCGACCAGACTCCGTATCGCGCTCTCGGCGACCATGCGGCCGCGCTGGACATCGGCCTGTTCTGTCCCGTTCGGGACGTGCAGGAAGGCGACTTTGCCCAGGCTCTCTTGAGGAGCTTCGTCGACTGGCGACAGTGGCGCTGGCGCTGGCGCTGGCGCTGGCGAGGGTGAGGAGGTCGTTGCGTCGAGCCACCGCTGGACCAGACTGCACATGAGGATGAATTCGCAGAGGAAGCGGCCGGCGTCGCGCGAGAGTTTGACGACGACTGCCTTTTGCGCCGGCGCGGTCGTGCGCGTCACAGAAGGGGAGGGCATGTACGAGCCGAGGTTGAGGTCGAGGTTGAGATTGAGGTCGGGCCGCAGCAGCATGCCGTGCGAGGCCATCCACTCGCGGACGCCGGAGCTGGCGCGCTGCTGGGCCTCGAGGCGCACGGCGTCGGTTTCTGCGCCTTGTGCTGCGTCTGAGGGTTTGTCTTCACGTTCGTCTTTAGGCTCCTCTTCTTGCTGCTGCTGCTGCCGCTGCTGCTGCTGCCGCCGCAAGACCTCCCTTTCCCACCGTCGCAGCACGTCCTGCGGGTTCCAGCCTACATGCAGAACCTGGGGCACGTCTTGACGCTCCCAGACCGAGGACACGTGCTCGCCGGTCCCGTCGTCGACGTCCGAGATGGTGTAGCCCTCCCTGTGCGCGAGGGTCTCGAGCGTGTAGCTGTCGCGGCCGCCGGCCAGGCCGATGTGGAAGACGTAGTCGTAGTGCCGCTGTTCGGGGGTCGTGGCTGCGGCGGGGGTGAGCAGCGAGGGGATCAGGGTTGCGGTCGGGGTGTATGCGACGCGAACGGGGTCGGGGTAGGTGTGGATGATGATTTTGTAGGGCGTTGTGGTTGGGGGCCGGAGGGGGTCGAGGGTTGGTTCTTCTTGGTTGGACTGGTTTCTGAGCAGGGAGGAGGGGTAGTGTGGGTGTATCGGTGTGGCCTGTGGTGGTGGTGGTGCTTGTGTTGTGGAATCCTTGGGCTCAGACTCGGGTGGTGGTAGAGGCGAGAGCTCGGTGGGCAGGGACGATGCGATCAGCCATGATGGGTTGATGTTGAAGGATTTGAAGGGGCCGAAGCCTGTTACTAGCACGTGAATCTCTCGTATCTGTTGTGACTGTTCTTCTTCTTCTGGTGTTGGTGTCGTCTCCTCGGGGAGGGGCGTGCGAGGGCCTGCGTCGCCCATTGTGCTATTTCCAAGGTGTCTATATAGCAACGATCGTGCTGTCTCTTTGTGTGTCTCTCTCTCCCAGATTTAGGTCTGGTAATCCTCTTCTATTCTACGGTGCGGTCTATGCGTAATCAGAAGTTGCAGGTCGCTGTGATGCTGTTTTGTTTCCAAAAGTACGTTGTGATTCCATGCCACCCGCCTGAAGGTGCACGATTGCTAAAGTACGGCACGGTCTGTCAGCTCATACCCAGGATGCTTAAACTGTGCCATGTGCCCGGCGGATGCGCACGCCGGAAGTGTAAGACTTGGGGGTTGGGCACTGCCTACCCCGTAAGTCGCAAGTCTCACCTCGGTGCATCGTGTCAAGGTGGGCTTGACGCCACGATCGGCTATCGATACGGGGCAATGAGCACGATAACATCATGACCGAGCGAGGCGTAATGTACGCAATAACTATAGTCCTTCCGCTGAGCCGGTACCGGTGATGGTGAACCTCAACACGCGAGCATTAATTGCGTGGGTATCGTACTGTTCTGTGTTTGAAACATCATTTGCTTGCAACATCTGCCAATCATGTCTGCTAGCCAAAGGAAAGCCCCTCAAGAAATGCCTCCAAGCAATAATTCAGCAACTCCTCCAGCTCCTTGCTCAACGATATCATGTTCATCAATCCTGCCGCCTAGTCGGGTGTAATTCGACCTGGGCAACGACTCTATCGTCTAGCCTTCGCACTGTTCCCTGCACCCACCAGGCGCTCACATCGTCGGATCCCACCACGAAGGTCTCGTCCATTGCGCTCACCCTCTTTCTCTAGCCATTCCTCCATTGTACCTCGGATGCGTCGAAGCTCTCTTCGCACCTCGTCTTCCTTCTTGCTTCCGCCGTTGATGAGAGTGCTGAAAACATCCGTCCAGATGTCCTTTTCCCAGTACCGCTTGAAGTTCTCCCGAAGCTTCCATTCTTTTTTCTGACCGAGCCCACCCCCGCTGACAGAGACAGTCTCAATGTACTTGCCAAAGAGCAACGAGTGGATGACACCTGCAGCCCCGAAGAGATCGATCTCCCATTTCCATGGCTTGGCTTCGCGAATCTCAGGGCAGTCTGTCTCTTCCGCTTTCCAGTCCGCAATGAAGCGGGCTTCGGCTTTGAAGGCCCTTGTATCAATGCCTCGACCAAAATCGATGAGCGTCAACCCTTTCTTGTTCCAGCCATCATCGCCATGTCGACTGTAAGGAGCGGTAAGATCTGCCTCCGCATCAAGTCGGACCAGGCAGTTGTCAGCCTTCAGGTCGCCATGCAAAATGCCGACTTGGTGCATATCCTCCATTGTCCGAAGGAGCTCAATTGCGAGCCACATCGCTACAGGTTCTTCCACGCCTTCTGCTGTCTTGCCTGCCCGACTGTTCTCGAGTCTGCATGAATTGACTAGGTCCAGCAACGTACCCTGAGAGTGGTATTCTAGGACAAGATAACACTCGTCGCGGTATAGATGACACTCGTGCGCAAGCAGAATCGACTCCATCGCTCGGGAGCAGCGCCCAAGCCGAGACTTGAGGAGGTGTAAGATGTGGAACTCCCACGTGAGGGTCTTGGGCTCGTTCTCGGCTTTCAATGCCTCGACGACTTTTCGACCCTTTTGCGCTGGCACACCGGCATCGTCTTCATCATTCTCAGTGCTTTCAACAAGGTATACTGGAGCAAAAGCTCCTTCGCCGAGCTCACGCTTGACAGCATAGACACGGCTAGCACCCTCGAACTTTAGCAGTGGCGCCATCGACCTTGTGCTCTCACTGAGTGCTTTTCTCGGACTTGATTTCGCACTTGCCTTGGAAAGCTTACGAGCATATGCTCGGATCTGGCCAAAGTGGTTGAATGAGTCTCCTGCGTGGTCGAAGAAGCCCGAATATGAAGTCGGCGCAGGGTGTACGGTCTTCAGGATCTGGCTGATGACGCCTTCATCGCACGGGTTGCAGAATGCATCATGGATGATCGGGCCTTTGTGGACAGGTCGGTCTTCTTTCTTGATCGCCTCGACGACTTTTGCTGGACTCGCAGGTGTCCTAAAGCTGTCTTCCGCCGTTTGTTCATCTTCGTCCTTGTCTGTCGATGGTACCACTTTTGTTACGGGGAACAAGATCTTCTGGTTCTCGTCAAGAGGAGAGTGAGCAATAAGCTTTTTGGGTGAGTGGTCTTCCTCATCCTCCTCTTGTGTCTTTCTCTTTGCACTCGCGGGCCGAGGACTCTCGAGTAGGAGGTCAAGGACGTTGAGTTTCGAAGGACTTTCGACCTTCGCTTTACCGCTAGGTCTGCTGGGTGTTTTAGTGGTGGAGAAACGATTGTGGTATATCGTCGAAGCTGCCAACGAACTTTCGGTGCGCTCAACGATAGGTGTCATGAAAGGTAGCTTGTTCTGCGCGAGGAAGTCTGGATCACGGTAGGGTCGCACCGGCGTTGGCTCATAATCCACAGGGGGTATTGGCACATATCGAGGCTTTTCGGCTACCTCGACACGCTCTGGCTGAGAGGGCTCCGTGGGTGTGTCGATGTCGTCTGCAGCGTCTTCCTCGTCATCACTGAGGACGATTGGTTCGTCTGCACCGCCAGCTATGCGGGCGATGGCCATTGTGTCGAGCTCGCCAAAGTCTTGGTTGGCAATGTTTGCAATTGCCATGGTGTCGAAGCCATCTTGGCTCTGGTCTTGGCTCGCAGACATGTTTTCGGTGTTGTCTTCACTATCATTTCGCTTATGCTTTGCAGATCGAGCTTTCTTCGCCAACATCGAGATTTTGCCCGTGTTTAAGTCTGACCATGGAGAAGCATCGGTATCGTCGGGACCGAACGAACGTACAGAGCCGATGGTCTCATCGTCGAATTCACTGTTAGTGGTCGACATTCTGCCAGCGCGGGTGTTTTCACCAGCAGTGCTAAAAGTGTCATCCTCGAAATCCGTGTCAACACCACTCTGAGTTTCGTCTCTCTCTTCGTCTTTCGAGGCGTTGTTGTACATGTCATAGATGTCGTTGTGCGCAGCCTTGGTGTTGATTGTCATGGTAGGCTCTGCTGACACCTTTTTGCGCATCTTTGGCTTGCTAGGGGAATCAGTCCGCAGCTTGACAGTTTGTGTTTCCTGTTTGACTTCTCTAAGCTTCATCTTTTTCTGCTTTGGTGCCTTGTTCTCCTTGAAGACTTCTTGTGATTGTGTCGATTCGGCGGTATCCAGTCTCCCAAATGTGCTGGTCAGATTTTCTAGATCTTCTGGTTCTTTCGATTTGTACCTGCCGTCTACCACTGCCTTGGAATTTGCGTTGTCCTTCAGCACGGGAATTGGTCTCCTCCAACTCATGCCAGTCCATCCTCGTTGTAGTGCTCTCAACTCTTCAAAGCTGAACTCCTCCCCATCCTCAGTATATACTGCATCCATGTTCACGAATACCCGCTCCGAACGGCCGGTTCGGGGATTAACGACAGGCTCTGGTTGTCTTGAGGACGATGACTTTCTTGATCCATTCTACTGAAGCGAATGCGCAAGGCACATGATTAGTCCTGAGCTTGTAAATACAGAGCATCTGATCGTCAGCGAGAAAGACATACCGGATCTTTAAACACTTCCATCTTAGTTGCAGCGCCCATCCTCTTGCCTGCCTTCAGCGTTTGACCAGCCCAAGGCTGTGCTTCGATAGTGTTCTCCTTCTTCCTCTCTTTCATGGAGCCAATGCTGTCCCAGCCATTGGTGCTCGACGTTACAGGTGGAGGCGCTTGTGCATCGGCATCGGAAAAGATGGCCATCTTGGGCTTCTTCGGCTTCGATGTGCTCGATGAGGTCGCCTTGGATTGTTGCTGAGCTTCTTCCGCAGGCGCAGGTGCGAAGGGATCCATCTTGGCGGCCAGGGCTGCTCGCATTCGGGGCAGCGCAGGAGACGAAGGTTCATTGTCCGTTGCTGGCCGCGCTGCATATCTCTGTTGAAACTGGTTGTACTTCCTCATCAATCGTTCCGCCGGTCTTGCTTCTCGTTCCACGCCTAGGCTGTAGACCTCATCCGCCTGATTCCACCTCCCTGCACCCTCTAGCCAAGCAGCAAACTCTTCGTAGAACAAAGCCAGCTTTTCGCCAATCTGGTGGCGCGCAAGAAACGCGAAGGTCTCACGGGGGGTATCGGAGAAGAACTGGATGTAGAGCAGCCATAGTTTGAGGTTTCTCACGTCGTTCTTGTAGTCGGGCGAATTCAGGAATGTCTTGGTCGCTCGCTCAAGCAGTGGGCAAAGCTGCGACTGCGGTGTCGATTGTGCCGAGGGGTAGGCATTCAGCGTCCATTTCACATATCCTGCAACTCTGTCAGACTGACCGCGCAGCTTCCACTCTCGGGCTGACGCGTGTACTTACTGTCGAAGATATCAAGCGGGTCGTCAGCTTCCGCTATCGAGGCCAGCTCTTTCTCATATTCTTGTCGGATCGCGTCGTTCAATGTCTTGGTCTCCTCGAGTGTGACTTCATTTCCTGGACCTGTGCCGCGGGGCGACAAGATTCTCGCCAGTTGTGAGGCTGATCTACCTCCTTTAAGCTGCTGGATGTTCTCTTTATGCTCTTCTATCAAGTCGAAATTGATGAGCTCGTCAGATGACAATGCCATGTTACCGTAAGCTATCGTCTAATTCTGCTCTATGCAAGAAGTAACATCGGTATGCAAAGTATGTTGTTCAAGCGAAGACGACGATGCTAGGCTAATTTGAGGGTACAGGCCTCGGTCGTGCAACAACAAATAGATGGAGGATAGTGGATCCAGTATTATTCTGTTTCTGTAAGCCGAAGACAGTGTGATTTGAAGGTTTGAGGGGGCGCTGGTAAAGAATTAGGGCGATCTAGGTGGTAGCGGCCGCCTAAAACCAGGACACAATTACTTCGTAAAACCGTCATTTACGCAACTCAGGATTCCGAGTCTATCTCCTCGGTTGGCAGGACAACCACACGCCATTGCTCGAACACGCAAAGACCATAGGGCCTGTTTCGGACCTCTAGTGTTTGCACACCAACCTGACAGATATTTGAACAGCATGTCTGCGACAAAACCACGATACGTGTATTGTGCGAGATGATAGAGGACATTTCCTCTGGACCACGCCAGGCAAATTACTGTGTCGCTCGTGCTTCAGTGAGTATTAGACGAGGAGTGGTGTGCCAGCTCTATAGTTTGCCGCAAGATTTAACATATCACTTGGAAGAGTGTGAACTAGTGTAGACGTATTGAAGGTAGAGCAAGATTGTTGAGTAGTCACTAAGACTGAATACTAGGTTGATGGCAACACTTCGTTGCTAGCATAGGTTGTATGACCTGACATGACCGAAAGGTTCTTGGCAGTCCGGCACGAAGAGATCAGGCCCACTGTGTGTTGAGCGAAGTCAGCATCACCATCGCACTGCTTGCCTGCGCAGCAAGTGTCGCTATCGCCAATTTAAAGATCCAAACATTGAGAGATTTTGTTGGTCGAGATCGAAGTAGTCCAGGAGCACGTCATAGCATCGAAAGGAAGACTGGATGAGCGAGAATGACTTATACGTGTCTCCCGTACTGGCCTTTCGCCCTATTTGGGCTCATTGAGCCTACGTTGTTGTAAGTGCTCCAGCGAACTGAATCTATCGCAGCTGATCGAGACAGGGTGTGGGCATATTTCGTTGCAATTACTGATCCTCGACGCTTCTATGCCGACCAAGCACCAAATCACCCCATCACCGCAGTAGCCTTCACGCCCCAAGCCCAAGCCCTGACCTTGCAGGTGGGTAACGTGCTACTGCTCCTCGCGGCCATCGCCGTCATCTGTTGTTGGACTCGGCACCGTGAGATTGCCTTTGGGTACCTGGTCGTTGTTGCGCTTGCAGATTTTGGCCACATTTACGCATCGTACTGTGCCGACCCAGCTTACTTTTGGGACGTTGCCCGATGGAATGGTGTGATGGCGGGTAATGTTGGAGTAAGCGCGTTCCTGAATGTCAATAGGTGGCTGACGGTATCGGGAGTGTTTGGGGATATCAAAGTAGATGCAGATGCAGGACATGAAAAGAAAAGTGCTTGAGATTGAATATATTCTTCACGTCACCAACTCTCTTGGGACATCTCTAGTGAGCATATTCCTTGTTATCAAGGTTTCTTCGGACAGGCCTGAGGGTCATTGCCTCTACACCTTGTCCCTCCTTCCCATATCAGAAGTTGTTGCGCCCTCTGCGCTTTACACGGTCTCTTCCCCACAAGCGAATTTGCACATGGCGGACATCAAAGATGTATCTATGCTTGGCCAGCGGCTTGCATTGCGCGTCTTCGGTCACGCTCCTCAGCAATGGACAACTATGGTGAGGTTAGATGCTGATCAGAAAAAGAAACGGAGAATGACATACCTTAACACCCTTGCCCTTTGGCAGACTGACCCATGGCTTCTCCTTGCCGATGATGAAGACGTTGCTCTCTCGGGTAGCGAAGGAGTTGTCGATGGCGTCCTTGACGTGGACGATGTTGAAGCCACCGTCGTGTCTCTCTCTGTGAGTGATGACACCGACTCGACCCATGTTGCGACCACCAGTAACCATAGCGATCACACCAGTGTCGAATCGGATGAAGTCAGTGATCTTGCCGGTTGCAAGATCGATCTTGACGGTGTCGTTGACCTTGATGGCTGGGTCTGGGTATCGGATTCTAAACATCCATCAGCATTTGCGATTCTAATTTTTCCAACCAAACATTGATCCAACGTCTGATTGATACAGTCGCGACTTACGTGCGTGCATCATGCGTGACCAAGAATGGGATTCCTCCTCGACCAAGTTGTACTCTCTTCACCTTGCCGAGCTTGTATTCTGCCTCGGCGGCCTCAATTCGGTGAACAGCGAATCGGCCCTTGGTGTCGTAGATGAGTCGGAAGTTCTCGCCAGTCTTCTCGATCGAGATCACATCCATGTAGCCGGTTGGGTAGTTCGAGTCGGTTCGTACTTTCCCGTCGACCTTGATGAGTCTCTGCATGACAATCTGGGTGACTTCTCGGCCATTGAGGGCGTACTTCAGTCGGTTTCGAAGGAAGACAATGAGAGGAAGGCAGTCTCGCTGCTTGTGAGGACCGGGACTGCACGCACATTGTTAGTTAGGCTGTTGGTGCGATGTGCGATATTCTGCATTTGTCGCAACTCACGATGCTTTTGGTGCATAAGCACCGGACAGCTTGTCAAGCAGCCAGTGCGATGGCGCTGACAGACGCTTCTGGTGCTTCTTTGGACCTCGACCCATCTTGACTGTGTGATCGGTATATGGATTGAATGAATGTCGTGGTTGTCAGCTAGAAGTTGCACAGTAAATTGTGTGCTTTACCGAAAAGTTCCTGCCAAGGAAGACACTAGTCCAAGATCGGTGGTTTATCTTGCCTCAGGCATCAATACTGAATGCCAAGTGCGCCGACAGACCCTCGACACTACCACGTATATCAACTAGAGGCAACTAAGACAGAACACGCGAAGAAGTTCAATGGGCTTTGGCCGTTTGTTTCTATGGTTTTCTAAACACCTCATATCAAGCCCTTCAACACGGCAGCCTCTGCGTTCAGTATCGATGAACCTGCTGCCCCTATCACGGTATTGTGACTGAGTGCAACGAATCTGATATCGAAATATGCCCCTTTGGCAGTCTCTCGGACTCTTCCAACGCTCACAGCGTAACCCCCGGACAGGTCGCGATCGAGTCGCGGTTGCGGTCTATCTGGCTCATCGAAAACAACAATGGCTTGCTCTGGAGCCGACTTGCAGCCAAGCTTTTGTGCCTCCGAGACATAGTCTCTCATGGCTGTCTTGACTTCTTCAGCGCTCGGGATGTTCTCCCTGTTCTTGAATCGGAGCGAGACGCAAGCTGTGTGACCATCTATAACAGGTACCCTCGTGCACGTAGCACCAATGGTGAGACCCTTCTGCTCCTCGAACGCCGTAGCATCGCTGTTCAGTGCACCTAGGATTTTCTGCGCTTCGTTCTCAAGCTTGTCCTCCTCGCCTGCTATGTATGGCACGATATTGTCGATAATGTCAAGGCTTGGCACTCCTGGGTAGCCCGCTCCAGAGATAGCTTGTAGTGTGGTGACCTCGACATCCTCGACCAGACCAAACTTGGCTTGAATAGCTGCGAATGGGATCACAACCCCGATAACGGCACAGTTTGAGTTGCAGACGAGGAAACCCTTCTTCAGGCCGAAATGCTGTCTCTGGTGATGCACAAGATCTAAATGGTTGACGTTCACTGTTGGAACCACCAATGGGACTTTAGGGTCTTTTCTGTAGTTCTTCGCGTTTGAAAAAACTGGTATCTCTGCTTTTAGAAATTCCATCTCTGCCACACAGTTAGCCACGCCCAGTGCCAGTTGGCTCTCACTGACCGAGATCACCAGCGACGTCACTGTCTAGCCCCGAGAAGACCAGGTCACAGTCTTGGAAGTTGCTTGCTTTGCATTCCCGAACCTCGAGATTGGCAAGCTCCTTCGACATCGGTCTCGCTTGCTTCCATCGTACAGCATCCTTGTAGAGCTTGCCCGCCGATCGAGAAGATGCCCCAACAGCGTGGAGGCTCAGTGTTGGATGGTCAGCAAGTAGCAGGATGAAACGCTGTCCTACAGAACCAGTCGCGCCAAGCACACCGCATTTCGTCTTGCCCGAGCTTGCCATGGTGTCGAGTCTTCGCAGTATCTGCTGCTTTAGCTGTAAACGACAACAGACAACTTGGTCTTCTCTGGTAGTTACTGTAAGAAGCAGATGTTAACGTGACACTCCCGACGAAAGTGTAGGACAAAACGTGTGTCAGTCTCTTTGTTGAGTCATTGCCTGAGGAAATTTTTATTCCGCGAACTTTCCGTCGTGCGGCCAGGCCGTTGACTTCCTGCTTCTACAACATTTATGCTATACGCTTGACATGTGTTCTCAGCCTACGATAGGTTGCAAGGAACGAGTGCACATGCAGGACAGATCACCTGCGTACTACTGTTGAAGACCATGCTCAGGATGACTGTGCGCACGCAAAAGGCCATGCTGACACTTTGTAATGCAGAGCTCAGCCGCAGACCCTATTGGCGCGAATAGCCCTCAGGAACCCACGGCAGCCACGCGAAACAGACGCCATTCCCCAAACGCAGACCACTTCAGATCACATACCGTACGTGCCTTGTAGCAACTTCAGCTCTTTTCCATCTGCATCGTCGACGTCAAACGATAGTACTGTACGAACACGTTCCGATCCTGGAGTCAACGCGATAGCTAGCACGTGTCAACAACGTCTTCGACAATCACTCCTCAAAGCCATTACCACGAGCAATAGATCATTGCAGCCATCGCATCGCCGGAGCTTTAGTGGCTTGAATGCTAACAGTATGTTCCGAGTGTCGACAGCGTGAGCGATATGCTGGGCTGAGACTTGAAAACCTACCAGCGCAATCGAGTAACAGTATAGCGTTTGTAATGGCCTTAATATGGACTCCGTGGGTTGTCCTTGTGCAGAAGCTAGTCTGCGTTGCACTATTCCCACTTCCAGCTGCAGGTCCTGCGCTAACAATAGTCGCTCCTGACATTGCATATGGATGACATAAAAAGTCAAGCATACAATGCAAAGGACAATCAGAGTCAGAACGTCGAGCGCATCAGATCACACCGCCAATAGCAGGCACGACCTGAAAGCGAGTTTCTGACTAGGCGGGACCTGGTCGCCGTTTGCTTGCTTTGCAACCTTGAACGACTCTCGGTCTATCTGATCTGCAGTTGAAACCAACGCGTGCCGCTGCTGTATGAGATCAATAAACACATACGGCTTAACCTCACTCACTGCTCTCAAACGTTTGTCACTTCATCTCAGACTGATCATCTCACGCGTATAGGTTCTTGCCAAGACCGCTAGTGCAGCGGCTTCGACTTCACCCTCTCGAATACTAATACTAGTCTTCAATTGCTCCCATCTAATACAAACACAATGCAGCAAACGAAGTACGTTTGTAACAACAATATCTGCTCTTGACCAGATGCAGATCTGTCCTTCGCCGGTACATCTTCAATGACGCTGATGGGTGTAGAGCATCGCGAATATGGCAGGCAACTCGCGCAACCCTCCTGCAATGGCCCCCGGACATTTCTTCAGCAGTGTGCCGCAAGCTCAGAATCAATTGAACCAACAAAACCGAAATTGGCAGACGTGGTCATCGTTAAGGCTGCGAGTTACCAATCTACCTCCGAACACCTCAACTCGCTTGATCTATGATAATTTCTCTCAGTATGGAAACCTTGTCCGGATCCTCATCCATGAAACGCGTCAAGGTGATAGATCGAGCCTCGCAGAGATCGATTATGAGCCTGTACCACCGAGAGCTTTCTGGAGCAGGGAGGTTCCATTCGTAACACCACATGCACATTACAATGTTCGTGCTGCACTAGCACGTAGCCAGCGGGTAGATCATCTCATACCCAGCCCAGTCGACAAGGATGTGAAGTATGAGGAAAAGCAGGAAGTCATTGGAGATTGTCTGGATTTTGGTGTATTGTCAAGTCCTGAGCTCATGACGGTCATGACGACTTGTCCTCAGGTCAATGACAACAGCCCACGACTTGTCCTCAACCTTCACAGGAAAGAGATCGAAATTCACTTCCCTTTTGTCCAGACGTCCAACAATGGATCCAAGGCACGGAAGTTTCGCTTTCACATTGCTCTGGATGACGAGTTGAGTATGTGGCGCCTCGACGACAACACTTTGGTGCTCCACCTATCAAAGCCACCGTGGTATTCCAAGCAATTGGTAGAAGCTATCTCCAGGTCTCACAGCGCAGATGCCCGTATGTGGAAAATCGAAGATACATGGGCTCGACAGACCGACGTGGTGGCTTACACGCCGACCTACAGTGAACTGAACAGCAATCCTGTAGCTCTACCCAAACACCTGAACACTATCAACATCTTCAGATGGACCACATTTCGCTTTCATATGAAGGGTGACGCAGTGAACAACAAGATATCAGAGCAACTGCTGAATGCTTTGCGAGACTGGAATGTCACGGTCAGAGATGGCAAGTCTTTCGATGTCGTCCTGGCGGAGCCTGGTCTCGAGAGAGCTACCTGGCATCTCATTAATGGCACACATGATAGTGAGGGGCGTGCTACGCTAGATCAGCAGCTTTCTCGTGTACAACTGCCATTTCCCGTGAGATACCAGCTGGAAGTATGTCTATCTCATGGCTGGCTTAGTGAATACTCCATCACGCCTGCTTTCTTGGAACAACTCATGGAACGGGAAGCCCAAGCTAGACAGGCTTTGGTATATGTTGCCACGAATCGTAAGCGCATATTCGACCCTATGTCTATTTTCACAGACATACAGTATTCGAAGCCTGTACGTGCAAAGCGCTTACCTGACAACTGCGCTGAGATTTACTCCGCTACCGTCACTGCGACCGGTGTCTTGTTCCATACACCTAGCGTTGAGATAACAAACAGAATAATACGCAAATACAAGTCACAGGTACACAGATTCCTCAGAGTGCGGTTCGAAGACGACAGTTACCGCGGCCAGACGAGGCTATACGCGTCGCCTAACAATAAGATGATCATGATCTTCGACCGTGTCAAGCGAGCCTTGAGGAATGGTATCAAGCTCGGAGACATCACGTACGATTTCCTTGCTTGGGGTAACTCGCAACTACGCGAACATGGTGCTTATTTTGTAGCGGCCTCCGCTGGCATGAACGCTGACACCATACGTGAAGAGATGGGGTCGTTCAAGGAAACGGTCGTGGCGAAGAAAGCGGCCCGAATGGGTCAATGTTTCTCGACAACAAGGCCAGTTCGTCTACCCTCCATGCAGAAAATCGAGGAGAAAACTCTTATCCCAGACATCATACGGAATGGATACAATTTTACCGACGGAGTCGGGAAGATCTCTGAGGTGGCGGCTTATCTAGTCAGTAACGAGCTTAAACTCAAAGGCAAGCCTCCTTGTCTCTTTCAATTCCGACTTGGTGGTTGCAAAGGGGTACTGGCAGTATCCAAAGACGTTCCTGGAATCGGCATCCAGATCCGCGACAGTCAGTTCAAATTCAACTCTCTGTCTGGTGAGCTGGAGATCATCAGGTGGGCAGAATACTGGCAGCCGTATCTCAATCGTCAGATTATCATTTGCCTCTCTCAGCTCGGCGTGCCTAATGCTGTCTTCCAACGCATGCAACAAGAGGCAATTGATGCTCTCGAGCAAGCCATGTACGATGATGGAACGGCGTCACAAGCCTTACGAAGCAATGTCGACCCAAACATGATGACGTTGAGCATATGTGAGTTGGTCGATGCTGGCTTTCGAGCGGTCCAGGAGCCTTTTGTGTCGGCACTGCTACATTTGTGGCGAGCATGGTCGCTCAAATATCTTAAAGAGAAAGCCAAAATTCCAGTGAGACAAGGAGCATTCGTGCTCGGATGCGTTGACGAGACCGCTAACCTGCGAGGTCATACAAGCGTTTGTCCGAGTGGCGATGTTGAAGAAATTAAGCGAGATCCGACCTACTTGGACCGGCTGCCAGAGATCTTCATCCAGGTCGAAGACATGTACACAGGCCAACGCAAAGTCATTGACGGCGTCTGTATATTGGCTCGTAACCCATCCCTCCATGAAGGCGACATTCGTGTCGTTCGAGCCCGCAACGTACCAGCACTGAACCACATGTGCAACGTCGTGGTCATGCCACAAACGGGCGACAGAGATTTGCCCAGCATGTGCTCTGGTGGCGATCTTGATGGAGACGACTATCTAGTCATCTGGGATAAAAGCCTCATACCGAGAATCTGGAACGAGGTACCATTTCACTACACACCAGACAAACCAAAGGAGGTATCCAGCGAGATCACAACGACCCACCTCATTGACTTCTTCCACAATTACTTGAGATTCGACGCATTGGGCAAGATAGCTCACGCTCATCTTGGAGCTGCTGATGCCCTCGACGGCGGTGTCAAGAATGAAATCTGTCATGAGTTGGTGTGGCTTCATTCCAGAGCTGTCGACTACCCCAAGACCGGTGTAGCTGCGAAGCTGGAACCCCGTCTGGAACGTGATAGATGGCCACACTTTATGGAAAAGAAAGGCAAGTCCTATAGGTCTACCAAAGTTTTAGGCCAGCTTTACGACTCCGTAGAGAAAGTCAAATTTTCACCTGATTACGAGCTGAGCTTCGATGAGCGGATTACGAATGCGTGTGATACGTCGAAAGAGTTGCTTGAAAGTCTTCAAGCGATCAAGCGTGACTATGACAGCTCGCTTAACCGCATCTTGAGTCAGCACAGCATTCAAACAGAATTCGAATTGTGGAGCACATTTGTCTTGGACCACAGCAAGAAACATCAGGATTATAAGTTTCACGAAGAGGTTGGCAACCTATCGAAAAGCCTGAAAGAGCAATATTACGAGCTATTGTCCGACGTTGCTGGTGGCAGAGACTTCGAGCATTTGGCACCAATCGCAGTGGCTGCGTATAAGCTAACCCAGTACCAATTGGAGCTCGCGATAGTGGAAGCGAGGACCAAACCCGAGAATAGTATTGAGGAAACAGCACCAATGCCGTTCATCAGCTTCCCTTGGTTACTGCAAGAGACTCTGGTCAAAATTGCAATCCTTGCTGACGAATCCAAGCCGCGGAAGACCACTGCAATCGTAGAGAACGGTCAGGTCATCGAGCAACGTACAGACATGTTTGTCAATTCCGAAGGCAACGGTACAGTACGGCTGCCAGATATCTCTGAGCTCACTCTCGGGTCCAGCAAACTTTCACGGCATCTGCCCGACCCTCTGTTGGCAGAGTTGACTACATCTGAGGTTCAAGCCGGCCATAAAGCCAGCGACGGCGCTCAAGTGGACTCGCCGATACCTGACACTGGCATCGGCAACAAGCTTTCTACAGAAACACTGGATACAGACCGCAATTGTGCCGCAGATCTGCCACAGACCAGACTATCCAGCTTTAGCGATGCGGACATCAAAGACGCCTGGTCGGTCGTAGGAAAAGAAGCGGAACTGCCTTCAGGATATTCTTCGAGTGACCAGGCCGGGAGAATCCATGCGAAAGACGATGTTTCCACGTACACAGCGCTAGGAGCCAACGATCTGACTCCAGTTGATACCAACAATACTTCTGGCGACAGACCCCTACAGCAGACTGCTACTGCATCCCCTATCAACAACGAGCCCAACGATCGACCGCTGGTATCGCTATCGTCTCCTTCAGGTGGGCCTCACGATTTCACTCTCGCCACCACCGCGAGAATGAATAACATGACAGAGACATGCTTCTACTGGAAGAATGGTCGCTGTGGTAATCCGGAAGATCAGTGTAAGTACGCACACCACAACATGGGCGCTGAGCCTCGAGCAAAGCAGCAGATAACCTGCTGGTTTTGGATTACGAGGAGACAATGCACATACAGTGACCAAGGGTGCAAATATGCTCACCGCGACACGGGCGTTACCATCACTCCTCCTGATTTCCCAGTCGTGGGTCAAGTAGTATCGACGAAAGCTGCTGCAGGTTTGGCTCGAAACTATGCTTCTAAGAGAAGAGCCGTACTGAGTCCAAGCAAGCGAGCAGTTTGTGGTGGTACAGATGACGAAGACGCTTTCGAGCAATCACCTACTGGGTTTGGTAAACGAAAGTTCACTCATGCCAAGAGGACAATACAAGTCGAATCCGACGACGAGGAAGAGGTGCGAGAACCTCCTGTTTCGGTGCAAGAAAACGCTAGCGGAGAACGAAGCCAGTCCCACAGATCTAGTGCGCGGGCTGCTGAGTATCCTTCCGCCCCACAGAAGCCTCGACCGTTCGCCTCGACGGGTGAGCCCATCGACCTCCTGGGGGACGATGTGCCACACATGGACGGCTACACGCCTCTGGTGAAGAGTACAAACGCTACCGTCAATAGCATGGATGGCGCAAAGAAGACTCCGCTCCAGCCGACAGGTGTGTCGCTCGATGTATCCGCAACAACACCGCCAACTGCAAATGAGAACCATGAGACGTCTTCTGTATCAGCACTTGTCCAGAACAGAGAACCAAAGTTGTCCATCCAGGACCGTTCCAATGCATCCTCTACACCAGAAATTCAAGCCAACAAGCAAGACGACCTTGAACACGTCTCCGGTCAAGACCCGAAGATGGTTTTTGGTGATCCGCTACTATACGGAGACGACATCGAGATCGATGAATTGTCCGACTAGCCAGAAGACAATATTGAATGGCACAAGGCGTCGCGGATGCCGCAGGTACGCGAGAGCAGCATGGCACCTTAGCACAGCATACATAGCGTTTAGGAAAGAGTACTGCAGCGCATTGCATGGCGCACGAATCAAAAGGTCACAATACGACAGGCAGGCAGGGAAGAAAGTAGGAGGCTCGCATAGGACATAGCAAGAACCAGAGACGCTGTACATTAGACGCGATACCTAGCTAGCCACCCACATCACAGCTCGACAACATGACTTGGAAGCTGCAGAAAGCAGTAGAGATAAGAGATTCTCCAAGTGATTCGTTCTCGATCGTGTTGCCCGTCCTTGATCTTCCAGCTTCATTCAGATTTCCCCGCACCCCTTGTGTTCCTTGTTGCTGCAGCTTTCTGTATCCGTCGGTCCGGTCATGGTGACTGCTTGCCCATTCCCCGTCCATTCCGTCCATTGGAAAGACGGTGCCGAGACCGTTCGGCTGGGCTGGGCTGGGCCGGCAACTCGCTGCTCGCCATGGAACGGAATGCGTACCGTGTCTACCTCCTCTGCCGAGACAATGCCAAGACATATCGACGGAACGGAAGAGAAGAGAAGTGCGCTACTGTGCTTGTGTTTCATTTCGTAGCTGTGCGAACGCTCAAGCGGTTGCGCTAGGCGCTACTGCCCCCAAGAACATAGGCCGAAAACACGAGCACAACCGCGTCATACGTTCTGTCTGCCGACACGGCCCTAGATCCAGCGTCACACCTGCCGTTCTTGGGTGCACCCTGACGTGCCCTTCCCTTTCCCAACCCTGCGCGAGACTTCGCGTTTGCGCTCTTACGGTCATGTGAACCTTCCTTTCTCGCATCGGGATTGCGCCCATCTCGGTTTGTAATTACAGTCTCGCTGCATTCCGGTGTCTTGCTATTTCTGACCGTGTAGCGTAACGGTCCGTTGTCTGCACTGCCACGTTGTAGGAAACCACGGGCGGGCTCGTCTACAGGGGCCGGTAGCCGGCGCTCCTTGCAACCGGTTGCCACTGATCCTGTCGAAGCTTCCATGTTGGTCGTAGTCACGAGGCTTCATTGAGCTTATGACTGCGTTGTGCATTGTCCTGTCCCTTTGACCACTGCTGTTGGATATCGGATCCACACCTTTTCGTAATTCATCATTTCCGGTCTCAACTTTTGCGCTGTCAACCGCTATTTTCATTCTCTGGAGCAACTTGCTCTGGTCTTTGCTGCTGCACCTGCGCACCCTGATACATCGACAAACCCATCCCGGCACTCATATTTGCCAGACCCTGCGGCATCTGGTTACCATCCAAAAGAATGCTCGTGTTCAGGCTTGAGTTGCCTTTGTCTCTCACGTGGACTGTGTCAGCCAAAGCTGGAAAAGCAGCCGTGAACATAGGGCCTAGTGTCCAGTTGTCGAGGCGGTAGATGTGGCGCTCGAAAACTGGGTTGATTATTGGATCCTCAGGGTCGCCCGTACTGATGAGGCAGTCGTGTGCTTCGTATGGCCAGTTGACACTTAGTCCCGAGGTGAACGGGAGGAACCAGGTCTCGAACGGGTAGTCGGCATGGTTGTGCACCAGCTTGTCTCTCATGCGTGGCCATGGAAGGTGATCCATCCAGGCAGGGTGGGGTGAGAAGAGTTGAGAGGGACGAGGAGTCAACCAATCAGGAAGACGCTCGTAGTTTTCCTGAGTAGGATAGACCTGCCAACGCATATAGATGAACATGATGAATGTTGTGGCGACTTGCTCGGGGAGGCCCGAGATGTTGGGAAACTTGGAGATTATGTCTGTCATCAGAGTACTCAGAGGGTCGGACGGCTTGTGAACGGCAGAAAGCTTAGTGGTGTTTTGGCCGAGGCTTGGAGAAGAGGTGGAGGAAGGAGTTGTGGTGTGGGTTGGGTTTAGTAAATTCGAGATGGATGGGTAAGCAGGCGAGGTGTAGGCCGGCGTTTGGCTTGAGCCAGAGGAGTGGCTGGGGTTGGCTCGCCTCTCTCGTTGGAAGTCGAGGAGAATGCGGTCCAGGGGGCAGGTGGGTGGACAGTTCTTGGGCAGCATGTTCCACGCGTGTGTAGTACTCTGGTTTTGTCTATCGGCGAAGGAAGGGTAGGAGGATCGGCTCTCAGGAGAATTCCGCCGGTTGGACGCGGCTGGCGCGAAGACGTGATTGCTAGGTTGAGCGGAGTCGATGAGGAAGCTGAAGTTCAGTCTTTCACCGTTCTCTGATAGCTCGTGGCTCCGCTGCATGGTTTCCCTCTGGTTGTCCAAGGCGACGCGTTGATTGGCCCATGACTGCGTGTCCTGAGTGGGATCTTGCTCGGAGGAGTGGTACGGACTCGAGTACCTGCTTTGAGCTGTCACTGTCGGGACAGACCGCGGATGGGCAGCGTTCATGTACTGGTCTTGCGGGAACAGATTGACCTTATTTGGCTGACCGAGCGCAGCCTGAACATTGTGCTGGGCAGCTTGTGCCAGATCTGCAATGGAGGTCGAGAGAGACAGACTGGGGTGTATGTTGCTGTTGTTGCCGGTCCCGACGGCGTTGGTGTTGGCGCTGGCGGTTTCGCCTGAGAGGGGATGAGCGCCGAGGAGAGGTTGTAGGATGGTTATCACCGAGGCCAACCGTCGGCGTATGTCTTCATTCTCGGCCAGAACAGCGTCTCTCTGGCGGATGATGGACTGTAGCTCCTGGTATGGTTGTTGTGAAGTCAACTCGCGGATCTCGCGCTCGAGCGACTCGATCTTGTCCTTGGTGCGCTCTCTGATGGCTCGTTGAGCCTCGCGGTCATTCGCACGCTTCTTCTCGAGTTGTTCGGGCGTGAGAGTCGCAACACCGCGGCCACTCGCCCCTGCGGTTTTCCGCTTCTTGCTCTGGTTCGAGGGTGTCTCATCCTGATGCAAGTCGTCAAGACCGAGTTGCGGACTGTTCATGACTTGGAAGAGGAGCGATACACTGCTTGATAACTAGCCACTTACGCGAGTCAGTCAGCATTGTGTCGAGTAATGTTTGGCAGCACGAGGCCAAGCACGAAGTCATGCTGCGCCGTCATCGCCTCCCATTCGCGGTCACCGCCGGCTCGGACCCACTGTGGCTTAGCGTGGTTGAGTATAGGTAATGCACTTCATCTTGCAGTGGAAGGACGGCTCCAACTCTGGCGGGCAAACAACAAACAACACCAGACTGCGAGTTCCCTCTGTCGTGGGACAGCTTTCTACTAAATACATCTATTTCGAGAATCTGCCACTGTCTGAGCATCGATTCAACCACTTCGCCAAAGAGAATGCCAACACTTGTCCGTGGCATCGATGTGCTGAAGCTGTCCAGCGTCATCTGTAACTATGTTCTATGCAACGAAAATACCTAGCCCACCCTACTCTCCAGGCAATTCTACAAGCACACTCGGACCTCGCCTCGTTATGCTGAAATCCCAGAAAGTCGGACATAAGAACACACACTATGCGAAGTCGTTAAATGTTGATGGTCGTAATGTGAGCAAGCGACATCTACGGTATTGGTGCTCAAGATGGCGTCGTGATAAGTATCTCCGATCTCGAATCGAACATGTGGAGCATCACCTCTGCCACCAGATTAGTATCGTTCCGTGCTTGATGGCATCAAAGACATACCCTTCTTCCTCGACCTCCAGTGTGGACTTGCGCCATCTGCGGGCTATATCCGTACATCTGTTGTTGTACACTATTCGATCCGTACCCGTAGGTATTGCTTTGCATGCCCTGCTGATTGTATGCCTGCGCATATGGTCCGTTGTTGATCATCGGACTCATCTGCGCCTGATAGGGCACCGGCGATGCAGACTGGTTTTGCATTCGGAAGTCCACCGCCGATGGTGGTGTGCTGTATCCCGAGAAGCCGTTGCTCCCGAAAGCACCGTGGTTTCGCGCTCCCGGTGTGTTGTAGCCTTGAAATTGTGCTTGCGGGTTCATCTGCTGCTGATATGGCATGGTCCCATAGCCTTGTTGTTGTCCTTGGTAACCGTTCACGCCATAAGTTTGATAGCCATACGAATCAGATGAGTTCGTGCGCACAGGTGTCATACCATTGTCCATACCATTCATGCCCGTCATGTAGCTGTTGAACTGGTTGTTCCCTGCTTGAGACATTGGCCTCGACCCCGGATGACTGTGTCCGTAGCCCGAACCCATTTGAGATGATCGAGAGGACAGTCCAACTTCATCCATCAAGCGCTTGTACCCTTGGTTTGGCTGGGCTTGGATCCGGACAAGGACGTCCGAAACATTATGGGTAACGTCTGCTCTCATGCTCTCATCCAGGAATGGTGAAGTCAGCACTTTGAACACGAATGTCACGCCCGAGCTCTGGTCGTTGAGAATCTGCTCAAGCACTGTATCACCAGAGCTGAAGAACAACGCCTTGAGTATGACGTCCCGAGCATCTGGCTCGTTGCGTTGGTTGACCACTTTCAGCACAGTCAAGTAGGCAACCTTGTGGGTGCACAACTGTACCAGATGAGGAACGAGGCGCGGCGCCAGGACAGAGCGTCTGTTGGGGAATGTGCATGTGTCCAGCAACCAAGTCAGAAGGAGAGCACCGTTGGTGTTGGTTGCCAGCTGAACGCTGTTCAGAGCAATGACCGCCGCAAGCAATCGCTGTTGATCCTTGGAAGAATGATGAGACTCGAGGCAAGCTCGCATGGCACGAGCACCAAACCGACCTTGCGCTATTTCCCAGAGTCGACTTAGCATCGTCTCGAAGATAAAGGCATTGTAGGCAGGTCCAAACCTCAAGCAGCACTGTAGGACATAGTTACCGAATTGATCCAAGAACAGTGGAATGGTGTAAGGTCGCAAATGTTCGATGATGATAGAGATCTGTGATTCCGTCCGACACACATCGAGGATCTTTTGGGCTGCCCATGTACCGTTTTTGTGAATGCCAATTTCCGCAAGATGAGGTGCAATGCACATCAACATCTGTTCCTTGATCTCTTCGGAGCAGTATTCAAACAACTTCTGCACAACGGTGTTGCCTAGGTAATCAGAAGAGAGTTCTGCAATCTCTGGTAGCATCTCGAGCGCAATCTGTTCGACTTCTTGGATGGCGCACTGCCCATTGTCGATGCGCTTTCGGATATCCCGCAGTCTCGGAGCATCAAATGTTCTGTTGGCTGTGGCCTCTCCGATAGGCGGAATCTCTCTTTGCAGATTGTCGTAGTTTATCGCATTTGTGATGGTTGCCGAGAGGGCGCTCATGTCGTTCGGCTGCGCACCAAATTCTGTCACAATGTCCAGAACCTCGTTTTGAATATCGGCTAGTCGTTCTGTGGATGATGGGGCTGACCCGACACCAGTCCCTTGTCCAACTTGAGCCGCCATGTCACCACCTTGACCAGCAGTAGGCATTGGAGATTGTGAAAGTGCACCAGGGACGGGGGTCACACCGCTTGAGGGAGCTTTGGCATAACCAATTCTCACCGGACCGCCACCTGGGAAGATCTCTTTCCCGTTCAGCACCTGTCGCGCTCTCACAGCATCCTGCATATTCTCGAAATTAACGAAACCGCAGTTTTTGTGGGTCAGGACTCTGGTCGACTCAATCGGTCCATAATTTGAGAAGATGGTGTCTAGGGTTGAGACTGTGGTTGAAGTTGGAATACTTCCAATCCACAGAGACCGCGAAGTCTGGGAATGTGCTTCATCAGCGTAGTCAAAGGTGTTCTGGCCCTGATCCTGCATTGCCATGTTGTAACCCTGCTCTTTCATATTGAGGTTATACAGAGCAGCTGCCAAATCCGGCTCAGATCCATCCGCGCCAGCCATTGCTGCTTGCATATTCTCTGCACCTGTCTCGGGAAGCAGATGTGGAGCAAAGCGTCGCATTGCGGATCTTTGCGGCGTGTCGACGAGGCCAGCGGTTCGGGCCCGTGGGCGAGCTGCAGTAGCGTTCAGAGCGAAATCCTGCACAGCCTTATTATGCAGTCTGACTCTTTCTTGAATGGCTTCATACTCGGCCTCGAGGGCTGCAGCTGCAGAAGGGGTCATGGTCCCGCTCGCAGTTGGTGGAAAGTTCTGAGAACCGGGCTCTTGCGGGGCACCAGGGTAGTTGTTTGCCTGGTTGACGGAAAACGATCGAAACCTATTCGCCATTTTATTGTTGAAGCTGGTTAGAAAGGCGGCAGAAGCAGGGTTGACATCGTCTGAGACCGAAGTCTCTGCAAGCCCCAGATAGTCAAGGGTTCGGACGCCAGGGTCTTCCTTGCCCATACCTGTCTGGGGCGGCGAGGCAGGGTCTTCGGCTGAGCTGATGCTCGTCAAGGTTGCAGCTCTGGCACGACTATTCCAGGTAGTGGAGAAGGGCGACTGTCCGGCCAAGAAGCTCGATCCCGCGAAAATATTGGCACGTTGCGGCATGCTGCCTGCGCGCAGTCTGGAGAGGAGAGCTGAAGTACCGGCCGACGAAGGTGCATTATTGAAAGCCTTTTCTAGAGCTGATGTCGAGCCAGGTCGGAAGGGGCTGGTCGAGGGTGTTGGGCGAGAGGTTTTCGAGGTCAGTGCAGCGATGTTTGGAGCACTGTTGGTGCTGGTGGGAGAGATTCGTGAAGGCAAGGTGCCTGCACGACCTCTTCGAGCTGGGCTATTGATACCAGTTTCTGTCAATGGAACCAGTGGAACTAGGTCTGGAAAGCCGTCCTGACTGGGCGACTCTGGTATCTCGAACAATGGCGTCGAGGTGCCACTGGTCGGGGGCCCCCAGATATTTCCGCTGGATCCAGTCGGGGTCTGAAGTTCTCTCGTTCTCTTGGGGAATAGGCGCTGGGCCGATTCGTGCAGTGGAGATCCAGTGGCACCTCTCGAGAGTTGTCCTAATGTCGGTCCGCCGGCCTTGGTGCTGCTGAAAGGCGATTTGACAGCAGAGGGCACGATCGGCTCGACGATGGGTGACAGGCCAGATAGATTCAGATTGAGTGAGCCATCAGCTCGAGATGACGGACCCATTATGGCTATGGCTATTGATGGGGTTGTAGGATTGGTACTCTTCTGCCAGTAAAAGTGTCACACCGATCTTTCTAGGCGACAACCAGGTCTGCCTTGTATCGGATTAGATGTTCCTTGCTCTTAGGTGAAAGAAATATGATACGGACAGTCACACAGTGACAGTAGACAGCGGGTGTTCAGTCGAGGATGATCGGGTCGAATGGGTGGGAATTCAACACTTCGGACGTTCTCATGTGCTCAGACTGTCGAGATTATCGTCTCTCTGATGTAGAGAGTCGTCCGTACGGGCCTTTACTGAGATGGCAGATACTAGCCGGTCGAACAATTATTGGATTAGGTCGTGGGAATTCGTGTCATCGGCCGAACGTCAGTAGATGGTGATATTAAGACATGTATTGAATGACGGTTTCTATGGCCCTTCTCGGCACTAGAGAGCGTGTGAAATACAGGGAGCGAAAGCTGTCGAAGCCGAAGAAAATGAGGAAGCAGAAGTCGAAGTCGAGGTGTGCAGAAGGATAGAAGTGCAGTACAGTGTGCAGCGTGCAGTGTGCAGTGCAGTATTAGGGGGCAGGAGGGACGGACGAACGCGAATAATCATTGGTTGCTTGCTGCACTCGTGTGTTTCTCGCCCAGGAGGCACAGAGTTAAGCGTGAGCCCCAGAACAGGGCCACACACCCTTCTCCCAGCTCGAATGCCCCGAAACGATTAGCTCGCGCTTGCTTCACGAAGTCGTCCTTAACTTTTGCTTCTGACACTAAACTGCACCGTTCTTTGGAGTACACCAGTTCCCCTTTAGGAAAGCGCAACGTGTTTGGTGAGGCTGGCGTCTGCTATCAACCTATCCCAGTGCGAATTACTGTCCTGGTCTTCTTAGACTTTGTTCTGTTCGTCGTAAGACGTGGCCAAGGCTTTGGTCACACCGGGCATGGACATCATAAGCATTACAGATGGAGTGCGACCTGTTGTACATGCGCCGATGCTTACTGCCGTGCACCTGCAGTGTCTTCGCACATCGTGATAAATCAGCCAAAGGCATCAGCAGTCTATTCCGAGGACCACTTAGCCACACAAGACTCTTCGCAGCTTGCGACCTACAGCAAAGGTAAAGGTGTATCTAACAAAGCATGAGATGGCTCGAAGTGCCCCTGTATTGCGAAAGCACCTGCAGAGGCTTAGTGTGTGCAAGCTGACGGGGGAGGACTGGTGTGGATCTGAAACACCGGCGGTCGGCGAACGATCCATCTTTTCTCATTCTGGCGTCCCCGCTGCACAGATCCCTACCGTGTACGAGTAACGCAAGTCGAGCACTTGCTATGGGCCTCTGAGCAGTCTGCGACCACGACGTAAGAGCAACGCAGTGTAAAGCATTACTGAGCTTTCTTTTTTGCGCCGCCCTGTCGCCGAACCCACCAAACCTATTCGATGGGCTGTCAAGATGATCGATGCACAGTGAAGGACGACGACTAGACTTTTGCTGCAATACGCGATCGCGTGTCGTATGGTCGAACTTCTCCAGCCATTTGTTTACGCCGACGACAGGTATCCCTATCACCAAAGACTGTACAACATGGGAGAAGGGCAGTAGAGATAAGACCGTTTTCAACGGATCGATCTGATGAATCCGAGAATGTGCTTTCGGAACTCCTCGACGTGAGAAGTAAACGCAAGCTACGCCCGGAACTTGGGGCTGCCCCCGTCCATACCGCTTTGGAGATAGTGGGATGCGACACGTTGATGTTCGGCGAGGAAGCGAGTTTGGCTTAGCTACCCCAGACTTCCTGACACGCAATGTCAAACATGAAACACGACTCGCAGCAGAATCAGGGGCACTCGTTCAACAGTTTTCTTCCACACTGTTTCTATAGTCGACCGAACTTGCGTACCTATCGTTGCAGGGCATGATTTGCCCGGGCTCCTGCACGAACGGTGCATCTAAGACAGATGATCATAAGCTGAATATTCGCGATTCAAAGATACTCATCGTCCTGACTTGTACGTGCTGCTCGTTTGCCAAGTGATGGAATACAGTTGCTCGAAATTTGTGGGATATGGACGGGTGGGTGATTGGACTTCACGTGACCCCGGAGGCGAATAGGGAGCAGGACACCTCCGCCCTGGTCACATAGTCGCTATCGACTCTTGCTTATTATAGCGTCGACAGACTTGCAGAAGGCAGGGTGTCACTCATGCTCGGAGTCATCCACAGGAGAACGAGACCAGCAGACCCATAGCGTTCAGCTATTGGAAACCAGTTCGTTTATCTCCACCAAGCCTCGCTCACCACTAGGATGGGAGACATCTTTGACGAGATGTTCGCACAAGAGCTGGTGTGTCGACATGAAAAACAATTGTTCGTCGTCGTGGGATCATGTGCATAGATAGCTCTCCTTAAACGTATTTCTTTCTTACACTAAAGGGGCTCCGGATGCGTGCATCTGGTCGCCACAGCAAGAGTCAGACCTCGGCATACAGAACCACACGAAGCACTGAACTCCTGCTGACATGGCGAGGCTGGCGTGTCCCATATGGTACAGGTCCGGGTGCGCGGAGATGGTGCACATCCCACCCCTTGCAGAGGCCAGCATCAGATCAGTACGATCCCGGTCGGCATGACGTAGAAATTCGCGCAGGAAAGGGTTCATACAGCCTCCAAACCGGTTGCAGATCGATGATTGTAGATCCAATGGTCTTTGGTGGTCGGGAATGTCATCTGGTACCCTAAACTCTTCAAACGAAACTCAATGCGACCGGACACGATCATTTTTGTGCAACACATGCACCGTGCTAGTGATTCTGCAGTGGCAGTGCCTCCTTCGGTCGGCGATAGGTAGAGAATATTCAGGGTCAACTCCACGGCAACGAAAATTACAGACCGTAGTGCGGCCGTTATACTCGCTAACTGAGGAATGTCGAGAGCTCATAGAGGCGCGGAGGAGGGTGCCGGCGGTCCTTCCTTCGTATCCTGACTCCTTCCGGCCACGAGTTCTTCCGTCGCCGAAATCTCAGCATCTGGCTAACCACTTGGGGCTTAGGCAGCTGGGCGTCATGGAGGCTAGCGCCGTGTATCTGGGGTGCGCCATCATCAAAAGTTCGCGAGCCATCGTGTGAGCGTGCCGTCGGTAGTCACAGCTTTTGGTGCATCCAATCACCTCGACTCTTCGTGCTCTTGGTTACCTTGGTCGAGTGTGCAAGACTGATTTCTATTGTGTCCGCTACTTTGCTTCCTCATGCACCGTCTTTCTGAGATGCTAGATCATCGCCAACATGAATGGCACGCTGCCTGGCCTCCTTGATGATCCCAACCTCAACTCTAGTCTGCCCACCCTCAACGATGTACACATCCCACCTCTGCGCAATCCAGCACCGTCCAGGAGCGCTCAAGCACCTCTGCCACTCGAACTCATCGACAGAGACTACGTGAACGAGCATGACCGCACCAACCTCAGCTTCAGCAGCCATGACGATGACATCAGGACCCGAGTCGCACACTCTGCGCCCGCCGAGCCTTCCTCGGCAAGGGAGGTCAAAAAACCGCATCTTGCCATCAGCGAACTGGTAGATGCGCCTTCCGAGGGTGACAGCGGATCGGGCCAGCTGCCCTCCTTCGTCAGTCTGTCGGTGGTAGAGAAATCGCCCACACAAAAGCAGTCCAATCTCAACCATGATTTTCCTAACAAGCGCCCTCGTCTTGACGCTGAACCAGATGTCTCGTCGCACGATGTCAATAGGCTCCTCCCCCGGCCCATTCAGAAGGACGACAAGCACGTTCGACCTCTGCTTCCTGCCATGGTCACTGGCCTCCACGAACCTCCACCGTCCGCGGCATTACTTCCGTCCATGGATCTTGATGCCCGCCCCACGTTGCACCGCGGCTCTACTTCCAAGATGCAGGTCAAAGACATGATCCACGACACACGAAGGACATCGCATGGCAGGCCACCAGAGCAAATGCTGAATACACCTGAAGTAGCTGCAGCCGAGCTACCCAGGCTGCTCAGCGCGGAAACAGAAATGGTGGTAACAGACACCGACACCCCTGGGCCATCTACTGCACCAACAGCGCACACAGCCAGAAAAGAGTTCAAGGTTCGCCGCACGAGACGTAGATGGACCCAAGCCGAAACAGACGATCTATTAGCAGGAGTCAAGAAGCATGGCTTCGGGAAATGGAAGCAGATCCTGAACGACCCGGCGTATACCTTCGTCGAACGAACCTCAATCGACCTAAAGGACCGGTTCCGAGTCTTTGCCAAAGACTACCCAGAAGGCCAATCAGAGACAGCAAACGACGAAGAGACCCAGCCAGATAGTGCTGAAGCGGGAACGGACACCCCCAGCAGCAAAGTATCCGGCGCAAGCGGCCCACTAAACCGACAAAGAAGAAAACGCCACCCCTGGACCAAGGACGAAGATCAGGCCCTCCTCAACGGTGTCCAAAGGTATGGCTTCCAATGGACAGACATCCACAACGACCCCGACCTGGGCCTGAACCACAGAAGAGCAACAGATCTTCGCGATCGCATACGCAATCTCTACCCAGACGGCTACAAGCACGCTGAAGCACGCCCACTCCGCGCCGAGGTCAAGAAAGCCGAGAAAGCAGGCAAAAAGGAGACACCAGCCGGCACGCTCTACACACCTCCCGGCCACGCGGACACCGTCAACTTCCCAACCTCTGCGCGCGGCACTCCAGCCCCAGCCCCAGCCCCAGCCCGAGCCCCAACCCCAACACCTACAGCTACACCACGAAGCGTTGCCCGACGACAGACGGCATCGGGCCACATACCTTCTATTGCATCGTTAACAGGCAGCAACGAGGAAAAAGAGGCTCACCCTCGACCAACGGCGCCGCGCCGTAGCAAGACGATCGCAGAGAACACGACTGCAGAGCAGAGCGGCATCACGCTACCGTCGCTGGCGCTTGATGCCGCCAACGACACGGACGATTGGGATAATACGTTGCCACCGTTCATCAATTGGGAGCCATAGACTTTTAGTTGACGGACGTTTGGTCCTAATCGGTGTACGCGCTTACATAGTCTCCTATGTTTTATGGTATGATACAGCGTACAGGCGCCGGAAACACGTGTTTTAGGCTTGGAATGGGAACTCCGCCACAAGGGCCATGCAAAATTCTCAAGGCATTTGAATGGGGGAGCACGACCGATACAAGGATAAACTGTAGAAAATTGTACAAAGATCCAAAAAGGTAGAGATACGAAATGTTAATCCGCTAATGATGGTACTTTTCCCACGACACCCAGCTGACTTTGCTGCTCCTGCTCACCTCCTAACTGCACCTGCTTGTTTTTCTCGCTGCTGGGCCCAAGGAAAACGCTTTCCCGTGAAATCGAGCCGGCACGCCAAAGGGGGATAATTTTGTTCTGCGTAAGCAGCCAAAGCCAAAACTTGTCGCAGTCGTGCGCTGATGATTCGTCGTTCTACAGTCCACGCGTGACGTATAGTCGGAGCAGAGGTTGGTAGAAGACGTAGGATAGTTCGACCTGCAGCCTCTGTCGTGGTACTGCACTTGTGGGGCGCCAGTCGCAACACAGAGGAGTTGAGTGAGATCCGAGTGCAGATGCTGCATTGATTGCTGGGATTCTGGGGCCTCAGATGTGGCCTCGGTCCGCTGTCTGTCGCTGGCGCTCTATGATCCGCTGTCGTGTCGTCGTGGGTCAGTTCTTGGAGTAGTAGTTCTGTAATGCAGGCGTAAAGCTCAATTCTCATTGGAGTGAGATTGTGATGGCTCTACCATGCATTGCGGTCCCAGTTCGGATCTTGCACAAAAGGGCCCAGCACCTTGCTGCCGGTCTGCAACAGAGGATGGCCGACGACGATCTGCAGGAAGCGTTGCAGACCTTCTCTTCTGTGCTCGATTACGTCGTCGCTGAAGCGGTTGGTAAATACCTTGCCGGGCAGAGGCGGGATGGTTACCTGTGCTGAGTCAGTCATGTTCACTCAGCCTGCTGTCGTCTGTCCTCGGTCTGCGGGCCGCTTGGGGTAGAAACATGAGTGGGACCTACTCTTGCGCTCTCCCTCTCAAGTATGTCGCGGAAGTACTCGAAGTCCGAGTACCGCCTGCGCACGACAGAGTGACGGAGCTTGAAAGCTGGGATGTTCGTGCGCGTGTGAATCTCGTAGGAGGTGTACATGGATCGAGGAGAAGAGCCATGGGTTTGCGGATTCTTGACCTGCAGGTATGAAGTCAGCCTTGCTCTGGGCGAAGTTCCATGTGACGGCGCTGCTTGATTGTCGCGAGAGGAAGCACGTCAAGAACAAGGGCGATAGCGGTCAGACATACCTCTATCTCGAGGAAGTTCTCTGGAGGACCATAGATCTCCTCGAAGGTCTGCTGCCTGGACTCAGGTATAGCCTGCATCTTGCGTCCGCACGTAGTGTCAGCGCAGTAAGCGAGACGTGAAGTGGTGTGTGTTCTGGATTAGGGAAAGCAGTCGTTGAGGGCGACGCGTTGACTTCGCGGGTTGTGACTGACGAAGTTACGGGCTGCTACTGCCTCGTGGTCGTGATGCTGGAAGTGGGAAGTAGCGAGTCTGGTAGGTTCCTGTCCAGTCACACGAGGGGACGAGCAGCACCACCGGCCTGCCCGTGCCACTGCCAGTGCGCAGTGTCATTGCGGGGCTGCTGATCTTTGCGCTAAGACCCGGTTAGCGGCTGTTTCAGGCCAGCTACTCGAGCAGCCGTGGAGGTGCCTGAGGCTTCCAGTCCGAAACTTTTTGGCTTGAAGTTTTGGCAAATCGACCGTGACAGCTTCTTCTCACTACAGAGACCTCGCGCATCGAAAGCAAGGAGCAATTTCGGACATGAAACGGATGCGCCAGTCAGATCAAAGCACGGGTGCTTCTTCCAAGCGCCCCAAAGTCGACACAGGACTTGCCAAGATATGGGAAGACCTGGCGAACGACGACCTAGAAGTGCGTTTGCACGCTTCGTATGATCTCGTAACCAAGCACTGCAACACAAGCGACCTGGAAAATGCCAGACATATTGCTAGACGTCTGTTCCGTGGCTTGTGCAGTAGCAGGAAAAGTGCTAGACTTGGCTTCTACCTTGCCCTTGTCGGGGCTCTGTCTATCAAGGGCAGCCCATTCGGAACCACAGAGCTTTCCTTAGTAGATGTCCTCTCGCTTCTCGAATCTCAGACAACGCCGGAGATTGGCACATCCGGACAGGACGAAAGAGACCACTATTTTGGGAGGCTTCTTGCCTGCAAGGCTATCTTCGAGACAGAGATGCTTGCGAAAAGCGGCGTTGGTCCTGACTCAGCATGGAGTAAGTTGTTCGGCATCATCTGCAGTTTGATGACACAGAAGCCATGGCTGCGCAGTGAAGGAGCCGCGGTCATCTGTTCGGCCATCTTCCAGGCAACCACCATCTCGGTCTACAGCTCAAGCGATCGAAGCGAAGCAGTTTCACAGGCATTCAAGCATCTCAAAGAGCACAAGCTCGCACGAACCATCGACGGCGTGGGAATTTGGCTTCACTTGCAAGAAAATGTGCCAGAAGCTAAACTTCCGCGTGATGTTTGGGCGTCCGATGACCCACTGAGTGTCAAGGAGCTGCCAAATCTGAAGAAAGCGCTTCTCGACAGCCAAAGTTCGGCTGATGATGGACAAGATCTGTTAGGCACTTCTGTTTGGTCACAAAAACCACATGATGCTTGGAAATTGGTTCTTCGGAGACTCGGTCGGAGTCAGTCAAAGGCGCAAGTCCCATTAGCAGACTTCTGGCAAAGGGTTGTGGATGATGGGCTGTTCAATCCTTCAGCAAGCCCCGAGCGCAAATTCACAGGCTTTCTTGTTTTGGCGATCGCTCTGAAGGAAGTCGGCAGCTCATCCATTCCAGCACTTTTCACCAAGAATCTAATGGCAACAATGACTCAAGCCCTGAAATCCCCTGATCAAGCATATCTTCGTAAAGTCGTGTCCAACGTGTTTTCAGAGTTCCGCAATGCACAAGACACGCACGCTGAAGCTAAGGCTGAAGCTGTTATTGAAGGTCTGCTGGTTGGCAGTGATTTTATCGATTTTGACACCCTGACAAAAACAAAAATCATAGCTTCTTTGTTCGAGCTTGTGGCATTGGTAGACACCAAAAGTTTCGGCAAGCGCCTGTTGTCCTGGTTGCAGCGCGATCCCAGAGATGACAAAGATCTGGCCAAGATCGCTTCTCGAAGGAAGAACATTCTGAACGTCCTGCAGCGAGCCTTGTCCCAGGTCATACGTGGTTGGCCGCAGGCTGATACGGGCCACACAGAACGTGATGGAGTCTTGGGCATGGTCAAAGCCTTGCTGCACCTTAAGCGAATCGCGCAGCAGCAAGACCATCTTCCTGTGCCGTATGACGCAGGTGCCTACGCAGCGTTGAACGGGAGAATACAGCAGATCATGGAAACGTTACTGGCTGTGCCAAGCTTGTACGGCCAACCCATCTTTCTGGAAGCTGTTGCTCAACTCGAGACGGAAGACTTCCAGGCAGAAGCAGGTATTCACGAAATCATCAAGGCCAGCTGGAAGCACTTTAGCAAGCTACAGTCAATCGTACTCAAGCAGATATCGTCCTTGTCGACGTCTAGAGCGGAGGCTCGTAAACCGAATCGTACAACATTTGAGCAAGGACTCGCACTTCTAATCGCAACACTTGTGTATGAGGTCTATGATGGGGAAGGCGAGAGCGCCGAAATGTTAGAAGATGTGAATGCAATGGCAGAAGACGTCCTAGCCAAGGCCGATGAGAACAAGGTGGCTGACCACATGATCGACATCGTCTTGAGTTTTATGTCAAGAGCCTCAAAGTATCATCGGAGAGTTGGAAGTCTGGTATTCGAGGCTTTCGCGGGCCATATGTCTAGAGAAGGATTGAGGGGTTTGACAGATATCTTGGATTCTAAAGAGGGCCGTGAGGGACAGGAGGCGCTCTTCGAGAATGGTGACCTCGATCTTGAAGGTGCCGAAAGTGGTGATGATAGCGCTTCGTCCGGGGAAGGTTCGGCGGACTCGGACGTCGAAGTCCTTGACGGTACTGAAGAAAGCGACGACATTAGTGACAACGGATCTGACTCGAGCGTGGACGAAGATGATGAAGGTGCGCAGGAAGGCAGTGATGAAGATGAGGGCGAAGATGAGGAACTCATCAATTTCGAGAGTGCTCTTGCAGCAGCCTTGGGAACCCGCAAGCTTAACGAAGGCGACTTGGACGATGCAGAGACCGAAAGTGATTCAGACGTAGACTCAGACATGTCAGACTCACAGATGATGGAGCTCGATTCGAAGCTGGCAGAGGTTTTCAGAAACCAACAAAACGAGGCGTCAGTGCAGAAGGTGCGGAAAGAAGAAATGAAAAGTGCGAAAGAGAATGTGGTCAATCTCAAAAACCGGGCGATCGATCTGATCGATCTGTTCCTGCGGTCGCAGCAGGCACGAGGCATGGAATGTGCTGAGCTGTTAGGTGCTCTCCTTCGACTGGCAGGAACGACTGGCACTCAACAGTTGGCCAACCGGGCCACTGAGACCATTAGAAGCTACGGGCACAAGGCGAAGGGTGCAAAGTTGCCCAAGGTACAGTCGGATAGAGAAGCTAGAGAGTTGTTGCTGCACCAGCTGGAAGAAGTACACAAGGTTGTCATGGAGAAGGACACAAGCAACGCCTTGATCGATACCGCGGGCCAGTTGAATGTTTTGCTTTGCAAGTTGTTGATCGAGGCGGGAGAGAAGGACGTGAACGAGCTAGTCAAGACGGTGTCTTCTGAGGCAGGCTCAAGGACGAATACCAGGAGGAAAGCCATGCAGGATTTCTGGTCACGTTATGACGCATGGCTGAACAGCCTCGAACAGAAAGAGAAGGTGGTGCAGAAATCTCACAGGGCAGCGAGCAAGAACGGCGAAAAGAAGCAGCAGACTGCTTTGCAGTCGAAGCCCAAGAGCAACAAAAAGAAGAAAGCGCAAGAGGCAGCGTAGGAGCTGTACCACCAGGTCCGAGTCCTGTTCCGTCAATCTTAAATCAGTAGCATTGCTTCATGGGTCATGGCCGGTATGGCCGGTGAACTCGTCTATATTCTGACAGCGGTGAATCCTTAAGTCTACTCTCATAGTCTCAACATCAGATGGGAGCAGGTCCTGGAGGCAAATGGCTCGGTACTGCGACATTGTTCACCGCCTGACACACGAGCACCCCCCTCGTGCTGTTTCTCGTGCCAAGGCAACGATGCTGATAACGGTGGCACCGCACAATCTGGAGTACGTCGTATCGACAGGCGTCATGCGCGCCAGCCTGTGCAGCAGGATGCTGCTTCAACTTTGATGAGCAAATTTTCTAGAGATTCCTCATCCTTGCCGACCTAGCCATTCAGGCAGATCCACTATTGCAATGATGGCATCCTCATGACAGTTGGCTGTCTGCGCGCTCGGCTAGAATCAGTCTCATATCTGATGTTCTATGGAACAGATACGAGGATCGCTGGGCTGTCGTCGTAAGTAGAGACATGAGGAACGTGACGCTCAAGGAGTGGCGCTGGAACAGCCGGCCTACCTGCAGTGTGGTCGTGTTGAGGTGGTGTGATGTTTGAAAGGACAGCGCTTGTCAAGTGGACGCCTCTGTGCAAGCCCACGCCTGGCGCCAACAATAAATCTTCGTAAGAAGGAATCCTGGCCCGGGCCAGTACGTTGACCTTGTGACTAAAGCTGCGAAGCATGCGTGAGGACCTTTATGAAGCGCCTCCACGTCCACTATTCGCAACTGACCTCGCGAAAAGCTAACCATTTCGGAAGCGTATCGGTTCGCCACTGGAGTTCGGACTGCTCAAGGACGAGTTCGCAGTGACTTGAAACCCAACGGCTGCAAGTTCCGGAGCTTCGAGGCCGGACAGGAAGTAGTACGCCAATAAGTGAACGCGATTCATGTTCCCAAGTACATAAAGCCGCAGTGCTGTGCCGCAAAAGCTTTGGCTTGGCACTTTCTAGCAAAACTCCCCTGCGAATTCTTCAGCTGACAGAACGTGAAGGAGGGTTTCTGTCTGGTGAGCGGCATGAGCAGAGGCAACTCTTGCAGTAGCTCGCTGAACAGCGCCATGCTCGAAGAATTGTCTGGAAAGTGCTCCGACTGCATATGCCCGAAAGCAACCCCGCTTGTGCCTGGTCTGTACGCTCCTTCATCAGGTGCTGTGAGCAATCGATATTCGCCTCACCAGATGATCAAACATGCGACCTTGCAGGAGCCAGAAACCATGTGAGTGGACATTGGTGACAATTTAGCAGCTTGCTGATCAAGCGGCCGTTAGAGGCAGTGCAATTGGTGCGATGTGGTTGTCCTCAGGCCTGTCCGGAAACATTCATCAAAGGTACAGATCGCATGTTGTGTAACTCTCCAGTCTCGTACTTGTACTGTACAGTAGTCAGACGCCGATGTCGAGCCACCTCATCCCTGCGAAGCTGACGCTAGTTCCTCGGAAGCTTACATTCCGAAATCACGATCACGTTCCTCGGCAGGTTCAGGCGCATCGAGAATTCAAGCTAGACAGCTTTGGTCCTCTTGGTTTTGTGCGCACGTCACGAGCCGTCCGATCATCCCCGCAAAGTTCAATCCTCGTATTCGATACCTCGAAGGAGTTTTTGGTGATAACATCTTCATGGCAGGGCGGAACACGGACGTCCACGCTAATGCAGATATTGCGAGTCTAGTAAGACCCACATGTGTTTGATAGCGCCGAACGAGCCGTGCCTCCTCAAAATCTCTTGGGTCGTCAACCAATAGCATAGACGTTCGTTGAAGCCCTTGTCGTCCACCCAACCTGAGTGTCTGCATGCCTGGTGAAATCCGAGATTGGATAGTCGCCCGCAGCCGGGATCCTGGGTATCGGCCTTGTTCGTACTCGAGTAATGCAGTGCAGGGATGGATGCAAGAATGACTCGATTGGTAATCAATTGCCCTTCAAGGACAGACACGATTCGAAGAACTCGAATCTTTGAACTTGCGCGCTTCCTTCATTCGCCCACGAAGCGTCATCCCCGGAATTTGCCAAGAGCTCGGTACCGTGTGCTCGGGTCTACGTGACGGCATAATGGGGCTCCCAGAAGCCCAACTCACACGGGGTTCCGACTTTTGCACAGAAGCCATGCTCGCGTATCGAGCAAAAGATCATTTTGTAGTCCAGCGTTCGAGAGCGAGTTAATTTTGCAGGGTAAGACGCAACGTACCACACCGCAGTCTTTCGATCGCGACTGTCAACTGATAACAACGGAACGACCTGCATCGTTATGATCGTCGAGTCTAGGGCACACGCTTGACGGAGCCCTTGACTATCAGCTACATACAGCAAGCTCCATGAGTTCGTCGCGGCATGGCTTTCCAGAATGCAAGGATTGTGAATCAGGTCTGGCAAATTTCCCGTGCGTGCACCATCGGGGTCAGCATTGTGCATTCAGCTCAGCTCAAGATGACCTGGAACTGGCTATCGAGACTAGTCCTGAGCCGGCTGAGTGGGGAGTAAGAGAGCACATCGCAACTACTAGGCTCGATCGGCCGGCCCACTACCTTCCTCTTTCCCTGTAGTAGTGGATGCTACCGTGCACAATCAGTGTTAGCCAAGCCCAGCTATTCTGTTGACAGCTTGAATCACGACCACAGCAGATCATAGCACGCGCATCAAACAAGATTTTGGTGCTCTGCGTACTTCAATAGTTACGGTACAATGGTGGCTAGCAGCAGGAAGAACCAGGTATGCAGATCGAGCCTCCAGCGGCTCGCTAGGAGTTCCGAGTTGCTTCTGCCATCGATTGCTTTGGCTGGTCATTGCAACAAGAGATGGTTGACACCAAGTCTGGACACAGAAAAGTGCGTACGGCAAGCAATGTCGTCGTGCTAGCAAGCGCTTGATTGTGCTGTATTATGCTTCAAAATCGCAGGCCGTGAAAACAAAGTTTTCTTACGGTCACACATGAAAGTCGCACAAGGCGGCTAATGCAGCTACCCGTCGAGGTGAGTGGTCAGCAGAAGCTAATGCTACAAGAGACGTGCTTCCCAAATCGCCTATGATGCCTAAGGAGATATTGGATGCTCAGTACTCACATTCAACACTCGTGTAGTCTTGTCAGGCTGTGGACGGTAATGCAACTCGCGAGCAACATGACATGTTCTTTTTGTGCACGATTTGTTGATGTAAGAGTAACAATTGCTTGAGGCCATGATCGCCACTGGTGCGGTTAGGACCAGATGATTGGCCACGGATATTCTGTTTTCTCTCAACATCCCAGTGCAGAGACCTACCTGGCATGCTTAGAACTTCGTAGAAGTGAGGAAACATTAGTTCGATCTGAGGAGCAGGATTATGCGACTTCAAAGCACCACGCCCGGTGCGATTACATGATTTCTCCAGACCATGCTCTAGCTCCGCTTCAACGATTCCGCCATGCTCGTGTTCTACATGCTCATGACTCGGTCTCCTCTTCTCGAAGGACGTTGAGCTTGTTGAAGACACACCTGCCCTATGACAGAGAACATCTGCTCCGTCATTGATGGCTTTAGGAGGATTGAGGCCGTATTTGTGGCCATCCTCGTAATCGACCATTGATGAGAGCTCTGTCTTCACTACAGCCTCTTTGGCTCACGAGGATCAGCCGAGGGTTTGCCAATCTACTTTCGTCAAGGAGTCTTGATAACCAACAAAGTGTGAGTTGTGCCGCGATCGACTGCATGCTTGACATAGATACTGCATACTTTGCAACCAGGGTTTGGTCCTGCCCTGACGCCACTCGCATTACAGAAGACTGATCGGGACAAGGACTGGCCCTGAACGAAGCAAGTCTAGTCCTGCTCAATGGTAATCAGTGTGATGTGGCGTGACCATTACTTTGACGTACTGTATTGTTCCACCAAGCTCTCGTGCTATGAGCCTTTCACTGAGGACGGTACGACGATTCAAGCTCGTATCAATAAGGGTCTACCATGGTGTGGAGGTGGGCCACCGCGTACAAAAGCACTGGCATTTCCAGAACTTCAACACTGTAAGTTCACATCCTCCAGATTAGCTTCGAACCTTGTACATTATAGTCCACATCCCTCGAAAGAAGCCCATTGATAGCCTTCTCAGCCTATCCTCTGAAATGCGGTCAGTACCGAACAGTGAGCATGCCGCTAAGGCTTGTCAGCAAGAGCGCACCAACCAGCACCACCAGCAACACACTAGAACCTCATGGACGAATCCCATGGCAATACGTTCGCTGCTCAACGAAGATACAAGACCTGGTACAGACGACCGGAGTTCCCTGGTACAGTTCAGCCAGGGACAATCTCTTACACAGCCACGAGCACAAACGTCTCCGCTGCCTGTGAAAACGGGGGCTGAAATTGCTCGCCGCGAAAGGCACTCGTCCGCTACGATGTGGACCGCGCCGGTGGGGGCGCCAGCGCAAACGAAGACGTCTCCCCCGCAAAGGCGACAACCTCGCCAGAGACGCAGTCCGCCGTCGCCTTCGCGTGGTCCACCGGCTCCTCGCACAGCACGGCTTACATACACTCTGGAACAATTGTGCTTCGTCTGGTATCATAGGACAGATCTGGGCGAGGCTTGGGATGTAGTGTTGGCGGCGTACAAAGTCCAGTTTTGTCAACAACGAGAGAAAGGTGGTTTGCAATGTAGGTTCTACAGACTTCTCAAGGACAATAGGGTGGAGACGGTGCGAGCGCAAAGGCGTTCAGCCTCTGACAGCCCAACGGACAGGGTAGGCAGGTACGGGGTTGTACAGAGAACCAACAAGAGATTCCGTTGGATGAAGGATGAGCATTTCTGCGCCCCTCCATTGCCACAATTTCGTGGTGTGAGCCTCAGACCCTCTCCTCAGCCATCGTGTTCAGGGTGCTCTGAATGTGGAAGCCCATGAAGCCGCTGTCCGTTGAATTTATGCCCTCGTCGATGTCGTCGGGCCGGTTTGGGATAGGCTCGGTCCGGTGAGAATCCTACAGGCGTGAAAAATGAGACAGGACTTGAGCAGCTAGCTCTAATCATCATTTTCATCAAACTGTTCGTCGTCTGAATGGTTCCGGCGATACTTGTAGATGTTCATGCCATACTCATCATCGGAGCTGACCTCTTCATCGGGATATTCATTCCGAGGGTTATCCTCGGCATTCGAATCCTCATCTTCTTCGTCCCAGTCATCGTCTTCGTCTTCGTCTTCACGTAGATACTGATCCCATAGATCTTCTTCCTCTTCATCAATCACAAGGTAACCAAGAGAATTACTGTTGGCGACAAGGTCAAGGTCTGCCAACGGGTCTTGTTGTACTCGAATGTATGTCTCGTAGACGAATTCATGGAGTTCGTCGAGAGGTTTTGCTGCAAGATGCGTTACTGGAAGAGCTTGATCCTGCACCTTCTGTGGGCTCGGTGAGTAGCCAGGTCTCGCATCAGGATCCATCTCAAGAGCTAACGCTGCCAGTTCATCGGCTAGCTGATCCGAGTTCACGTCCCACGTTGCAGGGTCGTCATGCAATGACTTCCCCGTTTTGACTACATAGCTAGGCTTCTGAAACATCTGCACCTTCCGCTTCTCCACGTTGCTTTCGTTCTCAATAATTTGCTCTGGACCAATGTCATGTCCACCCGGCTTTGCAGATCTGATCAATCGATCAACGGGGGATTCGGCGTGGAAGCTGGCATCGTGGACCTTGGTAGCTTGATACCGTTCAACAAAAGTCGGTAGGTGGGGACGGAGGCTGGACTTGCTCTTCCGAATGCCGCCTGATGGTTGAGGCCGAAGAGCTGTGGACAAATCTCGTGTCAGATGAAATCGCCGAACATTTTGCGGAGGTTTTGTATGACGAGTAGCGTTAGAGGGGCCAGAGATGCTGTTAACTGTGGACTCATTTTTTCGTAGGTTTTGGAATGCCTTGTATCTCTGGAAGTCCTTTACCTCGTCACCAGGCTGTGTAGATTTTACGACAGGTATACCAGGAATTGGTGTAGGTTTAGGAGTATTGTGATGGACAGGTAGTGAGGTTTCTTTGAGTTGCTCTTGCTTCTTTGTGGCTTCAGGCTGTACCCTGACAAAGATATGATTAGAAGTGCGTTGCTTTTTGCTTTGGTAGAGGAGACGATCGACAGGCTCGTCAACTCTCCTCCTTTTGATACTGATTCTTTCTGGCGCTAACACCATCTTGTCGCTGTCAAAATGCGCACGTCTTTACTCTCAGCTTTTACAATCGACGAGAAAAGTCGAATAAAGAATATTCGGAGTGTAACACCGGATTCCGTGTGTAGATTTGTAAATGTGAGGCAATTAACAAAGTCAGACAGACGTGATTTTTAAAAATGTGCTAGTCTGGTATGAATGCGTGAACGTAGTACCCGCCCATGAAGCGACCAGAGCCATCAACAACCACCTATGGCGTAGGCCGGTTTGAAAAAGTGCCTTGGAGATTGCTGCTGACGACATGGTATAGAGAGGTGCCGTGCTGATGAGCCACAAACATGTACTTGCAAAGACTATGATTAATCTACTTTATCTCGGCACTACATTACACAAGTTTTGTATTGACAGTCATGACCGCATTGGCAGCACAAATTGTGTAGCCTGGTCCATCTCGTCCGAACTCCATGGGTATATCGTGAACAGAATAGTTTGACACCAATGCCGGGCATCTTCGTGGCCTCGTGATTCGCGGTCTATCAAGCATATTCCTTATCGCCGTTTATAAAGCTGCCCCGGCTGCGGGTGCTGGCGCTTCTTCGACCCTTGAAAAACCCACCCTGCTTCTTGTTCTTCTTCGAACCAGAGGATTTCTTTTTAGCGGCAGCCCCAGCGATGCAGAAGAATATGGTCGCCAAGAAGAAGCATACCAATGAAGCCCACTCAAAGCCAAAGGCGTATGCGCCAATGCTAGCATTTAGCCCGTTGCTTCGGAATACATTTCGGCCCTTAACATAGGCAGCACTGAAAAGTATTAGCATAAATAACATCAACGACAGCCATGACTCACGTCATCAAAGATGCTGTGAGAGCCTGGAAGAGGACCGCCAACATAGTGAGTAGTCCACTGAGGTATGCACCAATTTTCGTGCAGAGCGCTAGAATGCCCGCAAGCAAAGCGCAGGCGCCGAAGAATAATGCAATCAGCGCGAACGCGAACATGCACCTCGTCAAATAGAAGTAGAGATCTGTGTTGATAAAGCCATCAGGGACACCTGTTTGTGTGTTGAAGTTGTTGACAGGGGCAAGTGGCCGGGCTGGTCTGACTCTGCCGTAGCCCACTCCGCTGCAGTCGTCGACCCCATTTGAACCCTCACAGACATTCCAAAATGTCCAGCGGGATAGCGACGGCGCATTCGGAATATTGGTGGTATCGGCTTGGAGGAAATACCACTGATTCACGGGGCTGCCATCGACAGCGCCCGCCAGCAGGATGAAGAGGCCGAGGAGGAGGCCGCCTGCGACGAAGACTAGTGATAGCAGCGAAAAGAGCCCACCTAAACGGTATCAGAAGGAACGCGCAATTATCTGCCTGGTTACATACGTGCTGCTCCTGCCATTGTAGCTTGTGCAGAGGTCAAGCTGAGTTGCAAGGTGTGGTCGATAAAGCTAAATGGGACGAAGACTGGACTGTTCAAGCTGAAGTTGCAGATCAAAACAGATCAAAACACAAGCTGCAGGGTAGAGTGGCTGGCGATCCTTCATATGGGCACTCGCGAATTATGAGGTCAGAGCCTTCAAGTTTAGCGTCGTGAGAGGTCGCCGAAAACCTTGAATCAAACTAGGAACAAGAAAATGCTACCCATCGCGACCTAGAATTTTAAACTGGCGTGTATAAGCGCCGTGGCCTTGCATGAAAGACGAGGCTTCCGCACAATCTGTTTAGGACGGCGTAGAAAGGTCTCTAGCAACAGCGAAGGTATTGGCTATCTACCCTTGTTTTGGCGTACCCATAGAGCTCGTAGACGAAAGACAGGCGGTATATAATTGGCCGGAAGATCTTGCGATAAAGTTGGTTCGTATTAAATTCCAAGGTCGTGATGGTAAAGTTGTCATCACCCAGGGCCTGCGTCAGGTCCACGGCAAACTTACGACAGCATGGTTGAGGGTGGCGACGTCACGGTACAGCGGGGGTTAGCTTGAGCACGATGAAAGTGACCAATGCAAGATCGGGACATCTACGCCGGTCATGCGCTGGCCCATATGCTAGGCTGTCTTGGGGCTGATACGCTTGGCCAAGTGGGCTTTGAGGCTAGACTTTCCTGTAAGCACTCTGGGTGTTGCACCTTCGAAATTGCTATTTGTGGGCAGATGTCAACAGCCCTTTCCATCAACAAGTTCACCCATCTTCTGACCTGCATCTGTCTGTCAATGACAACAACACCGACGCAGAAGTCGCAATCATAACGGGAAGCCGCAGAATCTGGAACCTAGGCTCCCCATCTAGCTTCCAGGTTTGTTGGCCTTACTGTCTTCGTGTAACACCGAGGTTATAATCTTGCACATGACGCGCTTCCCAGCCTTCTTTTCCACGCGCCAAGGAGCAGACCTCGCTCGTTACAAGTGCGATCTTAGTGGCCAACTATGTCTATATGGGTGCATCCACCGATCTCACCTGAGGCACTACTCCAAGCGCAGGATGAGTCTCTGGTACGCAAACGTTTCTAAGCCTTCTGGTAGCGACCTTGCTGACTTGGTTAGCAAAACGAACTGCAATGGTACCTGAAGTCTCTGCAGTCGTCCTTGACTGCCTTGAAGGAAGGCTTGGAAGAATGCGTGAAGCTACTCGCACCTGTTGAGCCCGGTTCTACTCTGGTGTTATCGTCGTTGCGCTCCGAAAGTGTCAAGGGTTTTGTAACACGAATAGGCACGAAAATAACCAAAGGTGTACGTTCTTGATCGAGGCTGCTTGTGAATAAGTATCGATATTCAAGCTCTTCTGGCACCACGGTTGCAGTCGTTACAAGACCTCCATAAACTGATGCTCTTCTCTTCTGCAGGACATACAGTTGAGACTGTTGACAGTGCCCCCCAACACAACCAAGACTGCTGCCAACTCAACCCCTTCCACGCGACTAAGCTTCAAGCCATCGCCTCAAAAGCCCGAAATTGTGTTGCCACAACTGCTCTCTGTCCGGTCTCTGATCAACGATGCGCTAGACATCATCGATATCTCGAGATGGACAGGCTCATCTTGTGATGCTTCTTTTATCTGGGGCCAGCTCAAGCTGTTGCACGATCGCCTTGCCGAAGCGAAGACTTGCTTGAAAGGAACGGCGCCAGGTGTTGCGCCCCCCGATGTTCCTGGCACAGATTGGACCCAAGATAGTGTACCAGATGAAGTCTTCGAACCCCGCCTGCCAGGTGCCTTGAGCTTACATTTCTCGATCCAGGATGCGAACCTGGTCTTGACCATTCGTAGCATTGTACCTGCTTCACCAGGTGGAACACCTAACACGCCCTCAGAATCGGCGTTCTCCCTCTCAGGCTTGCATCTTCGCAATCGCCTGCTCGGCATTTCTCCTCGACTACCTAATCACGATGAAAGCGGAGAGGTATTCGAATGGAGAGGCAAACAAGACGTCGTTGTTCGAGAAAAGGCGAGAGTTGAAACTGGTGACCCGGCCTTGATAAGCGTGGCAGCAAAGTTGAGCGCGCTTGAGCACGAAGTTGCAAGGTGGCGCTTCAATTTAAACATCCTTATGGGGAAAGCTGATGATGATGATTGATGGATAAGTCAACTAGCTGCCTCTACATACTCTATACTGGTATACATTGGCAGACGAGCAAGCACCTTTATACCGCGAAAGCTCTACGGATCTGCTGCGGTTCAGCTGTTGTGTTTATCTGGCTGACATTAACCGACCGCAACGTGAAGCCTTGGTTAGTGCTAGAGAACTTTGCGGTGCCCGCTCCGATACCATTATGCTTCACAAGGCCGTGGAAGGGCCAGAGCTACGCCTGTCTTCTTCGATAATCATCATGGGGTCTCCGCATTTGGGCGATTGTGAGGGAGTGCGTGGAGTTGCAGTGAGCACAGACCACGTACCGTCCACGCAACCAGACTATGTTAAACCTAGAACAACGGAGCCGCGACCGTCCCGTTTGGAACAAAGAACCAGAACCCTAGTCTTTACGCAACAATCGAATCTAATTCAACAATACGTTCTCTGGGCCCGTCATGCCTAATAACAACGCGATCGAATGCAATAGTCCCGCAACGTTACTGGACTTCTGCAGGTGCTGTAGCAGGTGGCTTCCACGGATCTGCACTTACCTAACTGATACCTTTGTATTGTATGGCCGGAACAAATCATGACAATGTCTGAGAAACCACACACATCTCGCCCCGGGCAGAATGGGCAGAGGAACGATCTTGAAATGACGCCGAGTACCGCCCGCAAAATCACCATGTTGCCCGGAACCAGGAGGCAGTTATCCTTGAAGAAACACTCACAGGCTCCAGAACACAGCAGATCGGACGCAAAGTACGACACAGCCCACGACACTCCAGGGCAGGCGTTAGATAAGTCTGAAGTCAGCTTGTCAGACACCGAAACTTCAAACTCGTCAAAGTTGACGTCAAGGTATACTATATCTTCCTCGGCCGGATCAGTAGTGGATACTTTCGCCTCGCGTTTCAAGCCAGGGACTGGTTCAGACATGCCGCAGCAAGCCGCTACAGTGCGGCGAGAGTCTGTTACAAAGAAGACCCATCGCGACAATCCAGAGTCTGTGCAACCCGCTGCAGATTTAGATGGCTATAGAGTTCAGACAACCCCTATCGCACCTTATTTAGTCAGCGATGATCTCAACTTGCGCTTGGAGGGGCTCAAGCAATTCAAGGCATGGGGCGAGAAAATTCATGAAAGCTCGGTCCAGCATGAAGAAGCTCTTCGCAAGGCAAAAAGTTCGGGGATAGTATCAAAAGCTTCCGGAGACATGGTGATCGTCCGTCATGATATGTCTCTCAGGCACGATGCAGAGGCGATTGAGAAGAGTGTTGACGCACCAACTCCATTCTGTAGCCCGCAAGCCGCGCCTGTACCCGTCGCTTCCAAGAATCGCACGCAGGACGATAGTGACATGTCTCAATCCATTTCCCCTCCAACATTAGACCTTCGGTCAAGACTCGAGCCTGAATTCCCCGACAGAGGCAGACTCAGAGCCTCTTCAAGGACAATTATCATCTCCTCGACTCCGGTCGCAGAGCTTGAGAGGCTTTCAAGATCTAGGTCATTTTCGGGATCCAAGGATTCCCGATCTAGGACACAGTCCCACCACAGAGAGAAGAAATACCCTCCAATCTCCTTTCCAAAGATTTACAACGAGAAAGTGTCGGAAGGTGAGCTTTTCCAAACCAATAGTAAGCCAATGCCTGTCCATCGCACAAACAGCAGGAAGACTATCACGCCTTCGATCTCTCCTATGACAATGCCGACCGCGCGTGACAGCAATGACGTGCCAGATGACCAAGAACCACTGGCCACGCCCCACGATAAGAGAGGCCGCCCAGTCTTCTACAGTACCATCCATTACTACACCGAATGCCCTCACGCCTCTCCCCCGGCCACACGGCCACTCGACCCGGCTGCTCAACCGCGGCCAGACCCGGAGTTTCATCCTACACGGCCGGAAATAACTCGGAGTATCATCCCTGGTATGTGCTTCAATTGTGATACTGCTTACCGTCGCGAAAAGGAGGGTGATGTGCTCAATGCATGTACCGATCAAGTCTCCGAGATGACCCGTCAACTTGCAGTCCTCGTTGAACACCTCGAGCTCATCGACCCGTGTTCCTCCGACGAAGATGATAGAGACCCAGCTCGTCTCCACACCCCTCATGTCTTTGCTGAAGACGAACATGACCTGCGCCACCAGCTCAGCAGCATGAGTCTGCCTCCATTGAGCGACGAGCCGCGCGTATCGAACCCTGCGAAGCGGAAAACGCCAGAGCAAGTCTCGTATCAAGAGCGCATCACGAAGCAAATCCGAGCACTTGAGGCCAACGTAGACAGGGAGCGAGACGCACAAGACGGGCAGGTAAAGCAGGTATGGGCAGGCTACACCCGTCGCTGGGGGCCCGCGACCCTTGGCGTCCAACGGGGACCATGGTCTACGAACGTCGAGCGCTACCAGACACGAGATGATCATGAAGCACTGCTCGAGCATCAGAGGCGCAGCATCGAGCAGAGACTAGCGATGTCGGATGAGATGCCGCTTCAGGACGAAGATGAACTTCAAGTCGTTGGTGCCACGGATGCTGGTGTCGACAATGGTGGATTGAGTGTGGTCAGTAACGATGGAAGCAGTGCGGCGAGCCGAGAAGGGTCGCTCAGTCGCAGTGGGTCTAGAGGTGTCAGCCGGAGTGTAAGCAGAAATGGGAGGCGCACTCCATCGAGCACGAGGACTGTCACAACGGTGACGAGTGCTTCGTCGACTTCGCAGCGAGACCTGCCTGGGCCAAAGGCTCCGGGAGAAGGGAAGATGAGGGTTGGCTGGATCCGAGAATAGGGTGCACGGTTCCATTGTGTTTACAGATGAGTAATAGTACTGGGAAGCGTCGTTGTTGATTCGTGAGGTCAGGCGTGGAAGACTAGTCTAGCAGATAATTTCTCCCTCGGTCTCACCTTCCACTGTGGCTATGCCTTTTCATCGCCGTCACCTCCATCATCGGTCACCGTGCTCGACTTGCTCGCCCTCGTCATGCGTCCCAACCTCAGCCAGTGGCTTCATATCCTGCTCTGCAACACCGATAGTCGCAAAGTAGGCCATCGCTCTCCGATTGTGCTCTGGGTCCATTGGGACACCCTGGTAGTGATACTCAGTACACAATAGTCGCCCATAGACACCCTAGCACTTGTACTTACAGCCTTGCCCATATTAGCCAACATCTTGAAGTAGTTGATGTAGAAGGCGGGCGTATAGGTATTGAAGAACTTGGCCTCCTCGTCGTAAGGATTAGAGAAGGTGTGTGGACTCCGGGTCGGAACGGTCACATAGTCACCCAGCTTGGCGACGATGGTCTCGCCATGCAGACCATGGAACTGCATCTTCCCTTGTGTGACGAGAAAGGTCTCATCGTGCATCTCGTGCCAGTGTGGGGGGGGCCCTACATGGCGATGAATAAGTAGGCAAAATTACCATATATGGAAGTAGGGCACAGCAGCCGACCAATAACAACTTACCTTTGGTTCCTGGAGGGAGGGTGAATTCTGCTGAGCCGATGCGGTTGTCTGTCTTGAGATATCTTTAGTGGTCCTTGTAGCTGCTTCGTGGCCTCTGACACTTACTCTAGTTCCGTCTTCCATGATACGTATCTTGATGGTGCCTAGCGAGAGGACTTCACCAGCCTCAACCGGGACGAAGTTGATTGGAACTTGGGGAGTTTCCATGATCGTGAGATGAAAGATGTTTTGAAAAAACCCAGAGATACGACAAGAGAACACGTTAATATGATCACTTCGAATAAATACCCTTACCTCTCCATGTACGAAGCACGTTCAGGATCGCATGAGGCCGTCCGGTCACAGCGCTGACATTTACCCCATTCGTTTTCTAGCGGGGCACTCGTCGTGTATTGAGTGGCTGGACTTAGTGTGTGCTTTACTTCAGCTACCGACAGCTGGTACAACCCTATGTTGTGCTTCACGAGGAGGACGAAAACGTACTGACCAGGACATGAAGAAGGAGAAGGAATTCTGGAGCTTTCAAGCAATCCGTACATGTACGTGACGGAGAGCGCTGATGACGAAATGAGCCTGCACGCTGGCGGCGTATCACTTCCATCTCGATCATTCATTATTTCTCACAACGCAGGAACGAAACCCTGGTTGCGCACTCCGACTCTCCCGGCGCCCACCATGCTTGCCCGCTCTCCCGCATTTCGAATAGTGCATAGCGACTTCTCATTCATAACGAGGTATGGCCGATACGCTCTTCGGTCTGCCCGAGGACCCCGGCTCAATCTCTACAGACGAACAGAAACATGAGGCAACAATCGATGACATCCTCCCCGACTCCAACCAGAGAGTCGATCTTATACTACTCGCTGCGATATGCATAGACCACATGCGCGACAGTCTAAGTGCTGTCATCGAAGTTATCGACCTAGAACAAGGATCGACTGGGGATCGACTGCGACACGAGATCAACATACAGAGACAGCGCTTGAGTGAACATCTAGGACTGCCACTGCCAGCTTCCAACATACAAGATCTCGAAAGAGCTGGCTTTGAAAACATCAATGGCTGGAGAGCATCGGTCTTAAATCGTATGGGCCAATCCATGAACGTCAAGGTCAGTGCTGTCAGAGCCGCGAACGAACAATATAAAGCCGATCTAGCAGCTCACCCGAGTAACTACGAGGATACCGGCTACCAGACTGTTTCAAAGGCTGGGAAAGAGACAACGTGGACGCCCGAAGAGGATTCTAGTGTGGTGTTGCCATTCCCCAAGGTCGTCTTGCCTCACACCCTGGAGCAGCTCGGTGAAAAGGAACGGGCGCTGGTGATAGGCGCTGTTCTTTTCATCCTGCTTAGTCTCGAGAAATACCCAGCTCAATCGAGGGTGTTGATGACCTACTTGTGTCAATGCTTTGAACTCCCCTATGATGTTCTCACTAGTGTGGAGACGAGCACCGCGGCTACGCTCCTTCAAGTAGCCGGAGCATCAGGAATGGATGCAGAAGAGGCACGGCAGAGGCAGGCAGACCAAAGCGCCGACGACCGCAAATGGAAAGTCAACGTGGCGACAGTCGCTGGCGCTACCGCTATAGGCATTGCGGGACTCGTTGCTGCCCCAGTCATTATGGGCCTTGCTATAAACATAATGGCCGGTGTTGGTCTTGGTGGTCTAGCTACTCTGTTGGGCATTACCGTCGCAAACCCGATCAGTATTGGGGCACTCTTCGGAGCCTTTGGAGGACGCATGACCGGTCGTGCTATGGACGCCTATTCCAGAGAAGTTCAAGACTTCAAATTCTTGCCTGTCGAAGACGTGAAACCCGACCCTTCGACGGTGCAGACCACCAAGTCACCCGACGCTGCGGCCCTTCCATCTCACAAGCTGCGTGTCGCTATAGGCATTAGTGGGTGGGTAAAGAAGGAAGAGGATGTATCCCTGCCGTGGCGTATCTTCTCCTCTGCTACCTCCGAGCCATTTGCATTGCGCTACGAGCAAGATGCACTTATGAATTTAGGGACTAATCTGGACCGACTTTTCAAAGACCAAGCTTACGCTATGGCTCGGGGATTCGCTATTGATCTTCTCTTGCCTGCCATCGGCGATGCAATCGCACCTCTGGGTCTGCTCAAGCTTGGCAAGTTGATTGACAATCCTTTCACCGTGGCCATGGAGAGAAGTGACAAAGCCGGAAAGGTCCTGGCTCATGCTTTGATCGACAAATGTCAGGGCGAACGCCCTGTGACGCTGGTCGGCTTCTCCGTTGGCGCTCGCGTCATATTTTCATGTCTCGAAGAACTCGCGACTCAAAACGCCTTCGGCCTCGTCGAGAACGCCATCCTCATCGGTGCGCCTGTTCCGAACTCGAAAGCGTCCTGGCGACGAATGCGTGCAATGGTAGTTGGACGCCTGATCAACGTCTACACCGATAACGATTTGCTACTAGCAATTCTGTACAGAGCGAGAAACCTGCAAATAGACATTGCCGGCTTGCAAGCTATCACTTCTGTGCCGGGTGTTGAAAACAAGGACGTGTCAAACATAGTGACTGGCCACAACCAGTATCGACTAGCGATTGGAAGGATTATGAAGGAACTGCATTTCGCCGATATCGATCTAGAGCAAGTCGAGCGGGAAGACGACGAACTCGAGGCGGAGAAAACCTATGAGCACGAGGTGTATGAGGATGCAAAGCGAGAAGGACGACTGGGCGATGTCGAAGACGAGCACGGACGGATCAAAATGGTGAAAATGAACGAGACTGCTAGCGGCAAGACTTCAGGAAAACCAACAGATGTGCAGCAGGGCACTGGTAAGAAACCGTCGCCTCCTGCTCAGCTCGAGAACCAATACTTCATGGGTTAGCGAGACGGAGCAGAAGTCAGGACCGGTGTAATACATAGTTGGTTGCATATCCCAGAGGAGACAGCTGACACCGAGCCTCGTACTATTGGTCGGTCAATGGATCAGAACTTTTCCGAATTAAGCAATAGTGGCATCGCTCAGGGAGACCGAACGTGTTTCTCTCGCGAGAAGAGACTCCTCATTTGGAGCCTATCGGAGCCGTGGCACGCCTCACGGAAGTCCGATTTAGTAACACGCCAGGGACTTTCCATGAATATCGTCGGTCTTTGCCTCATTAGTTTATTTGTGCCAGTTGTTCTTTCGCACACGCAACCTCCGTGCTGTTTACTGTTCAAGCGTTAGCCTTTCATTCAAGTCAATTACTCTCAGCTTCAGCACACGTGCTTTCCCAGCAGAGTAAAGAGATGTCGTTCTACTCGAATGTCCAGAGCAAGTTCTCTGGCAAGGTCGCCGACCCTGTCCCAGAGTTCAACAGCGAGTAAGTTTGGCTGGCGATATAGTCACACAATCGTAGACAACAATACTCTAACACTGGGACCAGTTCTCCTCTACACCCAGCGATTGTTCATTTCCCGATTGCCTTTAACATCCTCGCATGGGGTCTCGACATTTTGTATGCCCTGACGACCACTTATGTCAAGCCAGGCTTCCTCACGCGCCGCTTCTCCGACCCGAACACGCTCACCGACATCACACGTCTCGGCTATTTCATGCTGTGCGCGGGCCTGATCACCACTGTCCCCGCCATCATGTCCGGCAACAAGCAGCTCGTGGGGTTGATTTCGAAGAACGGCGGGCCCTGGGAGAAGGACGCCAAGGGCAACCAGAAGAGCACAATGGTGCCGAGAATCAAGGTCGCTATCACACACGCGCTGGTCAACGACACAATCTTCCTGGTCAACTTGTACAGCTGGTACTACAGACGCAGCACCGAGAAGAGAATGAACCCGGGCAACACCCCGAGCGAGATGAACATGATGATCTCCATGTGCTTGCTGCCCATGCTGCTCGCGTCTGCAAAGGCTGGTGGCACGCTGGTCTACAACCACGGCGTGGGTCTGCATCTCGGTCGAAAGACCACGAAGGAGATCAACATGAAGCCAGGCATGGAGTGCCTGATTGTGCCTGCTGAGAAGTGAGCTACAAGCATGGAATACATAGAGGCTTGCGCAGCAAGAGCCCAGCTTCGACGTCAAACATTTAGGGGCGACACGAGGAGCAGGGTAGCATGCAGCGGACAGAGTGGTCACAGAACAAGACGAATTAGGCGAAGCAAGAGTTGTTCGGCTACATTGGACATGGCCAAGAGTGTTTGGGGAATATCTAGAGACTGGAAAGATACGTCGCTAGGCGACATGGACATATTGTTGCTATCTGACAACAATAGAGGCAATTCCATTATACCGTGTTAGGACAGCTTTAACGACGAAACGATGCGGAATGAAATTTACGAGGTCGCCCGACAACAAAACTTGCGTCGTGTCTGCTTCTATTAAGGTACCACAACGGACTGAAACGCGACAATTGCACGAGACGTGATATTGCCTGTCAAGGGTAGTAGCCTAAACCATGACCAGGGGCACCAGCCGCCAGGTACCTGTACAGCCGCAACTCCGCCGATTCAGGTCGCTTCTCGCCGACTGGGCAGAGTCCAATCGATTGCTGAAGGAAGCTTGTAGCTAAGCCGCTCTAATCGTGAATAACCCGTTTGTTCGCTAGACCCGGGTATCTGCTGAGATCTGGCGCCAAGCACGATAATCTGCTTGTTGAAGACCCCTCGATGTCGTCACACATGTTGATTTCAACATCATGACCATCATTGATCACCCTCTCCACGTGGAATGCGAACGCAAAAGACAGCCGCAGCCACTCACAGCAGTTGATTTCCTCATCAAGGTACAAGACGCATGGCTAGGTTCCAGGCATGACACCAATGACTTGATAGAAGCGTGATGCGTGCATCATCCGTGAGAGAGACCACCAACCAGCATCAATCATGGCTACAAGTATGATGCCAGAGGACACAGCCTGTGAATTGCTTACGGCACCTCCGGACCAATTTCCTTACTTCAATGCTCGCCTTATTCCCCCTTAGACGGTTGTCGTTAAGAACACTTACGAAACCAAGTAGACCACTTACAGCAACCTTTTTACAACGCAATTTTACAAGAACAACAATTCGACAAGTGATTAATCCAAACACCGGACAAGAAGAAAACATGGAAGCCATCAAGAACACCATAGCGGAGAACATGGGCGGTGTCGCCCACGCCTTAGCCCGCGACGACCAGAAGTTTGACATCGAGAAGGACATTCCCGACCAGTCAGGCAAGGTTGCCGTCGTAACAGGTGGCAGCGAAGGTATCGGTTACGCCGGTGCGTTCATGCTCCTGAAGAACAACATAGAAAAGGTCTTCATTGTTTCGCCGTCCCAAGACGTCTTCAACGGATGCCAGAATGACATCAAGGAGAAGCTTGGTGCCGACAAGGCCCAGCGCGCAGTCTGGGTCAAGTGCGATCTCGGCGACATCCCCAGCGCAGTCCAAGCCGCAAAGGACATCTCAAATGGCGCAGACCGACTTGACATCCTCGTCCTCAACGCCGGCAGAGGTATCATGACATACCAACTCACAGAAGGCTCCCAGATCGACAGGCACATGATGGTCAACCACGTGGGTCACGTGGCTCTAACCTCGCACCTGCTGCCGCTGCTCAAGAGCACCTCTGAGAAGGGCACAGTCCGAATTCAATTGCAGTCTTCGAATGCGCACGAGATGGCGCCCAAGGACACAAAATTCGCATCCATTGACGAACTCAACCAGGATCTCGGCCCCAACGGACAGTACGGCCGCTCGAAGCTGGCAAACCTCCTCTACGCCCGCTACTTGGACCGCCACTTGCACAAGTCCAACCCTAACATTCTGGCCAACGCGACACATCCCGGGTTCGTCGAGACTAAGATGTCAACCCAGGACATCCACGAGCCGTACCCCACGGCCGGCTACGGCATGAGCGTGGCTATGGCTCCCATCAAGAAGGACCAGTGGGAGGGAGCGACCAGTCTGCTGTACGCGGCGACGAAGACGGACAGGAGTGGTGAATACATTTGCCCACCTGCCATTGTCGAGCCCGGTAGCGAATTGGCGAGGAACCCTGAGTTGGGCGAATCGCTGATGAAGCTGACGAGGGAGATACTGAAGACGAAGTTCAACATGGAGATATCTGACTACTAATGATAATGATTAATTAAATAGTTTCAAGTAGTACAATACAAACATTGTACATGTGAGATTGTGTATATTCGTTGACATACTGTATGCTCAAAAGTACTCCACGCTCAAATGGTTGCCAGCATACGGACTGCTCCAATTCGCTACAACACTAGTACCATCATATCTCGCATCTTGCCTCTACCCCCTACTCAACAATCGATGAAGAGGAAAATAATGAACCCGTCGCCAAATCAACTGAGGGAGCAAAACTACAGTATGCTGTCGATTCCCGCTTCAGAACAAGCCCATGGCATGAACCGTGCGTTGCTCCACGAGGCTCCAGGCTGGAGCACCGTGTTCATCACTGATCCCCCGTGGAGACGGCGATGGCTGAGAGCGATCGGGGTAATCACGACGCGTGACGAGCGCGAGGAGCTGAAATTGCGTTTCCTTCACAGCAGACAGATCGTTCTCGGGCGTGGTGTCAAGCTCATTGGTTCGATCCTTACGACAGGGCTGCTGTCACAATGTGCGCTGTGCAGTTCCTCCTCTGTGGAGGCTGACGTGTTGAATCCGAGTTGGCGCGCGGCTAGGTAGGCAACCGCGGTTCGCTGGCGCTATGAATAGAGTCATGACTGTGGTAGTCGTGTCAGTGCGTCGGGCATGGTACGAGCGGCGCGTGATGCTGCGGTGCACGGTCCTCGCGTCAGGAGATGCTGGCAGGCTCGCCATCGACGGTGAGATGCCTTTTTGTGAGGGTACGTACGCGGCCACCATCTGGCATGAATTGGCAAGAGAATACATGAGAGCAACTGGCATCGATGTAGCTGGTTGCAGACGCGATCGAGACTTGGGCTCTGAGAACTCTGGTAGGTGGAATTTATGTTGATCTAGTACGTCAAGCTATCTTCATGTGCTTCGAATGTCACCATGAATAGGTGTCTAATGGAAATGATAGCCTCTCAACTTCGGGGCCTGCCTAGACGTACAATAATGAACGTCTTTACGATGTACTCCACAAGCTCGGATGCTTGCACCTGTGTCGTCGACAATTCTTCTACCAACAAACATTTATCTTCTGATTGGAAAAACGAAAGCGTCGACGGTCATGGACATGCGTCTCAGTAATGGCCACTCTTGACCTCGCCCACCGTACTGTCGGGTTCAACATCAGCAGCTGTCTCGTCGGAAAACTTCAAGTCCTCCTCGATTGGTACAGTATCCTTGACATATTTGATAACGACAGGCGCTGCAATCAGAAGCGAGCCAGCGAGCATGCCCCAGTTAATGGCAAATTGCGTCATGAATGGCACTGAACGAGAATCAATGTTTGCCGCGATGGCGTTACCGGCTGACTGGATGCCCTTGTAGAAGCCTGCAAAGTTGGCGAGCTTTCGGCCGTTGTTGGTAAGAGCTCCCATGAGCCTGGGGAAGTTAGCATCTGTTCGGTCAATACCGAGAGCGAGCTTACCAGTAGGCGGTGACCTGCCAAGCAGCGTCGTAGAAGCCATAGAACATGTACATGAACATGGGTCCGATATACTTGCTTTGATTGAAGTCCACTCCAACATGTTCATCGCCCAGACCAAGAGTGGTTGCACGAGTGTATGTCTCTTGGAAAGCAAAGCCACCACCCCAGACCACCATAGTCAGGGCAAACAGCCCCACAAGAGCGCACTTAGCACGCAACGTCCGCCTCATTGGGCCAACATCGAGCAGATAGCCAACAACATACGCTCCCACGATCTGCATACCCCAGTACAGGACATTGTTGAGGCAGCGGGTTCGAAGGTTGAAGTATGGCAGGTTGACATCGTTGAAATGGTAGGTGTAGAACCAGTTACTGGCAAAGAATAGAGGGAAAAGGCCAACAATGTAAGCATCGGTCTTGAGGGTCTCGAACAGACCAAGAATCTCCGACTTCCATGACGGGTTTTTCATAAGGATGATGCCGGAGCCGTCTTCGCGCCGGACTAATTTAGGATTACACAAGAAGCAGGCAAGGATAAAGCCCGCTGCCATCAGAATCATGAACGCAATGTAAGTTCCTGTGACACACGAGTCAGTTACCGTCGGTCTGACGGGTTTTGCAACACGTACCATCATTCACTTTGCCAGCTGTGGAATGCAAGTTCAGGCCCAGGGGTATCAGAGCCCCGATCACGCCGCCAAGGTTGAAGATAGCCCAGAATCTGGAGATATACCGACCCTTCTCCTTCTCAGGTGGGTAGGACATCATAATTGCACCCTGTGCAGTCCAGAGCATACCAGCGCAAGCACCAAGAAGAGCACCGGCGAAGATAAAGAAGGGCGCATTCTGAGTGTGGTTGTAGCACAAGATCGAGGCGACATACAAGAAATAGCCGAAGCCGCCGATGCCGAGGGTCAATCTGAGGCCAATTCTGTTTGCGATACTGCCACAGAAGAAGCCCACAACCGAGAACGTGGAGTAGACAGCTGTGTTGGCGTTGTTGCTATCGTGGGCGTTGACCTGACCAGCAGCGCCCAAGCCATTAACAGCATTGAACATGCCAGGGCACAAGAAGCAGACGAATGCGACAAAGATAATCTGAAATTGCGGTGTGGCATATGCTGGGATGGAGATGGGACCGAGCTTGAAGGTCTTGTACATCCATGGCTTCCCTCTCTTTTCGGTGCCCTCTATTGCTGGTGGAGGACTGGGGTTGTCACGAGACACCGCTGAAATGTTCTTCTCATCCATGTCTGATTCTGTGCAGAGTGTGCTCGTAGCTGAATCCTGTAGAGTTCAGATAAGGTTCGTCGTGCAAAGGCAGATCTGGGGTAAACTCGAAGGGATCTGAGAAAGGAGGGTCCTCAGGTGGGTGCTGATGAGAAGGTAGGAACAAAGTGCGGAGGAAGTTCGGCGGGTACTTGTGTGACACGCGACACAAGTATTGATGATCACCAAGTCACATCTAGAGGAGACGACAGTGACATGCAGCAGAAGAGCAACTGGCACGAGCTGCTTGAGTTGCTGTCGGGGCTACCTGTGCGTGGCGCGTGCTCAGGTGCATGTTGGGGTCGCGCACAGCGCATGAAGTATGGGCCGGTGTGCATAAGACCCTGGCACGAAGCAGAGTCTGGTCCCCAGTCTCTGAGAAGTCAGGGCTGCACTAGCATAACCCTCTTATCAGCTCGAATCCTTCGCAGGGATTTTGAGGCTGCGGGTGGCGGGGCTAAGCGCATATTTGGTCTAGCTCACGAACACGTGAAGCTGTCTCCGGGGTAAGTGTGGCCCGCTGCACCTTCCAGACGTGCGCATGTCCGAAATTTAGAGACGAGTGTTCGTGACCCAACTCCTTTTCTTCTGGCCTCTTACCTACGATCCACGATGCCTGAGTGCTGTACCAGTTTTGTCGAAGATGCGCCACAGGCTCCAAGAGCCGTTTGGACGATATGTCATAGCTAATCCAATTCATCCTTCTGCGATGCCGGCGTTACCTGGCGTGCGAGTATCAGCATATCGAAGAAGTTGTTAAGTGACATGTATATAGTTTCATCGGACATCGATGTCCAAAGCGGCCAGGCTACCGAGAGCAATACATCGCCTTCGTCATGCTGCCATAATATCGCGAATCTGCAACGGTGTTCGTCATGGCCACTTTTCTTCCTCGTATATACCTCTGCGCCGGAATCCTGTCTTGCTGTTGCGGACTGAGTTGGTTCTTTCATTCGCAAGCAGTCTCATTGCATCAGACTGTCTGTTTAGACCACAAGCTAACCAATGGTCACCTGCTCAAGGAGGGGCAGCTTATATCTGGCGACCTTTGGATCTCACCCGAGACTGGCCGCATCGTTTCATAACGGTCCGCCTTCTACGAGTCTGGCAAGACCCCAAATGCTGTCATCGACCTGCAAGGGAGGATTGTATCCCCAGGCTTACCGAACTGCAATCCAATGATTACAACGGTCTCGACTTCGCGAAGCTGCATGTGGCCGTTGGAAGCAAGCCCAGAGACATAGGCAGAGAGCTGATCAAGAATGGTGTCACATCATCCATACCAATGATCACTTCTTCAATACCAGAAGTCTATCACCCCGATTCTCCATGTATAGGCAAGAGTACGTCTAGAACAGCGTCCGACGGCACTGAGTGCCTGGGCGCGCACGTTGAAGGCCCTTTCCTCAATTCACAAAGGAACGATATCCGTGCCGATACAGTCTCCAACGCAGAAGCTGCCGACATTTAAACCTTCCATCACTTCGAACCCCAAGTGGTCATCGTCACCACCTAATCCTTCTACCCTCACACGGCGTACGCTGTCCAACCACTCGACTCGTACATCGACACCATGAAGTTTGCTTGAGTCGCCACGACGTTCACCCCGTCCCTCACTATCTATTAGTACCTTGATCTCCTCGATACCTGATTCTGTGCCAGATTTATCGTTTTTCGGATTGATTAGCAACGACATACATCTATCCCTACCCACTCTCAAGATCGCTTACTCTGCTCATCAGTCTGAAGCGATCCTTGTTACTGACGCTATGCCACTTACTGGGCTGCCAGGCGGAGTATATCCCTGGACTAATGGCGAATATATCGTCAAGAAGGGGTCCTTGCTGACATTCGAGAAGGATGGCCGCATTTCGGGCCCATCTATCAGTCTCCTGGAGTGCGTCAACAACTTTGTTCAATGGACCGAATGTAGCACTGCCAACGGCCTTCGAGCCGTGACAGAAACACCTGCGCGTACACTAGGTGAAACATGAAAGGGCCGGCTAGAGGTCGGATTTGACGCTGGCCCATGCGCACTTGGCCAACACGAAGAAGGTAGACTCATTTTGCGGCAAGTTTGGAGATTGGGAAGTGTGTTCATGCGGCATAGGAGGTACGAGACTGACAGTGGTTTACGACATCACGCGATCGAAAAAGGGAACAAGCTGTAGAGGGGACTTTCTTGAGCGGCCATTATTCGGGGAGATACCCTGCGAGCTTTGCATCGAAGTGGCACCCCGTACATTGAATGAAATGAGGTTTCGGAAAAGTTGGCTCTTGGTGCTGAATGATTCGTTCGCACCGTCCTGATCAATTGAGCATATGTGTAACAACCTCTGATACCCTACTAGATCATGAATGTATTGCCTCCGTGTTGATTGAATTCAATTCAACGGTGTTGGTACTTGCGTGCGTGTTGATTCCGCAATGTGTGTTGGTCTGGCATCTGGAAAGCGTCGGAGTGCCCGGCTCAAAGGAGACGTCAAGCTTTCTAGCACGTGATTGTTTCCATCTTACACGTGATACTCTATACCGCCCGACGTTGATTCGCTGTCTTCGTCGGCGCAAGGGGTGCTCAACAAAGCTCAAGGGCAACGAATGGACATCCATGTTGGCTCGAACCGCCGCGTCCACGTATGTACGGTTGTACGATCTTACAAGGCGCTGCTGGAACAGTCGCTCGAATGCCCACTGATCGGCCACGCCAGTCTCCAAAGTGGACTTCAAGCCAATTAAGTCACGAGCTTCAAGTGAGTGAACTTATTGCCTGGTCCCACAGTCACAGGGCTCGACCCGGCAAAGAGCACTAGAAAGATTAGGCGAGATGGCCAACAATTTTCAGACGACTCGACCAAACCCACGTGGTGACGTGGATGTTTGGTAGAAACTTAGTATCAGTCTGCGCAAGAGCTCCACATCGAGTCCGACGGTACATTCACGCGGCCAAAGCTTATCCTAACGATCGTGGCTATGGTGCATACTGAGAAAGCTATCCAAGTTCAACGTCGGTATCCTAACATATGGCCAGGGCAGTGGGCCCGCCGGACATCTTGATACTGAGACTGAACCACGGCTTTGGCTCCAGCCGCGCGAATGTAGAGTTTCACATCCCATGCAGAGCCTCTACCGTGCCATGTGAAGGCTACACTACAGGCTGTGCTCGTTCCAGGCTATACAGACGATGTAGGACGAAGCAGACAAATTCGTACTGGAAGTTCCCGATGCTAACTCATGCAGTACGTGCTAAGTGTCAATAGCCGTCGTTTGTGGTATAGTGGATGCTACAACGACGCAGTCGTCGTAAGAGAGCTGATCCAGTGCTTGAAGCTTCGCCTCTGATTCGAATCTGAACGCTGTCGTGGCTTAGAGGTGAAGGACGTTGGCGCGCTGACGAAGACAGGAGTGTGACTTGAGTACAAAAGCACCATGAATTCCTGCTGAAAGTTGCTCATTATCCATCACAACCAAACAACAATTCCATACTCAAAGACCAATACAACACTTTCTTTCGCTTCAAAGACAAATCCCAGTCGCTACCACTGTCAACATGAAATTCACCGCACCTCTTGCCATTCTCGCCCTTGCTGGCGCCGCCATCGCCGCCCCAGGCAATGACAACTCCCAGCAATACAGCTGCACTATCGAGTTCGCCAACGGCCAAAAAACCACCGCAACCGGCACCACCCCCAACGGCGCCTGTGTCGCGCTCCCAACAACTGAGGCATGCACTGGTGTCCTGCTCTCCCCTGGTAAGAGCAAGGCTGCCACCGTTCAGCTGTTCTCCGACAAGGCTTGCAAGCACCTGGTCCTGAGCCAGCCAGCAGGCAGCAAGGGTAGCCCAAACAAAGAGATGGTCGGCAGCTACTGCATCAAGCCATAAATCAATATGGCCGCAACTTGATATAGAGGACACTCAACAAGGGGATTTGGGGGGCGATTTGAGGTTCTCAAAGACCACGAAGAAGTGGAAGGATGGGGGAGGTCGGTGAACTCTTTTGAGCGTCTAGACGGAGACTTGCAGAAGGACCAATCAGTACCGCAGCACCCTCAGAGAAACTGCTGTGCGGGCAGCGGTACTACTGTTAGCTACCCGTCTAGATATTCACTGTCATTCTTTTAGAAAACATAAAGCAACGGAGATCATTACTATCCAAAATGCAGCCTCAACAATCTTCTTCCGACGCTGTGTAGTACTAACAACTCGTGCAGTCAATTATCTTTAGGCTTACACAGCATAAGAAAACCCCGATGATATCTGTCTTGACTAACACAGAATAACACAGAACGCATTGCGAGCATTATTGCACCTGCCATCACTGTGCTCATACATATCCGAATGGACTACTTGGATGATCGTGCATACCTATTCGGCGGAAACATGATGGATCCCAACGACTCTTACGAAGATATCCAGCTTGGTTATTGAATTAGCTCTCTACAAATATTCCATACAGTAGATTTGTTTGCTAATAAAAGGCCAGGCTGTCAGAAGCAAAGAATTAGTCTCAGTGAACGATGTCAACGTCTTTCTACATCTTCCGTTCTTTCGGACACGCCAACGGGACAGCACTACCAGAGATTCGCTCGAGAAGACGGCCTCGCCGCATTAAGCTATACGCGGGGGTATGTTGCTTGCAAGACATGTTCGTAAACGTGCTTGACTTGATCACTTGAGTGGTTGATTGACTGGGTTTGAGGTCATTGGTAGTATCATTCGTGGAATTGAATTTAGGAATGCTAGCGAACATCCAGCTTCACCTTATCACGAATTCTGAAGCCTTCCTCTTTCATGACATGTCTACAGCTACTATCACTTCTCTAGATTACGTATGCTATATACATACAGAGTCGTAGCTTTCAATGCTAGTCAAGTACCATATCAACTGCGACTGCAATGTGTACTACCGTGGCGATTGATGTTTCACTTGCTTTAACACCGTTTGGATCGAAGTACAACATAGACCTCTGCTGTTATGCATGGGTATCCGCGAGGATATCGAGCCGTTCAGAACGATATTAACCAAAAGACACACCGAGCAAAGGTCACAAGACAGCATTGTGCGAAGCGTAATCTAAGATGCCATGTTTCTATGTACGTCTACTTAAAGATTGAATCACCATACGAGATGCTGACCATTCCAAGAGCACTAATGACTATAGTACTAGTTTCCACATCTATCATGTTCGCAACATACCAACTAGATTCCTATGCGTGAACCTCGACGCCTTGAGCGTCACAGACACCATAGCTGACAAACGCCTCAAAGATTGGAGCGACACTGCTGTCTGACCTCTCCTCATAACAAGCTTTGATGAACTGCTGCTTGCCCAACGAGTTGAAACAGGACGCACAAGTGGCGGCATTGTCGCCAATAGCAGCAGCACATTGAGTTTGGGTGAAGCAGTTAGTTGACCTTCAACACGGCTGTCAGCGCTTTTGCAATCTGAAACAGGGAAAAGCGTATTGTCGATGCTGGAAAGGTGAAGAGACAACAATGGGAGAGACTCACGCTTCAGCCAATGGCTTCAAGCAGGTGGCGCCGGCTGAAACTGCTTGGTCGGCGCATGTGAGGATGAATTCCCAGGTACAGCTGCTGGATGGGCCGGAACCGAGCATGGAAGAGATAGAGGCAGCGGGGGCTTGGAAGGCTGGGTTGGCGGACGGACTGGCCTTTACTGGAGATGAAGACCGAGACGGAAGAGCGTAGGTCGTGCCTGCGATGAGTGCGACGACGGCAAGCGAGAACTGCATGATGGAGACTTCGTGAAAAGAATTGCTTAAAGAACGATAATCTGAGGGATGTTGTGATACTTTGTTCCAATGAGCGAAGATGAGTTGGATCAATCAAATGAGTGAGTGAATGAGCGTTGACGTTTCTACGGAATTCAGCAGAACGGTGAATGGTATCTGATGCTACTTATGGATTACACTTGTTTCCATGTGTCCGGGGAGTTTCGGACTGTGTATGGTCGCCGCGTACAGTAATCTCCTAACAGTTTCAATGTCAAGCGATAGGTAGCAGGAGAGATTCAACAGGAGCAGTAGTGTCGTTGGTTCGTCATAACTTGAGGTGTCCTTGTGACAATTGACCACAAGTACCAACATCGTACGCTCGACTGAAACGCTATAGCGTAGATGGTGTTGGCATTGTAGCGAAACACTGAAGCCACGTGTTTCGATCAGGCCTAATTGCCGACGAAAGGGAGAGTGCACCGAACCCTTCGCTGTGGGAGTCCGAAGACATCCTAAAGGGACTCATGGCCGTAAAACCCGGCGTAAATGATAGCCTGACCCGATTATCTCCAGATCTGGGACCAGTTCCATGGTAGTACGTTGCTCATTATCTCCAAGAGGGATCTCACCTAACGTCGATGCCTACCAAAGTCATAGAACGTGTCGTCACCGCTTCAACGAGTTTTACAGGTCCTTAGCAGACTGAGAAGAAAGAGATCAATGGGGGATAATTGCTACCAGGCAACACAAGCCTTAACTTTGCCGAAGCTCATTTGACGGCCCGTACTGGTCTCTGCAGAATTTTCCGTCAAGCCAGTGGCTGTCCGAGGAATTGGCGAAGGCGGCGTTCAACCTGAGCATGATTCTACCGTAAGTTTTCGTCGTCAAGTAGGACTCGTCTCCTGCGTCCTGAAGTCAATCCATGAACGGAACCCTCTTGAGGCTCTCGTGTCGGCAAAGACATCAACCTTAACGTGTCAACGTACTCCCTGGCTTTGTAGCGCATAAACCATCGTGTCAACGTTGCTCACGTGGGTAGACTGCGCCAGAATTGAGGCTTGGAACGAATCTGCGTACGGTATACCGGCATATTTGAGAACATTTATGGCGGGGGCCGTTTCGAATGTGTGGAGTTCATGGTCGAGAACACAAGTATCGGGATCTGCAGCTTTGGACCTTCCAAGTGGATGATTATCAATAGAAAGCTTGAGTGGTTCTGGAATGTACCTGGCAGGTTGATTGGCAAAGTGCTTGTACGTACATTGCGTAGTCTGACTTCAGATCAGTGACTTCCGGACCAAGACCTAGTCCTGCGACTGGTCCACCTTTAACCTTATGATTCGTTGAAGATCATGATCTTCCTCTAGACGACGCCATTGTAGGGCCCAGAAAGGAGGGCATGACATTCGCGGTGCCTCCTCAGCGTGTTCAAACCCGATGATTGGAGACTTCACGTCCTGGGTAGCACACACAGCTCGACATCGTCCACGTTGTCAACCTCATACATGTCAGCTCTTTAGCCCGTTACTAGGTTTCTGTGATTTCATTCATGATGATGCTCTCCTCTTCTGTCCATCATTCGCAATTCTTCGTTATGGAGTGGAGGACATGCACATGATCGTGGGATGGCATGTAGACCCGAATGTTGTTTGAATAGAGTTCGAACCAGTTTTGCGGTGAAACTGACGCGACGGTACAATCCGTTAGCCCCACCACGCGTACATCGCTTAGCAACTCAGCCATGCGCAATCTAGACGCGTCACCTTCTGCCAAATAATTGCCGATGTCGACACAGATTCTGACGACCGATGTGGTGTATGGATTGACGCCAATTCTCATCGAGCGGGATGATGCGTTCGTCTCTAACTGGTTTGGGAAGGCCTTGCAAGGCGCTTTCTGCGAAACTGGAAAAGGGGCAGCGATTAGATGCCTTGCTGCCTGTGGACTCTTGTCTATTGCGTTGAATCTAGGACTGGCGCTACTAGATGAAGGACCCGGCGGGCAGACCTGAGGTAATCTCGTTGTCTATCAGTCGTGAAGTATTGTCCTCTGTCGACCTCACTGAGAAGAACTCCGAACAACGTCCACTTCCAAACAAGCATGTCGCTCGCATCTGATACCATAGCCTGTCATGTACGAATGGACCACGAGATGTCGATCCACCGCTACGAAAGACACTTGCTGGAACGCCTACGTGACTCAGCCTTCTCTCTTCCTGACCAGCGACCTGGTTTGAGGGTGAACGGTATGCAAGCTCACAACGCACCGGTTTGTCTGACCCAGTTGGACTCCAAAAGCAAGCCACTTATGCGGGGAGAGAGCCCAAATGGATTTCGCGTCCATAGAGACTCTCAAAGGAAATCGGATTATGACAGCTCTGATTGCTACAGCGACATGGATGCGGCGTCTGCAGAAACGAAACCAAGTGCGGACGGTCTTCGGTCGACTAAAAGGTCTCGAAGTCCAGCGCAACCGGGGTGGAAAAAGAGGATTCTGCCCTCGTCTACGGAGTCCTCTTACGAAAAGCCATCTGAAACGAAGTGCCTTACGTGGCTGCTCAGCGTGCCTGAACAGCTTTTCGAGCAGCGCCAGCTACAGAATACTAGCCCTGGCGTAACAGAAACATCTCAAGGACCTGGTTGTCAAACGCATAACAGGTCAACAAAGTCCCCTACCATTGCGACTAGCTCTTCAAGGGCTTCTAGTGTGGGATCAGGCCTATCGCAGATGAACCCTGCACCAATCAGAACATTCCGCTCGCACCATGTCAATGAGTCACAGCCTCAGCAGGAGCCAGTCTCTGCCCCCGCTTTGAGACCGAAGAACGTCTCGAGACTGTCACGAGGGGAATCGCTGCTAGTCCTGGACATAGTGAAACCTCGAGTGACAGTGGGCACAACAGGGGTTCAGCTCAGGTCTTCGTATTATTGTCCAAAAAGGGCCGCGTTGTCTGATATCAATGGTCAACCTCGGTACCTCGAAGATGAGAGACGATACCAGTGCATACAGTGCAATCGAAGATTCAAAAACAAAAACGAGGCAGTGAGGCACCAGAACTCACTGCATATTCGCCGCCAGTCGTGGTCCTGTGCTTTGTTGTCCACATGTAGCACTGGATTTCACTTTTCTGCCCTTTCAGACCCCGACAAAACCACAACAGATACATGCGGGTATTGTGGTCAAGAGTTTTCCAATCAGCCTGCTGACCGGAACGAGCGAGCTGATCACCTCATACGCGTCCACAACTTTGGTCAATGCTGTTCGGACAAAAAGTTTTTTCGAGCTGATCATTTCCGGCAACATCTGCAGCACAGTCATGCCGCGAAGAGTGGAAAATGGTTAAATGTACTAGAAAAGACTTGTGAGAGTGAAGAAGTGCCGCACGAATACACCACTTACTCGCAATCAGTGGGCAAGGTCTCAGGGCATAACAGCATTTCACGTACGGTATCACATAGCTATATCTTACAAAGTGAGAGCAAGGTATTGAGGTCGAACGTGGGAGCGACGTCAACACCTGCACGGTGGGCAGCTGGAGACCGATTTGTTGTACCTGGTTAACTCACTGTCATGCCAATTAGGCTAGAATCATAATTATTGCTCAGCCATGGAAAATCGTTGAACATGAATGTTGTCGCTGATCGTGCAAGGACGCCACCCATTAAGCCAAACGGTCGAAGATTTGTACACGAGTTGTCAGCATATGGATTCTACTCTAGCATGTCTTCCCCCTGCACCTTGTGAAGAGGCCGCGTCTGCACGTCTACGAAGAGAATGGAAATTATCACAGCTCAAGAAGGCGATGCTGGACACACTGGCTTCAAATGTCCAGGGGCCCTTCTCACTGTTGCTGTTTACGTGTGTGCTCCAATCATCTGAAATACCCAAGACGTACTACATATACCCAGCCTGGCAGGGCTAAGCTTGAGTTCGAAGCTTACGTGGTACGTGTATGGACGATGTTGTGCCTCGGAGCACTCCGAGACCAGATCCACAGCTAGTATAAACACAATGAGGTAGGTGGTACCAGCTCAGCACAGATCAAATTTTCAACCATCCAAAGCTGGCCTATGTGAGTGGTCCCACTGGCCGAAGCATAAGTGGTATGTCAACATACCATTTGTAGTACCCTGTCAGGAACACGATAAACGTTATGAGGCTTCTGGAAACACAACCCTGCAGTGTACTTGGAAAATGGTCCATAGTCCTCGTACTTGACTTGTGGTCAGTTGTCAAACCTGCTTTCTACCCCCGAATGGATGCCTTCTATGTCCTCTGGGTGAGTCTAGATGACCGTTTCCTGCAGGAAACACGTAGCTTCATCCTTACGATCACTCGCGGGGCAAGAGCCAGGGGTTAGGCAAAGCAGACCATGCAGGAAGCACGTTAGGAGGATGTGAGAGACGGTGGACACGGCCACCCCGTACACGTCGAACCAGAACTGTGGTTTTCTCGGCGCTTACCACAAGCTGTTCCACTGCGCTAGAGCACAAGCTGCATGACGACGAGGTGGGAGTAAAAGACCAACGCCCTAGATCGTACGGTGCAGCTCGCTACCTGAATTTCCATGAGACAGCGTCCAGAAAGCTTGGACGTGACTTTGTGTCTTTTCATAAGATGACATGAAGATGTCAGAGATTCTTCCAGGGAATCCCTAAGCGAGTGGGACTCAGGAATCATCGAGGTCAGAGATCGACCCGTCAGTCTGGACTTGGTGAATTAATCCACCCACCGAATATCGAGCAGTCAAAAAGCCCTTCGTACAACAGCGCTTGAAGCAAGCGTGACGCTAATGCTTGGGAAGGCTTAGAAGGAAAGGTTACGTAGGTCTGGGAAGCCATGGCTCCACTATCTCCACATAGCTCGCAAAGACTTGTACCGATAGTGTGGAAATTGGCGTTGAATCGTGGACGTCGACAGGATTTCAGATCCGCCCAGCAGAGTAGCGCTCAGCTCGTCGTCCTAAGGAAGATTGGGGGGAAAAGCCCTGCCGGCGTCTACGAGGGCCACGTCAGGGCTGTTCTCCTTTCGACAAGTACGATGTACCCAGCAAGGCCGCCAGCATGGCCCGAAAGAGATGAGATGGAGCAGACCTTCTCAGACAGCTCTCGCGAGCCTGCGTGAGTCCGCAGCGTCTGAGACCTGCTTACGACAACACTGTTCCCCTATCCTCACAAATTCTCGTCTTGATGCCTATAAGACAGTACGATCTGCTCTGCAGCAGAAGTTATCCTACAACAAGCACTCTCTCACCATCGTCAGTCTTTTCAAGTCGCTCATTCCTTACTCAGACACTCTTTAACCTTACCCATTCGTCCCTTTGACAGTCAATCTTTATTCCTCAAATCAGCAGTCATGCGTTTCTCAATCGCCTTGATCGCCATGGTGGCAAGCGGAGCCATTGCTCTGCCGATGTCTGGTTCCGAGGGTCAAAGCCAATCTGGTAGCAACGACTCGAACCAGTCCCCAAGCAACAATGCCGGTTCCAGCAACCAGCAGAGCCAAACTACCAGTGCTTGGGCTGAATGGACAAGCACCACCACTGCTCGTGCTGTGGCCCAGACCTCAGCCACTAACAACAACGGCAACAACAACAATGGGGGCTCTGGAAACCAGCAGAGCCAGTCCTCCAGCGCTTGGGGCCAATGGACAAGCACTACCACCGCTCGTGCTCCCGCCCAGACTTCGGCCGCTGGTAACCAAAACGACAACAACGGCAACAACAGCAACCAGCAAAGCCAGTCCTCCAGTGCTTGGGGTCAATGGTCAACCACTACAGCTCGTGCTCCAGCCCAAACCACGGCTGCAAACAACGGCAATGGCAACGGCAACGGCAACGGCAACAACAAGAGCGGCAACAACGGCAACCAGCAGAGTGAGTCCTCCAGCGCTTGGGGACAGTGGGCTCAGACCACCACTACCGCAGCCGCCCATCAACAACAGGGCCAAAGTAACAACGGCAACAACGGTGGCAAGCCATTGACCACCACCGCCGCCGCCCAACAACAGCAGGGTCAAGGCAAGCAACAAGCTACCAGCACCTGGGCTCAGTGGGCTCAGACGACCTCTGCTGCTCAGGAGCACAACCAGAACAGCCAGAACAACCACAACGACCAGGGCGGTAAGCCAATGACAACCACTAGCAGCAGCACCTGGGCCCAGTGGGCTCAGACAACTCCTGCCGCGGCAAACAAAATGGCCAACCAAGAGAAGGGCAACACCTGGGGTCAGTGGGCTTCGACCACGACCTCAGCTCCAACTGCTGCTACCCCATCGCCAAAAGCCGCCTTCAGCGCCCCAGCTGCTAAGCTCGAGGAAAAGCTCGGTAACGCCCCTTCAACGACCTGCAGCTGGGAGTTCATCCTTTCTTGTGGACAGCTAGCCTACCAACAGGCTGAGGCATGTATGGAGCCCATGGCCGAGACTTCCAGCAACTGCTTCAGCGACAGCACCTGCGCCGCCAAGATCGGATCTGAAGCCTCAACTTGCGCTACCTGCTTCTCAACCATGGGCAAGGAGGAGTTCGTCAAGGCCATGTACGAGGAGAAGGACGACTCAACTGTCGCACCTATCTTCGAGAGCATGGTCTCATACGGTGTGTGCTCCGAGAGCGGTGAGGTCATCTCCAAGTAGAGTTAGACCAGGGGTCTGATTCACTAGCCGCATTGACGGCCTCGTGTGCATGCTGAGATGTTAGGATGATAAGGGTGTCACTTACTAGAGCTTGCTCTACTACTGTCAACTTTTTTATTGGTTTTGTCTTTCATAGTTTGTAATTATAGATCTGAATGGTTATATGTTGGCCAGAAAATGTCCTGTCTCTCATAATGTGGTCGTCATGTTCGACAAGACTGCCGACGTGCAATGGTCATATCCTGCTACTTAGACTAGTGCTTTGTGTGTCGTCAATCTGGACCAACCGACAGAGGGTTGCATAGAAAGCGTTTCCAAGAGCTCTCCAATTCGCCTAGTGTGACCTAGCGTTTACCACAAGCATTATTTGTCGTTCGTTAGATTGTGGTGAGTTCGAAGGCGTCGCACAAAGGGCGGCCTCTACCCTTTCAGGGTCGTGCTGATAGGGAACTCTGTGTGTAGACCGCAAGGTGCTGAAGACTCTGAGTGCTGGGGTCAACAATTCTAGTATGGACGCGTACTCTAGCATGAGCTTTGGGTACTTTAGAAGACAAAAGGCTTGCGCGTGGGGTTGGAAGGAGAGCCACTCCATCTGCTTCGAATGACATGTGTAAACTGGTATCGTAACCCAGATTGTGGGTATACTCGCAACATCGTGCCAAACATTGAGGTGGCGGCAATAAATGTGGTTGTGCGATTTGCTGATGCGGTAGGCGCCTACGCGACTTGGAAGCAAAAGGACTACTGCGATGGAGTATAACACTAGCTTGCGTGCCAAGACGCCTGGCTACGGTTCTTCGCAAATGCTTGGCGCCGTTGCGTATGCTGTCCACGTCACCCCCCTGACAGATTGGATGTCGGACACTATCAGCTTTTCCTTGCAGCATTATCGTCGTCCCTTTCTGAACATGTAGGAGTCCGGAAGCGATGTTCGTCTACTCGTCACGTAGTTAAGGGTTTCTCTTCTTCGGAGACTGCGGCAGCAGACTGGTCAAACTCCTTTATGTCTGGTGACTAGATCGAAAGCTAGCTAGTTGATGGACAAAATGCCATTGCTAAGCCCAGATGTCATGAAATTAGAGCACGATGAGTCAAGTACATCTAGCATATGGGCTCCTGACAACGTCTGCTTGCTTGTTCAAGTAATCATGATACAAGGCTATGTAACTATCCATCAAATCTGGAACTAGCATGTAACCTAATGGAAGACCACTGACAGCCATCATTCCCAGCTTGTACATTCAGAGCATTTCTCTGCTTCAGTCACCAATTCTCGCGTTCAAACAGCCGATGACATCGCAGGTGGCGCAGTCCCATTTGGAGCTGTTCCGTTGCCACCACCCATATCGCCGCCTCCGCCCATCGAATTACTGGCCATAACGTGACCTCCATCGGCTTCGAGGTAAGCAGCAACAGCATAGTACGAATCAGTGGTCATGTGCAGAGTCATGTTAACGGCGATTTGAATCCATGCAAACAGACCGTCCGAGAGATCGCCACCAAGGTACAGATACTCTGGGAATGGGTCGTAGCTGTTGTTCGCCTGGACTATATTACACATGTCTTCTTCATTGATTGTCTCTAGTTCGAGTGACGACTGCAGATCCTATGTTATGATCCAAAGCTGCAGCACATTCAACCTTCTTTGCTGGGTACTAACCGTCATCCCAATCTCATCTCCTCGTTGAAAATCGAAGCTGGCAGTGACGCATTCTTCTCAGCCCGTCCCTCTGCGTCCAAGGTCGGCATTTTCGCCGCCTCAGCCAGTGCGTTCAATCATCTGTTTCCTCTTTCGAGACTTGAAGAAGTGAAGATTGTCCGATTCATGTTGTGCGAGGACAATACTGTACGTCCTTCGACACAGCGAACGCGCACGACTTGACAGAAATATTCAATGTGGCACCTGGTATTCGGTAGATAGTCTGCAGCGGGACGAAGTTGATGGCTAGACCGGGCGCTTGAAGAAGCGGAGAACTCACAACGACGCGGTCGAGGTCGTCCGTGAAGCTAAAGAAGAAGTCGCGCGATATCTGGAACGCAGACAGGGAGGGGAAACTCTTGTAGAAAGAAGATCCAAGAGAATGGTAGTTTGAAGAATGGCGAATAATTCCTCAAGATAAGAGATGAAGGAAGGGAGCAGGCAGAGGCCAGGGTTCGAGTTGAGATTGTGCTTCGATTAGGTGGTGTTGGTGGGAGCGAGAGGCGCCCTGGGTTCTCTGTGTGGACACCAGCGTTGGCGGAAGCACTGGAAATGACCAGCGCATACTTGTAGGGGTATGGCTTTCCTGCAGAGGGCACAAGGTAGGATGTTGTCGGCATTGCTTTCTGGTTGGGATGGACGATGCTGGCACATGTCCGGTTCTGTGAGTTATCGCTCAGTGTCCAATTACCCTCATCTGCTCAGTCGACGCCCGCTGATCGATCAGCCAGAAACACACAATCCAGAGCTCGGGATATAAATCAGCTCAAAGTGATCTCAACCGACTAGATGAGGTAGCTTGGAGACCCTCCTCCGATCCCGATATATCCTGCCGTTCAACTGATAGAGCAGTCGAGGCGTCTTCCACTTCTAACGTCAGCGTGTGATCTTGTCAGCTCAGCGCAGGAAGACATCTACCAATACGTCGTTGTTTACCTGAACAGAGGCCGTTGTCTCACATTCACGAGCCAACGACAAGACTATTAACTGATAGTCCCAGATAGCCGAGTCCTAGGCTGCAGACAGTCCGCGGTCGGAGTAGATGGAGAGCGCTGCTTTCGAGATTGTTCGTACATTTGCGTCATTAGCAACAGTAGCTAAGGGAGTCAATGCACCTGCCTCGTGACGAGGGGGAATATTCCTCAAGCAGTGACTAAAACCCATAGTCAACGCAGATTATTGTTCATGACTTTTCTCGCCATAATTCAACACACACATTCTTCAGTGGTGTAGTGGTAGCATTCCAGCTTGTCATCGTGACAGTGATCTCTCACTAATACACATCGCTGGCAACCGGGGTTCAATTCCCCGCTGAAGAGATCTCTTTTTGCCATCTTCCTTGCGTTTGTTGTGTGCATTTCTTCAGGCATCTTTTCATCTGATATGCGTCATAAGCCGGCAGAAGTGTTCCCATCTCCTCGCCTGGGCCTCACCTTCACCGTAACCTTATGGTATTGTTTGTGTGCCGTTCGGTGCGGGCCGATCATCTGGGTAGACCCAAAGAGCGCTGAGCTTTTCTACAACATAGGCAAGCTCTACAACCTCGATAAGCAGTCGTCTCAATGTCTTCCAAACCACTTAGCCTTATTACTGGAGCTCTCGCATACGATGCCTCGACCGTCTCGTTCAGTCCTCCAGGCACCGGCATTCGTCGAGAATATATTTATGTATCAAATCCCATCGCGATGCTCGACAACTTTGTCTCACCCCAGCGGCGTGCTCCTCATCTCCATGCTCACTACCAACACTAATCGCCACTATCTCTGTCGCAATTGAGAGGCCAAATCAAAGTCGTAATTACAACACTCAGTCACTGCGACGAGCAAATCGTCTCGACCCAACTGCTAGGGTCAACCAGTGGCAAGAACAAGGGTTCTGCTCCGGGTAAATCTGTACATTGGGATTGTGCGCGGCAAAAATGGTGTGTAAGAAAATTGCAGGCCTCCGATAACAACGAGACCGTCATTGTAGCTTTGGTTTGAGACGGATGGATGGGAAGCGCTTTAGAGGTAGCTGTACTGGCCGGAGACGGCGACGAAGTTCGTGATGTTGAGGTTGGAGAGCTAGAGGTCTTCCATAGACCGATGCTGCAGACAGGGCGAGTTTGGTGAGAAGGTACAGAACCAGGCACTGTTACAAACTGCAGCGCAGCTTGGTCAAGGGATCTACCAGCTGAGGAACCATGGTTATTGTGGCCTAAACCGTAGTCTGAAGGTTCCTAACCCCCCGCCTCCGCCGTCCTCTATTCGAACCTGCCGACCACGACTCGTTGTGCTCATGATCCAACCATGCCCGTCGCCATAACTGCCTTCAACCTCAATATGGTTGCCTCCTAGCAGACGAGGCGCGGACAGGCTATGCGCAGTATGTACATTAGCCTTGCTCTTGTCTGCTGCCGTGCTAGAGGGTGCATTGCCAGTAGCAGCGGTCGACATGGCCGTTATACTGTTCAACACTGCGCCGCTAGCATTCGAAGCAACGGTCGCTATCGACTCGGCTGTAGTCTGTGGCAACGGCAGGGTAGCTAGCCGTTGAGAGAGCGGTTGTATCCTGGGTGCGGTGGTACTCCCTTGCTGCCGTACCACATACACAAATTTCGCGATAGTTTCCGCTTCGTTCACCTGTTGAGCGTTAAAGTGTGTCCGTATGGACGTGGCTAGACTGTTTGGCGATAAGGACCCAACTACCGTGTGCTCCGGAGCTTCCTGGTTCAAGCTCCGAGGAATTGTGTCGAGATCTTCATCTGGTTGTGGTTGATGATCTGCTGTTGAGACTGTGGGCGAATGCCGGGATGTGCGAGAGGCGATGTCAGCTGCATTTGAGCTGAGATCTTGCTGCGAAGGGTGCGACGTAGGGGACGGAGGCTCTTCTATTGATACCATGGGCGTGTCGGTAGTGTCGTTGTTCGCATTCTTATCTTTACCATTGCCCCTTTTACCTCCGATTTCGTTGTCCTTTGTCCTCGTGCTCTTCGTATCTTTTGATATTCCATTCGCACGGGTGCGACTGTTCGAGGTCTGTTGTGCTAGTTTCCTTCGATATACCTTCAGGTCATGTGCTTTCCTTCTTGCAAGAACTTGTGACGGTGCACGTAAGGCTAGATCACATGAATTATAGAGAAGCTCGGCATGTGGTTGGGTGTAGGAGGATGGTATCTGTAAGCGGTATGCCGACCGATAACTGTGAAGAGCGTGGACGGGGAGATGAGACCAAGCAACCTAAGATGAGTGTCAGTTCCGAGTGCATATGTCCGTAGTAGAGTCGACGAGCAGTTCAGATCACAATGAGAAGAGACTTGGACATCGTACATGAGGAGACTCGTGCTCGGTGTTGCCTGCGCCAGCCGAGGTCACTGCCGTCGGCGCAGAAGCAGCACTGTTGATGGTTGTTTTTGACGAACTCAACGCAGCAACCGCAGCATTCGCCGCTCCCTTTTTCGACTTGAAGGTTGCTGTACCCAATGCAACACGGTCTTTCACGTTGGTGTTCGAGGTCTCTGAGCGCGTATCTTCCAGGACTCGAGGTCTGGCTGGCGGCATTCTGTTCGTACTGTTTTGAGGTTAGGAGTTTTGTTGTTATCCAGACATTCTCATAAATTCCAGCAAACGTGTCTAGGTTCTGGTTCTGTCGGTTACTGCCGAACACCACGAGAATACATCAACTATGCCGTCGCCAACCAAAAAACAGGAGAACGATGAACGTGATGTACGCGACTGAAACTATGACGTAAGAAACTAGTACTTGCATCAGATCCGCGATTCTAACTTATTGTGGTTAGTAGCTCAGGGTTGGTTCCAGGGGAGCAAACAGGCCAAACTCCAACACAAGCAGAGCCGCAGTCAAGAATCGTCAAAGAAGTGTACGAAGATAGAAGTACAGCATGCACCTGCTAGTCATCATGGTACATTCGGAATCTCCCAAAGACCTTGATCCTGCTTCCGCATCGTGTCAAATGAGTATCAGCCCCACAACTCCCTACACGTTCGACAAGACAAAATACACGCTAACCGCGGATACGCGATTGAGGGGGTTCAACCTGAACATCGTCAGACTCTGAACCCGAACCTCTTTGCGAGCTTCCTTGCGATGATTCTCCCGCCCTCTCAAGCTCAAAGTACTTCGTGACATTTCCATCGGGATCAACCTCAGCGCCAAGCATGGGTTCCTGCTCACCATTCTCGTCACCTTTCTTAGGTTTCTCGTACTCTTCTCTGAGCTCCGCTATTCTTGCATTACGATCTTTTTCGGAGTCGTAGTGCTCCGCCCGTCCAAGCACTTTCCTTTCATACCATGACAAGTGCTCAGGGTGAACTGCTACACCATGATACTCGTCTGCCCGACCCTCAACGACGCATTTCCAATACCTCTGCTGCTCTGGCAGGTCAAGTCCAGTGCTATCAGGTACAAAAACTATCGTCAGGATGAAGCCGACTAACGTACACAGTGCAGCAAGCCAGAACTTGCTCCGGTCCTCGATATAGTTGTACAGGATAGTAGCAGCCAGAGCACCTGTCTTGCCGATTGCCGCGCTAAAGCCGTGTACGGTGGAACGGACGCTCTTGGGGTAGACCTCGCCTGCGAGAAGGAAGGTGGTCGAATTTGGACCGAACTGAACCCAGAAGTTGGCGAAGAAATAGATGGCTTGGAAGACTTGGGCGCCTGTGCCCTTTTGGTTCAACCAGGAGAACGCCCCAGTCGCGATGGTGAAAAGGGCGAACATCATACCGAAACCGACCATCTGCATTATCTTGCGACCGTATGCTTTGTGGTCGATCAGCAGCGCGGCGAAATAGTAGCCAACCAATTGCACACCGACGTTGATCAGATTGTAGGTCCAGAGAATTTGGACCTCATCTGACGCAGTGCCTGTGACGAGCTGGAGGAGTTGGTTTCGGAAGACTTGCATGCCGTAGAACGCAAAGTCACTGCAAAACCAACAGATGCTGGTGGCTATAATGCGATGCCAGTAGTGCTTTACCAGAAGCTTCAGCGTGTTTAGATCGTATCCATTTTCCTCGCTTGGGCCCTTCTGGTCGACATTTTTGAGCGTGTAAACACGAAGGTAGAGGAAGTAGGCGAGAGAGAGCCCCGCGAGGACGAACGAGATTCGAAATGTAGCCTGAGTCGCAAGGGCGGTGTACGGCGGTTCGAGGCTGTGGTTGAACGCGTAGAGTAGTGCAATTAGAGCAAGCTGATTTGCTAGTTGACCCCAACCCTGCATGAGAAATGCAAGGCTTACTGAGCGTCCACGGTGCATTCTGTCGGCTTTCCCAGTGAATTTCTCCATAGACGTAGTCGATGTCATGGGGTATTCTCCTCCTACTCCCAGCGAGAAGACGAACAATGATACCCCGTACATGATCGTCCAGCCATGAAGAGTCGGGCCCCACATCGATGCGAGCAGTACGGCACCAATGAGCATGATGGAAGCATCTTGTATCAAACCGAAGCGTCGACCAATTGCGTCACCAATGTAGCCGACTAGAAGCTGTCCACAGATAATCTATTGGATGTCAGCACCGAAGACCACTGCCTCAACGGGCGGGACTGAGCTTACGCCGAGTATCTCCATGTACTTGATAGCTTTGATCATCTCACCGTCACAAACAACATTATCTGCCCAACATTCTGGGTACAGAGACTTGAACAGCGGCATTATGTTGCCGACAGAAAACAATACGTACCCTTCGGCAAAGAAACCAACACCCGATATCGCATAGTTTTTCATGTACGATCTTAGAGGCTTCAGGGGGCCTTCATGAAACATCTGCCGTACGATGCCAAATTCGCGTGCAGCTTCGCCGTTGTATTGTTGGCCTGTCCATTTGACTTGCTCCTTGGCAGGAAGGTCTGCCCAGTAAGTCGTGCCCTCATATGCATCAGCAGGATACAATGTGTCCTTCAAAAGATACCCGTTTTCCTTGTGCGTATCGTCAGGATGCTTGGTGCCATCGGTTCCGTAACCACGGTCGGCTTGCGAGAAAGTTCTGGTGTTCTTGCCATTCTTAGACAGGAGAGGCTGCTGGGATTCGTCTTGATCGGATTGTGAACGCGGCATATTGAAACACTGAGGGCAAAAAAGACTGCTTCACCTACGAGAGTGAGACGACTAGGTATAGTTCTTCTTTTATGTTCCTGTAGCTATTATCCTAAGCAGAAGCTCGTCATAGCCATCGCCGTCCGAAATCACTACAAACAGCTTTAAGGTTGACATACGACCCGCCTTGGCTGGTTTCCTAGCCAAGGCTTAAGTATCTGAGGCCAATGACAAGTTTCTTCAGCGAGATCGCGATACCACCGAGTAGCCGGATAATCGGGCTTGGCATACATCTGGGGTGAGGGCGGCTGAACAGATGGGGCTTGGACTTAAATGTGCCGGGAGCCAGTACAGCAGTGGTGGAATTTGCATGCAATGCATACCAATGAATCAGCTTGACAAGCTCAGCCTCTCACCAGTAATGCTTTACTACCCGTGCACATCCGCAATCGCCCCATCAGGCCAAAGGGAGAAATATTGGTAATCGACCTACATTTTCGCGGGATGCTGATGTGTTACTACACGTGGCTGTCTCAAGCTTCGTACCAAGCTTCGTGTCCGCATTTTCGTCAAGGCTCACGCATCTACACCGTACACTGATTCTAATAGTAGCATGGTATGATAACCAGCCCGGTCTGGCGTAGATCATGAAACTGCCGTGTAAATCGTGTGGTTGATGAGCTTGACCGGTTCTTGACCGTGGAAAAGTGAATTATGAGAGATCGTGGCAAGCTTGAGCAACAAAGTTCCAATAAGTCGTCTCTTTGTTCTCGGTACTACAGGGCACAACAACGGCAAAGATCATCGGTATCGTGGTGTACGCAGCTAGAAGCATAGACCAGCTTTGCACATAGGAGTCTAAGTCGTCACGTGTCGCACGAGTAATATGAACGATACAACCTGTAGGTACAGTAAGCATCTTGATTTTAGACTCTTCCATCCCGACCTAGCCATCACGACTCAGGAGCTTTAGTTTAGTCGAGGTTTATGTTTCGATGAGGCTACGTGCAACGAATAAGTCTCGACCAGTCCAAAGCTCCAGGTCATGGTTGGCAGAAATCTCCTGCCAGAAAGCAGTAAGATGAGACTGGACAGGGGCACTGCAGCCAATGATACTTCCAAAGGCTTACGTGATGATCATAGAAGCAGACTCTGCTCTGACCATCACGAGGATAGGCATATTTCCCCAGTATCGTAATCTGATGGAGGATTGAGATTGCCATGCTAAAGCTAAAATTCTAAGCACGTCATGCTACAGTAGCAGCAGACATGTTACTTGCTTCGCCCTGTACCACGAAGTAAAAAGAAAGCCGACATGGAAATTCTCAGCAGGATCCACCCTCATGAAACATTACTGTGGTTCATTATCCAACGCCCGGGCACGTTTCGGTCTGCCAGCTGCGCGAGCGGCTTACCGGTACTTCTTCCTTCCCCGCTTGTTCAAGCTTTCGAACCTCACAAAGATACCTAGTAGTTGAACTTGAAACCGCTGGGTTCATCAAGACATGTTAAGGTTCTGCGTAGCGAGGACTTGCCATTCGGTTGACCATAGAAAGACACAACAGTCACTGATGATGTTGCAGCTCTCTGACGAGCGCAAGCGATGACTCATCATATAAGGGTTCACAGTTCGTGCGTGAAAATCCATAACGATCGCAAATTCAGCCTGAGCCCGCTGGGTGAAAATGCACGCCTTGCGACTACTTCCCATCAGTCCTGACAGCTGAGCATATAGGTTTCATACAGCACTTACTGGAGTTTATGATTATGTGTCGGCTGGGCTAACATCATGAATTTCTGCTTACCTATCAACCTGGACCGACTCCAGAACGATCGGCTCAAGCTCATCCCGATCGAAAACTGCACAGACGAGAACCTTGAGGAATATATAACGGAAACATGCATCAACCATCCAGAGCTATGGGAGTTCTTCCCCAGCGGTCCTTACGAATCCGTCGCGTCCTACAAGAAGTACTACGACGACAACCACCGCCATAATCCCATAACCACCATTTTCGCCATCTACTTGAAAGCCGGCCAAGTCTCGAAACGCAAACCGGGCTCAACAGAAATTGAGACAATCGAGGTCGCCGAGGGTACATTCGCGGGCACTACTGGACTACTGAATGCGTCGCCCGAGAACAGCACGGTGGAGATCGGCTATGTCATGCTTCTGCCCCAATTCCACCGTACTCTCGTGAACACTCATGCTTCTTGCTTACTGCTCAAGCACCTACTTGACCCGATAGAAGGTGGTGACTTGAACTTGCGGAGAGTGCAGTGGCAGGCCAATAGCATGAATCAGCCGAGCATTGCTGCTGCACAGCGACTTGGTATGACATTAGAGGGAGTTGCGAGGTGGCAGAGGGTAGTGGCGGACAACAAGAAATGTGCCAGTGAGGCTAGCGGTGAGAGAGCAGATGGCAAACCGGTGGTAGACCGTGGGGGCAGCAAGCTTGGCCCTGGCAGGCATAGTGCTGTGCTTGCTATGTGTTGGGATGACTGGTTAGATGGCAAGAGGGAACACGTGATGAGTCTACTGCAACGTGAAGCGAAGGGATGAGATTAGGCGACTGAACGTGGCATTGGGAACTGCGTTGCTGAGGATGTTGGAAGGATTTGCTATAGCAACGATCACTCTGCGCCACGGCGCCTACATCTGCATTGCACGGTCCAGTATTCGTTGCATGTGCACATTCGCGTACACTCGATGCTTTTCTATTCCAGCACCTGAACTCCAGGCAGTTCATGCTTGTCACTGTCTTAGTGCTTAGATCTCCTGGGACATCAAGTTGACATATTAATTTTGTCTCCTCAAACAGGGAGACCTCAACTCGTTCCACTGTCTTCGTGCTGTATGCTGCTAGTATCTTTCGCGTAGACGTATTTGTGGAAGAGCGTGTCCCCAGTGCAGCTCGAACATGTCTCCTTCTCTGTCTGCCTTTGTCGCTTCGCAAAGTCAACACCACTAAGACTCAGCCAGCATTTCGTGGACGATTCCCCATGTCCTATCTTCGCCTCACTCATTCCAGAATACGAGTCTATCTAGTAGGGTCTTGTTTTCAGGGTTGTTTTCAGCGTAGAAACACAGGAAGAGCAGTGATTCCTTCTCCAGAGCCTCCTTGACGTTTGTTTCTTTGGTCTAGTCGATCATGGACTTCAATGGTGTAAGGGCTTCTTTAGTTTGACGGTTGAACTGAATCTGTATATCAAAAGCGAGGTTCTTTCGCAGGAGCACGAGTTGCTGTGTAGGATGTTCACAATTTCCCCGAGTTAAGTAAGCCCAGAATGCCAGCAAATTATTCCACACAGGCAAAGTGAAACATAGTGCCTTTATTTTCGGCATTTGTCTGGATGGCTGAGTAACAGCTTTTCAATACTTGGCCTCGAAAGAAGCGGCAGGTCAAAACGGGCGTCATGTGAAGATGGCTCTTCAGGTACAAGATCCGTTGCGAAGGAGAATGGACATTGTCTGTGGACCAAGTCTCACACTTCCCCATGTATGTGCTTGCAGACGTACAGCAGAGGGTAGGGTGGAAAATAGCCCGTTTTGGCTGTGTCGGCCGAGGTCACCTTGTACACGAACTGTTGTTCATGATGCGATCCATTTGGCTTACAGGCTTCGCGACTGGTCTCGATCTGATAGCTGTCAAAGACATCATTATTATACATCTGGAGTCGAAGCTCGGCCGTGAGGTGCAACGACCCCGAAGCGTGGTTGATAGTTGTCATATTGTGAATGATGAACGCGCGTAGGCTGCGACAAGGATAGTTGTTACGCTGAGACGTCCTCAGATATCCGGGATTTGGCGATGGTGATGTAGCTTCCGGTTAGCTGATTCGATTGGCCGAGCCTGGAATGCTTTGTTTGACAACGTTTATGTTCGAGTTGATTGCGAAGTCAAGATCTCTAACTATCTGACATGAAGAGCCTAGTCAGGTATTTCTGAAGTTACATAAGCAAGGGAGACAGCAAGACGGTGGGTCGTGAGTGCACCTTCACTATTATCTGTCAGAAAGAGCGACCACAACAATCCACCTTGCACAAATAGGCAAACCACGGGATATTCGTCCATGCGGAAGTGACAAAGACTAATGGATGTACTTATGGCAACACTTTCCTAATCTTGCATCTATCCACCTGAACTTATGCCTTCGAAGCAGTCAAGCAACCACAGTGGTGGAGGATTTCTCAGGCAATCCGAAACTCCTCTTCACGGTGCAGGAGTGGTTGATCCATGACTTGCGGAGAAGGGTTCATTGAGTCCAAGTACGCCTCGTGGCCACTCTATCCGTTACTGTGACATCTTCCGCTGAAAGTCTAACGAGCGGCTCACCGCCGTCTTAGTACGGTGCCTATTGTCTCCATACCCTTAAAAGCCAACGGATTGCTGCCCGTATGCACAAAAGACCGTGTTGTCGACCTGCGCGTCCTTATAAGCAGTGACAACGATAAGGTTAGTACATAGGCTGAGGCTCTTCGACCATGTTCGCTGACATCGAGCTCGGAGAGAATATAGTCCATGCTTGATATGTCCGACGGCTGCTCAACGTCCTACAGCCAGAAAGTCGGCTCGAACTTTAGGCTCATCTGCCGCGACAGTGGGAGAAGAAGCTGTGTTCCATGATAGGTTAGGAGAGGGGCGGAAAAACTTTGCTGCTGTTCTTGTTTAAGTCCTACAAAGTGCAGGCTTGAGAGGAAATGCTTGTTCTGAAAGAGGCACGACTGAGAACAAGACAGAACGTCTTGGAGATACCATCTACCTCTGTGTGCTCGTGTGCGACACGGGTACTCATCAGCTGACCTATACATATGTACCCAATGAACTATAGGAAGAAGACGATGGAGTGAAATGCACACAGCTCAGTCATGAGAGGTCTCTTGAAGGCTGGGCCGGGCTGGGCCGGACTGGAGGCCACGATTAGTGTTATCTCTAAGCTCAATGGTAGTTAGTGTCAGCTACTAGCGCCGCACCGTGCCAGTTTAACGATGACGTCGCTCGAACAGGCCATCGTCATTATGGTCAACAAGATTCGGGTGCAAATCAAGATTTAAAGACGTTCTTACCGTCGACATTGTATATGTACGCCCCGAAGCATCAGAAATCTGCAACAAGCTATTCTAGTAACATTCTCAAATCGAACCGCCAAGATGAACAAGCTCAAGAGTATGTTCAAGAAGGACAAGGACAGCAAGTCTGAGTCCACACCAAGTCATCAGTACTCCGGCAGCGAGTCAAATGACCGCATGTCGCAAGGTGGTGCAGCTGCTGCATATGGCGGCGGTGCCTCTTCTGAACGTGCACAACCTCCACCTGCCACCGGCATGTCTTCAGTCGCCGCAGTACCTCAGCAATCCAGTGGCGCAGGTTACGGACGCGAACCATCCAGTGAGGCAGCTTACGGACGCGAACAATCTCTACAAGAGCCAACAGATTCGGCTTTCCCACCCAACAACGCACCCTCGACAGGTGTAGAAAACGCCGAGAAACCGCAGGGCGTCGTCATGCACACCACTCTCGGCGACATTACGATAGCGCTGTTCGCAGAACAGACTCCCAGGGTATGTAGCTAGTCAAACCCTCCCCTTTAACTGCCTAGAAACCCGACTAATGACCCTGTCACAGACGTGCAAAAACTTCGCCACCCTGGCAGCAACAGGCAAATACGACAATGTGATCTTCCACCGCATCATCCCAGGCTTCATGATTCAAGGCGGCGATCCCGAAGGATCCGGCCGAGGCGGCCGCTCAATTTACGGCGCCAAGTTCGAGGACGAATTCGTTCCCGAGCTCAGGCACACCGGCAAAGGAATCCTGAGTATGGCCAACTCCGGGCCCAACACCAACGGCTCGCAGTTCTTCATCTGCCTGGCTGCCACGCCTCATCTCGACAACAAGCACACCGTCTTCGGACAGGTCGCGGACGGCATGGAAGTTGTCGACAGACTGGGTGCGGTGAGAACGGGCGCTCAAGACAGACCGGAGCAGGAGGTCAAGATCCTGAGATGTGATGTCTTCTAGGAAGCTGCGGGCTTATCTATCAGGTAGCAGACTGCATCACGATGCGCCAGCAAGGATAATATAATGAGAAGCACGATTGATTGATCGATCACCAAGTACATGCGGTGTCCAACTTTCATTACGTGACCGACGAGCTGATCATCGCAAGCCGAGAGGCCCGGAGCGCAAACAGCTGCCACAAGTTGACTAAGAGCTACGGTTCATCCCCAGTCTGGTCTCAGCAGCTCGGTCCCTCCACCCTGCCTACCTAGGTACTTACAGTACGGCGTATCCGTGTCCCACGCATACTTCCCTGCCCACGCACTCCCCAACTGACCCTCATCCATCCATCGATCCCACGGATCCCTTCCACCCGCAGTGCAAGCAAGTTCATCCCAGCCCCCATCGCGGACGGGCACGTCGCGACGTATCACGCCTTACACCGCCCCACAAGTCCAACCCATATCTAGTCCCTCGGGCCTTAGCCTATCAATCACCCACCGTCCCAAGCTTCCCCTATACCCAGTCCATGCCAAACCAACCAGTCGTGCGCCAGCAGCACATCGGCCCGCCGACGCTACGCAGCGCTCAGAGCATCGAAAACGGATCAAAGCGGTGCGAGATGACATGGCAGACGGGCAGGACAAATCATGGTATCCAAATAGAAGAGAAACGAGGCTATTCACTGAAGCGTGCGTAGTATCATGTATGTTTAATTGTTGTCTGATGACTGCAGTGTTCAGTCTTGCATGTACAAAGTTTACAGTACATGGAAGGAACTATCGATCCCGCAGAATGCGTCACGTCGCTTGGTCCTGTCTAATGTTATGTTCAGAGCCAGCAGCGTCATTGCTCACCTCCTCTTGCTAACGGTTGAGCTCCAATCGCTGCGCCTACCATCAATCGCTATATACAACCAGCCAGCCAGTCATCGTTCCGAGGTAACAAGCATTTCATGACCCTCTTGATTCGCCAAACGCCCCATGTCCATCCTTACAACCTCGCTGCACCTCCCTGGACCCTTCAAATTCGAGACCAACCCAGGGCAGACCGCTCTTACATCCCCAACGCCCTGACCCCCTTCACAACACCCTCCAACATCTTCATCCCATACATGCCCGCAACCCTGCCCAAAACCCTCACCTCACCCCTCATCCTCCTCCTCTCCGCCTCGCCCACAACCCCGACCCACCCCCCACCACACCTGGCACAGTGTTCCGCAAAAACCATGTCATCCCCCATCAACATGCCACACTTCACACACCCCAGATCCTGACACGCCCACCTCACGACCATAGCCTCAACACGACAGATGAGTTCCTGCTCGATCGCAACCCGACTGAAACTCGCGTCACACCCCTCATTGATGCACCGAAACGGCTTCTGCAGCACCTCTTTCTCCCCGTTCTCGTGCGCGACGGTCTCCGGCACGACATCGCCATCGCGACACAGGTCCAGGCTCCTGACCATCGTGCACGTCTCGCAAATCAGGCCTTCGAATCGCAGACTCGCGCTCGGGTTGCTGAACTTCGCGTCTGCGCTGAACTCACGCACATCAAAGAGAGAGAGCAGTTCACGCCTCAGCAGGCGTGTCTCGAGGTTGAGCGGCTTGTACAGGCTCAGAATTTGCGTTAGTGCCTTGACGAGCTCGAGGACCGGGTCACGCTCGTGTTGCCGTTGTCGCTTGTTCATCTCGTCGTTGCCGTCCGCAGGAATCGACGACGAACCCAGTGACCCGCCAACAAGTTCCGGAAAGTGCCAATCTGTCGCGAGTTCAGGATGCAGCAGTTCCTCCCTCTGCCGCCTGATCAGGCCCGCGATCTGCTTCTTCAGCGGCCTGCTGAACTCCTCGTCTGCGAGGACGGTCGTGATCTCCATGCTATTCGGGTCAGCGTCGGTCACACTGAGGAACGTGTGGCCAGGCAATTGCGTCGCCCGATCGCCCTGTTCCTGACTCGATGGCCGCTTCAGTCGGCTTAACACGCCGATGAACTCCACGACCCAATCAGCATAGATCGGCTGCAGCGAAAGCGGTAGAAACTGGCTCAATTGCCAATGCATCACCGTCTCCAGCGACGCATCGCTAGTGCTCTCGTCCACTGCCTGACAGCCCCGTCCACCATAGTTGTAGCTGTCGTACCACAGCAACACGTCCCAGTAATCCTTGATCTCGAGCCCCAGGAAATGAAACAGCGGCTTCTGCTGGATGCTTTTCAGGATGTAATTCGAGTACGCGTACGCATTACCCACGTCCTGCTTGCTTGTCTGCAGCAGGAGACGTGTCGGCGAGGCATAGATGACCTGTGATCCCACGCGTCGGAAGTCTGTAACGAGTTGTTGGAAGGCTTTTTTGGACATCATCTGAATGTAAAACTTGAGGTTTGCGTCGTAGAGGTTGCTGGAAGGGGACTCGACCCAGCGGACAAGGTGCTGGACGAGGATATCGGCGAGGCGGTTACCGCGGCAGGCTTCCGTCCACCAGGCTTTGACCATGTCCCGTAGCACCTGCAAGGCTGGCTGTGCGAAGCCAGCTGACCCGCGCTGCTTGAGGTTGGGATTGTGGTCTGCGGCTTCGAGTGCCTCCGCTTCGGGGTTGAACGTCACCGAGTCACCCGTGTTCTCCAAGTCGTTGATGATGGATGAGGTAAGGATCGTGTTGATGGTGAGATTCTGCAGACTTATATCTACACATACGGAAGTGTACGCACCTGCATTGTTGATCTGAGGCATCTCAACGATATCTGTCAGTGCACTGGTTACATCGTCCTTCTCGTGGCCAGCGTGATCTGGTCGTGAGGCTGGTGACCACCAAAGTATGATATTACTCCTCTGCAGACGTCGTGCATAGGCCAGGTCGATGAGGAATCGCGGATCATCGTGCTGGAGATTGCATAGCGGGACATCGCCGTAGCGGGCTAATTCGAGGAGGTGCGCAAGCCAAGATTCGAGTGTGAAGTAGTGCGCCACTATCCGTTTGAGGATGAAAGATTGCCAAGCTAGTGGTGGGAGCTCGCTATCTGACTCGTGTGGCGGCAGGTTGAGGACAGGATAATCGGCCAGCACCTTGATGTCGTGCACAATCTGTGCCTGCTGCGACGATTGGACAAGTAGCATCGTTGGTTGACTCTCTTCTTTTTTCCACTTCTTAATGGTGTCCGCAAGCTGCAAGATCGTCTTCCTTCGTGTCGTTGTCTGGCTAACGTTGAAGTTGATTTTATCCTGGTACTCGAAGATGCCGTGCGTAGTACTCTCCTGCTGTCGTCTCTGCTCGTTATGCTCGGAGTATATCCTGCCCATATTAGGCAACCCCTGACTGTCTTTTGCTTGGCTCTGGATGATGACCTGTGCATCGTTCCGTGCAGTCGAGAACAAGGCAAACACCTGTCGGTCGCCCACACTGACGTGGTAGAGATACATGTAGCTCATCGCGCTCCTGTCAGGGACATAACTCGATTCATCTGGATTCCTCAGCAGATTGTCCAGATCAAAACCCTGCTCTAAGCCTTTTCCGAGAATCCCAGGCTGACTCTTATCAAAAGCACACATATTGCCCACCTTCAACAGCGCCCTCACGTGCAGCGGCAGCTGCCTCTCATAAACTCCCTCAACACTCGGATGCTCGCACAACGCACTGACACTTTCAGCCTCGTACTGGTAAGTGCTTTCGGGCATCGTGATCTGGAACAAATGCACGCTCTGATGTCCGTTAGGCAGCGTATGATTAACTTTCTCGACCTCACAGTCAGGAATCTCCACATTCGGCAAGTCATCGGCCTTCAAGTTAAGATACATCACTCGCGGTACCTTGATTTTTAGGGCATGGATCTTCTGACCCAGGAGAATGAACGCTTTCACTTCACCCGGACCATCGCCTTCTCTCAACTGCAAGATTTGCCAAGTATCCATAAATGTCGTCTCGGCTTGAGCGCGAAACATAGTCGTGAGCGCATCGGATCCGGAATTCGGTTTCTCGCCAAAGAGTTGACGACGGCGCGCTCGTGCTTGCTTCTGCATCTTCCATTTCTGTTTCTGGTACTTGAGCCATTCGCTGTACGAACCCTCAATGGAAGGAGCGTCTTTCGGCAGGGCGGCGAATGGATCAGCCACGTTTGACTTGACATCTGGAGCCTTCCGCTTGTTTTGCTGCGGAGGTGACTGCTGAGTCTTGGCTTGCTCCTCAAGCGCATCCTCAATATCAGTTGGTGCAGGCATCCGTCTCTCCAGGACGTTGACATCGACTTCACCGAGCGGGCGTTTCTCGAAGTACCCATTAAGCTTTCTCTGCTGAAACTTATCCTCTTTCATCGCTATGCGTTTTGCCAACCAGTCGGGATGTGCTATCCTCGGCACCGGGTTTTCCTTCAACTTCTGCAATGCAGCCGGAATGGTGATGAGCTTCTGAATGACCGATCCCAGTCGTTCACGGTAGTATTGCCAGTCGATAACGTTCCTAGGATCCATATCTTGTGGGTCGTCCTTCAGCCACTTCCTCAAGAAGTGTCTCTTGACGCTTTCCTCGGCCGAGAAGATCGCAACAGGTACGGCACGCTCCGTGACGGGCGTGTTCTTCGGCTTCGAACTGATAATGTACTTACAATTCAATCCTTTGTCCTTGATCATCTGTTCGCCCAAGAACTCCGCTAAACGCTTCGCAGTCGTGATACTTGTGCTCTTCTGCGTGCCATACTCCTCCAGAGTCTTAGTCATGCTCTTGTTCTCGCAAATAAGATCGATCAGCTCCTCGTCCGCCATAGTACAGCCATGTTGATCGAGCACATCAAGCCACCGATCTGCAATCCTCGCCACAGCTTGGTAAGTTTCCTGCAACGTCGAACCCTCGAGAAAGACCTTGAACAGCTGCGTCTGGAAGATCTTGATAAGCTTCAGCTCACCACGTCTCTTCACCTCAAAGCCCTTGAGCTCAGCGAGACTGCCATCGTGGTTGAACACAGCATATCTCTTCTTCAAGTTCTTGTCTTCTTCCTGCGATGTCGGCAGAATCATAGCTTTGTACGGCCCGTCCACCTCAAAGAAAATGCTGTTATCGCTATGGGTCTCGTAGCGGAACGTCTTTGAGTCCTCGAGCGTCTGATACTGATGGTTTGTGAACTTTGCATGAACGAGGTGGTTCAGCATGACGCAAGGATAACTCACAGCCATTTTCTTGCCGTTCTTGAGCGTAAAAACCACGTTCTCTGGAAATGTAGCGGGCAGCATACACCAGATACCATCTGTGTCCAGTTCCAACGGCCGGCCAATGCGCTCGACAAGCTCTCTCGCCATTTGAATGATATGGGCTCCCGTCAAGCACGTCACACCCGCCATTTCCATCGAGTACCATCTGGAGCCTTTCCTCATGACATAGCCATAGAAAGAGTTGAGAATGACTTTGTGCGCAAGCTGCATCGAGTCGAATGTGATGACCATCTTCTTCGCATCGTCAATCTCAGAGCTCGCGGCACCGGCAGATTTAAGCTGTTCCACTTTCCCCTTCCATGTTTTCTGCTTGCCCTTGTAGTCATACCGTCTGTCTCTGAAGTCTCGGACAGTATTGACATAGAACGGGTTCTCGCGCTGACAGATAATGGCTTCCCTCTCAATCGTCTTGGAGTCGTGGATCTTATGATAGATTTTCTTGCTGTAGTCCTGCAACCGCTTCTTCACGGCCACCGCCTGCTCATCCAGACTTAGCTGCTCGAACATACGGATTGTGCCCTGCTTTTTGCCGGGGAATTTCTCGTTGACCATAGCGCGCTTGATCATATTGTACTCATCACGCTTGGTAGGGAGAAACTCGCCACGCCAGGCCCATGGGAGCCGCCGATCGCACGTCTTCCCTGGTCTGTTGAAGTCGCAAGCCGCACAATCTGACTCGTCGATCATGCTGTCGGGCTGGAGCCGGTTTGTAGTCATTATATTAGGGTACATGGAGGCAACATCCAGATGGTATATCAGTGGTTTCTCGGACCTGTTGGGCACCTCCTTGAGCTCCAACAACTTGGTCGCAATGTGTTGTCGTACTTCGTCATAATTCGTAACGTCGTCAAAATTCTTCTTCTCTTCCACTGTGATGCAGAAGCGTAATGCATCATCCAGGTCGCGTAACAGCTCATCAATGGCTGCCGTGTCAATAGCAAAGTTCACCGGGATATCAGCCCTGAACACACCGGCCTCGATCGACTCGACGTGGCCGCCAACATAGGTTTCTGAATCGAGAAGGTGGCCTTCCCAAAATGCTTCCCTCGGCTCTTTGTGCTTATTCGGCAGCACAATCTCGCCTTTATATGCTTGGACCATGAGAAGCATCTCACACAACGTGCCCGTGCCCTTGCGTAACGTGTCGTTGGGGTTGAGAGGTAATATAGTACATAACGAGAAAATGAAAGGGTGGACATATTTCATGTAGAGGTAATAGGTGGCCACGGCGTCCGAGACAGAATATTCAGCCAGAATCTGAGGGTGCTCGCTCGCATAAGGAAGCATAAGTTCCGGGTCTAGTTCGTCGGGATCGTATCCCAGCTTCGCCACGGTGACGGCCTTGAGACCTCGAGACCCTTGCGGCAGGTAAGAATCTCGGTTGACCCAGGCGAAGCAGTCGAGGTGCACACAATGGTCGCTCTCATAGATATCTTCGCCGTTTTTCTTGAAGCCGATCTCGCGGTACATGTCGATACCTAGCACCGATGCGCGTGCTTCGACAAAGGGCCAATCGAAGAAATCACCGTTGTATGTGGCGATGACGGTGGGGCGTGCCTCTTTGATATGCTCGAAAAAGCGCTCGATGACACCACGTTCATCGGGCTCGTTGAAGACCAAGAAAGGGCCCTCGTACTCTGCTCTGGGGGTATAGTCGAAATCGGATATGTCTTCGGACACGATCTCGCGGTTAGTGATCAGAAAACCCTGGCCGTCAATCATATACGAGATCATCATAATCTGATCAATGGCGGCATCGGGGAATTTGAGGGGTAGTTTGGTTGTCTCGATATCGAAGGCCAGTATGACCGGGTCAGCAGGCAGGACACGCTCGTCGATGCAAGACAGTGATATGTGGCCGTGCTTGGCTTCAACGGTGTACCACTTCCCTATCCTGATGTCCAGGTCGATGGTCACCCTGACATGATATGGCACGTCGTACTCTCTAATATCGACGATGAAATCCGAGGCATCGATGACGGGATTGGCAGGCCTACTGGCGGCCGCACCGTCCATGCCATCATCGTATATATCAAACCCGGCCGTGGCAGCAGCGACTTCGGCATAAGTATCCATAGCATTCAACTTCTCCTTGTTACTCTCCGCAATAGGCATGAGCACCCTCCTCGCATCAAGCAAGCACTGTACGTTGTAGAAGGCGAGTTTCAGAAAAGTGCGCCGATAGCCAAGTAAATGATTCGGCATCTTGAGGTCTTCCTTGTCGACTCTGCTGACAGCCTTGACCACGCCCTCGAACATGCGTTTGCACCACTCCTCGACCTCTGCCTCTCGACCTCGTTTCACGGCAAGTAGGAAGTAAGGGTCGTACTCGACGGTGGCCTTGAAATTATCGGCCTCGTCGCCGTCGGCCAGAAAGTAGAAGTCGACGCCTGCTCTGTGGCCGCCGGGCACGCGAGGATCTGGGATGAGGGTGGAGTGCATGTTGTAGAGCCATCCTGTCCTCTTCTTGCCAGAGTCAAACCTTGGAAAGCCGAAGGACTCGTCTATGCTGGTGGCTAGAGTGACAGCTTGTATCTTCTCGTCCTGCGATGAGATCTCGGTGGAGCGTAGAGAGGATGCTGATATTGTTTGTGCCGAGGAGCGGTTCTGAGGCTTGCGCGAGGAGGGATTGAAACGGCCATTGCCATATTTGGAAGGCTTCCGAGTAGGCATTACGAGGAGAGAAGTCCAAAGTGTTGCTTATTGTAAGCAGAAGAATTAAAAGCGTTGTTGATTGTTTGTTGTGTCCTGTCTCCGAGCGGCATTAGTTTCGTGAGTCTAGCATGATGCTCGAGCAGCAGGTTGAAAGAGTGTATGCCGGGTGTCTTTGCGTAGGAGGTCTGTGCAGCGAAGACGGTGGTGCTGTGTGCTGCGTGCTGCTATTCTGTGTGTATTGGCCCATCAATGCAGGCTCGAAGTGGTTCACGTCCCTTTCGACGCGTCTCGAACCACTTTAACGCGCCAGCTTCGCGCAATTCCAGCTTCAGGGTCGATCGCCCGGCTTTTCCTCGGTTGATCTCTGTCAAGCCTGAGGCAGCTCCAAAAAAGTGCCCCGAGCTGCAGTGCAGGTGCAGACATGTGCCGTCGCAGTGCAGCCATCATAGAGTATCAACGTCGAAACTCTACGGCCTTGTCATCTGGCTGCATACTATCAGCTCATGTATAATACTATCTAGAATGACTCACACCCTCGACCATTGAGAAAGAGCTACCCACATCCTGTCACGAAGCACAACATCAACCTGATCACACCACCACCACCACCACCACTACAAGCCCCCAGTCCACACCTCGCGCCTCCCACGTCCATCCTCGCACCATCATCGCAACTCATCTACCACCCGCCCACCCTCCAGCCACAATGGCACCTCTTGGTTCTGATACCGCCATCGGCACAAACCCCGCCACGCCTCCCGCCTCAAACACACCCTACTCAGACCCCAACAACGAACACGCACGATCCCTCGCCCAAGCAGACACTTCGGCGCAAGCAGCAGCAGCATCAGACACCCAACAACCAGACGAGGAACCGCGCCGGCCCCGCCGCCCCCGTCCCAAACACGACTTCCCCGAAACCCAAGCCGGCAAGCTCTGGAAAGCCTTTGGCAACCCCGAAGGCGGCCCCGTCAACGAACTGCCCGGCGGCACCTACAACACTGCCGGCGGCAAGCCCAAAGAACTGTCGTGGCGCGACGCCTTGACCTTGCGGGCCGACAAAAACTCCAACCGACCGCCCTGGTACCAGACGGGGTGTGCGCGCGACTCGCTGCTGGTGGGCATGGCCGCCGGCGGAGGCATTGGTGGCCTGGGCTTCATCGTCAGGGGCTTGAAGAGGTCCTTGGCCACCTCGAATTACGCCGTGGCCACCTTCGCCCTGACCGCGAGCGGCATGTACTATTGGTGTGAGAGACGCCGCCAGGAAGAGGCCAAGGGCATGGCGGCCGCCGTCGTCGGCATGAGGAGGCTGCACGAGAAGAAGGCCAGGGAGGAGGCCGAGCGGAAGAAGCAGGAAGAGGACAGGCGACGCAGAGAGGAAGAAGAAAGGATAAAGAACAAGAGGTGGTGGAATCCATGGTCGTGATGCCTCTTGACCATGTTGTATGGATACTGCTATAGTTGGTGCTGTCGGCCCATTGCTCGTGCTATACGCACCCCTCGAAAAAGATCAGATGACGCCGCCCAAAGAACCAAAACACCTCCGCTCCAGCACGCCGCATGCTCCAGACCCTCACACTGCGGCAACACAGTTCGTCAAAGTCGGCGGGCAGACAAGCTAGCCCACTTCGAACCTGACAGCCTTGGATGGACTCTTCTGTTCCTGCACCACGCCCCTCGGCACAGGCGACAACCCGGCCCTCGTCTCGACGGGACTCCCACCCCGACTGTTCGGCTTTGACACTCTGCCCATCAGCGTCTTCCGCCCGCCAGCCCTCACTGCCTGGGCCTCCTTCGCTTCTCGACTTCTCCACTCGGCAATCTGCTTCTTCCGCTGCTGTCCGATCTTGTAAGCCTCCTGCTTGCTCTTCTGGTAGCCGATGCCGTTGACTCCACGGTTGTCGTCCTCAGGATCTGCCGCGTCGTGACCCGTGATCTCTGACGGCTGCCACCAGAACTGAGATAGCTCGGCTTCGTCCATCTCGAGGTCGGAGTCCTCGCCTAATTCGGAGACGGACTGCTTGTGGCTGAGTAGCTTGCGAGCTGATGGTGACTGGGAGCGAGGGACGGGTATTGGCGACGTCGAGTCGGACGTCTGACGCTGACACTTGGACGGGCTGGGTGTAGCAGGAGGATGATCGAACCCACCAAACCGTGCACGCTTGGACGGGGAGACGTGGTCAGGTTGAGACCTGGCCGACGGCGCAGCACCAGCTTGGAACTCGAACACCGCATGCTCCAAGTCGTGCCGCGTGGCGTTGGGCTCCTCTTCGTACGTGGATTCGCTTGCAGCAAAGCTGGAAGTGTTCAGCTCCGGCGTCTCATTAATAACAATAGCACCATCCGAACAAGAATGCTGTGACGAAGTGTGCCCCTCCATCTCCCCCCTCTGGTCCTGATAGACGGTCCACGACGGCCGCCGAAAAGTCCTCCTCGTAGGGCTGAGGCTGTTGTTCTGTAACCCTAGTCTCTGAAACCGAGCAGATACCGTCGTGCGCGGGCTAGTGCCTTCGACAGCAGCATCATTGATCCCATGTGCCTCTGATGTCGCGAAGCTCGTCGTCTGCAGTTTCGTCGGCGGCAACGTCGTCGTCACCACCATGCCATTGCGCTTCGGCGTGGTCGTAGCCCGAATGTGGCGATCGTCCTGGTATTGGTGGGGATTCTTGATCATGCCTACCGCTTAGTAGTACTCGTTGGAAGCGTTTGGTGGATCTTGAACTTTTTGGCAGTGCCTCGACAGACCTGAAGCAAAAAGTCGATGCTCGGGACTGTATGTAGACTTCAGTCGGTAGAACAGATTGAATGCGAGGGCAGTAGCGAGTAGTATGTGAGAGTACCTACGAAGCAGTGGGCTTCCAAGCGGGTGTGCGACGCGATTGGTGGGCTGTTGCTGACCCAAAGTCGACATGAGAAAGAATGCATGTGCTCTCTCGTCTTACTACCCGGCTCCCCACACGGATATAATGACAACAATCTTGTCACTTGATGCTTTGGTCTAGTGGTCACTGCTAGCAGGGCTACATGAAAAGTGTTGTAATGAATCTGTGGGGGACATGACCTCTCTTGGTGTCTATTCACATGCAATGTGTCGTGGTCCGCATTGCCACAAAACGGCGTGAATAAATTCATTCTTCGGATCATTAGGACGACCATCACAGTCATCGAGCGCCGTAGGAACGCTGCTTTGACATCTACTGGGACACGACAGGACGTGAAGTGTGTTGCGAGGAATACGACAGAAATATAGCACGCGTCGAACACTGCACTTGGAAGGGACAAGTACACGGCCAACTGTGATGTTGTCGGGCAAGAAGGCACGGTCAACGTGAACACAGAAGAGTGCTCTGCGGTCCGAGGCAGAAACGACTTCTTCGCACGGCAGCCTAACGGTAGCAGAGAGTAGTGACCACCAGGCTCGAGTTTTTCCAAGCACGACCATTATAGTGGCGACAAGCGCGAGAGCTGATCACTGCCTGTCTCAAACTTGAGGAGATATCGTACACATTAGTCCACTGTATACACCCGAGTCTATAGGATCATTTCCGCCGTTTCATGACTTTTGTACACATATCTTCTAGACCGTCCCTAGCTTCGCCTGCTGGCAGAATCTGAATTGCTGAAATTGCTTTATCACAATACTCCTGAGCTAATGCTCGGGTCTGCTCAAGACCATCGCTTTGGAGAACGATATCCCGTGCCTAGGATTTTTGATTAGCTTGGTCAACAAGGGGTGGAAAGTGGCTGCTTACCCTTTGCACATCACCCTCCTGTGCAAACCTTCGGCCGACCAGGGTCCCGAGCTCAGGTCGACTCCTCCAAGCGAATAGCAGCGGAGCAGTAGCAAGACCAAGTTCCAGATCAGCCCCAGCAGGTTTTCCCAATTCTGTGCCACTGATGGTATAATCAAGCATATCATCCACCAGCTGAAAGGCCAGACCCAAGTTCCTTCCATATGCGTACGCTGCCTCGACCACGCTGGGAGTGCATTCACCCAACAGTGCAGCTGCGCGACAGCTTTTGCTGATCAAGCTGGCCGACTTAAGATAGGTCTTCTGCAGGTAGTATGAGATGGCATCCTCGCTCCACCGTGGGTTTTTCTCATCCATGGCCGTGTTCTTAAGCTGCATGAATTCACCCTCGATCAGGTTCGCTATGACGGTTGCCAGGAGCTCGATCACCTCAGGGTCACGCAGTCGCGCTAGAGCGACAGATGCTCGGCCAAGGAGGAAATCGCCTGCTAGCACAGCCATCTTGTTGCCGAACGTAGTGTTGGCTGATGGCTCTCCTCTTCTTGTCTCCGACAAGTCTATCACGTCGTCATGTAACAACGAAGCGGTATGTATCAGCTCTGTTATCTCAGCCAATCTTCTTTGTGCCGGTAGTATGGAGGCGTCGTCGGCGAATGCGTATTTCGACTCGTCGGTCAAGGGTGAGGCAATCCGGTCAGGGTTATTGTCGTAGAGTACGGAGGGAGACGATATCGGCGTGTTGATGGATGACTGGGAAAGCTCGAACTGTGATGGGCGAGGATGCTTAGGGGTGCCGGCCGTAGCTCTCGACATGAGCAGGACCAACAGGGGTCTGACATGCTTGCCCTCGCTCTGAGTGTAGTACTTTGCTACTGTATCCAGCACTGGGTGTCCCGATCCCAGCAGCTGCCGTATATTCTTGCTCAAGAACTTCAACTCATTTCCTACTATCCGCAAAGGATCGATGGTGATGGGGGCATTCTTTGCAGCTGAAGGCAGGATTTCTGAGACTGTGTTCTGGAGCTTCGCTGCCGCTGCGGCCCATGCTGAATCTCTGCGCCGAGAGGATGTTATGGTGCGTCTTTGAAGCGCATTTGGTGGGCGGACTAAACAAAAAGGACAAATAAATGGATTCGATGTCTGTTGTACAAATCTCTGAGATCGGATTGTACTTTCACGCAGAGCGCGACCGCCGGCGCTCATGGTAAGCATGGGTCACGAACTCATGTCAATGAGTCGGTGGGAGCGAGCGACGGAAGAATGAGGGAATGTCAGACTGCTGTGCACGGCGATGGCGTTGCTGACAATGCTGGGTGCACCTGAAGCCTGAAGCCTGAAGCTTTTTGCGGCGAAATCTCGAGGATCGACAAGGATGATGCGTGGAAGTCGCGTTGCAAATCCGTCCGGTCCCGCTACTTGTACACTAACTCGACCAGCCAGTCGGCATGCACGTTCAGCGACTGATTTCGGAGGCCTGCAGGGCACGAACAGCATTGTTTGATCGTGATCAGATGCTCAGAAGATGGACTCCAAATGGTCTACTTATAGAGGTCTATCCCACAACGCATGAGGTGTCTCTGCCTGCATGAGACTGCCACCACAACTAACCGTCGTGATCTCGTCGATCCATCTACCCATTGATGCATGCCTGTGACATCAAGACCACAAGTCTGGCTGCTTCGCTTTGGCCCACTGCTGCCAGGCCTGCCAGTCCGCATACGTCGCACTGGCCTTCAACCCTGTATACCGCACAACCCGAAAGTCGCGAACTTCCTCCCATGGCCGAGTCGAGCCTCTCGTGAACCTCCGAGCATGTGACTCCCAGCCAGCCTTTCGCATCAAACTTTCTAGTGTCTCTTCTTTCGTCCATCCCTGCTCGACAGGAACGTCCGGTAGATATGTGCCCCCATATCTGCGATACCGGTGCGTGAAACTGATCCGGATGCCGTGTGTACCTAGATCCCACGCCAGTGGTCCGTCACAGGTTTCGAAGTCTGCTAGGAGGGTTAGTGAGCATGACAGATTGGGCACGATATGCTGTGGTATTGGTGAAAAACGCGTGTCTTCGTATGCCGATGTCAAAGCATATGTCTCAAGGCCCTTCTCAAGCGGAAGAGCTTCGAATGTACCGATGCACCCACGTAAGGACTTGTGCCCGGATCTTGAGAGCATGTTCCACGTCACGAACATGGGATATGATGCGGTCACCGAAACTCGCGAGGCATAGGACGGCGGTGCTATCTCATTGATCGATGTGGTGCTCGTCAGCTGCGTATTGGACGAGTTTACGGACATGCTGGACGGCGTAGACACGCTGGATGGCGTTGAAGGGGTAAGGTCGCGTAGTCTGGGCACCGCAGAAAGTGGCTGTTGTGCATCTGGACTGCTTTGCTGCGACTGCCGCTGCTCTGATGCTTGTACCACTGCCTCGTCTTGTGCGGCTACCTGCTTCGTGGCCTCGCCATTGACCGCCTTCTGCCAATGTTCGTACAGATTCAAGATTGACTGCAGATCTGGGGGCTGCGAATGGTCATAACTTGCCGCCAGGACTTCGAAGCAGTAGAAGGCATGCGCTGAGCTGGCCATCGGAGAGAAAGGCCTTTTCGCACGGTATGTTGCTTTGCGATCAAGCGCGGTCAAGAGCGTGTCGACACTGCGCACGTCTTATCACGAATGGGCGTTTCTGGGAGAGATGCAGGAAGGTTTCTAGATTGCAGGCTGTAGAAGTGTGGAAATCAGATGCCGTCGCTGGCTATGCGAACACTAGGTAGTACTGTATTAATGCGAAAAGGTCGAGGCGTTGTTAGCATGCAGTGAGGAGAAAAGGTCAGCAGGCAAAAGGCAAGGACGAGTAGGCAGGAGGCGGATCTTTGAGGACCAACCTTGTGCAGTCGTCCCATGTGCCAGATAGATGTAGATCGGCACCCCGGATCTTGCCCGATCTGCTCAAGCACCATGTCATCATACCAAGATAGGCAATGCTCCTAGTTTCCATGCTCCGGTCAGTGCTTCTACCTAATCAGTGAAGTTGCGAATGGACCGTGGGCATATGTGAGGGCATTCGCAATGTCGGAGAGAAAGGGGCGCAGTGCACGTCTAGATGGTGCCTCAATTAGTTGCATCAACGTGTAAGATCAGAGGCCTGGAGGTCTCCGTAATGTTGGTGAATGAACTTGATCAGATGTGTCTGACTGTGCCAGAGAGCACACACGAAAAGACAGTGCCCATCCAACTAGATACGAGCATTCCTAACCACTTAATCGCCCTGGCTCTGGCTATATCAGCTCCTCGTCTTTGCCGGCATTCCTGTCGTGTGACTCTTGCCAGATCTACCCTACAATTCCGTGGCTCAAAAGGAGATACTTCAGGTATGCATATCGGCATCGGCATTGTATGCGCACCGTCAAGGGTCCTTCCGTGGTCCTTCGTCCTTCAAGGCTTCGTCTGGCGACACTGCCCTTCCGAGAGTGGCCCTGACGGTGCAGGGTGTTACACCCAGGGTGAAGACGATGTAGGACCGCTTCCGTAACGTGCACCGCCAACGTTGATCCCCAAGCCATTCTCTGCACTGCCTTCACTGGCTGTGTTACTCCGTGAGCTACCAGCTCGACTCCTCCCTGAGTCACTTGCATCGTAAAATTCATGCTCATCGTCTTCTTCTTGATCTTGCACAAGCCTGACATTTCCCCCGCCAGTGCTGCGCGGTCGAGGTTGTTCACGTCTTCTGGCCATATCTTCAGCTCTGCGGCGCTCGAACTCGGCGACCAGATTTCTGAAGTAGACATCTGCCTGAACGGTCAAGCTATAATTATCGGGCCGCCAGCCTTGCTTGTTCCGACGCAGAGGGTCTGCACCAGCTTGCACCAGTACCCTGGCAGTCTTCAGGTTGCCCCAAGCGCAGGCTTGATGCAGGCATGTATTGCCGTGGTAGTCTTGGACTCGCACGTCCGCACCGTACCGTAATAATGCCTCGACCGCACGAGGGTCTTCGGTATCCTGGAGGGTATTCTTCCGGCCTCCCACCACTCTTGTAGTCCTCTCGAGCTGTGCACCGGCGGCAAGTAACAGCGGGGTGCGACCCTCCCGATCGCCTCTGTTGATCGTCTGAGGAAACTCGACACTCAGCACCTCGATCACGTCGACATGCAGGTGACTTGCGGCAAGGTGAAGAGAGGTTCGACCCTGAGTGTTGATTGAAATGCCCTGGTTGTTGCCTGCATTGCTGTAGATCAAGTCTGTGACTTCGGTAGTGCCATCATGGCCTTTGGAGATAAGCAGTTCCTGATGCGTGTGTCAGTCATAGCCCTAACAGGTGTATGTGGCCAACGCACACAAAGCTCAGCATGACCGGCTTGCGCGGCGAGGTGTAATGATGTATTGGCCTTATTGCTGTGATCAGGATTGTGCAGTAAATTTGGCCGCGCTTGAAGTAGTCTTTCGACTAATGGAATGTCATTCGCCTGAATAGCTTGTCGAAGCCGAAGTGAATTGTTGGTGCTAGCCGGGCCCGTCATCGTGGAGGAAGGTGCGTGTTCCTGCTTTCACCGGCATGCTTTCTGGTGCACGGAAACGTGTGTCAAAGGACGTGCTAGTCGTACTGAGACGACTCGATGGGCCTGAGCGAGAAATGTGAATGAGACTGGAGGCCAAGTTTGGTGTTGACATGTACATCATGGGCTTGCTGAATCAAGCGAATGCCCCTAAGAACGTGCCGTCCAGACATCCCCACCAAGATATTCACCCAGCAACAGTTGAACCACCGCACCTATCACCATCAGGCCAGAACAAAACCTGACATGCTCATGCTAACCATGGCAGCCCGTGTATCATCGCATTGGTATCTGGAACGGTGTCCCTTCCATGATTGAGTGCTGGCTTCTAACAGTGTTGGCAAGGCGTCCTTCGACCATAGGTAGGAACAGTGAATGCCGCCAACTGTGGTCTAGCATCAAAGTTATTGGGTAGCTGCTCGGCTGCCTCGCTGAGGGGTGGGCAAGTCCACGCGGACACTGCAGGTCAAGCATTGGCCAAGTGGGGCGTGCATGAGCGTGAGGCAGGAGGAAGGAGCGTCCACATGTTGCTAAAGAAGTGGGCAACTTGTCAGCACTGCATGTCGCGGCTGAAACTCCTACAACCTCGATGATAGTAATACTCACCGACCAGGCTGTCCAGCTGTGTAGTGATATCTGACCTTTTGATTTCCATGCTTACTACTTGGACTACCACTGCCTAGCTTACAACGTCTTTGCTCACCTTCGCTGCTCGATTGACCACTAAATACCCCGCATTCGCGACGTTGTGCTTGACATCTGCTGCCCAGGCGAACGGGCTTACCGCTGATTCTTGCTTCCTGCGCGTCAAGCATGGCTCAACCAGGTGGTAAACCAGCAATCCAGCCATGCAGATATAAGACCGGCAAGACGCTAGGTGCTGGCTCCTACTCGGTGGTCAAGGAATGCGTCCACATCGACACTGGACGATACTATGCAGCCAAGGTCATTAACAAGAGATTGATGGCCGGGAGAGAGCACATGGTCCGCAACGAGATCGCTGTCTTGAAGAGAGTTTCTGTCGGCCATAGAAACATCTTGACTCTGGTTGATTACTTCGAGACGATGAACAACCGTATGGCTAAGGCGTCCCAGAGTGAAGATTGCGACTAACACACAGCAGTCTACCTCGTCACAGATCTAGCCCTAGGAGGAGAGCTGTTCGATCGCATATGTCGGAAGGGCTCCTACTACGAATCCGACGCTGCAGACCTCATACGAGCAACGCTCTCGGCAGTAGCATATCTGCACGACCACGGCATCGTCCACCGAGATCTCAAGCCAGAGAACCTACTGTTTAGAACCCCAGAAGACAATGCAGACCTCCTCATTGCCGACTTTGGCTTGTCAAGAATCATGGATGAAGAACAGTTTCATGTCTTGACCACAACATGCGGTACTCCTGGTTACATGGCCCCTGAGATCTTCAAGAAGACTGGCCACGGCAAGCCTGTGTAAATGCACCCTCCTGCTTCGAATGCTCGCAAGCTAACACTGTCGTAGCGATATCTGGGCCATCGGCGTCATCACTTACTTCCTCCTTTGCGGCTACACCCCCTTCGATCGGGATTCCAACTTGGAAGAGATGCAAGCCATCCTGCAGGCCGACTACTCTTTCACACCTATCGAATATTGGCGGAATGTCTCGCATATGGCTCGTGACTTCATCAAACAGTGCTTGACCATTGACCCCAAACAGCGCATGACCGCCCACCGAGCACTTCAACATCCCTGGATCAATACCGAGGACCCGATGTCTGCAGAACAGCAGAAATCGGGCGTGGCGGAAGACCTCCTCCCAACTGTCAAGAAGAACTTCAACGCTCGAAGGACGTTACATAAAGCCATCGACACCGTACGCGCAATTAACAAACTGCGTGAAGGCGGAGGGTTGATGTCAGGCCACATGGATGGTCAAATGAGTCTCGACCCCAAGCCGAAAGGAGAAGCAGTCCATGGCAGCAAAGTCATGGATGAACAAGGAGAACAAATCGACGGTGGCGCACAGGGAGGTGGCTTACACGGCAACAGCGACAGTGATGCTATGGACATCGATTCCAGGGGCAATGGACATGGCCAAACCCAAGACCAGATCGAGCGACAGTCGATGCGAGTAAACCAAATGATTAACGACCACTACCAGAGGAACAGAGCCATGAGATAGAGAGCAAGGCTTGGTCTGCTACGTGGCATATGACAGTATCCAGTCACGAGTCTTACCATACATCAGCAGGAGGAACATGTTTTACGACGGCACGGTATTCATTGGCCAGACGTGCACAGCTGGACAGTTTAGAGCGAGTGCCTTGGCGCGTTGGACGCCAGTCTTGGAAATGATGCAACGAAAGGCCACAACAGCCCAGGACTCGCGACGTGTCTAAGAGAAAGCTTTGCTTTGGTCTGCGACCTCGGCCCATCCCTGCACCCCACGATGATGGAGTCTTGACCGTGGTTTCGAAGGACAGGCGCAGGGCCTGTGCTTGGGCCCGGTTCACTTTCGGACGAGTACGTGCTGGGCTCGCGTGGGTACGGACGACACTTGAGATGGATCGTGGGGCGGAATACCAGAAATGATAGACGATATATGATACCACTTATGACAGCTCATTGGACGTGGGATTTTAGAAGCTCCTTGTGTAGGAAAGACAACACCTCGAACATCATAAACTTGCTTCATGCATTTTTTGTGCGCACGCTTCAATCATGGGTATCATACCTCATCTCGTACTCATCGCAACCGTCTCGTACTTTTCTTGCGTCTATGCTCTATACCATGGTCATATACTGCTTATGCTTTTCCATCTCTGGCATGCTTTACCTCTATCCATCTGGTCGATCATCGCCTTGGCTGGAAGGATTTCTCGCCCCCTTAACCCCTTCACTTACTCCGCAGCTACTCTACTCCTCTCCTCCACCGCCCGGCGGGCCAGACCGCCCCATCTGCCTCGCCTTCAGCAACTCATCGCACAACAGCAGATTCGACGCGATCCCCTGACTACTCGCGATGCAATTCCTCAACACGCGGTAACTGTCGAACACGCCCTCCTGCACGGGATCCATCGGCTCCCCGCTCTTCAGGTCCAATCCGACCGCACTTTCGCCGCCGGCCTCGGCGAATTCGTCCTGCAGCTTGGCGAGCGCGTCCTGGATGTCGTGGCCTGAGTTGGCGGCCAGAGTCTTGGGGATGATGAGCAGGGCGTCAGCGAAGGCGGCGACACCGTACTTGGTCTTGCCCTTGAGGGTGCGGCGGAAGGCATCGGACGAAAGATGGTTTGCGGCGGCGAGCTGGAAGGAGCCGGCGCCGGGGATGACGCAGTTGTCGACCAGGGTGTTGTAGACGGAGCGGAGGCCGTCGCGGACGGCATCGCTGATCTGCGTGATTGTGTGCTGGTTGGGGCCCTTGATGAGCAGCGTCACGGACTTGGGGTCTTTGACTTCTTCAACGAAGGTGTATTTCTCTTCACCGAGCGTTTGTTCGTAGACTAGGCCGGCCCAGCCGAGGACGCTAGGGTCGAGGTCATCGACGCTGTTTTGGGCTTGGCCACCGCAGACGAGCTGCAGGCGCTCCATGTTACGGCGCTTAGCACGGCGAAGGGCGAAGATGCCGTTCTTGACGAGGACGTCGAGCGAGAGGGGGTCGATGCCTTTTTGGTTGATTACAACGAAGGATTTCTTGGGGTCGGAGCCGCAGACTTCATTCTTGAGGTCGATGATCTTGCGCAGTTTTTCGTCGACAAATTTGCGTTCGCTGGCGACTAGCTTGTCGCGTTGTTCGGCGCTGCTGTAGTAGAAGCCGCTGTTGATCTCGCTCTTTTCGTACTCGAGACTGACGTTTAGGGTGAGGATGGAGGCGTTCTCGACTCGTTTGGGCATGTCGGGGTGTCGTGCTCCGTGGTCGAGTGCTAGACCGCGGATCAGTTGAGTGTCGGCTGCGGTGCGATGCTGCATCTTCATGATCTCGATCATGTGTAAGTCGGGCTTGGAGTCGGGATCTGGGTTGGCGTTCTTGATTGCGAGGACAGCATCGACGATCGAGGGCGTCAGAGACTCGGCGAGAGTACTGTTGATCTTGGTGGAGAGCGAGGTACGTGCTACGGAAAGTAACAATTCGCGGTCAATGGACTGTGTCACGCGGAATTTATCCAGGAAGTCGAGTGTTTCGTTCTTTGCAATCTCGTAGCCATCTGTTACTATCCTTGGGTGGAGGCCTTCCTGGATGTACCGGTCGGCTTGCTTCAACAGCTCACCAACCATGAGCACGACAGATGTGGTGCCATCGCCGCAGATATCGTCTTGTGCCGTGGCAGCACGAGCGATCATGACTGCTGTGGGATTCTGGATCTGCATTTCTTTGAGGAGGACCGAGCCATCTTTGGTGAGTTTGATGGCGCCAGCGCCGTCGACCAACATTTTTATTGTGCCACTCGGGCCCAAGTTGGACTTTAGCACATCTTGGAGACCTTCACCAGCAGAGATGTTCACATGTAGGGCTTCGCCGCGACGCCGCGACTCTGCTTTGGGGTTGAGAAGTTGGGTTGCGGACATCGTGGGCGTAGGCGTGAGCGTGGGCGGTGGAGAGTGGTGTTGCACTCGTGGTGCAAGGTAAAGCGAAGGTCCTACGACACAGAGTCCTTCAGATTGTTCAGGAAATCGGATTGATATGCTGGTACTACAACGTTGGAAGTGCAGCAGTCTGGGATTCGTGCGTACGCTACAGTGTTTCGCGAGAGGCAGCCTCGATTCTAAGAAATAAAAGAGTGCAAACCAATCAAACATAGTGGCCGGAGCGAGGGGGGTTGCGACAGTCGGCCCCAGGCATCAAGGCTTGGCAACTTCTACCAGCAGTAGCTGCTACGGCTAGTCAAGTCTACCAACAGAGCAGTCGCAAAATTATTTTGCAAAGGTTAAGCCGCAAGAGCAGCAGCAAGCAATTCACGTCTGCTCCAGCACGAATTGCCCAAGAATACAACACCAAACCCTGCCCATCCTAAATGCGACGATGACGGACTTTTTGCTGCACGAGGGCCCTATGGGCTACTCGTTGTTCAAAGTTGTGCATCAGCCCGAGAGCGTGGGCAACAGACTGGCAGAGGTACAAGATGGCGTACAGGACTTGTCGAAGTTCGGAAAGATGGTCTCTCTGCAGAGTTTCCTGCCCTTCGAGTACGGCAGCAACCACGGTCCAACTGTTCAAGCCATGCTAACGGTTACAGGAACGGAAAACAGGCACTGGAAGAGCTGCACGATGTCTCTGAAGGCATAGCTTCAGATGTCCTCAGGTCGTTCCTCGAGATCAACCTCCCCAAAACCGGCAAGAAGAACAAGACTTCGTTGGGCGTGGCAGACAAGATACTGGCAGGTTCGATAAAGAGCGCTTTCCCGGGCGTGGAGTGCGAAACTGGCGATACGAGCGAGGTGGTGCAGGATATGCTGCGTGGGCTGAGGCTGCACTCGGAGAAGCTGCTGAAGCAGCTCCGAGAGGGTGACACCAACACTGCGCAACTCGGTCTAGGCCACGCATACTCAAGGGCCAAGGTGAAGTTCTCGGTACAAAAGAACGACAACCACATCATACAAGCCATTGCCATCCTCGATCAGCTCGACAAAGCTATCAACACCTTCTCAATGAGAGTGAGAGAGTGGTACTCATGGCACTTCCCCGAGCTGGTGAAGATTGTGTCAGAAAACCACAAATACGCCAAGGTCGCGCTCTTTGTCAAGGACAAGAAGACCTTGTCGGAGGACAGCTTGCATGACTTGGCCGCTCAGGTGGAAGACGATGAGGACATCGCCAGGTCCATTATAGATGCTGCCAAGACATCCATGGGACAGGAAATCTCAGTCGCCGACATGGAGAATGTCACATTGTTCGCCGAGCGTGTGGTCAGCTTGGCCAACTACAGGAAGTCCTTGTACAGCTATCTCGTCTCGAAGATGGGCGTCGTTGCGCCCAACCTGGCCGCCCTCATTGGAGAGGTCGTTGGAGCACGACTCATCTCTCACGCTGGCAGCTTGACGAACCTGTCGAAATACCCCGCATCTACTGTTCAAATCCTGGGTGCTGAAAAGGCCTTGTTCAGAGCATTGAAGACCAAAGGCAACACGCCCAAGTATGGACTGCTGTACCACTCATCTTTCATTGGCCGGGCGGGTCAGAAGAACAAGGGCAGGATATCGAGATTCCTCGCAAACAAGTGTTCCATTGCCTCGCGTATTGACAACTTCTCCGAGACTCCCTCAACATTGTTCGGCCAAGCATTGAAGAAACAGGTGGAGGAGCGCCTCGATTTCTACTCGAGTGGCACCCAGCCTACGAAGAATGAGGTTGCTATGGTAAGTACCCATCTCGAATTCGCATATACACAACAGGCGTACTGACCAACATAGAAATCTGCCATGGACCAAGTGCTAAGCCAGATGGACATTGATGATCCAGATGAGGACCCCACTGTGGATGCCGAGATGGCTGATGTCGCCCCAGTCAAGAAGGAGAAGAAAGACAAGAAGGAGAAGAAGGACAAGAAGCGAAAGTCATTAGGCGCCGAAGAAGACGATGAGGCTGACAAGAAGGAGAAAAAGAAGAGGAAGCACGACGAGGAAGTCAATGGTGATGGCGAGGAGAAGAAGAAAAAGAAGAAGAGAAAGTCCCTGAACGCTGAGTAGACTCTCGCTTATACAGTACGACTAGTAAGTATCAACAGGAGGGGCTTTGGCGTTCATGTGGTGTACAGTGGATGGTGGCTTGGATAGCTGCGGTGGGAAGTTGCCAAGTAATTCATATTCGAGCTTGGATACGTCTTTCAATGATACCACATCAATATTCCCCTCAGACAACACGTGCATACTTTACGGTTGTAAGGGAGAAGTCCATCCGATACGAATCAACCCACCGAACCGAATACTGATTGTAACACTTGCAAAGGTGCCGGCTTCCAGTATGCAGCCTCGGAAGACCTTCCACGTTCAAAATTGCTCAGTGATCCCGCTTACTAATACTCTCGAGGATGGATAGCCTAATCTACTGTGTTTCTACAAGCAGAGTACACTGGTCGCTTCCACTGGGCGAAACTGTACATCGGTCTTCAGTAACGTCTTAGGATCTCTGGGCGGCAGGAATGGCCTCAGGACCGCATACCTTTGCGATATGCACGGTAGGTTAGCTTTCCATGCTTTTCGTCTGTCTGCAGCATTCTTACCAGCGGTCTGCGACGGCTGTCATCTCTAGCCCCCTACAAGACGGGACATCTCTATCCCAGATCTGCAGCCTAATCTCATGACAAACCATAGGTGTTCTCGCCGGAAAGATTTCAAGGCAACCCGCTTGCCATCGTGGCTGTTAGAGGGAATGCCCTGAGTCAGCAGCGGAAGTCCTTGATAGCACGCGAATTCGGATATTCTGAAACAGTCTTCATTCACGATGCTCCTGGTCCCGGCCTTCCAAGAAGGATTGATATATTCACTGAGCAGGGTGTCGAGATCCCGTTCGCGGGGCATCCAGTAAGCACTCTAGTGACTTGGACTGATCCCCTCCACTGACCATGCCAGATTATAGGGGTGATACATTATGTAAGTTCCGGGAGGACTAAGTGCTTCTCGACTAACAGTGGAGATCTTTACGACTTGCGAACGATTTGTACCACCGCCAAATGGTGGCCGAGGAGAACATGAACGGCAACAAGCAGTGCTGATGACCAAAGCTGGGCCAGTGCCAGTGTTTTACAACCCACATAGAATGGTAGCAGCATGTGCCGTGCCCCATAATATGCATCTGCATAAGGACCGAGTCACAATGGACAAAATTCTGAACAGACAACCACAGATCCAGATTGTCCCAACATACGACAAGATCAAAGACAGAACGTTCCCAGTAGTCTCTACCGTCAAAGGCATGTCGTTCGTCCTTGTCGATCTCACGGATGCACCAGACGTCCTGGGCTCACTCAAGCCGAGTGAGGCACCGGACTACGAACTCGATGCCCAGTGGAGTCCGAGTTTCCAGGGTGCTCTCTACTACAAACGGAAGGACTCCATGCACCAAGAGGGTGAACCGACCATCCACGCCATTCAAGCGAGGATGATTAGTCAAGGTGTTGAGGACCCGGGCACCGGTAGCGCGTGTTGCGCCCTCGCCTGCTATCTTGCCACAGGTGAGATGAAGGATCTTAAGCCGAGAGTCAAAGCCGAATCTGCAGAGGAAGGTGATGTAGAAGACGAGCTTGCGAAGAAGAAGAAAGAAGTCAAGCTCGAAGATCCTGAGAAATCTGATAAGAACTACAGGGAGAAGGAGAAATTTGAACGCCATGTATATGCGATACAACAAGGCGTTGAGATGGGTAGGTTGTGTACTATTGCAGTTGAGGTCGATCTCAAGGCGGAAGAGGATGGCTCTAAGTCGATCGCAAATGTCACGCTATCAGGCCGGGCGAACTTCTTCGCGAGAGGCGAGCTATCGCCGCATCCATAACTTAGGAGTGAGACCTATCAATGCCAAAAGAGTTTTCATGTTTTATGATAAGACGAAGGTCTCCAGGGCTGCTTATGTTATTTTTGGAATACATGGCACTGGATAAGCCTTTTGTCAAGCTTTCTCGGTACATTGGCGCTTGCTCAGGCCGTGCTGTGATGGAGTCTGAAGTGCCGTATCGAGTCGCTACGAGCTCATACTCGCCCGGAGGTCGAAGTTGACATCCGAGATTTAGACAACAGCGACACATCGATTGGGAAGGACAAAAATGCCAGCTGACACGCCTTTTGTTCCGAGCCTTTCGGGATAAAACTGCTTGGCGCTAAAGATGGCAGGCTTACCCTGATCTGTTCTAGCAACACGCTCCACGAATGACTTCACCGTTTCAGAACAGCATCAACTTTGGACTCCCCGAACTTGTTTCAAACAATTGCAGCCTCACGTCGGCTTCGGCGTCGCGTTGATGATCTACAGTGCTGTACGAAGAACTACGACGGGTGCAGTCGCCGTGGCACCTCCTGGAGGGGTTCCAACATCGATAGGCTGGTATGGCGCGACTCTCACCACACCACATTCCTAGCTGGCGTGTAATGAAAATCTATCAGCGACATGTTCAGCATCAGGTAAGATGAAGAACGGGTCGTGTTTGATCCCGTACGTGCCAAGTGAGTCTCGATAAAGATGTGGACTGCCACCTGCAGTTAGATGTTCTCATATTGCAGCAAACAATACTGCCTTGTCGTTCCTTACCGCAAGCCACTCACTGCTGGTCAGTCGTGCTATCAATTCCGTGCTTGCCTACTACGCTGGGCGTCGCTATATCCACTTGTTGACCAGCGAAAGTACCTGGAGTCATCGACATGCATTTTACAAGATTCCCCAACACGCTGTGCGTGGTTCTCGCGGCACTGAGTGTTGTCGGTGCAGTGCCTCAAAGAAACAAAGGCAACAACAATAACAACAATCAGAACCAAAATCAGAACCAGGACGTCGATAATACTGGGGGAAATGACGAGGCACAGGCGACGCTATTGGCAGCCAATATCCAGGCTGCTTCCAATTCTAATGGCGACCCCGATACAGCGGCTGGGCAATCAGCCTCGGATACAGACCCCGCCAACTTCATCAACTTCTGTTCGGGCAAGACCATCACCAATGGCGCACAAGTCACCGGTGGCTCATGTAATGGCATTGGTAAGTAGTTTTGAGCATTTGCAGGCTTCGACTGACCTGCTGTAGTCATGGGTGACATGCCGTCTCAGGACAATATGGTCTCGGCCATGATCGTAAACCCTCCTTTCGGTCAGACCATCGAGCCAGATACAACATTCGATATCGATGTTCAGCTTGCAAACCTGGTTGCAGGCTCCTTCACGAACCCACAAAATACCTACTATGCAGCACCCCAGCAGTTACAAGGTGGCAGTGTCGTCGGACATTGCCATGTGACCGTACAGGACATCGGCAGTCTTAACCCGACCACGCCACCTGATGCGAAGGTGTTTGCTTTCTTCAAGGGCATTGATGATGCTGGCAATGGACAAGGTCTTCTCTCAGCGACTGTAGATGGTGGTCTACCGGCGGGTACCTACCGGATCTGCACGATGAACAGTGCTCAGAACCATCAACCTGTGCTTATGCCTGTTGCTCAGCGAGGATCGCAAGACGACTGTATCAGAGTAACTGTCGCTGCTGGTGGGGGAAATAGCAACAACAACAACAACAACGACGACGACGACGACGACGATGATGATGACGGCCAGAACAACAACAATGACGCCCAGAACAATAACAACGCCCAAGGCAACACTGCCGACACCGGTAATGCTCAGGGGAATACTCAGGCTAACGGCCAAACTACTGCTCAAGTTAACGGTCAAACCAACGATCAGGCCAATGGTCAGACACAGAACGGCGGCTCTAACCGCGGCAACAACAGAGGATCAGGACGAGACAGGCACCGGTTCCAGGCGAGGGACTTTGTGGTATAACGCTTTATTGCCCGAGCTCCCGTAGGTAGAATTATGTCTGGAAAGTGATGACTATTTCTCTTCAGGCGCTCCTTCGCGCCCTCTCTCTCTATGTCAGGATTATCATATACGTTTAGACATGTACCAAATCAGTTGTGCCAACAGTAGAATCTCCGTCCGAAGGTTGGACAAATTTTGTCGTTGGAATGGTTCGAGTGTTATAGCGTGTAAAGTCCGCTGAGCGAACTGGTCGTCAGGGTCTCTGGCCCTGAGAATGAAACTTTTAGGGTTAGATGCTGGCCACGGATGCGCGATATCATGGGTCTTCTGCGGTTGCTTCTCGAGAACCGAAATTGCTGTCAAAAGAATCAAGTCCTTGCGTATCATGTGTACAACACTGATAGACTACTGTCTGACAGACAGTTGACGCCTTCGGAGACCACGTAAGGTACTTAAGCCTCGGCGCGTTCACGGGACTGCCTCTATCGTTTCGTTTCTGCTGCACTTTCAGCCTACTATCGTCATTTTATTCGCCACTGATTACTGTTGAGCTCGATCATCCATGGCCTTGAGGACGCCAACCCGCGAAGACAACGTGCTACAAAGGAGGATGTTCGAGGCCTTAGTCGTGGACTTCAGTGATTTGCCACCGTATCCCGTTGTGCTCCCCATTGTCGCCAACTTGTCGACCTGGCATGCAGAGCCATCCACATGGCAAGGAGCCACTGCTCCTAGTATCTCGTGACCACGGCCCAGCTGGTGCTCCAGTACTGTGTTCACTAGCTTGCTGTACAGGCCGAGTCGTGTCTCGTACCCAGCGTTCGACTTCTACTGTCTGCGTACCGTCTTGGTGACGCCTCGACGTAATGCCTTGAACTCTTCCCCCAACTCTGATCACGACGCCTGAAACCTCAGCGGGACTAGAAACACTTGCCACGATGCAGACATTCGAATCATCATCGCCGGTCCCGGTCGGAAGCTTCTCTGCCGTGTGCCAATATTCTTTGTAAAGCTCCTTCTGCCTGGATATTGGATTTACCATCATACCCATTTCAAGGCAATCGCCATTGGTGAGCATAAACATATCGCCTTCGTCGCCGCTTGCGATGCTTTCTTGCCCTCGAGAGTCTATCTCATGGTCAAACCTGCAATGAGCCGTATAAGGCATGTCAGCTGCATACTGCTGTCCACCAGCATCATGAAAAGTGGTTCGAGCTTTGCCTGAAAACGCCCAGAAGCTTTGATGGTTGGATGCCTGCCAGGATGTTGTGACGTCCTTTGGGAACCTGATGTCAATGAATGTGTTAGAGGGCGCGGTCAAGACTAGGGTGTCTGTATCTTCATGAGGAAGATTGTAGCCCTAGGTGAAGGACGAGAGGTCAGCTTTCACAAGTAAGACTTACCTCAAGCTGAGATGGGATCATAGTTCGCACCAGTTATGCCACCTGTAGAACTTACCCAGGCAATAGCTCTCCTGATCGAGACAGACGGTTTAGCAAGGAAATCCTGTTTCCAGGCCGGCAATTTCCCCAGTAGTCCCTCAGGTTCTTGACCAATGGCACCGAGGCGCTCGCCGGACATACCATACATTTGCATCGTGCACAACGAGGGACAGTGGGAGATCACTCTGGTTGCGTTGGCGTCAACGGGTAATTGTCTTGAGAGAAGATTAGATGAGCTGCAAGCTGTCTCGCCCAAACGCCGGCATCATATTCTGAGGCAGCTTTGCCGACCAGATCTGGAAGCTGGGAAGGTGCAATTCGGGCGGCCCTTGGCAATCATCAATCTCGACTGCATTTCATCTCATTGAAGGTTAGAGACAGTTCATGTTCGTGCGTATTTGTCGCCTTCTGGCACCCCATGAGGAAGATCAAGACATACGATGCATCCTTCGCTTAATCTCGCGGTGCCTTCGGCGTTATTTTTCTAAACAGCTCAAAGCCAAAAGATAGTTTCGCCGAGGCGCTGGGAATGCTCGCCTATGATGACCCATGTGAGACCTGGAGAAACTTCCATCTGCGGGGGTGGACTCTTGGTGGTAGCTCAGATCTTGCGCTATGGCGGCGCGAATCGGCCTTCATGCACTGGAAACCAGTCGTGTCTGCTGTGGTGGGCGTCTTTACCTCATCGAGCGGAGCTACCACTGCTTCGGTAGCAGGGTTTTGCAAATAATGCGGCTCCTCACTGTGCCGCTCCATGAGGATCATCTCTGAGTCGAGGCGCATCCACATTGTCTTCAGAACGTCTTGCCAACTTGTCTTCGATCACAATAGAGTACATGTTTACCTAGCACGCTGACAATGGCGCATCTATCTTTCCGAAGTCGAGCAAGCCTCTCATCGTGATGGGAATCACTGAACAAAGCGGGCTAACGCCTTGACAGCTACATGGATGATCAGTCAACATCGGACGGTGCGCCAAATCGCAACGATGCAAGCATTGACAAGATCCATCCTTCCGAATTTCTCGAATTTGCAACAATAGCAGAGTCTGGCAGGATAGGAACCCAACATGAACCTATACAGAGTGAAGTTAAGAATGCGATCACTTCCTCAACGCCTGAGCGAGGAAATGTTGAATGTGCAAGCGTCACGACATCCAACGATGACCTGTTCCGTGGCATGTCGGTCGCAATACCAGACTTGCGTCGCTTGTCAGCAGATGCGCGAGCACACACAGCTACGGAGCATAAGATGGGCTTTATAGAGGGATGCAAATTATACCCAAAGGCCATTGCATGGTCAGTGCTTCTCTCAGCGACGATTATCATGGAAGGGTTCGACCTTACCTTGGTCAACTCTCTTCAAGCATTTCCCGAATTCAGGAAAGCATATGGCAAACCTGCAGATGCGGATGGCCGCAATCATCAGATATCACCGGCATGGCAGACCGGCCTGCAGAACGGCGCCCTAGCTGGAGAGGTTCTTGGGCTACTCATGAATGGGTGGATGGTCGACAGGTTTGGATATCAACGGACGATGGTCATCTCACTCGTCTGGATGTGCCTGTTCGTCTTCCTGGCGTTCTTTGCATTTAATATACAGCTTCTTCTCGCAAGCCAGGTGCTTTCGGGAATTCCTTGGGGGGTGTTCCAGACTTTGAGTATGACCTATGCTGCGGAAATCATGCCTATCGCGTTGCGAGCATATCTCTTGGTACGAGACCTGGGAAACGTCGAGATTGAGGACTAGCTGACTGCGAATAGGCAAACGTCAACATGTGCTGGCTGATTGGTCAGATATTAGCAGTGGGAATCTTGAGAGGCTTCATTCATATCCGCTCAGAATGGTCATATCGAATACCGTTCGGGCTCCAGTGGGCATTTGCAGTGCCGATCTTGATGGGCGTGCTATTCGCGCCAGATAGTCCGTGGTGGCTGGTACGTAACGGCAAATACGATGCTGCTAAGAAGTCTTTGCTGCGCCTGACTTCGAGGAAATCTGGTCAACAATTCAACGTCGACGAGGCCATTTCCATGTTGCGCCATACGAACGAGGTCGAGATGTACTTGAACACCAAAGGCATGTCATATCTCGATTGCTTCAAAGGCACCAATTTGCGACGAACAGAGATTGCTAGCATGGTATGGGCTACACAAGCTCTCTGCGGCCTCAGCCTGACGGGGTGGGCCGCATACTACTATGAGCAGGCGGGGTTCAGCGTCAACAACGCCTTCAATCTATCGATCGGAATGTATGCTTTGGGCATCTTTGGTGGCATTTTATCATGGATACTTCTTCCCCGAGTCGGTCGACGCAGGTTATATCTTGTCGGCCTTATAATCATGCAACTAATCCTCATTGCCGGTGGTACTGTAGGTGCCACCGTTGTCGGCGACAGTGGCTCGTGGGCGGTTGGGTCTCTTCTGATCGCGTTGACTGGCATTTACGATGTCACAGTCGGCCCAGTCTGCTATGTCCTTGTTGCCGAGATCCCGTCGACACGTCTTAGAGTCAAGACTGTTGTACTCGCAAGAGTTGTTTACAATGTCGTGAGCCTGATCACGAACATTCTTACAGGTATGCCATGTCTCTTACTCTACTGAATTGAAGCAAAACATTCCGGGTCCCGTTCAAACCCCCACTAAGCTCATACTAGTGATGACTTGCTAATTGAGAAATACAGCACGGATGCTGAATCCAACTGCTTTCGACTGGGCAGGCAAATCGAATTTTGTGTACGCTGGTACGAATCTCTTCTGCCTGGTCTGGTGCTACTTCAGGCTTCCAGAAACCATGGGCCTGAGCTATTTAGAATTGGACATCCTGTTCGAGAAGAAAGCGAAAACCAAGAAGTTCAGAGAGTTTCAGGTGAATCTCGCGAACTCGGGCTACTTCTCTTTGTCGAGACCGGAGCGAACTGGGAGTGCTTGGAGAGGTTACTAGCAATCACGTAAATGATCATGAGATTTGATTGCATCAGCGCGCCTGTTCCCATATAAGATGTCGTGCCGAAGATCCTGTTGTTTGCAACAGACCTGACCGTCATATCTCCAGCATTCAACATGTAAAGAGCAGTAATTGTAACTGCCCAACGGGACGAAGACACAAGCTCACTATGTCAGATGTCGTCGGTTAGCGGAACCTCATCACCCCGAGTCCCATGACGTCGCCTTCAACTACCGCGTTCGTCAAGCGGTGCATTCGTGTTTGTTTTGTCACGCCAGCAAGCTTTCTCTTGTCACTGGGACTGCGTATAGAGCTTCATAGCGGAACAAGAGATGCCTTAGTTACCGACATCTCGGTGACCGGTGCGCCGGCTGATCGGTGAAACTGTATTAGTAACCGCCCAGTGGGTGAGCTTTGCTGGAACCGGGACCACCGTGCCCCGCAGCGGCCCTGTTGATCCTACAGTAAATGGAACCCATGAACTACTACATATGGCCAAACGTCAATGGATGAACTGTCAGTGGGGGCCCTCTACCCGAGCAAGTTCGGTGCTCGGCTTGCAAAGGCTTCAGCTCTGCTTACTACTGCCTACACAGAACGATTTAAGTAAATACATGTATCTTGGTACGACGCATACAGTCAAGCAGTGACCTTGAAGACAAGCACAACTAGCACAAGGGCTCCAGGCCGATTTCAAGCAGGTCTGCAAGAGACCTTGCTATCGCCGGCGCAAAGATGTCGAACCTTACGGTCCGCACGACTTCGACGCCAACGGAAGATGATTATACAGCGTTCCTCGATCTGCTTTCGACCTGCTACCAGACCGTCCCATTGACAACGGCCTTTATCACAGAGATCGACAAAGTAGAGCCGGGCACCGAGTACTCGCAGCTTTCACCTGAGCGCTTGAGGAAGCACTTCAGCCTTGGACTGCCATCTGCATTCAAGTCCAACATTCTGCTCACCACAGTGTCCTCAGCCGGTTCCTCGCGCCCTCTCGCAGCTGTGCTGTTCGAGCCTCCAGACTTCAGCGGCACACCGCCAGCTCAGGCGCGTAAACAACCAGGCCCAATTCTGTCGCAGTATCGGTCCATCGCACGAGCCATGAAGGCCAAGCATCTGGCCATGCCGAACACAGGCCCTCATCAGTGGGACACTCCCGCTGCGCCATCACAGGCCTCGTCCGGCCCAACAGATGACCCCTACCCAAGCGATTTCAACAAAGACACAGATACGGAAGTGCGCACTTTCTTCCATGTCGCTCTACTTGTTCGGGACACGAGTGCATCGAAGCAAGAGACGGCGCAGGCCGTGAAACAGGCGATAGACGTGTATCTCCACAAGGCCAAGGAAGCAGATGTGCCAATATTTCTAGAAGCAAGCTCACAAGAGAGCAAGGACGAGTTTGAGGCCAGAGGGTTCGAGGCTGTTGAGCAGACGGCTGTCGGACAGGGGAGGGTCGATGCTAGAGGATGGCCGACTGAGGGCGGACAAGGTGTGAAGGTTTGGGGTATGATATACAATCCATAAAGGATGGTGTGAGTGGGAGAGGGATCCAGCAAGATAGTCTGTTGGCCCAGAGTCTGCGTGACTGGTGGCGTGCCTCACCTTAGCAATAGAAACGCGAATCTGTACCCAAGTACTTTTCTGCACCTGCTCAAACGGTCAATGTCACTACGGTAGGAATAGAAACAGGATGCGAAGCAGTTATGATCCTCTTAGCGCTCCGGACAAGACAAGCTAGCCCATCCCAGGGCTCCTGGCGAGTTTCGAGTGCATAGACTCATTGTTCACACTAGACCGACACAATCCACGTGCTTCATTATCCACTGGTCATGCATCTTATGTTGGCATTGCCATCCTGCTAATAGCTATGGCTTGGTGCCCAGAAACTCGCATCGTATCAACACGTTGGGTAGGACGATGTCCGGTACAGCCTTCTTTGGGATGCTGTGGCGAGCGCCATCAGTCACGGTAGCGCCAGCATGCAAACGACTCATAGCGTCTAGTCAAAGACATCCCGTCATATCTTACAGACAGCTTTCGGTATCAAGCTCACGAGGTCGTCCACGCAACTCAGCATATGGTGCTGGCCGAGAGACAGCAAACCACAACACCACGCCTTCTATTTCAGACAGCCCTGTTCGGCCAACGGCGACATGGCTTACCACGAAAGGCGCAGGTCTGGATTTAGACAAGGTTTTGAAGCAGCTCCCCCAGCTCGACCCCAATGAGAACCCGCAGCAGGCCAAGAGTTTCACCACCGCGCTATTTCTGGTCACGCCACAGCTCGCTCACCTCTTCGAGCCAGGGAACAATTTTCATGCTGCTGCCATTAGCCGTATGTTCCCATCGGTGTTGCCGGATCTACAACGGCAATCGATTGTGGCTGTTGTTGATGCATTGCCTGCTGTCAGCATGAGCCGAGAGCAGCCATCTCGCAACACTTCACCAGGCGATACTCTTGGCTATGAAGGTATAGCGGTCTGTGTTTCAACAAATTTCCACACAAGCCCTGAGGACAAACTACACAATAACAGGACTCCTGTCATAACATTGAAGACAAGGGCTATTAAGACCAAAGAGCTCGAGGCTGGGCTTACTATCAGCTACCAGGCACCCGTGGCGAACACCCTTTTCATCAATGGTAGAACACATACCATGTTCAGCCAGCAATGGGTCGGGATTGACAACGAAAGTTATGCTGAAGAAACGCATCGACAGTACCTGTCAAGTCTCGAGATACCCATGTATACATTGCTGAACCAATTGCGACCACCCGCAACTCTATCGACAAAGTTGACTAGGCTCACGAAGCCAGCGACTATCGTCACTAGTATGGGTAATATCATCAGACAGGTTGTAACTGGGGATGGCACGACCACGCCAGCCTCACAAGAATTGGAACGTGTGATCCCGCCACTCGTTAGGACCAAACACGAGAACTATCCAAACATGGAGCTGCGTGTGTTTGCCTTAGTATATCCTTCCGAGCTTGGGCAAAGAGCTGACGGGGTTTTCGCCGACAAAGAACCTAGTGGCAAGGGCGAGCTAACATCAGAGCTGCACAGATGGGCCTTGCATAGCCTGATACTAAGGGGCGCAAGAATTTACCGGGTTACAAGCGGAGGAGCAGGCTGGGGAAACAAAGCCGGTCTCCTGTCATTGGAACCAGCCACAGAACTGAACGCCAAGAATGACACTAGCCATGACTTTGAACCGTCATTCGATTTCCAAGCAGACTCGATTCGAATGCCCGGAACAGCGGACTTGTTTCCTCCTGGTCATATCGTCCAATTCGTTGCAAGCTGGCATGATCCCAATGGAGAGCATACAGATGGTCTGACCATCGCAGACCTGCCACTACACACACAATGGCTCCGCAGTCAATATTTTGAGGGGAATGAGCTGCAGAAGTTTTGTGTAGGCACGACAGTTGTGCCAGAGCTCGCACAAGACTCATCACGAGATACAGAAGCCGGGCAGAAAGATTTACAGATCTTCTGCCCCAATAGATTCGGCTTCTTGACAACGTCATCTATGAGCCTCTCAGTCGAATCTGTATCTCGAAACAACGAAACGGGGTCAAAGCATAGCACGCTCGTCGATGTCCCCAACACCTCATTCATTGCCGCATGGCCTGCTAATGGGGATGAGAAAGATATGGTAGATCGTGGTGAGGACGACTTGTAAGAACTCGATAGCGAAAAGGATTACTGACGATGGTCTGCAGTCGTCAGGAAGCACTCCAAACATAGTGTCCCAAGCTCTCACAAGCTTGAGACAAGCTACAAAGATAGCAATTCAACGGGCAAAGCCTCGTCACATGTGCAAAGACCAAAAGTAAGACAAAAGAGAGACCAGCCAAAAAAGGTGATAGGGGAAATTGGGCAGGAGGTGGCAGTGCGAGAAGGGCAGACAAGATCGAACAGCAAGTCCGACGCAGGGCCTCGAATCGTGAAGGTGCATGCAACTTTCTACAACCACTGGGAGCGCGTGAGAATGAAGCTCGATAGCCGTAGCGAGGTCGAGAACGATCTGAAACGAGCGCCTATCTCGCAGAGTGATGACGCTCAACAACACCAACCACCACACAGCAACGTCATCGGCTCTCCAAAGACAGACGAAAGCAAACAGCAACACAGAGAGCGCAGCGCGGATGATAAAGCCCCAGATGCTGAGACAGCGAAGACGCAGGGCAGAGTTACCCGGGGCACCAGGTTGCGTATAATCCGGCCTTTCATGACCAAACCTTACTCTCGCAAAGTGCGGGAAGTCAAACCTGGCAGGACCAGGAGATTTTACACGGATACGCCTCTTGTGAAAAATGTTTTTACGCGGAAACCGAGCATTCGAAAAATGTCAGACGATGATCCACGGATTGCGGCGAGAATGCCGGGGCCCAGATATACCAGAGATCCGATGGATGGACTGATTAGAGTCAAGGGAACGGACCCGCCGACAACGGTACCAGAAAAGGCCTTCACCTCTATCTTCTATAAAGATAGGGACGATCGAGATTCGAAGGAAGACAAGGCTATCGACGTCCTATTGAACGACCTGGCATCAGCCGGCAACGAGCAGTTCCAAGACCCAGATCCGAATAGTGGACCGCCTGCTCCTCAACCGATGCGTGACACGCAAGAGAAGGAAGCCGACGACAGATTCTTCAACAAGCCGCCTAAGCAAGCCGCGAAGCCAAAGACAGGGCGCAACAGACGCACTGCCAACAGATTAGCTCGCAGGAAGCAAGAGGCTGCTGCTGGAGAAGGCGCGAAGCTCGCCACAAATCCAGAGCAGCAGGAACCCAGCGGCGAAAAGGACTTGACCAAGCCCGGCGTCAAATCCTCCGAAGAATTCTTCAGGTCGTTCGAGCGATGAGATACCGCCACGTACAGGTCCTGACGACGATTCGACGACGATTCGACGCGTAACCTCGGCTGAGACATGCTTCGAAGAGACCAAGCCGGCGACAGCTCCCGAGCCAGACCGTCATGGTGTACGCGTCTGAACACGGTGCGGTACATGCGGCATGCACTCGACTGAGCTCGACATCGGACCCGGCAGCCAGTGAACACAGTTTCGAGTCCCAACCCCTCGACTTCATCCTGACCGACTGGCATCCTCACCGCGGCCGCGACTCATGTTCAACCCAAGCCAAATTGCATCCGTACGCACCAGTCACCGAGCGTATCCTCTGGTCCGTGCGACCAGCACGAGGACTCCTCACGGGCTGCCCCCAGGCGCGCACATATCATTCCACACAAGCACATCGACATGTGCGGGAGTACATGCAGCCCGCGCAGACCCCCGAGCCACAACGGCAGTACCGTACCGGCAGCGAGGGTCGGGATGTCAACAACCAGCTCAGCTTGCCACACTCGTCCACACCCCAGCAACCAAGGAACGCAGGCGAGCGAGCCGTCGAGCTACGAGTGGCTTAAACTTGAGTTCGTCAGCGCTCAGGATGTACGTTTGTGGTCTGCACTGCCGGGGCCTGACGAGACCATCTACGCTGGAGATGGAGCTTCGCTGAGCACTCGCACGCAAAGGTCGGTGGCATTAGTCAGTCAGATAGGTGGATGATAGATTAGATGTATGTAGCTGTTCATCACAAAACGACATGCACGTGCAGAAGAGCGCGATAGCGATGGCAGTAGTAATAGTATCCGTGGCCGACGGCCTTTTTCGCGGGATGAAACGAGCAGTGGTGTGTGTGTGTATGTGTGGGAAAGAACATGGCATGTCTCATTGCTGGTATGCGAATCGAATTGCTGCACATTGCATCGTATTACTCACCCCTCATGCTGTCATGCTGTCATGCTGTCATGCTCTCGTCAAATCATCTATTTGGTCGCGTGCCAACTCATCTCACGTGAACACATGTCACTCAGCAAGCTCGACACCCTCCCTCAGACCCTCGACCTTCAGCTCCTCACCCATGGCCCTCCGGTAAATATCTCTCACATCATCCGTCGTGGTCTCGAAATGGCTCGTGGCATCATAGCTCTTGGAGATGAAGATGCCGTCCTTGGTGCCATCGCCGGTGGGCTCGTACAGGGGGATGGGCGGGCCCATGAACTTCTCCTCGATACGGCCGAGGCGGTCGAGGCCCGGCTGCAGCTCGAGGTGGTGGTTGGCGGCGGACTCGGCGATGGTGCTGACGATGGCGATGTAGTAGCCGCGGGGACAGACGTTGTGGGCGGCGCTGACCATGGCGATGTAGATGTCGTGCTTGCGGCCGACTTGGGACTGGGGGAGGATGAGCTGCAGCGAGTCCGAGTCGGCGGTGCGGTCGATGGGGTGGTTGAGGATGCAGATGCACTTGAGCAGGTAGCCGGTGATGCGGGTCTTGCCGGGGAAGTAGGAGGGGTCGCCGAGGATCATCTTGGTCTTGGTCTCGAACTTCATGGTGGCGTCGTCGGCGCCGGAGCCGCGCTCTTGCATGGTGGCTTTGATGCCCGAGACACGGCCGTCGGGGCCCGTGGTGATTTCGTCGACCGAGGTGTTGAGCATGTAGGTGCCGCCGTAGATGGCAGACAGGCGGGCAAAGCCTTGGGGCAGTTCGCCGAGGCCGTAGAGGGGGTAGATGTAGGGGGACTTGCCGTAGCGGGCCATGGAGTTGGCGTAGAGGCGGATGCGCTCGATGGTCTCTTTGGCTTGGCCGGGGTTGTTGATGTACTCGTCGGACTGGTAGAGGGCCATGGAGTGGCCGATGAAGTCGCGGGTGGTGGCCTCGAGGCCGAACTTGTCATAGACCTCCTTCATGGTGCACTTGTTGAGGTTGAGGCCTGCGATGTGTTAGCCTGGACTGGACATGTCGTCGCTTGTCCTCCCTCAGCCTACCCTGGTGTGAACTTGGGTTGTTCTCGTCGAAGGAGCCCGCCCACTCCAAAAACTTCTTGGCCCTCCTCTTCTCGAACAGACCCATCAACGGACTGCTCAGGGCCTCGCTGGCCGTGCTCGGGACCTTGGCCACGGTGGCTCTGGTGCCTGCGCCCTGCTGGACGAAACTGCCGGCAATCTGTCGGAACTCGAGGTAGCGGGTGACGTCGGTGGAGACGAGGATGTTGGTGAGTTCGCCGTTGGCCATGAGCAGTTTGGGCACAAGGTCGACGTTCCAGTCGTTCACTCGGCCGTACTTCTTCCAGGGCTCTTCGCCCGGCTGGAAGTTGTTGTACTTTTTGTATAGCTAGGTCGTGTCAGCCGGCTGGACATGTCTGATGGGAGGAGAGGATGACTGACGGCTTCGATGTTGAGGGAGGCCGACTCGCTTTTGCCATGTTAGTGACTTGGTCTGGGTGGTGCGATCTCGTCATGTGCCATCTCTTACCCGCCATAGTGGTCATTGCGGTCGATGTGCAGCACTTTCTTGCCCTTGACGCTGAGCACACTGGCAGAAGATCAGCAAGATACTCTTATGCCACCGTCGCACCTTCTCTCATACCCCGACAAGACACACTCGGTCAAGCCTATTGCGCCGTCAGTATTGTTTACAGGTGTAGGCAGCACGGGGCACGTCGTGGAACTGGAACTGCGGGGTTGACTTACCTGTACCGAGCACCACCACATCGTATTCAGGCGCGATCTCGTCCATGTTGATGCAGATGAGGTGCAGAAGGCGCGAGGAGACAAGTCATCAAATGCAGAATGTTTCTTAATCACATGTCTTGCCCACGGCCAGTCGGTGAGGGTCAAGTCATTAGCGCCAAGTGGCACGGTCGCTGCGAGGCGTCACCGACCGAATTGGAGTTGCAGGCCATCATGCCTATCTACTGCCCCGACTTGCACGCTTTGCATACGATCGCTAACAGACATAACATTGTGGATGGATATGTGCAAGGGCTTCCTAATCATGCTCCCAAGCGCCTGGTCATATCATAACCATCCCAGGGTATCTCGATCACTTCCTGAACTCTCGTACGCCTTCACCTCGCCCAACCCCTTACTCAAATCTGACACTCTTGCCTTTCTTAGCGGCGTTGCTGGATGCACTTGGTCCCGCCTTCCGCTTACGACGGCCTTCCTAAGATCCGCCATTAGCAGCCGCCGTGCCAACCCCTCCACCTGCTCCTCCTGAGCCCGTCGCATTCATCAATTTGGCGGCTTGCACAGCCCCCACCTTGTGAGCCCATCCCGCAGCAGGCTGATTCTTTCGCACGGTTCGTACTTCGTCGGTAGAGAATCCAGGCACGCGGATGTTATACTGTCGCTCCAGGATCACCTGCGCGTCCTTCGCCTCCAGACTGGCTGCTCCTCGAAGCTTAGCCAGTCTACACGCCTGCGTGATGACATCTTCTACAAAGTCGTCGGCAAGCGCCAGGCAGATCTAAACACATCGTTAGCTACTGATCTACAGTACTCTCATGACGTTCGACCTACCTCTTCAGCTTCGGCTGTCAATTGATCCTCGGAATTCGGCCCCAGTACCTCGCGGACCAGGTCTTGCAGCTTCTTCTTCGACAAGAGATGTCCGTCTTCACTCTGCTCCAAAACGTATCCCGGGAATTGTGTCAGGGCTGGCTGCGCAAGCTGCCCAGGCAGACCAACGTTCGCGCCTCCGTTGAGAGTGGGTCGTGTCGGTGGCATCTGCACGGGCGAGGGGTCGGGCATCTGTAGATTCTTGGGTATCGGTGGAGGATGCGCTTTCATACCGTTGATCGAGTTGAGAGGATGCGCGTTGGCATTGGCGGCAGATTGAGGATGAGCGTGAGATGTCTGCATGCCGGCGCTGGGGTGCACTGCACTCTGCGGTCCAGCAGCTGTGTTTGGCCGACTTTGTGAAGGCTGTGACATCATGGCACTCGACGCGTTGAAAGGAGTCTGCATCTGGGCTTGGTCGATAGGCGTCTGTTGTGCGCCAGTAGTGACGCCGACTCCAGCGCTTTGCGGCGTGCCCTGAACCGACGCACCTCCAGCACTTGCCGCGTTGGCACGAGCCGCCGCTTGGGCAGTGGCGATACTATGCGCCTGCGGTCCTTGTCCTTGGCCCGGTGTTTGCCCTTGTCCTTGGGCTTGTGCGGCTTGTTGCATCTGCACAGGTGGCGGTTGACTTTCACTGAGCTGAGCGTCACCTGCACCACCAGGCTGGGGCTGGGGCTGGGGCTGGGCCTGGGCCTGGGGCTGAGAGAATCGTTGTTGGGGTCGGTTGCTTTTGAATTGTTCCTGCTGTTCTTTGAACTTCTCCATGAAGGTCTGGCTTTCTCGAATAGCCTTGTCGCACTGCTGGAGCTTAGCCTGCAGGCCGCTGTTCTCTTCCGGCGTCAGTGGGTTTCCCCCCTGGGCTCTGCCTTGGGCGGCCCGCTGCAGTTCCGCCTTCTTCGACCTGGCCATTTGGGCTCGCTGGATGGCTTGTCCGAATCTAGCTTTGGCCTCCTGGAGCCACTGCTCGGCGGGTCGAGTCCCTTCGGTCATGAGGGGCGGGTAGAAGAACTGTTGTGCGTTGACGCGTGCTTGTACATCGGGGAGGAGTTGGGAGAAGGTCACGGAGCTGTTGGTAGCCTGGCTCTGAGTTTGAGCTTGCGCGTTCATCTGAGGCTGGTTCTGAGACTGAGGCTGTGTCTGCGTCTGCGTCTGACTCGGAGGCTGTTGATTCTGGCTACCCGGCGCAGTGGCTGGCTGGCCTGTCATCTGCTGCTGCGTGGCTCTCTCCCTCTGCTGTGCCGCTCGTTGCTGGTTGAAGGCCTTCATACCCTGCATGAGAGTGTTGGACAGTTTTGCTAGATCTTGAGATGCTTTGATATAGCCGGGATCATTCTGGTTGTGCGAGTTGGCGTGGATGTAGTCCCAGTACGTCTTGACTCGTTGCTCCGTCTGTGACTTCTGTTGCGGGTTCAAGTGCGGGAGTCGCTGGACCTGCTCAGGTCTGATGAGATTCTGAAGTGGTTGGTTTGCAGGGCGTGCTCCCGGCTGTGCCTGCGCCTGCGCCTGCGCCTGGCCCTGGCCCTGGGCGCCGTCCATAGCGACTGCCTTACTTCCAATCGGTCATGCGAGGTCTCCTGGCGGGACGGTGCAGAAGACGTAGTACAGCTTCTTTTAGTCGACCCCAGGCGAGCAAATGGCCGTGACACAGAGATTGACACGAGACCTCGGTTTCTGTGCTATTCGATCTGCACGTTCGGATCTAGAGGGTACGACAAGTAGTCACAGAATATGGTATTGATCTATGATACTGGAGTACGAGACGGTGGAACGAGCAGAAAAAGCAACTCGAAGTACGATGGACGAGTGAGAACAAAGGTCCCAAACCAAGGGGATATGTGTGGTATGTGCTCGCTCTCCTCGCTGTCCCATTCAGCGGCCAGGTGCACTCTTCACGTTGCGCCAGGCGCGGCTCAGATTCTGGGGCAACTTTGCCGAACCATCAAGGTCAACCTTCCCTCTTGGAACCTTAACGTGGTCGAAGGTCATCTCTTCTCCTAGCACTCCGATCTGCAAGTCAAGCTGCACCTGTTGTAGGTCGATTGGCCCTACGATGTGCGCCATCTAGCACGCTTCTCGCCGCCCGTATCTACGTGACTTACTACAGCAATCGTGATTCACGGAGCATCATGCTTCCTCTAGCCAAGAACAGTTTCGTACTTAGACAAGCCTCATATCGGTGGCCCAACATCTACGGGCGAGCAGTCGAACTACTCGCATCTTGACCATTACTATAGCAGCAATGATATGGCTTCAAAGTCCTCGCGCAGTCCTTGCACACTGTACGAGCTTGCCGTTCGGCAGGTACTGCCAGGAGAGGACCGGCAATGCGACCGGGACGTACCCAAATCTGACGTCGTGCGTGGACTGTTGGATTCTGTTATCTTCGTGATCCTATCGGTGTATCTATCTGTTCCTTCACATCCCCAATCTGCCACTACCTAACTCCGCGGCTGCGGCCAATGATCAAGCACACTCTCCTCTCCCACCAACTTGAAGTCCCACGTCGCCTGCGTCGGCACATCCACCAACAACCTGTACTCACCGGGATACAGCACCTGGTTGCCATTCTCATCGTACCGCGCCAGACTGCCCAGCGTGAGGTTCAGAGTTGCGGTCTGCGAGGCATCGGGCGCGGTATCGAAGAGACGCTGGTATGCGACGAGTTGTTTCAGGGGGTAGGGCTTGGGGCCATGCGCGCCGGAGACGAAAAGGAGGGTGACGTAGTCGGAAGAGGTGAAGCCGGTATTCGAGACGGTGATGTGGACCGGGTCGGGGAAGGGGCAGAGGTCGAGGTAGGATGTGGGCGTGGTCGTGTTGGTGCAGGAGGAGATGAGGGATTGGATGCTGTAGGATTGTTGCATTGAGTCGGAGGTATTGCCTGCTGTGAAGCTGGCTGTGAAGTTTGTGTAGTGCATGCCGTAGCCGAAGGGGAGCGTGGCGTTGTCGTACCACTTGTAGGTGCGGCCGGGGTCCCCAGTCGTGGCATTAGGGCGGAGGTTCATGTTCGTCATTGCGACTTCGTTGACGTAGCTGCCGGGGTACTCGGTCACAGGGAGGCGGCCGGCGGGCGCGGTCTTGCCGGTGATGATGTTCATTAGCGCTGTGCCGCCGTCTTGGCCGGGGTAGCCGCCCCAGATGATGGCGGAGATGTTGGGGTTGGCGAGGAATGGAGCGTTGTCGAGCTGGTCACCCATGTTGAGGACGATTGTTGGCTTGCCGATGCTGGCGAGCCATGAGACGAGATCGACTTTTGACCCGGTCCAGTTGATCCGATCTCTGTCGGCTCCTTCTGCGGGGGCTGAGCCTTCAGCGTAGATGACCACGTCTGCTTGTTGCGCAGCATCGTATGCTTCGTCCCAGCCATCAGTGGTGGGATCGCCGCCGGTGCCGCCATAGAGGACGTTAATGCCTGGTGTTCGCTCGGCCGCTTGGAGTGGGGACACTAGGTAGGGTGCGATGCCGGCGTAGTTGCCTTGCATTTGCGTTGTGGCGTTGGCCCAGCCGCCGATGAAGGCTATCGTAGTGTTCTGTTCAGATGAGACTGAGAGAGGCAAGGTGCCGTCGTTCTTGAGAAGCACGATCCCCTCCTCTGCTGACTTCAAGGCGAGAGCGCTGGCCGAGGGTGTTGCCACGTCGGAGAAGCCGAGCGAGCGGTAAGGGGTTGCAGATGCTGGGTCAAAGTAGCCGAGACGGATGAGGGCTGAGTAAAGCTTCATCACTGCTTGGTCGATCTGACTCTGGTTGAAGAGTCCTTGGGAGAATGCAGCCGGCAGGTGGGATGGGTAGTAAGTGCCGCAGTTCAACTCTACGCCCGCGTTCAATGCGTCAGCAACTGTCTGTTCGCGGGTGTCGTCGTAGTGCTGATAGCCATAGGCACTTTCTAGAGAATCGCAATCTGTCGTGACATAGTTCTCTGGAGCCGTCCAGTTCCAGTGGTCGCGGAGGACATCTTGCAAGATGTAAGGATCGAGGCACGTTGGCATTCCGTTGAGTGCATTATATGAGCACATGATGGAGGCAACACCGGCATCCCTAGCGCAGGTCTGGAAAGGCTGCATATAGTACTCGCTCAGATCCTGCGTCGTCACCTGTGCGTCAAACTCATATCTGAGCACTCCATGCCATGACTCTAAGTCATAAGCTACGAAGTGCTTGCATGTCGCAGCGACCTTCAAGATATCAGGGTCTTTGCCACCTTGGAGGCCGTCGATAAGAGCTGCGACGTATGATTTGAGGTGGTATGGGTCTTCGCCAGGGGTTTCCTGACCACGTCCCCACCGCGGATCCTTGTAAGGATTGATGTTCGGCGTCCAGTAGTCGAGACTAGATCTATTGGCATTGTTGAATGCTCGAGCTTCTGTACTGATGACGGTAGCGACCGCATGGATGAGTGCGTCGTCAAAGGCAGCTCCCATCAAGATTGGCTGTGGGAACGAGGTAGCATAAGAGTAGTTCCCTGAATCCGCAAAGTTGACTCCAGGTGATTCGGCAACGCCATGGAGAGCCTCATCTACCAGAAGATTAGTAAAAGCGACAGCAGCCGTCCAATTGATGGTACTTACTCCACCAGATATAGCTTGGCAACCCTAGTCGAGGAACACCAGGCGAAGTACTACCGGTCAGGTTGAACTTTTCCTCGTTCGTCAAAGCTGCAACAAGTGCTTGTGCTCGTGCCGTGACACTGACGGTGGTGTCACAGACTGTATTGTTGGAGAGTGGTCCATTCTGGCAATCAGGGAAAAGAGCTGCTGAGGCTGCGCCCGTAAGGAGCAACTGCGCTGCTGTGGACGCTCGAACCATGTTGGGCAGGAGGCAGACAAGAAAGGGAAATAATCTCACTGGTAGGGGGTTTACGATTCTACAACTGAGGAAGTCCATCTTATGTACTTCTACTTTCTCACCTGGCAAGCTTCTTCAGCCGTGATCAGTGACGATCCCCGTAATCCGGAGGGTCAGCTTTGATTGCCATCTGCCGCTCCTAATGCTTGTTCCTGGAAAACTGTGCTTGAGGCTCATCAAAGCTGCAGCATGACACCATGACGGATGCTGAGATACATCAGCGCGACATATCGAGCTAAGCTAGCAGACTAGACTCTGGGGATGTGGGGCCTCCTTTCAGGCTGAATTCGTACAGTGTGGAGACGACGGCGATCATTGCGGCAGGCGGAGGAGTTGGGCGGAGGGACTGGGCGAAACCGCAGGCGGGGAATGTTTATGTCTTTGTGATACTCGATTAGATTGGACAGCAGTAAAACTGCTGGACAAGGTACGTATTCTAGACATGGCGATGACGAACGCACCAAGCTTGCACCAAGTATGGAGGGCACGAGTGCCGTCCACCTGGATGTGCTGGACGTGCATGTCAATCTTGACCTGCCTTGTTGAGCGACTGGTTTCCAGGATACCCAGTGTCCTCCAAGACAACGTACACTGAAGAGGGTGCGGGCAGACACCTAATCAGTCTCCCCGCACACTTGCCACCAAAGGTTATGCCGGACTCCGGGACCAGGTTCGTCGACACTTCTGCCCACGGCCTTTTTCAGTGGTCCTCATGCATCCCGCCTGCTAGGCTAATATGAGATGCGGGCTGCCGCATTTCTGACTTGTGTAGAATCACGAATGAGTCCATTGTGGCTTCTGTTTCTCAGCGAAAGCCTTCATGCCGATCTTCTGATCCTGGCTGCCAAACAGAGCATGAAAGATGCGTCTCTCGTATTCCACACCTTCTCGGATGCCTAGGTCTTGACTCTTGTTGACGACCTCCTTTGCAGCAGTCACGGCCACTCGCGAGTAGCTTGCAATTTTAGCAGCGGTTGTCAAAGCCAGGTCGACAACTTCTTTGTTGCCGCCCTCGACAGTTTTTGCAACAAGACCATCCTTCTCAGCTTGTTCACCACTGTAGTTGTTGCCAGTCAAGATCATTTCCATGGCCTTGCTCTTGCCAATTGCCTTGGTCAGCCTTTGCGAGCCACCGGCGCCTGGGATGGTGCCTAGCTTGATCTCTGGTTGACCGAAGTTGGCAGTCTTGGTTGCGTAGAGGATATCGCACATCATGGCTAGCTCACAGCCTCCTCCCAGCGCGTGGCCGGACACAGCTGCGATGACTGGTGTTCTCATGTTCGTGATGTTCGACCAGGGTGCAATGAAGTTGTTCGTGTAAGCGTCGGCAAACGACAGAGGAGCCATCTCTTTGATGTCAGCACCGGCTGCGAATGCCTTGTCACTGCCAGTGAGCACGATTGCGCCGACATCTGGATCCTCGTCACACTTCTTCAGTGCATCGTTGAGCTCGACGAAGAGTGCACTCGACAGAGCATTGAGAGCTTTAGGCCTGTTCAGTCTGATCAGGGCAACTCCTGGTTTCTGGCTGTCCTCGACTAATATGTTCTCGTATGAGCTCTGTGTAGACTGGCATCGCACGATTCGAGGCAGACTAGGTCGGGCGAAGGCTCGATACGAGCGGCTGAGTGGCCGTGATGCGAGCCGGAACGTGTTCATATCGTGTATAGTGCCGTGATGTCGAGGAATATTCACAATGTTCACATCTCGAACCTGCAACTTGACAAGCCTGAGAATCGTAAGCACTCGGACTGCTCCGTGATCAGCCTCGGTTATCCGACAACCTGAGGCTAAGCGGTCTGTCTGCCTCAGGCTTCCACATCTACCATCACGTGCTCAGTGCTGCCCGATGGCCTGAACCCCTTAGTCTTCGAGCGGTTCGTGTGGCAAGTGGTTTTTAGCGTGCCTGCCGACCCCAATCGCCGTTGGTTGATTGCGACGAAAAGACTCGAGGAAATGGTGGCTTCACCATATCTTTCAACCCACGAACCACTCAGCATTGCTTCGCCTCGACGTCCGAGATCCTACATCTACTAGCACTCTTCGGCGCATTCACCTTACTGCCAGATTCCGCCCTTTGAATGCGCAGACCTTCCCAACCTTCAATTCGAACCAATCTCCCTCTCGCCATGGACGCTCCCGAGCCAGAAACCACCCCTTTTGATGCCATCTCAGTGCAGTCAAACAGAGTTCTGAGGGTACGGCCACAATGTCCCTCTCGCCAGATGGGCCTCTAACACGTTTCCGCAGATATATCAAACCTACCTCGACAAAGCGACGCCTTACGTGACCTACCGATGGATCGCCACAGTCACCCTCCTGTGCTTCTTCTTCCTCCGAATAATCATAGCCCAAGGCTGGTACATCGTCGCCTACTGCCTAGGAATCTACCTACTCAATCTATTCCTCGCCTTCCTCCAACCGAAATTCGATCCTAGCTTGACCCAGGACGAGGGTCTGGAAGACGGAGAGTCCAGCCTGCCCACAAAACAAGACCAGGAGTTCAGGCCATTCATTAGAAGGCTGCCCGAGTTCAAGTTCTGGCACGCTGCGACAAGGGCCGTCGTTATCAGCTTCATATGCAGTTGGTTCTCTGTCTTCGACCTGCCCGTTTTCTGGCCCGTATTGGTCATGTACTGGATCATTCTATTCGCCTTGACGAGTGAGTACAGCGATTGGAGCGGAAAAAGAAACACCTACTGACGTTTCTGCAGTGCGCCGACAAATCCAGCACATGATCAAATACCGCTACATTCCGTTCTCCGTCGGCAAGGCAAAATACGGTGCCAAATAAGCTTGCGAAAATGCGAAAAATCGTGTTTCATTTCGCATGGCTGTAATCATAGATGTTCTGAAAAGTTATGCATATCTTGTAGTATCAAGGTCGGCGCATTAATGCAAAAACTTCAAACCACGAAACGATGACCTTTCACAAGTGACAGACAATCAAGTAGTGGACAACAAGCAGAAGAAAATGAATCGGACCAGGAACCATAGCCTGCAAAGACGTTGCAGCAATCGGTTGCAGATGCAGGTGTTGTAGGAACGAGGAGAGGAGAGGAGAGGCAGCGCCAGACCCAGCGCGCACCCACTCGCAGCGGAACAGACACAGGAAAAACCGACTACTTGCATCCCACTGCGACCTCCGTGGGCTGAGGCCTCACCGCTCTACTGTACGTGCGTACTTAGCCACACGACCGCGCATCGAGCATCTCGAGACTCAAAAAGGGGATCCTCGACCCCCCGGATGGTTCACGCGATGCTGCAGTGGCTCGGCTAGCACGAGTCAAGAAGGGCACCGAGCAGGTCCGTACCAAATGGATTAATTTGATGTTGATTGCTGTTATGCTGTTCGAAGCTGATTTGATCTCACGTAAACCACGAAAAGAAGAGGAGAGTACCCAATGCACCCCCATCCTATCCCGTTCCGTCCCTGATTGCGCCCGTCCTTCACTAAAACCAAATTCGACGCTATCCTGCCTGCTCTCCCTGCGGTACAGCAAATCCACAACGAAAATCATGTATACGTAAACTCATCACATCAAATGACATCGCATCATCCAAGCTCGATCAAATCCAATGTCATACCCCATTTCCCACCACACACCATCTCATCTCGTTGATCAAGCAATGCATCCCGCTCTGCCCTGAATAGGTTCCTACCTCGAACTCTCTGTGCTAAATATCCCCGACCTCTGCCTCTCCTTTCTGCCTGTATCTTCGAACACGACCCTCTTCATCGGCCCACCAGCACTAGAACCCGCTATCTGTGCCTTCGCGCTGATCCCCTCGGTTATCACACCGATCCCATATGCGCCCGCACCCAACGCAATCGCTGTCAAGACGACCCGTCTGATCCCACGGCGGAGACGGGCGAAAAGGCCTGGACCTGGCTGTGCGGTGGAAGAGGAAGAAGTGAATGGCTGTTCGTGTTGGGATGAGGCGTACGAGTATGCACTTGGATTGAACGCTGGGTTCTGCTTCTGGAAGTGCTCTGGGTCTGGGAGGGCGGTAGTCTGTGGTGGAAGTCTGACTTGCCCAGAGAAGACCTGTTCTTGTCTGTTGACTTTTGGTTGTGACCTTCTCGTTCGGGCTGGCTGCGCGGATTGTGCTTCGAGCTTAGATGAGGTGGTTGCCGAGGACGCTGGTTTGGAGATGGAGGACGGTGGAATGCCAGCTACTGTAGAGTTCGAAATCGTGGGGTAGGCTGGTGTCCGTGGTGATCGTGATGAGTCTGGTGCTATTGGTGCAGCAGGACCCCGGGCTGGAACCGTGATTGGAAGGTCATCTAGGACGTTGGCAGCCTTCTTCGAATTTGAAGTAGGTTGAGCTGCTGCTTCGGCTGCAGCAATCTTATTCCTGAGCTCAGAAGTAGATGCAAGTGGTGGTGACGCTGTTTGCGGTTCTTTAGATGCCTTAGCTTGTCGCTTGCGGAAGATTAGCATGTCGCCCCCTCCGCTTGTAAGCTCGTATCCGTTCTTGTCGAGCTCTGCAAAGTGTTTGACAAAAGTAGTCGGATGGTTCAAAGAGCCGATTGCCGCCATAGGACTAGTATCGAGCTCGTTGGCAGATGCTTGTCCCATCAGATTGTTTAAAGGTGTGACTTCCACATCGCCAATGCTTCTGTTGTACATCAACAGGACAAATGCTGAGTCGAGACCATTGCTAGCCGTAACGGGTTTGGGAGCCAGCCCTTTTGCTGTAGGCTGCTGCTGCGGCTTGACCTCTGTATTGCATGCGTCTGAGACGGCCGGCTTAACTTCATCAGCGATGACGTCTCTGTTAGCAGGTGCTGTAATTGCACGCTCATTGACAACGTCGCCAAGGCCAAGTCGAACATCGTGTAGCTCGCGTTTGACTGATTTGGCCTTATCCACAATATCGGCAATCTTGGGTTCGAATTCTTTCGTGTATCTCTCGACTGTAAGATCTCGCACAACACCAGGCTTGACGGTAGGTTCCGAAAACTTCGGCTTCACATCGTTTTCGGACCTCGTCTGTGTGAGCCTAAGACGTGTCTTGAGCTCTTCAGGAGGAATACTCTGCTTGTAGATGTTGTTGAGGTCTGATGCCAGTCTCTCAAGCTGCCTTGCTTCTGCATCAGGAGCTTTGATTGTTGCATTGGTCATGGACGCAGTCTTCTGTAGTGCAGGAGTCGATGTCGACTCCCCTTGGGCGGTGATACCAATGTTCTTCATGGTTTTCGCTACAATACCCTCTGGATACTGGTTGATGTGTTTCAGGATTTTTTCCATATTGCTTGGGCGTGATGTTGAAGTGGCAGACTTTGCTCCGACAACGAAGGAGTCGTCCTTGGCTTGCTGTCGTGCTTCGAAATCCTTCTCGAGCGTATCTCGATCATGTCTTTTCTTATCCTCTACTTCCTGCTTGGTCACCCTGGTGGCCCTAGCTGCGGCTCGGACGTCGCTTGCTCGGAGCAGATCAACGTCTTCTTTGTTGTCTTCTGCCGGGAGGTCTCTTAGTGCTGTTGGGACTTGCAATGGAATTGTCTTGGTTGGCATTGAATCAGGCTTTGGTGGAGGCACAATTCTGTCCATCGCTGGCTGCAGTTTGGATCCGAATTTCTTGATTGGAACATCGACCCCAGACGCCTTTGTCCTGTCAAGCGCAGACTCCATTCTCGTAACGGGCTCGCGATGTGCAGCCTGAGCTTTTTCGTTTTCCAGCGAAGGCATTGTCGACCCTTTGCTAGCCCCGAAACCTTCTTTTGCCAGCCAGTTGCTCTTTGTAGTAGCAAGCTCATCTGACCTCGATGCATATGTGGTGCCTGCGAAGAGTGGCGCATCTTCGGGTGGTGCTGGTGATGTACGAACGCGTTCGACATCCGGCTCAGGAACATCCTCCACTTTGGGCGCTTCTGGCATTTTGTTGTTCCACGGCTCACAATTGAAGTTCGTGGCGTCTATGTTGTTGCCCATGGTCCTCAGGCGTAATTCTCTATACGCCTGCTTCCTGGCACTCTCGATGCTCTCGAGAGCCTTGTTCGCTGGTGAAGCAGCCTTGACCTCGCCAGTATAGCCATAGACTTTATGGGGTTTATAGGTCTTCACCGGAATGTCAACACCGTGTTCGCCGAACATGCTCTGGATGAAGCTCTGCATGGTAGTGGGCTTTTGTTGCTGTGTGGCTCGGTCTTCCGACGTAGAGCCACGCTTGGCTTGTATAGATGGTTGCAGTGATGTCGAGCTCGTCTGAGCCATTGTGGGGGCAGTTTTCGATCGCTGTGAGACCATTGTCACTTGTGCAGGGTCTTGCTTCAATGTTGATGATGAAGGTGCGTAAGCCACCGTCTGGGGCACTTTGCGGCCGGAAATGGGGTCGTAGACATATTCTGTGCTTTCTGGAACAGGATAAACCTGGGAGTGTCCAAGGTGGGAGGACTTCAGGCTGGTAGCAGTCTTGCCCGAGGAGGACGAATGAAGTAGAGAAGGTCCTGGCTGTTGGGCAACCGTGGGGGCGTCGACGGGCTGTTTGGGAACAGAAGCAACCTTTTCGGCCTCGGAGCGTGTAGGGTTCCTCCGTAGTCGCTCAGGTTCGTGTTCCGGCTTAGGTTCCTCTTTGATCTCCTTAGGATCGAAGATCCACGACCACGAAGTCCAGGCTGAGTTGTTGGGAGTATCTGGGCTCCTGAGCCTGCGGCCGAACAAAGTACCCACCGGATCTCGCTCGATGGCTTTGTCGACGGCTCGCTTGAAGGACTCGAAGTCCTTGTGGAACTCCTGCCATGTTTGCCTTTTACTTGGAGCCGGGGTGTCCCGATCTTCGACTTTGGCAGCGCGTGGCTGGGTGGAAGACATGTCTCGGCCCCAATTGCAGCCGCGCATGCGCCATGAAGTACGCTTAGGGCTGTCATCTCTGTCCCATAGGGACCGTCTTCTCATGGCTTTACTGTATCTATGCATCATCAGCGCTTGGTGTCTGCGCCAGCGCTCTTCCGTATCGTCCTGTTCTGAGGACAACCATCCTCGACTTCTTTTGCCCCACCACCATAGTGTCCTGACTTGGGAGACATCTCGACGGCTGAGGCGGTTGACTTTGAAGCTACGGTGGATCAACGTGGGTGGTTGAACGGCCCGGCTTATACCCATGGTGAGCGGTGGGTGGAGGAGTGTTAGAGACGACCGCTATGGGGCAGTGATGGCCAGAGACAGTAGGTGTTGTTATAGCATCTCACACGTTGTTCTTGCTCAGAAGTAGGATGGCTGCTCGAGAGAGTTGCAAGTGAGCCAATAGTGTACGACGGGCGATAGGCGGTGTCGCTTATCAATGATGCTTAGAAGATGCGGAGACGGGGCCCCAAGTAACTCTGAGTCTTGGGAACAGCTGACACACGAGACTCACGGTAGTTAGCAGGCACAATGAAGTTGTGAACACGACGTAGATGTCACATAGAGAGCAGCACCCGTAGCGACAAGTGGTTCGAGGTGAAGTAGTAGTAGCTGGTAGAGAACTCACGGTGGTCGTTGCATGGAGTCGAGACCGTTGATAGTGCGGGGTCGGATCTTGGGGTCATCGACACGCGGTATCACGACGCGTTATCAGCGGCAGTGCCTGCAGCGAAAATGGAGCCCTGTTGAATGTTAAGAAGTACGACATTTCTTCCATGCTTGACACCGATAAATGCTTGCTGGGCGTCACAGACCAGTCTTTCCCTTAAACGCCAGTCAACCAGAATCATGGACATAAACAACATGACCTCGTCAATCGGCAGCAGACCATGCCTAATCTGATTCTTCAGGCGCAGGTTTCTCCGTCAATGTCTTCACTACCCTGGCATAAAACTTGGCAGCGACATCTCGCTCGAACGTAATGTCCTCAGCCAAGTAATCAGGCATCATCTCAATCAGGTCTCGGTCTCGATTCGCATCGAGCAATGGTGTATAGAGGAATTCTGTTTCTTCGAAACTGGCTTTCTTGGCGTTCTCTCCGTCAACAAAGAGTTTGAAGTGAAGTGCTAGGAAACCTGGTTAGCATCAAAACATAAGGAACCGGAGGGCCTACTTACTGCCATTCCTGCCAGTCTGGATGCAGTCGTATGTATCGCCATCATCTGCCTGCTTCACACTTCGGATGATAAGCCCTGTAAGGTCACCGTACAGGTCAATCTTGAGTTGCGATATCTTCTCGCTCTCGCTGCTGGGCACGCCGCCATGCTTCATGGGCGCAATGGCTTTTGATGTGGTAGGTGGGGGCTTGACCTCTGCTGGTGCCGGTGTGGCCCTTGCTGCTGCGAGCTTAGCCTGCAAGGTTTTGATCTCGTTCTGTGCTGCCGCCAAAGTTGTTGACATGTCCTTGTTGGCAGTTCTCAGCTTGGCCACTTCTGAGTCGTGCGCCTGTGAGTCTTTTTCGAATTTCCGTGCTTTCTGCACCAATGGTGCTTGCATTGCCAGCTCCTTCTTCAGCGACGTCACGAGCTTGTTGGATGCTTCCGTGATGGCTTCGCACTGTCTGCGCAGTTTTTCAACATTCGCACTGGCTTCCGACACGGCGACGTCTTTCAGATTTCTATATTTCAGATCCACGTTCTCATACTTCCTGGTGATGTCTCCGAGCTTTCGTCGCAGCATGGGATCGCCCCGTTCTGTGTCGGATACGCTTCCAGCTCGACGGCGGTATGCGGGCTGCTGTCGCACAAGGCTCTCTGTCCGCATCCTCTTCCTAGGAGGCTCCTGTAAGGTGATGTCGTGTTCATCCTCTTCGAGATCTGAAACGACTTCCGGTCTGGATTGGGCTACTGGCTTTTCTGGTCTTTGCGTTGTAGTCTTCGCCTTCGTCGCTTTGACGGGTTTCGGGGCAGATTTGGTCGTCTTGGTCTGGGCAAAGTTGGAGCGAACCACGACCGGACTGGGAACGAGCTCCGCCTCCTCCGCAAAAGTATCTTCATGCACAACTTTTTTCTTTGGTTTCCTAGCTCTTACAGGTTTCGCAGGAACATCAACGCTTACTTCATTCGACTTTTTGCTCTGTTTTGCTCTGCTTTTCGGCTTTGGAGGGTCAACCTCAACAAGCTCGTTCTCGTCTGCATCGTTGGCTTCCGCGTCGGCTGCTTTGCGCTTTGCGCTGGTTTTCTTGGAGGTCGGCTTTGGCTCTGAGTCTGCTGTGCTGTTCGCGCGCGGTTTCTTAGGCATGGTGACACACTTGCGCTTCTTAGGCTTCTTCGTAGCGGCAGCTTTTATGCTCGTTGTGTCTGACACCGAGGAGATCAAGGAGTTCTCGTCGATGAAGTTGTTGGTCTCCATGTCAGAATCGAGCATGCTCGATATTCCAGGCATGTTAGCTATGTTGTGACAGTATCAAAGGTTGGCGCGAGAGGGTTGCGAGAAGAGAGACTCGAATTATGGGTGGACAAGGCGGTTTGCGCACCGATTTGTTTACGGCGCCCAATCTGTAGGAAAACAAAGCTAGTCTTAGATTAGTTAGTCAGCATATGGCGCAGCCTCGGTCGCATCGGTAGCCTTGGAGGAGGCCGGCCATGTGTTCGTCAATGCACAACGTGGCAGCGTGTCTTCATTTAGCGCAAACACTGGCCAGCATCCAATGGCCATCATGGCGCCCGACAGAGGAGCAATACCGAGATGGATTCGAGAGGTGTTTATCGGAACAAGTGCTGTGGGTCCTCTACGACTGGCCACTGGCCACTGGCCACTCATGCTTCACATGCTGATCGAGGTAGACTCTGGCAGGCTATCTCCTTGTACGATATCTGCTCAAACATATCAATTTGGATCCAGACCACGAGAAGCAAGAAAAGGCACGGATCGAGTCTGCTGCGATCCTCAAACGATTGGATGCGCCCTCGGCCAACGAGCACAACGAGCCTGACGCCAACGCCCGACCACGACGAGAGGAGCTGCATCTCAACCAGTATGAGCAGGCTATATTACAGGATCTGGTCCTGCCAGAAGATATACCGGTCTCGTTCGACGATATCGGCGGACTGGGGAACATCGTGGAAGAGCTGAAGGAATCTGTCATCTACCCACTTACAATGCCAGACCTGTATATGCACTCGTCGTCGTTACTGGCTGCGCCTTCCGGGGTGTTGCTCTATGGTCCGCCAGGTTGTGGAAAGACTATGATCTGCAAAGCGCTGGCGCATGAGTCGGGCGCCTGCTTCATCAACTTGCACATCTCCACCTTGACCGAGAAATGGTTTGGAGACTCGAATAAGCTGGTGAATGCGGTCTTTTCGCTGGCCAGAAAACTACAGCCGACCATCATCTTCATTGACGAGATCGATGCGGTGCTGGGAACGAGGCATAGCGGTGAGCACGAAGCCAGTGGCATGGTCAAGGCAGAATTTATGACGTGGTGGGATGGCCTGAAGTCGGCCGATACGTCGGGGAGAGCGCAACGGATCCTGGTACTTGGGGCCACAAATCGCATCAACGACATTGACGATGCAATCCTGCGGCGTATGCCAAAGAAGTTCCCGATATACCTCCCGAATGCCGCCCAGCGGCTCAAGATCCTGAAGCTCATGCTGAAAGACACCAAGCTCGACCAGGACAATCTCGACATGCCGTATGTTGCTCGAGTCATGGACGGCATGTCTGGAAGTGACATCAAGGAGGCTTGCAGAGACGCTGCGATGGTGCCGGTCCGAGAAATGATCAGACAGCAACGGGAGAGCGGGCGGCGCATGAACGAAGTACGCGCCCAAGAGGTCCGCGGCCTGCGAACAGAAGACTTCTTCAGCGGGCCGAAAAAGAACATAGCGGCAGATCCCGAGAAAGAGGTTGAAGAATGGAGCACAGCATCATCAACTCCTGCAGAACAGGAAGACAAGCTAGATTAGTTCTTGCGTAAAGCTACATGATGAAAGCATGAGGCGTTGTGGTGTTCCCGCACGCAGACAGTAGTGTAAAGGTGGCATGGTGACATAGTACGTCTCGCGCCTCGGGAGCCGAGGTCGATCTGGGTGGCATGCAAGGTTTGCAAAGTCTGGGGTACACTAGGTAGACTCAGGTAGGCACACGATGGGCTTTGGTAACATCTAGACTAGTCGGTGGCAAGACCCATCTAGATCTGGCAAACATGTTTTCGTCTCGGACAAGTTCCATAGGTGCGTGGTGTAGAGAGGGTGAAAGATCTGCTTGCCTCTACACCGGGATGTGCAAGTAATCTGACCATGCACGCGGAAGGTACGGCTGGCTGTCACATGCAACGACACGACCTGGAAGGGCAAGGAGGACTCCGAAGCGTTCCTGCAGGCGTTGCAGGGTTCTCCAAGCCCACGTCCAAGCCTAAACCCAAGCGCGAGTTGAGCTCGGATCTGGCACTGGTCCTGCTCCTGGCAGCTTTCGAGCCACAAACTCCACGAGCAATGCTAAGCAGAGCGGGTCATTAATCCAGACACTCTACGCAGGTCACTGTCTTCAAAGTGCTCACCGTTGCTTCTCTTACATCTGCACAACGACCACACGTAGTTTGCGCGCGCGCATAGACCGCCAGATGTTGAGGTCCTCGCACTCGACTCAGCGAAGATGAACAACCCGCAGGCAGCTGTTCAGATCGAGTCGCAGTCTGCTGCCGCTGCCGCTGCCGCTGCCGCTGCACACAGCCAGACCAACCAAGGTTCGCCATCCAACGACGACATCAACCAGCCAGGACATCCGAGCTTTCGAAGGTATGCTACTCCGTCTCTTGTTCTTCTCCCAATGCGCCCGCTAATGGACGAGTAGACAGCGCGCGTCGCGAGCTTGTGGTAAGCATGAGCTTTCCTCCTCTTTTCTCTCCTCACCTCACTCCGAGCATCTCATCGCCCTCGCGTGCTGTATGGCGGCGCAGAGTTCGAGGTCAAAGAACCTTCAAGTCGTGGATGGGAGAGAAAGCTGGTCCCGCCCAACATGCCATCATGTTTATGTTTTGAAGGACATCGTATCGCCCATAAATGCCGAGATCCTCGGTAGCAAATTGTGGATGAACCTCATACGAGCCCCGGTGTCTGCGAGTTGGGTGTTGCGCGCCCACAGCACAGCATTGGTCAATGCCACACATGAGCACCAACTTACCCGCACTTGACTTGTCATGACGCTGTCGTCGCTATTGCTGTAGAGCACCTCACTGACACCTACTGCTTTTAGAAACATGCCACTCACGCAAGGTACATTACCGCGCAACAATCATATCTTGTGTCCCCACTAACATTACCACCAAAAGGTCCGATGTGATGCAGCTTCACTTGGGTGAGTCGAATCTGAGCCTGGCTGAATCTTGCTGACATGCCAAAGTGTACCCTGCACCAACTGTGTCGCCTTCTCGATAGAATGCAGGATCCCCGTTCCAAAGAGGAAGCGGACCAATGCTGCCAAAAGCAAAGATGATGCCAGGTATGTGGCCAACTCGACGCGAATACTTGCCACCAGTGTGCTCATCCTCTTAGCGAAACGAGCGAGTCAAAGGAGATTTCAACTCCGACTGATCCTCGGCTGATACGACAGAACTCGAAACCCAACATTCCTCCCAGTCCTGTCGATGGCTTGCCTTCAGCCCAGCAGCTGGAGGCCACTGCTTCCCAGCAGAACTCTAGCCACAGTACTATGGCTCAGTTCATGAAGCCCAAGTTTGCCAGAGCACCCATCAAGGAAGCCGGACGCGTGGCATATCTCGGAGAATCGTCAAACCTGTCACTCCTCGTACACGACCGCCATGGCACCACTGACGTGGTGCACTATCCTCTGCCAGAGAACATCAGGGGTGCCAGAGCCAGACTGACAGAGCCCGATCAAATCGAGATCGATATTCTGCAGCAGCGAGGTGCTTTCCTATTGCCTCCACGTGCTCTGTGCGACGAACTGGTCGATTCTTACTTCAAATGGGTCGCTCCTGTCGTGCCCATCATCAACAGGAACCGCTTCATGAAGCGATACCGGGATCCCAAGAACCCACCGTCACTACTTCTCCTGCAGGCAATACTACTGGCAGGTTCACGAGTATGCACAAATCCACAACTCATGGATGCTAGCGGTTCTACCACACCCGCCGCCATGACCTTCTATAAGCGCGCCAAAGCGCTATACGATGCCAACTACGAGGACGATAGGATCACGATTGTTCAGGCACTTCTTCTAATGGGCTGGTACTGGGAGGGTCCCGAAGGTGCGAACATGGCACAAGTTCAACTCTCCGACTATCCTAACGTTTCTATGCCTCCAGATGTCACAAAAAACGTATTCTATTGGACCAGAGTCGCCATCGTCGTTGCACAAGGCTCTGGCATGCATCGAAGGTGCGTGCAACAATCGCTTCCTGCTTATGATCCAGCTAATCGATTCCAGTGTCGAGGCCTCCCAACTCAGCCGAACCGACAAGAGACTCTGGAAACGAGTCTGGTGGACGCTCTTTACTAGGGATCGTTCGGTCGCTGTTGCACTTGGCAGACCCGTCTCCATCAATACTGACGATACAGATGTCGAGATGATCTCGGAAGAAGACTTCGTCGAAGACGACACTGATCCACACAATGAATATGCCCCAGATCCCATACATGTTCAATTCTTCTTACAATACGTCAAGCTGTGCGAGATTATGGGGCTGGTCCTTTCGCAGCAGTATTCAGTGGCCTCGAAAGCACGAAGGACGAATGCCATCGACCTGACCCACAGTGACATGGCGTTGGCCGACTGGCTGCAGAATTGTCCAAGAGAGGTCTACTGGGAGCGATCAAGGCATCACTTCTGGTCAGCTTTATTGCACTCAAACTACTAGTAAGTCAACTCGGTAAGCGTTGGACCCGTCTGCTGACCACAACAGTACAACTCTCTGCTTGCTTCACCGAGCACACATGCCACCTGCTACATCCGGCCAAAACCACGACCATATCGACATGGCATATCCGTCGCGGACTATTGCTTTTCAAGCCGCAGGCATGATCACCTCGATCGTGGAAAACCTGCTACAGCACAACCAGATCAGATACACCCCTGCCTTCATGTAGGTCCATTGCACTGCTCTTGGATGTCTTGTACTAACAGACTCGTGCAGTGTCTACAGCTTGTTCTCTGCCCTCATCATGCACGTCTACCAGATGCGTTCCTCAGTCGCCTCGGTCGTATCAGCAAGTCAAGAAAGGATCAACGTGTGTATGAATGCACTAAAAGAGGTCAGCAAGGTCTGGCTGGTAGCGAAGATGGTACACACGTTGTTTGAATCAATCCTCGGTAACAAGATGCTCGAAGAACGGCTGCAGAAGGCTACTGGCCGCAAAGCGCCGCGTACACAGAAGAAACGTGATGATGCGAACAACCACGCAACCAACGCCAACCATCATGTTAACCTTGCACCAGCCGCACCTCCTCCTCCACCTCCCGCACCAGCGTCCAACAAGCGCAAGTTCGACGACATCGATCTAGGCTTCTCGGTCGGCCCTCCAGCCCCACAAGTCTCGTACGAGCGGTCACGGCCGCAAACGCCAGCACTAACTCCATCTCGGGAGCTCAATCAGCAACAAGCAAGAGACAATGTTTCGCCGCCCATACCACAAGCCAATGATCATTTCTTGCCCACAACGAGATCACGAGGTCCGTCCCGGATCCACTCCCGAATGGGCACACGTGCCAACTCGCCTTTCAACGGCTTTTCTGTTCCTGCCACGCCACCAGATCTATTCCTCGTAACGCGCAACTCCCCTCCAATCTCTCAACAGCTTTGGGAGAATTTCCAGCCAGATCAACTCTTCCCCGATGGCAGTATCGACCCTAGCTGCATCAACTTTGAGAGTCCAACGTTGAATCACGCAGCCGTTGACCCACGACTCTCAATGCCTCATAATGGCCAACATCAGTCACCGTCCATGTCGAATGCACAGGGAGTTCAGCTCGGTCCAGATCAAAACGGCGGTGTTTGGCCACCGGGTCTTAACGGTATGGTTGGCGCAGGAATGGATATGCATGAAGGTGAGAATGATCGGTGGTCTACTAGCTCGACGGGGAATGCACCAGTTGTACCAACTACGTTGAACGTGGAGGATTGGTTTCATTTCTTTGGCATTCATGGCGCCGGAGATATGGGGCAATTCGGAGAGCATTGATCACGGACTAACTATTACGGCATGGAACAAAAGCATGTTTTGTCTCTATAGTATATTCCGAGTCTGTGAGAGAAGTTGTCCCGTGAATAGCGCATTAGTCTAGCCTCAAGCACTATTGTTGAGACTGCTAGAAATGGCTGATCGAGCATGTACATTCGCATGTACATATAAGGTGCGTGTGTCTATGCTGCAAGACAACGGCAATCGCCAAATCGAAGCCTTTCAATTCCGCCAGGTGAATAGCAATACCAGTGGCACGCACATGCAGTATACACAGCGCAGACGATCATGCCTTCCAACATGATTGGAGTCGTCCGTCGCGAACTTGAATAAAACCACTTATCCCTCCGTTCCGAGACCACACGCGGACGTTCTCAACGGAACATAGGAGAATCACACGATTTCGACCTCCCGATCACGCCTCCTGTCGACCGTTGCGAAGTCCGCGATCCGCACCTGCGCGACGCCGACTCGACGGAAGAGGCCGTCGCCCATCGAGCTTGGGTAGAGGATGAGAGCGTAGCCGAGGCCGCGGCCGCAGTTGTTTTGGGGGGTGGGGTTTGATGTGTGGCTAGAGAGCGGGCCGTGGAAGCGGTGGTCTTGGCAGGAGGGCTGGGAGCAGCCGGCGGGGAGGACGAGGAGGGCGATGAAGTCTTTTTGGGGTTGGTCGGGGTTTGAGTTTGGTCTTGCTTTTGGGTATGTGGTGGTTGTTGGTGAGGGTTGGGGTTGGGGTTGATGGTGTCGGCTGGAGTGAGGGTGTGACTTGCGGTCGCTGCGACTGAAGACGCCGTGGGTTTTGCTGTGAACGGGCTGAGTCTGCGGTTGGGTTTGGTCGGCGCTTGAGGAGCCCGTCGAGGGACGGTCGACTGTGGCAGTCGTGCCGTGCAACATGGTCCATACTCTTGCGACCTCTGACGAGTCGAACATGGCGCAGGGGATGTTGATTGGACCCTCTGCTGAGTCCGTGCGGCCACTGCCATTGCCATCACGACTGTGCTTTCGCTCGTCCTGGTCGCGCAAATCGCGTTTCCACTCGATGTCTTCTGCTCTGAAGCCGTAGAGATTCGAGAGAAGAGCCATTTTGCCGCGCACTCTTAGTGTGGAGAACTCGTGGTCTGTCCTTCTATCGTAGTGACTGCCGACTTGGAGCACTTTCATGAACGAGCGACCGGTGAAGGAGCCACTGCTGAAGACGACCCCGTCGGGCCACTGGAGCGGACCATCGACGCTCAGCCAACTCCAGCTCGGCGCGCGCGGAGTGGATGGGTATTTGACGAACTTGTTTCGCCATCTGTGGAAAGACCCGGACGACCATAGGAGGCCAAACGGTAGATCGTTCTGCCAAAGACCACAGATGTATGTGTCGCCTTTTGGCCTGCTGGGACCGGTGACAATCTGCCTCTGTGATATCAGGCAGGCGAAGACGTATGCTAAGCCTGCGATAGCACTGCTTTTGTCGTTCTCGCGCGGCAGTGTTCGCGATGTATACTGTGCGACGAGACCGTACCATAGAGCGTAGATGTTGGACATGGCTAGGTCGTCGGCACTGCTGGGTCGCGTTGTCTTGCGAGTGGTGATGGACTGTTCAGGCCGAGGCTCCCTTGCGCGCTTGTACTTTACTAGGCCCGCACGCCATTCGACCATGGGGTCTCTGAGCGACGCTGGGGGGGATTGTAAGCTGGAATCCTCTGTCCAGACGCCGGCATCACATTCCCAGAACAACTGATCGTGCCCGAAGTGCAGAGTACGTCTAGACAAGGCTCTTGCTTGCAGACACCAAGCGCGAGAGTTTAGATCGCCTTGGGTGATGTCTTCATTGAAGCTGCGCGGCTTGTAGCTAGTGACATGGAAATGTCCAAGTGGAATGCCATCCTTGGTTCGGTAAGGTATTTTAGCTTCAGGCAAAGCTTTCCCTTTGAACCTGATTAGACCTTCATCCGCTGTGGCCGAGACAGCTGCTGAGAGTGTCAAGGCCGCGTTGTGGAAGATGATCCCCATGCGTGGCACATGCTTCGTACGATCTGTAGGGTCGTCCATGATGATACAGAACGCGTCAATCCACAAATAGCGAAAGCCCAGCTGTCTTGTCGTGGAAATCGCTTGTCTGAAAGTTTTGTTGAACTTCTCAATATTGATGACGTCCTCTCTGGCCGCGAAATTGGCTTGATTAGTACTGAAGATCTTCGCACCCCCTCTGGTGTATGTCAATGCGACATAGGGACTGGCGAAATTGTGATCGGTCTCAAATAGCTTGATGGGGGCTGCATCCCCAGAGCCCAAGTCAAGCAGTCGAGGAGGAACAGCGTACATCAGACTGCCGATTAGGTCTGTTGACTTCCGGCACTCCTTGTGGTTCATCACACACTCGGATAGCCAGTCGATGGCACAGTCAATCTTCGTGCCACCGTATGTTCGCCGGCGCACAACATCTCCGGACCTCGCAGCACTGCTACGTTGCTCCGCTATCAGCTGTGCATATGCTGGCAGTGTAAGACTTTGCTGATTGTCTTTTCTGATAACAGGCAGATGGACGACCAGCTTGTCAAGTGCCAATCCAGGTAAGTCCACATCGAGCGTTGGCTTCCGGTTGGTAGCTGAGAGGATGATCTGCTTAGTCCCATCATAGGTATAGTCCGCCGTAGGAGGGGGAACCGGCGCTTGCTTCGCGAAGATCAAGCATAGTACGCATGTTCTCGCAGAATTGACCAGGTCCACAAAGTTGCGGTGGTGCTGAGCCTGGGCCTTGTCGGACTGGAAATGCCACAGCGCGATTTCGAAGCACTTCGAACATAGACCGGCGGGTAGTCTTGAGAGATGCTTGGCTGGGTCGAAACCTAGGGAGGTTCTTCGTGCTTGCGGTTCCGCCTGGCTCTTCGATGCTTGAGGAGAGGTGGCACGAACATTGTTGTTCGAGCGCGCCCATAAGCCAGAGTGTCTGACAGAAGGCTTGCTCTTCGATGCGTGAGACAACGGCGTAGCAACTCTGGGTTCTGCTGCAGTCCATTGTACACGGCCACCCGTGTTGAGTCGTTGTACAGAGACGTTGGCATCATTGTAGTGCCTTCTCAGCGAGTTGACTTTGCGTTGCCTCCGCATCTGCAGGTTGCCGCTGCATCGCGCGACATAAGCTCATGTGGCTATGATAGTGAGTACTTCGACCCTGAACAGAAAGACGCAGCCTCGGCAAAGGGATATGCAAGGGGCTTGCATTCACCACACTTGCGATATGGCTCAGGTGGTTCTCCAAATGGAGCATAAACGCAACGTAGAGACGAGAGCATTACCATCCCATCGCGACATCTTGTAGGCTGCGAGTCGCAAAGGATGAAAGTCGGGCTAGACCTTGTTCCTTGGTCTGGTGGGCATGCCCGTTCTGAGACTGCCCACCTGCTCATACATCGTTGCGATCAGAGCCGGAACGGGCGAAGGAATTCAACTATCGATAGTGTGCGTGTGGCGTTCAGATGATAAGGTTTGCGACTGCCTTTCCGGCTCTACATGTCTTCATGATGTTCAGAACGTCAAGGTCAAGACAGTACTGTCCACCCTTGCACTAATCGCACGAGTTGATTCGTTGGGGATCCCTGCACTCGGACCACTAACGAGCATCAATGTCATGTGGTTCAAGAGTCGCGGCTTCGAAATGCCTCGAGGCCGGACGAGCAGGGGTGGAAAGACTGCGCATTCCCATTCACTGGGAACGTGATAGTGATCATGTCCGCTGTGGCCCGAACCGTTGCCCAATAACATCTTTTAGAGGCATTTGAGCCGTGCTAGCGGATTTGTCCATAGACAATGGTGGTGTGGACTAGCTAGGGGCTCCGTAGGTCAACAACCAATAGCAGCTCGAATTGAGGCACCATTCCAAGGCATTTGCGGCGGTCTATGACCTAGTCGGCTGACTTGAGCAAACTGCTTCTAGGATTCGTCAATTCGCAAACTTGCTAATGATGATATGGGAACGTAAAGTGGCATAGCTGCTTGCGCGTCGGTGGTTGGACCAGAAAATACTGAAGACGCAGCAAGCGAAAGCTGAGCAGATCCGAGACACCTTGCGCCTAAATCTGGGCTGCCAAGTTAGACCATCCAGGCGTGCTGTCATTCGTTGACCTCAATGACTACAATCAGAACTCGATGACTTCGGTGTCTTGGTTTAGCCGCAAGGGCAGTGGCAAGCTGTGCGTCATATCTTGCGGGGGAGACAGTGAATGCTGTGGGGTTGACTCGAGCCTGCGTAGCATGTGTAAAGACGAAGCGCAAATGTTTCTTATTCTACCCAGCTTGTGAAAGGTATGAGAGCAGATGGTTTATTTGGACCGACTGTAACGTATGTCGACGGTCGCAAAGACTGCCTCACAAACCTGCGCGCGCTGGGCGATTGATTTTTTCTAAGCTTGTCGTGCCAGTCTACCAGAGAGTTCTCCGCCCTATATCGATGAAGTCCCTCCCTATCCTGCCCTGCATTATCTCCATCGACGTTGCGACCGATGAGTTCACGCCTACCTAGGTATGCTAAGTAAAGGGACGCACTGGGCTTTGGCACGCAATGCGGAAATATGTTCGCCCGCGGAGACATGGTCAACCGTAAATTGACTGTGCATGCAAGCTCTCTTCGTTGGTCCATAAGCATGGCGTATCATTGCTTAAGAGTAGAGCTGTAAAGTCAAACACATTCAATTCACCTTAGAGGAGTCCTGAGAACAGGAGCGCAGTGCGCACCCAATTTGTCAAAAATGTTTGAATGTGTGCAATGTTTGACTTTGATAGGAATCATCGATTTCTATCTCTCCAACCAGAGCCCTTCGAGTCGGCCCTTAGCGGAGAAGCCAGCGTTGATCTGTTTGTGGACAAGGAAGCTTTTGGTGAGAGTACCGTCAGAATTGCTGTCAGGTATGACAAAACATTAGGCTTTCCTGCTTCCACCATTGGTGAGGAGAACAATTCTCGTCAACCGTGCGACTCAGGCATTGTACACCCAATCAGATATGGTTGGATCGAGCACAATGTTCTCTTTGATGCACTGCCTTTGGAGAGAGAAGCCGCCCTTTCGAACCTGCCGGACGGAGAGTCAAGCAGACAGTTCGCAAATGGCGAACATAACACCGTGACTTGGCAAGAGTCCACCGGTCTCTTTGATGCAGGTTTCGCATACCAAAGAGAGTTCCTTGCGAGGCGATACTTCCTGTAGGTACCCAGTCGCAGCCCTGTAGCTGAGACTCAGCCCAAAGCTCTTCCCATCAGGTTCTTGACCACCATCGCACCATATACAGACTTCCAGACGAATCACCACATGAACCTTTGCACTTCTTCCGGCTGCTGCTGCCAGTGAAATCCATGGTAAAGGAACAATTGGCACGTGACGAAGTTGATTACCATATACCAAGCAATTTCAATCCAATAACTTTGTGCTGCAACAAACTTCAGCAGCTTTCCAGAACCACTCGTTGCATTGTCTGCCTTGTCAGAGCCCTCGGACAGGACATTTTCTGCGTCTGGCACATGCAGCCTCCACATCAGCCATGGAACGATGAAATATCTGGGCTCGACCAGTGGTGCTGTGATCAGCGACAGGGCCGTACTAAGAAGCCAAACCAGCAGGAAGCTGATTCGATTCGCGTCTGCTTCCAATTGAACTGAGTCGCCTCTTCCCGACGACGTTGACATTCGGCGACCTCTGCTCGCTTTGACGCCTGGCCCACCACTGTAGCCAGCCTTACTCGCAAGGGCTTGGACTGACAGCCAGGCACATATTGCATAGACAGGTACCGAGGCATACCACAACCAGGGTGTAAGCCTCAGGATCTTGAATACGTAAAAGGTGTAATGCCGATTGTCCGCAAGCAAGAATGGGTGGACGACGGTGTTGAGATGTACGACCGTAAGCATACACACCATGGCCATACCAACCAGCCAGAAGCGAGGCGTCCGTCGCAGGAGGAGAGATCTATTGGCCAGCTGGGGTAGCACTGTTGGCCACGAGAAGAAGATGAAGCAGGGCCACAAATACAGCAGTTGCGGTAGATGAAGGCCGGCGACATGGTTGCGTTTGTCTCCTAGTACAACGCCACCATTCCAGACGACGAAAGCCGCAAAGGAAGCAAGGAGGGCCAGATGTGGCCAAAGATCAAGCAAGAGCTCTGGCAGTGCGTCGAAAGCGGAAGTGACCAAGGAAATGGTCGTGGTAGGAAAGTCTGACATTCTTGGTCAGATAAACTATGTAGCTGGAGGCTGCTCCGCACTTACCTTCGAAATATGCGTCTGCGACCGGAGGATCGTGTACTCTTGTTGTCCGCTTGATCGTCCGGATAGCTTGCAGACCCCCCATAAATATGGCAACCCAAAATATGTTTGTCTGCCTGGCTGAAAGAGCAACGAACCCGCACGCAAAGTACAAGACTTGGAACATGACCCTGGATGTTCTTGCCCGCTTCAGACCTGCCTGCCACAAGCAATAGGTACACATGACTGTGAACGCAGAGAAGACATCGGTGTAGTAAAGCCCACTGAAGAAGAAAAGGAGGGGGAAGGAATGCAGCGCCAATGGTTGTGGCAGTCTGCCGTCAGATCTCGGAGCCTTGCCGCCAACCATCATCCAGACTGCACATGACAATGTGAGAAGATAGAGTGTGATCGTACTTGTGGTCCTGAGCTGGTAGGGCGTCAATGTGTCCGAGTGGGAATCGACGGAGAAGATCTTGCTGACAAAGATTGACCAAACATAGAGGCCTGGGGGAGTGGTGATCTTGTCGTTCCGTTGTGACCAATGACCTTTCCAATAGGTGTCTGCTTGTGGCATGTGGAAAACCTCATCGAGATAAGGCTCAGGGACGACACTTTGAACACGTCTCAGCCATTCGATCTGGGCGGCAAGCAGGAGCAGCGATGCCGCACCTTGGAAGACATTTTGGCGGCGACTGCGGCGGCGGTTGTTCTCAACGACTTGAGCGTTCAACACTGACATTCTGTCGGTGCCGTATGTTATGAAAGTTTTGCGTTCAAGAAAAACAGAAAGCTGGCGGGAAGCGACATATACGGAAGTATATATTAACCAATTAGATCCTTGTAAAGCTGACGCGTTCCATCCTCCAAGTCAGACGCGTTTGCTGTCAACCCCACCACCCGAGTCGCAACTGCCTCGTCAAGTGAGATGGTCAAGTAGGCACAAGAATAAGGTGTCCTCTTACATCGATACCAAGATCTCACTGCGGCTGCTAATGGCTTTCCCGCATCCCCCAGGGCTCTTGCCGTCCGAGGTCGCTTTTCTATGTGAGATGGAACTGGTGACCATCGTGCCTCGTCAGCGTCTTGAACGGCTCGACCTGCTAGGAGTACGTTGATACCATTGTAGGTGCGATGCACTCGTTTCCTCCTTCTCCCTTACAATCGACAGCCGCGACGAGTTCTTGTTCTGACGGCATGTTGCACGGCAGGGTCCTACAAACCCACTGACACCCCCATCACGAACCACCTTGCCGCTGTGGCTTGCCCTACTACTTAAGAGGCAGCGAAGAATAAACATCACACCACCACCGTGGCTGGATCCGGATAACCTGCGAGAGATCCTTGAACTCGAGACGACACATTTCCATGGTGAATTCTCTCCCGCACCGTCCTTACCTCCACTAGAAACGGGCACATTTCCTCGACAGCCTACAAGCAGAAATAGGAAAGCCAACGAACCCGAAGCAAGACTTTACGATGCAGAAGGCAGGCCATTTTACACATCTGAACCATTTCTCTCCTCCTGCACAGCGACAGCCCCGCCAACAGCCTTGCCGTACCATTGGTACGAGTTCAGCCAGCTCCTGCTTGACGCTGCATCGGACGATCTGTCTAATCCAGATCTGATCTCGAACCTGCTCCGCGATATACGAGAAGTCAGACAAGCGAAGATGCGGCGGGGCTATCAAGCCATCAATGACGGCAGTGAAGGTGTGATACTGGATGGGGTGGGCGCCATGGAAGTCAGTGAGAGCCGAGGTTTCATCATGGGGTTAATGGGTGGCTTGAGGATGGTGGGTGGGAGTAGAGAGCAAGCCAGACGAGAAGCAGCCGAAGAAGAGAGGGAAAACCGTGCCAGACAAGAGGACGAAGACGAGGATGAGGATATGCTGTGACGAGGATGAGGATATGCTGTGACGAGGCAGAGGTGGACCAACAAATCAGCACACGCTCGATAGCCGTTATAGACCAAGGCCAAACATAGGTGCATTTCCGCAGTCTACTTCTACATATCACCTCCCACTCTTGGCTTCCTCTCACGTCTTCCACCCATCCCTACATCTCGACCTCTACCCTACCGGCTTCTGTTCCCCCCCAGCATCTCTCTCCATCATCTTCCGCCTCGCATCTAAAATCATCTTATCCCTCCTCTGCCTCAACACCTCCTGTCTACTCTCCTTCGTCGTCCCCCATGTCCCTGTCCCTGTCCCTGTCCCAGCAGCAACAGCAGCATTTGTCTCGCCCTCTTCGCGCTGTTTCCCCTTCTCGTCGGATGCGATGCGCGACTGCAGGTTATACCGTGTTATGAGGTCTGGTTCGGGCTTCTTGGAGCTGTTGAGAAGGGATTGGAGGTTCGAGACGGGGGAGGTGGATGTCGAAGGAGATGTCGATTGGGGTTGCGGGATGTTAGGTTGGAACGAGGGCGGGGCCTAGATGTTGCGTGGTGTGTTAGCGGTGGTGTCACAACGTATCACACCGTATCGTATCGTATTAAACAGACAGCGCAGCGCTGTGCCGCTCTCAAGTCCCACATACAGACACGGCGAAGGGGGAAGGTATGGTACTCACAGCATCTAGCCGTCCACCGCCCAGCACCCGCTCGATCGTCGCCTGCACGCTGCCGCGGTTCCGCTGCAGATCCCACATGATGTCGCGGCGGCTCAGCTGCGGGAACATGGCGCTCACTTGGTCGACTTGCGCGGGCGTGAAGCGGAGGCCGCCGGGGCGCGTCGCCGTCGGTGAGGACGGTGGCGTAGAGGAGGCGAAGAAGTAGCGGTAGAGGACGAAGCCGAGGGCGAGCACGAGGGCGATGGAGGGGTACGAGATCGTCTCTTCGGCGGTGCTGCTGGACGTCGACATGGTGGCGGGGAGGCCTGCCTGGCTGTCTGTCTGTTGGGGGCAGTTCAGATGGGTCCAAGGGGGTTCGCGGCAGGAAAGTGAGAGGATTGTGTTGTTGGTGGTCTGGAGGGGAGTGTGTCTCGGTGTGACCGGCCGATGCGAGCGAGGTGGGAGGCGTTCTGCACTGGGTGGTGGTGAAGTGGTATGATAGAGGGGAGATGCTTGAGTGGTGACTGTTTCGTGGCTTTTGGCTCTGGTGTTTGAGCGTGGTAGGACGGTGATAACAATACTAGCGCACGCCTCTTTCGTATGGACAAGTTGTCCGGTTTGTGCCTCAGGTCCGGCCGTGAATGAGCATCGGTGTCAGATAGTCACGCATTCCGGCCCTACGCTTGTCCCGAGGCGCATCGCCACCACCTACGGCTGGGCAGTGACGACAAAGAGGAAGATTAGTCATCGATGGGGTCTGCCATAACAGGATGCTTCAGTATTAGAAACAAGATTTGGTGTTAAGCTTGTGACACTGGGTACAACTATGTCTGCTACTCTTGCATCTCGGACTTATCTAGGTAGAGCACCTCACCACTCTATGCAGAGCCCTCTCATTCTCTTCGACATTTTTCCAGGAGAGCTATGTCAACCTTTGGGCACGATGTTGTGCCTCATGACATCTCACTCACGCTCCCAGTCTGAGCTCTTGCTATGAAGATTGATCCCAACGCATAGAAACGGGTATCTTCGAGACGACTACATCTTCCTTTCCTCCTGACACAGCCAGATAATGTCTAGTAGGATTTACTTCCGGCCTACCCAATAGCAAGCTGATAAGTCCGCGATCATGCCTCAACATAAGATGTTCCTCTGTTGTGATGAATCTTGCGCTGCGCATAAGACGAAACGTTCGCACAGCACGTCGCAAAGGACAGATGGCTAGGTAGGCACTAAATGGTCTCATTACTGTGCAATTACTGGCTCTATACTATACATATGTCCAAATCCCATCGTCATAATCGCTCGCTCGCTGTATAAATCAGAAACGCGAGACGCTCCAGATCAACATCTGCCGGCAGTGCTTGACCCGTGCGACGCAACAGATAACTCGTTGATCACTCTAGTACTTATGATGCCTCGTCTCCCCCGGAGCCTTCTCATATGCGACATCGTAAGCTGGTGGTGACGCCGGGTAACCGCTCATATCGCGCTGACTATGCATCGGCACTTCACGGCTGTAATACGTCGGTACCTCTTGCTTGTAGTGCGCCGGCGCTTCTTGCTTAGGCTGCACCGGTGCTTCTCGATTGTAATACACAGGTGCTTCTTGCCTGTAGTGCATTGGCACTTCTTGTCTATAATAGTCGTCACGGCTACCTTGGGGCATTGTGCCAGCATACGCCGGGGGGCTCTGGTACGTGGTGGTGTTTGTAGTGGCTTGTGGTTCTGCAAGAGCTGCGGCCTTAGCTCGCTTCTTCTTCTGGTGCTTCGTGTAATAGTAGACTGCACCGCCTACTGCGATAAGTTCAAGAACCATGGTTTTAGGGCGTTTAAGTGATGAAGTGGCGTCTTAAAGCGCGGGATAGGTTGATCCAAGTAAGGTGTTAGATCTTGGTCTGAAGCCTGATTGCCGAGGTTGCTTAATATTTATTTCGTTGATGCTTGAATATATATCCGACTTTATGGTGTAAAACGTGATATGCTTGGTAATCGTGTTTTAATTTCGAGCAACAACGTGTTTGAGGAATCAAAGGCAATAATATATGTTCTTTCGTCTTCTGGCAGGCATTCGTGCTCCGCCTCGTCATCCAACGTTGTGGCAACTGTGACGTCCGCAGTAGGAATAGCCCTCGAAAGGTGGCTGTGCAGCTACCAATCAGCACGACAGACACGCGTTCTAGGGAGCACTCTCAACCAGTCATCGTCCACAGTATGCCGAACGCCTGCCGATTTTGTGTTACATCTGTCAAGTGTTCGAGGATGCTTCTCGTCGTCCAGGCGGGAAGACGGCGCAACAGTCGATGTTTCAGCATTGCTCGAAACGTGTTTGTGGTCTTAGTTCTGGTTGACTGCTTGTCCGTTAGCACGACTATTACGATGCAAGGCTCGCGGTTGCCGGTCGTCAGCTTCACTTGCTTCTGTACATAACTCTTGGTATCGGGCTTGGCAGTCTGGGCGCCTTCCGCATTGAACGGCGCGGACCATCATGTGAACGTCCAAATAGTGATTTGACGTTGGCAGATATATGTCAGCACCATTAGCGATGAGCGGTCATAGATGATGTTATCCACCATGTTCGCAGGAACTGTCCCTCTACTACACATAGTAGGTGTGATGCCGATGCGACCATTGATTCGCTACCAACACCATCTTCTTGGGCATCTCGAGTGTGCATACGTGAATAAGCAGCACGTTGGTGATACTAAGATGGGGCGGCCGAGATGATAGCCAAGCTCACGCTCTCAGCATTCGCTCAACCACCTAGAAGGGTGGTCGCGAGTTCCTGGCATCATCGCGGACCATCACGCGGAACCGGCCACAAGGCGCGGAAAACATAGAATCAGCCGATTTGTGCTTATGCTGTGGGCTAGAGAATACACCCGACCTTCGCAAGTCGTTGTCTTGAACGTTCTACACGAGCATGTACTACCGCGTGCACTCTGTTCTTACTGACACATATGATACATGTACATGGGCTTTCTTGACTCTCGGATCACCGACCAAGCAGACTCCTTCTTTTTACTTCTGAGGAGGATGTCTGAGGTTCAGATTCTGGCGGGTCGGCGGGAGCCGGGTCCTGCGTTGGGGGTATAGATGATGCAGGTTGGTCTTCTGGTTCCATCATCTCATATTCCGGTTGCGGTCCTCCTAACAACTCCCCGATGGTCTTAGTCTCTCTCAGAAGGCGAGCCTTTTCATAGGCTGTTTGGCGATCGAGGAGGACACTTCGCACCATTTGCATTGTTTGCTGGACCTGTAAGACAATGAGTATTAGCGGACAGTTTGACACGCCGAAATCACACGAAGGACATGCCGAAGCATGATATCCATAGTCAGATGCGAGATACTCTTCGTCGAGCTAGGTAGACAGGCATCGAGTTCGACTTACCACTTTCAGGCGGGCCTTGACCTCGGTCGCACCGTAGCCCAACCTCAGCCGCCTGTGCTCCAGTTGTCTAGTGGCTACCCTGTTCTGCTCAAGAACACACTGCCAGTAGAGTGTGTGCAGGTCGGCGAAATCCTTGAACAGTAGTTCATGGTAGGTCCAAGATCTGCCGTGAGCTTCCTCCTGTTCGCCAGGAACGACGGTTTCTTTCTTTTCATTGAAGAAACCGTACAGACCATGGTTGGGATTGGTAGGGAAGTCATCGAGCGGCCTCTCATGTTCAGCTCGTGGTGTAGGTAGGTCTTTCCGGTAGTATTTCTCGATGATGAGGCGGTGTCGGAAGCCGGTGCTGCGCATGGCTGAGACTCCTCTGCGCTTGTTCTTGTCCTTCCCCGTTCCATCCCTCAGGATGCGTGGTGTCGAGCTGAAACATCGCACTGTTGCAGAGGGTGCGACTGCTGATTGGGCGAAAGCAGGAGCCAGGAACAAGGGGATTCGAGTCGTGGTGGCAACTGGCAATGTTCGAGCAGGAGACATGTTGAGGATGACTGGTGGGATGTGCTAGTCGATGTAGATGCGCCTGCCACGTTGACTCACTGAGTCGATGGCTGTGGTGGAGGGAAATTCAGCTGTATGCGACCACGAGCACAACTACGTGAGGAAAGAACGTCGGAAGGTGCGGCGAGAAGTGGCATCTCTTGATTGGTTGATATTACACGACTCTTCGATGCAAGCCGCGTTACCACTTTGGGAAGTAACAACAAAACAGCCGGGAAGTTGCGACTGCCCTCACTGCCAAATACTGCAGCAGACTTGGAGGCGCGTACAAGAAGGCACTCAGTACTCAAATATGGTTGCGAACACAAGCTGAGCACCCAGCGCTAGTCACTATCTCAGTCACGACTTTTCGACCTGCCGCCAACATGAGGGTCATCGAACTGGTCCTCGACGGGTACAAGTCGTACGCCGTACGCACGGTGATCAGCAGCTGGGACGACTCTTTCAACGCCATCACTGGCCTCAATGGGTCGGGAAAGTCCAACATCCTCGATGCGATATGTTTCGTCCTTGGTATCACCAACATGACCACCGTACGTGCGCAGAACCTACAGGACCTGATCTACAAGCGCGGCCAAGCTGGTGTCACAAAGGCCAGCGTTACCATAGTCTTCGACAATAGTGACACCTCCAAAAGCCCTATAGGCTTCGAAGAGTATCAGCAGATCAGTGTGACCAGGCAGATAGTCATGGGCGGCACGAGCAAGTACCTGATCAATGGCCACAGAGCACAGCAGGCCACTGTACAGAATTTGTTCCAGAGTGTCGGCCTCAACATCAACAATCCCAACTTCATCATCATGCAAGGCCGAGTCACCAAAGTCCTGAATATGAAGCCAGCAGAGATCCTAGCCATGATCGAGGAAGCCGCAGGAACTCGCATGTTCGAGGACCGGAAAGAGAAGGCACAGAAGACCATGGCGAAGAAGGAGACAAAGGTCCAAGAGATCGAATCTCTGCTGAAAGAGGAGATAGAGCCGAAACTAGAGAAACTAAGAGGAGAGAAGCGAGCCTGGCTGGATTACCAGAAGACCCAGGGCGACGTCGAACGGCTGACGAGAGTTGTTGTGGCGGCCGACTACGTGCGCGCCGGTGAGAAGATGAAGAACGCAAATGCCGAGCATGAATCGAAACGATCACGCGTTGAATACCTCGAGGATAACGCGAAGAAGCTCAAACGAGAAATCGACCACATCGAGAACGACGTACAGAGGGTGAAAGGCGTAAGAGACAAGGAGATGCGAAAAGGTGGTCGCTTCCAGGCTCTCGAGAACCAGGTCAAGGATTACAGCCACGAATTGGTGCGATTGTCGACAGTGCTTGATCTCAAGAAGAGCAGTTTGACCGAAGAAGAGCAGAAAAAGAAGGATGTCCTAAAGACTATCAAAGGACTGGAGAAGACAGGTACCGATCACCAGGCATCTTACGACAAGCTGCAGGAGAAATATGCAGTTGCCAAAGCAGAGCTGGACCAGCGGAATGCCGAAGTTGAGAAGAAGGAGGAATTACTGTCCACCCTACAAACCGGCGTTGCATCTAGGGAAGGTCAGGAATCGGGCTATCAAGGTCAACTTTCAGAAGCACGAAGTCGAGCCAACAATGCATCTACTGAATTCGAGCAAGCCAAAATGAAAATCGCCCACCTAGAGAAGAGAATCAAGGAGGAGGAACCTCGCGCCAAGAAGGCCAAAGAAGACAATTCGGGCCTGCTGAGAGGTCTCGAAACACTTAAGACACAAGCACAAAAGCTTGAGCAGGAGCTCTCTAAGCTCGGTTTCGAGCCTGGTAAAGAGGAAAACATGCGTGACCGAGAAGCCACACTGCGGAAGAGTATACGTCAACTTCGAGAACAAGCCGACGGGCTAAAGAGAAAGGTAGCAAATGTCGACTTCAACTACAGCGATCCCTCACCAAACTTCAACCGATCGAAAGTCAAAGGTCTGGTTGCACAGCTCTTCACCCTTGACAAGGAGAAGACTGTCGCTGGGACCGCACTCGAGATCTGTGCTGGTGGCAGGCTTTACAATGTGGTGGTGGATACTGCCGAGACTGGCACCCAATTGCTACAAAATGGCAAGCTCAAAAAGCGAGTGACAATCATTCCATTGAACAAAATCTCATCCTTTCGAGCCTCCGCAGAGAAGGTCGGTGCTGCACAGAGGATCGCTCCCGGCAAGGTCGATCTCGCGCTGTCCTTGATCGGCTATGATCATGAAGTATCTGCTGCTATGGACTATGTTTTTGGCACAACCTTGATCTGTGAGGATGCAGAGACTGCCAAAAGAGTAACCTTCGACCCGTCCGTGCGGCTCAAAAGTGTCACTCTAGAAGGCGATGTTTACGATCCTTCAGGCACCCTCTCTGGTGGGAGCTCGCCAAACACAAGTGGTGTCCTTGTGGTGTTGCAGAAGTTGAGCGAGGTAATGCAGCATCTGCAGCAACAGGAGCAAGAGCTGTCAGCATTACAAGCCGCTATGCAAGCAGAAGGAGAGAAGATGAAAGCTATCAAATCACGAAAGCAGGAGCTTGATCTCAAGACCCATGAGATCAAGCTGACTGAGGACCAGATCAACGGCAACGCTGCTTCCTCAATCATCCTAGCAATCGAAGAGATGAGATCGCAAATTACAGGACTCAAAGAAAAAATGGCGGTAACGAAGACAACACAAGCGGACGCCGAGAAGGACGTGAAGCGGATTGAGAAAGATATGGCGGACTTCAGCAAGAACAAAGACGGCAAGCTGAAAGAGCTAGAGAAGTCGCTCAGTGATCTGAAGAAGACGCTGACTAAGACATCTACAGCTGTGAAGACCTTGCAGAAAGAACTTCAGGACGCACGACTTGAATCTGAGCAAGCTGCGTCTGATGTCACTACGGCTGAAGAACAAATCGCAGAGATTGACAGCAATATTGAAGCAGCTCACGCCGAGCTCGAAGCTGCGAAAGAAGAAGAAGCACAGGTCAAGGAATCGCACGACATGGCAGCAGCAGAGCTGGCTGATGAAGTCGCTAAGCTGTCTCAGTTCGACGATGAGCTCAAAGAGCTCGAACAAACGAAGTCAAGGAAGTCGAAACAGACTACCGAAGAGGCCCTGGAAGCCCAAAAGCTGTCTCACGCCGTCGAGAAGCTCGCCAAGGACGCCCAAGCTGCACAACAAACAGTCGCGCTTCTCGAGAAAGACCACGACTGGATATCCGACAACAAGGACCAGTTTGGTCGCGCAGGGACGCCCTACGACTTCCAGAATCGCAACCTGGCGGAATCGAGAGCTACACTCAAGACCATGTCCGAGCGCTTCGTAGGCATGAAGAAGAAGATCAACCCGAAGGTCATGCCCATGATCGATAGTGTCGAGAAGAAGGAGACCTCATTGAAAACTATGCTGCGTACCGTAATCAGGGATAAGCGCAAGATCGAGGAAACAATTACTTCGCTTGACGAATACAAGCGGGAGGCGCTGCTCAAGACGTGGCGGAAGGTTACGGAGGACTTTGGAAACATCTTTTCGGACCTGCTGCCAGGCAACAACACGGCTAAGCTTGTGCCACTGGACGACAATATCAACCGTATACAGGAGGGTCTTGAGGTCAGGGTGTGCCTCGGTAAGGTGTGGAAGAGCTCGCTCACTGAGCTTTCAGGAGGTCAACGATCGCTCATTGCGTTGAGTTTGATTATGGCGCTGTTGCAATTTAAACCTGCGCCGATGTACATTTTGGACGAGGTTGATGCCGCATTGGATTTGTCGCATACGCAAAATATTGGACGACTGATCAAGACGAGGTTCAAGGGCAGTCAATTCATTGTCGTGAGTTTGAAGGATGGCATGTTTCAGAACGCAAATAGGGTGTTCAGGACCAGGTTCAGCGAAGGAACTTCGGTTGTCAGTGTGATGCAGTGACGAAGGATGTGATGACTTTTGTATATGGATTTAGCTCGAAGGGTTGGGAGCAATGTGTGTTGAGCGTCGGCGTCCAGGAATATTGCTGTTCTAACCAATTTGCATTAGTCGCTCTAAACTTCATACGAAAGCTTTCAACGTTCTTGTGCCGCTGATGTTGGTACGTCAGTGGATGCTATACATCCCATGAGTAATTGAACAGCTATGGATGGTGACAGGCCGGGTAAGCGCATCAGACCTAGTTTGCTCTGGACAGGTTGTCCTTCCTCGCTCATCAAAGCTAGCGCAGCTTGCATACTATGTGCTACTGATATTGGCCTTGAAAGTCGTATCACTGGCGCCAAAGGTATGTGCTAATAAAGTGAAGGGTGTCTTCTCAAAAGCCTGCGTCGCGCCCAGCTAATCTAGATACGCTTATCCATGTGTGACAGTCGGTCGGTCACCGACTGCTTGGTTGCGGCCCCTTTTTGTCAATCTATTTGGTTGACCGCATATGGATTCGGCGACAACAAGTGGTCGCTTCGATTACGACCTGTGTTCCTAGCACACCAAACCAGTGTATCGATCTGGTTGGTACCGCCACCGATGGTTTAACGTGCTGGTCGTCTTTCGGGTTTGAGTCAATGTTAGGTACTCGCCATTCAACGGCAGCCTAAGACTAGCCAAATCGCGGCACGTGACCATTGCGTTCTTCCCCCTTTTACGCGACACGCTCGTGTCACTTGTTGATTTCTGTATAAGGGTGTAACCTGAGCTCAACATAGCTTATCGGCATCTGCTCAAGCCCACTACCTGAACGACCAGGCCACAATGTGGGCAACCGATACAACGGGCCTGATCACTGGCCTTTCGCGACGGACTGTACGACGATTATGACACAGATCAGTTTCTTCCTTCAACCTGCGGTGAACTGCGGTGAATTGCGGTGAATATCATGTCGTAGTCAACTTCCAGGTTGTTGGTTTCGTCGCCTAGACTGCAGGTGCTCTGGAACCATCTACACACAAATGCAAGGAATGAGACGGCGGCAGACGAATATCGACCTGAGCTGTTCCTTAGGGGCGTGTCGTCGTCCAGCGCCGGACGAAGCACTTCCAGGCGACCCTATGATGCTTTCAGGACGTCCATTTCCTGGAAGCTGCCATCTGAAATGGGCAGCGCATCTCTGGCTGAGGGTCTCAAGGAGTTTGTAGCAGAATACGGAGCATACCAGAAATTGGTATCGGGACGACAATAGAATACGAAAATCACGCTAGAAGCTTTCTTTCTGGCAAGGCCGTTTCCCGCACAGGACATGCGTACTAAGTCAATCAATTGGAGCTTCAACATACCAAAACTACAGCCCAGCCGTATGGAATGGAGGTAGTCTACATCCGATATGTACTCGCAAATTTCTTTGAGGATACCCAGCACCTACGAGAGCAACTCGTCAACTCGCTTCGATCTTTCGACACTAACCAACGCATGAATCAGGTCATTGATTCGTACAATCAAAGTAGCATTCTCCGACATGCTTGTCTGGCAATTGATCACATCTGAGCTTGGCTGTATGGGTAGGAGCAATGTACCGAACATGATGCTCTCGGGGGGTTCAAAGGTCGTGGACAAGCCATACTTGGAGCATTCAGGCATAGAGATCATGTGACTAAAGGAGCACAGTCAGACTATGCGCAACGAATACATCTGTGGCTACGGCCGACGCCATCGTCTATTCGGCCAGTGGCGGCACATAAGTCTGGCAGCTTACGACAATAGAGAGCGCCCCGCCAAATTCGATCACCATAGGCAATATTTGTCGTTAATTCTTGATCAATGTCTTGACCTGGGAAGGACTCTTGTTGCAATAGGCAGATCAATTTTTGCTCGTAAGGTACTACACATGCGCACTCTCAAACTGAGCCGATACTACTCAGGGACGGCCAGTAGTACGAACATGATGTTCTCAGAGAATGGCACGAACGTCGTCGAAAGGGATGAATAACTATCAATTTCCGAAGGTCAAGCACAACCTGGGAGCTTACAATGAGTTCAGACCGAGCTACATTCGTTGCCCAACAAACCACGAGCCAGTACGAGCGCTGTCTTGCTATCCTATTGCATACTGACCTCTCATCGAGCATTCAGAGTAGAGCCGCATGCTCCCGAGGACCGCATCTTACTTCCGAAGCTTCGGCCCACTTCCCGAGTGCAATTACGACATGCTTTAGGGTTCAACCTGAGATGCTTGTCACGACAAGCTTTGTACAGCTCTCCACGTGTTCTGACAATCCATACGGAACATTGTATTTCTAAGCTTTCTGCAATCTCACAAGGCAATCCTGGTATGTTGCATGAAGACCGTTGGTGTCGAAGCGAGACGAGACGTCGTAAACATGATGACATGTATGTGGAATCCCGCGATTCCGGAATTCCTCCCACCACGAAGTTCAAATCCTCATTGAGAACCACAACAGAGATCACTGCTCTTCTGCATTCTATTCAAACAGGTACTGCAAAGCACTAGTAACCACAATATGGCACCACCAGAGTTTCCCTTCGCTCGAGACCATGACTTTCAGCCGCCGAGCCTCAATGAAAAGCTACGGCACGAATGTCCAGCAACCAAAGTCAAGCTCTACGATGGCAGCGAGTCATGGCTATTTCTGAAGCACAAAGACATCTGTCAAGCTCTATCTAGCGAGCAGCTCTCTGCAGACCGTAGAACTCCTGGCTACCCTGAAATCCATGGCGGCGGCCACAAAGCCAAAGAAGCTCATCCAACATTCGTCAATCTGGACAATCCAGAGCACAACAAACAACGAAACATGCTGGAAGACGCTTTCACACCGGAAGCGACCGAAAAGCTAAAGCCCATGATTCAAGAGACAGTTAGCCACGTGGTTGATGACTTCGTGAAGAAGTACAAGGAGCAGAATTCTCCCATCGACCTCATCGAAGAACTCGCCACTCCAATTCCCACCCAAATCATCTATCGTGTTCTTGGCGTTCCGGACAAAGACATTCCTCGTCTGAGCCAAGACAGTGCCGTCCGTACTGGCACATCTCGCACCGCTGCCGAACAGTCAAACCAGAATCTGCAAGATTATATGGCATCTCTCGTCGACACACGTATAGAGAAGCCCGAGGACGACATGATCAGCAAGCTTGCGAGTGAGCAGTACCATAACGGCCGCCTGTCACGCGACGACATCATCCAAATATCCTTCATGATCCTGACAGCCGGCAACGCAGCACTGATCAACAGCATTGGCCTGGGCGTGCTTACGCTCCTGCAGCATCCGGATCAACTCGATGAGTTGAAGAAAGATTCCAGTCTAGCACCGCAGGTCGTGAATGAGCTCCTGCGGTACAACACCACGTCGGCATTGAACTCGCGTCGGGCCGTGTTGAGCGACACCCAGATCGATGGCGTGACCGTGCATAAGGGAGAGGGCGTCATTTGCTCCGTGCAGAGTGGCGACCGAGACGAGGACAAGACTGAGAAGCCGGAGTCGTTCAATATCCACAGGAAATATAGCTCGGAAGATGTCCTTGGTTTCGGGTATGGGCCACACAGGTGTCTCGGTGAGGCTTTGAGTAGAGCGGAGCTCGAAGCTGTGTTTGGGACGTTGTTCCAAGAAGCTCCGGGTCTTAAGCTGGCGGTGAAGTTTGAGGAGCTAGAGTTTTCGGACCCGAAGCAGAATGCTGGGGTGACGAAATTGCCTGTTACGTTGTAGTCAATAGTGATGGGGAGCTTGCCTTCCTGAAGGCGGCTGGCTACAAGTAGTGAGTAGGCCCAAAGTTCGTGCTTACAGAAGATCACGTATCCATTCATACATTCCATTTCATCCTTCGGCAGGCTTCAGAGCTCTGAACGTCCCAGGCCTGCGATCTTTTGCTCGTGACTGTTCGGTGTGGAGTAATACTTGCTGGTGTCAGTAGATTTCGCATCCAATGGTCCATGGACAGCGGACAGTGAGAACGTAGCTCGCTCTACGCAACAGCTGGAGAAGCTACAGGTATTCTGGTAGCCCGACAGTGGATGATCGCCCTTCTGCAATGAATCCGCGAGGCCCTTCGTGGGGTATGAGTCCGACCAATGGCTCTTCGCGCGCGAAACCAAGACCTTGCGGATGTATACTAGCTCTCGACGTCTTTACAGTCCGACACAGATACGGACACAGTGTAGAATCTGAGCTCGTATCAGATCTTGACCCGTCGACACTGCACCCGCTGCACGAAGAACACATAACGCATAAGCAAGAGTTCTTGAGACCGGGCAAAGTCTTTGCAGCTTTGTGGCCAGTAGCAGGTCAGAAGATACCTTTGGGAGAGGAAGAGGCAGTCGATAGAAAGCTGGTAATGATTAGAAGTAGGCGCGACTATTCGTGGTGCATCATGATCCACACTTAGGGTGGTCGTGGTCTTCTCAAGGCCGGTCTCGGACCGACCGAGATAAACGCCCATGCGATCATATACGATGTCAAGGATAAACCAACATTAGTCGGCAGCGAAGGGAACACCGAGCCTCGAACGACAAAGCGTCCTATAGCTGTAAAGATGATAGAGGGGGAAATTTTGAGTGTGACAAGCCGTGTTCACTTACGCAAGTTTGTGTCGGTGGACCACAATGTCAAAGTCAAAGAGTTGGGCCAAATCGTCGAAGAGGACTTCAAGGTTCTGATTAATTATGTCAAAGCAGAGCTCCGGATGTGACTTGGTGTGGTAAGCCGAGACACATCACATCTGACTATATCGAACTGATGCTCCGAGCTCCCTATACCTAGTACTGTTTCCTTCAATGCTTGGAATCCACGAATACATAAGGGTACGCTGCATGCTCGCAGGCAGAGACGTTCACTGGATATTGATGTAGGGACTTGCCATAATTGTCGCCAGGATTCCAGCATTTAGGTGCCACTTCTTACCCACCTCTTTCATAACATTTGGTCCTATCATAGCTACGTAGATAACTTGGATTGCGTACGGTGATAGTGAGGAAGGTATACGTGTCTCATTCTCATTCCTTTCTACCGTCCAGAATTGTGGTTCTTGTCATACAGTACAGCTCGCTCCAGATCCTTATATCTGACAACGGATCCCGTGCCTTAACTTTGCTCTCCCCCTCGATTGGCTTATGAACCATTTGTGTTGCTAGCATCACTGGTTGAGCGGTTCCAGTGGCCATCGTACACGGGTATGCTTGATGACTGATATGTATTGGTCCCAGCTCCTCCGATCTGCCGATCGTATGGGTGATACTCGCTTGCATCGAAATCCTGGGAAGACGTCGTTGCGAAGCTCTTGACATCGTAGTCCACAATGTCGCTGATGACCCATGAAATCAGGCCATCGTCTGAACTAACACTTGTACCGGCCTTGTTGTTGTCTTGAGTCCCAGCCATGGTGAAGATCGGCTCGTTCGTTGTGTGTGTGTGTGTGTCGTGAGGTCTTGCGGGTACGGATATGGTCGATGCGACTACGTTTTCTGTTTGTCTTACCAGAGAGTATCGATGTGATCAGGGACCCGCCACTGACCTATTCCAATGTTCGAAGCTGATGGGAGAGACAGCTGATGATGAAATTGCAAGCTCAATCCCGCTTGACGACTTTGGATGCGACAGGTTGCTGACAGACGATATCACACCGTTTATCACCTACATACTTATAGATCCTTTGCAATGGTTGACTTAGGGAGTTCTCCTTATTCTTCGAGGCTGTGAGTCAAAGACCGAATGTCTCGCAAAGCAGAACAGCCAGGCCTTGTTTGAAGACAATCCCACCTTGTATCAGACGCTTCGCCGACCTCACTTCACAATGCGCTTTGTCTGCACCCATCGTCGCGGCCTTACCACATTGTTCGCGGCCAACATTGTTACGTTACCCATGCTTTTCGTTGAACTGTGAAGGAATACCAGCAAAGCGCGTCACATTTATCAGGCATCTGAGTCTCTTTAGTGGGAAAGCGAGTGAAACACGATTCTCGCCATTGTAACCAAGATTCCAGTATCAAGGCAAGGGAGCATGCTTGCATCGATGAGTGTATTTGACGACAGACCTGGTGTGGTACCGAAGAGACATCTCCTTGGAAGAATCAATGCCAAGGGTATGGTAACGCGATATCAGCCTGCCGAGGATGATGAACACAAGCTCCATCGACTGATAAAGCTATCGATAAGACTATCGATAAGACGTGCGGAGGGCACCCGCTGCCACAAAACACATGTGGTCTCGTGCTCATATACAACAGCCCAAAACTTGTTGACACGATCTGTCATTCCTACATTCTTCTTGTCCATTATTACTACCGGCGTCCTCCTGGCAGTCGGGACTGACACCGTTAGTTTGTGCTTGACTAAGCTGCTAATGATCTGAGAGGCATTAAGCTCACCGCCTAACTGCCACATCCTCACCGACAGCATGTTCGGCTTCATTGCAGATCTCATAGCGTAAGCAGAGGAGCTTGAATGGTACTGTAGAGTCGGTATTGACCATAAGTACAGCTCTGCCACGACAATCCTCCTTCCCTGTTATCTGTCCTATAAGTCACTCCGCCTGGGTGACCCAGCCCAAACGGCACCATGGCTGATCTACTTCGTCATGCTTACCCTGGCCCTCCTGGCTGAATCCTGGACTCTCTTCATAGTAGGCTGGATGCCGTTCTACTCCTGGTTCCGCCTCTTCTTCCTTCTCTACCTTGTCCTCCCACAAACCCAAGGTGCGAAGTACCTCTACCTGACCTACTTCGAACCATTCATCGTTCACCATGAGACTCAAATCGACAATTTCATTGGTCAGACACACAGACGGCTTGAACAGATGGGTCTGGGTTACATGAACATCCTAGTAGAATGGATCCGAGAGAGGATCCTAGGACAATCATCTCCCCAAGCACAAGGCGTGCGCGCCGCATCCGCCGCGGCACCAGGTGACCAAGGCTACGCCAGCTATGCTACAGACCTCCTTTCACGCTTTGCCATGCCAGCAGCCCGCAGCTCGGGCCCGCCCACCGTTACAGGCAGTAGCCCAGCGGGCCTCATGAACATACTCTCCTCTGCAGCCGGTGCGGCCCTCGCGGCAGGCGCAGCCTCTTCTGGTTCGTCTCGTGGTGTCCCTGCCTCGGCACAAGCAGCGTCCATGCCCGATGACTTCCTCTCAAACCTTGGCTCTATGTCCTCTGACCAGAAGTCGTCCTTCATCTCAACTCAACGCGACAGATTGACGTCCATGCTTAGGGCTTTGGATAAGGAGCAGCAGTCCCTAGACTTAGCGTATGGTGACTCCAAATCAGGTTCCAGGCGGCCCCCAAGCAGTTCTGGTGAATTCACCAAATCACGCTCCCAGATGAGCTTCGACAATATTGGTTACGACGATTTACATTCCAGCAGTGGTGGTGACGGAAGCGGGTATCCTAGTCAGCACTCTACGCCTCCCACTATGCGACAGAGCTCGGACCACGGAAAAAGAACAAGCTCGGGTAACTGGGTGACAAGCAGCTTGGGCGGATGGCTGGGTGGTAGTCCACGGGAAGAAACACGTCGTGATAGAGACGATAGAGACCGCAGAGACAGAGACATGCCTAACTTTAGTGATGACTATCCAAGCCGTGGCTACGCATCGGCGAGAGATATTACGGAAACGATAGCGCGGAGTGCCAGGGACTATGGGCGTGATCGGGAGTATGAATGAGTACAGGCCTCAATCGTAAACAACAACAAGTTGTAGAATAGTGGGTCTAGTATTCGTTGTCTGTATAGCCGAAGATAGTAGCATTTGTAGGTTCAGGGGGGCGCCAGCACAGAATTAGGGCGATCTAGGAAGTCAAGACATGACCACGTTGAAACACAGTCACTTACTCGACCTGCTATTCCATAAGGTAATTTACTGTTCCCTAAAGATAGTACTTTAAGAAAGTAATTAATTCTTAGCTCTAGACGCCTTTAATATTCTAAGTCACCTAATTGCCTTCTTTTCGATACTGGTGTGCCCCCAAAACTACTAAACGCTGATGTCTTTAGCTTAGAAAAACCAATTAATACGCGACCCACTATTCCACAGCTTTTTGGTGTTCACGATCGAGGACTGTAATCATGTCGCACTCGAAGATCCTTTTTGATCATCGTATACGGGCCCAGGTCTGTGTGCACAGAGACTTGCTAGTAAGGTCTCATGCGAAGACAAACATGAGTATTCGGTTGAGGAGGCGGGTGACAGATGAGCCAGGATACATCTGGGCAAGCAAGACTGAAGAAGGTCCCAGATAAGCAAGCCAAAGACTTGAACGATGTCGTGATGTCTCACAGCTTGGGCATGCTTCTACGTGGCTATTCACTGGACAGTCCGATACTTGGCCGAGCACTGATTTGCCGGCCATGCTGTTACTCGATGGCAGACGTCGAGATTCGAGACTTACCTATATACGCAGGTTTGGAGAGTCCAGACCAGTATTGACCCGCTTCTAACATATGATACTGTTCGGAAGAGCATCGTTTGACTAAAGTGTCCGTAGTTGAAGGTGAAGCCATTGGTCGTGGAAATCCCGGGAATTGTTGACAGCCGCGTCGCCTGGCCAGATAGGTGCCAGATCGAAGACCGTATTCATTTGCAGGGTCGCAATGTTGTGTGGGAATGCATCGATCTTCGTATGGATGATGCTACTGAATCAAGGTTGCCAGTGTCTCGTTCTTGGCATCTCATTCGACACATGTCTGAAGTCCTGCGAAGGGATGAACATCTGGAAAATAATTCCGCAAGCATCTGCAACGCATTGCAGGATATCGGGACACATACGGCACGTGTCAATACACGAGGACATGTTGAGTACAACCTCAGAACCGGCTGAAACTTGGAGCCCCGCCGTCATGTTCTCCTGTTCGGAGACAGCGACAACCCGACCTTTCACGGCTTCGCAGCCCTTAAAAGGCATGGATACTGTACGTTCGTCGCGCAGATTTCGACTGCATACTATGTTGCAATCCGCTTTCCGATAGCTTACACGCTGAAGGCGCTCCTCCGTCGAAATAAAACATGAATTCGTGATACCGGTGGACATATTCGACACGACTGACGTGAGCCTTTAGGCCAGAAGGATGATTCAAGAGCGACATGATAGATGGTGAGACCGAGCTGCTACTCCGAACGACTGTCAAAGCCGTCACTAGGGGGCTAGTCACGAAATCGTTCGCGACACCGCAGGCTGAGCCTCAATAAGGGGGACCGGGGAGCCGTAGACAATCGGCCAGTGAACCTTCGCATCTCGTATATACAAGTCGAAAGAGGTGCCTGATGTACAGACATCAATGGTAGACAACGGAAGACATGGGATAGTGAGTCTAGTATTATTCGTTTTCCGTAGGCCGAAGACAGTAGCATTTATTGGTTTCAACGGTGTACCAGTACAGAATTAGGGCGATCTGAAAAATCACGGAAGCCAAGAAATGACTACGCTATAAAATGTCCACTTACTCGACCTGCCATTCTACAACTTATCAGCGTTTTTGATCGAGAGCTGTAGGGGACATGTATAAGCCGCAACTGACTCATGAGTTTCTCGAGAGATCTTGTCATAACTAATGTGACAAGGATCAAGTAATTTCCCCAAAAGCTGATCCCACTGTCGTCCCTTCCTTGTCCATAAGGCTTTCCTCGACATCATCCTGCCATTGTGCGATGACGGAAGCTTAGAAGTGCACGAAGCACAACAACGAGTCAAGATCCGTGCTGTCTTGCGCGATCAGCCCGGGTCTCGACGACGTCAAGCTCAGTCAAGATGCGACTTGAAACACTTGTGGCTGAAACGATTATCCTTCAACGCCACATCAGGAACGCAGTGATCTGTTCGACGCCAGTGTTAAGCGAGGAAGCGTTTGGCCCCCTTCCACGAATTTAGGTTGCAATTTGCTTTCTCTGCACGACTTGAACTCTGGCAACCCTGCTGCTCCTGGAGGGAACAGTCACAGATGAGATGTGACCACGGCTATGCAAGGTCTGCATTGTAAGGACAAAGGCAACAGAAGATATCACACAGCATAGGTAGGCAGTTTTCGTTTCATCTGCTCAGTATATCCCACTTTTGTCGCTCCTTCCTTTAGCCCCATTCCTCTCAAATCATTTCTGTTGTGGTACGTCTGGTCACGCGGATACCGCACGAGCAGCATAATAAACAGCTCCTCAACCTCTGAGCGAATGCCAAGCGGCATTGCGCCTCAAAGACACCACAATGTTCGCAAAAACGTTTCTTACAAATACTTGGCTCATCTGCGCTGCACTAGCAGTTCCAGCAGCTCGCCGACAAACCACGATACGATCCGTAATAGCCTTCGGCGACGAGCTATCCGACAATGGCAGTGGCTCTTATGCCCATGGCATGACTGGGGATCGAGGAAACGTCTACGGCTACGGCACATGGACTAATGGTCCGGTAGCCGTATCGTACCTCGTATCAGAGCTGGGTGTCTCCCTAGCAGCCGATTATGCTTTTGGGGGCTGCTGTGGTGCAGCCAAATCCGGTGCCACCCTAGACAACTCCTACACAAGATCCGAGGCTGGGTCGCGTTCAGTCCAGGACCAAATCGCTAACTACACCTCGGCTGTCGAACAAGGTATGCTCAACCCCGAGGAAAGCCTTGGTTTCATCTGGGCTGGCCAGAACGATCTAAGTAAACACACCGATGCCTTCTGGCTTGGAAATCCCAAAAACCAAGCCTCCTCGGACAACCTAAGCAAACATACTGTTTCCGCCGTCCAGAAACTCCTCGACCTCGGCATGCCCAACGTGCTTGTCGTAAACATCTACCCGAAACACATTGCTCCCGTCACAGCAAATTATCTCTGCGGCAGCACAGATAACACCTGCACAGAGACATGGGGCCTAGTCATAATACAGAACGTGAACAGCGCGCTCGAAACTACGTTGTCCTCGACATTCAGAGATAAGGTGATCTACTACGACAGCTTCTCTATGATATCACAGTTGGCGGAAGACGCGGGGCAATATGGCTTCATGGAGTCGTTGACGGAGATATGTGACGGGCAGGGTGATGCGAATTGGGACGAGTGTATGGTTAGAAGGGCAGGCGCGTCCGGAAACACAGAGATTGTGGGGTGGGATACGTTCTTTTGGATGAATTTCGTGCAGCCCACAACGAGGGTGCATGAGATGGTGGGGATCGATATGGCGTCGACTGTAAGGACCGCTCTAGGGTTGTGAGTGCTTCATTTTGCTTGCTAGTAGCTTAGGAGCTTCAAGATGTACAGACCTCGATCGCAAACAACAAAAAGCTGTAGAGTAGTGGGTTTGGTATCGTTGGGTTTGAAAGCTGAAGATAGTAGCGTTTAGTAGTTTCGGGGGCACACCAGTATCAAGAAGGCAACAAGGCGACTCGGGAAGTTGAAGGCGCCTAAGACCAAGATATTCCGACTTCCTCAAACAGTTGATTACGCGACCACCATCGCACCACTTATTATTATTTACGATCGAGGCCTGTACTGCGAAAAGTAAGGCATTGAGGAACCTCGAGCCTCGGAAGAGCGTCGTGTTAATCTGTCGTCGCTCAAGGCTGGGCTGGTAGGGACGCATCTGGTACGGGACGAGTTGACGAGCTGCTTGCAGGATATCTGATGGTCTGCCCCCTGGTGATGCGATGACTGACTCGTGTTCGAGGTACATAACAGTCACATGCAAAAACAGTTAGCGTACCTGCATTAGTGAGAAATCGGCTTCGCCTCCCCACACAGAAGAGCTGAAACCTTGCTCCATGTAGCTTGGTGATACGTCACTGACCGTCATGGCTATGACCTTGTTCTGAGCTCCATCGGACGCGTCTTCCGCCCAGGTCCCACCACTACCAGCAGCTTCTAAGCTCACCGTAGGCGAGCTGGTACTTTCTCAATATCTGCAAAATCGTTCCTGACCTTCCAAACATCCTATCAAACCACATTGTCGATATTTACTCAAAAGAGTCTCTAAAAATCACAAACTCGTGAAGTTCATCTCTCATATTCCCAAGTTATCCTAGAGCAATCACAGGCAAGGATGCAAGCCCTGAGACCAGCGACGCTTAGCGCCAGAGCAGCAACCAGACAAGCTCCTACTCGCTCCTTACACACAAGACCTTCTCCTCGAGCTCCAAGAACCATTGCCCGCACAGCCCGAACTCAACGGAGATATGCAACAACCGACTCGCCAGCCGCATCAGGCGGCGGCTCCGGCGCTCTGGCTGGTGGCCTCGCGGGCGGTGTGACTGCAGCTCTGATAGGCTACACATGGTACAGACTTTCAGGTGCGAAGAGTGCAGTCGACAGCTTGCACTCGACGCGGCAGTACATAGATTCCGCATTCAAGCACACGACCGAGAACGCACCGAAGCCAAGCGAAGCAGTACAGTGGCTACGACGCACCGTGACCGGTTACACTCAATTCATCCCTGGCGCAAACCACTACGTCGACACCGCATTCTCGGACATTGAGAAGGTGCAGGACAAGCACGGCGACGAGGTCAACAAAATTATCCAAGAGGCGTACGATGACCTTAAGGGCATCACGAAGGGAGGTGTCTCAACGGAAGCTGCTGTGCAAGCATGGAGCGTGCTGCAGAAGGCCATGAAGAAGATTGGTTCTCTCGCTGGTGACGCAGCCGAGGATATACTGGACAACCACCCTCAGTTGAAGGACCAAGTCGGTGGCCAGTACAAGCAGCTGCGACAGATGGCACACCAGTATGGCCCTGAAGCGCAGAAGCAGTTTGATGACGCGTACAAGCAGGTGCAAGATATCATGAAAGGTGGACTGAGCAGCGAGAACATTGAGAAGGTGAAGAAACTGGTGAACGAGAAGACTCAAGAATTGAAGAAATACGGCGACAAGGCATGGGACGAGGGCATGAAGAAGGCCCAACCTATTCTGGAGAAGCAGCCGCAGCTAAAGGAATTGGTGGAGAACAACAAGGACAAGCTGCTCAAGGGTGATCTTGGCCAGCTGTGGCAGAAGGTGCAGTCGGGCAATGCGGACGACATCAAGAGCTTCGTGCAGGACCAGGTCCAGAATGCTCAACAATCATCTGGTGGTGGTATGGGTATTGAGAGTCTGCTTGGTATGATCCCTGGTGGCAAGGAGATGTTGCCCAAGTTCCAGCAGTTGCAGGAACTGAGCCAGAAACATGGTGGAGAGGCCGAGAAGCTGATCAAGAGTGCGTTCGATGACATCAAGAAAGTTTTGGATCAGAAGGTTGAGGAAGGAAAGGATCTCAAGAACAAGGCTGAGAAGGATGCCAAGTCGTGATCACTTGTAAGAATACAACACAGAGTAATGTAGCACAGGAAACTGGCTGCTGCCGCGTTGAAAAGCGTACAGCGTTTCAAAGGCTTATTTTCGGTTGTGATAATAGTTCTTAATACAGTCTCAACTCACAAGCTGATGAATGAAACATTGATCGAAACGCGAACTTCACCCTTGAACTTCTTACTAAGTGCATATTACGTCCAAAACTCGACTCATCTTCAGTCCTTGCATAAAGAACAACCGCCCAACCCTCCCGTAGAGTGCACCTCCACCCAGAACCCAGTGCGCTGGTCCGTCTTCCCACAGTGTTGCAGGAACAACAAACATCTCGACCAACCTCCATAAGCCATCGTGCATGGTACCTTGAGCATGTTCCTCCGTCTGGTCCGCGACGCCCCTGGATGTACGTCCGCGATACAAGGACAGAGCTGATTTTCTCTCATCCGATGTCCCCACGAACGCGTACCTGAGTGAGCCCGCCGCCTCCTCGCGCGATTCCGCACGTCTGTGAGGAGACGTCGTGGTCGAGACATGCACCAGCTCGGAAAGTAGGTGATGCGTCCGGGGCCCGGCGTCTCTTTCTCACCGAGTCGAGTCGGCTCGGCTCGGCTGTGCTGACGGGACGGTGGGCAATGTGAGTGGTGGCGATTGTGTGAATTAGTGATTGAGATGATATGCTGACGCGCTGTTGGTTGTGGTCCTATGTGGCAGCACATCTTACTGTGCGAGTGACAGGGCAAGGGCCTAGGATCGGACTGCGTCACCAGCGTCAGGCATTAGATGTTGGTATCGAGACGAGCGGCACGGTTGGTCTCCATGGACTGACTGGCCTGGGTTAATAGATCGAACGCTGTTGGCCGTGAGTCATGTAGGGATGGACGATGTCTGGGTATCATTCGCTTTATGCTTACGCAACGGTGCCGTCTATAAGTGGATGTATGTTCTCGTTATGCTGAGCCGTAGTAGCGTCTCCAGCGTGGTTCTTGTGAATTGATATCCAAGGTCTTTCCAAGCTTTTTGGTGCTTAGTGCTCATACTCCATCCGTCCCTCGATGTGTCCCCAGAACTCCTTTACAGTCTCTTTCTGCCCACCGGGCGCCGCCCGTACAGCCAGATATTTCCTGTGCGTAATCGGAATATCCCAGCTCTCCTTGCCATCGTTCGGTGGGTTTCCATCCACCATGATGCCTCCAGCCTCTGTCAGAATGATCCAGCCAGCACATACATCCCAAGCCCAGCAGCCGCCTTCCCAATACATGTCGACGTGGCCCTCCGCAACAGCACACAGATTCAGTGCAGCCGAACCTAGACACCTTGCCGAGTGAACCATGGCTCCACCCTCGTCCTTCGAGCGACCCAGCCTGTTCCACGTATTGACCTTCGTTTGCCAATTCGACCCACTTCGGTCGGAACCCCACTCCACAGCCACCATGGTCCCGTCAAGCCCAGAGAAAGCCGTAGGCTCGCGGACAGGAAGTTTGACCTTGTCACTCCTCAACTTCCAATCCCCGTCTCCAGTCGGCTCGAGCACTTTCTTCCACGCCCCGCCGCCCTTGGTGGCGTAGTACATGATGCCCGTGTACGGGTTGAACACGACGCCTACCACCGATTCCTGCTTCAGTGAAAAGCCCAGTGATATACTGACATATGGATGGCTATGCACAAAGTTGGTGGTGCCATCGATCGGGTCGACGATGAAGGTTGGTGAGTCATCGAGAGCCGTGCCGGGCTTGTAGGTCTCCTCGCCCATGAATTTGAACGTTGGGTACTTAGACAACAAGGTCGTGGATATCAGCTTTTCGACCGCTTTGTCGGTTTCTGTCACGAGGTCTGCGGAATTCTTCTTGGTGTCGAGGTAAGTGGACGAGGCTGATGCTTGAGAATCCGTGGCTTTGAGGATGGCCGTGCCAGCTCGCTTGGCGACTTCAAAGAGAGATTTGAGGATCTCGTCGTATGAGATGTTGCAGGATGACATCGTGAATGAGTGCAAGGTTAGGCTTGTAGAGATGGTTCTGTCTGGTACGTTATGTGCAAACGTCTCTGGCGTGTCTTCGAGCTCAGAAATTGCTATCGCTGCTCGTATGGCTTTTCGATGGATTTTCCAGGTTTTAGGTTGATTCTTAGTGCTTGTTTGAACCTAGCCTTGAGTTGTGAAAGGCGATGTCTTGCCACCTCATCCGGAGGTGGGTATGAGATAGAATGGGATAGAATGACGTCGAGTCTAGTGGCGGCGAGGCGGGTAGCGATGGCAAGTACAGTACAGCGAACAGACCCGTCGACTTGTACCACTCTGCAGCGATAACGGGATAAATATGCAGGTACAGAATCCCACTTTGCACGTAAGAAGCCGGAGAGTTGTGATGACATAAGGCAAGAGCAAATGGCTGTCCAGGTCAGAATTAATCTTGCCTGTTGCAGTGTTACTGTGCTACTTAGGATGCGAGCTCACCTCGAGCTACGCAGAAATTCAACTACACCTCTTGCCCACCCCACAGACTGACTAAGCCTGGTTTCCTCTGCATTCATGGCTTTGTGAAAATCCAACACAGCTAATCTGACATTGTCAATGCCGCTCACGAACTCCGCATGAAGCTTCAAGAACACAGCCATCCAAGTGTTGACCAGCTCAAAATCGCGTCGGTGCTGCAGATGCGCGGTCAATGCTCGCACAAAGTCTGGCATCTCTTGCATCGTCAGAGAACGTATCTCGAGATCTGCCGCTGAGGGTGCTAATCCTGAGAGATAAGACACCAGATCGTTTGTCCTCCCTTCTCCTGTAAAGGTGTCAAGGTGAGTCGATATGACGGAGTGAACAGGCTGCAAGGAGCTCAATCGAGATATTCTCGACTTTTCTGTTTCCGCTATAGCAGGCTCTACTATGGCTGCAGAGGATACGGGTGCTTCGTCGGCCGTAGTACCGTTCGTCAACGAAGAGCCAAGGAAGAAAGGCGCAGCTTTTGGCTTCTGAGGTGGTTGTATGGGCTTGTTTCGCTGCCTTATAGTCTCCAAGTTGAGTAGGGTCTGCCATCGTGACTGCGGTAATAATGAAAGTGTCAAAAGCGAAGCATCAAGCTGATCGACCGCGCTGTCACCGTCGATCTGTGCCATTTGATCATCCTGTTCAGTCTGTGCGTCCATTATTGCGAGCTGACTTGCTGCTTGGAAACCTGCTGTCTCGGTAAGGTCGATGATCTCGGTATCCTCGTTAATCTGCCGTGACGACACATGCATGAAGAGAGATTTGTTATTCCAGATGTTGATACCAATATCACCTGCGTGGGCCGTTGCAAGAAATTCGCCGGTGCTGGAGAAGGCCACATTGGTACAAGTGTTGGTTTTGAAAGCATCGATCAGATGGCCTGTAGCGAGATCGAAAACTCTGACCACCGAGTCCATCGAGCATGCCACAACCCATCGGCCATCGTGAGAAAAGCAGTGATCATAAATTTGACCAACGCAACCCCACAATTCTCTGACAATCCTTCTTGTCTCAATGTCGATGACACGGATGCAGAGATCATCACAGGCGATGGACATTAAACCTGATACAGGATTATATCTGACAGCGACCGGAGCGCCATCCAGCTTGAAACGATCCTGAATCAGACCGGTGGTGAACTGCCAAAAGATGATCTCACCGTCAAGCGATGTCGACGCCACCGTCTGATTCAGGTTGTCCACCACGATGCCTGTAATTGCACCCGAGTGACCTTTAGAGACCTTAGCGAGTTGCTCGGAGCTGAGTTGGCCGAGCTTAAGCTGTTTGGCTTGACCTGCTTTCAGGCGTGGCGGAAAGCGCTGTCGATGCATGCCAGACTGGAGGTTGTGCATGTCCAGGCTACCACCAGCTGAACCGACAAGTGCAAAGGTTCCACAAGCAGTGATGGAAACACTGGTGACAGGCTTCTTGTCACCCGATTCAAGAGCCCATCTGCCGGCCTTCTTCCGACCCCAAAACCAGGTCCTAGCATACCTGTCGTTCTCATGAGATGTTACGACACTTTCCCAACCTGTCATACCTGCTTCTTCCGCATTTGTAGCTGAAGGGTTCGTCCAGACAGGACCTCCGGTCGCACCCATGCCGCCGTCTCGGTTGAGGCTGCAGGCGATACCGGTAATAGGAGGACATTTGAAGTCTTCCACATTAGACTCGTCACTGACGAGCTTTCCAACCTTTTTTGCTTTGTGCTTTACATTGCCCTGGCTCAGTTCGGTGCTTTGTCCGTCCTTTCGCAGACTGAAACCCCACAAGCTTCGATCATTGCCGGCAGAGAGAAGCCACTTGCCGGCGGCTTCTGAACCGTCGGTAGCGGCGGGCAGGAACTTCAGATTAGAAATGGAAGATGCATGACCACTTCTGGCATGCAATGGTCGCGGTATTGGAGAGAAGGGCACTTGATCGAAGACCCAGGAGCGCAAGGCATTGTCAAGACCCGAGCTTATGATGACAGGCTGACCAGGGAGGAATTCAACGCCAGATATACCAGAAGCCGTTGTTGAGCTAGAGGTTTCATGAGCACCCCTCAGGATGCCAGCAATCTTGCCGCCACGGTTGAGATCCCACAATGTTATGTCTCCACTGTCTATGCTTGCAGTAGCCATTATGCCGTCAGAGCGGCCATCGTCGCCAGCTCCAACACCATCGGTCCTGAAGGTTATGCTGGTCACAGGCTGGTCGTGGTTGGACTGCTGAAACCTTGTGACTGTCTCTTCTGTCTCAACGTCAATAACCTTCAGGGTGCCATCGCTGTACGCGGCAGCTAGTAAGCCGACAGCCGGGGCAGCTGTGAGACAACACACTGAGCCGGTAGCCGCAGATTCTGGGGCGATGGTGTGGACTAGCTTGCCGGTAGAGACGTTGTAGAGGTCGATGTTGCCATCGGTCCTGCCTACGAGGACTTTGTTGACGAAGGTTGGCAGGGTACAGATGCAAGCGGCAAAGTCGGCTCGGTTGGCGTCTGTAATAGTTGTGTAATGCTCGTAGGTCTCGTTCTTCCACACCTCGACCGCTTTGGGGCCGCAGCCTACGATCCAGCTGCCGAAGACCAGAATCTTCTTCAGCTCTTGATCCGCGGTGCTCTCGACCTGCAGGCTGCCGATGTACCTGCCTCTCTTGAACAGCCATATGCCGCGTCCATTCTTCGCATTCTCCGAACCCCAGGCTACGAGGACTCGATCACGGTAGGCGCATGTCGCAGTGATGCTCTCGGGACATAGAGGGCTGCTCAAGAAGACTAGGTTGAGACCTCGTCTCAGGTCGTAAGTTTGCAGGCTTCGACCTACCGAAGTAGTGATCTGGAATGTCGTTTTGCCCAAGGGCACCGAGGTGAAAGGCACAGCAGTCGGCGACACGAGACCGATCGTTCTGAAGGGTGCGAAGAGTCGTGAACCAGCATTCTTGGTGGATGGCGCAGACTCTTCAATCCTCTGCCTCTTTGCGACAGGCACCTCGAAGTCATCCTCCATTACTGCATTGGCATATATGTAGACCGAAGAAGTACATTACTACCCAAGTCTGAAATTGGTTGGCTGCCAGAAACGCCAAAATTTGGGATCGGCTGCGACTTCTCCAAAAATTTCTCCCTCGCAGAAAAGCACTTGCTCCTGCCCACATGACGTGCATGGACAACAGCAAGCACAGCAACAAGTACGCTTGTGACCTTGCAGACGATGTTAAACACCAAGGTACGTCTTTTCACACCTCCAGTATTGGCATATCAATATCTCTTGCAACTTGGAAACCTGCCTTATCCTTCGACTCGAGCTATGTTATGGTGTACGCAGCCGACCCTCCATCATCTCTAACCAATTACGTGCCTGCAATCATCATCTCCAGACTTCGAGATGGATCCTTTGAGAAAGGTATCCACAAATGGCTCTCAAGATTTCGTTATTGAAGATGAAAGCGCAGCGCCCATTTCCATCCATTCTAGTGCCGTGACAGGAACAAAAGCAAGACCACCAAGCCTAGGTATCAACAGAAGACTGAGTACAACTCATACACTGTTGGCTGCAAACAACGGCAACGGCATCGATGTCCGTAGGGGTCCTCAGACTGAGACAGCCTCTTCTACCACTGGCAAAGCCAGCCTGAGCATGCCAATTCCCCTGGGAAATCCTTCTAACGATAGACGACTCTCCGTTTCCCTGGCGAATGTGAGATTACCACACCGCTCCGAGGAAGGGACCGCCCCTCTCGCCACCAGCCCGCCGTCTTCTGTCAAAAGTTTTGACGATCGCCGACACTTTGCAACTTCTCCACGCGTTTCGACAACCGCAACTGATACGACAAACATCACCACCAATTCTCAACATATTCCAGGTCCACCAGTGTTGTCACCTCCCATTCCAACAAGTGCAATGCCTGATGATACTATTCTAGTGCCTTCTCTCTCTGCCAAGACATCTCCCGTTGACACTGCTAAAGCTCCAACGATTCCAACCATGGCCAAGCAAGACATTAAGCCCGAGCCGCTTGCTAGGCAAGAAAGCACTGCCGCAGGAGGCACAGCACTCTTCTCCCACCCACCACCCAACCTGGAACAGTCCAAGAACGAAGGCGTGCTCTCAGCACCACGTGCTCCACGACAGACTGCCCTACGCTCGACTTCCAACTCCCGACGCCTTAGTAGGACCACGTCCAAGGACAACAGTATCGACGAAGGCAGACCTAGAATTGGGAGAGTGGGTGTGTGTGCTCTTGATGTAAAAGCTCGAAGCCGGCCGAGTCGCCAAATCTTGACTCGTCTTCAGAGCGACGATGAGTTCGAGGTCATCGTATTTGGCGACAAGGTCATCCTTGACGAAGGTAAGTTGTCTTGGAGTTCATACCAGTGTGATACTGACGAAAGCAGAGGTCGAGAATTGGCCCATCTGTGACTTTCTGATTTCATTCTTCTCCGAGGGATTTCCTCTTGATAAGGCGATTAGATATGCCAAGCTCCGCAAGCCTTTCTTGGTCAATGACCTCCAGATGCAGAAGATCCTTTGGGATCGCAGATTGTGTTTAATGATCCTTGATCAGCTTCGCGTTCCGACCCCACGCAGGCTCGAAGTCACACGAGATGGTGGACCACGGCTTGAATCCGCTGACACTGCCAAGCACCTCAAGATGATCTCTGGCGTTTCTCTGATGGGCCCAGACGATGGCGTGGGCGGTGGCGTGCCTAGAACGCAGTCTGTTGAGCTGATTGAAGATGGTGACGCCCTACTCATCGACGGTGAAATCATCCGAAAACCCTTTGTCGAGAAGCCAGTCGACGGTGAAGACCACAATATCATCATCTATTTTCCAAGAGGCGGAGAGGACGGCGGTGGTGCACGAAAGCTCTTCCGCAAGGTGGGCAACAAATCCTCTGAATATGTCGAGGATTTGGTTGTTCCTCGGAGCATTACCGAACCTGAAGAAAGCTTCATCTATGAGCAATTTCTTGTTACTGACAATTCCGAAGACGTCAAAGCCTACACCGTCGGCACCTCGTACTGCCATGCTGAAACAAGAAAGTCACCTGTGGTCGATGGTTTAGTCCGCAGAAATACTCATGGCAAAGAATTGAGATATGTGACGAAGCTGAACGACAAAGAAAAACAGATTGCGAGCCGCATTGCCAAAGGCTTTGGTCAACGAATTTGCGGGTTTGATCTACTCAGGTCAGGCTCGGGTAGCTATGTGATTGATGTCAACGGCTGGAGCTTCGTCAAAGACAATGAGGACTATTACAACGACTGTGCAAGAATCTTGAAGTCCATGTTCTCGGAATGGGTCTTCGCCAGATCATTACCGGCTACCGAAGAGCCTTCATCATCTGACACACCCGTTGACCCGCAAGCCAAGCAGAGCACTTCAAGTTCGCACCGGACCGCCCTGAAGACAATACTGAAAAGTCCTAGTATGAGTCGGCTGTCTGCCCACGTGCCTCACTCTCGGAACCCCGACTCTGGCTCTAATGCGAGCTCCCCGAAAGGTGTAGCACCGACCGTACCTCAGACTACGCCTCCTAGTGGGGAGCAAGGCGTTGGCCAAAGCCTGCCGCCCGCTCCGCGCTCACTTCCACCAGACATTATGCCCCCACCAGCCATAGGCATTAGTGACGCAAAGGACGATATGACTGTAGAGCTAGAGCCAGAAAAGAAGGAGGCACCTGCGGCAATGCCAAGCTCTAAGCATTCTTGGAAGCTTAAAGGCGTCGTCGCAGTCATCAGGCACGCCGATCGTACACCAAAGCAGAAGATCAAATTCACAGCTCACGCCCCAGAGTTTGTGGACCTGCTAAAAGGTCATCACGAAGAGGTTCTTTTGAAAGGTGATGCAGCTCTTTCAAGCGTGCAAGCCGCGGTGAGGACGGCCATCGAAAGGAAGAGCGAAGACAGTGAGAAGCTGAAGAACCTCTCCAACGCTTTGAACAAGAAGCTGGGCCAACCAGATACCAAAGTGCAGATCAAGCCTATGTTCAAAAAGCGTAAGGTCGAGCACAAGGAGAAAGACAATACTTCCACGACACCCGAGCCCACTATTCCGGAACACTCGGTGGTGGAGACACCACCTGCGTCGGCTGAGCCTGCATTAACCGAGAACCCCGACACCCTGCCAGAAATGCGCAAGGTGAACACTAGGAGCGACAGTATTACGGGCACTACGTTCTCAAGGTATGCAGCTAAAGAGGAGGATTTAGTCATCGACAAGATGCAACTCGTGATGAAATGGGGAGGTGAGCCCACGCACTCTGCTCGGTACCAGTCACAGGATCTGGGCACGAACATGCGAGACGACTGGAAACTACTCAATCGAGACGTTCTGAACGATGTTCGCCTATTCACGAGTTCTGAAAAAAGGGTAAAGACCAGTGCGCAGATATGGGCGGCTGCGTATTTGGATCAGAAGGACGTCCCTGAGGAGTCTATCCAGGTACGAAAAGACCTTCTCGACGATTCGAATGCTGCAAAGGACGTCATGGACAAGGTGAAGAAGAAGTTGAAGCACTTGCTACGAGAGGGCAATTCAGTCCCTGAGCAGTTCGCGTGGCCGAAAGATGTACCCGAGCCATATATTGTCATGCAGAACGTGGTTGACTTGCTCAAGTTCCACCGTAGAGTGATGCGGCACAACTTCAAAAAGCTAGCTGGGCCTGCCGCTGCGTCTTTGCAGGCACTCAGCGCATCTATGGAATCAAGGGAGAGCGCTGCTTCCGAGTCGGTTGATATTGCGTCAGTTCAAGCTCGATGGTGCACGGGGGAAGATGCCGAGCTGTTCAAAGAACGATGGGAGAAGTTGTTCAAGGAGTTTTGTGACATCGAGAAGGCTGACCCGAGTAAGGTGTCGGAGCTCTATGACACTATGAAATACGACGCCTTGCACAACAAGCAGTTCCTCGAATGGGTCTTCACGCCAAGCCAGTCAGTTATTGATGAAATCAATCGTGAGGAGGGTATGATTTCGCAGACCGTGTCACCAGAGCCTGAGCGGGTTGACGACACACCCGCCGTCATGGGTCACCGTGACAGTATCAAGGCGCACATACAAGGCGACAAGCACCGTCTAGGACAAAAGCTTGGCTTCCGGCGCAAATCAGTATTAGCCAAGCCACCGTCCACACCACCCCTCATGGCCTACGAACACGACGCCAACTACTTCAAGCTGTTCAGTGGAGCGGGCGACTCGCGTTCGAAACACGACAAACGGCTCGGACGCCTGCGCGAGCTCTACCGCTATGCCAAGATTCTCTTTGATTACATTGGTCCCCAGGAATACGGCATCTCGGACGATGAGAAGCTGGAGATTGGGCTCCTCACATCGCTGCCTCTGCTTCGCGAGATAGTACAGGATCTCGAAGAGCTGCAAGCCTCGTCGAATTCTGCTTCGTTCATTTACTTCACCAAAGAGTCTCACATCTACACGCTACTGAACTGTATAATGGAAGGCGGTGTGCACACCAAGATCAAGCGGGCCACGATCCCCGAGCTAGACTATCTGTCCCAGATCTGCTTTGAATTGTACGAGGCCCGAGACTCAGAAACCGAAGAGACATCGTACAGCATCCGCATCAGTATCTCTCCAGGCTGCCACACTGTCGACCCGCTTGATGTGAGTCTGGACAGCAAACATGCTATTGGCACGGCGCCACGACGCAGCTTGACTAATCACCAAGATTGGCGGGAAGTGTTGACCACTCTCAAGGCTAAATTCGACACAGTGCAACTGCCCAAGTCTTTCCTTGCTGTCAACGTGTCTGAGAAACACGAGCAGGAGGCACGCAGAGCTAGTGAAATTGCGGAACGCGAGAAATCGGCGACGGCGGACAACAAGGCCGAGGCGGAGAGAGTGGAGGAGTGGAAGAGGCAGGTCGAGAGAAGCCAGGTGGATGGTGTGTCAGGGAAAGTTGACCGGTGAGAAATAGAGAGATGCTAGGGACATGTTGGTTGCCCTGTAGTCTTATCGACATTTTGTGTAGCATATTGAATCAATCGTGCCACCTTCACACGATCGGTCTAGACCTACTGGCGTACGCTCGAATGCTAGATGTCATCAAATATCGAGCTTGTCGAGTAGGCGCATATGCCGGCTATGTTCATCAATGTACCGTAATTTGCTTTTTGGTCACATGCGAAGAGATCGAGGTTCATGCAGTGGTACGGTTAGGTGGACCACCTATAACTGCATTTTTACTGGCACAGATCAGAAAGCTCTAACGGGGCAGCAAGGCCCTAAGGCTGCTAACTTCAGCTACAGTAGCTTCACACCAAGCCAACGACTGCAGGGCAGGCATGTCATAGCTTCGACCTTCCGCCGAAGTGAGGATCAAGACCAGGCGTCACGCATCCAAACTTGTGTTACCATTTCAGGCCACCAGAACCAACTTATCAAATTCAATATTTGAGACATTCCGCGCCGCACGCACATTACGCGACCACCTTTGCACGTCTTGCGCATGACCATCTGACAACTCCAAGCAAGACTTGGCTGGTATATTGATCTGACGACTGCGACGTGAGCAGCACTGGCACCGACTTTCGTGCTGATATCGATCTGATCGAGCGCATTCTGATCGCAATACCGCGACTGCGACTGCAACTGCAAACATGGGCGGCGCCGGTGAGCACCTGTCGACTGGCAGTACACTCCCAAGCTAACAGTGCTTCTTTAGGCTGGTTCTTCCTGATCATCTTCCTCATCCTTCTCGCCTGGACCGGCTGGTTCGGCTTCAAACTATTCAATGCGCGCAAAACCGGCGAAAACCTCGACTTCAAGAACTGGCACACCTACGTCCCGTTGGTAAAGCCCTCGACATCCACCTCGAATTATCCCACCCCACGAGCAGCTGGTCCCGTCGAATGGATCAAAGGTTGGGTCGACAAGCTGCGGAACAAGCGAACTACAAGCGGCGGCTACGAAGATACACGTGGGGGTGAGGGCGCCTATCAGAATCTCGCTGGTAATGGTGCGCGTGGTAGGGGTGGCCGGGATCTCGACGACCCCTGGGATAGCCGGGTTGGCGGTCGAGACGACGATCCATATGGCCAAGGTCCAGGCGGGTACAATGAGGAGGCTGAGCTAGGACTTGCGCCCACGCCTGCTGTAGGCCCCGGGCACGGTCGCAACGAAGCCGGTCCCTACGGCGCAGGTGGTGACTATCTCAGCGGCAGCACAAGTTATGGCGGAGCGAGTAGGGGCAGGAGCGTGGACACAGATGCTGGGCATTTGGATCCCTTCAGCGACGCGAGTCAGACGAGTGGTATGAGAAGTGTTAGCCCGAGGCCCGAGGGGCTAGATACAGGCAGACCGCAGACGCATGCGAGGATGGACAGTTATGATGATGGCGGCGACACCAGTCCGATAAGCACGAGGAAGAGTGTCTTCCGAGAGGACGTGCAATGAGAGGGCAGAGATCGATAAGGACTGTCATGTTGGAGTTGTCACCACGGACATATCGTGCCGGCGGGCTTGGAGCATGCTGGGGAGTGACAACACAATTCGATACACCGTTGGATGTTCGATTACGAGGGTTGGCGAATGACGCAAGGGATAGGGTTGTCCTGCTACACAGAAGACCGGCGAGGGCCAGTCAGCACGAACATCTGCGAGAGCGTGACTTGGAGCAGAACTATCCAAGATCGGGCCACGAGAAGACGGCGGATATTGAGCGATGGGTGTGTACACGACGGCGTTCGAGCCATGTAGTTGATATGTTCAATTTCTATCATACTGCTTCCTCACAGCAGCACCGTCTGCGGCTTGTTCCCTAACCTCTCAGTAGTTTGATAGGTCAGCGCAGCATTAATCATGATACTCCCATTCCTCGCACCCTTCCACCCCCTCGTCCACAGCAGCCCTTTGACATCCGCAACAAGCAGCCGCACACCCAGGCCGTACAGCTTGAAATTGCACAGCTCCGCCAGCAACGCAACGACGCCCTCGCTCTGTCCCTCAGGATACGCCGCAAACGCCTCCTTCTTCACCTCCTCCATCAGCCGCGTCCCGTCGTCCCACCAGACATACTCCCTGCCGTAGCCCGAATGCACATGCCCGAACACATGCAGCGTAGGCTTCACGCGCCAGCACTCCTTCAACTCATGTTCGCAGCCCAAGCCGCCGTTGGCGGCAACGTCCAGATGCCACTTGGGTGGGCCATGCGTGACCAACACGTCGACGTCGTCCGGCACGGTGCCGCGCCAGGCGTCGCGGCCCCGCTCGTACTGGAACGCAAACTCCTTGCCGCCGCACTTGGGGATCTGCGGCGCGCCGTAGATCTTCAGCTTGCGGTCGCCCGGGAACGTGAGCGTCACCTCGCCGTGCTGCAGGTATATGATCTTGCCCCAGTCGAGCGTGCGGGCGTGCTTGCCGCGCGACGTGCGCGTGTCGTGCGCGCTGCGGCTGCGCTCGTCCAGGTAGCTGTCGTGGTTCCCCGCGATCACCAGGATGTAGCGGTATCCGTCGCGCGAGCCCGGCCACTTCTTCTGGAACAGCTTGAGGTAGTCGATCGTTTGTTGGATGCTGTTGAGGCTGCCGGTGTTGGTGAGGTCGCCTGCGTGGATGAGGAGTTCGCCGCTCGGGGGCAGGCGCGAGTGTTTGGAGTGGGTGTCGCTTATGCAGGTTATTGGGATGGGGAGCGCGGCGGGCGGTGGTTTGTGCGGGGAGCCGCGCAGGGTGAGGAGGAGGGCGTGGACGGTGCTGAGGAGGGTGTAGATGGGGTGGATGAGGAGGAGGTAGAGGGGGGATGGTGGTGCGAAGGCAGAGGTTGGGCGGGTGAGGAGGGGCATGGTTCTTGGTGTGGTGTGGTGTGAGTGGGAATGGGAAGTGGTGAGAGAAGGTCATCGGCAGTAATGTGTAGCATTAGTCTTCTTTTTAGAGGGGGGGCGTGGAGCGGTATCGATCTTTCTTCTACGAAAACCATGAACGTCGTGGCTTAGAAGAACGATAATATGAGATCAGTAGGCGTCGAAGGCGCAATCATCTCGACAACAGGCATTATATACTGGTGCAGTAGCGAGCAGGTGGTTATTTACTTTATATGCTCGATCGCGTGGTTTGCAGTCTGAGCACGTTTTCAGATGGTCGAGCATGGCTTGAACCGTGGTTGGTCCATTCATGCAGGTACAGACGAACCACCCAAGCTTGGAACGGTCGACAGGATGCGCGCCCGAAACATGGCTTGATGGTTGATTAATTACGCCATAAGACAGTTGGCGGCGGCACGAGCTGGGCCTCTCGTCATCACTATGCACGTCCGCAGCGATCGCATGACGAGAAAGTTCCGACAGTGCAAGGAAAGACAAGTAGAAAGCCAGAAGTTGGTGTGCGAGCCGAGCGACGGGCTACGTACTTACGGAAGGACTGGATACAAGTATCCAGCGTGCAGCTTGCTGTTCCTTGATTTCTTTTACTCCGTAGACCGTCGTTCTTGAAGATGTATTGATTTTCCCCGTCGATAGCTGGACAAGCTATCGAAGTTGGAATCGCCATGTTAGAACGCGCTTTTTGAGTTTGCGACGCCTGGGGCAACCTCGACACACGTACCGCAGCGAATCGAGGGCACAGCAGACACAAGAGCCGAGATACTCGTCCCGCACTGCTGTGCGCTCGACACGTACCAAGTTGGCCGGTTCAGGTTCGCGGGGAAATTGAGACAGGAGACCAGAGGCAAGAGGCAAGAGACCAGAGACAAGGAAGGCACATCCCGGCCACGTCAAGCTTGAAGGTCAAACATCCCACCTTCTGTCCGTTGGCGCCTCCTGCCACCAAGCTCGAAACTGATCCGCGGTGATACCATTGTTCGTCACCAGCAATCTTCGATCTGCGATATAGTTGCAATTTGCCAGAGACACGGCAGGGGCAAATAATCTTGTGTTTTATTGGAGCATCTGAATGTGCGTCCAGTGACAAACCCCCCTGGACTGCCTGGATTATCGAGTTGCAGCTGACTCGAGATAGAGCATCAACCAACATCACCACTTTCGCCGTTTTAGTGTTCTTCGGCTTGTTGCTCGACCAGCAGACGGACGAATCACACGCCCGACTCTCAGACACGCCGTGCAATTTCGACGCTTGACCTGGTTTGCTCACACCAGTACGTCAAGCCGAACGGTCATCCTTCCCCATCCACACCTTATCCAGCCCATCGAGCCCGTGACTGTCCTCGACCGCAACTGGTCGCCAACATTCATACAGCAACATCGCAGCTGTTTGTGCTCGTACACGCCAGTGCACCCCACTCACAGCGATTATTCCACGAGGAGTGCTTGCGCCTCGACTACTCGTACCAGCCGCAAACTGTCCCACCTCGCCCGCCTCGTCACTTGGTTATCTGTCACCGATAATTACCCACTCGTCTGCGCCCTCCGCGCTACGACAACAAACACAACCCTCGGACTTCGTTCAACATTTCGTCGACGCAAGTAACACAAAGATCCCCCTTCCTAGCCAGCGAAAGGTCATTCGCGACTTCGGCTGCCACTCTGGCCATGATGAATGGTGCAGAAATCAAAAAGGCCGTCAAGAATCAAGCACACAAAGTAGCAACCACGGCTGCCATGGCTGCAAACACAAACAGCAGCGCCAATGGCCAGAAGAAGCGCAGGAAGGGGGACAACCTCAAACCAATCATCACAACTGATGGTAACTCACAGAGCAATCAGGGCAGCCCCGCCCAAGTAGAGTGAGTACCCTCCCAGCCCCTCCAATGCACTGCCCTGCCCGCGCGCACGCCGCTTCCCCATGTCTCGGACACTCTAATCCACCTTCAGCATGCTCTCGCCTCTCCCGCGCAAGAACGAGAACTTCATGGCTAAAAGCTCACCACTTAGCAGATCACCCGTATCATCCACCTCCGAAGAAGACCCCACAGAGACCACCGCCGATGAAGAAGACTCGGAAGACTACTGCAAAGGCGGCTACCATCCCGTCCATGTTGGCGAAACATACAACAATGGCAAGTACGTCGTAGTGCGGAAACTTGGTTGGGGTCACTTTTCCACTGTATGGCTCTCCAAAGATACCACCACCGGCAGGCACGTCGCTTTGAAAGTCGTGAGGTCTGCTGCGCACTACACCGAGACCGCCATCGACGAGATCAAACTTCTGAATAAAGTCGTACAAGCAAACCCCAACCATCCAGGTCGAAGATACGTCGTTAGCCTCCTCGACTCCTTCGAACACAAGGGTCCCAACGGCGTACATGTCTGCATGGTTTTCGAAGTACTGGGTGAGAACCTGCTCGGCTTGATCAAGAGATGGAACCACAGGGGTATCCCCATGCCTCTGGTCAGACAAATCACGAAGCAAGTACTGCTTGGTCTGGACTATCTGCACCGAGAGTGTGGCATAATACACACTGATCTGAAGCCAGAAAACGTCTTGATCGAGATTGGAGACGTGGAACAGATTGTCAAGACGTTCGTCAAGGAGGAAGACGATAAAACAAAAGAAGACAATAGGAATGGCCGAAGACGACGTAGGACGTTGATTACCGGAAGCCAGCCTCTACCCAGTCCTCTGAATGCCAGTTTTACCAACATCGACAAAATGCCACATATCCCGAGCAGCCTTAATCAGGTTGTCAACGAAAGCTCAACAGCACCCAAACCACAGGGACAAGGTCTCTCGATGATAGAGCAGCTTCAGATGAAGTCGAAGGCGCCCCAGGAGCATAAAGAAGATGAAGAACAGAAGACACGAGAGAAGACCACAGAACCCATCGAGCAGGACCTGGCCGGTGTCAAACTCGACTCGTCCAACAAGAAGCCCTCAGAAGCCGAGAAAGTGGCCCAGGCAGCCCTAGAGGACAATGCGATAGGGGAGTTGATTTCCGTGAAGATTGCAGATCTGGGAAATGCTTGCTGGGTCGGTCACCACTTTACAAATGATATCCAGACGAGGCAGTACAGGTCACCCGAAGTCATATTGGGCTCCAAGTGGGGTGCTAGCACCGATGTGTGGTCTATGGCAGCTATGGTACGTTGAGAATTCTCGTCAAAGTTTGGGTGCTAACATATGCAGGTGTTCGAATTGATCACAGGAGATTATCTTTTCGATCCGCAGTCCGGCACGAAATATGGTAAGGACGACGACCACATCGCTCAGATTATTGAGCTACTTGGCCCCTTCCCCAAGTCGTTGTGCATGTCAGGAAAGTGGTCCCAAGAGATATTCAATCGGAAAGGAGAGCTGCGGAACATTCATAGGTTACGCCACTGGGCCCTTCCAGATGTTTTGAAAGAGAAGTACCACTTTTCGGCGGAAGAAGCAACTCGGATAGCCGGGTTTCTGATTCCGATGCTCGATCTCATGCCGGAAGGTCGTGCCAATGCCGGTGGCATGAGTAATCATGACTTTATGAAAGGAACAAAGGGCATGGATAGCGTCTCACTCAATATCCCTGTTGGTTCGAAAGGCGAGGGCATAGAAGGATGGGCTACAGAGGTCAAGAAACGATAGGGTCTGCGGGACTTCAGCCCTTCTACGCTAGCAGAGACAGGCTCTTCTCGTCTAGCTGGTCCGCCTCATCAACGGCACTGTTCAGCAGAATACCTCGATGGGTATGAGGCAGAATCTCTGCTGAAGGTTGCTCTCTTTTAGCCTACAAGTTTGAAGCATGATTTGGAGTTTCAGCAGGTGGCTATCTCGTCATGAACTTGTTGAAACGTAGACCATAGGCGAGATTTGACAACACTTCAAGATTGCCTATACAGGCCTGCATCACAGAGGACATGAAAACAAGCACGATTGCGAGGACACGTGAATATGACGGAGAAATCACGAACAGTTGTTAGCATACCTTAGGGGGGCGATACACATCCCACACGGACGTTAAGGTAACCTATTCTACTACCAGCGTGTGCTTACACTACTTTTGCTGTACCGTTCCAGGTGCTTTCCAGCACTTCCTTAAGCAGTGAGGCAGTCACGCCCAGGTATCCTCATACTCATCCCAGAACCGCGCTAAACTGCATTTGTGGTGTAGGCATCGGAGTGATCCTTTGGTGATTTTACTCTACCTTCGCTCTAGGTGTTTGTGAATCAAGTCAGGATACAGTCGCCATCGCGAACGTGCACTACAATCCGCACCAGCTACAATGCAGTCAACTCAGAGTGCTTTGTTGATGCAACCACGTACATCCGCGCTGCAGGACGTGCCATCCGTGCCAGCTACACTTCCGACACTTGTCCTGCAAGATGCAGCAGCGCTTACTCAGGAATAGTTCACAAAGCCGTCACAGCCAAGTTGCTTGTCGCTTGTCGAGACGAGTGCCATGTACGCTACGTCCCAATGATCTCTTGTTTCGTTGCGCTGTCTGCTTGTCGGATAACAGTCCCCGAACGAAGAAGTTGAGTAACAATGAGAGTCACAAAGAGTTCTTGCTTCCCCGGCTTCCATCGGTCTCTCTGACAAAGTGAACATAAGTGAGGTCCAGCATGTGGTATATCACCCTGAAGCTCTCCTTGTCTTTTCGTTGTCATCTTTACTTGTTGATGGAGATCCGCTACAATGGCTTGCCCTACTGATCAAGGGACGCACGACAATGAAAAATGAAGAGTACAACGAGCAACAACATGATCCACAGCAGCTTCGACAGCGTAGCTTCTCATGATACTTAAAGCAAGTCCCACGGTCCCGAGCCAGCCACATTCCTTGCATCCGATCAGAACAACCCTGACCAATCGATCGCCTTTTGAATCTAGTCCATACGAACACACACCAAGTCTCTTTCTCGACTTGGCCAGACCAACGTCGAATCACAAACAGAATCCTTACCGCAAGCCGTAAGCAGGTCTTACGTTCCGAACCAGCACTCCGCAAGTCCACCCATGCAAAGACGACAACACAAGTCAGCATGTGCAATCTCAGAATCACCATTTATACGCACTGTCCTGCGTCTCACAGCACCTCGATGGCCACGTATGTGCACGAGCAAGCCATCTACTGTTCGGACCAGCGAGTCACGGAGAAGAGGGTAGCTGGACCATGTCCGCGTTGCAGCTCCAAGAAGGGCAAGGGTGAGCTGAGGAAAGCAGGCTACAGGCCGAAGTAGACCTGCAGAAGCTCTCCGAGTGACGACACAACATCTCGCGAATCACAGCGTTCTTGCAAAGCAGGGTCTGACGGTCTTAGAAAATTCGAAATGAATATATGGGATAGTGTTCTATGCCAAAGGCTCAATGCGCGATTCCTGTGTTCATATGCACGTGACCTCTGTATATCACTCCTACTGCGTTTCTTGTACTCTTATTATCCCTTGCCATGTCTTGGTTCCTCTGCACGTCCTTGTGGACGGTATTCTATCCTCTCCCTTCTACTCATGCAACGAGGTTGTCCTGTCAAAGCTGCTTTGCTCAAGCACGGCGAACTTTGACAAAAGTATCGCGCTTTGGATCAAGTAGTTGGTCAGGGGCATGAGCACATCGCTACTGCTAACATAGACGCCGTCATGAGTTGAGCATGCCGTGGACACAACTCGAACTAACGGTTTGTCAAGTGCGCTGTCGATGACGCTTCGTTGACTTGACTGAACCCAGCAACGGAAGCTGCAAAGAGTATCATGGCATCGTTCAATCTGGTGGTCTAGCTTAGCTAAGAGCGTGTCTCTTGTCCTCGGGATTCGACCTATATCGAGTCGTCGTCTTCTGTGGTAAATCGCGCCGAACGATGCTGAGCGGGGTGATGCAATCACTGCGTCCGTATAGGACATTTTACTTGCCCCGCTGTCTCTGAAAGGAACCAGAACAAATGGTGGAAAAATACAGCACACACGGTTCTTGGTCAGCCATAGGTTACGTCTGGTAGGTACATCTAGACTGAACTTAGACACAGGTTTTGATCGTAAGTCTTGGAAAATCACGTTGCATTCTGCAATTGCGCGCTTCAACAACACTCCCATGTCCAAGTCGTGGAAGACCTCGTATCACATAATTTCAACTCCGTACTGTCGCCAGATAATTCCTCGTAGCCCACCTTACACCGACAACTTCTTGCACTGCACTTTCCTATCAAGCCACAATCAGTGTGAACCATTGACCGTCCTCCTCGAAGCCTCATCCTGCACAAACTCATGTATACCCCTCGTCCAAGCCTCGAAGAACTCAACCATCAACAGCTTCTGCCTCGGGGGAACAGTGCGTCCTAGAACACCACGGTCAGTCGGTCCCCCACACCTTTTCTACCTCGCCTCCCAACGGAGCGTTTAGTCCACCATTCACTCACCTGCACAATACTCATCGAACCAACGCGGATAAATTTCCTCCAATTCCCCCTTCACCCACATAGCAGCCGGCATCCTCTTCACGCCCTCCTGTAACAGTCGCTTGTAAGTCTCGTTCCCCCGGAGTGGGGGTGGACATCCCGCGTGGCTGTGGTGGTATTTGCAGAAGGTTGGCAGCAGGGTTTTGAGTTTGCGGTCGTCGTCTGTGGTGCGCAAGTCTGGAGTGTTGTTTCGGCTGTTGGCGTTGACGTTGGTGCGGGCGTCGTTGCTGACGGCGCGGCGGAGGAGGTCGATGTTGGTGCGTGCCATTATGAGTGTGCCGGTGGTTGTCAGTAGGCGTGCGATTGGTGAGGCTGGTTGGAGAGCTGCGCGGGTGAGTATTGCGAGGACGATGAAGAGGACGGTGTGCATGGTATACTAGTATATGAGGAGTGTGGGGAAGAGAGGGAAAGGGAGAAAGATTGAGGTGGCGGGTGCTGGAAAAGTTGTAGGTGAAGGTCAGGTATTTGGGAGGCGGGCTTGGCGGGTGCTGACAATGCTGACGGAGAAGGAACTCAAACTGGGCTCATGCTTATCCCATATCGCAACTGCCTTGGCCGTTGGTAGTTCTCAGTGAACCATCACATTGGAGGTCGTTCTGCCAAGGCTTACACAAAGTAATATGATGCTGGCCTCTGAGCAGACCGCGAAATGGGTTTTCGGACATCATTTTGCTTGTAACATGAACCGTACTGTGCTGTTTTTCGTACCTGCCTACATCTTTTGACGGTAAGCAGCGGCCTCAAGCCTTGACAGGCTGAACATAAAGAGCAACACCAGAGACATCGAGAGAGCTATTGGCGATGCATTGCAGCAATGCAAGCCTTTGAGTCGTTGCATAACTTAATAACTCTTTATGAAACAGCTTCCTATGAACGCCGTAGACACAGATCTAATGCATTGCTGTTAAGTAGGGATTGACATAAAATAATAGCACAAAATCGTTGAAGGTGGTCGTGGAGTCAGAGTCGGGGGTCTGAAATCATGATTTGTCTCTACAGTCCACCGTAGTGATGGCCGTGAATTCAGAGTGGACACGGGTCGTGCGCGAGGCCGTAACCTCAGTCTTCCTCGCCTATCTTCAATGCTTCTACTTACTATCCAATGGTCGTCCATATCGTCCGACCCGTTCATTGACCGGAAGAACATATTGCCATCTCGTTTCTGAGGTCGACCCGGAAACCTCGTACTGCCTGCTCCAAACAGTCAAGGTAGGAGACATACCGTTACGTTTTTCCCTATCGTGGAAGTGAGCGCTGCAGGTGAGAGCACTTAACATGCTTCGATTGTCGACAAGTTCGTGACTTGAACAAGTAGTCAGCTGCCATTTCGGCCACGAGGTGAGCGTGTACGCAAGCATGGCGGAAGGAGCACCAGGCTCACTACCCCTTCCGCCCCATTTTTCTCCCGACCGTGAAGTTCATGTGGTCATCTCAACACATTCCGGCAAGCGCGAAGCCGGATCATTCTACAGCAATACACTACATGGCTACCTCATCGATCATGTGCCACATTTGGAATTCAAAAAGAACTACTTCGTTCACACAACCACTTCACCAACCTCCCTTTCGGAGCTTACGTCTAAACTGTTCCTCTTTAACGCTAAAAAGGGCGTCAAGAATACGATCATCTTGCTTAGCGGCGACGGCGGTATGATAGACATTGTCAACACGATGACAACAACGTTGCAGAGGGAGGTAGACGACAACAGACCGCCCAGTGTCTTCTTCAAACCAATCATCGTGCTCTTTCCCCTGGGTACCGCGAACGCCTTGTGCCACTCGGCCGGTATCGTTGCAAGAGACCCCTTGGAGGTGATGATGACCGGTCGCGGGACACCATTGCCTCAATTCGAAGTGCGCTTCTCACGTGCTGCACGACTGGTGAGCGATGAAGGTCGGAAACGCCTTGAATTTGACGAACCGGGGTTTCCGGAGGAAGGAAAGGAGGCGTCTGGTGAATTGGGTTACTATGATCCCAACGGGAATGTACGAATATATGGCTGTGTTGTGTTCTCCTGGGGCTTGCATGCCAGTCTTGTTGCACTATCTGACACCGAAGAGATGAGAAAGCGTGGGGTTGAAAGATTCCGTGTAGCTGCAGCACGACTGCTGGAAGAGGGACATCGTTATATTGGGACAGTGAAGTACAAATTGGAGCGAGGTGATGATGAATGGCAACTTCTACAACACAAGCCTGCAGGTATGACTGGGTTCATGAGCAGAAAGCAGCATAAGTACATTCTGGCTACGATGGTCAGTAACCTCGAAAAGACGTTCTGTATTTCGCCCAAGTCGAAGGCCCTCGACGGCAGGCTCCGGCTACTTGCGATCGGGAACCAGCCTTCAGATAAAGTCATGGAGGTCTTGACTCTGGCGTATCAGCAAGGAAGGCATGTCGAGGACACGAAGCATTTACTCACGTACCATGAGATCGACAGTCTCAGGATCGAATTCGACGAAACTGATGAAGAATGGAGACAGGTGTGTATTGATGGGAAGATTGTAGCAATCGAGGAGGGTGGGTGGGTCGAGGTGAGGAGGATGCCAGCCACAGGTGTCGATAGAAGGCGGGTCGTCGAGCTCGTTTGCTGATACAAGGTTACTGAAGAGCACGGTCGCAGAGCGTCGATTGCGAATTGCGCTTTGCTTGACCATGTAGTTGGTTTGTGGTGACAATGATAAGGGCTAGGAGTTTCGAGAACTTCCACAAATTCTGCAGCTACGCACGCACACGAGGTCGATAACAACGGACAGTTGCTTGCCGGTTACTTCTCAGAGCTGTCCTCTTCGAACGACACGACGTCAGAGTTTTGCACCTCGAACTACAACGTGTCCATCCCTCGCCTTGACGGTGGCTTCGGTTGGTAACGACCACATCCTCAACGCCAGAGGAAGTCTTGACCTTGACGCAGCCTTACCGAAGAACACAATCACAGTGCTCTACAACGCATGCAGAAGATCGAAGACGTGCTAGCAGAAGTGCAGTTGCGCTGCCAGACTCCGTGATCGATAAAGCTAAGCCACCAACCATCCTCGACAACCCCGTGGACAAATCGTTCTTTCCTAGGCACCACCATGACCAACTTCACAGGGTTCGGCATCCACACGCACAAGAGTTTCCACAAGTCCTACAACATAGCTCCAACCCCCCCCCCAAAACGCTAGCAAATCATTCGACGGGTTCATGCAAGGTGTCCTGTACATCTCTGACCCGCACTACACCCGCATCTTCTTAAGCTCAGATTCCGAAACGCTACCAACAGAACGTACGCTCGCCACGCCGCCCAGTTCCTGAACGCGTACTGACGAGAACACACCCAAAACCAACCGTTGCTCGCGCTGCTGGCAAGATCACAAGTTGGAATACCTACCGACCCGTCCAACACAAGGGTCCGAAGATCGCACTACAAGTGGTGCTCGCCTTCACTGTGCTTTGCGCAACACTGGCCTACCGTCTCGTCGACAGGAGGCGCACGCTTCTTTGGCGCGAGCCATGCTCCATAGCACGCAAGGCAAGTCTGATCATGGGAAGCCGCCTGCCAAAACAAGTAAAGGAAGACTTGGACAAAGCAGGCGAAAGCAGCCCCCCAGCGCAGTCTATTCGACGGCTATGTGCTCCGATTGGCCCGGTGGGAAGACAGAGCAGAACGAGACAGGATCGGACGGATGGTGCACGGTGCTGATGGCGACGGGTTGGATGCGAGGTAGGAGATCGATATCGTGCAGGACTTGTAGTACAGCTTCGGATACGATATCAACCAACTCCCTCTGAGAAGATCAGCTGGCATGCCGACTGAGTAATCACGTACTGTATGTAACTCCTCTGCCATCCTCGTTGCGGTAAAGATGTGATGCTGAATACATGTCGAGCTGGCCAGGAAGTCTCCGTGCATTCATGTCCTTTGGCCGATTCTCTCGCTTTGCTTTGCTAACCCGTGGTCTTACGCGGGTGCAAGCTCCGTGTGCTGCGAAACATGCTTATCTATCGGCGTTTCGGTTCACTGGCGGACTATTGCAATGAGTACTGACAGTCAAACACCTCCACAAACAAACGATCAGAAGTGTAAACAGGATAAACTGTTGCTTTTCTCACAACTAGAATCATACAAAGTACTTCACGGCAGGTAGCTAATTGGCCGTGACTGCCCCAACAGCATATATGCACGCTACACCTCCCCCTTTTTCGTCTGCACAAACCTTGCACATTGGCTTGGTTTGCATTCTGTCCTTGTACACTCTATAGTTAGTTTCGTTTTCGTTTTGTTGTCGTATCTTGTGGCGACGGACCGTCCCGTGTATAATTTGCAGAAGGCAAACTCCTTTGAAATGCTGTCAAGCCTCGCAACTCCTCTCATACTCTGAAGAGTCAACGCTCTACCACCCGTCCTCACGACCATAAAGTCGCGAACAATGTTCCCCACAGTCTATATGCCATTTGTCGTCAAACCATGCAATTGTGTTATGCTGTCACCTGTGATCCAGCCAAACTCTTCCTCGCTCTTATGTATAACCGGCCATTACCTTCGGTTTTGGGAGAACTCCATCAAGGGCCTAAACAATTTCCGCATGTCGAGCTCAAGATCCTCAGTCTCGTACGTCGGATCGATGTCAGCCACGCTACCCGGTTCTTCTCCACGTTGTGCCCCATCACTCAAACTCCATTCACGCGCCTTCTTAAGACCGTGCATAAATTGTCTGAAGCGTACATCAGCGGGCAACTGCCAGTCGCGGGTTCTGTTTGGTTGCAAGAATGCCTTTGCGAGCCAATAGAAATGAATGCCGTCCCGGAAGAAGCCATCGCGTTTTGGGGCGATCGCCATGCCAGATCCTGAGGGATATTGAAGTTGCATATCGGCATCCCAGCATTGTTTCCACCTCGTCAAAGCCAAGGAGATGGCATGCTGTTGTGTTTGCACGTTGACAGTCACCGTGTCAGCGTATGGCGAGGCATTGGGGTTCAGGAAAGAACGCTGCTTCTGAAGTCGCCATATGTCCATATGCAATGCGTGTATAAGTATGAATTTGCCGTAGATGTTTGTATCTCGCGGTTGCAATACTGACATAGAAGAGTCTTGCAAGGCTCGGTAGGCATAGTCGAAGTTGAGCTGCCGGGGCTTGAGAGAACCAGTTATGTTGATCTGAGACTGATAGTAAGGGCCATGTAAGCCAAGAGCTGATGCACACCTGGTCTCATCCGGTGCTTCCCACGCTGCATCATCGCAAGGCAACGGCAAGTGTACTTCCGAAGTCTGAAATTCTGGCGAGCAGTTAAAATAGAGCGTGAGTGCAGCGTCGGACAGAAATGCGAGAAAGACAATGCGCAATCTCTTCTCTTGCTGCAGCCATGCATGCCAGTTCCATTGCGTAGCATCAATAGCTTGGCCCGGTTGAATATTGTGCAGATAACTATACGCAGGCTGTCCAGGAGTCGCCAAGTTGAGCAACTGACATTGCCGTACAAGATGTGACAGACGTCTACTCCCAGCTCTTGCTTCGGCTCTTTGTCCGGGTCCGCCATGCCATGTGGTGAGGTTTTGTACGAGGAACAGTGCCTGCAGCTCTTCCAGATCAGAATCGCTCGGCGAAATCGTATCTTCGGTAGAATAACACCGGAGGAGGCGTGACGTCCGTTCAATGCCAGCTTTTGTGTAGAGAACAAGGCGGCGCACCTCTGCTTGCGACACGCGATCCGAGTATACAGCGCCGGAGCAGGCAAGGATGAGTAGAAGGCCGTCGTAAATATTGAAGAGGTCAAGGGTAGGCATGTGCAGCCAAGGGAAATGGCCTTGGTAGTTTTGATAAAGTTCGAGAAAATGTTTGACGTTATCGACGGTTAGGCACGCTCGGAGAGCAACGTTATTTGGGTGCTCGTGGAGCGATTCCTGAGGGAAGCAAAAGTCAACAAGACGCTTCACTTTCAATTGGAGAGGATTGTCATGGGCGGAATTGAAATGCCAGAGAGGGGGACCTAGCGTACCATCAGCTCCTAGAGATGTAGACGGCATGTAGTAACCGTTTGATCCACTCTCGTGAGATTCGTTCTTGACTTCGGGATGAGCTTGCTCGTAGCCATACATCTGTCCCATGTAGTTCTCGTTGCCAGTTGGGGGAAGGAACTGGTTCCAGTCATTCTCGACGTGGTGTCCGCCTTGTGCAGGAGATGCGGTGTTAGAGCTGTACATCAACTGACTGTTGCGGCCGTTGTGCATGCCCCAGCCTGGGCCGTTGTTTTGATCTTGACCACCTTGCAATTGCTGGCCCATCGGCGGCTTCGAGTCGTTCTGGCCATTAACGTAGGGCATCGAAGACATCGCAGGTAGGCTTGTAGTAGTGGTGGGCATGGAACTGCCCGGCATGGAAGTGGCATAAGGACTCGGCTGTACGGCGGTGGATGACGCCGGCGGCTGGTTGCTACTCTGTTGACCGGCTGGCGACTGCGCTGCCGACGCCTGAGCGGCAGCGGCGGCAGCTTTCTGGGCGGCAGCCTGGGACTTCTTCAAATGCGCAGCTGGGTTGGACAAGTGGCTGGCTCCAGTTGGGTTCCCTCTCCGTACCGAGCACTTCTGGAAGTGACGCTTGAGAATGTCACTTCGCGAGAAGGTGTCGGTGCACAGCACACACATGTATGGTCGGTCACCGGTGTCTGCACGCGTGAGGTCAGTGGCTGGGAAGGAACAGAGGACAGAAACTTACGGCGCAACATGTGTCGCTTCAAGTGTTTCGCATGTAGGTAGGTCTTGGTGCAGTTGGGGCATGGAAACTTTCCGTCGGCATCCTTCTGTGGGATGGTATTGCCTTTGGGGGAACCGTTGAGGCCGTTTTGCATGACGGGAGGACGTCCTGGCGCACTTGGTAAGATGCCTCGTCTTCCTTGAGAACCAACAACGTGGGTGCGAGTTGGGTCTCGACCAACGTCAGTCGTCATACCTGGCATTTGTTCTGCTCCTGTCCATGGTCGGTCTGGCTGACCATAATTCCCGTATGGATCATTCATACTCGATCTCGGTGGGGCTGGAGCTAGTGGTTGTGGATAACTGCTCGGACGCGATCCAGCTTGGGTCGTGTATGGTTGTGGCTGCGGGGTCTGACTCTGTCCTGGTTGTGGAAGCATCGAGCTTTGTGGCATGTTACCCATTGATTGCTGCGGCGCCATGTGCGAAGGGTACCTGTTGTCGGGCGTTGCGGCAGGAGATGGGTTTTGACTGTAGGAACGCATAGGATCGGCACGGTACTGCTGCTGGGGCATGTAGCCCTGGTTGTTCGTAGGCGGCAGGTGACTGGGAGGTGGGTATTGCGCGTTGATTGGAGGCAGGTGGGTAGGACCGTAGGATGACTGCGGCATGGTGCCGTTGTACGCAGACGCCATGTTCGGGTTGTTGTAGGGCGACTGTTGCTGCAGGCTGGAGGAAGCAGTCCTCGACAGAGCTTGTCTTGGGTCCATTACCGGTGTAGAGGGGTCGTCGTTCTTATCGCGTCAATGGCAAAATCATAGGATGTCGAGGTCGTCTATACAGCAAGTCGCGTCGTGGAGGACTCGAGATGGTGGTGGTTGCAAAGCACTAGCGACCGGACGTGTTGAAAATTTTTGTGGTGCTGGGTGGTGGTGCAACAACTGCGTCACTGGCCGTCAGCAAAATGAAAGGTGAAAGACGCGCTCGCGGTTGAACAAATGCCACACAAGCAACAGCAACACAGCCAGACGTGAATCTAGTCTATCGAAATGTGTATACAAGTGGGATGCAATAAATGGAGACGATGAGCTTGGGCGTGGTAAGGTGGAGGATTGGTGGAAGGGTGGGATGGTGTTAGAGAAAGGCTCGATGGACAGTGCCTGGTATAGGCGTAGTGCAGCTGGGTATAGGTGAGGGTCTGTGCCAAACAGCAACGAGGGTAGGCACGCCTGCAGAGCCTTCGGTGCAGCGAGTTCAGCACCAAGGTGGGTGCTGTGGACTGCTGTGATGGGCATCCACTCGACTGCTGGTCGGCGGAACACGCACTGGCCCCAGGCCACTGTTTGGCTCACACCTGTTACCGACCCACAAAGCGTCGATCGAGTGTGCAGCGTGGCTCAAAGACAGAGCAGGGACAACGTACCCATAAAAACTGGACTTGGGAGCAGATGTGGATATTGAGGCTTGAGGAACCCGATGAACAAACAAAAGCTCCAACCTCGACGATTATCAGAGAAGAGAGCAGACAGAGAAAGCGCGACGGTTGTTGATGTGCTTGGTTGCCACCTCAGGAAAATCTCTTCACCTTGAGCAGTAGTCGCGAGCACGATGCAAGAGCAGCAGGAAAAGATGAGAGAGAAGAAAAGTCCTGGAAGGAGGGAAAAAGCCTGGGACTGGGCAGGCGTCGCGTCGACACTAAGCTAGCTGAGAGAGGCTTGACGCTTGACCGAATACACCTTCCCGGTCTAGCTCTGCGGCAGGAAATAATACCACGTAGCTGCCGTACGATACCACTTCGCCCAATGATGCGGCGGTGCCTGCGTTATTGTGCTTAATTATACTTTCTAACCAGTAGCATCGCATGCCACTTTCAGTTGGCTTCGAGCCACCACAGTGGTTAGAGTTGCTCAATCCTTGACGTTTACGTCTGGCTGCATCGCCAACGCCTTCCTCGAGCCAAGAAGTCAAGGCATGAGAGCATCATGCGACTGCACTATTGGTTCGGGAAATGGGTCTTTTCGCCTTCAAATGCCGCCGGCCTCCGAAGATTACATGTTTCGAGGTAGTTGGCTGTTTGCGTAAGACAACATCATGTGAGTAATAGTGACTCGAGCTCTGGAGCTCCTGAACGCCCGTGAAGACATCCGCTGCTTTTTTCCGAATCTCATGGGTCAGCTGGTTCATCAGGTGTCAGCATCGTTCCATCGAGCATGACAGACGTGAAGCATCGAAATTATGACGATGCGCCTTGGTTGTTTTTGATGAGACAATTCCTGCATGCAGCGAATGGCAAGCCGTCCTCGACAACAGGCTCTTTCCGATGGTTCTCCGGTCCTCAGTCGCTATCTTTTGCTCCTTATCCATGCAGTGCTGGTGCCATCCGTTGCCCCAAAGTCGAGTCATGCTTGTCAACGTCAACGCTTTGATGGAAAGTGCAGCTCGAGAATAACTATGTTCCACGCCTGGCGTGCGCCAAGTCATGCCGCCATGTGACTGCTGCTGCTCTTGCTCGAACCGTATGGGCCAAAGTGCCATGCATGGCTGTGGACGGCCATTGAACTGCTACGATCGAGATGCATCTTCGAGGTTGCTGGCATAATAGGTAGTGTAGTACCACCATTGTTTGAGCTGGGATACTGGACGTTCTCTTCTCTGTCCTCTACTTGTACCAAGCAGACATGATTCATCATTGTGCTTGCAACGCAGCTTTTATATCAGCTAAATTCTATTTACTGGTCGTGCTCCGACTGCTCTCACGCAGACCAAGAACAACTGCCATAATTGCTGCTGGTCTACTTGTTTGTCCAGCAAGTAAGTATAGAGTGCAGGGCCAGGATGAGGTTGCTTTAAGATAACATAGACGCCCCACTGTCACCACTTTTTATTCAGAGGCCAACCACAGAAGACGGTAGTCGTTCTCGAAGCATACCGCTTTCAATGCCCGCAGAAGTGGATCGACATACCGTTCAGGCATTCTTGTACATCACCACGGGATGGCCACATTGTAACGTTAGAAAATTATCTTCACTCAACAAATTCCGTCGTGAGGACTGGTGAATGATCATGACCAAAGCCGGCTCATCAATGATCAAGGTTACGCGGACACCGAGTCGCGGCTTTGCAAGTCACATCCCAGTCTATCATAGAATTACCTATGCAGAAAGATCTACGCCACTAAAAATGCATAAATCTTGGTCCCAACTTACCTACCGTACATTACCTGCCAACAAGGCCCTCGGGTTTCTCGTTCAATACAGTAGCTCCAGGTAAATCCCTACTCCTGTACTTCGTGCAATATATACGTTAGTAATGAGACTGGCTTGGTTGCACAGCCTGTGTATGGCATCAGGGAACACGAGAGTGAGTATCAGAGTCAGATAGGCCAGTCCAAACACGTGGAGAGTTTAGGAGATATGTCGCATTTGTGCTGCAGCATCGGCACCCAATCGTTTGCTGTCATCGACAGCAGAGATTTTTCAGAGTTCGACTGTTATGTCACACCAACACGCTTTAATCAGCAGGACCTCGGAAAAGTGTTTTCTTGTTCAGTTTTTTGATCAGTTGCTTCACCACTTCTGCAACACTGCATGTGCGTGGCTGGGCTAGTCTAACAAGCCATTGCAGCGCATGGTGGTAACACAGCCGATGCAGGCTTTGTCACCAACCATTGGGAGCGGACATTTACGTCCGTCGAAATTGTTTTAGTCGATGAGACCTGGATCGACGCCGATAGTGCATAGTCAGCGTACTGGTAGCGTGCTCCCGACTGTGACCTAGCAAAACACGAATCATGCTTCTTTGTGCCAAGCTGTTACATTTATGTTGATCCGGTCTGCGTACAATCATTCCGTGGAACGTCGGTATTCTACACACTCTCAAAACGCGCTGTCGATGTCAGCCATTGTGCCTTCTCCGTTGGCATCGACACACAAATGCTGGGCCGTGTAAGTCTAAACGCCCGGCCAACGTGAGGCAATTGCCGAATTCAAAGCTTCGTCGACGATTTCGGACGATTTAATAGTTCGGATGTTTCGACAAGGTCCGGCCTCAGTCGGCCAGCGCCCTGGCCAGCCACTTTTCCAAATACTTTAGATTATGCAAAAGCCACTTCACTTCATAACGCGGTCGATTCGGGTTGCTCAACTATCCATAGACGTCAGCGCTGTGGTATCGTGTTGACTGCAGCGGAGACCAACCCATCAGGTACGGCTTGAGAAGATGCACGATTGTCACGTAATAGTTACTTGCCACAGGCGCGGTTCTTTTCGTGCTGGACGGTTGTCTCAACTATGTCTTTGTACACGACCTGAATCAGCTGTCCTTCTGAATAGCATGATGCTTCCGCTATTGGGACGCGAGCCGTGCCATCCAGCTCCAACGTCTAACAGCAAACCTCTTAGAGACGTGCGTTGAGCGGAGCTCTCAGACGAACCCTTATGCCACCAGCTTTCCATAGGCTTGAACCAACGATCAAACTTCCATTGTGCTCCTGCGAATCTCTCGCGCTGGTGTTCGCCATCGTTCTGTTACGTGCACTCCCACCACATACAAAGACTTCGACACGATGAAGTGGACGTACAGACTTGCACAGTGGATCTCTTTGATACGGCTGCCTCCACGTCCCTGCCCGTAGTGGAACGTGTGGTTATTGAAGCCACATTTCTCATTGGCGGATCTTGACATCACTACTTCTTCTACACCACGCAAGGTCACCAAGATTCTCTAAGGCTTGGCTGTCCGTGAGCTCGTCCGTTATGCTAACATAGGTAGGAATACACTGTGAATTGCCCTACGTATCTCCAGGTCAGCTTTCGCATGTTCGTGGTCAAAGTTTGTGGGCGAGTGCATTTTTCTCAAGCTTTGTCACAAGCTTCGAAGTTGTGTGGCTGTCTTCCTAAAACGCGTAACGCAGCTTCCTCGCTCAAGGCTCAGACAGGCACCACTCGGCCAAGTCCAACAGCCGCTTTTAGCACAGTCCACTCGAACCTTGCACGGCCTTTGAGCAAGTCTAAAACAAAGACTCACGCTATGGCAAAGCGCAAAGAGCCAGCCACAGCAGTTGAGCATCCTGAGCTGAAACACCCCAGCACAACCCGCGCGAAGGAGGTCGATGCAGATACGCCATACCATGAATTGAAGGACCTTCTAGAATCTCAGAAGACTGATCACGAAGTGACGGTAGTCCTTCACTGGTTTCGGAGCAAGGACCTAAGGATCTACGATAACCGGGCCTTGCACGACGCAGCAGAGACTGCCAAGGAAGCTGGCGCGCCCCTCATATGCGCATACCTGCATTGCCCAGCGGAACTCAACTGGCATGGCACTTCCCCGGCCAGAACCGACTTCATCATCGAGAACTTAGAGCTAATGCAACAGGAATTGAAGGAACTGGATGTCCCCTTGGTGTTTCTTGAAGCTTCTGGGAGAGACCAAATTGTGCCGACAATCGTCGATTTCATCAAGAACAACAAGGTATCTCACGTTTTCGCCAACCACGAATACGAGGTCGACGAGCTCCGACGCGATCTAAAGCTCCTCAAACATGGTAGCGAGGGACAATTCCAGTTCGCACTGCGCCATGACCAGACCGTCATGGAACCGTTGACCATGTTAACCGGTGGCGGAAAGCCAATGAAGGTCTTCACGCCCTACCACAAAGCATGGTGTGCTGAAGTTGCAGGCGACCCGACGTTGCTGGACACCGTGCCTGCGCCCGCGAAGAACTCGAGTGACGCAAAGAAGAAGATAGCCAAACTGTTCGACAGCGAAGCACCCAAAGCGCCAAAGGAGAAACAATTCGCATCGAACGAGGAACGGGACCGCGTTCGGAAATTATGGCCAGCGGGTCATAAAGCCGGCGTGGACAGGTTGCAAAGCTTCCTCGACCAGATCGACAACTATGCTGCCACCCGCTCCAACCCGGCCAAGAACTCAACGTCCCGGATGTCACCATACTTCGCAGCGGGCGTTGTATCAGTACGCGAAGCTTTGCAGCTTGTCAAGAAATGCAATGACAATTCAACGGACTTTAGCCAGTCAGCCGCAGACCCAGGCGTCTACGGGTGGGTGCGCGAGATAGTGTTCAGAGAACTCTACCGGCAAACGCTGCTCGATACGCCGCACATGTCCATGAGCATGCCGACGAATCTCAAGTTTGATTTCGTGCAGTGGGAAGACGACGAGGAAGGCTACAAGCGGTGGGAAGAGGGAACGTTGGGTGTACCGTTCGTCGACGCAGGCATGAGGCAGATTGCTGCGGAGAAGTATATGCATAATCGGTTGCGGATGAATGTATCAAGCTATCTCTACTGCAATCTGCTCACAAACTACCGACGAGGAGAGCGATATTTCGCGTCAACAGTGAGTGTCTTTTCTCATTCCTCAGGAACCTTCCACGGTATGGCCGTGCATCGCATGCTTCCCCAAGCATTGACAGCGTGATGCGCTACACGATGCTTCTCAGCTTGAGCGCCTAGGTCACCCTTAACCGTGTCCTCCCTCAGCACTAACCTTGGTGTGATCGGTTTTACTGACTTTTGCTGCAAGTTGGTCGACTGGGACCTCGCCAACAATCATCAGGTGAGCAGCTTCCCCTTAACCACTCCAGTGCAAGCACGCTAACATCACTACAGGGATGGGAGCCAAGCTACACGGTGTTCAACCCCGTCTCTCAAGCCGAGAAAAACGATCCCGACGGCGAGTACATCCGAAAATGGATTCCAGAGTTGAGAGACGTGAAAGGAAAGGCGGTCTTCGATCCTTACCATCGGCTGCCAAAGGAGGAGTTCGAGAAACTGGGGTATCCTGCGCCGTATGTAGACTGGTCAGAGACAAAAGCTCGCGCTATAGAACGGTTTAAGAGTGACATGAGAGATGCTGAGCCTTAAGTAAGGGCCAGGTGAGAGTTGCCACTCAAGGCAGAGAGGTATTGTGCATTCGACTGACGGTACTTTTCGACGATGCATTGCCATGTCTCGCATGTTCAATCTACTGAGATCGAACCGCCAGCAGGCCCTTGCACCTCTCTGACAAGTCTACCAAGCAAGTACCCAGAGCAACAGGAACGATGTCTCAAGGCGCAGATCTAGATCTGTTCGAGCAACGCCGCGTCAACGAATTGCAAGCAGCTCTAGCGAAGCTTCAATCCGAAGAGGACGCGGCGCTGAAAGAGCTGAAGCACCGCAAAGAAAACGAGAACGGTCTATTCGACCGGCAGGATTCCCTCGACTGTTTGATCGACGAGCAAGAGAGCCGGTTAGAAGAGGCTCGCGAGGCCAAGAAGCGAGCCGAGCGAGACAGGAAGGCCGCCGTGGCCCAGAGGGACGAGCTGCGCCGCGAAAAATGCAGAGTCGACGAGGAGCTCGAGAAGTTCCGAGTACGGGGCACCTTCAGGGAAGAAGAGGGCCGCGTCGCGCAACTCAAAAAGAGAACTTACACGGCGCAAAAGGATCTAGAAGCAGCAGAGATCGAGCTCGAGATGGTGAAGCAGTTCCCCGGTGCCGGAGCGAAGCTCAGACCTTATTTCGAGATGCTGCGTAGGGTGCACAGAGCACGACCCAGGAGCCCTCTAGACGTCGAACACAAGCTGGACATCAAAGACGAAGAAGGAGAAAAAGAAGTTGCTAGCTCCACCATGAAGAATCGGTCTACAACGCCATGTTCGCGCAAGAGCGAGAACTCAGGCAATGAGCGCAAGTCTTGCTTGGACGTCAAAGACGAGTCCGACAGTGACTTCCAGTCAGTCAACCCTCGATACGGTGTCTCCAGATCAACAATGGAGAAGCGCAAAAGGACAGAGTCGGGTTCAGATTCAGAGTAGGGTTTTTAGCAGGTTGCGAAGCTTTGGCGACCCTCTGTGTGAGGTTTCGCTGCTTTTCGGTGGCTTCCAATGGCAGTCTTTGGGTGGTGATTTGATTCACAAAATGTTGGTGTGTCCGTGAGACCATTTTATTCACCAGCGACATTGCTCTAGGGTCAGGCACCATTAACTATCGAATTGCGCACATCGCAAAACGAGCAAGGCGGCAACAAGATGCGGGCTATTACACAAACATTCAGTAATCAAAGCACCGCACTATGCATCTCTAAGTCTCTAATACCCAGACTGGGATTGTATCTATTCTGTATATTGAATACTAATCTTCCAAACCCTGCTGCATATTGTGCGGCGGTAGAAACCCTCGACTTTTAGAGTCTACCACATCAGAACCTCTCCTTGTCATCCCCACTTATAGCTGCACTCGGCAACATCATATCCTCCAAGACTCCCCTCTTCCGCTTTGGGTCCTTCTCAGTCTCGGTCTCAGTGTCCTCACTATCCTCGTCACCGGCGGCCCCCGCACCACGCTTCCGACCCCTCAACACCTCCGGACTCGCATGCACCCACTCACTCCCACTCCCGCTTGAGCTAGCTTCGCTGGCCCCCGAGCCAGTCCTCCGTCGCTTCAACGCACTCTTCATCCTGATTGTCGGACTCCCAACCAGACTAGGCGTGGGAGTAGATTCCCCAACCTTAACAAGCAGCCAACACGACGCATACATGTTCACGCGATCAATGCACTTCCCATTCTCCCGACGACCCATACATTTGACCTGCCACAGCTGCCGTCCCGTCTCTTCATCCTCCATGCGCTCAAAGAGATCGATGTACCACGGCTTCAACGCCGCGCTGCGGAGCAGAACCTTCCCACCAACGCGCAGCACACGATGGATGGCATCAATCTGTGTCTGTGCCGCGTCTGTGCCCTCTGTACTCCTGCTCTTCGACCGAGAGCGGTTCCTGTCACGCTCGTGTTTGGAACTTCGGTCGGAAAACTTCACATGCTTGACAGTGTTCAGGTTATCTGGGACCTCGAGCCAGTCCATGCTGTCCATGACGATCACGGCGCCGACGCTTCCGTTGCGCATCCGCTTGATTACTTCAAGGAACTCGTCCGTGTGAATGCGCAGGCCGTCGAGGAGTTTCGCGTTGTCGCGGCTGAGCCGTTTGTGCTCGCGCTCGCCGAGCCAGCGCGGGGCGCATTGTTTGGTGTATTTGCCCTGGAGAACGAGGTGGTAGAAGTAGTTTTCGCGGGAAAGGAGAGTGTGGTTGGCCACAGGGTCGAGTGTGTCTTCGAGGAACTTGAAGATTGCTTCGCCGGTCACTTGGCGTTTTGTCATGTGTTGTCGTTGTTCGGGTGTGAGATTTGATTCGTAGTCGTTGACGATGAGCTGACGTTGTTCTGGGGGGACACCCGCTGCTTTCCAGCACCACCAGTCGGTTGAAACGAGGGCCATGTGAAGGGGCCAGGAGAGCAGGACGCGTCTGAGGCTGCCGAACCATAGGTCTCGTTGTTCGGCAAGGGTGGAAACTGAGCACATGGTCTTGACCTTTTGAGTTAGGCCTGTCAACCGGAAGAGCCAACGGCACAAATTGATGGCGTCTGATAGTTAACGTTAGCAATGCTCAGAATGATACAGGTTTCTGGAGGACTCACGCCGACTGCCACCACTAGCTGCATATAACCCTCGGCCTGAAGTTGAGAACGTGGAGACGCGTGAGAGCCAAAACTGGAAGGCGTTGCTGCTTAGATGAGGGCTCAACCGGTGGATCAAGAGAGATCGGAAGTCAGGGTGACTTCCTTCTCCAAACATCTTCCACACTTCATCGTGAGAAAGGCCTGCAGCGAAACAAGCACATTTGAGTTCGAGGAGATGGTTCTGGTTGGGATTCAGATCAATGGCGTGAATGCGCTTGACAGGGCTTTGACTCAAGTAGTCGAGGATGTTGTCACCAGCGGACGTGATGGTGACCAGAACGTCGTCGGGTTCTAATTTGAGGATCTCGAGGTCGACAGCAGGATCTTCCCAGTTGAAAGCATAGATGTACTCAGTTGCGAACTGAGCATGTTTGGGAAGAAGGTCAGAATAGGTCGTGCGCCAAGTATGGTGCTGGTAGAACGAGGCAGGAAGTGGCAGGTTGGATGACAAGTTGACCAGAGCGCTTTCGTACGATTTGCTGCGTACTGGGATTGCTGGTCGGACGGGTTGATATTCCTGGGGTGCCATGTAAGGCGACTCGGTAAGCGCTGAGTCGTAGCGTTCCAGGCTATCAACTGCACTCAGGGCTGGAGAACCAGGCTTTGGATCTTGAACTGTCTCGGCATCAATGCAGCAGCCTATGAAGAGGTAATAAGGAATTCCACCCAAGAGGTAATTCCTTTCCGAGGCAGAGATTATAGTTCCTAGGCGGTACTCGATGTAGTCTCGACGGCCAGCGTCGAGATTGACACGGTCCGCATCGAACCACGTGCGCCAGAACATTCGACCAAGCCAATTCACGTGGCGGTTGATCGAGCCTCCAGTCCAATTGCGCGAAGAGATATCGACGATCGACTGGACGTAGAAATCACAGATCCCAACGATGCCACGTGGCGCGAGCAATGTTGTGACTTGATCCACGACGCTATAGAAGTCTGGTATCATCGAGAGACTGTAAGACATTGTAATCAGGTCAGCAGTCTGAGCTCTGGAATGCATCGAACGAGCGTCTTGGCATAGAACGCTGACGTTCGTCCAACCGAAGCGCTTCACTCTGTCGCGTGCGATCTCGCACAGAGACGGCGAGAGGTCGATGAGAAAGACATGCTCAAAGAAGTCTCCAACCCCAACGAGCTTGTCCATAATCTCGATGTTATAGCCCGTGCCGCCACCAATATCGAACCATATTGGCCGCCTGTTGCCGGCCGGTCGTCGAGTTTGCAGCTGGAGTTGTGCTGCTACACATCCCAGCATGTCCTCACGTCCACGGAGGAGCTGCTTTCTGGTGGCATCATAGATTGAGGCCTATAGCTGATGAGAAATGGTCAGCTGGAGATTGATAGCCTTACCTGTGCCGCGTAGAAGCTTTCGAGCGCCGACTGCTGTCCGCCGTCGGCCCTTCCTGTGTGTGGTTTGAGAAAGCTGACATATGCAAATTTGAGATATGGTGTCAAGAAGAACTTGTCGGCTGATGTTGACGAGGGCAAACCAAAGTAGTGAATAACAATCGTAAACAGTGCGAGACAGATGAGTGCGGTCACGAGTACCAGTAGGCCTATCTCAGGGCTGACTTGCACATACATCCTACCAACAAGCTCATTAACTCTCTTCAGGCTTGTGGATGTGAAATAAGTGAGAAAAGTGATTTACAGAAGCACTCGGCCAGCGCTGGGCCAGATAAAGAGTCGCCATATCCGATCTCAAACTCCTGTTGAGGTTGTCCTTGCCAGCCGCAACTCGAAACCGTGTTGGAGCACCGCAGCGTGGGGATAGTGATGGACAGTAGTCGAGTAAAGGACGAATTAAACGCGCTTGCCTGAACATGTTCAGGAAATGGTCGTTTCTATGGAGCAGAACGATATGCTACTATGTATGCAAATCATCGTTGAGGGGCCGAGTATCGTCCCTGCATGTGCTGAAAGCCGCCTCCGATTCGTCATGATCAGTAGGGTTTCACGACATGAGCATGGCAAAGATCGAAAGAACGAAAGAGCTGTTGAAGTCGTTCAAGGACGAATGAGAAGCATGAATTAGTGCATGCATTGACTCGCAGCTACGGTCAAGCGACCGGGGCAATGGCGCAAATCTCCATATTCTCCACAACGGGCGCCGCTGTCATTGCATGACTGCTACCAGTAAGCCCGACACTCATCGGGACATATCGCGGTTCTCTTACGGCCAATAGAGTCTTAGGACTGAGATACATGACTCAAAGATGGATAAATGATGGGCTAACATGGTATGTGACGCGGGCATGCCATAACTCGTGCATCTTCAGTGTCATTCCAATGGTCGAGCAACTTCCGGACGCTGTCGCGAAAAGACCAGAAACGTCCCCATGAGATACCGAGCCTCCAGTGCACAGCTGGGATTCTTGGGAGGGGCGCAAACAAAGTCTAGTCGATCTACTTGGGGAGAACGGGCCTCGAGACGCGGGACTCGCACAAGATGTGTGGTCCTAGATCGCGACCGGGAGAGCGCAAGCTCGTTGCTCGATGGTAATTTCCGTCACAGGCTTGAGCAGATTGGTCAAGCGATGAGAGAGAGACTCGAGGCCTTCGCAGCGGATGTTGACCATCACCAGTCGTCAAGCTGGTGGCTCCCTGAGTGCCAAAAATGGTGTAGGGAGAAGACTTGATAGACATGGACTGGTCGCAACTACGGAAATGAATGCTCCGTACCTAGAATAGAAGTCCTTGATAGGAGCAGATACTTGCTTGCGGCAGTCCTATGGATAAGGCGATACTCAATTCTGGATCCTTTTAGTGAAGATCATGAACCGAGTCCTGGAGCCACACCTCGAGTCAGTGGAACCAGGAATACGCCCTAAATCGCCCTCTTATCATTCCATCACCTTATAGACGATCTTCCGCCCACTCACTCTCCCGTTTGTTAAATCGTCCAGCCCCTCATGTATCTTCTGGAGACCACCGTTCCTTACATCCGTCGGCACAGCCCTAATCTTCCCCTCTGCCAGCAATCCATCACACATCTCGATATGTTTCTTGCCAAACTCAAAGTCCTCTGGTTTCGCCGGCACTTCTTTGTTCGCAGCAAACGTGAACCGCTCGCCCACAACGGTGTAGCCTAGCGTATACCCGAGCTGAACGTCGCTCCGGGGAAAGTCTTGAACGGTTAGCAGAGTACTGTAGTGGCCGCCGGCCTTGCTGCTCATTGCGTCGGCGCAGATGCCAGGTGATGACCCTTCGGAGATACAGTCGAAGACGTGGGTTAGCGAGTCATTTGTGTATTCCTTGATTTTTTGTGCGCATTGTGGGTCGGTATAGTCGAATGCTTCGCCCGCGCCGTAGGATTTGACGAGGTCGAAGTTGCGCGCACTGCATGTGGTTACTACGTCTAGTTTAGACATATTGGCGAATTGCAGGGCTAAGAGGCCCGTTGCTGTGCTGCCACCGTAGATTAGGACGGAAGTTCTCTCGTTGGCGGGCTCTGTGGGCGTGGGTAACTGCAGAGTTTGGTATAGGCCCTGGCCGATCGTGACGAGGCCAACACCTAGTGTGGCGGCTTCGGTGAAGCTCATGGAGTCTGGGATGCGGATGGTGACATCGCCTTTGCTAACGCAGTATTCGCCAAAAGCACCATCTTCGGGTTGGACTGCATTGACACCATGGGTGAAGCCTGCCACGCGGTCGCCTGGTTTAAAGGATTTAGTTACTTTGTCTCCGATCGAGACGACTGTGCCAGCGAAGTCACAGCCCACTGTTGCACCGGCGGTCGGTATGCCCTTGATGTGTTTCCAGTCTGTAGGGTTAAGGGCGACAGCATGGACTTTGACCAGGAGGTAGTCTGGCCGGAGTTTCGGTAGCTCTGTGTCGACAAGCGAAGCTTGGCCGGGACCAGTGCATTTATAGGCTTTCATCGTGGTGGGTAACGACATGATGTCGGCTTGGCAAGTTGATGATTAGACTGTAAGAGTGTGTTGACAGTTCATTGATCCTTTGCTAGGTGTCACTTGGTAGTATGGGGACGGCTGGATTTAAACAGTTGTAGGTACCTAATAAGAGATCTTTAGGTTTGTAAGCATTTACTGGATGACGTCCTGTGGGCCACACTCGATTCTCAGGCAGATCTCATACAATGTGCTTTTCCGCGTAACTTGGCAGCTCGATGCAGCTTGATGCAGCTTGTCTTTTAGGAACTAATGCTTCTGTTGCGGTCTTCACTGGTGGCACATTCTTTCTATCAGGAACGTAGCCTCCTGTGTTGTGTAGATCCAGTAGGACTTCCTAGAAGGCTGGAACCTGGATAACAGTACTCGGGTAGGTCGGCTCAGTCCTGTACGTTATTGTCGCTCATCGTGTCATTGCCAACGTCTGAATCGCCATCCGCACGACTGCCTCGCAGCTTTGCCAGCATAGCACTTGCTAGCTGTCTCGCGTTTGCCGCTTTCTGATTTGACGGCCTTGGCTGCCAAAGCTCTTCAGTCTCGGGTTGGCCCAGCCAGGCCTGCTCCATTTGCTGCTCTTGCACGCTGGTATTGCTTCCAACCTCGACGTCTAAGCTGTCGACTCTCTCGAGCAAATCCGCAGTCCATAAGGCGACGTGAGCTCGTAGACGCAGAAGCTCCAGATCGTCAACGAAGGGTATAGAGCTCATCAAGGTGTCCATCTCTTGAGCTATTCTTTCTGCTTCTGCCAGCTCGTATCTCTTGGCCTGCAGCTCTTCATCGGAGCCAGCTCTGCCATTTTCCGAACCTACCTCATCCGCTGCGTGCTGTATTCTCTTGCTTTCCACACATGTTACAAAGATCCACAAGCCGAACATGGCCAACTTGAAATCTTGGGCGTTAGTCACATTAGGCCATGTCCTGTGCCAGGGATGTTGCAGAGCCATTTTATCATAGAAGACTTTTGCTCGTTCGAAGCCTTGCCTCGAGATCGAGCCAGTTCGGGCTGTGCCAGAAGTACGAAGCAGGATTTCAGCTCCAATGCCCCAGAGACCGGCGTGACGGAGATCTATGAACTTGCCGTGAGTTTCCGAGCGTAGGATCAAGCCTAGAGCTCGCGAGGCTCGCCTGTAGTCCTTTGCCTGGAGACATCTGTGCAGGAGTGTGGTCATGCCAGCGAGATGCTGAGAGCGCAGGGAAGCGGGCTGGTGAGAAATTCCATCCCTTGAAGCAGGGGTTGTGGCAGACAGTGACTTTGACAGGGATGCATGCGGGAATGGGGAGGGTGGTGGAGGCTCATCGAGAGGTTGTCCTGCCAGTCGTCTTTGTATTCGTTCTTCTGGTGTGATGACTGCCGAGTACTCGGTGTTTTGCGTCGAGAGGTCAACCAAGTGTTCGTCTGGCGATGCTGGTGACTCTCGGACGACAGGCTTCCGCTTCCTCTTTCGCGTAAGTCTTTGTGGAGCTTGTGAAGATGGCACTGGCAGTGAGTATGAAGCCATGATTATGGGCGGACTGATTGATTAGTGCACGTGTATACGAGTGTTCAGCAGCAAGTGCGCAAGCAGTACGAGGAGGTAGCTGGAAAGTTCGGTTGTGTCGCAGGTGTCTTGCATCGTTGTCATAATCTAAGCCCTCTCAGAGGGAGTCATACACGTTGTCTTGACGTGTACCAAAGCAACGGCAGTGACAGTTTGGGCCAAGAAGGCAGGTGCGATCAAGTGCGATGTTAGAGCAGTTACAGCAGCCAACTGTTCAAAAGGCTGAAGACACGGGCAGGTGCAGGCGTGAATTCGGCGCGCATCACGAGACCGCGACGCTGCCTCGTCTGCATGCCAACGACTTCACGTTGGAGTTGGGGCGCATGCCGCGACCCATTGCTTATGCCAACTGAGGTTTATGTTTCAGCTTTACTACTCGATGTAAATTGATGCCAATATTCCTGAACCATCTGTCTGAGTCTATAATGATCACGAGCTATTAACACATTCGCGCTGCTTCCACGAAGCCTGACGTGTCGACCGTCAACCATCAGTCGTCAACCATCAGTCGTCAAGCGTCAAGCGTCAAGCCTTTTGTCACCACAGCTCGTTTTGTTATCCTGATACGCGTCCACGACAGGGTCTTGACAGCCTCATCAGGCTTCACATCACGACTAGGGGCTGTAGCGATTGACCATCTCATTTGAGAACAGACCGTGCATCGCAGGTAAAGAGTAAGGAGCCTGGAGAAGCCGGCGTCCGATCGCTAGAGACGTGTCTGGCAGCCTTTGGTTCCCAGCCCAGGCAAAAGAGAACAAGCTATCGCTGTCAACATGCTACGGTAGCAAGACTTGACCTTGACCTCCAGTCATCCCTCTCCGCAACCAGAATGGGCAGTGCACAGTCTAGTACGCGTGCTGCGCATGGTGAACAAGCGGCACACTCCCACAGTCTATACAATGCCAATGCTGCAGGCCACCAACATCAAGCCTCTGCAACTCCCTCCTCGCCTCCGTCCGTCCAAGCCCTCCCTCCGAGCAGATCCATCTTCTCCAACTCAAGGCACAGCATCCTCGCCGACTCGTGGACGAGGCAGTCGCGAAGGTTGTCCCTGGATGCTGACACTACCCTGACCGACCGGCCCCTCGATCAGACTCAGGGGCCCTCCTACGACCCCGAAGACAGACCTCTATTCCACTCCAACCATGATCCTCCCGTTGAGCCTCATGCCGAAAGACCCCCCAATTGGCGCCATTCGACCATGTCCAGGCTAGGCTCCCGTTTGCTGCCTGATTCGGTCGCGAGAGGCCTCACAAACAGTGGTGAAGAAACGGCCGAAGAGGGTCAGGCTCTAAGGAATGGCATGTCGAGTCGCATCCGACCCAGCCCATATCAGCAGGTGATAGCCCAGTCCGAAGACGAGAGGCATTCGAGGACAAGCTCATTCCGAAGAAGGGCCACAGAGCGAAGGAGAGAACCAACAAGAGCTTCAGTCAGGAGACTTTTCTCCTCAAATACGGAACCGCTTCCCCTACACACTGCTAGCCAGCCCATGGTTGGCCGGTCGAGTACCATAGACTCGATTGACAACCTGCAAGAAGATTCGCTTTCGATACCGGATATGCCGAGGCGATCAGGGACTCGCCTTGCCCGTGTAAGACGTTCGCTGTCCGCTTCTGTCGGCTCTCTTCTTGGTGTTTCCGACCGCCTATCTAACAGGAGGCTCCACTCTCCACCTCTGCGCCCCTCGAGAGCTGCCCTTGCCGAAGACTCTGATGAGCTCTTGTCGCAACCTCACCTCACAGACCATCGCCACGGCAATGAGGATGGTGCCCCACATGAGTTGGATGCCGTCGAGCCAGAGACAAGGAACCTGCTCTCTAGCAGTCGCATCACTTCGGGCATGAGCACCATTCGTCGTTTTCACGGTCTCAGATCTCGCTCCACGAGACTCATCCGTAGAGGCGAGCATCCTCCTTTATCCCAGGTGCTCCAACTAGCTGCTGCCGCTATAGCGGCGCAACTTTCGGGGACCACGATCAATTCGGTCGATGGCTCGCATCTCAATGGTGAGGGCTTCGATGGCAGCATACAGAACTTCGTGCAGACATTGCAAGAAGCTGCCAGCGCGCAAGCTGGTCAGAACATCGACCTCAACGCTTCAGAGGGCGATCTGCCCCCAGTCAATTTCATGCGCGTCTTCCAATTCCCTAATGATGAGAACGGGACACCGATGGCTGCTCAGCCCAGCCCTCCATCCACGAATGGATCCGGTGACATTCATGATAGTGGCAGTCTTGACAGATCAGTAACGCTCGTTCTAGTCGGTGTGCGATCTATGCCTAACATTCATGATGGCTCACCCAACGAAAATGGCACACTAGGACCAAGTCTTGATACTTTGCTTAGTCTACCCTTCTTGCCACCAGCCAATGTGCTGCGTAATGGAAGCTCTGGCGCTCTGTTCAGGCGTTCTGACACCCGTGTTCGTCCTCAGAATCGCCGGCATTCGATGACCAACTTCAACTTTCCCCAGCAATACGAGTCCCAACGACATTCGCGCGCTAGAGCCGCCACGAGGTCGTCTGCGGAGAACGGCCTGCTCACGCCCATGTCTGAAAGTCCTCCGGGACCTGTTCCTCCTCCATCAACCCCCGCTGACATTCGTTCCGGTCATGCAACCCCTAATCGAAGACCTTCCTCGGCCTCCGCGGCGCATGCGTCTGGTTTGCCCGACCTGAACGAAGATCAAGACAACTATAGCGCTCCATTGCCAGCTGAATCGGCTTTCAATACTGCCCGACAGAGGCGGCGCAGCGATTCCGAGTTCGCCCGTCGGCCTGAGTTGAGCTCTGGCAACTCCCGCCGCAACGGGGTGGTAGAGCCAGATCGTCCACACAACGGCGCCGGCCGCAGCTGGCTCATCTATGTAGTCGGTACCAATGTTTCACCTGATCATCCCGCGTTCACCATGCCGAGCTTGTTCACCGATAATCCCTCCTACGAAGACATGCAGATGCTCTCTACACTCCTAGGTCCAGTCAAGCCGCCCGTTGCTACACAGTCAGATGTTGAGGCTGCCGGTGGTTTGTTCCGGGTTGTTCTTCGCGGATCAACCCTGGTTGCCGAAGCTATGCACGATCTTCAGCACGCTGTCGCTGTCGAGCTGGGCGAGAGATGCCTGATATGTCTATGCGACTACGTACAGGACGAGCAAGTGAGGCAGATCAATACCTGCAGGCATGTCTACCATAGGCAATGTATTGACGAGGTAAGTCTGGCTCCAGAGCTGGGATATGTCACATTACTAACTGGGAATAGTGGCTTACAACAGGACGAAACAGCTGTCCTATGTGCAGAGGCCAGGGTGTTAAAGAGACCCCATCGACCTCAGCCACGACTGATGCGAACACCCACTCAGGAGCAGCAGGGCATACTCCCTGAGTGGTTGAGCGAAAAGGAAAACAACTATGATGGATGCGGAAATGCTTTGCGTATGATCATCTAATTCTTACGACAGTTCACGATTACGATGTTTTTGTCTTCCTGCGTTCCACTTCGACAGCCAGCATCAGGCAGGGTATTGGTTGGTTAGGGTCATGGTTGTCGAAATGAGCGGTGCTGGAGTAACATGGTGGAATACGAACGAATAGGCAGGCATAGCATTCATCCTGCATGGACCTGGTTATGGTATATCAGACAGGTTCCCCAAGCGTCCTTTTTCAGGCATGACCTTTGCATATATACCCATGCCCAGTCAACAAAGTGTTGTTGGACTGTTTATTTTTAAGTAGAGCGACCTCTGTAGACGATGCATGAGAGTGCTTCACCTATCACAGTACTCGTAGCTGTTTCAGTGAGCTGCCCTTGTGCCTGTAATCTTGATACAAACTTCAGTGCTACTTGAACATTCAGAAATAAACTTTCTGGGTCCTGAAGATGCCTTGCATCGTGCTTGTACCAAAACAGGAATCCCCCGACTTGCATGATGCAGAAAAGACAGGATCTGTAGAGATCAGCATGTTCGTGCCCAATAGCTGCATCCAAAACTCCGTTGGTAGTCATCGCCGTCACATACTTTCCATCCTCTTATGGAACCTACCAACTGACGATTGCTCCGTCCAGACTGCCGCTGAAGACTACCGACTTCCCTCCGAGACAACCTGGACCACTTGCAGATCGTTTGTTTCCTGGAAGGCAACGATCTACCTTCTCCGACCCAAACTCTATGCGAACAGAGAAGAATCCTTCACCGAAGCAAGTATTCGTACTTCTACCAACTGCCGACAGCGATCCTAGAAACTTGGGACGATGTAGGAACCAGTAACTTGCAGCAAGGGTAGATACCTGTAATGTGGCTGTGAAATGCTAGCACTTCTGAGCACGTTCAAGCATTCGACTGAAACCGCCACTTCTACCACGTGTAGGACCTTCTCTGACTTTGCAACGTCATCGGACATCGATTGGCACCAATTGGCGTCGCAGGAACTCACCTAGCACCAAGGTGCTGGCGCATCTTCAACGCGATAGGACTACGAGATAAAGCTCTAGGCTTGTCTGCAATGATCTTACTCGGCTCCAAAATCACTCCGTGTGATAACCTTAGAAAATCACAGGACAACGCCAGATTGCCAGCAGAGCTGTGAGGCAAATTAGCCTGAAACATACCCTCGTGGATCGCATGCGAACTGCTGGTAAGCGAGCTCGACAAGCGAGATTCAGGGCTGCTCGATCTAGCTTCAGAGTCCCTCGACAACCACCCAGACTTTGGTTTCAGAAACACCAGCACGCGTATCATCGAGCAGGATGGGCTTCAGCAACAAAGTCTTTGGGTTTGCTGTGCAAAAAGTGATTGACTAGCCTGTCTACCATTTTTCAGGAATATAGAACTTTGGCTGAACCGGCCTGCATTCACAAACATTTGCATTCGTGTCGCTCTTCGTCGGCGCCCCCCAAAGGAAGCCAGTCCCTGCAGGACCACGTGAACATCCGCTGATCTGCTAATCAATCCATTTCCCGAGAAACTGCCCACATCCATAATCGCATTGGAGCTTTCCGATCTGTTTGTCAAGGTCCGGAGCCTCGTGTTTCTGAGCCTTGCAAAATGTTCAGATGACCGGTCAACCTAATCTGTGTCTTCCCCAGCTGGTGTGGCTGCGGAGGGCAGACGGAGAGTCCTGTGCTACAGAATGCCACAGCCGCGCAATCAGCACCATAGCACATGGTGACCGCGTTAACCTCGGCACTAACAAGACTACATGTGAATTTCGTGGTACATCGACCGTTGCTCGCATAGTCGTCATCTGAAAGCTTTACTGTCTGCCAATGCATTGATTCGATCACCGAGATACCCAACTTGAACTCAATGGTCGACGAAAGTTCTGTCAGGACAACTACCGGACTTTTGCAGTTCGCGTTCTAGACGTTTCTGTAGCTCATAGACAAGCAACGTCTGCGAATGAGCATGAAGCAGTCTTCAGGAAGCTTACGAATTCGAGTGATTGTGTATGCCTAAAGCAAAACTTCTAACGACTGGGTCTCGGTCACTCTCCTAGAGTGCGATCGTAGTCTTGCTTGTACCTTGGATGTGGCTGATTCTTAGCCCAAACATCCACACCGTAGCTCCTGCCTGAACTTTATCAACAGTGGACTCTGGTGAAAGCCCGAGAGAGCCATTTTTGGGCTGGTAAGCTAACCTCCAAGCCTTCAGACTTGGTTATCTGATGCAAGTCAGAAGCTCCATTTCCAATCTCGGCGAGTGTTTCAGCTTCGAACACACAAGTATGGTCGCTCATGGTGAAATCAACTGGTGTCTGATCATCTGGTACCACATGCTTTAACCAATAGGCTATGAGGTGATGATTGGTGGCTTGGTCGCTAGTCTACCTACGGCCCCCAGCGGTCTTGCTTTTTCTTCATTGGATTCCCACTATTCACTCATTCTAGCTGGGCTGTGTGACAGTATCTCGCCGTGGCCGCAGAACTCAACTGAGATTCTGAGCTACTATAGGTCCAGTGGCAAGCATTCCGCGAGATGCAAACAAGACGCTTGTGTTTGCTGAACACTCTTCGGGAAGCGGATTTGCTGATCGAAACAGCTCTTGTCTCGCCACCTTTCTTCTCTAGGCCAGTGCATGGCACGTCATATGCAATAGCATTGTCATCGCACAAGAATAGGGCATAGAGATCGCCTTGTCGACCACCAAGGCAACTGCTATCCACCTGCTACGATGGCATCAGGATATCGAAGTCGTGCCCAACACGGCCCATGAAGCTCCATATCTCGACCGGCGGGGAAAGATGACCCATATCCGCACCAATGCGATGTGGCAGATGGTCCCAATGGAAATCAAACGGCCGCCCACCGGACCGTAAAAAGAATATTGTGGCTGCATGCTAGAGCTCAATTGAGCTAGAGGCACCAGGACCGAGAGGCGTCCTTGCAGGCCTCTCGCTGAGGCTCCATTACCTTTGGCTTCATCTCTGACCCAATCGAATCTCGCCTGACAACTATCCAGTACCAACACGACTTACGACTAGATGCACCTCTCGGATTTCCACTCTTGTTTTGTGTTGTGTGGCTGCACATAACCTTAACTTTGACTGTACCGGTGTGATCGGGCGACTTGTGGACCGTCATGCTTTCTGGTCTAGGACTGCAGAGGGAGGTTGTACATCCTGGAACAGGACATCTCGATCTCTACCAGTAGGCTCGACAATTGCTGCTCGTCAGGATTGAAAGAGCGTTCTCCACAGCAAGAGTAGCACGTTAGCCGGCCTCTTCACGGGAGGATTTGGCCAGCTAAATTCTCCGACGCCCTTACGCTCCCTAGCAAGCGAATAGAGTGCTTCTCTCTGCGACCCTGCCTCGGTCGGCTACCATCAGCATCAAACACCGCGAAACACACGTCGGCGCTAGAGAACACTGTGTGCTTGTTCACAGATCAGCGGTACTTGTCGCTAGTCACTGAAGATATGATCATAAGGATTGTGTCAGAGAAACGCTTGTTCTCACATCAGCGACTGCCACACCAATTGGAAGCTATATTGGTGGGACATCTGACGCATGAAAGCTGTGACCTAGAGCTGCGCTGTCAATCACCTTGCAGGGAACAAAGAGCTCATTCACATACGCTCCTCCACTTCACGTGTACCCATCCCTCCAATTGAGAACCTTGCCGCCTCACTGGCTCATTGCCAGCGATCCTTGTAGCCCCTCAGGCTTTTCCACCACTGTCTAGCGCGCCGAAGGCGTCTATTCACGGGCAATTCGAGTACCGGAAAGGCTCACTTCACCTGGAAACCATACCCACAAGAGTCAGCAGAGCCGTTGCCGATTTGTGGGACCGAAGTCGAATTCCATCTTCCACTCCCGTGAGAGTAGCAAGATATCTTGCAAATAGTGGTCCCTCTGCTTCCCAAGGCATGGGTGTGGCTCGAAATTCTCTATCTGTCGGTTGTAGGAACCTTAGAACGTCCTGGCGAACCTGTTGGTCGTCATCAATTTTATCCTGTTGGCAGCAAGTCATTGCATGTACAAACGGTACGACCTCCTTCGGAACGCCACTAGGTAATACGGCCACATTTTCCGACATCATATTTGTTACTTACCTCCAAGCCGGCTATCTCAGTTGGTCCGTGCCCCAGTGACCGAGTTACGGGGCGTGTGCAACAGCCACTTCTTATCAGTACCTGGCTGTCGCCGTTTGGTCCAAGTAGCGTTGTTCCACTTCACGACCCATCCCCGGATCGGCATTGAAACTACTTTGATCTTCACCTGGTGCCGCTACCACGGAGAATTCAGTCTTAATTTTTTCCCGCGCCAACTTTCGAAGGATAGTTCGGGAGTATCCCTGGTGCTCACCCCTCCATATTGTTCCATTACGGCAACACCCGTCCAGGGCCCTGGTTTGAAACAATAGCCACTCCGCTTGATTGGGCATTTGAACCTTCGTACTTGCAAGGTACCACAAACATTCTTCACGACGCACAGCTCGACCTGTGTTCTTCTACACCTCTCTGTGTGCATACTTTGGTGGTCCCCGTGACTACTTGTACACAGTAACGGCTTGAGGAGACACCAAAACGCTTTATCTCTGGGGAAAACATGTACGTTTGAGGGTTTTACATACCATACTTTCACGTCTTCTGGCCTTTTTGGCCACCCGGGCTTTCTTTCGTGTCACCGTTTCGACAAGTTGTAACCATGAGCGGTCCATACGACTACCCTATGAGTATACCTCCCCTGGATCACTTTGATCGGAACTACTCTATGTACAACGTACAGTATGGCAATTTCCAGAGGCCGTCAGGTCCGACGACACCACATGAGGGTTTCGCATTCTGGTACAGGCCGCCTGATGCCCAAGAAAGTATTTACGGTAGAGAGTCTGCAATGTTTACGAGAGGAATGCCAATGCAGTCTGTCACCATGCAAGATCCAGGAGCCAGGGCAGACAGCCTGAGTATAAAGCACAGAAGAACGAGGAGTGGCTGCTTCACTTGTCGTGCTCGCAGGGTGAAGGTACGTCAGCCTCCTTCTTTGCGAAGCAGTACTAACAGGAACCCGTAGTGCGACGAAACAAGACCAATCTGTGATAGTAAGTGGTACTTCAGCCAAAGCACTAGCACCATACTGACCTCAGTCGCAAGGGTGTCGGAAGGGTAATCGCGAATGCGAGTTCCCACAGAGTACCTCAGTAGCCAAAAGATCGAAGACAGGTGAACCTAAGAGTGCCGCTGGTGAGACAGCCCACGACAGACTCGACACAATCAAAGACGAGACCGAGGAAGAAGAGGATTATGAAGAGGAAGAAGAAGAGCCACCGCCGCCACCGCCACCACTACCAAAGCAGAAACATGGTAAATCAAGCGCACAACGCAAAAGGGCCCAAAGCATCACGGCTAGTAGTAGATCACGACAGCAACAACAGCCCAGTAAATCAGCCACGTCCCATGAAGAGCCTAGCTCCCCGTCAGATGTCTCTGAGATTGACACGCCACTGTCCCCCATACAGAAGCGACCTTTCTCGAGCCCCTCGCATTGGAAGACGACCTTCAAAATCAAGCCCGAGCTGAAGCACGAAATGGAAAAGTATCTGCGCTTCCAACACGACTATATGACTTCTTATCACTATCTATTCAAAGTTGACGCCGAAGATTTCATTCATGGCGAGCTTATTGATTTGGCGCCTCGGTTCGAGCCATTGCTGTACGCTGTGGTTGCCTTCGCGGCCTACCACTACACTGTGCGTCTTCCAGATTCGGAAGCCGACTTCCATTCGTTCTGGAAGTACTACTGCAAGTCTATCGTCAAGTTGCGTGAGCATCTGGCCTCGAACAACGAAAGGAACGATTTAGTACTATTGACAGTGCTGCAGTTGGCAACATTTGAAGAGTTTCTGGGAGACTGGACAAATCTAGCGACCCACCAACGGGCTGCATATGGCATCATTGTCTCTCGGTACACCCCTGAGACGATTATGAGCACAAACCGAGGCAGGAAGATGTTCGACTGGTACTTGCGACTCGATGTCTTATCAGGGTTGATGGCGGTTCGCGATGTTGCAATGGATCGTTCATGGCTCGCTTATGCTGCACGATGGCACAAAGATCGCATGGAATCTGAAGAAGGTGATAGGTTGTCTAACACCATGGAGTACTTCGGGAAGGGTCTTTCTCTTGTTGCGCACGACCTCGCGCACACCTTTGCGCAGGTGAATGAGAACGTAGATCGTCCGGGGTTCTCCCTTGGGCCTGTTCTCGAAGAAGTCGAACAGTTGTACATACGCCTCGATGCACTACGGCGCTGGATACAAGAGCTGAACGACCCTTCATATGCTGGCGTTGACAGCGATATCAAGCGAGGAGAGGAAGAAGAAGCCTTCGACGTCAACGTACCGTTGTTCAGAGGCAAGCTATGGCCTTTGAATTTCGTGTGGATCGACTGGTATGGCATATTTTTACTTGTGAAGAAGCAAACATTGCTCACGACACAGAAAGCTCGGAGAGCTCATGAAGAGGTAGAGCGCGATAAACAAGAAGGGCAATCGCAGCTACCACCAGAACTCACCTCGTATGCCAGGACAGTGTGCGAGATCTACAACGCGATTGCGCAATCGACGACGGCACCTGCAGGTGCTACCCTTGTCTGTTTCGGGCACCTTGCGCTCTCCACCGTCTTCCTCCCTCGAGCTCCTCCTGCAAGTCATGCGAAGTACACCATGTGGTCACGACGTCAGCTAGCCCATATCGAACGCCAAGGCTACATCTGGCCACCCCATTTCCGGAAGGAGATGGCAATGAGGTGGAATGATCCTACGATTGAGAACTGGTGGCTCCCACGAAATGAAGGCAAGACACGCATGTTGGGAGAGATCCGAGGTGTGGTTGAAGAACGACTTGCTCTTGCTGCGGATAGGCCTGATGATGGTCGGAACGACCTCAGGGAGATCAAGGGGCTTTTTGAGAAAATGGAAATGCCCAGCGGCAGGAGAGAATCGAGCGCAAGTTTTGATGCAGCATACATCAATTCGAGTGCAGGCATGGCACATGCGGCGAGTATGATATCTACCCCAGAAGACGGCAGTAGTACTGGCAGTGGGGGTGGCTTTAGCCCCCGGACAACTACCGCAGAACAGGACAGCAACAGGAATACGCCGAGGAGTAGGAAGGGCAGTCATCCTGAATCACCACTGGCGCAGTCGAGGCCTCCTCCAGGGGGCCGGATGAGTGGTATTTGGGAGGAGTAGCCCTGAGGACCTGACTTCCGAACCGTGATCAGTATCATCACTTGGCAAGCCTAATCTACTACACGATGTGCGCAAATACCGTGCAGACATCGGAGGCGAATCAACATGTGGCAACACATCTACAGAAAACGGCATCAATGTCCCTTGTTACATCATCCCCCTTCAGAGACAGACGTAATGACTCTGACTGAGACACTACAAAACTGGTACAAGATCGCCGGGGGCGTCTCGAGGGGGTTTCTTACTCATAGGGACGAACAGGACACGGCTGCTACGCAGTATGTTTTGGCAAACAATATCATCTCACTGCGAATTCTACCTGTGCTGCGCGCCGTGGTCTTCCTACAGTACGGCGTAGGCACTCTGCCTGTTGTTGAACACGCGGATTTCAGGCTACCAATGCCACTAGGCTCCGAGACTTTGTACCTCCACATGGTCCAGTATCAGCTGACCTTGTGCCAGAGAGTTTCACCGGCGTTCCAACCCACGGCACCATGATTTCATCCCAGTCGCGTCCGAACACGACGCTTTACCAAGGGAATGGTTGCACAATGTTCACGAAAGTTAATGAACGGAAGAGGCAATATCCCCGGGTCTACTTGCTCGCTCGTCCTACCACTAGTAGCCCCCGGCAGTGTCGATCCGCTTGCACATAGACCATGCATACATCATGCACTCGAGAAGTGACAGAACTGTTCAGCATGTCGATCCGTACGACCTGACGGGAACCAGGCAAGATCACTACGCAGTAGCGCGTGATTGTCCGTCGGTGCAAGAAGGCCCATGTTTAACGTGGTAGGGATCGGTTATTGCAGCGTCATACTGGACGACCATTTTAGTTTTCCGGAGCCACCAGTAGATCGTAACCCATACTGGGAATGGAGCTTAGCTCTGTACAGGGATGATCTGCGCGAACGTTAGGTGTGGGGTTGGCTAGAGACGGTGGGTTCGAGTGATCCATGGCGCCTCGGACGGAGCGGGAAATGAAAGGAAGACACTGGCTTGGGATGATGGATGTGAAGCTAATGTACGGTATGCGACCACGTGGCGCTGCTACGGTGCTGATCAAAATATATTCCTTAGTCTACCTCAGACCTACGCTTGTACATACCTAGCAGGTGAGCTTACGCACGACTTGAAACCGGCGACGAGAACGTCATTCCTTGTCCGAAGGGGAGCGCGATGACTTGATCGACTTACGCATGTGCTTCCCGAGGACATACGCTGGCCTATCCTCCAAGTGACCGATGCTGACGTTGTAGGGCTGAGTAGCAGGCGATAGAATGTGTGGGACGCCGCTGGTTTTTGCGTGGCCGTTGTCCGAGAAAATCGCGTGCGAGCGTCGAGCAAGTGACCAGGTCTCTAAAGAAGCCACGATGCGATGCGGTCGGAAGGGCCTTATTGCACCGTTCCATCCACCTTAGCTGTATCTTGCACAAGGCTTCGCCGAACGTGCGTCGGTGGGCATAAAGCTTGTCAAACGCACGATTTTCCTCAATATGCCGCTTCTTCATTAAGAGCATGGAGTGCTTCGCGGACTATGCAATTGGCAAACATCGCGTCACCCTGCGGTATGTCGCTACGGCCACCAAAGCGCCGACCATAGTGAAAATAATGTTATGGGAGCGGGATAGATCTTGATACGAGCCTTCGCACCACTGCAGCTCCGGCTTCGAAGTTCGAAATGTCTTTTTAAGTCCTTGTGTCGGAATGTTTACTATCACATGAAAGATGACCACAAACGTCAGTCGAATGTGGCCTTGTACAACACTGTAAAAGAGTGAAGGCGGTGTCAGTAGGGTGCAGGGCCTCTTATTATTACGGCACACGTGCAATTATCCTGCTAAGAATGCAAGGCAATGCAACTCTCGTGATTGTACCGACCTACTTCAGCTGAAGGGTAGTTCACAGCCATCTTCAACGAATTCAGAGCTTGTGCAGAGAAGATGACAGTGCTTACAGGCTTGTCAATATCACTACCGCAACCAATCCCTCAACTTACTCGCATAGTGGTGGCAATCACGCACGACGTAGCCAAGGCAAGCATCACGATACAGGGCGCTGGGCAATAGCCAACATGGCTCAAGGCCCGCGAAGGAAATTGTCGAACCGAAGCTTCAGATTCAGCATCCCCCAGCTCTCGAGCCTATCCGATCGCGACGAAGGCCGCCAGTACCAACAATTCATAAAAGAAGCCACAAAGGTTACGCTGGCGTGCACCATCTCTCAGCGTGACTTCCCATTCTTTTCCGCGATCAAAACAAGGTAACGAAGCAGAACCCCGATGTCATGGACCAATCCTCCGATAGACACTAGGGGATGCTGAGCTTGGGGAGGACGAGCAGAAGTGCAATTCCAGACCAACGCAGAATGTGCAGTGCACACCATTCTAGTCTCACCCGAAGCGAAGCAAGACCAGCTCAACGCCGCAAAGGCTCAGTGATGGACAAGCCTACACGCGTCCAAGATAACAATGAAAAAGCGTACCGCCGAGCCCAGAGTCTGAGATCAACGGCACTCGAGTCGCTGCTGACGTGAGACTCCACCGGACTCATCTTGAGCCTGCTGATCGCTTCTCGGTTCCCTTCTCCAGCCCTCTGTGACTCTTTGCGACGCAATACAGTATCGCAAACACAGATTGCAGCACCCCACAGCAATACGTGCGGGGCGATGATGTGTGGACGAAGAGAAAGACGTTCGACCGATCAACCAACCGACGCCATAAGCAGGAAGAAAAGGCGCCGACGAGTAAGTGCATGCATCAAGGATGGGCGACTAAGCACCACACAGGTCCAGCACGGTGCAGCTGCGGTCAGCGTGCTGAGGTAGGCAGGAGTAATTGGGAGCAGTTGCGTTGCAAGGCGCCATGAAACAACACAATCTCGCGTCTTGAGGCACGAAGGAAGAGAAGGGCAGCCGACGTGACGATACGATCTTGGAGCTACGGATACTAAGAGCTAGGACGATAAGTGCTGCAGCGAGCCACATGGACAATCTTTATGAACTTCTGTTGAATCTGCTGCTCATTGGCATAGTGGCTATAATGATACTACGTGGGGCGGGATTACCTTGGCTCCAGCTGAGCTGCCAAGCTGGCCATTGCAGTACATCAGATAACTTAACGAAACAACGCATATGTCTCTGGCTGCTTCTTCGTCTGCATTGTCGGCGAACAGTCCCTGATGTTGTTCTTAGATACCGTATTCAAGTCCATGGTTTTCTCGTCTAGCCAGGTATGCTGAGGCGCTCGGGGTAGGAACTGCGACTTGTCTCGTATTGCATCTGACGGCGACCCGATTCCTGCGTTCTTTGCGGGCGTCTTTCCTGAAACTCGATAAGGCGTAAGCCTGGCGGGGTGATCTTTGGACGCTTTGTCAAAAGCATGGTGTCTCGAAGACCTCTCATCGATGTTCGTTGACTCATGCTCATGAATGTCCTTTGTGAGCCATTCCACTACCCTGTCCTTGGTATCACTTTGCCGCGAACTTTCGTGGCTTCTCTTCGTTGGTGCATCGAAGATCATGCTTCCCTGAGAATTAATATTCGAGTCTGGATCGTACCACGTTCTATCGGGAAAGATCTCTCTCCAATCGAGCCATGCCTTCTCGTCTTGCTTCCCGACGCCAGCAGCTAGCTGGCAGGACAGGTGGCCGTCATTCCTCGTTTCCGTATGCTTGAATACTGGTATCGATGGACCCTCGAAGCCGCGACCAGCCCACATTCCATATCCATCTCCGTATCCTCCACCATGACCTCCACCACTCCTCAGATTACCCAGCAAATCGCGCAGAATATCGTCTCTGGACCGACCTCTCCTAGGTGGCCTTTTCAGACCGCCGCCTTGTTCAGGACAGTTGTATCCGTGACCGTCGCAATAACTGTGCGGCGCCGACTGCACAGTCAACTCGTGCCCACGCACCTTCATCGACAAAGGCTTGAAGCATATTTTAGGGTTCTCCCTGCTCATCCACTCCATGCCCAGTAACATGTCTTGGGTCTGTAACGTACCCGCTGACTCATGCACCCACAGACTGCACTTGTAATTGCCAATGCGAAACGTTAGCTTGGCTTCGAAGGTTATCTCATACGTAGAGCCATCTGCAATTCGTGCTGTCATCGAGTGTTTCAGTCGCCTTGTTGGTAAGCCGAGGCGCCGGATGCTCTGACGAGGCATGCATGATTTCGAACAGCCTGTGTCGACTAGTATAGCGATTGGGCGTTCCCTTCCGTTTGTTATGGATACCCCGTGAAGCACGATCATATCGTTACGACCCATATTGCGTGCTTCAGGTTTCGTGGTATGCACTGTGCATTACTCACAGCGATGCTAACAAAAGTCGCGGTGGAAGACTCTGCAAGATTGCAGATAGTGCTGACGGCGGGTCAGCGCACAGTGGCGGAGGCCTGCAAACGTTGCGTGGCCTGCTGTTGTATCTCACGGACAATATCACCAGCCTTCATCACAGATCTCACTAGACCTACGCCTGTTCCTGCATAAGCCGTGATACGCCCATTGACGCCCCAGCCCGCATCTCCCTGCTTCATGGCTTCTTCATACAGCTTCTTGTTGTCCTCAATGGACATGCCGGACTGAGAATCATGGAAGCTTTGGTTCAGAATACCCCTCCCGTTGTAATGTGCTGGCCACTGTGTGGTCCCGCGTAGTTGATCGTAGAGCTTTGTTCTAGCCGTGTTAGCACCGCCGTCAGATGCTCGAATGATTTCTTTGCGATAGGCATCTGCTACGGTTGCTTCTTCGCTAGCAAGGAATCGTGTACCGAGGCAGACACCGTCGGCACCCAGCGCCAGAGCTGCCGCTGCACCGCGGCCTTCGATGACACCGCCAGCCGCAACAAGCTTGATGCCGGTTGAGCCAGCTGCCTGAATGGCATCTGCGACTTCAGGCAGGAGCGTGATGAGGCTAGCGCCTGACTCAAGGCCATGACCCCCAGCGTCTGTTCCTTGCACGACGAGTACGTCGGGTTTCGCATTCTCGGCAACCTCGACAGCATCAGCAACTGAACCGACCTGAACCCAGACCTTTGTCCGACCTTCACCAGCCTGACGGATCTTCTCGGCCCAGGTAGCATAGTCTTCGTTCTTGTGAGCGCCAAACTGCCACACAGCCGCTGGCTTCCATTTCTTGACGGCTGCGATAGCTTTCTCGAGATCTGCAGCTGGCGCCCAATTGAAGTAGGCGAAGCCGACTGGCAGCATGCCCGTCTTTTCGCGGTAGGCCTGAAGTCTGGCATGGTTGCTTATTAGCTCCGCGCTTTGCTCCAGCCAGCCATCAAGCTCGTCAAGGTTGTTGCCTGCGCCGATGAAACCAAAACCGCCGGCTGCCGAGATCTCAACCGCAAAATGCGGCAATGCTATGATGCGCATAGGCGCGCCCACCACGACTGGTGATGTTGTCCACTGATACTGTTCATTGAGTGAAGCCATGGTGATTGCTTGGCGATGTAGCCGTCTTGTGAATATTGGACTTGTCCACCTCGCAGACAAGACCAACAAACAAGATTTATATGTGTCGAAATTTCGGAAGCTTCCGCAGCTGAGTAACGTCGCAGCCATGCGTATATGAATGATGAGTTCGTGATAGTAGTCAGCCTCGACCAGACGGTGACTCTTCGGAAGTGGTGCGGGGTAGAATGCGCCGTGGAGAATGCTTTGGCTAGAATGAACCTTGAATGCTGGCATGATCGCATCGTTTGAGGCATTTCTTTCCACGGCCCTTGACTTGCGATCCTCAATTTAAGGCTTGCAGTCATCCGTTATCATCACAAGGATCTCGGGTAGTTACTGACTAGTACTCAGTGGTTCTGTAGGGTAATCGACAAGTAGTCACCCTGCATCTCAGTGAGATCACCAGAAGCTGACCCAGGGGCGTATCAGGCACACTCGACTAGTATGTCAGGTTGGTCGATGTGCTCGCCACAATTGACGCAGAAGGCGGCCTAAATGCTTACGCCTGAGGCAACGTCAAGTTCTATCGGCCTAATACTGACTTTGGTCGCCATAATTAGGCAACCAGCGGCTAGCTGAGCGCGCTGGGACTTTGTGCAGCCCATGACGATAGCAATAATTCGATCATTCAGGTCTGCATGCTGGCTGGAGTCCTGACCATGACGAGCCCATTCTCGAATATCCCCCGCCATAAGAACAACCTCTCTGTCATGGATTTCACGGCGACTTTGACCTTCTAAGTTCTGGCAGAGCGTACTCGTGCGTGGCGTGGTTGTAGGTTCCGGCGTGTTTGCTGCATCGTACAGCACATCATGCGAAAAACTTCAACTGGCCTTGGGACCACTGCGCCTCGCAGCGATAGTTCAAAAGGTCGCCATCGAGCCCACGCGATGTTTCCAAGCAAATTGTTCGAGGATGCCTGACACCACATCATGGAGTAATCCCAACACTTGATGACCAGCTTTTGGAGCCCTGGTGTGCTCGACCTACTCAGTCACAAGGTAGCCGGGCGTGACTTGAGCTAATCACGATCATGCAAATCGCGTGTCGTTTGCTTCGTCCGCCAGAAGCTACTTTAGTCTTTGCTGTCGAAACCGACGACTCCGATGCTTATGCGCTTCGGCAGGATCTTCAAGCAATGAGGACCAAATCAGCCGAACTTCCATAGATAGCAATCCACACACTCCACATCCTCCTCACAAGTTGGCACATCATCGTAGACCTCCAGCACATTCTCAATCACATAGTTGATGCGGTGGTTAGTTATGCTAGACCGCCATCCTTTATCTTTGACGGTATCGTAGGCGCATCTTCTGCCAGTGAAGCATTGGGATTCGAAACTGAAACCCCAAAGGGAGCAGCTACTGATGAAGCCATTGCATGCGCCCATGTACACTGGGTCTGCTGTATTGCCGAAGTGATGAGCTCCTGCTCGATGGGTCTGGGCTGTGGCGGTGAAGGGAACAGGTAGCAGGCCCATCCGCTCAGCAGGTAGTCTCTCAGGCGGAGCTTCGAAGGTTACGGCTGGGATATTGATTGTCAAGCCTACGAGCGACGCGAGACTGCCACCAAGCGAGTGGCCAACGACCCACAACGTGGCGCTCGGGTACATGTCATGCACACGACCCATGATATATATTGCTGCGTCGTAGTAGGAGTCGTTCTGCAGAACCGAGTTCGTGAGGCAGTCTGAGCTGCATTGGTAGTACCCTGTCGAGCAATTGCAGACAGGGGTATAGTGATATGGGTTCTGAGCACGGCAACAGCAGCTAAATAGCCTGTTGTCGTTAATGGCATCTTCAACAGACGTCCTGCCCCTCGGGTCGATGGATGTTCCCTTGAAGGCGACGACGACAATATCATAATCTTCAGTGGAAAAGACGTGACCTTGCAGACTGTCGTCTTTCCAAGGGAGTCGCGAAGTGAAATTGAACCCGAGTGAAGTGTTTCGCCAGTCTGGCTCGTGTGGGTCGAACAAGTACGCATCGCTCGTCATTTTAGCCAGATTTACTACGGTCTCCTTATCTCTCGTGTTGGGACTGGGTCTGCTATTGGCCGCCGGCAACAACGAATTGTTAGGTTGAGTTTGTTCGTGCATGGGCCCATGATGCTCGGGTATATCGAGCTGTGTACGCAAATTGAATATCGCAGGTTTGAAGTGGCTAGAAAGAGCTCCCAAAGTATCAGCAGTGTCTAGGATTTCAAATGCCATGGTTTCATGTTGTGGCTGCTTGATATCATGGCCGAAGGAGTGTCGATGCAGGAACATTTCAGGCTGATCATAGTGTGACTCCTCGGATCCGGCGTGAATGGTGATGGAATCAGATTGTCGGCACACGCAGACAATACACAAAGACAACAAGCACAACAACACGTACGGCTGAAAGGCCGACATCTTGGTGGTTCAGCAGACTTGTTGTCATAGACAGAGTTGAGACGGTTGTCTATAATAGAAGGTGTGCTGTCTTGCCAGGTATTAGTGCTGTTCATTCAAGGTCCTCCTACCACATCCAACCAGGCAGAAGTCAATTCCTGAAGGGCATTGTGCAAATGATCTACACGGCTTTCTTCAACGATTGCGCCTCGAGGGCAGAAAAACTTTGCTGACTACTGTCATGACTGGTGACGCGGCGCTGAAGTCGGTCTGCTGTTCGAAGTGAACATGAACGCGAGCAACGAAGACACGCGAAGCTGGCTTGCCTACTAGTATTGCTCGAGACATTTACGCATAGTGACGCCCCTCGTAACCGTACAAATGCCCCTGCATCGTACCCCCACAGCGACCGTCGACCTCGACCTGGATACGTACAGGGCTCGATCGTAAACAGGAAAAGCTGTGAAATAGTAGGCCCGGTACTATTCGCTTTTTCTCAAGCTAAGTACAGAAGCGTTTATGGTTGTCAGGGGTGCACCAGTTTATGTATGAACAGAGAGTAATGAGAGCAACCCAGGAGCCTGAGGCCGCCGAATGTTGGGACGTGATCAGTTTCTCCAGCAGTTATTTACGCAAACCACTATTCCACAACTTACTACCTCTAACATTGTTGTGCACGACCGAGGCCTGAAAACACGATCTACTTTGGTCGCTTTCACCCTGGCACAATCACGGACCTCACACTTCAGGTCCCTTTACTATCTTGAGCGAAGCAGGAGGCTGGGAACCAAACTAGCTAGGGCCGATGCAATATTCGGCATAAGTTAAGCTTAAACCTAATCTCATTTCAAATCAGTGTTGACCTCAATTACTGCTTGAAGGCCTTCATGATTCATCCCTCACTAACATTGCACTGTCATTGTCTTCATACTGCAGCACGATCGCGAGAGCAAGGGAATACAGGCCACTTCCAGGACGCATAGCAACATCTGTTACCTTCGCTCAAATATGAACACAGCCATAATATGGGCAGTCTTTGTGCGAGTAAGTGGATGCTGCTCTCGAGTTCAGCCGCAAACCCTGCAGATACACTAAGCTCCCATCTGCCAATCGGGGCATACCCCATCAAGATGGTACCTGAAGATCGAAGTACAGTCATGATGAAATTGCTCCAGCCATTGCTTTAGTACATGACATGCATGGTTGTCGAGGTGAGTTAACAGCGGTGCTTGGTGAGACTAGAAAGACTCGTGCGTCGCGTGCACCGCGTAAAGTGTTTGCATCACCCTTCTCTGCTTCTTCTATACACCACAGACCTGCATCTTGTATGAGTCTGCTGAAGTGAACATGGCTTCCGCAGCAGGTCACCGGCACCCTCAATGCCATGTGCTCAATTTCTTCTTCGACAAGCACGACAGCTCTGCGCTCACAGTGCTTGTCAACGACTTTCGATTCCATATCGTTGTAGATGCGTCCAGACTGAAGGCCGAGACCGGCCCAGACGCTAAGGTAGCAAGGGAATACCGGCAACTACTTGCAGCCGTGGAGCAGGAGGAAGACGACAGCATCACCAGGCCCTGCTCGAAAAAGAACCTGCGCGGCCGCAGTCAAAGCTCGAACAGTGAGGATTCCGGTCACGGTACTGGTGACGAGCAAGAGCCGGAGGACGAGCAGGATAGTGCCATCGATGTAAATTCGCCTTCAAAGAGACCGTCCATCCTTCAGCAGGCTAGAGACGATCCAGGTAAGGCTCTAAACAATTGGATGCTATCTCCTTTCGGACCGATATTCGACAAGCATGCTCCTGAGTCTGAGCAGCGAGAGGGGATATCGTTGCGAGAGTGGTACGATAGGCCGACTATGTTCTTCAACCTCGAAATCGATCAAGGGGAGCTCCGTGCGACAGGAGTGGAGGCTTCGGCAAGTCTAGAGAAGAGAATGGTAGACATCACACCCAAAATGTACTTGCCAAAATATATCCGCGAGATGGACATACCGTGGTACCCAGCTGAGGATGTGACCGTGCTCGATGACAGTGATGATCAAGCACCGTACCACCCGACGCGGGTACGGGTAGGCGAAGAGACGTTCTTCATCAAGATGGTCGACCCCACGCAACCTTCACCGACGAAGAGGGAGATCGGACTGATGAAGAAGGCAGAGAAGCTTGGACTGCACAAGAAGCTTAGAGTGCCCCTCGTCAAAGGTCTGGTAGGGTTCGGGGATAGCAAGACTGAAATGATGGGCTTCTTGCAAACCAACATCGAGGATGCGACGCCACTTACACATATGTTCGATGAGGAGATACCACAGCGGAAACGAGATAAGTGGGCCAAAGAGTCGGAACGAATGAAAGAGGTTCTCCATGAGAACGATATTGTATGGGGAGATGCCAAAGCTGATAACTTCATGGTCGACAAGAACGACGACCTGTGGATCATCGACTTTGGTGGCAGTTACACGGCCGGATGGGTCGACCCCGAACTGATGGAGACTATGGAAGGCGACAACATGGGTGTTGACAGGATTGTGAACGCGTTGCATGATCCCAATGCTAATACCTGGGATGCTGAAGAAGACAACACCTTGCCGTTCCAACCCACAGAAGACAAAGTGATGCCAAGTGAAAAGGCCTCGAACGCGACAGGCAAGAAGCGCAAAGCAAACCAGATAGCACGGGCTGCTGAGGAGGACGTCCGTGCGAAGGCTGAGGTGAGCGATGAGGATATTCCGTCAAGCAAGCGCGCTCGGAGGGCAGAGATTTTGGCTTCAGGACCCGAGGTAGCCGCTGCAGAAGAAGGGAATGCCGAGGAGGCGGCGGATGAGGCAAAGACGGCTGCAACTGGTGATAACGACAGTCAAGAGCAGGCGCGCTATTGTGTTTGCGACAAGCCCCCATCTGGTGACATGGTCGGCTGCGACAATCACAACTGCCCGAGGCAATGGTTCCATTTCGAATGTGTGGGTCTCGCCTCAGCTCCGAAGTCGAAGCATTGGTATTGTGATGATTGCAGGGATGCTTCGAGTTGACCTCTCAATGTTGTCACGGTTGACGACTCGCAGTCTTGATAGAGCATCGTTATTACCCAACGCCATTATGTAACAACAGGGACGTTTGTGTTGCGATACTACCTGAACAGCAAGTTCGGACAGCGTGTACATACGTTAATGAATATACAGACATCAATAGTAATACAATGAGAACTTGCACATCGACGGTTTGGAGTATTACTACGACCTCGATTGGCTACTTGAGACTGAGCAAACTGAGCAAATACTGTCGAGACTTGCGTCATCCTCAGCCTCGGCGCGTGCCGTTGTCAGCGCCGCCGCAACTGGTCTCGTTCGCCTCAAAGCATGTGCTTAGAATGTTCTCGTTAACCTTACACAATCACAGTCACTGACGACTAGCCAACACAGCCCGCGCTGTTCCAATCTCGTCCACATATAAGTCAGGTAGCATACAACAATCCAACATGTCGACTTCCACGCCACCTCCCGAAGAGCCCTCGTTCAGGATGTATGAAGTAGGCGACGTAGAAGCAATCGGAGCGCATTGTGGCTATGAATACTGCCACCAACTCGATTTCCTTCCCTTCAAATGCCAGTCATGCGGTGGCAAATTCTGCTTAGATCACCGTACGGAAGATGGACATAGGTGTCCGAAGAAAGGTGCTTGGGCGCAACGGAGACGAGAGAACAACACCTCAGCCACCACTCTACCGACCACAGAAAAGCCTTCCCTCCTCACCACCCAGCAATGCAGTTCGCCCGTCTGCAAAACCTTCGTGAACACTTCCCAGAATCTGGGTGTGCACTGCTCGACATGTAACAGGACATATTGTCTTAAGCACCGTTTCCCAGAAGATCATGACTGCAAAAACCTGACACCACTCGGCGCACGGACTTCCGAGATTGCATACCGAGAGCAGAAAGAGAAACTGAGAGTGGGGTTCGGCAGGCTAAGATCTTGGGGCAAAACGAAGCAAGAGGAGATGAAGCCGAAGCCGAAGCCAGCATCGAAAGCTGCGCAACTCGCTGCCTTGAACAAGCTGAAACAAACTGCGACAGGAGATGCGAAAGTGCCTCAGGAGAAGCGGCTGTACTTGCATTGCTCCGCGACCGACAAAGTCACTAGGGATGGGAAGCCGAAAGAGGCGGCTATGTTCTTCAACACTGAATGGAAGACCGGTAGGATACTGGATGTTGTAGCGGCAAAACTGGGCGTCGAGAACCTGAACAACTCGGCACAAGGGACAGACAAGATACTGCGGGTATATCATGTCGAGAGCGGCGAAGTATTGGAATTTAGCGAAAAGGTCAGCCAGCGTATGGTCAGTGGCAACTCCATTGTGCTTGTCCGCGGTCTGGAGGTATGAATATCCATCCCACGATGGATGCCATGAATTTGATGTTTAGCGATGGCGTTCAGGGAGCGACAATGCGTGTATTTGGCTGGCAGGGTCTGATATGCCAGCTGGGAGGGTCCTTGGACAGTTTTCAGATATTTAATCTCGATTCTTCAGTCCCATATCAGGACTGGTTTTATCGTTTCCCCCGATTCCATATCATGTATCGCTTTTGCAACTTCCTTTGCGGGGTATGTCTTGACAAGCTTGTCATATGGGAACTTACCTTCCGTGTGAGCCTCCAGCAAACGCGGCAAGAATTCCTGTGGATAAGCGTCACCTTGCTGACAACCAATGTAGGTGCAGCCAGCTTGCACCATCTCAAAGAGATTGAGCGTAACTTCAGACTGCGTACCGCCAGTGCCAATTGTGACGACCTTTCCTTTCCTGGCAGTGCTGTGCACTAGATTCTGTATCACGTCTGCTCGGCCCGTCGCGTCTATTGAGCCGTCAACTCCTCTGCCATCGGTGATGTCTAGAAGCACCTCCATCAGGTTTGTTCTAATTTTACTGTTCACGCCGTGCGTGGCACCAAATAACCGTGCCAGCTCAAGCCTTGAAGGTACGATGTCGACAGCAATGATCCTTCGCGGTGGCTTCGGCAACATCTTTAATGCCATGATAGCGGCAAGTCCGACAGATCCTGTTCCAACCACAGCGACAGACATGTCGCTTGTGGGCTGGATAACATTCAGCATCCCACCAGCTCCTGTCATCAACCCGCATGCCAACGGCGCCAACTTCTCAAAAGGTATGTTCTTGTCCTCTATCTTTACTAGACCAGTTTGCTTAACGTAGACGTGTCTGGCGAAACTTGACTGGCCAAAGAAGTGAGAGCATATCCGCCGGCCACCGTTTGGAAACCTGAACGCCTTCGATCCATCAAGACGACCAGCGCCGAAGTTGTACTGGAACCACACGTCGCAATACCCTGTCATCTTCATCTCGCAGTATCTGCATTCACCGCAGCATGAGAAGACGATAATGACATGATCTCCGGGCTGCACTGAAGTGACCTTGGGCCCAACACTTTGGACAATTCCAGCGCCTTCATGGCCCATGACGCCTGGAAACATATCTGCCATCTTATCTTCCTGGGAAAATTTGACATCAGTGTGGCAGATGCCTGTAGCCTTTACCTGGACATGGACTTCATCGTCCCGCATCTCATCGTCGAGCTCCACATGCTGGTACTTGAATGGAGCTCCAGGTGAGTCGACAACGATAGCGTCAGTGAGCATAGCGGCGGTACAGATGTTCCCTCAGACGTGGACAATGCTGGACAATAGACTGACCCGGTATTTGGCGATCAACGTTTGTACCTTGGGAAGGGCGTTATTGGGTGACGTGAACGAACATGAAGCTGGTGAAGCTCCGAGGCCGCTTCCCGGTCTCCACGTTCTAGGTCAACTCGGTCACTCGATATATGGAATATCAAATTATCCGGATCTCTCAGTACTTTAGAACCCCTGAATGCTTAATGACAACGCAGGACGGTTCGCAGCACGAATCAATCTTGTTCAAACCATTTGTAGTACATAAAGTCTAAAATGAAATCCTCAGAAGATGAGGATGTAAGGCCCGTATGAGCAGGGGCTGGATAAAACAAAACACATATCTGTTCTTGGAGTTGTAACTTCCCAACCAGAGACGAGCCCTGGTGCATGGGATGCAAAAAACGAATGTTAAGCTTGTCAACTCTCCCCCTAAGGCTTGCTGGAAGATAATTAGTCGCTGGTTGATATAGCGACGTTTGGTATGAACTTACAACTTAGAACCTCCTGATTGCTGCCATTGCTGGCGTAACAGTCAGACGCGCTAACCAATTGCGCCAGGGAAGATTTTGAGCTCCCAAGAGCTCGAATCAATCTGACTCGATTGTTGACCCCAAATTCTATTTCGAATATGATGTTCCTTGATCTCGAAGCAGCAATTCAGTCTCGTCTGCTTGACTTGCTGACCACAGTTTGAGCTTTAGGGTAAAATTGCTTTTGCAATATCAAATCGTGGGGTAATCGCGAGGTCGTAGCTAACCGACTGTTACGTCAGCCATGGCAAAAGAAGGCTAATCAAGCTTGTCCTTGGTTTGCGATCAGCTTGCATTGCATTTACGGTCAGACACACCGAATGGCTACGACGTCGAACCCAAGACACCTTACTAGGGCTATATACAGGCCTCGATCGTAAGCAGCAGAAAGCTGTAGAACAATGGGTCGCGTACATAACTGTATGCGAGGGTGACAACGTTTCACTAGTAGCTCTAGATATCTTCAACCATCTGAATTGCCTACCTAGGCAATTGCCTTCAAGTTCTTTCTGATACTGGTATGCCCCTCGAAACCACAAAGCGTTACTGTCTTCTTCAGTCCTCAAAAAGCCAATAATACCAGACCTACTCTTCCACAGCTTTTTGTTGTTTACGATCGAAACCGGTAAGACAATTATCTTCAGGACCGTCGTGTGTCGAGACTGCATCTACATCGTAACGAGGATCTGACCACGCTGGCATTGAACAGCCTCAATGGCAGTGTGCCATGGATACTCCTAGACGATGTAGCAGAGATTGAACCTGGAATGCTGTTGTGCGAAAAGGAGAGCCTGGGTTGCCCTATGCCGCTAGAATGGCTATACCGTAGCAGCTACTGCAAGGACCACATTCACGAGAAAACATTGCTCGGTGAAATGCATGTTAAACCTGTACTTCATTTCTTGAATACTCCATTCTCAACTTAGTGAAACTTGTTCTTCTAAACTTCATACTTGGTAAGCCGGGTCGAACGTGTGCCGCCAGGAGGGGGATAAGGCATGACTGTCAGGCATAAATGGCTGATACCCCACTAGTCCTGAAAGATTTACTGGTCGACATGTGACGGCATGTGCTTCGTAGCAACCCCGGGCTGTCCACTGGAGCACTTGACACTCAGCCTAACGACCATATCAACTCAAAGTCAACAGACTGCTATAACAAAGTGTCTTCTCCTCTTAGCAGATATACCAGCATCCCAAATAGCCAGCCATGGACAAATTCGCAGCATTCGGCAAGAATGTCTCGTAAGGACTAGATCTTGCTGGCTCGTGCATTCTATTGATTGTCGTCTGCAGGTCAGCATGGAACACGACGGTGACACCTTTTGCGCAACGTTCCATTCACAGCGTCAAGGAGCAACTTGGCCAAACAGGAGAGAAGGTAGAAGACCACATCCGCCGAACACCGGTATAGTCTGACCTTGAATTAGACGCAACTGCCTCCGGAGTATGTTGAGCTCGAGAAGCGAGTGGATGCCTTGAAGGAGGTGCACGCAAAGCTGCTCGCAGTCACGTAAGAGCCTTCCCGGAGTGCAGGGGGACGCCGACTAAGACGATGTAGCAACCAGTACTCGAAAGAAGCCTACGATTACCCTCCCAACATCCAAGAATCTTTCGGCGACTTGGGACGAAGCATTTCCGAGAAAGTCTCACTTCTGTCGCATGCCTCGAGTCCGGCGGAAGCACAAGCGGCCTTGACGGCTCCTCCTACCACCAAACCACAACCAAAGACCTTTAATCACGCTATCGCCCGAGCCGCCCTGGCTGGCTCCCAGCTCCTTCAGCACTCCTCACCAGTCGGTCAGTCTCCTGAAGACCCTCTGGCAAATGCCCTCGAGAAATACGCCTTGGCAGAAGAAAAAGTGGGCGAAGCAAGATTGGCACAAGACCAGCAAATTCAATCACGTTTCCTGGCTGGCTGGAACACTACCTTGAACACGAACCTCCAATTTGCGGCCAAGGCACGAAGATCTGTCGAGGCCAGCAGACTTGCACTTGATGCTACGAAGGCTGCGAAAAGAGCCCAAGTCCAGGGTCGAAGCATGAACCCTGACGACGAGGAAGCACTCAGCGAGGATGCACGTGCTGAGATTGAGGCCAAGGAGGACGAATTTGTCAGTCAGGTTGAGGAGGCGCAGAGTGTCATGAAAAATGTAAGTGCAGCAGATGTGTCAACGTCGATGTTATGCTAACGAGGCCACAGGTGTTGGACACTCCCGAGCCACTGCGAAACCTAGCAGACTTGATTGCCGCTCAGCTGGAGTACCACAAGAGGTCATACGACATTTTGTCCGAGCTTGCCCCCTTCATCGACCAACTGCAAGTCGACCAAGAAGCCGAATACAGAAAGAGCAGAGAGGGTGCTTAAGCGAGGCGGTCCTTCACCCGAGCTTGGTCTGTCAAGGGCCATCTTCCTACTGCGAAAGGGACAGTAGCTTCGTAACGTTTTGATGAAGATAGGTTCTGCGTGAAAGCGGCAGATGAACGATTCCCAAGAATTTCTCCGATGTATCTTGCTTGAAGCCAAATCAAATTCGAATGCATCCTGCTTCGCTGGCCCTCCCTTATGCTTGGCGTTTTGTAGTGTTTCTGGCCGATCTACTGGTAGCCTTGTCGGACAAGGAAGCGGCGGCAAGGCTCCGAGTGCTCGGTCGCGCATGCCATCATAGAGCAACTGCCTCGAACTGACCTGCACTGCTTCTCACAACTTACTCTCAAGCCTCAAGCACTCCCACTAGGAATCAGTCCGTCCTTCCACTTCGGCGACCCGTCACTTTTGAACCACGACTCCTGTACCGACGCAAAGCCTGACCTCGATATCTCCATTCCACATCTTACAATACCTCGCAATCTTTGAACCTTGACCTGGACTGTAGTCCGTGATCGCATACGAAGATGGCCAATGGGTAAGCATCATTACTGCCCTGTGCACTGTTGCTCTTCTATAACCTCCACCCTGGACTGTGCACTTTGAACTGCTTGAGATCGGTTGCTATGAGGCACTAGATGGCATATGTGCCACCACAGGGCCGCCCAATGCCACTCCGCTTGCTTTCGCGCTTCCGCTCCTGAGGGGAGACAAGCGACACAGGGGCGGCAGTACCTACAGCCAAGTATACACGCGTCTCGGGCAGGGTCAAAGAAACACAGGAAAGCAAGAGTTGAGCACATCAAGACAACGCACGACGTGATACGCGAAAGCAGGAAGACACAAACTGACACAACTTCTATACAGGTGGTCTCTCCTTGTCGGCCTCGTCGTCATCGTCGCTCTCAGCGCCGTAGCATATTTCTTCAGTCCTAAGGGCGAGAACCAGACGTACGTGCTTCGACCCCCGCCTCACATGTTCAGATCATTCAGGGGGAAAACTTGGGAGAGCAGAGCTGACACAGTTTGACAGGATATGGCGGAGCACACTCATCCTCAGCTTTGCTAGTTGCTATATAATGTGGGGTAAGCAGAAATGTATATGCACTTCTAGGCACAGACAGCTGACATGATCACAGCGATAACATTCATGGCACAGTGGCATCCACTCATCGAGCCGAAGATGTCCAAGTTGAGACCTGGATATCCTGGTGGGAGCTAGAGACAATGGCCTTCTCTTCAGCGTTTGTGTTACACTTCTCACGGGTTGTTAATAGCGTACGAGATGGGCAGGCGCAATGACAGCTCCAGAGGCGGACTTCCCAAGCAAGGAGATTTCACGCCTCTGCAAGAGCCTTAAGACATCAGTTCCTGTTCCATATTGGCGTCTACTGCACTCAAGCTAGCGCTCCGTTGCATCAATATGCAGCCAATCCTGCGCAATGAATACTTCGTCGGCTGGATCATGACGATGGATAGCAGAATGACAGTAAACAGCGCTGACACGCCCACTCATCAGTCTAGCACCCTCTACACGGACTCGGGCCATTCGCATCCTACTGTCGAGCGTTGAAGCAGTTCCTCGACGGTGGGCTCGCAGTCAAACCACAGACAATGCCCTCGCAATGCACACGGCAATCCATGAGACTGCAACATTGCATGATGCGGACAACGGTGAACGCAGAACATGGAAGGCACCCGTGAAGAGAGTTCAGTTCAAGCCGTCAATGCTCCCAAACGCCTCGCTAGCGAGCACCGATCAAAATCAATGTTGTTGCCTGTACTGCCTGTCTACTCTACGCCGGCTTCCACCCAGCCATCCGCCTACTTATGGATAGGAGTCATCCTCAGCTCCGCGATGGTCGGGACGGGCGTCGTTCTCTACACAACTCCAGATGCGACTTCCTCGGTCCTCGTGCCATCTGCATTCGGCTCTTCGTTTTCCTGTTTGTCCTGCTCCGACACGTCTGTTTTGTGCTCTTCTTCGAGCTGCGGCTGCTCGTCCTTGGAATCGCTTTCTGATGCTTCGGAATGGACAGTGGGGTCATGGATAGCGGTCGTGGTTCGATCGAGTGATATCTCGCCCATTTCTTCGTCGTCTTCGCCTTTCGAAGCTTTGCCGATCTCCTGAACATCTATGCTAATGCTAGTCTCGGGCTCTGCCGCTGCCTCAAACGGAATGGTCTTGTCTTCGGTGGCTTCAGTTTTGGCTATGATTTCTTCTTTTGGCGGAAGTGCGTTGCCGTCATTGTCGACGTCGCAGTGGGCTAGGATGCCGCTTAGTATGTCGCCCCCGACCGTTCTGATGCTGCCTCCGCCTGGTGAGCGGACTTCTTCGTCCTCGGTGTAGGCCGGCGGTAGTGTCTGTGTCTGTGTCTGCAGGGTTGGCATGGCTGTTTTCGACAGGGGTGGGAGAGACTGGGATTGGTCGACGGCGGTCAGAGGCGTTGGTGGTTCCATGTCGCTTGCAGTGCCGTCTTGGGCGCTGCCGAACGGGTGTAGGGGCATTTGAGTGGCTACTTCGGCTGCTGCTGCTGTGCTTCCAGGGTCGGCGAACGGGTCGATGTTCTGGTTCTCCGGTGTGGGAGTCGGGTCTTGGGGCGCGCGAATGTTATCGACTGGGGTGACTGATATCGGTATTGACATGTCCGGCTTTTGCGATCTGGCTTGCGATTTTGGAGGGGAGGATGACAGTTGTGTTGATGAGGTGGCTGTTATTTCTGCCGGTACGGCTTGCGAGATCTGCCCTCGTCTGTTCTCGTTCGAAGGGTCTTCTTCCTCCTCTTCTGGGCCTTCGGCGATCACGGTTACCTGGGTACCTGTACTTGGGGTGTGTCGATGCCGCCTGGTGGTGTTAGGCATGCTTTGGGCTGGTGTGGAGGGCACACCGGACGCCGGTTCAGGGTCTCGTTGTGCTGGTACCGAGGGTAGCGCAGGTGCTTGGGCAGGCGGCTGCTGATTGTTCTGATTGATCTGGGTGTCGCTTCGCAGGATTGAAATGTCTGGCCTGCTCTGACTTATTGGCGTGTCGATGAAGTCGTCACGGTCGCCTTCTGCTTCTGGTGGGATGGTATAGTTGTCCTCTGGAATCAGACTGTATGCGTCGCATACTGTTCTGAAGAACTTGTATAGACCCTCCTCTTGCTCTAGCATCCAGAATGCTTCTCGATGCTGAAACCAGGCATGGGCGTATATCCTGTAGACCCTCCTGAAGATGTTGGTGAGTTGGCGCATGCTCTGATAAGCACTGCCACCTTCGCCTCCTAAAGATAGTCTCGAGGGGAAGTGTTTGGTGCTAGTGAGAACATTGGCGGCCCAGTCCAAGGTATGACAGCAGTAGTCGATAGCACAGCATGACTTCGGCGGCTCGTGCACAGCGCAAAGGTACTGCCATTCCGATGCACGCATTTCAGGACACGTCTGGTTGGAACACGGAGGGCTGTCTGCGAAGAAGGACACAATGAGACGATTGGTCCTCTGCACCAGGAAGCGGCAGAGCTCATACAGCCATAGATTGCGGTCCACAGGCTCACCAGTATCCTGTTGAGTCGGTGGCGTTGCTAATTGCATGGCGGATGCTTTCGTGATCGGCTTCACGGTATCCGAGGCATTGTCCCTTGTCACGCTGCAGTAAGACGATTTGAGGTATTCCTGTAGCTGGAACGGCGATTCGAGTTGGTGTAGTGGTACGAATGGCGGCCCACGCGCCATGTCAGATGCACTGCTACCAGGGCGTACCCTCCTTGTAGCACCATCATCTTGCTGTGCTGAGTTGTCGAGCCTCAGGCCATCTGGGGAAGCATTTACAGAGGGACTGCTAGGACCAAGTTGTAGCTCTGGCAGTGGAGGAGGTGAGGGTAGTCGCGGTGAGCTCGGTGGTGCGCCCCCACTGGCCTGTCGAGCTGGCGACTTTGCTGCCATCTGGTGATCTGCGCACGGTATATTCAGCTCTGATGTTCCATCCAACGTCGATGCGCAGCCTGGGTGCTAGTATGTAGTGGCTTGCGAACTGGCGCCATGATACCTCAGCCTTCTGTACTCGGCCAGTAGCCTTGTTTTGAACCGCGACAAAACCACGCTAAGCCCTATGGCCGACCCACCCATGCATCGCTCTTGCCGGAGCATGGTTTTGGCAGACTCGGAGTTCTGGTCTCTTTTCTTTGCTGGTGGAAGCCATTGTTTGTTGGAAGTCTTACTACGGAATTGCCCTTGTCAATCATGAGCGATGGCGAGGAAGAGGCACCGCCTGACTTGATTGATACAACCATTGATCCATCGACCGACGCTGCCACGTCGATCAAGAAAGTGCCCATCACCATTATCACCGGTAAGAGTATATGCTTGTTCAACATCATATTTCACGCTCAAAGCTTGTCCATGCAAAGCTAGCTGCCACGGCGGTGAAGCCGTGCCTTTGAGCTGATCTGAGAGAAGCTTGAACATCATGTGAAGCTGGACTTTTGCCTCTGCCCTGTCTCGCCTTTCATCAGACGATCCCTGATGTTCCAGCCCACTGACATGGGTCCAGGCTACCTAGGTGCTGGCAAGACTACTCTACTGAACTACATCTTGACCGCCGAGCACGGCAAGAAGATTGCGGTCATTCTGAACGGCTAGTCATGGCTTCACCAGGCTTAACAACCGTTGGCTAATACTGATGCAGAGTTTGGCAAAACTGCTGACATCGAAAAGTCCTTGACTGTGGCTCAAGATGGTCAGTCGGCAGAGGAGTGGATTCCACTGCAGAACGGCTGTATATGTTGCAGTGTCAAAGACTCGGGTGTTGCAGCTCTAGAATCACTGGTGGAACGACAGAAGAACTTCGACTACATCCTTCTGGAGACGACTGGTGTGGCTGATCCGGGTAACATCGCACCCATGTTCTGGATGGACGAAGGCTTGAACAGTAGCATCTATCTTGATGGCATCGTGACCGTGGTCGATGCCAAGAACATCCTGAAGAGTCTGGATGAGCCGACCCAAGAAGAGCTCCCTGCGTTCGAGCATGAACAACACGAACATGATCCGAGCTCGCCTCTGATGTCTACAGCCCACCTCCAGATCTCGCATGCTGATGTCATCCTGCTCAACAAGAGCGATCTGGTCAGCACTGACGAGCTCAACGCCGTCAAGGCAAGGATCGGGTCAATAAATGCTGCCACCAAAGTCATCGTGACCGATCACTCGCGTGTATCAGATTTATCTGGAACAGTGCTGGATTTGTATGCATATAGCTCATTCTCTGCAGGTACGCACGAGCCAGATTTTTCGAGCAAAGGTCACTCCCATCTCGACCCGACACTATCCACTACCAACGTCGACTTACCTGTACTCGACGAGACAGGCTTCTCCAAGCTCGAGAGGTGCCTTGAGGACATCTTGTGGCCGAGTGGAGAGGCAAAACCGTACGAAGTACATCGCACAAAAGGATTGCTCCGGCTCGCTGATGGAAATCTGAAGATGATTCAAGGAGTCCGTGAAATATTCGAAATTACCGATGCTCACTCAGAGCCTGATCAAGCGGTTCAAGGAAGTCGAGTCGTGCTCATAGGTAGGAATCTAGACCAAGTGCCGAGTGATCTTGGGTGGCACGACAAATGATACAAGGGAGACGGTGATCTAACGTTCTAGGTGGCCCACAACCCCTCCAGCTGGGCTACACAATTCAGGTTGGAAGCGGAGAGCTAGGGGCTGTTGGTCATGGCCCGCGTACATTTGGCACGTGGCGTCGGAAGACATCGGGCCTGGTAGCTACACACGACCCCAGGGAGATGGACTCGCTTTTCATGGCTCGAGAGCCATCAAAGTCTCCCAGGAGTTCCCTCAAACCTCGCTTCCTACGACTCCTTTGTCCAGCAACGAAGGCGACGACAGCAACACCAAAGGCAGCTCTACCTTACCCGTCTTGGATGCTTTGGTTGTGAGAAACAGACCAATATGCCTGGTTGTTCTGCTTCTTGACAAAAGACTTGAAAAGAGACTGGGCTACATGCTCTCAGGGCATAAGACGCACCCATTTCGATGGCTTGGCTACTCCTTGTCATACACGAATTGGTGGCAGACAACAACGAGATGGCACGGCTGGCTGATGTGGAAGACTCTCTTTGGCGCCTTCCTCGATGATGATCGGCCGACTGCAATGGCACAGAAGATTCTGGTTCCCAATGGCGCAGAACATTGATCTCGAATTACCCAAGCCATTTGTTCACTTCACTGGCACGCTTCGTCATGGGCTGGCGGCTCGTCAACAATGATCGAATTCCTGTCACATCCTTCCGTGGATGGAGTGTTTCTGGAGGACATCCGGAACTCTACTTTTGATACGTATGCTATATACCCTAGCTAGGAACTGGAACAACATAGAATCACATTGACCTATGGCCAAGTAGTGATGCCGTCCCTAGTCTGAGGAGAGGTAGAAGCGAAAAGCTGAAGACATTGCTGCCATTTCGTGTGAGTCGGGTCAGTACTGTCTGGCCCACGGAAGGTGGCAGATGAGTGGAAGCGTCAACTTGATTTCCATCCACTGGAAAGGCGTGGGCTAGCGGATCAGAGATCGCCTCAGTATTACGTGTATCGAGGTTCTGTTACGTGACTTGTAACTTCGTGACCTAGATGACCTCTGATGAAAATCTCCGTAGAACCTTGGCGTGGATAAAGATAGACCGAGAACAGGTTTGTGATGCAGCATCCATGCATGATCGTGCAACACAGCCACCGCGTCCTAAAAGCACGACTAGGTGAACACGTGTCTGTCTAGTGGGTGATCTTACAAAAAGCGATCTAGACAGTTGTGAACGTGGTCTTCGCAAGCCCCAATGATCAACCTTTGCAGCAGCGGTGGAACAACACCGTATCTAACTTAGAGCGTTGGTCTGTAGCCACCCGCACGTCTCTCAAGAGAAGTCCTGTCTACGATTCTACGCATTAGACGAGGGAAGGTGATCACAGTCTCGTCCGCCCCGGCCCTCGAGACTCGTTCCACATACCCGTCCGCCACGTCCACGTGCACGGTAACCACCCCAGCCCTAGGTGTTACACCTCCCCACAAACCAAAAACATGGGCAAACTCTACGCCATCTCCGACCTCCACATCTCGCACAAATTCAATCACGAGGCCGTGCACCTCCTCAAGCCACACCCAGAAGACACCCTGATCATCGCGGGCGACATCGGCGAAAAGCTCGAACACCTACACACGACCTTCGCGCTGACCGCCAAGCTCTTCAAACAAGTCTTCTGGGTCCCGGGCAACCACGAGCTCTACACACTGCCGCACGCGGCCGACGTCGCGCACGAAGACAACCACCTCTCGCCGACGTCGCCCGCCACCGCCCAAGTGCCCGAACCGGACAACCTGCGCGGCGAGCTCAAGTACCTCGAGTGCGTCAAGATCGCAAACGACTACGGCGTGATCACGCCCGAGGACGAGTTCCTCACGTGGCACTCGGATGACACGGCCGGCGCGACCAAAGCACTGATCTGCCCCTTGTTTCTGCTGTACGACTACTCGTTCCGGCCCGCGGAGGTGTCGCGCGAACACGCCCTCGACTGGGCCAAGGAGCACAACATCCTCGCGACCGACGAGGCCCTGCTCCACCCGGACCCGTACCTGACGCGCGACGCGTGGTGCGACGCGCTCCTGACGAGAGCGCAGACGCGGCTCGAACGCGCCGTCGCGCACAAAGAGCCCGACGTCAAGGTCGTGCTGATCAATCACTGGCCGCTGCGCGAGGATCTCGTCACCATCCCGAGTATACCGCGGTTCAGCCTGTGGTGTGGGACGAAGAGGACCGAGGACTGGCATCGCCGGTTCCAGGCTGATGTCGTGGTGACGGGGCATTTGCATGTGCGCAGGACCGATTGGAGGGATGGCACGAGGTTTGAGGAGGTTAGTTTGGGGTATCCGAAGCAGTGGGAGGGAGCGAGGGAGAGGGGAAAGGGGGTCGAGGAGATGTTGAGGGAGATCCTGCCGGGTAGGGAGAGTGATGGTGAGGGAGGGGCGGAAGAGAGGAAGACAGTGTGGAGGATGAATGGTTGAGATTGTTTGGCGATCAATTGCTATCCTACCGACCACGCCAACATCACGCAGGAAGATTCCGTATTGACGGTTCGGCTCGACCCCTGGCAAGCACGGCCAATGTGTACGGCGATTGCTATCTTATGGAGAGACATGACGAGGTCGCGGCCGTTTGTTCCGGTCTTGCTCACTACAGCTGAGCCTTACTTATCAACCTGCAGACCTAAAGTCTTTCCAAGCCCACAATATGCTCTATCCTGCAAACCAACTATTCTTCCCAGCGAGAAAGTCAACACCTTGTACAGGGAGAGTTTGTGGGACTAGTGGCCGAGGCATGCGAGTGGACGTGGCTTCAAGTATTTCACGTGCGAGGACGATATCCTTCCATGTAGTCGGCAAAGTGTGGACTTCAGCACGGTCGTCCTCTTTCTGAGAAAAGTAATTGGCAGACGACAGCCGCCAGAACGTTGCTTGGTTGAGGAGTGTCTGGAACCGTGATGGCCTATCACAGCGCGGACCAAAGAAAGGGCTGTAGTTGTCACAAACCTTGCCGAAGTCGCGAACAAGATTCTCTAGTTCCGACCACCAAAGCTTTGCCTCGTCGTTGTGGTGTTCGATGAAGTGTGCGTTTAGGCTGTTGCCATCGGTGTTCACGTAGCGGTCAAGCAGAGTAAGGGTGTTCAGCTTGGTCTCTTCGATCGAGTGGGCGTAAATGCGTTCCAGCTGCTTGGTGGAGTTCTGGCCTTCTGGGTCAATATCCTTGTCGACTTGTTGTTCTGTATTGTTGGTTTTCTGCGTACTTGTATGGCAATAGAGTACCTACTGTTCGCTTGCTGACTGTTTTTGGTTCTGGCTACCAGTCTCGCTGCGACGACTGAGCCTGCCGCCGCTTGATCACACACATGTGCGAGATTTTCAGCATGAAGTTCGAGTGGTATAGGATTCTGGATGGTTGTGAAAGCTGGTAAACTGGCCATGATGGCGCAGAAGAGCCTGCGAGTGCAAGGGCGAAGATAAAAGATAGCAAGACAATAAGACAGAATTGGGAGGGTCGCATAAGAGAAAGCGCTGAGAACAAGGCTACCAAAACGAAGAGAGCGCATGTGAAAGTAGCGATCAAGAGTGAAGCTCAGTGAAAGGTGGATGGTATCAGATGTGGCGAAGGCTGACTCAAGACCTGTGTGATCACCCTTCCTGGCTAAGACGGCGTTCATTCATCATCCAGCTCTGGATAATGCCTGTAGATGCCCATGCTGTACTTCTGCCTCCTATCACTTTCCAAGTAACTCTTGATGTTCTCCCGTCCCTTCACCATCTCATGATGCTTAAACACCTTGTCGTACTTCCCACTTCCCTTAAGCTTCTCGATGCACTTTGGAAACGCAAAGCTCACACCATCCACTGTCTGGAAAAGCACCAAGTCGGCATAGCTGAGTTGACCACCGTATAAATATTCTCCACCCTTGCTCGCATCACCAGACAAAACCCTCTCAAAGTAGCCCAAGAACTTGGGCAGCCTCGACTCCCGATAATCCTTCGCCCGCTTCTTTGCCTCGTCCTTCTGGTTCTCGTAGTATTCTCCAACCGCAATCGGATGATGAACATCATGCGGCTCGTTGCTCAGTCCATCCAGCGCCGTAAGCGTAAGGCTGTTGACATGGTAGATCCCCATAGGGTCCTCCGACGCATCAGGCGCTAGACCGAGCTGCGGGCCTAAGTACATCAGGATGTTGGGCGTTTGGCTGATAGTGAACTCCCCATGCTTGAGAGCTGGGGGTGCCAGTGGAGGTGGGTTTTTGCTGTCTCCAGTGTTTTGTTCAGAAATGAGCGAGGTGACACTCTTCATACCATTTTCCTGGTGAGCGGTGTCGGTATACTCAGCTCCTGCTTCTTCAAGAGCGAGACGGATATGTTCGCCTCGACCGGGAATGCCGGGCCAGTAGATGAGGTGGTAAGCATCCTTCTGTTCAGTCCTTTGGCGCTTGCTTGCTCTGGTAGTCATGGTGAAGTAGCGAAGACTATTTAAATGGCATAAAACAGCGGAGGCTCGCGGGACTACTTTGATCTGACAGAGATGAGAACTTCTGATGGCAAGTCGGAGCATGCGTGGTTATGATCCTTGATACATATATGGAAGAGCTCTCATGAGCGGTCATATTATACCAGAGGAAGGCCTTACGCAAATTCTACGTCATCAATTGGAGAACTGAAAGCTTGAGGCAAGTGCCGTTTCCTGCCCGTCACGGTCTTCAGCTGCTTTCTATCCTTGCATACACGTGGAGTTAAAGGTCCTCTTTCTGGCACTCCGCGAGATGTCCTTTCCGCCATTCCATTTTTCGTTCTGCGTATCTCATAGCATATCTGATCATGCCTCAGCTTCTTCCGTGGCGGCAACATCGGCTTCAGCAGTCTCGCCATTGACTTCGCCAGCCTCTGTCTGTTCCGCCGAACCATCGACATCAACCAGTGTGTCCTGGGGTCCGTCGTTCTCGAGCTTGATGTACTCATCCCACTCTGGGAAGAGATCTTCATCTTCGCCAGGAACACCAATAAGTTTCGCTACCTTTGCTTTGCCTTGCTTGTCCAGACTCTCTTTCCATTGGTTGACAAGGGCTGGCGTCTTGCTCGGTCTATATGTCTGACTGAACAGCACTGCTTCGCTGACTCTGCCCGTCCGCACAAGCAGATCGACTGCCGCATCAACGTCTCCACTCAGCCACAGACTTGAGAATGCAATGTTGTTGCTGCCGGCCTCCTCAGCTTGAGCGGCTAGTGATTTGAGACCATCCGTCTCGCCTGAGCTCGAGTAAAGCAGGAGCAAACTGCCCAGGTCCTTTGCGTGGGTAAAGCATTCCTGCGCGAGTCTGAGATCCCAACCAGCCATCGCTGCGTCGCCGACTGTCTTCCATTTGTGTTCTTGGTCTGAAGTGCGAGCGAGGTCGAGCGCAACTTCCAGATTGTTCAGGCCGAGGGCAAGCTCGAATCTGTGCTCAGGATCTGTTGCGACTTCCAGCGCCATCTCTTTGTATCCTTGTCCTTCCAAGAAGCGTGCGATCTTGTTCATCTCCGCCTCGGGGATATCGGACAGCAGACCCTGAGCTGCGTCGACCTCGCCTCGAAGGACCAGTGTCTGATATTCAACGACCGTTAGCGACAGGGCGAATGAAATAACCTGAACGTCTTTGTCGCAGAGATACAGTCTCCCGTCTCTTTGTAGGTATCCTAATAGATACATCGGCTGGTCAAAGTGTGAGATTGTGTAAGTCTGCTCGCCAACAAGGTAATTGAGCCTGTTGGTCGAATTTGTGTAGATGAAGCAGTCGCCAACCCACTCGCCAGTCATGATTGTCTCATTGATATCAGTGACAACCTCGAAAGCAGCCTCGACACCATCCTCGTCGGCAAGGCCTGCGTTGAGACCCTCTAGGTACGCTTCTCTGCTGAATCTGAGGACATAAGTGGTGTCGGAGCAGGCAAGCGCAACAAGCTCTCCAGACTCGGACCAGTAGACCTCGCGAGGCTCCACCTCGATCCTGCGGACAAGGTTTCCAGTAGCCCAATCGAAGAGACCGATGCCTCCCTGACCTTTGACACCGAGCAGTACACCACCGCTCAGGCCTTCAGCTTGAAAGCCGACATCTAACCCACCAGGCACTTCCTTCATCTTCCTGAAGATCTTGACGCTGGTGGCTGATTCTCGAATAGCATAATCGTTGTTGTTATCCTTTGAGCCCCAAGCAAAGTCAAGCGCGGAACCGAAAGCTTGATTCCTCCAGGCAATAGCAGTATAGATGATGAACTCGCCGTCTCCGCAGACGGCGACAAATCTACCGTTGGGCGAATGCGAGAGTGTCTGAGGGTATATCTCACACGAGCCAAGGTCTTTGGTGGGGAGAGTCAGTGGCTGGGCGTCCTTGATAGATGGGTCGCCCTTGATGAGAGCTGAGACGACCTCGTTATGGCGAGCCCAGACCATCTTGCCTTCGTGCATCGATACTGCCGGCTCTTCTCGGCCCATTTTTACGACGACGGCGCCATCATCGAAACCCATTGCGATACCCTGACGGCCTCTCTGGTAGCTCACACACCAAGCTCGTTCGAGGCCGTAGCTCAGTGATTGCTCCAGTCTGTATGTGTTCGCATGCCATATCTTGACTGTGCCATCTTCGGAGCCTGATATTATCACGGGCAACTCCGGGTGGTAGCAGGCGAAGGAGACGTTGCTTGTGTGGCCTTCTAGAGTCGCGATCAGGGCTTTCGTAGTGTAATCCCAGACTTTGACCGTCTTGTCGTCGGAGGTAGTAAGGATATACGGCTTGTCGGCTTGAGGGTAGTAGTCAACATGGTTGACGCCCTTGGCCTCGTGTGCGTCAAGGGTGAAGTTCGCATGACTCGATCCCAAACTCCATATCTTTACCGTCCTGTCTAGACATGCTGAGGCGAATGTGTTGGTGTCCTTGGGATTTATGGACAGCCCCATAACATAGTGGGAATGCCCTTCGAATACCTGCACACATTTCCAACCTTTGTCCCAGTCCCACAACTTTATGGTCATGTCATCGGAGGCAGTGAGGACGAAGGGCTGGGTGGGATGTACGACTATCGAACGGATGTAGTCGGGGTGTGCTTCGAAGGAGGTTATCTTCTCGGAGGTGTTGTAGTTGTAGACTCTCAGCTGGAAATCGTCTGAGCCGCAGACGATCCAGTTCTTCCTAGCAATGAAACGACCAGCTCGTACGGGGACGTCTGTCAGTTCGAAGGTCTTGACGATGGCCTGGGTCTCGTAGGACCATATGTAGGCATGGCCGCTGTATAGTGTGGTGAGGATCCATGGCTCTGTCGGGTGGAAGTCAATGCCCTTGACACGCTCAGAGCGTGCAAACAGCTGGCGCTACAAGCAGTGTTAGTGAGCATCGTGGCTCGAGTGTGCCCCATCGCCACGACCTACCTTTACATCGAGTCTCATCTTGGAGAGTATGACCCTCACCGAGCAGTCCTATTTGTGTGATACCAAGGGCTCAGGCTTGGGCTCGGGGCGAAAGGTTCTCCTCAGTATATGCTTATGTGTGCGCTTTGTACATGGCCATATAGTTCGTTACTCCTTATCACACTATCAGCAAGGCCATAGGATCTCCTGGGACAGGGTGTTGTTGCTCGCAGACTGTGGGTCGCTACTTCCATTCACCATATTCTGGCTCCGCAGATGCCACGCTGTGCCTTGCAGCCTCGCCTGGGTTTCAGCCTTGTACCACTACAAGATCAACGCATTCCGTGCTTCTCTGCCCAAGCTTATTAGACGTCTCATGCTGCAGCCCTGCTGTTCAACCTCTCCACCAAACCCATAGATGTTGAGATGAAACTTCCTTACTCGCAGGGACGAAGCGAATGTCGTAAGCTGTACGATAATGCACGCTATCGAACTGCGCTGTAGAGTACGAACTGCAGAATTATTCCACGCAGGCGCCGACGTGCCCAACGCGAACCACTGGCGAACGCTATGCATGCTCGCGACGATTGCACTGTACGCCTGCAGCCACGCGTGCTATAGGTCCCCTCGACCTCAGCAATGGCATTGACGTTGCTTACTGCTTTCCGTCGGTAACAAGATCTCGGATAATTGCTTCCGGAGTTCAAGTAGATGGTTCCATTGGCTGAACGCCTCTGCGCTAACACGGACACTTGCTTCCAACAAAACATCGTATCTAGCAATGCCCTCTTCCACGTTCTTGCCTTCCCGCTAATGTCGAGGTAATTCGCCATAGTCATCCAACCAGCGAGCATGGCAGAAGGAAAGCCGACACTTCAGCACCTCAACGTAAGCCACCGCCGTCAGTGACTTTGATGCCGTACTACCCAGCACCGCCTGGCGGTGAGGAGCACCACGTCCAGCTACTAACAATTTACGCCAGAACTCGCAATCTCAAGTCATTTTGTGGCTTCTCGAAGAGTTGGACATCGACTACAACCTCAACCTTTTCGAGCGCGAAACCTCGGGCGCGAACAAGAATCGTGCGCCCGAAAGTCTCAGGAAAACTCATCCGCTCGGCAAAAGCCCCCAGCTGCTTACCCCGGAAGGCCGGGTCGTCATTGAGCGGGCTGCGATTGCAAAGTATCTCCTGGACAAGTACGACACCGCTGGCAAGTTCAAGCTGAACCCAAACGACCAAGAAAACGATGTCGTCCGTGAGGAAGAGCTGATCTCCTTTGGCGCGAGTTCTTTTTCACCAATCCTGGTAACACAGATGGTCTTCAAATTCGTTCGAGACGGCTCGCCTTTCTTCCTCCGGCCTATCGTGGGCAGTATCAGCGCCATGGTCAACAAAGCTTTTCTAAACAAGGAAGCTGACGCCATGATGAAGTATCTCGATGACGGCCTGGAAGGCAAGCAATACTTCCTAAACACTGAGAACCCTACCAGAGTTGACTTCCTGACGCTGTGGTACATGGACCTCAGCAAGATCGCGGAGAGCAGCGCTCTGGGCACATACCCCAACATAAAGTCTTGGTATGATAGATGCAAAGCAAGAGATGCATGGAAGAGGTCATTGGAGAAAGGCAATGGCTACGAGATGGACATCAAGATGTAACGTGCCCACATCAGTAATCACTCCCTGGCGACACATATGTACGAACCTTGTCCGTAGGAGTAGGTAGTCCTTGCGACAGTGAGCTCCGGAACTTAGGCTCAGTCGGATCTACGCATCCATCAACGCTTGATACCAGCTTCGCACAGTGTCTCACATGCGCAATCGTTATTAACAGGTTCGACCTCCGATGTCGACTATATACCAGTGTGTTTTGTAGTCCTTATCGACGGACCCGTTCTGTCAGCAGCCACGTGCCTCTATCCAATCAGGTCTCCGGAGGATCGGAAATAGCAGATGTAAGCCGCGATAAGTCAGTGTACGTTGTGTTGGATAAAGCATGTAAGCACACTTGGGAATAGGCTGAATACAGAAATACAACCTCTCGCTTGTGGGAGCGGAACGAGAAGAACTCCTTCTACTTGTAACATGCCATTCGGCGCCGACATGTGCATTGACTTAAGTTTCGGCACGTGCATTCCCGGTATTTATGCCAAGCTCCAATTGGGGCAAAAAGGACGTTCTCGCTTACTAGTGATGATCGTGATCTTTCCTGCTTACGGCTCGCCTACAGAGGATGGAATTTCGTATCCACCAGGCCGCTCGTATTTTCCTCTTCAACAGAAACGCGCCTCGGCGCCTGAAGTCATCTCGCTTCGGTGCATCTGTCATGACTTCGCCTCCGGAATGGAGAAGTGTTGCGACAACAGATACTCGTGCTTCTAGGATTATGTACTTGACTTTCTTTCTATATGGTGAAGTATCTCAATCAGGCTCTATCCATTTGAAGCCAGCCTCACGCTTGTTTTCCAGTTCAACTCCATAATAGCCGACGCCTTAGCGTCTATCTACTTCCCGCGTTGCGCCTTCCTCTACACAGCGCTTCTCTCACCAAGAGACATCAAGAATGTCATCTGATCAAACTTTCTATCCTTCTTACAACACTTGCCCCGAGGTTTCAGCACGATGTCCAGTCGAGGCAACGACGTATGGCTACTATCCTGACCTCCCGGCCAACGCATTTTTCGCGGCAGCATTTGGCCTTTTGCTTATAGTAGGTCTCGCCGTTGGCTTACGACGGAGAACATGGTCATACACAGCGTTCCTGGGCGTCGGAGCCTTTGGGGAATGTGTTGGTTACATTGGTCGGATTCTGATGCACAACAATCCATGGGACAGTGGTGCTTTTCAGGTATGTATCATCGAGCATAATCCCAAGATTCGATAATAATGCTTCCAGATGCAAATTTGCTGTCTTGTTCTTTCACCTAGCTTCGTCGCCGGAGCCATCTACCTAACGATGAAGCATCTCGTCATCTACTGTGGTCCTCAGTATTCGCGGCTGAAGCCACGTTTGTATCCCTGGATCTTTGTGGGCTGCGACCTTGGCTCGATCGTCCTGCAAGCAATTGGTGGCGGCGTGGCTGCAAGTGCAGGTAAATCTGCTAACCGGGCACTTCTCCATGCCGGTAACGGTCTGATCGTGGCGGGTATCTCATTCCAAGTCGCAACAATGGCTGTCTGTGGTATCTTGGGCGCGGACTTTTTCTTCCGTTTCTTCAGGACAAAGCCAAAGTCGATCACGGAAGAGAAGCCAGACAAGACACCATATGAAAGAGACTTGAGCGAGCCCAAAAAGCACAGGAACTTCAAGATCTTTTGTGCGGCTATCGCACTTGCCTATGTCACAGTGCTCATTCGGTGCATCTACCGGTAAGCCCAGCAATTACGTTGTATCACTATAGGCGCAGAGATTGACAGGTTGCAGAATTCCGGAAATGGCAGGCGGCTGGGGCAATGCTCTGATGCAGAGAGAGACTGAATTCTTGCTGCTTGATGGAATGTGAGTTGAAGGTTTCCCCTCGGACTCAGTTGTAATATTGACAAAATCCAGGATGATCCTCATCTCGGTGTTCCTCATGACCATTGTTCACCCTGGCATCTTTTTTCCACAGATGAGAAAATTCGGCAAGAAGAAAAGTACGACCACACCGGCAGCCGAAATGTCCGATTAAACAAAAGTTTACAGTACGATGCGCTGGGAGAAGACAGCCCTCGTCTTCCATGCCATATCGATAATGACGGACTCGGAGTTAGTGATCAATACGGAGGTTCATACCATTTTTGCTGGACTTAAAATAATGATGGTCTCATTCACCACGGGATTGGGTCCTCGGAGATTTACATCTTTCATGGCCATAGAGAACATAGAAATGCTTGCTAGAACTGATGGATAGTCATCAACTTACTCTTCTTTATCTTCTCTGCCGACGTCACCTCTTGCCACACGAGCGCTAGCCGTTTTGGGATTACTAAGCATTCAACCGTGAAGATCTCTCGTGTTTCAGATCCATCAAGATTAACCGACTCGAGGCCCTTTCAGAAGCGAGTGCAGCCATGCATGAGATCCTGCTGTCATCACTGGTTTGTATTTGAGAGACGTTTGTTCGTACTGTTTAAGATATTGTAGTTGCCAGCCTCGGGCCAGATGTTCGTGCGGTCGTTGACTCTGAGGGCAACACTCGGAATGACCAGAAGTCGCCACCAGCTACACCACGAATCTCTATGCGATGCCGTCCAGAAGGTCACATACTAAATCTCATCACGGTTGTTTTCAATGCAAGCAGCGGCGTGTAAAGGTGAGCAAATCCTGTGTTGACCTCAATCATCTCTACGACCAATACTGATGCATATCCCATGCAGTGCGATGAAACCACACCACAATGTCAGCGATGTGCTCGCCGGCAGATGCCGTGTTCTTTTCTAGAGAATGCTCCTACCACCCCCATCAGCCACAACACGCCTGTAGGTAACGGCCAGCATGAGAAACCGACGACAACTCTTGCGCCGATTGCACACCACCAGAACCAGGGCAGCAGCAACGCTCCAACTCCAGGGTCCTTGAGCGATCATGTTTCAAGCCCAATCTCCACGCCTCCTCAGCAAACCTTCAGCCCCTTAGATCTCGAATTGATACATTATTATTCGACCCAGACCTATATGACCATGACCTCCAAATTGACTGCTCATCTAGTATGGAGGGACGTCATCTTCCGAGAAGGTCTGAAACATAGCTTTCTGCTTCATGCGCTGATGGCCACTGCGGCTTTACATAAGGCTACTCATCACGCTGAGGACTCCGAAAAACACGCGGCTTACATCAAAGTCGCCTTCTCCTATCAGAATGCTGCCTTGGCGGGATATATTCCGGCCTTGAGTAGCCCCAGTGAAGATAATGCTGTTGCACTTTTCACTCTCTCTGCACTACTTACAATATGGCTATTTGGTTCAAAAAGGCTACCCGAAGCTTTAAATGCCGTCAAGCTGAGCACCTCTCCAAACTTCCTCCCACAGATGGCCAAGACGTCGGAGAACGAGCCTACAGATTTCCTGGAGATCTTAACACTGGTCCAAGGGATCAACGCTGTAGTGAAGCAGACAATACACTGGCTTTGGGGAAGTGGTGTCGATCCGCTTCTCAGGCCCCCGAACGAAGCTGAGCTGCCCCCCGTTTCACCAGAGGTCGAAATATCGTTCCAGAGGTTGAAACGCAGGATAATGGATGCGAGCGTGATCAAAGCTGAATACCCAGGAACTGCAGAGGAAGAGCGTACGGCGATTTACATGGAACGTCTTGATGCTTTGAGGAAAGTCTCACGGGCTCGCACAGTACTCGAACACGATCAACAAGTATTTGCCTGGCCAGTCACATCAGCTTCATCATATATCGATCTTGTTCGTCAGAGAGATCCGATAGCGATCGCTTTGTTCATCCACTGGGCAGCATGCTTCAGATGCCTCGATCATCTATGGTGGGCGAAGGGCTGGTCCTATCGCCTCGTCAAGGATGCGTCGTCTTTGCTTGACGACAACTGGGCCGATGTCCTCGCTTGGCCACGAAAGGAAGTTGGTCTTGAATGAGGTCGCAGCTACCTCGTGCAACGACATTGGGCGGTTGAGGCTTCGTCACCTTCTGTTAAGGAAGGTGCGGGCGGTTTTTCATGCCTCGTACCTGCTGGTGTCGCAGCTGCTCTTCGTGGAAACCGATCGACTAAAGTGTACTGTTGCACTCCGGTCTTTTCAACCACCAGCCATCATATCATTGAATATCATTATCAGGACCTCATCGTTACCGACATAGCTCAAATACCTCCAGCATGTCTTTTCCACGCCCTGTCTACGGCAACGTCAGCCTCAGCGGTGATGAGACCAGTACCAAATCCCCTTTGTTAACGCCTCCCATTACTTCCCTAAGTGCAGAAGACGTACCATTCCGCGCCGCAGATGACGACAACGTGAGTCTCAATATGAGAAAGGGCAAGCACAAGTATGCCAAGCACAAGAAGCAAAGCCGCGAAAGTCGTTCTCAAAGAGGTGGTCATGCGTACAGTAGCGACATTGCAAAGCTGGACTCGCTCGAAAACATTGATCTGGCTCGGAGCAACTCAATGGTCCTGGTACACCGTGCCAGCTCAGTGTCTGTGTCACAAGGCTCGGTGAAGACGTCTACATCTCCACGTGGAGGAATTGATGCAAGACGTGTGCGACGATGGACACTACCGTCAAAATCTGCAGCGACTCGTGGACTCACGCCACTTCGTTCTACTGTCAAACAAGCCACGCTGAGCTCCAGCAGGGAGAGTCCTGCCATGATCACCCTCCGAAGGGCAACAACGAACAAATCGCCACAAAGGAATGAATTGACCTTCTTTCCGGAGCCAAACTTTGGAAATGAGAGAAACGGACTGTTGTCGTATTTGGTATCCACATTTACTGTAGCAAACTTGGCTGATATGGCAGCACCTTTGTTCGCGGATGCAAAGAACTCGAGGACCAATTCCGTTGGTAGTGACGGTGCACATCCGACACTCACGTACCCTGCCGCAGCAGTCTGTACAGAGACAACCGTCGAGCCGAACATTATCCATCCTGGTCTTACCGTCCAGAAGTCATCGTCGCGCCGTTGTTCAGCCAGGTACGTGGCTGGGACTACCAGTTACGAAGTCATCTGGGACGAGAATGACAGTTTAACAGCTAGTCAGAGCTCGTCACGACCATCCGTGACTGACCGAAGGGCCTCTTTAGCAGTCATGAAGCTGGAACAGCAGCTGGCTCGAAGTGATCCAAGTACAAGAAGATCTTCTGCTGAATCGGCGGTCTCGTCAAGCTCAGCGAAGCAGAAGTACGCACAAGCTTTGACACCTGACAGGCTCGACCAGATTTTTCCGCGTCTACTGCATAAGACTGGACTCCGGGACCTGCCTAGATCTCGCACAGATGGTAAGCGACGAGACACAATCTGCAGCATCACGGTTGATGAGCCAGAGCAGGAGATTCTCGTCGACGATCAGGGTCGCAACGCTTCTGCATTCACGATCGACTTTTTTCCACTCTTATCATGCACCATCAGTCGCAGAACAAGCATGGTTCCAAGTCCAGGAAACCTGTCACGGTCCATGAGCGTGCAGGGGAAAAGGGTGAGCCTCACATCGAACAGCCCACCAACAAAGCAGCGTGCTCGTCTTGGCAGTATGGTTGGAGCGAGCAGTCACGCTCGCAGACGCAGCTTGGCGTTTGTTGACAACGCATCGCGGCGACAGAGCATAATCGAGAAGCTAGGCAGATGGCCGGGCGAACACACATCCAAGAAGCAGGAACGGGATTCGGACACAACCCCATTGCTGGGTCCCAAGAGGAAACGAGCTTCGCAGATTGAATACAGAAGCAGTGGCAAAGGACTCTAGTAGCCGGCAGCATACGCGGCACGAGCATTGAATGATTTGTGCAGCAGCCGAGGCGTCGAGGCTGACAGTCTGCATCACGCGGAAAAGCTGCATCTCGGCTACTTACCTGGGCAACTCACCTCATGAGCCTATGCACTGTTTGTAATAGATTATACAAATGTCTGCTCAGGCCTCATACGTACGTACCTCTCGACTGTGCCACGTCAGCTACGTTCCTGCCTCTTGATATGTACGTCCTTGTCACTGCGCTCCGTAGAGACGTGCCTTCGACCGTGGTGGGTTGAGTCAGCAGGCACATGGCCACCGGATGAGAGATGACTAGTTAATCGATTGGGTTTCAGGCGTGCCGAAATTGCGGAAACCTCAATGTAATAGGATTGAAGACTATGAGGAGCGTACATATGCTATCAGCAGGGCATAATCAGTATCATCAACCAGGAATGAGTGAATGTCCAGCTGTCAGCCGGCTGATTTGTCTACGAGCACGGCTTTGCATCGTCAAATCGCCTGGCCAAGCCAGCTTCCGACTGAACTCACGATCTCTTCTCCATCGTGAAGGTGGGGAAGCAAGCTCACAAATCCGCCACTATCTCGATCCAAACGTGTTAAGTTAGGGGCTATCAGTTAGGCCGCAGCGTAGGCTCAGCTGGACGCGGGACCGATTGCTTGGGTACAAGATATGCTGTCACTGGTGTCCTCTTTACGGCGAAGTTGCCGTTCTGGCCGAAGTCAAAGTCATGGATTGGCATAGATTAGGTCGCATTGCCGATGACGCTTCATGACTCGTTCTCGTCACCATAATTTGACGCTCGCTCGCCCCGATTTTTCCTCTCAGGCTGGTTCATGCGCCTGGAGACGCGACGGATGGCGTCCGCGACTGGCTGGGTTCTTGATCTTGACTCTGCCGTGCTTCTCGCGACGCAGCAAGCTCGGCGCTCGCTCTTGCACGGCTGCAACTTTCGGTGTGCACAAATTAGCCTGTCTGGGCCACCAAGTTAGGGCAGGAGTGGGCACCACTGCATGCTGCTGCATCTGGCGTGTAGTGGGTGCCAGCTGATGCTCGTGATGCGGTGCAATAGTGCACCTGCTAAAGTTGCCGTCCCAAGCGTTCCTTACTGGCGAGGCCGTGCTCTCGGCTGCTCGCATCACATTATCTCCAACTCAAGTTGCGCAGCCACTTAATCCGACTGCATTTGCTGCCTCCGTGACTGCAACAAAGACCATCACAGGTGCCAGAACAACCTCCTTACTGTGCAACGCCAAGCTACAACGAACTTCAATTGCACGGCACTCGGCAGCGAGTTAACAAGAATTATCCCCCCGGTCCTGCACCCAAGTCCTACATCCAAGTCTTCGATAAGCCGACTCGTCATTGGCCCAAAAGACGCCTTCGAAGCCCCCACGGACTCGCTGCTGTCTCTACTGACTGCTCGACTCTGGCTTCGACGTTGGATCAGACCTTGTTTGGCCGAGATCAGACACAGTCTCAGCTGCAGCAGTATCGATCTCAGATCGAGGACATCCGCCGTCATGGTCCGGTCATGACCTCGAACCCTCCGGCGCAGCCTCGTCCGCCTCCTGCTGCCTCTTTTGCGTCCGGCCTCGTTCGACAACAGAGCTTCCCTACTTTGCGGGCAGCCCGGCCTCCAGCGCCAATCCGGAATGTCACCCACGATGTATCGATGCAGGTGGAGGCGGACGACAGGCCATCGAAGAGACGGAAGGTCAGCAGCCACGGCTCGAGCCCTGCGCCTGGTGCGATTACGGATAGCGGAGAAGGAAAGCCAAGTCAAGCGGACCAGGCGGATTCAACAAGATATATCAGCACGACTTGGGTAGCTGCGTTATCCGGCCGGACAAATACTTCAACTTCCGAAAGTACAGATGTCAAGCATTCTTTACCACTCCCAAAATCTCCATTTGGCTTGGGCGAGCCAGCTGAGCGTTCGACGGCCAGAGTCAGAACATCCTGCAGATACCGGGCAGATGTCCCGGTGTCGAACACACCGGACTCCCTGAAATGTCCTTCCACTGCCCCTGTCCTAGAGCCAAGGAGACCAGCAGACTACTTCCCGTGGACTGGTAAACATGCAGAAGACGTCATCAATGAGTCAAGTGTGAAGAATGGCTACTGGGATCGGGCGCCACATCCACCAGAAAGGGAGCTGAACACAGCCAAAGCACCTCTCTACAATGCCTTCAAGCACCGATCTGGCCTCGAAAATCTTTCAGCCTTGTTCTCACTCGTGCTCGAGCAGAGGTCGAAACACGGCGCTTTGGCTTCATCTTCGACCTTCCGACCGCCGCCCCGAGTGACGTTGACCGAAGCGAAACGAAGATCCTGGATTGCTGAACTAGCCGACAGTGATGTATCGTTACGACGACTAAGCAGAACGATCCCCCAGGGTATAAGGGGCACATCCCTGCTCGATCAGTGCCTTGTCAATACAGTGCCTACAAATCGCGCCATCTGGTTCGTGAAATGTGTCGGCGCGAACGAGATCAGAACCCTGAAACGCAAGGGAGTGAGCCCCAATATCGCCGCCGGTGCTGAGAACAAGTGGTTGAGAGATTGGACGACCAATGTTGAGCAATTCTTGGAGGCTGCAGTTGGTCAATGTGGTTCGAAGACTTGGTTGGACGACTTCAGGTATTGCACTCAGCTCTGTATTCGACTGTATCAGGAGAACCTGTTGGACCGAGACCATCTGCTCGACTGGATTGTAACGAGTTTTGCAGATTGTAAACTGGAACTACTTGGTGCTTGGCTGCCGTTGGTTCAGCTGCTCCAACTAGACTTGATGAGATTCCGAAAACGAGCAAGGAATCTGGCGGGCGCTTTTATTTCAAGGTTCAAGGAGCTTTCGACACTGAGGACGACCCAAATCGTGCTTGGAGAGAAGTTGAGAAACGCTATTCGAGAGTTGGCGAAATTTAGACCAGCTTGTTTCTTAATGCCGAATCAGTGGGCACAGAGTCGGGACGCACTGCGGTCTTGCATGAGTATGGAGAACGGCATGGAACGAAGGATATTCGAACATATTGAGAGGCGCAACGAAAGACTGCTAGAAACAGACTCTAGAGATGGTGAAGAAAGGAATAACGACAGGAGTGTTTTCGAAGTGCTCGACAGCGCTTCTTCGCCAGTCGACATCATTCAACTATCTGACAAGCTCTCCAAATTGTGCACAAACCCAAGCAAATTGAGTGACCTATGCCTGGAATGGGCAACTTCAAGGTTTCGGGCCGGCAAAGTGCGAATCTATCTGACAGCTCGCCTTCTCAGGCGGTTACAGCGTGCAGGTTGCGATGTCGACACGAAACTCCAGGCCTTCTTTAGCCAGGACCGTAACTCTTCCATGTTGGACTTGAACGCCTATCGTCACCTATTTGCAGAATTGTCTAGGAGTCAGACATTCTCGAGAAGCAGATTTCTACAAACCTTGAGCGTGCGTGGTACGACCGAGCCCAACCCCTCGGAACAGACTTGTTCCACACTTCTGCAAGATCTGTGCCTAGCAGACGGCGAGGACCATATGATCAACCTGAAGAACCATCTTCTCAAGACACTTACGCGACCTTGTTCCTTTGACGCTAGCACAACCCGGAATGTCATTGCTACAGTACTGCACGCAATTCACGAAGCCCAAATAGTTCCTTCAGCTCGGACTACAGTACAGTTGGACTTGGGGCAAATGCAAACACTCGACTGGTCCGCAAGATTCGAAATTGCAAGAAGAGTACGTTTCGAAGCAGGACAGCTATCAAAGTTGGCCGTGATAGAGGTGCCAGGCAAGCCTCCACTGCCTGGGAGCAGACCATTTACAATAGACCAGTTCTTGGTCATTCGGAACGTCCTGGAAGCGCTAGAGGATATTGCTGTGCTTGCAGATGTGCTACATGTGCTGTCAAACACAAAGCAAGAGAATATCCTTGCTGCTTTAGTCGACACTCTTCATCGCAATGCACCCGCGTTTTCCGCCATCGGAGCACTGGAGCCGTTGCAGAAACTTTACTGCCAGGCATACGTTACTTTACGTGCTATGAGGCCTTGTATGCTGCTCGTTGCTGCAGCATTGATCGACCTTTGTCAACACTTCCCATGTCAGATTACTCCTGTACGAGCATTGCAGCAGGACTTCATTCGTGGTGATCGCGGACGAGCACTATCTGCGTGTTCCCCATTTAGTGATGGGGTAGCGGAGTCTTTGCAACAAGCAGGAGCGACGTTCAGGGACGACTTTGAGGCGATCTTACTCGGTGAACCAAACATGAGCGAGCAGACCATGACCTCGCTCTTTACAGTCCTCGTCGGACGTATTATGAAGAATGACGGAGAGAACGGCCAGAGTGTGTTCATGTTGTGTCAATTGCTTGCAAGATTGAGATTGTTCCGACAAGTGCAATGCGACTCGCTGATAAGGAAGTGGTTGGCTAGACTGTTTTCTGCTGCGTGGTCGCAGCTGCACCGAGGAATCGTGATGGAACTCATATATACTCGTTGCATCAACATCGAAACGCTTCTAGACCTGTCGAATCAAGCACCTGCAGCATCAAAGTGCAGAGACGGAGTCAGGTGTATGGTTGCGACTGGTATGATCACACATGGTATTGACGACGATCGCCCACAGCAAGGATACGTGGTGAATATTGCAGCGAGGCGGTTCATGAAGACTGATCCTGCTCGTGCGCTTGACCTACTGATGACACACGCCGGCAGTGGTGAAGCTGAGCTCGAGGCTTGTGCTTCACTCTTGTCCGAGCTGCTTAGCGACCAGAAGAAGCTGAACTCGCTCTCGATTCCTGCGGCGAAACGTCTGCCAGCCGTTGTGGACCAACTATTGGGCATTTCGCCCGGCCAGCCCGACGCGCTGGGCAGGCTAATGTCACGTGTCAACTGGCTCTCCCTGGTGTTTTGCAGTCTGCGAATACCAGATCTCAGTGGCGGCAAAGGCAATGGACATGACGAACTAGAGAACAAGGCATCAAGCGTTTTCCGTGGGTTGCAACTTGATCTCGGCGCTGAGAGCATAGAGCCCGAGATTGCCCAAGCCTTGCTTGGTGCGATGCCAACTGGAATTCAGGATCGGACCAGAGCACGTGCGGAGCAGCAGTTCTATGATAGCTTGCCAAAATTCTTTCAGGCGAAGTCAGTCAGTCAACCTCTGCAATTTACCCCCGGAGAGAGGTCGAAGACTTTGGAGGCTTTGGGCAAGCTCATCTCTCTCGGGCCTGCTCGGCCGGGCAGTGTGGCGTTCGAGAGCAACAGTATGCTTATCGAGAAGCTGACGGTTGTCGCCAAAATGCTCGGAGCAAAGACCGATACGAACACCAACCTGAACACGGCTAACAGCCCCTCGTCACCGACGTCCCCAGCGTACCAGAGCTTGCAGAATGCCCTGCCTCCACCGCATTGGGACAACAAGCACCGTGATAACATCATGAATATCCTCGAATATCTCAACATGCTGTTGAAAGTGACTAGCACAAAAGCCGGACTGTTCTCCACGCCAAGCGGATCGACGCTTCCCAAAGCAAGCCAGAACGAGCAAATCAAGCTGATTGCTCTCCTGGCCAGCACTGCCACACAGCCATCACTAGGCCAACTCTTGCAAGGCAACTACGACGAACACACCAAGACGAAAGTTAGAGATTGTGTCGAGTTCACACTCGATGTTGCAGCACGGCTCGTGGACGACCTGTCCGACGAGGCAAGGATCCTCTGCACACGCATACTGAAAGACAGACTACGAGATAACCGTATATTATGGCTGGTTGGGAGCATGGCTTCTTACGCTGGGATCAATAATGCCGCTGGACATGGATTGGTCATGGTGCATGAAACAAAGGGCAGCTTGGGTGAGTTTAGGCCGAAGCAGTGGGAGATGCTTGAAAGTGGGGGAGGAAAAGAAAGTGATACGTGTCTGGGATTAGGACTGTTTGGCGCAAAGAGGGTGTGATTTGATATTGCGGATGTTTTCAGCCGAGGGGCGGTGTGATGGACAATATTTGGGCTGTTTGGAACATCCTTGAAGCATACATGCATGGCCTGGCGCATCGTCCTATAAACGTGAGCATGCCTCACGCTGTTGATCTAGAGATACAGCTTCCGTTATCACGAGTACGAAATATTCCTATTCTTCCAGAGTCTCTACCCGACCAGACACCACTTCACGATAATGATAGCCATCACTCGCCAACCGACACATAACCTAGGTCGTGTGTGGTAGTATTCACGTTGCCTAGCTGCACTATTCCTCGGTTTCGTTCTCGAAACACCCCCACGGCGACAACATTACGCCAAGACAGGCCCACCAGCGACGCCAGCCAATGTTAGTGCAGATCCTCAGCATGCGGTTGGCTCGTGCTCGTCAGATCGTACCTTCTGCTTCACAACATGTCGCTAAAGCGTGTAATCTGCCACAAGAGATCATGTGCAACGTCCATGTGATCTCTGGGCAGTCACATTGCGAAATTATCAAACCATGAGATACGAAGGAAGTCGAGACGGTGATGATCTGCCCAGAGAGTGTGAACGAATGATGGTCGTGCTTGCTGCATGTGTGGCTGCTCGCCGAGCGCACCTGCCTCCAGAAATGCTTTGTTACTATCGCTGACCGTGAACAGCCATATGACCTCAACGTCAAATCCATCCCTCGCTTTGTACAATACTTGCTCAGGCCCATATCCCTACCAAACCATTCATAGCATCCTCGAGCAGACTCTTATTTTTACACCTTTTGCTTCTTGTCTATTGCTTTCAGATACTTTACCCTAGCCCAGGTTCCTACGTCTGCCAGTCAAACGACTCGCCTGAGTCAATCCTAGTACAAACCTCTCGAGCCAGCCCGTTTTGCCCCGGTACTTGCATATGGTGGCTCGTTCTCTGCATCTCTGAAGAGCAGAGAAACAAGAGCAGTTTCGCTGACCGAAGGCAGAGCAACCCATGGCTGCCTCACCCACCAGCTCAATGCAAAGACATACACATTTTGCAGAGAGCCCCACTCAGATTCTTCCTGAAGGCTCCGCAAGCGAGAAAGAAGAGAGACATAGAACTCCCAGCACAAGCAGGCGGAAAAGGTGGACACTCGGCATACTCGCTGATGACAAGACGGATGAAGTCCCAGGCACCGTCCTGCTGCTATCCAAGTTCTCCACCAGAAACATTCCGCTTGGTCTGGAACACGAGAATCAGCGCGGCAGGTCTTCGACTAGAGGCTCGATATCTGGCGAGGCCGAAAGACGGCGCTCTCTCTCCGCTCAGTCTATACAGTCACCAGTAGTCCCGAAGAAGACTCCAGATGGTCAAGTCATCCTCGACCCCCAGCCCGATGATTCGAAAAATGACCCGCTGAATTGGCCCGCCTGGAGACGAGATGCTGCTCTCCTATCCCTGGGCTTCTACTGCATGATCGGTGGTGGTGTGACTCCAATTCTGGCTGCTGGCTTCAATCAGGTTGCCGCCTCATTCGACACCACTCATGCCGCAGTCGCCCGGACCACTGGCTTGTATATGCTGGGCCTAGGCATTGGCTCAGTCATCTTCTCCCCAACCGCTATCCTATACGGGAAGAGGCCTATATACTTGCTATCCTCAGTGCTGTTCGTTGTGTCCAGCATTTGGTGTGCAGCCGCTCCAGACTACGCCAACTTAGCGGTCGCACGTATCTTTCAAGGCATCGCTGTCAGTCCGGTTGAATGCTTACCATCCGCCACAATTGCTGAGATCTTCTTCCTTCACGAACGGGCTTTCCGTATCGGCGTCTACACTCTCCTGCTGCTGGGCGGAAAGAACCTGGTGCCACTCGTCAGTGCTGCTATCATCCAGGGTCTCGGCTGGAGGTGGGTCTTCTGGATCGTTGCCATCATAGTGGGATTTGGCGGACTGATGCTTTTCCTATTTGTGCCAGAAACTTTCTGGGACAGAACGCCCCGGCCGAAAGCTCTCACCCGAAAGTCCACATCTAAGCTGAGGAGATCAAGCACTTCCAGAAACAGGACTTTCATGACAGCCAGAGAGCAACAGTTACGGAAGTCGTCTAACGCTGAAAGCACCTCCAGGTCTCGTAGTCCGAGCCTTGCCGATCAGGCGGTCGAACATGCCGACGTTGAAGAGAGGCAGCAAAGCCGTGATGGACAGGGCCTGGACGGGGCTGGCAGGAAGCCAGCAGGTCTGCAGCTGTCCTTTTCCGACCTCGCGCCCGCACAAAAGCCGGGCTCTCCATCTAACCCTTCGCCAGGTGTGAGGTTCGCTAAGGACGATCCAAACTTGCCTCACTTACACAATCTCAATTCGCCTTACTATACAGCCCTTGAGAACAACGATGGTTATTTGAACTTCCACTCTGCCAGGAACGAATCACAGGACGAGACTTTGCAGCCCATTGGAAACAATCACATGCAGGCCATACCTGAACAGCCCCAGTTCTATGCTGCTGTCACTGATCCGGAAAAGCAAGATTCGTCATTACCTAGTCCAGCAGCCTCTGCTCCTAATCACGACGGATCTACACCAGTGCCGGCGCTTGTAACACGCCGGACCGGTCTGAGTTACACTACAGGTCTCCGACAACAGCCACCAATGCCATGGTCACAGACACTAAAGCCGTGGAATGGTCGACTCAACAAGGCATCATGGTGGAAAGCAGCAATCCGACCAGCCATCCTCTTTGCTTACCCTTCGGTCCTCTGGTCGGCTTTGGTATACTCCCTATCTGTCGGCTGGCTTATTGTACTATCTGAATCAGTATCGGAAATCTATGCTAACCGCGAGTCCTACAACTTCACCTCTCTCCAAATCGGTCTCGTGTACTTGTCGCCTTTCATTGGGGGCGTTTTAGGCACAGCAGTTGCGGGCAAATTCTCCGATGTCATTGTTCGTTTCATGGCCCGCCGCAATGATGGTGTCTACGAACCAGAGTACCGCCTTGTCATGGCCGTTCCAATTGCGATCACCACAGCAATAGGTTTGATGGGCTTTGGCTGGTCCGCTGAAGAACGCGATGCGTGGATTGTGCCCACGGTCTTTTTCGGCGTCATTTCTTTCGGCTGCTCGCTTGGCAGCACGACAGCAATCACCTTTTGCGTCGACTCGTACCGGCAATATGCAGGTGAAGCACTCGTGACCCTAAATTTCAGCAAGAACGTCTTCCATGGTTTGGTGTGGAGTTTGTTCTTCCCGCAGTGGTTGGAGCACGATGGATCGAAGGATGTCTTCGTTACCATCGGCGGTATACAGCTGGCATGTATGCTGCTGACCATACCCATGTACGTCTTCGGTAAACGGGCGCGTATGTGGACGGTGAGGAAGGGTATGATGGATAAATTTTGAGCGGCAGGACAATCTACTGCACGTGGCAGATCAAGAAACTTGTTGTTATTAGCATGGCGATCGATGTTGGCATTTGTGTTGGTATTGTTAGATCTTTAGACCCCTCCTAGTAGCATGCCTCACTGGAGGCTTGACCACTACGATCCAAAGATGCCAGTGCTTTCCCTCGTTATGGATGTCTGCGCGTTGATCGTGAACAACAACCTTGCAAACATGCTATGGAGCTCTGGAGGAGTAGGACATGTACGTGGTGCTCTCAGGAATTCTTCGTCTGCATTAGCGTACCCGCAAAAATTGAACCAATACTAGTAGTATAGCATGCCTTGTCGAGTTTTGTACCCGTATCAACGAGGCTGACCCCAGTTTTGGCAAGAATGTATTCTAATCATTGGCTGAACGATCATTACCTATCGTAGCACGCTAATGCAGACGAAGAATTCCTGAGAGCACCACGTACATGATTGTTTTATAAACTAACCATGTCTCCGCTCTAGGTAGCATGCACGGCCTCGGTCGCCCTGTTGAGCTCAGTCTTAGGGTGAGCTGTCCGGGAGCTCATAGCTGTTAGAAGTATCCACTCCATGACAAGACGCATACCATACAGACTCCTCATGGCCTTTTGTTCTTCACGATCAAAGCTTATCAGATAAATGGGGTCGGGAATTTCAGCCGCTCCAATTAGGAATGTCTCTATTGGTGGCAGGATGCGAAGTATCCACATGGATTTCAAGGGAAAATGCGGCATTCGTCATTTGAATCGTTCGCGATTCCTTCTCGAGCCCACCCGACTTGCTGCACGCCGAAGACCTGGGAGGCTGCCGTACTGACAGCATGCATCAGTCTCTTGTCGCGTCAATTTGGAAAGTACGATTCTACATCGCCACTATTGATAATGCAAGTTCCTAGTACTGCAGTCCCTCAAATATGATATGAGCAGCCGCGAACTGCTGCGAGACTTGCCCTGTACCTGTAATGGCTGAATCGGGGCGTCTGGAAGAACTTTACAAGTAGTCCTGATATGATCCTTGCAATGTCTGCCGCATACTTACTGCCCTTAATAGGTACTTCCGATCCGCTCGAGATGAGACTGATGTCGACACAGACGGTTGTCCTGGTACACAGCCTGATCCACAATTGTCGCACGACCCTGTGCTGAATGCTCTCGCTCAGTTAGGCGTCTGCCGCCTTGGTTGCGAGCGAGCTTTCGTGTCGCTCATCGACAACCGAAATCAATATGTGGTGGCAGAAGTGACCAAGTCTATCTCACTCTACAACACCGACCACCATCCTGACGACAATGGCCTCTGTATGGGTGTGTCGGCTCTCGATCTGGTGTCCGGGATTTGCGCTGGCGCCATGCCCTGTTTCATAGGTCCTGACGGCAGACACAATGTCAAAACCCCCAACATGGTCGCTAGTCCCCAAGCCTTCGTCGTCAACGATTTCACGCTGGAGCCGCATTACATGGGGAAGCCCTACGTGGTGGCATCTCCTCACATGCGCTTCTATGCTGGCGTGCCGATTCGCAGCAGTGCTGGCCACGTGATTGGGGCGTATGCAGTCATCGATAGCAAGCCGCATAAGGGACTAGACGAACAAGGCTTATTGGTGCTTGCTGAGATTGCGACCAGTATCATGAGGCATCTTGAATTACTAAAAGTACAGACCAGCCACGATAGTGCGCTTAGTTTTCTAGGGTCACTCAAGTCGTTCGTCCAAGGTAGCAACACTTCAGCGGGCACGCCTGGTGTGAAGCCTCATGTAGAAAGGAGATCATCGACGGTAGGGAATGAACGTTCTGACGGGAACGAATCGCACGGTCCGTTCCAAAAACACCGTGTTGCCGCTAGACAAAATCCTTCCATGGCGTCTCATGACGATACTGAGTCTCGAAAGAAGCGCCGCAACTTCGAGCCGTCCCCTCAGAGGTCTAAGACCCCTCGTACACCTAACGGTGTCAAAGCTCCTTTAAACGAAGCAACAAACGGCGCTTCTGCGTCGTCAGCTCAACAACACGAACCTCCTCGTGGTTCTGCGCCCGTTGCGGCTTTTGGTCAGTATGGGAGTCTCCTTGCGCGCGCCGCAGATTCGATACGAGTAGCGATGCGCATGGATGAAGTCCTCTTTGTCGATGCTCCATCTCCCACATCTCCAAACGCTGAAGGCAGCATTACTGCAAAAGCAGGAGCACCGGTCACAGCTCAGACTCTTCGGCCGTCCTCTGCTACACAGGTTGAGACTGCAGGTCCACAAGCAGCAGGCCTCAATCACACACTGGGGTCCAAGCCTAGTCGATATAGTACAACGATTGAGCCTAGCCGTGCTAGGGGTAACGGTGAGTACTGCATATCGCAAGTCTTACATAACGAGCTTCTGTCTCAATCTCCTAGAGGAGACTTCTTCAACTTCACAACCAAATGGGCTGAAGAAGTTTCCGCATTTGAGTCGAACGGAGAGTACAACGAGGCCAACGGCACGAGTTTGGATCGTTCGGATCTCGTGGAGAAGGAGAGTCTCGGCAACAATGAGACGAGCCTCAATGACTCCCTACAGTCGGCCTTTCCCGCAGCTCAGTCACTGATGTTTCTCCCACTATTCGGTTCCGAGAACGGGGACTGTCCTTTCAGCATAGTGGCATGGTCCTCTGAGGACCGACGAATACTGCAACCAGAAGACTTCGCTTACTTAGGTCTGTTCGGTGTAGCCATACAAGCTGAATTTGCTCGAATCATATCAGCTATTCAAAACCGGGCAAAATCCGATTTCATCTCCTCGATCAGTCACGAGGTGAGATCTCCACTGCACGGAATTCTAGGAAACGCCGAGCTTTTGTTAGAATGCGAGATCGAACAGGAGCAGCGGCAGATGGCAGAAATGATAGAGAAATGTGGGAGGTCGCTATTGTCGACCATGGAACACATGTGAGCAACTGCCTGCGTTGGGGATTCATGTCAAATTGCTAATCGCTATAAACAGCCTCACTTACTCTAAGATTAATACTAGCACCAAGGAAGGCCGGGCTTCTAAACACGACACCAGCAAAAACCAATCTACATCGACTAGCGTTGACTTGGGCGCGTTGATCGAAGACAGTGTCGATACACTCATTGCTGGAAACCACTTTCGTGCAATTTCAGCTCGTTCGGATGGCTCTGGAGAAAGTCAAGACCGTGTCAGGTCATATGTGCGTCGCACGAGCTTGTCCGGCGCGCAGCAAGCTCCCCTCGTCAATCTCACTATCGAGCATTGTCCATCATGGCACGTGCTTACCGAGGCGCCGGCCTGGGCAAGGTGCGTTATGAACGTACTCGGCAATGCTTTGAAGTACACTGAGACTGGGATCATCGAAGTGAGGCTAGGGTGGGTACCGACGCCAGCCGGCAGGTCTGAAGACAACACGAAGACTGTCAGATTATCCATCAGCGACACGGGACGCGGCATAAGCTCCGACTATCTTCGGAGTCACCTGTACCAGCCTTTCCTCCAAGAGAATGCTTCCTCAAATGGCTTGGGCTTGGGCCTCAGCATTGTGAAGAAGCTGATAGATGGACTCAATGGTTCGATAAACATCCAAAGTGTTCTGGATGAAGGTACTCTGGTTGAGATGACTGTGCCGGTAAGTGTTGAGCCGTCAGCAGAGGTATCAGCCCCCAGTGACTTGCGCCACCTAGGGCGGAAGATATGCTGTGTCGGTGAGTCTCACAAGCGGGGTTCTGCTTCTAACACGGACTTGCCGCTGCCTTCACGTGAGGGTACTACCGCGGCGATCAGTTCTGCCTTGTCCCTGTACTGCAACCAGTGGTTCGGCATGACCACGAGCTACGCGGCGACACCGGAGAACATCGCAGCAGACGTCATTGTGGTATTCGAAGAAGACCTCGACTCCCTCCGAGACAGCAATTCCAGTGACGAAGGCCCAGGCGTTCAACATCCGGGATGTGCGCTTCTAGTCATTCCCACGTCTACAACGACCACGCCTCCCGCCTCGGGCAAGACTGAGGGCATCTTCTACCTGACGCCACCATTCGGACCAAGGCGGCTCGCCGCAATCGTGAAGCAGGCTCTCGATTACACCGACAAGATCAACGACGGCACCGTTGCCCCGAAAAATCAGGCGATCAACGGCTCTTTGCCTTCAAGAGCGAAAGAGCAAGCAGCAGCAAAAACAGTTCACCAAGCTAGCCCTTTCGTGTCGGATGATCTGCACAAATCGTCTCCTAAAGAGCAGCAGCAACAGCAACCTCCTAAGGATCAACAACGACCCGAAATTCAACCACAACCACAATCACAGTCCCACTCAGTCACAGCCCTCATAGTCGACGACAACGACGTCAACGTCTCGCTCCTCGAGAAATGCCTGCAGCGCTGGCACATAGCCTATAAAACCGCCTCGAACGGCAGACAAGCCGTCGACGCATTCCAGGACCCTGCGAACAATTTCGACTACATCCTGATGGACATCTCGATGCCCGTGATGAACGGGCTCGAAGCGACGCGTCTGATCCGCGAATGCGAGGCTGAGGCCGCGGCCGCGGCTGCAGCAGAGCCGGCGCGTCCGCGGGCGCGAATCATCGCGATGACTGGGCTGGGCGATGATCGCACGCGGCAAGAAGCGCTCGCGAGCGGGATCGACGTGTTCCTCACGAAGCCCATCCGCTTGCGGGATGTCAAGACTCTTTTGGAGATTACGTGAAGGACATGAGATGCATGATATGCGTGCTAGAGCGGTTCTCGTCTTCAAGATGTAGCAGCAGTGCTGACTTGGCGGACGATGGCATTGTTTGTCAGGGTCCAGCTTCTGTCAGACGAGAGCGTGGGTGCTGCGACGGATGGATGCCGTTGGATAGGACGAAAAGCGTCGCCTCCTGCTGGGTAGTAAGCACTCTGCACGGACCAGGAAAACCGACTATGTCGCAGCAAGCAGGCACTCAGAAGGGCCAGGGCCGAGCTAATGGTGCGTGACATCTATCCTAGCACTCTCGCGCTCTCTCAAAGCTGAAGACGCTCCAACCGCGCCGATGGTATAACCATAACCACTGCGTCAACGTCGTACTTTCGCATGCGGCTGTTCACACGACTACGAGAGACAGGAGGATGGTCGAGATCTGCTGTTCGAGGGAGGCCCGAGACATGACTATTGCGGCTTGCGACGCTAAAAAAAAGGGGGGGGGCCTATCTGCAGGAGCAATGCAGACACCAATCACTAACGTGTCCAGACGATCTCCTATTCGCAACTTCTGCGCTCAGAAATTGCCGCGAATCCTTCTCGGCTGAACTCCAGCATGCTCCTGTCCCTGAACCAAGAGCTGCAGGATGTGATTACCAACTTCAGTTCAGTCCATATCGTACATATCAAGATGTCTCAATGCATTCGGTCATATACAGCTATTGAGACTCTCTGCATCTGGTCCCGACGCTACCACGGACGAGTTGACCTGGAATGGACTCAATATCACCTATGACGCCCATGATTCAGCCGCTCGGAGAAGACGATCTGTAGTTCTTGCTGTACAAGAATGTTCTGCCCCATATCAGGTCTCTACTTCTGAGACCTGCCTACAGGCAGCCGCTCAGCAGTAGACATCGATTCTAAAATCTTCGGTGGTCGAACGCTGTAAGAGGATGGGCCCTCGAAGCTCCACTGAGGCAACACAGCGCCTTTTGGACCGACAAGAAGCCCTCTTGGCGGTTAGTCACGCCTTATCTCGCGAGATGCGACTAACCGTTAGGACCATGGCCTCCAGGTGATTCTTCAAATCGATTTGGTGCGAGGTGGGGCGAAGATTTGTCGTAAATCGGCATGTATGACCGGTGTGGTCCATCTGTGTATTAAGTCCATTTCACTCGATATTCATGAATTTAGTGGCATCCCACGTTAGCAGCACATGCAGTGCTGATGCTGGAATTTCTTTCTGCTTCTTGGTCATCTAGACCTCTGCTGAGCATATTCTGGCCAGCTGTGCTTGACTTTTGATCCCATGAACGTCTGACATGGGATGCTCATCCAGGTGCAAATCTGCCATATTCTCCAGGCTTTTCTTGTGGGAATGACACAACGAAGGCCTCGAATGGCACACCTCTTACAGCCTTGGCACCTGTGGTCTTGTTGATTTCGTATAATTGTGGCTCAAACCCCTGAACCTGCGCCCATGCCTCGACCATCTGACGCAAATAGCAGCTGATAGCGGAAGGTGTGAGATACCGTTCTGCGAAAACTTTATGACTTCTGGCCGCGATAGCCTCGGTCTCTTCCGGGTGACGTTCAAAGTACTGCATCTTGTCCTCAAGATCTGACCAGTCCCGCTCGACTTCGATGAAGTTCTGTTTTGGTCCAGAAGGGTGCATAAGGTGGGTCGCAAATTCGGCGTACTCGAGCTTGTGAGAGACAGTGACACTGTTGCAGAGTTGGAGGAACTTGAAACGGCCAGAGTAGGAGGAACCCTCAGTCTGGAGGCCGTGTCGATATTTGCAGTGGTCGTCGAGGCTGAGAAAATGCTGCTCATCTTGTCCGATCGTGACAACCTTCACGTCCGCCCAGGGCTTTCCTTTCGTGGTCTCAATCAGCTTCTCCCGCAGAGCAGGAGCATAATGGGGCGTGCCGCGCCAGACCGCTTTGGGGATCTTTTCTCGCCAAGGCGTGGACGCATCGACTGCGCTGATCGAGCGGCTCATGCTATTGAAGCTTGGAATGCCGATAGCTCACCATGACCAGTAGCCGTAATCCGGCATCAGCCATACATTGTCCTTGGTCTCCTTGCGGGTAAATCCCCAGGTCACACCAGGTGTGCTGCAGGTGGGAAGGTCGGCGTAGCTGAGTGGGAACTCGATATTCGGCACAGGCTGTGGACTGGACGCTATCGCTCGCTGGAGAAGACTCAGTGTTGCAACTATGCGTTCTCGTCCATTCGATACATAGCATTCTAGAGGATCACCAAGATCGGTGATGTAGAGCTGGTTACCGAGATTAGCATCGCATCATTTTGATCTGTAGCTAGGTAGCCTTCCTTGTAGAACTGAGGCGTGTCGAAGTCATGGTTCTTTCATGTTATCCCCCTTGCTTTCGGCACGAATGTGTGACACTCCCTGAAAGTATGTTGCCGGTGCGCGTTATTTTACCCTAGCGGTCCACTGGACATGCCGCCGTATGGCATAAGCTGTATGAAAGGATGGGCGAACTTTCGTCGCAGCCAACACCAAGTGTAGTCCATGGGCAACCTTGACACATAATAAAACTGTCGTTCATCCACCTGCTGTCGAGAAAGGGCAGCGAGGCGCTTGCTGAGGCCCTAGGTAACATGCCGGAGAGAACTAATATTCAAGTTTTGTGGTTTCACGGAGTGGTACAGATGTTAAGTAGCAGTTCCATCGTGTTTCTAGCACGTCATGTATGCCCAGGAACGTCACGTTTGTATTGATCAGAGATCATAAAACCACTGGGTGTACCTTCCACGCCCGTTGTTTGAGCACTCAAATCTTCACTTCTGTTTCATCTCCATCATCAGGACGCCTGGTCAATAATATCTCTGGGTAACCGATTGATGTTGCGCAGGCCTATAGAATGCGGGATGAAAAGAGTCGATTGAGTAAACTACGAGCTTAGTCACATCTCAATAAGCTAACCCAAAACAAGCTAGCGCAGCTAGCACAAAGACTGAGAACGAAGTTCCCTGTTCAGGGTCTAATCAACACATAATCACGGGCAGGAAGGTATGGTAACTGCTCGTAAACATATCTCATTGAGTTCATGAACGTTCATAATGGGGAATCATATCAACCAAGAAGCGCCAACGTGGACGATCAATGCTTCCCAAACCTCGACGAAAATCCCTTGTTGTCTCCCGCCTCCCCGTAATCGGTGTACCCAACTCTCTCACCAGCTTCATCAGCTTCACTGTCAACCACCAAGCTGGGGTTTCTGATCTCACCCCCAACCTCCAGCCATTTGCCAGTCGGAGACATGGCGGGCATGGGGAAAAATCTCGCCAATAAATAATAAACGCCAGCGCTGACAATAAAGCCAGTAAAGAAGTTGAGTCTGTAGATGTATGTTGCTCCCATGGGAACATCAGTCCCTACGGCGCCAGCAAAGCCTACGACATTGATGAGGATACCGCAGATGTATGCAGCATACCCTCTCCATTGGATTCCGCACACGCCCCAGTATGCACCGTCGGTCTCTCCGCTATAGAGATCGCGAATCTGAAGATAGCCCTTGCGGACGAAGTAATAATCCGAGATCATTGGTCCTGCAATCGATGAGAGGAATACAGAGTAGGCGGAGAGGTAGGTCGTGAAGTTCGAGGCTGAGGTGAGGAACTGCCATGGGCAGATCGCAATACCGATAATGGCACAGATGTAGCCACCACGTCGGATGTTGACGAATCGTGGCAACAAAGCCGTCAGGTCAGTACCGGCCGAGATTGAGTTGGCTGCGATGTTCACTCCGAGCTGAGCAACGACGAAAGTGGCGGCGATGAAGAAGACACCGGCACGATCTGCAGAGCTGCCACTACCCTCGGTAACATTCGCACCACCCTCGACGAAATATCTCATCAAATCGAGCGGATTCCAGACTGCACCAACATCGGGGTAGATGACAGCCGAGGCAGATCCAGCAATAATACCAATGAAAGAGGTCAGACCGAAACCCATTGGAATGGTGATAAGCTGCGGCAGGAGTGCATTGCTTGGCTTCTTCGCGAAACGCGCGAAATCAGGATCGTTGACGATGAGAGTTGCGAAATTGCTGATCGCTGACATAATGCCAGTAATCATGGGCCATGCCAGCGCGGAGCCCTTGACTTCGCTTGATTGGGTCACAATGGGACCGACGCCGCCAGCTCGGGCAATGGCCCAAGCGAAAAGAGCGATGCCGCCTATTGGAGCAACGATTGACTTGACCGTGAACAAGTGCCTGATTTGGTGCGGAGGGAACCAGATGAACGGCAGCGATCCGACCCAGAACAGGATAAAGCTGATCATGTAGTTGCGGGTCGCGCCCCAAGCGAGCTCCCCATTCATGTAATCGCTGTGTGCAAAGGACGGCCAGATAGCTGCAATCATGAGAAAGACGCACTCCCCACCGATCCATGCCTGCACACCGTACCAGATACAAGCCATGACGGACCTATTGAGCACGGGCCACAGCGCGCCCCAGATACCGAAGGACGCCCTGTTGACGACAGGGAAACCAATGTGGTACATGGCACCAATTCGACCAGTGAGACAGATGAAGAAGCCAGCGATACTGTAGCCGATCCACACACAAATCCATGCTTGCCACCATGAGAGACCGGACTCAAGCGATGAGCCCGCTATCATCCATGTGTTGATGTTGAAGGAATCCGCTATCCAGAAGGTGACGAAGTTCCAAGCGCCCCATAGTCGTCGCTCGGGCTCGACGGGTTTTAGATCGTGGTTGGTGAGGAAGAGCTGCTTGTTCGTGAGACCCGGCTCGGCGTCGACTTGCTGTGTTTCGCCGTTAGCATGTCTTCCTGCTCAGTGGCAGTGGGATCCGCGTACGATCTTGCTCAGGACGTGGCCGGCACGCGACCGTGACGTCTTCTCCATTGCGGCGGCAGGCGCACGCCTATAACCGCTCCTAGGGGTTGAGGTTGCTTGGGGTCGGAAGTCAAATTCCGTTGCCTGGACCGCTACGAACTCGTAGGTAGCAAGCAACTAGAGGGATCAATTACTCGATATTTACTCGATGAAAACCCAAGAATGGCAGTCCGTGTGTCAGAAAAGGTCTTTCCGACCATATATATTTGTCGTTTCGTGGCAGTCAAGGTGGAGTGTAGAGCCAAATGGGTACGAACACGCGGCAGAGGGCACCAAGGCCATCAGAATTTGGTTCTGCTCGAAGAGTATTAGTCTTATCGCATGACCTCTTGGACGTTGCTGTTTCTCCGTTCGGTAGACCAACCAAAGTTGCCTAGCTATCGATGCAGCACGAGAAGGTGCGACATAAACTGTGCTCGGCGCATGCGCAGAAACTTCGACCCATGCTTAGGCCTGGTGCTGCAAGCCTTCCCTATCAGAGTTGCATCATGCTTCCATACAAAGCTGTTGCGGAGAGGTTTAGGCTCTTCGTTAGCGACTCGTGTTGCATGAAACCTGGAGATAGCGGGCCGACGGCGCTGATAGACCCTGCCTGGATGCTCAAAGTTGATGCCTTGTGATAAGGATCTGACCAATCAGTGCATGGCTGTTCAATTCTGTTGCTCGATCACATCGAGCAACGTGAACACTTCCTTGCCCGTTCGGAACATTAACGCTTGCGTCGCTCTTATCGCTTCGTCAGCTTCTTGTTGGTGCCATTGCTTTACCACGATCTCTCAACATGGTGAGCTTATCTTTATTGACATCTAGACCGGTTTTCGTTTGACGCAACTGGACTTCGAGCAACGTCCGAACAACCAGTCACAAAGCTCGTTTCCTCGGTACAAGTAACCCTACCGCTAGCGCCTTGCAGGCATCTCGAGATCCTTTCCATAGGGCTACATTCAGCTTCTTGTATCCAATTCATCTCGCCCTCACGTTCAGCGATAGGTCGTCTGCCTATTGAGACAATGCCACAATGCTCCGCGCCCCCGCGGCCGTACCGGACAGTGAGGCTCACGATCGATCTACAGTATAATATCTCAAAATTTTGCACAGGCCTTTACTGTACCCCTTATCGTGGCCCACTGCTTATGTTTGAGTGCGCTGGCTAACAGAGATGACTCGCGCTTGGATGCGACCGCCTTAGTACGCCTGCTTGGCTACTTGGAGGTCCTGACAAAGGTGGTATCGATCGATCGGGCGCGCGAGATTAGATGGCCGCGAGAATCCTACTTAAGTCTTGTCTTGATGGTTTCTCGCTCGAACGTGGGCCTCATGTTTGTGCACTACGCATGCCGCAGAACCGCCTTCACGAACTTTCATCATCCCCAGTCGACAAAGAAGACCCTGTGACTTTATCGAGGACGTCCATCGTCCCTTTGTCACATCAAGGTGCTTTACGTAGCTGCCCACGGCACTCGTTCCCGGCCATGCGTATGACTATCCGTGGGCCGATCACTCAACTCCGTGAGGTTCGCATCTGAACTGGGGTCTGTCGCTGACATCGCTCTGTCGAAATAGCGGTGTGCACTTGTGCCATACACGACTAATGGGAATGGCAGAATTCGCTACTCGAGAAAAATGCTTTTTCGGCCAAGTTGACACAGAAGGCAGCTTCCTGCTTATACATACCTCGCTGTACAAGTACAACCTCCGTCCCCACTCGTAATTATCGATAATGCATACCTGCCTTTGGCAGCTCAACAGTGTCTGCGCTGAACCCGCAATGACCGGCTTTGTCATCCTTCGATGAGCTTGAGCCCTGTTCGGCAGGCTGCTTCGTCACACCCCACATGATAGGCTTCGTTGCAATGCTGTCTTCCTCCCATTGATCCGAGAAGGGCCTCCGAAGCTTATCCGCTGGGTCTTCATCCGGATGACACATGGCACTGATGACGGCTGAACTATTTCCGTGGATGGGTATGCGGTTGTCCAGTGGTCTACAGGCATGTAAGATCTGTGCCAGTATCATGACCACACCCACACAGCAGGCAGTGGCTGTTGCTCTTGGAGAAAATCCAACATCATTGAAGCCATAATCGGTGAGACGCCCGACGCTATTGTAGTACTGCAGCCTTGCGAGGAATATTGATTGAGAGATTAAAAAGTGCATTAGGACGAGTGAGATCGTCAGTGGTATGCTGTATCTGTAGGGTAGCTGTAGGTAGTACGTCGACCGCTGTTGGCCTCTCGGCCAGGTGACACGTAGAGATTTTCGCTTTCCATGTGCATATGTTGCCCATTCCAGGGCAGCACATTGCGCGGTGTACAAAGAATTGTAAAGGAAATATGTAGTGGAGAGGACGACCTGGAAAGAATTGGCGACGACGATATCCCGGACCAGCTTGACACCTGCTCCACCCTCTAGCCCAAGTGTCATAGCTGAGTCCACAGCGCCGAACTTCTGTTCCATAGCTCGCTTCATATTGTATCCTGATAAATCAACAGAAAGCCTGAAGAGGACAAAGCCAGCCGTGGCATATCCGGTGCAAAGGAGGATGATAGACCACCAGCGTGTTGAAGTTGTGGCAGAGTAGAGCCGTCTCGTGGTTTGCCTATCATATCTGGAGTCATAGCCATGTTTCGCCCACGGATGGCGCCACGCCCGCAGGCTCTGTAGGTCAAGAAGGCACCACCTTGCTGTTGTCTCGTCACCGTGTTCCAGGAATGAGGTGACTGCATCCCCTACTGTGGCTAGGATCGGCTCGTCTAAGTCCCAAAGATACCTTGCTGCACAACACATGCAGATCAACTTGACCGTGTTGCATCCGATTACAACATAGAGGATGTAGGAGACGAACTGTAGTCGGCACTGCGACACCTTTGCGACTTCACTCAAGCAAGACTTCACTGTGAAATCCCCAACCTGCCAACTACCGCCGGATTCTATGCTCTGTCTCGAAGAGCTCGCTTTGATATATTCAACATACGGATAGAGCCAGTAACTACCTGGATACTGGTTAAGCTCCAGAGCGGCAACGGAAGATCCATTCCAGCGTTCCTCGTTGTAGCCACAAGAACTCATGTTCGTTCCAGTGTCTGGCTTCTCAATGATCATGATGAGATTACGCCGGCCATTGAGAAACTTGACATCGACGTACGCCTCCAAGCATTGGTCGATAGTGAGGCTCGTATAGAAGCCTGACCGGTAGCCATGATACATTGCCTTGATAAGTTCGGTTTGACTTGTATGCTGGTACATGTTGTGACAATTCGTGTAGTTGTTGTCTGGCTCTTGATAGCTGACACCATTCAGAAAGCCTTCCTCGGCCATGACATAGGAGAACAAGTTTGTGCCACTTGTGGAGAAGATAGTCGAGTTCCAGCTTCGTGCATGTCAGTGACTCGTCTGTGCGACCTGCCTACGTTGGTGAGACTTACAGGAGATGCAGAGGCAATGTGCTGAAGCATAGCAGTGCCCATACAATACCCTTCCAAGCTTTCATGTGGAACAAGTTTTTCACACTGGCTATTCCAATGTCAAGCGATACACGCTTTGCATGAGCATCATTGAGCTCACTCCTTGTTGGAGAGCTCAAGCACTGCATCGTGAAGCTGCTTGCTCCAAGGAGAGCTGTGCCGAGAAGGTTGATAAGCAAATGAAGAGCTGTATTCCAGCGCTCAACAACGTTGCAGTCCCCTGCATAGATGGTTCCCACCCCGTCATCTACCTTAAATTTGACGAATGCACAAGCCGCGAAGATGGTGTTTACCAGCAGCACGAACCCTGTGACGGCCGCCGCTGTGATCACGGCTTTGCGCCAACCTCGAAATGGGCTCCCAATTTCCTCTGCATCTCCAGGATCCGAGTTCAGGACAGCATGTCTACCAAGACGCCAATTTGCAAACCAGGCCTGGACTCCGTTGTGCGAGGTACTTGGGGAATGATTAGGAGAATGTTTGCAATCCAGCAGCAAGACCGACTTACTTTGTGTTGCCGCCGTGCACAGGACTGTATGCCGTATCAATTGCCTGAAGGAGTGTGACCGTGTCATCATCAAGTTGTTGTTTTGCACGACCTGCTGCTGTCGGAGGAAGCGAAGCTAGTTCGACTTCTGAGCTCAGTCCATGATCAGCCACTTCGCTGTATTGCAACTGTGTTTGGCGGCCCATCTCGCGGTCTCACTTAGAAAGCCATGCCAAACGACAGTCTGATGCAGCAATTGAAAAGGGCCAAAACGCAACAAGGCTGAAAGATGTATTAATAATGCTGGTATTACACGCAGACATGAGCTAGAAATGGTCGAACAGGATCACTCGCTCTCCTGCTGTTTCAGCTAGCATGGTGGCGTTGTTTAGCAGCCCAGTGGTGGCCACCGATTGGTCAGTTACACCGACGGGATGCTGGTGAGACTGTAGCGTGAGCAGGCTACGAAAGGAAATGAGCATGTACTGTACATGACTGGGATTCGGACGCACGAGTGCGTCACGAAAGGCTTCGGACAACATAACATACCTGAGTCACTGCTAATGAGATAAGATGGAGGTGATTGAGATCCACACAAGTTCTGCCTCAAGAACTTCCTCAAACGGCAAGCGTGATCCGCGTGCTCCAGGATCCTTGGCAACTTCGGTGCGTCAAATCGACCCTGCAGGCATTCAGTGGTTTAGCACTTTCCGTTCACCATGTAGTGAGGCGCTGCCTGGTGTGACAAAACCAACTTCCATCCTCCCGGGTGTCTCCCTGCAATATCAGATATGACTGCGTTGGCTGAATCTTGGAGAAAATTTGAGGCTTGTCAGAATTGAAGAAAAAGGGCTATCCGTATCATAAAATTACACTCGACCAAGCCTGATGCTGATCGCTTGTCTGGCCGTACGTCTGCCACGCGACCTCGCATTGCCAAAGCCGCCCAAGCCATGGACAGTGGTCGGCAATTAACTATCCGATCCGTCTGCTCCTTCGGGTAATCTTGGTAAGACGTCTTCAATCATCCGAATCAGCCCATCCACGTCTGGCCTCTCAACACTCTCAACAGCCAAACACTGTCTTACAATCTCCCTCACCTCATCAGAAGGGTACTTCCTTCCACCGACACTCCGATCAGCGGCACCATTCTCTTCTATAATGGTCCCCTGTCTCTTGGGCTTTGGCGCGTTCTCATCTGGCCACTTCCAATCACCACCCAAAACACATATGGACAGGCTGCCACCAGTCTCGTCCGACCGCGCCTCGAACGGTGACTTGCCAACTAGACACGCATACATCGTACAACCTAGCGACCAGATGTCGACTTTCGTATCGATCGTACTCTCGGTCTTGACATCGAACAGTTCTGGCGCACGGTATGGCATGGTACTGTGCTCAGCAGCTGTGTCCTGTACCGCCAGTGCTTGACTACGACTCGTGATAGGTATAGGGCTGGGTGCTATCGAACCCAAATCCATAAGTATGGGTTTTGGATCACCGGCAGAGTCCGCGTCGCCGTCATCAAGCATGATATTCGCAGGCTTGATATCCCGGTGCGCATAGGAGTGTGCCTCACCAGCCTGCTTGCCAGCTTGACTGGCTGTGATTTCGCCGCCTGCATCTGAGGGCATGAGTGGTGCTTCCTGCTCTTCTTCATTGTCTGCCGATCGTTGGGCAGATGCGGTCATTGTCCTGGCGTTGCTCCTCGCTTGCCTTGCTAGGTCTCTGTCTTCGTTACTTGCTTGCTCCCTCACACTGGCGGCCTCGCGTCTTGCGCGTCCTGCGCCTGTATTTGTACCGGGAATCTGGTAGTGGTGCATGGCTCTTAGCCCTTTGCACACGCCGAGCATAATCTTCATCAGCCTCCTTTCTGAAAAGCGCGTTCTGTTGACCAAGTTCGCATTGATCTCGTCTTGAAGATTCCCCCGCCTGTAATATGGCAGAAGTATGTAGACCGTCTTCTGCTGAGCGTTTGTATCTCCTCCTATGCCGCCGACTTTACCTCCTTCATCTTTGACTTGGTGGTCAATAGAGTGAATGATGTAGTTACCGCCGGATACACCTCCAAATAGACTGTAAGCTTCCACTTCTTTCAGCGCTAATGCAACACTTTCTTGACCAAAGGGACAACGGATCTTCTTCAGCGCGTAGAGAGCGGATGTCGATGTGTCTTGCACGAGGTAGACGTAGGAAAAGCCGCCCTCCCCTAGCAGGCGTAACAGCCGCAAGGTCCGCCCGTTGATCTTCAGGTTTGGGGAGGAAGGGAAACAGAAAAGGCAGTTGGTGAAGTTCGATATGAGGTCCATGATTGTAGTCGCCATAGTTTAGGGAGTGGCGGGTCGTTAGGAGCGCTCTCGTACGCTCAGAGCCGGGCTATGGCGAGGAACGGTAGTTGCGTAGTGGACCAGCAGATGTGGACGCTCGAAGTGTCGCGACGAAGGACAATAGTCGTAATTGAGAAGACCAGCGGACGCAGGATGGAGCTTGCTACAGATGTCAAGTCCCTGGTGGTAGGTAGGTTCAGGAAGCTTGTCGCAGACTACATGTAGCCGAAAGAGTCAGCTGCACTCTGTTGAGAATGTCGCTGATAGGTCTGGAAGATTGCACTGTTGATCATTAAATGTTGTATGGTGAGGAAAGGAAGTGGTTACTTTGAGGTGTCACTGCTGTCGCGCGACGTTGGCGAACGCGCAGCACATGCAGCAGGGGTCGGGGGCCGAGATAGAAACGTCGATCTCATCTCTCCTGTAGCTAGATAATAGTGCTTACAGACCAGACGCAACTGAAGATGTTCATGCTTGAGCTTGTTTTAGATTTGTACTCGTTCACCATATGTTCGTTGTCCTCTTTCATGCTTGCTGAGCCTTGCGACACTCTGAGCTAGGCCTGCCCTTATGTCCAAAAATTCCGTCCATTACTACTTACTACTTCAGTATGCTTCTGTCGTACAGTCTAGATTGATGTATCATAGGTTCGTACAGCTCTATTGTTTGTCCAGTAGTACCTCCAACGCCATGCTTGTAAATCGATCAAACACTAATGTTAGATAAACGTCTGAAGTCTTACGCTTTGCTATTCAAGCCCCTTCATCAAACTTCCCCTCATATTAGAATTGACAGCACCGCCAACACCAAAAGCAGGAATGATACGTCCCATCCTGGCAAATGAGCTAGACGCCCAGTTCTTGGTGACTTGTGCAGCACGCTCACTAAAGCCTAGCTTCCCTTGCCTGTTATAGAGATCTAGACCTAGCAGGTGCAGAGGTGTGCTGAATATCTGCATCGCGGCAGGCGTGAGAAATTGTGCTGTATTCATCCTCCCCGAGTCCGTACTTATTATCCTCGAGAACTTCTCTTTCATGCTTGGCGGCAGCTCCGCAAGCCGGGGAGCAATAACGGTAGGCAAGTTGAAGGATGCGAAGATTGTAAGACTGTCTCTGCAGGCAAACAATGCGTAACTCAGCCTCGGTATCTTGGCAGCTGGTGAAGATGACGAGGTGTTGCCGAAGATTCTAGCAAATTGGCTGTCTTTGTAGACGCATAGTGACATGTTGACGGCGCTGGTCGCCGCGAACTTGGTGGGACCAGAGGTGACATTGTCTGCCTTCTTGTTCTCAATCGTCGAAGTCAGTGTATCTACTGTGTTCGCGGTGAAGTAGGTGCCGTAGTAGAGTGAGTAAATGAGGAGGAACGGTCTTGAGAGGAGAAAGCCTTGCGGTCGAAGAACAGCCGATCTGGTTGCGGCCATGAGAGAAGCAGTGATGGAGGCCGAGGTAGCTGCCTTGCGCACTATTGCTCTAGATTGCAGTGTCAGCTTTGTATCGATATTGGGTCGCTCGCAAGTTTTACTGGTCAATAATGGTAATGATAGGTGCTACCAGCAGTGAGGCGGTAGCTGCGGATGCTGCATCTGCCCCTAGACGTAGACCCAATCGCCCAGTGTTCCAGCTCTGGAGAGTATCCTTCGCGATACCCCCATCTTCAATCTTCGGGACCGCAATCGCAGCGTCCAGCAAGTCGGATGGCTGTGTTTGGGTCATAGTTCACTTCGGGTTACTAAAGAGCGGCTTGATGGCGCCATACACGTAATTTGCTGATTGTCGTCGGGGCGATTTTGTTGCTCGTGCGACTTGATGAAAAGATGGCGGGATGCACGAGTAATCAACCTCACTACGACTCCTGATAGCAGCTGAGGAGGTGATATCAGATAGATAGACCGATCGCGGATGACGATGCTGGTCAGAAAATAATCCTCGGACTGCGGCATCGTTCATGCTTCGCCGCTCGGCAGAATACATGCCGACACACCCACCCGTTGCTATGCGATCTGTTTGCCGGCGATATGCTTCCGGTCCTGTTGGTTCGGGAAAAATCAAAAGAACAACACGAGAACAGCATATGAAATGAGTAAACAGTGTCGGTTAATTGCGGTATGATATGCCATGGGCAACCGCCTGTTCAGTGTCGTTGCTTGATGGGCAAGTCACACCTTCAGCAGCGAAGAGTTCTCAGCCATGTGCTCTCTGGCTAGCACTCACAGCCCGTCTATTGTGAGCGCACAGCATCATAGCTCCTTGAGCTTCGATTCTCTGTCCAGCGCATTCGATCTGCCCGTGGGCTCTCTTGGCCTGACTGCCCCATCACCGCCAATGGCTTTGAACCCATGGTAAAACACCCATTCAACTGCATGCTCAACTGGCTCGTCAAACATGTATGGCAAAGCAGGGACAGCCGCGAGGCCCAGCTAGTTCAAAGATTAGCGTCGCAGGCCATCATAACTGAAGCTGGCTGTTACTTACTCCAATCGGGCCCCACGTCCGTACAGTCGTGTTCTTTGCAGTCTTCAGCGCCCTGCCCGTGTATTTTACGATGCTGTGGATTGTGAAAGCCGGAAGTCCCATGGAAGCGACACTTTGGAAGACCGCCCTCTGTGCGGCCACTGATCTCCAATCCTCAATCGCAGGTATCTTCACCGGTGTTTGCATCAAGGCCTGCTTGTCCGGCGATCCATCTACCACGGCTTGCATATGCTCGCCGTGCTCGGAGTTCAAAAGCTTCTGATTTCTTTTGTGCGCTTTCCAGCTCTCATGACTGACATCGCCTATTAAGTATGCCCACGATATACCGTATGCACCTCGGACTAGGTAAGGGTGTGCCACTGGTCTGAACGATTCGCCGATGTCTGAAGTATATGCGACGTATCGGTGGGCACTGAGCATAATCGTCCGTAATCTATTTGCGTAGGCGGCATATCGCACTGAGTTCTGGGTTGTATCTCCGAGTCTGCATAGGTAAGTGAAGGCACATCGGGATTGTGGCAGGCATGATCTCGTACTGGCCATCATAAAGCTCGTCAAAAAAGCTGTCCTGTCTATCTATCAGGCCCTGTAAGTCCTTGTTCAGTTGCTCTCGAGGGAGATGTTCTGATACAGATGCTGGTGCACCTTCCGGAACTAGCTTCTTGGACTCATCCTTCGACTCGCGCGGCATGGTGATGGTAAGGATGATAGTCTAGCAATGGAAGAGCACGAGGGATACACTGAGGCTGCAGGTCAGAGCATGAATGGAAGCAGGAAAAGCTGTCTAGGAAATTACGCCACTCCAAGGCTTCAGAAGCCTGGCAGATGTACCTAGGTACTGCTATCCGCAGCCCAAGTCTGGGGAATACTGACGCGAGCACGCGCCGTGACGTCAAGCTGTGGCTGCCACGCGAAGCCATACAGCGCGGCAGCAACCGGGCGGGCCCAGTTTCCGTACGGCTGAGAAGAGAGCCAGATGCGCAGGCGCGCCGTAACAGCAGAAAGCTCACTTGTGGTTAGCGCAGCAATTCGTCCTGAGCTCTATGATAGGGAAGCTCTGGCGAATCGAGCAACGACTTGGGCGCGCAGATTCGACAGTATTGACCAAACACCACGCAATCCAGACTCGCTCACCTAACATCCTCTCAAGATCAGTTCATACCTAACTCGTCAAGATGGTCGCCATGTACACTATTGCCGGCAGGCAAGTCGGATCTCACGTCGTACGTCTACGAAGCTCCCTAGCACATTAAGCAGCAACCAACTGCGGACAATTATGGCAAAGGACTGACAGAATGCAGCTCGCCATGGCTACACTGGGAGTGCTATTTGGTGGCTCGTGGGCGGCCACCAGGGGAGGGAGCAAAGCACCTCAGTCAACTCCCCCAATCAACGCAGGAAGCAAAGACGAGGAGAATTTCATCCAGTGCGCCCGAACCCTCCACAACGTGTGAACAGTTCTGACTTTATCACAGAGAGTTTTTGCAGTCGGTTGAGCAAGAAGACAAGAAGGCCAAGATCGAGGGCAAGCAACCTCACTAAGAAATCATTCTGGAGAAGCGAGCAGAGGTCAGGAAAGTTACGTTCCACGCTGGCATGTACATACGATAGAATGGCATGACTCGACAACAACACACACTCAGCGCTTGCTTCTTACGGCCTGAGCTCAATCTCTTCCCCTGTCTCGGTTGGCTTGCCCATTTTCACACTCGCATACCCTCTGTCCAGATCCATAACAATAGAGAAAAGAGTCTGGATGGTCGACTTCTCGGTGGGTGACCGGTTGATGGCACAAGGAGAGTTCTTGTCGTCCTTCAGCACGTTTTTGAGCTGTTCGATGGTGGGCTCCGAGCCCAGACCTGCCAATAGTTCTCTTACACGGTCCAAGCGAAACGGCGAGTCTTTGAGCATGAGCTTGTCCTCGATACCAGAGTGAGGCACTGTCAGGTGATTCGAATGCGTGTTGATACCGTCTTTCATTTCCAGCTCCACCTGATCGGAAGCAGTGCATTCGAATCCGATATTTCCAGTCTCGGCGTCGGCAACTTGAATATGGCAAGCAGACCCTACGCCAGCTTTGATGAGCTTAGCCCTTGCGTCCTCCAGTGAAGTGCTTTCCAGCACTGTTCGAAGAGCAAGATGGCATGGTAGTTTGTCGAACGCGATACCCTTGGCGCGGATCGCATTGAGTGTGACCCCGACTCCAGCACTATTCATTCCAATCTTACCAATGATACCACCTTCAGTCATCATGTGGATTGTCGGTTTTCCTTCTTGTGTGATTCTGGCAGCAACAATGTTGTTCTTCTGCTGGCCTTCCCAGTCCCAGTTCTGAGCGATGAAGCTACCGGACTTTGTCTTCCATGCAAACGCCGTGCAGCCATCATTGAGCAAACCAAAGCCGATTTCTGTCCTAACGTTCAGAGCCAGGACCGTTTCATATTCGACCTTAGCACCATCAGCTATGCCTCGGATCTCTTCGAGGTATGCCGGCCATGACTTTTCGAGGTATGGCAGAAACTGCTTAGCAATCTCTTGCACTTCTGACCAGGACTTGCCGGTGTTACGCTTGAAGAAGTCCTCATAGAAGGCGACGCTACCTTTTACCTGTGCCGCTGCTTGCTGACCGTGCTGCTGCCCGATCTACCCTCTGTTAGAGTCTGATGCCTGCTGGAAGGATTGTTACGTGCCTCATAGGGGGTGCCCGAGCAGGTAATGTGAAGCATTTTCAAGGCTACAACTGGGGATAAAATATGTTCAAAGTAGACAACGTGATGAAGCAAGGTTGGCTATGTGTCAGTTCTCACGTTTCATATCACGCGAAGGTTCTGAAGAGTATATTATGGCTTCGTTCTACCTCTGGTATTCTCGTGCACTCCTTCCGAGGTCATCAAGTGAAGACGGAGTAGTGCGGGCATCTTCAATAGCGCACTGCCGTTGATTTCCCCACATCCTGAACGCTGTGCTAGTCTTGAATAGGTCCCAACAATCTGTAAAGATAACACTTCGAACTTCGAACCGTATCATGTTCACATTGAACCCTTTTGTTAAAAAGCCATCGCACTCTCATCTCTGAGAGAGCCATGGAACAGCGACATACTATATCAAGCACCAGTACGGTAGACACAGTCATGAGTACGGTAGCCTCCAGTATCCACAGACGCCGCTGGTCACGAACCCCCTGAAGCCTGACAATCTTTTAACAATGTCCGCCGATCTCAACGTCCTATGACCCTGGCTGACTGTACGTAATTTGTCTAATGTATCAGCATTGATGAAGCCGTTTCCTTTCGTTCTCGGTACTGATATCGTGCAGCTGAGCCGCTGGGACGCTCTCAGTCGACCACATATAGTGCTTGCGCTTGCTCGACGCATCCTCCATCCAAAAGAATACCCAAACATCAAAAAGGTCAACTTCAATCTTTTCGAGGCTCTGTTATCGCACGGCCCTTTTCAGCAATGGCACATCTCCAGCAGAGCCTCGCAACAAGGCGCGGAGCTCGTTAAAAAGGACTTCATGGCCGAAGCACAACTTTTCAAGGAGCGCCTTGACACGACATCATCGGCGAGAGTCCGGAATTTTCTAGCTGGAAGATGGGCAGCTAAGGAAGCTGCACGAAAGGCATGGGGTGCACATCTGCTTGGTTTCAAGGATGTAAGAGTTGCTTTTGACTTTGCTGATAAGCCTGGCGACCGCCACGATCGCAGCGGCAACCACGAAACTGCAATGCCAGGCGTCAAAGTTGTTTGTGAACCATACTATGGAGCGTACGGACCCAACAAAGAAGCAATCGATGCGGCTCCTACGCAAGAAGGGCGTCTAAGCATCAGCCACGATGGTGACTATGTTGTCGCTACGGTTATCGCTGAGCCGCTCACTGAACACATGAGAAACGTGTTTAAAGGTAGATCCAGCACCGGATATCCTCTTGGCCAAGCGGGAGTTCATTTCGATGCAATTTCTAGAACCCGTGGTCGAGATCAAGATCTCGACGACATCGAACCAGACCTCGAGAGCAGCGAGGTTACCGAGGAGATACCATTGGACAAAGGACACCAATAGCGAGCTTGAGGGGCATGTCGAGCCCCAGAGGCACTCTCGGCAAGCAACACTTGTGCTGCCTATTCCTTCGACACGTCGGTCACAGTACCCGGCTTGTGGCTGACCTTTTTCTCATTCTGGTCTACTCCTACCAGTACTGGTGGCTTGACAGCACCCTTCGCACGCTCTTCACGGGCTTCATCCTCATCTGTAATAATCTTGTCCACCTATAACTTTCAATCTTGCAACCAACCAAATGGGAAGGACATCAGTACCTGGAAAGTATGCGTTCCACCGCGGTAGGGTGTTTCTACCGTGTCACCAACCTCGATACCGACACCGCCCTTGGACTTGACTTGATCAGACATGTTTGAAGCATGTGCTTTTTGAGTTTCGTGGTGAAGATTGTGGAACTCGAAGAGAGCTTTCCTTCAGCGCATACCGAATAAATATCGCATTGCAAGAAAGCACAACTATTGAGTCCTCATTGGACAGGAAGAGGTTCCCGGGTGATAACTATTCTCGAGTGGGATATGTACCTGTCGATCAGTGAGATCATCTTGTCCCGCTGACATCCCTCCATGCGTGACGTCAACCACACACGCGACTGCATCAGTGCTTCAAATAGCTTTACACGAGTTCGCTGTAGTCGTTGTTCTTTCAATAAGCAAAATCTTTACATTTGATTCCAGTTGTGATCTTTGAAGTTGACTAAACAGCAAGAAAACACATCATAAGCAAACATGGCAGCAAGAAACGCAGACTCGATGACCAACGCCCAGGGCGAGTTCAACCCTCACAAGCCTAGGTCTGAGCCCATGGAACATTCAGGCGTAGGTAACACCTATCTTTTTTGAATGTGAACCACCATACTGATACGATACAGCACCAACCAGGTCAACTAGTCGGCAATGATGCAGCCCCTGAGTTCCACGCAAAACAACTTCCACCTGGATCCGCCCCGAAATCTCAGACTTTCAAGCCAAACCCAATCAATGAGACCCCCGGTCAAGCCAACAACCCCGATGTGGGAAACGAAGGAACAGGTGCCAACGACATTCCCGGCGCCACCTCACAGGACGTGCACGCCGGCCTCGGCCAGCCAGGCTCAGGCCAGACATCAGCTAGCCTCGCACATGACGGCAAGGGCAAGCGTGAGAAAGAGAAGCAAGGCCTAACTGGTCAGGCCGAAGGTGGAAGTGGTATGCAGGGAGACGAGAACGCCGAAGCAAAAAGACTGCAGCGTGACGACGCTGGCGGGCCAAACAATGAGCGGGAACACAACGCTACCCTCCAGGGTGCCGAGAGCGGAGAGCCTGTACATGCTGAGCAGGTTGCTAGTATGGGCCAGGGCTCGAGGAAGGAGGACTATGACCGAGCTGCTGAGAACCCACCGGGCCGTAACTCCTAGTCGATTTAACGATGCGGGGAACTACATGTAGACTCATCGCCAAGAGGCATGAGCCAAATACAAGAGCCACTTCGGCTCGAAAAATGGTCGGCGGTCTGAGTATAGTTAGCTAGCATAACAACCAATGACCAAAGAACGTGACGTTGCTGCTGCCCCATTTACGTGCTTTCTAGTTTCGAAACACTTCTGCCGTCAGTACAACACAGCTTTCTCTGTCCCGTCACAGGATTTCCCACAGCCGAGCAGAGCTATGCCCCCTTGCCATCTACAAGGGCCAAGCAGAATTCTCTCATACCAGGATTCAAGGGCGTATGACAAAACAACAGAATAATGGTCAAGCGCCAAATCCCCAATGGGAACAACAATGGCCACGAATGAAGCGAAAACGTCAAGTAGCAGAGCTGACCACGAGCAACGGATCCACGATTTTCACGTAGGCGCTTTGAGGAGATCTGCGAGCCGCCTGTCCGTCTGGGGAAAAACAGCCTGAGTCGGTTGCGGTGACCATGCCGTTGTCTACCGCGTGAATGGCAGAACGGACTTACTTGTATCGGTGAGTTCCGTAACGGCACGAGGAGTGCGTTTGTGACTGCCTCGAGACAACGGCAGATGTAACCGTGATGAGAGAAACGGAGACGTCTGGTTGGGGAAGACGACATGCTCGAAGATACATGGTTGAGAGGAACCAGTGGTGCAACTATGAAGTGACCACCTGGAGATCGAGGGGGCGTACACAAGACCTCAAGCCAGATGGTAGTGGAACGAGAGGAACGTACACATGAAACTTGAGACCTGAGTAGATTGGTCCTAGATGCGTCTGAGGCATCGCGTGTCTCTACTCGAGTTTGCTATGGCGGGCTGTTGCTTGGCTTGTTGCACGTACTTCGCCGCGCTGGGTTTCGATTCTTCAGCCCGCTCTGTGACTTGGTGGCTTTTTAGCGTCGTGGTAGAGGACTTCTTCTCAACCTAGGGATTCGTGACGGCAACGGCCGAGTCGCAGACAACTGCTGAGTAGAAGGCTGCGAGGGGGGCAGGGGGGCAGGCCGCGGATTTTCGAAGAGTGGTGGGTGGCAGACCTCACAATCTCGCTCAAAGTCCAGGTTTACGCGCTGATATTGCAATGGCTTTGGGGGTAGAGGTCGAGGCAGGTGGTTCTTGAGTTCTTTATGTTTCAGCATGTCTCTGAGTAAGACCCCTAATTTATGCCACAGAGTTTTCAGCGATTCACCCCCCATGTGGCTCCGTTCATCGAGCCGACACTCGAGTGCCTGGAGCGGCGTTCCAAATGGACCCTTGACTCTAAAATCTGCGCCGTGTCGCTCCAAGATTGCAAGCTTGTTGATAATATCAGCACCGCAGAGATCGAGGTAGCATCCCGCACCGCCTCGGATACGAGACCCGTGGCGACAAAAGTGGGTGCCGATCAGGTAATTGATGATGTTACCTCCTCCAGGACATGTTTGGTTCACGTCAAGACCAAGCGATTCTAGCACTCCAAGCCTGGCGCTATAGTCACTACTCTCCTGAGGATAAGTATCGTATTCGCAAGCCCAGAGACACAATGGATCCTCCGATGGGAATAATGGCCCAATGTCGTTCTCACGGTTCCACTCTGGCACTTGCGCGCGCTCCCAGGTACGTCGCGGACTTGGGCCGAGCTGTTCTTGTAGTTTGTGTATGTATCGAGTGGAAGGTCCAAATCCCAGAATTACGAAGATTGCTAAATGGAAGGTGTAATAATGCTGATTGTAAGACAAGATCATGTCTACCAAATTGTGCAATCCTGGGCGTTGTCTGTTGCTGATGTCCTCACCGATACACCTAGATCCCCATTGTCTGCAAGAAAAGACCGCAGCCATAACGAGATCGTCTCTTTGACGATCTTGAAGATGCTTGATGCGATGTTCGTTCTCGCGAAGATAGCCGAAAAGTGTATGTCCAGCGGCTATGATCAGATCACTCACTTCGTGTTCGAGTGATGAGCCCGGAAGCCGTACACCATCCGCCCAATGGTCGGCGACTAGAGCAAAATGCATACTTGCCAACCGGCAGCGCATAATGCCGTTCAATTCATTGCGGAGCTGATCAGCTTCTGGCTGGCTCTGCCCTACCTCATAGATCTTTGGTAGATACCTTATGCTGTGATGCAATAGTGGTATCAACGTCAGGAGACTGTGATCTCTGGAACTATGCTGTACTACCTGGCCGAATGCTTCGCAAGTTTTATGCTCCCCGTGAACACGAGAGAGTATTGAAGTTATTGTGTTTGCCGATCTGATGTTACCCACAAGCAAGGCTTTCGAGCTGATGCGAGCCCAGAAATGGTTCGGGTACAACTGTCCGAACCGTTCTGGTGCGAATCCTTGGGACCACTGAGTCTGCCGCGTGAATGATCTGACCGTCTCGTGAATTAATCGGACACGCAGTGACCCAGGTTTGAAATCATCGATCAAACAATACAGGTCTGGCATCAAAGGCGCCAACTCCAATAGTCCACCCATGGTTGAATGAAACCTTCTAACAAAGTGCTCCTCATCCACGATATCCGGTAAAGGGCTCTCAAGGCCAAGCTGCAGAGCAACGAAGCGCACAGCGCTTTGTAGCAGTGCGAGTGTAACCTGGAATGTGGCTGAACTGACCATCTCATACATTATAGCTGCTTCCTTTCTCCTGTCATCTGGAATACGGTCCAGTATCCTTTGATACAACTTTTCGAGATCTGAAGGGAAGAAAGCTAGCTTCGTCTCAACCTCGAGAGCGGTCGCACCGTGCAGACAAGCCTGTAAGATTTCCTCAACAGCCAGGTAAACCCACAAGAACACACCATGGGCACGGTCGACAATGATATCTCGAATATTGAGAGATTTGAGAACATTGAGTCGAGGTTGGAATCTGTCAATAGTGAGGCTCAGATACTGATGTATGCCAGCCTCGTTATGTTCTGACATATGAATGCTCGGGAGCATGCCTAGCATCTCGCGTATCCAGGCTTCTGGCCGACTTGCTAGACATAGCTTCAAGTTGTTGTACTTTCTCAACGATAGCAGGAAATCGAGGAGATGCATCATGTTGCCCGAAAATTCGTCCAAGCCATCCACTAGCACGAAAAGCCCGGATCGCGAAGCCTTAAGAACCTGCCGAAAAGCCTTTGAGAGTTCGTCCATGCTAGGTTGTTGAAGCTTATACCATTGACCTTGTATGTACCCGAGTACAGACTTGCGAAGCGCCTCATTGTCGTCTGTCTGCGGCAATGCCTCCATGAGTTGAAGCAAAAGCGATCTGAGCAAGCCTTCCATCGAGTTGCCGATCTCTTCTGCGAGCCGGAAGTCAAAGAAGAAGTTAATTGTGATCCATTTGAAACCATGTGTTGGAAGATTAGATTTGACCTCTGAGCTGCGCGCAAGGTACTTCATGAGAGTCGACTTTCCAGATCCAGGCTTCCCAGCAATCCAGAAGGCTTTTGGGCAACGAGCACGAAGCCACCTTCGGAAAATCGTGGACCAAATCCACTTGCAGGTTTTCTTGTTCGCGTTCCTTATACCGCTCTTTCTGCTGTACATCGACTCATAGTACAAGGACTTGAAAAGAACTAGCAAGATTAGCGGGGCTGAGTCAGCACTTTATCGACATACGCTCTTGCTCTCGATCCTCCTGCCTGTTGGCTGCATGGTTGTGGTAGATATATGCATTACCCAAGAATGCCTGCGCGTTGCCGGACATGCAGAGATCGCCATACGCGCTACCTTGCCCATGCTGGCCTGCTAATGGTTCTGGATTGTGCGCTGCTTCGTGATCCATGTGCAACGCTCAGATGGCAGATGCTCAGCACTGGCATGACGGAAGCACCCTCGTCATAGCGGTGAATATATTGTTGAGATATCTCAGCTAGATAGGCGCCGACATGGTTGAACGAAGATCTGTGACACTTTCCGCGAACCTGCATGCTGCATGTCTTGATTGGGCAGCAGGTTCCTGGGCCAAGTGGCGAATCGCATCGTCGACAAGGGTGTTTGGCACAGCGCCTACCCGCAAGACTATGTGCACCTTCGGACGAACACTACATTTAGCAGGCCGGTCAAGAACGATTACAGTAGAGAGATGCAACTTGTGGCCATTAAACAGGATATGCAAAGGCGGAGCAAGTTTCAAAGTCGTCGGCGAAGCTTGAGGGCTCGCTCCGCGCCTGAGCTTGGCACGGCGCGAGCACCGCGCAGAGGAAACCGCTGCCTGCAGGTACGCTACCTACTTAGATGTCAATCGACAATTCGAAAGACATTATTAGTAGTGCTCGTGGTCGGAAAATTCATACTACTTGCGCCTCACGCCATGCAAATCTTGCGCGGCGGAACCAACTAGTTATCTCACAGCCTCAACTCCGACATGACTCATCGCTTTCAATTCAACTCATGACTGTCTCATCCAGCTCTTCATTATTCATCGTGAACATGGTATGTGAGGGATAGGTCGTCTCTTCACTCCCACCTCTATATATGTGCCGGTTGTTGTTCTCATTCTGTCGGACCCAGCGTTCGACCTTCATCATAGGCAATACTCCAAAGCATTCCCGGTGTTGAGTGGGCAGTGTATTCTCGCATAGCTACCTGTTGACCAGGATCCTCAAATTCCTGCTTCTCTTCGCTTCTACCCAGTCCTCTTCATTCTCTAAATCAACAACCGTGCCTCGGTTATCATCCCTGTACTTCAATATCGGCACCTGGTCAAGCGATAGCCTATGTATAATCTTTTTCATGAGATCCTCGAAGTTGTGGCTTTCTGGCACGCGGATAGCAATAATGTCGCTGCTGGTCTCGAGTTTGATGCGAACCTGAGGCACGTTGACTAAGTCGGCAAGTTGGCTCTCAGCTTTTGTTGCTGTTGCGCTAGATGCTGTGCCTGTCGAGTTTGTTGTTAGATTCGACGCCTGGCTGTGTAGTACTGGATATGCGGGCATTTGTGGGCCGCCGTTGAGCTGTTGGCCGTAGCCTTGGGACGGTCGGGGCTGGTGGCCTGGACTTGGTTGGCCACTGCGCATCGCCCCCGGAAGTGGCATGCCGCCGTAGGCGCTGTGCTGACTCTGCTGCATACTGGCACCACTACTCGACTGTCTCGATGGTGTCTGGGCCAGAGAATGCCCGGATAACCTGTAATCGTCCTCCAACGCGTTCGGGTCAATTTCGTAGTCCTGTCCCGGCTTCGGCGCGAACAGCTGCCGCACAAGCGCGTCTTCTCGTATGTAATCGGGCTGCCCGACTATCTTCTTGATGTATTCATCTAAGTTCTGGCGTCTGCCATTGCTGATCGCATCAGTTACATGTGCGACGGGGCCGGGCATGAACGGTAGCGATCTTGGCTTTCCTTTGTTCCCTGCCTCGTCGGGGAATTTCTCTAGGAGGGCGATTTGGAAGTCGTAGAAATCGGCGTAGTAGCGGGACAGCTCCCACCAGCGACCGTCGGACATCTGGGCTTCGATTATGTACCAGTACATATCATTGTCGAAGCAATAGCGCGGCACAGAGGCTGAAATGGGAGCTAGAGGTTGTTGCTGTTGCGGTGGGTGTTGCCTTTGAGACTGTTGTGAAGGACGGGGCTGTTGGATTTGTGGCCTCTGCTGGTTGTGCAGGCTATAAGATATGTTAGCAATCCGTGGGACGGTAGCCGAGGATGGGTGGAAGCCTTACCTCATTCTATCCATGCTGTGGGTTATCTGCTGGGCGCTTCCTATCTGTGGTGTATTGATCTGGCCGAGGCTTATACTGCTGTTCTTGTATTCTGCGGCTGTCCGTTTCCATTCCTCGACTCTTGGGACTCCGGCTGCTTTCACGGCGGCCAAAGGGTCGGTCACGGCCAGTCCGGTCATGGTGTCTTTGATCTCGACGAAGCTCACAGGGATGAGGCCTGGGCCGCCCAGTCTGCCTATAGGCTTCGCGACGAACCACTCGGGGTTGGACTGGGCGACTACTATGATTGCTTCTCCCTTTTTCGCGTCGAGTTCATCGGGTCGTTCGGCGTTGAAATCATAGAGAACAACGCCGTAGACCATTGCGCCGGCGCGTGCGGCAGAAGGACCGCGTGAGTGCATGGCGATGGAGTTGGGTTGTGGAGGGGTCTGGTGGTCTATGAGTGTGGTGGCGGTAGAGAGGCCCTTTTCACTGAAGCCGGAATCGTGGCCGGAGGTAGCCGAGACTGACTGAGCGCTCTGGCGCTGCTGCTTGTCTATGACTTCGAAGAAAGCGACAGGGACCAGTCCTTTGGCGGTGGGTAGCAGCGGGTTGCAAGCCTCATACCACTCGGTGTCGTCTTCGCGCGATATGACATGGAAGAAGTCGCCCTTGTGGAAGGCTAGTTCTTCCCCATTCTTGTTGGTTGGCTCGTAGTCGTACAGCGCTTTAATCACTTTCTTGGGCGGGATGATGGCGACGGCAGTCTTCTGGTGCAGCGAGGGTCGTGAGTGGTGAGAGGCTCGGGGGTCGGAGACTCTGTCTTTGTCGTTCTTGAAGGACCGTCGAATGGCCTAGGCGAGCACTGAGAGTTAGGACGTGGATTGGACGACTCGAGGTATGGGACTGCTGTGCGCATACCTTCATTCTTTCTCCTTCTCCGGCACTGCTACTCCTGGGTGTCGCATGAGCCGAAGGACCCCACCAGGCGAACGGCCTTGGACAGGGAGCGCAGGTGGTGCGCCAATAGCACCCTTGGACGTGTCAAGGCGGGGCGAGCACCGGCCTGGCAAGCCTGGGAAAGGATAATTCGCGCTGGAAGAACTCGTCGTGCCCGTGGTTCAGCTTGCCTCTCGTCAGCGCAGGCCGAAGGAAGATCACAGGCATTCACGAAGCAACAGTGACACCGACGGCAACAGCAGCGGCGGGCGTGGTTCGAGTACGTCTTTAGTTCGACCTGTTTCTTTCTACTTGCGCGTCGGCCACCAGGTGGAGGGTGAAGGCCACTCAATAATTGGCTCGTTTAAATTTGGTACCTGAAGACCTTAGCCGTGCCTACCCTGCCATGCAGCTCACGCTGATCCGTCAAGAACACGTTGGCTTGCAGACACGTCGGCTCTGATAGGCACAAAATCATCGTGAAATTGCCATTTCTTGTTTGGTGGAATCGACTCCATACTTTCGGCACCGATCGACTGTAGCCTATGCACGCTTAGGCGGTGCCTCGATGTGAGCTACTCAACGACCACTTTGTTTGCTCTTCACACCTCACGCGTGACCACAAGAGTTGTCTGTCTCGAGCAAGCCACGTGCATGAATATGACTAGAGTGAGGGGCGGTCGAATTGCCCACCATGAGCGGGTCGAAGACAATCTCTAGGGTTGAAAACAGTCTTATGCTTCACTGAGCTTCCTCCAGACATGGCAGTCGGAGCCAATTGCATACTTAGGTGGGACTTAGTGTCACCGTGATACCACCACAGCATATGACGCTTACAATCACCGCTAATAGATCGTGAAATCCACGCTATCCAAGTGCCATCGTGCTGGACATCAGCTCAAGACAACGACTCAATTCCCAAACCAAGTCACCATCATGTCCGCCAACCAAAGTGAATTGAACAAGTGAAAACGCAAAAGCAAGGTTAATAGTGTCTGTTTCGGCGACGTCAACGGTGAAGATTAGATTTGACCTTTGATGTCGACGAATTTAAACGCGGCGTTCTTCGCATCTTCCCATAATCGGTTGTTGGTTTTCATCTGCACATAGTCGTCCTTCTCCTCGAGCAGCTCTTTCCCTTCGTGGTCCAGGATGAATTGAGCTGCTTCTGCTTCCGACTCGAACGTAAGCTCTTCGGTAATGAACCGTAGCCGGACGGCGGGCTTATACCTGTGGGAAATTAGCAACATGCTTGGCCAGCAAGGAGGACGGTACTCACGATTTGCTGATGACGGCCAGGGCTGCTAGGCGTTCGCGTTCAATGAACATATCCATGAGATATGCGCCCATTTTTGGCGGGTCGTTGTAGAGCTTGAAGAACTGATGATAGTTGCCAAGGGCGAGCGCCGATCTGACGGCGAGCGCATGTTTCACTTCTTCTGATTGTTTGTCTGTCGGGGTTAGTTCGGAAAGCATATCGTTCATATCAGTCCTGTTGCAAGTATAGATATAATAGAGTATCCGGTATGCCTTGAACTCGTGAGGGTGACCTCCCAGGTTCTGCTTGTACAAAGCTCGCAGCTGCGATTGACACTGGTTATACTCACCCAGGTCACCCTTCTCAAGTGCTATACGAGCATGGATTTCATAGACATCGGTGGTAAAACTATTCTTGATGTGCTGCACGGTTAGGTCCTGCCGCAGAGACTTGAACTGATCACATATGTAGCCGTAATTGTTGTCTTTGCGCCACTTCTGTTTCAACAACTCCAGTGTTTGACGCAGGACTGGCAGGGGGCGCACATCATCAGGGTTAGGGGCCGACGTCAGACGAAAATAGTTCTTTTCGAGTTTTTGTGAGCGACCAACGACTGGACCAAGCGGCTCCGTTGGAGGGGGAGAGGGGCCATTTTTGCGAGGCGAGCTCGAGCCCGAACCACCGTTGTCGAATCTTCGTTTCCGTTGTTCCAGGCTGACATTTGACTTACTAGGCATGGGGACAGCGTCGAACTTTTGTCGTTTGTCCGGAGCAGACATACGGTCCTCCAGCGAGCCGCCCTTTTTCGATCTCCACGGAGGCTGAAAAGTATCACCCTCTGCGTTCATTTCAGAAGACTTCCTCTTCCTCAGCACTGCCGAGCCTGAGCCCGCAGAATGTGGTGCGGTAGAACCAGGAACGAATGGCAATGCAACTGGTGGCGGTGGAGGAGGGACAAAATTTGGAGGAAGAGATTGCAGGCCAAGAGTGGCTCTTTTTCGATCTTCTGCGATCATCTGTTGGGGAAGGGGCATGTTCGCCCAATTGTATGAATTTAACATGTTACTTTGTGCGGCATTCGTAATGACTTCTCGCAACTTTATTTCCATCTCGGACCTCTCGATGCCAGGGATCTGGTACTCAACGGCAAAACATCGATTGACATATGCACGCACGGCCGGCGACCACTCGGTCTTTTTCTTCGACTCAGCCGATGGCGTGGGAGATGCGACAGTTGCAGACGGTGGAGGTGCAGGTGAAGAGTGGTTGAGGGGCTGTGGGATGTAGGTTGGTGGAGGCGGTAGCGATGAAGCGTATGGATTGCGAGTTGGGACTGGGATGTAAGCAGGATGCCCACTCGGCTGGCCGTAGCCACCGTTGGACTGCCACGGCGCCGCGCCTCTGACAGAGTACATTGTGGGTGTTTGGACGATCAACGAATCAGGGAAGATGCTCGCGTAATCAGATGAATGCTGCAAGTGTTCTTGAACAGCCGCGTAGTGAATTGATCGCGTTCGCGTGGAGGACAGTAAGGAATTGTACAAGCGCGAGGATGAAGGAAGTGCAGGAAGGGATGCGGTGACGGGGCAAGAGGTTGAAGTCGGTACGCGTGACTATGCTACAAGCAGCTAGTCGAGCTTGGCGCGCAGGCCGTGACTCGTAGCATCGTCATCCAGTCACGAAGACAACCTCGGACGCTGCCTACCAACTTGGAACTGCCAAGCCTGTCAGCCATTATTGATATGAGGTTGTAGATTCTTGTTAATATGCTGCCGGAAAGTGACTCGATGACGATTGATGTTCTTCAAAAAGCCAGAACTGACCTCTGGCTCTCGGCCGATTCTCCAGCAGGATGAGACCCTGCTATTCGTCCAAAATGCTGTTGGCCTTTACGAAGGGTAGGTGCGAATCCACCCATGCAAACGATTTATGCTGATTCGAGCAGCAAATACAAGATAGCAGACTGTCAGAATGGTCATGCGTATCTGACTTCACATCGAGCTTGCTACGTTGACGATCAGAATCCAAAACAGAATTCTCTTGCCATTGACCTCAAAGATGTGGAGCGATACGAGTTCACAGCTGGCTTTCTGCGTTCGTCGGCTAAGGTGACCATCCATCCGAAACCGCCCAGACGAGGACCAGGATCATTGCGGCCGAGTACACCGCTTTCACAAGGCGTGCAAAGACTGCAACTATCATCGTCATCGCCCGGGTCGCGGTCGGCTAGCCCTCGGCCGAGCCAGGTGCCTCAGATACCGTCAACAGCCAGTTCCGCCAGCTGGATCTGCCCGATATGCACCTTCACTAACCCTGTGCCATCGAACTTCGACCCGACTGTGGCTTCGGAGTCGTTTCCAATCCCACCTTGCCTAACATGTGGCATCAAACCCCCCTTGGCGGTTATACTAAAGGCTGCCATCAGTGCTGGTGCATCAAGGCCTTCGGATGGTGCAGCACAAACAAACGATCCCTCCATGAGCGATGCCGAGCTCCGACAGCAAAGCAGTCCTTCAGAGCCTTCAACGTTAGTGTGTCCACGATGCACCTTTCATAATCATCCCTCGCTGCGCATGTGTGAGATTTGTGGGGCCGCTCTACTTGCTACAAAGCCAAATGGTCTTGTCGAAAAGCCCGAATCTGGACGGTCTGCTTCGCCGGCGCCGGAGATAAGCCACGCGAGTGATTCTGACGAGCCAGTGAGCATGAAATTCTCGTTCCGCGCCGGAGGGGATAAAGTATTCTTTGAGCGTCTAAAAAGTGCGATGGTGCAACGTAAGTGGCTGGCAGCCAGTGCGCCACCAGCGCCGAAGCCCCTTGACAACGTTCGGCGAAGTGAGCCAAGCTCACCCACTACTGCTGGCTTCGAAGGCAGGGGCTCGCCGAGGTCGAACCGAGTCGGGATTGCCGGACTGGAACAGCTCGGCAAACAGAGTGCGAAGGACAACGAAACAGTCATTGGGGCGGCGTTCGAGGATCTCGAATCGTTGATGGCGCTCGACAAAGAGGTGTCTGCTCTGGCGCAGAAAATTGCTCGAGAATATGGCGACAACGCAAACAAGACCGACTTTGATGCCGATTTCAATGACTCTTTGGCGCCCGGTATGATAGCGACAAGAGACATGCTGAGCAACACCTCCGAAAAGTTGTACATCTCGGAACTTGCTCGGAATCTGGCAGAGTATGTCACGGATGAGCGGAGAGGGCTTCTCCGGAAACGAGGCGGCACCATGAGCCTGGTTGATCTGTGGGCGACATTCAACCGCAGCCGTGACGGAGTCGAGCTAGTCAGCCCGTCTGACTTCCATAAAGCCGCAACCATGTGGGCAAGCTTACAGCTACCAGTGAGACTCAGACAATTCAAGAGCGGCCTGCTAGCTGTACAATATGCTTACACGAGTGATGAAAGGACGATTGAACAATTAAAGAAGTGGTTAGAGTCATTACGCACTTCCCCAGCGGAGCCTGCTTCAAGGGACTGGATGCCTTATGGACGCGGTGTCACTGCACAAGACGCCACGAAGAAGTTTGGCTGGAGTTTGGGAATAGCGAATGAGGAACTAGAAATGGCAGAAGAGAGGGGTGCATTGGTACGAGAGGACAGCATAGAAGGACTAAAGTTTTGGTTGAATTTTTTTGAGATACAAGACGAGAAGGACGAGGAGGTTGGTGTGGACGACGCCCATCCAAAGAAAGACGGGATACAGATTAGCATCGTATGATACGTACACACTTTGGCTCTTGCTCTTCTCATGGTTGATGTACTTGCCCAGCATGAGCAAATCTAAGGCGTTGTACCTGTAAGGGTGCAGCTCAGATCCCTGCTAGCCCGCCCCTGAGCTGTCTTTGCCGACCAGTGCGGCTTCGGCAGACCTGCCTGTTACGACTGTCCTCGACTCTCGTTGCGGAAAGAACATGCCCATGTAAACGAGGACCCCAAACAGGGCAGTACTGGGTAGTAGAATGTGCACGAACCTGACCATAGCCGCTCCTTCCAATACGAATTCACGATGGCGAGACTCGGCAGAGGAGGCTTCCTCGTCCTTGCGGTAGTCTTCCATCTGGTGTACATCCTGTCCATCTTCGACATTTACTTCGTCAGCCCTATTGTCCATGGCATGCGATCATGGGGCAGTGAAGGCCACGCTGCGCCCGCGAAGCGCCTAGTCCTGTTTGTGGGCGATGGCTTGCGCGCAGACAAAGCCTTCCAGTCCTTTCCCGATCCCACACCAGAGAACTCGACCGCAGAAGACCTTGTACCACGACCGCTCGCACCTTTCCTACGCTCCCGAGTCCTCGAGCATGGCACGTTCGGTGTCTCGCATACTCGAGTACCCACCGAGTCGCGCCCTGGTCACGTTGCACTCATAGCGGGGCTCTACGAAGATGTCTCGGCTGTGGCTACCGGCTGGAAGATCAACCCCGTCGGCTTCGACAGCGTCTTCAACAAGAGCAGACATACCTGGAGCTGGGGGAGCCCAGATATCTTGCCCATGTTCTCGATGGGTGCAGTGCCAGGAAGAGTGGACGCAGACTATTATGACGCAGAGTTTGAGGACTATACGAAAGATGCTGTCTACCTTGATACCTGGGTCTTTGACAAGGTCAAGGCTATGTTTGACGAAGCCAAGACAAATGCTACACTGAACGACATGCTGAGGCAGGACAAGCTAGTCTTCTTCTTACATCTGCTGGGTCTCGACACGACTGGCCATGCATTCAGACCCTACTCAAAAGAGTATCTGCACAATATCAAAATCGTTGACCAGGGCGTTAAAGAGATTTATGAGCTTATCCAGGCATTCTACCAAGATGATGATACGGCTTACGTCTTTACAGCCGATCACGGCATGAGTGACTGGGGCAGCCATGGTGATGGTCATCCTGACAATACAAGAACACCTCTAATCACCTGGGGTTCTGGCATCGCCAAGCCAATCACCACCCCAGGCCAGATTGCCCCAGGCCATGCTGATGGCTACTCTTCCGATTGGGGTCTGCAACACGTTCAGCGGCACGACGTCGACCAAGCAGATGTGGCAGCCCTTATGGCCCACCTCGCTGGTCTAGACTTTCCTGTCAACTCAGTGGGAGAGCTTCCACTATCCTACCTAGATGCTCCTATTGAGCAGAAATCTCAGGCTGCTTTGACAAATGCACGAGGAGTGCTGGAGATGTATGGCGTCAAGGAGGCTGACAAGCAGCGTACCGAGCTGCGATATCAGCCTTTCAACGCGTTTGCTGGCGACGGCAACTCGGTGGCTGACCGGCTTCGGCAAATCGAACTTGCTATCTCAAGACAAGAATATCAGCAATCAATCGAGATGTCTAAGCATCTACTGCAAGATGGCCTACAAGGCCTACGATACCTACAAACCTACGACTGGTTCTTTCTACGAGTCCTCGTTACACTCGGCTATCTCGGATGGGTAGCTTACGCATTTACCACTGTCATCGACGTACATGTTTTGCACGGCGGTTCACCTACCGACCGGTCGGCTGTCTCGCTGGCAGTCTTCTCTTCAATACTTGTGTTACTGTACGCCTCCTTTGTTATCAGCGAGTCACCCATCACATACTATGCATATGCATTCTTCCCGGTCTACTTTTGGGAAGAAGTATATGCAAAGCGTAATGGCTTAGCGTCTGGCCTGAAAGCGCTCTTCGGCGGCATTGTGGGTGCGGAGTCGTTCGCGTTCGCTTTGCAGGCTTTCATCTTTGTCGCTGCCCTGGAGGGCATCGTGCAGTCATATTTTCATCGTATCATCTTCACCGTCTGTTATATTGTTGGGGCTTTTTGGCCGACGGTGTACGGGATGGAGTTCATCTCCACGAACAGATCGATAATCCTTCCTTGGGCCGCAGGTTGTCTGACACTCAGCACATTCACGCTATTGCCAGTGATCAAAACTGAAAACGCCAATACTGTCAGCTCGGGTGGATTGCTCATGCTTGCAGCTGGCATTCTATATCTCGCGTTCGAGCAAAGAATCACCTCAAAGTCTCGCTCCGGACAATCAAAGTCTCAGGTCACCCCACTGTCTCAGGCCATCATGGGTTGCCAGATCGGCGTCGTGGCCTTGACTACCCTAGTAACTCGATCAAGCATTTTCTCGATTCAAGCCAAGCAAGGCCTTCCTCTGGGCAACCAGGTCGTGGGCTGGCTTTGCCTCATTTCCTCGCTGGTTCTGCCTTTCGTCCATCGACTGGCACCAAACAACCACTATCTTCACCGATTGATGGTGATCTTCCTCGCCTTCTCGCCATCGTTCATTCTGCTCTCAATTTCCTACGAGGGGCTCTTCTATTTCACCTTCTGCTCGACACTACTCATGTGGATCCGTCTGGAGCACGCCATTCACATGCATACCACTTCAAAAACCTCCAATGATGGCACGATATCCCAACCTCCATCCCGTGCAAGCACTGTCACAACCACATCGCCGGACAACACCGACCTCATTCCGCCATCACCGTCTCTCGATAAACAGAATCTTGTCAAAGGCCGCACCACACGCACCCTCACCACTTCCGACTTTCGTACCTCCCTCATCTTCCTCTTTCTTCTTCAGTCGGCCTTCTTCAGTACCGGTAACATCGCTTCGGTCTCCTCGTTCTCTTTAGACTCTGTCTACCGCCTTATTCCTATCTTCGATCCTTTCTCTCAGGGCGCTCTCCTTATACTGAAGCTTCTAATTCCGTTCGCGCTGATCAGTGCAGCCCTGGGCATACTGAACCGCAGATTGGGCTTGAAGAGCTCAGCATTGACAATGGTCGTAATGGGTGTCGGCGACTACATGGTCACCCGCTTTTTCTGGATGGTCAAAGATGAGGGAAGTTGGTTGGATATCGGCACGACCATCTCGCACTTCGTCATTGGAAGTGTGCTGAGCGTGTTTGTGGCCGGTCTAGAGGGCCTTTCAGAGCTGCTGATTGCTGGTGTTGATGTGAGTGAGACGGTCGTGGATAATGACAGGAGAAAAGTTGTGGACACAAGGAAGACCAGCAACGGAAGTACCAGGAGCACGGACACAATCAAGGCAGACAAGCAGGTCGAGAGACCCGTGATAGACTAATAATGCTCACTTCCGGTACAAGACGGATGATCGAGCATTGCTACGGCAAACATGTACACTACCTACAAAATGCAATTGAAATGCAAACATGGCCGTGACGGCTATGAACACTCTAAATGTCTACCTTCCCCGGCTCTCAGGAGCCTCACGCAATGATCTACCCGGCTAGTGAAATTGCCAACCAACCTCAATGCCAACCAACAGTCCACACAGGCTGGGCTTTGCTCCATGAGTCAGTGATTGTATCTTCCCTCAACACGGCTACAAGTAAGTTCTCTCCTTCTTCACATCGATGGCACCGTCCTTTTCTCATGTCTTACCTCCCGCCACACCGTGGATCGCACTTGCCTTGCCCCCCCGCGTTCCAGTGTCGCTCGCGCCTTCCTTCCTTCTCTACTTGGCCGCTCCTTCCGCTCGATAGCACATCAGTCGCGCCTCCCTTTCGGATGTCAGTCGCACCTACCCCGGAACCAGTGTTGCATCGAGTCTGGGGTCGCGCTTTCCTTCTGGCTGGGTTCTGTCTTCCGTTGTGTTCTGCGAACGATGTACCTGCCCGTCGTGGGTGTGTGGATCAGCTGGATCGTAGGTGCATGAGAACAGAGCCTTGAGAATACCGTGTGTGGCTGAGGACGGGGTAGAAGTCAAGGGTGATGATTGGGGTGGTAGATGCAAACAAGGGGTGATCACCAACTTGGTCAGTTTGTATGATGGGCCTGGCGGAATAATAGGTTTAGGGAATCACGATGGGAAGCGGACACGATGCGAAGAGATGAGGGCATCGAGGGATGGTTAACGTGCCATGCTATCAGCTTCAATATGGCGATAAATAGCTCTAGAGGCCTCTATATCAGACCATGCCTGCTCTAACTGATCACACGTTGCCAGATGTCTCTTGACATAGTGACATACATACGCCTTAGCCGCTCTTGTTTACGACATCGTCGACCATCTTCCTGAACTCCCTCTGTCGTTCACACTGCTCAAGGAACACCTTGTACTTCACCTCTAGCAGATCCTTCACACCCTTAGTCTTTGTGGGCAGGACGGTCTTTCCTGGTTTACTCATTCTGTCCATGATCGACCAGAGATCCTCAGTCTTGCCGTTGCCATCAGCAGACGCAGCCTTGGCGCCCAGCATAGCGGCACCGTGACATACAGCGGCGTGCACATAACGTGGGATCAGCACTGGCATATCGCATGCTGTACTGACCAGGGACATAAGGACCTCGTTCTGGCATTGTGAGCCCGACATGAAGATCGATGTAATTTCGTGACCAGATTTGTTCATTGCCGTGATGATCTGGAGCGTTTGCAGCGCGATGAACTCCATGCAGCCGTAATAGTACAGTGCCAAGCCATCCATAGACTTGTCTGATGACAGACCGACGACACTGCCGGACATGGTTGGGTCGGCAATTGGCGATCTGTTTCCGAACAGGTCTCCGTAGAAGAAGAAGTGCTTGCCGAGATGTGCTAGGGAGGGCGCATTCTTTGATTCTTTCATATCGGAAAGATGCTGGTTCAAAAAGTCGTAGATGTTGGTGTTGAATGATTCGGCATGGGAGCTGGCTTGCTGGTATGCTGGATGTGTCTCGAGAACGTGCTTCAACAACTCACCTGTGGCGGATTGACCGCCCTCCGACATCCAGTAGTTAGGTATAATGCTGTCTCGGTATGGGCCCCAGACACCATTGACGAACACAGGATCCTTGGACATGACCAAATGGCAGGTAGATGTACCTGCTACCGCTGCAAGTCGGTGGAATGCCTGTGCCTGATCGTTCTTTGGGAGGTCGGTATCGATATGATCGTCCGATAGCTTGACCTTTGCGCCGACTGTTCCAATCCAGCCTGCGTAGGCATCGATGACACCAGAACCGACTGCGATACCTGCAGGGAGGCCAAGCTCTTGTGCGGCTTTCTGGCAGAGGGTGCCTGCGAGCTCGCCGGCAGAGAGATATTCTCCGTTCTGCGATTGTTAGCAGTCGTCAATATAATTCGGAAATCAGGCTTACTACTCCGTCGACACCTCCCAGACGCTTGAAGTTGTCTTCACACAGATCTTCGAGGCCAATGTCTTTGAGGAAATCTTCTTGCCAACCCTTTACACTGCCGTCTACACCGACTGGGACGTAACCCTGCTTGCAGACTACACTGCAATAGCTTCTTTTCTCGTTGCCTGTAGCCAGGTGCTCAAGGGCATCCGTCAAGTCATAGAACTTGCAGCGGTCGAAAAGCTCCTTTGGCATGTTGTTTTTCAACCATAACACCTTGGGGATTTCCATCTCTATGCTCATTGTACCACCGACATATCTTAGCAAGTTGTGCTTAGTGTTGTTGATCTTCTTCGTCTCTTCAACGGGCCTGTGATCGAGCCATAGCACGACGTTGTGGTCATTCCCGGACTCGTTGAACTTGGGTCCGGTGACTGAAACCGGCTCATCGGTATCGTGGGTGAAAACGGCTAGGGAGCAAGTGGCATCGAAGCCAATGCCCCTAATGGAATTGGGATCGATGTTGCTTTGTGTGACTGCCTGTTTTACACTGTCGCAGATACATCTCCAGATGTCCGTCGTGGATTGTTCCTGTTCTTTGGTCAGCCCTGCATCTTCACAAGCGTGTTCTGGGTTTTACATAGTATCCTGTCTCGGGTTGCCAGAGGCCGATGTTCTTAGATGCTAGCCCCACAATGTCTCCTTTGTCATTGATGATACACGCTCTTGCACTTCCTGTGCCTACATCGATACCGATGTAATGATCCATCTGCACGAACACATCGTTTCGAGGATCGAGTGAGTCTTGTCGGCTCTCTCGTCGAAAGCCATGAACTGAGGAATGGGGGATGTTGCTAGCCATGGTGATTGTGATTCTAAGAGGTCAATGGTAGAAAATGTCAAGTCTTTTGGTATGGGTAGAGGACTAAAACCAACAACGGAAGAAGCGTAATCCAGGAGATATCAGAGTCTTCTGTGTCTGGTAGCAGGGCACGAAATTTCTATTCTCAGTGTATCTCGACGCTACCTTTCGAAATCATCAGAAGCGTTGAGTGTCCCGATCTGCGGTACATTAGCCATACACAATGTCTACCACGAGCTTCATGGATCTTTGAGCTGCAGGGACGCCCGATGGTTGGAGCACATGCTTTCAACATGCCCACGGCACGAGGGGCTCCTGCTGGAGGAAACATTTTGTGACGAAGTGACGTAGCCAGAAAGGTGTAGGAGATGCAGGAGAGGCTCCAGCTACCCGTAAAATGCGGGATGTGCTGCCTGCCAGAAAGGGCAAGTTGGCCGCTCGGGGTAGACTGCTTTTGTCCCCCGATGCCTCATTGCCGTTAGATCCTATGAAAGAGGCGTGATGATGCTGAGGAGCGCGCATCAGTGGGTCACCTTTCAGCTTGAGGACAATAAACGAGGAAAGGACCGGATAATCCGATGAAGTATTCGATGTAACCGAGTGTGCGTGAGAATGGTAGAGATGCACCAGAAGAACTTGATTGTATGAGAGGAGGAATGATCGAGTCAGCTTCTCGTATTAGGCGGGCTTTGCGGAGAGGCGAATGTGCTCTACCTATCTACTCCCCCGACTCTAACACTATTCAGAGCCTTGATGATGGATAGTGCAATGGTCTTACGGTTCGTATGTATGTAAGGACAGCACGACTAAAGACATGTTCCATCATTCTCACCAGCACACACTATGGTCAAGGGTCGAAGCTCAAGTGTTGTTATCTTGTAGAAGCAGTAAGTGCTCCTGTACTCCCTCCTTTCAGTTGTGCGAGCAGGGCCGTAGGAGAGCCGCATTCTCCCTGTGCCATGAATTCAGTCGAGAAAGGTTGGACATAAGATAAAGCTGAGGTGAACGCTCAATGCCGTCGTAGGAAAGTAATAAACAACTGATATGCACGCTTGAATTGCGGTAATGAGTCCCTGATATCATGTGCAGTATGAGATGCTCCTTATGGAGCATGCTGACTCCAAAGAGAGTTCCCGAGGGATAAAGTATCGTTTCCTTGCCAGACATCGCACCATGTTCTCGGCCATTTTGATACCTTCGTCTTTCAGGCTCTCCAAATACAGCCCCCTTTCGTGTAGCTGGAGAGAATGAGAGACAGAGTCTCCCAATTTCGATGACAGGACTCAGGTCGAACAACCAAAGAGCAAGTTGCAAAAGGAGCGCAGCGGTACGGAACTTCCATCACATCTCGACAAACTCCAACCCCAATGAAGTTATGCCATACTGTCTGAGAAGACTCAAGTCGAAGCATGTGCTACTCCAATTACTCTAGAAAATTGGCTGAAGCTTCATAATCCATGCTCGTCAAGGCAAACTCTTGTAGGTGTCCCATAATGATGTGTTCCGTATGATAATATCTAGAGTACTATGGACTCTAGGAGGGGCGTATATGTGGCGGCTAGATCAGCAAAGGAAGCAAAGTGGGCAGCGCAGCGGCAGTTCTGATAGTAGCCGACAGCGAAGTGCCTTGGAGTTCCTAACCGCGAAAGTTCCACTTCAATGACAGCAGCTTACTGGTCATCCAGCAGCGGAGCTCGTTCGCGGTCCTCATCGACGATACTCTGCGTCGGCCGGGTATTCCTCCCTTGTCCAAGCAGACCTGGTATGGCGACCGCAAGCGTCCCGACCATAAGAAGGCCCGCTATGACAAAGGCAAAGACCCATTGGACAGCGATGGTGTGTGTCGTTATTTGGCCGAATGCAAGAGCTGTAGAACGTCAATATTTGTTCTTTGGCCAGGGTTGGAAGGATCTTACCGAGAGACAGCATTGCGAGCTCAAAGCCCATTGTGTAGTCCTTGAAGATCAGGAGGTAGAAAGCACCAACAGCCAAGATGCCCCAGATGAAAACGTTGGCAATGATTCTGGCGGCCAAGCCTCGAGCATTGACGGCAGCTGCTCCGTCCCAAAGAATGGCGACATACGTCCAAGCTAAGGGTGCCGAGACAATAGGAATGTGAATCAGTCGCGGGTAGTTCGAGTGTCGGAAATACAACATGACCAGGTTGGCCAGGTTAAGGATAAGCAGCACCTCTCCGATCCAGAATCTGCCTCTAACCCACAACATGATAAAGCCGAACGTTAGGAGGTTGTGCTATCATCACCAGTTAGCTCTGTTCACGTTCTGATCTTGTCTCGACCTACGAAGATGAAGTGGCTGCCGACGTTGGCTGCACTTGTCTTATAGCTTGTGTCCGACTCGTAGAGATACTTGATGTAATGTGCTTGCAAGATCAGCACGACGACCCAGTACATGCTCGTGACAACCGAGTTGAGGGCAAAAGGCGTAGGGCGGTGGTCGTTCTGGCCCCATATTGAATGGCATCTGTGCTTGTGTTTGCAGTCTGGAGGAGCATTGAAGGTGTAGTATGCTCCCGTAATCACGACGAGGAGCCATGTAACGATGGTGAGGACCTTGTAGGCAATGAGGTTGCTGCGGCCGAACTCCTCGCGTTTGGCGAACGGGTTGTCTGCTCTACGGTCAGTAGTGGCTCGACCAATGTGCCGTTGTTGCTCACAGTCTTGTATAGGCATCTTTAATGTCTTGCTCGGATCTCCTTCCTTCGTGCTAGATGCTGAATGTACTGGGTGTATACAAACGTGCTATACAGGTTCCGTGGTCAGAGTTGGAGGGGATGCCAGTAGGTAGGCCGAAGCAACATGCACGCCAAGGTCACGAGTAGGTGTCCTGTGACCAGCCAAACCAAGGGGCTCGACTTTGGGTGCAGGTAGGGAACAGGCGACCTCAAAGTGGTGTGTGGGGAGAGCTCGAAGCTGCAACAGCATTTGCTGCACTTCACTGCAGGCAAGGCGCCATCCGATGCACACCCTGGCCGTGACCTGCACCAAGTACGAACAGTGGGAAGCTCTGACGTCATGCTCGGAGCTTCAAGCAGGACAACAGGTAAGGCACTTTGGGAAGACGCGTCAACTTGCTGTTATTATAACCAGCTTTATGGCATGGTGCCATGGTCAGACTGGACGAAGCTGAGCTACTCATTTGTACCATGGTACCATGGCGTGCGAGCTTGTAACAGCTGATCAAGATCGGCCCAGGCATCCGGAGGCTTGTCATGTCAGTAATATAGCACATGTAATTATCGCTCACTAGCGCAATCTCACTCGATGGAGGATGGCAAACGCCAGTCTGGAACGTGAAGGTTTGCATTACATGGCAAAAGATGATGAGACTGAGTCATCACTGCTGCTTACACTGATGCCCACAATGGTCTCGGTAGCTCAAACTCCCTGCCTGACTCCCAACCCGAGCCCATCCACCCTCTGACTCTGGCGTCGACACCGACATATGCCTGCCTCACCTTCTGATCTCCTAGGTTCTGCGCGACCTGGCCCAAGCCGGCGTCGGACGGAGAAGTGGTAGTAATACTCCAGGTCCTAAGCCCGTAATAGCTTCCTATGCAGTGAGCGAGCCAGCGACCAAAAGCGGCACCTTTGTCATCTTCCAATCCCTCAAACACCAGCTTCTCACTCAGCAGGTTCTCCTCCGCCTCTCTTCGCTTACGACTCGGGCTGTCGGATGTGACTGTGCCGGCACGGCCCACAAAAACGATCTCTTCGTCTTCTTCCTCTGCCTCTGTGTCTGTCAGAATCGCCGTGTCATCGTCTCGTGCTTTGGGCTTCGGGCGAACTGGAAGAGACAGAGCGAGTGGTGCGTCGTGCAAACCTTCCTCTCTCAATCTCCTCTCCCGCTCACTCCACTTCACCAAAAACTTGCGCACGTCCTCTTCAAGATCTTGTAGCAGTCCCTTTGCGGATCGAGCGTGCTTCAGACGTCCTCTTACTTCACGAGAGATGTTGATCGCATCTTCCTCGAACGGACTGACACCTGGCGTGCGATGCTTCTTTTTGCTCGACCGTGTGTTTCGACGGCCTTTCTGATGGGACTCTACCGCACGCTGAAACTCTGCTGCATCCCACAGTGGAGCAAGGTAGTAAGGGACACGGCGGACGGGATATGTCGGACGGACTTCCCAATCCTGAGGTAGGGGAGGCTCCGCATATGGGTTGTTCAACAAGCGATCTATGGATAATCGTTAGCCAGAGACCCGATGGTGTAGGTACGAGCGTGGAAACTCACCATTTTCCCATCTTCGTCTCTGCCTTGATCCCTCCTTGCCTTTAAGCAGGGCTTCACGTCGATCTAGACTGTCTCGGCGAAGGATCTTCCGGGTAGTGGTGACGGTCTGCTTGGTGTCTAGCGGAACAGAGAGTCGGACGCTAGTACCTCGTACGGGTTCAGGGGCGCGAGCGGGAGTGGTCGGAGCGATGTTAGCAACGGCCAGCGGACTTGTAGGACCAGCTCCCTCGAGCGGAACAGATGTAGCAGCTGGCGCTTGCTCCATAATAGGAACAATATGCGATGCCATGTCTCCCTGGCTGAGACTGTACGATGGGGGAAGAGAAGTGGCGATGGTGGTTGTATGGAGAGTTTATAACGAAAGGACAGAGGTCTGTGAAGGTGAGAGTGTCGATTCTTGATCGCATACGCCACCGACGAACTGTATGGTAAAACACAAAGAGCACACAAAGCGAAGAGGAGGCAGAGCTACAAGTGTACCACACAAGCAGTTGGGGTTCGTAAGGATGGGGACCGTGGCAAGCATGATACCGATGATAAGCCCAGTTCGCCCTGCCAATCAGGCGAAGCGAACCACCCATGCTCGTCTCCGATTGGAGAAGAGCGGTTCGGCCATGACTCTTCGTGAGGATGCCACAGTCACTCCTGACTGTGAACATGAATACACCGTGTCGATGTTACACGGAGATGGGATATGTCAAAGCGTGTCAGTCAGCTTTGAACGACCTAGATAATGAAGGTGTCCTGGCTCGCGAAGCTGCAACATCCGCGAGCTTCTAAGACTGTTCATTGATCGTCGATATCGATGTCACGACTATGGAGAGGCGCGTTTCGCGGCTGCCTCGCGAACCTCGGCGCCTGCCACATGATTTTCTCGCATGTAGTGATCTATTCCAGCACAGTGTAGAGTAAGGTAGATAGGACTTATCACCTCGCCAGCTAGAAAGCAGTCATCTCACATCCTCCAGTCTATTGTTGGCCTACCATGAAATACATCACGTCGTTACTCACCGCTGCAACGGCTGTATCTGCACTCTCGGCTGCAGTGGTGCAAGATCCGTCACAGCAACAGAATGTACTGGCTCCATCCGAGCCAGAGCAATACCTCCTTGAGATAGAGCCGGGAAACACGAAATGGGCGACAGAAGATGAGAAATGGGAGTTGCGAAGAGTACAGAGCCCCCTCACACTAAGCCGTAGCTGTGCTAACCTGCTCTATAGAACGGCGTCAATTTCATGGACGTTACGGAACAGCAGCATCTCTGGGGCCATGTGATGAAGGCGCAATCGATCATCAAATACCCGTCCCACCTCTCCCATAACCAAACCGTCAAGAAGCTCGCCAAAGACCTGCAGAAGAAGAACATGCACGCCCACCTGGAACACTTCACCTCCTTCCACACCCGCTACTACAAGTCCGACTACGGCGTACAGTCGGCAACATGGCTCTACGGCCAAGTCAACGACACAATCGCCGCCTCGGGCGCCGCTAAGCACGGCGCAACAGTCGAGATGTTTCCACACTCCTGGGGCCAATTCAGCATCATCGCCAGAATTCCGGGCAAGAGCAATCAAACTGTGGTGGTAGGTGCACACCAGGACAGCATCAACCTCTTTCTTCCTTCGCTTCTAGCCGCACCGGGCGCAGATGACGACGGCAGCGGCACAGTGACCATCCTCGAAGCTCTGAGAGTACTTCTACAGGACGAAGACATCGTGGAAGGCAAAGCAACAAACACCATTGAGTTCCACTGGTACTCAGCCGAAGAAGGCGGCCTCCTCGGCAGCCAAGCCATCTTCTCCTCCTACCATGATGAGGGCCGCGATATCAAGGCCATGCTCCAACAAGACATGACCGGCTATGTCCACAAGACCATCGAAGCTGGCGAGCCAGAGAGCGTCGGCGTCATCACAGACTTTGTGGACCCTGGCTTGACCGATTTCATCAAGCGCGCAGTAGATGAATACTGCGACATTCCATACGTCGAGACCAAATGCGGCTACGCGTGCTCCGACCATGCAAGCGCCAGCAAGTACGGCTACCCGAGTGCCTTTGTCATCGAGTCGGACTTCAAGTATAGTGACAGCAAGATCCACACCACAGAGGATAAGATAGAGTACCTCAGCTTCGACCACATGCTGCAGCACGCGAAGATGACCCTTGGATATGCTTATGAGTTGGCTATGGCGGATCTGTAGGGCAAGGACTTCATGTTCAGTGATAGGCGCAAGATTGGATAGACCCTGTGTCAGGACGTCAGTTCGTCAAGTGGTTATTTGTCATCTGCAGCTTACTGTCCCTTGAATCTCTCGAAACCGCATTGACTAGTAGATCTTGTTGGTACGCTCGCCGAATATGAAAGATGGTCTTGTCGTCTGAAATGGCCACCGGATGCGTGTTAGCACTCGCAACGTCTAACACGACGATCCTGCGTCGTCTGCCGTCAGCACGTCAAACCTCCCAGGTCCTTGCCACGGTACAGCAAGACCGCACGCAACCTACATCCCCACAAAAGCCTGTCTGTAGGGCAGTGCCTCGAAGTGCTTCCACGGTGAACAGCTCAGTCGCGGACGGCCCATTCCGTCGTGCACTGCATTCGAACAAAGTATGGCTTTGCAGAGGAAGCGGCAGTGCTACGCACAGCGCGCATTTGACGCGAGCGGCCAATGGACGATATTGGCTCATTGGTAAGTAAGGAAGACTCTGCCGTTGTGTTGTCACGATCGATCGGGTAGCATAAGGTACCCCCCAGATCCGCCACTACTCTGCTGTGCAACAGGCGAAGAAGCCGGTATAGGAATGTCTTGGAACGGTAAACAAGCTGAAGTATCCCGAATGCGGGGGTTGCGCCATGGGCACCATAGCGCAAATGGACCGGAAAGTTAGGACAAGTACAGGTGACAAGGAACAATTTCAACTATCAACTTTTGGTCTCTCATCTCATTCTGCTTTCGCCATCTATAATGGGGAGTTTATGAGCAGAGCTGTCTGCAAATCGGAACTCCTTCTAGCATGTGGCTTGCGCCCTCCCGAGCTGATAGTGCGACACGTTGTGTTGGTCTGCTCTAACAGCTGGTTACTTCTGCTCTCGTCTCTGCATTCAACAAAGGCTCGTCGTTCATACTGAACCACGTAGCCTTCCTGTGCTGAGCCTCATGTCCGTTTCTCCCTATTCCTCAACCTATCTCGTTCCTGCCTACTTTTCTCCATGTCGGGGCAGATTCGAACAAGGATGTAAGGATGATGCTGACACGGATGATCCTTGTTTGACAGTCTATGGTTATACGGTGAGTCTGGTCAGAGAAAAGTCGCAACCACATGCCGTACATCGAGCAGATGCTCAAAGAGCAGAGAAGACGAAAAGCTGTATCCATGTTAGTAAACGATCACAAATTGTGGTTCTGTGTTGGTGGACATACGTTGTTAGTAGCGGCAATAGCGATACTGTCCTCAAAGGGGTGCCAGCTCATATGCAATATCTTCTTGTTGAAATCGATTTGATCTGCATCCGTCTCCTTCCGCATTCGGGCCCCTTGTCCAGCAGCCGGAGAACCAGCTCTACTGGAGCTCTTCTTTGTGCCGTTCGGACTCGTGCTGTTGATCGGTGTCGGCACCCCGACCTTCTTCGCTTTGAAGGCGCTCTTGTCCGCTTGCAATACAACCTCTGTCTCTTGCTCGGGGTCGGATGGGTAGATCATGAAGTTGTTGTTGTAGGAACCTGTCATGACGTTTGAGCCGTTGCCGCTGAAAACGACCTCGAATTTGTCGAAGATGCTGTCATTCTCGTAGGTGTCGCAGAGGCGAGGGCGGAGATGCTCATGGATGGGGATTGTCTTTACTGGCTGCTTGTCCATGTTGACATCCCAGATCTTGACAGTCAGGTAGTCGCGAGACAAGATGTACCGGCCATCGTTGGAGAAGCGGACGTCAGAGATGGAGGAGATGATTTCAGAGAAGAAGGATCGGGAGGAGGGGTCCTCCTCCTGTTCAAATTCTGCACGATGTTAGCAGTAGAATAGCATCACAAGAAGAACCGTACGTTTAGCATGCGTATCACAGAGAGCGCTCTCACGCATATCTGCCAGCTTGATTGTGCCTTTGCTGCTAGCATACATAAACATGTTGCAGCTTTGCGGGTGGAACTCTGCAGCGGTAATGACCTCGGTTAGCTCTTCCATGTTCGCTGGCTTGATGTCGACAATATTGAAGCTTTGGTCTTGGATGTTGAGATTCCAGAGATTGATCCTGAGGTCATCGGAGGAGATGAATGTCTCCCCATCACTGTTCACGGATATGCTGTTGATGTGGTAGGCATGAGCGTTAGCATATGTTCGTCGAGGTACAGCGGCCACGACAGTATCGTGGTGCGTCATCCGTGGAAGTTTAAGCTCAGAGGCATTCTTGAAGACGGGGTGATTTCGTTGTGGTGCCCCTCCACCGCCAACGCCGCCGGGGGTCAGTTCATGCGAGAGGTTGTTCTCGGCAACGACCTTTAACGATTTCTCGAAGACCTTCCATAGCTTGATCGTCTTGTCGTTCGTGGACAGCAGGTAGTGGGAGGCATTCTGTCGTCGGCACCATTTGATCTTGTTGATCTTTTCCTCGATCTCAAGGGATTTCAGGTAATCGAACTCAGGTTCATGAGATTGAAACTCGGTGTGGAATTTGTATTCGCAAGTCTTCTTCTGTAGCAGATATTAGCGGTCGCCCACCAAGGGTGAGGAAGTCCACATACAGTCTCATTGCGCTCAAACAACACCACCCGGCCGCCTTTGTCGCCAGTAGCGAGGTAATTGCCGGTATGGTCGAACTCGACAGTTGATATTATATCTGCTTCGGTAATGTCTTCTACCTCTCCCTTGTCACCGAAACATTGCGTGAATTTCCACGTAGTCGTGGGTGCTTCAGCTTCCACCATCTTTCATGGCCCACCAACCTATCCTGGCAATGGCGGCGTGGAGCTAGTACAGATACTGCTGCAGGAAGGGGCTCGATGTGCAGATCAGGTCAAGAGATACACAGGGATGATCGTGACGGTACCTGGAAGAGTAAGAGGTATGCGCGGTTGAAGACGCTTTGTCAGTCAGTGGGTGGTTGTGGTTGTGGTTTGGTATCGGAGGGTAAGTGATAATGGAGTATCGATAGAAGGGTCGTGGGTGCCTTAGTTGTGCCACGTTTGCTTGGGCGTCAGCGATTGCCTGCGCAAGCTAAAACCATCAAAGCGTGCAAATGCGGCGGATGAACAACAGCTAGGCAGCAGACACAACAAGTCGTCGAGGTATATGCAGGGCGGGTAGCTGATGCGTGCAAGTGGTACCTGACTCGGGTCACAGGTTACGAGTGCAGCTGCTTCTGCTGGTCCAAAGCAGCAAAAGCAGAACGACGACATGTCATAATCGAATGCTACCGAGTCCCCATAACCGGGCTTGGATCGCCTATGTTTCGCTGCGTTTCGCTTAGCACCTACGGCACCTCGTAACTCCGGCTGGTCGTAGCGCCCCTCCTTCATGCTACGCCCTCTTTTGCTGTCCCGACCTCTGTTGTCTCGATTCTCGACTCAACTTGGCCCGCCTTGGCATGTGCCGTCACTTTGCACTCCTAAGCTCCTGCCGTCCAGCATTGCTATTGAGCTTGTCTACACAACCGCCGCTGGCACAAGTAGTCAGGCAAGAATCCGCCACAACTACTCCAGCGTACATCGCTTATGGCAAGACAGCTGGCAGTGTAAGCAGCTGTGTCTGACTCTGCATACACGCTTGGCTTCTGGGTCTTCCTGATAGAGGAGCAGCTCATTGGATGCTTTGACAATGTTCGCCTTCCACATACCAAGACATATGACAAAATGGAGAGGGGCCAAAGCTGCGGCCGCAGTAAGGACGATGGTGACTAGCAGCTGCAAGCAGCGGGCAACGGTGGACTCCATCTCGAACGGAAAAGCAGGACGTGCTTTTCAGAGGTTGTTATTGCCTCGTAAGCTCAATGCTGTGAAGCAAACTAGAGCTTCTCGCCGTACCTACACCACGCAATCTTTCAAAGCCATAGCTGCCGAGAGTCCCATACTGCTTCGAGATGCCTGCCACTGCTCGCTATGCGTCGACCAATCCACTCATCAGAGAGAATTCAGCTATGCTGATATACCAACCAACATATCCGTCTCCTCTATAGAGCCAGGTTCCGAGAGCGGAACTTGGAAGGTGAAGTGGGAAAACGATATAGCCGGGTATGATAACCACGTTTCTGTATTCCATCGTTCAGCTTTGACCCAATTACTGGATGGTATACCGAGCTCTCTTGACATGCACAGGACTATCTCCTTGTGGGATCAGAACAAGTTCGCAGAAGAGACCAAGGATGTAGATTACGAGCAACTGCTGCATGATGATGGTACATTGACAACCGCTCTGGAGCTCATTCAGAGACATGGATTGATCTTCGTCACAGACATACCGGAAGACGAAGAGGCTGTACGAAAAATGCTTGTCCGACTTACTGGGCTGTTCAGAAACACGTTCTATGGTGAATCGTGGAATGTTCGATCAGTGCCCCAAGCAAAGAATGTCGCCTATACTTCCGCAGACCTTGGTTTCCACATGGATTTGCTGTACATGAAGGAACCGCCAGGTTTGCAGCTCCTGCATTGTCTCCAGAACTCGTGCCGAGGCGGAGAATCCGAGTTTGCTGATACCTTCAAGGCGATCGATGTACTGAGACAGGAGCAGCCCAGGTATGTCGACAGATTGGTCAAGTCGAAAATCCGATATGGTTATTCGAACGACGGGCATTTCTATTCTGATGACAAACCAGTCATTAAGACAGGCAATGGCAAGCATCTCCCCTTACCGAGGATTTTGAATGCAACAGATGCGGATTTCATGGAGACTGTGGAGTGCGTTTATTGGAGTCCTCCTTTCATCAACTCGATTGCAAATGCTGCACATGATGGCGATACCAAGGAGTTCATTGAGGCATCCAAGGCGTTTGTAGAGGTCATGCAGAGGCCAGAGCTTATATATGAGACAAAACTACCCGCCGGCACTTGCGCCGTGTTTGACAATTTGCGAGTGGTTCATGCACGGAAGGCGTTCGACATAAACAGTGGCAGTCGCTGGTTGAAGGGCATGTATGGCGATCGCCAAGATGTCTTGAGCAAGTCGTTGAAACACGTCTGGAGCAAGTAGCTGGCGAACAGCGAACTATACATTGGTTCATTGAGTACGAAATAGAAGTCGCTAAATCATCGATACCACAAAAGCCGCTTATGCTGTGATACCTGGTCCTCCACTCTCATTCTTTACCGAGAAGTCCTTGAAGAAGTCTGGGTCGCTATCAAGCTCTTCTTTGACCTGCCACAACGTTAGAAGATCCGCAAAAACTGTCTCGAGGGCACTCACAATGTCAAGACCCCCAATAAGATCACCTCGGGTATAAAGTTGTGGGAAAGTTGGCCAGTCAGAGAACTCTTTCAAACCTTGCCTCACTTCATCGTCTGCAAGGATATTGAAGAAGCCGTATTTCACGCCATTCTCTCGCAGTATGCTAACCAGCTGGCGTGAGAATCCACATTGAGGAGCACTCGGCGTACCCTTCATGAACAGCATGACTGGTGCAGCCTTGACCAAGTTTGACAGTCTGGCGTCCAGCTCCTCTTTGGAGCTTGTCATAGTGTCTGATGAATATTGTGGCGCCGTGGCTGGATCAGACTTTTCTGGTGCATACTGGCTCAAATCCTTGGTTGCGCCGTTAGGTTGTACTGGTGCGGTAGCTGAAAGCGCAGGAGGCAATCCAGCCTTTCCACCACTTGATTTTGTTGAAGCGTACTTTTCGACCGTCGCCCTGACCTTAGCAGCATCACTACCTCCTATTGACTCCAGTGTCTTACCGTCCTTCTGTAAGACAATATATGGCACAGAAGTCACGTCGTAGCTTTCGGACACATCGGGAAGGTTTTCGGCGTCTATCTCGAGGAAGAGCACACTCGAATCGTCAGGATATGTCGATGCTAGCGTCTGAAGGATCGTGGTCATTTGGGCGCATGGTGCTGCCCATGCTGCCTTGAAATACAGAACAAGTAGTGCTGAGGGTGATGCATTTTTGATTGTGCTGTTGAAGCTGTCTTCAGACTCGATCTCTCGAAGTGTGGCCATTGTGCGCTTGTGGTAGGGGTCTCGAGAAGCAGGATGATGGTGAGCAGGCGACGAGAAGGTAGGATGCGGTTCTTGCCTCTTCACTCTGCTTGAGAAATAATGTTTGCCCGAATGTTCTTTCGCAGACGCCGCTGTCGCACCCGTGACGCCATCCTTATCTTATCGAGCCACCGCAGCTGTGGATCACGAACACCATTCCCTTATCGCTCTTAGCGCAATTTGGGCTTTGCACAAACTACTTCCCCTTTGGGGAAGGCGAAGCCACGCTAATCCTCGCTCAACATGCCTGATGCTCCGGAGTGAAACTCGACCAAGCCGGCCGCTACACCTGCTCAGTCTGTGCTTGAGATAGTCGTCTCGACTTTCCGTGTCTAGGCCCGTTGTTTCATGTTGCAGACCGATGCTGGTCAACTCAGTCCAGCTGGCCATCCCATCTGATTCTGAGTATCCCGTAACGTGTTTGCAGCTCTGGGGTGACGTCCTTCAACATGAGCACCCTCAGCTCATTCGATACTATACCGTTACTGGACTTTCACGAGTTGATCACAGAGAAGCAGAGATTCCTGACACGGCTTCGCGAAGCAATCGTCGATGTCGGCTTCCTCTACGTCAAGAATACTGGTTTTCCAGATCGCCTCGTAGAAGATTTGAAGGGCTTGTTACCTGCCCTCTTTGACATTGCTGAGTCTGAGAAGCTCCAGATCGAGCTCGAGAACTCGCCTCATTTCGTAGGCTACAGCGCCGTAGGCAGTGAGACAACAGCAGGAGCCTCAGATCAGCGTGAACAGTTCGAATTTGTATCACCCCAAGACGTGAGATGGAAGCCAGGACTACCACTCTACCTTAGGCTTGCAGGACCCAATCAATACCCTTCGTCATTGCCGCGAGCTCAGGAAGTGATTGACGCATACATGCAATCTATGACGGATTTCGCCTCACGGTTCATGGGACTAGTGGCAGAGGCTCTTGACCTACCAGCGCCTCTTTTCTATCATTCCTGAGCCATCGAAACAGACTCAAAATCGTTCGGTACCCAGAGGCAAAGCAAGAAGGCATGTCTCAAGGTGTAGGTCTTCACAAGGATTCCTCGGGCTGGTGGACTTTCTTATTACAAGCATCTTCGCCAGAGGTCAGGGGCTTGCAAGTACTTAATAAGACCGGGAACTGGATTGACGTCCCCAGCATCCCTGGATCATTTGTGGTCAACATCGGGCAAGCATTTGAGGTAATTACACATGGCGCATGCAAAGCCACGACGCATCGCGTCCTCGGAGGTCTCAAGGAGCGGTTCAGCGTCCCCTTCTTCCTAGGCGTCCGAGGTGATCTAACCAAGCAAGAGGCTCTCAGATCCTTTGCTCATCATTTTCCTCAACGATCATCGGAATCCATGGAAGCCGCGAGTGTTGACTCAGCCTTCCTGAGAGGTAAGTATGACACTTGGGGTGAGTCGGAGCTGTGCACCAAGATCAGAAGTCATCGTAAAGCTGGCAGGCAGTTCTATTCAGAAGTCTATGAGCGGTATGTCCAAGACTCTTGAGATTCTGGCTCGCGGTGAATAGGAACGAGGACGATACGCGGCATAGGCCAGTTCTGCGCTTCGCAGTACTTCTTGTTTATGCCATTGCTTGGTAACGACGCTATATTCCTATGGAGTTCTGAGATTATCACTACCCTGCAAACATCTGAGTAAGTGCATGCCTTTGGCGTGACAAAAAGGAGTCTTCACCTTGTCGTGCCCCGCAATTGCTGGGGAGAGTGCGGAGAAGCCACTTATCGTCCATACCAAGCGATGATCCCTTACGGCTAGAGGAGATGGTATAAGGACGACCTCGGCCCAAGCAAAACAAAGTCCGGTCTTGACGAAGCTCCATCTGACAACCGCCATGGCTGCCGTTGAGACACTCCGGACACCTGCGCCACTACCGAAGTACGAACAAGTCGCTGTAACCACCCAAGAACTTGACTGGGCGGATCTCGTGACGCTTGATCTCTCAGACTTCGACAACCCAGGCGGCAAAGAGCGCTTAGCAAAGCAGCTCTTCGAGGCAGTGCAGAATATCGGCTTCTTCTATGTGATCGGGTTTGGCCTGAGTCAAGATGAGGTTGACCATCAATTCGCTATCGGCAAGGAGCTTTTCAATCTCCCCACTGAAGAAAAGCTGAAGTTTCGAGCTGACCTGGAGCACGGCGGGTATAATGGATACAAGCCTATGGGTCTACGCGAAATCAAGCCTGGGCATTTCGACAACACCGAAGTCTACAACATTCCGAAATTTATACCGGCCTTCGAGCGACCTCATCCAGAGATCATCAAGGAGCATTACTCCGAGATTGAGGAGTTTAGCAAGAAGATCTACGAGAACGTCGTACGCAAACTGCTTGTATTGTTCGCAATAGTGCTTGAACTGCCAGAGGAATATTTCCTAGAAACTCATGAATACGATCAGCTCAGCGACTGCCACTTGCGGTACATGAAGTACCACAAGAAGACGCCAGAGCAGAATGCACAGATCGACAACGTGTGGGTCAAGGTAATCAGAGGATGTTGATGCACGAGAGAACAGAGACGCTGACTGACGTAGGGCCACACCGACTTCGGTAGCTTGACTCTTCTCTTCCGACAACCCATTGCATCGCTACAGGTGAGGACACTGGATGGTAAGGGGTGGAAATGGGTCAAACCGTATCCGGAGTCTATCACCGTCAACCTAGCAGACGTGCTACAATTCATCACGAACGGGTTCTTGAAGAGCAGCATCCACCGTGTGGTCGCACCGCCACCTGACCAGGCTGATGTTGATAGGCATGGTGTGCTGTACTTTGTTAGACCGAGAAGTGATCTGAAACTGAACCCGGTACAGAGCAAGGTAATGGAGAGGCTCGGTTATGATAAGGCTGTCGATGAGAAGGCGGTTGGACTGACGGCAGGAGAGTGGGTGAAGGCAAGAGTGAAGAGTAACGTTGAAAAGTACCCAGATGCCGAGAAAGACAAAGGAGAGACAACCGTCCTAGGTGGTGTCAAGGCGAAGTACTACGACTGATCGTTTCATAGCCAGTCTCAAAGTCACAGGGGCTTTGAGATTCTTGCCTCGTCATGACAGAAGCCCATAATTCATTCTTCGCTGTATCCATATAGACAATGCACCAACCGCTTCGGATACCACTGATGACGAATCCAGCGATGTTGTGCAGAGCAAGGTCCTTACCAGAAGGAAGTATTAGGCACCAGCATTTCGCCGTCAAGTGTACAAATACTTTCATGGTTCCCCCTCACGAGTAGTAGGCCGCTGCAGCCCCGGATACAACACAAACTCATCACGAACTTCCTCAGCCATGGCACAGCAAGCCTCCAAGCCGTACATCGGCCCGTCAGTCAGCGAAATGATCGCCAACCACAGTCTCGCAGACAACATCATGAAATATCACAACAACCCAGACAGCGACGCGATCCTGGATCGAGATGATCTTGCGACACTTTCACGTTTCGTGCATCATCCTGGAGACCGAGACGAAATTTTGAAAGACGCAGGCGCCACCGAGCCTGCAGACAGCACAAAGTATCATGGAAGCCTGGCTGTATACATTGTTCTGAAGCACAAAGACAATCCGGTGCTCAGTGAAGACGAAATGCAGAAGCTGAGGAAATGGTTCGATAGAGGGGTTTCAGCCGAGGTTTGAATGGGTGAGAAGAGGCTTGGACACTCGCTAGCGGCAGATTTAGTGTCGTCCCGCGAACACTTTCTTGCTTCAGTACTAGCTGAAACAGGAGCCTAGCATACTATTCTGTGCACTCCTCTGTTCCTACTGTCCGCGCCTCTACCTAAAATTTGACCTAGATGATAAGCACTGAGGTGATTCTGCGCGTGCCTGACACCAAAGCTATCATTCGTAGGGGTGATACAAATCTCTCAGCCCAGTTTCCCGGTTGCGCAAGCATTTACAGGTGATTGAGCAACCGTTTGCTCACCTTTACCTGCCATGGTCCTCCTCCCATACTCCAAGGAGATCGATGCTTTCTTCGATCTGGTCAAACCTCTTGTCGCTAGAGGGATCGAAGTTCTTCAAACCATAAAATACATCTCGATCTTCCTTGTCGTCTACCAGATCATCCAGATCTTATTCTTCGCACTTATACTAGCCGCAATGTTGGGACTACTTATTAGTGTGAATCCCGACCTAGAGTACGAACGCCAGCAACTGGTCACTCCAACAATGAAATGGATAGTGGAACGGATTGCCAGGCGGAGCCGCTGGAAGGACAACATCAAGATCAAGCACTAGACCTGCCTGGCGTGTTTGGACTGCCGCCTCGACAGCCTAGAGGTCCTCCTACATCTTATCGTTGCCGGGATGATAGGCAAATGTAACTTCTACGCTGCAGGCCACCGCTGTCAAGTCGAGCATTAGACGCATATTTCAGCATCTGCGTTTAGTTTGATGTTCTCACCCGATGGGGCATACCTACCTCAATACATGCCATCATTCAACAATCGCTCGTGCCAAAGCTGTGGAACTGAGGAAGAATGGTATTGCAGGCTGAACGCACATTCCCAACAATAGTGCTTCTACTATCTTTGCTGCCTCTGCCTTGTGCACAACAGTGCGCTCGTGTTCTAGCCCTGATGAACGAAATGTGCATGACTTCTCCAATCTGCGCAAATGGTAATGCTCAAGGCTCTATTGATGCATTGTTTGAATAGGGGGATCCACGTGGTGTTTCGCCTTCCACCATTCTCGGTAATAGTCAAACTTGCTGCCAAACCCCAGCTCACGGATCTTGACCTCGTTTGTAATGAACCAATGGGTATCAGGACTCCTGGTCTCGTTCAGATCAGCGCCCCCCGAGTTGCTTGTATTAGTCTTTGACCCGTCAGCAAATCGCTGCTCCTTCAATCGCCCATAAGCGTTCAAAATGATGTCTCCATTGGCCAATCTCTGCATTGTTAGCCCTCTGAACAGCGCCAGTGTTCCTGCCGCAGGCTTGAATTTCGCGGCATCAATGTAGACAGCTACAGTCACTGCCTCCTGAAACGCGGTTTGAGCCGCGAAGGTCGACTTTCCCAAGACTCGTGGTGGCTGGTCGTGTCTTGATGCAGGCCGAGAAGCCGCCAGTGACGGATCCACGATCTTCAAGTGGCGCTTCGGAGGAAAGGGCGAGCCTGATCGATGGATTAAGGATGTGCCTGTCCAGGAGACGAAAGCTAGGGTGGTGATGGCGTAATTCTTATTTGGCAATGGGTGGTGCGGTGGTGGATGCCGTAATGAGCCAAGGCTGTGGTACGGTGGTGCTGGCATCTGTGACTGTGGAGTCGCCTGTGTTGGATCTGCAGGCTGATCAGGTTTTGCTGACGGTGCTATAGGCGCTTTTCGCTGCTGCGGCAGTGGCGTTGGGGATTGGGAAAGAGAGTGTGTGCCATCGCACCGCGCGCCGTCCGATGGACTATGCTGAGTTGAAGTCGCCCGGGAGGCTGAAATAGCAGTCGATTCTGCTACCATATTGTCATCCGATTGTACATGGCTTAGTGGTGACTGAGTACGCATGAGGATGCTCGAGTCAAGTTTTCGCAATGCTTTTCGGCGCCGTATGGTAGCTGTGAGGTCCACCTGAGCTTCTTCGAAGAAACCGTCATCCTCATCCTCGTCCTCGTTGTCTGGGAGTATTGTGCGAGCACCAAACGTCCTGCCTAGCTCATCATTGTTACTGCTCTTCTTGATTGATGGTCCTGACATGTCGCTACAAATATCTCGTTCTTCGGTGAGGTCGCCACTTTGCGGGCTCGGGGTGACGCCATTATCTTTTTCTGGCGGTTTAGTCGATTCGAGCTTTTCTAATCTGAGCCTCTTAGCTGGTGATGGTCTCGTGAGTCCCCCAGCCGTCTCATCTTCATCTAGAAGGGCCGAGTTAGAAGCAGTCATAAGCTCCAGAGCTTCTGGCCGCCTCTTCCGAATCTCTTTCATAGTTGATTCTTTGTCATCGCTACGAGACTTTTGGTTGGTGGGGGTTGGTTGCAGCAGAAAGTGACAATCCTCGATAGCCAGATAGACAGTATGGCCACAACCATCCAACTTCGGCGACTTCTTGACCGCAAACGCCCGTATATCCAAGAGGTCGCCAACAGTTACAGCTGCGGCATCGCGTAGCCCACTAATTTTACGGTGCAGCAGTGCTTGTATCATATGCTCTCCATCGGTGAGAACGAATTTCAGCGCGAAGCGATGTACTCCATCGAAGCACTGTGCATCGTTCTTGGAGCTTGTTGTAATTCGGCCATGGTCGTCGCGCTTGGCATCTACGAGCTCAACGTACGCGACCCGAAGGACAAGGGACGGTGGGTGAATGCAGGTGCGAAGCAGTTCTGCAATTCGAGGTTGGGGCTCTTGCATCTAGGTTGACCTTCAACTCATTCTCAACAGCCATGTTAGCTAGTGCTAGTACTGGTGCCACCGCGATCGATAAATACTTCTGCCGCTGGCAAGGCCAGTGACGGGAAGGTTGATTGCATTAAGTGTGATTGCAAGATGGCCGACCTGCAGATCTTCACAACGCGTGGCGAGCGTGAACGCGTTAAGCACCGCAATGGGTCGCGTTGCCGGGTACCCACTCCAAAAGAGTGTACTACGAGTGAAGAAGAGTCCGACTTCCAGCCCTTCTCGTATTCAACATTAGACCACATCGATAGTGCTGTGTACATACCTATCTCAACCAGCCATTGTTCGTTTCGACACCTCATTCAATGGCGTGCTGGTCGTACGAATTTACCTACTCCTGCCATCCAGCTGCGTTTTCAACTTGACCGAGGAGACATGCACATGATCACATCTGTGTGAGTCTAATACACGAAGAACACCTAAGGATCTATCGACCAGGGATCATGCTCTTCATATGCTGCCTTGCAGCATTGGAGTAGGCGTACCATGTAGCTTCTAGCCGCCATTGAGACGTGCATGAGGACGCCCCGCATGTTCGTCCACGAGCTCAGGGCTTGCAGCTGCAGCAAGTGTGACGGACCCGTGACCGAAGTGCGCCTCGCGTTGTGGTTTGCCTGTTGCACTCGCAGGTCACTGCCTCTTCTGCGCTCTTGCTCTTTCGTCCTGAAGATGCTTAGACGAGAGACCCTCGAGCAGAATAGAAGGACATACACCCCCTAACCCATGCAACTAATAGAGTTGACGACTGATTTATTAACTTGAGCAGTAACACCCATCGGACTGACTCTACAGGTAGACATACACACTGAGGTCGTCGCAAGTCGGCCCGCGATTGTAATGGCGATGCCAGTGGGTGATGAAGATGTTCTTCCAATCACAATACCGGAAGCGCTCGATTCGCTAGCACGGGTCATTGTGGATATAATCCGTAAAAACCGAACCATGGTTGAGTACTACATATATCCCAATGAGACACCGTCAGAGATCGAAGCATATCGACCACGGCTGCAGGTGCTCTACACCAGACTTGAAGGCCTGTCGGCTCTCGATCTCCCCAAACTAACGCTGCTCGTTGACGACGCTGCTGCGCTTGTGTCAGCCTTCTTGCTTCCGACCATCGACCAGCTACTGAATGCAGTGCACGGCATACAACAGATTTTCATTAACCACTATGATCGAGACCTCGAAGACCGAAAGCCATACAATGGTGTATATACCACGTTGGAGTATCGAGAGAGGCAGCTGAAGAAATTTCAGGCTGACCAGATGCGTAATCCACAACGACGGCTTCCCGAAACCCTGATTCCCATGCCACCCAAACCGACTGAGCCAAGCTTCTGTCGCTACGCCGTTGCGTACACAAACCACCGCGATCATGGGAAGCTGGCGCAAGTCATGTCTGAAGATTTGACGAGTGAAGACAGGGAGAAACTACGAAACGACGGTGGCGCGTACCTATCTTGGGATTGCCCAGGATGCGCTTTCAAGCTCAAGTATCATGTACTCAGTAGCATGGCTTCAAACATTCAGATGACCGACGATGTGAGAAGCCATTCTAGCGTACCTGAGGTCGAGTATCGTCCTACTTGGCTTGTGAAGTGTCACGTGTACCAGGCGAAGTCGAGGAGCGGAAGAGACGCGTTGGTGTGGGACGATCGCCGCGAGAGTGTGACGAATATTAGACGGCCCAGCACCATTCGGCGTCAAAGTGATGCCCGCAGCTCGCATGCGTCGAACCCTTTCTTCTTCGGTGGTCCCAGGCGGAGCAAGTCGGAGGTTGTCACGGACAAGTATGCTACACCGAACGTGACCGACAGGGAAACGAAGGCACGATACGGCTGTCCCTTCTGTTTTGTCACAGGCAGAGAATATGGACATATGGATTATCGTGACGGGCGGGAGCTAGCTGAGCATATTGCAGCAAGACACCACCTAGGCAGGCCACCTAACAGCCTTCTTCTAGAGAAATATATGGTGGGGTTGAGCGGACGATGTGCGGACAACGTCCGCCGATGGGACCTGAACATCAGGTGAATATAAGATTGGCTTTCTGCACCGTCTCCATTGCGAAGCTTCGGGTTGCACTATAGGGTCTAGCGTCAGCGTTTACGTCTATCCAACTATTCTATCACTGCAAAGTACAAGTCTTGTAAATTGCAACAAGAGATCCATCAAAGCTGGTTGTTGGGTCTCACTACCGGGAAGCAATCAGCCTCTCAGCTCCAAACTCCTCGCTTGGCGTGACGGCATGTAGCGGATAAGCCGGGTTCAGCCTAACGACGATGACGATAATATTTCGCAGTTTCTTGTCCATGACACTCGGATGCCAATGTTAATCTGTCGGGCTTTCTGACTGGCAAAGTCGACGATGGTTGCTTGTGGACGGAACAGATCGCCAACTGCTATGAGGGGTTCGGTGAAACGTGGCCTACCCTGGTGAAGGAGAAATGGGCATGGTTCCAGCACGTGTACAATCTGTTGCGAGAATTTTATGCTGGCGTGCATACCGTAAGCATCGGGGCCTTGCAGCTAGGACGAGGCTTCCACACATTGAACCTTCTTGCGACGGCGGCGAAGTATCCCCAGTCACGATAATCAGATTCATGGTGTACCCGTATTACTTGTATCTGAGACCCATCCGGCTCCAAGACATAGATTTCACGCCGTATAACTGGACGAATAAAGTTCGGTCAGCACAAAAGTCTAGCAGCACGTTATATGGTTCAGGACATCTCATGCGGCTCACTGGAACATGATCCCGCCCTGACGCGGCGCATAGCTGTGTGTTTGGAGCATGGATATAGATCTCCACCGATGATGACAAGCATTATTTATGCTGCCCTACTCTTTCGCTAAGCTTTACTTAGAATAGTTGAAATCTCATCTCACACTGGAATGTTTTCACTTCCGGGATGTGGGCTTAGGATTTTATTACCGAGACGGTTTGGAATAGTGTCGCGTAGGCCGGTCAGGGCGGTTGTTGCCCCCTGTGATAAGTGACATCACTCATCAATCGTAATTGTTGAAGGGGGCAGCGCTGATGAAAAGATGTATGCGCTACCTAGGTACACGTAGCCACGCACTGCTGCTGTACGCTACCCACAGCAAACTTACATCGCATTCTCGTTTTTTTGTTGCTTAACATTGTTCCCCAAGTCTCGAGCGTTTCTGCCACCGACTAAGGACTGATTGCTGTTCGTCGCCAACATGTCTAAGGTCAAGGCAGCCTTAGAAAACATAAAGGCCAGCGTATCTGGGTCGTCCACACCAAAGAGCGGTCATCACGACATATTCCCCAGCAGGTCAAGGCACTCTACAGACTCTCCCGTGCGGGGAGGAGAAGAGAAAGATGTAGAAGCCAAGTTGTCGTCTACCGAACACCTGGTAGATGATTCTGGTAGCGAGTCAGATTCCACTCAGCATGGCCCTAAGATGAAACACATCGAGGATTTCCTTACCAACAACACCGATCCTCCCGAGATCAAGCGACACTATGGCAAGCTGCCTCTCATGCAAAGCACACCCCCACAACGTCAACCGCACGAAAGACCAGAAAAATGGTGGCACCTAGCTCAAATGAATTCTGAAACCGCGGGTCAAAGTGTGGTCTTTCGAGGCCGAGTACATGTTGTGAGACACATGAGTGCGAAGATGTGTTTCATCGTATTTCGCGAAGGTATCACAACCATACAAGGAGTCCTTCGCGCAAAAGATGGGGAGGTCTCTGAAAACATGGTCCGCTTTGCTGAGCACATGCGACCCGGCACAATAGTGCTGACAAAGGGTTTGCTTCGTAAGGCCGAGAAGAGAGTCAAGCTTACCAGTGCCCACGACGTCGAGATCGAGATCACCGACCTGCACCTAGAAAGTGTGCGAACTGTTCCTGTTCCATTCAGTGTCTACGAAGCAGAAGAACAAACCGAGGACCACAGGATAGCCGATCGTGTGCGACTGGGGAACCGCATCCTCGATTTGAGAACCCCTACCTCACAGGCCATTTTCCGCATACAGTCAGGGGTCTGTCACTTCTTCAGAGATTACCTAGATCACTTGAAATTCATCGAAATACATACCCCAAAATTACAGGGCGGTGCGACAGAAGGTGGGTCAGAGGTCTTCAAGCTCAACTACTTCGGCCGTGATGCTTTCCTTGCTCAGAGCCCTCAGCTTGCAAAACAAATGTGTATAGCAGCAGATTTCCAACGAGTATATGAAGTCGGCCCCGTGTTCAGAGCCGAAAACTCTAATACACCCCGCCACCTTACAGAATATACAGGCCTCGATATCGAGATGGTCATCGATACGCACTATCATGAGGCCATGCATACCATCGATAATACATTGAAGCATATCTTCAAAGGAGTATACAAACGGTACAGACCAGAAATCGAGACACTGAAACATCACTTCCCCTCCGAGGACATGGTCTTCCCCGACGAGACCGTGCGGATTACCTTCGCCGAGGGTGCGAAGTTGCTCAATGATTCAGGCTGGAAGAATGACGACGGAGAGGGACAATCCGAGTACGAGGATCTACCCACGAGAGCAGAGCGAGAGCTTGGCCGACTTGTCAAAGAGAAGTACAACACAGATTACTACATTCTTGACAAATTCCCTGCTTCGGCACGGCCCTTCTACACCATGCCAGATCCAAACAACCCCAACCTCACCAACTCCTTCGACTTCATGGTCCGAGGCCAGGAGATTTTGTCTGGTGGGCAGCGTATTCACGATTATGAAATGCTGAAGCAGAACCTGGAGAAGATCGGAATGGATCCTTCGACTCTGAAAGAGTATATGGATGGTTTCGCCTATGTTGCTCCTCCACACGCCGGTGCTGGCATCGGTCTAGAAAGAATAGTTTCTCTAATCCTTGAGCTTGGAAACTTGCGTTATGCCTCGCTGTTCCACAGAGACCCTAAGAGCTTTCCTCAGCCACCAAAATCCGAGCTCCGGTACCCAGAGGACTCGACACTTGCACGTCAGCAAGGCAAGCTACAGCCACTTGAAAACCTGGTTGCTAACTATGGTGATGCCACCAACACGTCCTTTATGGACGAAAGATTCAAGATTTGGCGAGATGACAAGACAGGAGCAGCGATTGCGTATACCCCAGAGCACGGCCGGGCCATCTGTGCAGGTGACCCCCTCTGCGACCCTCGCCAGTATGGCGAAGTTGCTGAAGCTTTCATGGAATGGCTACGAGAAACCAAGAACCTGAAGCCAATCTGGGTCCTCATCGGTAAGCCGTTTGAAGAGGTTCTCGGCGAGCGCTTCGAATTTCGAACTTTCTCTGTTGCTGCTGAGCAACGTGTAGACCTCGAGCATCATGCTCATCTCCAGGTCGACAAGGACGTCGAACGCAAGATCCGACATGCCAAGAACGAGGGTATCGAGGTGACGGAGTACGGCAACAAGATTCCAGATGAGATGAAGGCCAAGGTCGACCAGCGGATCAAGGACTGGCAATCAGGTAGAAAGGGTGAGCAGGTTCATCTTTCTGAAATTACGCCTTGGGTCGACCAAAGTCACAGACAATACTTTGTTGCCCAAGACAAACAAGGCAAAGTGCATTCCATGGTCGTTTTGGCAGACCTCTCAAAGCAGCATGGCGTGCAACTCAAGTGGGGCCTCGATTTCCCTGGTGCTCCCAATGGTTCAATCGAGATGGTAGTGCAAGAGTCACTTAAGTCAGCCGCCGCAAGCAACAAATCAGCCACTTTCGGTGCTGGTGCCTCGCCAGAGCTCAAAGTCGGTCACCACATCAGCAACACAAAGGCTACGTCACTATCGAAGATGTACCACTCTATCACCACCAGGATGCACTTGGAGAACAAGACTGGCTTCAGAGCCAAATTCAACCCGTGGCACGATCCTGTCTACATAGCCTATCCCGCGAAGGGCCTGGGCCAGAAAGGCATCCGCGCCATCGTGGACTTCTTCAAGGATGATAGTACCTCCGACACGAAGTAGAGGCTCGTGGATTGCATACCCTCTTTTTCTGTTGCCGGGATGCAGCGCGGTTGAACCAATACGGAAGATACAGTGGCGGAGTGAGGTGGAGATGAAACGAGGCCCGTCGCCTTGTCGGTAGACATCATCGATTCAAGACGTCACAACCGTGACGTGCGGGAAGGCGATGAATGAGTGCCGTCGAGCCTGTTGGAAAGACGCGCAGATTAGGACACGAAGAAAGTCGAGCATTTGTTGGTGCTGATACCCCCCGCACACCACGGAACACTGGTTGCATTTGTTTTTTCCCCCTCCATAGCGGTAGTAACGTTAATGATAGAGATATGAACACTGAAACAGTCGCCTAACTCGAGGCGTTCACCTCCTACCCTTTGTCTAGCCATGCTTGGCGTCTTGAACGTGAACCGCCTTCTACGCAAGCCCCTCTGAGCTCGCGCACGCTAGCTCGAGATCGAGCTCGACATGTTGGCTGACTACGCCACGCGCAACGATTGACCTGTTCGACGGTATCCCGCCGGTCAAGGCTCGTGCTTGGCGTAACGCGCTGTTTCGCTTGCTTGAGTAAGCTGGTAGATGCGGGCTCCTTTGTGAAATTAAACACGGGAGAGAAGTCTACGCGTGATGTGCAGTGTGGGACTGGCTGTGATGATGAAAGACGTGAGTGAGTTGAGGCATGGGGTCAGCACGGTTAGAGATGGGCATTCAGAGAACGAGTCTGAGGACAAAGGCCCAGGAACATTTACACTGATACGGCAAAGGTCGGGCTACCCCAGTGTAATCAAGCTTCAAATCCCCTTAAGGACGTGTTTCGTCTCCCTGGACAGTAAGTAGTCTGAGTCTCTATCCTGAGTTGTATCTTCAGTACCTATACCGAGTCTCAGATGCACCTTTTCACTGGCGGTCGTGCCTCCCTCACTTCCTATCCGACGGTTGAGAGAGGGCTCTTCCCAGACGCACGGCGCATTGCAAAGTTATGGTTGCACTTTGGTCACATCTGCAACCTGTTCCAAACCCTTGATCCATTCAGCAGCTCATGCATCTGCATGTCAGTGTTGGTTTTCACAAACTGCAGAAGCTTTCTGTCATCACCATACTGACCGATGATCTGCATGCCAACATTCTTTTCTGGCGTATGTGGCATGTCGTCATCGGGTATCACCGGCACACTGATAGCGGGCAGACCGGCCAGGGATGCTGGTACCGTAAAGACATCGTTGACATAGGAGTCCAACGGAGATTGATTTTTGACTTCCGAGACCAGGGGTGGTGGAGTGGGCGCTGTTGGCACAACGATAAAGTCCACACCACTAGGGTTGTTCTGAGAAGTGCTCATTAGAGGGTGCCCTAGTCGGAAGACAGAATTGAAATCGTGTTGGACAAGACGGCGGACTTTTTGGGCTTGAACGAAGTAGTTGTCCATTGCTCCGGCTGAGAGGGTAAATGTACCAAGAAGAATGCGTCTTTTGACTTCATCCCCAAAGAACTCGCCACGGTGATGAGAGTACAAAGGCCCATTGTGATTGTCAGGCACTTGCTGGCTTCGAGGGATGCCGTAACGGACTCCATCATACTTTGCTAGGTTGGAAGAGGCCTCTGCAGGGGCGAGAACGTAGTAGGCAGCGAGCGCCTGTCTAGTGGTAGGTAGAGAGACAGGCACGACTTCATTGCCGTTGGCAACAAGGGCGCTGAGGTATGATGTCCAGGCGTTGCGGACTAGAGGATGCAGTTCTTCGATGTTGTACTCGCTGGGCACACCAATGCGCATTTGCTTTGGCTGACTGTACTGAGCTCTGGACAGACCACTGTGCTCTGCCTCTATGGTGGCGTGATGTGTATCCTGCTCGAATGGATCTCCGGAGGCGACGAGTCTGAGGTGGGGTTTGTCGCGAATGGGTTGACCAGGTGCTAGGCCACGACGTAGAGCTGCTAACTCAATCCTGAGGCGGGAGTCGACTGTAAGACAGGTTGGGTCGGCTGAGTCATGCTTGTTCAGAATCTTGTAGACTGAAGCGATGCTGGCGAGAGAACGGGCGAAAATGCCCACCGTGTCCAAGGAGTTTGCGTATGGCACCAAACCATTACGTGATATCCTGCCATAAGATGGTTTGAAACCGAATATGCCAGTGTAGGCTGCTGGAAGGCGCACGGAACCTCCAGTGTCGGAGCCGATAGCTATGCTAGCCATGTTACCGGCGACGGTCATTGCGCTGCCGCCCGAGCTTCCGCCAGCTGATTGAGCATTGGCACCTAGACCGTTCTGGACGGCACCATAGGCAGAATTGAACGAGTGAGACCCCATGCCGAATTCATCCATGTTCGTCTTGGCCACGACAGTTATGTTATGGTCTTCGAGCAGCTGGGCGACGGTCGACTTGGCCGAGCCCTTGAAGCCTTGGAGGATGAGGGAAGCACATGTTGTCGGCAGATCGTCGGTCACGAAGTTGTCCTTCAGCGGGATGAGGTCCTGGAAAGGGCCTTGAGCGTATCAGCACGGGGCAATACACGTACAGGAGAAAGAAGGCCTACCTCGAAAGCGACCAGAGCCAGGCTCGTGGTCAGCGATATGGCTCAGAACAGCACGGTGCTTGCTCAACCGCAGTCGACGATATTCCTCGGCGACGACGGATGTGTGCCGCTTGATGCCATTTCTGACCCTGGCACCTCCCGCTCTGAGGGCAGGTGACATCAACACCTCAAATCAAAAGCCTTTGCCGTGCAACTTGGGATAGTGAATGTAAAGTGCTTCCCTTTGTGAAGCCGCGATATGGCTAAGTCGCATGTTGGAGAAGGAAGGTGCGGCGAGAAACAATTGGGGAAGTGAGGGAAGGTGCTATGTCATGTCTCGCCTGGCTAGCCAGAGATCGGACCTGCAGTGCCCCAGAAGTGTAGCTGGCTACCTTAAGTACCAATATCTGTGTAGTTAAGTACCTACGTACACTTGTCCACCATATCTGATCCAGTCGTCAGTCATCAGTCGTCAGGCGCAATCTGCGCCCAACCAGAATGGCGCAGTCTGCGTGTCGGGCGCCTCGAGCGCATCTCTTCACAAAAGCCTCGTGTTTGTTGCCGAAGCCTAGGCCCAGAACCTCATATCAAGCTGGCCTTTCGAGCTTCCCATGGCAGAGAGGAGCCAGGCGGCACATAACAGCATACGGGTACACCCAATCCAAAGCTTTGGTCTATTCCAAATACGGGGAGCCACAGGATGTGTTGCAGCTACATGGACACTCTATATCAGCCCCGTCTGGCACTCAAGTGGTGCTTCGCTTCTTGACGTGTCCGATCAATCCTGCCGACGTGAACCAGATCCAGGGTGTATACCCCTCGAAGCCTGAGATGAACACAACGCTCGGAACGCCAGAGCCGGCTGCTACTGCAGGGAACGAGGGTGTGGCCGAAGTGATAAGCACAGGTTCCGGCGCGAAGTCAGTGCAGAAGGGCGACTGGGTCATCATGAAGAGTACGGGCATGGGCACGTGGTGCACACACAAAGCCGTTGACGAGAGTCAGCTTCTGAAGATCGACGACAAGGAGGGCCTGACTCCGCTGCAGGTTGGCACAGTGTCCGTCAACCCGTGTACCGCTTATCGCATGCTACTCGACTATGGCAAGTGGAACTTCCGCGGTGATGAATGGTTTATTCAGAATGGTGCCAACAGTGGTGTCGGCCGCGCTGCTATCCAGCTCGGTCGCGAGTGGAACTTCAAAAGCATAAACATCATCCGAGGCCGAGAGGACAAAGCTGAAGAGGACAAGTTGAAGAACGAATTGTACGACCTGGGTGCCACACATGTCATCACCGAGGAAGAGCTCATGGGCAAAGAGATCAGGGACAAGATAAAAGACTGGACCCGAGGTGGTCGTGAACAGATCAAGGTGGGCCTGAATTGTGTCGGCGGTAAACCTGGGACCGCCATGGCCAAATTCCTGGCTTCCGAGGCATCGATGGTCACGTACGGTGCCATGAGCAAGAAACCACTAGAGCTGCCGGCCTCGTTGTTGATCTTCAAGAACCTCAACTTTACAGGCTTCTGGGTGAGCAAGTGGAGTGACCAGCACCCGGACGTGAAGAAACAGACAGTCGAGGATGTTCTGAGAATGACTCGGCTGGGCAGATTCAAGGATATCCCCGTTCAGGAATGCAAATGGGACCGCGACACCACCATTGACACGTTGCGCTCAGCGGTACAGGGTACCTTAGGTGGCTTCCGAGCAGGCAAAGGTGTCTTTGTCTTTGGTGAGACATAGCCACACTGACTCAAGTCCGCTTGCCGTCAATCTACCCCTTCCATATTGTTCGTGCATTAATGCGTAAAGCGTCATATTCGTAAACGTCGTGTTTGGGGTATCATCTCCATCATGCTGCACTGCTGGGTTCACCCCCCTCCATGCGGTCTTTGGCCTCGCCAAACAGAGCTGCCTGCATCTGCGCAAGCTCTTCGTCACTGACCTTCAAGCCTCCGAAGGTCTTCATCTTTTCTGTTCTGTTCGTCCGCTTGGTCTGCACTTGTTTCCACTCGCCAACGACACCTTTGATGCCTTCAATGTAGTCGGGGAATCCGAGGTCTTTGAGCGCTTGTTCGACGTGTTCGACAGCAATCGTTTTCTTGGATTCCTTCTCCGAGATGTCGTTGGCCTCTGAGGACAACATGCGCAGGAACTCCATCGAGCATTGTATCAACAGGTCTCGAGCGCTCTTCGTGAAGGCCATGTCGTCCCCAAGTGCCAGATCTGCCGGGAGTTGAGGCAGGATCTCGCCGATGATCTTCTGAACCGTCGCTAAAGCCTCGTTAGCATGGGTGCGATCCAACTCCTAGGTTGAACTTACCCTTGGGGAGCGACAGGTCCTCGTTCCCTGCTGTTACGGTCAGCCACGTCGTCAAAGCGCATATGCCGCTGGCTTTGGAGACTTACCGCCAAACTCCTTGTCAGACATTATGAAGAGCTATATATCAGAAGTTGTATTGCAGAAGAGTGACGAATCATGATGCCAGCATCACGAATACATCGGCCAAGGAATGTACAAGCTATATACCTGTCCAGCACTGTTTGGACAATCGAACGATCAGCCTCGAAGGCACTTGCGCCGCTAGCCAGGGATTTCTTGGCATTCGAGGAACGACCTTGAGTTCTCCGAAACTTTTTCTGTTGGCAATTGACCTTCCTTCTCTTCATCTATAATGTATCGCAACAACTCGCGCTGCTATCTGATCGCGCAGCGTCACGACGACTGGTACGTACCCTTCCCACTGCAACATTGCATTCCTACATGATGAACATCGTGTCGCCCCTATCATACACGCAAAAACTATGTGGTGATTTACCTGTCCTAGCCAAACGGACTTTCTGATTGAAACCATACAACATACTTCTCACGAACCTCTTTTGCAGGCACCAAGCTAACGAGGATTTCAATAGGTCCTGCCAGTCACTATCCATGTACGTTCAGGCGACGAAGGATGCGACTGACAAATGTATGTCACCTCATTTGCACCTTCTACATATGATGCTTCAATATTACGTACTATCAAATTCCGCAATACAATACTGTGGACCACATTTTCGTTCCTGATACCTTCTCATCACCACTGTCACTCGCCACTTACTACCTGTATCCCTCTCTAACTGACTTTGATGTCGGTAGATGTGTGCGAAGCTCGTTGAAGCCACACCTCAAATTTAGGGTAAGCAGACCTCTCCGAAATCTCCATTTTTCATGATGAGCCTCTCACTCTTCCATGCTAAGTATGAAGGTTAACTGCCTAATGCTTAAATTTGTGTATTCATTTTTCATCTTTCGCCTGACATATATCGTCCTCGACACCTCTTCTCAATCAGGTCTGAAACAATGCTAACATTGAGTAAAGTCTAGGTCATCGTTTCAGCTGGTATGTCGCAAGTGCCTCGTCGTTCCATGCCATGAACTTGCCGCTCAGATCCGACGTTGCATAGACTGCCAATTTGGCGATAACATGCCCACATTCTTCCGGCTTCACTAGCTTGCCCTCTTCATATGCTCCCATGAATTTCTTCATATCTTCTGGATCCATGTTGTCTTTATGCTCTTCCCGGATCGCCTTTTGCATGTCGGTATCAACCATCCCAGGCCTGATCGCTACAGTCGTAATGTTTGGCTCCTCAGCCTTCAGCGTCAGTGCCAGATGATTCTGTGCTGCTTTTGTCGCACCGTAGACACCCCAGCCTGTGTACCCATTGCTCGCTGCGCCAGACGATGTAATGACGATTCTGCCATGCGTCTTTCTCAATTCTGGAATGGCGTACTTGGCAGCGATTGCAGCGCTGAAGAAGTTCGTCTGAAAGCAGTCCTGCCAGTCCTGTATCTCGAGGTCTGCCACGCGCTTGACTTGTCCCAATGTGCCATGGTTGAGGATCAATCCGTCGAGCCTGCCAAACCTGCTGATCGCTAGATCGACTGCCTTCTTGATGAAAGAAGGGTCAGAAAGATCACCTGCACTGTAGTCCACTCGATCGGGCGCGAGAGATTTCAGCTCCTCCAGCGGACCGGTCGTCCTGCTTGTAAGGATCACTTTGTTTTGCGCAGGAGCGTTGATGAGAAATTTTGCTACGGCAAAGCCTACACCCCGCGAGGCACCGGTTAGCAGAATAACATGACTTTTGCCTGCCATCGTGTCTTAAGGTCGGAAGTTGAAGACAAGTCAAAGGGCTAGCAGATGAAGCTACTTGTGTTACATTGGAAAGGTTGATGTTGGATCTGTCGACATCGTTCTTGTTGCGTCATGCAGTCCTCGTAGTGCTCACGTCGGTCGCTGACCTGCGCTTGCCTTAACGGTTTCGAGACTTAGGAAATACTATCTAGCAGTAGATGATACATCGTTGTCGGTATGGCCCGTCCTGACTACTGTAGTTGCATTGTCCTTGCTATAGATCTGGCGTCTGCGTTGGTAGCTTCCAACGGCAATCTGGGCTTAAAGGTGTCCGGCAAGAAGGTCAATACCCCAAGCGCACTCGGCGGGCCGTCCTCTCCTGCCGCTCCCAACTGCAGCGCAGTCCTACTTCGTCTTTCATGTTCGCGCCTTTCCTTCATTATTTTATATGATACTCCCCTAGTGATGCCGCTTTTGTCGGCAGAACGTTCCGAACTGACAGGGACAAGTGCTATAACCCGGCCATGTCAGCCAACCACGACGTGTCAACGTCGAAGTTTCCGGATGCCACGGAGCATTTCCATTCGTTCACTCTGCGTTATCATATAACTTTGATCTCCTTGTAACGGTTGCTGCGCCCTATGCCATGTTTATTCTGTCAAGAGGAGAACCTCACTATAACTGAGACCAGCTTGCGCAGACATTGTCCAGCGCCAGACATCGCAGCGGAGACTTAATACAATGGCAACCATCGTTCTTGGTGGTGGCATCATAGGCCTAAGTACAGCATATTACCTGGCACTCCTTGAGCCTGAGCTAGCAGCCGAACATCAGATACACATCGTTGACTCAGCCTCTGATTTGCTTCTCTCAGCATCCGGCTATGCTGGTGGCTTCCTAGCTAAAGATTGGTTCAACCCCAGTGTCAGCCCCCTGGGCGAGCTATCCTTCCAGCTTCACAAGGAGCTTGCAGAGGCCAACAATGGATCAAAAAATTGGTCATACATGCCTAGCACAGCGTACAGTCTTGCGATCGAAGCACGTGGTGTCGGCAGTAGCGAAGGTGGAGGCGATGACTGGCTGGCCCAGGGCACTACACGTGCTGATGCCGCGCCTACTGGTAACGGTGCTGAACGGGAAGAAATGCTCAATGCTGATGGAACTCCTGCTTGGTTCACGAAGCAGAAGGGTGGATCGCTCGAACTGATTGACGACACAGGCGGCTGCGCGCAGCTTGAGCCGAAGCAGTTGTGTCAGTGGTTGATGAAGGAGTGCCAGAACAAGGGCGTCCAAATCCACACTAATTGTGTCGCTACACGCATTACTAAGGGCGAAGATGGAAAGGTGACGGGATTGAAGATGACGAAAGACACTGAGACCTACGACAAGCACTGTAAGAACATCCTCATTGCTGCAGGCGCATGGACACCGCATGTTTTCCGCAAGCTGTTTCCCAACAGTAAGCTGAGAGTACCAATCGATCCGCTGGCAGGATATAGCATCGTGGTGCAATCCCCAAGATACAGCAAACCCATTCTAGACCCCACAAGGCACAGCGAGAACCTTTCGGCCGGAGTCTCGCACGCTGTTTACTGTGCTCCGACCTCAAAGTGGTCTTTTGCACCAGAGGTGTTCTCTAGAGTCCCTGCTGATGGCAAACCTGAGCTCTGGGCAGGTGGCGTGAACGATAGTGCTCTGCAGCTACCTGAGACCGCAGATGGTACGCCCGCATTGATCGATAGGGAGAAGACCGAAGAGTTGAGGAGTGCTATGATTGCTATGACTGGTCTCTCACAAGAGGGTGATGACCTCGCCGTCGATGATCTGACGATCAAGCGGGAGGGATTGTGCTTCAGACCTGTTTCAAGAAGTGGCAGCCCAATCATTTCGAAAGTTTCTGCAGGCGCTTTGGGTCAGGGCATCGAGATGGCAGATTCTGGCGGAGTATACATCGCCTCCGGACATGGTCCTTGGGGTATCAGCTTATCTTTGGGCACCGGCTCAGTCGTGGCTGAAATGTTGACCGGTCGCAAGCCGTCTGTCAACATTTCGAGACTGGTGTGGAAGTGAGGGATAGTAGAAATCACATGTTCATAGAGCTGCCAAGCCCAATTAAACTAACCAAACACTCGAGTGAAGGTGTCTGTCAACATGCACCTACGCTCCTGCCTGACAACTTAAAACTTTGTCGTCTTCGGACCCCTCCACCTGGTCTTCTTCCCTCCTCATGAAGAGCCGACTTTTCTCGATCGACTACACACCTCTCATCACAGACACGGCATGTTACAGAAAGACATCCACCGAGTCTCACAATGAAAGAAGAGAACTTGCTGCAAACCCCGTGGAGCACAACGATCCCTGCAGTACTCCTTGACGAAGGCCAGAATGCGATCGAATCTTACAACGGGTATCATCTGAGGACCGACCTTCAACTGTGCTTCAATCATTGGCGACCAAACTTGGAAGTGAAGTTGAACCTATCAGATCGACCTCGAGGACGGCCGATCGATCGTGCAAATGGTGTTTCAGCAGCACAAGGGCTTGATAGAGTCCTGTCAATCACCTTTTCCAAAGCATTTTACATGGTTATACGAGCTTTGGTCCTAACTTCCGAAGCTTACGAGAGCTATGACCTGCTCGAGCAAAGAGAAATCGACGAACTCCCTGCAAACACCAAAGCTGTGATTGATCGTCTCAAAGCTGCGAACTCAAAGTGCATCCCGATCTTGCTCGAGGTCAACTATCGTTCAACAGAGACCCTGACCTCGAACCTTACCCTACAACGTCCTGAGTGGGCAAGGATACTGGGAGACCATGGTCGAACTGCTGGCCGACTAATGCTGCTTGTGGATGCGACCAGTCTGACTTCCAAAAATCTCGAGACACTAGCTAGGATCCTGCAAGATGGGCGGGATCCCCTGTTCCGCTTCTGCACGCAACGTTCACACAGTGATGATCTTGGAGGAAGACGTCAGAGCTACGATCGGAAAGAATTCATGAAGAAGGCAATCGCCAACCCATACATACAAGGACTTGTCGGTTACCAAGCGACCAACATGTTCCTCAGCCTGCGAGAATACTCCACAATATTCTGCGCAGGAGCGGTTTTGGATCGCATGAACGAGCTGAACAAAGTTGCGGAATATGAGAAGGATCTCAAGACTCTGGTCCTAGTCAGATGTGCTGACGATGGTCCAAAAGGTGGCTTTTACGGCTTCATTGACGCGCCGAGCAACAAATCATTTCGTCTGCGAGTAGGCGATTGTCTAGACGTTGAATTCAGAAGATCCGAAGGTTTGACTTGGCGCGCTGTGGTTGCGTCTCCTGTCCCTGTGTGTCGTGCGCACATGATACCACTTCTGGTATACTCAATAAGGACTAGGGTCAAAAAAGGGGAGCAAGTGAGAGACTCCTTCGAACCAACGTTTATTGAGGCTCATGGCAAGCGCACACATGAGCTGCGGGACGCTGTTGCGAACGATAATGGCAATTCTGTCGAGGTGAAAGTCGTAGGTATCGGCGACATGCTCGACAGTATATGCAGAGCATATGAATCCCTGGATGATTTCAGGAATATAAAAGGCTCTTCTGGTACCGCTTACACAAAGAGGATGATCAACGTTTTAACCAGCCGACGGCTGGACGTGCTACCACACAAAGACTTGTACGAACCACTCAGAGATCAAATGTCGAATGCAGAAATTCAGAAGTATATGCAGAAGCTCAATGTCGAACAGAGTGCAGCCATCGAATCCTCACGAAAACTGAGAGCCGGCATACAGATCATTCAGGGTCCCCCAGGGACGGGGAAAACATTCCTCTTACAACAGATGGTTGTGCCGTTTCTAGTATCTGAGCGCGAATCTATGGTGCTTGTCTCCACACCTACCAACCACGGCGCAGATGATCTTGCGCGTGAGATAAGACAGGCCCTGTACGACTTGAGAGACGACCCAAAGCTCTCTCATCTGAAGAAACGTTACATCCTCAGACTGCACGCACCGCAGTCGGAGGATGCAATCATGCGCACACAAGGCCCGAAGATGCCGAAGCAGCAGGCCAACAACGTCAAGGCTTCATTGCCACCAAAGAAAACCGAGCGCGTCTTGAAAGGGGCTGCACTCCAGATGCTCGACCAATTCCGTGCGAATGACGGTTCCAAGTTCGAAGGTGTGCGTGATAAGCGTGTACAAGACATTGCGTACTCTGCGGGTTACATGATGCTCTTAGTGAGTGGCGTCATTCCCGGCTCTGAGTACGAGGAAAAACGTGAAGATCACGACCCTTATGCAGACTTCAGAGAGTTATACGCCAAGCATTGTATGAGAGGAGAACCATTCGAGGATACAATCGACGATGTAGACGGTCAAGTATCTCGCGACGAAGACAAGTTCCTTGAACTTGCGGAAGATCTGTACAAGGCTGTTCTGCAGGGAGCATCAGTTGTTGTGAGCACAACGGCGGGTATCAGTGGAGACCAGTGCCTACAACACATCAGACACAAAGTCTCCGCTGTCTTCTTGGATGAAAACGCGCACGAAAGAGAGGACTCTCTGGCTCCACTGTTCGCTGCCCGCTTCAAGCTAGATCCATGCATTGTCCTCGTCGGTGACCAAGAGCAATTGGCACCACTCACACAAGCCGACAAGCAGCTCAACGCCTTCACCCCGCAACTGGAGATCTCGTGGATGGCGCGGCTAATCAAGAACGGCATGAACTACACAATGCTCACAGAGCAACATCGAATGGTGGAGGATATCGTGTTACTCTGCAATACCTTAACATACAAAGGGAAGCTGACAAACGCGCCTACCACTTCTCTCAGCGAGCGACCTAATGCTGAGCTATTCCGCGAGTGGGCGCAACTGCTTACGAAGAAGCTTACGAAGTCAACTCTGGCGCCAATGAACCGAATGATGCTGGACATCACGCGAAGTCGTCCCAACATCACAAGAACCAAGAAAGGCTCGAAATATAACGACTATTTCGTCTGTGTCGTGTCCAGATTCCTGCCCTCACTCCTGGAAGAATGCAAGAATGCGACTGTCGCGATTCTGACAGGGTACAGCGAGCAGAGAGGCAACTATCTCCGGATGCTAGGCAATATGAAGGAGGCGAATGTAAGGCATATTGACAAGCTGAGCATCGATACCTTTGACGGCGGTCAAGGACGACAGTTTGATTTCGTCATTGTTGACCTGCCCGTCAATCACAGTGTTGGGTTTCTGGCGGACTCCCGACGGCTCAACGTGGCGCTCTCACGGGCGAGGAACGGATTGCTTGTGGTATGTGACTCGAGGACAATTCTAGCAGCACTTGGAGTGACCCTTTACCTGGAGAGCTTGATCAAACTATTCAAGGGGTGTACAGTGAGTTTGAAGGGCGAGGAGGACTATCCTGCTACCAGATACTTTACGCCTGCAGATGACAACGACGATAGCGATGACTGAGGGGTCAAACCGTCGGGTTACGAAGGGTTACGAAGTGATGTCGAAAGGAGCGCTCTTGATCAGTATCAGCCGCATACCATTGTCTCCGGGTAGTGATTTGTGAAATGCGTAGCAACGCTGGAGCACAGTATGGATGCTCCCTTCTTAGCTACAGTTAGGCTACTACTAGTATGCTTTCCTTTGTTCCAAGTGGGGCAGGTAGGCTAAACCAAACCAGTCTAGCCTTTACGATTGACATTAGCTCGGTGCTCGAGGTGGCCATCTATCCAAGTAACTTGCTTCGCTCCAAAGCATGTTAGTCGATACTCTCTTCCTACATCGTCTCTCTGGCCATCACAAACACAGACATTCGACGATGTCATTTTTGAGCCTACTACAACAGCCTGCGGGACGCTACGTCCAAACCCCAATGGTCAAAGCTCGTGGCGGTCATCACCTCACAATGGCAACGGTGGGTTCGGCTGCTAAATGTGTCTCTTTTGTTCTGCTGCGGACGAAATTGGATCCCCAGTCTTTCTTTAGCACAAGGTGTGACCGGCATTGATACTCTGAGAAGTACGAGGTAGGAACGAGCATTATTATCACATTCGTCCATTCATTTCACCTTGGGCTGTATAGCATGTCTTCCATTTCACGCGTTTGTACTTGCAAGCAGCCTTGTATCCCTTATCACAAGATGTCTCATACTTCAGTTTTGCCCATTCGTCTGAAGCCCCAGACGCAGAGGCAGAAAGTAGATGTCATTGACAACAGCAACTTCGATGACTTCTTTCGCGATCCTTCACCTCACGAGCTGTCTGTCACGGCCGAGATGGAAGTGATGGATATCATTGAAGATCTCCAACGAAGGACCGCTGAAGAACTTGAGAACTGGCGTAACCCAAATGGTGTCGCTGAGCCTACAAAGCACATGGATGCTACAAACACTAAGACCAATGACTCTCACCGCAGCTCGACTAAAGCACTATTCGTCAGTGACGATGTGGTTAGCTCTCCTGTTTCATTTCTGTCTCCCTCGTCTGTAAGAGCAGAACCTAACATGACTCTAGCTCCTACGCTTCGAGCAAGGCGAGAGCGTGTCCAGTTTCCCTCCGAATCTAAGTCCTTTGCAGCCGCAACAACGACACAAGCGAATCCACTCCCATCATCAAATACACCTTCCTTTCAGTCCTTCCTCAAGCGAGTAGCGAAGACACCACCGCCGCCGACGAATGTTCGGAACTATTCGTTGCGAACTTCACGTACACCCCCTGGCTTGGTTACCGAGCTTGCCATTTCGTCGAAAGCACTCGCACCTCTTTGCTCCTCTGATTGCTCAGCTGAAGTCTCAGCGCCGATTGTCTCTCCTACGAGCGTGCCGTCAACGAGTCCGGTGTTCCTCAAGATGACAGGTCGCTCAGCAACATTTCAGATCGAGAGACCAAGTCCTTCCAAATCATTGCCGCGGAAACCTCGACCGAGGTCTTTATCGTCACCGTTATATCCTACAGCCACAGCCACTACCATTCTTTCATCAGCCTCGCCCAAGCGCAAGCCTCTACCTCAAGATTCTCCGCTTCTGATACCTCTCCGACAGCATCCGGTGTTGGCCGCGCATCTCGCTGACGTGGATATTGACTGTGCATGTCCTGCCCTGCCCGCCACGCAATGAACAAAGAACCAGAATTGAGGTCGAATTTCACATCTGTGACCGGGCAGGCTACGCAACAACATGACACCTGGCACAGACGCCTTCGTCGTGGCAGGACTAAGTAAGTATATATACTTCTACTACCTGACAATTCAAGGTTTATTTCTTCCCTCCTATCTATGCTACGGTCAATTGGACATTACAGCCATGCATTTTAAAATCTCTCTCCTCTTCGGCGTCTTAGCCGCTCTGACCTCACCAACCATAGCAGGCTCTCCCTCAATCAGATTCTGCGACCACAAAGGTAGCGACGCTTGCATCACGGAGAAGATAGAGATGGCTGTGTGTCAGACACTTCCAGACTCCAACAACAAGGGCGATGGTGGCAGCACCTTCGAGGTACGCTACATCTAGTCTTGTCCACATTGACTGGTCCACCTAACGGTCTCCACAGTTCATCGACGTCCCCTCCGACGTTCAATGTGCATTCCACAACGACAATGACGGCTGCAACGACAAAGTCTGGGAGATAGCGACGGGGAGCGGGCGGTTTCCAACGTACTGGTGGCGCGGGAAGTACTACTATCGCCACTATATCTGCGATTACGCGGTGAAGACAGGACCTGAGTACACGGGGCTTCCACCATGAATCGCTCTGTAACGTCAGTCGGGAGCGGGCATGGTCAATTAGTAGTGGGCGGATGTCAACACGAGAACTCTGCAGCTGCAGCTTCAGTAGGACATGGAGTAATGGAGTCGGAGCGGTTGGAGTTGTCAATTGGTCTTGTTGCTCTCCTCATCACCGCTGAGTAAGCAGAGCTGCATTCGGCGGACAGAACGGTCGCCGCCATGTTTAGTTTAGTACCTTTAGTTTCGAATCATGACAGACTGTGACACCACGCGAGCTCGCAATTTCGAACCTACTCATCCATCTGCCACTGGTAATTAAGGTCCTCCATCCTGCTCTTCTTCCCCCTAGCCTGGAACCACTCCTTCTCGAACCCATTGCCCCTGTCAACCCCATCCCACCTCCACCCAGGCCGAATGCCATACCTGTTCGGCGGCGCAGCACCAAGATACACCCTCTTCTTGGCCCTCCCACCACTACCACCACCATCCACCGCCACCTCCGCATCGCCTCCCTTCCTCCTGTGCCGCCGGCCCGGATCCCGCGCCTCCTCCTCCTTCTCCCTCTCCGCCTCTCTTTCCGCCATGTACGCGGCCATCGGATCGTCCCAGCGCAACTCCTCCTTCTGGCGCTCATTCAGCTCCTCGTCCTCGGCGCTGCGGCCCAGTGTCAAGAACTTTGCGTTCTCGAGCTCTTCTTTCGCCTGCGCGCGCGCCTGCAGCTGCACGTCGCCCATGGCGTTCTCGCGCTCTTTCTTCTCGGCGGCGATCTTGGCGAGTTCGGCGGCGCGTAGTTCTTGGCGCCGCAGGCTGATGTCGATGCGTCGACCGGTTGCGTCGCGGTAGATTGTTTCTTGGGTTGGATCGGCGTCGGTGTTGTCTTTCTGCTGCTGCCGTGTCTTCTTCTTGCGGGAGGAGCGACGTCGCTCTTTGTCTTCGCGCGCTTCTTCGGCGCGGAGCAGCGCGGCCGTGTCGGCGGCTGTTTGCAGGCCTGCTTTGATGCCGCTGGACATCTTGGGGGCGCTGCTGTCTTGGTCTTGAGTTGGCACATCGACGACGGCGGGCGCGTCTTCCAGATCTATTTCGGCCTTGCGTGCATCTGACTCGTGGGCGGCCGCGGCGAGGATGCGGTCTGCTTCGCTGTTGTCGTCGTTGTCTCCTTCCCCATCAACAGCCCTGGTGTTCGTAGGTGTGCGCTGCTGCTGGTGCTGGGGTTGTTGTTGTTGTTGTTGTTGTTGCGCCGCTGGCGTGTCCTCGTCGACGACAGCCGTCCATGCACTGCTCTTCTTCTTGCGGAACTCGGCGCTGCGGACGGTCCCTTCGTAGATCATGGGGGTATCGTCTTCGTCGTCCTGGGCGCGTTTCCGCTGGTTTGAGAGGAGGAGGCCATCGTCGTCGTCTGCAATCAGGAGGCTGCTAGTTGGAGTGTTGGCGGATTTGTCTTTCTTGCGCCGTTTCTTGGGCCGCGACGAGTCTTCAAAGTCTGGATTTGAAGCCTGGCTCTTAGTGTTTGCGGCAGTGAGGTATTTGGTCAGGTAGTCTGCTGAGGCGGGCATGGTGTGGGCGAAGGTGAGGACGAGAACGAGGTGATATGGGGTGTAGTACCGCAAGAGGAGCCTGCCTGTCGGGCCTCTCAGATGAGCACTCGTTGCTGGGGGGTATGCGACGACGTTGGTGTTTGAGACGTTTGTAGGGCGTCTTGTAAAAGCTTTGTGCCTGATTTTCTCCAGGCATCAGCCGTGCCTGTTTAAACTTCTGAGCTACATGCGTACACGAAGTGCTACTGGTACTGACGAATGAAGTGAGTCTCAACCCCTACGGTGCCGACGGAACCGTATGTAGTTAGTTGTAGGTATCGATTGAAGCAAACATCATTGAAGAAATGGTCATACACAAAGGCGACATCCCTGCCTATGTAATGTCTACCAATCGCGGCCAAAACGCTCCATGAATACACCACCTTGTACCCTGTTTCGCTACAAGTTTGCCTTCAGCATGTCGTTTGGCGTGATCAGCGCATCGTAAGCTCTCTTGGCCAAGGTATCCTCCGGTTGAGAAACGAAGTGCGACCGCGCACTAGAAAGGTCAAGCATGTCTGGTGTTAGATCCTCAATCTTATTCGCCCCAATCAATCTCATGTTCATCACCATCTCGTCTTTGAGAAGCTGCATAGCACGGTCGACACCCGGCTGGCCATAAGCACTCATTGCGAACAGGAAAGGCCGGCCGATACCAACACCCTTGGCGCCCAAGCACAGCGCCTTGATGATATCTGTTGCTCTTCGCACACCACCATCGATGAGGATCTCAATCTTGTCCTGAAGACCCCGTTCCCTCAGGATCGGCATGACCTCCGCAAGCACTTCGATGCCTGACCGTGCAGTATCAAGTTGTCGGCCACCGTGGTTGGACAAAACAACACCGTCGACGCCACACTCGATAGCCTTGAGCACGTCCTCGACTCTTTGCACGCCCTTCAGGAAGATGGGCATCTTTGTGACTGATCGGAACCACGGAATATCCTTCCAGCTCAGAGACGGGTCAATGAAGCTGGAAATGGCTCGTGCAGCACCTTGTGAGCGGTCAACGTTGTCGCCACTCGTGCTCTGTACGTTTGATCCTGAATCGTCGAACTTAGTACGCATGTCCTTCTCTCTTCGTCCAAGTTGCGGTGCATCAACCGTGATGTAGAGACCTCTTATGCCTCGCGCCTCGGCATGTTGGATGATTTTCTTGGTAATCTCTCGGTCCTTGTTGACGTACAGTTGCAGCCACTGGACCTGATCGCCCTGTTTCGCATCTACAATTTCATCGAAACTGCATGATGCTAGGGTCGGTATCATCTGCACCACATTGTGCTTGTGCGCCGCCCTCGTCAGAACAACCTCTCCTTCTGGATGGCCCAACTTGCCGAGCGCAGTAGCGGTGACATAGAATGGGATGTCGACCTTTGTGCCGAGCATCTTGGTTGAGATGTCGACGTTCTCGACATCGACGAGGACCTTTGGTCTGAACCATATCTTGTGGAAGGCGGAGTGGTTTTCTCGCATCGTGATCTCGTCGTCTGCGCCGGACGAGTAGTATGCCCAGGCGGGCTTCTTCATGACATGTCTTGCAACAGCTTCAAAGTCCATCAGGTTGTAGCAAGCTTCGAGCTTCGGCATGTTCTTGATCCTTTCCTGTCGGTCTTTCTCTTCGGGTGATTCCTCTTTGACCTCCTGCTCAACGGTGTCCATGTTGACGGGTCCCAAATGCTTGTCTTTCGGCAAGAACTTGTCCAGCGTGTCAGGTGGGTGGATCGGCTCATACTCTTCAGTTGCATCTTTGCCAGCGTACTTCAAGATGATCTTTGGTCCACCAGGGTGTTCTGGTAAGAATTCTGTAACGTCGTACGCCTTGCCGTGGACAATGACCCAGCATGACTCTCTGGAGTTGTGCTTTGCGATCTCTTCACCCGTGAGATCTCCCACGTGAGGGTTCTCGCCCGGATCCCTGTTCATGATGGCTGTCTGTGTCTGGGTCTGCTAGAAGGGGAGCCCTCTCTAGGTCGGGCGAGGGTAGTTGCGAGCGTGGGAAGACCGGAGGTGAGTATCCTGTCCAAGCAACAACAACAGCAACCAGAATTAGAGCAGCGAAGAGGAACAAGAAGAAAGAGCCGGTATCTATACTAAGAGCCCGGGAGGCGGCAACAGTCTTATTCGAAGCACAACCTGAGTTTGTCGCGTCCGACCTCGAATGCCAGAAATGCTTGCACATCAGATCCATACCACTTGTCATTGGCTGCTCGGGGTGAGCTGTGGGGACAGATGGAGGGCTGGAAGCTTATTACCAGCCAGTCTGGAGGTGGCAAGCTCTTGTTCGAGGACGATGAACGTCGATCTGGACGGAGTTCGAGCCGGGGCGTCAGAAACCCCGGGTCTGGCAGCTAAAATCTTGGTGACCTCGGCATTTCTCGCGACGCTGAGCGTGACGCAGTGGGGCCACGAGAGGAAAGACATTTGGACGATAATGTGGGAATTACTAGACGTCTTCACGAGTTTCTTCAGAGACCTTTGTCGGTGAAGGGGGCTGCATCAAGAATGCAAGCTTATGCATTGGTGAGCAAATGCCCAGGCTGTGTTCGCTGGTGCATCACACGATCTTTGCAAGCAGTTGTTGCGCGATGGGGACGCCCTCTAGCCACCCCAGACACAGTCGCTTAGCGTTGACCCGAGAATCTGGCGTACAGTCTCTTGTTTCGTTTCAGACGAGCAAGACCCCTACTGTTCGATATGTATGGAGGAAGCCAGTAACCTCTATCATGAAGTATCATGCCACAACGATTGCACGCCTGTAGTACTGCTCGTTGCCATCGAGCGTCGGCGTACGTTTCTCTCTCACACTCTCCCCCTATAGGCGACTAGCGAGCAGTGGCTAGAGCACAAGCGATCCCTGCCCGCCTGCATCGCAGTGTACTGTAACAGCATTCAGCTGCAGCAGGTCTGGGGCCCCAGAACGATGCTGTCATAAGCTCTGGCTGCGGTCGCTTCCTTCTCCTCGAGTTCGTCGTCAATCTTTCTTCTGTAAAGTACCGTCGCTCCTACCGCTGCATCGCACTATCTTCTCGGATCATGACGACCAATCCTTTTCGCAGGCGGCACTGATGGTCGTCGACGATTCGACGCTCAGCGCCCAGACTAACGCAATGCAACTGTGACACGCATGTTTACTTATGCCTGTGCGCCTGGTCTTCTGGCGCGTGGGCTGCGGGTCATCGCCATGTGACTCTATTGTCGATCTCCCTATCTGCATGTAGGTAGATCCCCACTACGCTGGCTGATCAGAATAATGCAATTTTGGTGTGTTTACACGCCCGCAGATTCATCCCACAATTTCAGGTCCTCCTCACAGACACCGCCAGATCTTCTGGGAAACCACCGTTAGATAGCACACAATCTGGCTGATACAAACCTGAATCTCTCCTGTCTTGTACCCACTGCCCACCTCACTAATTTCCCCTTAGTGCTTGCTGCGTCTGAACGAGCCATAGCAAACCACCCTCCGAGCCAGGAAGCACGACTCACTGACAATAGGAACAATGCACGCTGAATGACATGATCAGACCTCCAAACCACTATACCTCCGCCCATCAGGGCTAACTCATCCTCCCCTACCTAGCAAACTCCAGCCATGCCGCGGCAGGCCCCCCTCCCAGCAATAACAACCACCCTCACCACAGCAGTCACCTCCTCCCGCAATGCGCCCGTCCAAACGCCCGCCCCAGCCCACTTCAACCCGCACCCCTCGGCCCTCGAAGCCAAAATCGTCATCCTAGGCGCCCAAGGCGTCGGCAAAACAAGCCTCGTAACCCGCTTCCTCGACCCCTCCGCCCCGATCTCCGTCCAGTCTACCGTCGGCGCCTCCTTCCTCACCAAGCGCATCCACGACCCAGACAGCAACACCACAGTCCGTCTGCAGGTCTGGGACACCGCAGGCCAAGAACGCTTCAAGTCGATCTCTCGGCTCTACTACCGCGGCGCGCACGCCGGCATCCTCTGCTACGACGTGACCAGCGAGCGGTCCTGGGACGAGATGAAAGATTGGCTAGAAGAGATGCGGGCGAACTGCGAGTTCAACTTCAACGAGAGCAAGCCCGGCGCCGGCATGATCCTGCACGTCGTAGGCACCAAGATCGATCTCGTCGCAGACGACCCGAGCCGCAGACAGGTCCCGTTCGAACGCACCATCGCCTACGTAGCCGAGCACCTCGCGGGCGTGAACCTGGCCGCGACGACAAGCACGTCCTCGACGCCGCCCTTGGCCATGCGGCCCACCGCGGGCAACCTCAGCTCGACGATCGTGATGCAGTCGCCTGACTCGAAGCGCAGCTCCGGCTTCTGGACCCAGGATCTAGGCTGGGACTCCTGCCACGAGGTGTCGGCGCACGACAACGACGGCATCGAGGAGGTCTTCCGCGTCATTGCGAAGAAGCTCGTCGATCAGCGGCACAAGAGGGAGGAACACGAGCAGGCCCAGAGCTGGGGCTCTCTTGGCGCCGACGGTGCTGATTATTTCTCGCACAAAGGCCCTCGGTCCGCTAACGAGGGGAGCATGGGCAGCTTTCGCTTGGGCCATGGACAGCGGAAGAGTTGGTTAGGCCTGCCGGGGGTTACGGCTGGGTTGAGTGCTTATGGGGATGGGGAGAGGAATGAGACCGGGGATGGGTTTACTAAGGATCCTGAGGAGGCCAGGAGACGGGGCAGGTGCTGCTAGGTGGTGATACTTGTGGGGTCGCGTCATTGTGCTTGGTTATATGCATGTTCGGGGGAGTAGAGGTACAAGCATTGGATGTTGAGACTCTGTCGATCTAATCCACGACCTGTCAGGTTTGGTCGTGCGTGAAGGCATAAAGATTATCAGAGCTATGACAGTCATATTGACGGCGTTCATTTAGGAGGGTCAAGAGGTCATGCATGATAGTGGCGTTCGGCATTCAGTGTGCATTTATGGAGGTGATTGATGTCCTTTGGCGACCTACAAGCTTCAAAGCAGTGAATGTCCTGTCACATAACATCGCCAAAATTATTTCCAGTGTAGCGTACTGCATGAGCCATAAGGGAGCAATTCTTAGACACCTCACAATTGACCAAATCCAGTCCGAGCTCGACATCACCATGCACTTATTGCTGACGCCCAGTGACCCGCTCGCAGAGCACTCCACAGTCCCAACCCCGATGGCCGACTACACATCAGGTATCTCCTTGAGCCACGCACAAACAATCTCTCGAGCACCCATGGCGTCTTCCAGACTGTCGTGACCGGCGTCTCTTCCATTTCCCAACTTGGCGTTCTGCACCTGTATGCCACATCTCCGCTCACATACATCCTTCAAGGTCTTCTTCAACTTCTGTTCTCTCACTTCATGGTCGTACGTTTCAAGGATATGCGTATCAATGATCCTCTCGACTGGGTGGATCATGCGTAAGGCTGTCAAATCGCTGCTTCCACCGTGCATGATGATGAAAGTGTTGCTGTCGATGAACCTGAACAGTTGTTCACGTGCTGCGTCGGTACCACGGATAGCCTCGTTCTTTCGAATAGCATTTCGCATGGCAGAGAAGGTCACGCCGCTGTAGCGAGTATTATAGTGAGCCATTTCGACCGTGGGAGCGACCAGCCGGTCGATCAGGGATTCTCGGGTGAAGAAGTCGACAACGGAGAGGCGGATAAGAGGCGTGTTGCCGATGACCGAAGTGCCCATTTCACAGTCTAGAGCGATCACGGCCCGGATGTCTTTGCCATTCCTCTTTGCTGGTGGCAGCGGCTCTTGTCTGGTGTGGGCATTGACATAGCGACTTCGACCTCCTTGTGTACCGCGACCCCCACCCCTACCGCGAGTAAGCGATGGCTGCGACGCGACTTGAGGGACGACTGGCACAGGAGTCTTGTGGTACAGCCATTCGGCCCTCACTTCGCCCAGATCGCATGCCACATGGGTAACTTCCGAACAACAACCTTGGGTGTTGAATCGACCACCACAGCATTGGTAGACGCCCTTGAAGGTCTGGCCATCATGAAAGAAGCACTGATGTTTTCGTCGGACAGTACTCTGAGCTGCTTTCGCGCATTCGATGGCGTACTCTTCCTCTGCAGTCAATACCCGTGCTCCTTGCTCGCCTGCGTTTGCATCTTGGTCATCTTCGAAGGTAAGTAAATCTTCTTCTCGCTTGTAGTAATTGCCTCCTGCTGATGGCCGATATTGCTTCAGTCGCTGACCGCAATTTCGGCAACGATTCTTTGCCCATATCTCGACTTCAGTGAGCGGTTTGAAGACGTATCCTTCTTTAGCTAGCACTTTAGGATTCGAGGTAAGGAGGTGAAGCTTTTCGATGACTATGTCAGACTTCACTATGTCTGACCAATTGGCTTGTGTCTTCGGCTGGACTTGATTCCATGCAGACATCTTCGCGGGCTGTGATGGGTAGACGTTAAGGCATAGCCTAAATGTGGGTTGGAGATTTCGGTGTACTGCCTGCAAGGCAACCACGGTGATATAAAGGATCGCGCTTTCCTGACGTTGAAAGTATGGAAGATAAGACAACAAAGACGAAGACTCCTGCTAAGAGACAGTGCCACATCAAACAGTCCCTCGTCACTTGTTTGCACACGCTTGTTCACTTGGTTCCACGAGCAGACACATAGCCATCAAACATGACCTAGGTTTCACTCGCCCTTCACCTTTCATCATACAGTTGCATATCAGTCTGCGGAGCTTCACGAACTCAAGTTCCCGCAAAGATTCGTGCTTACCTCGCTGAAGACAAGCGCGTTTTCCGTTGCACGGCTCGGAACTGATGTTTGCACTTCTTGTTGTGCTCACTACCTTATGATCCGACATCAATCCTTCACCGTTGTTCGTTTCCCAGCAACTGGTGCACAGGCGTGGAGTCGGCGTCCTTCGATACTTCTGCCTCATTTGGGTGTTATGTTGCCTCGCTTCCTCTGTATTGGCCGCTTCACATTCTATTGGTTCACCACGAATGTTCTCTGTGACCTGTTCGAACCCTTGTGGCTCATCGGTTCGAGTGACCTCATTCCAACGATGTTAATCCCTGGGACGGTTCCTAGCGGTCCGTGTTCCTGAGCCTGAGCTAATTCTCATGCTGACGTAGTAACCGCCGTCCCTAGCTGTCATGTTGTCGATGTCTGCAAGTGTTCACTGCCAAGCGAGATTCCAGTCGTCCTTGATCCCATGCTCGATCATTTTGTTCTCCCTACTTCTTCAGACTGGTAACTCTGCGTTTCTACGACCGCCTCCTAGCTTGTTCAGAACGATCTGTATGTAAGGACCAATGATAGGGATGTTGCCAGCAAACGAGCCTATGGTCGCGAAGAAGTCACCGAAGAGGACGAATATGCCGTACAGTTCGACGAGGAAACCAGTCAATGGCCAGCGCAGGAAGATCAGTATAATGCCAGCGGAGAAAGCGGCTGTTCCTTTGATCTTCTCTCTTCTTGCGAAGAAGACAAAGGTCTTCTGGAAACCGATGATCAGGGTGAGGCCAATGACGAACAGGATCTAGCAAAGTCAGCTTCTTTTCCATTTGCGTGTAATAGTGCCGTCCGTACATTGCCCATAGCCAGCAGAGACCTGTCGAAGAACATGATGACGCCCAGTGTCAGGAACAAGCCGCCTCCTGCACAGAAGGCGACGCCAATCTCTGATTCTTGTTAGCATGTCATATTCCTGGAGCGCAATAGGTTTCACTGACTTTGCATATCTGAGAGCCACATCTTGAAGTACTGAATGGGTTATGGTAGGATAAGAGGATGCGTCAGGGACACAGCGAGTAACACAGACGCAAGACTCAGTGTCGTAGATGTTGGTGAGGACAAGCTGGCGGAAGAAGTGTCTTCACTTTTTCCGGCTTCCAAACGCGTGCATGCGTTGCGTTGAGATGGAGTTTCGGGCCACGCGAGCCCGCCGGGGCGATCGTCCACAAAGCTTAACTCTGCCGCCGAAGCTAGACCTGGTCAAGCCTAACCCAGAGCGCGCGAGTGCCTGAAAGAGAAACCCACGTCACAGTGTTTGCAAGATGCCTAGGCTCCACCAATTTGCTGTTCATCGTGTGCTGCTCCAGGCTATCAGCAGGTAGCTTCCAAGGCGTTTCTTCTAGACACGACTCAAGTGCATGCCGATGTGTGAGAGATTTGTACAGAGGCTGTAAACGGGTTTGCCGATGCTATCTTCCTGAGTTCTGCGCTTGACGAGACAAGATGTCATGGTTGTGGAGGGTAAGTCACTTCTCTACACCTGCGTTCTGCTGTTTACTAACCACCGCAGAACGACTCATCTGCAGCCTCGTTCGAGAAAGCACTACAGAGGCTGTCGTCCCAGATCAATTCGGCCACTGTAGGTCTTGATAAGACAAGGTCGAGGCAACGCAGGGCTAAAGCGCTTTGGACGCTCTATACCAGCTTGGCCTACCTGATATCAGCCCTGATTCTGGTTCTGGTCATTGGTCCCCAAGAGTGGGACCTGCCACATTATGGAGGTCTGGTGGGTGGTCCTCTGTTGATCTTTGGTGTTCGGAAAGCTATCACTGCCGCTTTTGGCTGGTCTATCAGCAGACAGCAATCGCACGTGAACAAGCTACAGAAGCAACGAGACGGAAAGATTGCAGAGTTGAAGAAGGCTACAAAGTACGACAGTACCCAAGAGTTGTTGCAGAAGTACGGAGGCGCCCCTTCCCCCAAGCAACAGGATGAAGAATCCAAGCAGGGCACCAAGAGGAAACTCAAGACGCCACAACAATCACAACCAGACGTGCCAAGGACAGGACTACCACCCCCTCCAACTGCGAACATCGCCTCCCGCCGCCCTCCCACTCAGCCGCCGAGTCTATCTAATGGTCAGTACAGATCACAACCCGGCTCACCACAGAGTCCCCAGAGCATGATCCAAAGCCCGGTAAGGACTGAAGAGCCAGGCTTCGCTCCGAATGCATTCTCGCAAGCACCCCCTTCAAGAGCTGCCTATGAGCATGTGCCACATTGGTATGACAGGATCCTGGATGTCATGCTTGGGGAGGACGAAAATCTAGCTAAGAACAGATTGGCTCTGCTATGCCAAAACTGTCGACTGATCAACGGTCAAGCGCCACCAGGTGTCAAGACCCTCGAAGAGCTGGGCAGATGGAAGTGTCAGTCTTGCGGGGCATGGAACGGTGTACAGGCTGAGACTGCCAAGGTTGTTCAAGAGATGACCGAGGCACACGATGAGCCCGCCAGTCCAACCAGTGCCCGAGGCGCCACTGAAGATGACCACACTGAAGACCTGCAGTCTATTGAGGAGCACGAAGGTGCGACTGGTCTTGATGAGGACACAAAGGAGAACGAAGTCTCAAAACGAGTAACACGCAGTGCGGGGAAAGTAAAGTCAGAAGGCCTTTGAGCAAGTATATCTTATCGGCTTGAAAATCTGACGCAGACTCGGTTGACACTTGAAGCTGAGGGAGGGAGCTCAGCAGTATCAACAACTTAATATCAGTAGGCTGTTTCTGTTGCCTTGAAGCCTCAAAATCTGTGCCTTCGCCGACACTTACCTTCTTCGGACAACGCGTTTTAGCCAGAACCAGCAAGTAACCCGCTACTCACTCTTTTCCAACGTATCTCCATCCGTTGCTGATGATATGACTGCTCTCGCAAGAACTGTGCATGTGCATATCGGCGTGGTCCTGACCCATCACTGCTGGCTCCAGACATGTATGCCGGAGTTATTGATACCACGCGTGATGAACAGTAAGTAGTAATTCTGCTGCAACCGTGAAAATTTTATCTATGCTTCATTCCCTTTGACGACGCGCTGTATGAAAAGACCAGTTACTCAGATCATCCCGCAAATCCGTCCAACCCAGCTCTGTTGCACCATTCAGTCTGTATGACTTGCGCGATCTCTTCCAAGATACTCTCGTGCATTGCTGGACACTACCACAAATCGTACTTGAAGACACTGGGGTGCTCTTTACATTAACACGGGCCGACCATTGTTCACCATGGGCAGTCTGCTAAAATGTCGGCCGTCCGAGGTCGACAACAAGGACTACCGGGAGGACGCCATGATATTCATGTCAGCCCCGCAGATGTTGGCGCTCAAGCTGAGAAACGGCGATCTCTGCAGGCTCACCGACCAGTCGGTCCGCGCAGTCGCCTGGATAACGTCGAAAAGCGAACTCAAAGAAGGTCTTGTCGGCGTCTCGAAATGGATGCAAGACCGTTGCGGGCTGAAACTTGGTAACGATGTCCTTGTAGCAAAGGCAGATGAGGACGTGCAAGAGGTGCAAGCCATCTCTATGAAGTGCCTTGACGATCTTGAGGTCGAGAAGACACTCATGTGGGAGTTGGTCGCGGCAGCCACAGTGTCAGAAAACTACAGGTACGTCGCGGCGGGTCAAGTCATGGACATGATGGTAATACGACGGAAAAAGAAGTTTGAGATTCTGGGCCCAAGCAATGCTATCTACAAAGCAGCAAGCATTACTCGAGTGAGAATAGGCGATTTCAAGGAGGACACCAGCGACAAAATCACGTTCGACAGGATAGGGGGCTTGCAGCACCAAAAGCAGAAAATCCGACGGCTGATACGAAAGACTGCCAATGGCCGAGTCTCGACGACACATTCCCTCACGTCACACGCCACTGGTGTCCTCCTCTACGGCCCGGCTGGCACAGGCAAATCGTCTCTCCGCCGCGCGGTAGAAGCTGAACACGACTGGGCGAGCATATCGTACTGGGATGGCGCTGGCTCAAAAACACCTCAGCTCAATAATGCATCGTCGCTTGTGCACGTGAACATCCATAACAAGCTTGGTCCAATGGATGCCAAAGTGCTGGAGCAGCTCTTCCGAGCTTTGCCACGAACAACCATGATCATTGCCGAGATTCGAGATCCGAACGACCTCCAGAGCTTCTTGCGCACTGGGAGTACGTTTGCTCATGAGATCGAGGCTTCGATACCAGATGCAGAACAGCGACTCGAGATCCTCCGTCTGCTCAACAACGGCCTGCTGAGCGACGAACTGCTACGTAATGCCGCACAGAAGACGCATGGCTATGTGGGTGACGATCTATCGAGGCTGTTGAACGAGACCAAGGATTTAGCAGAAGAAGACGTGATATTGGACGGGCAGCTAGCACCCAATAGACCCAATGGTACCAGAAGCCCCTCAAGTACTGAGCTCACAAAGTCCTCAAAAGGCGACTCAGCTTCTCCCCCCGCCTCCACCAGTTCCAACTCTGAAACAACAACACTCAACGGCAATCTCGCCGCCACTCCCGACCACCTCGCTCTAGCCCTAACGCACATCCGCCCCTCCGCCCTCCAACAAGTCTTCCTCGAGAAGCCCAACGTCCGCTGGACCGACATAGGCGGGCAAGAAGCCTTCAAATCCCGCCTGCGCAACGCCGTCGAATGGCCCCTCAAATACCCGCACGAGCTCAAAGCCTACGGTATCCCGCAGAAGAAGGGCATCCTGCTATACGGGCCCCCCGGCTGCTCCAAGACGATGCTCGTCAAAGCGCTCGCCACCGAGTCCGACTACAACTTCCTGGCCGTCAAAGGCGCCGAGCTCATCAGCATGTACGTCGGCGAGTCGGAGCGCGCGACGCGCGACGTGTTCCGGAAAGCGCGCGCCGCGAGCCCGTGCATCGTCTTCTTCGACGAGATCGACTCGATCGCGCGCCGCGCCAGCGGGTCCAGCGAGCTGAACGTGCTGACGACGCTGCTGAACGAGATGGACGGGTTCGAGGAGCTGAAGGGCGTGTTGGTTGTGGCCGCGACGAACAAGCCGCAGGTGATTGACCCCGCGCTCATGCGGCCCGGGAGGTTCGATAACACGGTGTATATTGGGCCGCCGGACGATACTACGCGGAGGGCTATCCTGGCGGAGCGGTTCGGGAGGACAGACAAGTTCAGTGGGGAGGCTAAGGAGCGACTTGAGGATTTGGTCCGGGAGACGGAAGGCATGTCGGGTGCTGAGATTGTGGCGACGTGTCAGACTGCGGGCGAGATTGCGTTCAGTTCTAGCTCTGGTGAAGACCTGCGGACCATCTCAGCAGAGGATGTTTTCGAGGCCATCAGGAGGACGCCGAGAGCAATTACTAAACAGATGCTGGCCGAGTATGAGAGCTGGAACGCAGAACGGGCAGCGGCTTGAGACTTTTGACTCGAACAATTCAATGAGATTCATTAAGCTATACTACATTGTTGACATATGAAAATTTCCCTCAGATCATTACCACGTAATAAGTAGACTATTCCAATCCACAGGTCACGAATGAGTAGCACCCTGTGCACTCATGCTTGCACATTCTGAGAATCAGATGTAATCCATTGACCTTGACTCATTAGGCTATACTTCCACCAAGTCATGCTAATTCCCTACCTCTTCTTTTTCTTGTCGCCACCTCCAAGACCCAAAGATTCACCTATCGAGCCAAGTCCCATACCGCCGAGCAGCTTGTCGATGCCCAGTCCGCCAAGGATACCGTTCACAAGGCCACCGAGACCAAGGCCGTTGAGCAACTTGCCAACCAGACCAAGCACACCACTGAGCAAGAGCCCAACAGCGGCCAGAATCTGGAAGAGCGGCTCGGTGAGCAGACCCCAAAGTGGGTTCAACTTCTTCTTGGCATGAGGCATGTCATTGATCTTCTTCTTCGCGTTATCGACCGTCGTGACAATTCTCGTTGTGAGATCCTTGAGGCCTTCAGCGACACGATGCTCTTCTGGCGAGGCTTCGCCTGATGCAGCACGTGCCTTGGCTTGTTGAGCGATGTGGCCGTCAGGGTCGAGACCACGGATGGCACCGTTGCACTCTCCGAGGATCTTGTTGCCTTCTTCGATGAGAGGTTTGACGTCGTCGACGAGTTTCTCTTCATCAAGTTCCTCGCGGGGTGTTCTGTCCGCTTTCTCGATGTGCTAGGTATGTGTTAGTAGGGATACAATGGACAGTAGAGATGACGTCAGACATACCTCAGTGATTTGTTTGCAGATAGGCTCCATCTTCTCGATGGTTTGGTTGACGATGTTACCGATCTTCTTGGCAACTTCGCGCTCCTCGCGCGCTTTGGCCTCTTCTTCGGTTTCCTCTTCCTCTTCCTCGTCTGGGATGTTCTCGAGGAGAGTAACCTCACCGACCTTGTTGCCATCTTGGTCGACAACGTCACCGTTGTCGTTGATCTCTTTGCCGATGCAGTGGGTAAGGTTGCCATCAGTCAATCTTCCGACGATGTCACCGTTCTTGTCACGGACTTCACCTTCCTTGTTGACGCGGAGACCAGACATGGGGTTGACCTCACGTTCTTTCTCTTCTGGCTCCCAGCGTTCTGCGTGACCAATGACATTGCCGTTCTTGTCGGTGATGTCTCCGTCGTCGTCAACATGTCGGCCGACGAGCTTCTTGATCTCGCCTTCGGTGACTCGACCGATGATATCGCCTGATGGGTTGACCACGTGTCCATCTTTGTTGATCTCTGTGCTCTCAAAGTTGGAGAATGGCCCCTCGGCATTTCCGTCGCCACCACCCTGAGACAAGCCAGCCTTGCCAATGACCTTACCATCATTGGACCAGATCTGACCTTGTCCGTCGACTTTACAGCCAACCAATTTCTTGGGGTCACCCTCGACGACTTCGCCAAAGATGTTGCCTTGCTGATCAACAACCTTGCCAGATTTGTTGACGGTCTTGCCTGCCAGTGAAGACAGGTCTTCTACCTCTTCCTCTGGCTCTTCCTCCTCATATGGCTCTGCATGGCCCTTGACGTTGCCGTACTTGTCGATGATATCACCGTCTTCGTCGACACCTCGTCCGACAAGCCTCTTCGGATCCCCGTCAACGATCTTACCGACGACGTTGCCTTCATGGTCCTCGACTAGGCCGTCCTTGCGGACGACCAGGCCTTCCAGACCGGCAAAAGGACCTTCCGGCTTCGCTTCACGTTCGTTTTGTGGGATCAGCTCGCACTTGCCCATGACCTTGCCGTTGTCGTTCCAGATCTGGCCTTCGCCGTCGATTGGACGCCCGGCACATTCTTTGATGTTACCCTCAACAACACGGCCCACTGGCACGCCATCACCACCGATGACGTTGCCCTGCTTGTTGGGTTTGAGACCCTTAAGCTCAGACAGGTCAGCCTCCTCGGGCTGCTCCTCCTCAGGCTCATCGTATCTTTCAGCGTGGCCAACAACGTTACCCTTCTTGTCCATGACATCACCGTCTTCATCGACGGAGCGGCCAACAAGACGCTTAGCATCGCCGTCGACAAGCTTGCCTACGCGGTTGCCGTTCTCATCTTCGACGAAGCCATCTTTGACGACAGTAAGACCTTCGAGACCAGCGAATTCGCCATCTCCTTCGGGTTCCTCTCGGGCCACAGTCTTTGCACGGCCGATGACGTTGCCTCTGTCGTCCCAGAATTGACCTTGGTCATCGCACTTGCGACCAGATTTCCAGATCTTCTTGGGATCGCCTTCAGTGAGCTCACCAACAACGGTACCTTCAGAGTCAACGAGTTTGCCTGACTTGTTGCACTTCAGGCCTTCTAAGGTAGATAGCGGTGGCGCACCAGTAGCGTCTTCACCTCCATCTTCACCTTCGGCTTCTTCCTCGTCGGCCTGGCTGACCATCTCAACCTTGCCGATTGGGTTGCCGTCCTTGTCGAGGACTTCGCCCTTGTCGTTGATCTTCTTGCCGGCACACTGCTCGAGTTCACCTTCGGACAGCTTGGCGATTTCGTCACCGTCTTCGTTGAGCACCATGCCCTTCTTGTTGACCTTCAGCCCCTCAAGAGTTGACAAGCCCTCGTCTTTGCCGTCATCCTTGTCGTCGTCCTTGGACTCCTCAACCATATCGACGAGGCCTTCCTCGATGGCATCTGGCAAGAACTCAACCTTGCCGATGACGTTGCCGTCATTGTCCAGGATCTCACCGTTGTCATTGATTTTCTTGCCTCGAACGGCATCAAGCTCGTAGCCGTCAGATAACTTAGCAATAGGCTCGCCATCTTCATTGAGTACTTCTCCCTTCTTGTTCACTTTCAAGCCTTCAAGTTGGGAGAAGTCACCCGTCTTCTCTGCCTTCTGCTGAGCATCTTCGGCTTTGTCGACAGCCTCTTCTGCCTTGTCATCGGCGTCTTCGGCTTGGCTACCGGCATCCGAGGCTTGGCTGCCAGCATCCGAGGCTTTCTCGTCTGCGTCCTCGGCTTGAGCTTGGGCCTCGTCAGCTGCCTTCTGCGCATCATCAAGTTGGTCGACGAGCTCAGGGTGCACCTCTTTCATGGCCTCCTCTGCTGCTTCACCGCTGACAACTTCGACACGGCCGATGACGTTGCCGTCATCGTCTGTGATCTCGCCATTCTCGTTTGGCACCTTGCCTGCGCAGGCCTTGGGGTCACCATCGACAAGCTTAGCGAGCACCTCGCCCTCGTCGTCGATGATGTTACCCTTCTTGTTGAGCTTCTTGCCTTCGACAATGTCAAGGTTGGGCTTCAACTGATCTTGGATCTTTTGGAGTTCCTCCACCTCCGGTGGGACCTCATCAGCTTTGTCCTCAGCCTGGTCCTTGACGGCATCGGCAGCCTCGGGCACAACTTCAGCACGCCCGATGACGTCTCCGTCTTCGTCGAGGACTTCACCGTCCTTGGTGACTGTGCGGCCGGCGAGATCTGATGGGTCGCCTTCGGTGATCCGACCGAGTTTGTTGCCATCCTTGTCCTTGATGTTGCCATCTTCGTCGACCTCATGTCCGTCAAGGATGTCGAGGCCAGGAGCAGCATTCTCAGCTTCTTCCTTCACCTCTTGGGGAAGGGTGACTGCACGGCCGACGACATCGCCGTCCTCGTCGAGCACTTCACCTTCTTCATTCAGTGTCATGCCGACGAGGTCAGCAGGGTCACCCTCATCGATTCTGCCGAGGACATTCCCTTCCTTGTCTTGAATGTCACCGTTCTCCTGCACCTCCAGGCCCTTGAGCGTCGAGAGCTCTGGAAGGTAGGTTTGGACACCATCAGCAGCATCTTCAGCACCCTCTTGGGCACCGTCGGCAGCATCTTCAGCTTGGTCCTGAGCACCTTCAGCAGTGTCTTGGGCCTGGTCTTTGGCGTCGCCTGCTTTGTCTTGCGCATCATCCGCGAGGCCAGCTCGGCCAACGACATCTCCATCCTCGTCAAGGATTTCGCCATCGTCGCCGACCTCGTAGCCTTCGAGGTCTTCTGCCTCGCCTTCTTGGAGCTTGCCAACGACGTTTCCATCCTTGTCAGCAATGTCGCCGTTGTCACCAACCTTAAGGCCCTTCAATAGGCTCAGGTCCTTGACTTGGTCGGTAGCATTGTCCGCTGTGTCTTCAGCTGTATCCTTGACACCTTCGGCAGCACCTTCGGCGTCGCCCTGAGCTGCTTTGTCACCGGTATCCTTGACATCCTCAGCTGTATCTTGAGCTGTGTCGGCGGTGTCCTCGGCGGTGTCTTTGGCCCCATCAGCCGTCTCCTCAGCAGTGTCCTGGGCCTCGCCTGCATCGCGCTCAGCCTTGTCCTGCGCGCCGTCCGCGACTTGTTGTGGGTCGCCAGACTGGACGTCTTCGGCCGTGTCCTTGGCGTCGTCAGCTGCGCCTTCTGCTGTGTCCTTGGCGCCTTCAGCGGTGTCTTCAGCAGTGTCCTGAGCATCACCGGCTGCGTCATCAGCCGTCTGCTTAGCACCCTCACCAGCCTGTTCAGCCGCGCCTTGGGCGTCACCCTGGGCTGCCTTCTCACCGGTGTCCTCCGCGGTGTTTTTGGCGTTGTCAGCAGCGTCGCCGGCGGTATCAGTAGCGCCCTTTGCAGCACCACCAGCAGCGTCCTTGACACCACTAAGCGCACCACCTTGCTGGTCGTCCTTAGGTTCGGCCTCGTCATCTGCCTCGTCGCCTTGGGTCTCGGTCTCGTCGCCCTCTTCCTCATCATCACCCTCAGCTTCCGTGCCTTCATCCTCAGCGGCACGTGCGGGCTGGTCACCAGACTGGTCCTGAGTTTGGTCGTCGGCTGTGTCTCGTGCGCCGGTGACAGTGTCGTCGCCATCATCACCGTCATCGTCCGCTGAGCTTTCTACAGGTTCAGGATCGGCTTCTGAGAGTTCCTCTGTGTCGGCCACAGATGTCGACTCGGCTCCGGTATCGTTGCCTGCTTGCTTTCCGGAGACATCGGTCTTGGCATCATCGTTGTCTTTGGAATCATCGTCATCCTTGGTATCCTCGGCTTGCTGTTGAGTCTTGTCTTTTGTGTCCTCGGCTTGCTGCTGAGTGTTGTCTTTCGTATCCTTGGCGTCTTCTTTCTTTGGCGCCTGGTCCTTGGGTTTCGGGGTGGCGGATTTAGGTTGACCTAGTTTAGGCGGCTTGCGGGGGGTGGAGGCTGATTGGGTATCAGCTTTTGGGGTCTTATCAAGCTTCTTCGTCGACGACGACTGGGGACTCTTGCCTTGTTTTGTCGGTGTGCTTGGCGCTTGGGACTTGTTGCCGCCTGCCGCTGGAGATGGTGCCATGTTGTCTTTAGTTGATTTGTAAGACTGCGATGTAGATGGGGTCCTCTGTTTAGATTGCGCAGAGGAATTTGGATTGCGATGTGGTGTTACGTTTCTGCTCGGTGTTGGTGGAAAAGAGTAATATGCGTATGATGCTGATGAACGTGGATTTTGAGATTCTGTCATCAATCAATAGCTCATGCCTGGTGTACTAATAATACAATTACAATACGAGCTGGGTATCTGAGATGCTCGTTTCTGTATGGTCAAGATGTCTTAGGGATTTCAGAGAAGAGAGAGCGCGAGCTGGACCTCGAAGCTCTTTGAACCTATTGCTACATCCTGAACACTGTTCCAACCTACGTCACTTCCACCTCGTGGTTGAGTAACCGTGGAGATTGACTGAGGAGCTTGGACCAGCCTGGTGTAACACGAGAGGCCGGCAAGCTGTCGCCTCATTGTGGCTGGAACCAGAAGTTGGAAGGACTCCCTCCGCATTGCGTCACAGAGAAGCTGGACGGGAAGTCCTCCAGTGGAAAGGGTAATCGTGACAAGGATTAGAGGAGGGATCGAATGGGAGTCGTTGCATGGCAGCGATACAGAGTATCATTGGATAGTGGAGTGGACAAGGACAGAAAATTGGCCAGTATCATTGTACTTGGAAAACATGGGCTGAAAGATCGGGGATCAAATGCACAATCGGTGACATTGTGACGAGAAAGCACAGTCTGGAGGAATGCTTATACTAGGGTATACCTTGAACAGTTCGTGAAACGGACCCTTGTTCCTCCCTAGGTCCAAGTGCATACTGTTTTGGAATCCGCTCAGTCCACAGAGACTGAGAGCACTTTGCTTAGTCGACCTCCGCAGACCGCATCGTGCCTCACATGCATGCATACCGTCGGTCAGATTCTCAACAATGGCATTGCATGAAGCGGTTACAGTGAGAACTCGTATCTACGGAGATGGAATCCTATTTGACGTGTGAGGTGGACCTGTCAGCTAGGAAGCCACAGAGTGAGAAATTCAAATTGTGGCTTGCGTGATACTCGGAACTCGCAGGAAGTGTTCATACGCGCTAGCGTGTCTGGAATAGGTATTGATCGTTCAGCCAATCAGATAGACTAAACATGACTGTAATGGAGTCAGCCTCATTGAGGTGAATTCAACCTGTGACGAGGCATGCTATACAATTGGCTCTCACATATTGCCCATCATGGAATGAGCTAATGCGTATGAGCATTTCCTCACAGTTCCAAGTAGTGGCGGACAGAAAGGTGTGATGAAGTCGTTTCAGAGAATCAGGTTTTAGGACGCGTAGCGCCAAGTGATCGACTAAGGCTTCTGGCGCCATTACGGAGTTCATGGCACGTTGTTCGCACATGGTTATGCTGAGGCTGGTGATCGAGGAAGCGAAGTGGCTGACGTGAAACGAGCTCGATAAGTTTTGCCGGGAACGTCTAATGTTGACGCTTGGAGCTCCAGATGCCATGTTTTCAAGTGACCTGTGATGTAAATGGGCTACACCACACGCGTCTACTAGGATCTTGCTTGTACAGACACCCCACTATATGGCATGGTTTACCAAGTTTTCTTGGTCTGCGCTGGAATCATCATTGACATCACTCAGAAGAACAAATTCGAGGTTCGCTTGCTGCAGCTCCGTTGGTACTAAATCAAGATTGTCGTCGGGCTTGCATCACGACAAGGGACGACCGCTCAAGTGCAGAACAAATCGATGTACCTGAGCAAGGGACTATCCGCACGCGTACGGCAGATGGTAGCTGCAGGTACGATCGCGGAGGTCATCGAGTTTCCGTTGCAAGGCGTCGAGCAGTAGATAGATCCTGTCAAGCATGAGCGTGATTCGGCCACACGAAGGTCCCGACCTCCAACTCATTACGACCAATGGGCAAGCTGCAGCAGCCATGCGTTAGCGATACCGCTCACATGCGCTTGGCTGGGCGTTTCTGTCACTTCTTCTCAAGATGTCGGTGACCGTCTGGGGCGGGGACCCCATCCTCTGGGCCTGTACCAGGTATACCTCTTTCTTCACGAAGGCCCTGATTGTCCAGCGACACGGTCTTGCCCGTGATACGCCCCCAAGCGTTGGACAAACGTTTGGTCGCACCTTGGCTGGATGTCGTAGAGCTGTGCCGCTGGCCGAGCTCGTCAAGCCTTTGTTTATCGAGATATTCTCTTTCCTTCTGGGCGCTTTGGGAACGGTCCTGTTGCGCCTCTTCTTCCGCTTTGATTTTCTTGGGTCGCAGCACCTTATCTACCTGGTGTCCTACGGCTTTCTCTGCATGCTTGATCTTGCTCTGCGTCTTAACGTAGCTTTCAAGCCCCATCAGAACGGCGTAGCTTCTTGAGATTGAGACGCGGGACATATCTGCTCCGGCGTCCTCCAGACTGTGTACGAATGCGCGGAAACTGGCGGCTGAAGGTCGATAATGGCCGCTGAGTGGGGACAAACGGCGTAGTTGGCCATTCTTGACCTTGATGACACCAGCTGCAAGGATGCGCGAACCTCGGAGGAAGGATGAATGCTGAAAGGCGCCGGATTGCTTGTAGCCAATGTAGAGTCGAAAACTGGTGTCCGAGACGAAGATCCATTTGTGGCCTTTGTTGAGACTTTGCTTGAGCATATAGTTGAAAACATCGGCGGGGCCTACGTGCTTGAGCTTGGCGGGGCCTCGAGCACGGTGGAAGTCCTCGCTGAGATATCGTTCGCCTTTGCCATCCTCCTGATCACTAGAACTGCTATCTGAGCTGGTGTCGCTGTGGTACTTGGTCTTGATGTTGTGCGACCATGCTGGGGTGTCTTCGGTTGTTGCAACGATCCCCTTCACACTGTCGCGGTACAGCTCGTCTTTGGTCCAGACATAGTCCCCATTCTTGGCCCAGATGAGCTTGCCATCGTTGTCGACTTTGACTAGATACTGCAATCGCTCTTCTCGAGATAGATAGCGCACCTGCTCGGTGTCCAAACGCTTCCGACTGCACTCTTCAAGCTCGACGTCCCTGCCATCGCCATAGTCCAGCCAGTAGAAGAAGTTCTGATTGGTGCTAGTATCGTTTTTCCACGCGGCATGGTATTTCCTGAGCGAACTACCATAGCGATGCTTCTGGTCGACCATTTCTAAGAAGTACTGCAAGTCCATCATCTTGGCCGTCCTCTTGCGCTTCTCCTTAGCGGCTGTCTTGCGTTGCTGCCGCTCATGTTGCTCTTGTTTAGACCTATGGGAGGCCTTCGAAGGGTCGGAATCTGAGGCATCGGAGAGCGAGACGTCGGTTGTGGAGGGGTCGTCAGCGCCAGCATGGCGTGTGATTTCGGCCACGCGCTGCCATTTCTCTTTTGCAGCATCTTGTTCCTCTGCTGGTGCACGAGCGACGGTTGCCTGCTTATATCTCGCGTCGCGAACAGCCTTCCATGGTTAAAAGAGAGTTGTGGTGCAGTCCATAACTACTCACTTCGAGCCATCGTGTGCTTGGGTCTAGACTGTGACCCTGAAGCTCTCTTCGAGCACGGTGACCACGATATGATTTCTGTCCCAGTGTCAGCAACCAGATGTCGTCCATGCAGCCCTGATGGCACGTACTTGAATGAGCCGTGCAGCTATATCTCGCTCATCGTCGCCCAGTTCATGCATCTGTGGCTGTCCCACTGATGGCAGATTACATGTTATAACTTTGGCTGCGCAGTGGGGCAGATCTACGGGTACTGCAGGTGGTACAGACGGTACGGGAGAAAGCCACCGTCCAGGTGGCGCTGTCCCGGTGGCGTCGAAACTACCTCCAAACTTCGGCGTCCGGGTGCCAGGACGCTCCCCACACTCCTTACCCGAGGTTTGTCGGTGCTTATGCGGTCCACTATAACTTAGTAGCATCAACTTAATGCTTGCAGCTCCCTCATTGCAACCAAGTCAGCTGTCTATTTCACGGCTCGCATCTGATTGACAGCAACAACATGGCTGCCAGAAACGTGCTTCGCAGGTCGATGCTCTACGGTCGGTGAGATTCCATGCTAACTGCGACAAGCACTAACTTTGCACAGTTCCTGGGTCTTCTCAGAGGTATCTAGACAAGTCGCGAACTTTGTCCTTAGATTGTGTAGCTTACGACCTCGAAGATAGCGTGACGCCGGGGAGGAAAGCAGAAGCAAGAGCTCTTGTCCGAAAGGAACTGGACAAGGCTATTCCCCAGGGTGTCAAAGAAAGAGCTGTGCGCATCAATTCCGTCGGCTCTGGTCTAGCTCTGCAAGACATGCAAGAGCTCCTCAAGACACAGAACTTCACCACCGTGGTCGTACCCAAGGTCGAGACATCCTCCGATCTGACCTTCATCAGCGATGTCATTGCTCACACCCGCTCTAAAGACTTTACAACCCCCATCTCGGTCATCGCGCTGATCGAATCGGCCAAGTCGCTGTCCAACCTGAACGACATCTGCAAGGCAGCACCACATCTGCTTTCCGGTCTCACGTTCGCAGCCGAAGACTTCGCCCTTGACATGTCCATCACTCGCTCGCCTTCCCTCAGCGAGTTCCTCTATGCCCGTCAGATGATCGCCACTCATGCTCGAGCCTACAATATACCCTCCACTCTCGACCTGGTCACTGTCGCTTTCAAGACCGAAGCTGACCAAGAGACGCTAAAGGAAGAATGCGAGTCTGGAAAGAGAATGGGCTTCAATGGCAAGCAGTGCATTCACCCAAGTCAGGTCAAAACTGTCGAACAAATCTTTAGTCCCTCTCCTCAAGAGGTGGAATGGGCCATAAGGATCACCATCGCTCAAAAAAAGGCTGAAGATCTGGGAAGAGGTGCTTGGGCTCTTGACGGTAAGATGATCGATGCTCCTGTTGAAGGTAAAGCTCGAGCCATTGTGAAGAAGGCCGAGCTCATTGGCTTCGATGTCAAGAGCCTGCAGGAGAAGTACAAAGACGAGGAGCCACAATAAGGACCGATATCGGCAGGCGTCGCCTCTTCAGCCCAACTCTTAGCTGTCCTTCTTGTTGTCCTTGCGGGACTTGATAGTCAGACAATTGATATCCAGGAAGTGGCAGATTTTATCGATCACCTGCACAGCCCAGTTGCCGTACACAACCAGAGCGAAGATAAAGTACATTTGGAGATAGAGATGCTCGTATTCCGGTGTGATAGCATCGAACCCAAAGCGCGGCAGATTGGCGAGCACTGCACCTCCGACGAGTGGTGCTAGCATTACCGTGAAATAGGGGAATGGCTGCCGCGTCAGGTGATGCAAGATAATCTTGGTTGTGAGTCTGCCGAATACCAGCGACAAGATCATGCAGAAGAGCGTGAGATGGTTGTCCTCCAGGAGATGGCTGTCTTCAGAACCAAGCCATGCAACGATACTTCCCGTGAAGACCAGCATCGGTGTCCATTCCAAAAAGACTGGTGCCACCGGCAGATCGGCCTTTCTCCTGGCTTGGACAACATGATACACGCAAGCGGGTAGGCTAGCAGTGAAGAACGAAGTGAGAATGATCGGTATCCAGAGCTGCCGAAGAATGTAGTCGCCAAAGACCTCGGGGTATGGCAATACTTCGGTGATTTTGCGGTCCCAAAGTTGAGGACCTAGGTATCCGGACGTGAGCATTAACATTGTTGCAATGAGCAGACCCTCGGTGGGGCCGTTGAAGTAGCCGAGATAGAGCGTATGTGTGTGGTATGTCTCCCAAGTCGAAAAGAACATGGCCAAGCATGGACTGATTGCAACAAACGCGCCCATTTTCGTCGAACCTGCCCCCATGGCGACTGCTCCCAGGAGACTGGCGAGTGTGCAGTTCAACGAGTCAATACCGTGGCTGTATCATGGTCAGGATTCGCATCTAAAGTAGGACTTTGGCGCTTACTCGAATAGCTCTCCTAACGGGCTGGACGTGCCGGTCCTTCGAGCTTGCTTTCCATCGACGTTGTCGAGCGTAGAATACATCCATATTCCCGCCGCGAAGCTATAGTATAACCATGACGGCCCCTTTCATGGTCAACAATGTGTAGCCTTGGGAGTCATCCAGACAGCAGACTCACTGGGCCAATCAGGTCTGGCACAAAGACCACCACCAAAGCAACATTGATTAATATGCAGAAGAACCCCAGGAGAGTGACTAGATTAGGAGCGAGCCATAGTGGTAAGAGCTTGACAAAACCATTCCACTAATTTGTGTCAAAATTCGGAGACTGGAAGCGGCTACCATGGAGAGCATACGTAGTGGCGAAGTATGTAATGTGATATTGGTGACTTATCGATGCTCGAGTACTTGTACAACTGCAAGCTCTGCAGACCCTCCTCAGACAAGGCACCTAGGTCCTATTAGTACCTTTCCAAGCTTCTATGCAGGTCCGTTTGAGTCGGTTGTCCTTACCCTTCGACATTCTGCATACAAAAGTGAGATAACACACGACTGCGCGCAAGGAAAAGGAAGCAAGCGTAAAGATGGACGTTGGGAAACACTCTCAAAGCAATGTCTACTATGATCATTAAATGGTGGGGTTGCACCGAGGGACGATTGAACTCTGTCCATCTATCCAGAATTTATCGCGCAGATCTGGGATTATGGAAAGGAGGCCTCTCCTAGCTGTTATGCGAGTCACGTGAGTTTTACGCTTTGTCACTCTCACCATACCTTGATACCTACCTAGGTAGTGTCTGGTACTTCACTCGCTTGCTTCCAAGATACAATCATCCCAGGGCCACGAATACACTCACTAATCCTGTCGCGTAAATCGCATTATCTATAATACCACGTATATTCCTACATATACTGGCCTTTGCGGATGATGATACGAGAGGGCGTCCATGATGGATGCAATGGAAGTGGATCAAATCACCCATGTCTCGTCAACAGTACGTAGCAGGCACTACCAACTCATCAATCAAAAGGTCGATCTCAATATCGGCTTCGATCAACACATTAGAGGCACGTCGCATCTTACGATATTTCCCGAGCACCCAGACGTCAAGGCTATTGTCCTCAACGCTCGTCAGTGTCGCATCAAGAATGTCACTATCAACGGGCAAAAACCGGATTCTATCGCATATGCAGATCCATGCGACACGCTCGCTCTTCACACCGATGCTTCGGTGCGGCAACACCATGTCCTCCAGGAAAAGTTAGGCCCTGCCTTGAACTCGCCTCCAGAACCAGAATTGGTGATCATCCTACCTCCAAGCTTGAAGATCGAGAAGAACGACGAGATCATAGTCCCGACAGCTGGCGGAGTCAAGGGAACCACATTGGAACCCACCAACACTAACGATGCAGAGGCCGCCGAGGCATTGGCAGACACAGCCGTATCAAAGTACACGCCATTAGATGTCTTCATCGAGTTTGACTCAATACACACCAGAGATGCCCTGCATTTTGCGACCGGCTCACCTGGAAGTGGACGGTGGCCACACGTGTATTCTCGAGGCGGTTTTCTGCCCGGACGAACATCCAGCCTGTTTCCGTGCATGGACTCCCTCTACTATAGATGCACCTGGGAGATATCTATCACGGGTCCACGGACGGTCGGCGATGCATTGAGACAAGTGGCCGGGGAATCACAATCAGATCAAGTTTCGAATAAAGATTCGCATGCATATGAAGCGAAGGAGATGGTGTTCGTCTGTCCTGGCGAGATCACCGACGACGTCGTCAGCAAGACCGATCCTTCTCGCCGAACAGTATCATATACCATCACGCAGAACGTGTCAGCACAGCACATCGGCTTTGCCATCGGACCTTTCGAGAAAGTCGATCTTGCTACATTCCGAGACGCGGACAAACTCGAGCTCTTGCAAGAAAATGCTGCTCCGATTGCAGCATACTGTCTACCTGGGCGTCGAGCGGAGGTAGAGAATACGTGCCTGCCAACAACGGATGCCCTCGACCACTTTGCCATCACACATGCACCATATCCTTTCACGTCCTTCTCCTACTGCTTTGTCGATGACCATCCTGACCGGCCTGCATCATTTGCTGGACTGTCAATATGCAATACTAGGCTGCTATATCCGGAGACGATCATAGACCCAGCTCAAGAAGTTACTCGAACACTTGTACAAGCACTGACCACACAATGGCTGGGCGTGCACATCATTCCCAAACAGCCAGAGGATACGTGGGTGGTGCTGGGATCGGCCATGTTCCTTGCCGAGCTGTTTATGAAGGACCTCTGTGGTAACAACGAGCATCGCTTTCGCATGAAGCAGATGTCCGATCGCATATGTAGACTTGATCGTCAAAGGCCTTCGATCTGGGACATGGGAGCGTTATTACATGTTGATCCTAGCGAATTTGAGTTCCTAGCGCTGAAGTCGCCTCTTGTGCTGTACATTTTGGACAGACGGATCGCAAAGACGATCGGCTCTCCCAAAATCAGCATCAACATTGGTAAGTTCATGAGCAAGGCCCGAAACGAAGACCTCAAAGATAATCTGCTCTCGACTCAAGACTTTTGCAAGATGACGGAAAAGGTGCTCCACGCGAGTATTGACGATTTCATCAACCAATGGGTCAAGGGAGCAGGCTGCCCGCGATTTACGGCGGAGCAAAGGTTCAACAAGAAGAAGCTGGTCATTGAAATGACCATCCGCCAGGCTCAAGCTGAAGATGCCACAGAAATCGATTTGGACCCGGAAACATTCATGCGAGACGTGCGTGAGGAGGTCTATGGTGTCTGGGCTGCACCGGCGCAGCATGTGTTCACAGGCGCAATGACGATACGAATACATGAAGCTGACGGAACGCCCTACGAGCACATTATTGACATCAAGGAGGCGGTCACGAAAGTGGAAGTGCCATATAATACGAAGTACAAAAGGCTTAAGCGAAGCAAGAAGCAACGAGCGAGGAATGCAGCGAGAGCGGAGAACGACGATGAGCAGGAGGCGCTCGTTTACTGCTTGGGGGATGTCCTTCAGAGCGAAGAAGAAATTGCGGCGTGGCGAATCACTGAGTGGTCGGAAGAAGACGAGCAATTGATGAACAGCGAATCATACGAGTGGATTCGACTGGACGCCGACTTCGAGTGGATATCCTCTACGACGCTCCGGATGCCGGGCCATATGTATGCGTCTCAGTTGCAGCAGGATCGGGATGTGGCGGCGCAGCTCATATCGATCCAGGCAATTGCTCAATACAATGCAGGTCGGCTGATCTCGTCGATCCTCCTCCGGACGATGATGGACCAGCGTTACTTCCACGGAATCCGGACCGCTGCTGCTCAAGCACTAGTCAGGCATGCCTCGAACAACAACGGAGCCGACATGATTGGCTTGTTCCACCTGAGAAAGGCATTTGAGGAGCTTCATTGCACGGTGGACGGGGACACGATCATGACACGACCCAACGACTTTTCCGACCAGCTGGCATATTTTGTGAAATGTGCGATTGTGGATGCGATCTCGAAGGTGCGAGACGACGAAGGTGTTGCACCGCGAAGTGTCAAAGAGTTCCTGCTGGACAAGCTGAAATTCAACGACAATTCGCAAAACGACTTCTCGGATGCTCACTACGTGTCGACACTGCTCAAGGGCTTGACGAATGCTCTCCTTGCTCGGGGGAAGAAGCCAGCCGAGGAAGACATGGAAGACGACCTCGAGCAATTGACATACTGGGCGCAGGAGGAAGCACTCGAAAAGACGTGTTTGGATGAGATCGACCGGTACAGACGGATGGACGAGTGGACTAGCTCGTACCAAAACCTGTATTCGCGGACTGCACTGGAGTGTCAAGCCCGACTTACGAGGGCGGGAGTGGGAGAGTTTTCGTCGCTGCATTTCCTGCAATATGCGCGGCCTGGGAACTACGACATGCTCCGATGCAGCGCGTTCGAAGTGCTTGCGTCGGCCGACCTGTTCTTACATGGGCAGATGCTACAGATGTTTGTGCATCACATGGTGACAGCGGCATCGCCTTATGTTCGGGAGCGACTCACGAGCGCGTTTGGGCGGGCGTTGGCGCGGAAAGCACTCGGGTACAACAAGCCTGTTGCAGCGGCTGCGGGAGGCACGGACGCGTTGATGGTCGATGTTGGGGCACAAGCGGCGGAAAGTGATGCGGGCAGGCGGAACAGTGTGGAAGGGGCGCTGAAGGCGTTGAAGAAAGAGCTAGGCGAGCACGGCACGCTGCGGCGAGCACTGTGGGCAGCATTGAACTACCCGGAGGCGGGTTACGAGGACGTGCGGGCGATGATGGAGTTCTGTCAAATGCTGTACACGGCTGAAGACGAGGGCCGGGTGTCACTACGACTACCACGTTACTGGAAGATGGAATTGGTTGGCAAGGGCAAGATCAAGTTCTCGCGAAGTCGGAATGTACGGACGAAGAAGGTGCAGGCGTGGAAGCCCAAGGTTGGCAGCGCGGCGGCGAAACCCAAGCTTATGCTCAGCCTGGGCAAACGACAATCCAGCTCGGCAGCAGGGCCAACGATGCACAACACACCCACACCACCACCGGCAGTGGCGCCGACGAGCAGCGTGCCTAGTATGAAACTGAAGCTGAAGGTGGGCCGACCGTCTATAGGGAAGCAGTAGAATTGTGGTGGGTCCCCTATTGGCGGACCACAGGAGGAAGATTCGCCGGTCGGTGCATACTTGGTCAGATGTGGAGAGGAGGCACGGCAGAGAGGACCGATTGTAGGGTCGATGGAATGGTGAAGTTGAGCTCGGCGAAGCAAGACTGGCCCGTCACAGTCATGGGAGACACATCGATCAAGCGGTCTCGAAGCGGGCGGGTGCTGAAGGGCAAGATTTTGGCATGGTGAGAGAGTCGAGTGCTCGCAGTAATCGACGGGGAGGGTTCTTTTGGCGTTGAATGCGGAAATAGGAATGATAATGATACCCTGTCGCAAGTAGGACTGGAAGGCGTGGGGCAATTGTTTCGTGCTCATGCCGCTGCCGTTGGTTGTTGACCGTTGAGTGTTGACCATTGACCAATTCTCGCTGCTGCTGTGTGCCCTGCCCCCACCCCCATTCTGCATGCCGACAGATCGACTGTCGCACTCATGCACCGCGGACCGCCAGCCTCTCGTCCTACCCTCTCACCCTCTGTCCCTCCGATCATCACCCATCCTCTCGAGGGCCTCGAGCATGACGACCGAATTGCCTCGGATCACGACCATGCCCAGCCTCGTCTTGTCGCCGCCCGGCCGCTCCTCGTAGGCCTCGTCCAGCACGATGTTCAAGAAGACCTGTGGGCATCTCGTCAGCTCAGCTCAGCGCGAGATGGAGAGAGACCGATGCGCAACTCACGTCGTAACCTCTCAGCACGCCGATGACTTTCCTGTTGCCGTTGAGTTGCACGAAGAGGCGCTTTTCCATGTACTGCGGTGGGGTTAGAGTCTGCGTCAGTGTGGTCCGTTTGGGCTGCGACGGACCTTTCTGAGTTCTGGTTGGGCTTGGGGCATGTTGGCGGTGGCACGGTGGTGGTGGTGGGCAATGGGCTAGACTGGTGACTGATGGTGCTTTGGCCGTGTTACTCTGTTCGAGGCTGCTGGATTGAGGCTTGGAGGGGTGGGTGTGGTTTGATATAGGTCGTGTGAAGCGAGCGCAGGCAGTTTCGCATGTTGCTTCGACTTGGGCGGTCCTCCCGTCACTTGGAGCGAAAATCTAGCCGAGGTTTAACCGGCGCAAATGAGCAAGAGCGTGTCGACTGGCTTCCTACAACAACACTCATTGAGCACGCCAGAGATCGCGGTGGAGAAGAGCGCAGAGGAACTGGGTGTTTTATGGCCCAAAGTGAACCGTCTTTGAGCACAACAATCGAGTCAATCACCTCAGTACCGCCCCAACCAGGCAATTGATACACGATACACGATACACGATAGTCCATCCACGACCCACCCCCTCCAGCATGTTCGCCGCTCGTCGCAAGCCCAAGAGAGTCGTGTCCAGCGACACGCGAGAAGAGGCCGCCAGCCAACAGGATGAAGGTATGTCTGTCCGTCAGCCTCGCCCCTCTGAACCACCATCTGACATTGGCGTTCCAGTCGGCTGAAGCAGGAGCTGACCTCGAGTCGCAGACACTGGCCCCGTAGTCCGCCGACCGCATGCGGCGCCCAAGCCCAAATCCAAACTGCGCATCTCCTTCGATCCAGGCCCAGAGGGCGAGGCTACCCCAGACCACCAGACCACCGAGCCCGTAGCCAAGACATCCAGGCTGGCTGCCTCGTCCCTGTCACGAAGCGAGGGAGAACGAGATGACGCCGAAAGACCGTCCTACTCCAAGGCCTACCTCGACGAGCTAAAGGGCAGCACCCCGTCCACCCCCAAAGATCTCTCCCTCTACACCTCCAGCGTCGAAGGCGGCGAGGAAGAACAAGAAGACCTCCCCGCCCAAACCCGCGCGCTCGACATCGCCTCCAAGTTCGGCTCGACTTCCACCAGACCCAACGCCATCCCCTCGGCCGCCGAGATCCAAGAGAAGAAAGACCGCCGCCTGCGTCTGGCCCGCGAGCAACAAGCCGACGCTCTCACAAACCCCTCCCAACCCGCCGCCAGCATCGCCCACCAAGACGACTTCATCTCCCTCGACGCCTACGACTCCGACGGCGAGTTCAAGCCCTCGCGCCTGCAAGTCGGCGCCCACCTGCACGACGACCGCCTGGCCCACGCCCACGAACACACCCGCCTCGTCCCCGAAGACGAAGACCTCGCCGAGGGCTTCGACTCCTTCATCGACCCGGACCACGAGCGATCCGCCCCCACCGGCCGCATCCTCATGGGCATGCAAACCACCCCGGCCGCCGACCGCCAGAAGATCCGCCACCTGATCGACGCCGCCGAGGGCGCCCACCACCGCTCCGCCTCACCCTCGGACGCTTCCAACCCCAGCGACAACGACGACGACAGCGACACGTCAGCCTCCCACGCCTACATGGCCGCCCAAACATCCAAGGGCACCTCCTTCTCGCACCTGACGCGCGACCAGCGCCGCCACCACGAGCGCGCCCTCGTGCGCCCGCGCGCCCCGCCCAAAACCACGCCCGTGCCCGCCCTGGCCGCCGGCCTGACGCGGCTGCGCGAGCTGCGGGGCACAGCCGAGTCGAACCGGCAGCGGGCCGAGACGCGCACGGCGGCCATCGCACGCAGGCTGGCCGAGGTCGAGGCCGAGAAGGCCCGGATCCAGAGCGCGCTCGAGCAGTTGGGCGGCCAGCTGGACCGCGCGAACGAGGCGGTGCGTGGTGCGGGCGCGGGTGCTGGGACGCGCACTGCCGGCGGGGACGCGGCGGACCGCGAGAGCGTGCACGTGAGACAAGGCGGGCTCGATGACATCGGGGGGCTGGCGTGAGGCGAGCTGAGGTGGTGAACGCTACGCGATTTATCTATCAAGATGAAGCTCCGACGCAGCACGCACCGCTCGCATGCTCGAGGTATCAGCGTACGTCATGTTGCTTTGCATCGTGTCAATTGTGTCGCGTGTTGGTGCTCGTGCAGATCACCGACGACACCATGGATTCTCTGGAGAGCTCGTCTGACGACTTGAAGCGAGAGGGCAAAGCAGAGTGTCAGCACTCTCATGCTCGACGACTCGGACGCCCAAGAAGCTAAGGCTGAGAAGCTGAGGCTAAACTAATTAAAACCTTCCACCGCCCAGCGCAGCCATCCTCTCGAGCCCAGGCACGGCATTGAACCCCGAGCCTGCAACGCCCGACCCATTACCGCCGCCACCGTTCATTCCGCCCGCACCCATCATCCCGATGCCGCCCTGAAACAGGCCCGGCATGGCCAGACTCCGCCCGCCGCTGAGATGGTCGTCCAGATCCTCGTACCGCAGAATGTACATCTTCCGTATCCTCTTCCAGTTCCGGAAGTCCCACCAGATGTAGTAGCCCTGCTCACACACGTCCTTCTCCAGGATCACCGGGTTGTTCGTCGTGTCGTCTCGCGTCAGCCACATCTTCTCGCCCATGTGGAACCGCCATTTCCGCGACATGAGTTCCGTCGCCACTTCTTCCTGGATGATGTCTTTGGGACTGGTGTAGAAGATGTAGAAGAGGGTGTCTTCGGTGAAGCCGCTGATGCGCTGCTGGATGGGCGCGACGTTGTGCACGATGTAGCAGTCGGGGATGGTGTAGTCGGTGTCGAGGGGTCGAGGGGCGAAGGCGTTGGGTGGGGCGAAGGGGCCGGCGTAGCTTCGTAGTAGAGGTTGGCCCGACGCGGCGTAGTGCTCGAAGCTTGACATGTCTCCTTGGCGCGACAGGGCTTTGGACTCGGCGGCGGGACCGTCGTTCAGCGCGTGCCATCCTGCTATACCCCATTTGTCTTTTTCGGACATGCCGTGGAATATGGATTCGAGACTCTGGTCTTGTTGTGTTATATCCGACATCTGTTCTCTTGGGGGAAAAGCGTCCTTCATCCTGCCTTGGTTCTGCATCGCCGATGCGGCCGATTCACTGGTTGCATCGCCGTTGGCTCGTTCCTGGCCTATACTGCCGTTCACGCCTTGCGATATTGGGGTCTTGCGTGCTTGAACACTGCTGTCAGGCGACATGCCGTCGACGGGGGCCAGGCCCGGCGGTGCTCCTCTCGTATGGGACTGGAATCTTGCCGACGACTGTTCTAAGGAGGAAAAATCGTTGGCAAAGCCTTCGTCACGTCTTGCAGAAAGCGGTTGCTGTCTCTGCTGAATGATGCGGGGATGTTGCGATTGTGGTTGTGACTGTTCGCGAGGTGGAGGCGGGGGGCCGGCCTGCCATTGACTGGACGAGGCGCCGGGAGTATGCGACTGGCCACCACCTCCCGCTAGGCTGGGAAAAGAGGACGAGGAGAGGTCGAGTTGTGTGTTCGGACGAGGATTCATGGCTTGTGCCCAGCTACTGCTTGAGTCTTGCGATTGTGGTATGGAGGTCGAGTTGGAAGGGGTATTCGAGCCCCAGGCGTTGGACTTGGTCGAGGATATGAGGCGACTGCTTGGGGTATTGTTTCGAGACTGCGTCGACGGGCCAGCCATGTTGGTCAGGTTCCGCAGTGGTTGCGCAGGTCCTAGATGGAGACGTCAGTGGATTTGTTATGGTCGGGCGTGTGTAAGTGCTAGATGTGTGCAGCTGCACCTGCGCAATCCCGGGACCCGGTCACGTATGATCATGCTGGGTAGGCAGGCCTGGCACGTGTTTTCCTGCTCGAGCAGACGGTAGAATGGATTTGGTTGCCTGCAGATAGCCCTGGCCTCTGTCTAGCGCACATTGCGAGATGTCGTCTTCGACCTATGTTCCCTGTCGGATGCCAGTGCTGTACCATACGCTCTAGGGGGGCTATGGTGTGATTGTGAAGGACGATGGTGCAGGTCGCAATTGCTCTTATCGGTAGGCGTACAAGAACACCACCACTTGACACTTGTGCGCTGTTGTTGTTGGTGTACCCTCAGCATGTCGGTGCCGTCAGTGAATGCCCCATCTCATCCAGCCACACACTGCCAGCCGCTCTGTGTTGACAATTCTCTTAGGCGAGGTGATGGTGGAGCGACGATCATGCCATGCCATGCCATGCCGGTCGGACGAAGGAGGGATCAGGTGTCAGGTGCAGCTTACCTTGTTGACGATTCATGGTGAGAGGTGGGTTTGGTGAGAGCTACCAACGGCTATACAAAGCGCGGCATCGACATGAATTCGAGAAATGTTGGGCACGTCGACGAGTAGCGCAGCAGAGCGTCGAGGTGCAACTTGCAGCCGCTGCGACAAAGCAACTGCAGTACGCTCCAACTGGAAAGCGGAGCCCAAGCCCGAGATTCCGCCCCGGATATCACTGAGCCGCGTTTTAGTGTCACACCGGCCATTGCCTACATCTGCAAGATAGAGAACAAACTCATTCGCAACCACCAGAGCTTCACTTGGCCATTCGAGTCTCCTCCAATGAGGCTGTCTACAAGCACGAAGACCTTCTAGCTTGGGGGAGCTGCTCGAGGCTCAACCCTGCTTCCTCGAACGAGTACTAAACTACTGGCTTAGCCTTCGACGCTTCTCGTCGAGTCTTCTCACGGGGTAGTACTCTCCGCCAGCTTCGCCAGCTTGTCGCCAGTAACACGCATCCCTTCCCACTCTTCCCGGTTGCTCACTGCTCCGATTACCTCACTCTCGTAGAAGTCGATGCTAGGCTTGTTCCACTTCAGCACACTCCACTCCAACCTTCCATACTCCTTCGCCACACATTCCCTCGCCAAAGCCTGCAACAGCGCCTTCCCATACCCTTGTTTCCTGAATGCTGGCCTCACGAACAGATCCTCGAGAAATATCCCTGGCTTCGCCAGCCAAGTTGAGTAGTTGTTGAAGAAAAGCGCCATCCCGGCTACCTGCTCCTTTTTCGGCTCTCCCTGATCGGCCTTCGACGATCCAGCATTACTCGATGTCTCCATTTCAAACTGCCCTGCCACTTCCTGCGCCACTGTGCTTGCCGGCCCGGACGCCATCTCCTTTTCATACCTTCCTGGCTCAGACACCGTGGGTCCAGCATTGGCCGAAGTCTCCGATTCGAGCCCACCTGCCACTTCCTGTGCCACTGTGCTCGCCGTGCCTGATCTCTGACTGCTGCCCTGCTGTCCTTGTCCAGACGCCGCAGGCCCAGCGTTGCTCGATGTCTCAAGCTCAAGCCCACCCGCAACGTCCTGTGCTACATTGCTCCCCGTACTCGAAGCGTGGGTGTCACTCTTCGGAATAACAAGAAGTGTCTTCGCAGCACCCGCTTTGTTCCGTACCCTCTCGTCCTTCGAGGTTGGAAATGACAGCGTTTCAAAGAGCTTCTCTTCCGTCGCGAGCACTTCGTGGAGAGCTCGTTCGTAAGATGCTAGTTCCTTGATCATGCGGAGGATCTCCGGGATGTCGTGCTCAGTGGCGTACCGGATTGTATATCGTGAAGTCGTGAGTTCTGCCATGGTTGCGAGGGTACAAGTCCAGGTGCCAGGGTGTTGTAGGAGTATCTCTAGATATCGCGTTTGGCTGTTGTACCAACTGAATTGATATAAATTATGCTCCGACGTGTATGGTAGGCTGTAGGTTGTGAGTAGCCGATGGTTGCTTGCCAAGTAAGTGTCTAAGGCCTCGTGCTCGCTCGTGTGGGAGGTGTTAATGTTCTAAAAAGCTCCAGGCCCATCGCCAGTGACGTCCCTGGGCAATATAAACACAGCCGTCGTCCCAAACCCAATTCTCAAATATGACGTTGTTGGCCATCACGGGCGTGACTTTCCGCCCCACCAATATCCGATTCAGTCGCCGGTGATGCCCGAGGCGACAACTTCGAAGCGGACTCTGTGTTGGCAACCAAACTACGTTCCTGTCTGCAAGACAAGTTGGTGCCCATGCCAAGGAGTTAATTACATTATCATTACTCGTGCCGAAGACACTACTCAAAACTTTTACATGGCTCTCCCAATAGCATACAACATCGCGCAAATTAGGCAACAGGCCGACGAGGGCCGTCAGCCTCGAAGAAGTGAGCAACAATCGGCCACTTCTTCTCCAACCCCCTCTTCTTGTTCCCTTCACTTCCTACCACATCTCCACCGTATGTGAGGTATCCCTTCACATTGTTCTGCGACCCATCGCTCCCCTGGACAATCGCGTCCGCATCACCAAACACCCAAGTAGTCTGCTGACCCATAACCATATGCTGAAGAATGTGGCAGTGCATCATCCACACACCAACGTTAGCTTCTGTGATCCGAACACGCCATGCCCTCCACCCATCAACCGCATACGGCTGACCAGTAGCACTGGGCGCATACAGCAACGTCGTGTCTCGAAGGCTCCCTTCCCATCCAGCCTGGGCCATCTTGGCATTATTAGCATCCGCATCGTACGTGCCCGGTCCAGACCCGACATCGAAGTACGGACCCCCATGAGCGTGCAACGGATGCACGCCGTAAATCCTCGTGTCAGAAGCTTCATTCTGCCACACTATCTCAAGCACTTCACCGACTTTTGCCGGCCAGGCACCAAGGACAGGATCGATCCCGCCATTTTGCATTGCACGATCGTAATTTGGTGCCCCTGCTTGGCCGTGCTTGTAAATATCGACTAGGTACGGTGTTGGATACGATGCTCCCGAGGGCGACATATCGAACCAGGAATAGCCTTCCTCGGCTCCTGGATCTTGACCGGGCAGCGACGCGAGGTAAACTGTGCGGCCCGATTGGTTGGAAGTAGCTAGCTGTGTCCAGCCGATTGTGACACGACGGGTCACTTCAGACGAGGCAATTGGCTGAAGATACCCAGGCTGCTGCAGGTTCTTGAGGGAGTATTCGAGCCAGCTTTCGGAATATGGGAGTTCCAGAGGAGGGTTCGATGGAATGTACGGGACGTCATTGTACTTGAGCGTCGCATTTGATGGGGTCTGTTGGTTGACATTAGACTGCGTTGGCTGTGGCACTTCGCTAGCAGAGGTGGGATTCTGAACGGGAGCCCAGGGGTAACGCGGTCTGCCACGACGGACGATGTCCGACCTCTTCGACACCGTAGTTTCGTAGTTGAGGATGGCATAAGCGCGTTGGCGTCCACGTGACTCACGCGTCTCGAACTGTACCCAGAACTGGTTGGTACCCATGCTTTCTAACTCGGCTTGCGACTTCGTCTGGAACAGAACGCTGAATCGCTGGCCGGAGTCGATCTGGATGTGATCGGTGGTGTACTTTTCTGTGTAGTAGCCATCAGCTTCAATGATGTCGAGCGACGGATGCTCGTCGAAAGCAAGGGTAACCATGGAAAGTGCAGTGCCACCTATTAATCTCATACGGTACATAGTATCGGGCTTGACGTTGATAACATAAGGTTGGCATGACGAGTCGGGGGTCATATTATCAACGGTAGGTGCAGTACCACTTTGCCCGTTCACCAAGATGGCCGCGGGGTCTCCAGTCCATTGATGGGGAACGGCAGTCAGCATGCTTTCGATCTCGTTGTCATCCTCGGGGTAGAAGTCTCCGATACCGACGATTAGCTCCTCGTCATACTGGTAAGGCGGAGCTCCAGCGTCCTTAACTATGAGAGCGCCTGATGCTGTGATGGCTTGAAAGCCGACGTGCGAATGGTAAAAGTGTGTACCAGCTTCAGAGGCTTCGGGATGTAGCTCATAGTCGAAGAAGTGACCTGGCGGTATAGGCCATTGCGAGGCGAGTGGAGTCCCGTCAGAGAAGGGCGATGTTGACTGTGTCAGGCCGTGCCAGTGCTATAAAACAAATTAGTCCAGCTTACTCAGAATATTTGGACCTTGACCATACTATAGTAGAGTTGACGTCGGCATCATTGTACACTCGAATCCATGTTGTCACATCCGGTTCGAGGTAGATTGGTGGTCCTGGGTAAGTGCCGTTCACGACGACGCTCAGCCTCGCCTGACAGTCTTGCTGTATAGTGGCAACTGATAGCCGGAGAACAACGTCGGGCACGAAAGTCTCGTCGTGCTTAACTAGCCTTACGGCACTGATAGACGCTATCAGAGAGAGCAGGATGACTTGCAATGCTAGCATGCTGCCGATTTTCTTTCCGGTGAGCAGGTTGAGCACTGAGCAGATTTCACCGTGACATCTTGGAATAGTCGGCCGTTATGTAGAAGCTACAACACGAGACCAGACCCTGTTACGGCGACATGAACAGGATATTACCGGCACAGCCGTGCTCGCCTACTGTCACCCTTCCGGTGACATTGATGGAGGCATTACCATGAGAAGATGGGTTCAGGTGCCATGAGCTGATAACGCTGGCCGCCACTTTCGACACACAGGTGGGGACATATTGTGGTTCTCAGTTTGGATTGAGCACATCAACACATGTCCCTCAGCCTTGGCCATGACAATTGCAGGAAGGATGGTGATGAATAGAGGTAGCGCTGAGCGTACCGCGCCAATGGTCTGTGACTGAAGAAGTCGGCTAATGGATATCTGTACAATGCAGTAGCGGCGGCCCTGCAGCAGTATCCTTGTCAATCGTGAAAATCTCAACGTATTGGTACTTTTACAACCTCTGACAACCTAGATCCTGGTGCTCTACCTAGCCAAAACTCGCTTGCCAAAAATCCCGACCACGGGCAAAATAAGATCCAAGCTGCTCAAGGGCAATTCTGCCATGAGAAAGCCGTGAACACTCGGATGAGGTGTGCTAGCGTCTCAGCACTACAACACGGCCAGCAATATCGATCAAGGCTCAGTGTAAGAGTGTGCGCTCTTGTCAGCAATGGTAGGTATGTCCCATATAAACTTCTGCGGGTAGCCATGCCTTGTTCCACGGTTCTGATAAGGAAAGCGGAAGACGGGCATTGCAATTCCGGATGAGGATGACAATCGATCTGAATTCCGCTAATCGTCCCATCGTGAAGCTATTATTACCGCATTCGTCCCAGGCCGAATGGCACGGATATGCTTGAGGGATGGATCGTGATATCGAAACGAGGTCGAGAAAGAAACTCGAAAAGCTTGTCGCAAGATGATGCACGATCGAGTAAGTGGAGATCAGATCGTCGGATCGACTCGGGGTGGAGCTAACCTTCCATCTCAAATTGCCACAATGGAGGCCAACCATCATGGTTTTGTCGTATCATGTTGCAAAGACTGATGTCCGGAATTGCACTTGGTAGCAAATGCAGCAGAGGATGTGGCAAGATAGGTCCAGTGTCGCTATGTCAGCATACAACACAGAACCGGCCGAACCACACGCCATATTCAAACTGTTTCTCATTCATGCATTGTCGTTGTGAAGCGACTGCGCCGTATTGCAAGGATTCCGCTCGCTTGAACTCACGCATTGCTATGGTCAGCCTGGTCATCATGTGGGCTTGAACCACCGAATGTGGATTTGTAGTTCCCCTACGACGGGTGTAGTCCCGGAAGTGGAGGGCTTCTACTGTCCTTCTGGTCTAACCTTGCTGGCATGACGTGCTGTAGCCTCTGTCAGCCCTAAAGTCTAGCATGAATTAGCTCTGTCTCTTGCTCAAACCTATCTCCAGACCGAATTCTACAATAGGGAAGCCGTTGCCCCTCTCTGTTTTTCAACTGATCATGGGTATCAGAAGGAGTGCGGGATCTCACAAAGGAACAGCGTGTGCCTTGGGTAGAAACTGTGCTCCTGCTCAATAACTGCAGTGGGTGAGATGCGTTTGCTCTCGACTGGATGGACATCGTGAAAGTTAAAGAGAATAACGTGCTTCCGACATCACGGACATCTTCAGTAGGCTGTCGGCATTTGCTGACGATTTCTGACAAGTCGACAACGTTAGCCGGCCCTCGAGACTGTGGCGTGGCGTCTGCTGGAACAGGCATGGCATCGGCGTCAGGTCTTAGTCTAGGGCAGAATTACATGGAATATTGACTATCACGAGATGCCACGCACGTGTTGCCGGAGCGGTCAATCCAGAGCGAGGAAATGGGCACAATAGACGTAGTTTGTTGAAGATGCTATTGCCTCTAAGAACAAACCATTACCTATCCACGTCCCGTGATATTCTGCTAAGTCGGTTCGTCAGATCTCGAGGACCAAGTGATCGTAGGTCTGCTTGTCAGAAGCTGCTCCGGGGTAGTCCCACCATCGCCCTGCTATTCTCATCAGTACGCTCTATTCATGTCACACAATTGTTCCGAGTCTTGATGGTATCGCAAGCCATCAGCATTGTCATTTCAACAGGTGTCATACAGCGTGGAACATGGCAAGTTTCGTATCCTCGTAACAGCGCTTCCCTCACTACACCCACATAGCTGCTCTCGTCCACTTTTCACCACTGACACGAAGCACTTTCTGGACCAGCTTTTTACATATTCTGTAGTTCGGGAACGTCCTTGCACGTTCCTCAGGACGTTTCTAGTCGTCCTGTAGATCCGAGAATTCGAGTATCTGGCAAAAGAGTGTCAGTGAGTGAGCAGCTGGCCCAGAAGTAAAGGGCGGATGGTGCCGATGACTGAGCAGCATAGGCTTGTAGAAGTATCACTCACCATATTGTTCCAGTCGCCCCCACCGAAAGTGGCTTGACTCGAGCCCATGTCGTCGAAGCCAAACCGGCCATAGAATTTCTTCATATCGTCGTGCGCGAGCAAGGCAAGCCTGTCTGCTATCTTGGCATCTTTGATCCGCTGAAGATACGATCGCAATAGAACACTACCGATACCCATAGACTGATATTCCGGCCGAACAGCGATGGAATGTATACAGACGGTACCACCGACATCTTGATGGCCGATGGTCTCTGTTTCGCCCGGCCTCGGTATTGTCGTCTTGTTGGTTTTCCAGTCCTTGGGGTAGTCCATGCTGGCGTCAGTCACACAAGGCGCTGCTGTCCTTGTAGCGACGATGTGCCCGAGTAGTTTCCGTTTCTTGGTAGCGCCATTATCAACTTCAGCTTTCGTTGGCTGACTAAAAATGCCCAGCGACAACTCAGGACATCGTGATAGTCTGTACTCGAACTTTGAGATTGTCAGATAGGTCATCAATGTGATCTGAGCATGTGAATTACCTTTTCTCGAGAAGCTCTCTCATTCTCGGGAAACGCGCTATTCTCTACTTCAACACAGTCGTCAAGATGTGCAAGACTAAGAACCTGGTTCTCGGGATGCAGCTTGTCGTATTTGTGAGTGGACCCACGTCGCCTCTGACCTAGGCGGCCGGCAAGCATTCCGAAAATTGGATGATGTGCCATAGCAGGTTCATCGTCACTGTCATCGTCTTCTTCTTCCTGGTTGCGATTGTCGAAGCGCGTCAAGCTGAGATCATCTTTGGTTGTGGTGGGGCTCCTGCGCTCCGTGTTTCCTGAGGTCTCGGCGTCCTCGTGGTTCACAGTCTCGAAGTCATCCTCACTTTGTTGCTTTGTGCTGTCGTTCCCTTTCTTCTCTGAACTCATCATGTCCAGTGAATCCGGACTGACCGCTGAAGACGCTGTAACAACAATGCAGTGCCGTGACTTCAAGCGTGGTTGGCTTATGCGGGAATGTCGCGCGACAGTCTTGGAGCGACAATGAAGAAGATCTGAGATTTCCCACACAAACTTCGAGTAGCCAATCAAATCAATATTTTCTCATATGCTTGTATTTGTGCAAAACAGATAGTATACTGAGCAATGAAAGGTAAGACGTTTATATCATGCGGCACGTAGGACGGTAACCAAAAGATGATGCTATCGCCGACTATGCAAACCAAAGCACGAGTGGAAAGCGGTCAAGCAGCATTCAATGTGGGATGAAGCATCGAGTTGCTAGGGAACTCCAACGCCTTGTCTGCCAGGCGCGACCACGGTGAGAGCCTGGAAATTGAAGCTAGTGCGGGTCTAAGATCTTAGGCGTACCAGCCCAAGCCAAGCGACTTTCGTCTGCTTAAAATTCTAGTTTCAATTGTGCCACTGCGGCCGAGGCACGCGAAAACTGAAATCGCCCGCGTCCCTGTCGATCTCACTGCCATGTTAGGTAGCCTCACTTCTTTTGTTTTCGAGTTACACGCTGCCAGTAGATAAAAGCGCCTGCAGTTCGCTTGCCAGCAGCATAATCAATATATTCCCAGTTCGAGGTGTCCATCATCCTGTACATTACTAAGTAGCCCAGTGCCCGAATAAAGCAGGTCTTGTCCCAGTGGCAACATATTATTAAGCTTCACGTACCCTCGTCAAAAGTGAAGCTAGGCTGCTCCCTCGCGTTAACATATGTCATACGCTTTCGTGCTTACCAGGGCGGCAACTTGAAGCAAACAACCAACTCACAGACCGTAAACGTGCTCTTCGATTGTATTCTATCGTGTTCTGCGTTGGTGCTGCAGCTTCCCGTCGACCGTTGACTTTCTCAGTCTTCACCTACCGCCTCCCGCACATAAAGCCAGAAATTCCAGTAACACGCTCGTTTACATCAACACTGTGAAGAGACGAGTGGCAAGATGAGGATATCAGTTTCAGTTGCCGCATCAGACGTGCAGGTCCAACAGGACTTCATAGCGCTCGAAGTCTTCCCTGACATGTCTCTTGAGGCAGTGAAAGGCTTCATCGAGGACGAGATCAGTATCCCACCTGCTGCGCAGCACTTTCTGCACAATGGTCAACCGGTCACGAATACAGCTCAGACGCTCACAGCGCTGGGGATTAGCGAAGGCGATGTCATGAGCCTGGTCATACGGACGCAACCTGCGCAGCCTCAGCAACGACCACAGAGTGCGCGACCAAACACACAGCGGAGAGCAGGACAAGGTCCGAATGCGATTCCAGATGCAGAGACGTTACGATTACAGATATTGAATGACGCCGGATTGATGGCAGATGTACGAAACAGAGACCCCGAGTTGGCGCATGCAACTGGTGATGCCGAGCGATTCAAGAGAATATTCGACGACAGGCAACAGCAGCATATCGATGCTCAGAAAGAAAAAGAACAGATGATGGCCTTGCTCGACTCTGATCCTTTCAATGCCGAAGCACAAGCGAAGATCGAGGAGATCATCCGGCAAGAAAGAGTCATTGAGAACATGAGGAAAGCGCTGGACGAAAACCCCGAGTCATTTGGTAGAGTCATCATGCTTTATATCGATGTCATAGTCAACAACCATCCCATAAAGGCATTTGTTGATTCAGGAGCCCAGACGACCATCATGTCACCAGAAGCTGCTGAGCGTTGTGGGATCATGCGACTCATCGATAGACGATATGGTGGAATAGCTCGTGGTGTTGGCACAGCGAAGATTCTGGGCAGAGTGCACTCTGCTGACATTCAGATTGGCCAATTCAACTTGGCTAGCAGTTTCACAGTCATGGAGGGTAAAGGCGTTGATCTACTGCTGGGGCTTGACATGTTGAAGAGGCATCAGATGTGCATAGATCTGAAAGACAATGTTCTACGCATACAAACTGACACTATCCCTTTCTTGTCGGAGAACGAGACGCCGAAAGAGTTCGAAGCCGCCATGGACGACGAGGCGACTGTAAAGGGTCCCGGTGGCACTGAAATCGGCGCAACATCAGGTACGGTCAAGTCGACCGCTGATACTCTTTCAAGTTCTGCACCGGCCCAGCCTTCCACGGGGAGTGGCTCGAGGATACAAATACACCCACAGGGGTCTTCAGGGAATGTCTTCTCAAACCAGCAACCATCTCAGCAATCGGCACCACGAGCTCAGCAGGCTCCCGCAGCACAGCTGCCGTCCGGAGTAAGCGAGCAAGCGATTGCGCAGGTGACCGAGCTTGGATTCTCGAGACAGGAAGCTGTGACAGCTCTGCAGCAAGCGCAGGGCAATGTGGAGTTAGCGATCAGCTTATTGCTGTGAGTACGTTGCACTGATGAGGCGTTTGTGGAGGGGCATGGTCGGGCGGGGCGTCCTCTTGCGGTTACCCTTCTGCTGGTCTAGATAACATCGAGGAAGAAGCTTTTAATAATTACAGAGTGCTTGATGCTTGCACGTTTCATGTCCATGGTCTCGTAGCTTGCGACTTCGGATTGCTCCCCTAACATCGTTGTCAAGGCAACCGGGAGATGCCTCTAGCGAGGGTTGATCCCTGCTGTTTTAGAAGGTCCCCGCAACTGCATCACTCGCTATAGGCAAAGCTAGGCACGCCTAAGGTTTCTCGCTGCCAGCCAATATATTAGGACATATTGTGTCACTAGCATACAGGCTGCCAGTTGCGACATCCTGCGACGCGATATCACTATTTCTTACGTGGTGACGCACTACCGCGATGCTGCCACTGTCGAGCACTTTATCGACCTTCACTCTGCGGTCCAGCACATAGCACAAGTCTGGAGCACCACCAGCCTAGATCAGCCGACACCATTTCGACAACAGTTCCCAATCTGATCACCAGACACACGCAACGATGAGTGCCGTTACGAGGAAGAGACCACGAATCAACCCGCACCAATTCACGGATACTCCCCCTGCATCTTCATCATACGACCTGTTCAACTCTGTCTCTAGCCTTGATTGCGTAACGCCTACGCCACTTGCCAACACGAATTACTGCTTGTTTGGAGGTCTTGATACACCTGGCGCATGGAGCGAACAGAAGTTGGAACGTGCGGACGAGCTAGATGCCGAGAGGGACTACAGGCACAATAGATTTGCAGGACCATCGGGCATATCGCGACCTGACCAGGGGGAAACGGTATCAGGCATGAAGCAGGGGCAAACATTGCACGACCAGCAGTACACCACAAGTGACAATGGCTGGCACCTTAAGAAAGCTGCTTGGGCATTAACAGGAGGGTTGGCTGGAAAGATCTTCAACTTCTGCTGGAACACCACTTTCCAGGGCTTTCACGCCGGAGGCGGCCAGGCATACACCGATTCTGCGGAAGCAGTAATGGGCTGCAGTCCAAGCCACACAAGTGACGGGTTCTTGAGAAAGAGAGCACGTATCCCGGGCAGCTACCCGAGCGGGAGGCACTCTACTGATGGCGTAAAGCAACAGCCAGTAGAGCCGTTACAATCCGACGCAACACCAACGATCAATAGTCGACACGTCTCTGAAGACTCGGTTAGTAAGAACAACTGGGTGTTCGTCGAGCACAGCCAGCCACAAGACCATGATCAAAGTCCAATCCGACAAAGGTCGAAGGCGTCCATGGCAGGATCGGGAAGATACGACTTCGCACAGCCGGTCCGAGCACCGACAAGCCAGAGTGCCTCTTTCGCATCACCCAGACGAACCACCAGCGTAGCCACTATCTACACGAGACCCCCCAGCACCGGCAAGCGCTCCAGAGCATCAGTTGCTTCACCCAGCAGGAGGCAGACGTCTCTAGCCGTTGGTTGTTCCTCCCCAGCTTCTCCCGAAATAGAGTCTTACCAGAGAAAGAGGCGCAAAGAGGACAAAAGGCAAGACCAGAGCCTGAGGAGACTGAATGCACAATTGCAAGACATGATAAGAGAAGGTCAGCAGGCATTAGGCTCCAAGATTGAAATCGTCGACGACCACGATACGGATGAAGGGTATTTCGATGATGAAGCAGGGTGAGATACGTCCCGAATGGCCATGGATATTCGTCGACTTACATGGGGACCCTCAACTTAAACCTAACGTGTTAGCTGCGCCTGATGCATGACAGCTTGAACGTCTCGCAATGCGACATCTATATACAGCTCAATGTTCGCTGTTCAGAACACGGGTCTTCATCCAGCCCCACAACAGCCAAGAGCAAAACAAACAGGAAGGGAGCACTTGTTAAAGCATGCGGCGCACGACAGAGCACCACCGATAGTGGTTCCCAGTCAGCGGTGAACTTCTTTGGCGTGGCCAAGCTCGGCACCGAAGAACTAATTGTGATTGAGGCATATTCTGCCTTTCTCACGAAGCACAGTTCCGTGTATCAGAAACAGACATGAATAGAGAGCTAGATACCAGCTTCGGGTACATCATGGCGCAGGGACATCGATCAGCACGGCAGAGGAATAGCACATTCAGTGGAGACTGAGGGCCCGCAGCTACAGCCAGTGATGGGAAGTCGAATAACGTTCCTTTGAAAAGGATATTGGTCGGCAGGGAATGGAAGTTAAATGGCCGTCTGCGCTTGGGAATTATCGGCCCGCCCACAGAGGCCGAGTGACTAGTCGTGCTCGAGCGACCGTACACTGCATTACAGACGTCGATACGGCAGTGTCTGTTGGATAGAGTATCGAGGGGCGGCAGGCGGCATAGATTGAAACGATGATACGAACAGAGGACAATAGTGGATATCTCATGTCATTGTATTAGGACTTCGTCGTAAGGACCAAGCAAATACTAGCAACGTAATCAATCTCCAATACCAAAAGCAGGCTCGACTCTGTACTGATGTAGAGGAGCAATGGACCCTCGCCATGTCTCATATCCTTGAGAAGACTCCACAGTCATAGACTAGCAATGAATGCAAGCAAGCAAGACTCTGCCTTCCCTAATGAACATAACATCCCAGGGTATCATATGTTGTAAGCAACAGACCACCATTTCACCAAGAGTAATAACCATTCGCCATACCAGGCCAGACCGTAGACAGCAGAGATTGCGAGCAAGAACGAACCCAGGTTCAATGCACGTCTCCGTAGCCGACAAGCTCGAAGTCATCCTCTGCATCTCCAGCGTAGGCGACCTCATCGTCCTTGCCATCCATAACAAGATCGTACTCGTTCTTGACCAACTGCTCGGTCTGTTTGTTCTCGAACTTCTTCACGGCCTGCATGACAGCGTTACTGAGCACATCTGCCCCAGTACTCGGTCCTCGCGAATCAAAGCTGTACAGGATCTGGGCCTCAACCTCAGGTACCGCAGTTGCCTCATTGTTACCAACAATCTCTTCATCGCTGCTGCCGGTATCGCTGGTGCCTGTCACCTCATTGAGGTCGTTCTGCAGCACTTTCTTGGCAAGGTGGCCCTGACGATGGGCTGTTGTATTTGCGTGGATGGTCGCTCGTTCAGCACGGGCGAAGTAATGGGTACCGAAGTTACGGGCAGACGCGGGACGGGCGGTGCAGTCTGAGCAGGAGGCGTTGTTGTTGAGGCTGAAATCGTGGGGGCAGGTTTTGCCTGGTGCTACCCTGCCACCTCGAGCCCACTTGGTGGTTTGGGTCTTGGTGCGTCCGTGAGCTTTGGCTTCGGATCTGAGGTCTGAGGTCGGGAGGGCAGGCATTGTGGTGCTAGATGATATAGACTAAGGAGTGGATAATGGTGTGTTGGTATACTGTGCTGTGATAGAAGATGTACAGGTTGGCTTGCAGCTGGACGTGAGGTTGTGGTCGATAAGGAGGATGTAGAAGCTGCAAGAAGCTGCTTATCTGAGAGGTCGCTGTCGTGCTAGAGCAAGCACGATTGGACGGGTAAGACTAAGTACAACGTAGGCAGGTATGACAAAGGAGGTTGCGATGATAGGACAATGGACAGACGCGGTACTTATGACAAGGTCACTAGGGGAGCACCGGGGGAAAGGTGACTGGTGATTGAGTCAGGATCAAGGCAGACAATAGCAGGAAGCAAGATGAGGAGTCATGCATGGGAAGCCGTGGCCAGTGCTGGGCTTCTGATTGACCAAGGCGGCGATAGAGTGTCGTTATCTATAGTGGCTTCGCTGGTGAGCTTGATTGCAGGCGGCTGAAGGCGGCGCAGCACTGGTTTGATGACTCCGGGTTCGTCATTAGCCCGAGGCATGAGATGAGATGTTGATGGGGGGATGTGGAGATGAGCTCCAGATGCAGGCAGACGGATCATCGGTTGCCTTTGTTTAGCAACGATGCAGTTGCCCAATCGAATGATCAGCCAGATAAGCATGGACCCAATCAGAGCGAATCAGAGCACGGCTTCCGATCTGCTGTACGCACCCGTCGAGCTCAGTTGAAGCACGAACCACTTCGTACTGAACCATGTGCCGGTAGAGCCTGAAGATGAGGTCAGTCTCCAAGCACATTGAGAGTGAAGTGAGGAGAATGCTTCGACACAAGGTCTTGTGATTGCTATCAACAGGCCATTACAGCTTAGCAGGCATCATGACAAGGCATGTGACACTCCGGTCCGAGCGGTAGCCTTGTGTTGACGTCGTTTACCCGGCCTGATCCTGCTCCTTTCGTCTCTCCCGTCCGAACCCGGCAACGCTGTGCGCCCAACGATCTGATCTCTTCCGTTGTGAAGACGTGGTTTACTTGTCTAAGGGTTGTGTCGGCATCAAGGAATAATCTCTTACATTGGGTGTCACCTGGCGGAGCATCGACCTGTTGTATTGATCGTCAAGAGCAGGTAGTACCTCTAGAGTCCAATATCACAATACATAGACGTATTAGACACGAGCTCGATTTGGTCGCTTTTCAGTATATCCTTTAGATGATACGTCTTGTTTATCGCGAGCGCACTAGTACCCCAGTCCAGTCTACGGACTTTGGCCATGCTGGTAGGTGATAGAGATGCCTCAAGCCACTTTCGTATCCGAGTCCGCGGCTGTGTCTAAGTACAGCGTATTAGAGCATCATGTCGCGTTGATTCGGGCAAGGAGTGGTTGTCTCGTGTCCCTGTTGTTTACAAGTACGCTTCTTCATATCGTAGTCAAGCTTCATCGCCTGGCTCGTCTGGCAGATCTTTAGGGAACCAGCCAAAGCGACTTAGATCGACTGAAGCTTCGTCAGCACCTCTGCCGTCTTCGACTTCCACACCCTCGGCCCTCAGTCTCTGGGCTTGTCTGTTCGCTCCAGATCCACCGTCCCCTCTAGGACTGATGCCACCTTTGGAATTGATGACTCTCTGCCACGGTACGTTTTGACTGTGGTATTCAAACTGCTCCGGGTCGCTCTCGTCGTAAGTTGGGAGATTTTTGAGGCACACGCCAACTTGCCTGGCTCGCTTTGGATAGCCTAGAAGTGCTGCGATGTGGCCATAAGACGTACATTTGCCGTAGGGTATTTGTTGAACCGCCTCGTAAACTGCAGCAAACCACGCAGCAGCCTCGTCAGTCTGCGGCATTGTACACCAGGGGAATGGAGTGACGTGCAGCGTTTACTATCTCAAAAGGTCACTCAGAGTCACTGGTAGAAGAGACGCGACGAGTGCGCCACACGCGTTAAGTGGTGGATTAGATAAGCCGCATGTTTGTTGACATTGCGATCTGGGTTCTCTTGCACTGACACCTCCCAAACATTGAATTATCAGCCTGTCTCTGCACACATCACCATCCACACCATGGCTTTCCAAGGCAACGAAAGTCCCATGGACTATCAATGGCAGACAACCCGACCTGTCGATCCATCGTCCCCATTCCACAAGTTCGCCATGGCCAATGACAAGAAACGTAAGGCTGATCCGAAGTCCATCTTCTCAACCCTCCCTCTCCCAGATCTGACAACTGAGCAAGGGTCGCGCTCTGCATTCAACTCGCCAGACAAAGAGAATTATCCGTCGTCGAGAGAGCCCAATGGCAAGACCTATTTCTCCAACAGCCCTTCCAAGAACATGCCTGCATCTCCCTTTCGAGCACCCTCCTTCACTACTCCCCGAAAGGGCTACGACCTCGACTTCTCGTCCGGCCCAGAGTCGTCGCCAATGGCCCCTACCGAAGACGAAGACACGCCAAATGCCAAGCCGCTTCCTCCGATCCCCATCCAATTCAAGAAATCGAGGCGAAGCTCCTTGTCGAATTTTTTTGGCAGGTTCGCACCAAAGTCAGGCAAGGGCGAGATAGTGAAGCCAACTAGCGATGTACCTGCAAAGCGAGTACACAAGAGAAGGCGGCAGGCACAGACCTTCGAAAAACAGCTCGCTCGAGCAAGACGAGAGTCCGAGGACAGCAGCGACGATGACGATGAACCCAGAAACACGAGTAAGAAACAAAAGACTACTCAGCAACCAGTGCAAGAGGTCGGCTGGATAACAGGTCTCTTCACATTCATCCACACCTACCCCGATGCACCCTCAATCATCGCCAAGTACCTCCAAGTATTCTTCAACGCCATGATCCTCTTCGGTTGTCTCTACATGTTCTATTCCTTCTGGGCCACCATCCGTGCAGACGTCGACAAAGCCTCCGACGACGCCATGCAAGAGGTCCTAGCAGAGATGACCGCCTGCTCGAAGAACTACGTCGACAACAGATGCGGCGCAGGCGACAGACTTCCAGCCCTTGAACAGGTCTGTGCAAACTGGGAGCTTTGTATGAACCGAGATCCCAACGCAGTCAGGCGAGCAAGTTTAAGCGCGCACACCTTTGCAGAGATCTTCAACAGCTTCGTCGAACCTATCTCCCTCAAGACGATGGTATTCTCGTTCTTGATTGTTGGTGTGGCACTGCTAGTCAATAATGCAACTTTCACAATCTACCGAAGATCGCAAGAGCACCAGGACTCATACCGTCAACCATCGGGCCAATTCAGCATGCATCCGGCTCAACATGCTGCTCAAATGGGTCAGTTTCCCATGACGCCTGGATTACCATATCAAACGCCACAGCAATACGGCTGGAACGTCGGACAGGGCCCCCATGGGCTAGGACAGTTGGAATACAATCAGCCTGAGAGCCCAAGCAGGGACAGGGGCAAGAGCAGGAGTCCAGAAAAGAAGAGACTAGCATTGGAGAACTAATGACTTTACGAGTCTGATGACTGGAGTTTGAGTAATGTCTTTTGGAGAATGGTTACGAGTAGCATAGCAAGCGAGTATTGTATAGCAGAGGGAAAATTCAATAGTGGTGGCAGTATTTGATGACCTGCACAGGTGAAGGCCCACTGCGACACGTGAATCTCTGAACGAGCCTCCCCATACTATTCAGCGAGTAGTACATCTTGTCTCATCTCGTCTCATTCCGCTTCGCCTTGCAAAGCATATTGGAGCACAACGACATACCTTGCATACATCTGTATGGCCATAGCCACCAATCTCGTCCTTCCGTACTATGTAATCACTTCGCACACGACCGTTTCCAGCAAGCCACTGCAGCACGTATCTGTCTGTCTCGTCCCTGCAGGCGACCTGCGGATTCTAACCCAGCTTTGTCCGGAGAGCACATCCAGTCACGTTCCACCTGCCCTCGAGAACATGACAGACGACTCGCACTGCAAGCCTGCAATCGCTCCAAGTACCAGAGGTCTCGCGCAAGGAGCGGGAAGCAACAAAGCCGCAGACGTCCTGAGACATCGAAGTGAGCAATAGTACATACACCGAATTGCTCGAGCGGAGCGCACGGTGCACGAGTGCCTACCTGACCTAGGACGCAACGTGAAACGCCGGGGCACGCAACGCACCTCTACATACAGCCCATATCCGTCCACGCCTGAAAGTAGATGAAATGAGACACACAAGTGGTGTTTTTTTCTCTCAGTACTTCAGCCAAATATACTGATGAGGTTTCATGTGTATGCCCGCGTGCCTCACGTTGACCATGTACCCCGTGATCAAGTCGTGCGCCTCCTCGGGCATCCCCATGAACCTGTCCCTGCCGATCCACTGCATCTGATCGGAGAAGTTGCACAAGCACAGCACCGTGCTGCTGACGCCGGGTCTCTGGTAGCCCAGGATCGCCGGGTTGCCGGTGAAGAAGCCGATTGCGCGCCCGCCCGCGAGCTCGTCCGTCGCTTTGCGGAGCGAGATGAGGTGTTTGACGCCGGCGTACACCTTGCCGGGCGTCGTGCTGGGGTCGTGGCGCTGCGCGTAGTTTGCTTCGGGGTAGAACGGTCGGTTGACCCATCTGGAGTCGTCCATCTTGGAGGCGTCGTTGAGGTAGCTGTAGTCGTTGAGCTGGCCGACTTCGTCGCCGAGGTAGATCAGGGGAATGCCGCCGGTGGACATGGCGATCGAGAAGGAGAGGAGGATGCGCTCGAGTGCGCCGTCGTATCCGGACTCGAGCCCGGCGAGTGATGCTGTTGTTCCCGAGATTCGGCAGTCGCCCGTTCGCGGGTTGTCCTGGAAGGGGACGCCACGCGCGAAAGAGCCCGGATGACGATTGACGAAGAAGGCGTTGAGGAATTTTCGGTGGTTGCTTCCAAGCTTTCCCAGCTCGAGAGCGTCTTCGTCGGAGAACGTCCAGCCAATGTCGTCGTGAGACCGTACGTAATTGACCCAAGCACAGCCGCGAGGGATGTTGTGTCTCCTTTCGATGGCTTGAGAGAGCATCGATGCCTCTCCTGTGGCGAGGCCTTCCCACGTCAAGGCCATCTGCAGGGGGTTGTACGAGAGCTGGCACTCCTGTCGGTCGATGTAAGAGACAACGAAGTCGGGGTGGACGATGGCTTCCGACTTGAAGAGCACCGAGGGTGCAGAGATCCGGCAGAGGGCGTTGAAAGCTCGCAGGAGTTTGTGTACTTCCGGCAGGTTCTCACACACCGTGTTCATACGCTTCCACATGAAAGCGACGGCATCCATTCGGAAGAAGTCTATACCGATGTTGGCTAGGTACAACATTTCCGCGGCCATTGCTCGGAAGACTGTCGGGTTGGAATAGTTTAGGTCCCACTGGAAGTGGTAGAAAGTCGACCAGACATAACGTCCGTCCGGTAGCTGAATGAAAGACCCGGGGTGATCGTCCGGGAAGATTTCCCTGGTATACCGCTCGAATGCGCTGGGTACGTTGCGGTCAGGAAACATCCAGTACATTGCGGCGTGCTCAGGATCCCCTTCCGCTGCTTTCTTTGCCCATGTGTGCTCGTTTGAGGTATGATTGAACACTAAATCCACTACCAAGCTGATCCCGGCCTTCCTTAACTCGGTTGCTAGCTCCTTGAGCTCGTTGATATCTCCTAGATCTGGTTCGACGTCTCTGTAACTCGACACTGCATAGCCTCCGTCGTTGAGTGGTTTTGGTGAGAGAAAAAGTGGCATCAAGTGCAGATACGTCAGACCCAGCTCCTTGAAGTAGGGAATCTTCGCCTTGATGCCTTTGAGGTTCTTTGCATACCTATCGACGTAACAGACTCCGCCGAGCATCTGGTTCGACATATACCATTCCGGATCGAGCTCTCGTTGCTTGTCAATCTTCCTCAGTTCCGGATCTCTTGCCTGCCAACTTTTCCCGCACATCAGGATGAGGTCGACCAGTTGATCGAGGCAGTCCCTCCGATATCCATACAGCTCGGCAAAGATCGCGAAAACTGTGATGAAGTTCGTGTTCAGTCTCGCCTGGAACTCGTCATCGTTGAGTATTGACCGTCCATCTTCCGTCTTCCTGAGCTCTTGCAGGATGTACGCTTCAGCAGCACGTGCCTGCTGGTCTACAGATAAGCTCGACATGGTACAGGTTGTTCTGATACGTCAAATGCCTAGGCCAAGGTAACCGTACACAAAGATCTTTATACCTGCGACAAGGCAAGCTCGAGCGGATACATAACCCTAGCATGTTTGCGTCGGCTTGGATTGTATCTTGACGACTCGAGGGACTTTTCTCCACACGACCAATCGATCTACGTTAGCAGTAGCGTCAGAGAAGAATACGCCAAACGGCTGGGTTCAGGCGCTTCGAAAGTTAAGCTCAGGATCCTCGGCGAAATAGCTGAATCGATGTTGTGTGATACTCTTCCCATTGCTATTGACCTAAAGGCCGGGCCGAGTTCGGATTGGCTCTTGCTGCTTCTCTGCTCCTTCCACTGACGAGCGATACAGACTACTCTCAGGCATTGCTTTGTTGTCGGCTCCTACATTTGTACAGCTGGAAACTCTCTGCAGCCCTGCAAGCTAGGTGTGTGGAGCCGTGAGCGATCTCACGCTAAAGCCGCCAAAGAACCGAGCATTTTATCCAATAAGCATAAGGCCGAGCAGAGATAGCATAGACAAGCGAAGGGATTCGGCCCGAGAATATGGGGTCACAACGAGGTACATGTTAAATAACTAAAGTCTTCTTGCTTCTGTACGGCGAGCTAACAAGAGTTGCAAGTGGCTTCGTATCAACTACCTGGACTGGAATCGATGGTAAGCTTGTTCATACCCTCTTCTAGCAGGCTCTCCAGCCAAAGATCACCTCCCGTACGCTGTGGGCTCAGGTTAGGTGACATTGCGAGGCGAGGCCTGCTCTTGAAAACACTCTCATAATCAGCTTCAAAGTTGAGATTGTCTTCTTTCGTGACGTTGGAAGCAATTGACTCTTCTGACCACGCTCGTTCGAGCCTAGGTCTTTGTGGTACGTGGATGGCTGTTTTGCTTCTGGCGTGTGTTGGTTTGCCTGACTTGTTGCTCGGCACAGACCGGTGGTTCTCATCAAGAACGTTAGTCAACAGAGACATTGACTCACGAGTCCGCTCGAGTAGCGACGCTCTGTCCGACTGTTGTCCTGCTGGTCGTGTAGTGACAACAGGCTTGGACACATCCTTGGCCTGGTCTGTGACATGTGGTAACTTTTGCGGACGATTTCTTGGTGCTTCGAATTGTGCTAGAGATGCTCTTGTCCTGTCTAGGAGTGATTGCTGCCCTGCTCGGGCTCCAACGTCGGTGCTGTCGATCGTGTTTGTCAGCCTTGCAGGGGATTCGTGATTGTCGATGGAAGACCTGACAGGGTCTCTATTCGCGTCAGACGACGACGAGGACCGACTGTTGAAATTCGGCCTCGTGACATCTTCGTCTACCACCGTCTGCTGACTCGAGACGTCAGACAGCACGCTACTGCTAGTAGTCCGAGCCAGCAGAGGCCTCGCATTCTTGGTATCGATCTTCGAGCTTGCCTGCTTCACTTCAGGTGGGTTTGTTGAGCGGTCTTTGGGGGCTAGCACGTGTTTGTGACGGCCTAGCGTCAACTCACGATCCAGAGACTGCAGGAGCGTAGCGTGTTGAGGCACGAGCTCTTGGCTAAGGTCATACGCTACACAATTTGGTGCTGTCAGGCTTGCTGAACCGTGGTTTCCAACGACCAGGCTTTGATGCTTTTCAAAACGTACGGGCCTTGACTGGGATTGTTGAGCGGTCGGCTGCTGGAGAGGCTGTTTCTGTCGACGTCCCTGCACGGTTTCCAAGTACGATTGCCAATGCTGTAGTCGCGCAGTTTGTGCCTCGACCTTCGCCTTTAGGTCCCCAAGCAATTTCGAAGGACTATCCGGGTCGATATCGTCTTGTGATAGTTCTGGGCCTGCCCCTTCCGTCGGGGAGATGCCGTGTAAAATGGTTTCGACCCAGGCGGGGTCACCAATCCAATTTTCTCTGACGATCCTTGCTAGAGAGCGTGAATGCTCAGGCATCTCAGGTGCTTTCCTGCGTCTCAACTCGGCAGCCGCTGCAGACAGAGCCTCGGTGTTAGCATCCATATTCCGCTCCTGCTGTCTGGCTCGCAACCCAAGCTCTTTTCTTGTTGCTAGATCACGCTGGATGCCTTTGCGGTAGGACAGAATAAGGGGAACGGCATTGCTAGGCTTGACTGGCCCTGCACACAACTGTTTCGTTGCTAGCGGCAGTCTCTTCTTCAGGACTATCATAGAGAAGGTTGCAAGCAATTCCTCGAACTTGTCCCCTTTACATTCGTCCATCATCGTCTTTCGCAGGATGACAGTGGGTCCCAATGCGCCATCTTTCTTGAGGTCGGTCAATTGCCGCAGCAGGGCAGCGCGAAGATTCACGGACTGCAACGAGGTGGATGGAGGGAAGAATGGTCGCAGTTTCTACTTACATTCAGTAGACAACATATGATAAGCATGACCAGGACCTACGTCTTTTGTTGCTCTAGCATCGTAGAGCTCGAACAAGCGGTACAACGACCACTCGACGCATCTAATGCGATGTTGTAGACTCGCCTTTGCGCCGAAGGACTGGATTGTCACCTCTGGCCAGTCGTCAAGCTGGTCGAGGTCGAGCAGGTGGAGATTGCGCACAAACGTCGACACATGGCTTCTGCTAGGCCATGCTGAGGTCTGCGAGGGTTGTGAGCTCATGGCGCGCACAAGCAGAAGGGCTTCAGCTGGACAAGCCTGAACCTGGCGCGTGTTTCTGTAGGACGTGTCTGTCGGGTAGGGCACAGGCAACCTCTTTGGCGGTGAACCAATCGGAGTTGTCTTTCCTCTGATTATCGATCTGACTTTAGCAAGCCGCTGATCTCATCAACACAGCATGTCGCGTAGGCCTGATGCAGCTCATTATCAGTTTGCTCCTGCAGGAGGTGTAGGTTTGGTGTAGGTGGTGTCCATTTGCTCCTTGTATTGTTTTCAGCAAGCACAATCGTTCCTAGCAAAAGCACCTGCGTCTTCTTGTTTGTCACCGCGAACAGCACGCGTTACATAAACTTTGCCCGCGCTCCTTCGCCCCAAATTTGCCCCCCAACCAAGTGCCAGCCAGAGAGGAAACGGGTACGACTTAAATGTTTCGACGGTCACTACGCCTACTGAAGCCACTCACAGAGTTCCAACAAGCACAGACCATGCAACATACATCGTTACTGCCCAAGCCCAACCCCTGGTCGGTACAGGCCGTCCTCAAAGATCTTCCTGATGCGCCGACTGCTGGTTCCTCAAGTCCTATCCAGTTCTTTCATTACGTCGAACGGCTGAAGATCGAGAAGCGCGAAGGATGGAGGAGGTTCGGCATATCCCGAGGCGAATCGATAGCAGACCACATGTACCGCATGTCCATAATTACAATGCTCGCTCCTCCTTCATTATCATCCAAGCTGGACATCCCAAGATGCACTAGGATGGCCCTGATACACGACATGGCCGAGGGTCTAGTCGGTGACCTGACCCCGGTCGATGGAGTGCCCAAGGACGAGAAGAACAGGAGAGAAGCTACCACCATGGACTGGATATCCGAGGGCCTGCTCGGCAAGGTCCATGGAGGTGTAGCCGGTCAAGACCTGAAAGCTGCCTGGCTGGAGTACGAAGAGTCCAAAACGGACGAGAGCAAATTCGTGCACGATGTCGACAAGATTGAGCTCCTCCTGCAGATGGTCGAGTACGAACGAGCCAACAACTGCAAGATTGACCTGTCGGAGTTCTCATGGGTTGCAAAGCGTCTAGTCATGCCAGAGATGATGGACTGGGCTCAGGAGATTCTCAACGAGCGTACCCAGTTGTGGGAAGACCACAAAAAGGCGCCCAGAGAACCCACAGAGGCTGACACCATCAAGGGTCAGCAGGACGAGTACTATGGTCAGACAAATGGTCATGCATAGGAAAGGGAGGGAGCCTCTATCACTCTTCAAATGCATCTGCTGCATAGCGCGCGAACGGTGTTGGGGTGCGGTTGGTTGATACCCTAGAATTGCGGCCCTTTGGCATACTTCATATGGAGTTGTGGCCTCATAGAGCGTGGATAGACTTGTACATTAGCATCATGGAGTCCTCCTGACCTCACGCATACAGCCTTTGCCTCTACGTCCTGTCGTCCTTGGTCTCACAATCCCGCTCTCAAGGGTACAACCTTTGCTGGCGTTCTTGTTAACACCATGCTCCTCCTCAACTGTGGTCCCTCACATCACAAGTCTTAGGTAACGACCAGCGCTTTGAGTCCTCTCGTGCGCGCCTTTCGTAGAATCACTAAAAATGCAAAAGAGGCAGCCATGCGGTCGCAGCGCACATTTTCAGTAGTGACCGCAAAAACTGCAAAAACAATCGACATCCGGGATTCGCTGGTGGTCACCCACCCAACTACTAGCCGAACGGCGTCCTTTTTGAGTACCGCTGAGCGAACGGGAAGCGCTATATTAAGAACCCTGTGGCCAATTGCGAAAGATGTAACGTGTTGAGAGATATATGTAGGTCGATACTTTGCCCAAGGGGGGGCACCGGGGGCGGACCACCAACGCGCCCAATGTTAGGCAGGTGCGACCATGTCAACACGTGAACACTAGCCTGCTCCACTAGCCTTGATGACTGCATACCAAACACAACACTCTCATTAGTGCCAGCCTCACACTGTTCAAGTAATCGTCAGCTTTGGAGCCTGAACCCTTCCCTGATGACCTTGCACCGCGCAGCGCAGAGGCGGCCTAGCAGACAGGTGTGCAGTGTCATGTTGGCTGATATATTGATGGCTTAGCGTTCGCTGGCAGTGGCGACGGACGGGATATAATTTGAAATACCATACCGGCTCCCTTTCGTCTGTGTGTATTCGGTGTCCTGTGTCAGAACTTTAAACATGTCACACAGTACTCCTTTGCACTGTATGCCCGCCATCATGGGCTGTCCTGGCTTTCGAGTTGTACTCTGTGAATCAATTTCAAGAACACTACTGGCCAGCGTGTCCTAGTTCGTAGTCGCCGAAGATCCGTCGCCCACGTGCAATACTTACACTACGCGTGGAAGTGCCATCATCGTCATCTCACGGGATCTCACCACCCGGCGTCGCATCCTCTCCCTCTCCTGCCCGCCTCATCTCCTCCAGCTCCCCCTGCCGGCCCATCTCCCACCTCAGCCACTCAGCCTCCTTCCTCATCTCTTCCTCCGTCCTATCCACTCTCCTCGCATCACCCTCAGGCCCTCCGTCAATCTCCCTTTCGCCCTTTGCCTCCTTCCCCCTCCTCCGGCCCTGCAAAACCTCATACTCCTCCCACACACGCCCCAAATTCCCCTCCTCCCCATCCATCCGCTCATAGACCTGGTCCCCATCCTCGACATCCCCTTTCCTCCTCGGGATAATATGCACGTGTACGTGGTTCACGCTCTGTCCCGCTTCAACCCCGTCCTGCACCGCCACATTGAGCGCATCGGCTCTATACACGCGCTCCAGCATTGCGGAAACGTGCTTGACCGTGAGGAACAAATCGCTGGTTTCTGCCGTCGTGAGCTGACTCAGGCGAGGGACGCGACGGACAGGACAGATCAGAGTGTGCCCGGGGAGGAGAGGGCGCAGGTTGACGAGCGCGTAACTGAGAGTGGTGGGGGAGACGTGGAAGGCTTGGGAAGGGGTGATGGGGAATGGGCCGAATGTCAGGTTTGGCGGGAGTTTGAGAAGGGGGAGTCTCATATTTGTTGGGGTTGGTGGGTGGGGTGTATTTGTGTTGTTCGAGTCGGGCGTGTCGGGCATGGCAGAGCTGAAAGAGATATCGGAGGTTGAGTGTTGGTGATGTACTTCGGTTCGCAAGAACGGTGCGTGGTGACGGCTGAAGCTTTGCGACAGAATCCCAAGGCACGGAATCTGAAGCTACAAGACCTTGACGAGAGACGCCTGCAGAATCGGTCTGGAGTGGAGGAGAGACCGGTGCTACGGGGAAGGAGATCGATCTGACACGCAGCTTTTAACCATCAAATTGATACAGCGCAAAGTGAATAGGGGATGAGTGACGAAGTTCGGCGGCCGTGAGCGGGAGGTATCCGATTGAGCCTCATCGGGCTGTGGATAAAAATGACGTTTTCCATAGAGAAGGACCCATCAACAAATGGATAAACGTATGTATCTTCCATAATGCGGGCTCTACCTGTTGGGTTTGCTTTGTAGATAACACGTTGTTCCAGCAAAAGACTCAGTGACTACGTCCCGCGTTAAGATCTTGCAGTGCTACTTGTTTTGGACGAAGCTTCAGAATATTTATACGCCCTTCGACGAGACACTAAGACGAAAGAGTACACAGGTGTACTGGGGCACATCAACAAGCCTTGAAGAAGCACTGAGGCACAGTAGCTGCCAAGAGCGAACGAGACTACCATGGCGGGAGACGACGACGTGAAGCAAGTTGTGCTCCAAGCGGACATGACGTCTTCTAAGAAAGGCACATTCTACTTCGCTTTTGGCTCAAACTTATCACCCAGCCAGATGAAGCTGCGACTGAATGCAGACGCAAATTCGAGCAAGCCAGTCGCCATCGCAAGACTCGATGCTCACGCGTGGATCATTTGCCAACGAGGGTATGCAAATGTAGTAGCTCTGCCGGTCAACAACAAAGCCACGCATGAAAACACCACATGGGGTCTGTTATACAACTTGTCAGCAGAAGATGAGGCCCGGCTGGATATGTTCGAGGGTCACGATGACTATCGGAACTCGAGCCCTGAGATAAATCCGGACCCTTCGAGGCAGCAAGAAGTGCCATATCTGCAGGGTGGGTGGGACTACAACAAACATTACCTCCCAATGACGGTGACGAAATGGTTAAGGGACCCGAATGAATACGGCATTCAAATACAGGAATGGGCGGGAAAATCTGATCAGCCAACGACGATCCGTGGCTTAGTGTACGTTGATGAAGTCAGGACGCAGCCTGGAAAGATCAACCAGGAGTACATCGGAAGGATGAACCGTGCTGTTCGCGAAAGTGTCGAGCTCGGTATACCGCAGGCCTGGGTTGATGCTGTGATGCGAAAGTACATCCCTGCAGGTATTGAGGTTGACGATGAAGGATACGTTGGCACTGATAAGGGCTATGTCGAGGCCGAAGCGACAGAGACTGCCTCGGACCTGAAAGAGCGAGTAGTGAAGGAAAAGCAGCAATCGAGTTCGTAACAAATAGTTGAGTGGCAATACAGAGGTCTTTAGTGGTGACAACACTCACGGCTTTACCAACGCTCGACCCAGGACGCAAGATACGCCCGCAAGCAGAGCCAACGAGGATGTCCCTTGCTCATCGAAAACTCATATTGTACGTGTTACTGCCAGAAGTACTGAAAGCATATTCCGTGGCGTAGGTTAACGTTCCTCGAGCAGGGGACTCCAGGCGACAGCGTGAGCTGACGTTAGCGACTTCCAATGATGTAGCATTTTCAAGGTCCAGCCAGTCTCCAACCGGTGTGAGCTGCACTTGTGGTCTGCTTCTTAAGGTGCTTATACAGGTGATATATGGTAATATGCTATCGACGCCAAGCATTGGAGCCTTGTTGGCCGCGGTGCATTAGTCTGTCAGGCGAGTAAAGCTACTAACTTTTTTCCGAAAATCGCCGAATGTCCTTCAATCGCTGTTCGTAGTACATTCGAGTCTCTCTCAAGAAAATATTGTCGCATCTTTCGTCCACCGAGTCTGATAGCACATTTTGAGCCGAGCAAGAAGATTGAGCCCTTTTGACTGCGCCACTCAAAATGCCTTCGACTCACAAGAAGGACAAGCCTTGGGATACCGACGATATCGACAAATGGAAGGTACGATGAACATGCGGGTGGTGCATAAGACTTCAGCTGACCAGGTGCAGGTAGACGAATTCACTCCCGAGGACAACAAAGGTGGTACGTTCGCGGAGGAATCATCCTTTGCCTGCCTTTTTCCCAAGTACCGCGAGGTTTACCTCAAACAAGCATGGCCTATGGTCACAAAAGCGTTAGAGAAGCGAGGCGTCGCTTGTACTCTGGACCTTGTTGAGGGTCGCATGGAGGTCAAAACCACTCGAAAGACGTTCGATCCTTCTGCGATCCTCGACGCTCGAGATCTCATCAAACTCCTCAGTAGAAGTGTGCCTGCCCCACAAGCTCTCAAAATTCTCGACGATGGTGTTGCATGCGACGTGATCAAGATTCGAGGTCTTGTACGGAACAAGGAAAAGTTTGTCAAAAGACGGCAGAGGATACTTGGCACGAACGGCAACACGTTGAAGGCGCTTGAATTGCTTACGGAATGCTACATCCTCGTCCAGGGAAACACGGTGTCTGCCATGGGGCCATATAAAGGCCTGAAGGAAGTGCGCCGTGTGGTCGAGGATTGCATGAACAACGTCCATCCCATATACCACGTGAAAGAGTTGATGGTCAAAAGGGAACTAGCCAAGGATCCGACCCTGAAGAACGAGAACTGGGCTCGGTTCTTGCCGAACTTCAAGAAGAGAACGCTGAGCAAGAGAAGAGAGCCGCTGAAGGTCACGGACAAGAGCAAGAAGGTCTACACTCCATTCCCTCCCCCACAAGAAAAAAGCAAGGTCGATTTGCAGATTGAAAGTGGTGAATTCTTCTTGGCGAAGCAAGCGAAGGAAAGAGCGCAGAAGGCAGAGAAGCTCGAGAAGCAGAAAGAGAAAAAGCAGGAACGCGACAAAGAACGAGCCGCTGCATTTGTGCCGCCAAAAGAGGACGCAGGCGAATCAAAAAAGAAGAAGAAGCGGAAGCATGAGGCTGACGAGGAGCCTAGTCGTAAGGCGGTGAAGGTTGAAGGTTGATCTAGCAGGAAGTGTCTTCTTCTACACACAATCCTCGTATTGTGTTGAGCGCGCTGTTGAGTGCGCCAAAGAACGTTGGAACAAGTCAGCAAACCGACCTTGTGGTTGTCTTTCGGACTGTACGGTCGCACGCGACATGACTTCACTTCACACATCAACATGATGCGAAGTTCCACTCGGATCGGTTTAAGTTGTTGTGATTAAGAAGAGACTGTTACTAGTACAGAAATGTTCAACCATGGATTGACTGCCGAATCGATTGAATAGAGAACATCTCTCGTACCCGAGCGGCATGCAGATGACTTGGCCGCAGGTCAAAGAAGAATATGGTTCTGCTTGTGAAGTCCTAGGTCACGATGTCAACGACAGGATAACGTTGCTATTCTGTGACATGGACTAGAAGTCGCGCTCTATCACGCTCCCAACACTCTTGCAGTCCTCTCTATCGAGCAAGGACAACGCATTGCGCTTCTCCGCCAGTCAATCATTTCCTCCTTCAACTCAGCAGTGGTCACTGCCATACAAGCAAGCGCCGTGGCGTACTTTCACGTTCGAACCTCAACTCTATTGTTGCACTCGTTACGACCTGAATTCTTTCCTGCTTGTTGAGCAGCGTAGCATTGGTGGCTTAAACACAGTGTTTGAGTTTCTACTTGGATCTCAACACAGTACTATTAGCCGTCAATTGTCATGCATTATCCACAGTGCAATCTCTCTTGAGTAAAGTGGCATTCTATGCACTGCTTGAATGTTGGCGTACACATGCAATGGGAACGCGAACGGTGGCTGTCATGATCGGCTACGTCGGCCAAAACTTTATCCACTTCCGTCGGTGCAAGTTCTCTATTTAGAGTTAACTATGGGAATTCGAGAGATTTTCCTGTGCCACGGGGCCTAGAATGTCACAAACGGGGACGGTAGCAGTGAAGGCTGGAGATTGGGGAGGCGGCTCCTGTCATGGATTATCATTTGACCGCGCCGAAACTACTGCATGTAGAAAGCTGTAGGTCTGGATTATTGTTTGACCGCTCCGAAATACCGACCGTGCTGCTCACGCTAGAAGCACGGCACCTGTTCTACTCACACCTAGTTGCATCTTAGCTCTCCACTTTTCTGCAGCTGTATCCACAAATCCTGGATGTATCTCTGCACCTTTTCTTGTTCATGTCAAGAGTGTCGTCCCACCCCCCTTTAGTCAATGTTTGAGAGTGCATAGGCAGAATGTGCTTGGTCGCACAGAATATGTGGCAAGCCGAGAACCCACTAAAGCGACTCCTTCGCAAATCAAAGATGTTCAGCATGCACCGATGCTCGATATCTGCACGAGACGAACAACGCCAAGGACACTTCACCCCGTGCGCGGATTAATTTTTTTCCTTTGTCTCTCGGGGCTACCCACTTTCTCACTCTGCAATGTTACATCGACGTACTCGGTGGCATTGAGGATATGTACCCCGAATTGAGTTCTGAAGCTGATCGCGATGGCTATCCTAATCGAGGAGTCAACAGATAATAGCAGCAAATCGTGACGACAACGTACTGATTTGCGGGGGCATGCTGTATCAAAGACCTTCTTCCAGAATGGGCAGAAGCCTTTGGGGAGAGTGCTTAAGAGGACTCTACGCACGGAGCCTCTAGCCGTTGGTCGTGGCCAAGCCTTGTGCACGAAGGCAAACAGCTGTTGATTGGCCATGAAAGCGTCATTGTTTGTAGATCCTGCTCTGCCAAGGCTGTTGGTTGCCATCTCAGCCAAGGCGCGAATGCTCTAGCCAAGCGAGCATGCTTTGCGACACCAATCAGACTTTGTCGCTCCCACTTGCACAAAGAGCCGCCGATTCTACGACCGCTAGCGCATCTGCTATACACTCATACGATGAGCAGCCCAGCCCGTAGGGCAAGAATAAACTAGCATCGACCAGAGCTAGGCCAATCGTTGATAGTTCTCATCGTACTTCTGGGCTAGTGTCATGCGGAGCAGGACTCATCCAGGCTCGACTGGCAAAGATTTTCAGAAACTCTCTTCGAGATGGTTGTACATCGCGAGCTTCTGGCTCTGAGGCGATTTGAGCTAGATAGCTTCGAACCACTAGGGCGGGGCCTCAGGTAAAGCTAAACGAAATGCAGGATACAGCTCTCAGGTCTATATAACAAGACGGCAAGCACACGACCATATCTGTCTGTCATTCAGCCTTCAGTAACAAGTTCACCAGTATCACAACAGCCCCAACATACTGAGCTTCGAGCTCCTTCACCACAAGCAACTGCACCCTTACAACCCTCGCCAGTTACTCACTCTATCTCAACATGCCTTACCAGGAACCTACCACAGATGAAGTCCTCACCCAGCGACAACCGTCTGTTGCTGAGGCTCTGCGAAACCAAGGACGCAGATCCGTCGCCAACAAGGGTCTGACTGGCGCGTCAGCTTTGACTGTCAAACAGTCGATCTTCCCCGTCTCTCTCGTCACACTACTCTTCTTCTTGTGGGGTTTCGCTTACGGTCTCCTCGACGTCTTGAACGCCAAGTTTCAGACAGCACTCAACATTACAGCCGCAAAGGCTGGTGGCCTCCAAGGTGCCTACTTTGGTGCTTATTTCATCGGTCCTCTCACTTACTCGGGATGGTTCGTCCGCAAATTTGGCTACAGATGGACTTTCATCCTTGGTCTTTTGATCTACGCCGTTGGTGCCCTCATGTTCTGGCCTTCCGCAGTCTATGAGTCATTCGCTGGTTTCTGCTGCTCTCTGTTCATTGTTGGTAGTGGACTTTCCACCCTCGAGACTTCTGCCAACCCTTTCATCGCAACATGTGGTCCACCAAGGCTTTCAGAATTCCGTCTTGAACTGTCTCAGTCTTTCCAGGCTGTCGGCTCAGTCGTTGCGCCACTTCTAGCCTCCCGGGTGTTCTTCCCTGAGGATACTATCAACGATCTCAGCAACGTCCAATGGACTTACGTCGGCATTGCAGCCTTCGTCACCCTCCTTGCCGTCGTCTTCTTCTTCTCTCCAATCCCTGAAGTCACAGATGCCGATATGGCTCTTCAAGCCGAGCAGTCCTCCGACCTTACCGGCTTTGTTGAGAAGCCATTGAGGAAGCAGTACAAGCTTTTCTTGGGTGTTGCTGCTCAGTTCTGCTATGTTGGTGCCCAAGTCGGTGTCGCCTCGCAATTCATCCACTACTCTATCGAGTCTGCGAACCTCCCCGCGGCCGCTGCTTCTGACAGATACGCTATTGGCCAGTCTCTCTTTGCCATCGGTCGATTCGCTGCTGCTGGCCTATTCATGTTCGTCAAGCCACGTTACGTTCTTGCAGTATTCATGCTTGGCATTATGGTCTTCCAGTCCGCAGCCATTGGTGTCTGGGGTGAGGCTGGCTTTGCCATGCTTGCGATGGTCCTGTTCTTCGAGTCCTGCATTTTCCCGACCATCTTCACTCTCGCCATTCGAGGTCTTGGACGACACACCAAGCGAGGATCCTCGTGGATCGTGGCCTCTGTTTGCGGTGGTGCTCTGTTCCCATCCCTGACGGGTTTGGCAGCCGACAAGAGCGATTACCACAAGGCCATGGCTGTCCCATTGGCTGGTTTCGCTATCTCCTGCTTTTTCGCCATCTACTGCAACACCGTCGCGGCTAAGGAGCTTGATGGTTTCCGTGACAGCAAAATTGGTTACACTGATGAGCGACGAGGAACGATCATTGGTGACGCCAACGATGTGGAGACTGTGGAAGCTATGAAGAGAATGAGCTTCCACGGTGAGAAGACGGCGGTGTAAAGCTGTGACCTATGCGGATGGATGACAACACTGAATAATAAATACAAATTATAGATTATGATACCAATTGAGATTAGTTGCCAAACACAGATGTCTCTTTTTCCATGTTTTGTGTGGCCATTATCCCCACTCTTCCTCGCTTCACGGGCATCTTTTTTTTATATCAAGGAGTACGTAAAAATCGCATTGACTCTTGAGCATCATATCGAAACAGAGTCAAAACCTTTAGCCTGGGTATCTCTTCAGCTTCCAGTGGGAATCTGTGGCTCCTCCGTCGTGCGGGACTAGCAGAGTAGTATCATGCTTTTTATAGCAGTTCCGATGCGAATATCGTTCCAAAGCCGAGAGGGCACACTTGGAGGCCATGGCCAGGAAAAGATCTTCATACGCCGCTCCTGCTATTTTCATCTCGTTCCCTCACTGGGTGTCGTGTGTTTATTCACACTCGGTGCGTATATGAGCAGACACGACCTCTAGCACAAGCTGCCATAACGACGTAAAAACTTCTTCAATTGTTCTGGAACGCCTCAGTTGTGTATCTGCTAGTGCTTCAATCGAGAGCTCTCAGCGTGCCTGTACCAATGTATCATTATTGAGGAGTAGTAGATTCGCGACGGTCAAGTAGTATATGTTTGCCTACAAGTATAAGGAAGATTCTTACACGTGTGGCTCGAAAGCAGTGCCATGAGCCACCACTGATAAACATCCGGTCTTTCAAAGACAAGTGCGAAGTTGGTCGTTCGTACCACGTGACTAGTGGAGAAACTTCGGCAGAACCTGGTGATCCCACCTTCGCTTCCGTCTGCCAAGGCATGAATTTCTACAATTCGACGAAGGTTTAGCTTATGAGGGTGACATGGTCGATTGATTCTGTTTGTCCAGTCCCCTTTACAAACGAAGGCCCAGAACCGCAAAATTCCCCAAGACTAGTCCATACAGCCTCCTTATTGCTGTCGCACCTCCCCACCGAGTATCGCCAGGACACACAATGTCTTACCAGAACGGCAGCCGGCCACGAATCGACGATGAGGATGTCGAGGAGGAGGCTCTCGTCGCTGACTATCATGAGCAAGTGAACTACGAAGACGAGGACAACTATGATGAGTCAAAAGGAGACTCGGTTGGTGGGCCTACCGACATCAAAGCCCAGCTCGAAGCCGCTGCTGCACCTCTTGAGTACTCTGCATCACTGGAGGTCAAGTTTCAGAGTTACGACAACTACTGCAGTCTATTCCACTACATTCTGAACTCAGAAGGACCGGTGGACATAGAGCAGCCATCGTACTACTGGGCCTGGGATGTCATCGACGAATTCATCTACCAATTTGAATCGTTCTGCAGGTATAGAAATCGTGTCGCAAGAACTGCGCCAGAGGAAGAGGAGGCACAGGTGCTTAAAGAGAACCCACAGACATGGGGTTGCTACTCCGTTCTCAACGTCCTCTACTCCCTCATCCAGAGGTCACAGATCAACGAGCAGCTGGCTGCACAGAAACGAGGCGAGGACCAAAATGCAGTTGCAGGCGAATATGGCTCTCGACCACTCTACAAAATGCTTGGATACTTCTCCATCATTGGTCTTCTGCGAGTCCACTGTCTCCTGGGTGACTTTAGTCTGGCGCTCAAGACCCTCGACGACATCGAAATGAACAAGAAAGCAATGTTCGCTCGCGTAATGGCGGCGCATCTGAACACCTACTATTACGTCGGGTTTTCTTATATGATGATGCGACGATACTCCGACGCTGTCCGAATGTTCTCCCACATTCTTGTCTATGTCTCGAGAACGAAGAACTTCCAGAAAGGCAACAACCAATTCGACGCAATTGCTAAGAAGACGGAACAGATGTATGCGCTCATCGCAATCTGTGTCTCCTTTGCGCCAACTCGACTAGACGACACAATTCATACTGCTCTCCGAGAGAAGTACGGCGAGAGATTCTCCAAGTTGCAGCGAGGTGGACCAGACTCCCTACCTATCTACAAGGAGCTATTCCAGTCTGCCTGCCCGAAATTTATCTCTCCAGTTCCACCGGATTTCGACCACCCATCTCTGAACATCGACCCAGTCGAGCACCACACCGAGATATTTATGGACGAGGTCAAGAACACTCTCTTCAACCCCACCGTCAAGTCGTACCTGAAGCTGTACAGCACTATGGATCTCAACAAACTTGCTGGTTTCCTCGAAATCGAACCTGAGGTGCTCCGAAGCCGGCTGCTGGTCAACAAGCAGCGAAGCAGACAAATCCGATGGAGTGATGGAGGTCTTTTGGAGGGCGAGAACGTCAATGGTAGTGACCTTGACTATGCCATCGAAGGCGATCTCATTCACATCAGCGAGGCTAAACAGGGACGAAGATTGGTAGACTGGTACCTCAGGAACTTGGCGAGAGCATACTAGGAGTGTGACTCGCTTGTCCTTGGAGAAGAAGTTGCTGATCACCTAGGTCATGGATATTATGGATCTACCGGCTTTTTCAAGCAAGGGGTCCGACCGCTGCGGGATTGAAGTGAGGCTCTATCTTGTACGAGCTACGTGCTTGTTGCTGCAGCGGACGACGCCACTGCTGCACCATTAACCAAAGTCCAAGACTGCGGGTTTCAAGAAGATCTCTCGATCGGAAGGGAGCGAAAGAACACGAGGTACGAGTGGAGATGGTTGGACTTTATGAGCCATGAGAGACGATAGCGGGAGATACTCGTGTAATGCAAGAGGTTGTATACCATGATGGCGGTCTGCAATGGTAAGCCATGCTGAAGAGCAGCCAGCAGCGCAGACACAAAACGATGAGAGGGTTGTGCTGCGAAGCGTATGATACAACCATAACCGTGCCGATCATGCTTGATAACTTCATTTGTAGCTATTGTGCGTGCAGTACACACATTTCACGAACGTCAACATCGAGTTACAAACTTGCCTTCCAACCGAGGTTATGATACGCTATCTCAGTAGATCCTGTTCCCCCTCATAGCCTGGTGTCCAGTATTTGGAGTATTATAGAGTCTATCCATGGCATATCGTGACACAGGTACTGTAGCCACGAAACGCGCCTTTGCCAATACTTCTGCAGCTAAACTTGGTTTTCACAAGGGTTCATTCCAACTCTTGCTGACCTTAGGCCCAGCCCTTTAGTGCCCAACTGCCACTCAAGCATAGTCAGTCTCATCAGCAGCTAGCAAACCCCACCCACCACATACAGTTGGTCTAAGTCACCAGTATCGAGCGTTCAGACGCCATGTCAGGCTTCCCAGACCACTACGGCATAAACTTCACCAGCACAACCCACGAGCACCCCGAGGGCCCAACGCTACCGGAGAACAACAAGCCACCATCCGGCCAACGCTTCAATGTCGTAGTCACTGGCGCAGGCAAAGGTCTTGGCTACGCTATCAGCCTCGCGTATGCAAGGGCCGGCGCAACAGGTATATCCATATCCAGCCGAACACAATCTGACCTCGACAAGCTGAGCTCCGAGCTTAAGAACATCAATCCGGACATCAACGTCGTTTCGCAGACCTGCGACACGTCCAAGGCAGGGGACGTTAAGAAGCTCGCTGAGACTGTGAAGCGCGAGTTCGGCGGTCGGCTCGACGTTGTGGTGGCCAACGCGGGGGTAATCAGTAAATACATCGAAGACGAAGTCAACCCGAAAACAGGCAAGGTACAGCCGCGCCGCCTGCCCGTCGGTATCATCGAGGACGACGATTTCGCGAGAGTCACGACCATCAATTACCTCGGCAGTTATTACACGGCCAAGTACTTCACGCCGTTGCTGATCGAGAAGAGCAATGAGAGTAAAGTGAGGGCGTATATTGTGATCACGAGTCTGGCCAGTCAGTTTCCGGTCAGTGACTTTACGCCTATCGCGTACAATGTGAGTAAGGTTGCGAACAACCGGATGGTTGAGCACATGGCGGTGGACCATGAGAAGGATGGGCTGTTGGCTTTTGCTGTGCATCCCGGGGAAGTTGTCACGCCGCAGACACAGGGCCATAGTACGGAGAGCGGGGATATGTGGGAGGCTCGTAAGTCCCAGGCTGTTGCGCCCGTTGCTGCCTGCAATTGCGCTGACTTTTGTCTTCAGTGCTTCAAACGGATATTGGTTTGGCTGGAGGTTTCTGTACTTGGTAAGTCTCACCTTGTTAATCTCCCTAGTCAGCCCTCTTGCTGGCGACTTGAAGACTCGCACGACTGAAGAACCGGCGGGCTGGGTTAGTCGACGCATCCAAATTCAGTCAATAGGTCTTAGTCGAGACTATATGTGCAGTTCAAGTTTACATGTCTCTCCTTACTTGCCGTGCTGGTACAAACTACTGACTTCAAACAGGCTAACTAAGGAACCGAGAAGCTACTTATCAGGCCGGTATCTGTCCGTGCACTGGGATACTGATGAGCTTGAAGCGAAGAAGGATGAGATATTGAAGGGTGACAAGCTGAAGTTCAAGATGGCCATATAGTGAAGGGGAAAGTCGTAGTTAGCTCTTGACAGTGGTGCCGCCCTGCGTGAGTTCGTGTGAGGCTTAGCAACGTGCTTTCGCGTGCCTCGTCCAAGTTGTCTTCACAGTAGAGTGGAACCTGGCTGTGTTAGAAAGTGGCTCGTCTTGCAAGTATTCTTGAAGAGGCAGCCAACAACCAACTAAGGATGTACCATGTCAATGTTCTAGAACCATATGCAGCCTGTCGACATATGTCCAATAAACTAGCGGTACCTATATCTGCATCGAGAAGCATCATAAAGTGCAGAAACGACTTCCCTCTAGCGAACGCAAATTATGGGCTCTCCTGAGCATTGTTAAAGCTTCCGGTGCTACGCATGACCGTAAGCGAGCAGACCAAGCTGGTTCTTGTGTTCTTCAACCTGTTTTGCTGCCACAGGGTTGGGCTGGAGCACTCATGCATTGGCTCAACCCACGAATACGAGGTATCGCCAGGCACCTAACATGAGCACTGTAAGACTCAGAGATACGCACGAGCTCTATCCGAAATAGGATCGTCAGAGTTGCCAAGAAAGCCACGCAATGGCCAATGGTCTTTGAGCTTCGGACACGTTTTCCAGCCCCACGCGTCTGCGTGAACTGCCAGTGCTCGTGACAACCTGCATCGGATCTGCGATGGAACGAAGTGGAGTTGCAATTGATCTTGCAGTGAGCGCATGATCTCTACAATACTGGTAGGACACTACCGTGCACCCAGTAACAGAACCCTGCTCCCCCGACACCGTGGTTTTCCAAGATGCTGTACTGCGTTGTAATTCGTGCAGCTGACTGGGATGCTGAAACACCAACTCTGAGAAAGCGTTCCGTCGACGCTCGCTCCAAACACGCACCTGGTTAGGCGAGCAATGCAATTCGACAAAGGTCACAAAGCCGGTCAACGTTTACCTACAAGTCATTCGTGCTTCAGGCTATGATCCCTGCCAACGGGAGCCTTCTACTACACCTCAAAAGTGGAATATACGTCATCACCAGCTATCACCGGATCGATGATGATTCGTCGTCCTCGGCATGAAGGGGCTACAACTAAACTTTCTTGTATCGGAACCTCTGGGCCATGGCCAAAACGTCCTAGACATCTGGCGCAAAGTCAAAATCTTGGCTGAAGACAGTCTCGACATAAGCAGCCATCCGCCATGGAACCGACAGCCACTATTCCCTATCGCAACACTTTGCAACAGCCTGACGAGCCCAGGAATTCGCAGGAAGCGACGGCCACCATGCCACCCGGGAAAGACTATTTTGACCACGGCTCATGCGAAACAGCACCCGACTCAGATCGCGACCACCAGATTCGCGACGCGCCATATCTGCCAAGAGTACAAGTTTGGGCACGGGACGATGGGCCATATACTCTGCGCATAGGACATCAGTGGTTTCACTGTGACGAACTGGTGGTAAACGGTGCTGAGTATCGCCAACGAGCGAAGAGAGACGTCACCCAAGCACGACAGACAACTCCGTCCAACCAGGCCGTGTACCCACCAGCGAAATCGAGGCGGCCTGCTGCAAATAGAACCCAATCATATCAACGGACCAGACCAGACAAAGACTCGACGGCAGCCGCTCCAGTAATTCACCAAGACACCGACAGGCCGGCGCCTCAATACCGGTATCAGCCACAATCTCTGCCATCTCCAAGAGAACTAGCAGAGAGACGCAGAGCCGAGCGAAGGCGACAGGAGGACGCAGACGCACATAAGCAGACACATCCCCAGCAGCGCCAACCGCGTAGAGACTCGGGCGTGAGTGTTGGCACCGATGTCGAAGCGCCTCTGAAAGGTGCCCTTGTGCAATACGAGCCACGGCCTCCGACGGAAAGGCAAGCATCGGAGCAAGCCAGACCGGCAAGACCAACGCGACCGCGACCTGGTCGAAAAGGTAGCAGTTTCGATAGAGCTGTTCGAAGCAAAACGAAGAAGGCTGTGAGATTTGCGGCACTCACCTAAGCGGTTCTCTGATGGATTAGGCGCACTCGGATTTTCCGACCTATGATGCAAGCGCACACGGGCTGCGCCGAAACAGTAATTTGTTGGTGTGGAAGGTTGCCTGGTTTGCCTTCAGTATTTGTTCTTTTCACGGTCAGGTGCGGAATGGGTTTGAAAAGGATGCCCCGTTCGTTCGAACACAATCAACGCTTTGCGCGTTGCTTGCCGCCAGTGGAAACGGCTTCACATTTTGGGCACAGAACATGTGTCAATTCTTTCTTGCAACCAGGGTCCAGTCACTTCTGCTAGTCCAAAGGTTCTAGACCTGCAACCTGCAACCTGCGAATCTCATCACTCTCGCAGTCCCATCACAGGCTTAGTATGGGATTGCATCTGTGCGTTGGAGCTGAGCTCCCATTCCTGAACTGTGCCTCACACAGAAAGCCGGTACAGCCGTCATTCCTGTGTGCGACGATATGAAGAAAGGAGGCCGTCGCCTGAATTTTATGCTTGCCGCATTGCGCGCGTGGTCGTGCAAGGTGCAGTTTGGCTGCGATCTTGCTGTTGCTGGCTTCTCTGTTCGTAGCCTAGTCACCGTCGACCTTTGACGCTAGCCTTCGTCACGCGCTTCGTAATTCCCACCAGTTCGGTTCTGCAGTCTCAGCACGATGTCCAGCAAACGAACAGCGTATCTCACTCAACCCGGTCAAAAGAGGGTTGAATTTTTTACGCACGCACCTATTCCGATGCCGAATACACGATCGGTTGCGACCGCCGATATTAATGTCTATATCATCTCAGGTGCAGCAATGCATAGAGGACGAACACGTTGCCATGATGCTATGCGTAGACGATGTTCACACAGCCCGTCACAAAGTTACCCCATGTTGTGGAGCGGTCCGACACGCGCTAAGTGCCCGGTCGAAGAGCTCCCCACGTGTCTCAACTGACAAACTCTCACCTTTCCCATAATGTTCACTGGGCCAAACGAAGTCATGTAAAGCGTGCAGATGACGAGGTACTACAGAATGGTTTCGTGCGAGAACCTGAAGGCTCGCCGGTCTGCGTACTTATTCCGCTCAAGAACCCTGCCATCCATCACCGTTTATCTGCGGCAAGGGTGGTAAAGTGACTTGGAGGTTGGTAAATAGACATCGACGTTATGGACCTCGCCAAGCATATACAAGCATTCTGCAGCTCAAATCTATCATCAACCTTCCTCATCTGGTTAAATACCACCCGACTACTCATGCCGGCCGGCGTCGATGTCCCCGGACCTTGCTTGTTTCCCTCCCTCGAGTGTCACCTCAAGCGGCTGTAACTCAACCTCGTTTGCTACCCCACAACGTCATTCAAGTCGATTCTGGCGGAGGGCCACCACTGATTGGCCCTTTCATGATGGGACAAGAGATATGCTGTCCCACGTCCGGGTGGGAGCCACGATTGATAAGCAGAGGATGTGGGACCGTGTACCTTGGCTCGTGGCAGGATCACCAATTGAAGAGTTCTGTTTGCGGACTTCGAAGCTCTCGTACATGTCATCCACATGGAAGCTGTTGGCCATGACAGGAAGAGTGCCTCGGAGCACACCAAGCTACTGCCAACAAAGCTTCAATCGCGGGGTCGTGAGTGCTAGATAGGTACAAAAGGCTGGTCATGGTTCCAGGAAACTGCTTGTGAGCTCTTCCTGCTTCTTACTAACAGGCGCTTTCCTCAGCGTTCTAGTCCAGAGCTTACCTCGCATTTCACGTTGCATTCAACTCCTCCTCCATCAATTATCACGACTAATAGCTTTGAGAGTCACCTACTATGCGGTACAGTAACTGGGTCGCGACCGCGGCTTGGTTGGCCACCGCCAATGCTTTTGTGCCCGGGCCGAAGATCTTCACACCTGGCTCCAACATGGTGGGACAGATTACGAAGAGGCAGTTGCCTCCGCAGCCAGTCGGGGTTCAAACTATTGTTAGTCCTTCAGGTGTCAACATTACCTACAAGGACCCAGGTGCCGAGGGTATTTGTGAGACCACACCTGGCGTCAACTCTTACGCTGGCTTCGTCAACCTGGCGCCAGATGTCCACAGCTTCGTACGTACAGACAGGAAGTGGTAGGAAACCTTGCTAACCCAATTCCAGTTTTGGTTCTTCGAAAGTCGAAGCGACCCGGCCAATGATCCAGTCACGTTATGGCTTAACGGGGGCCCCGGGTCGGATAGCTTGATCGGTCTTTTCCAAGAGCTTGGACCTTGCAACATCACTGAGGATCTGATGACACAGCTGAACCCACATTCATGGAACAACGTTTCAAACATGCTCTTCTTGTCGCAGCCGGTTGGCGTTGGTTTTTCGTATGGGACCGCGGAGCCAGGCTCACTGGATCCGTACTTCGGCGCATTTCTTAATGCTTCTGAAGCTCCGGTTACTGGCCGTTTCCCTGTCATCAACAATACCAAGATCGACACGACTGACCTTGCAGCCGTTGCTGCATGGGAGGTCATTCAGGGCTTCTACTCAGCTCTGCCTCAACTTAATGCAAACGTCACGTCCAAGGTGTTCAACTTGGCCACCGAAAGCTATGGAGGCCACTACGGACCAGCATTCTTCAACTACTTCCAGAACCAAAACGAGCTCATCACAAACGGCAGTGCTCAGGGCATGCCACTAGAGTTCAACTCTCTCCTGATCATCAATGGCATTATTGATGAGTATATTCAAGCACCATATTACCCAGAATTTGCCACGAAGAACACTTATGGCATCCAAGCGTACAACCAATCTGTATACGACTATACTCAGTACGCCCTGTATTCGCCAGTCTTTGGCTGTCTGGGCCAGATTGAAGCCTGCTACTACACTAACCAGTCCACTCTTGTCGGCCAGGCAGTCTGTACCGAGGCAGCAAACCAATGCAGAGACAACGTAGAGTCGCCCTACTACGCATTCGGCGGCCGTGGCGTCTACGACATCAGGCACCCTTACGATGATCCAACACCGCCCGACTACATCATCCCTTACCTCAACCAAGAGAGCATCCAGGAAGCGCTCGGTGTAACCACTAATTACACGTCTTACAGCAACACCAACATCTACTACGCGTTCCAGCAGACCGGCGACTTCGTCTACATGAACTTCATCGACGACCTAGAGCAAATTCTTAACTCAGGCGTTCGAGTCTCCCTCGTTTACGGCGACGCAGACTACATCTGGTAAGCCCCCCTACAAGCCCTTCAACTCCTACTCATCCCCATCCACTAACACCCCCTCCAGCAACTGGTTCGGCGGCGAAGCCGTCTCTAAAGCCCTCAACTACACATACACCGACGAATTCAACGCCGCCGGCTACGTCCCCATGACCGTCAACGGCGTCGAATACGGCGAGACCCGCGAATACGGCAACTTCTCCTTCACGCGCGTCTACGAAGCCGGCCACGAGGTCCCCTACTACCAGCCCATCGCAGCCCTCGCGCTGTTCAACCGCACGATCAACAACTGGGACACCGCGACCGGCACGAAGAAGGTCACGGGCGATCTGAGCACGGAGGGCGACGCCGAAGCCACGCACACGGAGCCATTTGTGCCGCTGCCGAGCACGATGAGCTCGAGCTCGATGGCCGCCACGGGCGCGCCGGATACGCAGGCTACAGCCAGTGGCAGTGGCACGGCGGCGCCGGCGATGTACACGGGCGGTGTTGCTCCACGCGGTCTGCGTGGAGGGGGTATCGCGGGCATGGCGGCTGCGGTCGGTCCGATGAACTTGTGGTAGTCTACTTGCGATGCGATTCGGCAGGGTGGATTGCCTAGAGACAAGTCTGCAAAAGAAGTTGGATACATACACGCTACGTCCCCCGCTGAGAGTCAACAGCACGAGACACGAGCTATGAAGTAATGAGAGCAAGCAAGCACGTGTGAGCGCAGGTGAATCAGATGTTGATCGCGCGGTCTGACAGCTCAGACGCGGGTCATGATTTGCCGAAAGAGACAATGATAATGCACGTTGATGACTTGGTGAATCCTGCTTCCCTTGGGCATTCTTCGCAACTGATAGTAGCCGCGGTTCGGCAGACGCTGTTTTGTCCATGCACGCTAACACGTAATGCGATGTCGCATGTTTGCGTTTGAGCGCATCAACGACGCCTGTACAGTCTCATCTCCAGAATAGAATGATATGATATGCTAATAACGATTATGCCATTATGCCATGCTATGCTAGCTAAAGATAGATATCCCATCCAATGCGCCATCTACCCGCCCTGCGTCATGCCGGACTGCTATTGGCATCAAGCCCCAAGCCTCACAGCTCGACCCTGCTTCTCGCGCCGTTGGCCCTCAAGCTCTCCCATGAGCTCACAGTCAATGCTAGCGTATCACCAGGATCGGCGCCAAGCACATCGATACCGGTGAAACCACTGTAATAGAAACCACTCAAGATCACCAGGTACGCCATGACTAGGATACTACCTTTGAAGTAGTTACTCTTCCCCTCCGTGTTGACATAGCTCAGCAAGAAGACACAAAGGATGACGGTGACCATGTCCCATTGAGGGAAAATCAGATTAAATGTGTAATCGGCCAGATCCTCAGTGATGTGAGCTTGGTAGACGGCGCTGAACAAGACCACGGCTGGGATCTGGAGTAGTGCGACCTGAAGCACGTAAGCTGATCCGATCTCCATGGAGAGGGCGATATTGCCGTTCATGGCGAAGGAAATGGCATTGAGGAATTCAGTGGTATTCGGAACCAGTGCGAATAGTGTTATACCTAAGAACTTTTCGTCAACTTCAACGGATGATAGGATGACATCGACGGTGTCTACAAGGACTTCGGCGACTGCTGCATATGCTAAGGTTGCCGCGAGCAGAATAAGTGCGGATTTCGTTCTGGACCAATTGGGCGCATCGTGACCACCACCAGTGTGGCCCGGGTCTTGGGGCTCAGCTGTGGGTGGCTCTGTTATTCGTGATGCATCGAATATGGTGTCCAGGCGCGCAGTGGTGGGTCGTTTCTTGTCGAACTTGCCACTATTGTTAGCCATGAACGAGGTTTGTCGTGGATTGTTCACCGCGTCACGAGCCGCGGCCGTTGCAGCTGTAGAAGCCAGTACTGCTACTTGACGAAGCAGGTTCTGGTTGTCTTCCTCAGACATGCCAGGAACAAAAGGTCTCATATTTGGGCTTGTGACTCTGTCGGGCGACTCAACTTTCGGAGGCACAACATGCGGCAACGATTCGTCAACGTGGTGGTCTTGAGTATCGATCCCATCGTCTGGCCTGGTAGTAGACGTCGCAACTTCCGCAGGTAGATCGACGTTATGAGGCTCAAGACCTGCTGATCTAAGCAAGTGGCCAAGGTTCCGCCTGTACATCTGCGAGTCCCGAATTGCTAGCTTAGGGGTGTGAGACCCTGGACCGGAGAACGTTTGCGATGCATACATGCTCTGGCCTCGAGTATCAGCGGGGCTGATGTCGGTGGTTGGAGCGGCAGGTATGAGCTTCTTCTCGTCGAGGTCGGTCTGCCAGATGACAGCAGCATGAGTTCGAAGAGTAAAGAGCAGGCCAATTACGTAGGATAAGAATAGCAACACCGCCGCGATCCAGCAATATGGCTGCACCGCCTGAACGAAGAATGCATCGTCGGGTGCAGGCACTTGACGAAAGTAGCATTGCCGACAGTCTCTGGGTTCCTCCTGCAAGGTGTCGGTGCAGGTCTTGCAGATAAGCTCATGGGCGCCGTATATCTTGTAGAACAGGGTGGGCCCAAATGCGGCAATCATGGCAAACAACAACATGGTGGATGTGGCACTGGCCGACTTGATGTTGTATCTCTGCGTTTTCCTCCTGATAGCGCCAAAGCACATGGACAAGCCAGGCATCAACAGAATACCGGCGAAGATGCTGCCGATGATACTGCCTTCAACTAGGCGACTTTTGCCTTGCTTGAGAGCAACACAGTACAAGAAAACCTCGACCACAGTCGAGAAGAAGGCATTGATGACTGCACCGAGGCCCATGGACGACTGTGCTGAGATGGAAGCCACGGCCTGACCAATGAAGTATGCCAAGGGGATGACGGAGACGAGACCAAGACAGAACAGCAGAGCTGGACTGGTGATCCAGGACTTGACGCCCAAAATTTCGCCAACGATGAAGTAATCAGCGACGACGAAGACGACGACGGATAGGAAATTGATGAGGAAGATGTTGGTGCCGTCGATTGTGTACTTCCAGTACTTGAGTCCCGCGGCTCTGTAGGTGCACAGAATGATGGAGGAAGGCTTGGTATGATCGCGAGCGTAGGACACGTCAGGATGGAAGGTCAGCGCCAGAGGTCGCTTTCGTACGTGGTGGAACAGGATGGTCAATATTCTTCCCATGGGGATCCAGAAGACCATGAACCAACATAGTAGCGAGACCATGAGCATCAGTGGGGCGACGAAGGAGTAGAAAAGGGTGAAGAAAACGATGCGGCCGAGGGTCCACTGGCCGCGACCGAAGAGTCTGGCCTTTCGAGCGGTCAGATCTGTGTCGGACTGATCGGCTGGTGCGGTTCGACCGAGTAAGCTGTCTCTCTCGCTAGCAGAATCGACACTATTTCGATGCCTACCAACGATGGTGCCCGTATGGGCAATGTCTGGCCCAAACATGAGGCGTCCGTACTCCAGGTCGCCGCTCTGCCACCTTTCGTATTCACTAATACTCCTGCCTTCGCCTTCGTCTTCTTCGGCATAATTGTCGTCTTGTTCGAGCTTAACGAACTGACCAAAGGGGAAGAAGAGGTATCTTGCAAGGCCAAAGAAGGTTCTGCCGTAGGCTGCGGCACTTGGGTCGAAGGAGAAGATGTAGCAAACCAGGCCGGAGAGGGCGGCAGCAGCGGCCAACCACCAGCCGAAGAGAACGGTCCACAGACAGTTGAACAGCCACAGCCAGTTGCTGACGATCTGGCTGGGGGAAGAATGGATGTCGTCTTCGGCGTTCTTCTCGACGGAGCGGTTCTTCTTGTATAGGGCAGGTTTCCATATCCTTATGCCGAAGGGATGTGTTTCGTTGATGGCCAACTGCCTGTCTCGCAAAGTGAAGCTTTCGGCATCACTGAGATCAGCGTCGTCTTCGTCGGCAGCCGCGAGCTCATCCTCGGCGTCATCCTCTTCCTCCTCTCCTTCAGCCTCTTGCTGAGACTGATCGGCAGTCGGCCTACGTTCAATGGGCTCGCCATCGTCCTCCTCTTCTTGAGAATCGACGCGTGGTAGCTGAGGAACATGGGTGGTCCGCCTTCTCATGGTGGTTGCCCTTGTAAGCTGGGGAACATCTTCATTTCTGGTCTGGCCGCGGTCTTCTTCCACCTCGGACGGATCATCGTCGACGGAGAACTGCTCACCGCGGTGTGGTAACGATTTCCTGCTGGTGGACTGTCTGCGGACAGTGGAGGGCCTTCGCTGGTTTCGGGGCATCTGTGGTGACATGGGCTGCAATGCTGGAGAAGCCATTGGATCGCGTCGTGTGGCTGAGGAGGTGAAGGAACTGGCGCCCCTCGAGAGGGGATTTCGGCGACGGACTGTGTTCAAGTCTGGTGCCTCTATTGCGCCTAAAGGTTGATCAGCATCTGCGCGGGCGCCATGTCGGAGGTCTGTCTTACCATATTGTCTAGGTTGGCTTGCCGTGGAAGACTGCCTCGCAGCAGGAGTCGGCCTCACAGTATTAAGACTACCTGCTTCGTCTTCGGTCTCCTCCTGTATAGACGGTGGCTGAGAAGGGCGCTTCGGTTTCTGTCCTGGCTCGGGGGCCATGATGATCGCGCTAATAGATAGACTGGAGGGAGTGGTTCTATAATATCATGTCGGGGGAGTGGCTCTAGGATTGCTATTGGACGAGCTGACGGATCGTGACTGAAAAGCAATACTGTCAGATGATGTTAGATGGGCAATGAGGAGGGAGGTGCGTCCAGGCGGTATGTTGCTGCAGTGCCAATCGGGCCTCTATTGGCCAGAGTGGGTTTGGAATGGCTTCCCAGGTTGCTCCATAGCACGCACGTGCGTCGGTCAAGCACAGACTGGTCGCAGAGGGAAGTTGCGATGAAACTGGGATGGTTGATCACACACTGGACAGTACAGTATAGCCAGGACCTCGACACGCTGATCACCAGCTTCCGACTTGCTAGGGCTCTGAGTAAGCCTTGCCAATGTTACAACTTATCTTCTGTTTCGACTCTCTTGATGCCCGGGAGTTGCGGAAGGACCCTACACTTTCAAGTTTAGGAGGGTACGACAACGTACATGACGCTAAACATGCCTCAGATGCTTAGCTGGCGTGGAGCCTAAGCCGGTGGATGCACCGCGATCCTGGCCGAAGCCTGCACCGGACCCCAGAGATGAACTTGCAGGCAGCTTGGAGGCACTGCAGGTGCGGATGCTGGCTGACTTCCACGAGTGATCTCATTGGCGCTTGCCTCAATCCACCCAGATCGCAGGCGCCCAGTAAGCATGGCTGACGCAATTCAACACCATGATTCTCTACCGTACAGTCACTCAGCACTACTATCGACGATCACTTTACCTGAGGCACAATCGTTTCATTCCAAATCAGACAAGTTGGCCCAGCTTCCTTGACTCGCCGACTTGAAGTCCATTCACCGGTACCTAGCTACCACAACCGTGTCGCCAGCATGGCCACTCCTGGCGCAAACAAGCGATTGACGAGAGAATATGCCAACCTACAAAAGGACCCCCCTCCATATATTGTCGCCCATCCCTCTGAATCAAACATACTGGAATGGCACTATATCCTGACCGGGCCGCCGAACACTCCATATGAAGCTGGCCAGTACTGGGGCTCACTTGTCTTCCCTTCAGACTACCCATTTGCCCCTCCCGCCATCCGTATGCACACCCCTAGCGGTCGCTTCCGCCCATCAGAAAGACTTTGCCTAAGCATAAGCGACTTCCACCCCAAATCCTTCAACCCGGCCTGGTCCGTCTCCACCATCCTCACCGGCCTCCTCTCCTTCATGAACGGCGAAGAAATGACCGCTGGCAGTATAGGTGCCAGCCCAGCAGAGCGAAGATATTATGCCGCGAGGTCAAAGTGGTGGAACTCCACCGGTGGAGGTTCAGCTACAAGTCCCACCCCAGGCGTCCAGCAGACCACCAAAGGCGTAGGCAACATCAAAGCAGGCGACGGAGGTGTCAAATTTCGCTCAGAATGGCCCGACGAAGACGCCGCCAATTGGAGGTGGATCGGTGAGAATCGCATAGATCCCAAGACCGGCAAAGCTATACCAGACCCTCCCGGCCAACCGATCGAATGCTCTCCAGAGACAACCGCGCTGAGAAAGAGACTAGGAGGAATCAACGCTGGTGGGAAATTGACTTCAGGGGGAGAAGTTGTGAGAGAAGCAGGACAAGGTTGGCTGAAAGGTCGAGGATGGTGGTATGCTGCTGGAGCCTTTATGCTGTATGTCGTTTTGGTTCGAATCTTTGGTGAGGTCGACTGAGCAAGTCTCACCCTTGGTAGTTTGGAACTACTAGACACTCCTACAACAATCGGTCAGCCACTTTCGCTGTGGCTGACAGCATCACTCAGAGCTAGCCAACAGCAATGTATCTCGCAAACATTGAGAGGCTGTTGTGACCCAAATCGCTAAGCCTTTGTGCCATACACGCGAACGAGACATCAGCACATCGATCGCCCTTAGCCGACCCATGTCGAAGATGCTCAATTGAACGATGGTGCACATGTAGCTCGGACAGAGTTCGGAGCCTGCAGCCTTGAAGTTTGGTACAAGAGGAGAGTGGTCACCTGCAGTACAGCTCAGCTTCTCGTCCGAAGGGCCTTTCACGCTACCTGATTGCAGGCTCAACCCAGCTTCGTATGAGGACTTGAAGCGACGACTACGTACGCGACGACGAATGGCCAGCTACTTTTCATCCTCAACGCATAATGAGCACATGCAACTGTCATGTCAAGCACTAGACCGGCGCGCTCGGTTTTGGATCATGAATGTCGTCGAGCCAGACGCACATTCAAGTCCTATTTGCTAAGTGGCTACCGCGGCAGGTGTACCCACCGTATCGCCACAGGCACATGTAGAAGCCGTCGACGATAGGTAGTAGTCATAATGCATGCGCCCACGAGACACGGTACAGTCAGACGGGGCGTAGAGCCCTCTTACACAACCACGTTAGTTAGTCACCAAGATAACTCTGGAAACGAAGTCCAGCGGCCACTGATGGCGCCGCTATAGCATCTTCAACGTGGTTGAGATTGGTCATTATCGGTCAGCGGGATCTGAACTTGTCACCTGGGTATATCTAACATCGGTGTCCTCTTTGCTATCCTTGTCGCTAGGCATGAACAACCTCTGTATAACAGCCCCTGTCTCCCATAGCATCTCCAATCGTCCGCCGGGTTTGCAACGAAGCCAGACGTTCTATCAGTCCAAAACAAGTCTTGTGAACCGCGCCACCCATATCCCATTATTCAATGCCTTTCGTACTTTATGCTCTTGATCTAGCTCTGTGTACCAAGTGACGTTTTCCTCATGCTTCCCTCGGCACTCGCAACCTTAGAAAATGACCTCCTGTATCATAAACACGACATGGCACGTGTCAGTCACGAAACCGTTCCGAGTGCCGGGTGTAATCTCTCGCTGCTTCTCTCCCTTCCCGGGATCCAACTTTCGATTGCAGGCCTTTGTTTCAATTCATGCCTGCTTGTATGGCCTCGAGGATGAGCGTCGTCACGAGGCGCATCGCTTCTCACACTGGAGTGGGTCTTTGGCCGTCAGATACCCGGACGACGTAGCATGCGCGTACATGCTACTCCAAGGGTAAAGATGACCCGGGGTTCCGCTCAGCCCCATCGTGAGGGGTGGCTTCAGAGAGGCGCTCGATGTGTCGACGAGGACTTCGCTAGCTTCGCTGGAAGGCAGTCAAGGCGGCTTCAGCCTCAACTCTATCTTTCATGGCGAGGCTGAGGCGTGCTGCTGCGTAAGATCCGAGGCTAACAAGGATCACCCTTCGCCGCAGGCATAGTGTGAGCAGCTTCTGTCTATCCAGTGTGAGAGTTCTGGTCAAGCTCAAGCACCCGAGCCTGTCCACAAACGACGTGCGATGTTTCAACCATCAGCCATGTCGACATCATCGGCCGCATCAGTCTCGCCACCAGCTGGGTTTTCAACTGGCTCTGCCTCAACACCCTGCATAGCCTCAGCAGCAGCCGAGATCTCCTTGTACTCGGCCTCGAAAGCTGGATCGAACTCTTCACGGTTGTAGTATCTATTTGCCAGCTCCAGAGCGTTAGGGTCTCGTGGAAGGACCATCACCTCGTCCACAAGTGTATCCTCAATGTTCACTTCCTCAGCAGCTGCTCGGCGCTGTTGTCCTAGTTTCCCCCTGTCCGACTTGAGCAGATTAGCCTGTCCGATCGGGTAGTAATGAGCCTCGGGCGGTGTGTTGGAGTCCTTTTCTTTGAGGGTAAGAACGACCTGGCGCGTATGGCGACCGACCTCCTTGTCCTGAGATTGTGCGTTGCTGTAGAATTTGGCGCGGTCGAGGGGGATGCGCAAGTTGTCATCTCGGGAGGATTCGGCGACACGGGCGAGTAGGCTTGGGTCGTTGTGCTCGGGGTCTTGAGAGTTGAAGATCTTGCGTATCAGGGAGGTTGAGCCTTGGTCTCGGGGAAGAAGAAGTGACCAGACCATAGGCTGGTTGCCGGGATCTTCGTACTTGTTGGGATCGGCGTCGAATGCGGCTTTTGCTGCATCCCATTGCGCTTTCTTCTCGGGATGCTCTTGTGTCATGAGGAATGCGGCATCAATCCTGTTGTCCCTGTGGCCTCTCACGGCGGGAAGGGGTGGTTTGTCGAAGCGCATCAGGTTCCACGAAGAGCCGATGGCTGTTGCAGCTTCGAAGTCGGGCAGAACTGGGTAAAAGGCTACCGGCTTCATGTTCTTCTTCTGTGGGTGGATTGGGCGCTCCCAGGCCGTCTTGTCTGCTTGCGTGGCTGGGGGCACTCCTTCAGTTGCATCCTTGGAAGCTGGATAGGCTAGGTTGAATGCTTTTTGGATGTTTCTCTTGATGTTCTCTTTGTCGTCTCTTGCCATAAGTTGGGGTTTAGGTTTGGAATCCTTCCTTGCGCGTGGCTGGGTCGATCTCAGAGGGTCGTTGGCCAGACCCGATGTGGCTGTCATGTACTGTGTCTTGCGTAAGAAGGTCGAGGCTGTGTTGGCTACGCCTCCGGCTTTCAGCTGGTCCGGGGTAAGCATCAGAGCTTCGTCTTCTGGATCTAGCGGTGGTGCTATCTCGGGCGCCATGATGGAGGACTCGTCGCCTTCAAAATAGCCGTACAAGCCTATGACGTCTATTGGCATGCCCCCTTCTGCGTCGGCTTCGATGTTTGGCTCCTCGCGCTTAGCAATGCTAGCTGCAAAGCCGGGATCCAGGTACTGTTGCAGGCCGCCAGTATCGATGTCGAGCAGTTTGGGGGGCATGGGTGGTGGCGGGAGATCATTTCGGTATCGTATCGACACGATCAAGTCCTGCTTGTAGTCGCTGCGGCCAGCCATGTTGACGGTTGCTGGCGCACTCGCCCCGAACTGACTCTGCGTGAAGTCAAGCAAGCGAGCGGGATGGTGAGGGTGAGGGTGAGGGTGAGGGTGAGAACGAGGGTTTGGGAGCCACAGTATGGATCAGGGCGTAGCAACAAGGTCAAGATCTCTGTCTTCTTTCCACCTGCGTAGTTGCGATATTCGTACGTCCTGGTCGCAGCGTAGCCGATGTGATGGTGAACGTGAACTTTTGGAGACGCGATGGCATGCGTGCATTTCGGGGAAAGCGCCCGCTGGCGCTGGCTGCAGGTGGACAAGTGGAGACCATGGTCGGGTCAAGTGCCTCCAATGCCTTCAGTGCCTCATCATGCAGAGGCAATCGCCATACCCTCACTCTCACTTCACTCTCACCCCAACTTCACTCCCACCCCAACTTCACTCCCACCCTCACCTTGATCTCTCATCATTTGCAAGTTGTGCATCGTGTTGTGTTCTACAGCGTACGTGAGCGACGGTTGATTGCGCCAACTACATCCACAATACAGTTGCAACGAGCGACCTGACGATATGGGCTGGTTCTGGAGTACGCCCGAGGCTTCCAACACCCCCATTGCGCCGCATCCTCTCCCTAAGGCTGGAGCCACCCCTCCTGTAGGTTCCATCCAAGGCCGGTCTGAAGGCTCAGACACTAACATCTTGACAGCCAGAATGTCCCATGCACAAGTCGGACGTGCCATCACCACTCCTACAGAAGATTGAATCGTCGCAAACCTCTCCACCCTCGTCATGCCCAGTCAAGTCTCCAGCGCAGGCCTCTCGATATCCTACCACGTCCGCCGCGCCTATAGACTCGCCAGTACAGTCACAGTCCCAGTCACAGCCCTCGTCATGGTCAGCCACGCTCAACCCTCTCAACTACATGCCCACCTTCAAGAATGAACGAGCAGCCGACTCCCCTCAGACAAGGAGTCTTCCCCTGGAGCGTGAGATTTCTTCCATCCCTCGTGGTGACTCTGAGGCCAACTGGGAATATCCCTCGCCACAGCAGATGTACAATGCTATGCTACGCAAGGGCCACACAGAAACCCCGGCTGAGGATGTGGAAGCCATGGTCGCCGTCCACAACTTTCTGAACGAAGGCGCGTGGAATGAGATTGTGGAATGGGAGAACATCTTTGCTCAAGGCTTGTCAGCAGGCTGGGAAAAGTGTAAACGAGGCGAACAGGGTCTCGCTATGGACCGTGCCAAGAGGGAGTACTTCGCCGAACTAAAGGCTGAGCGGAGGCGTGCCGCTGGCCTGCCAGCTGACCCATCCACCCTGACCGAGCAACCGCGCTTACTTCGCTTCCAAGGTCGACCAGGCGAACCAACCCCCAAAGCAAGGGTATTGCAAGCTCTGGCAAAGGCCTTTCCTGATAGGTTCGGCCAGGAACCCCCTTTCGACCGCCATGACTGGTATGTTGCACGGAACCAGCCCAACGGCTCAACAAAGGAGGTACGCTATGTGATTGATTACTATGGAGGTGGCTTACAGGCCACGGGTGAACCCGTTTTCTATCTTGACATTCGACCTGCCCTCGACACTCCTACTGCCGCTGCAGAAAGAGCGATACGATGGGGAAGTGACGTCTGGTATACTGCAACGGGCTCCGGTATTAGGGAGAAGATCAAACAGCAGGAAGCCCAGGCCAAAGCCAACAGCTGAGCCAGAATTCTGTGACCGCGACGCCAAGGAGTTTTGGAGGCACTTATTTCTAGCATTTGTGTTAATGTTGTATAGATACTCCCTTCTCTCACTGCGATTCATGAGCAAGCGCCACGAGACAATGAACACATTTCACGCTCTTCATTCTCTCCCTGCTTGGTGATTGTTGTTCTTGCGTGCGAGAGTTCGGTGCACCATAACAGTCACAGATGCATAACAAGGGAGGTGGGAACTTCGCTGCATGCGACTCTGATTTAGGTGTATAAAACGCATATCAGACCTGTCAATCTGCGCCTGGACAATGTTTTGTGCTTGGCCATACTTGTGCCGACTCGCACAGCCCCCGCCCCTTACGCAGAACCCCAAGTACCGGCAGATTAGGGGTAGCCGAACGTTCAACAGGGGCGCTCCGCACTTGCCTAGGACTCGAGAGTCAAGTATGACCGGTTTCCACCGTCTCTCACGTAGGAACGGTTTCTCGCCTTACTCATATGCAGAACACCTCAATCAGCCCATCTGTCTCAAAGGTCTTCTTGCAAATTCGTGCCGCACCGCTACCACCAGTCTGTGCGGCAACAAAGCCTTCTTGAACAGTTGGGCTCCCAGACACTTGCTCAAAACGTGGTTACCGAATGACTCATCCCTCAACACTAGGCAGCCACGCTTGACCTAGAACCAGAATGAACGGCAATGTCTGGTACCGCTGTCTAAACTCACGTCTTTTCCCCCGATAACAAACATATCTAGATTCTTACATGCCGCAGTATCCTTCTCAACCCCTGACCATCTACAGCCCGCAAACCTCATAAACCAAAACAACGATCACACACCAAACAAAACCCACACGGCAGCCCCAAAACACCCTCATCCAACGCCGCTCCAACCATGTCAAGGCCAAGAACAAACCCACAACCGAAACCTGCCTCAAACCCCCAACCCTCCACCCTCACCACCCTCCACTCCGAAGCAACAACAGGCACCACAAACCCAACGAACCCCACGGCTTCCTCAGCCAATGGTACATCTCGACCCCGATCCACGACCCGGTCTCCAACCACACCTTCACCTGCGCCGAGCAATACATGATGTACCACAAAACGGTGACGTTCGCCGACCACTCGTGGGACCGCGTCAAGCGGGACGTCGTGGTGCAGGGCAACATGCTGAAGTTCGAGAGTGGGCGCGCAGACAAGGCCGATCCGTTCGTGTATCCGCCGCCGCCGACGCTGGTACAGGGACGCCTCGCGGCGGCGGTGTCGAAGCAGGACAAGCAGAAGCGCGAAGTCAGGCTGGAGGAGCTGTTGCTGGCGACGGGGGGTCGAGAGCTTGTGGAGGCGGCGCCGAGGGATCGCGTTTGGGGTGTGGGGTTTGAGGCTGAGGAGGCCGAGAGGGTGAGGGTTACGTGTCGCGAGAAGTGGGGCAAGAATTATCTGGGGAAAGCGTTGATGGAGGTTAGGGAGAGGCTGAGGAGGGCGAAGGAAGAGGGGCAGGGTGTGGAAGAGAGACAAGAGACGGAAGAAGAGGTGGCGGATGAAGAGGTGGATGTGGAACAGGAATGGTGAGTGATGGGTATCAGAGGTGTATCTTGGTCGGCTTGCACTGATTTGAGCGATGGCGTTCCGGGTCTGTACAGTATTAGGAAACCCATGTAGTTTTTGCACAATGACATTTTGAGTCTGTTGTATAGACCATGTACCCTCGCACAGCCAATCTGCCGGACATGGCATTCGTTATGCTTATGCCTTCTCTCCTTCTACAGGTGGTTTGGACATCTTGTTCTTGACAGCCTTCTTCGCTTGTTCCCAATAGCCTTCTGGATCGAGCTGAACAACCCATCCCTCATTCTTGACCTCCCCGCCCACAGTCTGTCCTCCCCAGATTATGGTCTTATCACCATACTCCTCCCATCCTGCCACGGCGAAATCTGCGAGTGCTTCGTCAGGCTTCTCAATCTCACTCTCATCTTTAGTGCTCTGTACAATCTCGATTTTGCTCCACTCATATTTTCCGCTCTTCCAGCTGTCAGGGAGTTTAGAAATCGCTTCAGATGTTTTGTCTCGCACAACATCTTTGACGCTGGCTGCAGTCTTGGCCGAAGATGGAATCTGGAATAGGTGCATCGCTTGCGGGTTTGTGTCTGTGAGGGTGAGGAGATATGTCCGGCCTGCGCCCGTCGTGATCGGTATCGCATGGCCTGTTGGACCAGTTGGCTCCTTCTGAGGCGAACCAGCAGAAGCTTCTCGTTGCTCACTGGAGGACGCTTCAGTCGCCTCAGGTACAGCAGGATCCTGTTGAGCAGGAGGAAAGACGACCTGCCATTGACCACTTCCTACTCTGCCCGTGCTTAGCGTAGCTGCATCCTGAGAAGCTGCTTTGTTCTGCACTGGATCATGTTCTGCGAGGTCGAGGTGCATGACTGTTGGTCCATTGACGTACCATAATCGATGCTCCACGTACACTATTCGGCCTGGAGTCGAGCTGTCTTGCACTGCTTCCTCAACGACTGTTGGGAATTTGTGCCATGCCCTTGTGCTGATATCGAAAGTCCAGGTATCATTTAGCGCTTGACCTGATACATCGTAGCCACCGTGGAGGAAGATGGTACCGTGAAGATCAAGTGATGGACCTTGACCAGCGGCTACTGACATTGGCGGCGGGTAAGGTGAGCTTGTGCAGGAGGGTGAGTATCGCGGCTCGGGTATGCCCTCTGTGCATTTTGCAGGGTCAGCTGAGAGAATTGTGTAATTGCTCCTTAGACTGTCATAGACTACAATCGTATCAAGTGGGATGATGTTACCGGTGTTCGAGGCGCGTGTTGCAGGACTGGCGTTGGAGAGTCCTCCCAGAACATAGATCTTGTCTTCGATAGAGGTCGAAGCATGTTTTATCCTCGACCACGAAGAAAGGTGTGATTGCTCTTTGGACGTGGTTCTCTCGAGTTGTTCGGTTTCGGGCTGCAACGGTCGTCTTTCTTGTTCCAGCTCAGGTTTCTGTAGCTCGTAGTCGACATCGATGGGTTGTCCAGCCTCAGTTCTTGACGAGCCGAAGTCTGGCGGTAGTGACAGGACTTGTAGGCCGTACTCTCCTTCGCCAGCAGGGGTCTCACCGCCAACCAGGTAGATCTTGTTTTTGATTGTGCAGGAGGTACTGCCAGAGATCGCTAAGCTTGAGGAAGGAGATTTGATCTTGTGGTAGTGTGCGTGAAGCGGGACAGTTGAGCCAGAGACTGCGAGGCCACCGACTACTGCACCCTCCATCATCGTTTCGACAGCATAGAGACCTGCTACTACTTCTGCCATTGTTGAGTGGTGTGGGGGGGCAAGTTGAACTTCTGGTGGCAGTCTGGTCTTTCAGGTCAGTTTTGAGTCAGTTTTGGATCTGCAGTCGGTTTCAGACCCTGCAGTTGACCTTGCCCATATGCTCACTCAACGTTCGACTTCCATTGTTTTCAGAATGACATCAGAGACCACTTTACGCGCTTGAACGCGTGGGGAGTACCCACCCAATGCTCACTATCCTGAAATAACGTATCTATAAACCTTATCCATTGGCCTTTCACAACATGCACAGGGCAGATGCTACACTACTTCCAAGATGCAAAGAGACGAAGGTCTTTCTGCTCGGAATAAGCTTCAACACGTTTCCTGAAACCGTCTGAAACCATTTTTTGCGGGACCCCTTCCTGCCCAGCTGTATCCGTTTTCCCAGAGGTTTACCAACAAAAACGGTTGCGAAGCATCACAACGTGATAGGCTTCGCTACGGTGAAGAAGACTCAGATAGACGTATGGACTGGCATGACAATGTGGAAATACCTGAGAAGATTACGGAAGCCAGCCAGGCATATCCCTTCCCCTCACGGATTTCGGATACTTTGGGTTCGCCGGCAAGCAGCAAACCAATATGTCCAGTTTTGAACTAGAGCTCACATTGCCAGACCATCTCAGATCAAGTTCCCCTGACTCTTGCATAGTGACGAGGTTCCCTAACGTTCGCGCCCAGTCCTAACATAGTATTGCCGCTGCATTCGGGGCATCCTTCATTCTTTATCGTCTGGGTAAATCCTCAAGTGAAACGGCTGGCAAGGGCAACAGCACCAATCTTTGCCGCACTCGCGCTCGTGGCACACCTTGGGTGGCTTCCGGAAATCACTCAGGGGCCATATGTATCCAACCCAGCAGCAGGTGCAAGCCTTGTTTATGGGTCTGCAATCCTTGGGCCGTGGGCCTTCCCGGGGACCATAAACCACAACGTCCATGCTGATTGTGGCGAGGTCGGATGGCATTGTGGCGTTGAGTAGCTCTAATTCCCTGCTTGGGGGAATGGCGGAAGACACAGCAAAGAACGGCTGAGACGCGAGGCTGACGAGAGCCAGCAGGACATGGGTGAGCTTCATGACAGATGGTAGTCGGCAATTTCAATGACGCTTTGCTGATTTCGATTGAGGTCGTCGCTTCCACTGCTACGACGGTCATTGTCAGCGAGATACCCGTCTCACAAGGGTGCTACGGATTTCGGACGGACAGGAAGTTTACCAACCTTGTTGTCTATGCCACTTGCGATCGACTCAGCAACGATACCAATGTCTTCATAAGCCGTGTGACAGTCGCTCTGCAAGGTGTGTCAAGGTCTGAGTGGCGGTGGGAGAAGAAGATAATGAATTTGCGAAGTATGTGTTGACTACCTTTTCTACTTACAGAATGCCTGTCAAGGAAAACCCATGTGGGAGGGGGGAAATGCTCGACCACAGTCCTCGAGTCTCCTCAGACCGTGAATCTCATGTCTTGATGCTAGTCAGGCTAGTTCTCGTTCTCCTGGTGGTTCATAATCCTCTTCAGTACTGCATCTTGTAGGCTTGTCACAAAAGCACGTTGCGCTACGAGGTTATTTTATTGGGCAGAGCAATGGACTGGTTATGAGCGGGTTGAATTTGGTAGAGACCACCGCTCAACAAGAAGCCTTACTGGGTAAACCATGACCTGGCGTGGCTTCCCATTGGCTCCGCTCGGAATGCTTGGCTTGGGTAGCGGATGTACCCGTCAGCTATTGGGAGTGGCGGCAGAGGTTTGAACGTGGAAATCTTTCGCCGCGTTGTTGGGCAAGTACGACTCTGTTATTATCTCAACCACCGACATCGCCAACCAATCTAGCCAACCTACATGCCACTTAGGTGCCAGCATACCAATACCACACTTATCACTCGGTACATGCTATGAGCACCTCAACGCCGCGGCGAATGATTAACGTCTTCCAGACGACCAGACCGCGCGCCATCCCGCAAACCTACTGACTTGGTCGCAATTCCTAAAGCGTATCGCCCATGCTCTTCTTCACATCAGCGACTTCCTTACACCCTGGCCGTCCACTATGTCGATCGCGCCCTCCTTGACACGTGGATAATAGGTACTCTGTTGGCGACGACAACCGTTCGCCTTCAAGGAGAGCCAACGCCTCAGTCGGGCCTTTCATCTCAGTCATAACTTCGTCACTTGAGTGCAGATGTCATGCTTTCGTTGGAGATTTCTTTCTTCGGCGAGCCGTGCCTCCCTTAAGAGGTTGTCGGTGCCTCGTAATGTCGTACTTTACTTTGTGCCGGCCTGCTTCGATTGAGGTTCGTGCCCGTCTTGTCAGCATAGTGACTGGTAACAATCGACAGGAACATGCTAAGAGAGCGTACCAAGCCCGTGTCGGTGACAATCCTGTAAAGTGAGAAGTGACTGTCACCGATATCAGCACTGCCGATGATTTGAAAACACTCAAGGGCGGTCAGTATCAGTGACCAGCGCGTCGCAAAGAGCGGGAAGAGCGAGTTGATGATAAAGAAAATGTTGCTGACGATGATCAATGCCAACTGGTATTGAGGTGCTGCCGGCCCTAGCACGGTCGGAACGATCCCCATGCTGGAGTGGGACAGTCCGCGAGCATCATCGCTCAGCAGCTCGACATCCAGAATCTCCACCGGCACTTTATGCGCCCACCCCGCGTCTTCCACTCTCGCTAAAGAACACAACCATCCTCCAGAGTTTTCTCACCAGCGAGTCAGCCTCCTCCTCGTCCAGTGCGCCCTCAAGCTCCTTCGCTAGATCGTGAGGTCTCCTCTTCTCCTGTAGCGCACTGATTACAACGTCCACGAGCATCTGTTCTTGGACTCCAAGGTATTCGACGACCTTTTTCTCGACGAAAGGTCGGAGGCGGTCCTCAATGATGTTGCTATCGAGGTAGGACCATTGCACGTCCCAGCCCCACAGTGCGTCCTTGTCATTCGGTATCTCCGATGCAAGCGACTGAGCAGCTTGCGCACGCTCTTCATCCGTCATATCCTGTGCTTGTGCTTTTGCATTTTCGAGCTGCGAGGCGGGGATAGGTATCAGTTTCCTGCGGTCTTGCACGGACGATTCTTCTTCATCTTCGAGGAGACCTTCGACATCTGTGACTGGCCGTTTGTCTCTTGTTTGCGCTTCTTGTCTGCCTTGGGCTGCTTTCTGTGCTGCCGCGCCGAGAGAGAGCTTGAAGCGGGCTGGCTCTCGTCGAGGCGAGTCTGTTGGTGTCGCGGCCTCATCAGTGCGTGGTCGTGAGAGAATTTCATCTTGTCGGCTGAGGAAGTCGTCTGCCATCTGTCCGGCTCGTTCGCGCCGAGAACTGTCTTGCGCTCGTTCTCGATCTTCGGCAGCGCGGTCAGCGTCGTCGTTTGCTATTTCTCGCTGACGGAAGGCCGCTCGATTCCGAATCCACATACTTCTGTCCCTGTAGTATTCCTCCTCTCTTCGACTCGATTCGTCGTCGTCGTTCCACTCCTTGAGTCGTTTGGCCATTGCTTCTTTCTCTGCATTGTGGCGTGAGTCCTCATCTTGATCCCGGTTCTTCTCTCTTTCTACAGCTGCAGTCCTTGAGCGTTCTCGGTTCAGCCATCTTCGCTCTTGATCGAGATAGTCCTTCTCCTCTTCTGATCGTCTTTTTTCCTGTCGTCTTCTTTCGAGCTCACCATCGCTAGCGTCTGTATCTTCGTCATCAAACGCGGAGGAAGCACTGATGCCGGTACCGTTGACGAAAGTGACCCCTTTCTGGTAGTCCTTGGCGAAACCAGTTTGTCCTTTAGGTCCCGTGGGTGCAGCACCCCGAGGTCCACTCGGGATACCATTTGCGCCACCAGGACCACTTGGAGCAGATACTGGAGGAGAGCCCAACCTGCTTCTGCTACCGTTCATTATGCGACTTCTCTCCTGCTGCTCGATCTCCTCCTCACGTTTTAGGCGTTCAAGATCTCGTTTGTTAGATCTATCTCTGAAAGCAGTGATTTCTTTTGCGACGGTTTCTCTCATTTCGGCAGGAATGTCGGATAGCTCGTCGTCAGCGCTGAGCTGTATGGTGACCACATCGCCGTCTGCTTTCTGCTCATCCCCCATGGCAGTGTCCCCATCACGGTCAATGCCTGATAACTGATCTTTCGGTCTCGACTGGGGGTTCTCGAGGTCCGCAAGGACTGCTCGGAGAGCGTCTTGTGCTTGGTCCACGAGCATCTGCTTGTGATTCGTGTCAACACCGCCTTGGGACTCTTCGTATTGCTCGATATATGTTTGTGAGTTTTCGTCAGCCACGACCTAGAAGGTGTTAGAAAGTCTGTCTGTATTTGTTGGGCGCATACCTACCAGCAAGCGCGACTTCTCCACCTTGTTGTCTTCGTCGTCCTCCTGCTTCACCTCGTCGGGCGCACGCTGCTTGACAGGGATTTCGACATCCTTTAAGACTTCGATGGCAGTGGCCAGGCTCTCAGGATCTTCGTACTCGGCGAAGCCAAATTTGCAGGGCTTTTCGTGGGCGTCTGTGGCTCTGAACCACTTTCTGAGGTTGCCAGCAGCTCTTAGGATCCGCTCGATCCCTTCGTCTCCGCCAGCTCCTTCTGTTATGCCACCGATAAAGAGCGTCTTGATGATCTCCTCTTTACTCTGCGGCTGCATAGGCTGTGGCCGCTCTCTTTCTCCCCTGTAGTCACCTCCCATACCCGAGCCTACACCTGCTCTTCTCCCGCCTCGGTCCCGGTCATCGCGTCCGCCTGGTCCATCTGCTTTTGGTCCTGCGCCGAGTCGGATTACTGGAGCTGCAAAGTTTATGTTGGGCATATTCGCTGGGGGTTGGAAGTTCGGAGGATATCCAGGTCTGCCTTGTTGGTTACTGTCCATCTGTTGCATGCCGGGCGCCGCACCTGTGCCTGGAGCCGCCATGCCTGGTGGTGCTGGGGGACGTGTTAGCGATGTTTTGGTATGGGCCGAGGGTGAAGGATACCTCCTGACATAGCACCTGGTCCAGCCCCATACTGGCTGTATTGCCCTGGTCACGAACGTTAGTGGAAGAAAAGAACAGGACTCGACTGTCGCAAACCTGGATAACTATACATCTTGCGCTGCGAGTTGCGGCTTGTAGTCTGTGTTGAAGAGAGTCTCCTGAGTACAGGCGACGAGTTTCAATCGTATGTGGTATCGCAACGCAAGCAGTCGGCCAGCGACAATGCTACAGGTGAAGTTGGTCTGTCTGAACAAGGTAGATATACGCGCAAAACTAAATGCTCGTAGGTACTAGATACGGGTTCCGAAGAAATTCTACGGTAGACCATGAGACCTCCCAATGCAGAGCCGTAGACTTTCTCGCTTCACAAGCAATCAAGGCAATCCAATACATTTGGCTCTTCGAACCCTAAAACAACAAAGTCTGAGCTACGATCACGGTGCAACGAGTGAGCCAGGAGCTTGAGAATATGATTATTACCCGTCTATGCACAATATGCGATATCTGCCATTACGTTTAGGTATAATACCTACTCAAAGCAACAGCACACCAAATCAAAAGCTTGTTGAATTCTCTCTCCACGGGTATCGTAAAGTTTCAAGGTTGAGTTCAAAGCCTCGTCCTTCCTCAGCCATACAGAGTCCTTCCACGCTATAAGATCGAAATGCTGGTGATGCCCAACCTGACAGTCAGGGATAGTAAGATCCTTTCATACCTCTTGAGCCAGGGGCAGGCGCCATGCAAGCATTTTCCAGTGCATAATCCAGATATCTGCCTAATAGATCAGTTGTCTGCACGTCTCCTTGTCCGCCAAAACTGAAATGCACAGCAAGCGCATGTGTGTCAACCGCAACACTCTTTCCGATCTTCCTCGGTAGCGACACGGTGAGCCACTCCTCATCTACCGTATCCATGGGTAGATGCGACAGGATTTCCGTCGCGTTGATTGCAACAAAGTTAATGCTCAACCTCTGATAATCAGTGATCCATGCTTGCGCCTTTGGCGAGAATTGATACAGGTCAAGCTGGTCTTCGAACAGGTTCTCGAGGAAAGAATAGTGCTGTTGAGCAGCAATGGCCCAGGATTGCACGCTGTTTCCCCACGTTTTATATTCCGCGTCCGAGATAGGTGTGCGCTTCAACTCCCGCACCTGGTTCTCAGTATTCGTTGCCAGTCGGAGCCACCGATGTCGCATTGTTGGTGGTTCTTGTTCGAACGAGAAGAAGTAATCAGCCGGCCCAGTCCAGTACGGATGCTGCCTGTATTTCCATGAAGTTCTCTTTGCCGTCTTCGGCCGCTTTTCCCTATCCGGTGCAAGCTCTGGTCTGACATCCTCAGGGTTGATTAGCTCTGGTAGATAAGGGTGTGTCGCTCCCATATGGTAGTGCAACCAGCCCATCAATGGAGAGTTGATCATGTTGGCTGCTACTACCAAATACTCAGGGTGCGCCAGCTTCGTTGACACAACGCGCGGCACAGCATCGTCAGCCATAAACACAACGTCGTCGTCAATCTTAACGTAGATCGCGCCTTCCTCCAGGGTCGACCACGCTAACCCGTATCCTATAAAGCCGGTCTCTTTAATCTCAATCTGTCTGTATGCTGGGTTGCTCGCAACAAGCTCGTGCAGATAATTGACATCGTCCTTGGTGTTGGTGTTCCTCACCCAATGCACTTCGTCAAGCCAACCCCCGTTCGCTGCTAAATTCCGTTCAAGATAGCATTTCAAGATTCTGACTCGATCTTTCCTACCAAAAAACACCAAACCAATCACTTTGACATCCCCCGGTTTGACGAGTCTTTCGGAGGTGCCTTGGTTGTGAAGACTGATACCTAAATGCGATATGGGCACGGGCTCTGCACCTCCGCGAGGAGGTGGTGGCGGATTATCGAACGAAAAGAACAAGAAGATGATGATACTCAGAATCGTTGTCAGTAAGGTCAGCTGCCACCGTCGCTGCAATCGCGTCGGATCGATTAAGCGGGCCATCTCCGTATTAAGTCTTTGCTGAATACTCGAGCCTCAACGAGGTACATGTACCAGTACAACGTCAGAAGCAACGCAGCTGCCCAGTTATTAGGGCGGGATGGGTTGAGCCGGCGATGCAGTCCATATCACACGATGTTGTTTATTGCTCAGATGTAGGTGGGCAGTGAAAGTCGCAAACACAATGTCCAGCTTGCAACGCCGAAACCCGAAGACACGTTGAGGGTTCTCTCAGTGGTACTGTGGCTATCGGCTAAAGTCGAGCCCTCGCACGCCTGCTTGTAGCGAACGTTTTCCACTGCCCGTAGCTAGTGCCTGCAGCTTGATTGATAGGTGCTGGGGCGGCATGGCTCTTGTCGAGACAGAGCTGAGCTTGAGAAAAGGAAGAAGTCGTTTTGGGGCAAGCTTCGCCGGGACTTGATCACGCAGCCAATCGTATGTCACGTTGTAGGTTGACTAGCTGATCGTCTTGGCGCGTGGCTTAGCCACCATGGCACCCTCCAATCACTTGAATTTCTTCCTCGGCTTCATACCCTAGATCGCTTGGCCATGGGGGCTGCTGCTTTCCGCTTTTCTCATCTTCCAGGTCAGCCCCTTGCTTGCCACGAACGATTTGCAACAAACCACCTAGATCTGTCTCTACTGTTGTTGTTGTTGTTGCAGTGAACCAGAGACAAATCGATACCGTGTGTTTAGGCTACAAGACGAACTCTCACAAGATGCTTTGGTGGTTCCACATTGCTTCTTTTCACAAGACTACATGTTGCCTATGATCTCAAACATGCACACAGACGGTACACATCGGGGCGCGAACAGCTTTACTACTCCAACGTTCGTATCAAGCCCGAGAAGCTTCAAGAAGGGAATCTTGTTTCTGCGAGGTTGCACGACTAGATCGCAAACTACGCTTCATCTCCCATATCTCTGCGGATGCTTACGCCTATCCTATCGTCCAGTCTGAGACTCTTCCTTCAGGGACACTTGTACGACGCAGCCGCTCAGGACCCGTTACCAGCCCCAGCACTGATGGTTCGTGAGATACGGTTATGCTCGTAGCCAGGTATACGAAATGGCATTAACCACATGCGTCCTACCGGCGGACGGGAAACTGCATGAGGGTAAGATCTGAGGCAGTACACAGATTGCAAATCTTTGTAGGTGCTCGAAATTGGCTGGTATCACAATGAAGCTCAAACACAGCTTCCAGAATGTGCCAGGCTGGCTCCCCAGAACACAACAAACCGGCGTCGTTGTCTTGACGGTGCCCATGGCAGCAACTACTTATTGCTGATCGATTCCCTGGTGCACGCCCCAACTCTTTCTCGTAGCATCTTACACTCGTTCTCAATATCACATTCGTTGTTGCAGCAAACCTTCCTCACCGGGTCCAGGAAGACTGTTCATCCCGATCAGAATGCACGCAGCAATGTTATCGGTCATACTGGCCGTGTGTTTGGCCAGCACTACCTCCGCTCTGCACATTGGCATGCCACTTGCTCGAGTACCTGAGGACAGCTCTCAACCAGGACTCTGTGAGTTCATGAGCGGTCCTAAAGCCGTCGTGCTAATTCTTCTGAGATCCTGAATCGCCCCCTGAGACTGCTTGCTCACCAGGAGCAACAACTTGCTTCCAGACTTTAAGGACAACTAGTACCTCGTTCAGAATCACGACGGTGCCGGCGCCTCCGACGTTGCCTCCAACAGTACCTTCGACAACACTTCCTCCGACGCCTCTAATTACCCCGCCTTTGATCACGATCCTCACAAGCACGTCCCCCCCTGTTGTCACTCCGTCGGCTCCGTCGATATACCCTACACCTGGAACTGATAGTACGGTCACAGCCACCGCTTCCACAGACACTGTATTTCCTTCCAGTCCGAGCTCTGTGAGCAGCAGCGACACATTCTCGACAAGCTGCACACACTGGGCGGTACCTCAATCGTCGCCTCCGAGCGTCACTGACACCACCGAAACGCCAGGGCCGACGACGCACTCCACCTCTTGCTCTACTTCCCAGCTTACCATAGCGACTCCTGGTGTCCAGACTCCTGGCATTCCCGGTACACCAGCGATAACCCCATCACTAGGCACACTCACTCCTGTCACTGGGATAACACCAACAATCCTCACGACCACAGCACTTACCACTTCAGTCACGACTCCAGCAATCTCCACACCCTCCGGATCCATCTATCCCGGCGATCAAGGCACGAGCACAAGCATTACCGTGGACGCTACAGCTAGCGATAATACAACACCCTTCACTGGAGCCGCTGCCAAACATACTGCAATCTCTACCCTTGTAGCTCTCGTCGTATACGGCGGGCTGCAAGCTGTGCTTCTTTAGGCTGGGTGGGCAAGAAGGAAGAGACGGTGCCAACAAATCACATGCTCCATCACCTGCATTATCTAGGTAGAGGTCTGGGCCACATGAGTGTGCTCTTGCGTGCTTTCGGAGTGGGTAATTGTGCAGATTATGGTCTGTTCTTGTAATCTAACAACATTTTGCAATGATTCTTCTCTCTTATCTCTCCACTGGCAGCGCCCCAACAAAGTTCTCCGCGCTTCAGCTTCCGTTTATGGTGTGCTCCCGATTGAGCTTTTCTTATTGGCACAGGTGAAGACGCACTAGCGGGGAGGACCACGGCTGCGGTGTCTTCGAAGTTCGAAAATAATTGGGAATGACGCAAGGCAGTTGCGACCCTCCCCCACCATACACCGAAAAACAGCTGGATTGCACCTCTTCCGTAGTGACCTTTCCGCCGTTCTATTGACCTGAACAAAGTTTCTCGTGAGTGTCTTCATTGTCGTGTCTCAAGCATCTCCTCTGACTTATTTTCAACAGTACTCTATTCTCAAGCGATTTTCCGTCACTATGACCGACGCTACGTTCAAGCAGGCGACTGACCTCAAGGCCTGGCAAGCTCTTGTCAACCATCACAATGATGTTGGTCGAAACATTGTGCTCAAGGAGGCCTTCGAGAAGGACCCGGAGAGATTTAACAAATACACACGGACGTTCAAGAACGAAGCAGACGGCACAGAGATTCTGTTCGACTACTCGAAGAACTTCCTTGCCGATGACACCTTGAAGCTACTGACAGACCTGGCCAAGGAGGCTGGCGTCGAGCAATTGAGAGACCGAATGTTCAACGGCGAGCACATCAACTTCACAGAAGACCGAGCCGTCTACCACGTCGCTCTGCGGAACACCTCCAACCAGGAGATGAAAGTCAATGGCAAGAGCGTGGTCGAAGACACCAACTCTGTCCTCGACCACATGAAAGAGTTCTCGGAACAAGTTCGAAGTGGAGAGTGGCAGGGTTACACGGGCAAGAAGATCAAGTCCGTCATCAACATTGGTATTGGTGGCTCAGACCTGTAAGTATGCAGCTGGAAGTGTAGAGAGCGTGCTGACCGAAGACAGTGGCCCAGTCATGGTGGCTGAATCCCTGAAACACTATGGTGACCGAAGCCTAACGATGCACTTCGTCTCGAACATCGATGGTACTGATATTGCTGAGGCTTTGAAAGAGTCGGACCCAGAGACTACCCTGTTCCTGATCGCCTCCAAGACATTCACAACCGCTGAGACCGTCACAAACGCCAACACTGCAAAGGAGTGGTTCTTGAAGAGTGGAAAGCAGGAAGACATCGCCAAGCACTTCGTCGCTCTATCCACCAACAAGGACGAGGTCAGCAAGTTCGGCATTGACCCCAAGAACATGTTCGGCTTTGAAAGCTGGGTTGGCGGTCGATACTCGGTCTGGTCAGCCATCGGCCTGTCCGTTGCCATCTACATTGGCTTCGATAACTTCCACCAATTCCTTGCCGGTGCACATGCCATGGATCAGCACTTCAAGAACACTCCTCTCGAGGACAACATTCCAGTCATCGCCGGTCTGCTCAGTGTATGGTACTCCGACTTCTACGGTGCACAAACGCATCTGGTTGCACCCTACGACCAGTATATGAAGCGATTCCCTGCTTACCTGCAGCAACTGACCATGGAGTCTAACGGCAAAGCCGTCACTCGTTCAGGCGACTATGTCAAGTACACCACTGGCGCTGTCTTCTGGGGTGAGCCAGGCACAAACTCGCAGCACTCCTTCTTCCAATTGTTGCACCAGGGTACCAAGCTCATCCCAGCCGATTTCATCATGGCTGCTGAAACCCACAACCCCGTCCAGAATGGTCTACACCACCGCATGTTGGCTTCAAACTTCCTTGCTCAGACTGAGGCTCTGATGGTCGGCAAGACGCCGGAACAAGTAAAGGAGGAGGGTGCACCTGAAGAGCTTATTCCACACAAGACCTTCTTGGGCAACCGACCTACCACCAGCATTCTTGCTGAGAAGATCACGCCCGGCACACTAGGCGCTCTGATCGCTTACTACGAGCACATGGTCTTCGTAGAAGGCGCCATCTGGAACATCAACAGCTTCGACCAATGGGGTGTTGAGCTCGGCAAGGCCCTCGCAAAGAAGGTTCAGAAGGATCTCGAGACCGAGAATGCGGACCTGTCGGGACACGATGCCTCGACATCGGGCCTGATCGCTGCTTTCAAGGCCAAGGGTGGCTTGAAGTAGATGTTGATCAGATTAACGACAAGCAGAGTCCGCCACGAGTTGAGGGTGTGCAGACGCAATGCCTTCAGACCTTCTCATGGACCAAGGCCTATGGTACGGTGGAACAGATAGATCTGGTGAAGTTCCATTGACCTTCAAGGAACCACGGCGGACCCTGTCGCATCATGTATAGTGGAACATCGAGCGCCAAAAGCAAGCCTTTGTTGACGATAGTGATTATGACATAGAAATGATTTATACATGAAGCAGAAATCGTAAAGTTTATGCTTATACACTCCACCTTTCTCCCTAACAATCCATCCCGCTCCACGAACTCGTGCCTCGCACTTCTGAGTTAACACAACACCGACTGGCTAGCACGACTCAAGCTCATGGCCAGAGTCAGCCCTGCGGGCCCCAGACAGGAGCTCACGGGTACTTGGCAGACGTGCTTGGCCGAGCCGGTCCAGCCAGTCCAGCCAGCAACAACCACCGGCACGACCATCTCAGCAGGTCGGATCCGAAGCACGTGGATACCTCGTTTACTGCATGGCGCCAGCATAGTCATGTAAGCAAGTCAGCTCCGAAAGTCTCCTGGCACGGATACACACATCGTGGGCCTCCTTGTACCCACATGCTTATGCGAATCTACCAGATCCGGGATAGGGGGGAGCAATATTTTGTCCTTGGCAGTTCGGATCCGAAGATCGCGTTGGTTTTGATACAAGTCTATTGACATTCGAAAAAAGGATTTATATTTGCGTTCTCCCTGTGCTTGATTGAAGTCTTCACCTCGCTTTGCAGGTTTGCGTTCCATGTCGACCGGTTTTCGAAGGAGCTGTCCTTGCTGTACGCTGGATAGTCTCATCCCAACAGCGCCAGATGATGACAGATCGGCACGCGAAAATGCACCACCCCTGACATTCGGCGGTGAAGCGACTTCTTGTATGCACGGGACTGCACAGATCGTGCTCGATCTGAGGAACGGCCGGTTCAAGGGAAATCTTTTATGTCCACAGCTTATTCCGACGCAACCATCGAGCTCCTCCGTCTGATAACATCCTCCTCTCTCGCTGGGGGTCCCTGGTAGTTGCTCTTACCCCAAGCGAGGTACCAAAGTGCTGAAATGATCACACCGCCGACGAACACAGCGCTGGCGTAGTTCATCGTGCCGGGCGTAGTCGGGATGTATGATGGCATGCAGAAAAGCGGTGTGACGAGGCATGTCCATGCTGACACAGTGTTAGTTTATACTCTGACATGAGGTACAGAGGGAGGACTTACCGATAGCGACGACGTTGCAGAAGACGCCAAAGACGCCAAAATCGTACGCGCCGGCCTTGAGACTTTTGCGCCCGGTGATCAAAGAGGCAAAAATGGGCATTGCGTATGCGACCGTCAGGAAAATCACACCTGCACCCGAGAAAGCGTTGAAGGCAGCGGTCGAGCCAAAGTAGATGAGTCCGAGGGCGATTTCAACTCCCATGCACAACATCATCGCATTGAGCGGGACGTCAAGCTTCTTGTTGATCTCCTTCCAGAGAACAGATCCTGGGATAGCACCGTCTCTTGCGAAAGCCCACGCACACCTGCTGGACGCAGTGGTGCAGCCCGTGCCGCACATGATGGCCAGAGCCATAATGGGAATGCAGAGCGCGAACGCACCACCTTCGTTACCGACAGCCGAGGACATGATGTAGGGGAAAGGTTGGGCGAGAACGATCAAGTCCTCAATCGGTGGGAGAACGAACATAAGGGGAATGAGGAAGATCAAGCCGCAAATCATGTTGAGGATGATTGTGCCGACCATAGCTTTGGGAACTTGGGTCGCTGGCTGACGGACTTCTTCACACATACTATAAGGCTGGATTAGCAATGCTCACTCAGAAAGCCATATCGTGGATCTGCTGAACAATTGTCACCACCGGGGGTGTACTGCTCTATGACGTACCTGAGGATCATGCCGGTGGCAGATGTTGCGTAGGCGGCGTGGAGCAGACCGATGAAGAAGGACCAGCCGGCAGGCCAGCCTGAACTTGCTTCGAAGTGACCGAAAGCGTATTCGGCGGAGCGGCGACCATTCTTGGCTACGACGAGAATTGTGATAATGATCGCAAACACACCAGCGAAGGTTACGAAGATGGTAACGGTCTAATTGAAAGTCAGTACACAGAGCGCGAGGGGGTAGTAAACAATCGAAACGTGGTCTCCGAATCGCAGAAGGATAGATCGCTTTGGGAACAGTCGCAAGGGAAGAGACGTACATCCAGGATTGGCAGCCACTTGTTACCCAGTGCGGAGATCGCATTGCACAGTAACGTGATCGCCACGAATAGCAGCCATGTCTCCCAGACAGTAGCATTCCAGATTGGATCGCCGTTGGCGTTCGTAAAGACATTGATACAGCCAATGAAGAGAAGTGTCGTACCGAAATTGACGGACAGGGTGATCGTGATGTTGCCTAGGAGATATGCCCAACCGCAAATCCACGCCATGATGTTACGACACCAGGGCGGGCTAAGCATATAAGTCTGGTAGTAGACACCACCTGCCGTTGGGTAAACGGATGTGATTTCGCCTAGCGAGATAGCGACACAGACGATGATAAGGCAGACCGCAACCCAGCCCCAGATGACAGCGACAGGACCCCCGCCACTGAGTGGGTAGTATAGTGTTGTCGCCAAACCATATGGCACAGAAGCTAAGACGAAGGACATGAATGCGACTTGCCATGTTGATCTGGACCGGGTCAATTCAGATTGATAACCCAACGCAGCTAGCATGTCATCGGCCGAGGCCTTACGGCCTCCGCCCATCTCGCCATTGCTGCCATAGTCTCCTGCAGCTTTCTCTGGGAAAGGATGTGACTTGGCTTTGCTGCGGCTGCGATCGACCGACATCTTGGATGTGGTTGTCTTAACGAGCGAGGCGCGTACGGGAGGCAAATCCAACAACGGTATATCTTCTTTGGCCACACAGAGGCTGGAGCTGGACGACAAGCTCTGGTTGCGAACAGGTATTGTTGCTTTGGCTGTTGTTCGAACCTGCTACCGCCGTCGCTTTGGACACTTGCTGCTTTGGAAGGAAACGATTGGTCACGAACTTCGTTGACGCTTGCGTGATCGTTTGTGTTGCAAGGGGATAGTTATGAGTGCTGCTTGTTGGCAAAGGTGCGTTTGGATGTAGGTGTAGCGTTTTCTTCCTAACAAAACCTTGTAGAGAAACCGAGATCAGGGTCAGAAAATATTCGATTTGCCGTGAACGTATGGACCAGAGACAAAGCGTCAGATTCTAGGCTGTGAGGGTAGTACCTGCGGCAGATTCGAGCATATGTACAATACGCGATAGCAAAAATCCTTTGACGAATGGCTTCTCTATCAGCCCGAAATCGAGCATCCATGGAGCATCGGTCCTCATCAGAGTCCACTGAGGGCTCGAAAGTTGGGCCCTTGACGCCATGGGGTCCGAATTGGAGTCTGGTGTGTGTGATTCGTTCAGACTGCACGTGGGCTCGAGCGGAGCATGCGAAGACGATGAGCTTATGGTCAAATAGAGGTCTCTAGCCCGGCTCTAGCACCTAGATTGAGGTCAAGTGCAACTTGGCAGCATGGGTAAGAGGCTGGAGGACCACCACAGCGGGAATACCAAGTCGAGCTAAAGCTGCAGATTTCGATAGGTACGACAGCCGAGCATTTGACTGATGAAAGTCCTAGCCGCTTGCAGCCCGCGATGCAACACTTATCTTATGCTCGTTTTCCAGAAGAAGTTAAACTTGCAACTTTACTGCCGAGCTGAAACACTCTTTCTGGTTAGCAAGAGTGCGTAGAGACGGCTCGTGTGGTCGAGATAGGGCGCGTCAACTATTACGGTAGAGCAAGACAGATTCACAAGTCCTGTGAGCGGCATGACACAGGCGTGAGGGGTCTCAAAAAGCACATTGTTCTGATTGTGTTCAGTAGACAAAAAACCGTGTCATCAGTTGTGATTGTGTCATCGTACAGGTCAAGCTTTCATCATCTAGCATGATCGTAAGGGCCACCACTGCTAGTCACTGTGATTCGATCTTCAAGCACCTGAGATGACACTTGCCTGCAACCAGGTTTTCCAAGCCTTCCGTATGTCCCGTGACGTGTTTGCTGCCTCTTCGTTTGTGGTACGGAGGATGCCGTTAAAATGTAGAAGTGCCCCCGATGGCCGCGCTCTCAACGCCTGATTGACAGTCCCGTATGCACAGAAAAATCAATCTCGGCTCCGCTTCGCAATTTGCAAGTTACAGACTTACGAGAGCAGATCCACGAACAAAGTACTGCATATTGCCGCAACTTATTCCAGGAGGCGATATCTGCCAATTCCAGCACAACTGCCGATGTTAAGCGAGTAATCTCCTTTACTACGCGACGGCACGACGCCAATGCTTGATCAACGACAGACTTCGAACTGGCTGCTCATTCTAGTCTCGGGGGTACCCCGGTACCTCTGCAGGGCTATCTAGGGGTCTGTAACATGCCCCATCTTCGTTCTCGGTAGTACATGTACAATCTTCAGCCAGATCTGCGTCTGAGAGAGAGCGCTATCTACGTTCTTCCGTCTACCGACCAATAACGGGCTCCCTGCCCAATCGGTGCAGCATTACTTGTGGAACTTGCAGCAGCTTGCGCTTCAACATCATCCTTACCCTTCTCCTTCTCAGCTGCGCGTGGCCTCATGAAACCTCCTTCTTCTCTATCCTCCCCTTTCTCGGGCCATAGGATATGCTTCAGTATGATAGCTCTGATCATCATAATGACCACGAAAAACCACAAGACCACCAGCAAGCCAGTCATGACACAACCCAGAACATTCAGTGCCTCTATGTTGAAAGCCTCCGCTACCCTGAATGTGGCCGTTGTCAATGCCGTTTGTGGAAAGATGTATGAGTACCATGTCATCGCAAAAGGTATTGTTTCGCGTTGCTTTTTGTGCTCGCTTCTGCGTCTCTTGACGCCTAGCCCATCACGATGGGCCTTTTGCTGATGGTGCATGTAGAGCGGCGCAATGTTACTGATCACTGCGACAAAGAAGAACCAAATGGCCAAGCCCCACAGCCAGAGGCTGCACCAGTTGGCGACGATACGAAGTATGTTTGCAGCCAGATCCGCGGGGACCCCCATGAACATCTGCGTGTGTGGATCATCCACATGGACTAAAGCGCGTTGCAGGTTCTGTGCCATGCCAATCGTGCCGCTGCAAGTAAAGGCAGCAGGTCCGACACTGACAAACATTCCGGGTCGCGAAGGATCGTTTGGCAACTTTTGCGTCATGAGTCTATAGACGAATGAAGAGTATATGGTGAGTGACACCAAAAACCCGATTCCTTGCACGGTGAACCCCCCAACTATGACCTGCAAGGCTTGCGTTGGATCGTAAAGCTTCGCCGAAAGGTTTGCAGCATGTGGTCCGATGATGAGCAAGGGGTACGCCGGAAATATCCATATCGGGGTCATTTGAGCAATAGTGAAGGTCAGGCTGGACCAAAGGATCATGTAAATCGTGATCGAGAGCGTCATGGCGAGGAAGACGTTGATCCAGAACAGAACCAGGACCGCTCTAGTAAGCCATCGACCTGTATTGTTTGCCCCATATTCGACGATCGTGATACATATCGTCCCGAGCGAAACCACAAAGCCAGGGACGAAGAGGGACTCGGTGGGGTGCACCAAGGATGCTCGAAAGGTCGATGGCCAGCTGAGGAAGCGAGTGAGGAGCATGGACCAGATGATGAGATACAAAACCAAGTTGAGAAAGAAGACAATCAGGCCCACGTAGTCGAGCCAGGCGGAGCGGTATGGCACTGCCCTTGTGGTCAGCATCCCCACAGAAAACAATCCAGTCTGCCAGTTCGGGTACTGTGAGCCTCGAGGGGTAGAACGTTACATACCAGAATGTAATACATTTGCAAGGCCTCCGGTGGCCATGCACATAGTGAAGTAAGCCCACGTGGTATGCTTGATGCGTTCCGTCCATGGTAGATGAACATCCTGTACAGTGTTCCTACGAGGCGGTTCGTCAGACCGGCGCTCCGAATGGCTGTCCAAGTCGCTGGACCGATCTGATGGCTCTCTTGTACTCCGGTTTCGAGGTTGAAAATAAGCGTCAATTGTACCTTTCCGGCTTTCACGCGACCGCCATGCATTCAGAGGGTGGTTGTCGTCTTCGATGGCGGGCGTTCTGTAACCATCACCGTCTTGTTGCCTACTCCGGAGGCCAGCACGATCATCGTCCATGCTATCGACAATGTTCTCGTTCCCAGGCCAGGTTCACCAAAACGGCCATGGTTTGTACCCGACGTACGAAGCCAAGCACGTTTACCGCGGTAGTCGGTGCATCTCTTTGCGCCGAATGTTGGGAAGTCGCATTGCTCGGTGTTGGCTCGAAACCTGATGGCGCTTTTACTCCCGTTCCGTCCGCTTACTCGACGCTTGGAAGAGTGAAGAAGTCAAAATCTTTTGTCCGGGTTCGTCATACGACTCTCGGTTCGGCTATTGCGGCTTGGATGCCGTGTAGCCGAAACCCGTCGCGAGCAGCAGGAGGATAAGATCCGAAGTCGCCAAGCAACGATGGACGGGTTACACTACAAGTAAATATAGGCCTCAAGCACGTTTTCGAAGCTCTAGAATCGCACACACTTCGATGTCTCTGACAGGGCACGTGGTCTAGGGGGTTAGTACCAGTCTCATCCAGTACTCAGATCCGTACTAATAAATTCCAGTATGATTTTCGCTTCGCATTTGCTCCCAGAGTAATAAGAATGCCTGTGAAAGGTCGCGGGTTCAATTCCCGTCGTGTCCAGGACTTCAGTTCGTTTCTGAGCAATCAATCTATTCGGTGCTCATTTTTTTGCGTCTTTGGTGGTGAGTGAGGAAGCAAGAGATTATGCTACCACGAAGTGTATGGTCGCCGGGTGGACGAACAGACATGAATGATCAGTTGCTTGATCTGGCTGAGACGGTAGTTTTCGCCTGGTCGATCTTATTCGCGCTGAGCCACGAGTAAACGCTTGGGGGTTGCGACGAACAGCGACAGTTGTCAAGATAGCGACTGAAAGGAATTCGGAAGAAGGTGTGCACGTAGACTGGTTACAGCGTATATCAGGGGCTGCTACCAATTAATGTTCCATAATGTAGTCAGCCGCGCCAAGAAGTATTCCATGGCAAACCAAGAGTGAAGTAAATGCGACAATGTTTTCTTACTCCAACCCTGTTGTACAGGCTTCGATCGTAAACATCAAAAAGCTGTGGAATAGTGAGTCGTGTGAATGACTGTTTGAGAAAATAACATTATCTTAGCTCTAGACACCTTCAACATTTTAAGTTGCCTGATTGCCTTCTTTTCGACACTGGCGTGCCCCCGAAACTACTAAATGCTACTATCTTCAGCTTTCAAAAACCCAAAAATACCAGCCCACTATCCCGCAACTTTTTGTTGTTTACGATCAAGGCCTGCACACCGCAATGTCAGCGGGCAAATATCCAAGCCAGCTAAATGGTTCTTGTCGTTCGCCCGCGCTCCACTGCGTGCACCTACCCATTGATCGGCACACCATCAGCAACAAGCTTGCTTCTCTTCAAAATGCCACACCGTTCTTGACTGACTTCTCAAGATCGGGCTTGCGAACAGACTCAATGGCCTCGTACAGTTTCTCGAGTAGGATGCATAAAGCTTGCCCAAGCGTCTTCCTCGCCATCTCCTGCTTACGGTCCTCCTGGAACCTCAACACACCACATCTAGTATGCTTGACAAGCAAGATCTCCCTGTTGCCCAACAGCTGCTGGGGGGTGGCAATCGAAACCAATGCGTCAGAGGCCAACTCGATATCGATAATGATATGCCGCTAGTGACGGCCGTAAAGTTGGAAGTGAGAAGACTGAAGCGTGCGAGGGATATCGAGAAGAACAGTGCCGAAGACGAGGTACCATAGCTGAACTCTAATTGGGCCGCAAAAGAGATGTTAGTGCCAAGTAGGTCAGAAGCCGTGGAGACACGCAATGCTGGAGGAGGAATTCTTCGAAGAGTTGATGAAGTTTGGGTAATACAATGGCGCCTATTCAGCTCGTGGACATGGCGGAGACAACTGTGCGTGGATCGGAGCGAGACTACATCTGCGAAGTGAACATCCGGATACCACACAATCGACCTTCGAGCCATTTGAGCAAGGCTAATCTCAAGGAAGAATCGCTATATCACTCGTTAGCGCGGCTTTGATATAGGCTTCAATATAGTATATGATATGATCCTCTTGCTTACAGGCAAAATTTAGTGGGCGACAAGAGGATAGCAAGACTTTACAAGGTCACGTGTGTGTGCACCGTGCGCCCGGAGTCAAGCCCGAAATCCGACTAGCGAGACCGAGTCTTCAAGGCCGTCTCTTCGGTCTATGTTAAGAGCCTCGTCAAATCTGCAAGGCAACGCCGCTTATGCAAGATTTATACAAGCGACTAATGTCGTGAGGTTTAAGGATGCAGCATGCGGAGGTCGTTATAGGGAGGTTAGCCGAGCAGGCAGTGCCGTGTGGTTAGCCGAGTAGCGGCCTTATGTACTTATAGCAGGTGTGTGGTCTTCGACCACAAGGACAATGAAGCCCGACAATACACATTGACTATACACTATTGCGAATACCCCTCTTGCTGACCGTACTGACTCTATAGAGCAACCCCAAATACTACAACACTAACATTTTAGGTCATTATAGTATACCGAGATACAAGCTCTAGAGAGCGAGCAGTCAGCAAAGCGGCGAAAATGATCGCGAGGGAACGAAAAGATAGACGATGAGGGAGATGCTGCCACGCATACTTCACTCGGGAAATGCAGCATCTATTTTGTGCTCCTGCCCTTATTATACATTGCTTTGTTGGAGGCCAAATATCCGGGCTAGACATATGATTCTCGTCGTCCATCCAGTCCCCGCTGTATACAGCTACCGTGGCGTGAAAACTATGTGAATCTAGTATATATCTAAAACAAGAGGTACGAAGACCGAAAGCTGTCTAGTTAGTGCAGTCGTCGCCAACCGCACGCTCGCGACACGCACCCAGTGATCGCCAAACCACCAGCAACAAGCTTGCTTGCTTGGCAGTTGGTCGATGGGCGCGTTATCCATCGTCTATTACTCATACTCCTTCGAACGGCATTTTTCTTACAACAGGCCTCGATCGTAAATAATAATAAGTCATGGAATAGTAGGTGAAGTGTTATTCGTTGTCTGTAAGTCGAAGACGGCAGCATTTGTAGGTTTCAGGGGGGCGCCAGTATACAACTAGGGCGACTCAGGTGGTTGCGGCCACCTAAAGCCAGAATATAATCACTTTGTAAAACAGTCATTTACGCGACCTATTATTCAAAACTTGTTGTTGTTTACGATCGAGGCCTGTATACGCTTCACCCAAATATCAATTTGACGCCGGTGCTACCGTGCGAGGTATTTGTCATGTTACTCTTTCTCTATGAAGTCTCGGGCTGTGGACTCCTCGAGATGGGCCCCTATCAGTGGCCTCAAATATAAAATACTCTTCTAGGACTCTGGACTCGAATGCGTTCGTTTGGACATGCTGGCTATGTTTTAGGCATGCGAGGTCACACTGATCTCGAACTATTCCAAGGCAATCAAGACTATTCCCACGAACCCCATCCACCGGAGCCAGCAACATCAACACCACGAAGTGCTACAATATCTTTAAAGTTGGGTGTACCCCAGCCGGTCGCAAGGTCGTAGCCTACAACAGCAGGGAAGCCCTCAGTATCACAACCGTAGTTCGATCCGGTGGTCACATCACTGAACGCCTTGTATCCACCTGCATACAACCACGGGTTGAGGAAACCAAGAGTTGGCTTTCCAGCAGCGATCAAAGCATCATTGACAAGAGCAAGGATGGCCGAGACAGCTGGTGTCGACGCACTAGTGCCGCTGACCGGATACAGTGTTGCGTTCCAGTAGATGGTGTAGTTGAGGGCCTGACCGGATACGTCAGGATATCCGCGGCCGTTGGGGTTAAAGAGACCTGCGTACTCGTCGACCACACCGGTAGCGGCGTAGTATGATTGCAGTGCCTCAACCTGGTAATCTGGCGTATCGAAGTAGTTTGAGACACCACCACCTCCGGTGAAGAGACCTGTCGATCGGTTACGGAAGACGGGAACTTCGGGGTTAAACTTGTAGGTACCACCAACGCTAGTGATGTATGGACAAGAGCTGGGGAAGTTGGGGAGGAAAGTGCTGGCATTGCGTCCATCGTTGGTGTAGCATTCACCGTTTGTACCAACACCAGAATCGCCAGATGCAAAGAGCACGCTGACACCGCGTGCGCCGAGCTGGGCGAGTGTGTTGCAGACTTGAATCGCATAGTCCTTGGGTACCGTCTGCTCATCGTCGTCATAAGAGGTCGAGATGACAGCCGGTAGAGGGTCGGGCAGAGAGAGCACATACTCAAGCCAGGTCAGATATGGTTCGTTTGTGTTCGTCGGAGTGACAATGTCTGGGTTGAAAGGTGGTGAGCCGCCTGTTGAGTAGATCGTAAGTGGTGTAGGCCAGGAGACGCCAATCAGGGTTTGGTCATCGAGGTTGCCTTCGACACCTGTTTCATCTACAAGCTGAGTTTCGTTCAGAATCTGGTCTGTTGTGCCGCCATTGATCGAGATAATCTGATAGTCCTGTTGGGCACCAAGTGCTTCTGGACGGAAACGTTGCAGATATAGTTTTGTGTCAGATCGGATGTTGACCTCTCCTAGAAAATCATTCATAGCTACAGTGTTCTTGTCGGTTGACTGTGGAGTATAGTCTATAGTACCATACAGCGTCCGCAGGCAGGTCGGAGTTACCCAGGTCGTGTTGCAGACTTCATCAACTGTTGCAGCGTCTGGCTGAGGTGGGAGGTACTCTGGAACATCTTCAGTCTCGGCCAAGGCTTCCGATTTTCTCTTCTCCATTCTGGCTTGTGCTCGAGGACCAAAGAAGGAGTTCGTAGGTTGGATCGTAGAAATATGCTTGTGCAGATGGCGCGGTAGAGACCACTCAGGAGTTCGCACAGCTGTTCGACCATCTTCGCTCACGTAAGTGTGATACTGTGTCTCGAGAAGGTCTTCAACAGCAGAGACTGGCAGGTTGACCTTGATCCAATCCTTGGCGGGAGTGTACTCGATGTCCTCCGACAGGATCCCATTTTCATACAACCACTCATGAACGGCACTGGAGGCCTCGTCTGATGGCTTGATAAAATTGTGCACATCACCAGCTGTCAAATGGTGGCCGTATTTGCTGTGTTTTGGGCTTGATGCTTCGAATAGGTGCTTCTCGAGACCTTTAAAGTCACCCTGTGTCAGACCAATGCGTAGCTCCATCTTGTGGTCTTGAGGTGCCCGGTCGAGAGCTCTCCATCCTCTCGGGACAGGATGCGAGCCTTTGACCGCATAAGTTGAGCGTGCAACTGGACCGCCGAGGACTGCAGTGGCACTCAGTGCTAGCAGCAGGGTAGAGACAAGCATGTTGACTTATACTCTGGTACTGAGATATCTGAGCTTAGACGTAACGTTCCAAAGATGTTCAGGTCTCAGATAAGTTGGTCGTCTCCCTCTTTTTATCGGGCGGCAAACCACACCTAGGATGGTATCTGAGCCATGGCAGCACCAAACCCCACATCTGAAGCATTAACCATCCCCCAGTTGAGCTTCCCAAGCTTCCCAAGCTCAATTAGCGGCATGCTTGTTGACTTGTTCTTGGTGTTACCTGCCGAATCTGGGTAGGTCGTTTTGCTGTGTAGAGAGCTAATGACGCACTAGTCTGCTTTCTTCCCTGTGGTCCGAGGCGCCCGATTCGACGATGAGGGGAGTGGGTGAGATCTCGTATCAGAGTTAATGCACGATCAATGCTACCTTCCGCTTCGAATTCAGAATATTAGCGACCTAGGTCTGAGGCAGCAAAATAATCGCACTAAAATGCCTCATGTGCTGTCACAAAGTGAACCGCGGCAAAGGACTGCATAGCAGTCCCAAACTTGGAAGTCATCGAAATGCCGCCGGTGACCAATGGACAAGACGCTCAGTGCAGCTCCGAGACAAAATGGGTATTGTGATCTCAGCGGACTTGACCGGGCTATGCCACACTTCAGAAAGCAGGACGTAACCGCCAACACGAATACAAGATAGTTTCTTCACGTCCTGCACGTACGAGGATGATGGTCAACGTGCCGTGTTGCCAAGTTCACTGAGTTGTTGCTGCTTCTGATAAAAGCCTTTAGCCACGAGGAGGCCACCCATGTTTTCTCAACCAGCCAAAGTTGCTGCTGGTACATCACAAGTAGTGCCATCGGATTGATCACGTCCACCACATAGGAGACGATCGAGACGCACTTAGCTGTTCTGCAAGTACGTGACCAGTTCACCCTCGTCACAACTCTCTCCTTCGTCTGCCATGCAGTGTCAATACAGCCTGACAAGTATGTCGATGGCCATTGATCACGAGATGAAGCCCCTAGACGAGCGGTACTTAAGCTGGTATGCCAAAGACCATTTGAACTGCTGTATTGCAGTATGTGATTGATATGCGATGGCAGGAAAGAAAAGGATGGCATGTTCAATACTGGTAGAATAGTGGGTCCAGTCTTACCTCGTTGTCTGTAAGTCGAAGACAGCAGCATTTGTAGGTTTCAGGGGGGCGCCAGTACACAACTAGGGCGACTCAGGTGGTTGCGGCCGCCTAAAGCCAGGACATAGTTGCTTCGAAGACGAGTGAGTGTTTGCCTAGACGACGGCGAGTTATTTCATTGTGTCTACTGTTTCTGTCACTTATGCGGTTCATGTAGCAATCGATGCGCTTTGACAGGGAATAAAAGAGGGGACATATTGCGCCAGTAGCTGTACCCGCATCTTGATGTTCAACCAAGTACAGCAACATATGGTGGTTTCGAAGAGGAAGTTGGAATCGGCATTTTTTGGCAGTGTGTCAGTCACTCAGTTGTTTGTAGTCAAAATGTATCCAGGAGGGATAAATCGGCCAATACTGGACTTGCTCTGCTGCTTTTGTAGACAGGCGTGGCTCTGGTTACATGCCGACTCGAAGTGAGGACTTTGAAGCAATTTAAATAATTTTGCAATAGGGAGTGCTCAGAATCACCTGAGAGATGCTTTTACCACAGCGTAAGCAGAATCTTGCATTTACAGTTTGCAACGAGGACCACGCCGAATCCAGATTGAAAGAACTGGAAGGTTGTTTGCAAGGGGCTCCATCGCTTCTGTCGGAGACTGTAGTGTAATCGAAGATGAAGGAGGTCTTTCGATCGGGTTCGAAGAAGCGAGTGGGCGTATCGTTACTCGACGGCGAGTGAAATGTCGAACTATGCTTCTGTGGTATGATTCATTCTCATGGCCCCAGCAACCCCAAACAGTTCTTGTGGAAGCCTCGATTCTACAGCCTTCTTTCTATTCCAGGTCAGTCGACATTCGAGGGCGCAAGAAACATCATTGCTGAAGTATGAATGACGCGCACGACGAAGGACTTGTCGCTGTACCTCTTTTTCGCAAGTCAGGATACAAAAGGAAAGCCAGAAACAAGGAGACTGCGCGACGCCAGGTAGCGTCATCAGCGACTAAAGAGATTATCAAACATTGGCAGGATGCATGACAGTCATGGCGGCTGCCTAGGTGGAGAATCAACAAAACTTGAGACGAACCATGGGCTAAACGAGCTGAGAGGCCACAGATTACGCGCGGGTCCGGGTGAGGTGCGTGTGAGCATCCGAGCACTGAACAAGCAAACAAAAACTGTCCAAGGAACGCGTCGAAGGTACTTCAGGTCGTATCACTTGACGGTCCAACATCATGATGATGAAATGCCACGGGAACGAGAGTCTGGCAGTTGAAGAGGAACAACAGCGTGTCTAGCGTGTCAAGCCATGCTCTTGAGTCGCAGCTTGCTAGCAGAAAACCCCGCCTCGCAAGCGGCTCTCAGGTGTCTTGCAATCTGGATGCCGTCCGTTTCAGGTTTTCGAACATTTCCTACAAAACATACTTGATCCATCAGTCGCCCTGTTGCTGTAGTACTTGTCGAGCAGCCGGAGGGCCTGTCGAACTTGTGTTAATATTTAAACTGATAGTAAATTGCCAGACACTCGACGAAAGTACTCGTACGGCTGCCTTGTCTACCAGGCCGGGTCCTTTTCCAGAGTCTGACGCCTAATCGAAATAGAGCCTAGAGCAAGAGACGATATGACGCTATTCCTGGTAAGCACAAGCCTAGCTAAGGTGTAACCAATGACAGCCCGGGAGGCGCGCAGCACTTACAGGTGCCCATAACAGCCGTGCTGGCCAGCCACTCAGGTGGTAGCCGCAGTCTGCCAGAGTCCCAAGCCCACCCAGCCAGGGCTGTCTGCGCTCTCCTCTTTGGCTCTGCGGCCCTGGCTTTGCCTCTCTCACACTGGTCTCTGTCTCTGGTGGTCTCTGCTTGCTGTTTTCCAGTTCGACGGTTATCCACCTTCGCTATCTTCTTATTTCTCCCTCCCTTTCTGCTATTCCTTGTGCCGACGACCTTGGACCTTTGAAGAGTGCGGTTCCCAGGTATCGCAATTCATTCTCTTTCTCTTTTCCGACTATCGTGCGAGCCTTTGTCCGTTGTCCTCGACCTTGGAACTGTCCTCGCATCGCCAATCCTCGACCGCGATAAATCGCCAACAGACATCTTCCGGCACCACCACACATCCTATTCGATCACAAACGATCGTTTCGGGACCTGGTCGTTCTCCCGTCGATCTCATATCAAATTTGTGGTGTTGCGACAACTGTACGCTACTGTGTCCCTAGTCGCAGGGTAACAGAAACACTTCTCAGGTGGAACTACGAGCAAGAAATCATCTCCTCGAGGGCGAGATCATCAGAAAAACCACCAGTCTCGTTCGCGAACCAGGTCTATATTGGTTGTCGTCAGAAAGATAAAAACTCATAGCGCTATCCTAGGCGGAAGCGACAATTGAGGCTCATGCAAGCCTCGAACCCACAACCACAGCATCATTTCTCATGAGGAGGATTCTGTCTGATTATGACAGAAACCTCCTCTCTAGTAACGACGTACTCTCTACATAATGCCTACCCGGTCACCGCCCTGCCTACATCGGTCTCTCCTCTACCCAATGGCAATCTGTCTCCGCCGAACGCAGCCGACGAAGAAGAATATACAATAAAATGCATTTGCGGCTACAACGACGATGACGGCAATACTGTCTTCTGCGAAAAGTGCGATACCTGGCAACACATCGAATGCTACTACCATGGCAAGAAAGTGCCGGATGTGCATTTCTGCACAGAGTGTGCGCCAAAGGACACTTTTGCCGACATCAACGCCGACAAGGCTAGAGAGCGACAGAGAAGAGCAAGAGAACCGCTTGAAGGCGGCGGTGACCGAAGAGTCAAACGGCCAAACGCCAAGGCTCAGAAAAAGAAACCTCGAGATAACGTTATGAACAACGACCAGCCAAGCAGTTGGACAAATCACGAAAGGCAGGACTCGTTACCCAACGGCAGAGACCAGCCTCCGCCTGCAAAGAAGACCAAAACTAGCCACCGCGCCTCTGGTTCCATTGCTTCGCTCAACGGTGAGTCAAGGAAGCGCGCGCATTCCAATGTACAGTCGTACCCTAGTCCATCAAGGTCACCACAGGAACTGCACAGGTATCCTCCCATACCTCAGTACACCTCCGATTTCCTTGAACTGTATGACCGCGATGAAGGTAACACAGATGCAAAAGACAATGAACAAACAATTCAAGGATATTCAGCTTTGTTAAAATGGAAGAACGACCCATCGCTCGTTGCAGCGCATCCAGATCTCGTACAGAACGACAAGACTCGCTTCATCAAAACGGACGGTGACTGGAACAACCGCAGCTGGCCTGCTGTCACGGTAGAAGAGCGCCAGGGGAAAGAGACCGAGTTCGATGGAAGGACACCTAAATGGAAGCTCTTGCGCCTACAATCGGATGTGCGCAAGAATGCCATCGTTGGCGAGATTCGAGGGCAGATTGGCACGCTGGACGAGTACTGTCAGCAGCTCAATGGCCCGAACCGGTGGCAGGATCTGTCGCATCCTGATCCCTTCGTCTTCTTCCATCCGCATATGGATGTTTACATCGACAGCAGGAAGTCTGGTACACAGTTTCGCTATATTCGTCGATCGTGCGACCCGAATGTGACCATGCGCTCATACATAACTCCCGACGACGAAATTCACCATTGCTTTGTGGCCAGACACGACATACCAGCTGGCGCCGAGTTGACTGCTACCTGGTACCTGCCAGCACAATTCCGTGTTAATGATGCAACTCGGGACGACGAGAAACAGCTTTCGTTCCAGGCACGGTGTGACTACGTCAGCAAGGTGCTGGCAAACTTCGGAGATTGTGCCTGCGGCCTAGATAAATGCCGCCTAGAAGGATTTGATAGAAGGTCTTCCATGAAGGCCCTCGATCCACCAAAGCCCACGGCGGGGCGCAAGAAAAAGGCCAAAGTAAAAACCACGATATCACCTTTGGGTACAGGACAAGCTACAAACAGCCGTGCGGGCAGTGAGACCATCAAGCACCCAGACGAGGATGACGACCACAGGTCATCGTCAGGGTCGTCACGTAATGAAGCTCGAAGTCGAGATCTCACTCCGCAGGGAGGAGCCTTGCTCGATGAACCACCAATGCTCGGTGCCGGCTTGACCCAACGTGAGATTCGCAAGATACAAGCGCTCGAGAAGGCGCAGAAGGAGCAATCCCAGAAGGGCGAGAAGAAGCAGAAGAAGCGACCTAGCGGAGCTTCACACCTCAATACACCAAATGCTGCCTCGTCGAGACAGCTCGGCGCAGATCACAGACTGTATTCAGGCTCTCCACCGCCGTCAAGAGCCCTGAAGGACGTAAGCAACCGGTCGACACCTTCGAAGCCAGCGGCTAAGCAAGTTCGACCTACATATGTCTCCACCTCCGTACAAACAGACCCCGAGCATTATGAATCTGCAATGCCCCTGCCAAGGAGAAGGAAATTTTGTACACCTACACAGCGCTTGCTGAAGAAGCTGCTGCATCACAGAACTCAATGTAAAGCTGTGTCTAGTTCCGATAGCCTGGAGTCGCTGCGGCAGAAAGAGCAGACGGAAGACATCGAGATGAAGGATGCGACAACTAGTGTGTCCACTTCGCCAACCTCCGCGAAGTCCTCTTCTACCTCTTCAGCCCTGGATTCGTCGTCGCAAGCTAGTCCGAACCCGCAGGTGCAGCTTCCATCGCAAGTGGCTCACACTCACAAAGTACACAATATGTTCAAAGCGCCAGCTCCACGCTTGAACTTGTCCACACTGCCTCCCGTGCCTGTCTTTCCGAGTACCGTCTCTACCGAGCCTGGGTCGTCAGCTAGCAATACAACACCGACCATCGCGCAGTCACCTGGACCTCTGGGGCCGACATCGACAGGGCTCAACGCCACCACCGCAACCGTGTCCACGCCGACTGTTGCCAAGAAGAAGATCAGTCTGGGCGACTACCGCCGCAGGAAGGAGTCGGCCACACCATCTTCAGAGAAGCCCGCTATGGATCTATTCGCTCCCTTTGTGCGAGAAAAGGAACGCACAACAAGTGAGTCAAGGTCCGAACCAGATTGTACACGAAGTAGCCCGGACGCTGCACGACCCTCAGATTCTGGCTTTGATGCCCTGAAGGCCAAAGCTGCCGAAGACGAACGCGCTGTTGAGGACGCACCCATGGTCGATGCTGGCGATCAACCGGTACTGAATGCCAAGGACGAAACGATCTCGAACTCAATGTCGGCAGAAGTTCAAAGCGTGCTCTCATCTTTGGAAAAGATGCATGACAAGGTGTGACTGTGACCAAGTGTCGCATCTCTGGAGCCTGCTGAACTGGTCGATGTTGAGGTGGCGTTAAGGGTTTGCTTCGGCTAGGTTAAAATAGATATAATTCCTTTCGCGAGGGTTGGACATGATGCTTACGACAAACGACCAAAAGGCCACTGTAGACCTTCAGCTGGTCGAACATGCGGTGGTGGAACTTGAGATTTGCTTTGGGAGCATTTTCGTTTCTTTCACTGTTTAAAGAACAAGGTGCTCGAGAGCGAGCTTTGGTGCGAGAGAAGGGACGATATTGTGTACAAACACGAAAAAGGGCATCTTCTTGGTGCCCAAAGTGCAATGGCAACAGCTTGCCTTGCTACGAACGAGGTACCGAAACTCATCTGTAGAATCATCTCAAGTGCCGAATTTCTCCATCCTCCTGACATGTTTCTACTCGATACTGCTATACTTGTCTATTATGCATGCGTCATTCTGTCACCGCGATCCAGCTCGTCCCTCCCATTCATCCCACGTGCAGTTCGTTCCTCGACTTTGACACCCCCCGGTCCACATACCTACCCAACACTGATGTCTTTCGCGAGACTAAGCATTCGTCGTTACGAGGACCAGCAACATAGCATGTTCCTCCCAGGCGGCACGCATTGCACGTCGTCCCTCAATGTACAACAACAAGCATATCTTGACGAAGCCCTTGCTTCGAAAGCCCTGGCGACGGACACACATGTACACGCCATATTATTGTTCTCGAGTGTAACTACTTTATACAATGTTCCGGCGTCAAGCGGGAGGAAGTAAGCATTCCTGATCCCTCAAGTCACACGTGTTCAATAGCCCCTTCTGACAAGCCGTACTTGTACCACAGCAGACAGCGGCCCGCCAGGACGCAAGGCGCAAAGATGTCACGGAAAAAAGCGGCTCCGGCGCGCATAGTGGTTCAAATTAAGGCTCGACTACCAAGGGGCCCACTCTAAAATTGGACGGCGGACCATCCTTCTCCTTCAGCCACTCACTTTTCTCGACTGCCTGTGAGCCGGGCATCTGGAGAACATCCGTACGCTAACGGGGGTCGCGCTTTGAATTTCGGCGTGGTAAATTAGCGGCGGACTTTCTAGATTTCTCTCCTTTGCCCGTAAGTTGCGATCATAGCTAATCTTATTCTTATCGAGAATTCGACGGTGACGGCTCAAGGCAAAGACTGTCAGAGAGAGGTTGGGCTCCCGCCTGGCGTGCTCAGGAACAAGATTCAGTTTCGTCATTACCGTACAGTCTTATGCATAGTTCGTCCACTCAAAGGTGATTCAGGCTTGATATGCTAAGCCCTCCTGAGCATAGGCTGTCCGCTTGACGGGAGCTGTGCTAAAAGTCCTGACTGCTATGTTCCCATGCGCATCCGGACATGTCGCGCGTCAAGTCGCTTTGAATCGAGTTCCACTTTATCTGACAGGCCCTGCGCCCCTTCCATTTCGAGATCGCATCCTCCCGATACTTGCTAGGAGCTGAGCTTGGCGGCACCTTGCATACCTATCTTTGATCCCAACTTGTCCGAGTCCTGCGCTCTAGATACCCAACTTGAGCACATACCCTCCGTTCGGCTTTCCTACACTCTTTTGTATCCCAGTCTCGTCGCTACGGTCCCTCGGTTTGCAACCTCGATTTTAGACAAGTGGCATTGCGTATCGCGACCACTTCGGACCCTATCACATTCGCTCAGGTCGCTACCTCTCCACGTCTCGCGCCTATACTGTATACGACGGCCTCGATAGTCCAGTTATCATCCACAAGCCTCTCCTCACAACATGTTTGCCAACGACTTTGTGGCTGCCGCACCGGCGCAGCAGGGCAATGAGTGCCCCATGAACAAGCGACGACGTTTCGTACCAAATATGCTTCCTGTCATTGCATCAACGGATAATTCGGAACTTCTCCACCAGACGTGCGACTCCCCTCTGCTACATCAGCTGTGCGAGCAGGCGCCATCACAACAAGAGATAGAAGCACAGCTGCTCCAGGTTGGCATGCGCATTCGCAAAGCAGTCAGCGACGGATACCAAAACACGCCAGATAGACGCGCCTTCACACCGCGGCCTTTTTTCAATTCGAATAAACTTTCCCCAAACACGCTTGCCGCTCTTTCGGCTCCGAAGGAGAAGGAAGAGGCCAACTTTTCCGCTGGTGGTCTGCACAACGTGGGCGCCATGGCCATGCAGCCCCTCAGCACTGCTACCTTCTGTGGCATCAACCTCGCCATGATGTCGCATTTGAGCAGTTCTACTCCAGTTGAGGAACAGAAGCTCTGGTCGTACAGCACGGCTTCGAAGCGACGGAATCGGTTTGACAACGAGTCGGACAGTGACGATAGCCAGGAGTTCATGCCACAGACGCCACAACTCGAATATGCTGATGCTGGTATGGCCATACCTCAAGATTATTTCAATATCGACGTCGAGGGTATGAGTGAGGCTAGACCAACGAAACAAAACGGCGCGTCCCAGACAAAGACTCACAACAGGAAAATGGCCCAGCCAAAGTCCAGGGTGAGATGCGCGCCAGAACAGCCTCTCTCAAGGACCAATCCCTTTGCACAGATCGCTCCGTCAGAGTCGTCCTTCGGCCACCAGCGAATGAGAAGCTGTGGTATGGAAGCTGCAATGGACTTCGGCGAGGCGTCGTTTCTGCAGCCACGACAAGACGTTGAGATGGACTGCTCGTAGACGCTCGAGTATCAACGATCTTTTCTTCATTTCCTATGTCTGTTCACATATCGGTCGAGGCAGAGTCTGCCTCCCGAGGGGATTGAAAAAAGCTCGAGATTTGTTCGGACTATGTTAATGTGTTATATTTGTTCTTGCATGGTCCGGCTCACACGAGTAGTGGGTCAGCCTGGTGTACATTAGAAGCTGAAACGCTAGAAAGTACTGGCCGGAGGCAGGAAGGGTTGTCCATATCGCTGACATGTTTTTGAGCGGCGCGCCATGGATTGTGTGTTATTAGGAAAACAGGCAGAAGTATGACTGTGAGTACTTGGGAATAGCTAATGAACCAAATGAGAACATTTGTAGCCTACACAAACACACTCGAAAAGAGAAGGTTCTGTAGAGATCCTTTCACCGCTCTGTTGCATACACTCTGTGACTGGGCTTGGTGTGGCATCGGTGTTATCCGTGTCCTGCTGAGCATGTGGGCAGCAGTATCGACTCGTTTTTATGCTATGTCACGTGGTATCGCGGCCCAGTGGCTGCCATTTTGGTGCATGTAAACAAACCAGTTTGTGCTGCAGCCATACGACGGAACATCGAGAATATCGAGCACATCGTTGCTGATCAACCACTCTACACGCGAGAGTCACAGCGCAAATGCAATAACACGTAACTTCCGACAGTATAGCAGGAGACAGTATGGAACACGAAAACATGTCTCAAGCACAAGCAGTGCCTGGGACTCCCCTACGACAAATGTCGCAAGATCGCTTCAACCAGCTGCGCATCCCTCAGTCGCCCTCATTACCTGCATACCTTAATGAAAATGTCGAGTCACATTCTCGCCGCGGCTCCGACATCACCACGGCAGCTGATGTCAAGGCGAAGATAGCCTTCCTGAATAACCTTTCGAATGGCCACCACAGCAGCAACACCCTCACAAATAGCTTCGCAATTGCCGTCTCGCCGACACGGAGCCCGATCAAGCCATGCTTTACGTCGCCAACCAAGTCTCGCAGCAGGGCCAACAGCATCATCTCTGTCCCGTCGGATCCATCTGACCTGACGAACCTGGTACAAACACTCCATGCTCAACTCGAACAGTCGCGCAATCGCGAACGCCTTGTCGCAGAGCGAGTCGAGTCTATGATGGAGCAGCTGACAAATGCCCATACGAGAGCGCGCCACGAGCAGCAACATAGTGACAAAGAAATCAAGTCTATGAAGAAGCAGGTTCATCGAGCAGAACTGGCTCTCATCAGATGTCAGGCCGAGCTGGAAGAGGCTAGAAAGGAGCAAGAGGGCTTCAAGATGCGAGCCGAGCATGAGAGGCAAGCCAAGGACAAGAGTAGACAAGAGGCTTTTGAACGAGCGAGGACTTTGGCCAGTAATATCGAGGAGCTAGAAGTCGTGAAGCGTGAAAGAGATCTATTGTCGAGTGAAAATGAGGCATTGAAGAGTGTTCAGGGCAGCATGCAGTTAGTGACGACAACTGAGGCTGCAGCCGAGATGAGGGAAGCTGGCGTACAGGCCAAGCTTGACACAATACCGGAAGATGCGAGTAACGTCTGCCTCAGATGTGGCAACGAAGACAATTCACCGCCCGAGCACAACGAATCCGAGACAGTGCAAGACTTACAAGACGAGCTTGCATGGGTGACAAGCCAGCTGAAACGAGAACAGGATCTGGTACATTTCATGAACATGCAATGCCAGTTCAGAGCTTGTCCATGCCGAATGGCTGAAAAGGCAGGGGTTAGGTTTGTTCATGATCATGCGTACGACAGACGCCAGCAAGAATTTGCGCGAGCCAATGGCCTTAAGAGGAAGGCAGAAGATGAACTGCCATTGCCAAGATACATCCCCCTCAGAGAAAGACTCGAGCACATGAGTCGGGAAAGAGAGGCCAAGGGAGTGCTGCAAGGAGAAGGATGCACCAGGGAAGCGGTGCCGGAGCTTGAGCCTGCGCCGGAGCCAGAGCTGGAGCAGGACCAGGTCATGGAGGACGCACAAGGGCCTGATGAAGACAAGGAAGATGTTACTCTACGAGCGCGGACTCCATCTGGCTCAAATGATGAGCATAACACTGCAGGTGTCATATCACTTGACGAAGCAGCCGAAATACCGTTACCTTCACCGCGCAGTGACGACCTTGAACCGACAGCACTGCTTGAAGATATGAGCCAAGTCATGGTCGAGCCTGAACCATCGGCTTCTGGGAAGCATTTTGCTTTCTCAACATCGACATCTAGCCGAAGGCCGCACGAAGCAGAAACACCCGTTTTGAGGCAGTCTCACAGTGCGATGTCTGCCAATAACCACGACGCCTTATTCGACCTCGCTCCTCCAATGCACCTCCCCCCACGTCCATCAACCGTGATGGGTCTTCGTACTGTGGGATCACCTATTCGGATGGTCCCTCCATCACCCGATCACCGCGAGTCCATGACACCTACCACATCTCCACCACGATACAGGACGATGCAGGTTCCGCTCAAGGATTCGCCGTTGAGAAATTCCATCACCCAGCGCCGATCGCAGTCTCGTCCACGAGACCGATCAAGAGCGCGGTCGCCCGCTCGAGGCCGTGGCGTGGTAGAAGCAAATTCGCCGTCTGTAGACACATACTTCCCTGTCACACCCAAGCCCAAGAGTGAGCGCCACAATCGAGATTTCCAGATACAGCCGCACTCTCAGCTCCAAGCTCTTCACGCCCAGACCCAATCTCAAACCACAACTACGATGGTCCCAGTTAGAGGTCTGGATGACGATGATGTTTTCAGTCCTGAGAGACGCCAGGCAAATGGCCACGTACATTCACGACCAGTGGAGACGTCGATTCGTGGTCGCCAGCCTCTTTCTGAGAATGATCCCAACGCAGCTGCACAACCTACCACGCTACCGGGGACGCCCATCACGCGAGAGGCAGCGTTGGCGCAGATTCGAGCACGACGAGATAGAGCAAGAAGTGTAGCGAGGGAAAAATCAACAGATGACGATGATGGAAGGATGAAGACGCCCAAGAGCGTCGCTAGAAGAGGCGTGATGCTGAACCGAGAGGCGATGGGAAGAGACATTTCCAACTTAAGCCAGGCCAGTGCGCCGGCGAGGTTCTAGAAGAACAAGCTGGTGGAATTTAGTCAGTCGAAGAGGTGATGAGGGAGCGCGCATGGAGTTTTCTTGAGCGGCATTGCTGGTGGTGAATTTGGTGAGCACGGCGTTGTTGGGAGTTCGACTATGTTCTGAAAAGTGACGTGCGGCGTTCTAGTAGGTTGGATAATGGCAAGCCTTGCGGTGTAGGTCTGTAGGCAGTGATGGCCGACATAACACGCATCATGTACATTACACTCCTTGCTATGGTTTCTTATGTCAGAGGATTCAGCTGCGACAGAAGGGACAACGTGCCTGCCTTCCTACGGACTTAAACATCTTTTAGCGTGTTACCCAAACAGGCAGGTGCGGCCTCGCGTCGATTTCACTTCATTATTTTCTGACGAGATATCTGGGTCGATTCACCTACAGCGCCCACATTGCTCATCCTGGGGTATCGTGCTAATGCCCTCATGATGGGAGACTTCACTCGTTCGTCTCTGGAATATGGGAATCAAGCAGCTCGAGGTATGCAGCTCGTGTTTGATGGCGGCAAAGACACACCCGACCAGTACTCAGCTGCGTACGGGTCTCCAGCATGGCTATCACAGCCACTGTCGCACCACCTTCATCCTCGCGACTCGACACAAGACAGTCTTCATTAGGCCGTTCACTTCGCACAATCCTCCATTCAGGCAACACCTGGCCTACGGACAATGGCTTCGATCAAACAAGTCTTGGTTACCAGCGGGTCACCTCAAGCTTCGCGCAGACCGCACGACACAAATACGATCTCAGAGTACTGCAATAGCTGCTCGAAGCGTGCAGTCCAACACAGAAGAGATGCACGATGCAAGCCAGCGTGAACCGCACGCTGTCCGCAACGCTGGTACCCATGCTTCAGGTGATGGATTCGGAAATCAAGGTCAAGAGACAGGTGTGCAGCGTGACCAAACTCTGGTCGAGCACCATGTCACCAATACCTCCCTGCATACGGTGAGAGACCCAAGAATGCATCCTGTCGAGCTGCTGGATGCTCGCAGTTTGTCATACAGGATCAACAACTTTCTTGGAGATTCTAGTGAAAGCGCTCGCGTTTACACTTGCGAAACGTTCGATCGCGTTCTCCCCAAAGTTGCCGCTCACTTGGGATTGCTGTATAGCACACCTGCACCGGGCCAAGACAGGACAGGATATCAATCCATCCTTTCCAAGACAGAGAAGACCATCTCTGCACAAGACTCGCCTACTGCCATCACCGCCATAATCCAAGCATACTCGGTAGGTGATCATCTTGATGTTTTTCTTACTGACATCGAAGCTGCCGTCCGAGGGCCCTATACGCGGATCTTCCTTGATAACCATTGGAGACTCCTGATGTCAGCTTGTAGGGGCTACGCTGAAGCACTGCCTGATCTTTCGATACAGAGCGGCGGCGATCTCGACGCGTCACATGCTGAACAGGAAGTCGATGGTCATGGCCTGCCTCATCTGATGCTCAAGAACGATCGCTATGGTATTTCGATCGTCCAGAGCCTGACCTCGGAGCCCGCCTCCTTCGAGAAGACACTGGCATCAAGCCTTCTGCAATACTGTCAGCATATTCGTAGGCTAGTCGAGCCAGACGGCGCCGGTGATATCCGCTTCGAAGGCATGGAATGGCAGCCCGCTGAATTCATGGGGCGTGCGCAACGTGCTTTGGGATGGGGCGCGATCACCTACTCGGATGACAAAATCCCTTCACCCTCTACAGCAACACCACTTACCGAAATCTCGCGATGCGAGATACACATAGGTACTCGTGGTCTTGTTGGGAAACCAGCGGTGTGGTTCACCCGTAAGCAAGCTCGATTGCTTGGTATGCTACATACTTGCGTCGCTCTGAAACCCGCTCTGCAGAGCGCATACCAAGCAGGCACTTTGTTGGCGAGCGACTACAAACGGTTTGCTCAGTACTGGGGTGAAACTGTTCCGGAAGCCGAGCATGCTGCTGATGGCGAGCGGAGAGATCTGTCTCAATCGGACGTTGTTACTGTCCCACTGAATAGCGCCGTTATTGCGGTGATGCTCAGCGCCTTGCGCCGCATCCGAGATCTTGGGTTCGAGGGCCCAAGTCAATGGCTGTCTGCCGACGAGACCTTCGAGCGGAAAATGAAGCCGCATAACGCAAGGTATGCTATCCAATCCTCGATGAGGCACAAATACGCCAGACAGGGGGTTGGCTCCCGACGGGTTTCGTCCGATCCAAAAGGCCCTTCCTTGCCAATACTACAACCCAAATATGCTCTGAGTATTCGTGCAGCGGTGTCCAGCAGCCACATCACGATTATCAAGGCCGCCACCGGCTCTGGGAAGACAACGCAAGTACCTCAGCTGATCTTGGAGAACTATCTTGTTACTGCCTCTTCCTTGCCTTGTAACATCGTGTGTACGCAGCCTCGACGAGTTGCTGCTACCTCCGTGGCTCGTAGGGTAGCCATGGAGAGGGGCCAAGAATTGGGGAACGAGGTGGGCTATCAAGTTCGTTTCGATCGTCGTGAACCACGTGCGCCCAGCAACATCACTTACGTGACAAGCGGCTATCTGCTCCGCTTGCTTGAGGCTGATCCTCTCGAGACCCTATCACGCTATTCCCATATTGTGCTCGACGAAGTGCACGAGCGAGACACTGATACGGATTTGCTCCTGACGGCTTTGAAGAACATGTTCCTACGACCACTATCCAAGGCTCGACGCATGCCTAAGGTCGTTCTCATGAGCGCAACTATTGAACCAAAATTCTTCGAGGATTATTTCAGAGACAGTCAGGTCCAACTCAGGATCTCATCAATCGATGTTCCCGGCAAAACCTTCCCCGTCGCTATCGCGATGCTGCATGACGTCCTCCCAAGGCTCGAGAACAGATATCACCGTCAGATGGAAGAACTTTTGGAGGATGAAGCATTCAGGAACTACATGAACCTGCAGAAGGATGCCGGCCACCAAAAACGACTTCCGATGAGCCGCCCGCATGTTTCGCAGCACGACGAGGTCTCATCAGACGGTAACAATGATGACGAGGATCTTGAGCTTATCGATGACAAGCTCACAAGCCTACACGTACCGGTGCATTTGCTTGCTTTCATGGTTGGCGACGTCTTGTCCACTAGTGCAAGAGGCGACATCCTGGTGTTTCTCCCAGGCCTTGGCGAGATTGAACGTTTGGAACAACTTCTGCTGGAGGGGAATGTGCTGAACATGAACCTCGCAGACGATAAGAGATACAGGATACATAAGCTACACTCTGCGCTCTACGAGACAAATAACGACGTTTTCGATCCAGTCCCTACCGGATGCCGACGTATCGTCCTCGCGACAAACATAGCCGAAACATCAATAACATTACCACAAGTCAGGTTCGTTATCGATACCGGCTTGTCTCGTCAGAGTAGCTTTGATCAAGCTACACAAGCAGGAAGCTTCGGCACCCGATGGATTAGTAAAGCCGAAGTGGCTCAAAGACGAGGCCGAGCTGGCAGAACTCAACCTGGTACTTACATCGCAGCATTTGCTCAGGGCCAATACGATCTCATGACCGACAAACCAATACCCGAATTGCTTAGGTCAAATCTGGATCAAATCGTCCTGCGCACACAGGTAGGCAAGGCCTTTGGCATGTCCCATGGTGCCGAAGGGGTTACCGATGCACAGCCTGGACAAATCCTCACTCTAGCTCCATCAGCTCCGCAAGCGGATGATATCACTGCCGCAGCCGAGCAATTGCGTAGCCTTCACGCTCTGGCAGCAGATGGCTCTCCAACGCCAATGGGAAAGATTATGAGTCAGTTTCCTACAACTCCTGCCGGGTCTAAAGCAATCTTGTTGGGCCTTGTTTTCAGGTGTCTTGATCCTGTTATATTCATGGGTTGTGTTAACGACGATTTGCCCGTTATGATTCATCCAGAACAAAGTGGGGCGATTGCCAAGGTTAGGAGGGAGCTTGCCGGTACTTCAGACGACGATAGACACGCTGATTGGCGAGGATTTGCGTTATACGACAAGGCACGTCGCAAAGGCCGTCGGCAGGAAGCGCGCACAATCAAAGACAGTCATTTCATTCGACACGACACCTACTGTGATATAGCACGAACCTCCCAACAGGTATTTGATATTCTGCTATCGATGCTTAGTCGAAACGCTGGCAGGAGTGAAGACAGTCTGGAGCAGCAAAATCTTCCACGGCCGCTGTTCCCGTCCACGCCTGCTGGTCTTAACATCAACAGCGAAAACGAGAATCTGGTCAAAGCGCTTGTGCTTGATACATCAGGCACAAGACTGGGGTTCTGGCACAAAAACAATTGGCGTACCGCTTTACACAAACGTATACTCCCGACACCAAAGAGCGTCAACCACATTCATGGCGGGCGAAAAATGGCTACTAAGCGTCTTCGAAGAGAGCCGGGTGATGTCCTCGCTTACAGTTATCTACGGGTCACGCCACTTGACAAGTATCCTTGGGCCTGTGAGACGTTGATCGTCTCTCCATTGACAGCTATGTTGTTCTCCCAGTCACTCCATCTGACTGGAACGGAGACCCTAGTTGTCAATGACTGGATGCGTTATCAGATAGAACTCGAAGAAAGCAATGCAGTCATGGATCCTACACGTGTTGCAAAGATCATAATAGAGTATCGCAAGGCGTTGGACAGGTTTTTGGCCCATGCCATGTCAAAAATTGCGCTCGAGCCGCACAAGCTGGAAATGGTCCAGAGCGGCAAGATGACGGCTAATGAGTTCAACGTGTTCTTCAAGGGGGTGGATCATCCCATTCGAAAGATATTCGTGGACAGTGTGGTCGAAATCCTCAACATCAATGAGCAAGCTAGAAAGCAAAGAGCCGATCAACGAATTGAGGAGTATCGATTGCAGACAGAGGAGCCTGAATCGCAGAGCAGCAGCGAGAATTAGCAAGAGGGTTCCAAGGAACAGACTGCGGACGATCAGTCTTCCAGCGTGAGGGGCCCGCTGGACGAAAAACCTCAAGCGTCGACATTTATCATCCCAGATACACCTAAGCAACAAACACACCAAGGCTGAGTCAATCATTTTCACACACGGTTGATATGAGTTCAACTTGCGAGCGATGCAATGCGCAGGGTCGTACACATCGATTATCGTCCGTATCCTATGCACACCATCATTCCCAATTCAATCCCCGCCGCACTCCCGATATCCCAGTTCGTGTGCTACATCTCATTCTTTCCTACAGTTAGCTTTCAGGTTTCGGACAGATAGGTGTGGTGGGCAGCAAAGCCAGTCAAGTCATGTACAGCACGAAGGCAGCGCCAGGAGCCAGAAAAGGGGTATGTAGATGTTGTAGCAGCACTGTACAAAACAAAACACTTCTCAAGACTTTGAAATCTGTCGCTGGGCGCATATCAGGCGGCCATTGTCCTTTCTCGCAAGCAAGGGAAACCGACTACCAAGGACAATATCGCGGCTTCATGGCTTTGCTCACAGGCATATAGATCTCATAAACCATCGCTCAACCTAGAGTGTCCCTTTCCCGGACTAAGGATAGATCGCATTTTCCTCGGTCAACATCTGAGGCGGGCGCGTTCTGCATTGTAACGGGGAAAACAACTAGGGCTGAGACTGTGTTGGGGATGGTGGTAGGATCAACGATGAGACTGGATCACTGGTAGATGAAAACAAGATTGAATGGGCTGAGCAATACACCGAACGATGCTAGTGAGGATCGGTAATGTTTTTGGAGGTAAAGCTTAGAAACAACTTGGTGGTCATGCAGTGGTAAGTGCTCAGACCGGCTCCAGAGGATCGGGTTCGCTATACGACGGCTCGCCGTGTGCTGTTGGCTGACGGCGAGCTCGAAACGCGAACCCTGTGTCTTCGGGAGGACATGATCCATTGTCTGGTGTGTCTTCACCACTTGGAGGACACGTGTTAGCATAGTGGACCGTTCATCGTGTGCAGTAGACTTACTGGTCTGCATCGCATCGGCATTCCGTATTGTCGAGGCGGCACACGGAACAAATGTCTCGTGCTGGATTGGGGCGACACGCACAAGGCCCATCTGACGACTCAACTGGCTTGCCACAACCGAAGCAGAATTCTTGCCGACACCTCGGGCAGATCATATGATCGCATCCGAAACTCCTCTGTATACCCTCGCCGCACCTTGGACAGCGGTGGTACTTCGTGAACGTATCTGGTGCCTGGACTTCATTTAGACCTCTCAGTGCACGCATAGATGATTGCTCGTTCTCACGAGTCTGCGCACTCTCTTCGGCGGTGTCTGCGTATTCATTGTGGGCTTTGTCAATTTCTGTGAATTCTTCGCTTTTGACGCACGCGAACGTGTCTCCGATATGGTCGGTGCCTTGCCTGCGACAGCTTGAACATGTCCATGTTCCACAGACTTGGCAATCTACCATGACCCTTCGCTCGAGCTGCGCGACATCCATGAGAAAGGTATTGCCTTCTTCAGTACATCCGACATTGGCACAGAACAGTGGTCTGGCGGCCGCCCTCTCTGGGATCTTTGCTTTCATTGCCTGTGGTATGAAATCTGACACATCCTCAATAGTGATGTGACGTGAGCAATCTCGGTAATAGCACTTGGGAGGCCAGCTACCGCTGTAGGATAAGGCTTCTCGGAAAGTCGTCTGCAAACACTCAGAACAGTAGAGAGTGGAACAATCTGGACACTTGAACGATGGGTGTTCCTTGGTAGGTCCGAGCTCCTTCTTGCACGCGAAGCAATGAGAGAGTCTGTGTTTGCGTTGAGCCTCAGGTTCTCTCCCAAAGGCTAGGTGCTGGTACCTGGGATCGCCCTGAAGGTCCATGTTAGCTGAGGTCGACAGTGGGATACGAGCTGTTGAGGAAAAACCGAACACCATGACTTGCGTGGACTAAGATATAGCATGATATGTTGAAGTGTTAGGTGTAGATTGATTGCTGTTTGAGCTTGCTACAGGCATCTTCTGACGATCCAAGCAGTCAGAGTCTCAGACACACAAAGACGACGATTGTAGCGGTCATTGCACTATGCTCTGTTTGGTGTGGACGGGATAGATGTCTTTCCTTGATTGTGTTGGTCGAAGGAAACACTGCGAAAGATAAACAAGTTGGTGTAAAAGCAAGCCGAGTTGTGGGCCAGTCACAAGCAGGGCGCAACTACCCATCGAATAAGGGGATCGACATCAGCTGCAATGGCAAGAGCAAGGAAGTTTGTGTGGACTGAGGGAGTATTTGCAACAGGGAGAGCGCAACAAGACGAACACAACGCAGCACGCACTGAGAAAGTGCAACCAGCAAGCGCGTTCTCCATCGGATAGGAGCAATTTTGTAATTCGGGGAACATTCAACGCGACAGAAGGGGTTGAATTCGGACGGTATCGATGTGTGCTATTCCGTTGTTGTCGACTCCATGTCCAGCCGAGGACGATTCATTCTAGCGTCGTGACTGTAAGCCTCCTCCCAGTCCATGAGTACTCCAAGCGCCCTATAACGCTCGTCCGATGTTGCACTGTTTCCCGGCGCCTGCTATCCCTGCCTCGATGCATCAAAGGTTTCGACGAGATCGATATATCGTTGCAATTCAAATCATAAGCTCAATCGATCCAAGCTCCTAACTCGTTTTCCTGAGTTTGCCGTGACCAAACCGAGCTGGTAAAATCTCTCTTCGCCAGCAGCATTTCGGCCACCAACGTACCACTTCTCTGAACCCATGGCCTCGATGAAGCCACCCGAAGAGTTAGAGCTGCCACTGTCCCGTCTCTGTCTTCCTCTTGACATTTGTGTAGGCGTGGTGTGTCCCGGAGATTTCGCTAAGTTGTGTGAAGGTGAAGGAGACGGCGGGCGCCTGTAGAAGGTAGTGCCAGGTGAGGAAGAGATGGCGGTAGTAGCGAAAGGAGATGTGCTCGTGGGCTTCATTGGTTGTGCTTGAGTGGTCTGCGATGACCCGGAAGGGCCATTTGTATTAGGCTTTGGGGAGATATTTCGAGGAACAGCTGACGAAGGCGCCGTCGCCGATGTAGTGGAGAATTGTGCAGAGGCGGTTATGGCTGCGGGTGAGATGGCTCCTGTGGTGGTACTCGACTTCGCTTGAAAGGGTCCAGGAGTGCTTCTCGCACGAAAGGCTGAGAAGAAATTCGCGAAGAAGGACGGTCTCTGAGTCGGCATAGTGAGAGGAATCTATGTCGGAAGGAAACTTGGTCGAAGCTGTTCCCGGTCTGTGTTGTCGACAGTGTCGGTCTTCGAACGCCCCAAACATACACCGTCCCTGGACTACGAGAGTAAGGCTCCGTTTCCTCCTGTTGAGTACTTCGAACGCGGTGTGGCTACCAAAGTACTTGACTCATAACAAGATCATGTATCTGTTTCTTCTTGCAGTGATTATGGATAGGAAGTCACAGCTGCGGGCCGAACGTGGCTCGATGGTCGTGGATTTTGTGTTGGTCGTCGCTATGCAGCCGCTTAGAGGTTCCACCTTGGGGTGGTGTCCGTAAGCGAGTCCTGTCGATGGTGAATTATGTGCACGGTGTGTATGTACAAGTGGTTGTTTCTGACTGCGTGCGCAACGTAGTCGTGGTAGACAGGTTCAGGCTTACAGGTAGGCCGTGCGCGTTATACGTAGCAATCGAAAGCCCTTTGTGTTCAGTCTGAAGCGAAAGCAATGCGGGCAGCGACACTCTCAAAGCATTTGTGACGACCGCAAATACGCAAATCTGGGGTACTGGGCGTGGGTGAAGTCGGGAAGTCGCAACCGCGCCATCTCCATTGGCACGAAGTCTGCCCTTCGTCATTCGAGGGCCGGATGGCACTTGCCGTTCACTCCAGCATGTGCTTGGCACGTGGCACTCAGCCAATCCGCGCATGATTATTCACTTTCCAAGCAGCCGAGCATGCAGCGCATCAGACATCGGAATCTACTATCCCTTGAGTTCGTGGTGTGAACAAGTGCAGAGTACCTTTTGCAGCCTCAATTCGATGGCACAGCTACCTGAATCTCTCGTAGTAGATGCCCTCTACTTCTCAATCTGCCTGTCGGCGGGAGTGTTAGTTCTCATCCCCTTTCCCCTGTGTATGCGTCAGGGCCGACAAGGCACACGCCACCGCCCAAATTCAAGCCTCAGCATTGTCAACATGAAAATTGCCGCAATGTGATAGCGTCCCTCTGGCCGCCTTGGATGCTCCTTGTTCCACAACTCAATTCTTGTTACTCAGTAATCAATCACATCTGTCCCCGTCAAGTTTGGCTTGACCTCCTTGCCCTCTAACCAGTCCTTGCATTTTGCGTACAGGATATCCCTGTCAGGCCCGTGGTTACTGAGATCCAGCTTGGGCTGCCTTCCTACCTTCTTCTCCATCCAGCAGAGATACCTATACCGGGAAGGGAAGCCCTCGAGCTCGCTCTCCGGCACTTTAAATATGTGGTTTGGGTCGACCGGAATGATCTTGTCCTTGTCAAACAACAAAGTTATCATCGAAACGCCCCACTTCCCCTGTCGTTTCTCCAGCAAGAAGAAGAATCTACAGTCCGCCTCGATGTCCATCTCGATACCGTCGACCGTGATCCGGCATGTGATCGTCACTTTCATCTTGCTGACCGCTCGGCTCCCCTGCACATCCACGGTTTGTCCTATCATACGATGCATGATGTACATGAAGTCCTTTTGGCTCTTGAACCCCTCCTTGGATGACTCGATGAAGTCGTCGATGGTGGATTGCGTCCAAGATGTAGTGATGTAAGCATTGTCATGGAACATGGAGCGATAGTTTTGCCACTCAGCCGCGTCACGGTACGTAGGCCACCCCTCGCATATCTCTCGGATCTTGAAGCGTTCCAAGACATCTGCGTCGGTTCCGTTGCTGTTGTTGCGCGAGGCGCCGGATGGGTAAGTGTCCAGTGGTGGCTGGGACTGTGGGTAGAGGTCGACTTTGGCGCCGACTTTGCCAGACATGTTGGCCTGTGCTAGATTCTTGGTAGTACTTTGATGATGGTGGCCCCTATACCAGGCTCACCAAACAGCCTCTTTATAATTAGCAGTAGATGTCATCTTCGGCATTTCCTTAGTGGTCTGGTATGCGTGTCGAAAGCAGTTATAACGTCATGATGACCAAGCGGATGACTTCGGAACTACGATCACGGCACTTGAAGTAGGTTCCGAATAACTTTCTCTCGAACGCTCGCAGATGAACAGCTTACTTCTCGTAACATAGTGGACATCGGACAAGGTGTAAAAGATGGGTATAGATGACGGAGACATAAAGCCTCGACGACAGCCGGCAAGAGAAAAAAGAACGTAAAGAGACTCGTCGACCGTGGGAGAGCAATCCGGAATCCAGTAGGAAGGCGTCACGACGTACGTTCTGTTGCTAGAAACCACAAGACATTCCCCGACGAACGTGAGCTGCAAAAACATCAGAACACGTTTTGTAGGCAAGGGTGGGGAGGGGGGACCAGAGAGTGCCAGAGGAACTTGAAGTTCATAGCGAGTGCTTGGCGTGAAGTGCTTAAATTCAGGTACCCGAGTGTAGCTGCCGCGCGACATTAGGGCAGGCTCGAAAAGGACTATTCACAATGTTTACTACCAACGAAGGCGATTAGTTGAGGAACGGAAAAGGAGAAAATCAGCAAGTTTGCTCCTGCAATAAAAGAACCTTGTATCAGTGCATTATATTTACAAGACTAACAAAAGGAATATCATATCGCTCGCGGACAGACAGTCATAATGCATTCAGGTACGTCGCCACACAAAACTCCTCGCTCAAAGGTCCTCTTCCTGCGCTGCTTCAAGCTATGACCATTCGCCATCTAGAATCGGTCGTGTCCTGCTTCTTGTTAGCGATCGCACATTTGGAGGCCTGATAATCACCAAACTTACGTCCTAGAGGTCGAGCCCTCTTGCCCAGATCCTTCGCTTGACCCTGCTTCAACTTTGCAGCCTTGGCTTCGGCCTCAGCTTCTAATTCGAGCCTCTTGACGTGATCCCTCGCGTCCCTCACCGACGTTCTAGCCTGCTGCAGCGCCATGTCGGCCTCTCGCTCAGCTCGCTCCGCAGCCATAACACGTTCTCGTGCGGCAGCGATACTAGGATCTTCATGATTGCGTCTGGACAGCAGACCACCGCCTGATGAGCGGGTCCCACTGCGGTGTGATGCCTCCACGTCAGAGGAGCTCACGGAACTGCTTCGGTTGCGCGAGAAGAAGCCGCCTCCGCTGCGTCGGGGCGACGTAGTTGAGTTGGTTGACGTGCGGTGATGACTGTGGTGGGTTTGCACTGGTGCCTGCTGAGCTGGTACGGGCTCTTGCTTCTTGCTGAAGAGGCCCATCTTGTTGTTCGGGGGATCTGAGGTCTTGATCTGGGCCGAAAGAGGGTATGGTTAGAAAGGGTAACGTATTGATATATACTGTGGTAGTGCTTTTGTTCTGGGGTGTGAGGCTATCGATCCAGGAAGTGAGGGATCGTTGCCTTAAATCTTCATCGCGACATGTATACAAAACAACTCTCCCAACCAAGTTTCTCGAGGACCGGTGACGTAGGTGTGGTACAAGTAGGATCGACAGCATGCAAGGACGCCGGCGCCACAAGCGACACCCACCGATGTCATCCTTGATCGCCTGATCCTGCTTTTGGTCGGAACGATTGGTGAAGAAAGAACGCTCATAAGACGTCCCCATAAGCAGACCTCGCTTCAGGGTGCATCGAAGTGTCGCAATCTCTTTCTGGTGCTGCACAGATCGAGATAACCCCCATCCCCATGGCTGAAGCATGGTGTTGTGGCTAGTGGACGCTGTGATGCTCCAGAGAGGAGCTGCGGCTCTTGCCTTGTGGAGTGCTGCACCTCCGAAAGCATGTTCGGCTTGCAGCGACGATGCTGGTCCTCCGAATTTGTGACATCCAGGCTCTCGTCTGTACATGCCATATCCGAGAGTCTGCTCACGAACACAACGATCACTTCACAAAACGCGACAAGTTCCATTGCTGGAGCTGGCCGCGTGTAAGGCGATTCTAACCGGTGCTCAACAAGCCGAGGCTAAGGAAAACATTACACTTTCCACTGCACGGCCACGAAATTATGCCTACACAAGAACAGCGGTGAAAGTCGGATGAACTATATACACTCTAGCAATTTGTGTAATGTAGTATAGGAACTTACGATCAATAGCTACTAAACGACTTATTGCCTGAAAAGATGGTTGTAAACATAAACTATATTGTTTCTCGAGTATTCCACGGCCGCCTCTCACGGAGCAACTAGTGCCTGTCTGTGCGCATAGCAAGTTGGCAAGATTGAAGTGACCAGTGTTCAAAAATGCATCAAATGCCGTCCACGAAAAGTCTGGCGAAGGTCGAGTTCAAGCTCTTGGTCAGATGTGGGAATGCCTCTTATAGTCCGCCTTCCGTGCTTGAACGTCAAACCGCAGTCGAAAAGCTCCTCCTCGTCATGCCTCGCGGTCACTGCCAACATGACTCGAGTGCAAGGCCTTCCATCTCCTCCATCAGCAGCATGCCGACAATAGTGCCATTCAAAGTCGAAATTTGGTTTGCCATTCATGCTCCACCACTCAAAATCCTTAGATCTCCATGCGAGCCATACCGGGTTATCTCTGAGAAGCTCATCCGGTTTGTCTTCAGGATTCAACACGCTCTCTGCAATATATCTCGAAACCAGCCAGGAGCACTAAGCCCAGGTATTGTGCCGGTGTCTGCGGATAGCCATGCTGCCTCCGTCAGTATGGAGCAGCGGAAGCCTTTCGTTGTAGAGCATGTATACGACCATTGGCCTGCGGCTTACAGGACAGGGTCTGTATGTGTAGGTAATCGGCAACTGGTCGACTTGGGTAAGCAGGGAGTCGAGAGGGAACCCTGGAACGGCAGGATGGCGGTAGTTACAGGTCTCACAACGTAATCGCCTAGCACAGTAGCGCAGATAGCGTGTATTCATCGGCCTGGAGTCATCGCGGCTAGTTTGCTGCTGAACCTGTCGTTCGATCCGAGAGTGGTTGGTGTCCGGTGTTTGCTCGTGTTCGCCACTGCCCATGTCATCTATGTCATCTTCATCTCTGCTCCGCTGACTGCCCTTGTCTGTGTCCCGATCTTGGCGAAGGTCACTGCGATCAGTCGATCCACGATAGTCTGGGAGTTGTGGGTGAGGAGGCAAGGGCCCGTTCTCAAACCCATGGTGATCGACATTCGCATGGTCCAGCTCGTTATATCCTACCGCCTGATTCTCAGCGTAAGGACTAGCTTCATCGAGACTTTCATACTTGGCTGTCGCAGATTTGTGTTCGACACTGCCGGATCCTGCGTTGGACGTTGCACGCAGAGCGCCGGCTGCTTCTGCGTAAGACGGGAACCTCTGCTGTCTCGGTGGCGACGCATCCCTCAGACTACCGAGAGGATTGAAGGGTGGTCCCAGAGAGCAGATCTCCGACAGCGGTATGGCCTTCGATTTCTTGTTTCTCGATGGCATCCTGACGTGTGCGTGAGTAGTATATGGAGGTAGGGTGGAGTCTTCGTGTTCGTAATATCTGCTCTCAAATCAGCTGGATCGGGGTTTGATATTTGCTATATGGATGAGGCTGACACATCGGATGACGTGTAACGAATGGCGCATATGATGGCTGTATTGATAGCAATGTGACGGGTGCAGTATGTATCTGCGAGGAACGAGATGTCAAGAAGTATTTTCATGCATGCAGTGGGCCGGGAAGGTGTAGCCAGCTATTTGCATGAGCATGCTTGCCCGAACAGCCTAACATCTGCAAATCGAGTGGTGCCTACCACTCTGAGCGGAGAGTAAAACTGCTGTTGCTCTTTCTCGGTTGGTCCTGCAGTGCGATTTAGCATCTATCAGGTCGGTTTGATCTCGCGATATAGACACATACCGATGGCTGAGAGGCCTCCAGAAGTCCCGGAGTACAATCAGTACGTATAGATCGGGGTTTCATGTTCAAAAGATTGAGCGCGGATAGCGAGTGAGATCAACATCGAACACGAGCTATCACCAGGAGATTTCGGGATTTGGAAGGATATTTGTATCCTATCTCTCATGTGCACTTGTCGTGCTCGCTCAAAACCAGTCGTATTCACTCATTGCTCTCCATGACCAGAACCACATGCTATGCTGAAGACTTTTGAAAATGTACCGTCTATCTATAACCCTTTAAGCTCAGTACCCAACTCCGATGAGGTAATCCGCGAGCTTCTCGACTGTGGTTGCAGCTTGGCCTGGCTGTACGTTTTCCGGGTAGTGTCCAATGAGAAGAGCTTGCTTTGTTTTGACTATGACAATTCCTTCCCTGCCCTGTAAGGTTGGATTAGTTTGTGCCTTACAAGGGCTCACCAGAGGGTCGGTGATGTAACCAGTTTGCCCCTTGCAGCAGCTCACATACCTTTTTGCCATACAAACTGCGATCGTCCGACCTCAGCGTGATGTACTTGTCTCCTGCAATGTGAAAACCGGAACTCTGAATCGCTTTTGGCTCGGAGGAATCGGCAAAGGAGGAAACGATGGGCTTCAGTTCCTGTGGAGAGACCTGGAATCCCGATGAAGCAGCCCAGACACTGGTGCCTTCGGCGTTGAAGATGGCGGCTTTGTCGACGGTGCCTGTGCCTACCATACTGCACAAATGTTAGTCCAAGCACGTTGTTGACAGTGATGCGGACGCGGATGCAGATGCGATTCGAGAGTAAGTGCGGTCGTACCTGCTGTCAACGTATGCTACCTCACAGTCAGCGACAGCTTGCCCCGTGCGAGAGTATAACGTACCTTGCCAAGACATGTTGCTGTGTTATGTTTATCGAGCGTGGATTGTGAGATGGTTCCTTTTGCGCGATTCAAGGCGCTCCTCGGGAGATGGCTTGGGGGAAATGAGTACGAGGTGGGGAGGCCTGACGTTGGGGGCTGGTAGTAGAGATATGCTAGGGAATTCTTGAGTGCAAAGACGTATACGACCTGCGAAGGAGTGATGGCGGAAAGACTTGTTGATGGTATACGTATTGATAGTGGTGGGGAAAGGATTCATCAGTTTTGGTCCCTATCGACATGCGACCCGTCACCGTGACGGTCAGCCCGCCGCGGCCGCCAAACCGCCAAACCGCCAAATCGCTGTTGCAACCCCACCATCGACACGCCCAAACTTTTTCTTACTAGGTACGTCAGTGGTCGGAGCTGCTCGCAACGTTCCGCTAGACGGTAACAAGGCTGCCTTCAGCCTTGTCGACATCTCCTACCACCGAGCCACTGAAGTTCGGCGCTATCTACCGTGCTTCAATAACGAGTACACGTCTGTACGATGCCCACAGTTTGTTCTGCTAAAGGCTAATTCTGCCAAAACGTCTGCAGAACATGGTATTCTGTCTATCATATTCTGTGGACCAAAGGGTATTGAACAGACGACCGCTGTTCCCTCTCTCGTCCATGACCCAACTGTGAAGGTATGAGCGAGATGCGTCTTTCATGACCAAGCACTAGCAGCATGCCGCGTAATCTTTGTCGTTATCGAGGCATTATGTAGAAATCATTTGCTGGAGTCTTGATCCTCTGAGCAGGAGATTCCTGAGGACACCCAATGGCCAGCCCTTTTAGCCCCCCTTACGCCCCAACAGGCACCTCCCTGGGAGTCGAGATTGATCTGTGATTTTGCCCTTCTCTACACGATTTGACATTTGATGTTTAAACACTCGCCTGGTCGTAGAAGCGACGACTGAGATACATTGAGACACGTTAAACGCACCAACAGTTGTGTCGACTTGGGTGTTTTCACGGTCGAAGCCACTACCAGGTTCTTCCAATTAACTTTGAGGCATCTCTGGGCATGCATGCTGCCAACAGTGGAAATACACCGGTGCCGAATGCGCTTCCACGAAAGTTGTGTTCTTAAAATGTTTTGACTGACACATCGCTGCAGTGCTGCAGTCTCATCCATGTTGCGAATAACAGAAAGTTTCAAGGGGTTCTGTGAGAGTGGTTGCGAAATTGCATGCCGACCAATGCAGTTTACAACAGGTAACGCAACAGATTCGTTTTATAGCGTTGTCGTAACATTGCGCAGGATAATACTGCTCTGGCCTCAGCCGTAGCCACTATGGCACTACACTAACAGTTTCAGCAAGCATCTCAGCGACATAGCCTGGTTGACAATGAGCGTACCTAGACTCATTCTTCGATGCTTCCTAGCGGGTTCCAGGCGAGCCAGGCTGTCTATGGTGCCGGCAACAACCCGGTCCATACCAGTAATCGGGGACGCTAAAAAGTCTTCTAGGCTGGAACAGCTTCAAGTTGCACATTGGTCCTCTCTTCTCCTGAAACGTGGCCAAGCAATCGCGTGTCCCTGGGTCATTCCTGCACATCATCTCGTCTCGTCTCGTACTAATGATCTCTTTGGACCTCACCTCTAGACCCTTGTACGTCGACCTGTCGCACCATAACTGGTTTGCTCTACGTCGGCGCCAGCTTTTGATCCTACAACTCGTTCGATGTCGTGCTTCTAGCCAACGCTGGCTTCTAAGTGGCGCTTCGAGAGATGGCTAACATGAACCAGGCACAGCGTCTTCGTCGTGTCTTTGTTCCGCCCGCTGGGTACGCAATCCCGATCTTCAGGTTGGTGTGTTCGCTTTGTATCCATGTAGCATCTCTTCCGCATCCCGGTACCCTGCAATTGCCCCTCAGAATCCCTTCACGCCGGTCGTACCTAGTGTGCCTCAAGGTCAAATTCATCCTCACCTTGCCTTGAAGTCATGTCGTTGCCCCGTTCGCACACATTACTCAAGCGCAAAGCTACTCTGCTACCCTGTCACCACGTTTCACTGTCTCTTCTCCTCGGCCGTTGAGCCACATTCAGACCTTCATAGACACAAGCTTTGGTTTCTCCTAATTCAATCGTGTGTATGATCCGCCACCTTTGCATTTGCAAGCAGAGATGCCACGACGTTGGCTGTCTGCGCGAACGCGCAAAGAAGATCAAGAAACTAGCCAGGAAATAAGGGAAGCCCCCCTTCAGACGGGCTTTGACTTTGCCTTGACTGCTGAGAAGCATGTCCAGCCTGGCCGCTGCCAACTCTACCCTCCGGAAGGCCCAAGGCCAACTACCTCTGACGGAACACGGTACAAAGCAAGACGGAAACCTGATCTCACGCTACTCATCGAGCGTCCAAAGAGCTCTGATTCGATTGCCCAGAACAAGCCGCTCTCTACTGCTCTTTTCGACGACTCACAGATAGGTGTAGCATTTGGAAGTCCTCGACACCCGCCAAAAGTCATTGAGAGCATTGCTTCGACCATGAGTCCAGATCGGCAGCGTCATGCCTTCTTCCTTCAAGAAGCTTTGCCCACACATTCAGCCAAAGAAAAGAAATGGAAGATTGGTGATCTCTTCAGGCCAAGAGCATCCTCGAACCGGGAGCCTAACTTTTATCGCGTTCAACGAATAGAGGTTGCAGAGACGAAGAAACTGGGCCTACCAATTGTACGCACTCCATGGCGAAATCCTAAATCCCCTGCGGCAGAGCAAAACCATTTTGGGGAGCACACGCCATCGTTTATAGAAAGAGAAGCCTCACAGGTCGTCCCGTCCTCGCTTTCTGCGGTGGACGAGCGCCTCCAGTATAAAGACAGCCACCCGCGTCAAATAGCTGTCTCAGGCACGCTTCCCGAGCGTTGCGGTGTCACATCTAACCGTGTCAATGGAGTCACACAGTCTGGGCTACTAACACGGCGCAGTAGAGAAGTCAATCAGCTACTGATAGCTACAGATTTCATACCAGAGAGCACAGAGCTTGTGGTACCAAAGCTTGTCCGTCGGGTAACCTCGCCCACAACCTCGAAAAACCAGGACAGAAGCCGCATCTACAACAATGAGCACGCATCCTCAAAGTACTCTCTGTTCCCCAGAACACCAACTTCGAGTAACTGCTTGTGCGAGACCGACTCGCCTGCATCCGCACGTACGCGCTCCGTGACAGCACCACCACAACTTTCTCTAGCACAGGCTATTCCTTTGGACGGCTCCGAAGGACGTCGAACTGATTCGGAACAGCGGCTTGCCTTATTTCCCCTGCGATGCGAGTCACTGATAGACTCAGGAACGTCGAACTCGGCAATGGCAGACAGTGCTCGTGTTTCTTCTCAGAATGAGATATTTTTCGACATACAGAGCTTCAGGGATTCCAAGGGCCAGGTCGGACAACATTTTGAAATGACTAGGCCACCATCGGCCGCTGTTCAACTCGCACGATCCAAATCGAACGCGAGGAGATTATTGCAAGAAAAGCTCGACACTAAAGCGCGTATTCAACAGCAAATAGCAGACGAAGACCGAGCAGAAAAGACGACGTCTGCAGAAATAGATGAGACTATTGCTATGGTTGAAAGCTTGATGTCGCCTTCCAAAACGGATCCTGCGCTTCAACGACTCCCACAGAGTACGTACAACCCTGACCTCAAACGCAGCAGCAAACAAAACGAAGAAGAACAGAGAGTCTATGCTGTGGACGTAGAAAGCACAAACAAGGAATCAGGAGGAAGAAGGACCGAGTCGAAGACTCGTCTTGACATACTCAATATAGACGTGCCATCTCCAGTACTGGAGCAAGGCGAAGAGACGACACCGAAGAGGTTATGTTCAACAACTCCACCCCACTTAGTCCATCAACAACAGCCCGAGCAAACCATGCCAACTGTCGCGGGCCTGACTGGGAAACCGACCTCCCTGTCGCCCAGACCTGTCAGGAACACACCATCACCGCGACCTGGCCTACCTATCAAGGACTCCAAATACATCCCTCTATCCAAGTATGCACCGAGACGCACGACCGAAGACCTAGTCCGCCAGACAGGTCTTCGCCCCGTTCGAGCCACTCGTTCGAACACCGGCGACACAACAACATGGAACGCGCGGACCTCGAGCCTCCCTCGTCCTTGCCTCGAGCGCTCATCCACCATGCCGCCACTCCACCACGCAAAAACACCGCTGTCCAATCGCACCAACCTCCCCCCACCAGTCCTGGCCGGCCCGGGCACGAAGGACAGCCCAAGCATGGTCGCTTACGTCAAGCCCGCAGCCGAAGTCTCCATCGCCCGCACCGTCTCCCTCTCACGCAAACCTAGCGTCGCAAGAGTGATCGGGTCAAAGGTCTCAACAAGGGCTGCCTCGCGGAAAGAGCAGGTCCAAGAGGAGGTGAAAGAGAGGGAAGTGGTGCTGTGTGTGCCGGTCGTTCAAGAGGTTCATAAGGGACATAAACCCGGTCTCAGCCAGGAGGTGGTGCTTGATACTGCTACGATAGCACCTTCGAGTCCGCCGCCGCCATTGCCGAGTCCAAGCCTGTTCGTGAAGGCGGCTGGTGAGGATCCGCCGCTGCTGTCGCGGGTCCATGCGACTTAGGTGTGTGGAATTCGTTTTGTGGGGGAAGCTCACTAACACAGCGAAGCATTTTGCTGGGTGCCGGTGTGCTTTCTTCTTCTAGCGCTGGGTTTACGATGATGGATATTAGAGCGCTGGGCTCTTCGTTAGGTTCGCGTCGGGCTATCACGTAGAGGTCGGTGAGATCCTTCGCATTGACTGCGGATACGATTTTGATAGGGTATCGAGAACAGACTGAGACCTCATCAGAGATACCCCGGTGGTCTCCTGACTGCAAAAATCTATCTAGACATTTACTAAGGAACACATTCTCCCTGCTTGTTCTACTACACCGCTTTTTCCTTTCCCTTGATCAACCCCTCGTCAATATTCACCGTAACACTCTGCACAGCTTCCTTCCTCACAATCCTCGGCACAACAACACCCTCGACCCTCCATTCCATCCCCGGATAGGCATCACTCATAACAAGCACATCGACCTTGGCCTCCCTGTCGCCAACCAACACCTCGTCAATCTTGATTCTAGCATCAGCCTGCAATCTGCCGCCCTTCCTGCTGCCCGAGGCCCTGCCCTGCGAATTGTTGTTATTTCCGCCACTCGCAATGCCAGGCCAGTTGGCCCTCTTCAGGCCCAGAACACTCGGACTCGCGCTCCCACCCACACTGACAACAACGAAATAGCCCTCGCTCTGCGGCTTCGGGAATCTCGGCGCATACACCCTCCCCTCACGATCGCGCAGCTCGTTCCGTCGCTTCAGTGTCACCGTCACACTGCCGTCTTCGCGGTCGGCAGACGACGCGGTGACTTCGATGTCAGGCAGGAACTGCACGGCCCGCACAAACTCCTTGCGCGTGCTGTTGTCATGGGAGGGAATAGCGAGCGTATTCATGAGCCCGTCGAGCGTGGTGCGCTGGTATCGGTTTGCGAGCTGTGCGGTCGTGACGAGGTCGCGAGGCACTTTGTCTGCAAGACTCTCGTCGAAGATCTCAGAGATACCGGGCAGGATCGAGAGGGCGTAGTCGTCTGGGAATCGTGCGGATTTGATCGCTTGGAGGAGGCGGACCATCTGGGTTATGCCGGCGTGGTTGTCGAGTTCGGTGAAGGTGTCGATGGCGGCTTGAATGATACGAATTGCTTGGTCGAGGACGGACGTCTGGTCACCTACGTAATCGGAAATGGGCATGTCGAGGCGGAGCATGTGGGCTTGGAGGAGGAGGAAGGACTTGATATGGGGGGACCACATGGGCAGTTCGCCACCACTGGTAGCGTCAGGGTTTGCAGGGGTCCCGGGGCTTGTGCTGATTGCTTTGGCGGGGAAGTCGAATGGGAGATTCTTGGCCATTTCGGCATTGATGAGGTCTTCGTTGTGGCGGACGGGGAGCTCGACAAATTCGGTGGCGAGGGATACCCAGGCTAGACAGTCTGCAAAGGTCGGGTTTGGCGCTGCGGCGATGTTGGCTAAGAGCATCTTAATAGTGTAGTGGGAGAGGTAGTAGTATGACATGATCTTGCCGAATGGGGTTGGGTCCACATCGCCGTTGCTGTGGACTATGCAGCACGAGGACTCAGCGAGATCAGAGAGAGACTTGTCGACTAGCTCGATCATGTAATCCGCTGCTAGTTGACGGGCAGTGAGCGGGCTGTCGCGGTGTTCTTCGGCACTGATTTCGAGACCGTAGTATGTGGGATTCTTATGGAGTCGACGGAAGAAGAAGGTCCAGGTCAGGTAGTCGAGGGCGTCTTGTTTCGTGGTAATGACTTCGGCCGATATCTCGGCACCAAGATGGTTGTCGAGGACCTTGTGGAGCGTTGACTCAACAGGAAAACCAGTGTGAAGGAAGTGTTTGTAGAAGGCTTTCTTGGAATCTTGAGTGAAGATTCGTGCGATACCAGAGGTGTCGAACTGTGGTCGACCAGCACGACCGAGCATTTGCAGGACATCGGTAAGATCCATGTCTTTGTAGGACTCAATCTTGGCATCGAAAAATTGCGTACCCTTCACAACAACCAGGTGGGCTGGCAAATTGACACCCCAGGCAAGAGTCGAGGTGGCTACCAGAATTTGAATTTTGTTGGCTGCAAAGAGCTGCTCGGATAGTGTTCGGTCCGATTCAACAAGACCAGCATGATGTAGGCCTATGCCAAAGGTCAACGCTTCCTTCAAGGCTTCGTCTTTGACCGCGGACAAAGTGAGCTCGAGATCCTCCTCCGAGGCAAAGTTCAGGAAGCGACGTGGGTTGTCTTCCATACCACACAAGTTGATCAGATCCTTGGCAGTCAACCGAGTCTGTCTTCGCGAGGCCACGAACACAATGACTGGCTTGGTTGGACTGTGATTCTTGATGGCCAAAAAGGTCGGTCGGTTCATAGACTGCATGAGCGGACAAAACCCCCTCTGCTGTGGAAAGCCGTCAATGTAGATTTCCAGAGGCACTGGACGGACGCTGTGGCGGAAATTGAACAACCCTTGGTTGTTTCCGGGCTTCACCCCTAACCAGTTCCCGAGGTCGGTTGCATTAGCACACGCTGTGGACATTCCCATCAGACGTATCCCTCCTGACTCAGACTGGCTGGCAATGTAATTCATTCGAGACACGATGATCTCGAGAATAGGACCACGATCGCCACCTAACAAATGAATTTCGTCGATAATCACTAAGCTGACCTGTCTGACGTATGACCGAGTCTGCCACGAACGTGAGATACCGTCCCATTTTTCGGGCGTGGTAATGATGATGTCTGCATCGCGTATGGTTCGCGTGTCTGGGGTATTGTCACCTGTCAACTCGACCAACTTCAGGCCCATCGCAGGTGCCAAGCGTGCCCCCCAGTCTAGAACACGTTCTCGGACCAGGGCTTTCATCGGCGCGATGTAGACAACCTTTGAGCCGGGCTTCTCACGGAAGGCCCACCACATCGCCAGCTCGCAAGCAATTGTCTTTCCTGAACCCGTGGGCGACCCCAGCAACACGTTATTATTCGTATGATAAAGCGTGTGGAATATTTGCGTCTGCATGGGATTGAAGAATTGGAATCGTTGATTATAGATTTCTTCCAAAAGGGGATTTTTCAGTGCCGTTATTGGAAGTGGTTGGAGGTCCAGCAGGTCAGTATACACACTCTCGGTATCAGGTCGGATCAAGTGTTGAAATGAGACCGGATGAACGGTTTCAGCGCCAAGCCATCTATCTGAGATAACTTTAACGTAGATTTGAGCTGGGATAGGGTCACTTAGAGGTATGGTGAAACTCAGCTCGTGGTTGTCGTGCATCTTTCTTCGAGACAAGATGAAAAACTCATGATGATAGATCTCGCTCGTCTCTGAGTTCTCGACCCACACCCAATATGACTCAGAAGTGCCATGGTGCCGGTCATTCCATCGGAAATCTGGATACAAGAACAGCTTCATACGAAGGACATCGCGGTTGAGAGGGGCAATTTCTGCATCCACAGTTATTGTCGGGAAGTTATCGAGCAACTTGCTGATAGTCGTCCCCATCTTGTGGTTGTGTACGAGACCACCAATTTCAGCTGGCTCCATCTCTCGAAGTGACTCGATGTTGGAAGTGGGAACCTTGTCATCGAGTTGTTTCATGATAGGCATAGGTAGGTCGAATTGGTGGAAAGGGTGCATGAAGCTCCATTGTCGTTTCTCAATCGACTTGCACATGGACAACAGCACCTCGCACTGGTAGCCCCAACCTCTGTTCAAAGCTATCATGAACAAGGCTCGACAGATTCTCGCGGCATTTTGAGCGACATAAGCCGAGTCTGACACTAACGCAAAATCCTCGAGCCTTATCTGCGAAATGTACGACTGCAACAGCAGGTTTGTCTTTGCATGGTTCTCGATAATTTTCTTCTCCTTGTCACCAAGACCATCGGCATTGTTGTCGGTACCAGTCTTCTTGACGTGTTCAATGTCGCACACGCGTTGCTGTTCAAGGCGCTGGAGCTCCTGTGCTTCGCTTTCTCGGGTCTGAATGTTGTCGAACTCGCCAGACATGCTGATTATCTTCAGTACGTCCGCTTCACTCGATTGCGGTCTCATCATCGTATTGAAGATTTCAATACTACTCTGTTGGACATAGTACTGGCTGGCAATCCTACCAACATCCTTAGATCGAAGTTCCTCCGTCCTCTCATTGAAGATGATCATCTGACTTCGGTGAAGAGTCCTTGCTGCATCAATGACAAGTTGTCTTCGTCTACCAGCAAGCTGGCGATCGTCGTTGTACTCGTTCCACTCAATGCCATATTGGCGTGGGTTCTGCTTCATCCTGACAAATAGATACGAGTAGCCAAGCCATGTCACTGCTTCGGCAACGGTCGTTACTGTACCAAGCGCTATTTCAGCGTTCATGTTGTCGACCAATCTAGATGAGAATCTGGATTCGATGGGCACTTGTGAGGTGACGGCTGACAGATAGTGCTGTAGCTTGTCCTGCGTAGTACAGATATAGCCAACACCGCTATCCTGAAATTGTGGTCGACCAGCACGACCAAAGATTTGCAACACATCAAGAATGCCCAGGTCCACAAACTTACCAGCCTCGGAACTATACAGCTGAGTACCCTTGATAATGACCGCTGCCGCAGGTAAGTTGACACCCCATGCCAGTGTCGCAGTGCAACAGAGAACATTGATGGCTCCTTCCGCAAAGATGCGCTCGATGTAGTTCCTGTCTGACCTTGGCATACCAGCATTGTGACAGCCAAAACCTTTTGGCACAATGTCACGAAGCTCACGACCTCGAGTGGACTTCAGGGCATCCGCCGCACGTTGCCAAGCCGGGCTGTCGTGGTCAGGGCCGAACAAGTCTTCGCAGCCATCGTCAATAGCTTGTTGATGGAGCGTTCTGGCAGCTAGCACAGTCTCCTTTCTTGAGTGCACGAACACCATGACTTGCTTGCCTTGTTGGAGCATTTCTTTCACCTTGTCGAATACTGTCTGGTCCAAGTTGCTGCGAGATTCCCTCGAATTTGGCTTGCCTTTGACGCCTACGAAATGTTGCTCCAACGGTACCGGACGGAATGAACCATCGAAGTAGAACATTCCGGCATTGCGGTTGACCTTCAAGAAGTCTGCAACATCGACATAATTGGGCAATGTAGCGGACAGACCAACGATCCGGATGAGACGCTGGGTGCTCTCCACCTGTCGCTCGGTTCGAGCGACCAGGGACTCGATGACAGCACCTCGCTCGTCATGCAGCAGATGAACTTCGTCAATGATCAAAAGTTGAACCTTTTGAACCAGCTCTGTATCACCCGTGCTTTTCCTCGTAACAACATCCCACTTCTCCGGCGTAGTAACGATGATTTGTGTATCTGCAATCTCCCTCTTCGTCAACTGCATATCTCCAGTCAGTTCTCTCACCTTGACGCCCAGCCAAGCGAGCTTTTTGCCATATTTTTCAGTGACTTCAGCAGCGAGTGCCTTCATGGGGGCGACATAGACGATCTTGAAGTCGTTCACTCTGACCACGAAATCCTTCGCGTCAGGCTCATCGATCGGGCTCGGCTCTGTATTCTTCGCGATTGCGTGAAGAATGGTTAGCATCGCAGCATCAGTCTTACCTGCACCAGTGGGTGCACAGACAAGCATGTTCTCAGATGTGTGATACGCGACTGGATACAGAAGGCTCTGCATGCGGTTCAAACTTGTGTAACCTGTGAAAGTGCCCTGGCAGAGACCGTCCATCTCCGAGATTGATACAAGCTTTTGGTGTGCTGCTTGAGTACCGACTTTCGTAGCAGGTATAGCAAACTCTTCGTACTTGGGTTTTTCGAAGCGCTCACTGCCGACAGGCAAAGCAAAGCGCTGGCCTGATACGCTAAGAATATTGCCAGCTGCAGCAGCGTCAGATTTGTAGACATGGGGGTAAACAGGACCCGTGCGATCGTGAGCAGGGGCCAGAGCCTTGTTCTTGTGTTCGAGGTTCTCCTGACGCAGCCTGGCTTCTCGCTGCTTTCTAGTCTCGAGCCCAGAAAAGAGACCGTCCGTTTGCGCGGTGCTGGAGACCGGGTCCTTCAGAACTTCCTTGCGGTGCGAGATCAGCTCAATCACGAACTCGAGGTCATCGTAGCCAACGATCTCTGCCAGTAACATTTGCAGCTCATCGTCTGAACTGTCAGAAGCGAGTAGAGCAATGATCTGCTGCTCGAGATCAATGTTGTCGATGCCTGGTCTGTTCGCAGCGAAATCTGAACACTTTTTGCGCAGCCATATTCTGTCGAAAACACCTTCTACCACATCTGGGGTGTGGAATCCGTTAGCACCACCTACCGCATCATCGGTGTCAGGGCTAGCATCGAAGTCACTTTCGAGATCCCAGATATCGTCGTAGGGCTCGTCCGAGACCTCTTCATCGAAGTCATCCTCAAGCTCCTCAACCCGCGACTTCTCGGCTTGTTCGGGCAGCTTGAAACTCTCAAGTGCCTGTCTCATAGCGGCCATTTGAGCACGCCATTCTTCTATCGACATTTCCAGATTAGCAGACATCCTGAAACCCTCCTTCCTGCTGGTTTTCGCGGGGCGAAGCGCTTTAGAGCTTGCAACAACCACACAGGTCGCAGCTATAGTCCGAAGGCCCAGGTGGCAGGTAGTGCGATGGCGCGAGAAGACAGGTATGTGACGAGGTGTTTGCGGCAGAGTGAAAGTCGAATTTCCAGAGATGTTTCTACGTTACCTTCCCATCATGACTCTTTGACCTCGATCGGGCTAGCCTATCTCGAGACTAGCGGGCACCTTAATGCTTAAGTCCTAGCCCCGCCACCAAGGCATCCCAGGCACGCTGACGGACGAATCGGTTTTGTTCTGCGGGCGAGCCACAGTGCATGTGCCACCACCATCAGAGTTGCCAGGATAAGCGACGCCACAGTATCGTCACCGCCTGGCTCAACAGCGCAGGCCTGCAACAACTCGAATCTACAAGTAGAGCACAGACTGACTATTGCGCTGCCTTGAGTCCACGGTGCTTTCCTCGAACTTCTACCCATTACCCAAGATCATCACCTCCCTCTCGACGTGCTAGAACAACAATCACCATCGACATCACGCGTTAAATCGGACCGGCAGCATGAACTGGTTCGGCGGAGGAGAACCGTCGTCTACCCCCTCAACAGCCGCGACAGGCAACACCAGACCTTCGGCGTCAACGCCTGCCAAAAAGGGCCCAAAGACAGTCTACTACCTAGGCGTACGCACATAGCCCAACCCTGGACCCAAGCCCCAACACGACTAACCAGCACAGATCCTCCGAACCGCACCCAACCAGCCAGCAGTCGAGCTCGCCGCAGAAAAAGACCTGTCCTCCTTCAACTTCCTGACCAAGCCTACGTGAGTTCACTCGTTCGCCCGCCCGCAAAGGCCCCTCCAAACCCCCCCCCTCAACCAATCTAACCACACCCACCACCGCGCAGTTACGAACAAGGCCTCCTCTTCACCGCCAAAACCGTGGCCGAGCGCACCGCCCCAGGCACCCGGCACATGGTCGAAGAACAAACAGCCGACGTCCACGCCTACGGCACCGCGCTGGGCTTCACCGCGATCCTCATCACGCAAGCCAGCTACGACAAGTTCGCCGCGCAAGCCGTGCTCTCCAAGACCGTCGACGACTTCAAGACGCGCTTCACGCCCACCGAGATCAAGGAGAAGCCCGCCGGCACCTTCAACTGGCCGCAGCTCAAGACGTTCCGCGCCGACGCCGTCAACGCCGAGTTGACGGGCATCGGCGCCGTGCAGGCCGAGCTGGATGAGACCAAGATCGTGCTGCACAAGACCATCGAGAATCTGCTCGAGCGCGGCGAGAAGCTGGACAGTCTGGTCGCCAAGAGCGACGAGTTGAGCGGCTTGTCCAAGGGGTTCTACAAGCAGGCCAAGCAGCAGAATTCGTGTTGTGTGGTTATGTGAGAGGGAGGGGCGAGGCTCTTTCTGCGGTTGCAAGTCGAACTATGTTCTTTTTGGCCGGGGTACGGACCCCCTGTGGCATCCGGTGTTTGGCGTGATCGTGTCTGTTCGACGACGACAATCTTTGGTCTACGGCAATCAATATCATTATCATGCCCTTTGCACCATTTCTACGCTATTCTGTTCATCAAATCTTCGGTGCTACGTCCGTTACGGCTGTGCTCGGTCAAGAACTGGTCGATTGCAAGCTCAGCTTGTTTGCTCTACCAGGAATATTACTCCGTCTGGCGTGGGAGAAACGGCTACTTAGCATCTATCCACGTAGTCTTGACGACCGCGTTTTTGAATTCTGCCTGCCACAACGTCGAGGTATCAGGTTTACTTCTCAGCAAGGCAGCATATAGCAGACATTACGGAAAACCTTCTTCTGACACTTTCGATTTGCGCGTGGCGAAGGCATCGTGAGATATGCGCTTGATGGTACCCGTCTCTAAGCCTGGAATCCGCTGGGACTTTCTCACTCCAATACTCGGAGCAGTCGAGGTGCTCAAGTTTGGCTTTGACACTATAGAAGCAGTATGACAAAGCAAATCTATTGAGATAGTAGGCGCTGTACGTCATGATAGCTCTTAGGGTAGTTTCCAAAAGGCCGCAAATATTGCAAAAGGGGTATCTCAAATCTAGAGCACAGATCCAACGCCCTGATCCCGGTTACGTAACCAACTTCCAACTCTAGTAATAGATGCTGGCGGCGTCAGTAGAGAGGCTATCTGTGTGGTGTCTCTGGAGCATCCCAGATCGACTTCACGCTCGGGTTCTCGTCCACCAGAGCCTCGCTTGCAAGCGGAGATTCGGATGCCATCTTAATCGATGGGTACAGGACTGCGTCTGCTGCTTGTTGAGGCACTACGTTGATGGCATCGGCGTCCGTTGTGCTTCCTTGGCTGTTCGGAATCACGTCTTGCCAATGAGGAGCAGGCGCAACTTGAGGCTCTGCAGATGACAGGGATGGGGGCGTTATCGTCATCTCTGCTGGTTGCGACAAGTCCAGGGCATCACTTTGTGACTGATATGAGTCCAGTCGTTCCGCACCGTCCGTACTGGCAACAGCTGTTGTTTGCAGTTCCGACCCAGTTGAAGGTAAAGCGCTCGTAGCAGCAGGAGGTACAGGTGCTGCGATCGAAGAAGTGGCTGCCGTTATGGCGTTCGCTTTAGCTGCAGTGACAGCTTTGGTCTTTGGAGCCCTTTGCACTGGCGGCCTACGAGTTGGTTTTGGCTTTCCTGTAGCTGCTTCTTCGGCTTGTCTCTGGTTAGCGTAGTGCTGCTCCTCGGTAGGTAGTTTCAGTTTGATGCTGATCTTCTTCATGCCGTTCGTTAAGTCATCCATGCCATCAGCATTAGTGGACGTGGCTGAGCTAGTAGTTGCTGGACGGGATGCGCTGGCTTCATTGGATGCCCTCACGCGACTGTTGGAGGCCGCCGCTGTCTTCTTACGTGGGCTATTGGCAGCAGAAGCTGATTTCTTGACAGGAGCACGCGTTTTCCTCACAGCTACAACTGCTTCGGGGTTTGACGGAGCGCTTGCTCCAACTCTCGTGAACATGCGGTTGTTCGACGGTTCTTCTTTTTCGTTCAATTGCAAGTGATGCAGGCCAGAGAGTACGCTTGAGGCCGCGCTTGAGCGACGCCGTACCCTTGGTGGCTCGAGTGTAGAAGGGTCAGGCAACTCGCTAGCTGCTGCAATGGTGGTTCGGCGACTTGCGTTCTTGGCTGCTGGTTTAGTTGGGACAATAGCTGGATTTGTCTGTTTTGGCTTTCTGTCTCGGAGCTGCATCTTGTCTTCGATGCTATCGCTTATTGGGAGGCCTACCGCCGGTTGTCTATCTCGTCTGGCACGATGGTTTTCTGCATTGAGCTCTTCATGGGTGCAGCTTTCTGTTTGACGATCCTTCGGTATCAGCAGGCGGGACAGTTCGTATGCAGCTGCCATCCAATCGACATCAGGCACAGGTTCGGGTGGAGCATTCTCCAGCCATAATCGTGCTTCCATCTGCTGTGAAAGAGACTGCCTCTCCTTTGCAACCTCGGTCATTCTTGCTGTAGAGGCATGTGTTGGAGAGGCAAAGGAGCTTGGTAATTTGTCCTTGGATTTGGTGGGCGGAGGCACGTGGCCTGCCACCACCGCCTCCAACGACTCGAGCTGTTCCAGATGCCACCACTCTGGATCATACGCCGAACCATTCACAATTGAAGACTCGACGGCCATAGTATCCATACCATAGGTCGCTTTGGGAGCAGCTTCAGGTGCCATATTTTGAGTCAAACCACACAGATGACTCATGACACCACTCGTTAACGCTCTATCACTGTATCCTCCTTCGAGTACACTGATGACACGCCCATCGACTCCCAAATCCGGCTGACGCGACATGTCGACCACATCCGAAGTGAACTTGGCATAGAAGTCTGTAGGCACGTTGACTTGATGTCTTTGCATGCCAGGGCTCTCCCATTCGGATGCATCGAAGCCCGATGAAAGAAAAATTGCGGCTTTGGACTCGACGCCAGCTTGCCGTAGGTTGCGTGAATGGTGCTCTAAGAACAATTTGGCTTTCTCAAGAAGAATCTTGTATTTGGTCTCGTACAGTGTCCAGAAATCTGCGTGTGTCCGCCACGATTCCAAATGAACATTCCAGATGGACTGACCATGCGCAGTATGTAGACAAGTGCTTGCATTGCGGATCTTGTCTTCATCTCCGTACTCGCAAGGATATGAGTTGATATCATGTAAGCTGTAGTAGCCAATGGGTGTTTTCTTGTGAGGAGGTGCATGTTTCGGATTTTGAGTACTATGAGCATCCCGATTGTGGTCCCAGGTGATTGTTTGTGAGCCATCACCGTGATGTAGATCGAAATCGATGATGGCAGCATGAGTGAGACCGTGGTTCATGGCGGCGTAGGTGATTCCAACGTGGACGTTGTTGAGCCAACAAAAGCCGGACGGTAGATCAGCGGAGCAATGGTGGCCAGGGGGTCGGATGCAGACGAACGCCCGCCGTGCAGCAGCGTCGGGCTGAAAGACAACATCGACGGCATCACAAACACCGCCGAGGCAGCCCTGCAATGCGGACAAAGATTCTGAAGATAGATAGAGGTCACCAGCGTGCAGTGGTGGTAGCGTGGCACCTTTCGCGTCCCTCTGGTGGCCTATGGGCCTTGCTAGTTCTTTTTGGCCCATAGCTAGCTTTGCTTCTGCCGAGTCACACATAAGCTGCAATGAGTCCATCCATTTGGTGCCATGCACCGCCGTGACGGCAGGGTTTGTCAGAGGTATCGAGCGCGAAGACCTTATCATGGCGAAAGGTGGAAAAGCAGGCTCGCGTTCTGGATGTGGTGCATGTTTCCCGTCTTTGTGTCGCTGCCCCAGTCGTACGTAAGCTGCACTTGCACCCAGCAGAGTGGCATGTATTCGTTCTGGTCGCTCGACGATAGAGCCTAGCATAGCTTTGGTGGATCGCGGCCTCGCAAAGCGATGTCCGTAGCAGGCGTCGTGGGTGAAGACCACCACGTTCGAGCCGGTTCTTGAGTGTGCTTGCAACTCCTTGCTAAAGTAGTCCTTCGCGACCGAAGCAGGAGTCATCTGCGGACGCTCCATCGCCCTTGCTTTCAGCGGTGTCGCAGGATTGAGATTGGACGAGGTCCTGCGAAACTGCGGTTGGTGAGGAGTGGTACGCACTGACAGATTGGGCGTGGATATTCTCTTATCGAGCCTGGGAGTAACAGATCTGTCATGGCGCACTGAGACGGTGGACGGGGAGCGCGAGACAGATCTACTGCTTGGGGTAGTCGGTCGCGAGCGCGGTGTCTTGAAAGGCGAGGCTGCAGGTGAAGACTCCAGCCGCGCTCTCGTTGTTCTGCTTGAGACGTTCTCATTGACCTTTCCATTCCTGAACCTTTCACTTTGTGGTGTCGTTGCATCTGGGGCGTCTGTCGCAGATCCGTGCACTGACTCTGCTGACTCAACAGAGGGCAAAGCTGTATCAGGATCCAGATCCATGTTGCCCGACAGCAGAAGCACTGGAGGCGTTGTTAAGATCAAATATGTCTCATTGAACCGTGCACGCCTGAGTTAACAACCACTTAAATTACAACAACAATGACGGCATCGTAGGGGCACACGCGCTGAGATCTGGCGCGTCCCACAGGGTTTGTTAGGGCTGCAGCCACCCGCTTGGTGCTCCTCGTGTTCGCCGGCTAATTATGTCTTGCCGGCCTTGGACCATTACAGTACCAAGCGCTCCTCCCCCATCTTCACTACCATGTGCTTTTGACCTCTACGCACTATCCACACCGCAGCAAAGCCTCAAAGGTTAGACTTGGGTTTCGCGAGGGTCTCACTTATTCACTTTCCTAAACTCTACTTCGCCCATGCCTTAGAAATACTTGCCTGCCGACTCTGGGCGCGATCCGTGCATCATGTTGGGCAACAACGTCGCTCGTCGACCGGCTTGGTAGAGATATAGCATGCCTCCTCGTTTGAGGGAAGGCCCTGTTTGCTACATTGGAGATGACGCGTATGAGATCCTGCTGGTAGATCATTGTCCGAGTTGAAGGCAGTTGGTGATACTGCATTCAAGCTCTCCATAATCTTTCCTGTGGTTGGAACCACTGTTCAAGTACGGCCCCCAAGGGGTGGCCAGAGATCTATCCTATCCATCGAGCCGCGCGAGATACGTCGTTACAAGACTTCCTACATGAGAGGACAAACAGCATCGACCGGCATAGTGACGTGGCTCATGAGAACCAGTCACCCAGGCACGACATTTCTGTATGCTCTCGATGTGCCGAAGAGTGGGGGTGGCACGTTGTTCTCGAACTAGGTAAAGGCGTCTGAACGAGTATCGCCTGTTTCCTGAGAGAGATGGGCAGGGTTGAAGGCGGTTCACTGGGCATGAGCAAGCTGAAAGTTTATTGAAGAGAAGAGGCATTTTGAGAAGGGGTGCAATACATAGCAACCGCCCGCTCGGTGAGGCTGCAATTCCATTTCTCGGACCGTACATTAGTATGTAACGTATTGCGAACTAATTCTGTGACGAGTGGGAAGGCGCTGTACGTCGATTCAAATGTCGCTAGATACACCGTTGACTTCAAGAAGGAGGAAAGCAAACACCTTCTCAAATTCTTGTACGACCTCATGGCGTTCTCGCGAGCTGTTCAGTGCCGGGTCAGATGGAGACCTGGCTTTGGTGCGGGACAACCGTGTTACTGCTCATTCGCCATTGATGGAGTGACGGATTGGAGCTAGAAGGTATATCGCTAGAATCACACCGCAGGCTGAGCGGCCGTATGAGTCGTGAGCCTAGACATGTTAGAAACCTATTGTGCAACATCAGCGTACCAAGTCGTTCCAGCCACGGAGGATCCATCAGAAAAGAGAAAGCAGAGTTGGGGTCTATCATCCACTGCGAGAGGGTATTGAAAATAGGCCAGTGTTGCCACTAGAGCGATTGCCTGCGCCAGACGCCGTACCGTGCTTTGCTCAAGATGCTCATGGTCTATTCGCCTTCTAGTCTTGCCACTACCGTGCTCATCTCTTCGTCGCCGTATATGCGGAAGCCCTTGTCTTTCGTGACGCTGGCCAGCTGCACGTTCTTGGAGTCCAGCTTCTCTTCCATGACCTGTTTCAGTGTCTTCAGTACTAACGTCTCTGCTTCTTCCAGGGTAAGCGATCGGTGGTATTCGGACTGTAGCTCGGCCTGAGCACCTTCGCTGCCGGACCCGATGGCTTTGGCGTCGTATCTGTAGAATGTGCCTGATGGCTCGGCGTGGTAACTGCGCAGGTCAGTGATGCCGTCTAGTTGCGTGTGCCACTGAACTTACAGCTGTGGGCCCTCGTCGTCGTCCCATCCTGCCACCAGCAACGCCACACCAAACGGTCTTGACATGACCGACTCTTCACCCTGAGCACCCTCACCGAAGCGCAAGGCGAGGTCACATATCGACTGCGTACAGCTCTCAACGCTAAGCTTCTCGTTGTAGTGGAAGGCGTGGTTCTGGGTCTCGACTCGTGCGTGCTCAATCATGCTTCGTGCATCAGCCTGCAGACCAGACATGGCACAGCCGATATGTCTGTCTATCTCGACAATCTTCTCTATGCTGGAAGACACCAGTAAGGAGGAAGTGACTCGCTTCTCGACACCGAGGAGGACGCCGTGTGAGGTTGCGACACCGATTGCTGTTGAACCCAGTTTGATGGCTTCCAGCGAGTACTCGACTTGGAAGAGGCGGCCTTCTGGCGAGAAGGTGCTGCATTATGTCAGTACCCTGTCCACCCGTAGCTGCTCGACAGTACGAACTTGATGCCTCGATCTGTACCTCTGTTAGTGCTTGCTTGAGAGAACGACGGCGGGAAGCCATACCATATTCAGATCTTGCAATAAACATTGTGACGGAGAGAGTCGCACTCAGAGATGGTCAGAAGGACGGCAGAAGAGCGTGGCACTGGCCGAGAAGGTAGACGAGGTTGAAGAGGCTGTCGATGTTGCACTATGGCTGTATGCTCTTCCCGCAGCAGGCAAAGCACCTAACTACGCAACTTCCACATGGCGCTAGTGCCTGGCGGCGCGAATCCTTGGCATCAGAGGGCGCGACGCGACTTCGGTGGGAGGGGTGCTCTCCGCAGGTTGCCCAACAACACCGACCACTCGGCGACATGTTAATACCGCACCACAAAGGCAGGTGCTATCGGGAGTCGAGAGCAGACTCGCACCTGTCGCTCTGCCATGCCAATTGCCGTGAGCTAACATGAATTCGGCACACTATCGAACCGCATCTGCCACAGATCGACGTACATCACATGCCAACGGCTTGCCCTCCAGAGTAAGCTCGACACGGACGAGGGACTACGAGAGGCCGTCGGTGCACGAGAATGGCTCGCCGATACTGCCAGACGGTTTCGACCACGACGACGATTCTAAGTCGGCCAGATATGTGCTCGGAGGCACCGAGAGAAGGAAGGAGAGACATACTGTAACCACGACAGAGACCATTCGCGCCCGTAGAAGTCCTGTCAAAGATACTTTCGACGGCGGAGGCAGACCTCGTCAGAAGAGCATATTACAGAGCCCCCCTCCGAAGCGCAAGACCCAGTCAAATGCCCACCCAGACACCAAACCATGGGCCCCCGAAGCCAAGTTGACTCCCCATTCCTCTGCTCCACTGGCCGTTCGTATCACTGCCCCTGTTCTGCGTCGCGATGCGCCCGATACCTTGGATGGGCCACAGCTGGGTCAAATGAGCATGGTGGAGCAGGAGGAGGCTCTGCTTGACGACTTGCTGTTTGTCTTTATGGGCTTCGAGGGCCAGTATATCGCTTTTGTGGATGGTTACAACCCGGCTGAAGAGAAGGACAGACTGCTTGGCCCATCTTACCACATATTTCAAGGTCTCGACCCAAGCATCAAAGACCTCGTAGAATCTATGTTGCTCATGGCAAGCCACTACTCTGCACTCGAGGCTTTCGTGGAAATACAGAGTCGCGAAGAGTATGGTTCCGTCAACCATGCCCTGTGCGCTGCGATCAGAAGACTATTGAAAGACTACTTGATACTGGTGGCCCAACTCGAATCCAAAGTCACAGGAGAGAAGACCTTCACCTTGCACCAGATGCATTTGTCAGTCATACCTACCGCCCAGAGCCTTGCACAACTTCACGCTGTCGCACAAGAGCTGCTGAAGAGGAATTCATTGCTCGAAGAAGAACTTGACGAGTCTACCGACGACTTTGATGCCGACAACATCATTGAGCGCCTCAAAGAGGGTGGGGATCTGTTACCGGGCAGTATGACCAAGAAACGGTGTATAGGCGGCAACGTCTTGGCCCTCCTGACCCAACGTCTGTCTACTTACTCAGGCGATCCCGCTGCAAGGTCCATTCTCGAGATGCTGCTGCGCGAAGCCAGCAAGCCCTACATGACCATGCTAAACGAGTGGCTCCACCACGGCGGTATTAAAGACCCTCATGACGAGTTCCTGGTTGGTGAGAAGAAAAGCATCAGACGAGAGAAATTAGATGAAGATTACACCGACGAATATTGGGAGAAACGTTACTTCATCCGCGAGAAAGAGATCCCGCCGCAACTGCAGTCCGTCAAGGAGAAAGTGCTCCTAGCTGGGAAATATCTCAATGTGGTTCGAGAATGCGGAGGTGTCAATACAACCAGCACTTTCAACCATACTCCAACCTCATTCGAAGACCCTCGATTTCTGGACAATGTCAATCACGCTTACTCCTTCGCCAACCAGGAACTCCTCAGCCTCATGCTATCCAAACACTCTCTTCGAGGACGCTTGCGGTCAATCAAGCACTACTTTTTCCTCGACCGTGCTGAATTCTTTCTCTACTTCCTCGAACTCTCTGCCAGCGAATTGCGTAAACCTCAGCGCAGCGTCAACACCGGCAAGCTACAATCCCTGCTCGATCTGGTCCTCTATCAGCCCGGCAGTATAGCAGTTAGCGACCCTTACAAGGAAGACGTCCGCATCAAAATGAATGATCTCGGCCTTGTTCCTTGGCTCATGAAAGTTGTCAACGTCCAGGGCCTCGAAGCCGATAACCCCGAAACCTTGGCTGAACAGTACAAGGGGCAGGCCTCGGCAACCTCGTCGGCAGAGGACAAAGACATCTCCGGCTACGAAGCGCTCGAGCTGGATTACAACGTGCCATTTCCCCTGTCTCTCATCATAAGTCGGAAGACGATCATCCGATATCAGCTTATTCTTCGCTACACTCTGTCACTACGCCATGTTGAAACCACTTTGATCGACTCCTGGTCCGAACACAACAAAGCGACTTCTTGGATCCACAAATCCAGCAATCCTCGCATCGAAGTCTGGAAGCGGCGTGCCTGGAACCTGCGGGCGCGAATGTTGGTTTTCGTCCAGCAGATGCTATTCTACGCTACTGCCGAAGTACTTGAGCCGCAGTGGCAGAAACTCATGTTGAAGGTCGATCAGCTCGAGTCAGCTCACTCTCGTCCCGGCACCGGCGACAACGACGCCGGCGATGCTATGATGGGTGGAAGTGGCTTCGGCCAAGGCCAACAAACGGTCGACGCCCTGATGCAAGAACACCTCGATATGCTCGACTCCTCCATGAAAGACCTCGGCCTCACCCAATCCAAACTTCTCCGCATCCACGATAAGATGACGGCGAGCTGCACTATGTTCGCATCGTACACGTCCAATCTGACACGAAACCTCTACAGCGCCGACAGTGACTTCTCCCACATCCACTCCGATCCAACATCCCCACAATCGCAAAAAGACCTATCGAATTTCAGACAGTTTTCTAACGCGGGGCGCGATGCCGTCCCACCCCCACCCGATCCAACGCGGATGGATAGGATTGAAGAGACACTGACAAGGCACGAGGAGTACTTCAACCGCCATCTGAGAGTGTTGATCGATACGTTAAATTACTATGCCGCCACCGAGACAGTCACGTTATTAGGACTTTGTGCGCGGTTGATGAATGCGGAAGTCCAGAGAAGGGATGATAGTACACTTGGCTAGTAGTACACCACTGGATGTCTTTAGAGCAGGCTTGAGCAATGCTCCCATTTAGGACCAGGGGGACAACGCCAAGTGATGGCCATTGAGGTGAACAGCTAACACATGGCGTTCGGCACGGGTGCGGGCTTCTGTAACGACGGAGAGAAACTCGACAACTAGGTTCAGCAGACACGAAGCAACGAAATGAGATACCCGCGATCTTTGGACTGCGCCATTAGACTTCCAGGCCTACCCGCTGTGACGGATGGTCAATGTCCACATTCATCTCTTCGCCCACGTCGTAGCGTGCGTGCTTCGAGCGATTGTTGTCCTGAGTCGTGTCGTCCTGCTCAATATATGCATTGATGTGTGTGTGTGTGTGTGTGTGTGTGTGAGTGTGAGTGTGTGTGTGTGTGTGAGTGTGTGAGAGAGAGAGAGCTTGCAGAGCAGTAAGCTAGAGTGTTGGGACTCTGGAGGAGAGAAGTTAGGTGTGTATGCATAAGGTGTATACGCACAGGTCAAGGCCCACACGAAGAGCATGCGTAGTATCATGGTGTATTGTGTTGTGATCACCATTAATGACGAAGGCAGGTTGTTGTTATCGGCAGAAGCAAAGAGCAAGGGAGGACACTGAAGTTGTTCAGGTTTTAAATAATGATTACGATTAGTATCACGGAAAAAGACGTGAATATGATCGAAGTTTTTAATTGTATGCACTATCGGCATAGTGCTTTGAAGCACAGTGGTCTATCATAAATATGATATGAAATGTAGCAAGCAAATAACAAACGCTAGACTGCTATACCCAGGAGCTCAACAGCTCACCCATCCATGATTAACGCCTTGTATCGTTGATGATCTAATTGGTATCGTTGAAAACATCGCTAAGTTGTAGGCAGGAAACATTTATGCAGCACCTGCACTTGCGACATTCTCCAAAACCTTGGTGGGCTGGAGACCTGCTCGAACGATTCGCTGGCCAGTGGCATCCTGGAAGACTTCCCCCTTTGCTTCTTGCTGAGCCTTCTTCCAGATCTCAACCTCGCAGCCACCTCTGATAACACCGACTCTCATAGTCGAGAGCAAGTTGTGTGCAGCATTGGAGTGCATGTAGACACCACCGTTGAACATGGCGGTAGCGTCCTTGCCAACACCGGATCTGATCATAGCCTTGCCACCTGGGTGGTCGTTGATGAAGTCCGACACATCGTGGACAACACCAGCAACGGCAATAAGACCTCGGCCGTTCTTGGCTTGCTCGACGTAGTCATCCCACTCCATGACTGGGAGCTGGTCAAGGGGCACACCCCAGTCGAGCTTAGCGCGCTTCTGGTCGATCTTCTTCTGTTGCTGCTGAATACGGCCCTTCTCGATTTCGTTGGATCGGAACTGCTTCAGGTCATAGGCAAGACCAAGCTTCTTGCATACCCAGATCGACCACTTGGTTGGGTCATATTGCCACCACTCAATAGCGTTTCGGTAGTCGGATGGGAACTCGTGGTGGAAGTTGTGGTAACCCTCACCGAGTGTGACGAGAGCAGTGATGACGTGGTCTCGTGGTGAGTTTCGGTCGTCAAATGGTTGGTCGCCGAGCCAGTGAGCAAGAGAGTTGACGCAGAAGGTAGCTTGTTGGACGAAGAAGATTCGAAGAATACCGGCGTAGATGAAACCACCGAAGTAGTCACCCCAGCCCAGACCAGCAACCAGAGTTGGGAAGATCAGGCCTGCGAAGATGACAACCTTGAGGTAGTGCTTGTGCTGCCAGACTACAACTGGGTCCTCGTTAAGGTCAGAGATGTCGGTTCGTCCAATCCTCTTTGGGTTTTGCTTCATCAACATCCAGCCGAAGTGAGAGTACAGGAGACCCTTTCGCACGGAGTATGGGTCCTTCTCAGTGTCGGTGTATCTGTGATGTGCTCTGTGGTCTCTTGCCCACCATCTAATTGATCCCTCAACAGCGCCACCTCCAACGAAAGCGAGGAACGCGCGAAGCGGCAAGGTGGCTGAGTATGACGTGTGTGCCCACAATCTGTGGTAGCCAGCTGTGATACCGAGACCGGTTGCGAAGTAGTATGCAATGGCCCAGATAGCGGTGTACAAGCGTAGTGGAGTCCACAAGGCCTGGAAGCAGCCGTAGAGGGGAATGCCCACAATGAGGGTGACGTTGAGCCAGTTGACGTGCTTGTACCAGTTGCTCTTCGTTATTGGTGTCTCGGTGATGTGCTGTTTCTTCGGTTCGTATGAAGGGTTTCGGTTTGGCTCCTCAGACTTTGCCATTGGAGAGGGTTGCGAGACATACTCTGGCTTGACAGCCAACATGCCGGCAGTAGGCTGGTGAGAAGGCATCTTTGTTCAATCAAATGAAGATCACAAAGATGTCTTGGTGTGTATGATGTATGAGTGTGTGAAGAGGGAATGGATGGTTAGAGGAAAGAAGTGAGTCGTATATATCAATGAAAGGCAACACAATTCCAACAACTTTGTCAGTGTGGAGAAAGGGAAAGATATCGAAAGGCCGCGACAATCGTAGTTCGTATCGGGAGCTCGAAGTCACGATTGATGGGCTGGACAAGGCAGGGAAGGGAAAGGGCAGAAGAGCAGCAGGTGGTTCGAGCGAATGAGCGAGCAGTTCAGTACCGAGCTGGAGCTGGTGAAAGGCAGTCTGGACCAGTGATATGCAATCGAAGGCAAATCTGTTGACGCCAGGGACACGCCAGGGAGCAACGGCCTCGAGATTTTCGTTTCAGCAGATCGCGGCTCCTGAGCATGGAAGAATTCGCTTGGGCAAACACAAGTGAAGTTTGATGGGGAAGCTCTTTTTCTGTGAGGTCGTTCTTTCCGCGCAGTGCTCCAGAAGTGTTGGGACTCTATGATTCGCTGAAAGCTCCCGCAGTATCCACCACTTGGCAGGGTCGTAGAGCTATGACGAACTTCGCCTGCATCGTTACATGCCTTCCATCTGTCTGCGCTGCGTAAGATTATCATGCCTTTCACTACACTATTGATGGCGATCGAGGCACGATTCCATCGTACTAGTGACTGTCCAACAAACCTTCTATGTGTAGGCCATGAAGTGCTCAAGCATAGGCGGTGAGCTCGTTGACGGAGGATGTGAATGTGCTAAGGTTTGAAGATCCGGGGCCGTCCAGACCAGGGACCTGCAGATCCGAAAGACCGTCTCTGGCCTCGCCCAGCTCCACCTCGCACCGATACTCGGCTATCGTATCTCGTATCAGCATTTTCGTACTTACTAGAGGCTCAACTCACAAATCACGAAGATGTGACGGCTTTGGACGCGCTTGGGCTATGACTCGGCTTTGGCCTCGGTACAGGTCCGTTGTCCGTGATCGCGGATATTTCCATTGCACCGAATGGAATGTCATGATACTTCTCAAGTGTTGGATGATGGTTGCCTGACTCTCTGACGATGGTGCAGCACATGGGTCGCACGGGATCAGTTTCACATTTCACGTGCGAGTCATATTAAAAGAACAATGATGCACATTTTGTTGAATATTGTAGCTTTGGAGAGCTCTCACGACCAATCGCTGAGCGTGGCCATATCACGCGGCTGAGACTGCGTCAACAACATGCTCGATATTGAGCACGTCACATGTAAAACGTTCATCTATCAGTCCATCCACACGGTCGCTGAACCTCTATTCTGCATATGCTCGATAGACAGCGAAGTCCTGCGAGTCTGATTCATATGACACCTCCACCCCTTGGCCAATGAAATAGATGTAACCTGTCTGTATCTCGTATTCATTCCCGTCTGCCTTCATCTTTCCTTGACCGCTCGTCATAAACATGACGCTGGGCCCTGCGACAGCCTTCAGCGATTCCGTCTCACCCGACTTGAGCTCCGTAACGATCATGTTGAACTCGCTCATGGGTGGCTTGAACATATATGATTTGCCCGCTGAGGTATGTTCGCACTTTGAGCGCTCAAGGAGTGGTTTCTTAGCGTCGTGCTGCTGGAAGGTCAGGGCTTTGACGAAAGTATCGACATTATCACGGTCTCCTGGTGGGCAAAACCCTGTGTTCAGTACGTTGTTGGATCTCGCCATGCATTCGACGATGTCACCGCGAAGATAGGCGTGGATCCCATCTGCCGGGATCCAGATCGCCTCACCCGGTTTGAAGGTCATGTAGTTCATGAGACACAGGGCAACTAGCGAACCATTGTCCGCCGCGCCATACTGGTCTATCAGTTGAGGTACCAAGTCAACAATGTAGGCCTGACTGCCCAGCTTGCCTTTTGACAAGTCTCCAAGAGCTTTCATCGTTGATGCAACAGTCTCCTCGGAGGCTGTAAGCATGCTCTTGCAGATCTCGCGCAAAGTGTTGTCTGACCATTTGCCCTTGTCGGAGTCGAATTTCTGAAGACACTCCACATCTAGCAGCTGCTGAATGTCTGCCTTCGGCTTGAAACCACAGAAGGCTTCGAAGTCGGTCAGAGCAATAGCAATCTCAGGCTTGTGGTTCTCGTCGGTGAACTTCTCGGGGTTCTCCTTGTGAAGCTTTTTGGCCAGCTCAATGTCAGGATGGATCTGCAGAGGCAACGCCGCTCGGATAGATAAGATCTTGGGTAAGAATGGCAGATCTGCTCCAAATTTATCAAGCACTTGCTTGCCGATCAGCTTCTCCTTGTTGTTGTTGAGAACCTGTTGCAGGTCTTCACCAGTCTTCAAAACATATGACGGTAAGTCTGGATAGGTCCCCATCCACATCTCAGCGTAGGGCTTTTCATTTTCTATTTTGAAGTCCGTGCCAGGTGTCTTCGCGCATAGTCGCGCAGCCAGAGAGTTTTCTCCGACTTTGCCCCATGGGGAGTTGTTGCAATCGCATCTGAGCTGAATTACGGAGTCGGCCATTGTCGTGGTGAGAGTCGTATGATCAGTGGCTCAATGCTCAAGTAAAGACACAAACCTACGTTCGTTCAGCAATATACTCTTGATGTACCATCAAACGTAATGACGGTACACGTTTCCGGAGAATTTATCTACAGTCTTTGGAACGTCATGGCATCAACCCTTATGATGCAATCTGATTGAAGGCAACTGCCTGTCATCTATCGCCGAGTGCATCTCTGGAGCACCCAGGGCTGAGTCCAGCATCCCGAGCGTCCCGCGTAAAGAAGACCAGGAGTCAAGGGTAACACAAAACAGTTGTGATGATGGTCGCGACAAAGAGGCGGGTGGGAATAATATCCGCAGCATGCATGACCTTGCTGAATCTGGTAAGCTCATTATGCCTGAATTTATTAACCGGCGAAAATACCGTCTCACGTATGTACCTACTCATCATTAATGCTTCTTCTGTCATGCAATTCACGCAAAACACCTCCAATAGACATTGCCGAGGCGTGAGTCGCATATTAAGTAAGATGCGAAGGCAAGACACCGGTAGCGGAAAGTGCATCGAGCCGGCATGACCCCCAATTCATCGGGCTCCAGGCATGAAGAGGATATGGAAACTCGGACGCCGACATGATGAAAAGCCCATCATGTATCTACGACTGTCAATGTGAGCCTATCCGATGGCGAAGTCTTTGCAGCTCAAGGGTTACGAGAAGATGCTGGGCCGGGTATTGATGTTCATAGCAAAGTAAAGGTCACGCCGGTCCATATAGAGAGTCACTAACAAAGAGGTCTTTCACAATGTTTTGCTCGTTTTTTTGTGCTTGAAAAGAACTGCACCAATGTCTGTCCAATCAATAAATTATTTCCATCGAAGTTGCTATCTTTCTACACAGTGAAGCCGCAGAAAACGAACTAAAGTAGTTTCTGTCTTGTCCACGTCCACCTCTTCTCATCCGGATCAACACCAACATGACCAGGAGTCGACCTTCATCCCCAAGAGCTGTGATGTCTGTCTGCCATGAGCTCATCGCTATGTGAGCACGATCATGCTGAAGTGATGAAGAATCGTGATGCTGAAGAGTAGAAGCTTTGCTGTGATCTCACAACTCCACGCGTTGTAGATGTACTGCAGACATTTACAGCATGAAGGCAATGGCAGCGAGACCGGCAGCACCGAAGGAGGCTACCTCCTTGACACCGGCACCAGTGTATGCCTGGACTGGGCTGCTGGCCTCAGCCGAGGCCTCAGCCGAGGCCTCAGCAGCGGCAGTGGCAGCGACTGCGGTGGCAGCAACTGCAGAGGAAGAGCTCCATGCGGCCCAGGTGGAGGCGCTGGCAACGCTGGAAGCCTCAGCAGCGACTGCGGTGGAGGCAGCGGCAGCTGAAGAGCTCCACGCAGCCCAGGTGGATGCGCCGGAAGCAGAAGCGGCAACTGGAGTAGCGACGCTGGAAGCCTCAACTGAAGAAGCGCTGGACCAGGCAGCCCATGAGCTGGAGGCGGCGGCGGCGGATGAAGTGGCAGCGACCGGGGTAGCGACAACTGCAGCGGAAGAGCTCCATGCGGACCAGCTCTGAGCAGCAGCCTTGCTCTCGGTGGTAGAAGACTTGGCTGGGACAGCAGAGGAGCTGGTCCAGGCAGTCCAGCTGGAGGCAGCTGGGGTGGTGGTCGCCTGGACGGGGGTAGTGGCGACAGTGGTCGAGCTAGCCCAGGCAGCCCAGGCGTTGTCGGAAGCAACAGCAGCTGCGGAGGCAGCGCCGGCGAAGACAGCGGCAGCGACGAATGACTTCATTTTGATTGTTGGATTTGTTTGGGTTCTGTTGAACGAGTGACTGGGGTCGGAGAGCTGATAAGCTGGTTAATTAACGAGTGTGATTATTGTGTGTTTGATGGAAAGGAAGAGTAGGACACAGGACCTGTGGAAGAAATGTTATATACATAGATTCGTGGTACATCGGGCGTGGCGCAAAGCACGAGCCTTCGGTGAGCCACATTAACCAAGCAATCTTTAGCCCGTTGCTTCTTCTAATGGGGGGTGCCACTTGGCGTACGCCGGTTGGTCATATCATTGGCGCGTAGGAGACCGGAAGGAGATTCGTGGTGATAAGAGATGGTGGTACCAGGGTAGCTCCCGGCTGGAGACGTGAACCGGCCTGCCTTCAGATTAGCTGGGAATGGGTCTGGTCACTTGCCGATTGCTCAAGGAGGCGTGACGATTGGGCTTGCCGGTGGATCAAGTGAATTGGCAGCCAGGATGGTGAAGCAACGACGCGCTTCGGCAACTACCAGGCGATGGCACTGAGACCAGCACAGGATAGGCGAAGATGGAGTCGGCCGTACAGTCTTTGAACTCCGTAAGAACATGGGTGGTCAAAGACGGCTTTCCGGTTTGAGTTTGGGAAATTTGCACTAACTGCTTTGAGTCTTTTCCCCTGAATGACAGTCACTCGATCCCACTCACCGGCCCATCAGTCGCAACCTCAACCTGAGACTTCGGCTGGTTAGCGTGAGTGTTCCTGACACTCTAAACAGCTAAGTGTGTCCAACTTCCAGGTAATGCGTCGTAAGCCAATAACCATCCGGTCGCATCGACAGTTGGCGCCCGTGTGCATATCGGCTTGAACATGACGGCTCAGTTAGTGTCGTATCATCATGTAGCAACGTAATCGCGCCATGGCAATTGTCACAAGAGGCAATTGGCTTTCGCGCACGTGTTGCAGTGGCCCGTTTGTCAAAGCAAGTAATTTGGACTACAACCATCTTCTGCGCAGAGATTGGGGTCGGATATGATAGTCCTGTCTCAAATCTCGAGCCCACAGGTAACCTTCTGAACCTACTGGAAGATCTTAGGCCAAAGATTTCACCGCTGCAAAAGGAGCTTTCCCAAGCATGCGCAATCAATGAATTGGACTATCCAGTCATTCTCGCCTTCTCTGACCACCGAAATTGTCCCTGATCTCGCAAGGCTGGCTTCAGGAGAACACGAAGATCCGCTTGTGGAAAACTTGGACTGAAACGGTGGGTAGTCACGTGCTGTTGACGGTGCGTTGTCGCGTGCTGCCCGTCTCACCAGTGTTCGTGCTCAACAAAGCCTATGTCGTGTTTAGTGGCAATAAGGTTGGGTAATCAATGGCCTCGATCATGAACAACAATAAGTTACGGAATTGCGGGTGGCGAAGATAGACTGTCTTAGGGAGTACAGGAATCACGTTCTAGCTCTACGGTAGGTAGCCCTGGCCTCTTCAAGCTAAGTTGTCTCTAGGCTGGTGCACTTCCGGAGCAAAAAACGGCACGTACCTAGGTACTGTCTTCGGCATTTGAAAGACGGATGATACTAGTCCCACTATTCCACAACTTGGTGTTGTCTATGATCGAGGCCTGCACAACGTAGCGGACAAGTCTCATTTCATCGTTAGGCCTTAGAGTCATCTTGCTACAACCTCGGACATTTTCCCACTCTGCTAATCAAAGTGCTCATATGGTGCTTGCTGCTCCTGAAAGGGGAATCTAGCGACAAGTTCGCGACCGTGAGTGACTGATTGCGCTTACGAAGCCCCCCGTTATCGTTGTACAAGCTGCATGACACTCTAGTACGTGCTACTGTACCATAAAGTAGAACAGGGTTAGCTGTCGGCCCGGTCTCTTGGCCGCTCCACGAGGGTGTGCCCTGTTGGACTGCTCGCTCATCAGGGGAACACTCCTGAGCATGGCGTACAAGGCGTCGTAAGCTGCATGATGGCCGATCATCGTGTCGCCTTCTTTTCTGCCGTTTGCTCAACGACTCGTATTCGCAGCAGTTGATGAGCTTGTTTAGCGCAGCAATGAGCCCTCTCGTGAAACCCGTGTTGTCAGGCAAACCTTTTCAGCCTGAGCATCTCAGCAAAAGCAGCAGCGGACCTTGTCTCGCTGAAACGATCAGAAACAAATCAAAACCTTGACGTCCAAGCATTTGCAGCCCAGTTTTCGATAGTGGCCAAGGTCCTGAAACACGGAGTGGCGACTCGATGTCGGTAACAGCAGACCAAGCTCTCAAACCATTCCGACGATCACAACATTGAGTGTCAAGGGGAGGTGGTGACATGATGCCTCCACCGCAGCTGGTCACGTTCTTGGGAGTGCGAAGACCAGTCTGCTATTTGTGGTGAGATCATCTGAGCACGTCGTAGGCTTGAATTTGGAAGTGCGAAGTCTCTGATTCGTCATGCTGTTGAGGATATCAGCATGTGTGATTCCCTGACCTTGTCCAACATACGAGCTTAAAGAGATAGGTGGTAGCAGTGTTGGAAACACACAAGACCGAACAGGAGCCTGGGTGAGGAATAATAAAGGCTGCCACAGTCCGAGCAATCGAGGAGCGTTTGAGGCGAGCTGCGCCAAGTTTCGCAAACAAACCACGGTGTTTTTATGGTCAATCGGAGGTAGTGCTAGAGGTCAAGATGGCTGAATCAGAGCCAGGTTATAGGTGAGTGATATAGAGCTCTTCCATCTTGATCGCAGTTGAACTATCACTACGAGACCAACACGAAAATACCATGGACCTTTTAAACCATCGTTCTGACATATTTCATCTCTTCAACGTCTTGTTTTACTGCCTGCCGTTCTGCGCTCCTTCTCAACGTCTCTTGCATATGCTTATGCCCCAGAAAGCACCAAACGCGTGCTAAAGCCGATTGACTGTAATCACAACCGATGAGAATGGCAAGTATGGTAGTATAGAACACACGGATCGCCCAGGGTTGTCCTGCTCCAAAAACAAGAAGCGACGACGAAGTCTTGCAGCATTTGGCGTCAGTGCGCGTTAGGCACGACATACAGCTTGAGACATAGGTACTAGCAACAGGACTTCGTACAAGAAGAGACCGATATCAAACGCTCGTGTTTCAGCAAAATAGCCATGGTCTTGCCTTAAGATACCTTGTGTGGTCTTAGGTGGCGGCGGGCCCTCCTGGGGCGCAACTGGCCCCTGCCAAGATTTCGTCATTGCAGTGGATGCAAGTGTCCAGAAGTGCAATTATTCTGGACGACGGTGGACAGGTGTCCTTTGATCATAGCCACCATTGACTGAGTGTTTCGCAGGGACATCGCAGTGGACAGATTGGCACAGTTGCCACAGACAATGAGCATATGGTGTGCATGAGCAACATCTTTCCCCTCGCATGATCTGTAACCGCACTCTTTAGATCAGCACACTCAACAGAATGCCTCCATCAGGACGGAGGAAAGCCTTCCCCCTCAACTTACTACCCCTGCTTTTGCTGCTCGTGTTTTCAATCGGCGCAAATGCTGCGTCCGCTGCGCTTGGGATAGATTTCGGTACTGAATACATAAAAGCAGCTGTCGCCAGACCTGGAAGCCCCATAGACATTGTCCTCACCAAGGACTCGAAGCGGAAAGAGGCAGCTACCCTAGCATTCAAGCCATCCAGAGCACAGACTAACGATCAGGATGCGTATCCAGAGCGTCTTTACGGCGGCGATGCACTGGCAGTGGCAGCACGGTATCCGGCAGATGTCTATCCCAACCTCAAAACCCTACTAGGAATCTCTCCGAGCGAGCGTGCTGCAAAGGACTATAGCAACCGTTTCCCGAGTCTGCAGATACAGAGCATAGAAAGAGACGAGGACGGCAGGTCTATTGGCTTCAAAAGCCCCAATCTAGGAAAACCAGTTCCGTTGTTAGTGGAAGAATTGATCGCCATGGAGCTGAAGAACATCAAGGCCAATGCTGAAGCACTGGTCGGCACGAACAATTTCGTTGCGGATGCGGTGATTACATATCCTGCCTTCTACACGGCCGAAGAAAAGAGAGCTTTGGAACTTGCGGCTGAGCTGGCGGGTTTGCGCGTGCTGGGCCTGATCAGCGATGGGCAGGCTGTGGGCTTGAATTACGCCACCACCCGAGCGTTTGACCCCAAAAAGAACGATGCCTCACCTGAGATCAACATTGTCTACGATATGGGTGCAGGCTCCACGACGGCGACGGTCCTCAAATTCCATGGAAAGAACATCAAGGGCCCTGGCAAGAAAAACCAGACGGTTCAGGAAGTCCAAGTGCTTGGCGTTGGCTATGACCAACACCTTGGTGGTGACGCTTTGAACGACCTTATTGTACAGGACATGATCAGCAAGTTCCTTGAGACCAAGAGAATGAAGGCACACCGTGTGGAAAGCATCCATGTGAGGAAAGACGGCAAGACCATGGCCAGACTGTGGAAAGACGCGGAAAAGGTGCGACAGGTGTTGAGTGCCAACCAACAAGCTTCTGCAAGCTTCGAAGGACTTTTCTACGAAGACGTCAACTTCAAGTATACTCTGACTCGCAGCGACTTCGAGCAATTGGCGGACTCTTTCGCTCTTCGTATCGCTGCCCCCCTCTCCTCCGCTCTGAGCATGGCAGATCTGACCCTTTCTGACATCTCTTCTGTCATTCTGCACGGCGGCCTGACCAGAACTCCGTTTGTCCAATCAGAGCTCGAGAAAGCTGCGGGTGTTGCAAGTAAAGTGAAGACCAATATCAATGCAGATGAAGCAGCTGCATTTGGAGCAGCGTTCAAGGCCGCAGGGCTTAGTCCAAGCTTCCGTGTCAAGGACATCAGAACCGCAGACATCGCTGGTTCCTCTTATACCATGAAATGGTCTGCGGATGGCAAGGAGCGATCGCAGAAAATCTTCCTAGAGACGTCGCAAGTTGGGGCGGAGAAGCAGGTCACGGTCAAAGGCGACGAAGACCTTCAGATTCAATTTTGGCAGACATCACCAGAACGGGAAGCAGCGAGACCCATTCTCACAGTCGAAGCTGCAAACCTGACGAAATCTGCCAACAAGCTCAAGACTTACCAAGGGTGCGCCAGCTCCAACATTTCAACAGTCCTCACTGTCCGACTGAGCCAACACAACGGCCTGCCTGAGATTAGTTCTGGGACTGTCAGCTGCGATGGTCTAGTGGGGAAGGAGGGAGGCATGATGGACAATGTTAAGGGCATGTTCGGTTTCGGCTCCAAGAAAGACAAGCAAGACCCTTTGCAAGCAGAAGACGGAAGCCTTGGCGAAGATCCAGCTGCGGAGACACCTCTTCCGGTTGATGATGCAACAAGTTCAGGATCAATTGTGTCTGAGGCTACGGTTGCAGCTGGAGAGCCTGCAGTCCCAAGCACAGCAGCAAAGCCGAAACCTTCAACTGTGACAATTCCGTTATCGCTCAAGACTACCATCATCGGAGCAGGTACACCACCACGAGAGGCACTACCAGTGATCAAACAACGCCTGACTGCGTTCGACACTTCTGACCGGAATTCTATGTTGAGGTCGGAGGCGCTAAATGTTCTCGAAGCCTTCACATACCGAGCTCGTGATTATCTTGAAGATGAATCATTTGCGACTTACTCCACCGAGAAGGCCCGCAAAGAGCTCGAAAAGCAGTTGTCGGATGTGTCTGATTGGCTCTATAGCGGAGGTACTGACGCAAAACTGCAAGAATTCAATGACAAGCTTCGAGATCTCAAGGGTCTCGTTGATCCCGTGCTTAAACGCAAGGAAGAGGGCGGGAAACGAGAGGAGGCGGTGGAGAGTCTGAGGAAAAGCCTCAACAATGCTTCTAGCATGATGGACATGATCAGAGGCATGATGAAAAAGGCAGCTGAAGACGCTGCTTCGAGTGTCAGCTCAGCGGGGTCGTCGGTGGTATCGCCTGCAGCGGACGATCTCGAGGACGAACCGTATGCATCGGGGTCTGATGGTGCTGCCGAGGCCGAAGCCATGATTGCCAAGCCATACGAGTATACAGAGGAGGACCTATCCGGAATTGAGAAGGTCTACAATAGTGCCAAATCATGGCTGGACGAGAAAGTTACGGCACAGGGAAAGTTGTCAGCGTACGAAGATCCAGCGGTTCTGGTGTCAGAGCTCGAGGCCAAGGCGAAGCAGGTGGGCACAGCAGTGTCTGATGTAGTCATGAAGCAGGTCAGAATGCAGCAGGCTCCTAAGGCCAAGAAGTCGAAGTCATCAAAGAAGCCAAAGAAGGCCAAGTCGACACCCACAAGCAGTGAGGGTACAGAGAGCACCGTGGAAGCTACGGTGAGCGCGACGACAAGCGTTAGGGATGAGTTATGATCTGGTATGATTTTGATGCACATGATGGCAGGTGATAGAGTAGCAATCGAAAAATGCTTCCACTCTTCGGCTATTAGGGACGTGACGTGATCGTTCTCTCTTGCTCGGGCCTGAAACGCGCGTGAAATGTTTGCCAAGACGGCGAATATCACCGTGATCTTGCTTCTACATGTAAGGCATGTTAACCGGTGTGAAGATGATATGAGGAGACCTGATTACCAGCGGCAGCAACGGTGCGATCTGTTTACCCGAGGCTCAGGACTCGATGCGTGCAGTGAATAGATGAGGACATCACCATCTTGCGCCGTGAATCGGCAGGAATCTGCGAAGGAACGAAGCTGAAGGGTCTTGTTTGCACAAATGTGTTTTGACGGCGCGATGAGGAATACTACGGTAGATCCTGCTTGGGTTGGCGTGCAGGGACGAAGTGGAACCTCGTGGTGGGGGCTGACAAAGGCGACACTGGCAGGGAGGAAGGGAAGGGCTTATCCTTCTGTCTGTATCCTGCAATCTTGCCTCGAGTCTGCCTTGTGATGTCGATGATATGCTTTCAGATGAAGTCGTAGACCAACTTGGCAAAAGGGCGTTCTTGATCTCTTCCTGTGTTCGATTTCGTTTCATGGTGTAGACGTAAAACAACTCCAAGGACAGTAGAGCCCACTATGCGAGCGTTATCTAAGCGTGAAGTTACGTATGAAACGTGTATTTAGTACGGCTAAGAAGTTGGTGTCTTCGCGGACATGCGTGATCTCAGGCATCAAAATGTAGTACCAGCGGCGCTCCACCAAAGTCGGACACGCTGTCATACAGATTGTTCTTTCTCCAGATCTTCGTACTTGAAATGGTAATAGCTCGATGTCGAATATCTGTCGACGCGACCTCACGGTAGAGATCATCTAGTGCTAGGACCTTACTCAGTAGGCTCGACCGCTTGACTAGGTAAGCACCAGCTCACTCTCACAGGGTTGCAGCTTGCCCCAGCCACACTACCAGTTACGACCTGGGCACTGGAGCGCACCACTCGTTTTAGCTTGCCGATCCGCCGCTAAGAGATTAGAGAACGAGGGCCTGAACCAGCATCTTTGGACCTAAGCTGTCTGGCTGTATTGCTCCAGGACCCAGAACCCAAGGACCGTTGTCGCAGCAGAACCTCGAGACTTCTCGTATTGCTAGCCTGCATCCAGCACTGTCCAAGACCAGCGGTGGTTGTTGCTCCGTGCGCCTTTGATCGTGCCTTTGCTTGCGATTGCACTCTGTTGACACTGCCTGCGCTGCTTCCTCCTGCCACTTACTGGCACTGCGGCCTGAAGGTGCTAAGTGTCAACTCACTCCACAGGCGCGTCTCACATGCCGTACTGCTGGGAGTAGTCAGCGTCTCTCTTTCTATAACCCTCGCAACCCCTACTCACTCGCTTTCCACCTGCCGATGCTATGAGCTCTCGACTCAAGAGTCTCGGCTTTGGTTCCAAACGCAAGAGCAACGCCAATCTCCCGACCACCGCAGGCTCTGCTCCCACCCCCAACGGCTCCACCCCCGTCGCGAATACCCCTCCTCCCAACACCAGCCAAACCAGCCTGACCCCCATGAACTCTCAGCAAGGTGGCCTCGGCCGACCTCCCAGCTATCAGTACGCCGGTGGTCGAGCTCAGTCGCCCATGCCCCCACCCCCGCCTGGGCAACAACAAATGGCTTCTCACCACCCACCGCCTATTGATACCGGTCGAGGTTACGGCGGCGCAAACCCTCAGATGGCTCAGCAGCCACCAGGCTATGGCGGCGCGGGCTATGGTCAGATGGGCCCGCCTCAGCAGGTACAGCAGATGGGTCAATATGGCCAGCACATGCGTCCTGCTGAGGTCGAGGGCGGCAACAGAAGCAAAGCACAGCTGATCGTCGGCATTGATTTTGTGAGCACATCCCACCACACGCCACATGGACACGAGTCGCTGACCGATGCAGGGCACCACCTTCTCCGGCGTCGCCTTCGCCTTTGCCACAAACACAGAAGCCAAAGAAGACATAATAACCGAGTGGCCCGGTGCAGGCAACCAAACCAAACAAAAGGTACCCAGCCTGGACTCCTCACACATACAACGCCCTGACCTCGATAGATTCCAACCGTCCTGTACTACGATCAATACCAAAAGGTCGTAGGATGGGGTCCAGATATTGCCGATGCTCTGGCCCCCACTGGCTATCCTAAGCCTGGTGTCCAGAAAGTCGAATGGTTCAAGCTCCAGCTGATGATGTCCGGCAACACGTACATAGACCCCATCAACCTGCCCCCGCTCCCACCTGGCAAGTCGGAGATCGACGTCGCCGCAGACTACCTGTTCAAGCTTCGACAAGCTATGCGACTACAACTGCAGAAGACTCTGGGAGAAGTCTTTAACCGAGAAGAGCGAAACATCCGCTACTTCCTCACCGTGCCCGCCATCTGGAACGATGCAGGTAAGGCCGCTACCCGAGCTGCTGCCATACAAGCAGGCTTCATCCGAGACGACAACGATAACCGCCTAACCCTCATCACCGAGCCCGAAGCCGCGGCTATGTTCTGCTCCAAGACCGGCCTGCTCAACCTGAAGATCCACGATGCAGTCCTCATCGTTGACTGCGGTGGTGGTACCGTCGATCTGATTGCTTACGAGGTCGAAGAGGAGACTCCGTTCAGTGTCGCCGAATGCACAGCAGGTTCCGGTGACTCTTGCGGTTCGACCGCGCTCAACCGGAATTTCTCAAATATCCTTCGTGCCAAGATCAGGAAGATGAAACTGCCAGACGGCTCCAAGACTGCAGGTCGTGTATATGCCAAGTGTATCATGGACTTTGAGAACAGAATAAAGGCCGATTTCCGCAACAACGGACAGAAATGGGCTGTCGACGTCGGTATCGAAGCAGAATTCCCCGAGGCCGGTATCGAAGAAGGATATATGACATTCACCAACGAGGAGATCCTACAGTGTTTTGAGCCCGTGGTCAACAGGATTCTGGAATTGGTTAGAAACCAGATCATTGCTATTCAGGCCCAGAATCGGGCACTGCAGAATGTCCTGGTCGTGGGTGGTTTTGGTGCGTCCGAGTACTTGTTCCAGCAAATCAAGCTACATGTGCCGCCACAGTTCCAGTCCAAGGTTGTGCGCCCCATGGATTCGGTTGCTGCTATCGTGAAGGGCGCCGTCACCGCAGGTATCACGGAACGCGTGGTAACATCGCGTGTGGCGAGAAGACACTACCTTATGGCAACACTACAGCCCTTCAAGGAAGGATATCACCCAGAAGCATACAGAGTTCCTAGCTTGGACGGCAAAGATCGTTGCAAATACACGAGACAGATCTTCGTCCAGAAGGGCGAGAGAGTCAAGATCGGCGAGCCCGTCAAAGTATCTTTCTTCAGACAGGTCGCTCCTGGTGCCACTCTAATGTACGAGGATATCCTGTACGCTTGTGATGAAGATGTTTGGTAAGTCCCGGCTGGCTGCTAAAAGAGAGCTCGTGCTAACAAACAATCTAGCCCTGAATATACAAAGGATCCCAGAATCAAGGAAGTCGTTACTTTGACGTCAGATCTCTCTAGGAAGAACCTCGAGAAGGACTTCGAGCGCATGGATACACCGCAAGGTACTTTTTACAGAGTATACTTTGACATCTACCTGACGCTCGACGGATCTGAGTTCAACGCCGAACTGGTTTGCCAAGGAGAGGTCATGGGACGATGCAGCGCGAGATTTAGATAATGCACGGCATGGCACGGGGAATGTGGGTGGTCAATGTTGGAATGAAATCATGTTTGGATTTGACTAGCACTTGAAGAATTACGGTACGGACGGCGGAAAGCAGGTGGTCAGGGTGGTTGGTCCGATCGTGTGCGCATGAGTATACCCATAGTCATATAATGCATGCCTTACTCAAGCCACTTTGAGATTGAGAAACGGCGTGCCGAAGAATTAAAAGAATTTGAAACGCATTTATTCGCAAAGTGAATCGCAAAGTTTCTCCAGGATGGGTCTGAGCTGAGCTGAGGTGTCGCTCTGATAGAATCTTCTCAAGGCTACCGATAAGCAGTGCAATCAGTATCATGTTTTGACATATTACGGTCTGCACGCGAAAGCACCGTGCACCGGCCTCATCTGTTCGCTCAATGAACGGATGAATGATGAGAATTGTCAATCCGCAAACTTCGAATAAAAACCCACCAAGAAAGATCGACGGCAGCACGCACCCTACCGTACAGACAGAGTGCCGAGTACCGTACCGCGCCACACTGCGCCAGATCATATGGTGCCGGGCGCGTCGATCGTACATGCGTGCGTGCCAGCGTGCGTAGGCGGTTTCGGATCTCCGGTACTCTGTGCTCTGTTTTGTTTCGCTGAGAAATGAATGGTCAAGGAATGAATGGCCTGGGCTGGTTTGGTGTGGTGTGCTCTGCCCGGCGAGAGCGTACTGTACGTGTATGTATATATGACATAACACAATACCCGAAGCCCCCCCTCTCAACAGAACGAGTGACTAACCTACGTGACAGACATATCAAAACAATGCATGTGCGGAACGGTTTCGCAAGATGAAGATTAATTCACATGTCTATGTAGAAGATCGTATTTTGTGTTTGCACACCCAGAGATAAGTTACAACACGCGCCACAAGATCAATCAACAATGCTCGCTCAACAACGCCCCTAGTCCCTCCGTCAACCCAAGATACAATGTTCTACCACTGTTGCCCTCCACAAGAAATGTACACTAGAAAGCTGCCACTGCCACTGCTATAGCCTGACTCTCGGAGTGACTAATTGAGACGTTTACAGACTTCATGCCGGCGTCCTTAGCCGCCCTGAGTGCTTCGCCGTGCAGGTTGACTTTTGGTGCTCCGTTGCCGTCCGCGACAATCTCAATGTCAGCAAGAGCTGCACCGGCGCCTTTACTGCTGACCCCGAGAGACTTGAACACCGCTTCCTTCGCTGACCATCGGCCTGCAAAAGAGGACTGTGGGGAAGGTGCCTTCTTGCAGTATGCTTGTTCAGCTTGCGTAAAGTTTCGCTCGACAAACGTCTCATTGTGGATGTTGACAGCTGAGATATCTTCCACATCGACACCGATCTTTGAGCCTGGAGCAGCAGATGCTGCAGTCAAGTTCTCAAGCATCTCTCGTGTCTGCTTGGCGTGAGGACTCTCAACCTTCTGCCACTTGGCTGGGAATGCATATTCACCAGTCTTCTGGTTGGCAACGGCTCGCTGATCTGGGTTGAGGAAAACAGCTTCCATAGCCGCCTCAGCGTACGGAGGTGCACTCTTCGCAACGAACAGGCTGTTGTTGATCATACCGTTGTGGAAGAAGCGGTAAGCCTTCTTCTGTCGCGACTCAACCTTCATCTTATATGTAGCATACTCAGTAGCATCAAGAGTGGCGTACAAGTACTTCGGGTGAATACCAATAGCTTGAGCACCTTTCTGACCGAAACCGAACGACGTGACCGAGAATGCTTTGATGCCATCGGTCTGGATTGACTTGTTGGGGTAGACAATGTAATCAAACTTCTCCATGACAGAGTCGACGTTGTCTGCATTCTTATTTCCTGGCACAAGACCAGAGTTGAGTACTTGCAAACAACCGTTCAACATCCACGCGCCAGCAGCACCCTTGGGATGACCTGTCAAGTATTTTTGGAAGATACCCAGCAGAGCATTGCCCTTCTTTCGTCCGAGATGCGCCATCTGCTCGCAGATGACCGAAGACTCGTTCTTGTCGTTGGCAACAGTAGAAGTACCATGGAAAGATGCAACATCAAGGTCATCAACGGTGAGACCCCATGTAGCCAGAGCACCGCGGAGGGGAGCGATACGAGAGTCTTGTTTCCAGAAGTTGTTGCCAAGGCTAAATTGTGCTTCTTTCTCTTGTCGTTTAGCTTCACGGTCGATGTGAGCAGCACGCTCCTCGGTATAGGCCTTCTCATCGAAGCCGAAGCCGGACTGATCCTTCATGGCGGCAACCTCCTCATGCAAGTACATATATTCGGACTCGTGCCAGTTCTTGATCTGCTTCCTTCGAAGGTCGAGTTGTCGCTTCCGGTACTTAATATCAAGAAGTGGTGATGGGAACTTGCCTGGGTTCTCACGAGCAGTGGTCAGAACACCTTTACCTGGCGCTGGCACGGATCGGCCAATCTTGTCAGTGGCGGTAGCGGTCAGACCAAGGATACTGTAGATCGGTGTACCCATCTCCAAAGCAAGCTTGGCAGTCATGATGATCTGCATACCACAACCTTGTGATTCCATGAAACCGTTTCGGGTCGTGGTTGTTGGGCGCGACATCTCCTTTGGTGTTCGACCATGTGCAAACTCATCCTCAGCATTAGAGGTGGCCTTCATATTGGCAAACTCGTACGAGCCTTCTTCTTGGAAGTCATCGAAACCACCAACTAAGCAGATCTTGGCCTTGCCTTCCATGATGGTCTCATAACCAATATCGACTGACTCGACAGCAGTGGCACACGCACCGACGGGAGTCTTGATTGGACCAGTACCGGACAACAACAACATGTTCACCCAAGCGGCCATGGTGTTGATGAACGACTCCTGCAGAATATCCTTTTGCACCGGCTTGTCCATATATCTGTCCTTGTACATTCCTCGTAATGCAGTAGTACCGCCAATACCGGAACCAACGCAGTTACCGACCTCAGTCAAATGGACATACTTGTAGAACTCATAGGGGTCAGTTATGCCTGACGACAGAAGGGCTTCAACTGTGCAGACCAGGACGAAGAGAGTTACTTGGTCGACTTGGGAGATGATGTCGTCTGGGACACCGTAGGTCTTTGCGTTCCATCCTGTTGGAATTTGACCAGCGACGAGACGATCGAATCGAAGAGCTTTAGGAATGAGCAGTGCTGCGCCCTTCTTCAGACGAACGGTGTATTCACCAGACTCAAGAGGGAAGATCTCAACCTTGTCGCCGTGCTCACGTTTGAATTCATTGGCAGTCTCGGCGGAAGCCTCGAATGGATCGAGATCCTCTTCAATCTGGATTTCTTGCAACAGCTGCTTCTTGTTTGGATCATAGCCGTTGAAGAGCTCTGGCTCGATGAGTCGGATGCCAGCGTGCTCGAGAATCTGCTTCTCATACTTGGGCTTGACGTCCTTGTCGTCAACAGGATCGTTGGTCTTGGCGTCGACCCAGCCGGAGTATGACTTGCCCTTGATGGGCCCGTTATGGTTCTTGATGAGACCCATCACCCAAGCCATCTCAATACAACCTTCGAGTGAGAACTGGCCATAGGCTTCCATTTCCCATCGAGTTCGGGAATTACCCCAAGGACCAACCTCAGAGAAACCAGTAACAACGACAACTTTCTCAAGGTCGACCATGCCCTTTAGGTTATCATTAAGTGGAGCAACTTCGGTCTTCCAGTCTGGCAAGGGCGGGAAATCGAACTTGATGTTCGCTCGTGGCTCAATGTTGACCTTCTTGTAGAGTGCTTCGCTGTCTTCGCCATTGACGATCTTGTTTTCAACTGCATTCTCCTTGCTGACAGCTTGTCGAATAGCACTGGTCTCCATGATGTCCGCTCGAAGCTTGGTCATCATGTCTTTAAGGTTTGGCAAGAATTGTAGTCCGCCATTGAGATCAGCCCAGACCGGCTCGGTTTGACACAAGTCGACAATAGCAGGGGACATAAGACCCAACAGGTTGAAGGCCATCTCTTGCTGCGAGAAAGTGCGGACACCGAACTTCTCAACGCCTTCAGCTACGATGTTGTTGCCAGCCATGAGCCCAGTACCACGGGTCCAACCGATGACGGCACCACAAATGGTAAGGTAGTCAGCCCAGCTCTCCGAATACCAGCGATTGAACAAAGTTTCGAGACCAAGCTTGGATTCGGAGTAGAGACCATCGTTACCGAATGTACCGTGATTGGGAGAGAGAGGGATGATGACTTGAGCAGGTCGAGTGTTGAAGCCATGCTCGACCTTTCGGGCCTTGACAGCGCCCAGCATTCGGATGACGTTGGTCAACATGATACGGTGAGCCAGCTCAGACTTGGAGTCGATGTTGTCGATCTCACGTCCGTTCTCTGGAATGGCAGCGAACGGCACGATGAAGTCAAGGTCCCATCCAAGACCCTTCTTGACATCGTAGATGTATTCGATGAGAGCATCGACATCCTGCTTACTACCTTGGTTGAACGGGACAACGACAAGCTTTGAGCCACGAGCACCAAATCGAGCGTACATGGACTGGTAGTACTCAGTGACTTCTCGCGAGTATCGAGAGGTGGTGACGACGACCTTGGCACCACCGCTGATCAGACCTTGCAAGACTTCGGCACCGATGGAGCCAGCACCGGCACCAGTCATAAGCACCATTTTACCTTGGAAGCTCAGACCATCTTTCGCCGCGTTCTCAAGGCCATCGAGGTAGATGTTGGTAAGCTTTTTGCTGTATTCCCAACCATTCTCATCCTTTTTCTTGAGGTGCAAGAAGGGGACAGTCTCAGTCTTGCCCTTCTTGACAGTACCATTCATGGTAGCTCGAGTCAGAGCGCCGTTCATGCCAGGCTTCTTGGCGTCACCATTCTCTTGCGGCATGATCTGTCGCTCGTTCATGCCCATGGCTCGAACGATGTCTTTGTAGAGGGTCTGCACTTGTAACTGTGCTTCTTTGTTCATCTTGTTCTGCTTGCGAATCATTCTGTAGACATGGCGCAGGTCATTCTGAATCTTGGTCCTGTTGCTGTACTCAGAAATCTTGCCACCCTCGGCCATCTCACGAACGTAGAGCTCGAGCTTTCGACCGCTCTGGCGAGGGATCTCAGCATATGCGAGGTTACCCCTCGCATCAATAGTGGTCTGTGGACCTGTCGGCACGGAGACCTCCTTATATACGGGTGCTTCATGGAGCACATCTTTGCAGTTCTCGATGAGCTGGACTCCAAGGTCCTTGGCGAGCAGGTAGGTTTCGCCTCGTTCGGTAGGGCAATTGTCGATGTGGTATTGCATGTAGTCGATCAAGGTGGGGTTCGACCTGTTCATGATGCGGATGCATTGTGCAACGATCTCGCGATCCACGGCCTGCAAGCGGCCGAAGATGATGTCGAAGTACATGCTCAGAGCATCTTGTCGAGCCCAGTTCCATGAGGAATCGTAGACACGAGCCTTCAGAGCGCTGAAGGATGGCTCAATACCAGAAGCATAGAACTCACCGTGCTCGACGTTCCAGAGATCAAGCTGTGACTGTAGGGCTTTGTTGGCCTCTTGAGAGCCCACGAAGGCCTTGTCGCCGGATCGAAGATCCATCTTTAGGTATCGTGCGAGAAGCTCGAGCTGCTGCTTGAACAGGACGCGCTGGTCCTTGGTCAAAGCGTCGAGGGCTGCAGGATCCATCATCATACCACCACCAGCGGCGCCAGCATCGCCGCCAGCACTAGCCGAGGACAAGTTGACGCCAGCCGCGGAGGCATACTTCTGGGCGACGTCGTCGAAGAACGACTTGGCATCGTTCTCGGAGCCTAACCTCGAGGCTGGCTCCATTGTAAGGGCAAGCAATAGAACACCGTCCTGGCGGCCAGCGGCCAGACCGAATCTGGTCTCGAGGTGCTTTCTGACAGAGGTGATGTTGAAGCCACCGGGCATTTTGGAGGAGACCATCCTGGCGATCAAGGATTGTGACTGCTTGCCTAGCTGGCCGTTGAATGTGGATTGCATGGCAGCACCCAGCTCATCCAGAGGAGTGTCTTCTGGCTTCTCTGGGGTCGAACCGAATTCCTTGCCCAAGTCTCCCAGGATCTCATTTTGTAGGGTAGACTTACCTCCGACCAAGTCTTTGATGGCTTTGCTCAGTGGGATGTCGCTCAGAGGCTTCTTCAGTTTCTGTGCCACCAAAGCTCTTAGAATGTCGACTGCTTGTACTGGAGCGTCTGCAACGGCGGCTGCGGGACCCGAGCTGGCGGCGGGAGCAGCAGGAGCAGCCGCGGCAGGCGCTGCCGAAGGAGCAGGCGCTGAAGAAGAGGGGGCTGAGGCGGCAGGAGCACCTCCAGCTGGAGCAGCTGGCTCCTCTTCTACCGGGTCGACATCGTAGTAGATCTCTTTCAGGTCTTTGTTGTAGGCGAGAACTTGTCTCTGCACCGACGTGGCTGCGTCATATGCCTCGTACTTGGACGCCAACGTTCTCTTCGCCATGCCGCCGAGTGTGTCTGCTGGGCCAATCTCGACTATCCTCTCCGTCCTGTTCTGCTCCAGGATGACATCTTGGGTTTCGATCCATCTTACAGGAGAAGCGAACTGGTATGCGAGAAGCTCGACGAGCAGTGTGTGGGCGAGCTCTTGCTCGATTTCGGGACGCATTGTGACGGATGCGTATGTGAGGAGGTCTTGGTGGTGCGCGGTGCGAGTAGAGACGGAGGCAGTGCTGTATGAACCTAATCAGAGCACTGCTGACCTCGACGACGTGGTGGAGGTTGAGGTGAGAGGTGTAGGTATAGGTCTTGCGGGACAACGCCGGATTCAAACTTCAGCAATAATTTTGCTTGCTGAATGAGTGAACAATTGGGGGTATCAAAAAGGTGGTAGGTGTGAATTAGTAGCAAGCAAGAAAGACGGGAAAAGGTTGGTGCTGTCGATGAAACAGCTTCGTACTTGCACTTGGACTTGCAGACGAGAAACGAGCAGTAGAAGGAAGTCGTTGGACGATGTGGACGAAGTACGGGCCGGGGTGTGCTTTAGGTTGGGAGGGCACTTTGGATGTTGGATCTGCAAGACGAAAAGCAATCCGACTGCTACAAGTATGCCGCTGCAGCTCTATCAGGCCAAGCTCGGCAGCTGGAGAAGCGGCAAGGGCAGACACGAATTCTTCTACGCGGTAGACTTCCTAACTTCCTGTTGAGCTGCCACCATCAACAAGCCCAGTTTTGACGAGGTCCTCGAGCCTGCCAGTCCGAGGAGGGTTGAGGAAAAAGTGGACAGCTAGCGTGCTCCACTTGCCTGAAGCCAGTGGCAGCTGAGTGACGCCCGCTGCCCACGAGTTTTGACTGACGGCGGAAGCATCGCGAACAAGCCGATTGCACAGGAGAACAGCTGTGAGACTTCACGCCCAATCACCGGCTCCTGATCAGGCCAGGAAAGAACAACGTTGACAGGCTGTAGCACGACGTAGAAATCACCGATCACTTCTTAGTGGACAGTCGGCGGGCAACCGTTTACATCACTTTCCGTCGCATTGGGGTTAGACGCAGCTGGCGTCACTGCGGATTGCTACCTGTCCTCCTGGACAGTAGACCGAGGTAGCAGGCTACGAGGAACGAAGAACGAGGTGCGGCTGCCGCTGCTTGACAGGCCGACGCACGCCCTCCCAAGTCGACAGCGTAGCCTCAATGCTGTATCTGCCTGGTCGGGCGCGTTGTCATGTTGAAGAGCAGTTGAGCTATGATGAAACGTGGTGCGAGCTGTTGGCGACTGCGACTAGGGAACCCAACTAGTCCTCATCGGGCTGGCGGCCTCGGAGCAGGGACCAGACACTATGCCACGAGTGGCGATAGCGGGGTTTGGGGGTTTGCCCAACAGAGGGCTGATTCGTCGGTGACGATTGGGGACAACGCGAGCTCCCTCGCCGCTGCAGCGATGCTGACTTGCTGACCGGAAAAAGTTCTGATGCCATCCACCAGCAGACTCAACCCTTTGATCCAGTCAAGCCTCAGCAGACGCAGCACGTACCGGCTTTCACCAAGCTTCAAAGATACTGGCACCCTCCTCGTGCTGTTCAAGTTGAGCATTCGATAGACTCCCATTGTACATACCTACCTGCACTTTTGTTGCCTTCTGCCTCGAGCTCTTTCCATCTCGCAGACATCCACTGCTTATACACTGCTTGTACACTAGGTGTACACTATTGAGCTTCTTTGGAAACACCTCGATTATCTGTGTTCAGTGGCATTAACTTGCTTACGAACACCAACACCGCCTCCTCCTCCTCTTCACCAAGCTAGTCAACTCCTCCCAGATACCCTCTGACAGCTTGCCAACATGTACTCCGGCGGTGCTACCGGCACCCACACCCCACGATCCTCGCAAAACCTGCGGCCTCTGATCATCGCCCACGGCTCCCTCGAATATGCCTTCCTCATACCCACTGGTCTGCACTACCAAGCTACCCAGCTGAAAGATGCCTTCAGATCAACCCTACCAGAGCCGACAGACGAATTGGCACAGGATGATGAGCCATCGTCTGCTGCCGAGCTCGTGGCCAGATTCATTGGCTTCATTGCATCGGAAGCAGAGGACGATGAGGAGACTGGCGCATTCGTCGAGGTCCTGAAAGTCGTGCTTAATGAGTTCGAGCGGTCGTTCATGCACGCTAACGACGTGCACGCCCTGGCGGCCACTCTTCCAGGAATCACATCGAAGAAGCTGATGGTCGTGCAATGCTACTATGCTGGCCGAGCTTCAGCCTCCAGGCCGATCAAGCCACACGATTCCGCCCTGCTCCGCGCAGCAGACGACGAGGACGCTACCATATACACTGTCTTTGGCGGACAGGGCAACATCGAAGAGTACTTCGACGAGCTGAGAGAAGTCTACACTACATACCAGTCCTTCGTGAACGACTTGGTCACCTCTTCTGCCGAGCTTCTGCAGTCACTTGCCAGGAACGCCGAGGCCGACAAGTTTTACTCCAAGGGCATGGATGTCATGGGCTGGCTCGAGAACAAAGACAACCAGCCCGACACAGACTACTTGGTTTCTGCTCCAGTGTCCTTGCCATTGATCGGTCTGGTACAACTTGCGCACTACCAAGTCACTTGCAAAGCTCTCGGCAAGACTCCTGGCGAGGTCAATGAGCGTTTCAGTGGTACGACTGGCCATTCCCAAGGTGTGGTCACCGCCGCCGCCATTGCTACTGCCACTTCCTGGGACAGCTTTGCTCGAGCCGCTAAAGACGCCATCACTCTCCTCTTCTGGATCGGCATGCGCTCACAGCAAGCCTATCCGAGAACCAGCATGGCTCCTTCCATCCTCCAGGATGCTACTGAGGCTGGTGAGGGAACGCCCACGCCTATGCTGTCCATCCGAGATCTGTCGCGGAGCCAGGTCCAGGAGCACATCGATGCAACCAACCAGCATTTGCCCGACGATCGCCACGTGTCTATCTCTCTCGTCAACAGCGCGCGAAACTTCGTCGTGACCGGTCCCCCGATATCCCTTCACGGTCTCAATCTGCGCCTGCGCAAGGTCAAGGCTCCCACTGGTCTTGACCAGACCAGAATCCCATACACCGAACGAAAGGTTCGATTTGTCCACCGATTCTTGCCCATCACGGCACCTTTCCACAGCCACCTCCTCCACGATGCCTTCGACAAGATCCTGGAGGATGTCAAGGACGTCAAAGTGTCGGCGCGCAGTTTGACGATCCCCGTGTATGACACAAACACCGGTGAAGATTTGAGACAAACTGATAGCGACAACATTGTGTCGGACCTTGTTCGCATGATCACTCGCGATCCTGTCAACTGGGAACAAGCCACTGATTTCCAGGACGCTACCCACATCCTCGACTTCGGTCCAGGTGGCATCTCCGGTCTTGGTGTGCTCACCAAGCGCAACAAGGACGGCACGGGCGTCCATGTTATCCTTGCCGGCGCTATGGATGGCACAAATACCGAGGTTGGCTACAAACCCGAGCTCTTCGACCGAGACGAGGAGCATGCTGTCAAGTACGCTGTCAACTGGGTCAAGGAGCATGGTCCTAAGCTCATCAAAACATCGGCTGGTCAGACTTTCGTTGACACCAAGATGTCGCGGCTCCTTGGTGTTCCACCCTTGATGGTCGCAGGTATGACACCTTGCACAGTGCCATGGGACTTTGTTGCTGCGACCATGAATGCTGGCTACCAAATTGAACTTGCTGGTGGTGGTTACTACAATGCTAAGACCATGACGGCAGCTCTGAACAAGATCGAGAAGGCCATTCCTCCCGGACGTGGTATCACCGTCAACTTGATCTACGTCAATCCTCGTGCTATGGGCTGGCAAATTCCTCTGCTCGCTCAGCTTCGAGCTGACGGTGTCCCCATTGAAGGCCTGACAGTTGGTGCTGGTGTACCGTCAATTGAGGTTGCCCAAGAATATATCGACACGATGGGCATCAAGCACATTCAATTCAAGCCAGGTTCCATGGAAGCCATCCAAGCAGTCGTCAACATAGCCAAGGCCAACCCCAACTTCCCTGTGGTGCTGCAGTGGACGGGTGGTCGTGGTGGAGGTCACCATTCTTTCGAGGACTTCCATCAACCCATTCTGTCGATGTATGGCCGTATTCGAAAACAGAGCAACATCATCCTTGTTGCTGGCTCTGGCTTTGGTGGCTCTGACGATACATACCCATACCTGACAGGTCAATGGGCTCGCAAGTTTGGTTACCCCCCCATGCCTTTCGATGGTTGCCTCTTCGGTAGCAGAATGATGACCGCCAAGGAAACGCATACATCGACAAACGCAAAGAAGGCTATTGTCGAGGCCGAAGGTATCGATGATTCTCAGTGGGAAAAGACCTACAAGGGACCAGCTGGCGGTGTCATCACTGTCCGATCGGAAATGGGTGAGCCCATTCACAAGCTAGCAACGCGTGGTGTCAAATTCTGGGCTGAGATGGACCAAAAGATATTCAGCCTGGACAAAAAGAAACGGGTTGCTGAGCTCAAGAAGATGCGTGAGTACATCATTAAGAAACTCAACGACGACTACCAGAAGGTATGGTTCGGTCGTAACTCTGCCGGAGAGTCTGTCGACCTCGAGGATATGACTTATGGTGAAGTCATCCGACGAATGGTTGATCTCATGTTTGTCAAACACCAATCACGTTGGATCGATACTTCGCTTAGAAACTTGACCGTTGACTTCATGCGACGTGTCGAAGAGCGGTTCACCACAGGTGCTGGCAAGCCATCTATTGTTCAGAGCTACGCTGAGCTTGACACTCCCTACCCAACCGTCGACAAATTTCTTGAGACATACCCTGAAGCCGACAACCAGCTTATCAACGCTCAGGACGTTCAGCACTTCCTCCTACTCTGCCAGCGACGCGGTCAGAAGCCGGTGCCTTTCATCCCTTCTCTGGATGAGAACTTCGAATTTTGGTTCAAGAAGGATTCTTTGTGGCAGTCTGAGGATCTTGAAGCTGTTGTCGATCAAGATGTTGGCCGAATCTGTATCTTGCAAGGGCCTATGGCCGTTAGATACGCTACAAAGGTTGATGAGCCGATCAAGGACATCCTTGATGGCATCCACAACGAACACATTAAGATGTTGACCGCAGACCTATACGGCGGGAAGGAGTCGAACGTCCCTTCTGTCGAATACTTCGGCGGTCGTCTCATCACCCCAGAGGAGAGTGTCGAAGAGCTCGACGGCGTATCGGTGAACCACGATGGCTCGCGATCGACCTACAAGCTGAACTCTTCTACTCTGCCAGATACTGAAGGGTGGCTGCAGCTCCTCGCTGGCCGGTCGTACTCTTGGAGACATGCCCTGTTTACTACCGACATCTACGTTCAAGGTGCTCGTTACATGAACAACCCACTCCGTCGCATTCTAGCCCCAGTTCGAGGCATGAGTGTCGAAATCGCCCATCCACGTGACGCATCAAAAACGGCTATTACTGTCAGGGAATTGAACCAGTCTGGAGAGCCTTACAAGTCTCTTGACATCAACATTAGTGGTAATGAAATCACCATGAACATGTGGGAAGAGCGAACGGCTGAAGGCGGTGCTGTTCCCCTTGTCTTCAAGTTCATCTACCACCCAGAGACTGGATATGCCCCCATTCACGAAGTCATGGAAGGACGGAACGACCGTATCAAGGAGTTCTATTACCGCATCTGGTTTGGCAACAAAGATGTGCCATTCGATGCGCCGCTGACCAATACTTTCGACGGTGGCAAGATGACAGTCTCCAGCAAGGACATCGCTGATTTTGTTCATGCTGTGGGCAATACTGGAGAAGCCTTCGTCGAGCGAGCTGGTCATGAGCAAGCCGCTCCAATGGACTTCGCTATCGTTCTTGGGTGGAAGGCGATCACCAAGCCCATCTTTCCTCGACCAATCGATGGTGACCTACTCAAGCTAGTTCACTTGTCGAACGGTTTCCGAATGCTGCCTGGCGCCCAGCCACTCAAGGTAGGTGATGAGGTCCATACCTCTGCTCGCATCAATGCTGTCATCAATCAGGACGCTGGCAAGATGGTAGAAGTTTGTGGCACTATCAGCAAATCGGACCAGCCAATTATGGAGGTTACAAGTCAATTCTTGTACCGTGGCACATATACCGACTTCGAGAACACTTTCCAGCGGAAGGACGAGACCCCAATGCAGATCACTCTGAACTCCTCGAAGGACGTTGCTGTGCTAAAGAGCAAGGAGTGGTTCCACATCGACGAACCTGATGTTGACTTGCTCGGACAAAACTTGACCTTCCGTCTGTCGAGCATGATGCGTTTCAAGAACAAGAGCGTTTTCAGCAGCGTTGAGACTCGGGGCGAAGTTTTGCTTGAGCTCCCTTCGAAGGAGGTCATCCAAGTCGCCTCAGTTGAGTATGATGCTGGCGAATCCCATGGCAACCCTGTTGTCGATTACCTGCAGCGAAGCGGCTCATCCATTGAACAGCCCGTCAACTTCGAGAACGCCATTCCACTGAGCGGTAAGACGCCATTGTCGCTCAAGGCGCCTGCTTCGAACGAGACCTATGGTCGTATCTCCGGTGATTACAACCCTATCCACGTTTCCCGGATCTTCGCCAGCTACGCCAACTTGCCTGGCACCATCACCCACGGAATGTACTCTAGTGCTGCTGTCCGAAGTCTGGTAGAGACTTGGGCTGCTGAAAACAACATTGGTCGTGTTCGCAGCTACAAAGTTGATCTTGTCGGTATGGTCTTGCCTAACGACGAGTTGGAGGTCAAGCTTGAGCATACCGGTATGGTTGGCGGCCGAAAGACCATCAAAATTGAGACGTCCAACAAGGAAACTGGCGACAAAGTCTTGATCGCTGACGCTGAGGTTGAGCAACCAGTGTCGTCCTACGTGTTTACCGGTCAAGGTTCTCAAGAACAAGGCATGGGTATGGAGCTGTACAAGAGCAGCGCTGTTGCTAAGGAGGTCTGGGATCGAGCTGATCGGCACTTCATGGAGAACTACGGTCTATCGATCGTCGAAATCGTCAAGAACAACCCCAAGGAACTTACCATTCACTTTGGTGGCCCGCGAGGCAAGGCGATCCGACAGAACTACATGGCGATGACCTTTGAGACTGTCAACCCTGATGGTTCCATCAAGTCAGAGAAGATGTTCAAGGAAATCACAGAGTCCACAACATCCTACACCTACCGCTCGCCAACGGGCTTGCTATCAGCAACCCAGTTTACTCAACCAGCACTGACGCTTATGGAGAAGGCCGCCTTCGAAGACATGCGCTCCAAGGGTCTCGTTCAGCGAGATAGCAGCTTCGCTGGCCACTCTCTTGGTGAATACTCTGCCTTGGCGTCCATCGCCGAAGTCATGCCAATTGAGTCGCTGGTCTCTGTTGTCTTTTACCGTGGTCTCACCATGCAAGTTGCCGTTGAGAGAGACGAGCAAGGACGATCCAACTACTCCATGTGCGCCGTCAACCCAAGCAGGATATCAAAGACCTTCAATGAGCAAGCTCTCCAATATGTCGTTGAGAACATTCAGGAATCAACAGGCTGGCTGGTCGAAATCGTCAACTACAATGTCGCGAACATGCAATATGTCTGCGCTGGTGACCTTCGAGCTCTCGACACAATGACGAATGTTCTCAATGCCCTCAAGATGCAGAAGATCGACATTCAAGCCTTGATGCAAACCATGTCACTCGAAGATGTGAAGGAACACCTGACGGAAATCATTACTGAGTGCCAGAAGAAGACAGAAGCCAAGCCACAGCCAATCGAGCTTGAGCGTGGATTTGCTGTCATCCCACTCAAGGGCATCGACGTGCCTTTCCACTCGACTTTCTTGCGGTCCGGAGTTAAGCCTTTCCGTTCGTTCCTGCTCAAGAAAATCAACAGAACCAGTATCGATCCTGCTAAGCTGGTTGGCAAGTACATCCCTAATGTCACTGCCAAGCCATTCGAGATAACGAAGGAATACTTCGAAGAGGTTTACAAGCTTACAAACTCGCCAAGACTGGCGAAGGTGCTGGAAGATTGGGAAAAGTATGAGAATGCAAGCGACCCGTCCACGAGAAGGTTGTCGACTATCGCATAAAACTGCTTGTGATTTATAGTGGTGACCGGGACATGTTTCTGAGTTTGGGAAGGGCGCCATACAGCGAAGCGAGTATTTAGATTAGTTTTCTGCAAAAGAATTAGTACGCAACTGCCACTAATGACCGTCACTATCTTCAAGTGCATTTTGTAGTCTACGTTGGAAATACCGAGCTTCACCAATTGTTTCTTTTTGCTTGTGAGATGACAGCTTCGAGTAGTCAGTACCCAAAATTATCACTAGGACTCGGCTCAGTTTGCTCTAGGAGGTATCATTGTGAGGGACAGAACCAAAGGAGGATCGGGGGAGGCGTAGCGTTCCAGCTTGACGGGAGATCAGAGGTACATCCTACAAGAGTCATGGTGTGAGACCAGATCGAAGGGCGAGTCCGTCACGAAGATGACAAAGTACCCCATCAGTATGTGAACCGTGGATTTCGGAACTTGGTGTGTTTCTCGTGGAACAGGTGCGTTGTTTGGGCAAGTGCAGCTCAAAACACCTCCTCAATCCTATGATCATCATCTTCCTCCTCAATCTTCTTGATCTTCTGCACGTCGCCTTCTTCGCCCTCTTCATCCCTCATGAGCACATTCACCAGTCTCACACATGCTTCCGACACGTTCTCGGCTTCTCTCTTTAGATGCAACTCTCGGATGATAGGGTACACCTTCACGGCCCTTAACGTATCCCTGCCTTGTCTCTCTGCGGTAAGAAGCATGAGCGTCTCAACATGCGTCGCAATGACATCGTCATCAACTTCTCGCTCTTTATCGGGCGGTAAAAGTTGTAACTCATCCAGCATACCCTCACTTTCTTCCGCGTCGAACTCTTCGTTTCCGGCCAGGGGAAGCAGGATATACGGCAACAGTCCAACACCGCCTTCGCCCTCCGCCCGCATGAGATACTCATGTTTCGACCTCTCGAATGCAGAATTCTTGATTGTGCTCGCTATACCTTTCCGCCGTATCAAACTGCCGTGTTCAGTAAAGACCACCAACTTTGTTATCGGCACGACATCGTCGTACTCTTGTCGCTCAAGAAGGTAATTCCGCCCTTCTTCGAACTTGCTCAGATCAGCCACCACGTACGCGAGATAATCATAGTCAGCCTTTGGGTTGAGGCTCTTGTTAGCGCCTTTCACAAAAACATCCATCAACTGGTCTAAGATGCGTTTCGATGTGCTGATCTGCAGATTGACAGGCTGGTCGACTTTCTCAGCCACGACTTCTCCTTTACTCGTCGTTTTCAGCTTGACTTTGACCTGCTTCTTCGGCGGTACGTCGCGCTCAGCCGTAATGAGACGCTTGGCTAATGTGTCATCTTTGACTAGATTAGCGAGTAGTGCGCAACACAAGTCAGCGTTTGGTTCTGAGATATCATCTATAGTTTTCTTGAGTATCTGCTCAACAAAGTCGTTGTCGCGCGAGTAGTACTCCAGAATCTCTTTGTCGCCGCTGCCGGTAAGATTGACGAGGATAGTAAGCGAATCTGTCGCTATTTGGGTGTAGTCCCTTATCAGGAGTTTGAGGTCCTTGAGCGGCTCTAAGTGTTCGCGTTTCCATAATGTACTTTGATGGTCATGAGAAGTCGAGTACGGGACAAGATGTTGCGCTGCTACTTGTCGAATTTGTGTGTTTCCATGGTGCAGAAACTCGACGAGTTCCTCGAGTTCTGAGGGCATCTTCTTGTGTCGTCAATCCTTGGACCGCGGCAAGATCAATTTGAGGGTCGTTGAGATTTAGGCCAAGTAGTCGAGGAAAGGCTACTGCGAACGAGTACGAGTCGAGTACGAACTACAGATCGACAGTTCGTGTGGTGGAAGCCCTCTGGTCGTCTAGTTTCAACGATTGCTTTGCCCTGCTGCCAGCCTTCAAACTCTTCGAGATCGGAACCGAGTAAAAATTGTTGGATCAAGGGGATATTATGTCATCGGATAGCGCGAACTTCAGGCTTCAAGGCAGCAGCAATACTTGGGCTTCGAATCAGATTTCGTATGAGTAACAAAGTTGGATGCATGGAAGACGACAACTTGGGCCTTTGGAGATATTGATCAAAGGAGTGTGCTCCCAGACATTGTGTATGCGTGCTCTGATTGTACTTTGGAGAGTCTCGAGCAATACATCCAGCGAAATGTTCTACTTCAGAAGACGAGTTGAAGGAAAATAGTCTAGAAACGCCCGAAGGCGGCACCTATCGTTTGTCACTATTCTTGACCTCGAGATTAATTAATCCATGTTGTCTAGCTATACTTGCTTCTTTGAAAATAGCTAACTGCAAGACTCCTTCGTTCCCAATGATATCTTAGCGTACCTACCAACGAGGCCGAACTGCAGCCTGGTCAATGGTGCTGCGATCTGCCAGCGTTAGACGCGTCGACGCGTCGGATTCAGTTTCTGAGATTAGCAGCACGTTCACTGCGGTTGATGTTGACATTGTAGTCTAGGACTCCAATGTCAGCGCCGTGGGCATGGCAGAATACGAAGACACAAATAGAGCCTTCGTCCAGACCTTCCTCTCTCGCAATGTGCTCACTTTCGAGCAAGCGCGGCCTATTCTCGCTGCCATCTTCAGCGTGCATGAGAACAAGGAAGTGCCAGTGGGAGACATTACACAAGAAGACTTCACGTCCATGATCTCTGCTGCCAACGATGCATTGTCCCCGTTGGACTTTGAGATCCGTAGTGCTCTCCACCAAGAAACTCGTGAAAGATACTATGCTCTAGTCAACACAACCAGTGATGCGCTCACGCAGGTAGCGACAATCCACAGTAGCGATGAGATTGGCTATGTCAAGCGCTTGTTTGATGAGATGTTCGATGCTAATAACACCGAGAGACGCGAAGCAATGTGTATCGCTGGCAAGGATGCGCTGAATCTCGTTAGAGCAGGCCGGCGCGAGACGCAACAGACACAGCAGAACGGAGAAAGTCAGACAAAGTTCAACCTGACGGCTCACGAGGCGGAGGTCTTACTTTCCAAGCTCGTCGCTGAGGGTTGGCTCGAGAAGAGTGCTAAAGGCTTCTACAGTCTCAGTCCGCGCGGCTTGATGGAGCTCAAAGGATGGCTCGTTGAGACATACACTGACGAAGAGAATGAAGTCAGAAAGATCAAGTCTTGCGAGGCCTGTAAAGAAATCATAACAGTGGTGAGTATTCCCCCCTGGACATTGCGTGGTCAAGCTGACATGTTAGGGTCAACGATGTCCAAAGAGAGATTGTCCTGTCCGACTGCACGATATATGCACGCAAGCTTTTTTCCGAGTACAACGAAACCGAGTCTGTCCGAACTGTAAGACTGTATGGGACGGTAAACACTACGTGGGGGAGAAAGCTATCACAACTTCCGAAAGCTACCTAAGAGGCAAAAGACGTAGTGGTGCTCGCCCTCAGGAGGATGAGGATGAGGAAGACGAAGAGGAGGATTAAGACTTGGATACTATCGAGGCAAAGAGACATAGCACAAGGCCGCACCACTGAGCAAGAGTGATCGAGAGATCGATTGGGAAATCAGGCCGCTGGGCTGGGCACGGAATGCGGAGTGCGGGTGCGAACCCAGGCGATGACGTGGTTCCTGCCACTCGGTGCACTGATGCAATGGTCAAGCACGAAAGAGGAAGGCGCAACAAACTTTCCGCTGGCAGACCGCCTATCGGACCTCTTCTGGTGGAAGCCGGCGTTCGATGATCAGTGATTCCAAGATTCTGACCATGCGACACCTCGCTGTTGACGCTTGGCCGAACGTGACATTATGAGCGCCTCGCCAGGGTCAATGCACTTATGTTATTCGTGTTCGAAGCAATTCCTGACATAAGCGAGGATACCCTGCCTAGCAGATCAGCCACCTGTCACTGATGCAACGTGCTTACGGATAGCCTCTGGATAGCTGACAAGCTAAGTTCGAGTATACTGCGTTCTCTTTTCTATATCTCAAAGCCCATGCAGCTGGCATGCATGTGGTCATACTTCTGGAATGCGACAGTCAAGATGCGCAGCTCAAGCACAACAACCGCGTTTCTCTCGTTACCGCTACTGGTCGCAAATCTCACCAGCGCGTCTAGCATACTGAACCGGCAAGTCGATGACTCGACATCGACCTCCATCTATCAGACACGGTTCGAGAATGTCACTTGGGACAACAACGCTTGGTCATTAACAACTACCAACCTCGACCAAGGTCACTACCAGTCTCGCATCTCACTCGCTAATGGCTATATTGGTATCAATGTTGCTGCGCTTGGGCCATTCTTCGAGTACGATCAACCCGTCAATGGAGACGTGCTCAACGGCTGGCCTCTGTTCGACCGAAGACAGGCTTTTGCGACAGTTGGTGGCTTTTGGGACATTCAGCCGGAAACCAATGGCTCGAACTTCCCATGGCTCTCTCAGTATGGGTGGGACACCGCTATCAGTGGCATCCCCCACTGGTCTGGAATCGCGATCGAATCCAAGGATAAGGCACTTTATGCCAGTACCGACCCCAATGAAATAGAGAACTTTACTAGCTCCATCGACATGAAACACAGTTTGATGAACTGGGGCTTCACGTGGTCTCCATCTTCCAACTCGACTTTCGATGTGGTGTACCAGATGCTGCTCCACAAGGTCAACGTCAATCAGGCCTACATCAGCATGAATGTTACGGCTCACAAAGACTCGGTTGTTAACATTGTCAACGTCATCGATGGGGATTGTGCAACACGCTCCGTGTTCAAGAACAAGGGCAACGATGGTGACCTTATTTACACTGCAGTCAGCCCCTACGGGCTGCCAGATATTGCAGCTTATGTGTACACGAACATGTCTATCGAGTGTGGCAATCTCCTTGGTTCCATAGACACATCCTATAATGCGTCGTGGATTGGCAAGAACGAATCGTCCATCGCAGCTGCGCAGCAGGTGACCTTAAGCGCGGGTGAGACTTTGTCTGTTTTTAAATATGTTGGTATCGCCTCTACAGATGCGTTCAATGAGCCCCAGAAAGTCGCTCGCGACGCGGCTATGCAGGCTATGAGAGAAGGGTACGCATCTGCTCTAGCGTCGCATACGATGGAGTGGGCGGAGCTTTTCCCAGTCACATCTGTTGACAACTATGCTTTCCCAGAAAACGGCACCCTACCCGACGATGTTTACATCATCGAGGCTCAGATCATGGCCGTGGTCAATCCCTTTCAACTTCTGCAGCAAACTGTCTCCGAGAGCGCGCAACAAGCTGTAGGTAATGCTTCAATCAACACTCACAGTATCGCCGTTGGTGGTCTTGGTTCGGACTCCTACGCAGGCCAGATCTTCTGGGATGCTGAAGTCTGGATGCAGCCAGGTCTTGTCGCCACATTTCCCTATGCTGCACGAGGCATTGCCAACTACAGAATTGAGCGGTACGCACAAGCTCAACAAAACACCAAAACAGCTTACCAGTCATCCAAAAATCAAACCGAGTACTCCACCGCTGGTGCAATCTACCCATGGACAAGTGGCAGATATGGCAATTGCACGGCTACGGGGCCATGCTGGGACTACGAATATCACTTAAATGGTGACATCGGCCTTGACTTCATCAACTACTGGGTCGCATCTGGGGACACGAGATTTTTCGAAGAGGATCTGCTGCCCATCTATGATTCGATCTCACTTACTATCTCCCAGCTCCTGCAGCGGAATGGGTCCCAATGGTCGTTAACAAACGTGACCGATCCCGACGAGTTCGCGAACCATGCCGACAATGGCGGTTTTACAATGGCACTTTTTTCAGAGATCCTCGAATATGCGAACGAGTTTCGAGGATACTTCAGCCAGACAGTGAACGAGACTTGGTCAGACCAGTCAGAGAATGTTGTCATCTCTACCGACCAAGAAGCAGATATCTTGCTCGAGTACACCGGGATGCAGGGCAATGTCAGTGTCAAACAAGCAGATGTCGTACTTGTAACATATCCCTTGGCTTACGATGGACACAACTACACCAGTGAGGACTCGCTGTCTGATCTCAACTACTACGCGAATAAGCAGTCCCAGGATGGCCCGGGCATGACATACTCCGTCTTCAGTATTGTTGCGAACGAGGTTTCACCTTCAGGTTGCTCGGCTTACACTTACCAACAGTATTCTACACACCCTTACGTACGCGGACCCTGGTTCCAATTCAGCGAGCAGCTCAACGACAACTACCAAATCAATGGCGGCTTCCATCCAGCTTTCCCATTCCTTACGGGCCACGGTGGGGCGCAGCAAGTTGTCCTTTTCGGCTATCTAGGTTTAAGACTGGTTCCTGATTGGGTGTTGCATATCGATCCATCACTTCCACCGCAGATTCCGCAACTGACCTACCGAACCTTCTACTGGCAGGGTTTGCCGATCTCAGCATTTTCGAATCAAACACATACAACCCTATCACGCAATTTCGCTGGTCCTTCCGCGTCCGGCGCTGTAGCAAATGTGACCTTGCAGAGTGGCGATATTCCTGTAGCTGTTGGATCTGTCAATGGCAAGCAAACAATGCACAGTCTGCCAGCAAATGGCACCATTATTGTCCAAAACAGACAGATTGGCGATATCAGATCTATTGCCAACAACATTCTGCAGTGCCAGCCTGCGTCTTCCGACTCCAACGTGGTGCCGGGTCAATTTGCCATCAGCGCAGTTGACGGTGCCTCGTCCACCAAGTGGCAGCCTGAGTTCGCGAACGAGACATCGCAGATTACTGTCGATCTCGAAATAGGTCACCAAGTGCTCGGTTTTCGATTTGAGTGGGGTGATGCTCCAGCATATAACTACAGCCTGTGGTTCCATAATGACTCAGCGACTTCCAACAGTTTTGGCATAACTACAGCCCAGATGATTGCACAGGATGCCACAGTCCAAATTTCGAGTCCTTTCCAACCGGATCGCGTTGCAGAGATCAGAACTGTAGGACAAAACATTAGTGAACTCTGGCTGAATGGCTCGCAAAGCTACACTGAAGCAGATTTGCAGGTGCAAGGTCAAGATTTGTGGACCAGTCGCTTCGTGACGCTTGCTATCTGGGGAAGTCTTTACAATGGATCTTTGACAGCTGCGAACATGACGGGCGATGGCGCTACTGTTGCCGAATTCAATGTCATCGTGGACGGGCTTGATTAGCGATTCTGCGACGAGCCACATCATTTAGTTCAAGGCCCTGAGAACAATCCGCAGTACCGTAGTCATGCATCGACCTAATATTGCTAGGTATCGGTCATTGATGATGCTAATAGTCGAATGAATAATTAATCGCTTGTTTCAAGTTAGCCTTGGACGTCATCGTTTGAGAACGCAGATGATATCAGCTTCAGGATAACAGACGGCACGCTGTGTTGATGTAGCAGTAATTCTCATAGCCTCATTTGGAAATTTGCGATGCTGTCTGAATGTCGTTTTGCTTATGGCGATGGTACTGACAACTCTTGGAGTCAGGTTCACAGGCGGATTTCAGGAGCTCTTTGAGGGGTAGGCTGGTCTAGCACCGGGGGACGAGGGCCACCTAGTATTTGTCAGGTTTTGAACAGTCGTCAGATGAAGATGCATTAGTCGCACATGTAAGGCTCAAGAGCCAGCCAGCGACCAAATCAAAGCTGTTGTTAGCGAGCAAGCAAGTAGTACACCACCTAGCCGCGGTTCTCAGCCATAACGTCCGAACAATTCACCTTACTAGGTGTAGAATGATAGGTTGCTCACGCTATAGAGGTGCGTACGACTTGAGCATCAGCTATTCTACGTAACGCGGTCGAGATCCGTGAGTTGACGCAGTGATTCTGATCCCAGATGGCATCAGATACAAGGGGTAGCACAAGATCTGCCAGGGGATTGCCGGGACCATACAGCTGAATAAGATCCGTCGCCGCTCCAAGGTCAAGTCAGCCTGATTACATAAGGCCGTGACCTTCAACTCGCAAGTTTGGATGCGCCCTCAATGGCACCATATGCTATTCTACTACAGCATATCGTTGGAATACTAACTTGCTGCGTGGATAAAGTTCTGCGTTGTGTTGAGCAGAGCAGGAGTTATGTTTTTGGTACTGCAGATCTGTGTCCTTACGGTGATGGCAAGTGAGCCGGTGGGACCTAGAAGACAGCCTTCAACCAGTACTGGTGTTGACAGTCTGCTAGGAATCACTACTCGAAGCATGGGACCTCTGATCGTGGTTGATAACTATACGGGCATCAGATTTACGTGACGGTAACTGAATCACAGTAGTTAGGCGCAGTACTGTAGGTACAGATAGTCCACGTGTCAGGTGCCCCACCTCGGACGCTTATTCGCAGACTGTCGGACGGTCGTATTGTCAGGCTTCCTTGCTTGCATATTCACCGAAGAGAAGCTTTTTTGGAAACCTACTGATGAACATCAACCCGTCTCGTGCATTTCTCAAACTTCGCCAGGCCACAGCGCGAACATACGCCTCGGCAATCACGAAGCCAGCACCTTCAACACCCACGTTGAATTCTTCTGCTTTAGGCATGAACGCCGACGAGTTTCGCAAAGCAGCTCACGCAGCGATAGAAGAGATCATCCAATACAACCAAGATGTTGCATCCGGTACTCTCCCGGTCCTGCCCAACATCAAGCCAGGTTATCTCCGCCCTCAATTACCAGCAGCAGCTCCTCATCATCCACAATCATGGCAGGACATCCAGCCGGACATTGCGAAGAGCATAATCCCGGGCTTGACACATTGGCAAAGTCCTAACTTCATGGCATTCTTCCCCGCTTGTGCCACGTACCCCAGCATATTAGGTGAGATGTACAGCTCTGCGTTCACAGCCCCAGCTTTCAACTGGCTGTGTTCCCCAGCATGTACGGAGCTGGAGACCATCGTGCTCGATTGGCTAGCTGATGCGCTGCATCTGCCAAAGGACTTCAGAAGTGATAGTCCTGGGGGCGGAGGAGGTGTGATTCAAGGCTCAGCCTCAGAGGCGATCGTCACGGTCATGGTTGCGGCACGAGAGAGGTATTTGACCCGACGTGCCGACGCGAAGGGCCTTCCTAATCCGTCGCCCGAGCGCGAGAAGTGGATTGCGGAGCTAAGGCCAAAACTCGTCGCGTTGAGTTCGGACCAGGCGCACAGCAGCACGGCCAAAGGCGCCATCATAGCAGGTACATATCACCGCACCGTCGAAACGACATGGCAAGAGGAGCTGGCTGTGCAACCCGAGGTGCTGGAGAGCACTATAAAGAAGTGCATCGAGGATGGCCTAGAACCATATTACATCACACTGTCCTACGGTACAACGTCAACATGTGCCCAAGACCCGCTCCATCTCCTCGCCCCCGTTCTGGCGAAACACCCTGACATCTGGATCCATATCGACGCAGCATACGCCGGCACCGCGCTCGTCTGCCCAGAATACGCCAACGCCAGCAACACCTCCACCTCGAACGGCACAATACCGACACCAGAAGGCCTACCCGCCGACAGTAACGGCAACAAACACCCACCTCCACCACCCGCCAACCAATCGCCCCTTTCTTCCCCTACCGGCCTCCTCCCCGCCGGTCCCAGCGTCTGGTCCCACGCCGACTCCTTCAACACAAACCTGCACAAATGGCTGCTCGTCTCCTTCGACGCCTCCCTCCTGTACATCCGCTCGCGCCACGCTCTGACTTCCGCCCTCAGCATCACGCCCGCCTACCTCCAGAACAAGCACACCGACTCCGGTCTCGTGACGGACTACCGCGACTGGCAGATCCCGCTTGGCCGCCGGTTCCGCGCGCTGAAGATCTGGTTCGTGGTGCGGAGTTATGGCATCGAGGGGCTGAGAGCGCACATCAGACGCACGGTGCGTGTGGGCCAGATGTTCGAGGCGCTGGTGAGAGGCGAGCAAGGACAGGAGCTGTTCGAGCTTGTGACTGAGCCGGCTTTCGGGTTGACGTGTTTCCGGGTCAGGCCCGGGGCTGTGCCGAGGCAGCTTGTGCGTCAGAGCGAAGATGTCAGCGAGGTGGGAGAGAGTGTTGAGACGGAGAATACGATGGATGGCAGCCCATTTGGGACCGTTGAGCAGCAGCAGAAGCAGGATGGGGAGGACCGGCAGGTGGCGCAAAAACCCCAGCAACCCACGGAGACGGCGGAGGATCTTGCGAACAAGTTCTCGAAACAGGTTGCGGAGACAATTAATGATGGCGGTCAGCTGTTCTTGACCAGCTCGAGTACACATGGAAAGACCTTCGTTAGGGTCGTGTGTGGGAATGCGAATGCGAGTGAGGAGTTTGTGAAGAAGGCGTTTGAGGTGATCGTGAAGACGACGAGGGAAGTGCTGGGCCAGGCGGTCAAGGAGAGCAAAGAGTGATTGCAGATGCGTTGGCGGGGGATGAGTTCCAAGCGGGAGCGTATATAGACTAGACTAGAACCAGTACCGCACTGTACAAAGCAGAGGCAAAGAGACTTGAGGTATCAGGCGGTTCGCGCAGATTCAAAGTCCGATACTACAATCGCATCCCCTTCAGTTTCGTTTAGCCTGTAGGTTGTATGGCAAGATATGATGCTGCTATGTACATACAGCCTCTACATCGGCATTTTGACGGCTGTGGACTTGGTCGCAGCTCGCTAGCATGTGACGCAGAGACTGTTCGATACTGCATGACTGGTGACGCTTGTTGGGCACGTCGTTTCTGGGGCATGAACCAAAGACACAGGATGACCGTCGTCCTCAATAGCAAGCCTGGGAGGCACTGACACAGCCGAAGCGCGCGAGGCCTCATCCCTCGGCACCTTAGCTTGTGATGTGTCGCGTCTACCATATACCTGCTGTGCGAGCCTAGGTCTCTCTCGTTAGAGACTCGTCGTGATAAGCACGAGATGGAACGTTCGCGACACTTGCTTTCACGTCGAGCGCAGAGGAGCTCTAGCTGCACGTGCCCCGTTCATTCTACAATCTTTAGACGTTGTCGAGGACCCCCAAAGTCCCTGGAAACAAGAGGTAGTCGCGTCTTCACTGCAAACCAATCGTGTGAAGGGTTGAGAACCAGGACGTGGGGGCGCTTTTAGTACACGCAAAAAGGAAAAGTGGCACTCGGACTCGAAACGAGCATCTCCATCTGTTCGACTGACATCCCGTATACATGAGTTCGAATGTGATCATTGTTCAACATGGGGCTTTGGTAACAGAAGATACCAACAGACCGTGGCCGCTTACGAACACGTTCCTGATGAGCGAAAGTCTCTCGACCTTCAATGAGGCCACTCCAAGGGTCTTCCCTCACTCAGAGCAGCGAAGAAGGTAAAGAGAGATTGATACCCTGTGGAAGTGCCCACGTAGCTCTGCCGCATCCACCGGAGCAGACATGGCAGACGTTGAACAATGCTCGACACCGAGGTCTCGTGGACTAGGAGTCTGTGGATCGAACGAGATGGACCTTACTAGGACATACCACTGATTTGGAGAGCATGTTTGTGCTGTTGTTCTTTTGTAGCTTGCGAAGTAGAGCGGGCCGATGACACGTGGTGCGGCTGCGGGTGTGCTGCACGGTGAAGGTATGCGAAGCACAACAATGTTTTGGTGTGGCGACAGTGTGACGTGCAGCGATGCGGGTGCGGTGAGGCTGGTAGACTAGCTTCCGTAAGGTCTTCTAGATATTCCTCAAAGCGAGCAAAAGATAAACAAAAGACTGGACGACTTTCGGAATCGGATTGAGGACTTTGATCTTTTGAAAGCATGTGGAGCTTACGTTGAGATTGGCGGAACCACTGTTCCTAAATCACAGGCACCGAGGCTGTTCCCCCAATATCGTGCCCTAGCGCTTTGTACACTTCCCTGACATATGCTTGCGTCGCAGGTTTACCCAGTGTTCCTGCACCCATTTTGTTCATGGCATACGTGATGGTCACCTTGCGTTCAACGTCCATAATCACGATGCTTCCACCCCATCCACCCCAGAAACACACTTTTCCTTTTGGGAACCAGTCAGATGGGCCTGTCGAAGCTGGCAGCCCATAGCCAATCCCGAAGCGGAGAGGCTGGCCGATGACCACATCTACTCCGTTCGCTTGCTCTTGAAAGATCAGGTCAATTGTTTCCTGGCCCAAAAATTTCTTCCCGTTCACCGTTCCGCCCAGAGTCACCACGCTCGCTGTCTTGTTCAGACCTCTCGCATTGCTGTGTCCATTTGCTGCGCCAATCTCGGCCTTTCGCCATCCAGTGGTGTGTGATGTCGTTGCATCCATGGGCGGGTTGCCGAAAGTCTTCAACGTCGGGCTGTCTTTTGGTAGCGAACTGAAATCAATGGCCAACGGCGGCGGTGGCACAACGAGGGCAATTCGTTCCCAGTCCTTCTCAGCCGCGCCGAGTTGGAAATCTGCGTTCAGGGGAGCAGCGATCTCCTCAGCAATGAACTGCGTGAGCGACTTTCCAGTGACTCTACGGACAAGTTCGCCGAGCAGATGTCCCATGTTCAGTGAGTGATAACCTGATGCTGTGCCGGGCTCCCACCAGGGCGCTTGTTCCGCTAATTTCTCCGTCGAGCCTTTGAGGTCATAGACATCATCGTTTGTCATTCGCTTCTCCCAGCCAGACACACCAGAAGTATGCGACAAAAAGTGACGAACCTCAACATTCTCCTTCCCGTTGGTGCCAAATTCTGGCCAATATTTCGAGACCTTCTCGAACGCATCCAACTTTCCTTGGTCGATCAGCATCAGAACTGCGAGTGCTGAGACGGTTTTGCTTGAGGACCAAACGTTGACGATTGTGTCTTTCTCCCAGGTTTCTTTACGCTCGACATCTTTGTAACCGCCCCAGATATCTAGAACTACTTCTCCATCAACGTTTGCAACCAGGGAGGCGCCGATTTCTTCTCCAGATTCAATCTGTTCTTCGAATAGCTTCTTCACAGCGTCGAATTTTGCTGAACATGTGCCTTGGACTTTGGCCATCTTGTGCGATGGTTTTGCTCGTTCGAGGGGGCCGTGGGTTAGTCGAAATTCTATGACTGAAATCTGCTTCCGTTATAAAGCTTGGAGTTGTCAACTTCTATGTACATCTGAGGACATTGGCGGTGGGGTTACGCCACCGCCATTGCAGTAGGAGTACTCGGGTGCTGGGGGCCCGTGGTGGACTGCCGAGGTACTTCGAATGACTCATTGCTGGAGAGTCATCTGAGTTGCGGCAGTGAATGACAGGTCATTTAAAATTAAGGTTTGAAGTCTTGGCTGAATGTGAAGCACCCAAGGAGGCCCCCGCGATGCTGAACTTGTTGGGGCGCGCAATTGGTATCTAGCACCTCGTGCTCTTCATGAGACTGCGTGTTGGCTTGTTGTAGTGGTATCTGATTAAGCCGGCAATGAACCAGTCAAACCAGAGCGTAGGTGAAGTAGAACTGCTGAGGCACAAGTCTTATGTGTGCTCCGGATCTGCTACTCGTTTCGGCCAGCCGTTGTGAAAAGAGCTAACCAGCTCCACGACAGAGACTAAATTAACATTCTTCGAGTTCATAGGAGCAGATCACCGTTTGAAGCTGCCATTGGCCTATATACCTGGTCCGGCGCATTTTGGTTGACCACGTAACCCATGTTGGGAAGCACGCCTGATGTTGGACTTGACAAGTCATTGCCCGAATTGTCACTCAGACTCAAGTTCTTGAAGTACTCATCCGCGGCATTGATGGCCGCCTGGTGCCCTGCCTCAGAATGCCCATTAGTCACTGGAGTACTGTTCAAGTCGAGAGTATCGACCATGCTGGTGAATGCCTCCTTCCGCCGTTGTAGAGCTGACGACTCAGGCAGTCGCCGAGGCCTTGCCGTACGGAATACTTGTTGAACTGGCTTGAGGTAAATGGTGGCGAGCGTGCCGATGTTGAGGCACAATTCCTCCAGTGTGATAGGATCGAGCTTCTCGTTTTCTGCTGTAATTGGGGGCTTGTCTCCCATGACGATATTTTTCGCTGTGGCTGGATCTGTAGAAAGAAGGCGCCAGTACATGAAGCCCCGATCTCGTAGATCCGGATCATCCGCATCTTCTGTGCACCATTTGAGAACTTGCGGCACCAGTGAAGAGCCTTTCGTCGGTCTTTGGATAAATAGTTTGACCGTAGCAGTGAGGAGGGAAAGTTGAACTTCGACAGGCTCTTCGTGGAAAGTTGCCAGATAATCCTGGAGTAGAGAGTCGGCATTTTCGATTCTGTCTGCGTATTGGCCAATGATCCAGATGATAGCTGATTTGGCTTCTGGCTCGTCAAGCTCATCCACTTGACGAATAACCGTCGAAATGATTGATTCATACTGATTCGGGTATTTCCGGAAGATGTTCTTGATGACTACTGTTGCTTCCTGCACGATGTAAGGGATCTGTGCGTTGACGAGGCCGAGGAGAGTGTCTATGCACTGCCGGGCCGCTGGCTCAATCTTAATGGCCAGCTTGCCAATAGCTCGTACTGCTTTCCGAACAAATTGCACGTCGATCTCGGTGGCGTACTCTTGCAGTTCATTGAGTACGACAGAAATGTTCCTCTCGTTGGCGAGCATAAAAATGAGCTCGAGCTTCGTGACTTTCACATAGATGGGGTCATTGTACTTGCAAAAGAACACTCTGATATCATTCTGTAACACTTCCGGCCGTTGCTGCAGGATGAGAATACAATTCCGCAATGTGAGATACTGAATCTCAGAAGGCTTCGAAAGGAGTGTGACCAGAGGTGGAGAGAGCTTCTTGCATAAATCATCAATCTTTCGCTGATCAGAGATGTAATTCATCAGGTACAGTATGACACGTATCGTCGTCAGTACGACGGCAGAGTTCGAGTGTGATAACCTTGGCGTGATTCGTTCTGCAAGAAGAAGCGCTTCGTTTGTGTCTTGAGGAACGTACGACATCAGAGCTTCCATAATATATGCTTGTGACCATCTACAAAGCGTTAGCGTGGACTTCGAAAGTGTCATAAGGTCTCACTCGTTGCAGTCTGATAAGATCGACACTATCTTTGAAGCGCTGGTGTAGTCAATGGTAAGCTTGATGTTCTCGCTCCTTTCCCAAATGTCTTGAAGGGCGGAAAGAGCTGTAGCCACGACTGTCGGGTTTTCATCTTTCAGCATGCGGTTCAGCCTGTCAATCAAGTCCGATCCCTCGACCAATCGCTTGTCATGGTCGTAGATCTTGGCGACTGTGATGGCTGCCGTCTTCCGGACGTAAGGGTCACTGTCGACCATCAACTGTTTCAAAGGCCCTACCGCTGCTTCTATGAACTCCCGGACATGTATGTAGGATATGGTCCGTAGTGCCAGAGCTCGGGTCAATGGATTCGAGTCTTCAAGATCCTGCAAGGCTTAGCTATGGCGGCACCCGTGATTCGTATTCTTACCTGTTGTAGCACAGGTAATGCTTGCAGGGCTATCTCGGGCTTCATCCTGGCGTAGTTTTGGAGATAGAGAAAGCACATCTTCTTGATTTCCAGGACGGGTAATTGCATACAGCCGATGATATCTGGGAAGAGTGCGACCATGTCGTTGTTGCTCATAGTCATGTTGGCAACGATCTTCTTCAACGTCGTCTTCTTGGCCACATGGTTCTTGTCCCTTTTGCCATTGTTCTGTAGCTCGGCCCGTAACTCGGCAACCTTGCCACGGGCAAAGAGTTTGGCGTCTCCTGAAGACATCTTCGATATTGTTTATGCTAGTTTCGATGGCATCCTCGTGGTGGATTCCGCAACCGAAACTGATTCACGAGAGATGAGATTTCTAGTGACGAGCCGAGTGAGTGCTGTGTGAAGTCGCGACTGGCGCAATCATCGGACTGACTTTACAATCTTCAGGGGCGCTGTCGGTGAGTATCTCGTCGTTGACCACGACGCGCCAAGACTGTCCTAGCCTCGCCAAAGCCCTCAGCCTTGCTCGCCGTCCATCGCCGAGGACGTCCATTCGTTCATGCCTATACAGGACTACTCGTTCCACCAGGTACACACCCTCTTCAACAAGCCTTCACAGTCCCGCGACCGGCTTCGACATGTCTACAGAGCGCATTCCACCACCCCCAAAATGGGTCGTCGAGCTCAGCTCGCCTCCACCTTCTCGATCGAAAATTGCAGGCAGTCTACCAGATCCTCCAGGCTACTTCTCCTCGAAAACCGTCTCGAAGAAGACTGAGAAGAACGCACGAAGACCGCCGACCCAGCAAGAGATGGACACATTGAAGCTGAAGAAGTCATGGGAGATCGCACTGGGTCCTGCCAAACAACTTCCCATGCAGGCCATCATGGGCTACATGAGTGGGAACGGGTTGCAGATATTCAGTATCATGATGGTCTTTATGCTGTAGGGTGCCACACGTTTACAGCCGTCTATATGTATATGCTGACAAGGTGCAGGTTCAAAGGCCCGATACAAGCGATAGCAGCGACGAATGTCACATTTGCGAGATTTCAAGCTGACAGTACAAAGTCACAGATGCTGGGCGTGAAGGCTGTTTATGTGCTCATGAATTGCATGTTGCTTGCTTTGGGGGTGTGGAAGGTGAATGCTATGGGACTGCTGCCGACCACGAGGAGTGATTGGCTTGCTTGGGAGGGAGAAAGGGTGCCATTGGAACGAGCATATTTTCCTAGTTGAAAGCGGCGGTGGTACGATTAATGAAAATAGAGTTAATGAGAAGCAATGTTCTGAACTGAACTTCGCCAGAGATACTGATCTTGTGGCAGTCTTCGTGCCCATGTTCGGCTTCAGCTCTACAACAGTACCACACCCGCAAGCCAAAAAGTCAGTGATATTCCTCTACGAACCAGCTCCAAAAGGATGCTTTATATGGTTGCACATATCATTGCTCTGGCCGCGGGCCTAATCAGGGACGAGAGAGCTATCTTCACAAACCTGAATTTTTCTTCCCTGATTGGGTGCTGTCTCTGTTAATCATCCAGGCCGTCCTAGACAGCCATCAGGGTGCAAGATGTCGTGGTCAAGAGCGGGGTCGTCTACGCTAGGTATGTATATCGTGTGATAAAGTATCACTTCCGAGTTGGCAGACATCCACGCTGGGCGCCCCTGCCAATGGGGTTGCCTCAATACAGAATGCACAGGTGAGGTGATCCTCCATACAGACAGGCGTACACCGCTTGTGTATGGCCATGTGAGAGTGTCACGTGTTGTTTAATGCACGCCTGTCATCGAAGGCCTTAGCAGAGTCAATCCGCATCTGTAGACCTACTTCTAGCATTGGACGCCGGGCGCGTAGCTGGGCGGAAGGATTTCACTGGTTGGAGATTGTAACGTTTGTATGACTCGAACGGATTAGCTGCTTGGCCGGGTATGTGGTATTCCTTGTTTCGAACCATCGTTTCTCTGGTGAGCGATTTAATCTTATCAATCTGATCAGCTGAAGCTTGCAAGCTGGGGCGGGGCAGCGTTTGATTGGGCATGCAATAGGCGTGGTTCGCACCGAAAGCTAAGATCCGATCGCACCTGCCAATGCGTGCATGCGCTCGGTGCGAAAATGCCAGTCACGGTCGTCATGCGCCACGCCAACGAACCCCAAGCGCAGGCAATTGCCATTCTTTGGTGCTAAGCGTGGGCACCCTGCATATCGTGCCTGCCTTCCAGTGCCACTCTCAGATGTTAGCATCATGATTCGCAACTTTGTATGGAGAGCTCCAGGACTCAAGAATGGGCCCATGTAGCTAGCCTCTCAAAGTCCCTGGAACTTCACCGTCTGCCCACCGATACCGCTGCGCCAGCAGATACCCAAGATGTGCGTAGTAGTACAGACAGTCTGCATAGCATCACTGGCCCTGGACCGCAGGTGACCCAGGTCAACCACTTTGACTCCCTCCCACCAGATGCAGCTTCGCCCAGCATATGGTCGACGCTCCGGTCCGCCATCATGTCGAGAAATCCACTGCTTATGCGCTCCTCGCCTGCTCTAGGCACAGGTTCATATGGAGCCGTGCCTATACCGTCAGCCTCTGACGACTCTGATGAAGACAGAGCACGGGTTCGCCGGACGAAGAAACGCAGGGAAAGCAGTCCTGCAAGGCAAGAGAACACCAGCGGCTATGGAGAGTTGTTGACCAGGAGTCGAACCACTTCGTCCGAATATCAAAGGTTCTCCCGGCGCCGCAAGTCAGAAGGCACAGAGATCGGCCTTGGTCTCGACAGCAAGGCTTCCTTTGCTGTGCCTATCGAGTCTCCAGGTCACCACAACCACTCGTCCAGCTCCAGCATGCTTGATGCTGAGCATGATCAGGACACCCAGGACAAGAACAACTCGCCGTATGCAGAAGTGAGAGCCTCTGTACCAAACACAGACAACACAAGCTTGTCCATCAACACTCCTCGCATGTGGATACTCTCCATGCTCTTTGCAATTGCAGGCTCGGCTACGAATCTATTCTTCTCACTGCGATATCCCAGTGTCGCCATCACGCCCGTCATTGCACTTGTTCTGGTTCACCCTCTAGGTCGCACCTGGGATCTATTGCTGAAACGGGAACATGACCCCGAACCAACCTTTGTCTACGGCGATAACCAGGGGCGCGACCTTCATGACCGACCTTGGTCCACCCGATTCCGCCTATGGCTGGCACAAGGAGCCTGGAATGAGAAGGAACATGCTTGCGTCTACATCAGTAGTAATGTCTCTTTTGGCTTTGCCTTTGCTACCGATGTCATTGTTGAGCAGCACAAATTTTACAAACAGGACGTGACCATTGTGTACCAGTTCCTCCTTACCATCTCGACACAGATCCTCGGGTATGCGTTCGCTGGCCTGACTCGAAGGTATCTGGTGCGGCCTGCTGCCATGATCTGGCCAGGCACTCTCATGTCGACAGCAATGTTCAGTACGATGCATACCAACGAGAACAAATCCGCCAATGGCTGGACCATTTCTCGATACCGCTTCTTCGTCTACGTCTGGGCCGCGGCTTTTGCTTGGTATTTCTTGCCAGGTCTGCTGATGCCGGCCCTGAGCTACTTCAATGTCTTCACATGGTTTGCACCTAAAAATGTCGTTGTTGCTAACCTTTTCGGTGTGGCGTCTGGCCTTGGTCTATTCCCCATCACCTTCGATTGGGCGCAAATTGCCTACATTGGCTCGCCATTGTTAACCCCGTGGTGGGCTGCTGCCAACGTCATCGGCGGGCTAGCCCTGGTGATGTGGATCATGGCTCCCATATTGTACTACAAGAACACCTTGTTCTCAGCATACCTACCGATCGTCTCCTCAGCCGTTTTCGACAACACTGGAAAGCCCTACGAAGTCAGCAAAATTCTGACCCCCGAATTCCTGTTCGACAAGTCAGCTTACGAAGGTTACTCAAGAGTGTACCTGCCAATAACGTACGTTCTCTCATACGCTGTACAGTTCGCTGCTTTAGCAGCTCTTGTCACACATACTGTCTGTTGGCACGGTCGCGATATCTTGAAACAGTCAAAAGAGGCATACCGCGAGAGAGATGAAAAGCGCGCTCATGGTGGCTATGCGCCTGTGTCACAGACGACTGACAACCCGGCGTCGGGGTCGCAGCGCGATCAAGAAACGACCGGTGAAGATGTGCATTGCCGATTAATGCGCAATTACGAAGACGTGCCAATGTGGTGGTATTTGCTCACGTTCATTGCCATGCTTGCGACTGGCATCTTCGTGGTCGAGTACTACCCAGTGTATTTGCCCTGGTACGGCTTGCTTCTGGCACTGGGCATTACCACGGTCCTCTTCATCCCGGTCAGCATTGTCATGGCCATCACAAACCAACACAGCAGCCTCTATCTCATTTGCCAGCTTATATGTGGTGTCGTCTTCCCTGGTCGACCAGTGGCCAATATGGTCTTTGTCACTTACTCTTACATCAGTTCGGCTCAAGGAGTGAAATTCTCGTCAGACCTCAAGTTGGGTCACTACATGAAAATACCACCAAAGTTGCTATTTAAAGTGCAGATGGCAGCAACACTGGTTAGTAGCAGTGTTCAGATTGGTGTTCTGAACTGGATGTTCATCAACATCCCAGGCATCTGTACGCCTGAGGCTATCAATGGATTTAATTGTCCCATAGCTAGGGTTCACTTCAACGGAAGCATCTTGTGGGGTGTTGTTGGACCACAAAGATTCTTTGGACCAGGAGCACTATACCGACACTTGGTTTGGGCCTTCCTGATCGGCGCTGTTATGCCCATTATCCTTTTCATGATCGCTAGGCGGCGAAAGAAGAGCATACTTCGTAAGGTGAATCTGCCTGTTCTTTTCGGCAGCTTGAGCTGGATCCCACCCGCTACCGGTCTCAACTTCTCCATCTGGGCGGTAGTGTGTTTTAGTTTTAATCGTCTTGTCCGAAGAAGAGCCTCTGCTTGGTGGGGCAAATACACGATGACAATGTCGGCTGCTCTTGATTCTGGCTTGGCCTTCTCGCTTGTTGTGGTGTTTTTTGGCTTTATATACCCCGGCGTGATGAAGGATTTCAAGTGGTGGGGAACAGAGGTATACAAACAAGGTTGCGATTGGCAGGCTTGTCCGTATTTGGCGCTGGAGCCAGGTCAGACATTCGGACCTTGAAGGAACAGGCGTTTGAGGCAGAAGGAGCTAGAAATACAAAGTTATGATGTATCACGACGAAAAGACCTGCATTTTCCATGCAGCCCTGCATTGTTATGTTTATGCTGATCCACTCCGCCGACAGAGAAGCACTAGATCTTGGGTTCCTTTGACTCTCTGTGGCTGTCTTTTTGTGGGATGATGACAGATGACAAAAGCTGAACTAGTATTGGGCCCATTGGTGAGTAGATGCTTTGACTAGGTTTGACGCACGGAATGACTAACACTCGGATCTGAATAGAGTATGACCACCTTATCTCGACGATGCTATGACCACTGCAACGCTGGTGTGAGCACGTGTTGAACATATGCGCTTTCACGCTATTATCATGTCGCCATTTTATACTTCGCAGGCAGTTTGTGTTGCTCCTTGAGACTCACGTCGAGCTGGGAGGCTGTGAGGTAGCAGTGTCTGTTCAGGTTCCGGCACGTCTTGCTCTCGCTTGATCACGCCTTTACGCAATCAGTCTATACTCAACGAGATTGCTGCAATCATGTGACCAGGTCAGTTAAGTTTGTACGTACAAGTGAGCTTGTCGTCTCTACGTTCTGCCTCTACTTGGTTTGCTACGCCACAAATCTCCTTCGCAATTTGTCTACATTACAAGCATATGTTCGACCTTCCCGTGCTCACCACTGTTCTCTCCATCTCTCCAGTGGTACCACCGCACACTACTTCCAGCCACGGATATCACAATCACGATGCCCAAGTCGATTCAAGACCTTGAAAGAGAGGTCTTGACTCTTGAGCAGCAGAAAATCAGCATCGAGATCAGGATCTGGAACGCCAAAGACAATCTCCTCAGAGCTCAGACCAGCCAGGGTCGAACGTCAGATAACGACAATGACCCTCCAACCTCAGGAGCAAGCTTGCAAGATCAAAGACAGACAGCCACTGCGCTCCAAGGCAATGTCCGAATGACTCAAGCTTCAAGTCAAGGCCAAGAGAATGACATTTCACGACCTGCAGATTCACATTCCACACCACAACGACGTACTGTATCACCCTTAGGCTCTCTTGAGCCTGGCTCACGAGATAGCCACAACGCATTTGTTAACAACCAGCGACTGCTTCCCCACAGCGCGCACCTTGGTCAAAATTCTGTCAGCACCAATCAACCTGAGCCCAGTACTTCGATTCCTCAAAAACAACTCTTAGCCTCCAGCAATCCTGTACCCCTCACTGCACAACAGATCAATGCAGAATATCTGCGGTTGGGCCTGGTGCCTCCACCATCTCGGCCATCAACAGCATTGAGCGACTTGAGAAGTCAACAGATGCCACCACCTCAAATACGTTCTCCCTTTCTAGAACAAGAAGCAGTATTTTCGCCTCAGGAGGCCCCTCAGCTAGAGCAAGGACAAATCGCAGCACTGAAACCGAGCCAAGGGCCAACGCATGATAATACACTCCTTCAGTATGACCGACCGAACGGAGCAGCATCAAGTCCTCGTCTGCCAAAAATGCCGCCAAAGCAGTATGATGACTTTTCCCAGAATGACACATCGGCAGGAACTTTCGAAAGTCTCCTTCAGCCTGGTCGTAATACGGCGCAAGGTCCACCCACGCTCACGCACAAAGAACTGCACAATAGCCGGAGTGCGCTTGACCCGCAAACACAACAGAGATCTCTCACAGACGTATTTTCATTCTACGAAGCACAAGGCATCCAACAAGATCATGCGCCGCAGCATGCTTATGCCAGCTCAGAAGCTGATCAGCGATTCCCCTCGGCCACTGGGACTGTGCCCCGACTTGGCAGAGGTTTGACGAAAAAGTACAAAGACGCAGCGTCACCGTCACTCCTCAATAAGAGTTCTGACTCCGCCACTCGAACCAACAACCCGTTGCAGCGCAAGCGGACTCCTTCAGTCGAGGTAACGGAGCAACGACCAAGACAAAGACTGCGAAGTGAAGACAGTAGAGTCCTGACCCCACCACTGAATGAGAATGACGGGATCAAGTCAGAAGACGGGATCGTGAGTGACTCTGACTTTTTCAACGGTATCGTGCCAGCTGAGCATGGCCAGCAAACCATTCCTGACGTTATCTATGAATTTAATGCCGCTCCATCACTCACCCGGCCACAAGGTTCACGGTATCCAGGAAGAAAACCAAGCAATTCCGACGCCCAACGTGCTTTACAAGAATGGGAGCGAGCCACATCTCACATATATCGTCAGCAACAACCCCCTATCGCAGGCAGATCAGCTGACTACCTCAAGAACGACGGACGTCAAATCAACGAGCACTACTCAGAAGAGGAGGAAGACACGAGTCAAGACCTGCAGCAGCGACCCAGGAAGCGACGCCAAGCTACTGGCACACCGGCTCTCATCACAGAAGCCACCAAGGACACTCCCGAAATCAATCAAGTCGCTCCTCGTTCAGCACGACCACGCAAGCCACAGGGCTCCTACAAGACACCCGAGTACAAGCCCCTCTCGCCCGCAGAGCGCCACGACCTCGAGAAGAGATTCTGCTGCCAGGTAGCCAAGATCATCGGAAGCAAGATTTGTGTCAACAAGCCTCCTATGCCATTTGACAATGTGCGCATCTTCGATCGGCTGCGGGAGAGATTATTGGGCAAGGGTTTTGGGATTGGAGAGGAGGGAGACGAGGCCAGAGGTAAGTCTCCATTCACCCCATACTGGCTGGAGCTCGTTGACGTGATCGATACACCTGCTGACGAGGGTTTTACAGCGGACAGTACCGAGAAATACCGGACGGCGACCGACTTTCAGAATGACGCGAGGAGGATGTTGCAGGATTATGTCAAGTTGGGACATTGTGAGGGCTGTCCTTTCGAGGTTACTGGTATGTTTTGCCTCTTGCCCTGCGCCCTTTCATTCTCTGCATTCGGATCTCAGCTGACAGACCTTGGCCCAGGAAACGCCCGCGTAATGTGCTACCGCATGCGCCTTACTTCGATCCTTGACGCTCGGATGCGGGAGATCAAGCAGTGTATCTACGAGTGCGAGATCGACTTTGATGCGAGTGATTGGGAGGGTCGACGGAAGAGGATTGATACTTGGTTTTCGGACGAGGACTTTCAGGAGGCGGGTCATGACGCGACGAGGTGAGGTGGGATTGGGCGATCACCGGATCTCGGTATCTAAGGGCGAGAACATGCTTGAGATGAGGGATGATAGAGCTGCAGTGAGAATTTACAGCCAGACAGGACGGTATCTGCTGCTGCTGCTGCTGCTGCTGTGGGGCTGATACAGTGAGATCTGCTGGGCGTGCTTGGACCAGATACTCGAGCGATGTATTTGGACATCATGCGCGATGCAGATGAGCAGAGCTGACAATGTACCTGGGCTCGATAGGGGTTGGAGTCTAACTGCGCTGGCGAACAGGTGTTGAGTCTTCCAGGATAGCAGAGAAACTTGGCCTTAGGTCATACCTCACGTTCTGTTGCTTGCTTGCGGGCGGGGCGTGCCTATTGCTACTGCTCAGTGTTTGCTACGAAATACATAATGAATCTTTGAACGTCCCGCATATATCAGAGACGATCACCCACAAAGAGCGCGTCGCGTATGGCGCGATGCGAACGACGGACAGGCTGCTGACTCTGTCGGTGCCACTTTACTCGTTGTGTGTTGTTGAGAGGTACTTCCACGCTCAGTTCCAGTAAATTGACGGTGGGGGCAAGCACAGTAGCTGGCTGACTGCTGCGTGCAAAACTGTACAGCACGATCATGTCTGGTTTGGCCTGATACCAAGTGATGGATTCAGTGTGTCGTTTTGCCGATGGGAATGAGTGGACGATAGAGGCGGATCATGCTGTGTGCTTGATTTAGACTCTGGGCACGGACTTGGGTGATGAGAACACGGACACGGTGAGGGCAAGCTAGAAGACACTGGGCCTAGTTTGGTGTCGGAGAATGTGAGAGAGCTGATGGAGATTAGATGGGAAGGTGCGTTATGATCATGCTTTGTGGAATGCCTTGCAGGCGGTCAGCCAAGGTTATGTATAATAAGAGTGGTTGTTGGAAAATCAGTTCGCTATCTATTTGTGTTGGTCTCGTGCTCCTCTTTCTGTATTCTCTCTGTTGCACACCACTGATCTGCATCGCCGAACTTCTCGACCACCAGACCGGCAGAGCCTGCATTTTGATGTCCTGCTTCGAGCTGTCTCTCGTAGGACACTTGTCTCAGTCTTTGCGCCTCGCGTGGGGTCAGAGCAAGGTATATCTCAACGCCGACTGCATGCAAGAATATCGCGAGCCACAGGGACATGCCAAAGGGTGCTCTGAGACTAGCAGCGATCTCTTCCAGGTTCGATCCAAAGTAGACTAGTACAGGTACTAGGTGCGTGTCGAGATCTGCAGTCGTTGTTGCGTTCGCTCCCAGACAGGATGGGTATCTCGTTCCCACATACTCCGTGCTCCTCAAGGATAGTATCTCTCCGCATGTCATGATCACGTGGTAGCTGCCGATCTTCGATAGTATCTGGGCGGAAATGATCACGATCAGTCTTGTGGTGATGATCGAACCGAGATAAAACATGGTTCGGAGCATCCATGCTCGATGCTGCTCGATTCGAAGTTTCTTGATGTTGTAGTAAGCCATGAAGAGTCCCGTGGTCGTCAAGATGGCGAGAATACCGACAGCGCCCTGCGTCGAAAGAGCTCCTCCGAATGCGCGTCGCGCGATCATCATGCCGCTGATGTTACCAAGTAGGACGAGGATGATGATGATGTACCCATTGATTCGATGGAAGAGTATGGCGCGATGTCGGATTACTGGGACAAATTGCCAGACCATGAGGATGCCAGCTGGGATGACCGTCGACAAGTGGAGAGTAATGCCGATACGGTAGATTCCATGCTGGAACCAGTACCACTCGCCTGGCGCCGCTGATTTGGACCACCGGTTGGCAACATCGAGCGAAGGAAGCTTGGCGAGACAGAAGCCTAGCATAGCTCCAGCGAATATGACAACTGCAGACTGGGATTAGCTTTGATCCGTCTGAAAGTTCTGTTTGTACGCACATAAAGCCACATTGTATCCTTTTGAGAAACCTAGCCAGGAGTATAGCTTTCTTCCTTTCGCCGCATAGTGTTGAGATGCGTCTTTAGTAGGCTGCTGAGGCATGTTTGAACTTGTGAAAAGCTTATCAGAATCCGGGTTTTTTGTGTGAGCGGCAATATCTGTAAAGCGATTGAGTGTGCTGTTGTGGTTTTGATCAGTTAACAGAGGTCGAGTCTACAGGTTCGACGCTCAGTTATATGCCCTGATATACTTCATGACTGCGCTTGGCTTCAGCAGCTCTGCGCATTTTCTTGAGCCTCATTAGGTGTGTCCTGCGACACAACACCAGGTTGGAACGCAGCATGGTCCATTTTGAGCTTGGTTAGAAGTCAATCTTGCGGAGCGGCGCCTGCCAGTATCTGCATGATATCTCGATTGTGGCAATTGCATAGGTGGACGAGGGATCAACGCCGTTATGAGTCTGCAGATCCTCACCAACAGGCGCGTCGGCGCAACGACCTGCCGGGTCACCCTGATGACGACAGGGAGCCAATAGCGAGTGCTTTGGAGCTCCATGTTGGCCATTCTACTAGTGCTGTCGAAGCATGCTCCTTATTAGGCATAGCCTGGAAATCAATCAGTTTCCCCACGTTTGTCCTGACTAAGCTACGCTCTGTCCACGGTCCGCCCAGCAAGATGCTTCCCACAATGAGCACGGTGACCACGACAAGCATCGCGTCTGACTCCCATGGTTGGAATTGCGCGTTCTAGAGCCTGCGCTGGCTGTAGGGCTAGGCGGAAGAAGGTATTTGACGACCCACACCGCCTCGAGGAAGACGCTGATCTGCTATTAGTGTGACGAATTACGACCAGAGTGTGGACTCTGCATCAAAAGAGGCATCGATTGCGTCTACAAAAATGGTCTCAATATTGTGTTCGTCGATCCGGCTCCACGCTCGCGGCACGGGTCTTCCAGCAGGTCTAGCAGCAGAAGCCCCTGGGCTTCTTCAAGTTCTGTGCAACCTGCCGCCTCGCCTCGAGACCTACCACAGACATGTTTAGTCACCTCGTACCGGTTGCAGATGAATGGTGTATACCTGGCATCTTATCTCCCGGGCCCACGAGGACAATATAGACTTTCCACGGATGCGAAGCCCAGCGTATCAACCTTGTGGCTGTCGACTGCTTACGATTTGTCTGTGACGGACAATCTTCTTTCTGACGCGCTTAGCGCCTTGTCTCTTTCTTACATAGAAGCACAGGAGGGGTTTGATGGAACGTTGTACCATAGTCAAGCGATGTATGGAAGAGCAACGCGAGCGTTGTCTGTGAAGCTGATGGATCAGAGTGAAATCACAAAGGATGCTACTCTGGCAGCCGCCGTCGCCTTGACTACATATGAGGTAAGTGTGCCTGTAAATCAAAAATGGCAACCTAATTGGAAAGTAGTTGCAAAATGCGTCCAAGGCAGGCGTACCAGGGTGGCTGTCGCATGTCAAGGGGGCCTCGAAACTAGTCGAGCTTCGAGGCAGCGAAAATGTAGCCTCGACTTTTGGTCAGCAGCTGTTCCTCGGCACTCGCCTCACAGATGTAAGCCAGCTGTCCTTCGAGAACCGCAATACAAGCTAAACAACATCACAGTTCATCGCTGATATTGGCAAGCGCAAGGCCATTGAGTCGCACGCTTTGTCATCGCTCAACACTTTCACCGGCCAGCAATCTTCATTCGCAAAGCTTTTCGAGACATTAGAAACCATTCCCTCCATCCTTGAACAGGCCGATCAGATCCGGTCCTCACCACGAGAAAGTCCCGAGGTCGAATTGGTGTCGAAGATAACGATCATGTCATACACCTGCCAGGACTTTGAATCGCGAATGACAAGCTGGCGGGCGCAGATTGGTCGAGAGAGTTGTGTTTGCGATCAAGAGCGGCTTTACTGGGAGGAGCCGTCAATGCTCTACCATACCCTAGCCAGCGACAGTACTGCTCGGGTCTTATCGACATTCTTTTGCTTCCCAAATCTAGATACCGCTCAGCAGCTCGTTCTCTACTGGACCGGCCTTCTGTTTATGCACCTCAGCCAGTTTGGTAGTGAGCAAGAAATTCGGCGGCGCAATCTTGACCTACCTTCTTTGTATCCGACCGACTCAGAGCGCGGAGCAGTGCCGGCAAGATGCATGGAGCTTGCCATAAACGTCACGTAGTCACTCGAATATCTTGTTCACCCCGATATGGGACTGACAGCTTTGAACTTCCTCGGCATGCCAGTCAATCTGGTCTTTGGGTATCTGACACAGCGGGGCGCGGAAGAGCGTTTGTGGTTCGATGTGATCTTTGATCGACTCAGTGTCATGAGCAGCGGTTTTGGAGATTTCATGAGACTGATGGCCTGTCAAGGTGGTGGAGGAAAGGCCTTCAATCAACTGGTGCTGCGGCCTGTTGATAACGCTCCTGCTGAGTACCGCCACGATATTTGAGAGAAACCATGCTGGGGACTTTTGATTGCCAAGCGATCTAAGCGACGGAGATGGAATGCTGCTCCACAAGACCGATGACACCGGTTGCCTGATTGGACCATCTACTCCTTAGCCCCAATTAGCTTACTGGCCGCAGTCGCGGAGTCAGGAGCTCTTCATGCGAGTCACGCCAAATCCGCATCAGGCGTTGGAGATAAAGCAATGACTCCCCTCTGAAGAGCCGTGCGTCTACCTCGCGGGAAATAGTAACACGAACTTCTTCGGAAAGCTGTTTCCTGGTATAGAGTGAACCAAATGGATCAATCAAGTGTCGGCCAGGTCTTGGCGACAGGAACGCAAGATCTAGCCGCGCTAGCTGGTCTATTCTGCACGGATTCGGTGGAAACCAACACGATGGCAACTAGTCTAGGGTATGAAAGCGTCGTGGTATCTTCACTGTCAGTCTTAGGAGTCCTCGGAATTGTCAAGAGCACCCTGAAGATTGTGTTCGGATTGGAACGGTGCAGAAATGCTGGATTCTCGTTGGGCCCGATGCGAGGAATGTACGGCTATGGCTCGCATGAGAGCGAGGTTGCTGCACGCGCCGTGTCATGCGCATTCGTTGAAATCGACTTTCGGTCCGATCAGATCATTATATGCAAGCAACCGCCAAAGAAATTCGTTGCCGAACACATGCCGATGGTCAAACTACTTGGACTCCGTCCGGACGGCGAAGACATATCGATGTATCTCAATCTTGGAAACATCAAGAAACAGCACATACTACTTCAATTAATTCTGTTCGTTCTGGTTCCAGGTTTGACTGCTTGGCCCTTGGTCATAGTGCCCTCACGGTGGTCTTGGGTCAAGATATGGGCCGTTGGAGGTCTTCATGGCTGCCTTATGTGTTCCCTTGTTATGCCACTCTGGCACGCGTTCCAATTGTACCAGCCAACATATCATCTCACAAACAAAAGATGGGATGCGGCCGTCACTGGCAAGGACAAGGTCGGCCAAAAGCTCCATTTCGTGCAAGGTTCGGACTCTAGTTCCTTGTCGTATGCGCACAGACCGCTGACTATGTGAAGGAAACAATGAGAAGCAATCCGTCATTCAATTTACCGGTAACCTGAATCTCTTCAATTCCGTGATCCTCAGGTCCTTCCTGGGCGTCGTGGCAGTGACCACTGTGGTGTCTTACATCTGTCAATACGCCGTTTTGAAGACAGCTGACAACAACCAAGCTATCTTCTGGCTTTGTTGTCAAGCCGCAGCGGCATTCATAAGAGTTCTGGTCTGGACTTTTGGTCAAGGACGCATTGGACACTTTGATCTGGAGCATATGGAGTTCGCCTGTTGGAACCATATCGGCTCACACGGATTGAACTTGCTGGAGCTTGCTTGTGCAGCAGGCACTGGCGAAACTGTCATACCTAGGCGGATACTCCACTTCTTACGCGACACATCTTTCGAAGACATCCTAAAGCAAGCTGCAGGACGCCAGATTGGAAGTGCAAGTGATCCTGGAGGTCAGCTCAACATCCTATCCTCCATCGACTGGAATCGTCTAATTGACAGTCGCTGGCCAAGACCGAGAAGATGGGCGAAGTGTGGATGGACAATGGGGTTCTGGACAGATGGGCAAGGAGTGGTCACGCCTTTAGCTATGATCCGATCTGAATTCCATCCCTCAAATTCAGGAGATTGTGAGGACCATCCTGAGCCATGCGCTTGGTTCGAGACCGTGCCAGGTACGATGTCTGATGGCGTCACCTATACATCATGTGACATGATCATAGGTGATGAGAAGACCGGCCAACAAATACATCTTCAGACTCACAATGGACGGGATCGCGAAGCTTGTGGGCCAGTGCCAAGGACCGGTTGTACTGGGTGCATGAAATCCCAGGGACATTTCTTCTGTGCTTCAGAGTCTTCGAGATACCAAAAGAGTACACAAGGATGGATCAATGCAAGGTCCAAGACAGTGCGGAACAGGTTGTTGGCAGTCACGCAGGATAACAACGCTGAAGGCAAGTTGAACCGTTTGCTGAACAAGAATTCAGGTATCCCAAGGTTTCATGCATCTGCGACTGCGGGGACATTTTCGAGGATTGGCAGAACGTTGGACCCCGGGAAGTTCTCGTTCCACCTTCGCGGCGGTGGGAGTTTCGATGAAGGGTTGGACGAAGTACACAAATTGATTCGGCAGGGCCATCATCAGAAGACCGACAGAGATGCATTGTCCTGGGCTGCTCGTGATTCTCGTGGCTTCAGTAGCGGGAACGACCTCGAGAAGGCACAGCCTGTCACACAAGAGGTTGTGTAGCAGTAGAGTTAAAAGTGATACATTAGAGGCCAGTGGCGCAGTCTCACTGCACTTGAACATCAACATGGTCCATGTCATTGATAGCTCATAGTCGTCTAGAGCTCTCGCACAGCAACAGCCGCTACTGGGTGTACCTTTGCACTCTGCACACAATGTGTTCGTTCGTGCCTATCATGTCTGCCTGTCCTTTCGCACAGCTTCACTGCGACCTTTCCTTTTTGGGATGAACCTCGGCTAATTGACGCTACCACTTCTGTTCCCACCATGCTTCTTTCGTACTTCACTTTACTGTTCATACTAACACTGGACCAAGGGAAGACTGATTGGCTCCTTATCCTGACATCGCTATCGTGTGCTACGGCCGTCAAGACCAAAGCTCATCACGCTGATCATCCACAAGATGCCTTCCGACATCATACCCGCCCCCTCAGCAGGAACTCCACGCCCATCAGACCATACACCAGAACCTCTAGCCCCAACATCCCTCCAGCGCAGCATCTATTCCTCCCTTCGCGCCCCAGCCTTCCCCACGAACTCTGCCTTGTGGCCCCAGCTCGCCCGCGAGGCGGTCCCTGCTCCAAACTTCGGCTACGTCCACGACAGCGCCGGCACAGGCTCAACGTGTCTCGCCAATACCAAAGCCTTTGCACGGTACCGACTGAAACCGCGCATGCTCGTTGATGCCACGCACCGCGATCTCAGCGTCACGCTCTTTGGCAAGACGTATGCTAGCCCGCTTCTTGTTGCGCCAGTAGGTGTACAGTCGATTCTGCACGGTGATGCTGAGATGGCGACGGCACGGGCCTGTAAGAAAGCTGGCGTGCCTATGATCCTTAGCACTGCTGCGACGAGGACGATCGAGGAGGTTGCGGACGAGTTAGGGGATGGGGACCGGTGGTATCAGCTTTATTGGCCGCGGAGTGAGTTTGAGGATGTTACTGCCAGTCTGCTTGCCAGGGCGAAGAAGTCCGGGTATAGGGTCTTGGTCGTGACGCTGGATACATTTACGATTGGATGGAGGCCTGTTGACCTCGATACTTCTTACCTGCCGTTTTTGTGGGGTCAAGGGTGCCAGATTGGCTTCTCGGATCCAGTGTTCCAGAAGAGGTTCGAGGAGGAGATGGCGAAGGACACTAGAAGTACGGGGGAGAAGTTGAGAGAGGTGAGTGATTTGTTGTTAAGGCCTGGTACGCCGTGGGGTGCGTTGAAGGTGTTGAGGAATCTGAGGACTATGCAAAAGTCGCAGATGTGGTTGAGTGTGATGAATAGTGGGACGTACCGGAAATGGGAGGATTTGAAGGTGTTGCGAGAGTTATGGGGCAACGATCCGATCGTGCTGAAGGGCATACAGACTATTGAGGATGCGCAGAAGGCCATCGATTTCGGCATGGATGGTATTGTGGTCAGTAACCATGGTGGCAGGCAGTTGAATGGAGCCATGGCGAGTTTGGATGCGCTGAGGGATATCTGCGCGGACCATACCGTGAAACAAAGTGGGTTGACTGTGCTATTCGATAGTGGCATCAGAACAGGAGTGGAAGTGCTAAAGGCAATGTGTTTGGGCGCGAAGGGCGTGTTGATTGGACGACCGTACATGTACGGACTCGCAATGGGTGGTGAGCAAGGGGTAAGCCACGTTCTCGATTGTTTGCTCGCTGAGGCGGACAACAGCTTAGGCCAGATGGGTAAGAGGAGTGTCAAAGACTTGAGCAGGGGTGACTTGGAGATCAAGGGTCACTTAGCCAAGCTATAGGGAGACCACGAACCAGGTATTGGCTGCGCTCAAATCTGAAGCTCTTTTTCATGACAGTCTGCTATGTTCTGTTTGCAACTTGGTCGAAGGGAGGTTGAAGTTAGTCTTGTCATGCCTAGGTGGGCAAGCTCACATGTCGATATGATGGGAAATCTACAGGCCAGACCTTTGGGCCTTGTTTTTGGGTCTTTCAATTTGTTGACAATCACTTCACAAAACCACTAGCGCAATTTTGTCACAGCCAGATCCGAGTGCATGCTCAGGACCGCACTACATCACTCTAGAAGGAGTCCTGCAAACTCTGATCCTAAGATCCCCCAGGTACAAAGCCACACCATTCCTTATGAAGGCTATCAATCTACTAGTGTCAACTACGCGGCCAGCTTCTGTCGTTGGCAACGCTTTCCGGACTCATGCCCGGCCCAAACCCTCATTCATGATGCGTGATCAATTTCCAACGTCGGCGAAAGAGTACTACCTCTTCGAACTTGAACAGCAGCGATATGTCGCCATTCGGACTACGCAGGTTAGTTGATCCATCCTTGGGCGAGATCAAGCGGGTGTTGCTGACTTCTTATAATGACGAAGCCTCTCGAAGAACTGAGCTCGACACGAGAGTCTTTTGTCACCAGTGCCACCAGAACCTCCTGCTTTGGAACACAGCGCATGGATAAATAACTTCGTCAAGCATGGACTACAACAGAACGAGCTTAAACAGGACTTCGTTAAACAGATATTGTACCACGATGACGCCCAGCTAGAAGCATCCGAACGAACTCCTATAAAGTCGCTTCTACAGTCGCCAACACCTGTATGGCTGACATTGAATGCTCATACAGATCAAGTGCACTCTGTCAGAGCAGGCCCTTACGCCATCAAGAACCGTGCTCTCTGGCAAGTATCAAAGGTTTACGATGACACTCAAGGAGCTTTCATGGTGGCCGTGGAACCTCTGCAAGCTAAGTACGAGTGTATCCGCGAGAATTGAGACAGTGCTGATTATCCCAGTCAGCAATCTTGTCGCCCGTTACGGGTATTAGGCTCAAGGAGTCAAATGCTAGCGGTGGCGGCACCAGCAAGGCTACAGAAATCGTCCGCCAGACCGCTTGGAGACCTGAGGTTCGTGGTCAAGAACATGTTCGACGTACAAGGACTCACAATCACACTATGCAACAAAGCGTTCTACGAGGTCAAACAGCCCTCAACCTTCACTGCTTCTTGCGTCCAGAGATTGGTGCATGCAGGTGCAGACCTTTTGGCAACTACAAAAGTGAGCTCGACGATCTCTCGTGAGGAGCCTACTGAAGCAATAGACTACCAGTCTCCATTCAATCCAAGGGGAGATGGCTATCAGTCTCCTGATGGTAGTAGCAGTGGCGGCGCAGCTGCAGTAGCGGCATACGAATGGTTGGACTTCGCAGTAAGCGAGGATACCTCTGGCAGTGGACGTCGTCTGGCGGCAGCTAATGGTTGCTTCGAATAGAGACCAACTCATGATGACATCGATCTTCATGGCCTGTCGATAACTTTCGAAGGATCCGACACTCCTGTACTCCATACTCAAGACTTCGAGAAGATCGAATTGATCGCTCCGCTGTGGGTTAAAAGTTTCGACGAGGGCAACGTCCCACATACAGCTGATAAGCTACGACTCTTGTATCCCCAGGACTATGTCCTCAAAAATAGCCCGGAGCACCTAGAGCAATTCAATCGATTTCTGGCAGATCTGAGTCAGGCGACGGGCTCAGAAGTCTCGTGTATCTCGATTTCAGAGATGTGGGAGAAGTACCCGCCTCCCAATGTGAAAGATCAGAACATACACGAGTATCTCAAAGATGTCATTGTCAACACATACTATTGGTCGTTCTATGATAGTCAAGCCTGGCTCCGTGAAACTTATCTCAAGGAGCATGGGAAAAGTCCATTCGTCAATGCCTTCGTGAAGTGGAGATGGGGCCTCGGCCAGTCTGTCACAGATGCTCAGCATGAAGAAGGTATGAGACGACTCCCGGTCTACAGGTCGTGGCTGCTAGATCAAGTCTTGTTGCAGCACGGTAACAACGCAGTTTTGATACTGCCAATATCTGAGAGTGCCCCAAACTATCGAGACAAGCCACCGTCAGAGCCCTCAATTCAAAGTGGCTTCGACCCTTTGTACCTCTCTCCTATCCTCGGTTCACCAGATCTTGTGCTCCCTATCGGGCAGATCCCATATGATTCCAAAGTCACGGGATGCGCAGAGATACTGCCGGTATGTGTTACTCTGGTAGGAAAGCCTGGCGGTGACGCAGACCTGATTAAGCTTGCGAGAAGCGTTTTTCAGTCCTCGGGTAGGCCTAGCATCATTAGGACCGGCTCATCCATGTTTGGGTGAGCTCGATCATACCAGCTGCATAGGATGGCACATAATGATGGTAGTACGAAAGAGGATGACGTTTTGTGGTCGTTGATCCTCAAGAGGTTCGGAGCAAACACACAGAGAATTGATCCATGATACCAGTCTTCTTTACAGACTCGTGCCTAAAGCACTATCTCTGTCACCTCTGACTAGTCCCACTCACTTCTGTTCAAGTTCCTAGCCACAAGAATAACATACGTCTGTGTTTATTTGGACTCGAAGACCACCAACTCGTCAAAGTGTGCTTCGTCTAGCTGCTTAGTCTGGTCGTCATCTATACTCAAGATCTCACATCGTGCCTGAGCTGCTTCAGCATTTATGTGTCAGCGAATCAGGTACGAATCATAACTGTGCAGTATACTTGCTTTGAATGATGTTATCCTCGAGATTTCAGTTGGGCCAGCTGCCGTGTCTGTGACAGAAGTATAACCTAACCACCTCATATTCCATAGCATATAGCGGGGAGCTTTTCTTCTACAGAAGTCAACTCTTCAAACAATCTATACCACTCCAAATCTACTACTGCTACTTTAGCCATTAAATGTCGGGGATCCCACAAAAGTCTTGCTACCAGAGGATATCGCCGACACAAGGGACTGGGTGTCACAGAACGAATGAGGGAAAGTGGAGCTTGAGGTTGACAATAACCCATCTTATGCCCGAGCACACTCTGCGACCCTTCCTGTCTTCTTAGCAGCATTGCCGATGGTTTGACTCCATTCTTAGTTGCTGAGACTGTAAAAACCACGATCACCGGCAATGAGTCTCTGGCACCGTATGCGACGGTGCACGACACTCACAATAGATTCATGACAAGTAACAGCTCGGAAGTGGGGCCGGGAACGTAGCCCTCAGAGCCCTCTGAATCGGTCCAGCTGGTGAGAAGAGACGATGATCATGCTCATGAGCCCTGTCGAACTACTCATGTATGACACGAACAACCATTCTGCTATGAGTTGAATCGTTAATACTCTAGGTACATCGCGTTACTGATGTTCGCGCCTAATATTCTACCAATGCGAGATGTTTTCGATAACTCGAATGCTGCACTTGCAACTCCCTCTATGACAGTAGACGTCCTTGGTTTCAGCGTAGGTCCTTTGTTCTTTGCGCCACTTTCTGGAGTTTATGGTCGTGCAGTCGTGTACAGATCATGTTCACGATCTTCACTGTCACCTGTGCTGTCTCCTTTAGTATGGGTATGTTAGTGGCTTTTCGCTTCTTCTCAGGCTGCTTTGGTGCAGCTCCTGTCGCTATTGAAGGTACTGTGGTTGGTGACTGGAGTACGTGAGAGAGAAAGCGGCACTGCCATGACACTCTACAAGTCAGCGCCGGTCATTCTCCCGGAGGTGTAGTTGCACAAGGCAGGTGTTCGAGATGAGTGGTTTTGATGATGGCTATATCGGTAAAGATGGGCTCATCTCCATGGTGCAGAGCTCAACAGAGCACCAAGTCGGGGTTGCTTTCGTTTGCACTATCTTCTCCTCCAAAGAGAGCCGTGCATACGCACTGATGCGGAAGCAGTCCACGCCAGCTAAGAATGGCGGTAGCGTGGCAGGGGACACAAAGCTCATCGAAAAACCATCTCTGGTACTCAGGCTAGCGCAGACATTCGTCGTCCATTGAATCTCCGTGTTTCTTCGTCGGACATGACTGCGATAGGATAGCTCATCTGTCTCGTTGTCGGAATGATGGACCTTTTGTTCGCAACCCCTCGTGGCGTCTTTCCACGGACATACAACTTCTCCCCGAGCGCATTGAGTCTGGTCTATCTGAGTATAAGCGTGTGATTCGTCATCAGTGCTGGTGTATTCGCAAAGACCAGCGAAAAGGTTTCGCAGACATTGACAGAGCACAACAAAGGCAAACCTGAATCTGAGTTTAGACTCCATCTATGATTCTCGGTATGCCTCGAATCGTGGTTGGAATTTTCTGGAATGGCTGGTCAGCCCAAGCACATACATCCTGATTCATTCCAGTCTTCGGGTTGGACATATTGGGTCGGGGAATCACGACGATCCAGGTCAGCGGTCTAGATCTTGATGATTCAAGTTCTCGTACTTACGGTCGTAGCTCTCACTCCAGACTTATCTAGTCGATTAGTTCAAGGAGTTTGCAGCATCGGCACTTGCTGCTAGCACGATACTGAGATCGCTTGGGGGAGCTCTAATACCGCTCATTGGCCCGGTCTTGTATGAGCGTTTAGGACTTGGGTGGGGAAACAGTCTGTTGGGATTCCTCAATCTTGCGTTCAGCGCGGTACCTTGTCTGTTGTTCTGGAAAGCGGCATCATGGAGAGCGAGGTTCGCCCCAAGAAATATGTAAGCGATTTGTAACGAGCGACACGACTGTGCACACACATTTGATAGACGAGACCGCGGAGCGGCGATCATGGAACAGTACTCGCTACCTCACAGGCATACGGCCTTCCTATCGACGACAAGATCGCTCAAGTCTTTTATGGAAGGCCTTTGCCACGCACTGTATGGAAGACTGCACCTCGCCTTGCTACTCGCGGCCGTGTCTGTCTTGCCCGTCCAAACCACCTTTGAGGGACTTGCTGGGTGAACAACGCACGGCGACATAAAGAGATGCTGCCGAAGCCGTGTCTATAAGGATGCAGAGCGTCGAGCGGAGAGCCATCAGCACGTCGAACATAGAGAGGGTAGCTAAGAGCAAAGCCGACGCGTACACTGCTAGTCTTGGCTGGCCCCACCATCGCGTGTCTGATGCCTGAGGCAAGGACTACGTTTGTGCCTTGGGCATTCAGCACGTGCTCACCACCTAGGTATGCTCTTTGAGTGTTGAAGACGAATCATAAGCCGAGGGGGGTTTGAAGAGTACGTAGCAAAACTGTCTCTACCTTGGAAGGCAGACAACCAGGCTTCACCTGGTCGTTCCCGAGATTGATGACGACTTGTATAATACCAGAAAAATGGATTCGCCCGCGATCCTGTGTCAATTCAGTCAATATGTACAAGCTAAGACGCAGAGAACAGGAATCGATCTAGTTCGATCGGGCACGAAGCATTCAATGAGAAGAACAGAAATGGAAATGTCATCGAGCCTTGTCCATTGTCGGAAACGACGTTCAGAGCTCACCTTACAGGCACCCAGCCGTGTCAGGCAAGAACGATAGGCTGATTCCACAGTTCCTTTGACAAACCGAACATTCGACCTCGTTCGTGCCTGCCTCTGGTAGTGAAATTAATGGTTAGATCAAGCTGGTTCGTTAGCGTTTCCGTGTCTTCACATGTCACTGTTCAGCAATCACACGTCGGTTACAGTGCATATTATATTACGACTCTATGTCTCACTAGATCAGCAGCAGCTGTTAGTGCCAGCGACCACATAACTTTCATTATCGCGGGAGACAGTTTCGATCAATCAACAGAATTGGTCAACAGCTTGTTGTCATCACATTTACCAAGAAACCTTCCGATCATGTACCAATCGACCCCTTCAGAGCCACGCAACTTCAGAAGCCCAACCAGACTTGTACGCAGAGAGGTCGAGAAAGACACCATATGGTTGATCGTGTTCTCGACTACAGCACTTGTTATCATCTTTGCTGGCATTCTCTACCGTTGGCGAACGACGGGTAAGAACCGAGCACGACGGGGTCTTGATGTATAGTCGCAGACGCGATGGTCCACCTGGGCCACTTGGCCAGATCGATACGGGCACAGATGTCGCCATTGTGATACTTGCTAAGGCAGAAATGCGTCCAGTGGTGGGTTGCTGCCCGAACAACGAAGCTGCATAGTTAGCGACCTTCGCTGACACCGTTCGCAGAGGAGCTCCCACGAATAGGGGTGACCCTTCATTCCAGCCCATACAAACCACGTTTGAGCATTTCGTCGTTTCCATACTGCCGCCATTCAATCGAACGCAAGAACTAGAAACACCTATCATCTCGATCGAACATTGGGAAACGCCAAACCTCACTAAGTTTCAATCGCTCCTCACGCTTGGTAGCTTGGTTCTCCTCTCTCTGAAGACTTAGCTCAATGTGGAACGTGGTGGACATGGGTATCACCGTGAGAGTCTTGATTGAACATGCCGAGGACTGACCTGACTTGCAGAGGAACGTGCTGCCTTGATTGAAGAGATATGGGTACAGGCATACCTCTGGCTATGGTACTAAACAATGGCATCTAATTCATCTCGGTTTGAGATTGCCTAATACTGCAATATACGGGGCTGGTAACATTGGTGTTGGCTAAAGCGGCATGCAGCAGCTGGCAAGCAGTCTATGCAAACGGCATTTTTCGGCTGACAATACTCACAACAGTCGACAGACTCACAGCACAGGAAAGAGTCACTCTTGGCTGCAAATGTGTCAGCAACTCAACTACAGCCTTGTTTGCCTCAAACGTTGTGCTTTGCTTGGTCAACATGCAACGTGCAATGGCCAGTTTGCAGTAACATAAGTCGGCAGTATGAACTCAGCTATGATGTGATGGCTCACGCGCTGGTAAGATGTAAGACTCCTACCCCTGGATTCAAGTATCTGATTTCATTCCCTCGAGTCAATACGAACATGACCGCTGTGTGTGGCTTTCGCAGGATCACACGTGTCCGATGTCAACAAACGCATACCCAGATGACTTCTCGACGTTGCGCATCTGCTCTCATAGCTTGCTATAAAAGGTGCGTTCTGCTACTATTGTGCTCGAGGTCTTCCATCTATACCTCTTCATACTGGTTACTACATCCTAAAGGCTCACGAGAACTAGACACGATGTGTCGATGGTACAAGAGGATTTACACGTGCAGAGACTGCGACACCGACATCCGCGAAGAGTGGACAGTAGCGCAAAGATGCGACATTTACCGGGCTCGCAGAAGGTGCACGGTGAGGGTACGTGAGCCGGACAACAAAGGACCAGCCGGAGATGAATACGACAATAAGCCGAAACGGTGCAAGGAGTGTCAGAGAATGTATTGGAACCAGAAAGATGCCGCAAAATCTCGTGAGGCAACGAAAGTGAGAAGGGCGGAGGATGAGAACACGAGAGCAAAGCATGGCTTTCGCCCTATGTTATCCGCACAAACTAAGACCGTCGGTCAAAGTGTTAGTAGCGGGGGGCATCGTTCAAGTGTTGAGCCGTTGGCGACGAGGACTGGCTATAGCACAAGCCAAGGATACGGTACGACCGAAGGATACGGTACGACTCAGGGATACGGTACGACTCAGGGATATGGCAGGAACACAGAGTATCTCAACGCTGGACCAAATCGGACATCATCATTGTCAACGGCATCGACCACAAGTGCTGAAAGCTGCGACACCATTGGAGCACCCACCAGTAATCTTGAATATTGGCCATTCGAAGACGACAGAAGACAAAACGCAGCATCCCTAGACGCGGAGCATACATACCGTCCCCTCAACTCAATGAGTGCTACCTCTGGACGGTCCAGGATGGACCCTTCTGGTGGAGCTATGGGTGCTCCGATGCGGGCACCTGGGCACATGCGTATCAGTGACTTGCTCAACGAGTCGGTCGAGGAACATAGTTACCGTCGACCAGCAGCTGCGGAAGATGAGGTGAGTGACAATGGCAGTGCATCAATGGAAATATCTGACGAGGAGGAGGAGGGCGAGGAGGATGAGAACGGCAGCGCATCAATGGAGATATCCGGGGACGAGTCCGACCCAGGCCCAAGCCGCTACCGTCACGGTCGGCAGACGTCTGGTGTACCCAGAAAGCCCATGCGTCATGGTTGGCCATGATGATTTCCATGTCCGTGGGATTAGCTGAGAGTGACAACGCCGTCGCTGCGAACATTGGCGTAGTCTCAAGAGACAAGACGGCATTCCAGAGGCATCAATAGCTCGCGAGCTCGAGGCGATTGTTTGCGATGGGCTTGTCAAACCATCTGATACCTGAGCTGGCTGGTGTGGGCCCAGGCTACTAAACAACATGTCTAAATGACACGACACCGTTGATGGACTTGAGTCTGAGAGCAGCATCATATACAGGCGCGAATGGGCGTTTGGGAGCTACTAGGGTGCTGCAAGCACCACCAGAAGCGACCTGATTGGCGGCTGTCACGTGCGTGGTCGCAGTTCAGTGTGCTCTTGCTTTATGAGCTGCTGACAACGTCGGCGCGAACAAGGCGACATGAGGAGATCAAGTGTATGAGTGAACGCAGTGTTTATTGGTCTTGGCAGAGCTAGTATTGACAACAGAGCATAGTTGCGTATAGCAAGTCATCGAAGTTCCGTACCAGCATTCGTTTCGTGCGGCTGCAGCATTCGCTCCTGACTCTCCTTCAAAGCAAGGTAATGGCCGCTTGCGGACCTCATCCTGTGCCAATCGCGCCTTGCCGGATCCAGAGGTGCCTGGTATCGCACCTGCTGCGCGGTCCTCCATCCTTGGGACACCGGGTTGTTTCTCAAGGGCAAGACCATGTCAACGAGCATGGAAAGAAGGTAAGCGCAGCGACTTGATGCTGCTAGACTATCCTTCGTTCGATGGTGACTGGCCGATCGTGTTCACTGACATCTATGACAAAGTCCACTGCCGGATCCCGGTACTGAATGTGGAAAACCATGTATAGTCTTTCGCCAGCTTGATCTGGTATCCAGCAGCCTCCAAATCCGTGTTGTTGTTCGATGAGCCTGTCACGCAACGATGCACAACGAGAGATTAGGCCACTGTCATATATGGCTCTTGCAGGACCGTTGAAATCGAGAAAGAGGCCGTTGAGGTACACGTGTTTTGTGACAGTGTGAAGATGTGGGAACATGCTGTAATCAACACACGACTCGAACCATAGATGTTCAAGATCCCCTTGATCATGCTCGTCGACATCGAGAACTTGCTCGATCAACCAGGGCAGAGCTATCAGAGATCGCAAGTCAAGAGCCTCAACCCCATGCACACACACACTCCTCAACGTGAGATGGCCGTTGAACTTTTTGCGCAGACCACTCTTGACTCCAATATTGAGACTGCGTGAAGCGAGAGCCACGTCCTTGACCTTGGGATAGCCTGTCAATACGAACTGTTTTGGGTATTCCTCGGTCGTGAGTTTCTTCTCCGTGACGTCTTCAATCGTGATCCCGAAAGGCTCGACGCAACATTGGCCGATCATGGTGAGGATTTCGTTCGGTAGGCGTGGTTGAACTTCAGAAGTCGTTGTGTCAGGGCTCTCGAAGGCGGCAGTGCCTGGATATGTGAGTGACATATTGGTCGTAATGTTTAGGTCAAGATGCTGTTTTCGCAACGGTGCCCGAAAGTCTGTCAAAGTCAACAACGAGTCGATACAGCTGCGATGGACAGAGGACCTGCTACTTACTTAGTCGCACAATCTCGTATTCGGGGTACCGGCGCTGTGATCTAGACGTCTCAAAGTTTGAATCCCAAGACAGAATCTCGCAGTCACAGCGAGGTATCTGTAAGAAAGCGAGGCAGTAAACACTTTCATTTGCCCCGTGATCATTCAGTGACAAATGAAGGTGCGTTACTCCCCATCATGTGAAACATGCATGTGCAAGATGCTACCAAACACTAAGGTTGAGTTTGGAAGTTAAGTTGCACGCTTCTAAACTGTCGTCGATCTTCACTCGTCAATCTTCACCAGCAGTCTCGCGAGGAGATTATGAGAACTGTACGTCAAACACTTACTTAAGATTGCTTTGCGCAAGCTCGACATAAGACACTTATGTGATGAAGTGGCAGCTATTTGCCCCTTCTCCACTACAATTTGTTCAGTCAGTCGCTGCTATACAGATCTTTTGTTTGAGTACTTGCCACATGGCGTGGGACTTGGCTAGATAACCCTGGGCTTGACGACTTGCTGGTACATTTAATAGTCAGCTTTGAAGGTCAACTCAGCTCATAGAGTCTTTCTCATATCACACTGGGTGTTTGGTCGTCTTCCCTAGCTAATCGGGTTCTTTGGTCGTCGCGGAATTTGCTCAAGGTCGCGTCCTGTTCATTGACTATGTATAGAGGAAATGCTGCCGGATGGAGTTGACGTGCACGTCGAGTGTCGTATCGCATGAAGCACGCTTGAGTTACATAACTCCAAAGTGCTAAGATGCTGGGCAGGTGAGATCCGTCACTGGATTGATAATGAACGAAATGAACGAGCCTCGATGGCTCAAGGGGGGCTTGAACGCAGAGGGTAGGCAGCGTCACAAGGGCGACTGTGATGTTTAAGGTTCATTTCCAGACTCCCTTCCTCCAACTGCTTTGTGAACTATGGTCAAGCAGCGTTCGATCGCGGACGTCAAGGTCACACCAAGAAAGAGACAGGACCGTGTTGAGGTAACGACACGTCGAGCGCGTTTTGAGATTAACGCCAAGTACGGACGAAAAGGGGCACGCTAGTCTTGATGACGACAAACGCACGATCACGAGAACTTCACCAGCTCTAAGGGCAATTCTATTGCTGCTAATCTAGCACTTCGTCTCTGATGCTGCCATTACCTGCTCAGCTCTGTAACACATCATCAAAGATGGGCAAGCTCTTCCAGCATTCTCTACTTTTGGTGTGACGCCGACCATCTGCTCGCTCTCAAGCTGTGACTGAAGTAGATCGTCTCCAGTGCCACCATTCTACCTATACCTCCGGTGCTTCCTGGTAGGTCTGCTCGAGGACTGGTCAGCGCCTATTGAGCTGTCACTCGAGCTTGAAGAAGAATTTGTCCTATCTCTAGGTCTTCTGCTGCCCGCAGCACCAAGTGCATCGCGTGTCGGTGTCTGGTCAGTCTGAGTTCTGGTTGGTGGAAATATTCGGTCGTAGAGGTTACCAGGAACCCTTTGAGAGCTGTATGGATCTGGCCGCGGTAATTGGAGGTCGGAAATCGAAGGTAGCTGCTGCCCGTACGTCTGGGCGCCGCCATAACCCCCCGAGTAAAGGCCAGCTTGCGTCCCAGCATCGGAGCCATAGGAGGTTGTGAGAGCTTGTGCTGCAGGATTAAAGAGGTTAGGAAGCCCTTGCAGTGCTCTTGGTGGCATTTCCGGGGGTGTATTCGGTCGCACCTCGTCGCATTGGCCCGAACAAGCATGCCTGCTCTTTATTTCAAAGTGAGTACGCCCGTCTGTCGGCCTTATCGCGCGACCCGGATTTCCTTTACTGGGGTGTTTGGTTTCGTCGGAGCGGCCGCAACGAGCTGGACAGGGTCTTGCATGTGCATTGTCAGGGTCATCCGGATGTCTAACGCGCTGACGCGCTCGAGCTAGGTGACCGTCCCGCACCGTATTGTTGCAGTATAGACTTTTACAGTGCAGCGTCGCCCACCAATAACACATCTTGGTCTAATTAAACTGCCGAAAAAATAGGTTGGAAAGCAGTGAAACTCCAATGATTCCAAATAGTGAAGCGAAGTAACGAGTAGCCTGGAAGTAGCGGCGGGATTGATAGTCCAGCTCAGGGACTGTCCCATTCTTTTATGTCCACCATCTCGAATGGCATGGCTCACCGCTCTCGTGGTCTCGTTTGTGATGTTCGCAAACCAGGTTGCTGATTCTTAAGTGCTGCTCCTTGCCGTTGCTCAAGTCAGCCGGTCACAGCTATCACAGTCAATCACCAAGAGATAAGCCACTAGAATCATGTTAGATCACCATCCACAACTATGACTCGAGAAACGTGTGATTGCGAATGCCTGCAGAATCAGCCTGTCAAACACAACTAATCAAAGCGACCACTCGACAATCCAGCAAAAGCGACACGGTACGTTTGTCTCCGTTAGGCATTCAACAAGCGAGCTCGACTCTGCGCAGTCGCGATGGGCTAACAAGCGGCGTCATCGCTTGTACAACATAAGTTATCAGCACAATGTGCACATGAGTAATTCGTGGCATAGTTGCTGGGCGTCATAAAGATACGGAGACTTTTCGGTAAGACTGCGGTAGGGCTCTGATTGCTGAAAAGTGGCCATTGATAGAGGTGGTGTACGAGCTTGCATTCATGACACGTTCAGTTGAACGATCGTAGAAGATGTAGCACGCCCAACGTTAGTCTTGCCGTCTTTCAGAGGAAATACCTACAGTGTGGCTCGCCACACGCGGTGCAACACGTCAGGGTCGTCGATGGGAAGAAGCAGCCGGATCTGGTCCAAGATACCTAACACAAAACTTAGGGTTCGGAAGGAGTAGAAGAAAAAGGGGTTAAGTCACGTGACAGCATGCTTTGAATCATCATCAGGACTTGTCTACCGAGAGATAAACCAGCTTACTGGTACAAGCGAGGTATCCAAGGGCCACGTCAAACCGCGCGAGTATGCTTTGCACTAGTTTGATGACTGCTTCGCTATCGTGGCGGGCATCGCGTGGAGTACTCAATCCATTGGGTCGGAAACGCTCAGAACTAGACGAGGTATCATGGCTGCATCGATTTTCAATCCCTTCTCTATTGTTGTCTCTAGCTGTGTGTCAAATACAGTACCACCACGAAACAATCCGCTCACATTAGACCTTGTCTCGCAGTACCAGGCCTTGCACCCTTCACTGCCCTGGGGGGCCGTATGCGGTGTGGTCCTTGGACTGCCTCTGTAGGTGACTGCTCTCGTGGAACAGCTAAGCTTACGGCATCTTGTGCTTCGTGTGTTTGTCTCCACTGGGTTGGGAACTAAGTTAATTACCGGAACCGGGCATGCGCGAATGGCTTCCGAGCGAGGCGGCATCGAAGCTGCTCGACAGTCCATCGACTGTGGTCGTCGGCAGCGTATGGGAGACTAGAGCATCGGGAGTTCGCGCAGCCAAAAGATCCCAAGTCGTGGATCTATTGACATCACCCGAGTCTAGCGGAGGCGGCGATGTTCACTGCGGGTCGGTCCGCGGAAGTTGAACCCCTTCCTTGCGACATATGTACTTTCTTTCCATGCAGCTAGTACATGCATAAGTCCCATCGGTATCACAACGTGACTGATTTGTACTGCATCTTTCGCACTTGGTTTCGCGTCGTTGTCCGGTCCAGATGGGATTTGCTCCCGGAACGTCCTGGTTCCTCTGTAGTCTTCGTCCCTGAAACACGCATACTCGAGAGTTTAGAGCACAGTAGGAGCAGCCAAGTTGCTGAACATGATGCTGAAGCACATCACAAATGTGGCGGTCCCGGCGACAAACATCGCATTTCTCATCCTTCGGTTGTCGTCTTTGTGAATGTCCTCGACCACCACCAGAATCGTCAATATCGCCCTTTGCTGCCGTGCCTCGAGGAGGCGAAAGTGAAACGTGCCGAAGCTCCGGCAGCATTAAAGGCGCCGGCCTCCCGTTCGAGTCTAGAAGGTAGTGGAGCTCCTGGGGTCTGACTGAGGCGCCCTCTTCCTGCCTGGCGAGCCTTGTGTCCCGGTCTGATTGATACCATTGGTCCTGTGCAGGTACTCTATCACCTCCTCCCTGTGCCATGAATGAATCACGAGATCCTTGCGGGCTCGTCTCCGCGAGGGAAAAATCCATGAAACTAGGCTGCGTGCACTCAGGGCATCCGTGGCGCACCACGGTGTGAGTTTCCATGTCTTCGATACTGGCATAGTTGTTCGCTGGCGACCAGACGTTACAGCCATTGATGCCACAGTCCCCGACGTATTCAGGTTCCTTCGTCTCCACCCTTCGACTGTGACATCTGCGACAGTCCACAAGGCGTCGCTTCCAGCACATAGTATCTGCCTTGGTACGATACTAGTGTGAAGCAGAGACACCCGCCTCCAAGGGTAACCTGAACCACCTCGGATTAGGTCAGGGCCGGGTTTGCTCGTGTACTTCAGTCCAAAAACAGCGTCGGTAGCTGCTAACTGACTAGTCCTTTATTGAACTTTAACACGTGTGGTGCCAACAATGAAATAGTTCGAGAAGGCCAGGATGGAACGCTGTTTTGTGCATTGATATGGCATTATCTGCGTGATACTGACGCAGCGTCCCGTTGTTATAGGCAGTCATTGTGCGTGTCAACTTGCGCATGACTGGCAATCAAGCTCACAAGGAAGTCAGTCGTGGAGCGTTTGCTGTGACTCGGTTTCGAGACATGTATCGACGCCGCCGAGTTTGCGAACTTTTCCGCTATCTCTGGATTATAATGCAGAGGGTTTGCATGAGATGCAATGAGACCTCGACAACCGAAATCAGCAGCTGCGTTGTTTTCAAAAGCATTTGCTAAAAACTCACGAGGCGCCTCGCAGAAGCTGAATCGGTGAGTCGAAGACAAATCTAGGTTTGAATCAATGTCATCGGTTAAGCGAACGGAGTAATGGATCAGAACATGATCTCTCGGGTATGACACTCATGTTTTCCAGGTCCACCTTGGCATGGAGGCATCCAGCTTTCTTTAACCATGAACTGCCATCGTTTGCTGGCGAATCACCCAATGACCCAAGCACATATTCTTACTGGTATCAGAAGGACTCGCACAACCACCAGTACAGCCCTCAACACCCTTACTACCCAAGCATAGATACACGCCGCTATCATCAGGTACAGCATGCTTCGCACAATATCACCAAATAGCTCAGAAGTACTAACACCTTTGGGAACGACAAGTCTTCCTTCCCGCTTGTACTCCAAAACCATGACCGAGATCAAGGAAGTGGTGTCAAGGACTACGAACACCATCTCTTTGAGCCGGGATAGCAAGCCTTGAGTATGACTGAGCAACTTGGGGTGCTTGTCCATGCAACTCCACCTGAGCTTTGGTCGTCGAACGAGCGAGCTCATTCTGCTAAGCATGCTCATGTTGTCATCGCCTTGCGAGTGTGGCTCAGGTAGTACTTCATCGGCCGCCTCTCGAGGGCCACTGACTGTGCGGTCGGAGAGCACTTCAGCTTTGCCAGATACACGGCGGCCTTCATTAGCTTCGTGTGCAGCTTGTCGCTTCTTTCGAGATTTCAGATCAGCTTTATACGCAGGAACACCATGCGGTATGGATTCGGGTCTTTCCCGGTTGGTTACTTCCTCGGTCGAGTTGTCATTTGCGTCCATGGCCCTGACAGCAGCTGTAACGGCCAGTCTTGTGTCAGGCTTCCTGGAACCCCCGACAGATTTCTGGCCAACTTCTCGTGGAGCTGGCGATTTGCGCATGGTCCGCCTCATCAGATCCTGGCCGGTGAACGACTTCGTCGGAGAGCTTGGCCTAGGCCTTGGTCCGCGCACGAAGGCTGTCTTGACCTTAGCTAGCTTACTGCTAGTATTCTTCGACGGTTCAAGCAAAACTTTGTTGACGGCCTGGACCGAGGTCTCGAAGCTCGCATCGAACACCCCCATCGAAGCCAAGCTAGACGTCTCACTTTCAGCAAGACTGATTGCGGGACTTGGATGTCCAAGGCATCCTTCGTGACAGTCAAACTGTATACAGCATTCAGGGCAGCAGATAGAATGATCTCGCAGATCTGTCTCTTCGCGTTGCGCCGGTCTCGCAGTGGAGACATCGAGAGGATCGAGGAGCACGAGTTCATCACCATCATTGGAGACAGCGCCAGGTTCCGCTAGGATGGGTGACTCGTTTCCATTGGACGTTTTGCTATCTTCTGACTTCTCGTCTTCGTCTGACTGATCCACCTTCGTACCAGTCATGTTCGATCGGTGCTCTGATGCCGTACTTGTCGCCCCTTCTGCAGGTTTTGATACGTTCCGCACTTCTTGTGACCTTGGGCCCATTGGTGGGCGGCGCTCCGCAGGCAAGCTGTCGCCTGCAAAGGTCTCTCTGGTCGATTGTCCCACGGAGTGGCCACTCATGGTGTCGGTGACGTTGGCTCGTACGGGGCACTTGGTGGCGCTGCGGTGCTGCAGCATAGTCTGACTGGACACCACGTCGACGGGATGCACTGTCAAGTCTTTGCCTGCCTCGTTGCGAAACGAAGAAGTGGAGGTGTCGGTGCTCATGCACATGATATTGGACTTTTGATAGGGGTTCAGGTCTTCTTGTATAGCCTGATCCGGAGGGTCTTCTACCATCAAATGTGCATGGTTTTGCGCCCGTGGACCAAGCATGCTCCTCGGCGGACGCGGATGTTCTCGGTAATCTCGACGCTGTTGCATACGTCGTGTGCGGTCGAAGGAAATGGCAGTGTCGGGAAGATAGGCTTTCGGTACTCGCTGACGATACAGTCTTTCTTCGTCGCGGGATGTTTCCATTAGTTCGTGTTGCTTCCGATACGGCAGACCCGTGCTGTACAGCTCCCGGTACTCCCTGATTGGCGTCGATTGTTGTTTCGAGGCTGGCAACGGGTATGGGCCACTGCTCGTCCGCAGAGACTGCTGCAGCTGGTCTAAATTCCTGTTTCCTGCGGTGAAACCTCGTATCGGACGAGCTGTCATGCTGCGAAGCTTCACCGGCAGGCCTAAAAAAGAGCTTTCCACTGGGCTAGCATGAGTTGGTTGTGGCCGAACGTTGGTACCGAGATGACCACCGACATCTTCAGGATGGAAATAGGTGAAAACACCACCTTTGCTGGTATTGTGCCGGTCATGAAGCGGTGTGCGTACCACGGTCTCGTTACTGGGCTGCCGATCGGCTGCGCGACCTATGTGGGCTTCCGGAGTTCGCTGTGAAGGACTGCCTACAGGTTTCCGACGTACCTTGCAGATGCCAGGTGGCGTCGGTGAAGCTGCCTGAGCCTGGGCTGCGGAAGGCATGGGTCTTTGCTCGCTTGCAAGTTGATGTAGGTTTGACTCTGTAAGTGGACTAAAATCTCGCCTAGGCCGCGATTGTGCATGGACCGGACTCAGATACTCCTCAGCGACACGTTCCAGCGGCCTCACTTGAGGTTTACTAGGAGTAGGCCGTGCAGCCGGCTGAGTTTGTGCCACCATGCTGCTGACCCATTGATCGCCGTCAAGCCTCCACTGAGCTGATGAATCTTGTCGATTTTTGGTAAACCTTTTCCCAAAATCTAGTGAGTCGGCTACACTGTTGGCTTCTGGCGTGATCAGACCAGTCCGAGGATTCGCTCCGCGAGCCACTAGACAGTCTTCCCTGTTGACAGGTCTCAGAATACTTGTTCGCCTGACGACGCCCTTCTCGTCAGTTTGTTCGTAGAATTCTGTTTCTGCCATGGCCCGTCTTTTGTCTCGACTCCTCGAGTCTGCAATGACTGCATCAATATTTGGGAAAGGAGCAGCACCGTCAAGCTGCTGCTTTGTTTCAGACGACTTGGGTTGAGAAAACCTCGATCCTGGAGACCGACTGGAAGTCGCAGGAGGGTGCGACGTAGACGTAGGGGAAGAAACTCGTTCGGTAGCCTGCGAAGGCAATGTGTCCGTATTCAAGCTTGCATGACGATACGCCAGGCTAGTTGAGTTTGCTAGATGCACACTGCTGCCGCCGTGACGAAGTTGTGCCTCTCGAAGCTTTGCTGCCTTGTGTGGCGGAACGATTCGGACAGCAGTGTGTCTTGTGGTGGCAAGCTGCTCCGAGCGACACCTTTGCCGAGCCGTGTTCATGATTTCAAGTATGTGTTGCTATGCCATACAGAGGAAGAATGTGGGCTCTGAGATATGGTCAGTGCGTAGACATAGGCGCAGCTCGAGTCTGGAAGAAAAGTACTGGCGCGCACTGACGAGCTCTGATAAGGAAGGTACGCCCAAGCCCTGCCTACTCTTGCCCTCGCACGACGAACGAGGCTGATGCTCTTGCTTTTGAGTGAAATTATGCTTCTTATTTGTACACGGGTATCTTTGGACGAAAATGCATAAGACCATGAACTAGAAGTTGCCAGTCTCCCTCCTTGCTTTGTCGGGCTTCAAGTGTCCCCATCGCTGAGAAGCAGTACTGGTGTTGACAAGGCCGGAAGCAGGAATGCTTCTTCGTTTCTCAGGACTGAGACTGCCTCGACTCTCAGCCATCTCCCTCATATACTGTCCTCTTGATCCTTTCGCTGGTGTAAAGTTCGTTGATGCACTCTTACGCAGCGGCGATTGTGCGTGTGAATAGACGCCCAAGCTGCCTCCACCGCTATAGCCAGCACTCGGGCGAAATGTTGGCTGTCGGGTTGCAGTCTGAGGTCGAACAGGAGAAGTCATATCCTGTGGCGGCAAAGGACTTCGGAAATCTGGTGTCAAATCTGCAGGTCTAGTACCTGATGTTTGGGCAGACGTACTGGCCGCAGCTTGTTGAAGGTAGTGTGGATTCGGGTTTGTCTTGAAGCCTCGATTGATGACGAAGGCTGGTGGAAAGACAACCACATTGTTGTATCTCTCATCTCTTGGCTGCGTTGTGTTGGCTGCTTCTGAATATTGTGTAGCGACGTCGCGATATAGTGGTGTAGTCCTCGGCTTGACGAACTTGGTGTCGTACTCGTGCATGACCTCTCTCGAGATTAGAGCTGAATCTTTGCTCTGCTGGGAGAAGCACTTGACGAGATATGACAGCTGCACAGATGTGAAGAAGGCTAGAGCGATTGCCGTAGCGACGGTTGTGCTCGGCCTTGGATCTGATGACTGTGTTGGTAGGAACATCCAATAGAGAGCGACATGTACCGGGCTGAAGAAGCAAAACAGCCTCAAAGACACGGGCAGAGGGTCCCAGACGGCTATTTCCCACACATCTTGACGTGGGTCGGGGTGCGCTCTAGATTCGGCCGACTCGGTACCCAAGACTGTCGAGAGAAACTTCAGCGGGGAGGAAGAGACCGGCGAAGAATTCAGCTTGACTCTGTGAGCTGACGGCGTCTGTGGTGCTACATCCACCGGTGCTTCGAAGAGTCGATAGTGGCGCTTCCTGAAGAATGTGTAGAAGGTGTTGAGGGCGCATACCAACGTCAGTAGATGGACAACGAACCATGCCTGAACTGATGTTAGCACACATTCGTCGTGCACACACAGGTTAGACTCACTATAGCAGCTCCCCAGCCGGGAGAAGCCTCTGCAAAGACATCATCACGGCTTCTGGAGCTCTTGCCAACATTCGCTCTCGCAATAAGGAAAGCAAGATTTATGCCAATACCTATGGGTATAGCATATGCTTTCTCGACCTGTTCCCAGCCATGCGACTCGATCTCTTCTGACAGCCATAGCAGGACATCATACACATCAAGCCAGGCCCTGACACGCTCGAGGAGCGGCTGTTTTCGGACATATGCTGGCATGGTTGTTGGTTGTTTCGGGCTTGATCAAGGTTCGACAAGCATCTCCCACCCACGCAGCCGAAAATTTCTCACTGAAAATGTCGAAACATTGGTGCGGTCGTCCTCGTATCAGGTAGACGACGCAGGCAAACGGAAGGAACTGCTGCACTTGCGCGTAAACAATGACGGCAGTCGCGACCCCAATTCCCTGCAGCCTTGTTTCCCCGACCAGTAAGGCTGTGGGAAGTAGTTGCAGCCTGAGGCATATAATCGGCCTGTACCCGGTCACCAAATTCAGGCAACCAGCGGAGCCAATCGTTGCCCTTTCTTGTACCCTCGGCTCTCGAGCTCAACACCAGCACGAGAGCAGTACCGCTTTCCTCACATCAATGGAGCACTGTCGGCATTATGCGAACAGCCGAACGAATGTTACCTGGGCTGCTCACCAGTCTCAGTCTGACAGACACTTCCGTCCTGTTGCTACGTAGGCCTGTCAGCACGACGCATGTCAGCCACGCCAATCAAATATCCACCTATCCAGCCTATACTGTAGCAGTATTGAATAAGGGGTCCCTCGAGTGTCTTGAAGCATTCCCAGACTCTGATCTCTATCAAAGCTCTGTCCCTTCCTAATATGCCTTTCAAGGACTCGGGGACATACCCACTCTCTGACAAAGACGTGGTCTCATACATTCGACGACCCGGAATATGACCTCGACAAACCTGTAAGTCTGGACTCGCATGTTCTGCTTTGCTCAACATTGCAAGTGTTCGAGCCAAAAAGCCGTATACAGCCAGAGTCAGAGCAAATGATTCATACACAATTACCATGACAAGCTTGACTATAATCTAACACCCACCCCCAGCTGTTCATCAACCCAGCCAACCCATTAGAACACTACACCTACAACACCGCCCGTCCTACCGTCTGCCAACTGATAGCCGGTCTCAAACATGCCGGCCTCCAACCCCATGACACAGTCTGCATCCACAGCTTCAACTCCCTCCTCTACCCCCTCCTCATCCTCGCCATCATCGGCGCCGGCGGCCGCAGCGTAGGCACCAACCCCTCATACACCAAAGCCGAACTCAGTCACGGCGTGCGCGTCGCCAGAATCAAATTCGTCTTCGCCGAACCCGGGATTCTCTCCAATATGCAACAGGCCCTGCACGAGAACAACATCGACATCACTTCTCGCCTTTTCGTCCTCGACACCCAGCCCACGCAAACCGTCCCGTCCGGCCACCGCTCCTATCGCACTCTCCTCACTCACGGCTCAGCCCCCTGGCATCGCTTCAATGACCCCACCACCTCCACCACAACAGTGGCCCAACTCTACTACACCTCTGGCACCACCGGCCTGCCCAAATGCGCCCAAACAACTCACCATAACCTGACCTCCGAGCACCAGCTCTTCTTCGAAGCCAACCCACGCACCTACCCCATCCGCCTGATCCTGGCAATGCCCTTCTTCCACGTCGGCATCGCGCCGCAAGTCTTCGTCAGCGTGCTCCGCGACGGCCGCGCCGCATACATCATGCGCCGCTTCGAGCTAGAGCCCTACTTGCAGTACCACGCCAAGTACGCCCTGACCGAGACGTTCATGGTCCCGCCCATGGTGAACAGCATCGTCATGTCCGGGCTCGCGGACGAATCGTCGCCGAACTACCGCGCAGACTGTTCGCTCAGGACGGTGTGGAATGGCACGGTCGGCGCTGCGCCGTGCTCGGCGGACCTGCAGGCGCGGTTCCACCGGTTGCTGGGACCTGGCGCGACGTTCAGCCAAGTGTGGGGCATGACTGAGACGACGAGCATGGCGATGATCGTGCCGTGGTCTATTGCGCAGGGTTGCTCTGCGGGGACCCCGGGCATGGAGACGGCGTGGGGGACGGTGGGCGTGCCGCTGCCGGGGAACGCGATGAAACTTGTCGACGAGCGTGGCGAGGACGTCACGAGTAGTGGCAAAGGCGAGCTGTGCGTCAAGGGCCCGAGTGTTGTGATGGGGTACTTCGAGAATGAAAAGGCGACGACCGCGAGCTGGGATGCAGAGGGGTAGTTCCACACAGGCGATGTCATCGAGGTCCGACCACATACAGACCCGGAGACAGGCGAAGAACATGCGCTGTGCTTTGTGGTCGAGAGGTTGAAGGAGTTGATCAAGGTGCGTGGGTTCCAGGTCGCGCCTGCAGAGCTAGAGGGTGCTTTGACGGAGCATCCGGATATCGTCGACGCCGCTGTTATTGGGTTGCGTGCGAGAGGGCAGGATGATAGTGAATTGCCCAAAGCCTACATCGTCAAGAGAGAGGGGTCGCAGATCACGGACAAGGACGTCATGGCTCATATGAAGGAGCGGCTGGCGCGATATAAGCAACTCGAGGGAGGGATCGAGTTTGTGAACGATATACCGAAGCTGCCGTCTGGGAAGATTCTGAAGAGGGTGTTGCGGGAGCAGGCGAAGTCACAAGCGCAGCGGCAAGCTGGTGCATTGAAGCTGTAGCTGTTGGTCAGAAGATTGTCATTCCACTGCCTGTATACATGCTCGATAGATCTAGTGGCTAGTCGTACAATGCTTAGTTCCTGACCTCTACAGTCTGCAGCGCTGGCTGATGAGGTAGCGGCAATTGTGGTGCGGGAAGAGGAGCAGGCACCTCGTTCACACTACCAGGCTCAACGTGATCTCTGTACCCATTGACTCGTAGTCTCAGTTTCCTGCTCTCAGCATACACGACGCGTCTCATTCGGTTGACGCTGCCGAGCGGCTTGTGCTCTTTCAAGCCGTGCCAGCCATTGACCGTGATCCTGTCGTCCCACCAGGCTCGGAACTCAGGCAGCCAACTGTCCTGTGGCTCGAACTCGATGGTAGCGATCTGCTCGAAGGGGTACTTCTTCTCGTCCCATTCAATGCCGATGTCCTCGACTGGCTGCTCTTCGAGGTTCTGCAGCATTTGCGCGCAGAAGGAGTAGGTGACCTTGTTTGCCATGTGGAATTTGCGAGTGTGTTGGGAGATGACGTTGATTGGATCGTCGTCTTTGACGTAGTCTTCTCCAATCTTCTTCTGAGCTTCCCCAAGGGGAAAGACACCGTACTTGGCGACGTAGTCTCCGTGGCGGTAGGCGGACTGGGAATACTCTGGCATGGCGACCACTGATGAGGTTGTTAGTGAGACATCTAAAGGCAGTCAGTGGTCTTAGTACGTACTGAACTGTTTAGGCAGCTGTGAGCCCATCGTAGCAACGTCTGCGTCGACCCTTTCTCCCTGTTCCTTGGCGAAGGTGGGCAGGTCATTCCAATTGCGCTCCAACGAGTCGGCGATCTCGTATGTGACCTGCGGTGTCCGTAACTCGAGCACCGAGTAATTGTTCAAGGTGAAGTCTTGTGTCTTCTTATCCTCTCCCCAAATCTTCTCTCCTTCGACGCCGAATATCTTCATGCCAATCCCTCGGGGTGCGGCAATGTTATCTGGAAGGATCTTCGGGGTGAGGGAAGAGTATCTCATGATCACGTCGTATGTGCCTGGTCTCTTGAACATGCCCTGTGCAAGGTGTTCTGGGAGGTTGTCGTGGACTATGAACTTGCCCATCACACACTACCAGGGTGAGCCTTCGAGACATCGAGTACTGGGGACATGCTTACTCCTTGCGTCTTCAGGTGAGTCCCTCTCAAGCAGTGCATGTGCTCGTTGAAGTTCATCATCTGAAAGCGATTGAACTGCTCGGACACGGCCTGGATCTTATCCTTCTCGCCTGGCTGCTCGAACTCGACACCTTCAGCATCCCTAAAACATTACAGTAAACATCTTGTCGAGTCGTTCACGCCGGTCACACTCACCATCGGAGGTATTGCCCTGGAGCCGACTTGCCCTCGCCGTGGGCCTTAGCAGTTCCGCTAGCTGGCTCACCCGTCTGAGGGTTGTGTAGATCCGACATGATTGCAGTGTCCGTCTATATGGTAGTCAGTTGTCACAACAATTGCGCCGTCTACAATGAAGAGTCAAGCCAGGTAACGATGTAGCTGGTGAAGACCTTTATTGTCTTCTCCGCACAGGAGCGCAAGGCGGGACATCTCGCAAGGTTGGCGCCAGAACAGTTTCCTCATCATGCTTCACGATGATCATCTTGTGTCTGTCCACACAGCAGGCTTTCCATCCTTCCGGGACTGGATTCGAATGGTCTCGGCCCATGTCGTCTCTACCTCGAAGCCATGTTCGCGGGGTCTAGCTTCATATGTGGGGTTTTCGGCAATCTCGACGCGGTCACGTAGCAAATACAGTCACCGCTATTGGCTGTCCTGCACATGCACGTTCAGGACGCGACTGGGAGGTTCTAAGAACCATGATGCCGCAGCCGGAACTGAACAACAGATCTCGGATCCCATATCTTTGCCGCTTGCTCTTGAGATTTCTAGCATCTTGCTCGGCCAAACCATGCAGGGGGGAGATCCTTCTCGGCTAAGTTGCAACTCTTTCACGAGGCTGTGACGGAACGAACGAGGCTGCAACCTGGAACCCGTGACGTGCACCTCGGCGCGCCTACCCGCCCATGCTCCCACGCCATGGCGCGAAAATCGTAGCGATGAGGAGATTGTCCATCAGACTTCATCTTTCATTGTGTTCGTCATCTTCGCTTCATGCTTGGAGATACGAACACTTTCAGTTGATCGACCACGAGAAGTTGCACTGACAATCTGGAAGAGCTCCAATGTGACATCTCCTTGAGACGTCTCAACACCCCGGCGTTTCTAGAAAGTCGTTACAGCTTGTCAGCATGATGTTTCATTAACCTCAATCAAGCACGCGCCTAACATAACCTTGTACATTAGACTTCCTATTGTGTCAATTCTCTGCATATCAATTCTGAAGGCCACGCATGCACCCTTCGCTGGTCTGTATTGTGAATAGAGAGCCACGCAAACATGGCTGCCGGCAGCATCAACAACCACGTCAACATGGAGCTGGGCTTCAAGCGGAAACGACTTTACGATGATGATGACGCTGCACATATACAAGATCTGTTTGTGGCGAAGCGACGCAACTTGACTCAACTACCAGTTTGCTCACCGCCTCGCCCCTCCATAGCAGTAACTCCTGCAGTTGGACAGTTCGGCATACCTCCTGGCACTCTGACACCAGACAGCATACCAGAGGAGGACGAATTTCGCCCACACGACGCTCAACAGCGTCAACAACAAGGCTTTCGACCACACAGCAATTCCAACACATCGAGCGATGGTTCCCTACGTGTCAATGTTGACTCTAACAGAGAAAGCACGACCGACACGGAGATGGACATGGGCTCACCCAGACAACAGCCGCCTCCCACACCGATCCGGATGGGTCGAGCCCGTTCGAACGACCTGATGTCGCCAGCTCGCTCATCCACCGCGCCCAACGCTCTAAGTTCTCTCACCAGCAGTCCTACCTCACACACATTCGCCAGAGACAGAGTCCCTACACCCGTTGCGTCGTCCTTTCCGGCACGCAGCCCTTTTGGATCGACATTTGCAGCATCAACAGCGCGGCAGATGCGTCCACACCTACTCTCTACATCACTGAGCCCGATGGTCGATGCCGAATCGTGGACACCACAAGTACAACGGCCGCCTAGCCCCGAGCCAGAGCTTGATGTACCCTTCGACGAAGATGCAATGATGATGGGGATGGAAGACAGTCACATGATGAGTAGTTCTTTCAGAAGTCTGTCTGTCCACTCTCGAGCCGAAGACGCTCAACAAGCAAATCTGAACTCGTCGCCAACAAAGGAGTGGTCGTCGCAGACATCGCCTAGCCCAAGAGCTAGGGGCTTGGGCCTGGATGGCGCCAGTAGTGTCAGGCCGGATGATATGAGGATGAGTAACATGCACGATACTCAGAGAAGTGAGGCACAACACACCCAGAGTCACTACAACGCGCGAACGGCAAGGTTGCATATGGGGTTTAGAGCTGATTGCGAGAAATGTGTAGACAGGGTGCCCGGGCATTACAGTCACATTTTCTGGTCATGAGGGCAGCAGCGTAGGACTGAGTGGGTCACGAAAAAGGAAGGCTGTGGATGGAGGTGCAAAGCTGAAGACCACCAATTGAGATGCGTGTCTTCAGAGCCGAGGGAAACAGCATCCCATGAATTTCATTTGGCGTTCAAAAGGTCCGACAGTAGCCGAAAGGGCACGACGAGCACATGGGAACCGTCTGCTCTTCTGTTGAGTGGACGGTGGTATACACATTTCCAAGGGCAATGGCGTGCTTCAATGACAGCGGGACTGTCTTTTAGAGCATGCATGGCGTATAGGACTACAAATGTCAAGGACTCCAATGGCCCAAATTGTCTATCGTCATGCGTTCTCGCTTCCCTAATCTCATGTACACGAAATGCTTGCGCTGTCTCCACTCGAGGACCAGCTATGCTTGGGCTACTGTGACCGTAATATACAATGCTTTTGCTCATGTGTCTTTCACGACCGCGGGCCGCCGCCAAAGACCGAGTTCCACCAACTGGCGCCCGTGTGCTGTGCACCACTCGATATATTCTCCGCAAGCATGTCCAGCTCGCCGCCTCTCCTCGTCTGCATCTGCGCCACCACGGGCGTCTCAGCTGCATTCGCACCGCTGACAGGCACAGCCTGCATCTTCCCCATCGGCACAGGCCTCCCTTTCTCGTCCAAGCCCACTCCCTGCACTGCACTCCTCTCCACTGCCGCAGGGCGCAGCTCGACCTCCTTCCCACCCCTCGTGAACGTCCTCCTCTCCGGTCCAGGTCCAGATGCAGATTCAGGCGCAGCCTCCCTCTCGAACGCGCCTTCACTCCTCTGCAACTCCCTCGCGCGCTCCGTGAGCGTCTTCTCGCCCTCGTCGACTCCGCGATCGCCGCTCCCCGCAAACATCTTCCTCACGCTGCCAAACCAGCCCTCGTCCTTCTTCCGCTTCTTCTCCTCCTGGAACCTCTTGGTCAACTCCTCGCCGGCGCGCTCCTGCTCAAGCAGATGCAGCTGCTCGGCGTCGGCCTCGCCCTTCAGGAACGCGGCGCGCGCGCCCTCGAGGCGGTCCATCTCACGCTCGATCCACGCGCGCTTCTGCGTGCGGTTGTGCGAGACCAGGCTGACCAGGCCGTAGGCGGCGACCACGGTGGCCAGCGCGCTGAAGCCCAGCAGCGTGTACGTCGTGCCGCGGTGGGCGAGGTCTGCTACGCGGCGGCCGCGGGCCAGCAGCCGGTCCGTCGTGCTGTAGCTGCTGGCTATGCGGGCGTTGCGTTCGGCACGCAGGCGGGCGACGCGTTCGCGGGGGGTTTCATTGCGGGTTTGGGGGTCTGAGGAGCTTGGCTGTTGAGATGGGGGCTGTTGGGATGTGAATGAGGGTGATGAGGAGGATTGGAAGGATGGTGTGGTCGAGGTGAAGCGGGTGAAGGCGTCTGAGGCTGGTTTGCGTGACATTGTGCTTGCCTCTTTGGTTGTTCGGTTGTTGGAGCTGAGGCTTGGGTAGTTCTTGGCGGTGGGGTTTAGATGTTATAGATCATATCATGGTGTATTTGTGGTTGAAGTCGTGAGAGATGCGTATGCTCGTGCAGGAGCTGCGTCCCGAAAGCTTTCGACGAATCTCATGACGCTGAAGACTCAAGCCGGAGTATTGCCGAAGCTTGCGATGTCTAGCAGACCTTGAGAGCCAGTAGCGCAGCGCTTCTGGCATGTCTGACTTCCCATAACTCGATGGCTGACTATCTCGAAGCAACTTGCAACTTCGAAGACTACACTACTGCTGGGGGGCCTTGGTACGTTGGTACTGCGTTTGTCGCAACCAATATTCAGCCCTTGCGCACGTCTCGCGGAAGGTGCGACTTGATTTACCTGCACGACAACTATGGCGTCCTTATGGTTGTCGGCAACCCTTCCTTGGGCGAACTTACCCATATCACATGTCTGACTGATACTGAAGACACGCGTGCCATAACGTGTCACTCTAGTGACGCAGGGGTCGTCCTGCATTTTGCTGTTGACTTCATTTCGGAACTGGCGATTCGGACCTGCCCTACAGAATGCTTGGATTGACTCCATATTGCAGCTGTCGTACAGGCGTGAAGCTCCCATCGAAACGAGGACACGCCAATGTTGACGTAGAGGAAGAGAGACGATGGAGATCTGAACAGAGCTGAGAGGTGCAGTGCAACGGCACTTTGGTGTCCCTTTAAGCCATCAATGGAAGCGTTAAGGTCGTAGTTGTTGTTCGGGAGGTCTACCATCCTGTCTATGATCCCCAACGATCAGGGTTGGGTACGTACCCCTTCTGCTGCGCTTAGCACGCCTACCGATTCTAGCAATAGCAACGCGGAGTTAACGCAAAGACCACAATCCTACGAGCATTGACGTCTATCTCACGGCAAACAACGACCAATTTCTAGCCGTCTGCGTGTGCTCGCCCTACCTTGTGGGAGTTGTGAATGAGATCGCGAGTTATGCATACGGCGTCATTACGTGGGTAAGATACGCCTCTAAAGCAATGCTGGAGGGTCACGGTAGTGATGAGCCATTGAACCATCAGTTCGCGTCTCGATGCGCTGCTTTCCCAAGTTAGGGCCATCCATGCACCAGATTAGCTCCCTGAGAAAATTTGTCCCTTGTAGATATAGACAACGGAGGCAGCTCTATGCCTTGCTCTCGCGACAACGAGACAGAAAGAATACGATTCGAGATCTCATTCATCAAGCATCTTCTTAGCAGGTGTTTTACTAGTATGCTTGCTGCGACATTGAAAACATCCATAGTGATGGTCTGTGTCGTTGATCAAGACAGGCGAGTCAGCTAGGAGGCAAGTCGCAAAAGCTGATTTTATTCATTCACCAAACTTACATGCTCGAAATTCGGTTATGTACTCATTGTTTAATTTCGATTCCTACAAGTCCCTTGGACATGGCATCCACCTACGTGTTCCTGGCAAGCTCGAGTTGACGCGACCCGTCAACATTGCCTATACAACAACCTTCATTCCGCTGCGACTAAAATCTGGATGTCCTACGGTGTCGACGATCCCGCACAGGACCGGCTACTGGTGAAACGCCATGCTGACCGTAGAACGCCGTGCTTTATTGGTCTCATGGCATGCTATCTGGACACGTCTGAACGCGTCGGATTTGGTCCTGGCCTGCCCTATTCGACTCAATGCTATCGCCGCGATCTACTGGGGAGAGCGGCGGTAGTCTTAGCCAGTTGGCTTCCTGCATTCAACCTTCCAGCCACTATGAAAACATGCTGAAGGTTGACATAACGGAACCAAACATGTATAATCGACTCAGACTTTGGCATGGCACGGCACTGTAGATTCAACTATGTAATGTTTCTCTTTATCGTCTACTTGGGGGTCTGACCTTCGTCAGGCGGGACGCACTTATGGTCGTAGATTGGCTCATACTGTAATAGCATCCGCTGAAAATTGGCGAGGTTTTCCTACTCCCTCCCTCCACTGTCGCTGCCAGCACTGAGGTATGGGCGTTCCGTCTGTTATGAAAGCCACAAAGACTCGGCGTCGGAGTGGACCATCATTTTGTGTACACTATACTGGAGTGTCGCTGTTCAAGCGCACGCTGAGCTATTAAAAATCGTAAACCTTGAGGTCCGTTCACCTGGAGACGAAAAAGCAATGCTGATACCACGAACTCGTGCGGACTGCGAAATCTGCAATGTCATTACACTGTACTGCTCGGGTAAAAAGCTGGGGAACATCTATTGTTATCCAACGTCCGCTTCAACTTCGTGCCTGCGTGAGTTGCGAGAAAGTCAATGCCACGAGCGTGTGCAAGACCGTTCAAAAGCCATGGAATCATTTTCCTGAGATCGCCACAGTGGCTAGGGGCAGACGGAGCCACACGTTTCAAAGTATCCTTGAAGACGCGCAGAGCTCAACAGAGTTGCAAGGATAGACATACGTTGTGAAGGCGCAGTCGACTGCTGGCCGCTATGTCATGACCTCGGTAGGGTTAGCGGTAAACCGAGAAATAATGTGGAGTCTGGAACGTCGACAAGGACAAGGATAAGTTGGGACAAGAAAGTCTGAGACCTTACATGAAAGTATGCGGAGAAAGCCTCCGCGGGCGACGAGAGAGGTTGGAGAGAGGCGTAGCTTTCATGCGGGTTGTGACTGATTTAGTGAGGCTAATACGATCCACTCGTCATAGAGTTCGGTGTTTGACTTGCGTCTTGGCACAGGCTAGAAGCGCGAGAGATAAAATAAATTCTCCCAAGTCTATTTTGGCTGGGTTCTAAGGTTTGCAGGCCCAAGCCACTCCAAGTTGTTTGTTTTATCGACGAGACTCCATCGGTGCAATTGAGCGATGTCGAGCATGTGTTCTGCAGCGTATTGTCTGCTTGACTGTAGAAAGTAAAGTCTTGTCTGAAACAGAAGGCATACCACTTCTCTTGGCCCACGATAAGAAAATAATGAATGAAAGTATACGCGAGGCTGAAGGCCGGGGCATGTGACCTTTGAAGGTGAGACCTGTGGATTGTGCTAGCTCCATCACTACCGCCGAACCTGCAGCTTTTGTGCATGTGCTAAGCCTTGTTCCTTCCCAACGAAAGTTAGGGAAGTACTTCGTGAGAAAAGTCCGATGCTGGATAAACTTCTTTCCGCGGATTGTTTCTACGCCAACTGTTTGCTCCAACTGCGCTCTTTGACAGGGTTAGGATTTTATGCAGGTTCAAACTTTATGCCAATGCGAGGTCGTGGGTAGTTTAACTCAACAACAACATTTCAGGTACCAAACTCTGGAGCTCTTAGCTAAAGTTTCCATAACATGTGGACTGTGAACAGTCAGGCCACTGATGATAGGACTGCGCTGATGCGATGTAAGTGGTGCCGAGGTGATAAGATTCATAGGTAGTTGCTTGAAAAGAATCAATATGCGACAAGGGCAAGTTTGAGGTGTAAGCTCTTACAAGCCGCACCACTTTCATCTAACCATGACCTTGATGCACGTTAAGATAGCCAGTCATGATATTCGAAGGTCAAAGATTTGGAAACACAGCAGGTGGAAGACAGTTTGAGGAAGGGATAGTTTATTAATATTAGCTAGCTATGATTGACCGAATTACGCCTGTTGACAATGCGAAATCATGTCCACCTATGTATTGATCTTTCATGAGATTCATTATGCATCCATCATGAAATGCCAAACATGATCCAATGATCCAGCCACTTTTATGCAATGCTTGTACAAAAAGCCACTTACAGCATGGCAACAGCGCCAATGATACCAGCAGCGAACGCGAAGCTACCGGCCATGTTTCGGCCAGCGGCACCAGTGTACATAGCGATGGTGGCAGAGGCAGTTCCTGAAGGTGCCTGCACCTGGCCGTCGGCGATCTGAGTGACAGCGGCGGCAGTGCTAGCCTGCACCTGGCCATCCGAGATCTGAGTTACTGGGGCAGCAGCGTCAGTAGTGGCCTGGACTTGTCCATCGCTAATCTGGGTAACGGCGGCAGCGGAAGAAGGAGCCTGGACCTGTCCGTCGGCGATCTGAGTGACAGCGGCGGCAGAAGTAGGAGCCTGAACTTGTCCGTCACTGATCTGGGTGACTGCCATGGCGCCAGTAGATGCCTGCACCTGACCATCGCTGATTTGGGTAACAGCGGCAGCGGTGGAAGCTTGAATCTGGCCGTCTGAGATCTGAGTCACAGCTGCAGCGGCGGTGGACGCCTGTGGCTGACCGTCTGTGATCTGGGTTGCTGGAGCAGCGGTGGAAGCAGTAGTTGGGCCAGCGGCCGATACTGGGGCAGCACCGTTCGCAAGGGACTGCAAGTAGATCTTGACACACTGGCCACCTTGGCTGTCCTTGTACAGGTTGTAGAAGTCTCCGCTGAGACATTGGTAGAAGGTCGTGTCACCGTTGAGGGCGAGGTCCTCACCGCAGAGAGCCCAGCCAGTGGTACCGGTGGCACCGGTCTGGGGTGGGCTGTCGAACTGGAATTGGTCGTTGGAGGCGATGTAGCCGGTACGGCCAGCCTGGTCCATCAGAACACCATTGTTGATGGTGACCATCAGGTCACCGCTGAGCTGTCTTCTCGAGAGGTCACGCTTGGCGGTTGTTGTCTGGTTGACAACAGCGATCTGGAAAGCGTCTGAGACGGTAGCCTGGCAGTCGGAGCTCTGTCTCTGGGCCAATGGGCTGGCCACGGCAGCGCCGAATAGGAGAGCGATTGTTCCCTTCATCTTGATATACGAGGATTGTGTTGTGTGTTTGAACGAGAGTAGAGTCGGATAAATTGCAAAGGTAAGCGAGAGACCTGTACTTGAACGATTACGCTGTTGCTTATGAACGATGGTTTGATGTTGTAGTGACAATCTGGGGAACAAAGTGACAGGGCGAGCGAACAGGTATTTATCTGCTCTTCCTGCTTCGAATCGCCACTATCACAAGCGACGCCATTGTCCTAACACTCGGCTAGTTGACGAGCTTGGTGCATGCTCTAGCAGAATCGAGGAAATAATGACGCCGGCGAAGTCAGACACTGTCCCCATGGAGGCATATCGCACAATACCAAGTCGGTGGCGGGGAGGATCAACTGAGACATGCGTTTTTGGAGCATAGTCCTCGACGCGCTTCAATCCCAACACTTGACAGCTTTCAGCAGTGGACGCGAGCGACCAGGGTACATCGTGATCGTCGAGCTCCACACGATATACATTTATGCAATGAAAATCAACAAAAGTATGTCTGGCAGCGGAGCTCCAGCACCTATCCGTCTAAGTTTCAGAAGCCACTGGATATCATGACACTGTGATAAGTGCCTTAGCTGGCGCTTGATGTCCTTTCGCGCTCGGTATCTTTTTTCTTAGCGTCCGGATCGAGACAAGTAGCGTGAAGTCTTCCTGCATCATTATGCAGTGAAAGCATGTGGGTGGACCAGCCATCCCCATTGTAGCACAAAACCACCGGCTAAGCGAACAGCATGTGCTTCGACTCGTAGAGTAACCATCCAATCGATAGCTGCTGCATTGAGGATTGCTCTATTTTCGCAAGCTCTTCCTTGTTGCCACTACGGTTTTGTCCCCGGTTCGGCTTATTTCCTTCTGCTGCGTCCAGCCTCCCAAGTACCTTTATGCATATATCGGGCCCCATAAGTCAAATCGTAGCGTGGCTGGGTTCGGACTCGATGCTAGTCCCATCACAGGCTCAGATTTTATGCATTAGCTCTTAAGTGCCACAGCCTCGGCTTGGCTCTGTGCGCCCCCATCAAACCGACCCAAGCCGTTGACGACGTGCATCCCGACGTTGCTCAAGTGCGACAGAAAACCGAAGGTCATGTGCAGAGCTCTGGTAGGAGCACTATCACGCCGGACTTCCGATGATGCACAGCTTGGTGACGAACATGAAGGATCTCGTGGCGTGTGCAGTAGTTCTTCCAGTCTTCCAAATATTGGACAAGACGGGCAACTCCTACTAAATTCTTGAAGTGGGGCGCGCCACATATGCTTTGTCGTGTCTTTCCGTTTTCCGTGTCTGCGTCCTTACTTGTACGGAGGATTACGAAAAATGCAGGGCTTCAATATAGCTAGATTGAGTTTTGGCAAGGTCGGACACAAGCGGTCTCCAGTATCATCTTAGTGGAAGTTACTGCCGAGTCATCACTAGTTCACTGTAGCAACGAGGCCATACCGAATTTCTGTAATCGAGCTGCAACTATGTATCGGAATTGGCAAGGACCACACTATATCCCGACTTGATTATATCAGCCCAGCCAATCTCCATCCACAATTAATCTGAACAAGCACAAATACTCGATGGTTCGAACCTAAATGTAAGATCATATTTTAGCCGGTTTAGATCGAGCTAACAATGCGGGGTAAGCCAAGTGCTGCAACTTATGCGCTGGTGTGCGGCGTTTAGATCAACCAGACCTTGATCAACGAGACCGGTGGGATGATGATCATCGTGGTGTTCCGAGACGAAGGATACGCTTGAGGCTGGAAGTGATAGTTATGTAGTCGGACTTAGTGCTGCTTTTCGAGGATCGACGGCGAATTATTTGGTCAGGTGCAGGCTTTTGTTGTGACGGAAGCCTGAACATCGCCTCGTTGTTACGCAATCTACTTGTATATCATAAGCTAGCTCAACACAAGTATTGAAACAATTACAGACCGTGTAAATCAGAGGTGGCAACCTCTGCTGCGGGCGTTGCTTATGGCGATTGGCAATTGGCAATCTATTATCTTTAGCCCTGGCTGAAGCCTTGCCACTATGCCATGGACGGTGAAGCTTCTCCGGCGCTTAGCCAAATCTATCGATAACAACCTTCCAGGCAACCGTTTCGCTTGGCTATGCTGAAGAGCGTGCGAAGTTTACCAAAGCCACCAAGACGAACCACCGAAGGATTTCGCGCGACTGTTTGGTTGTGTCAGACGAACTGTGCTACGCCGTGAGTGTGGAGGTTGTTCCAACATAGAGCTTTCGCCACCTCGGTAGTGCCTGCTTGCGCATCGACTCGATTCCCAACCCGGCCGAAGTGCGCTGGAACCGAGGGAGGTTGGTATCGGTCGTTCAACAAGCTAGCTCGAACATAGATACTTTGAACATTGCGAGCCATCATACACCGAGAAGATCAGGAAGCAGGTTCGTGACGTGACCAAGCACTTTGGACGAGAATCCTATCCAGGGAAATCCACGACGCAGGTGTCTACGAATATCTTCCGCGCTTCATTCACGATCATGTTGCCTTCGAGAACAGTAATTAGGTTTGATGTTCTTCATTCCATGCTAGAAGGCCTCGTTGAAGGCTAGCTTGAATGGCCCGACTTACCATTGTCGTCTTCCATGCAAGCAAAACGGCGATTGATGGTCCTGTTGCTTGTTGTGCTACGATCAACAACGTGTTGTGCGGGCTGTGTGAAGGCAACGTTGACTAAAGATGAAGATGAAGATTCAACACTATTCATTTTGGGTTGCTATTGGATCCGATGATGAGATACTTTGCAAACAGCCGTTCGAAGCTAGTTTAAGGTCTCGAAGTCGATATAGCAGTCACTTGCCAGGGTGTAGGGGTTCGGTTATAAGGAGAGTTGCACGTGGTTTCTCAGACGAACTGTGATCGTGGAGTGAGCGTGTGAGGGGACTGGTAATTACTGGAGAGGTAGTGACAGTAGCAAGAGGACATGCAGTAGGTTGCCATGAGGGTTCGATATGAGTGCAGCGCACATCTAGAATCCCTATCTAAGCCATGAGCCTGGCCCTAGGGGTTTTCTTCGAGAACCGTGGAAGGTCAGCCATTCCTGGCACAAAAGAGATTGGGTCGCTGCAACCAATATAAACCATACGCAGGGGAATCACTACGAGGGCAACAACCCAAGTCCGCGCCGTTCAATAGTCATCAGTTTCTAGACAGGCTATTACCCTCCTTGATACAAGCGAGATGCATGATAGGCATGTAGTAGGTGTCGGACGTTACCCTGTTCACCCTGAACAAACGGTAGTCTCATGAGGAAGCCCACTGTTCATGTTATATCTGGAGGCCGATCTTCTGTTCGGTGCTAGGCTAACAAGAAAGGAGGAAGCCGCGCCTTGTCAGACTCAGACACGCCTTGCACACTGGCATATTGGATTGAGGACAGAGTTGGACAAAATCCAGCAGGAAAGTTGCTCTGACACCGTTCGAACAGAATTGAGGTGAAGCGCGGCTCGCTATAACCAATCGGGTAAACAAGCTTGCCGCTCTGACACGGCGATATACGGCAGATGATAAAGGCCAAGGAGCGCAGTCTTGCCTACGCTCAAGGTGTGAATTATATGACGTATTCTTACTGTACGGTGATTCACCTGGCTGTTACCGCAGGTCCATCGTGGTAATCATCATAGTTTATTCGCGCGTTTGCGGTGCCGGCATCTCCTTTGTCATGATGCATCCAAGGTAAAAGCTGCTTGACTATGTCAGATCAGTAGATTGAGTACTCTCTAAAGACTTGCAGACACTTACGAGAAGGGATGTACAGAGGTTGTGCCTTCTTTCCTACGAGAACTCGGCCAGAGCCAACATGAATGCGGGCAATGCTGAGCTTCAGCGCTTGCTTGCGAGCCTGAATGGGTCGGACAATGGAGCTTCATTACAAAGTGCACAGGGTTCAGTGCCCGCCGTCGAGTTGAATAGTCTGCACATACCTGGGCTGGAGGCTTCGCCATATGAAGACATGAACATTAGAGCACCCCAACTAAGAAGCGGCAGCGGCACAGTCACTCCAACACCTCTTCAGCGGCAGACTCTGCAGCCTTCTCGCATTGATGTGGACAGGGCAAGGTCGAACACGCCAGTGCCACAGATCCCGGACGCATCAATCATTACGACTTGGCCAGCGGCGATCAGGCACGTGACCAAATATCTCAGCACCAATGAGAAAGTCATGTCGCGCGTCAAACACCTGATCAATGAGCAACACAAGCACGAAGAGCAATGGTGGGCTCAAAGACAGGCGATAGTCACTAAGCACGCTGGAAGAGCCGGAAATCAAAGCAAAGTCGCAGACATCTTAAAGGAGCTTGGAGGACTTGCGACGCCGGTTGTACAAGTGGACGAAGCAGCTGACAAGAACGAGCTTGAAGCGTTCGATAAGAAGGTCTACAGGTCCATGGTGCAGATGGCAGCAGATTTCGATGGGCAGTTGAGGAAAATGGGCGTGCCGTTTTATGCTATAAAGCATGACTTAGTTGTTCGCGATAGTGGAAAGACTGAGAACGGAGCAAGCACGAGGAAGATCGACAAAATAGAGTTGGGGGAGCTGCAAAAGCGGATGTTGCAGCATTTAGAGGATCTAGTGAGCGACGAGTGAAGGCATTGTTGGCCATTGATGCAACGCTCAATTCATTTGATCGGGCGACGATGAAAGGTGGTCTATACCCTTGACGAGCTTCACTGTGTCAATGATACCCGGACAGGTTGAGGCTGAGATGGTCGCGTGGCCGCCTGTGCTATTCATCGGCACAGATAACGAGGACTTGAACGGTTGGTCGAAGTTGTTGGCCAAACCCAGTGAAGCCAGCTCTTCTGAAAAGTGAAAGTCATGCTTGGCGATGTTCGCACAGGTGGCAGAAGAACATCAGGCGCCCGTCATGCAGGTGTCGTACCTTCCGCCGAATGCAGTGCTCGATCAGTTATCTGCCGCACGCGGCGCCTCTCCAATTTCGCACGCGAAGATAGATATTCGACCACCTATATGCTTTTGTCACCAACTTCTCCATCTATCGCTCTATCCTTCAATACTACTCTTTTCGCTCGAAAGATTTGATCTTCGCCATTGCCCCAACGGCCAGGTATCCACGTCAAAATGGTTTCCAACGATATGGTGCAGAGCGCCGCGTACGATAACGCTACTGATATCATACTCAAAGATGATGGATGCAGATGCAACGTCTCCAAGGTCGACTTCGCAAAGGTTTGCCCAACGTTGACGGAGCAAGTTCAGCCAGACCAGCAGGTATGATAGTCGATGCCAGCTTGACTTCTCTTGTTGATCTCAAGATAGGCAAATGAGATTTCAGTAGCCATCACTAGGGGCACTCCTACGCTGCTTACTTTGATCAGAGGTTTTGTCGTGGCGGGAACATACCTTGATCAAGCGGAGACCGATAAAGGTGTCTCGATCGCTCGTGCGTGGCTGCCCACGACAGCAGATGTTGTTTGACTGACCAGTGCCAGAGGCCATACTCCTATGCAAGACACACCTTGAGATCTACCTGGCAGCCGTCGAGGTCGCGATCCCTTCGCTTCAGGATCTTGCTCTGACGAGATTCCTGCACAGACTTTCGCAGATTATCCAGGCCAACGACAAACACCGCGTCGTGGCAAGGATCGTCGAGTTGGTGACCGAGCTTACAACAAATCACGATGAGATTAACGGGGGGGTTGTTGCGTGTGCTGCAGCGAATCATGCGATGGTCACGAAAAACCAACAGCTGGTCACAGTACTAGTGCAAAAGTACGGCTGGAGGTGGAGACTAGCTCTGGACGCACATGGGTTTGTTGCAATATCAGAACCCGAGTCGAGTATGTGATTGCTAACACATATCAGGCCAACAGCGCAGAAAATCGATACCGAGCCGCAGGAAGTGGCGGAACGTGAGTTGGAACTTGAAAAAGCACGAGAGTTGGACATTCAAACCACGCATAAATTGGAAGAGGCAAACAAGCTCGCTAGAGGCCTTCGGGAACAGCTGGAGGAGGCAGGGAAGCATATCACAGCGTTGAATCAGAACCGTGACATTGCTAGGGCTGCTACGAAGTTGCTGCAAGAGGAGAATTTGAAGCTTAAGACTGAGCTTGCCGATACCAAATCAAAGCTTGCAGGAATCCAGAAGCAGGCCGCTACAGAGGAAAACATCCAGAAGCTTAAGACACGAATCGAAAATCTGAAGGTCAGTTAGGCTAATGCTATCAGATGATCCTAGTATGGTAACACGGCTTGCTAGAAGGAGCTAGAGTCAGTCGAGGCGACGAAGTCGGGCGAGATTGTCAAACAGCAGGGCGTCATCATCGAATTTACTGCCACAGTTGAAGATCTACTAAACAAGTTGCAAGCTCAAGAAGAAATGTCGAACAAGCTTCAGGTAGGCATTGAGGCTCGGGAAATACGGTTCAAGAAAGTGCAGCAGAATCTCGAGACCTCCAATCAACGAAGGAATGTGCTCATAACGAAAGTGAACAGACTCGAATCGGACAGAGCTGAACTCACAGTCAAGATGAGCACAATGGAGTCGGACAAAAGTGGAATCATGGCCAAAATGAGTCAAGTCGAATGGGACAGAAGAAAGGCGCAGACCGAAGTAAGCAAGCTAAGGGACAACTTGGAAAAAGCTCAAAAGGAAGGTAACCGGCTCAGACGAAAGCGAGTCGAGGCGGAAGTCGAAATGGATAGACTCATTCGACAAAGGGATGATGCCGAATACAACATTGACGAGGTCCGCCGAGAGCTTCGACGTACAAGAAGTGAATATGGTCAGGTCAAGCGCTGGTTACGATATTCTCGTCTATCACAGAAATGTTCTATACAGGTGTTCGGCCATCCAGGTCGTCTAGAGCTGAACCATGGCCGTTAGGTTTCAACAGGACTTGTGGGGAGGGATCATAGGTGCTTTGTTGCTTCGAACCAGTGAGGAAGGCGCCATGGGAGCATCTAGGCTCAGGTAAAGGCTCTATTGCTGATGCAAGTCGGGAGACAGCTGTTAGCAGGCAAGGTTGACATGCCGCTGAGAATGAAACGGAAGGCACGATTTGCTTGAGTAACTGTGAAGCTTCGCCACCTGTATTTTGTCACCTCGCGCTTCGGACCACGTGGACAAGATCAATCAACCTCGACGCGTCGACCAGCTTACCAACCAGAATGGCCACAAATCAAGCCAAGGACATTGTGTGTCTCGCTGGACAAGCAGCATCATTGTCTAGCGAGCTCTATACTGTCCAAGAAAAGTGCCAGCATGAGGCGACGGCAAAGGAGATCTCGGCCATCGCAGATGAGTTGGCGAGGCTATCGACGACGCTGTGGCATCTCAACGACGCCATCAATGCTGACCCATCGCAGTATACCGAGGCGTTCAACGAAGACTTGAAGGAGATTACGACCGAGCTCGCATCAGTCTTTGGGGAGATATCAGAGTGCTGCGCAGGTCTGCAAACAGCCGACTCGAATGTCTCCACGGTAGCCTGGTTCTTCAAGAAAGGTCGGGTGGGACGGCTGCTCAAGCACCTCGAAGCTCTGAAGGGCACGCTGGTGGTGATGAGAACTGTGCTGTGGCACGGCAAAGACTACGGCACCCACAAGTTAGTTCAGATCCAGCCCTCTGGACTGCTTCATGCTGATCAGTCCCAGGTCTGACCGCGTTGCCGAGTCGAGCCCTCATACCATGTACGAAGACCGCATGATCCTCGAGTCAGTCCTCGCCCAAAACCGAGATGCTATCATCGACTTACACAACCTGACAAATACAGGCCAAGCAGCAGCAACTGAGCAAGGCAAAACATTGGAACGACAACCGTCAAGGGCAGGAGATCACCACAGGCAACTGTCGGATTTGACGGGCGTCGAGATCCCGCCTATTCCAGGTGTCCTACCACCAACGGCAGCAGATCAAAGAGAAGCAGACAGCAAAAGCACACCTCCATCGAGCCTTGCGCGAACCTTCTCCAAACGTGGTGTCAGGCTTGGTGTCCACATGTCTCTTCTTGACCTGAGCGCCCACGAAGCACCGTCCCGTCTCAACAGGAAGTGGATTCAGCATGCGCACCTTCGACAACAGCTAGGACATGGTCCGCCAGGCGACAGAAGAGGTCTTACAGCACTGCCAGAACTCAGCAGAATCTCAGAAGTCGATACGGCAGCCGGCTCCAGCCACGATCTGAGGCTGCCACAGCCGACGGCTGAGCCCATCATTCCTGAAGTCGCCGAAAGTCCAACAACTGTGACACCCGCTAGAGACCTACTGGTTCCATACAATACACCAGCAGATGTCTCTCCTGTTAGGACCAACGAGCCTGCAACAACTCGCAATAGACGAAGTTTTACCATGGGCAGTAAGCTCAGGCATGTCATGAGCAAACTTTCGATGACCAATCTGCGTTCACCCACCGCGAGCAGGAGCAAGAGTAATGGTCGCGGGACTACAGCGATAACGGACTTATCGAGCATGAAAGGTAAAGAGAAGGAGGAGGATGCTGACGTGGTGGACGAGCGGTGGAGTCAGGACAGGACGAGACCCGGACGAATCAATATCGATCAAGAGAACAGTCCGGGCAGGAGACCATTCCTGGAGGCTCTCAAGCAGAAGTTCGAGAAGAGTCCGTTGACTACGCCTGACATCGAGAAGGAGTTTGAGTACGGGCGGTACTCTAAGTGAGAAGAGCACCATATGCTGCAGTGTCGCGGTAGAACGTAAGATAAATGCACGAGAGATACTGCGAAGCATCTCATCCACTGCTGTAAACCCATGCAACTGAGGACCAGATACCATTAGCAGCAAGCCAAATGAAGCATACGCGATACGTAGCATTGAATCGTTTCTACAGCTCAGGCTTCATACCCTCCCTATCCGCCACATTCTCACAGTTTTCGGCCCAGTTCTCACCCACCCACCGCGCCAGCAAACTCGTGAATGTCTCACCGGGCACATAATTACTCACATCGTCTTTTGCGTACTTCTTCGCCACGTCCACTTCGACTTGCAGGTTCTCGGCCACGAGTTCGTAGGAATAAGATGGCAGGGTGTTGAGAATGGTGAGGATGTAGGGGGTGAGGAAGTGGTTGAAGACTAGGTCGATGGGTTCGTCTGAGTCTGAGTCTGTGTTTGTATCGTCTGCTGGGATGGACGAATCCGAACCGCGGATGAGCGTTTGCACGCAATTGGGCACGTTGTAGAACTGGATTGGGGCGTGCAGGGTGTCGTCGCCGTCGTTGCCGAGGCCGTCGTGGGTTGTGTAGCCCGGGGCCAGTTTTGGGTTTTGTGCGTGGGAGGATGTTTCTTCGAGGACTTTTTGGTAATGTTGTGATGCGGAGTTCGGAGTGACATGTGGTCTTGCGGCGTTGCGTGCTTGTTGCTCGGGTGGTGCGAGGTGGGTGATATGGGACCTCCAGTGTTGGTCGAGGGTTGTGTAGGTTAGCGCTTCTTGTGTTTGCGGGTCTTGGCCGTTGAGGATTGGTAAAATCTGCTTGGCGATCTTGTATGGGACGTCGGGGATGTAGGAGAGGTTGCTGGTGAAAGGGCTCACGATGTAGGTGCTGTCTCGTGTGAATGGGCCGGCAAAGATGTCGAAGCGGATCGCGCCGGTGTTTGTGATCATGAGCCGGGTCTTGTTGGTGCGCTTGGGGTTCACGATGGATGGGAAGATGTGGTCTGTGAGGAGGGAGAAGATGGAATCGTTGGATGAGAATGGCGTGCGCGACATCCAGTATGGCTGTGGGGTGCATCCGAAAGTTTGATCGAGGTCTAGAGCTGTACGGGCGTGGGTGATCATGGCTGACGTGTTGAGGCCCAGAGGGGTAGAGAAGGTAGATGGCGTTGTGTTGCTGTGGTGCATGAGGCTGTAAAGATTGTTGTCTATGTATCGACGATGGAACGTGATGTTGTCAGACTTGAGGTTGCTGATGCTTTGGAAACCAATCGTCTCCATGAAGCGACCGGAGGCTAGAGCATGAGCTTTGTTGTCGAAGATACGATAGTCACGGATGTGGTAGTGGCCACCAAAAAACTGAATGGGCGTATCTGGCTTGGCAGCACGAATGGCTCGGTGGATGACCTCGAATTCCTGAGAGCGGAGAGCAACGTGGCCTATAACCACGAAGAGGTCAATGTCCGCTGTGGTGATGACGGTCTGAAACCATGGTAACTTGACCACTTTCTCGACCGGAACGACGACCGTGTTCTTGTCGTTGCGAGTGAAATCGAAGATGAAGCCGAATGCCATGATCTTGACCCCATTCTTGGTGGTGAAGACGCGGTATCTCGGCGCGAGTGGCTCAAGTTTACCGGTCTCAGGGTCGATGATATCAAGGTTGGAAGCAAGATAGTGGTCCTTGTAGGCAGGGACGAGCTTGGTGTAGTCATCTTCGGCGGAGGAGTTCTTGTACAGTTCATGATTGCCAGAGCATAGGATGTCTATGTGCTGTTGAGTGAAGATGCCAAAAGTGTATTTGCCTCTGGGGTCTGAGGCATCGTAGAGACCATTCCCTTCTATTCTGTCCCCAGTATCAACCACTAACAGGTCCTTGCCGTCTGCTTCCAGCTTCTGACGCAGATGCTCGCTGAAGGAGATGTAGTCGCCCCAGTCTGCACTGTAAGACGGCTCTAGCAGGTGTCCCGCGTGCCAGCCGTGGGTGTCTGTTGTGTGCAGGAAGTTGAGGTCGCCCAGCTCAAGGTCGCGTAGTGGGGCTGGCTCTGCTGGTGCAGCCCCAGGCTGGATAGCTTGAGATGATGCGATGCATGCCGCCGTAACAGCAACGACAGCGTTTAATTTCATCGCTGCCTCCGATCACACCTTCGTACCTTCCAACACTTGCGGCCTAACTGTAACAAGCGGTACAAAATCGGCTTTTGGCCTGGCTGCTCTAGTTTGACATCTCACGTGATCTTGGCCGGGTGTGCAAGCTCAAGCGTACTCATGCGCAACACCTGCACGCTTTAGCAGAATTAGCTTTTGTTGTCACTTTTTGTTGTACGAGTGTCGCGAGTATGAATATGCAATGAGGTCCAACAGCGCGACTCTCGATGGCTGCTCACCAGTATCTAGCATGGCGCCTCGTATCAGGGATCTGGCGGATCGTGTTGTGAAGCATACTGGCTTCGTGTGTTGATGATTTGCATATCGTCCACAAGTCTCTGCATATTTCTGAATGCACGAGCGCGATAGTGTCCAGCTTCATTGCCGCCCTGCCACTGCTCAGCAGGATGCGACTTCGACCATACCGAGCTTCCGACATTTCGGATATGGTGACAGTCCAGGTGAAATGCGACCTGGAAGACCCACTTGCACTCTACACTGTCAAAAATGGCAAAATGAAGACTTGTCCAGCTTTACATCGCCATGCAGCTTTGCAGTTCCTGAAGATGATGGTGTCGAGTCCACGCACAATGGCCTTTGTCGTCGAGATTGACAAAAATGACAAGGTTCGTGATGAAGGTATTGAGCATGACAGTACCGCCGCCCCAAATCCCGAACGAATTATCGGTTGGGCGATCTGGACACGGCACGGCACAGATGTCGCTGCTACTAAGTGGCAGTCCATCAATCTAGGGCCGGGTACAAAGATCGAATTTGCCTTGCAATTGATACAAACCAGGCTACTCGAACTTTGGAACCCTTTGATAGACCATGAGCACATGAAAGCCGTTTCACATATCATGCGATCCGACTTCGACCAGAGAAAGTACCATGATTACTGGCAGCTAGAAGGCTGCTATGTAGATCCCGACTGGCAAAGGCGAGGAGCCGGTAGACTGGCTCTGGTTGGGGTATGAAGCAAGCACAAGCGGAGAATGTGCCAATTCTGATGAAGGCGAGTCCTAAGGGGGTTGAACTGTACGAAAAGGCAGGATTTGGTGAAAGTTGAGAAAGAGAACTTCACTCCCCATTTCGAGACCGGAGGATAAGGATACTGGAAGATGGTTTGGTGGCCAAAGTCCTAAGCATAGCGTTGGACGACGAGCGACTCGTGCAAATTGGAAGCAATTTGTTTTCTAGATAGGCTCAAAACGATGTTGTTGACTCACTTGACACAGGCCGCGAAGAAGATCTTAGCCTCGATTGCATGCTCGGAGTCGTCAACGGACTGACCAGCCAAGCGATAAACCGAGGATAGGTCATAATTGATACGCAGTAGATACGGCCCACTTGACACTCATAGACTCTGTCTTCACGAAACGTGACACCGAATCTGCTTTCGATTGTGCCAGCCTGTAGAGTAGATTACAAGTTCGTTCGGACGTCCCCATCCCACATGGTCAATGCATCTATTACAGCTTCGTCCTTATAGCGAGTGCGATTCCTCGAGCTTTGCGGCAGCCAGTGAGCTTCACGTGAGGACTAGCATGAGGGTAAATGACTGCATGGCTTCACCAAGCTTTCCTGGCCATGACAAGGTCGCTGAGGAGATGCCTAATAATAAGAGCGGCTGTCGTGACAGTCGCGCCTGCAGTCCGAAGTGAGGACCGGAAGGTCCGCAGCACGTGAGGCAGTTAGGACGGATTGGGCAGGTTCGGCGGCCGCAACTTCCTCTCAAAAATGGAAAGCGGACGCAGCAGGTCGGCCAATCAGAAAAGCTCAACGAACGTCTCAAAGCTCAAGAAAGTGTACTTGCTACCCCATCGAGCCCTATCCATCCCGACGCTCAACTGAAACCCTTGAAGCTCCAACCAAGCAGGGTGTTATACGTTGTTGCTGTTTCCCGCTCTTGTTTGGCAGTACTCAAGCTGTCGCTGCTAACTCTTTGATCTCTTTTCGAGGTTCATACCCGTCGTTGAAGCCAGCCCAGCGACTCCTGCACAGCAACGTCGCCTGGCGTTTATTCTCGACCAGATCCTCAACATGGTCACCTCGAGATTGTTCAGACCAGCCTGCCGGCTCGCGTCGCAGCGCCCAATCGCATACAAGCCTCAAGTTCAGAGAATAGCACGACCTGCTTTCACGTCGATACGAGGATATGCGGATGCAGGAAACACATACACAGTCAGAGATGCGCTGAATGAAGCCCTGGCTGAAGAGCTGGAAAGCGACCCGAAGACCTTCCTTCTGGGCGAGGAGGTCGCCCAATACAATGGTATGGCCTAGCAGTCCTCGTTGGACGTGAAAGAGACTAACAGGACCCAGGTGCCTACAAAGTCACCAAAGGCCTACTGGACAAATTTGGCCCCAAACGAGTGATTGACACACCCATCACCGAGTCGGGTTTCGCTGGTCTAGCCATCGGTGCTGCTCTGGCTGGTCTACACCCCATTTGCGAGTAAGAGAGAAGGGCAAAAGAAAGCATTGCAGCAGACAACTAATCCTCTGCAGGTTCATGACATTCAACTTTGCCATGCAGGCCATTGATCAGATCATCAACTCGGCCGGAAAGACCCACTACATGTCTGGTGGCATCCAGCCCTGCCCAATCGTCTTCCGAGGCCCCAACGGTTTCGCTGCCGGTGTTGCTGCCCAGCACTCTCAAGATTACTCTGCCTGGTACGGCAGCATCCCTGGTTTGAAGGTCGTCTCTCCTTGGAGCGCAGAGGACGCCAAAGGTCTTTTGAAGGCTGCTATCCGCGACCCCAACCCAGTCGTCGTATTGGAGAACGAGTAAGCACACTGCGATAAGCGCCTGCACGCATGCTAATGGAATATAGATTGCTTTACGGCCAGACCTTCCCCATGTCTGAAGCTGCTCAGAAATCCGACTTTGTCATTCCTTTTGGCAAAGCCAAGATCGAGAGACCAGGAAAGGACCTCAGCATTGTTACCCTCTCCCGAAACGTCGGCCTGTCCCTCGATGCCGCCGAACAACTCAAGTCGAAGTACGGTGTTGAATGCGAAGTCATCAACCTCCGATCCATCAAGCCCCTCGATGTCGAGGCTATTATCAAGTCGGTGAAGAAGACGGGAAGAATGATGTGTGTCAGCTCCGACTTCCCCGCCTTCGGCGTTGGTGCAGAGGTCATGGCACTTACCTGTGAATATGGCTTCGATTACCTGGAGGCGCCGCCCGTCAGAATCACTGGTGCTGAGGTCCCCACGCCTTATGCCCAGAAGCTGGAAGAGCTGTCGTTCCCACAGGTTGACACTATTGTTAACCATGCCGCCAAGCTGTTGAGAGTGTAAAGATAGCCAGAGTTTGAAGATATGGAATACTCGATGAAGAACATGTATTACTGCTACAGCCTGCGAGCTGCGCATCGGCGTGTGATGGCTAAGACTCCAATTCGCCGGGAGCTGGGTGTCGTTGTGTCGATGGACAATGCATGCGGGATCGTTTCGATGAAGTCCTTTTGGCTAGCGGCTTCAAAAGCAGAGCGTTGATAGCCAGTTTCAATGTCTAAATGTTTTTTTACATTGTCTTCAGGGAAAAGGTCTGTCAACAACACTGTGTATACGGAACATATCGGAAACGCGTCGTTTACCACTGCACGGACATTCATCATTACAAGCAGCCGGCCTAGTTCTTAGTGCTGCCAGGTCTGTTCTCTTGGGCCTCGATGACTGAAAGTTGTCTGCGCCGTAGCTATGTTACAAGCAGCAACATGCAACCTCGTTCGGTGGCTTGGACCAATAGTAATCACGGTTTGCAGCATGATTAGATTTGCACGGGTGTTATGTAGTCGTGTCCAAGCAACGACGCCCCTTTAAACGAGTCATTCCCTGGTCACGTATAGCTCGAGCTCAGCTACGGGGTACTACCTGGTTAAACTGAAGTCGATTCGTCATGCTGCCATTTAGGGAAACGTGGTAGCGGGTGTGTTCAGCTGTGCAAGACCAATCTGATCTCGCGCTGTAGGGACAGCCAGCACCCCTCCATCTCAGGTCTTGGGCGTAAGCTCGTTCTCAGCTCTCGCAGATGGAGGTTTGGGCTTGCTTTGGCCGTGTGGATGCGTGTGAGAGTAGGGGTAGTACTCCGCGTAACTCGCCTCGAGCCCGAACATGTACTTGCCCAGCACGACGCCGCCGAGAACATTCATCAGCCGGCCTAGCGCGGGTGCGATGATTCGCTCGATCGCCGTGCGTAGGGACCGTAGGCGGGCGCGTCGGTGCAGGGTTAGGAGCCAGCCTGGCACGAGCGCGACGTCGGCGTGGTGATTGAAGAGCAGGACTTGCGTGAGCGAGCGCGGGATGGCGTGGGTGCTGCAGTCTGAGCGGTAGAGTTGGGTGTTGAGGAAGAAGCGGTGCATTTTGGTGTTTAGCGCGGTGGGTTCTGCGGGGAGGACTACAGGTGGTGGTGATGAGTTGTTGGACGTGGTGGCTGGTTGAGAGAAGCCGAATTCGATGTGTAGAGGTTGGGTAGTGCTTGCGTTGCGGAAGGTGTGGCTTTGCCCGCGGGGGATGGTGAGGGTTGTGCCGGGCGTCGCCAAGCGAGTGGTGAGCCCAGCTGTGGTTGTCGTCGTGGTGTCATCGTGGGGGTATGGCCGACGTTGGTCGAGGAGCAGGAATTTGGCTGTGCCTGAGATTACGTGGAAGGTTTCGTCTTCTTTGAGGTGGATGTGGAAGGGTGGACAAAGGGAGCTGTTGGGCATATTCACGTTGGAGGGAGGTGCTGGGGCAGGAGGGAGACGGTTTTCTACGAGGTAGCGGGATGTTGGATCGACCTTGGATGGATTCTGTAGGAGAGTGGAACGAAAGACAATCTCGGAACAGCCGTGGTCAAGCACTAAGCGCGTGTGGTCCTTCAACCGTACGCGAGGCGGAAGGCTAGGAGCGAAGCGTTTGAGCATCGGCTTGGGGAATGAACAAAGTCTTCACGCCTAATTCGGAAATATTCAGCTATCTCGTACAGCACCTCGTGACGAGTACGACGGAGAGTGATAGCATGTACAACGTAATGTCGCAGAAAAGCACACTGCGATGAACAATGGGCAGGTAGGTGATGACATAAGTTAGTTTGTACTGCCTTATCACCATCGTTGTCGGGAAAGTTGAGCCTTGCCGGCTGTCACAATACGGCGCAACTAGCCCGGCTGCATCGCGTAGCTCGTCGGCGGCAAATCGATCTGCCTCTCTTCTCAGGCTACCATAGCTCGTCTCAACATCGAGTACGAAAGCATCAAGCCAAAAACGATGAGTACTCGGCTTCGGACATCGAGCGTTACGCAAACTTTCCACCAATCATTATCTGATGCCCACAACTGATATCACCCAACGCCGTCCAGAAAGACGAGCGACGATCACGCAGCAACGCTATACTACGCAAGGTGGGCTGCAAAATCGCTGGTGCTGAATGTGAGACACAGTATCGTCAGCAAGGCCGCTTCACCAACCAGACGCCAGGATCTGGCCTGGACAAGCGCATTGGTTGTTTCTACAATGGATCAGTCAGGCTATCGGAGGTCGACCTCTTTCGGCAGCTAAAGAGCGTGAACTCGAAGCTGGGAGGCGTATGGAATACACGAGCTTGATACACTACCTTCATGCCTGCAGGTCTTTTCTAATCGCCCGTCTTCCGCACTGTGCCTGCGTTACTCAGAAGTGTGATAATTAGGCTTGCATGACTTTTGTGTTCTCACGAGGCTCCAAAGGTATCGTCACATCGCATGACTCGAACAGTACTCGCTTCACTCAAGAAAACTGATCAAAACATCGCACTAACTGGTCTCGCCACTTCTCCTTGCCAAGTCTTTCATCGTCTCCTGCCACCACCTCTTGACAAACCTGCACCAGCGCGTGCAACAAAGGTCACAATCTCGTCGCCGTCTCTAATTCCATCTGACCTTAAACCCCCTTCTTTCCCTCTACGGCCGCCACAGCGACCTCCTAAGCCACCATCTCCTCAACCCGCGCCCTCAGACCCCTCGCCCTCTGCCAACAATCGTCCCCAATCTGTCTCGCAGTCTGCTGCTCAGTAAGATAGACCAGTAACTCTTCAATCCGCATTTGACCCTGTTCACCCCCAAACAGACTCTGTCCAGCGCGTGTGTAGCTGACCTGCAGCCACCGCTCCACAATGTACAGCAGGTCACCAAGGATCAAGCGGCGTTCGGCTGGGCGAGCACTAGGTGTTGCAGAAGAGAGATATATTGTCTCAAGCGTGTCGTACAGCAGTTCATAGGGACTTTCGAGTTCAATGAAGATTTCTGGAATCCAATGTGACGATTCCTCATCTTGTTGACCCTGTGTTTGCTGGATGCTGTATCTCTCGAGCATCTCGATGAGGACAGGGACCGGAAACACAGCCTCAGAACCCTTGAGGCGACCACCGACCTCGCGAAATTGTTCGGCCACAAGTTCGTAGGCGGAGGCGACATCTGCTTCGTCGCCTGCAGCTGATAGTTGTTGGACTGCTTGGTTGTGTGTTGCGTCGAGGAACTGCGACCAAGTGTTCTTGATCTGGCTGGCGTCGCGATGGTCGGCGATCGCGTAGATGTAGAGACAGACATCGTAATACCCTGCATTGTCGGCGTAGCTATTATAGAGATCAGAGATGGACTTTATGGGTCCGTCCAATTCGGCGAGAACGCGGTCGCGCGCTTCGTCGTGGAGACGTGGATCGTCACGAAGACGTTGAAGAGTCTCGGACTGGATATTTGCGACCTCGATCAAGCTGTTGATCTCCGTGAGGAGTTTCTGTTTCGTCTTACGTGAGGTTGTGTTGTTCGTTGTCGTGAACGCACTAGCATTTGCACGGGCACGACTCAGGTACTCAAGACGCCGATCTAGCGAGAGTGGAAATGTGGACTGAGCAAGATCGAGTTGAACTTTTGCCGCTTCGTGGAACTGTGAATTCTGTCCATAGAATCGCCAGAGGAGGTCTGCGTGAGTCATGTCCTCCGTTGCCTTGCGCTGAAGAAATGTAACGATAAAGGTACTGTCCGTGGCTAGAAGTCGATCGTGCCAACCCTTCGACAGGTACCAGTTGTAGAGGTTTGTCAGAAAGACCTCATCCTTGGATCTCGAGATGACATCGTATGCTTCGTCGCGGCGGACAGCGGATAGAGAGGGCCGACCATCAACAAAAGGAGGGTTGGAAGCGAGAGCGGTATCGATGGCTTCGAGGATGTTGTGTATCAGATCGTAACTCGTATTCCGTTTCTCAAATTTCTCTTTGCGGGGATCACTTTCCACCCGCCCGTCGTTCATCCATGCGAGAGCATCGTTAGTTTTGTCATGCTCGTAGGCGACTTTGAGGGCGAGCTGAATTGCGCCAGCGAAAAACTGAAGGTCTATGTATTCTTTGACGGCCGATTGAAGATAGTCTTGTGGGAGGCTGTGAGACACCTGCTCAAAAAGCTTCAGAGACTCATTGAGTAGATTGCGTGAATACTCTGCATTAGCTTGTGCTTCAGACGCACGCTTCAGCTGTTCTTGCGCCTTGAAGATGATCACATCGTCTGAGCTGCAGAAGTTGCCACATTTTCTTCTCAGCGCTTCTGCTATCGTTTCGACATTCGACCCCTTAGCGATGTTGCGGTTGACGATGGCTTTGACCAAATCCTTTGCCACCTCCATGCCATCTTTGGTCGCTACTAAAGTCTCGAATGTCATGGACATGAATATGTTCCTCGATCTCTCAGGTAGAAGAGGAACTATCTCGACCACCCTCTCTTCGAAAAGGACCAGCACAAATGACAATGCTTCGATCAACTCCGAGACAGACTTGACAAGCGAGTGAAACGCTCGATGCTCTCCCTGTAGCGCGATCTCATCATCTCTATTTGCTTGCCTGCTGAGGTCATCCGGTCCGCTCAGCCCTCGGATGAAGCTGCGGTTAACGTTGAAAAACTTTTGCAACGATGTAAGGTTTTCCTGGACGGCTCGCAATTTCTCAGCCTCGACAGCTGATATTATCTGGTAGCCGGCGGCGGAGCGGACCTCTTTCTGGATGACCTGCTTCCACGTTGAGCGTACCAGTCTCGAGACATATCGAATCGTTGCCTCAAATCGGGGCGAAGGACGGACTGCATCAATTGGCGCTTGTGTGCTCGCCGCCGCATTCTGGTCTATGCTCGGTCGTCCACCATGTTCGATATAGACTTTGCGAGCTGTCTCAAGCACCTCCGGATCATTAATCCGTAGCAGTCTGCTGGCGCTGGTTTCAATACTTTGTCCGCACGCTACAGCTAGCGCGTTCGTTAAGACTTCCTGCCGGCCGTATTTGATGATCAATCTCTGTATCTCGTTCTGGAAACCCTCATGGCCGCCGCCTTGCCGTATGAGGCCAGCTAGGCTGTCTACAAACCTCCGTCTTTGTAGAACGTGAACACCAGTGTTGGTTAGAATAGCAACTTCGGGCACTGGCTCGTCGAACTGCACGGCCAGTTCGTAGCCAAACCCTTGAGGTTGTGATGTTGCGCCTTTGTAAGGTATGGTAAAACCAATGTCCATGACTTGGCTGTGCAGATCCACCCAGGCTGCGGATTCAGCGCTGCCTTGTTGAGGTCGGACATAGGAACTGTCGGCCTGGGCATCGGGGACCGATATGAACAGTTGCTCTTGATGTGCATTCTGCGTTCTTGCAACAGATACGAGGAAATATCCTGGTGGGAAACGCTTGGCGGTGGTCACTGTGGTCAGGTAGTTATTCAGATGCCCAACTGTAGGTGGAGCTTCTTCCCCTGGGGTCGGTGACAACAGAGGAGGAGTTCGGACATGGTTGGCGGCGATGCCTCGGAGGGGACCTAGCTGGTCCGGCCGCGGGGCGTACTCGAACGACCCAGTAAAGTATATCCGGTAGCCTTTGTTTGTCGTTGCCAGCAGAACCCAACCTCTTGTCTCTTCTGCAGATATGGTGCTTATTGAAACCAGATATGATTTGTGAGAGATTGGACCTTGCACGGCGAAGTCAACGCTGCGCTGTATAGTCTGCATGGTGACCTCTGCTTTATGTTCCAGACTGTCCCCACTCATCAGGAAAGCTCTGATGGTCGACTTGGTGGACAGGGTGTAGAGGATATTGCGCGAGTCGTCAACATCCATGTCCACAGTATGCTCGTCGGAACCAGAGCGGAAGACGTTGAGAGAAGTCGTGAAGGAGTCATAGACTCTTTTGGTGTGGTTGACAACTGAACAGCGGGCAGAGAACCAGGAGTCTTGTGCTTGGTATTTGAGCTCTCGCACGTCATTGTCCGACCTACAGCCAAAGAAGAGGCGGCCAGTTCGTTCGGAGGAAGTGATGTTCTGGATTCCCAAGCCTCTCACTGAAGCAGACATGCCAGTCTGAAAGAGAGTCAGACCTGCGTTTGGTGTGCTTGCATCTTCCCCCAAGCCCAGCAACATGATCTGGTCGACAGTGGCAAGAACTACCATATGCTTGATCGAATCGAGGAAGACACCTCTTTTGGGCTTAGCTAACTTGACCGTCTCTATGCTATAGGGCTGATCTTCGAAGCCGAGTAGCTCTGGGTTGTTCAAGGTATAGTCCCACATGTATAAAGCATTGTCCACGGTGACCCAAGCGTAGTGTATCTCAGCAAAGAGACCCATGTTGGTAGATGCTTCTGAGCGATTGAGTTGCTCGAAGATCTGGTCTGGAATGATGTGCGAACGGGATTTCTGGAAGGGGGCCCATACTGAGTTGGTGTGCATGTCGTAATTGTACGCATATCTTGTGCTGTATTCATTGTCGAGGGGGTTCGCTCGTTTGACCTGCTCCAGAGCTTCATTGACGGCTTTGGCGGCTCGTTCGGCAGCGGTCAAATTCTCTGGTTGTCGCAGAGCAGGCTGAGTAGCCGCAGAGACCTGATTTTGGCTGGCTGGGACTAGGTCTTGCGATCGTTGCGCAGGGCCAGGAGTCTGGTTAAAAGATGGAGCTGTTTGGTATGTGATGCGCGACTGGGCTGGAGTCTGCATATAGCCGCCTGGGCCAGGACGGGGAGGAGTTGCATAGGAGGCTGCCATGTTGTGAGCCTGGCGACGCTCGACTGCGGTAAGAAAGCTATCGTGTCATTGGCAAGACATCAAGGTCCAATGTCCAAGATTGAATGTACTCAGCCAGTTGCCAGCTGTAGCTCTATACTTGGGTTCTCTAACTTCGGCCTGTAGGTAGGTACGAGGTGGTCTTGGTGGACGTTGATACGGGTATGGAAACTTTTGGCAGTCGCACCTGCCGTGACTGCACTTTCTGTCGCAACGCGTGCAGGCGCGTCGGGAAGATTTCGGATAAACCTTAAGTTTTGGGAGCTTCCATTTACAGAAGGATCAACTCGAGCTTCTTCCCAGCTGGATTCAGCTTCTCTATCGATCCATCATCACTCTCATAATTGCAGCTTCTGGGTACTGATCGCATTCTTTTTTATCAGAGTTTCTGCACACGTGTTTTGCTTCTGTTCATTCACTCCTGATCATAGTTCTACAAACTGTTATTGCTTACTGTTAGCCATCATGGCTTCCCTCAAGACGTCGGCGGCGCAAACGGCTCTCCGACAAACACGACGAGCACCATACGTATGCCCACGATGCGAGCTAAGACAGAGGGGCTTTTCGCCCTTTAACTACCTCCCACGACGACAAACACGATATTCATCTTCAGATACTGCAACGCCTCCCCTGCTGGCTAAGATCAAGAACGATCTGAAAGCTGCCATGAAGGCGAAGGACACCCCTCGGTTGAATGTGTTGCGAGCAATGATCACAGAGTACAACAACGCTGCAAAAACCTCCTCTCCGATCAAGACAGATCTTCAGTTGTTGTCCGTGCTGAAGAAGAGGAAAGCTGCCAGTGAAGCCGCAGCTGCCGAAGCGAAACAAGCAAACAGGCAGGACCTGGAGGAGAAACAGATGCAGGAGATCAAAGTCATGGACGAGTATGCAGGAGACGTCAAGCTGCTTCCCGAAGACCAGGTAAGGGAGGCGGTGCAGCAGGCTGTTGATGCCATGAAAAGTGCTACCCCTTCCGTCGACCTCAAGCCGGGCCTAGTGCTGAAGGACCTCTTCAAACCGGGCGGCGCACTCGACGGGAAGCCCGTGGACAAATCGCAAGCTGCCCGCGTGGTAAGCGAGATCCTCGGTCAGAAATAGGCTTCTGACCAGAGTCCCTTGACAAGGCTTACACGGGCCGTCAAGGTAGTCACCGAAAGCCTTGGTCAAAGACAAGCTTCTGGTCTAGGCTATTTGGCGGGGGCTTGGATTCGAGAACAGCTGTCTGAGGTCTTGAAATTTGGTGTTGATGCAAATAGGAAGACTGCCCAGCAAGATGGAAGGAGAGTCGGCTGGGACGGCGCAACGATATATTACGTGCGATACTGCAGTCCAAGGGTTACAACTCGATATTCGATGTTGGCGCACGAAAAAAGAGACGGGCGAAGAAGGCTGAAAAGAGCCCTCGCGAACTGACCAACGATTTGTTGTATGAAAAACGCCTTACCGAGCTGAGCGGAAGATGAAACGTAAGGCAGCAGGACAAACGGCGTCTGACATTGGAGAATGCGGGAGCATCTTAACCATTCTGTACAGTAATTGCATGGCGGAGGCGTTTGATTGACAGGACACCACTGCGAAACCAGTGTACAGTATTGCGGGCTTCCATCTTCAACACGTTGCATATATAGAGCGCTAGATAATTACTCGCTACTTCTCCTCTCAATCATGAGTTTCATCCCTTCAAATCACCATCACTTATCACTGGGCACCTTCCTTCTCCCCTGCCTACAAAACTCGTCCCCATTCCTCCCATACCGATCCCTGACCTCCGGCAGTCCCACAAACCGATTACACCAATTCAACACAACCAAACACCACACCAGCGCATTCTCCGGCTTCAACACCCAATGGCCCTCATCCGAGAACGTCAAAAATCGACTCTCAATCCCCTTGCCCTGCAACACATTGAACGCCGACAACCCCTCGGCTATCGTCAGCCGGTAATCAAGCTCGTTGTGCACCACCAACATCGGCGTCTCCCAGTTCTTCGTGAACCGCGCAGGATCCCACTTGTCATAGACCTCCTGGCGCTCCCAGACGGGGCCGCCGAAGTCGTGCATGGGGAAGTACTGCTCCTCGCTCGCCAGCTGGCCCGCCATGCTGAAGACGCCGTCGTGGCAGACGAGGGCCTTGAACTTCTTGCCGAGCGCGTGGCCCTGCATCCAGTTCATCATGTAGCCGCCGTAGCTGGCGCCAAGCGCGACGGCGCGGTCCACGTCGACGAAGTCGAGCGACGCGGCGATGTGGGCCATGCCGCGCTCGAGGTCGATGTACGGCGAGCCGCCCCAGTTGTTCGTGATGGCGTCGGTGAAGCGTTGGCCGTAGCCCGTGCTGCCAGTCGGGTTCGGCGCGATGACGATGTAGCCTTGTTCGGCGAATAGGGCTGAGTTCCAGCGCGTGGACCATTGGTCGTTCCAGGCGCCTTGGGGGCCGCCGTGGACGAGGTAGGCGAGTGGGTATTTTTTGGTGGGGTCGAAGTTGGAGGGTCGCATCATGAGCGCGTGGATTGGGTGGTCGTTGTCGCCTTTCCACCAGAGTGAGCTGACTTGCGAGGGGGAGAGGCCGAAGTTGTTGTGCATAAAGCTTGGTTGGTGGAGGATGGTGAGCGCTGAGTCGTTGTCTGGTGGCGAACCGGCGGGAGGAGGCTCGATTTTGTAGGGGTTGAGGAGGGAGTATATACTGTTGTCGACGAGGCTGTTGCTAGTGACTAGGAGGTATGGTGACTGCGGCACGGGTACAACCTCGGTAATGTAATTCTCGTGGGTAAGCTGATGACTTTCGACGGGCGTTTCATAGAGATTTGTAACAGCCCAGAGACAACCTGCACCTCGAAATTCGGCCTGAGCATAAAGGGCTTTGGAGTCGGGAGACCAGACCAGGCTGCTTGGAGACAACGACCAGAACATGTCAGATGAAGATTTGCCTTGTCGGTCTGAGGCTGACGAAGTGTGCCGTGGCGAAAGCTGCCGGATCTCAATATCGCTGTTCGTGTCTGTAGCGCGTGTTCGTCCGAAGGCGACTACAAACATGATGTTCTGATCGCTTTCGTAGCCATCTTCGCGCATCTGCAAGAAGGCGAGCATGCCATTCGGCGCCCACACAGGGCTCGAGGCTGCGCCATCTATGTGAGGTATCTGGAACTTGATTGGCTTGGACTCTGCGAGATCCATCAAATCTTCTATACCAATGAAGTATGCATTGCATTTTGTGTGTGTGGCCGGGTTGAGGTCTGGGTCTTTGGCTACGATGGCAAGGCCGTGACGGCCAACGTCGAAGTGGTCGGTGCCGCCAAAGGGCGGGATAGGACATTCCAGCCCCGTACCCTTCAGTGCATTCTTGAAACCTATGAGATTGTAGCGCCCCTCTCTGCCTTGTACACGTGCTGGAGCTTTCTTCAGCACAGCAGTAAAGATGGAGTTGCGTTCCTTGGTCACGTAGCTATCCCAATGCCGCACGAAGGTCGCATCGTAGAGTTTAGCAGTGCTCCTTTCTTTCACATCGTCCTTTGGGTTGTGGAGGCTGCCATCAGGGTTTGCTTGCCCAGCAACAGCCACAGCGATCATGCCGTCCTCGGTCTTGCAGAGCTTCATGTTTGACACAGGGCCTGCAACAGTGCCGGCGGTGTAAGTCTTACCCGGTGAGTCTGCATCAGCTATGATAAAGCTTGTATTGCCATTGTCACCTTCCTTCAGCCAGACAAGCTGGTTGTCATCACCTAGCCACTTGGGCTCACTGGCTTTTCCATCATTGCTAATGACCGATTGCTCGCTAGACACGTGGTCGTACACGACCACTTCAGATTTCTTGCTATGTGAGTCAAAAGAGTAGATAGACTGTGTAAAGACGAATCTCTTGCCATCGGGGCTTGGGTAGCCAGGAGTTCTCCTTGGAGCGCCAAGCAGTTGTCTGTACAGGTCAGTATTTATGCCCTCGACGATAGCTCATCCTCATACTCTGGTCCAAACTTCTTAATCTTGATGGTCATGTTGCTGTTATTCACGACTATGCTTATCAGTTCTTCTTGAGCACGATGGGAGAACCCTCGTGCAATGGTCTTTGCTGGCTGTAGAGCTGTTGCCACCGCGACCGAATGTCCTCAAAAGGCTGGGCTTCGAAGGAGCAAGGCTGAAAACATGGATCTTTTGGAGACCTGGGGTAAAGTGGAACCCCCAATTTGAGACAACCTGGGGGAAGGTGAGCCTAAGCCGAACTCGGGAGATGACGAAGCATCCGAGTCGTCCTACGCGGTGGAATGGCTTCGAAGAAGTGTGTCTCGTGATCCAGCCATCTCGTCTCCCGCCATACTGTTGTCGTCAATCTCCCGTCATCCCACAATTTCCTTCCTCCACGCCTGTCCTACTCTCACGCGTCCCATATCCCATTACCGCCTCACATTGCTGTGATCGATTGTTTCTCGACATATCCACCCGCTACGATAAACGTGGTGGTAGATAGCTCCTTCTGCTGTTGCACCATCCCGCAGATGATGACAACACAACAGTGCTACGCTCTGCTCACAAGCAAGATCGGGGCATAAGTGAGCTGATTGCTCACGTATAAGAGTAATCAGCTCATAAACAAAGCTATTGCACTTTCTCAGTTACCACGAATACACGTCATCATGAAGCGAGTCAGAACAAAGTCCAGCGACAACGCTGGCAATATGGAGCCGCCGAAGAAGTCGAAGGAGACCTCCAAAGAAACACGAAGTCCAAGCCCGAAGGCCAAGAGAACCCCTAGTCCGAAGGCAAACGGCAATGTGGACGGTGCCGACCACGGAACAGCAAAGTTCAATCTCAAGATCATCTCCCACGGCCGGGTCAACGGTTCCATCGATGACCCCAACGATGGTGAAGAGATGTTGGACTTCTCAGTACGAGACGTGGCAAACCCACCAGCGAAGCTCCGGAAGAACTTCACCGGCCTGTCACCTCGACTTCGCAAGGAGATCTTCTCGGACAAATCCGCGCGACTCAAGTACGATACCATGGTCAGTGAGATGGAAAAAATGATGGTGGCGATGGAGGCTGCCATGCAATACGATGAGAAGCATCAAGACGAAGTAGATGAGCCAACCGCGACCACGCTCATCGTCAGTATTCAGTCCGAAGAGGGCAAACATCGCAGTGTCGGTTATGCTGAAGAGCTAGCTCACAGCACGAAGCGCAAGGACTGGGCTGTGCACGTCCAGCACAGAGATTTGAGCATAGATGAGTTGTCCGGAGGTGCTGATAGCGATGACGACGAAGAGCCCTCTAGTCCGACTATGACCCGCCCGCAGGAAATTACCAAATCGAAGAAGAAAAAGGATAAGCATCTCAAGAAGGCTCGCGACAGGCGTCTGCAGGTTGAGGTAGCTGGTAGTGGAGCAGAAGATGGTTTTATGTGAATGTTCATTGCAGAGACCAGGTGGCTCAGGACAGCAGCATTATTGTATAATTACTGGCCGAGGTTCACAAAGGTCTGTTGGTTGATGTAGTAGTTAAAGCTCGAGCTGACAATAATAATATATCTCTACTCTCCTGTCCGCAGATCACCGCTCAAATACTTTCTTTGTGTGGATCACGTACAGTTTGTCGACCGTGTAATGACACAGCTGGACGTCTTTGTGCGATACGCCAGATGGAAGCCAACTACAAGCCGCTGACCCAGAGGCCAGGACACCGCTGGCCTGGCGAAATGTTAATCCCTAGCGGCTTGGCATAACGATTCAGCCTCGACTGTCCAATCAAAACTTCATCTTGCTCTTGTTTTCTACATCATTTTCATCAGAAGCGAGGCGCTGGTAGGTTATGCTAGGACTTTGCACGCGTCTTATTTTCGAATCCGCCCTGTGCAAAGCTGCTGGTCAGTCTGCTCTACGATCTGCGCATAGGAATTCGAAGTCGAGCCCTGGTAGGCTCCTGTACAAACAAATTTCTCGTGGTATCAACATGGCTTCGTCCGACATTGCTCCAATCACAATCAATGACCGTCAATATCGCCAAGTCAGAGAAGGCCAGGCCACGATACTTGCGCCCTATCAAAAGGATCTCGGCAAGGCGAAGAAAGATTTCGCGCAAGCTGGCCAGCCAAGAAATAATGATGAAGGTGACCAAGCTGTCTTCTACAACCCTATACAGCAATACAATCGTGATTTGAGCGTACTTGCTATTCTCATTCATGGCGAAAGCTCAGTCGCGATGAAGAAGCAGAAGCACGAAAAGAACGTTAACCGAAGCCGACAGAAGAAGGCTAGCAAGGGCAAACAGGGGACAAATCCCAAGCCAGACCATAATACCAAGGCAGGCTCGGCTCAGGTGTCTACGGTCAAGCCCACTAGCGATGGTACTGGGGAGAACGCTGCGGTACCTGGCGAGACTGCGCAACTGGACGGCTCAGAAGAGGCTCAGACAGAAGTCAATGGTACGAATGCACCTTCAAAGAAGCGCACGGCGGACGAGGCTGAACTTAATGAAGGGACTGGAGCTGTGGACGGAGGGAAGAAGCGTTCCAGGGACGACGAGACTGACGATCGGGCCGACATCGAGATCCAACAGCCGAAACCTAGCGCAGCAAATACTCAAAGCGGTACAGGAGCAGCACAAGTATCAAATGCCGGGGATGCCGCCGTTGTTCAGCAAGAATCCAACAATTCCGAGAAGCGCGGCCGACCTACACCTTTCACGATACTAGACGCTTTATCCGCTAGTGGTTTACGAGCCGTACGGTACGCTAAAGAAATCCCATTCGCCACTAAAGTGGTCGCGAACGATATGCTACCTGAAGCAGTTGAGGCTATCAAGCTCAACATCGATCACAACAGTCTCAAGGACACTGTGTTCGCTAATTTAGGAGATGCTCGGCAATTCATGTACAGCAAGAGTGGCAACGAAGTGCCAGATGGAGGCCCTGGCTACGTACACAAATTCGATGTCGTGGATCTTGACCCTTACGGCTCTGCAGCACCATTCATCGATTCAGCCCTCCAAGCTGTAGCTGATGGCGGCATGCTTTGCGTGACGTGTACCGATGCTGGAGTCTGGGCTTCCAACGGTTACCCAGAAAAAGCATACGCGCTGTATAGTGGTATCCCACTCAAAGGTCCACACTCTCACGAGGCCGGTATGCGTCTGATCCTCCATTCTATCGCAACAGCCGCTAGCAAATACAGCATTGCGATCGAACCGCTGCTTTCGCTTTCAATAGACTTCTACTGCCGACTTTTCATTCGCGTCCACAAATCCCAGCAAGATGTCAAGTTGATGGCAGGAACGACTATGATTGTATACAATTGCGATCAGGGCTGTCAGGCATGGGAGACCCAACTCATCGCGAGGAACCAAGCGAAAGAGGCGAAGAATGGCGAGAAGTTCTATAAGCACGGTTTCGCCCAGGCGCCATCCACAGATAGATTCTGTGATCATTGCGGTACTAAAACACATCTTGGTGGGCCTATGTGGGCAGGTCCACTTCACAACCCAGTCTTTGTGCAAAAAATCCTCAGCAGACTGCCTGATCTGGACAAGACTGTTTACGGCACTACTGAGAGAATCAAAGGTATGCTGACTGTAGCAATGGAGGAGGAAAACTTCGACCCTCCTGCCGCCACAAATGCTGATCATCAGAAACCGGCCTCTAAGCAGCCAAATGAAACCACTACTCCAGTTGTCTCACGCCTCGAGACTCAACTCATTTCTCCATCACCTCTTTTCTTCCTGCCGACATATCTGGCTAAGGTACTCTCAATACCGACACCGGCTGAAGATCCTCTCCGAGGAGCATTCCTAGGCCTTGGCTACACGTGCACCAGATCACATTGCAAGCCTGGAAGCTTCAAAACTAACGCTCCGTGGAAGGTGATCTGGGAGGTGATGCGTGAGTGGGCTAGGCAGAACGAAGCTTCCAGAATTCCTCGTCTGCTCGGTGAAGCAGAGTTCGAAGGCAAAGCCAGCGTCAAGAAGTCGTCACCAGGCTGGAATGTGTTGAAGCGTATGAGGGACAGGAAAGGAGATGTGCTGTTCGTGGCCAAACTGCGCGAAAATCTGCTTCAAAAGCTTGGAAACGGGCAGAACTCAATTGGTGTCGAGACCGTAACTGATATGCAAAGCGTCCTGAGAAGTGCGTTGTATGAATTGGAGCACCCACCCGCAAAGCCCAGCCATGCGACGGTTGAGCCTTCGACTATACAAGTCGAAGTGAATACAGGTGATGAGGCAAGCAACCGTGCGTCAACAGACGACATGGACGTCGTCATTTCCACAACAGATGGAACCAATGACAAGGCGTCCGGTGCGCAAGTTCCGCGAACAACCGGCAAGGCCCTTATTGATGCAGGCGGTGATCCTTCGGAACTTGAGATCGTGTTCGATGCTCAATTAGGTCGTGCTTTCAGAGAGTCTAACGGAGGCAAGCTTGTGAGGTACCAAATCAACCCACGTGCAAACTGGGGTCCAATGGTAAGAGCTGGTACCGGAGCTTGAGTCAATACAGAGCTGGGTGAGTGGATTTACATAATCGACGGGACAGCTGTACTTTGAGCTAGCGCCGGACCGATCGTCAGCCGCGTATTAGAATATCAATGGTCATGATCTGGACACACGAGTACCACCCTTTCTCCCTTCTAATGGATGTGAGTCGAGAGTCGGAGTGATTGTCGGCTTGCTTCGTAAGAGGGAGGGGCCTTGTGCAAAACTATGACAGGCTGAAATTTACAAGCGGCTCGGTATGCTTGTCAAACTTCATTCTATAAGTTGTTACCTTCAGTACATGAATTGGTAGCAACCGTTAACAAGCTTTTGGTCATATAGCGGCGCCAGCATCTGTCTCCTTCCTGAACAAAGAACGGCCTTCATGAGATAAAACCACTCAACGTCTGTCTCAGGCGTCCAGTACTCACTGTCAGATCCGCGAGTCTTCATCGCCCACCTAGACCAGACAGTCCAGTCCATCGTCACAAAATTACTCATGTGTTGGGAGGAGTATATCTTGAAGTGTGCCATATGTGGTGACAGGAGTTTTCGAGGCTATGCGTTCGATCACCGATGTATGGTGTCCAGCTGTAGCAAGGACAGTCCTTTCATTGACTTAGGAGATCCGCAAATTAATCGCATCATCACATCCAACACCTGCGAACGCTGCAGGACCGCGAGTATAACGTCACCACTGTCACAGCAAGGCAGCCAAGGATACGCAGCAACTTCGCTTGCACTGCCGCCTGACCCATCACAGCTAGCGAACCCCCGGGCTTCAGCAGGGACAGCTCCCAGTGCCCCGCAAACATCAAATCAATGCATGCGATGCCTCCAGATTGGCCAAGCCTGTACATGGTCTTCGTTCCCGCACAAGAATCTCACTGCCGAGGAGCCCAGATGCGATCAGTGCGCTGCTGACACAACAGCCAAATGCATCACTACATACAGTACGAGCACAGTCCCAGGTTTTCGGGAAGTAGGCGGACTGCGTCAACCAGGCCGCTGTTACTACTGCGCACTCGACGACAGACAATGCACGTTCACCAAGGATCCCTCTGGCTTGAAGTGTGACCGCTGCTTCGATCACGGACCGAGTGTGCAGTTGCCTTGCACAAGGCAGTGGACGCGTGTGCAGTTGGAGGCAGATAGCTCTCAGTAGTATGATATGCCCTTCGACAATCACAGAAAGAGTTCCTCCAGCTGCGAACCGAAGCCACCCGGCAACACCGTACTCCCAAGCCAGCAGTAACGATCGCCCGAAAGCTAACAAGTTGGAGAAGAATGGGAAGAACTTACGACAACGCAAAGCAGACTGGAGCTTGCCCGATGTGCTTTGGTGATCATGGTATAGAGCAGATGAGGGCTTCACGCTGTGCGCAAAAGCAGTAAAGAAGCACTTCCAGATGCTTGAACCTAATCGGTTGTTTTCTGTTGACACTGACTCATTGTGCACCATTCCAGTCCTACAAGGCGGCAGTTCCAGAGCTGGCGTTTTCTCCATCGTCACTGAACAGTTTTCATAGACAGCAGGGCACAGAGCTCAAGTGTGTGACCTACGGATTGAAACCACACTAGCTTACACAATCGACTAAAGTGATCGAGGACTGCTTCCACCGTCCGGAGCTTAGGTCTTAACGTGTGCCCTCCGAGTATGGTACTTCATCGTAACTCATAGCCCTTGTCCATGACATTATCATTCCAACCACATTCTTAGCGGAGGAAAAGACAAGTGTTTCCACTGACATGTGTTAGTCGTGCGCTGCTGCGCTCTTGGAAGGTGTATGTCAAATTGCTTATAAAGCCATCTGGCTCGGGCTTTGTTTGGTATTACGCGGCTCTACTTATCGCGTTATATTGGTCTATGACTACGCTAACCTCTTTAGGCGATCAGGGCCACTTCATCGATAACCTTAGCCTCCGAGTGTCGAAGGGCGTGATCTTCGAAGCGGAGCGCTGACACTTGCTTATCTAAGTGAGCACCGATCACGCGGACGCGCAAGACAAAAAGGTAGGTACTATCAAGACGCTGAGCTTTACTCTGCTCGGAATTAACTTTTTGGCCGTTCCTCATTGTGAAACAGACTCCGAACAGTGTAGGGTTCTAGGTTGTGACGGTAGATAAAAGAGTTGGAATCGAAGTAGAAGCCGACTTCTTTGTAGTGTGTAGGTTTGCATCCTCTCATATCGTCGCAGTGTCATCTACAACGTGAGACATTCAGCAGAACAAGGCGAGGATGCCTAGAAGGTTGCCGTTGAACACCAAATGTCAAATACTTCGACCCCGCGACGGATGCAAAGTGATGAGATCTCAGATCCGCGGAATACATGATACATCTGCTTCTCCTTCGCTGCCTCAAGACAAGTCACCACGCACATCACCACAGGCGGCCAGCCACGCAGTCAGCAATTCATTCCTCTTGAAATCAAAACACGGCGACTTTGGCAAGATCCAAGCTAGCCGACCAGCTTTCAGGCGCTCGCTAGCCGTTGAGATTAGCCAAACTCCAGATCCAGCATGGCAATACGGGAAAGGTGTCAACGACAAGTCCGGCCAGCACTTGCGACACGTCGAGATTGACCCATACCAGGTCGGAAGGGACATGCTATCTAACTACAAGCTCCTTATCGCAGGTATACCACGACCAATCAGCTTCGTGAGCACTGTTTCTATGGACGGCAAGAAGAACCTTGCCCCCTTTAGCTACTTTCAGGTGGTCGACCATGATCCGCCCATTCTTGTAATCGGGTTCTCGGCACGTGCAGGCCGGCCCAAGGACACACGTAGAAACCTGATCGAAACTGGTGAGTGTGTGATCAGCGTTGTTTCGGACCACATGATTGAGGCCGTCAATGCGACGTCGCTCGATGTCCCCCACAATGTCTCGGAGTGGGGTTTGTCAGGCTTCAAAGCAGCGTCCTCATCCACCGTCAAAGCCAAGCGTGTTGAGGACGCCATCTTCTCTATAGAAGGCAAACTGTTGGAGATGAAAGAACTTGACTACGGGCACGAGAGAAACGGCAAGCCGCACGGCTCATTGGCCATCATCCAAGCTACCCGGTTCTGGGTACGCGAGGACGCCCTTAACGAGGCAGGCGACGATATCGACCTGTCGAGAATGAGGCCTCTTGTACAACTTGGTGGTATCGCCTACGGTCGTGTCCGAGAAACCTTCGAGCTGCCTAGACCTGGTCTTGAGGCTGAGCTGGAAAACGAATCAAAGGGTTTGCGTCCGTTCTTGAACCACAACGTCAGGCCTTTGGCTGAAGACCCGTCGGGACTGCCTCACGAAGATCCTGAGCAGCCGTCAAAGGCTGTTGCCTGACCTCTGGCAGAGAGGGTGTGCGATACTACTAGAGACTGGATTGATTGGATTGATGCTCCTGACGAGATCTCTCTCTCTGTACGACGATATGCTTTTGGAGATGTTCCCTTTTGTGAGCTTAGATAGATAGGTACTATGAGTCAGTATTAGAGAAGCTATGATTGTAGCATGTTTGGTCATCTCTCATGGGGACTATCGCATCTTCAGGGATGAAGTGAGGAAGATAAAACACCCATCACGTGACGTGGCGTGACGGTGTCTGTGATCAAATCAACCGCTGCCTATGTCTGACTTGGACGCAGTGTTTTCCGGCATCTCTTCAACGATCTTATTGCTGAACAGTGGAGACTAACCCACTAGCGCCGGGGGACAGCCCAATATAGATGGCCCCTTGCGAAGCCAGCCATCAGGCCATACTCTCGACAACCTCATCTACCACTGCCTTCACGCCCTCAATTTTATGCGCAAACCTCCCCAGGAACATGCCGTCCACCCAGCTTCCCAGTGGGTTGCCACCGTTTGTCTTCCCACTCCACAGTCCCGGCCCCGCACTTCCGCCGTATACGACCTTTGTCTGTCCTGTCCTGCCCTTCTTCGCCTCGAAGTCTGCCACAACCTGCCGAATCGCCTGCACGACAGGTCCAACGTAGTCCACGCCTGCTGGCTGCGCCGCCCCTATAGCCCAGACAGGTTCGTACGCGAAGATCACAGGCGCATCAAACGGCACCGCACTTAGTAAGGATGTGATCTGTGAGTGTAGCTGCTTCATGGCGTTGCCCACAGCTGCAGACATCGGTCCCTGCATATCTGGTGCACCGAGCTCACCAATGCATACCAACGGAACCATGCCTAGCTCACTCGCCGCACCAGCTTTCTTGGCCGCCGTTTCATCTGTCTCGCTTAACATCTTCCGTCGCTCGGCGTGACCCAGCTCCACGATCGTGACGCCAAGACTCTGTAGCGCAGGTGGAACGATCTCGCCTGTGTAAGCGCCGTACTCAGCAGACCAGAAGCAATCCTGTGCGCCGAGGTGTAGTGGCCATAGTTGTGGGTGTTTGGAAGAAGTTGATTGTGACTTGGCATGCTCGGAGAGAAGTTGTGAACATGGATATAGTGAGAGAAAGTCTGGGATTAGACCGAAGAGGACGTCGGTGTTAGGTACTGGTATAATGCCTGAAGATGGATCGAGGATTGTTTTGAGGTACGATATCGTGTGTTCTGGTGAGAAGTAGGCTTTCGTGGACATCAAGACCAGTTTTGAGGGCAGTTGAGGGTATGTTGATGGTTTGGAAGTCGCCATCGTGTATGATTGTCTGCCAGCAGGCCTTCGATTGGTGAATGTGGTACGAGAGATGTCAAAGGTTACCCCTGGTGGTGTTATGAGCAGTTACTAATATGTCCACAACCTGGTGGGGTCCGTGAAGCTGGCCAGGACGCCAAGATGTTTGTGAAGGCCAGTATCACAGCGAACCTCGTACCAACAGACTTATCGAGTCGTGCAGAACGCCGTCGTTGACTTTCACTGTCTTTGTGCTCAAGTAGCCGACTCGGCGGTGCTCGCGTAGACCGTGGCTGGAGGACATGCATGAAATAGAGTGGCCCGTACGGAGGTCGCCCGGCTTCCCTTTTCGGGGAACCGCCGACCGCGGAAAAATTTGGGGCAAGTGCGTTGAGTTTGTGACGTCGGCGAAAGAGCCGACTGGGGTTCTGAGCAGTGACCTGCAGTGGAATGAGTGAATGCCATGTGGCGGGACGGTGGGTTCGATGTAGTTCTGTGATCTCAATAAGAAGACCGTCTGGTGCGTGATTGAAAACTCACATTCCTGCCCGTGATAAGTGACAGATCGTACAGAACAGCAATACGCATCTACAAACCAGACTAAACTAGCACCTACGACGAACATGGCCAGCAATCCAGCATCAACGCCTCTTCGAATTGTTGTCGGCTGCGACAATGCAGGCGTACAATATAAGGATGCTTTGAAAGAGACCCTCCAAAAGCACAAAGGTGTCAAGGAGGTACTTGACGTCGGTGTCAAGGACGCAAAGGACGACAAGGCATACCCACACTCTGCAGTTGAAGCCGCGCGGAAAGTTAAGAATGGTGAAGTAAGTTCACTTCTAGCTTCCTGCCGGAGTGTCTCTCCTCACAGGGAGGTTCGTTACTAATCCTTCTTTTAGGCTGACCGTGCCCTCCTCATCTGCGGTACAGGTCTCGGTGTTGCCATCTCAGCGAACAAAGTGGCTGGCATTCGAGCCGTGACGGCTCATGACCCATACAGCGTTGAGCGATCGGTGCTCTCGAACAACGCACAGGTTTTGTGCTTTGGACAAAGAGTGATTGGTCTTGAGCTCGCGAAGAAGCTTGTGCAGGAATGGGTTGATCTGCGATTCGACGAGGGCAGTGCTTCAGCCGACAAGGTCAAGGACATCAGCAACTACGAGGAGCAATTTGACGCGCAAAAGGTGTAAGCGTTGGATGTATCTGATAATTTGAATCGTATTTGGAAGGCCTCAGGCAACCGGGTCTGTACGAACAGCCCGATTCTGGTGCAGAAAGCACAGTCATATGAAGATGTGTTCAACAGCTGGTAGCGAGACTTCATACCGCGGTTTTGCCTTTGTTACTTGCTACTAAAGCGACAAGTAATAGGGCGAGTGAGGGTGCAAAGGCTCGCTTATATTTCCTGAATGGGTCACCAATTTCCCTACTACGTCTCCCATTATTCCGTCACCTTGCCATCCTATCCCGCTATGCTCTTGAGTGATGTGCATTCCTGCAAGGCAGAAGCTGCATGCAGACCTGAGTACTTGGACAGCCTGTAAAGTCGGCCGGGGGTAAGATTGCGCTGCCTCGGTGAAAGAGGCAGCGGACGTCTTCTTTGTTCTTGTGTCCATGTCCATCCACCACTTTCTGGCGCATCGGAAGCTGACATACTATCCAATGGAGTTGCCGAAACACTTTACTGCCACCGAGCGCAACCACGTTCGTCTTTCGCGACAAAAACTGCACCTGCTCTAGTCTCTGCGCCGCGCTGTGCTCTGCTCTCATCTACCTGCTAACACCTGACTGCCTTGCTGACCGCAGTTCTGCGTCCAACAGCGCCCCCCTCGTTGCCACTACCCCTGCAGAATCTATATCACCCACTACCGCTTTTACGCGATAGAATCGTGCTTACGTTCCCTCGCGCTCTTATAGCACCTGACGAGACTGTGGCCAAAGCATAGGAACAGGACGCTTGTCTCAACGGAATATGGCATTCGCACTGAAGGAGCAGGGCAACGAGTACTTCAAGGCAGGCCAGTATAAAGAAGCAGAGGACTTCTATGGGCAGGCTATTTCCGTCCGCTCGAACGACCCCAAGCTCTTCCAGAATCGCGCCTTGTCTCGGATACGGCTGTCGGACTGGGAAGGTGCCAAACAAGATTCCAGGAAAGCGGTTGAGCTCGATCATGAGTCCATGAAAGCACACTACTACTTGGCACAAGCACTACTCAACCTGAGGCACGTTGGCGAAGCACACAAGGAGGCGCAGAAAGCATACAAGATCTGTCTGGCGACGAAAGATAGCTCCGCAGAAGTCGTGAGTCAGTTTGTGCTGAGAGCGAAACAAGCTGTGTGGCAGGCTAAGGAGACGGCACGACTGCGCGAGATGAACGACACGCTTGCTACCGTCGAACTCATGCTCGACCAGCAGCTCGAGCGAGACCTCGCGCACGTTGAACAGCGTTTTGAATGGAAGGAGATCGGCGAGATGGGACGCGGCGAGGAAGTCGAGCAACTGCACACAGAAGCAAACGAGCGGCGGCGTAACATCAGGGCTGCTTTTGCCAGAAGTGACAAGCCCGACACGCAAGAGCGAGTGGTGCCCGACTGGATGATTGACCCAATCACATTCGAGGTCATGCACGATCCGGTCATTACGCCTAGTGGGGTGAGCTACGAACGCGTTGGATTACTACAGCATCTGAAGCAAAGCGGGTTGGACCCTCTGACAAGAGTGAAGTTGACTGGGGACATGCTTGTCAGCAACGTCGGCCTGAAAAACGCCTGCAGCGAGTTCCTCGAGAAGAATGGGTGGGCGGTGGATTGGTAGAGCCCACCGGGTGAGGTTCTGAGGACTCCTTCGCTTCTCAGCAAGCGTTAGAGCGCCTTCAAGTGTCTGAGACGTGTGCGTTCTCGTACAGGTCCAAAGCTGCCTGTCATGTCAGAAGGCTAACCTCAGCGGTCATGGGCGACGAGACGTGCATTGACCGGTGCGGATATCGCCAGCTTGATCCGCTGCTAGGACCAGGTTAGCTTTCCATCCGTGTCGACTAGTGGTCGATCCTCTGATCGGTAGGATTATTGAATAATGACATGGTGTTTGAAACCTGACGCGATTGACGACTGAATACAAACACTGGCCAACTTTTACCCCCTCGGTCCCTGGCCTCTTGAACGTGATCATGTCATGGCACGCAGCATAGCCTCATCCGAACAACGTTTCCCTGCTCGTGGCACAGCAGCTAATGTGTTACCCCACACGTTCGAACGTCAATTCGTAAACTTTCTGGTGGGGGTGACGCTCTGTACGTCATTTCGGCTTCAGCGCAACAAACGTGCCACGTGAAGTCTCACCATAAAGTTACAGTGAGCATTCAAGCAATCCAGTACCGTGACCAACCGCAGTAGGCTTGAGGACAGACTTGCATAACAACATAGCTTTTCTCACTTTACATAGGTTTGCTTTCCTTCATATACCAGCATTTCAAAACGCAGTAGTAAAAGTCCACAACCGGAAACCATCACTATGCCTGGCAAAGCATTCCAGGATGCCGTAAAGGCCTCGAAGCAGTTGACTCAGAAGCCATCGCAAGATGAGCTGTTGCAGGTAACGTCAAGCACGGTGCTCAATTTGGCTGCGCGTCACTAACCAGGCTTCCTGCAGTTATACGCCTACTTCAAGCAAGCCCAGCAGGACCCGCCCATCGACAAAGCGCCTGCACCAGGCACATTCGACCTGAAGGTCAGTACAGTCCACACCCCCGCCCAGCCGGAGTACACTCTGTCCGAGGCACCTGCCGTCTCCATCTCACCTCCCCCACCACAATAGCACGCACGCTAACGCAACAACCCACAGGGCAAAGCCAAGAAGAAGGCCTGGCAAAAAGTCGTCGACGACGGCGTCACCCAGCAGCAAGCCGAGCAGAAATACGTCGCGCTCGTCAATGAGCTCAAGGATAAATACGGCTACGACCCGAAGAAGTCGCCTGAGGCCGTCGGCGCTTAGTGGTGTCGACTGTATGATTCGACTACGCGCGTCGTGAGGTTAGAATGAGTTATCTAGGAGGAGAATGAATCCTAGAGATCTGGGAGGCGGATGGGAACAGGAGGATAAGGAGGGTTGAGGAGTGAAGGCAAGAGTGGGGATATGCTGTGGAAATATCTTTGTGAAATGCGCTGCGTGAGCGAGAATCTATACGAGTATTGAAGCAAGCGCTTTGCTGTTGTTCTGCTTGATGCTCGAGAGTGTGCTCATGTTCTAGCCATGTCACCTTAGTGCTCGTCCGTTGTGTTCATTTGTGCAGCCCTGCGAGCTGACTAGGTTCAGATGTCCCCTGTGCCCATCCTTGGGCTGTCGTACTACTCCTATTTAAATCGCTTTGAGCAGGGACAAATGTCGCAGCAACCCTTTCGGCTCACACAGTCATTGATGTGGGATAGGAACATCAGGCACAAGGACGATGGAGCTGGAGCTGAGTGTGCTCCAGCTGTACGGACTGTTGTTCAAGGCGAGGCATGAAGGAGGTGACCTTTCAGTCGGAGCATAGTTCTATTTGCTTACCACTAATATTATACTAGCTATATTATCTTGATCTTGGCCGTACTATTACATCTCGATCATGTTGGCACGTTTGTGCGAGTCCAGCCATCCCCCAGCTGTTTTGTTACGCGTCCTCATCTTTGACTAGCCTCATGGCCACGTCTGTCCGAGCCTGTCGGGCTCGTCGTAGCTTGCCGACGGACTCCATGGCATCTCATTCGGACCATACGGCGTCAGTGGAAGGTCGTAAGGCATTCTCATCCCAATGACAACTTCATCCTCCATGTCTTTAACAGTCCGAGGCAGATCAGGCGTGTCCTTGCCAAGGGTTGGAACCATGCGGGCTGTAGCTTTGCTGTCAGTCCCGTCAAGGAAGAGCTCTGGCCAGACCAGTACGCCAATCTCGAAGCTCGAGATATGTGATACTGGTTCTCCTGAATCCTTTGCCCTTTTTCCTGTGTTTGGTGCTTTTGGTGCTGTGCCCCAAGCCTGTGTGCTTAGGTTGGCGCTGCTTACCAATATCCAGTCGATGTCTGGGGTGGGCGTTTCCGCTGTTGGATTGCAGCTATAGCAGATGTAGGTCTTAATATGCGGAGGAATCATGTGTCGACCAGCCTGGGTAGGTGGAACAGAAGATTGTGCGCCCCATCGATGCAATTGGGGGCGAAAGGCTGCAACTTGTTTCTGCTGTGCTGTGGAGGCAATCTTGGTATGAATGCTTCCACCAGTGGCATAGCCTGTCAGAGCATTGCGTAGATCGGTAGGTGTTGGATAGATAATGGAGGTTGTGATATTCCTTGTTGGCGCGGTAGACGCTGCATTTACAATCGTGTTGCTCAGCCACGTTGCTGGTAGTGTTGCAATTGAAGAAACTTGACACACAAGTCGTTGCTCAGCAGTTGATGACTCGACTGGCTTGGACGACTTGACTGCAGATAGTGCGTCAGCCAAGGCAAGATGTCCCCATCGCTTGTCTGAAGGATCAGAAGGTTTGATGTAAGATGGCACGGATGCAACCAAGGCAGCACGAATGGCCGAGAAGTCGTGCTGAAGCAGCTGCTCGCAGAGTGGTTTCAGCTTGCCACCATAAGCGTTGAGGTATCGTAGTAGATCGTGCTTGAAGCGATGGCCAGTGCCTATCTTTCCCACCTCTTGCTTCTTGTCCTTGGACCTCTGCAGCAGTGGCAGAGCGGGCGACCTCCACGCGGCTTGTGTCATATGGTCCCAGTCCTTCTCAAGCATGTTTGCAGTGTGGATGACAACTTGGGCGCTGTCATCGTGCTTGAAGAGAATAATCATTTTGCTGTGATGAGTACCAAACGGATCCGGTAAATAGGCTCGGATCTCCTGTACATTCTTCCACGTCTTCAGATCATGCTCGATGCCTAATCTGTTCCCATCCTCACTTTTCCACGAACCATGTATTACCTTGACATTGACGAGATGCCGCACATCTGCGTCGAAATGTTGCATTGTCCAGTTGACATCGAAGCAGAAGTTAAATATCCATGCTTGTTTGATCAACGGGTCGCCAAGGATGTCATGCAGGCTGACAGTTTCGACGTTGTCTTTGGCTGGCAGACCCCGTACTCGAGTGAGCTGAAACGGTGACCGAACAGCTCTGCGAGGGCTGTTGGGCGCAGTGAGGCCGACACCGTCAGGTGGGTAAGTGTGGCCGTCAGCACGGTTACTCTCCGACTGCGGAAGGGATGCTACTGGTTCCGGTCGCTTCTGTCTTTTGTTCTCGTCGGAGGAGATTGACTTTGGAGCATTGCTTGATCTACTGCGTGGAGGTGATACTGTTCGCGACAACGTGGACAAGAATGCTGAACGTTGAGCTCTGATCTGTTCAGCATGATTCACGTCGAGACGCTGCTTTTTGGCAGGCGGCTCAGCATCCATATTGTGCCACTTCAGAACGTGACATCTGCAGAATACTGCGCGCAAAGTATCAGAGAACTTCGGACCTCGATGATACACGATCATCTAAGCAGGGAGGACCAGACGCGTGCGGCAATCACATCTGCCGAGATTGCAATTCAGGCAACGATTGAGCATTACTTTCCAACTCTGGGTGCATAACGGTCCTTTCCGCGATCACAAGCTCATCGAGCATTGTAGGTAGTACGCTGTGCTCACAGATCGAACGTAGATGTGGGGAAGTAACCGCGACGCGTCGATGCGCTCACCGTGCCAAGGCCTTGGCTCATGCCTCACGCTCCCAAACGCTTTGAAACGTCAACCTCATAAGTCTCACATCACACAGCGGCGAAGGCAGCTGAGGTTCTCTATACAGCTGAGCAGATCTCAGACTTACTTCAGAAGCATTTGCTAGCTCCACTGCTCGATGAAACTTTCAAAATCATGGCGCTGGACGGCCTGGTGAGACTGCGGTCCACTGGTGTCGGGTAACGAAATGAAATGGAAGTGAGCTCAGACCTATGTGGCGAGCGAAATCTTAGACAGTCTTATAAAATCACTGTGTCTGGTGTCTGGATCAGGACTTCGCAGTGATGGACCAGAGGGTATATTGGGTGCGCCCGCCCGACAGCTGTATCTCTCCTAACTTCCTCAACTCATACGTTCGATCTGCATTACTGAATTACTGGAACCGATCTTGCTCACTCACCCGACAAACCAACTCTGATGGAGGAAGCTCAGACTTCTACAATGCCCCTTGAGGACAGCTTCGAAAGGCTCAAGAAGCTGGTCAGGAGAAGAAAGACGGTGAGCAAAAGATCAAAGCCTGTCGCGAAGAAGCATGGTTTGCGTGTGTCCGTTGGAGAAACGAGCAATCTATTCGGGACATTCAGCGAGACTTCGTTCAGGGATTGCGAGAACTCAACAAAGACAACTCTCTAGAAGACGGACACGATGGGTCTTCTGGAGACGTGTATGACGAGCAAGTCTTAGCCCAGAGCCTCCCTGTCAAGTGTGTCTCGGCTCGAGGATACAAGAAATTGACTGGAGGTATGCGAGGACAAAGAGTCGCAGCACATTTCCCGGATATCGCAGCCACCGGCATACCAGCTCTCTGCGATCATGCTTGCCAGCTCGCAGAAGACAAGATGCTTGCCGCAGACGAGGCCTTCATAAATGAGGCCAAGCGACTGCTGAATTCACTGCAATTTTGGTGCTCTGGTAACGGTGGTACACGGGGGCTGACATTAGCGGCCGTGGTCGACGAACCCAGGTACCGGAAATTCGTTGACGACTTCATCAAGGTACAGTCGTCCTCTCTGTCGCACGTTCTAGAACTAACACACAAACAGCGTCTGTTCGACATCACCAAGGAGACCTTGTCAAACATCTCGGATGAAATCACAACCAAGATCATCGACAACCTACCTCTTAGCGTACGCTCTGGTAGTGAGGAGGCTATCCCTACGTCTTCCAAGTGGACATGCCATTGGAAGACATTCCAAGCCATCGTGTGCCGTGATGGTGTCTATGAGAACAACCAGCGGGCATTCAACTTCAATGAGGAGCTGTCGGAGCCTTTCATGCGAAAAATCGACAAGAATTGGGCCCGGACCTTCAATCACACTATCGCACTCCATGCTAGGGCTGCCACTGAAGACTTCAACGAAGCTGTGGCGAGCTTTGGCGCCGGGTTCACGACTATTTTCACTGCAACTGCCGCCACCACTGATCAAGTCAACTTCGAGGCTCACTTACATAGATTCATCAAATCACTTGATGGGATCCTCCAAGTTGCTATCCAGACTATTGCAATGGAGCAAAGAGCAGCCAATCGATTGCCAGAGACCGTGGTTCAGTCCAACATGGAAACCACCTATCAGATGTGTTCCACGGAATCCGGGAAAGGTATGATGAATCGAATGAAACTTCACATCAGGAGATATCTGGAGAAGGAAAAGACCTCCATGTTTCGGAACATTGAGGGACGGTTGAATACAGACCTGTCGGACATGATGAAGCGTGTTAAGAACACGGTGCTCAAGCAGATGACGCTATCCTGCACTCAATTTCGGCGAGATTGTGGCCACCTCATCTCACCACGACCACACGACTTTAACGACGGTGATCAGAAAATCCGTCAGGAAATTGTGCGAGTTCTTCTGGAGGCGCAGACTTCTTTCGACACTCTTGCACCACCGAACGCACACGATGGTCTCGGGATTGCCGATGTCCAAGCGGACGCTACCCTTGGCCCGTGTCTCGAGCTTGTACTAGCGAACCCACGATCTGAGGTGGTGGAGAGGATAGTGGAAGAGGAGGATGACAGCGATTCTGAGTCTTACAATTAGTCAGTCCCAGGCTGGGCTGGGCTCGTTTCTGTGTGGGTATAGTCTGTGATAGGAACAAGCCGATCTACCATGGTTTCAATTGGCAGTATGGAGTGAACGAGAAGACGAGGTCGTGTTTGGGAGGAGCAAGCCGGGGAAGTGTGTGAGAACGTTACGAGGGACATCGAAGAGGATAGCGAGAAGGGGTGTACTGCTATTACATGAAGGATGCAGCAACGGGGAATCGCTGGCCGATGAACATGGAAGGATGACAATGATGGAGCATAACACTACGCTCAAATAAAATGCACCGCAAACATTCTCTTCTCCACGCAAGCATCCAGGGACATGTTGTCAGAGATCAGATCCGCTCAATGCGTGCCTGCCTGCATCTGGACGATAGTCTCTACCACTGACAAACCACTAACGCAGGTCAGATCAATCGGTCGCCTTGTTGTGCGACCATCCCCCTTGTCCACCCACCCGGGAGTCTTTTTCCTCGACTCGCCTGTCAGAAAGTCTCGTGTTACCTTCTGCTCAATATCTCGCCCGTGGCGTCCCCTGCTGCGAGGCGCCCATTGATTTGATCAATTACAAGCGTCTCCTTACCACTACTTCGATATAGTTTGCGATTATTGTCAAGGCTGAAGCGCGCGCAGAGTTCAGCTGGTGGTCCTACCAAGCGGTGTAGAGATATGGACGTAACAACATGAGGTGTACTCGCCCAAAATCGTACCGGGTGCTTACCTTGTAGAGAAGACGAATGACCCGTGACAAAAAGGGACCCAAGGTACATGCCACTCTTAGCGCGCCTACCAACGTGTTCGCACCGCTACGTCACCCTCAAATTATCCAGCACTCGAGTAGACCTGCAGCTTCCAACCCCCCAAAACAGGCCTACTCACGAGCCTGACCAGTCCCTTCAATCTTACACACGCAAAACTATGATACAGCAGCGACAATGATATCCATTTTCACCTTGGTTCTCCTAATCCAAGTCCTTCTCTTCGTCATCAACGCAGTGGGCGCAAAGACAATCAACGAAGTGGTAAGTGACGAGACAAACGACTCAGTCAGTCAGCATACTAAACAATCCCTCAGCTATGGCAGTTCTCGGCCCGCCTCCCGCTGTCCTCGAGCAAAGACGCACAAGACCAGCGGCGGCTTCGGAATGAGGTGCTACGACTGAAGAAAGAGATGAACGCCATCAGCGCGCAGGACAATTTCGCCAAGTGGGCCAAGGTACGGAGAGAACACGACAAGGCCATGGCTGCGCATGATCAGAAGGGTAAGTCACGAGAGATCTGGGAGGGGCAATATACTGACGAGGAGCAGCGTCGGACGTCTCAGCGCACAGGAACTCGTTCGATACCAAGGCCAACGCTGCGCGGTGGGTCATGACGAGTGGGATGCAGATGTTTCTGCAGTTCTGGCATGCGAAGACGCCGGTATTCACGTATCCGAGGGGTTGGCTGCCGTGGCCTGTCGAGTGGATTCTAGGCTTCCCGAGATGTCCTTACGGCGCCGTCTCGATCAATGTCTGGAGTATGACTTGTGGGACGGTCATTGCGTTGATAGGGAATGAATTGCTGGGTACAGTACAAGGACAGCCGGCGGCAGCAGATGCAGGCAAGCAGAAAGTAGCAATGGGAGCAGAGAAGCAGAAGTCATAGTGGATAGCACGTAGACGTGGAAGTGGAAGTGGAATTTGATATGTGGCTGCTGAGCAAGCTTCAATCAGAAATATGCAATCGTTCTCGTCAATGACCAAACATGCTACTTTGAGGTCATGCCAGTCTAGGTGCTTGACTCTATGATTGATGTGTTCATCATGTGAAGCTGCTCAGCTGCTCCACTGCTCGACTGTGATCACTCCAGTCTGGTCCTTTCGAAGGGACTTCCACTGATCTCGCGGACCAGCTGCTTTCCATAAGCTACAGACTTGAAAAGAATGAAGCGTCTCCACGCCATGAGAATAAGCCCCGTCGGGTTACTCAGTTTCGTTCCCAATACAGGAAAGGAAAATGAGCAATCGCATGTCTGTATACGTACGACGAATCGCGCAACCTCTTTCCACCTCTTGACCCTACTCCTCGAGACTCCAATGCAACCCTCGCCTCCTCTTCTAGGCTAGATAGCAAAGAATGCAAACAGCGGCAAGGCCGAGTCACGATTTGTAGGAGAGGCACGAGGCCGTAAGCCGCGTTACTGCTTTTATGGCGGCGCCTTTCGGCAGGTCTGTGGTGACCACAGTGGTCCGGGGACTTTCTCCCAAAGCAAGAGTGGTGTGCAATGCCTGGTAAGGCTCTGCTGTCCGTGAGCTTCGAATGCGATTCTTCGTGCGCGGAGATGTATGGAGGGAAGAGAAAGACGTAAGAGAAATGGTGCAGTGGAAGAAGTTCTGAACGAAGCAATGCCAAGACTTGCGAGGCTGGGGTTAGTGCCTGACCCAGCCTTGTTGATAATGCAAGTGACTCGGCATTACTGCCGAGCCTCCGCTTGCTCCTCTTGGTGACACGCGATTGAGATTGGCAGATATTGGCAGAAAGAGATTGTCCTCGTTAGTATACCTGCCTGTATCATTCATCGAGACCGTTCCCGCTGCCCTGTAGGTGTAACATCAGCCAACATCATGCCTCCTGCACGAGGTGTGCGGATTCTAATCGAGTCTTCCATACGCGCCAATCGGCCTCAAATAAGGCTGAACGAGCTCTCCAAAGCTCAAGTCAGAGGTCTTTGCACCTGTCGCAATGTCTCGGTCATAGACCACAACGGACGGAGCCCCACCAAGTCTCTCTCACGGCCTCAACAACAATTCATCAGATCTAGCAATGTGACGCCGCAGAAGCGCCATGCCTCGTCAAGCACTTCAGAGCTCAAGCACACCCCTCTTTATGCAGTCCACTCAGAAGCGGGTGCCAAGATGGGTCCCTTTGCCGGCTACAGTATGCCTCTCGAATATCCAGACCAATCACATCCAGAATCGCACCGTTGGACACGCGAGAATGCCTCGCTCTTTGACGTCTCACACATGGTCCAGCACAAACTGTCGGGACCATTAGCAGAGGAGTTTCTTATGACAATTACTCCCTCCTCTATCAACACGCTGAAGAAGCATCATTCATCTCTGTCATGTCTGCTAGACGACAACGGCGGTATCATAGACGATACAGTCATCACGCGACTAGGCAGAGACAGCTTCTACTTCGTCACCAACGCCGGCTGCCGCGAGACAGACCTAGCATACCTCGAGTCTCAGATGACCAAGTTCCTCGAGTCGAAAGGTATCTCCAAAAGCAAATCAGAAGAAAACCTCAAATGGCACGTTCTGAACTGCCACTCCCTAGTCGCTCTCCAAGGTCCAAAGGCTCAAGAAGTCCTCCAAGCGCTCGTCTACGAAGACACTGAAGACACGACTACATCACCCGACCTGTCAACTCTTGGCTTTGGCGAGTCCCGCTGGCTTCAACTCACAACAGAAGGTGACATGAACACACCCAGCCTCCTCGTCAGCCGAACAGGTTACACGGGCGAAGACGGTTTCGAAATCTCCATCCCCTCCGAGAACGGAGACTCTACCGCCCTCGCCACTGCCATCGCCAAAACAATAATCAACGACTCCTCCATCGTCCGCTGGGCCGGTCTCGCGGCACGAGACAGTCTGCGTCTCGAAGCCGGTATGTGTCTCTATGGCCACGATATCTCGACCGAAACCACACCCCCCATGGCCGCGCTGGGCTGGATTGTAGGCAAGGACCGTCGGACCGAGAACGCGAGTCCGCCGTTCCACGGACAGAGCCGGATCCTGGAGCAACTCGCTAAACCAAAGTCGATGAGTGAGCGGCGCGTGGGGTTCCTCGTGGAGAGAGGCCCCGCCGCTCGGGAGGGCGCCGAGATCGTGGATACGGAGAAGGACAACGAGGTCATTGGACGGATCACGAGTGGGTGTCCGAGTCCGAGTCTCGAGGGCCAGAACATTGCCATGGGACTGATCAAGAACGGATACCACAAGAGCGGGACGAAGGTGGGTGTCAAGGTGCGCAAGGGTGTGAGGAAGGCAGAGGTCAGTCGCATGCCGTTTGTGCCGAACAAGTTCTATCGTCCTGATAGCAAGGATGCCGAGAAGAAGGAGTTGAAGAGTTAGCACCAAGCCGCAGTAGATGGTAACGTGGACGGTTGAGGGTGAGCAGTAGGAGGATCATTGCAATAGGATGTTACGCACGTGTGACGCTGTCGCGTTCCATGCGAAGCGCAAAATCCGCATTCTTCAGCAGACAGACAGACAGGCAGGCAGACAGGCAGACAGACAGATAAGGAAGCAGCGGTGCAGGCCACGAGCACGGAGCAGGATAGGATACCCATTATTTCTCGTCCACAGTAGTACAGCGGGAGCAGGATTCAGGCCAAACAATGAACGACAATCTCATTCTCTATTCTATACGGTTTCAGCAGTTGCCTATCTGCACGCCTTCCTTTCTCAGACCGAGATTCTTGAAAAGCCCGTCCCGGCTTCAGCATCGCGCGGGCAGCCACGGCACGCAGCCCAGCATGAAACTTCCTAAACGACTGAGTGCCAGCCAGCCGCACCCAGGGTTCTTTCTCAAGTCAACACCGACTTGAACCAAAAAAAACTCACCTATTTCCTTACTTATCTATCATTCATCCTCCCCTTCCCCCCTGGCTTGTAGAACACAAAATATATGTAGACATATGCCCCGAAGGACAAGCAAAAAGGTACGACCTAGGTGGGACTCGAACCCACAGCCTCAGCTTGTTTCCACCTATTTTCTAGGCTTGAGGAACAGACTCTCAAGTAGGAGAGCTACGCGCTACCATTGCGCCACCAGGCCGCCTGATCCGTTTCCTGTGAGGACTCGGAATACGCGTGTGCGCATAATCTGGAAGAAATTGTGCTTAGTCTGCAATATATCCCAATGTAAAGATCGGCCGAACTGTGCGTGTTTGCTATGCACTCTAGGCGCATCAGCTCGCAATCTAGGCATGTAGACTTGGCTTCGCACGCCTGCGGTTAGAGGTGTTTAGGGCGGGCATCGGGTATCAACTCAGGGCTTTCAACCTATTTTCAGCTCCAACCGTTTTAATACGGTATTCGTTCACGCGATCATACTATCAGTCAACGTTCGGTGCACATTCGCTTGCTTCTTTATATACATACAATTCAAGTCAAAGCTCACACATCACGGCTCATTGTCCGCCGCAGCATGAGCCGCAATCTTCTCTCCTTCGGCTGGGTCTACCTGCTCAATTGTCCTGTGCCGTGCACTAACCCCATCAATCGTGACATTCATTGCACCCGCTTGCACCAACGCAGTTCTCAAATCATCGAGGAGATCCTCTCCGTCCTCAATGCCAACACATAATCTGATCAAGTCTTCTGGTACACCCCTCTCCGCCCTTGTCTTGGGGTCAATACTCGCGTGTGACATGCGGCAGGGCATGCTGATAAGACTGTTGACGCAACCAAAAGAAACAGAAATAGCCCATAGCTTCGCAGATTCCACGATCCGTTCAGACAGTGTTACGTCTCCAGTCTCGAAGGAAAGAACTGCACCCGGGCCTCGCGCCATGGAATTATGCAACTCGTACTGTGGGTGACTTTTCAGCCCTGGATATCGCACCTTGAAGCCCGCCGACTCGAGGAACCGGGCTATCATCATGGCGTTCGCTTGCTGGGCGTCCATTCGCACCTTGAGCGTTTTGATCCCCCTCATGAGGAGCCAGCAGTCGAATGGTGCCAGGCCACATCCACTAGAATTGATAGTGAAATATAGTTTGTCGCCGAGAGCTTCGTCGTTGATTGCTAGCACACCGGCCATGAGGTCGTGGTGACCGGAGAGATATTTAGTACCGGACTCGTAGACAATGTCAGCGCCGAGATCGAGTGGGTTCTGCAGCAGCGGAGAGAGCATGGTGTTATCCACGCTGACGAGACAGGTTGGATTTGCGGCATGTGCCATGCTTGCGATGCTTGGAATGTCGACGATCTTGATAAGAGGGTTGGTGGGAGTCTCGAGAAGAACCATGGCGGTCTTGGAAGAGACAACTTCTTGGACTTTCTGGTTGTTCGTGGTGTCGACGTGATGGACAACGATGCCACCGTGAGTAGAGAGGTATTTCAGCAGCCTGTTCGTGCCACCGTAGAGGTCATCGCCTGTAACTACTTCATCTCCTGGTCGGAGTTGTCTTGTGATTACATCCAATGCTCCCATGCCTGAGGACACGACCAGTGCCCTGTTCGCTCGCATAATCTTGGCCAGATGTTTCTCGAGGTGGGTTCTGGTCGGGTTGCCACTGCGAGTGTAGTCATATTCGTTCGACGCACCAGCCGTGGCAGAGGTTTGCTTGAAAGTGGCGGACTGAAAGAGTCAGCATTGGCCACGGAAACAGCAAGGAAATGCATACTTGGTAGATGGGCACACTGGAGGCATTATACTGGTCGTTGCCTTCTGAGAAGACCAGCTGCGTAGCAATCGAGTATTGCCTTCCAGATCTCGGAGTGGAGGGTGCAGGCGAAGGCGGCATGTCGTGACCGTCCAAATCAACTTGTGCCATAGCCTTGCCCAGAGCATTGAGCTTGGGGTTTGGCAAGACGCCAGTTGGCGGTGTAGAGGAAGAGCTTTCTCCAGACATCGTCGGTGGCAATTGCAGTGGTAGTTGTAGTTGTGGTGTTGGTTCTCAAGGGTCAAAGGTTCAAGGTGGGGGGACGAGCTCGACGACTTGTAGTTTCGATATTAGAACGCTGAGGCGCATATGAGCAAACGCCTATGATGGACTGACTGAGGCTGTTGACTTGTGGCACAAAGCTTCAAGTTAGCAGAATACAGGGCGAAGGCTGATCTGGAGATCGAGGTGGTCTGGTCAAAGCACTCGGCTGGCTCTGGCTCATTATGGAGCTTGCGCCCACAGTAACTTCCTTAGCGCATGACGTGCTCAGCGACAATTCTGCGCAGTCGGCACTTCTTCGCTGCACTTGGACAAAGCCATGCAAGGGCAGCGTAGAAGCGACGCTGAAACCGTTTGCCTCAGTAATCGGCGAAGAATCTCACAGGTTAGTTATGCCTCTTCGAGTATGGCATGTTTCTCTCAAGCATAACCCCAAGAGGTATCAAGGTCCTGTAAACGTCTTGGTCGACCAGTGCTCTCTGTCTCTCGAGCTCTTCTTGGTAAAAGGATCGGACAGAGACAGAAGATGGTCATGGAGTGTTGACACATTTACATTCGTATCTAATTCATACATATGACTTAATCTCTCCTACTTCAGGCATCCAAGCACATCTATACAAGCTCTCCTCTCTTCCCAATACACTCTTGCAAAGTCTTCTGCCATCGCCCAAAATCAGTCCTCCAAAATAAAAGAAATAGAAAGTTGAAAATTCTGCCCCTGCTGAAAGGACTGCTTGATCCGAGCTTCAGCTTGACAAGCATATCTCGTGAGAGGTGAGAGACTGGGTATCATGCTTGTCTCTCTCAGTTCCATCCAAGGCTGTTCTCTGCCATCACTGGTGGAGAAATGTATGTTCTTCCCGATTGCTGGCTTCGATCACTGTTTCGGGAGTTGCGTCCATGGCCTGCGTTGTTGAAACCAGGTTGTCGGCTACCATAGCTGTTGCGTCCACCAGTCATCAACGTGTTGGTCTCACGTGGCGCAGAGTTGCCTGATTGCACACTGCTCGCTCGCTTGTGCATGTTCTTTCGCCTCTTGTATCGCTTGGCAACCATGAACATGGCAACACCATAGACTGCTGCACCTCCAACAACTCCAAGGCCGATACCAATTGATGAAGGCTTGACGGTAGAGTTTCCTGTGCTATCATCCGTGCCTGCTGCACCAGCACTGTTGCTGTCGCTTGAAGTAGTTGCAGTGTTGGCGGCATTGATCGGACTACCATCACCAATATTCTGGCCCGCGATAAGCGGTATCGATGGGTCAAGCATGTCAACAAGAGTCTTCACCGTAGGGTTGTCGTTGTTGTACAAGGTAGACTTTGGATTGAGCAAGGCCAATGAAAGTGGGTTCACCTGGTCGTTGGGAATATATGCCATAGCAAGCGTCGTAATGTAACCGTTCCTGCTGAGCGTGTTGTACGGTTGCAGATATTGCATAACGACCTGGGTCGTATTAATGTCGACTCCGTTGGCGATACCCGGCGGCAGATAATCGAAGATCTGCTGCACAGCCCACTGGTTTGACACAACAAACGGATAGTTGAGCCCGTAGGTGAAGCCAAGCTGAATCAACGTCCCGTTGTCCGGCTGCGCAGGAACGCCGCCGGTAGGTTGAATGATCCGGGGGAGCGACGACGGCAGTGTAGTGGCAGTACTTGAAGGCTTTTCGCTGCCGCTGCTCGATGTGGTCGGTGTTGGTGTCGCTTTCACAATGCTTGTTTCCTGTGTCAGAGCAGTATTGGTGTTGGTTGCTGTTGGTTTAATCGTCTGCGGCGCTGTTGTCTTTGGTGTGGAGGCAACCGCCGGCACGCTTGTGCTTACAGTGTTAGATTGAGGAACTGTCTCCGAAGGAGCGACACTTGGTGAGGTCTCAGCACTGACAGTGTGGCTGGTGCTTGCCGCCGCCGAAGAAACAGCTGCGGTGCCCGACACAGTATTGGTAGGACTACCAGACGGAGAAGACACAATGTCGGTGTTGGATGCAGCGTTGGTGGGAGTACCCGAAGGTGAAGATCTGCTGTTAGTGTTCAATTCAGTGTTGCTGACGGTGCTTGCAGTGTTGGTGTTAGTTGGTACGCCAGTGTTGGTGGTTGTCGGGACCGTATTTGTGTTCGTGTTGATGGGACCCTGAGTGTTGCTGTTCGTCTGGCCGGTGCTGGTGTTGGTGATGGTGGATCCTTCCGAGTTGACGTTCGTTGGACCGGTGTTAGTGGCAGTATTCGTGTTCGTGGATGCTGCAGAATTCGTGTTCGCGATTGTATCCGTCGGGGTCGTGGTTTTTGTGTTAGTGAGGCCTTCAGTGTTCGTGTTCGTTAGGCCCTCTGTACCGGTGTTCGTCGGAACACTGGTGCCGCTATTTGTGGAGACGTTGGTGTCGGTGTTTGTCGGGACATCAGTATTGGTCGGCGCTGTCCCTGTCGGTGCGGTACCCGTAGACGCAGAGATGCCCGAGTCTGTGTCGGTTGGCACATCAGTGGCAATTGTGTTGCTGCCAGTTATTGCTGGTGGTGTGATGATGGTTTGCGAATCTGTAGGTGGCAGGACGCTGGTCAAGCTACCAATCAGTCCGCTCGATGGAGCAGTGTTAGGGTCGCTTGTAACAGCCGGAGCAGTTGTCGGGCCAGTAATACCCGCTGTTTGCGAAACGTGTGAGTTGGACGGTGGCGTAACTATGGCATCGCTCGTGGCGGTAGGTTGATCGACGGCAGCAGTAGTCTGTGCTGGCTGTGTCACGGTTGGGTCATCTGTAGCAGTCGCAGTCGCAGTCTCAAGCGGTGAAGAATCTGTCAAGGTGTTTACACCACTCGCAACTGTTGAGATGAGCTCAGGATCCACAGTGTTTGAGAACACAGGTTGGGTTCCAGTATTGGTCGCAGCCTCGGTAACTGTATCCAGGGTTTGGCCTTCAGTATTGCTTGGAGCTCCAGTGGCTGTAGCTGAGTTGTCTGTAGCAGTTGGTGTGTCAGCCAGCGGAGAGTCCGTCAGGGTGTTCACAACACTCGCGACTGCTTGACTTTCGGTGTTGCTCGGCGCCGTCTCAGTCTCAGTGTTACTGGGAGCTTCAGTGATTGCAGGCGTATCCTGACCAGCGGTCGTCGTGGGAGCGTCGGTGGCCGTAGGTGGAGTCTGGTCTTCAGTAGCCGCGGGAGTTTCAGTGGTTGCAGGCGTATCCTGACCAGCGGTTGCTGTGGGAGCGTCGGTGGCCGTAGGTGGAGTCTGGTCTTCAGTAGCCACGGGAGCGTCAGTAGCTGTAGGTGAAGCCTGATCTTCGGTAGCCGCTGGAGCGTCAGTAGCTGTAGGTGAAGCCTGATCTTCGGTAGCCGCTGGAGCGTCAGTAGCTGTAGGTGGAGTCTGGTCTTCAGTAGCCACGGGAGCGTCAGTAGCTGTAGGTGAAGCCTGATCTTCGGTAGTCGCTGGAGCGTCAGTGGCTGTAGGTGAAGCCTGTTCGTCGGTAACCGTAGGCTCCGCTGCTATGGCAGAAGGAGGCTGTGTTGTTGATCCATCGGTCTCTTGCGCCGCCGCTGCGTCTGTAGGGGAACTATCAGTCTCCTCTGCAGCCGTGGTTGTGTCTGGAGTTACATCGGTAGCAACGGCCGGAGGAGGGATTGTAGTACCGCTATCTGTCGCTACCGCGCTGTCTGCAGCAGTGTTGACGACCGTCGAAAGACCAAGCGAAAGATTGTCCGTTGGTGTCGCCGCATCAGTTGCAGTGTCCGCGGCAGGCGTGGTCTCGCCTGCCGCTGTTGCAGTGGCAGTGTCGCTGTCAGAGTTTAGCAGTGCCGAGAATTCATTGGCCAGCCCATCGGTGGCACTGGCTGTGTTAGCAGGCGCTGTCGTGTTGGCTACCTGTCTCTTGATTTCTCTGGGAAAATAATAACGAGGTCTGGATTCAGAGCCAGGTTGCGGCGCTGGTATCGCCTCAGCTAAGGCCAGCGCCGTCAGACATGACAGCACAGTCACCAAGGATACTCTCATCCTGGCAGAGTGGTATCACAAGGCTAAAAGGCTCCCGCACAGGTATCCAGCAACTTCACGATGATGGTGTTGGTCGAGTGTGAAATGAGTGGCCGGGAGATATGATCCCAAAGTATGATGCTTGACCTTGTAACGGCCCAAAGTTCGAAATTCTGGTGTACAGATCCCTCTTCGCTTCAGCACGACTCTCAGACGACAGTAACCACTTTCGCTTCACAAAATGGACCAGCCAATTAAGGTAGAAACTATGCAGAATTGGTAACTGTTTCTGAAGTACGTCGCAAATCTTCAAGATCGTTTTCGTGTCCAAAGAGGATTTTCGAAGTGGGTGAAGAAGCTGATAAGTATGTAACGAACGTTTTCGGGGATGTGGTAATAAGTCTCAAAGAGTGGACGCGAGCGTATTGCTGGCAGAAATGAGTTGAGCTCGTCGAAGGGAGTCGAAGGTCGCGATGAAGGACGGGCTGTCGACTTCCCAGTTGGCAAAGTTATCGGACGCGAAGCGAGAGGCGGCGACCACGGCGACGTCGACGGAGCATGGGGCTCAACAAGAATGGTGAGAAGGCGTCAAAGACATGTGTGTTAGTAACGAGGGTGAGAAGGACGAAGTGAGTGAGCATACCCCGATCCGCGCTGCATACAAGCGAAGCCAGGAGACACGCTTTCCAGCGTCGGGGTCGCAGGCACTTCGGATCATTGCTAGCAAAAGCACTCGGGCCTGGTTTGGTGCAGGACTGGTGTGGTTACAGTGGGGTCCAAGGGGGTGCTTAGTCCTGTTACCGCCTAGAGGCACAATTTTAGGGTCTTCTTGCTACTGGTCTAGGTCAGGTACCGTGCGCCAATTAACTCAAGCTCAGCCACTAAACAGTCCCACATCAACACTTCCGTCTTGTCTCATTCGATGATCGCTCTCATTACCAATTTGACAGTCGATGCCAAGTTGCACGATGCTTGCACCAGGATTTACAGTACTTGCCTCGTGCTCGTCCGTTCTGTGTCTACGTGCCGCACGTAACGACGTGATGCTGTGAAGACTTAATTTCCAATACAAGTACTTATTGGGGGAGCCACGGCCCTCGTTGCATGGACTGTGCACTACCCATTGATCTGGGGAAGACTTATGATGTTGCGTCGCCAGCAGGAGATCACGAAAGCGTCGAGAAGCACAGCATATCCTTGACGGTAAGGTGCATGCCAACTAACCGTAGAAAACTGATCCTTGTGCTTGCAACACCTGCAACATGTCAATTTCACCAGGTGACAATCCTTGGAAGAATGTTATCCGGCTAAGCATGAAAATTTCCCGGTGCCGATCTCAGCAGTAACCAAATGACATTCCTGCAACTCGTTCAGTTCTTGATCTTTCTTCGACTCCTATCGCTCTAACAGTCTCTCTCTTCCTGTCTTCCCAGAGCTTTCTACACTAATTCTAGTCTCGCTGCCTCTTGCCCAGCGCCATCAGAGTTGAGCGTCGCAGGTGGAAAGTAGAGCCAACGCTCAAGAGACAATTACGACGCGTGTCAGGCTGGGATGTGCCTTCAAGGCCCCTACAAGCAAGGAAAAATGGGGGCGGGGACTTGCCTAGTTCCATACAACGAACTTACACAGCGTTCCGTTCCCCTCGTGGCTGGTGTTACACGCAAAACATCCAATCGGAAAATCTATATTTCCTGCGCTAAATTTGTGCGGATGGTGTTGCTTTCTTTTTTTGTTTCATCTACAGTAGCCTTTAGTGCTTAGCTTTTCATCGCTGGCAAAAGCTGTTGCGGTCGTCAGATGTGCTCTACGAACATAAACGGTATATATGCCTCCAGCTAAGCAGCCAAAATTGATCAACGTCTGTGTACCTATGTTATGGGGCTGCACTGTCTGATCGCAACATTTTCGTGGCGTGCTCCTGGCTGCTGTGGTCCATCCACAAAACGTTGGTATGCTTCGTCCGAGCTTTCCAGCTTCCAGTAGAACAATTCCGTTCGATCATCGGGCGATGGTTTGATTCGGCCGACCTCTGTGGGTCAAGCACAATTCACCTGCTGCAGCAAGTGTTGATGACTCGTGCATCATTCATTCTGAAATGACTTGGCGTATGACCATGTTGTGTCAGCCTTGTGTGCGGGTGTCTCGGGGTCTGTGTACAGGAGGTTACATATGATGGTGTAGAAACTACATACTAGTGCGCTACCAGCGCGCCACTAGCGTACCCTACCCTTATGTCTACTCGTGCGCACTCGTACGCACTCGTAAGTACTCTTAAGTAGATATAACTAATTCTTTAATAATTTCTAACCCTAATCCTAGCCTATAAATATAACTATCTAAGTCCTACCTAATAGCTAACTCTAAGCCTAGCTAACCCTTACCTAACCACCTAATCCTAGCCAGTAGGGCCTAAAGACAAAGAAGTTATAAAATTAGTATATAGAAGTAGCTACGAGTAGCTACGAGTAGCTATAAGTAGCCATATAGATAATTACTACTAGGTGGCGCTAAGTGGCGCTCGGCTAATGCACGCTAATGCAAGCTAATACTGTCGATCTCCTACACCATTATCTGACACCTCCTGTGGACAGTGAACACAGGTCCCCAACGCAGACTCGAATAAGGAACCCTTGTCTGAGCTCATTCGGACCCCCTTCCCACTACCACAGACCACGTGACTTCCAGTTTCCAGCAACACCCCCTCACATGCACCTCCAGAGAGGCTAGCTTCTAACTTTTTGTCCGACGTCCAGCCATTTGTAGTTGCGTGCTATTTCATGTCGTGTGCTCTGAGCTGGGAGACGTGATCAAGGGACCTGTGCTAAGATACATCATGTTGAACGAGCTATTACTCACAGGACAACCATCCTGGATGCTGGCGAGTGCGCCGCCGTTATCTTCGCGCCAAATGCGGCCGCGACACCGATATATGATGTGTTTGAGTCCCACAGACGCGGTATAGACTGCTTCAGCAATCAGTAACTTGAAGGCTGCAATTCGCTGTCTATTTGCAGAGGACACTGAATGCACCTTGGCCATAGAAACGGAATTATCGTCGTCGGTGGAAGGTAGGAAAAAGTTGGGCTGTGAAGAGCCGGCGGTTTTATTCCGTGTGCTGGTTCACCACTGGGAGTCACAATCTACCATCAATGACAATAACCATGAGTACTTCGATTTTTTGAGCTCGAACGACGTCTCAAGCGTGTCACGTATTCGTTCAACAAATGACCTAACTTATCTCTGTTCGATTGCTTGTTCCTATTCAGCAAAAGCCACTATGCCTTTCTCTCACCACAGCCATTCTGGCCAGTTCTGCCCGGGCCATGCGCAAGACGCATTAGAAGATGTGATCAAGACTGCAATCTCCAAAAGCTTTCACGTTTTTGCACTGACCGAGCACATGCCACGCCATGATCAAGACCTTTATCCTGAAGAAGTCGAAGCCGGTTCTACGTTTGAGTCGCTCACACAGAATGAGAATGACTACGTCAAAACAGCTTTGGAGCTGCGCGAGAAGTATAAGGATCGCATCGCTCTGCCACTCGGATTTGAGAGTGACTGGTGCGGGCAGCACTCTCTCGAGCTGATCGAAAGGTCGATCCGGACACATCCATTTGATTTCTTCATGGGCTCAATTCACCATGTTGCAGGTGTGCCTATTGATTTTGATCAAGCAGACTACGATCGCGCGAAAAACCTGGCCGGCGGCACCGACGAAAAGCTTTTCGAACGATACTTTGATGAGCAACTGGAGATGCTGCAAGCTACTCGTCCGCCAGTCGTCGGGCATTTCGATCTGATCCGGCTTAAAAGCAGCGATTTCAATACTGACTGGCGGTCAATGTCGGATGTCTGGACAAAAATCCTCCGAAACCTCGATTTTGTTGCATCCTACGGCGGTATCCTGGAAATCAATACTGCGGCTTTGCGAAAGGGTATGACTGAACCGTACCCTAAGTCAGAGATCTGTCAGGTAAGAGCAGTACATGACAGTAAGAACCATTGATTAACGAGCACGTTAGGAATTTCTGCGGCGTCGAGGAAGGTTTTGTCTGTCTGACGACAGCCATGGCATCGCCCAGATCGGAACTAATTACGAGAAGCTATCTGCCTTCCTCGAGCAGAACGATATCACGACTTTGTGGTTCTTGACGCATGTCGCACCTCCGGGAAACGCTGATGATGACCGGTTCCCTACGTTATGCATTCAACCTGTGGCTGTGAGTGAGATCACAGCTCACAAGGTCCTCAACGAACCACAACACAAGGCAACGCGAAGATGACCGATAGTGGGTGCGAAAGAACGTTGTTTGGAGGTCTCAATGCAGGCTTGCTAGATCACTGATGAAGGCAGATCTGACCTGTGCCCAATATCTGCTAAGCAGCCGACGTCTGAGGAAGCCTTCGGCTTGTCAAGAAGGGGCGTGCCGTGCGTATTTGGAATGCAGGCGATGTTGACGATCAGGCGCTACCTGCACAGCCATTTACCCTAGAGGACTTGCAAGGTTGAAGACGCTCGTATTCTATGGGTCTGCATGCCATGTGGTAGCACAAGGATTCTGATCTAGGAAGGTCCTTAGAAGCCTCGAGTCGGGATCAATGGACCACGACACAATAATATCTCAAAAACACCGGTGGTTGAACCACATCGCATACGGTGGCGCTCGTCGCTTACCCGAAATTGTCACCAGACGTCACTGCACCGGCAGGGTCAAGCTCAATGCAGGTGCATGTGACATTTGCATACTTTCCGGAGGCAGGTTTCGGAACCATATGTTGTCGCTCCCTGTTCATGCTCTGCCTCACATACGAACATGCTCTAGGTCCTCCGAGGCTTAAGTAAATCGGTCTGCTCCACGATGCGCAATGACTACGTATTTCGCTGGGCCATGGATCTCACCAGACCAGAACAGATCCCACATACTGCCATATCGTCTAGCAGGAGGTTTGTGGCAAAGCCAAGGAGAATCGCCACTGGAGGGACCTCGATCGGAATATTCATCTATTATTGATAGGTCCCTGCCAATAGGTTAGTGGGGCTGGTTGTTGATGATAGATGTCGGCTCTTTGTGTTGTGGCGTGCCTCCGATCAAAGGATCTCGCATTATGCTTCAAGGTTGTGCTCCGCATACAAAACCCTGCACACGTCGTACAACCCTATTGTCCAACAGACGACAGTTTTGAGTCCACTCGCAAACCTCATTTCACATCACGTGTCAGTCTTGCCTACGTGATCGGTATTTGTAGGAAATCTATCTCATCTTCAGCTGATGTCAGACTGACCACATAAGGCTCGAAGCCGCGAGTTGGGTACGCATCCTGTGTATCAGACCCCATCTAAATACGACCTCGTGGCAATTAGACTGGGCACATGGAGCTATCATGAAAAGACAATGCGCGGAGAGACCTTAGTGCGTAGCTCAGGCCGGAGAAAGGCTCGACTTTGAGTTCCGAGATCAACACCTTTCTTCTGTGCTCGTTTCCTTCCGCAATATGGCATTTCTTGAATTGATACGTTTCGGAGCTTCTCGGCGAACAGCGTTGCCTGACAGAATCTGAAACGACAATTTTGACCGGGCATAACGGTTCTGGTTCATCGACTTTGGTCAGTAGGTATGATGCAGAGTGCAGCTGTCAAAAGTCGAACATCAGGCTTGTCTGTCAGGGTCAAAGGACAAATAATCTTGCGAAGTGACTCCTGTCGGCAAACGTCGTCACCGCAAGGTTGTTCAAGTTCGCGCTTCGTTCGTCGCTTCTCTAGCAACCTTCAGCAAGGGCAAACCCGCAGCAGAACATGCATAGGTACAAATAGCGGTGACCCTCCCGCTTTTCGAAACGCGGCAGGCATTACCAACAAAGTTTGCGCATCCCGCAGAACTCAATCTCTAACCCCACTACTTGCGTCGTCGCTTCCCTCTAAAAAGTGCAGGCCATTTACCTCAGCAAGCTCATCTTCCTTTCATTCTTCTACACCACAGCACAAGCAATCTAGTGCAAGCCCAAACAAGATGTCTCTCAAGAAGGATCTAGTCTCTGAAGGTGACGGCAAGACGTACCCCAAGGCTGGGGATACTGTCACCATGGAGTACACAGGTAAATGGCAGTCATCTTCTGGGAACGTTCCCCATGCTAACACCGCCAGGTTGGGTGTTCGACGAGTCGAAGGAGAAGAACAGAGGCAAGCAGTACGCAGCAACGACACCTAAAAACTTACAGCAAGCATTGACAAGTGCGCAGATTCGACAGCTCTGTTGGACGAGGCGACTTCAAGACCAAGATCGGTGTTGGCCGAGTCATTCAAGGTAGGCGAAGGGAAACACAGACCGGAAGCAGCGGACACTAAAGAAAGGTACTAGGCTGGGATGAGGGTGTTCCTACCATGTCGCTAGGCGAGCGATCGGTCTTGACGATACCGGGGTAAGTCGGGTTGGAGTACGCTCAGGCGGTACTTTCGTCGGTGCGGCTCCAGTTGGTACGATATCGATTCTGACGTGATGTCCAGAAACATGGCATACGGTTCGCGAGGATTTCCAGGACTGATTCCACCCAACGCTACACTCATCTTGTAAGTTACCACTCACTAGCGCGTCGCAGGTAGCTGCGCGTTGCTATGCAAAGTATGCATAGTCTGAGTATTGGCTAACCGCATCGCAGCGAGGTCCAGCTCAAGGGCATCAACTAATGTCGGACTCGTTCTACGGCACCTGAAGTCTGCCCTCACAAGCAGCCGCCTATACTGTCCGATGGCTACGGCGGCAATCATAGTTACTGTTCCGTGACAACTTGCACGTTTTAGTTGGGCGGAGGTTGACATCAATCTTCTTCTAATGCTGGACATCGGGCGGGATGCAACGACAAATCATCTTTCGGACAATTGGAATAGACCGTTGTACATTGGTTTCAATGGACTACATGATTCGTGCGTTTCTTCATCTGGATTGACATCATCCTGTGCAAAGCACCTCACATGGCTGCTCATTGGTAGTCGTCTCGACCGTCGTATCTTGAAAACTCACAAATAGCTGACTATATGCCAAGATTAACAGTACTAACCACTGACGCTCTACCACCGGGAGAAAGATCAAGCTGGCCGATCATCTTGGTGTTGGAAGCAACCCAACCCCTGCAGAAATCTACGTTGGGAGACACAACGACATTGCTCGCGCTAAACAGAATGAGATACAACACGTCCTCTCTATGCCTGTATTTGTTCCATCGAAAGCATAGCAGTCCACGAGTGTGTGACCTTAGACCACACTGGAGGTTTCCCGTAGTCTACTCACACCTGACAAGATGTCAGATCGATTTGAAGCTAACGCATGCAGGCTTGGCTGCATTGCAGGAGACGCCCAGGTTGCCGGTTCGAGGCTAGAACGTCCTGATGCACGATGACATCCTCTGAGCGAAAGACTACCGCACTGGCCAGATCGGTCGCTTAAAGACGCCGCGCCTTCTTATCTGCATGATATTCAAGCTTCGGGTGGGAGAGAAAGCTAGAGTACCCGCATGACCACCAGCGCAGATGCCCGAGAATCTACATGTTTACCATACCTCCACGCTAATATTTTACTAGATTCGGTGCTTGCAGTTGAGGCGTTTGACAAGAGGCGGAGGACCGGTCTAGCTGCTCTACAAGTACCAAATACTAACAAGGGCAACGCGCGAGCTTTCAACCGGGGTCTAAAGTTGTCAGTACCAGATGATGACACGTTGGAAGCGTGATATGGGGCCAGGCAGGACACCACGTTCCAAACAGGGCTACTAATTCGGATATTTATACCTGGTTTTCGGCATAACAAACATAGTGCTCTTGCAGATGCGATACGTCACGCTCGTCTCTATCATCGCAGCTTGCCAGTAGTGCCCACCACTGATCTTGCATACTGTATGTATGGTCGATCTCACGTTTTACCTGCACGTGTTGTGATCGAATGATCAAGAATAACCACATGGCGCACCTCAACCCCGCCAAAGGCAATGTACAGATTCTGGCCCTGATCTTCACACTGTGATTCGATGATTAGGTGTGACCCTGAAGCATAGTAGTTCATTAATATTTCACTTCTGACTCGGCTTTCTTGACACCGTAATTGCTGCACTTGCAGCATTCGCGTATCAGGGGTGGCCCATCCTGCGTGGCTTGCATATTCGAGCGGCAAGGACGGAATCAAACGAGCACTGCTATCGCTTCCTGGACATACCTGGATGGGTACGAAACTTGCATGAACACTGGCCTCTTCGTATTCTTATAATCCGGCAAGCACAGTAAGTCGTATGTACAATCTATTGCTGGAGTTTTATGCGGCATTATGCACGCCAGCACAAAATTCTAGCTGCAAGATTATACAGACTACCGCAAGCTCATAGCGCCACGTTGTGACGGTAAGCCGAGGGCATATAGGCTGTCTGTCCCTTGACGGTTTCTTTTCCAACGAAGCAGGCCACATATGTGAAGGTCGGAGATAAGTCTCGCGACAGCCGTCTTTATTGCAGCGAGTGAAATGCATCTACCTATCTACACGGCCCATCGGGCTCGTGATAGAAGCGGCACCTACATACCCTGACTCCGATAATTTCAACATCGCTGGCTGTGAGCTTCTGCCGCTGAGAACGAACTGCACTCTACATGCGTAGCTCGGATCGCTGGATAAGGTGATCGACTGCAACTTCGAACTGGATGTGGCGTAGATCCCATCAGCGATGACTGCAGCGAGCATAGCTGTTCTATTTTGCCGACGGCACGCTTCTTCCCCATTGCCCTACACTGCCCGTCCACAGCACGGCTCAGTCAACATGCGCACCTCATATCCTCTCTACCTTCTTCACCTTCCGATCCCGTCCAACTACCAACCGCAGTTGCCGACCCTCCCAGTCCCCATCCCCATCCCCATCGTCCTTCCCTCCCTCCTTTTCATCCTTTAGAGTCCTGAAGACACCAGCCCTCAGTCCATCCACATAAAGTTCGTAGCTGGGATAATACCCATCCACAAACTGCTTGACTTGCTCGTCCGTCATGCCGCTGCCCTTGGCCTTCTTCAGGTTATGTTCTTGTTCCAGGCGCCACTCGTAAACATACAGTGGGTCTTCGGCGTCGATATGGATGAGCCCGTCGAACTGGCTTGTGATTTCATCGTACTCTTTCAGTGCCTCGTTGATCGTGTGCACGTTTCCGAGCGTGTTGCGCCCGAGTCTGCCCTTGTAGTCGGCTGACGAGTCTTGGGCTGCGCTCGCGGCGTGCTCGTGTTTCTGCTCGACGGTGGACGAGGGTAGGGGCCGGAAGCCGACGCACCAGCCTTCGAAGAGGACGATGCGGATGGGGTGGGCGGGGTCTTGGTTGACGTGCAGCCATTCTGATTCGGGGACGCGGTCGCCGTGGCCGTTGTATGCTGCTTTGTTGAACTGGGGGATCTTGGTGGGTTTGTTCTCGCGGAGAGAGGAGAAGACAGAGCGCACGAGGGGGATGTCGTGGGTGCTTGGCTGGCCGCGGTGTTGGAGGAGCGGGTTGTTTGGGTTCTCTTGCGCGAGGGACTGTAGGCCGCTGTGGGGGAGGTAAAAGTCGTCGAGGGAGAAGATTGAGGTGGGCAGGTGGTGGTCCTCTGCGAGAGATTTGTGGAGGAGGGAGACCAGGAGCGACTTGCCGGCGCCTTGGGGCGCGGTGAGGCCTACGATCAAGGGTGGGGGCAGGGCGTTATGAGAGGTGACGAAGGCGGCGTGGGCTTGTTCGTGGCGCTTGAGGAGGGAGAGGACGAAGGGGATCACATGCTGGGCTTTGTCATCTTGGATTCCTTCTGGGATGATTGCTGCTGCCATGGCGGGGTTCAAGGTAGGCTGTATCACGGGTGAAGTACCTCAGCTTTTTGTGCGACTTCCTTGTGCACTTGAGGAGGGGAACTGGAGTCTAGTGAAGAAGATAGTCTGATAGTTGTTCTTGTTCTCCGGGCTTCTCGAAGCGGTATATCATAGAAGTGGGGTGAGCGAATAGCATGGCGGCAAGAAGTCAGAGAAGCACTGGCACTGCGCAGAGATGGCGGGGTATAAAGCTTGAAGCTAGAGAATTTGGTGAGCATTCGACAACACCATTTCTGCATGCTAAGCGACGACGAGGTATATCTCCTTCAGTCCCTCGCTGACATGTGGAAGCCGTGAGCAGAGGCACCGTCAAGGCACTCTAGCCTTTCGGCGCTGTCACATGCAGCATTCAAGTCTGGGGAGGCTGGAGGACTGTGGAGATCGTCCGAGACTTGAAGTGTTAGATGTGGGGGGGCTGCCGATACCGTCATGACTGCCGACACCGAGGAACGGACCCGGGTCACGTGGTGCAGCTGACTGGCATGTGCCTCGGCTGCTGCAGGCAGAGGAAGCACAGGCCGCGAGGCCAGAAGGAGCCGGGACTGAAGTGTCATATGTTAATGCTTGAGCTTGTCCTTGTGAGCATTCCATCTTTCGTATGCTGCAACTGACATTGGTATCTCTACTCATCCCAACATACTCCTGAAGATCTACCCTGACGCATTTGTTTTCGTTGGTGGTCTTGCTGATACGAAGACAACCTTCCCTCTTCCCCTTCCCCCCCAAAGTGAGTAGACGATGGTGCAGGAGCTGCGATTCGACAACCAGACCGTGGTGGTCACTGGTGCTGGCGGTGGTCTAGGGAAGCAATATGCTCTCTTCTTCGCCTCAAGAGGTGCCAATGTGGTGGTGAACGACCTTGGTGGTTCGTTCAAGGGTGAGGGCGCTGGCACAAAGGTTCGTCGCACGGCATTGACTCTGCTTGATTTGTACTTACATACCTTCAGGCTGCCGATGTAGTCGTTGATGAGATCAAGGCTGCCGGAGGAAAGGCAGTCGCGAACTACGACAGCGTCGAACAGGGCGAGAAGATCATCGAGACAGCCATCAAGAACTTCGGCCGCATCGACATCCTGCTCAACAATGCAGGTATTCTTCGAGATATCTCCTTCAAGAACATGAAAGACCAGGATTGGGATCTCATAACCTCCGTCCACATCAAAGGTGCCTACAAATGCGCCCGAGCTGCATGGCCACACTTCAGAAAACAAAAATACGGCAGAGTCATCAACACTGCTTCTGCAGCAGGCCTATTCGGCAGTTTCGGGCAATGCAACTACTCGGCGGCCAAGCTTGCTCAAGTCGGTTTCACCGAAACACTGGCAAAGGAGGGTCGGAAGTACAACATCCTGTGCAATGTCATTGCGCCAATCGCAGCTAGCCGCATGACTGCCACGGTAATGCCGCCAGAGGTCCTTGAGGTCATGAAGCCGGAGTGGGTCGTACCACTTGTTGCCGTTCTCACTCACTCCTCCAACACGGAAACCAGTGGCTGCATTTTCGAGTGCGGTGGTGGTCATATGGCTCAGCTCCGATGGGAAAGAGCCAAGGGTGCTCTTCTCAAGGCCAACGAGAGTTACACACCAGGCGCCATCCTGAAGAAGTGGTCCGACGTCAACGACTTTTCCGAATGCGAGCACCCAGATGGTGTTGCAGACATGATGGCCAAGCTGGAACACTCCCTGAAGATGGGCGACAATGATCAAGGTGAAGACATCAGGTTTGATGGCAAGGTTGCCGTCGTCACTGGTGGCGGTGCTGGTCTTGGACGAGCATACTGCTTGCAGTTAGCCAAGCGTGGAGCCAAGGTTGTTGTCAACGACCTTGTCAACCCAGATGATGTGGTTCAAGAGATCCAGAAGCTCGGGGGAGAAGCTGTCGGTAACAAGGCCAACGTCCTTGATGGCGATGCTGTTATCAAGACTGCCATTGACAAGTACGGTCGAGTCGATATTCTTATAAACAACGCCGGTATCCTTCGCGACAAGGCCTTCGCCAACATGACCGATGAGCAGTGGAACATTATCCTAGACGTGCACCTAAAGGGCACATACAAATGCACAAAGGCCGCCTACCCTTACATGCTCAAGCAGAAATATGGCAGAATTGTCAACACCACCAGCACAAGTGGTATCTACGGCAACTTCGGTCAGGCCAACTATGCCGCGGCGGTAAGTTCAGATCTATCCTGGATATAGAACGTAGCGCTAACGTCCCTAGAAACTCGGTATCCTCGGCTTCTCCCGAGCTCTTGCTCTCGAAGGCAAGAAGAACAACATTCTTGTCAACACTATCGCACCGAACGCCGGCACACAGATGACACGATCCATCCTGCCGGAAGAGATGGTACAAGCATTTAAGCCCGAATACGTCGCTCCCCTCACTCTGCTGCTAGTCTCAGACAAGACTCCGGAGCCTGCGACAGGACAACTCTACGAAGTGGGCAGCGGCTGGCAAGCACAGACCAGATGGCAACGATCCGGCGGCTATGCTTTCCCCATCGACATCAAGCTGACGCCAGAACAAGTCCTCGAGAAATGGGGCGTGATGACCAACTTTGACGATGGCCGAGCAGACCACCCAGCGGACCCGCAGAGTGGCCTCAAGTCAATCATGGCCAACATGGAGAACAAATCAAACAAATCCGGTGGCTCTGGTGACTCCGGTGAGGACTACAACGCAGCCATCGAGAAGGCCAAATCCGCAAAAGCCAAAGGCACAGAATTCACGTACGATGACCGAGAAGTCATCCTCTACAACTTGTCTCTTGGTGCCAAGCGCACACAACTACCTCTCGTTTTCGAAGGCAACGACGACTTCCAAGTCTTGCCATCATTCGGTGTTGTTCCCTACTTCAACGCCGTCGCTCCGTTCTCGATGGATGACATCGTACCTAACTTCTCACCCATGATGCTTCTGCATGGCGAGCAATACCTCGAAATCAGGAAATTCCCCATTCCCACCAAGGCAAAGACACTTTCATACCCTAGTCTCGTCGAGGTCATTGACAAGGGCAAAGCCGGAGTCGTGGTCACAGGCACTGTCACCAAGGATGCTAACACAGGCGAGGACCTCTTTTACAACGAGTCGACTACGTTCATCCGCGGCTCGGGTGGCTTCAACGGACCCAAGAAGGGCGGCAACAGGGGCCGTGCAACAACGGTCTACCAGCTGCCCAAGCGTGCGCCAGATTCAATTCGAGAGGAGAAGACTAGCGAGGACCAGGCAGCTCTTTACAGACTGAATGGTGACAGAAACCCGCTACACATCGACCCTGAGTTCAGCAAGGTGGGTGGCTTCAAGGACCCGATCTTGCATGGATTATGCTTCTTCGGCTTCAGCTGCAAGCACATCGTCGAGACCTACGGTCTGTTCAAGAATGTCAAGGTGCGCTTCGCTGGTACCGTGATACCTGGTGAGACTTTGGTCACTGAGATGTGGAAGGAGGGTAGCACTGTGATTTTCCAAACGAAGGTCAAGGAGACAGGTAAGCTTTGCATAGCCGGTGCTGGTGCTGAGCTGTTGGGACAACCGAAGCCGAAGTTGTAGACTTGGCATTGATAGCTTAGGTGTCTTTTGAGCATGTCGAATGCTATCGATTCAAGAGTGTAAATGTGTATTAATCCTAATGTCTTCCTATCGTGTGTGTATCCCTGATCTAAAGGCCGTTTGTTTAAGCTAGGGAGACTGGGGAGGTGTCAGACGCACTAGTTGTTAGGGCTGGAAATTGAAATATATGAGTATTTTGTTCGGGCAAATTTAGCGCTAATGTGTGCTTTTCGAGCACACAGATCACTTCGTCTCGAGTTATATCGCTATGTGTTCCCGAGGACTCTCTCGGCTCAATGGTCTAGTCGTATGATTGTCGCTTCGGGTAACTCAACCACCTACTGGCCGGTAACGGCGGTACCAATGTGACAGGTCCCGGGTTCAAATCCCGGTTGAGCCCAAATCCACATAGCGATACCTCCTTTTTTTGCGTTTTTTTGCTGGGCGACCGATCGCCTTTCGAACAAGTCGAGTGCGTCCTTGTCTAGGCACCTGAGGGTGGATGAGATTACAAGCTGGTTTTGAGTTGTGTGCGGACAAGGATGTAGTGCCGGTGTTCACCACCTGCTAGGTAGTCAAGTGGGGCCTTTTCGGAAACACTGAATCATAAATGATACGACATGTTCCTGGTCGTCCGTGATCAGTCAGACCTCACGTTCGACAGGCGATATTCGCTGGCATTCGCCTTGCAGACGTAGATGCGCGGCGTCTTGAACAATGTCTATTCCCTCAACAGCCAACTTTTGTGATGTGGCGGCCGTCTTCATCGCCTAGGCGCTCTCCTAAACCCGAGTCCTCAGCCAGACCTCCATTGTCGCCCCGCTCGACCTTGACCGAAGTCCTTCGTCTCAACCAATTCCGAGTAAAGAATGCCTCTTCGTCTGCCTTGCTGACTGAGAAGCAAGACGTGCAAGATGCAGCCATACAGCTGAATAAAGACCTTGCCATACTGGCTAGTTTCTTCCCTGATGTGAAATACGATTGCTTGCGCGAGGTCCTTCGAAGGTTCGACGGTGACAGTCGGCTCGAGATCTGTACAGAGCAACTATATCGCTACAAAGCTGAGTGGTCCAACGGCAGGACGCAAGTGCCTCCTCGAGAGCAGGATGAGCCTATAGCCGTTGAAGAGCAGTTCCGGACCGAGCAATACAAGAATGCTTGCGCTCGTTTACTATACAAGGAGTTCACCTCGCAGAACAAGAGTGCTATTGACGCCGTGCGAGCCGAGGTCAACGACACGTACGCTAACGCACGATCTGTGCTGCATGAGATTGCTACCAAGTCTTGGAGAGCAACGCTGCAAGCTCTCTTTCGTAGACGGAAAGATCGAGATACTGTTCCAACCTTTCTTTGGGAGAGGGGCAGATTCGGCCGTGAGATCGCATCCAGTGGGAGTGTCGAGCTTGACAGGGAGTTGGAAGAGCTCTTTCTCAAGCCAGTCCGAGACGTGGAGGTGGCCTACCAGACCGAGCAAGACCACGAACTCGCTGTGCAGCTGAACGAGAAGGAGGCACGGAAGGCGCAAGCACTGTACGAGTGCCAGATTTGCTACAGTGATGTTACTTTCGAAAACATCTCAGCGTGTACAGTTGAAGCACATATCGTATGCCTTGAATGCGTTCGGAAGTCCCTCAGTGAGGCGATCTTCGGGCAGAACTGGGCTCAAACTGTCGATCCTCAACACAGCACACTGAGGTGTCTCGCGCCCACAGATCCACAGTGCGATGGCCACATTCCTTCCGTTCAAGCCAAACAAGCTGTGCTCCTCGAGAAGTCCGGCAAAGAGCTCTGGGACAAGTTCGAAGACCGCTTAGCCGAGAAAGCCATTTTCGACTCCCAACTCCCTCTCGTCCGATGCCCATTCTGCTCCTACGCCGAAGCAGAGACGACCTACGACCTCAAATCTGCCCATCAAATTCACTGGACCTGGCGACCTATCCCAACCCACTACAAAGTCTTCGCCATTCTAGCCTGCGAATTCCTCCTTCCAACCCTCCTCTTCCTCATCATCTTGCTCCGACTCATCCGACCCTCTCTCCTACCCAGTCTCTTCTACACATCGCTTGCCCACCTCGCGCAATTCCGCTCCACAACCCGTTTTCGCTGCAAAAACCCAAGCTGCAAGCGTACCTCCTGCCTTAAATGCTCCAAGCCCTTTCACGACCCACATACCTGTCATGAACCCCTCCTCATGTCCCTGCGCCAATCCGTCGAGACAGCACGCACCCTGGCCATCAAACGCGTCTGTCCCCGCTGCGGCACCTCCTTTGTCAAGTCCTCCGGCTGCAATAAGCTCACTTGTGTCTGCGGGTACAGCATGTGCTACCTCTGCCGCAAGAACATCGGGAAGACGGGCGAGAATGAGGGCGCGGAAGGGTACAGGCACTTCTGTGAACATTTTCGGCCTGCCGGGGGCAAGTGTACGCAGTGCGACAAGTGCGATTTGTATAAGAGTGAGGAAGAGGATGTGCTCGTTAAAAAGGCTGGCGAAGAGGCGGAGAGAGAGTGGAGGAATAGAGAGGGTGAAAAGATGAGTGAGGTTGGCAGACGGGAAGTTGAGGCGCTGAGGTTCGATCATGATGGCATTGTCGGCCGGATGGGGATCTGGAGGCGGTTTTTTAGGGGAGAGTGGACGCTGCAGGGGTTCAGCGACTGGGCTGTTGAGCAAGTTGTAATTGTTAGAGTGTGAGGTTGTTACAATAGGCGGCGTGGGCATAGAGACGACAAGCAGTGGAACAGCTTTGCGGGTGCAACTTCAGTGCATACATTACATGTACCAATGCCTCATGGAGGACGTGACAAATTGCTGTATATGGCAGTCGCCCTCTAAGCGGCTTTGCTCCTCTGCTATGGGTGATATCCTACAGTCCTCCCGATGACTCGACACTTTCCTAGACGTTTCAGGAGAGCATTTGCCAAGCAAGAATGCGGCTCATTCGTACTTGTCGCTCTGTACGTCCACAGTTGGAAAGGTCACCGACGCGGAGTTAAACCTTGGTTAGTGCTACTACGAACACCATTCGAACAACTGGGGATAGGTGCTATCTCTACCAATTCCTCTCATGCTGCAGGAGCACGCTTGATCCAAGCCAACCACTCTTCGTCACCCAGTATCGACCTTACCCTGGCTTCAAGCCACTCACTGTTCCCCCAAAATCCCCAGCTAGCTTGAAACCGCAACCAGTCGACGAGCGCAGTCTGCCAATGTTTTACGAACATGCTCCAGTCATACCTTCTGTTCGATGTCCGCTGAAGCTGGTCGTGATACTGACGAAGCAGTGTCTCTTCGCCTTCTTGCATCTCAAGTTTCGAAGCTGTAGAGAGGACCTCGTCACCGCTGTCCACGAGCATCCTCCGCGGCACGGAGCACGTGAAGAGCTTCGCAAGGTCGCAGACACCGAGTCCAAGACCCACGTACTGCAAGTCGAAGAACGCTACTGCGTCACCAGCTGTGGTGGTAAACAAGTTCTCACTTTTGACATCGCCGTGGATGAGCGTTTGGTGCCCTCGAACTGCTGACGAGGACAACAGCGCCGCCGCCAGCTCGGCGATGCTTGCCTCGCTGGACCGAGCGGGCTCGCAGAGAGCAGAGGACCACTCTGAGTCTTCGTCCAGCTTCAAGTCAGCGTACTCCTTCCGTCTCGTAGCAAGATACGTGTATCCTCCATTGAGCCAAACGCCGGCTTGAGGCCCTAATTCAGTGCTCTTGTGCTGTTTGAAATGTTCTAATGGCGGAGAGATACATGCGACGCGCCTGACCTCATCGTCTCTCGACCACCAGAAGCCGTGGAAGCTTGCCAGCCATTGCAGCGCCGCGTGCACCTGAGTATCGTTGAGCTCGGCTCTCTTCTCGCCAGCTACGGGAAAAGAGTCTCGCAGGTCGTCCATGATCATGCCGGTTGTGTTGTCACCCCCGCCGGCGACGGTATTCACGCTTGCAAGGCAGGACGCTACCGCAATCTCTTTTGGCATCTGAGGAGCGAGACGCGTGTAGAAGTACTGCTCCACTTGGTAGGAGAGGATTTTGCGGATGTGGCCCTCATCCGGCAACTGTCCGCCCTTGTTCTTTTTACTTGATGGTGGTGAGACGTACTTGAAGATTAGCGACTTTGTGGCCCCTGTGCTGTCTGAACTAGCTCTGAGATGGCATATATGGCCGTATCCAGCCCAGAGCGTTTGGACCGAGCTGCATGATATCAATCGGAGGCCTTTCGATGCTAGGAGCTCAGTAGCCACTCTTTGAATATCTGGCTGAGGCTGCATCCTCGATACCGTCGTGGATGGTCTTGCTTGGGTACTGAGGCTTTGGGACCGATCGTGCTCAAGCACAAAACGTGTTCTGTAGCAGATTACTTGATACGGCGAGTGGTACGATGCTGGGACAGCTCAAAGCTCGTCCTATCTTTATATGTTAGGAGCTAGAAGACCGGCGCAAGTTCGGCCTCGCGTTCATGCGGATACTGCAGAAGATACTAAACGTTGAAGGTGAAGTGACCACCCTTGGCGATACTTACCTTCCGATCTTCTACAGTGGGTACAAGCCTTGGCAAGCCATTTGAAGCGTTGCCTTCTGAGCGTTACGGTCATCTTGAGATGACTCGTGACCGGAGAAGAAGCTTCTGAGACCACCTCACGCATCACCGGCTACACTGAAAGCTGTGCGGTCTGTACGAGGCTCAAACCTCCTACGTCCACAGCCCCGTCGGCATGCTGGCACTAGGGCCTTTTGATCGTGTATCACGGCGTCAACGTCGTCTTAGGTGGCCGGCGGACGGCTTTGTGCGTGATTGTTCCGCCCCATGAAACGATACGTTGGTTCATGTATAGACAGTTTGCAGGTATCGGTCAACAGCTGATAGTCTCTAGACGACCCAGCTCACGCACTGCCTTGTCTTGTGGAGGACTTGATTAGGTAAGCAGCCAGACACTCCACTCTCGAGATCCATCATCTTCCCACGCCGTTAAGGCCGTCTGCCTCGGCTTCAAACTGCGGAGGTCGCTCCTTGAGGTTTCTGTGAGACCTCACACAGCCGAACACGATGTGAGCTTCATAAGAGGTCGTCTGGCGTTTGTCGCCGTCAGACATTCTGATTCTACCACAAACGATACCCACTCCGGTTTTATTCACAATGGCACCTCGTGGTACAACACCCGCCTATGTGGTCGGCGTCGGCCTGACCAAGTTCCTCAAACCTCGCCGAACGCGGGAGTACCCCGAGCTCGGCTTCGAGGCAGGCGCAAAGGCCATGCTTGATGCTGGCATCACATACGACGACGTTGAGACTGGCATCGCGTGCTACTGTTACGGCGACACCACATCCGGCCAACGCATTTTCTACCAGTTCGGCATGAGCACGATCCCCATCTACAACACTAATAATGCTTGTGCTACGGGCTCCACGGGCCTACACATGGCCAGAACACTAGTCAGGAACGGGGCTGTCGACTGTGTGCTCGTCATCGGCTTCGAGCAGATGAGCCCCGGCAGCATCAAGAGTGTGTGGAGTGACAGACCCAGCCCCATGGGCCTCAGCACCGCCATGATGGAGGACACCCACGGCAAACACGAAAGCCCAAGGAACGCCCAGTACTTTGGCAATGCCGGACAGGAGTACATGGATAAGTAAGGGCATATTCTTCCATTCAAAACTCACAAGCAAAACCAGTCACTGACACGACCCCCCAGATATGGCGCAAAAGCAGAAGACTTCGCCGAGATAGCCCGCATCTCCCACGAACACTCCCAGCGGAACCCCTACGCCCAGTTTCAGCAGAAGTACACCCTCGAAGAGATCCTCAACAGCACCATGATCCATCCACCCCTCACAAAGCTCCAGTGCAGTCCCACCTCCGACGGCGCCGGCGCAGCAGTCATCTGCTCGCAATCCTTCCTCGACGCAAGACCTCACCTCAAGGACAAGGCAATCTTCATGGCTGGGCAACAGCTCATGACTGATTCTCCACAGCTCTTCTCGAAGAGCGCCATGGACCTGGTGGGCTTTGACATGACGGCTCGATGCGCCAAGGCTGCCATGAAAGAGGCCGGCGTCACACCCAAGGACATCAAGGTATGCGAGTTGCACGACTGCTTCAGCACGAACGAGTTGATCTTGCTTGATGGGCTAGGCTTCTGTGAGCCGGGGAAAGCGCACGAGATGGTCAGAGCCGGTGATATCACTTATGGAGGCAAGGGGCCTATCATCAATCCCTCCGGAGGCCTGATCAGCAAGGGCCACCCGCTTGGAGCCACCGGCCTCGCGCAATGTGCCGAACTTGTCTGGCAGCTGAGAGGCTGGGCGAACAACGGACGTCTGGCCAAGGACACAGACGTCGCACTACAGCACAATCTCGGCCTGGGCGGTGCTGTCGTGGTGAACGTCTACAAGAGAGCGGATGGAAAGAAGAACACCGACGCCAGCCCGAGTGCCGAAGAGATCGCGAAAAGCAGTGGCCTTGGCTACAACCCGGCCATCGAAGCGAGGTATGTCAACCCTGAGGATGCGCAGAAGGTCAGGAGTAAGCAGTTCAGGGAGGAGTACGCGCTTGGCGACACGGTGGAGAAGTTGCAGGCGCGACTGTGATGAACGGGTGTTTCTCCCTCTTGTGCCCCTTGTGTGAAATGGAAGAACTTGCTGTAGTGATTCGTATACCGGGAGCATGTCTCCCTCTTTGTTCTGTCGTGCATGGCTTCCTCCACATGTCACGTAGTGATTGCTGCGACTTACCAGCTACAGTCTGTCCATGTGTTGTCGTAGCAATGCCGGCATTCTCCTACCTCGCAGTCGGTCAAAGATGACGGTCTTGTAGGCAGTGACCACTGTGAACGTCTCAGAAGGAGTGACTAAGCTTGATGTGGACAAAGTTGAAGAGTCGTCGAGGGCAATATGGAAGTTCGCGCAAAGGCAATCGGACATTGATTAGAGGTAGAAGTGAGCTTGAACCTCAGCAGGATCAATACCGTGCCACTGAAATAAATGGCTCAATCTTGCGGTACACTGGCGTCAACAGCATTCAGCACGACACAGGTGTACGCATACATCCCAACATAATTCGTGATTGCAACAACCCCATCTTGACCCAACGCTTCCTTCGCTTTGTCGAAGATCTCCTGATCCAGTGGTCCTTTCTTCTCTACCAGGGCATACGACAGCTCATATGCTGCCTGACACTGCTCGGTCAAACCGTCCGGCTTCTCGCCCCTTGCCAGTGAGGAAATGACATCTTGGCTCAAGGACGTCTTAGCCGCGGCAACGCGTTCGTGCGCGTACAGCTCGTAGCCGCATTTGTAAACCCCGCCGACTGTCAATATGGCTATCTCGCGCACGTCAGGTGTCAGGTCAGCAAGCTGAGCGATGGCGCCGAGCAGTTCGAAATATGGTTTTGCGAGCGACGGGTATTTGACTAGCGTGGCGAGCGGACCGATCAGTGCTCCATCGTCGTTCTGAGTCTTGAACGTGTCGTTCAGGCTGGGGCCGAAATAAGCTTGCAAGGAGGATACCAAGAAGTCGTGGGCTGTTTTCTGGGCTGAGTGCAGGTCAGCTGGTGCTGTGGGAGGGGCTCGGTCTTGCGACATGATGGATCTAGGTCGCCGTCTATAGTACTGTAAGTAGCAGAGGGATCTCGAGATACGACTTGTAGGTCAGTTCGAGGAACCAAACGAGTTCTACCAGCCTTCTTTGGTGTAGATGACGTAGACGTTCTAGGTCGGTGCAGAGCTCGATGATATATACATATGTACATTGCTGCGGCGTCCATCGTGGAGAAACTGTGCAATCTACGCTTCAAGGTCGCTCTCGAGCAACGTGCTTAGTGCGGCGGCTGTAGAGGCGGCGTCCTGGTATTTCTGAACTACTGTACACTGCGGTCGGTCCTTGGTAGGCTCTAGGTAGAAGCTCCGTTAATACGTCTAATCATCACCTTGTCGTCGTGACTCGACGCTTTCCCAAGACCCCGCACGAAGTGAGCTAAATGAAGCTGCAGGACTTCGTACTTGCAAACACGCTCATGAATGGAGACAGAAATGTACAGATGTAATAGTCATGATAGTAGTCAAAGTGCGACGATGTATATTGCTTTGGACTACGATGGGCCTATAACCCCGATCCCCTTTGGTTTGCAGGAGATGTAGTGCGAGAATTTTGTAGATACAACACAGATTGGTAACATCAGTCCAGTTGAGCCACGGTGCTGCCTCATTTACCAGCTTCGGCCTAGCCCTTAAATCTTGGATTCAGAGTGCTCGTGTTGGCAAGACGGCTAGGCTCCGCGGACTTCGGTTTTGGGCGACAGACGACTTGCCTGGAGTCGGGACAAGTGCGCAGAAGTTCATTCGGGCTCCGTGAGGGCATACCTTCCGATTTAAGCCCCCCAAGACATGTTGAACAAGCTCGTCTGACATATTCAGGTTGTTGTGTAGCACGACACTACGTCTTCCGGTGTAGTCGGCTTGATCAGGAGCTGTGACAACAGAAGCTAACGCCTCACAGGTTCGTGCACTTTTGTGGCTTCTCGAGAGATATATGATGGTTGAGGTTCCGTGTCCATGACCTTCAGGTCGCATCAGCGATGGCTACAGCAACGGCAGCACCGAGTATAGTCGCTTCGTAGGTAGGCTGAATGAGTATTTCGTGATTGCGCCCGGATGACGTCGAGGGTTGGCCTGCTGCAATCAGGTCTGCGACGTACTTTTGGCATCGAGTACCAAAACCGGGATACATGAGCACTACACTGCCGCTGGCGGCGACTGACGTTTTTGACGTCGCCTCATGCGGGCCACCATGCTCCAAAGACCACAAGGCATGGATCGCCGTCGCCATGTAGGCGGCTGCACGGTGCGAGACTGCTTCAACGACTGTGCGCAAGAAAGCCATCTCGGCCGTCGTCGGTAAGCTCGGTAGGCCAAACTCCTTCTGTATCCTTTCAGCCGAGCTGATGCAACCTATGGTAGTGTCTTCTTCAATAGCTGCTAGAAGCGATGTATCCAGGGTGTATCTGTCACTTAGGCTGTCAGGCATGAGGCCATCGAACATTTGACAGGTTCCTACGGCTTCTGCGATGACCAGTCGAAGAATCTCGCCAAGGTAGCGACCAGTTGTCATGTACTCCAATGGCTGAAAGTCTGGCGCGCTATGTGTGCGGTTGAGCTCTTCGTCCCACCGTGTCACAGGTAGGATGCCTTTGCCGAACATGGAGACTTCGGTATTGATGATCACCTTCTCAGCTTGCTCGAACCAAGAAGGGTCCCTCATGCCGAACTTGTCTAGGCCAAGGTCTTTGACAGGCAGGTAGATGGCAGCGTTAGTGCCAGTGCCGAGGATTAGACCCATGGTGGTAGCCGGATCTTTGTAGGCCTGGGAGAGTAGGGTAGCTGACGAATCATTGACGATAGCGTTGACTTGGACCTCGAGTCCACGTTTGCGGCAAGCTAGTTCTAACAGATTGCCGAGATCTCGGCCAACGACCCCTTCGTGCGCCCTGAAACCTTTGCCCATAGGTTGGACAGTGCCACCTTGGTGACTGGTCTGCTCAATCGGAAAGCTCCAGGCTAAGCCTATCGAGATTGACTCACTTTGCGGTATTTGGCTATCTTTGCATTGATGTAGCGTGTCCTGTATCTTTTCTGCCATCCAAGCGAAAAAGTGCTCAGCGGGTAGCCCTCGGATCGACTCATTGATCCTGTTAACGGTCATGCGCTTGATCTCCATGCCGCCATTCTCTGCGGCCCTCGTGCTCAGCTCAACCAGTGCGACTCTGAAAGTAGAACCACCCATGTCAAGGGCAATGAATGTGCCCTTCTCCTGACCTGTTGGCAGGGTGTGACAAAAGGACGGCAACATGCATTGCGTCCCACGCTTCAGCTTCTTGACATATTCCGTACTCAGGCGAGCCGACATGTAGCTCAGTCTGTGTACATTGCATGGTTCGGAGAACAGGGCCACCACCTCTCGCTGGAACTCGTGGAGTGGTCGCATGGTCGACGTGGGAAGGACAACATGGTGATCGTTGGTTTCAAAAATCCTGCTTGCTGATCTGGGCAATCGCAGACCAAGAGATCTGATGTTTAAGTAAACCAAGAGGCGGTCGAGTTGACGAAGTATTGTCTGAAATATCTCGAGGGGCAGCAGCGTCATCTTGACCACTGGCACAGCGAGACTTGTTGCGATCGTCGTGTCGTGTCTGAGCCGAGCCTGAAACTATTAGAGAAACATGTTGAGCTAGGACGGTGAGGATATCTGTTTGAGAACTGTCAACCGTCGAGAAGGAACGCTGTACACGATTGAATTGATGCTACGACGGCATGGCCATCCTGCGGATTGCTCAAGGGTACGTCGCCAGGTCAAGTGTCAGGGATGCGATGCCAGAACCAAGAAAAACGTGAGCGCGATCGACAAATGTTACAATGGAAAAATATTCGGGTTAGTATCGAGATGTCACCTGGCAGGAGCATATTCACGATTACTGTATGTTGAGCTGTGGTGTTGTTGATGGATGTTACATCTGCTGCCCCAAGCCGACCGACCGCTGCACCTTTCTGGAGAGGAAGAGGGACTGCCGCCCGCCAAAGGACGTCTTCCGATGCCGCGCCGACTCGTACAGTAAGTGCAACGTCCTAGGCCTGGCGGGTCACATTGAACGGTCCCCGATGCGAGAATCGGCCGGTGGACTCACCCTTTTGGAGCCGCAATGTTACGACTGTACGGAAAATCCTCACTTTTAGCCTGCTCGCTTGTGTTTGTCTCCATCGCCAAATCTGGTGTCGGAGATCGTCCAAGCGACATGAGCGATGCATGATGATGCGCGTCATGTTTCCGACTCGGTAAATTGAATGTACCATCTTTTTGTTGAGCCGGACTTCTCTACTAGTTAGTAGCGACTCTCAAAGGCCTTACACCAGCAACAACGGCTAGTTTCATATATCCTAGAACGCTTGTGTGAGGCATCCTATCTTGAATCAGTGTACAGCCCCTAGTGGGTTTCGTAATGATATCTGACGACGTATCATGGATGTGAATTCACTGTGAAGAAACGGTCGGCATGACACTCCAGCCTGAAACCATACTGTAGTATGACCTCGCAGCCACCGTGCTGTGTTGGTCCGTTCGGGGCTCATGTTTGCATCTTTTACTGCAGCTTCGTATTTCTTTTGCAGGAAGCACACCGAGCACGCGATCTCGAGGATTAATCTACCCTCGGTACAATCTCATGCACATTCTTGGACTGGTTGACCTGATACGGACGATTGTCTCCGTTTCTCTGAAAAGGAAGTCATATCTGATAGCATATACATTTGAGCTAAGACGAGTAAGGCATGTTCTAACAGAACCAAAATCCAGCTCATTAAAAGCGCCAGCCGCACGACAGAGACATTGTGTGTGCCACAACAGTCTTTGGCGCAGCCACAGAGCTCAGCTTGCGATCAACAGTCGGCGGTGAACAGTCTAGCCAAGCCTGGATGTCAATAAATAATGACCTTGGAAGGATGACTGGATATTCCTCCTTCTGTTGCAGGTCCCACAAAATGAGTTGGCCTACGAGACAACTCAAACCCGGTACATTTTCGACCAAGGGAAGCAGAACAACGGGGATCTTCGAACGTTGAACGCCACAGTACTTGTGGAAATTTTGCGAAGCCACACGAAGAAAGCCTGAGGATTCTTAATTCTCTTGACTGTATCCCGACCACCGTCTTTTGGACCTTGGTAGCCAGCGGATTGCTTCGTAGCTAAAGACTTTGCTTGTATGCGATGATTCGATCTAACAACCCCTGTCTGCAAGGAATAAGGAACTTGCACCTTGCGCGCCGCTACCGTGGTTGAAGCTGCGTAGCATTTCGCGCTTGCGGATTTGTTTGGCGGTCTTTACCTAAACCTCAACCTAAACAAGCAAAAGCTAGCAGAGCTAAGCGAACGGGTCAGTCAGCGACCAGGCCCAAAAGCAAAGACCGTGGTTAGCACTGTGGTTGGATTTCAAAGCTCTGGTCTTGTGCCTCGAATAGTACGCCGTGCACAGCTTGGGTCACGATCGAGCATAGAGTATAACAAATCTCGAAGTCATTGCATGCAGGTCGCCGTCCGAAGCCTCACCGGACAAGTTCTTGCCCAGCTACCATTGTGCTGTTGTGGCGTTCGTGTCGTCCCCACGTAAGCTGCAACTCCAGGCGAGACCTGCGCAGGGTTTCCAGGCTTCCTTTCGCTTCCGGCAAGGATAAGCCAGCGTGCGAACTCGACGTTTGGCTTTCTTAACGCTCCCGCCCCCAGCCCTCCAAGCACAAACTTTCGGGTGGAGACCATCCTATGCGATAAGTCGTAATCACCGTCAACACAGGGTTCCCTAGGCTAGCTCACATAATTCAATTTAGAACCGCCTTTTGTACACCTTTGGCGATGACATGAGAGCTCTGTTTAAGACCTAACATGCACCCCTCAAACTCTTTGTCAACCTGCATCCTTGACTTTTGTCCGCCGTTGTACAAAAATAAATCTGTCAGCTAAGCGACTCATCTAGGACGACATTTAATACGGGGTACTTTCCCGGGTCCATGGTTCAGTCACGCCAACACTCACGTCAATGCTCTGTCTCTTAAATCAGCAGAACCGCGAATATGGAAACGCGCTTCAAGAAGTTCATGATCAAACGGCGAGCACGATCAGCGACAGAGCCTGACAACAATCTGATTCGTAAAAGCGCGTCATATGAGGCTTCTCCACCCACAACACGCGCACCAATTTTCTTGTATCAGCCACTAGCCAAGAGCGCGTTGGAAGTACGAAGAGATCGCGAGCAGGATGCCGCCACTATGCGCTCTTTTTCATACAATTCAGTGACTTGCGGCAAAGCGCCCGTTTTCATTCAATCTCTGCCTCAGAAAGGTAATGGTCCAGTCAAGCTTGTAGCAAATCGCAGATTGAGCTCCGGGGAACTGGTCCCGACTACGGACGAGTCGCAAGAGACACTGCAAGAGCTCAGAGACGGTGGTTACGTGGTTGCGAGGAAGCCAAGATCCATGTCTATTAGCCAAGGCAGGAGCAACACGGACAAGGACGAGCTTCCAAAGAGCCCAGTCCAACGCTCTAGTCTTTCACCTTTGCCAACACCCAGTTCATACACATCTACCTCGTCGCATACGTGGCCAAACCTCCCCCGCCTAGAGATCGACAGCCACCTTTCGTGCTGGAACAGTCCAGACACAGCAGCTCCAGATATTGATCTCGGCTTATCTCCTTCTACCAGTGCCAATGCAGGTCAACCGAGACCAAGTCAGGAGTCGGCCATCGATCACAGACCTTTCAGCCGCGAATCTGCCTCCCATGAAGGCGTAAATCCTTACCCAATTGCAACGCACAACGGCAATGCCACTCTTCAAGCGCTCCGCAGAGCAGAGTACAGTCGGCTAGTGGAGTTGTATGGAGCTGATGCTGCAGCACGGAACCTCGCACGACTGAATCGCGAACATTATCAAGCTGCCGCCAGCCCTGTGGCGCTAATGAAGCCACTCTATTCATCTATTATCTTTGAGCCATTGCCAGCTCCTCCCGCCGACAGCCGCCATGTCGAATCGCGATGCGCAAGCCGGTTGTCAGGAACTTCGAGTGAACGGTCGAGCACGTCATCCCAAGGTCGCAATTCATATGTCTCTTCCTATGCAGGATCTTCGACTGCTACAGCGCAGACGAGTGTGCTTGAGGAAGACTCTGCTACTACAAGGGAGGATATCAGAAACATGATCGCGCAAATGCGGTCTACGTATCTTGATGCGCTCGAGCAAAATTCGCCGCCTGCCGCGAAGTCAAAGCCGCAACGGAGAAAACAACGGAAGGCGAAGTCTATTCCACCAAGTGTGCTAAAAACATCGGACCAGCACTGGGCCCGCGCCTTGCCATCCCCTGGGCTACAAACGGTGCATCCAGAAGATGTGAACCAACAAAGGCTGTACACCAGGCGGATAAACTCCCAACCACTCAAAGCCACCGGAAGATTGTCACCAATTCAGGCTTCGCCCAGAAAGAACGATGACAATGACGCAGATATCAAGCGAGCAGACTCTACCACGCTGGGCGGTGTTATGGCCGACGCCACGCGATCAAGCATCAAAGCTGGCCAGAAGACAAGACGTCGGAGCGCACGAAAGCAGGGTTCTTTTGTCCCACGTGCGGCAACAATCCGACCTGCAACGCTACAGCGACCACTCCAGGAAAAGAAGAAAGCCAGCTGGCTCAACGCCGAATCCGACTCTGCTGAAGATGTATTTGTCGAGTCACCTTACGATTTACCAGGGGTACGCCAACACCCGCGTATCGTTTCACACCACTCCATTGAGAAAAGTGACTCCGACCACACTGAGCCTCAATCGTCGGACAATTTCGAAGCAATTTACGAAGACCTCTTTGGGAAGGATCCGAATGACTTTTGGTCGTCTTCACCAGACGTTGGCAGAATGCCCTCTCTGCGACTACCCCTCTTAGATGCAACACGCGACGATACATATCAGTTGTCGACGCCCCCAAAAATGTTGCAGGTACGGTCCATATCTGAATCACCAGAGTACACACGTCTGGCTCGTCCAGATCAGATGGGGCCCAGATTCCTCTGAGCAATACCAGACACGCCATTTCCTTTGTTTATCTAACGACGAATGATTGTATGTAGCACACACGCAGCCTCGAGAAGATACCCACAAGGCCGGAAGGAGAGCTTTTAGAGACCATCACGGCGTTACAACTCAATTTGGATCTGAGGAAAACGCAACTGAACGAGATACGAGCTTTAGAAAGTACCCCATTACGACACCTTGGCTTACTTACGATGGAACGAGCAAATTTGACGAATAAACTACGGTCTCTTATGTACATAGAACGCAACACCAGCTCGATGGTAGCTGTGCTAGATGCAAACCACGATGCGAGCTGGCAGCCCAGTATCGCTCGACCAATCATCAATCAACTAACATTGAAGGATCATCAAGACCAAGTTTCTGAAACGGCGCTTGTTCGTGCTTGCTTTGTCGTGCCTTTCTCTCGTTCACGCCGGCTAACATGGTCATGGCTTTCACCCTCGTAGCTATACCGTAGTGTCGAGCTAGCGGTCTAAAGTCCCGCCACCGCGGCTAAGAGCGTGGTCCACGGTTACGAGAACCTCGCGTATTGACTTTTGGATCTGGCCCGCTGAAAGAGGTTCAATCTATGCTTCGGGATCGAGATTTAACTATCGGGGGATGGGTTACGGTACGGAGATGCAGAGATCTAATTTATTCGGACAACCATGTTCCCTGCATCGGAAGGAAGATCGTGAGCTAGATGTATGCTGCAGGTACCAACATGCTGGTACATCGGGACTGAGTCTCCAGGCGCCTGTGATGTTCGATGACACAGCGGATTGATGAACGCAGGTATTTCTGAATTGCCGGGCACGCGCAGGAAAAAGTTTCCGGCTTGATGCTTGCGCGTTGAGTTTGTGATCGACATCAATCATCTGATGGCTGACTGTTTCGTCAGGGTCTCCCAGTCCTCACATCTGCTATCAGGTTAGGCGACTTCCCCGTCGATGCTTGCCGTCTCTGTTCGTCTAGAGCATGCCAGGCTTCCGCCCTGCCTGGCCAAGCTCACAACCACGTCCCATTGTCCGATGCTCACTCGGGGCCTCCGTCATCTTGCGTTGTTCGTTGTCAATGCCTGCCCCGCTAGGGCCCATGCGATATACTCTTTCGCCAGCTGCTCACTGAAACATAGACTCGGTCCCTTGTGATAATGACGCGGGCTATTTTGCTGTGCTTCATGGCTGTTGCGTATGCTGCGAGCATTATTGCTTCCCTTTTGATGTAGCACCGAGGGGTCACATCATTCTAACAGTGTGCCTCGTTTCCTGCAGGCTCGAGCAGGTTTTCAATGCGTCGACTCAACTCGCTGATGCATGGGGCGACGTTTCTCGGTCCAGACACTAGCCAGTGGACGTTATGCAACGAATCCTGCGCTGCATCGCTCAGCGGTAGATTGTGAGGGCGGCGTTTCAGAAATAACTGAAGCCCCGTGATGGAATGCCTTTTATCATACCAGCAGTCTGTCCCTCGTCGAGTATCGGTTCTGATGAATTGTAGCATCAATCATAAGTGCCTGTGCAGTGTTTCATGGCAAGCTCGTAGACAAGAGTCGCTTGCGCCTTTGCTTCAGTCATCATCCCGCTTGCTCCTGCTGAACGTAATTTTCTGCCTCTTGCTACTCCTCCCATCTTCTTCATCCGCGGCAGCACTTGCTCCACCTTTCTTTTTCTTCTTGTCCTGGCCCTTCTCGTTGAAGCTGCCTGACGGCGTGCCAACTCTCGGCGTGCTCGCTGCACTCCCACCCGCAGGCGTGCCGCTGTCCCCGTCCCTGCCCATGCTATAGCCAACACTGCTTTTGCTGAATACTCTATCGCCATCACTCACTGCCACTTTGCGTCGCGCGCCGCCCGCTGCAGCGCCACTAATAGTTCCACTGTTCACGTTGCTCGATGCGGTGGTAGCAGCGGCCTTGATGTAGTTGTCGAAACCTTTGACTATGTTTCCAGCCGCGGAGGTGTCTTCGAGGTAGTTCGTCTCAGCTGTGAAGATCTGAGCTTCAAGTAGTTGCAAATTGCGGTCTAGCAGGCGCTTCTTCGTGATCGTGTCTCGTAGGTCGCGCCTGAGTTTCTCGTAGTAGGGGAGGCCGCGGTCGTTCGCGCTGGGGGCTGGTTTGGTGGAGGGGTTGGGTGGAATGTTTTCTGCCATCTTGGCTATTTGGCGAGAGATGATAAGTAACAAGGTTACGCGAGAGGGGACATCAGTTTGGACAGGACTGCCTGCAGCTCTGTTGGTTGAGCTGTTGGCTGAGATACAGACGTGAAACGCAATCAGTCGTGCTTGCGATGGCTGAACTTCGGGAGATGGAGGCAGTGGTGTGGGTGCAATGCATGTGAAGGAAGGCACGAGTGTCATGATCGTCTGCCGTGGTTGCACTTGCCTCAGCGAGGAAACGTATCACTTTCCAGCTTTGTTTGTCTCGCTTGTGTACCCATTTACCAACACCCCGCAATCCAGTCGAAGAGATGGACCACAGTCACATGGATCACAGTGGTATGAACCATGGCGATATGGACATGGGAGACCAATGCTCGATGAATGTGAGCAGAGCCGTCCCTCGAATGCACACTATTGGTGCTGACTGTGCTAGATGATCTTCACATGGGACTCGACGAATCTATGTATTATCTTCCGGCAATGGCGAGTCACCGGCACACTCTCCCTCCTGATGTCCTTGGTTGCCATCGTCATCCTGACCGCGGGCTACGAGGGCCTGAGGCGGGCCAGTGCCCGATACGAAATGTCCCATGAAGCACGAATGTCCGCCTACAGCAGCGCTGGTTCACGTACGTCCCTCTCCCTGCCAAATGCTCGTTGTCACTGAGACCCTGTCAAGGCGAAGCCGCTCAAGAAGAAGGCACAAGCTCATGGTTGATTGTAGGAAGAGATTCAAAGATGAATGCTGAGCGTCAAGGCAAAATGGTTAAAGCCCTGTTTTATGCCTTGCAGGTCTTCTACAGCTTCTTCATCATGTAAGAGCACGTTCACAAGGGAACTTAATTGGCATGCTGACAGGACTGCAGGCTGCTCTTTATGACATACAATGGCTGGGTCATGCTAGCTGTAGCCGTGGGAGCTTTTGTTGGCTACTTGGGCTTCAGCGTCGATATGCCTGCGACCAAGAGCGTCGCCTGCCACTAGAATCATTCTTCTTCAAGGTCGTCGTCTCCGAACCCAAAGCTGAATCCGCCACGATCAGCCCCTGCCTCGTCGTCTACCGCTACCACATCTTCCCACTTTCTCTTCTTCTCACTAGCCGCTTGCATACCTTCATACAGCTCAGGATGTGCATCCTGCAGCCGCTCCATGAATAATGCGTAGGGATCTTGAATCGTGCTCCGGAACCCCGACACTTGATCCGGCTTGTTCTGCAGGAAGTTGATCGCTGAGCGAAGGTGAGACTTGGGCACGAAGTTTTGGGTAATGGCAATTGCGGGCTCCAGGTTGACCACTAGATGCCACCAGCCGGAGGGAACATGAAGTACCTCGCCGGCATGGCAAATACCTTCAACACAGCCCGGTGTCTGCCGAGCTTCTTCATGAAAGTTCAATAGCCATTCCGCGATCGAGAGAGGACTCGTCACCTCGCTCTGATCATCAGAAACATAGACACCCGGAGGAGTGACTGAGTTCGGAAACATGATCCAATATTTCGAACCTCGAATGACAGCATTCCACGCACTCGTGGCGTTTGGGTCTTTGTGGAATGTGCTTCCGCTCCGCTCGGGTCCGACAATCAGCCACCTGTGGTCTGGGCGATGTTCGCCGAGAAGCATGAAAAGATCCTCCTCAAAACATTCAGGTGGCCGATAGGCACCATTTGCTCCAACCTCGAGGTCCATCTTGTCCACAAAGCCACGGTCGAACAGGTACAACGGACTCTCGTCCATGTTGTTATTCATGTACTCAACGTAATTGGTTAGAGTCCAATCAACAGCTTCTGCCCGAAACTTGACTTGGCCATATTTCTCAAGTAGCGCTTTCTCGTCCCATTCTGTGAACACACTCCAGCCTCGAACAGGCTCTGTGAGGACGAATGGTTTGTCCGACCAATTCAAAGCAAACTCATCCACGCTTAGATCTTTCAGCTTTGAAATCTGGTTGTGCTTGGGTATGTTGAGTGTGAACGGCTCTAACGATGCATGTGTACATTGGAAAGGACGATACAGAGCATCAGAGTATAGATGCCGGCAATCGATATTTGGTAACCTAGTCGAGCGCTTCAATAGGGACGACCTCCAACTCCCACGCCAGAGCACTTCAGAGTCGATCTCTCTCAATGCAAGCTCCCTCCATACTTGGTCATAGGTTGCGAACGCGAACAAACCTCTGCAGGTCTGACTCAACCTCAACAAGGCGTCTTGATCCAGGAACTCCAGCAGCAACAAGACTAGGGAATCAGGAATTCGCCCAAACACACCCATGGACAAGGACAAGTCCTGATCTGCTGTGAGAGCATTCCCGCTTGGGCGTACTCCTAGTGGATGCCTTCGTAGTGCCTCCCCTGACATCTCTGCCTGATGGACTAGTTGGCTGGAAGGGGTCGCGTTCTCAATCTCGACAGCGTCCTGGATCGATGATCCAGCCTTGGCCGTTGGTATCACCGAAGCCATGATAATGATATCCTTGCACCTGCTAAAGGCTTCTCTAATGCTGTTGCCTAGTGAGTCATGCGAATTATTGTACCTGGTGGCAATGACCCGGCAGCATGTATTGATCTTCCAGAGCAGATCTCTTCGTACACTTCGACTCGCCACGAGTACGGCAAAATTTGCTGGGTAGATGTGAAAAGATGCAAGTCGAACGAAAAGTCGACTAAGAGACAGACCACGTGATTCGCCCGAATTGTGCCTGCCGTTTTTTCTTTAACTTGCGGCAACCTCCAAATTAATTTTTCCTTGATCGTCTATAATTCATAACAGAATAAATTACAACCCCATACCTCTAGAACTCGATTTCTCTTCTCAGAGGAATTGTCAGTATCTAGAATCTTCAGTACAACTTCGCAGAAAAAGTCGTTGCTGCACGAGACAGCGACGTATCCAGCGCCACCCCACCAGATTCACAGAGATCGCCGGCTGGTTGCCTGTGATCTTTCCGACTAATCTTTCGCAATCATGGCTGACAAAGGTCTTGAGGAAATCCCTGAGGGTAAGTCGCAATGCGCAAGGAGGTTTTCACGATTCCTCCTGGAGATCTTGAGCCCGAAGCAAATTCCACATAATTCGAGCGCAGACTGACCGTATCGCAGGGCAAATTGAGTCGAACTACGATGAAGTTACCGACTCATTTGACAACATGGCTTTGAAGTCCGAGCTCCTCCGAGGTATGTCGAAGGCGAGTAATATCAAATAGGTGGAAATTGACATTTTCAGGTGTCTACGCATACGGTTTCGAGCGACCATCTGCCATCCAGCAGCGAGCTATTATGCCAGTCATCAAGGGTACGACCACTGTGACACTGATCATCGAGAGCAGCAGCTGACAATCTACAGGATCTGATGTGATTGCGCAAGCTCAGTCGGGTACTGGCAAGACTGCCACATTCTCCATCTCTGCTCTCCAGAAGATCGACACGAACCTGAAGGCCTGCCAGGCTCTTATCCTCGCCCCCACCCGAGAACTTGCCCAGCAGATCCAGAAGGTTGTAGTTGCCATTGGTGACTTCATGAACGTTGAGTGCCACGCCTGTATCGGAGGCACCAACGTCCGAGACGACATGAAGGCTCTTCAGGACGGCCCACAAGTCGTTGTCGGTACCCCTGGTCGTGTCCAGGACATGATTCAGCGACGGGTGCTGAAGACCGACAACATGAAGATGTTCATCCTTGACGAGGCCGATGAAATGCTTTCTCGAGGTTTCACTGAGCAAATCTACGATATTTTCCAGCTCCTCCCACAGTCCACCCAAGTCGTCCTGCTGTCCGCTACTATGCCGCAAGACGTCCTCGAGGTCACCACGAAGTTCATGCGTGACCCCGTTCGAATCCTTGTCAAGAAGGCCGAGCTTACATTGGAAGGTATTAAACAGTTCTACATCGCTGTCGAGAAGGAGGAGTGGAAATTGGACACGCTCTCGGATCTGTACGAGACTGTCACCATCACACAAGCCGTCATCTTCTGCAACACCCGAAGAAAGGTCGACTGGCTCACCGACAAGCTCACTGCCCGAGACTTCACTGTCTCTGCCATGCACGGCGACATGGAGCAGGCTCAGCGTGATGTCATCATGAAGGAGTTCCGATCTGGCTCTTCTCGTGTGCTCATCGCCACTGATCTGTTGGCTCGTGGTATCGATGTCCAGCAAGTTTCCCTGGTCATTAACTACGATCTTCCGGCCAACCGAGAGAACTACATCCACAGAATCGGTCGTGGCGGTCGATTCGGTCGCAAGGGTGTTGCCATCAACTTCGTCACCGCTGACGATGTGCGAATGATGAGAGAAATCGAGCAGTTCTACAGCACCCAGATCGAGGAGATGCCAATGAACGTTGCCGATCTTATCTAAGCACCATCAGCCATGTGGCTTCGACATTCGTCCACTATTTCATCAGCATTTAGGTGGCGTATGTATTCACGAATGTCAAGTGACTGTACTAGAGAAAAGTGGGATGAAGCCTGTCTCCGACTGCTTGCCTCAAGTATCAGTTCTCTCGAAAAAAAAGTCCGAATTTCTTACGTGTGTCAGTCAGTACCGGAATTGCCTGTGTGGTTGAGCAGGCTCGAATCACAACGCAACGTTTGTTGTGAGGGAAGATGTAGGTGCACAGTAATAATGGCTATTTCAATATGCTTGTTGGTTATTGTTCTCATCTGCACAAAAGACCTGTTAGTTGAGCATTCTCACGTGTTACGAGAAAAATGAGGACGATAATACCCATGATAGACTGGTAGAGAATGAACAATTTCCATGAAAGCTGCATTCCCCTTCCACTTCTACTCGAGCGCTCCCCTGGGGTCTTGTTCTTTCGAGGCCGATGATCATGCCTCACGTTCACTGTGTTGCTTCTTTACTGATTCTGCTGCCTCAGGTCCACGTGCGCAAAGAACGCCATTTGTATGACCAAGTCGTTACTTCCGTTCCTGTCAAAAATCCCATCGCGTTCCTACCCGACAAACAACATTTACGATGTACCGATCGTACCAAGATGTTTGTTTCGGCATGTCGTTGCCTGCTCTTGAGATGTTTGTCACTCTCTTCATATCGCCTCTTGGGAAAGCGACTTCGCTGTCATGTTGCAGCCTCGTCCGACAGCTCAACAAGCCATCGAGGTCTTGAAAGTGCATCAGTTGCGAAAAGAAAATGTCATCATCCTCGAGGAGATCAAGCGTCTTCGTAGCGAAGTCACCAGCCGGACGAACGAGCTCAATGACGCCCTCAAACAGGTCGCTGACCTCCAAGCTCGGCTCAAACAGGCTGCCGACAACACTGTGGGTTGTAACAGAAAGATCGAGGCACTCAACTTGTCGAGCGAATTGACCAACGTCAGCCTAGAGGTCCTGCGGCAAGGAGTTGTAGCAGCCAGGGACGACTTCACCAAGAAGATCGAAGTTCAACAAATGAATGATCAGAAAGCTGATGTCACGATCAAGGCATTGCGCGAAGATATTGTACAGCTTCGGAAACAGATCGAGAATGCTGATAATAGGACTGGGGTGGTCATCGATAGAATAAATCACGATCTCAGCACGAAGGCTGAACAACAAGCTGTGAGCGAGCTCGAAGATCGGATGGATCAGATACTCCAGCGGCTCGAGTCGAGATTGGAAACGCACAAAAGCGTGAGTAGAGTTAGTGATACCGCAGAAGAGCTGATGGGCCAGGATCCAGGTAGGATGCATCATCGGGTTGCGTAACAGCCAGAACTGATCGGACGCAGACAGACATTTGCCAGGCACTCACCGGTATGAGGAGGGCATGTGGAAGCGCAATGATTGTGCATTTGACGCACAACTAACTGTTCAGCAAAGCCCCAGCATCGTGGTACGACATATTGCCGAAGAAAACGCTGAAGATCACCTCCCGACCTTTACACCTCTGCACAGCGAAGTCACTCCGACAAGAAGGATGATCAGCAACATACACCATGGAACAGTAAGCCAGGAGGAGGAGGTCGCTCACGTTGTACAGCCGAAGAATGCTCACCAACAAGCTGTATCCGAACAGTTATTAAAGCAACAAGGTATTCGGCTTGTGCCAACTGAGCATCGGTCAGCCCCTGTGGTCTTTCCTACGGCGCAAGCACAAATCTCACATTCACACACAAACCCTGAGACCATGAGACAAGCTCTCCGCGCCATACTGGAGCTAGCCCAAGCAGGAACTGAATCCCTAGCACGTTATCTAGCTCATTTCAGAGCCCTCCTGACGAGGGTAGGAACCTGCGACGGAGTTGTCGAGATCTGCTTGAGATGGTTCTTAGCAGGATTGCCCGAAAGTGAGGAACGACGTTGCATTGAAAAATGGCTGAGGACGAGCGATTGTCCGTTACGAGTTATCCAAGACTGCATCATCGTTCTGACTCAGTGCTGGTCAAGTACCACCCTCAATCCACCTGACAGATCGGTCCAGATAGATCCACCGATGGTTGATTCTGCTACCATCGCAAATGAGACGGTCCCCAGTGTGCCGATCAGCCCCGATAACGTAGAAAGGATCAAACTGGACCAGGACAGTCTGTCGCACGAGGAAGCCTTGGGAGAGGCACACAGCCCTTCGGAAGGTCATTTGTACACTCAAGAAAGCAGGCCGGACTCTTCAGTCAGGGAAAGCCTAGATTTGAATGTTGCTACTGAGTCTGCAGCCGCGATTCAGCCAGATGCTCAGGCTGGAGCGGACGAGGAGTCTCAGAGCAGGACCCTCGGCAGGGATGCCTATCCGAAGAGAGTAACAAATAACGGCACTGGTAAGGCTGAGAAGCGGCATTCACACGCAGAAGCCCCGAAACAGACGAACGTGGCAAATGTTGTGAAATCAATAAGGGCGACGGCGCCCGCGCAGAAGGCAGTGACATCACAGACACCTAATGTCGCCTCCAAGATCCCGAAGATGCTAGCGGAGCTGTCAGAATTCAACCGCTCACCGTCGCCTCGGAATGTTATAGAGAATACGGTGGAGGCAAATCAGCTGCCCATCAAAGAAAGAGGCGCTTGTGACCCTCCTCAACAGAGTGATGAAGCGTGTATGCCATCAACGCCACCTATCAAAGCCCTACCGTCACCACGAACACCTGTTCCTCAAGCACCAAAACCTGGCGGTGGTAAACTCTCAAGATTGCCCACCCTTGTAGGTCCCATGAGAGCGAGGTCAGCAGTATCTGAGGCCAGCGATCCGGTCAGCTTGCCACCAGTACAGCGCCAGAAACGTCGTGGTGGAAAACAGCCGATGAAGGTGGATCAGCCGCGAAAGAGAAGGAGATTGAGGGAGGACACACCCCCGGATATCCCGATATTGACACTGACTCCGAGTGACTTTAATCGGCAGGAGGAGAACTAGCTAGCATATCGAGGGTCGTTGGCAGATTGGTCAACGACGCACATATAGGGTATAAGCTCGAGCATGGCGACCAATGATGTCCCAGTGCTCGATTTCTGTCTTTGATCTTCGGGGGTCTCACCAGGCTACGGTGCAAGTTCCGAGATCGGGCCTCTGAGACTGATGTTATTGGCCGCTAAGCGCTAGAGCTTGGCAGTTCCGACCTTGAATTCGTCAGTCTGGGGCACATGTCAGCTCCGCGTCGCACTTGCACGACGAAGCTCTTCGTACCTTGCAGCCGGGAGCTTCCGAGGAGTGTACGAACCCCACGCGCAACATGGCACAAGCTCCAGTAGAGGCCAAATTGGTCAATTGCTGCGAGGGTCACGAGCGCTCCAGAACGTCGTTGTAGTGTCGAGCTGACTGGAATTGGCGTTGTAATCTGATATCTGAGGGATCCTGGCACGCCCGTAGTATCTAGCTTGCAGATAAGCAGCACACTTAGTCCGCGAGACCTCTGCCTCTGACAGCGTTTGCCGCTACACGCAGGACCTTGGAATCAAAGCCCGAAGCCAAGTCGAGGAAGAGGCAGTGATTGCCCAAGACACCGGATCCCCTTGTTGTGACGCTCTGATTACGGACGACAAGACCAAGTCTACATTCCGAACACAAGACAGCAGAATGGCTGCACTCAAAGCAAACTGCCGTAAGGTTATGTGCATTGGTCGCAATTATGCGTACGTTTCAACTCTGCACTATCTTTCGTCCCTACTAACGTACCTCAGCGACCACATAACGGAGCTCAACAACACAAGACCCAAGAACCCGTTCTTCTTCCTCAAGCCAACCTCCTCGATCCTCCCACCTCCTCACGATAACACACCGATCCAAGTCCCCCGCAACGTCAATGTTCACTTCGAGATCGAGCTCGGCCTCGTAATTGGCAAATCAGCCAAAAACCTTCGTATCCCCGGCTCCCTCCAGGATGACGACGCAACAGCTCAAGCCCTGCAATACGTCAAGAGCTACTTCCTCGGCATCGACCTTACAGGTCGCGACATTCAAGAAGCAGCCAAACAAGCCAGGCTTCCCTGGACCATCGCCAAAGGCTTCGATACCTTCCTACCCATCAGCGCGGAAATCCCCAAAGAGAAGATCCCCGATCCGCACAATGCAAGGATCTGGCTCAAGGTTAACGGCGAGACGAAGCAGGATGACAATACGAATTTGATGTTGTTCCGAGTGCCGCGCATACTGAAGGATATCAGTCGTGTTATGACGCTTGAGGAGGGCGATCTGGTTATCACGGGTACACCGAAGGGTGTCGGACCCATCAAAGCGGGAGATCGCGTCACAGCGGGAATTGAGGTTGACGGAAAGGAGATCGAGGAGGGAAGGATTGATATTGGCGTGGAGGATGCGCCTGAGGGAGGATACGATTTCCACAAGCTGTAATTGAGGGTGACGTGAGGCATATGTGTTGCATGGGTATGATGGGACAAGTCAAGAGCACAGCGAAGGCAGCGACACCTGCTTCTGGTGTGATGCTTCTTCCAGCATCTGTATCTGATATAATGGTTGTCTGTCGAATCTTGCTGCTGCAACCACAACACCTTCCTCTCTATTCCCCTAACTTCTCAGGAGCCTCTTCGCAAGCCACACATGGACATGGCTGACCACCCTTCGTCAAAGTCGCAAACCGCGTCTGGCGATGGCCTTGAACGGCACAGCTCGTTTAGCGGTCGATCACGATCCTCCAACGCTTCGTTGTTCTGTGAGACTTGACGAAAGTGTCGCTAAGTGTTCACCGAATAAGCCTCTGCGGCTCGCCGTTCGTACTTGCCCTTTCTTGGTCCGAGTCTCGAAGTCTACGATGGCACGCAGTCTACCTTGACCTTCTCTCAAAACTTTTTGCAGCAATCTAGACAAAGTTGCCAGGCGTCGATAGTCTCTTATGTGGCTTCCTTCTGGGCATGTGGCGTCTTCGCCTGCCGAGCTGTGCCAAGCCCTAGATTGTGCCCAACTTGTGCCATTCTAGAGCTCCTTCGTAAACGACAAAAAGCCGTGGCACAGTGGGTCGCTGGAATGACTGTTCTGAGCCGTAATCTCATCCTGATCCCAGGCGTTTACCTCGCGTAGAGTGTTATGAAGAACCTAAATCTCTAGCTTGTGTGGATCTATACCAGGATCAATAGATCATACCATTCCAGCTGCCCAGGTGTTCGTGGCTTTCATATGATTTTAGATACCAGTCCCACTTTTCCATGGCTTTTTGTTGTTTACTACCTACCTGGGCAGGTACTAGCAGGTACGAAGGAGTCCTGTCTGCTAACGGACACGCCTAGCGTACCCACTAAGCCGTTCTCGAAAGACAGGGCCAAGTGCAGGGCTGCAAACGATTCTGCCGTAAAGAGATGCTAGGGCACGTGGCTGTACCTAGTGGAGCGGACTTCTGTTGGCGTTCAGGGCACAACAACTTCCTTCTCGCACCATGAAGGCTTACTCTAAACATAGCATGCGGCTTACAGACAAGTCTCAAGGGGGAGTCGAACGATGCACCGTACAAAGCAGTTGTTATGTGTTGCATCCGATGTAAGTTATAGAATGGCACTGCATAGCTTATCTGAACTTGACGCGACCCAAGAATTGACATGTTTACATGGCTGAGTTCGAAAAGCGGGAAGGGCGTCGACCATCGAGTTTAGCGTCTCATCGAACTGTTTTCAGCTGCCTCATTCATCGCCATCTCTCTCTTTCGACATGAAAGACGTCGAAAACGCAGTCGGACTTTGCCCGCTCTCGGTCTGTCCGTGATGAGGGTCAAGCCAGGTGGAACATTTCTTGCGATGAGAAGTATTGCTGTTGCGGTGGGACGTGTATTCCTACAGCCAGATACGATATATCATGGTCAAGCCTCAAGATTGTCTCTGGGCTATTCTGCTAATCTGTGCCTGTCAAAACGCTCATTACTTACGTTCGCCTGACTTCAGCTCCTACCTCCTATAACCACCAACTAACTCAAAGTGCAAGAGTGGTAGACTCAAGAGTTACTCACAACACTCGTCCTACCTCGCGTACGGCACGCACAATTGCCGCAATGCATTCCTCTGACTCGTCTGACCACCTCAAGCAGCCTTCCGTGATCGAGGTGAAGAACTTTCAACATGGCGGTTTCAGCGATGTTGAACTTCCACTCAGATCTCCATTGCCTCAAAACATAAAGGCATGGCCTTCGGAGCCATTGTCAACGCATTACTCTTGGGAATACGAAGTGGCCATGAATGTCTTCGACGGCGTTCTCTGCCTTGTCCCGATAGGTCTGATTGTCAAAGCCAGCCTGTGTGTCCTCGCAGCATACAATGATATGGAACAGGGTCATGTCGGAGCAAGGATAGACGAAGCCAGCTTCATCAGCCGGGAGCTCGTCAAGGTGAATAGTCAATTGACAACGCTATTCACCGTCTGCTTTCTTGTAATTGCAGCAACACTGTTCAAGAGGTTGGCGCTATGGAAGGCACAGCGAGGGGCAACACTGGCTGAATTAGAACTGCTTCAAGCTTCGGTATCGCCGACTTCAACATTGAGAGTTATGTTCTCACTTCGAATGTTCAAGATTACCAGTTTGGCCATGGCTGCTACCTGGATCTGGTACTATGCGGGATCTCAGGCTGCTCAGCGCGAGCTGACCATCAGAAACTCGGGAGACGCTCTTGATTGGCGCTTCGCCATATTGAGTCCGGATGCACAATCGCCGTACGAAGATGGCACCTGGTCACATTACAGCCCGGTCGAAACGATAGACATGAGCTCAAGGTATCACATATACAGCCAGGATACCCGTGGACCTCTGTTCTATACTGCTGTCTCGGACGTGGAAGAAGATGCCTTACCCTTTGTGTTCACAGATGCGCAGACAGACGAGGAGTTCTTCTCGACCTGGACACCTGTTGAAAATCGCACCGCGTGGCAACTCGCTTCGTCCATCGGTGCGCGCTACTATGTCAACAAGCTAAACACGAGTGACACAGAGGACAACCGTCATTGGTACTCAAAGCGCATGATTGGGGAATGGGCATACAACAGTTCGTTGATCAATATGCAGTGCTCAAACTTGAAACTTTCTGAAAAGAAGCCACCCTTAGGCTTACTCGACTCAATGACCATGGCCTTCAACTTGACCAACTCCACAACCAATGCCAACGACCAGCGGACATTCGACTTCTGGCAGCGCTATAATGTCTCTCACGCCCTGACTGCCACATGCAACGTATCGCAAGCTAACGTCGAGAACTGGGTAGTGTGCTCCTCAGCATCTTGCAAGGTCGAGAAAATGCGTAAACGTCCAGGTTATGATACAATATCGCCAAGAACACTCTTCGACGATGATGCCAATGCGAGAGCATTCGTAGATGGTATACTTTACGCGTGTGGACGTCCGACAAGCATCAACGACATCACCACTTTCGAGGCCGACAATGGACTCAGCGCCCTAACTACATCAATCCGAAGCAGTCAATTCCGCTTCGGCAGCTTGGCGGCTGATATTCCGTATTACGAGCAGCAGATGTCTTATCAGATAACGAAGTATTTTAATACGTTTCGTGCAGCATCGCTTTACCTCAAATATGATCACGAGATCGATAAGCAAGAACTATCTTCCATCAACGGCAACTTCACTCTCGACACGAACGAGGACTGGGTAGTCTTCACGACAAAAGCAGCACCTTACGAACCTTACTACGCCATCTCTTGGCCCTGGATAGTGCTCGATATTGTCTCCTGCAGCGTCCTCCTCGCAGCAGCTATTGCTGCCTTCTGGCTCAGGAAGAGAACGGAGGCGCCGGATATCTTTGGATACGTATCGTCGTTGACACGTGAGAACCCTAGACTGGACCCCGAGGGCGGAAGTGCGTTGTCAGGCATGGAAAGGACAAGGAAGATGAAGCATGTCAAGGTGAAACTTGGTGAAATACCGTCAAGCGATGGGTATGGCAGGATAGGGCTGACGTATGTTGCTGATGGCCATGACCAAGCGCGTAACCTTGAGAGAGGCAAGCGGTATAGATAGCGCTCTTCGGACAGCGAGTTGCTGGTATCATATGTTAATCCCGTTCGAGGACCATTCTGCTTCTCTTGTAGCCTCCTGCCGAGACTTAAGATGGCCGCTTCTGTGCACTGACTTACCCAAACAAGCTTACTGAGGTGGTCACCTTGGGATTCCGGGCCTTTCCTCAGACGCACCAGATAGCCGACTTACTCGCCAGAACAGAATGGTTAAACCAACCATCTTGCTCTGCTGGACGGAGTGGATGGAAGCAGCTTGTCTATGCTCAACTACAGGGAACGTTACAGGCCTAGTGCGCAAACAGCGTTTATGCTCCGCAAGACTCGTCCTAGACATATCTCCAGTACTTCCAGATCCGAATCTTGCGATTCCGACCATCATCCATTGTAGCTCTGATTCCTCCGCATGTCGCTAAGGCTACTGTCACTCGCCAAAGCATGAGCGGACACGGCGGTTGAAGCGATGATGTACAAGTTGCGAGATCTCGATTCGAAACGTCTCACTCTGAGGCTGCGAGCAGCGAAACAATGTCGCTGAAGAGGGATTACAACGACGTCGATCACGATGCCACAGAATCTCAGTCACCTTTCAGCCTCTTTGAATCATCCGCAATAGAAGACCGCGCTTCGAAATTTGTGGCCTTGTTCTCCTCGGAAACACTTCCGAAAACGCTCCAGGCACACGCGCCATACAAGTCCGCCTCCCATAGGATCCTGGCTTGGCGCCGACCATCAAAGCAGCAGAGCCTCATTCCTTCGCCCAATGCGCCGGGCAAAATGCTCTATGACACGGGTTGCGACGATGATGGGGAGAAGTATGCTGGGAGGAAACTCGTGAATCTGCTTGTTGACATGAATGTTGTGGGGTCGATTGTGGTTGCGAGGTGGTATGGCGGTGTGCTTCTTGGACCCGCGAGGTTCGAGCATATCGTCAACGTTGCCAAAGAGGCGATCGGGAAGTGGAAGGCGTCCATGGGTGATGGCGCTGCGGCCAAGAAGGTCAAAGTCGAGGCGACGGTAGAGTTGACTCCTGAGCAGGAGGCGGAGCAGAAGGAGAGGCTGGTGAAGCAGTTGAAGGATCGAGACGGTAGCATCAAGGTACTGAGGGACCTGCTGGCTGAGAAACAGGCTGCGCTATCGCAGCCAGTAGACGATGCAGCTGCGGTGCGACCGCCGCAAGGCTCGCAGACCAAGCCAACGAACGGTCCGAACTACGCTGTCATGCCGTTGAAAACACTCCGACAATTGGAGAAAGCGAGGGATACGACGATCGCATGGATTTTAAAACAGATCGACACGATTGAGGGTGCAAACGCAGGGAAAGATGCAAAGGTGCCTGGGTGATGATTGCTTCGCAAATCACAGTCAGCAGTTGCGTTGACTATGCTTGTCTGTTTACTTGGAAGTCTGACCCAATAAGGTCCCGGAGCACGACTACCTATGTCTGGATGCTACTGACTGTGCAAGTTGAGCTGCGAACGTGATGCTCGTTTGGTGGAGTAGTCCACGTCTGAGACGTCACGGCGTGCTTCATGTGCTCAACTGCCCGTAGAATGAGGACTTGACTCCTTTCTGCCGGCAAACACTTCTCCTGCGATGTCAGACCATTGCTTTGCCGCTTGTCGCGAGTCAGACACCGCTGTTGCTCAACTATTGGGAACCCGTTCGAAGAGCAGAATGGCATGCTATAAGATGCGATGTCTGTCCCGATCCTTCGAACCTCATCATACTTCGATACAACATAATACTCAGTATAAATCTTCGAACAGTTACCAGACTTGTCGCAAACTCCTCGAGATCCATCAAACTCTCACTCAATATGTGTTACATCGCAATCGTTGTCACGAAACAATGCGAAAATGGCCACGACTTCGATGCTCAAGCGTGCTGGCGTCAGTGTTTTGAGCATTCTTCCGACTGTGCCCAAGGTCGTTCAAGATGGAACAGTCGCTGTGATAACCTTATGGACCATATCGTCACTGTCAACAGCGATGTCGTCGAGGAAGTCGATGCCGATGACTGCGATGTGTGCATCAACGACGGCGTTACCTTTGCCGCCACTAAAAACCAACTTGAATTTGAGATTGTGGAGGTACGAAACAGCGCCCGACGACACCAGGCAGATATTGACGAGGCCGGGGAAATGTCTCTCGATGACCCTGCGGTAGTCGCACAACTCGAAAATGCCAAATACGGTCTAATCTCGGACCATTTCTGGAGGTGGCATTATGAGAAGAAGCTGGCAATGATCAATGACCTCATGATGTACGATCAAACTGAGTACGTTGAGGCAAGAGCCCTTGGCAGAATCGTTGAGCTGGCCGATCTGACACAGTACTATTATGGTGGTCAGAACGTTGTTGAGGGGCAAGTTCATCCGGAGGGAGAGGATGCACCAAGGTCCTTTCCTCATCCCGACATGATCCCTGAGTATGTATTCGAGCACGGCATCGTGACTGGCCCTCCCCGCTGGAATTTGCTCCAGGCAGAGTAGGAGGGGTTGATGGAGACTGAGTGGTGCTAGCTTTGCTAGCTTGTGAACATCTTTGAGCTTTTGAGACTCGAGAGCATCTTGGTGGAGTGTCCTATTCGCTTGATAGCAGGGTTTGGAGACATATTTGCTAGCTAGAAATGACATCAACGGTGAGCTTCATTTACAGGCGTCTCTGCATATGCTATATTACAGGTTGGGCCGGCGACTCGGTTTCGTCAGAGTTGACGTGTGTGTGAATTGGCTTCCTAACCATGCAGCTTGAGGCTTCAGAACGCGCTGCTGTCGAGGCGTACTGCACAAGGTCGACCATGGCTTTGCGAGTTCTTCCTTTCCTTGCGACTCTTCCGAGCATTCGCTCGAAGAACGATGGGGTAACCTCAGAACGAGATAGAGCACGGTTCTCCTGCGAGGCTGTCAATTGCTGGTGCGCCAGAATAGCACGATACGTTAGAAGCCTGGGGCATTGAACCACCGCCACTGTGAGTTCTACCCACGCGAGGATCTACGCTGACCAAGCTGTAGCTTGATATATCTGACGTGGCGTTCCCGCGCTTTTCACAACCACAGCCACAACAGTACTAGAGCAAGAGCGTTGAGAAACCTCGATCGTGCTTACCGGTATTTGAACAGAAGAGACAGCAACTGTCTGCAGCTCTCTGTGGCAAGGGCGGGAGGAGTTTGTGTGCAAATCCAGTCTACGACTGAGACGAATCTGCTGGTTCCCTAATGCTGTCATCACGTTTTACAGTCGTTTTCACTCATCACGACTCTCTTCACCTGTCATGGCTGTCTTCACCTACTTCGGTGTCTTCCATCGCTTTCGAATTTCTTTCCTTCCCTTCCTTACTACTCGTCAGATATCAGATTGTTTCTTGTCTCATCTGTTATCACCAGGCGCCTGTCCTCGTGCCAACAATTCTTCAAGACAGTCGATATGGCCGGTATGTGTCCCCAAACCACGACTATGGCCGTCAACGAAAAGGTATGCAAAATCAGCCCGACTGTGGTCACAACCTCTCTAATCACCATGGGTAACAGTCAGACACCGGCACAAAGCAGAACCACAGCATCGAAAATGCAAACGGCCCAGAATCTTCTTTGCCCTCAACCACAAGCCATAGCCCTGTTACCCTTCAAGTCGGCGAACGTCGCTTCAACACATACCTTTCGACTCTAACAAGCGAAAGCCCCTACTTCGCCTGTCTACTGTCAGCACAATGGAAACAAGCTCAAGCCGACGGCTCATACTTCATCGACGCAGACGGTGATCTGTTCTCCCATGTCCTTCGGTAGCTCCGTTCTGGCGTACTTCCAATCTTCTATAGCGACCGCACTGGACATGACTATGGTACTTATCACGCGTTGCTTGGAGAGGCAGAGTACTTCGGCATCGAGCGTCTGAAAATTTGGTTGAAGAGCAAGGGATATGAGAAGGCGGTGCAGATCGAGCATACTGTAGACGAGGTGCAAGGGTTGCATAAGATGACGAGGATCTATCATTCTGGTGTACAGTTGGAGCACCATCCTTCATGGACGACGAGAAAGGTCTACCTCTACCCTCGGGGTATCTTTGTGCATGAAGGTAATCCGTCGGCTTGTGGAAGAGCGTGCCATGAGGCAGAGGGTGTTGTTGGTAAGCAGTATCGAGACGAAGGGGTGTGGAAAACAATGGTTATCTCTAAGCGAACTGTGTCCAACCACGGTCTGGGCTTTCAGGGATGAAGGAGTGCCCCTAGCATACAAGCAGGACGGGAGGCAACACCGATTTGGTATTGGTGGTAACTGATCAACAGAGGCTTGGGGGAACCGTGATCTACAGTCTCATGTGGTAAGGAGCAAGTCGTAATTGCCCGGCGGTCTGTCTAACTTTGGTCCTGCTACATCATGGTTTCTAAGTCACACTAAGTGCCTGGTTCAGGCTTGGTCTAGGCAGGGAGGCAGGATCAGAGTATGCACGGGGTCTCGGTCCCGAAGTCCTGCCAAGGCAGCCACTGCAGCTCCTCAAGCACAGCGTACGATACAATAGGTCTTACATTGGAAAGGCTTGTTCTTTTCCTGCACTCTCAACAACTTCAATGCCTGCACAAACACCTCAACAGGTGCTGCAGCAACGTCGTATCCAGCACCCCCCCC